>Ga0209061_1000008_pt1 | contig 791336 bp, 744 predicted proteins | sample Coa_R1_10_FD_187157 | JGI IMG/M metagenome (GOLD analysis project Ga0209061, IMG submission 187157) | Surface soil microbial communities from Centralia Pennsylvania, which are recovering from an underground coalmine fire - Coalmine... | ecosystem: Environmental > Terrestrial > Soil >...
TATTTCTCACGAAAGATCTTACGGTCGAGTGTGGCTAGGTCGAACTCGTCCTCTATCATATTTATCACCAAAATACGATGGAAGACAGTTCCCCGGCCATATTCATTTCCCTTATCTGGCCGGTATCTGATGAGTCAGACTGAAATAGCATCAGATAGTTGAGGAAGAAGCCAAACTAGGGTTCCTGAGCTGGGAGAAATCAAGTGTGTCTTTGAATCTATTCTTAGGAGAGAGCTGCTTTCTGTAACGATGTTGAGACTGCAACCCAAAAGATCTGAAACTAGTTTTCCGAGGAGCGGTATGTGCGTGACTAAAAGTGGGCTCCCAAAATCTTTCTCCAAGCTCGAAAGATATTCGTAGACGCGTGGTGGCTCACTTTCAGGTTCAAGGGAGTTGTCGATGCGCAGCTCGGCGCTTGGGTTGAGCACTTCTCTTGCGATTTCTGCGCTTTGTTTTGCTCTTATGAAGGGGCTTGAAACGAAAATGTCTGGTCTTGCTCCCAGTTTTTTGGCAAGTTCGCTCACCTTTCTAACTTGTCTTGCCCCTTCTTGCGTTATTCTTCTGCTCACGTCTGTTTTGTCAGGAGAATCGGCCTTTGGTTCAGCTTGGCCGTGTCTCAACAAGTAAATGATCATTGACACTTGATCACTTTCCAAGTCGACGAATTTTCATTTCAAGAAATCGGCCACATGGATGCAATTGGCCTAGCAGAAATGAAGAAGTTAGGTTGGGGAGGGGCGAGCAGAGAAAACAGCAACATCTCTTTTTCTCTTCGCTCCGATTGTTCCGATTCAATCATTATCCTTCGCAACTTATCAGTGCGTATTCGTTTCTAGTTTGAGGCAACGAAACCGATTCTTTGCTCTCCACTCAAGCCAGCACTCGAGTCCATGATAGACAAGCTTCGACGAGAATTTGTCTGGATCGAACATGACGCTCGCCACTAGCTGGGACGGAATCTTTCTGAAGGAAACACCCTGCGGCAGCTCATCTTCCTTTTTTCCGAGCACATCTTTGATTTCAAGACACGCCTCCCATTTGCGCTGGTTAGGCGGAGTTTCAGGGCCGTCAAGCTCATAGAAAAGCCAACATCTGGTGCTGATCTTATTCTTTCGAGCCCACCTTACAAGCTCCCGAAACTCGGGACGGAGATTGTTGTCCCCGGAGTACGGGCCGACCTTTCCCTTCACAATCACGCTGTAGCCTCTGTCTCGTTTCACAACGATGTCGACGACCATTGCTCAATTTCATCTTTTTTTTTCTAAATTGGAAAACAAAAGAATCGAGAGGAATATTTAGCGCTGTCCAAGAAATACGAGTCTTTATGAATATCTATAACTGGCTATAACCAAAATCAAAACACATAATTTTGGGGTCTCGAATCTGAAGAAGGAAGACCTAGAGGATCATGAAAAATATCTTGCAATCTGATTTAGATCCCATCTCTCTGTCCACGATGCCCGAGTCAGAGACCACGATTTCCATATTGAAATCAGACAAGGAAAGACTAGATAAGCTGAAGCTTCACAGACGCGAGCCTTACAAGGAGGCCCTATCAAGGTTACTCGATGACATTGAGAAAATCAAGAAAAGAGAAGGAGGGAGACTTCCGCCGGAAAGCTACTCTTCCTACATCAAGGGACTCATAGATTCCGCAATCAAGGCGGAAGCTATCAAAAGGAAGGAAGAATGATAGGTATCTCACAAAATTCCGCCTCGGGAAAGATATAGTAGTACATTTTGCACAAATCGTCTTACTCGCGAAATTCTTTCAGACACACGTATATGTTCCGTTTTCCTTAAAAAAAAGAATGAGTGAAAAGGAGAGGGGCATCCTTTCGTGTTCATGATTAATATATCGCCCCCTCCCAATTCGATCTCTTGCTAGGAAAGCTTTCCATGTCAACCTTGAACAGAGGGGCTTTCAGGTTTGCACTGGGTCTGATTTTTGGGGTCATTTTTTCGACAGCTTTAGTAGCAGTCTCTTCAGGAAGCTCTCCATATTCGACTTGGATTCTCGCTGGGATAACCTATCTTTCCTTCATTTTGTTGGCAGTCGGTTACCTAGTTCGCTCGAGAAACACTCAACTCCCCATAAATGGAGACTTCCTTCTCGGGCTTGGGGTAGGTCTTGTACTCGTCTGGTTTGTGATGGCAGGACAGGATCTTATAGGGAACGTATGATAGACTAATCTTTTCAACTGAGTATTTTGGATCTCGATCGAAGAAGGAAAGGGGAGATAGAGCTGCAGGAAGAATGAACATCGTGGAACTTTTGATGGTAGAGCACGCTTCACTTCGTGTTCATCTCCGATTTATCAGAGGAGGACAGACAGATTCGATATACGAAGTTGAGGATTTCGTGCGAAATTGTCACGGAAGAATAGAAGACGAGATTGTTTTTCCAAAGATGAAGGAGTTCTTGCTAGCTTCTAACAATGAACCTCTTGTCAAAACTCTCAGTAGACTTGAAGCAGACCACAGACTTCTTGAGAAGATTGGGGATCAGATCAAAGAGAGGACTGTGGAAGGAAACCTCGAAATCGCTAGGAAAAGGATAATGCTCTATGCAGATACACTCGAATCGCATAACGCGAGTGAGGAAAGCCTCGTCTTTCCATTCTGGTCCTTTAGGAATTCGCGCGAGTCAAGCGAGATAGCTTCCATGGCAATGAAAGCCATAGACGCGTTCGGCCGGGATAGGTATTTCAGGATCACTGGAATCTCTGAGAAACTCTTCGATTCGCTGATCTAATTTAGAAGCTTACGATCTTTTTCTCCTGCTAGCAATTCACAGATCTTTTTGCATGGACATCTCCATTTTTCATTGCTCGGTCTCAGGAAAGATCGAACCGAAACATGGGACGAGTTTGGGAAATGCAGAAAGAAAACAAAGAGAAGGTAGAAGAGAGGGAAAAAGGGAAGTGATGTAGAGTTTATCTGTCCACTTCTTGCTCCACTCTCCTCCTCTCCTTCTCTTTCTCCTTTCGTCCTTCCGCCGAAGTGTGGAAAGTTATTCACTTTTTCCCTACTTTCTCAAGTAGTTCAACAGAAATCCGAGGCCGCCAGCCAGGACTCCAACCCCAGTGATCACAATCGCGTACGCCGTCGGATCGACAAGTGCAGAGAGAACGTTGATATGGGCTTGGAGCGCCGTCCACCCCTTCCCTCCCTCGCTGACGGGTAGCATTCCGGCCCCTGCCATGTATCCACCATACATAAGAAGGTAAGTCGCTGTTGCTGCTCCAGCATTCATTAAAATCAGATGAATCCAAGCTAGGGCGTTGCTAATCCCAACGTATGGCTTCTTCATGCTTACCTCGAAGTGATAGTAGAAGAGAGCTGTCAGCCCTACTGCTATGACCCCGACGACTATGTACATAACGTACCCGACAAGAAACCAAGTGCCTGCGCTTCCCCCTGCTATCACCTTCGACACTGGTGGATTTAGGTACGGATCGACTATGGGTATTGTGAGCAAGGTTGCCGCGAACCCCTGTATGATGGCAGCCCAGATGAACCTGTTGGACCATCTGCTTACCTGCAAACTTTGCTCTTCTTTAGCTTGCATTTGTTTTTCTCACCTCAGAGCAAGAAATGCTCACACTATTGATAAAATCCGATCCGTACAATTACATGCGTTTGCGAATAGCTAGAACATACGCAGGCAGGAAAAACAGGAGAAGGAGCCATGAAGAATTATATGTCAAGCTGCTCCAAAGACCAACCAAATTGGCCAGGACGAACTTATCTGTCGACAGACGGATCTTCGAAGAATTTTCAACTCAGGCCCAGAATCAAAACAAGACACTCTTTGCTTTTGCAAACGAATCGCTTTCAGCAATAACAAAGATATGCGCAGAAGGAGGATCTCCTGCTGGGCTCTACTCGATCTGGAGGACTTTCTCTTTGCTCAAACAGATTGATGTCATTACATTGCCCTCTGATTTTGTTGACAACTTGATTTCCAAACTCTATTCGACGGATAAAGAAGGGCTACTTAAGATGTTTCGAGATCTGGGAGCTTCTCTAGTTGGTTTGTTAAAAATCGCTGCTCAAGATCTCGATAAACTGTCGGAGCTTGTCAAAGACTTCACAATCATCCTACCTGTGAAACAGTTCAGAATAACAAAGAAGAAGGAGGAGGGTAATTATGGTGAAGAGACTGTCGAGGTCGATATCATTGGTGCAGGCAAAAAGATGGAATCGACCGAATGCACCTTCGAGTTCGTCAAATCAATACTCGAAGGTTATGGATATGTTGTGTCAAAGCAAGAGCTTACAATCGGTACTCTGAGGATATGGGCTCTCAAAAGAGGATGGCATTCTTAAACGAAGATTCAAGTGAAACTGCGAATCTCATAACAACAACAAGAACAAGAAGAACAAGAAGTAAGATTCCGCACGAGGGTCGGGTGAAGAAAGCTGAGATCCGAAAATCAAAGCCGAAAGCTGTTCAATAGAGCGCAGAAAACTCTCGTGGGTGGAGTCAACAGTCCTGTCAGATCATTCAAGGGTGTTTCAAGAGAGTATCCAATTTTCATCTCTAGGGCAAAGGGATCAAAGCTTTACGACGAAGATCATAACGAATACATAGACTATGTTTGCTCTTGGGGTGCTTCGATACTCGGATCTGCCGATCCAAGGGTCGTTCGTGCGGTGAAAAAGGCAGCTGAAAGAGGGCTAGGCTTTGGAGCAGCGACGAAGTACGAGGTCGAGCTTGCAGAGATGATTCGAAAGCACTTTCCAAGCATGCAATTGATGCGTTTTGTCTCTTCTGGAACGGAAGCAACAATGTCCGCAGCCAGAGTGGCAAGGGCGTTCACGAAAAGGGAGAAAATCATCAAATTCGATGGATGCTATCACGGCCATGCGGATGGATTCCTCGTCCGTGGTGGATCTGGGCTTGCGACTTTCTCAATTGCTGATTCTGCTGGTGTATCTGAGAGTGTCGCTAGCTTTACGCTAGTCGCAAGGTACAACGATCTGAAATCGGTCGAAGCAGCCATCGAAAGATCACCCAATGAAATTGCAGCAATAATAGTCGAGCCGGTCGCCGGTAACATGGGTGTTGTGCCTCCAGTAGAAGGGTTTCTCAAGGGCCTTAGAAGACTAGCGGACGAATGTGGTGCTCTTTTGATCTTCGACGAGGTGATCACTGGCTTTAGAGTGTCACTTGGAGGCGCCCAAGCTCTCTTTGGTGTCACTCCAGACATCACTTGTCTTGGCAAAGTTATCGGCGGCGGATTGAACATAGCCGCGTACGGCGGTAAGGAGGAGGTCATGAAGCTCGTTTCTCCCCTTGGTCCCGTCTATCAGGCTGGAACTCTTTCTGGGAATCCCATCGCGGTCGCCGCAGGCATCTCGACTCTCAGATTGCTCTCAAATTCTACGTATAATCGTCTTGAGAAGATCTCAAGAAAGCTCGAAGAAGGATTCAAAGGAACCTCAGAAGAGAGCGGAGCGCGAGTTGTTTTTCAGCGAGTCGGTTCCATGCTTGGAATCTTTTTCAACGACAAGTTAAACGCAATAAGAAACTATGATGAAGTTGCAACTTGCGACAGAAAATCTTATTCCATTTTCTTTGGTGCCATGATAGATCGGGGTATATACCTTCCCCCTTCCCCATTCGAGACGATATTCGTATCAACGGCGCATTCAGATAGAGATATTGAAAGGACAGTGCGGGCGGCTGCTGAATCGTTTCGTAGCGTTGCGAAAGTGCTGTAAGGAAAGATGCGCTAGGGAAAATAAGTTTTAGATGTCCTCACGCATCGACACGAAAATCCAATAATCGTATTCAAAATTACGAGTCAATCAATCGCCAGCAAAAAAAAAAGGAAGAATAAGAAGAAATTCTACAATCGATGTGGTCAATAGGAAGGAAGAAGGAAAAGGTGGCCGTTTCGAATGAACCCAAGAGATCGGCTGCTCGCTGCATGCAGAAGAGAGCCCGTTGATTGTACTCCAGTGTGGTTCATGCGCCAAGCTGGTAGGTACTTGCCGCAATACAAGGAAATTAGGAAGGATCGATCAGTAATAGAAGTATGCAAGACTCCCTCGATTTGCTCTGAAGTCACCTTGCTGCCTGTGAAAGAACTTGGTGTGGATGCCGCTGTCATGTTTGCTGACATCATGCTCCCTTTGGAAGGGATGGGCGTGTCCTTTTCAATTGAGGAAAATCTCGGTCCGATAATCTCGGATCCCATAAGATCTCTGGAGAATGTGGAAAGGCTCAAGGATTTTGACCCTACACGTGATGTCCCCTATTTGATCGAAGCGATCAAGCAAACAAAGTTCAAGCTTGAGAAAGACAAGATAGGTCTAATCGGTTTCTCTGGTGCACCTTTTACGATCGCGAGTTATCTTATCGAAGGCCGTCCTTCGCGCGATTACGCCGAGACAAGGAAGTTGATGTACAATGATTCTGAAAGCTGGAATCTTCTCCTGAGCAAACTTTCTGACACCATCTCAGAATATCTGCTTGCACAGATAGAAGCGGGGGTCGACTGCGTGCAGCTATTTGACTCGTGGATTGGTGTGCTCTCAGCTAAGGACTACGCAGGTAATGTTGCTCCGTATACAAAGCGAATCTTTGATGCGATCAAGAAAGAACGCCCAGAAGTTCCCACCATACATTTCGGAACGGGGAACATGCACTTACTCTCTGCCATGAAGGAGAAAGCGGGTGGTGATGTTTTCAGTCTGGATTGGAGGGTTCCGATTTCCGAGGCTTGTCGGATTCTAGGAAACGGAGTAGCAATACAAGGAAACCTCGATCCAGCAGTCCTCCTTTCCGATCAAACAACAAGAGGAAAGGATTTCATTGCGTCGAGAGTCCAACAAGTGCTTGACGAAGCAAAAGAGTCGAGTGGTCACATCTTCAATCTGGGGCATGGAGTCCTGAGAGAAACTCCTGTCGAGAACGCAAAGTTCGTGGTCAACTATGTCCATTCGAACACTTCAAAAGAGTAAGAGTTTGAGAGGATTAGAATATCCCAAATATCATACGCAAGAGGAGGAAAGCGGCCACGTTGAGTCGATGGATCAAGCCAGAAGATGGCCAAAGTCAAAGATCATGGAAAGAGCAAGAGGTAAAGCAGAAGGAAAAGATGGCTGTTCTTCTCATGGCTTATGGAAGCCCGCGAACCATAGAAGAAATAGAGCCCTATTACACACACATAAGAGGGGGAAGGAAGCCCTCAAATGAAGAAATCGACGACCTTAAGCGCCGCTACGCCGCAATAGGGGGAGTCTCACCTCTTCTCAAAATCACTCAGTCAACAGCTTCGAAGCTTGAGAATAGATTTCGATCGAGGCCCGAGCGCGCCGAGATCAGAGTATTTGCGGGAATGAAGCATTCCAAACCTTTCATTTCTGAAGTGATGAAGCAGATGGCCTCTGAGGGGATAACGAAAATTCTTGCTGTTGCTCTTGCACCGCACTTTTCGAGAATGAGCATCGGTGGATATCAAGATGCGGTCAAGCGGGCAAATGAAGAGCTTAGAAATCAGATGGAGTTACATTTCGTAGATCAGTGGTACAATAATCGTCTATTCGTGGAAAAATGGGCGAAGAGGATCAAGGAGGCTAGACAAAAATATTTTGCTGGCGAGAAGAGTGTCTTTCACCTCTTTACTGCGCACTCTCTTCCAGAAAGGATACTTTCCTGGGGAGATCCTTACCGAGACCAACTCTATGAATCCGCAGGGTCGATCGCGTCTTTCTTAGCTCTCAAAGAGGAGGAGTTTGGGTTCGCCTTCCAGAGCGCGGGACACACATCGGAGCCCTGGTTTGGGCCGGACATACTTGACAAAATCAAGACCCTGAGAGGAGAGAGAGGCGAAAAAACCTATTCCCGTAACGTTCTAATCGCACCCATCGGTTTTGTCTCTGATCACCTCGAGATCCTTTACGATATAGACATAGAAGCAAAGAACCTTGCGCGCGAGCTCGGGATAAAGCTCGAAAGGACCAGCTCGTTTAACGATTCCGACGATTTGCTCGACATTTTGGAGTCAGTAATTGAAGGAAGCGGATTCTTAGCTAAAGAAGAAACCCCAAAGCAACTCTCATCCTTGTGAAGTGTCATCACTTTATCCACACGATTTTTTCCTCCGTCCGAACAAAGGAAACCAAGGATAAGGAAGAATAAGCAGCGGCAACAAGTAGGAGGCGAAGGAGGTAGAAGAAGAGGGAGGAGATCTAGCTCCAAAGTATTGTGGCTACTTGGCTTTTCACTCCCGAGATCAGCAACCTTCGTGCTTCTTATTCTTTCGAGACGAAAGACCTAGGAAAACTCCTGCCGCGATTATTATGATAAATGGGCTTATCATGAGTCCCTGAACGATTACTCCGCCGTACTGCGTCCAGATCTGTGAGAGATCATCAGCTATGAAGCTCAAGTCGAGTGGGAAAGATCGATCGATCCTCGAGGCAAGATTAGCACTGTCGTCGAGCAGAACATCCTCAGGGCTGAAAGTAGTGTTTCCAACCGTACACGAAGGCGATATAGTAACGCCGGTTTGTGTCTTCACCATGGTGTCAAAATCCTTGAGCTTGTGAAGAGCTTTGTTGATATTCCCCGAGTCAATCAGCGATTGCACCTGAATTAGATCTCCAATAAGTTTCTGCGCTACCTTTGTGCTATTGATACAACCGAAGGAAAGAAAGTCAGACACCACAGCCGACATTCCGGAGGTGGTTGACACAACGTGAACTTGGATCTCTACAATATGTGAGATCGATCCGGATGTTCCTTTGATGTCTATTTCGAAATGCCTTGGTGTTACATAAGGCTGGAGAATCACCAGAAGAGTTGAATTCGCACTTCCCCCTCTTGGTGGTGTTACAACATCGGGTATCAAAGACGCCGAAATATTTGGTGAAACCTGTATGACTTTGAGAACAACTGTTTTACTGAAATTGTTTTCCGAATAAACGAGCATTTGTGTGTTATTCGCTTGTCCGACAGATACAAGCATGGAAGAAGGCAGCGAAAGAGCAAAATCGGCTTGACCGGTCTGCGTGGTTGTCGTCGTTGTCGAAGTAGTAGTGCTCATAGTCGTGGAGCTGGTAGTGATTGAGCTGGAAGATGATGATGACGACGACGAAGAAGAAGAGCTCGTTGAGCTTTGGGTGGAGGTCACGGTCTCGTTGCTAACAACTGTCACGACACTCACAACAATGGTAGTTTGCTCACTCGTGATGTTTGAAATCACTGTCTTAGTCATCGTTTGAGTTGTGGGCTTGACAGGCTGGCGCACAAGAACATAAAGGAAACCGATCACGCTCCCCGCTACGACTATGGCAAGAATAATGACCAACATGGCCATTCTTCCAATGGAGAGACGCAAGTTTTCCTAATCCAGAGCCGCAGTACGGATTTCAGGAACTAATAGTGTACGCGGAGAAATTGTCCCCATTATATCGTAAGTAGATACTGTCGATATCGTTTGCAAAAAGATGAATTGGCTCTTTCTTTGTGCTTTAGCCGGGCTAGGCGGCTCACCCTAGATCTCATTCATTGTACCTTAACTTGTAAGAAAGTCCACAGAAGCAAATCGGATCTTATTGCATTCTTCTAAATTTGCACGACCTGCTACTTCTGCGATCCTCCTCAAGGGAGAAACCAGAAAGAAGATTTTACCTTCAGAATTTTGCTCACTTATGTTCTTCTAAGGAGCCCAGAAAAAACGATAACCGATGATCAATTGGACCATGGAGTCTTGGAAAATGTGATTTCTCCGAGAAAGACTTGTGGCAAGTTCTTTCCTTGAAGATGCGGTTCGCTCCAAGTAAGTTAGTTGTGCAGTAAAATATATTTGTGGCCAAATAATTAGCATCATACACAAATGTGCCTTTTCTTTGTTTTTGTGTGGAGGGAGATGATGAGACTTTGAGCCAAACTCAGCTTCTAAAGGAGGCAAGAAGTGAAAGCGCACTCGTGTTAAGCGAACAGATAACGAGCTCAATCCATGAAATCTGGCGAATAGCCCGGACAAGGGCCGAGCAGCTTCGATCAGAAAGTTCCAAAGTTGGTTTGCAACAATATTGGATTTTGCGTTTTCTCTACGAATCAGGACCACAGCGGATCAAAGACATCGCGAAAAAGATAGGAACCACATCGAGTCCTGTGACCATCTCAGTAAAACGTCTTGAGAGCGAAAAGCTCGTCAGCCGAAGTAGGAGCAAGAAAGACGAAAGAGTTGTAACTGTCAGCCTCACTCCAAGAGGAAGGCGCACATTCGAGCATCTCCGCGAGCAGAGGCGAAGGGATGTTTCTCTATTTTTCGACTCGTTAAACGATGGCGAGAAGCGCCAGCTCTTGAATCTTCTTTCGAAAGTGGTAGTGCAAGCAAGAACAGTCAGCAAACTCGACTCGTCTCCGCGCACTCAATCGTCATTGCGTCTTTCGACTGCAAAGTGATAAAAAAGAAAGAGGTGTGGAAGAGCTTTGAATGCAATAGAGGTCTCTGAACTCTCCAAGACATACGGTCAAGAAATCAAAGCAGTCGACAACATAAGCTTCACAGTTGACGAAGGAGAAGTTTTTGGACTCTTAGGGCCAAACGGAGCAGGCAAGACAACCACCATCAAAATAATCACAACTCTCATCAAACCGAGCTCAGGACTTGTAAGTGTCTTTGGGCTAGATGTTCTGCGCTATCCACAAGAGGTGAGGCAGTGTCTTGGCTATGTTCCCCAAGCAGTTTCGGTAGACGGAGACCTTTCAGCTTATGAGAACCTGCTGATTTTTTCAAAGCTTTTCTATGTCGGAAAGAGGGAGAGAGACGAGAGGATCAAGTTCGCGCTTGACTACATGGACTTGTCGCAAAGAGCAGACGATCTTGTGAAACATTTTTCCGGCGGGATGATGCGCCGTTTAGAAATAGCTCAGGCTCTTGTGAATCGGCCGAGAGTGCTGATTCTCGACGAACCAAGTATCGGGCTCGATCCCGGTTCGAAGAAGCAGATGTGGAAATACATACAGAAACTGAACGAAGAGTTCAAAGTAACAGTTCTCATCACGACCCACGACATGATGGAAGCAGACGAGCTGTGCGAAAGAATCGCGATTATGGAATCCGGCAAGATTTCTGTGATTGGAAATCCAAGGGATCTAAAAAGATCCGTCGGAGGCGAGATCCTAACAGTGAAATTATCTACAAACTCTGTGCCCTCATCTCTTTCTGGTCGGCCAACGGCAGTTCTTGGGAGTCTTTCGATTCCACCTGAACTTGGCTCGATAGTCTCGCAAGAAGAGGATACACTCAAGATAGTCACAGAGAACGGGGAGAGGGCGATTCCAAGAATCATGGACTACTTTGAGAGATTGGGGTATGCGGTTGAATCAGTCTCTCTCAACAGGCCAACCTTGGACGATGTTTTCATGAAGTATGGGAAGACGTCGCTTGAGAGAGTTGGTGTCTACGGCGAAGCAAGGACCCAGCGTCGTGCGATTGTGAGGCATTCGAGATGAGATCAACGGCAATTTTCGAGGGTAGTTATATTTCGAAATTTGCAACTAGCGCGCTTACCATCGCTGAGATGGAAGCGCGAAAGATTCGCCACGATTCGACTGAACTCTGGATGCGATCAATTCAGCCGGCTCTTTGGCTACTGATATTCGGCGAGGTCTTCAATACAATTCGGGGGCTTACACCTGGAGGAATACCATACATCGAATTCATCGCGCCAGGCGTTCTCGCCCAATCCGTGCTGTTCGTCTCGATTTTCTATGGCATTCTCATCGTTTGGGAGAGAGATTTCGGAATTCTCACCAAACTTCTCTCGACTCCGTCGCCACGCTCCTCGATAGTTGTGGGCAAGGCTCTTGCTGCGGGAGTAAGGGGGATATTCCAAGCTATTGTGATCTTTGCCCTTGCTCTCATTATCGGTGTAAATCTCAGGCTAGATCCTCTCGATGTCACTGGGGTTTTCATCGTTGTGGTGCTCTTCGCCATGTGTTTTGCGAGCCTTTCGATGGTGCTCGCTTCTCTTCTTAAGACTCGAGACAGGATGATGGGTATCGGCCAAGCGATCACGATGCCGCTCTTTTTTGCAAGCAACGCGATTTATCCAGTCACCTTGATGCCGATATGGCTTCAGTACGTTGCAGTAGTCAATCCCTTAAGCTATGTTGTTGACGCAATGAGGTCAATGCTCTTAACAGGTGATTATGCAAAACTTCCAGTGGATATCTTTGCGCTCCTACTTTCCACGCTCGCGATGGTTTCGATCGCATCCATCGCCCTAAAGAGACTAATAGAATAGGAAACTCTGCTTGGACTTTTTGCTTAGCTTCCAAAGTCTCAAAAAGAGAACGAAGGCGTGAAACAGATCTCTAGAAGATACGCACACTCAGGCAGCATTTTGAGGAATTGGGTTTCCCTGAACGAAACGGCTCCTGAAAGTGCTCTTAATGCTTCACTCGCACCAGATGTTTGTCTCCGTAGGATTTAAGCAGAAATTTGCTCTAAAAAAAGAAGATTTTCATTTCAATTTTTATAGGAGCTTGATCATTTTCTTTCTTGCTTGGATATCTTTGGAAGACAAATCTGATCGAACGCCTTCACCTGCTCCTAGAGACAACACTTATCCTCCTATTGCTCTGTCTCTAGAGAGAACGAAAATAATCAAGGGTGCCAAAGAAACCGGAGATTTCATCGTTGCTCTAATTGAGAGAGCATTCCAAGACAGGTTGTCTTCATTTTTGGACGTGGCTGTCGACAAAAATGGCCCGATAATGTTTCCCGCCTTTTACGGGATAGTCATGGAACGGCTATCCCAGAAACCAAACTTTCGTATCCGTGTGATAGCTGACATTCAAGAGAAAAATCTTGATCATGTAAAGGAAATGCTGAAGGCTCCAATTGAGGTTCGCCATGTTGAGAACAACATAAGGAAATTTGTAGTGTCGCGAACAGAGGCCATAGAAACTTCGCATAGCCTCGAGAACGGTCAGCCGGAAGAAATAGTTTGGAGTAGAGATCCCCAATTCGTAGCACAGCTTTCTCAGATCTTTTCACTTCTCTGGAACAAGGGAATCCCAGCCGATGAAAGGATCAACGAGCTTGATCGAGGTGTAACTCCTAGGGAGACGAAGGTGGTTTCAGGGTCAAGTGCCATAAGGCAGCTTCTATCCTCGTTTGTAAGACGCGCTGGAGTTAGCTCTCGAGAGACACCTCTTGTGGTCTATGGTATCTTTCGAAGACAAGCCACTGTCGAACTTGAAGCTCTACTCGAATTCATCCCGCAAGAGATGATCTCTAATTCAAATCTCAAAGTAAGGTGCATCACGGATATCCAGAAGGACAACTTGGATTACGCGAGGACGATGATTAGCAAGGGGATCGAAGTTCGCCACATCGAAAACAACAGAATCGGCTTTATTGCGTCCGACAAGGAATACATAGGGACTGATTCGAGAATCCTCGAGTCCAATCAGAATGGTGAAGGGGTGGCTTCTCGAGGAGTTACTTGGAGCAACAATCCTGAAACAGTTCTACAAGCTAGGCAGATATTCGAAGCTCTTTGGGAGCCAGCAATACCCGCGGAGCTACGAATACGGCAGCTCGAAGAAGGATTAGAATTGGGACAAACAAGAATCACTCTTAGTCCGGAGGAAATATCAAAGAACGTAGATTCTCTCGTGGAGAAGACAAGCAGCGAAGCCTTGATACTTCTTCCTTCCGAAATGCCTATCGAGCCAAACATTTCCGCCTTCCAAAAACTTGCAAGGAAGGCAAGAGAGGAGGGCGTAAGTGTCAGGCTTCTCATCCCTGTTAAGAGAATCTCAAGTTTTGATCCTGACGAGTTCACTGAAAGATACAACATCAAAGGGATCGAGGTAAGGGCTATTGATTTCTCACAGCTCGGTCTTTCAATTGAAATATATGACAGGAAGGATATGATCCTATCACATTACATCGAACCTGAACCCGGCTTGCCCGCTTCCGAACCGCAGCAAGCAAAGGCAGTTTCAGCAATAATAACTACGAATCGCGAAACTGTCACAAGCATGGCTTCGGTTTTCGAAGCTCTTTGGCGCGAGAGAGAACTTCGAGAAAGAGAACATCGGAGTAGGAGACGCGCCGAGCTATTGCAAGATATCCTGAGCCATGATATTAGAAACTACAATCAGATAATAAGGCTAAGCGCCGAGATGCTTAGAGATGGGCTAGTTGACCGATCTCAAATGCAATTTGTTACTGAGTCAATGCTGAAAGCTATAGACGGCTCGACTCAGCTCGTACAAAGGGCGAAGGACTTTGGGAGAGTTCTGATGGAGCAAAACCCTACCCTCTATCCAATGAACCTCGTGCAGTCGATTGAAAATTCTCTTGCACTTGTGAGAAATTCTAACCCTGAAAGAAAGATAGTTGAGAGCAGGCGAATTCTATTCTTTGAAGGCGGGGAGGAAGAAGACAAGCACAATGCAGTAATGGTACTTGCTGATGAATTCCTCGATCAAATATTTGTGAACCTCTTTTCGAATTCTGTGAAATACACTACAAGCGAGGAAGTGGAGATAGAGACTGTAGTGGAAGAGGATAAAGATTCTCGCCTATCTTATTGGAAGATTTCGATTTCTGATCACGGACAGGGTATTCCAGACCACTTGAAGGCAGATGTTTTCAGTAGATACCTCCGAAGCGCAAAAGGAAGCGGACTAGGCATGTCCATAGTTCACGCACTAGTCACTGAAAGATACAAAGGGAAGGTGTTTCTGAAAGATAGGGTTCCAGGAGACCACACGAAGGGAACAACCATAGAAGTATGGCTTCCTAAAGCATAGTCTGACTAGAAATTGTAAGAGGGGATCCCTTCCTCATCTCTCTTGGCGATCAAAGATATAGCTAGAAAGCTTTTGAGATTGAATACTTTCTTGGTGTCTTGTGGCGAATTGCTGTGATCCTCTTTGCTTATCTCATTTCCATGGGATTGTTTTCGCTCGCGGGATTCGTTGCTTACTTTTTCTTGAGCGGCTTCATCTTCGGCGCGGGGTTTCAGCCTACTCCCACCAAAGCAATAGAAAAAGCAGCCCAAACCTTGCGTTTAAGAGGAGGAATGGTGGTCTACGACCTAGGTAGTGGCCTTGGGAAAGTTCTCTTTCACTTGTCCAAGAAATATGAAGTGAAATGTGTCGGCATTGAGATAGACCCTCTCAAGTTTGTTCTTAGCTCTCTAATTGCAAGGATTAAGAAGCTCGAAGACAAAGTTCAATTCATCAGAGGTAACATCTTGGACTTTGATCTCTCGAATGCTGATGTCGTGTTCTTGTTCCTCTCAAGCGAGACCGGCATCATGGAAAAGATTGCATCCAAGGCTCTTGTGGAAATGAACGCTGGATCAAAGCTAGTATCGTTCATTCATGAGTTTGATAAGGGGAGCGGCCTATTTTTAGAACAAAGCATAGGGGGAAATATTCACGTGTATTCCGTCCCTCGTAGAGAAGTCATCACTTTGAACAGATAGTTTCCCCATATACAAGCTTCTTTGCTTGCATTGTGAAAGCGCAGTGAAGCGAAGCCTTGATCGGGCCCTGATATCCAGTCAGAATTCTCTTATGAGATTTCACAGTAGCTCAGCTAACATTCTTCCATGTTCCTTTGACAACCCAAACTGGCTCGTCTGGATTGAAATAGCCTTGGCCTTCTGCCTTGTGTTCCTCGAGAACCTTTTCGTTCACTCTCACTCCGATTCCTGGTCTTTGAGGAACCTCCGTGTATCCCCTTTCTACCCTCGTTTCATCGAATATGAGATCCCTCTTCCATTGCGGGAAGAAATCGTAAAACGACTCTTGGATGAGAAAGTTTTGAATTGAAGCGTCCACTTGAATGGTCACAGCGTTCTGAATCGGCCCGAAAGCGTTGTGGAAAGCCATCTCGCATCCATAAGCTTCTGCGATTGCGGCCGCCTTCAGTGCGCCAGTCACTCCCTGAAAGTTTGTGAGGTCGATTTGGAAAAAGTCTGTCAAGTGGTTCTGCGCAAGGAACGCAACCTCCGAAGTAGTAAGCAATCTCTCCCCTAGAGCCACCTTCAAGCCAACGCAGTTGCGGTACTTTCTAAGACCGTCGTAGTCATGTTCTGGGTGGACTGGTTCTTCGACGAAGAGGGGATTGAGCCTCGCATTTCCTTCGATCGCTCTCCCTATCATTATTGCAGAGTTGGGGTTGAACCGCCCATGATGCTCAATCATCAAGTCGACGCGCTCCCCGCAGGCATCCCTGACTGCTTCTATCCTGTCCTTTGCAACCTTGATTCCTGCCTCGTCGATATAATCATAGTAAGCTCCGAACACATCGAATTTGAGCCCTGTGTATCCCTCCGATACATACCTCTTCGCTCTTCCAGCAAAGTCTTTCGGAGTAATGCAGTTGTCGTACCAGCCGTTTGCGTACATCCTTATCTTTGATCTTGTCTCGCCCCCGATTAGCTTGTAGATGGGGGCTCCGAATTCCTTCCCTATCAGATCCCAGCAAGCGATATCAAAAGCGCTAACTGCGCTTGTCGATTCGAAAGAAACAGGAAGGTAAAAGTCATTCTTCCTCCATTCTCTGAGGTTAGACTCTGTATTGATTGAATCTCTTCCCACATAGACTCTTCCAACTTCTTTGATCGATTCGATCACTGGAAGAACTCGCAAAGTTGGCACCGCTTCGCCCCAGCCCACCTCTCCTGAGGAAGTCATGACCTTGAGGATGATACCGGTGGACGCCCATGTAGCGCCTCCGCCCTCCGTCTTTTCCCCTACCTCATACACTTCAAACGAAGATATCTTCATGATTGTTTCGGATCACTCCTTCCGCCTTTTTCCTTTCAACGCAAAAAAAGAGATTCTTGTTAGGTGTGTGTTGTTTTCCCCATTGATTTAAGTTTGAATTCTTTCTCTCTAGTCAAAGCGATAGTATCAGCGGAGCCATCTGAAGAGAGGAGTCAAATGAGAACACGAATAAGAAGAAGGTAAAAGAATCCGTACTCTCCCATGTCTTTCTTCACCCCGTCGAAACAAAGAGAAGGGTGGTATCAGCCAATTGAAACAATATGACCTGATAGTGATAGGAACAGGCTCTGCAATGAACATCGTCGATGCGATGATCCAGCAAAATCCCAAAATCAGGGTAGCTGTGATCGATAAGGACGAGCCAGGTGGGATATGCCTCACTCGCGGCTGCATTCCTTCGAAAATATTGCTCTATCCGGCGGAGCTTGTGAGGACAATAGAAAGATCGGCAGAGCTCAATGTACACGCAGAGATCAAGAAAGTAGATTTTGAGAAAGTAATGGATCGCATGCGCTCTCTCATCGGGAGAGAAATCGATCAAATCAGGCAGGGTCTTTCGAGTTCTGAAAATATCGATTATTACAGGGATGTCGCGGAGTTTGTCTCTCCCTACACCATGAAGGTGGGTAGAGAGATTATAACCGCGAAGATGATTTTTCTTTGCACTGGCTCGAGGGCAATAATTCCTCCGATCAAGGGGCTTGACAATATCGAGTATCTGACCAGTGACACATTGCTTAAGCTCAAACAACTGCCAGAGAGCGTTGCAATCGTGGGTGGGGGATACATAGCCGCCGAGTACGGCCACTTCCTTTCGAGCATGGGATCCAATGTAACGATCATAGGACGAAACCCACAATTTCTTCCCGACGAAGAGCCAGAAATTTCAGAACTCGCAATGGAAGAACTCGGAAAACACATGCGCATCTTCACTAATCTGGAGGTGAAAGAAGTCAAGCAGGAAAGCGGGAAGAGTGGCAACAAAATCAAGGAGGACAAAAGGGGAAAAATCGTTATCGTTGCTGAAGACAAGAAAACTGGGCAAAGTAAGAGATTCGAAGCGGAAAAGCTCTTGATTGCAACTGGAAGGGGGCCGACGAATGACATCCTCCATCCGGAGAAGGGAGGAGTAAGGCTAGACAAGGATGGTTGGATTCTAGTCGATGAATACCTTCAAACTAGTCAGCCGAATGTTTGGGCTCTCGGTGATGCGGATGGAAAATTTCTGTTCAAGCATGTAGCAAATTACGAGTCGCAAGTACTGTATTACAACGCTGTGCTTGGAAAGAAAGTCAAGGCTGATTATCATGCGATACCGCATGCCGTGTTCACATATCCTGAAATTGCAGCGGTGGGTATGAAGGAGAAGCAGGCCGTCGAGGAATTCGGCAAGGAAGGCGTTTTGATAGGATATTACAAATACGAAGACACAGCGAAAGGAGAAGCAATGGCTCTCTCAAGGTACTTTGTAAAGGCTATTCTCAAGCACGACTCTTTGAAGATTCTCGGTGCTCATGTAATAGGGCCTTACGCTTCGATAATCATTCAGGAGATCATCAATGTGATGTACACGCCCGAGCAAAGCGGTTGGGTTGTCAATGATGCGATTCATATTCATCCCTCGCTAAGTGAAGTTGTGCAAAGAGCTTTCCAGTCTCCAATGACAGTTGATCAATATCACGAGATGCTAGATCATGAGAGAAAGCACAGAATCTCGAAGGCGATTTGAAAGCTGATTGATCGCGAGCTCAGGCGAATGAAGAACATTGGCTTCGCTTCTATTAAGAAAAAAAAGAAAGAAGAGAAGAGACGAATAGAAATTTCAGCAGAATCATTCTGCAATTTTTCTAGCGGGTGGAGCAGGTTCAAATTCTTCACCTTGATTATTGTGAAGAGCGGTTTCGAAATGGAAAGACAAGCAGAGGAATTTATCGAAATTCTTCACTTCTTGAAGGAGGGAAAGATAGATTTGAGTCTCAATGGAAGGCAATTTGCATCAGTTGACTGTGATTCAAAGTCAATAGGAGTGGAATTTGTTGGTCTCGAAGAAAGTGGCTTTCATCTGTCTCAAATATTATCGGATCACGCCGAAGGAAAGAACAAGCTCGGGAAACGCTCAAGACCTTCCAGAATGAGAGTATCCAAACCAAGACTTTCCTTTTTTGCTCAGCTCTCGTTACTATTCAATTTTGAAAGGCTCGCAAAGGATCTTGCAATACACGGCTGGAATTTTTCAGTCTATGATGGAGGCCAAAGGATTCTCTCGCTCGAAAGAGGGGTCTCAAGATTCACAGGATATATCCACATGAATCCGCTCGAGTTGAAGAGGATACTCAGGCTGTTACTAGTGCTGTTGCTCTAGGCTTGTTGGAGCTCGCTCAAATCTTCGGCGCCGCAAGCATCGAAACATTTCGCTGGGAAAGTGCGCGCTTTTCCTCATCTGTAAGATCCCTCATGTGAACAGAAATTGATATCGTTCCGTTTAATTCAAGTGATTGTTGTATTCCAGGAAACTTGATGCCAGTATGATGGAAGTTGATATCTAACTGCGAATGTTTGTCGGCTAGCGCCTCTATCAATCCTTCGAAAAGCCCTCTCTCCATCGCATTACCACGCGATCCACTACTTGTGCTGGAACTCATGCTCTAGATAATCCCAAGTCGAAATATTTACGCATTTTTTTGGCGAGGATGGGCAGTAGATGCGAATAAGAATGAGACTCTTCGTATTTGGGGTCAAGTTCATTCACAACCTTTTAGAACGCGGGCATCTTTCCCAGATTCATGAGCAAGCTTGATTCAAATCGGAAAGGTGGAGGGTACGTTCAGATCTTCGTCTATAAGCTGCCCAACAAGAATCGAGGAGCACTGCAGAACCTTCTGAAGGAAATCGCAGAAAAACTGAGAGAGCATGGTACTCTTGGCTCAGAATTTTATCAACTCTATTCGAGAGAGGCGTTCCAAGGATTCACAACCATGGCTAGCACCTTCGCTAGTCTCCCCGAAGAGGAACTTTGGGTGGAACTAGACCATTACAAGGGGCGGAGGCATCGCGATCAAGTCATGGCTGACCTCAGCAAGGATTCAAGCGTGAGCGCGCTTTTTAGGCAACTCGGACCTCTAGTCAGCACTGGGTATAGCATTGTCATGGGTGAGTTCGAGATGATGGCCCTATGAACTACAATGAAAAGCTGACGAGTAGAGTTAGAGAAGAGCTTCGAGGAATACCAAACGTGGTGGAGAAGAGGATGTTTGGGGGCGTGGCTTTCATGGTAAATGGGAAACTATGCGTCAGCGTTGGAGATTCTAGAATCATGTGCAGGATCGACCCCGCCATTCAAAAGCAACTAATTAAGAAAAGGCGATGCCAACCAATGACGATGAAAAGTCGGGTGTACAAGGGCTACATCAAAGTTGACGAGAAGGTGTTAGGGACAAAAGAAGACTTGGCCTATTGGGTAGGGCTAGCGCTCGATTTCAACAAGAGAGTTGCAATCAGAACTTGATGGCGCTGAATGCAAGACTTGAAATGAGACGTAATCGTGCTTATTCGCATCTACTGTGGATAGCCTCCTCCTCCTAATAGCCTATCATCCACGCTAAACTCTTTCAAAGCAGGAAAAATTCATTGTCCTTGCAACTTGAGTGTGTCTTTGATGCCAAAGGGATACGCTTCTCTGAAATAAAGAGGGAATCAGCTTCCAATTTGTCGATGATGGATCAAAGATTATTCGATTGTATTCTAAGCAGCATTTGTTACTCGATCTACGAAAAATGAAAACCGGAATCGGAGTGTCTCAACTCCTTCTTCTCCAGTTTGATCGAATTTGAAACTGATATCGTATACATGGCTGGGTTGCCGCATTTCTGAAATGTCTCTCTTGCTTTCAGATAGTGGGGTTTTTTATACTCCTTTAGGGCACAGAGATTCGACGAATAATATCCGATATAGATGCATAACGAATCAAGATATTCTGCTGCTTTTTAATGGAGAATAAAACTTGAAAAGACTGTAACCGTTCTGCAGAGACAGATGGGGAAATTAGGTTCTTATCTTTGAAGACATGTTGAAGCCTCCTCGTGAGAAGGTGGAAATAGAAAAACATGACTTCATGCGCAAAATGCGAAACTCCACTCGAAGGAGGTACAGAGAGGTGCCCCAAATGTGGTTCCTCAAATATAATGGCCGCAACGTTGAGCATCGGAGCTAACCCAGATAGGGCATCGTCGTCTTCGACCTCTACTGGTTCAGGATGGAGGAGTCAAGCCGAGAAGCTCGACTACGCAAATCCGTTGAGCACGCGGACAAAACCCAAAACCGTAAATGTCATCGAAGTTCTGGCCGCCCTTGGAGGGATCGACGCAATACTTATCGCCTCTGGAATGAATTTCCTAACAAAGGTCGCGCCTTCTCTTGCTCTAGAGAATTCTCTTGGTCTTTCAAGCGGAATGGTTCCCCTATTCTTCATGTCGATCCTTGCAATACTATCATTGGTTTCAGCGTATGCCTTCTACAAGGGAAGTAGAAGAGGTTGGGGGCTAGGCATTCTCTTCTCCGTCGTCGGGATCCTCTCAATTCTCTGGTCGAACTATGTCGGATTCGTGTTCGGCCTTGTGACGCTTTACTGTCTGACCCGATTCGAAACGAAAGTTTGGTTCCACAAAGTTTAGGCATCTTAGAAGATGATAAAGCCCTAAAGGAATCAAACTTCGTCCTCCCCTCCCCTTTTTTCTCTTTTTTCCCAAAAAAGCCTATTTCACGAGAAAAAGAGTTTTAGCTTTTTCATTCTAACTGTTCATTTCGCTGTCCTTTTCAAAGGTTTGATTTTTATCCCGTAGTAAACCAGATACCTTCGGACTCGATTCTTCTTGCCGCGAACTGAATCTTCGCGCTCAAAAGTGGCTAAATAGCTCTATAGCTTTGTGGGATTTTTCACTACTCATTGATCTTCTCTATTGCTGGCCAAGTTTACTAGGCTCGGCTGCAACGCAACTTGCTAGCATTTTCTTTGGTACACAGCCTCGATGGAATGCATAAAAGCGCAAGAATTCGGATTTGTCTTTGGCTCGATCGGCGCATATCATGTGTTTCGTGTCCTTTCAGAATTAAAGAAAAGGCTCGCACCCCCCATGACAGATTCGCCCAGAGCAGAACAAACTAATGTAGAAACCTGTTGACGATTAAAGTCTATAACAAACACAAGGAGAGAGGAGAAAGCAGGCGCCAAAGATTGGAGAAGATTCCACGCAAATCATTTGATTAACAAGAGAAGAGAAGGAGGATAGTTGCTTTTGATAATCGTCGAGTTTGTTCTTGTTCTGTTCTTTGCTTCAATAGCGGCTGGTGCTCTAGGTGCCATGGTCGGATTGGGCGGAGGCGTAATAATAATTCCAATACTTACCATTTTAATGGGTATCAATATTCACTACGCTATCGGGGCGAGTATTGTGTCTGTCATAGCGACATCCAGTGGGGCTGCAGCCACTTACGTGAAAGATAAGATGACTAACTTGCGAATAGGGATGTTTCTCGAGCTGGCCACGACAACTGGAGCTATCGTGGGAGCCGCTGTTGCAGTCTACCTCAATTCCACGTTACTCGCGATAGTTTTCGGAAGCATACTCCTTGTTTCGCTGATCCCTCTTGTGAGAGAGATAGGTCAGGAGATACCTCCAAAGCAAGAACTCAAGGGCATTGCAAAGAAGCTATCCCTCCAAGGAAAGTACGTTGAGAGAGACGGCACGGTTGTCGAATATAACGCGACAAACACCAAAGTCGGACTCTCAGGCATGTTTGCCGCTGGACTGATATCGGGTCTTCTGGGGATTGGAAGCGGCACTTTCAAAGTGCTATCAATGGATGTTGCGATGAAGCTCCCCATGAAGGTCTCGACGACGACTTCCAACTTTATGATAGGGGTTACCGCGGCTGCTAGCGCAGGCATCTACTATGCGCGAGGAGATGTCGACCCTGTTATCGTTGCGCCAGTTGCACTTGGAATACTGATCGGTTCATTCATCGGGACGCGCCTCTTGATGAAAGTCAAAAACGATACGATCAGGAAAATCTTTGCTATTGTTCTAGCTGTGTCCGCAATAGAGATGATACTAAGGGCTGTCGGTTAGGGTTCCACATTGAAGTAAAGAAAGTGTCAGGAAGGAGGGGAAGTGTTGCCCAAGATAAACGGCAAAGATTCCGAGACAATGAACACAGTCTTAGGAAATGTACTAAGGTACGGTGTTGTTATATCCGCGATTGTAATCGGACTTGGAACGGCTTTACTTCTCTCCAAATATCCACTCACTGACTCTTCGATGTATACAAGATATTTTTCGAAGCGGATTCCTCATGGGAACTTTGAGATAAGCCTTCAAAGCATCGGTTATGGGATTCTCTCTCTAAATCCATTTTCAATGATTGAGCTTGGGTTTTTGATGCTTCTAGCCACTCCTGTAGCTAGAGTATTTCTGTCTATCTTGCTCTTTGCGCTCGATGGAGATAGATTATACGTTTACATAACTGCTGCTGTTTTCGCGATCCTCGTTTTCAGCATAGTTGTGACGCCCTTCTTGCCCATATTTGGCGGATAGTCCATTACTGATTGAATTTTGCGTGCGAGATGTACGTTATCTTTGGTAAGATGATCTGTCAAAAGCTTCCAGGAAGGAAAGCACATCCTGTTCTACGAAGATCTGAAAAGAGGGGAAATAGGTTCACTCCTTCCCCACTCGATTTCACAAATTCCAGAAAGAAAAGATCAAGCACGACTTATTCTAGTATTACTTTCCATGGTGGAGGAACAAGTTCACTCAGTCTCAATCTCGTTCGATTAACAAAACGATGCTTTTCATTCCCACGACCTTTGCAGTTCTCCCTTCTTCGATTTCGAAGTGGCCAGTGGTCTCAGCAGACCAGAGCTCAGGGTTCAGCGAGCCATCTTTCTGATAAACTCTGACAAGACCTCTTTCTCTACTACTAACTTTCTTGATCACCAAACATTTCTTTCCGATGGGGTTTTTATCGTCAGGCGAACCAAGCTGCAAAACCTCAAGGGACTTGACCGCGAATATCAAAATAGCCGAAACAGCCGGCAATATGGCGAGATATCTCAAACCAAAAATGAAAAGCAAGATTGCAAATAATGCCAAAAGAGACAACAAGATTATCGAGCCTGGCCCGAATCTTGCGAAGCTTAAAAATGGAACATTTTGTCCGTTCTGAGTTCGAGGTTTTCCTTTCTGGGTCATTCAACGGCTCACCTCTTTCAAGAATCTAAGAGAGACATGTAGGAAGAATCCCTTTTTCTTTCCCTGTTCAAGCAACCCTTTTCTCGTCCACAACGAGGTCTGCTCCATTGTTCTTCGATCGCTGTATCCCAATTGTCACACCCATATACCGAAGAGGAGAGGAACCTGAATTTCTTCGTTTTCCAATATTTAGCTGTTTCACAAAATAGGACGATTTCCACGCAATAACTAAGTGATCTTGGGAGTCTTCCACAATGCCGCGAATCTTTCAAAATAGTTTTCTACCCATGGTGAGAGGACTCAACACCAAAGGAGGAGAAAGAGTGAAGGATCCATCGAATAGGACATTTCCTGAATCACTATTGGAGGAGATCAAGGAATTCGAAGATGAAATAATCGATATTCGACGCCGTATACACGAATATCCAGAGCTTGCCTACAACGAATTCAAAACTTCAAAACTTGTAGTAAAGGAACTCGAGTCTCTGGGGATCAAAGTGAAGAGCGGGGTGGGAGAATCAACTGCAGTCGTTGGCCTGCTTCAAGGGAAAAGAGCAGGGAAGGTGGTGGCACTTAGGGCAGACATGGACGCGTTACCATTAGCAGAAAGAGTCGACGTGCCATTCAAATCAAAGAACAATGGAGTGATGCACGCTTGCGGTCACGACACACACGTGGCCATGCTAATTGGGGCTGCAAAGCTTCTCTCAAAACACAAGGACGAGCTTTGTGGAGCCGTGAAATTCTTCTTTCAACCAGCAGAAGAGGAAGGGGGGAGGGGAGGTGCCAAGCCCATGATTGAAGCAGGTGCAATGGACAGCCCAAAAGTCGATTACGTCTTTGGGCTGCACATCAGTAGCGACGAAGAGTCTGGCACGTTCGGTGTGAGAGCTGGCCCCTTTATGGCAACTCCAGATACTTTCAGAATCACAATCAAAGGGAAAAGCGGTCATGGCTCAAGGCCAGACGAAACAATAGATCCGATATTCATCTCTTCGCAGGTTATCAATGCCCTCCAGGGGGTATCGAGCAGAATGGTTGATCCGATAAAGCCTTTCGTGATCTCGATAGGCTCGGTTCACTCTGGAACAAAGCACAACATAATTCCAGATGAAGCAATTTTGGAAGGGACGATGAGAACTCTCGATGAAAAAACGAGAAACTCTGCGCTCAAGAACATCAGAACCGCCGTGAGATCTGTCTGCAAGGCCTTCGGAGCCTCATGTGAGATCGAATTCAAAGAAGACACGTATCCCATAACCCACAACGACGAAGAAACCACAAGGAGGGTGGCTGAAATCTTGGGCACAATAAAAGACGGAACGAGGGTTGTCGAGATAGAACCGAGACTCGGCGCAGAAGATTTCTCTCGCTTTCTTCAGAAGGCTCTTGGAACTTTCTACTATTTGGGGACAAGGAATACGAAGAAGGGATGCATCTATCCAAATCACAGCTCAAAGTTCAAAGTGGACGAGGATGTTCTGAAATACGGCTCAGTCTCTCTTGCGCTCCTAGCGATCGAGTTCACAAAGCCAGACTCTTAGCTGCTAGAAGCGAAAGTGGGGGCGATCTGGGAGGGGCAGATGTGCGAGCGGCTCCATATTTGAAATTCAGACGGCTCTCCTTTTCTTGAGGTAGAGAAAACTCACAACAACAGTAACAGCAATTACTGCAACGATTCCAGCTGAAATAATGATAGTCTGCGGAAGCGTCAAGAATGAAGGCACTGCAAGGCTTCCAAACGAAGCAGCAGAGAGAAGCAAGACAGACGTAGAGTTTCTCATTACAGCAGTCAACCCAGAGCTATTCTGGTAGACAAATACTAAAGTCAAAGTGGCGTTGACCGGAGCGTTCTGAGCAAAGTAAGGTATCTTTGTCACCTTAAACGAAAAGAGCTTGTTTGGCTGGATTGATCCGACAAAGGTGGATGCGTTCCCAAGTGGAGTCATTGAGCCGGTCTTGTTTAGAAATACGTAGAGCTGAGTGAGCGTGGCCGGGGCGCTACCAAAGTTGATCAAAGTTCCACTCACGCTCACGCTTTGAAGGGCCTGAGAAATCTGGATAGAGCGTACGACGAGATTTGTCGTGCCTATCACATTCATACTTATCGTGAAAGTCGTGGATCTCGTTGTTCCGAATTGATCGCTGTACGAGACAACCGCCGTCCCTGAGGCTATTCCGAGGCCCACGTTACCTGCTGAAGTGATGTTGAAAGAGAACACGGCCGAACCGCCCGGGTTTATCGAGGTGGGAAGCGTTGGAGGCTGAGTGAAATTTCCAGTCACTAGAAACCCGGAGGGGAGATGGAGCGTGAGCGATGGGAAGAACATGGGTGCTCCCCCCGCGTTTTTCACTAAAATCGAGAAGGTGGATGTTCCTGAGACCTGAATTGTCTGAGTGAGCTGGCTGATTGAAACCGCTGCTAGTCCATAAACTGGAACCGACCACTGATCGTTCTGGCTGAGAAAGGCGTTGTAAGTGTCAACATAGCTTAGGAACACCGATATCGGGATCTGACCAACTGGTGTGTTTGGGGCGATGTTTACTGAGAAAGTGAGAGTTCCTGTCTGACCTGGCTGTATCACTGATGGGGTCGAAAAATAGTCTACCGAGCTGCTTCCCTGTGGCCCCGAGAGGTATCCGCTGAAAGTAAGAGTGCCAGAGAGCTCATGAACCGGGAATGGGTTAGGGTTCAGTACTTGAAGGTTCAACGAGTCGTTCTGATCTCCTTGAAATCCCCCAATCTTCGACGACGAAGAAGACCAGCTACTCGAGAGAATAGAAAGCGGCGATGGAGTGGTGATGGGCACCGCAACGACCGAAGAGCTCTGTAACTGGCTATTATTGATTTCATAGACCACTTGGATTGGAATCTCGTAGATGGGCTGGTGGGCGCCACTCTGCACGTTTATATTGAAAACTGCAAACCCCGCCTCTCCTGGAGAAAGACATGGTTTCACAACGTATGAAACAGCAAGAGTACCTCCAGTGTTGTTCAACATGTCGGTTGAAGACAGATTCAGCAATTCTCTGATCGCGCATATGCTGGAATAGTAATACAGGTTCTGGACTGTCACATTGAAAAGAGCATTTTGATCTCCCGGTATCGCGCTCCCGCCGGCCCAGCCAGCCGAAACTACTGTAACCCCTCCAGATCCCACTGAATAGAGTTGCTTAAAGGGGCTTGAAACGCCTCCAAGCATGCCGAGTTGAGCAGATAAAAGAAGAATCAACACGAGAGAAGTCACAAGGAAAATTGAGCGAAGACTGGCGCGACGCTGATACCCCCTCTCGACTCTAGTCGTTGCGTGTCTAAGTTTCTTCAAAGGGGAAGAAGATAACAAACTCTGGAAAAGCCTAGCAGCAAAAGACGAGCGTAATGAGGAGAAGGAATATGACAAATCCAATTTAAGAAATAAAACACCTCAAGTGTGCTTTCTCTATCTTTTCCATAACAGTTGCTTTCCTCTTCATATGCTGTCTACACTTGGGCTCCAAAGCGTTCAAATCTTCACTAAGATTGTCGTTTGTCTTTCTTTCTCACATCTTCGAAAAAGCGACTGTATTTCTAACCATAAATCGCATAAAAGGAGTGTAGAGAGAGGAGGCCGTGAAACTTCGGGGACTCTTGAGCTATATTTTCCTATTTATATAAGTTGCACTGCAATTTTCTCAAGGGTCAGCTGCGCGCCACTAGGTGGGAATCAAGATCAATGAACAAAAACCGCCCAAAGAGCCATGATAATCAGTATTTATTTGGTTTCTGCTTGAGTCTTTTTCCGCTAGTTGGTGCTTGGATTAGTAGCCCCATGCAATATCTGCTCTCGTCTTCCTGAGAAAATAGGTACTACCTGCTCCCAGTGGGAGGAACTCCTGCCGAACTCTGTCCTTCAATTGTGGTTGGCGATTTACTAGTGACGAATATGAGAGCCGCTGCCACCATCGAAGCGGCAAGTAGAGCGATCCCCACTATCATCACAGCGAGTCCGGTGGTATCAGACGAGATCTTCGAGCAAAGATCTGTTCTAAGGCCGTTTGCGCGAGCATAGTTCACGCAATCAGCCATGGTTTTGAAGTTATCAGCGCCGGCGCAAGTTGTATTGATACCACAAAGCGTAGTTGGGAATGCAAAATGCCCGAATGTGGCCCAGACAAAAGCACCTCCAGCAGTCACTATTACTGAAATAATAAGAATGATCAATGTAACCTGCATTGACCTTTTCGAAAGAAGCTCGCGACCTCTGCTTCGGTGAGGGGCAGCAACAACGACTGTTCCAGAAGCAACAACATTCGAGTAGCTAGAGTCTGCTTCCGATACAGGGGGGAAATTGGCAATATTGTAGAATTCACTTCTATTCAAAGGAACCAAACCATCACACAAATACTATTTTCTTCGCTTTACAATTTGCTTGGTGAATATCCCATCGTAACTATGCAAGTTCACAGCCAAAAGAAGGCTGAGACAAAAATCTATCCTTCGAGTCCGTATATAAATTGCGCTGTCTTTTTTGACCCCATGGCAAAAATTTAGAAAGCAAAAGCATCGCTCGGAGACACATTTTACCCAAACACTTCACACTACTCGATAAACTCTGGCTGCGATTTGGTCAGGAAGGCTTGGTTCCTCGACAATACACCATTTTCGCGTTCAGATATGAAGAGCAAGAAGGGTCGCCGTTTGAAACCCATGCCTGAGTTGACGCTTTCTGGCTATCATAAGTCAGATACAGACAGCAATGCAAAAACTCCAGACCTTGACTTTGCCCTCTAAGAACGATTTCCTGGCTATTCAATCGTTCCAGTCTGATTCTTGAGAGTGTTCAGCATCATGATAAGGTGGAGACCAAAAGTTTTGAAAATCTCTCCGCATCGTCTCTCATTGAGATGTTGTTGAAAAGGATGTACTGCCGAGTGCCCAGCCGTCTTGCACTTAACACTGAATCAAGAAGATTGCGCAAGTCTGTATCGGCGTATTTGTATTTGTAATTTGTAAAAGATCTCCCAAGTCCGTGAAGCCTGTGATACGCAATTTGTTGTTGTTGGAGGAGAAGAATCTCCTTGAACGCTCTCTGCTCATCTCTCAAAGGATCTGTTACAAGCAACGGAGCCAAACTTTGTCTCGATTCTCGAGCCTTCGAGATTTTACCTGCAAGATCCCAAAGACGACTTTTCTCTGAAAACCAGCTCCAGTGTCTTAGTTCCAGCGCTGGAGAAAAGACTTCACTTCTTTGAGACGATGAGAAGCTGGAAGAAATAGCAGAGGGCAAAACATGGGTGAAGAATTTCTCAATACTTTCCAAGTTCCCTTGCGAGTACTCAAAAGAAGGAGGCATTTGAAATACGATTACTCGAGATTCAAGTATCTTGGCGATTTCAATGATGGATCTCAGGCACTTCAGTACAAAACTACTTTCCCTGAGAAAGCCAACATCTTCTTTCCTCACTTTCTCGAGGATGTCTTTTGGCCCTGCTCTCCTCCAAGTGGGGGATTCAAGTGGATGCGTGATTCCCTGGAAGGCTTTGAGAGTGAATTCAAAATCTTGTCCCAAAGTACTTTCCTTCCATCGTCTCGCAGTTTCGGGCTTTGGAAGCCTGTAAAAAGTGCTTTGGACTTCGATGACGCGAAACCTTTTGGCGTAGTCTTTTAGGGCAAGCCCTGCTGTCCCGCAGCATCCAACTAAAGTATCTTGAGAAAAGAGTGCGTGTTCCTTCAATTCCTTTCTTCCGCTAGTGTTGTCTTTATGGTGTCTTCGCGATTTGTTCCTAGAACCCAGGCGTGACACCCTCTTCTCTTACGTTCCCAGCCTCAAGTATTTGAAGAGGAACGAGAGCGAGAAGCGCTGGCAAATTTATCACCCGTATCACCTCATCGTGGAAAGATGTATGGTGTATTCGTAACTGGATGAGGAAAAAAGTCTTCAAGGAAAGATAAAAAGGAAGAAGGTAGCCTGTTGTGAGATGGAAGTGTGGAAGTAGGAAGCGAATCTGTGCAACTACTTCGATGAACCACGATTGTTGGCTTCAGTCCGATCGTTGTCATTTCACTTCTCGTTGGAGCTTGGCTCAACTTCGCACTTCCAAACGCTGGCTACTCCGGGGTCGAGACAGGCCCCTCTGCTCAGATTTACCTACTAGTCACAAATGAAACTGGGGCACCAACATCGGCAGTGAGTGTATCGGGCTCTTTCTACGCTAACTGTAATTCAGTTGGAGTGGAGGGCCACCCCTTACAACAGGAAACCACTCCGCAAGACGGGATGGTATCCCCGATGGTTGGCGTAGGGTGCGTTGCTTGCTCAATTGGAAACAATACTGTTGTGGTACTCAACTGAAATTCCACATATAGCTTGCAATTCACAACTCCTGTCTTGTATCTCTCGGAGAAAGTCCTTGCGGTCGTAGAGATCCCTCAAGGGAGGATAGTTGAGGTGCCTATCTCGAATGTTGGGACGTGCGTTGAAAGCGAATCGACTACGCAAGTAACGATTACAAACTAGATTGGATTCTTATTTTGAAATGGTGAAAGAGAGCAGATGAATGAAAGAGTCAAATCTTGGGATCTTTCCTATCTCTTTATCTGAAAGTCGAGCAATGACGATGATGCTGTTTTCTTTCCCTCAAAGATGGGATTCCGAACGCGAAATGAGTAAAATGCAAAGAGGCTGAGTCAACCACTCTTCTTCTGAAGTGACAGTCATTGGATTGATGGGGAGTCAAGGCAACTACTTTCGACTCTTTTCCCTAGTCATTGCCTCAAGAGTTGCCACAGTTTACGCCTCCTGAAGCATTAAATCATGGGGGCAATCGTAAATACTAGAAGCAAGTAGAAAGAGGGATGTGTATCCAGAGAAGAAGTAAGCTAGTGGGCGCTGCCTAATCAAAGCCCTATCTTCTTGTATGAAAGACGCACTGTTGAAAACGGGAAACTGAAGGAGTGAAAGTACCATGGATGACCTTTTCCTTTCAAAGATGGAAGAATTGAAGCATACCAAGCTAGCAATCGCTACTATATCGAGGACTTTTGGCTCTACACTCGGAAAGGCTGGGTTCAAGATGATAATTTCTGAGCAGGGGGAGATAGTCTACGGGACGCTTGGAGGAGGATGCCCTGAGGGACCCATAGTTAGAGTCGGCCTGGATGTGATTAAAACACAGACCCCGAGAGTGGTTCGAGTCTATCTGGAAGATGCGAAGACTGCACTGGGAAAGATCACCGAGGAGGGAGATGAGATCCATGTGGAGACAAACTGCGGAGGGAACATGGAGATCTTGATTGAGCCTTACTCTCCTCGGCCTGTGTTGATGGTCTTTGGAGATACTTTCAACAGCCCACTCGAGAGAAATCTCGTGAATGTAGGGAAGGAGATCGGATTCAAAACGATTGAACACAATCCTCTCGGCGCGTGCGGGCAGCCCGAGCTTTCCATGACGAGTCTCGATCTAGATTCAATTAAAGTTCCTGAAGGTGCCTACGTTGTCCTAGTGACAAGGGGAGTGAACGATGCTCCTCTACTCAAACACCTTTCAAAGTTCAAGCTCGGTTATATCGGAATGGTGGCGAGCGAGCGGCGTTGGGCTGCGACGAAGAAGGAACTCTACGAGCTTGGAGTTTCTAAAGAGTTCATTGAAAGCGTCCATGCGCCGGCTGGGCTCAAAATAAATTCAATACTCCTCGAGGAGATTGCGATAAGCATCCTTGCAGAGATAATCAGCGTGAGGAGGACTAGGATGAAGGCGGAAGAGCAGGAGGAGGCCCTTAAACGGTCTGCGCAGGTTGCTGGTACTGCTAATTCCCCAACTCCGCGGCCTCAAGAGATCAGCAAAGTAGTGAAAGTTTGAAAATTCGAAGGAGAATTCTTCGAGAAGGATTTCCCAGTCGGTTGGAAAAGAAATCAGGTTCTTGCCTAGGTTGACACTGACTAAGGCTTCGGTTTTGTGTTGACTGTTTTCGTGACCGTGATCGTAACGTTATTTGTTTGAGTGACAGTTGAAACCTTTGTTACGACCTGAGTCTGAGTTATGACAACAGTGCTTACTCCTTGTGATGCACTTCCCCCAGCTTTTGTTGCATCTGTTGAGGTCAAATTCAAAACTCTGCTATGCAAGTTTCCATTGCTGTTGTTGAGGTTGCTACTGCTTCCGCTACCAATAATCCCATCGATACGACCTGAGGACGTCAATGCTGAATAAGAGCTAGCTAAGGCCATGCCGATGAGAAAGGCCACTATCACAAGAAGAAGTGTCCTCGGGAAATACCTACGATTCTTGATTATGATTTCAAAAGAATTGTTCGGGTTTGAGCTTTGCATCTCTTTGCCGTCTCGGCCCTCCTCCGCGATTTGATCATTCCTTCGGAACAGTAAGATGATGTTGGCGGTCTTGTATAAGATTCAGGCTAACTCCGCTGGCAAGATTGACCCTGTCCATCCGAAGAATTGAATCTTCTTCAAATCTTTTCGATTACTCTTTCCGAGAAAACTGATTCTTCTTCTTGTTCCTCTTCAGAGGACAGTGGCGAGACGATTCGAGAGTGGGATTGAAGGATTTTTTGACAAAGCCTTGCTTGAGATTCGAGAAGCTTCTACTGCTCGAAAACTCTTTCTAGCATGGGTCAAAGACTTGCGTTGATGGCCAGTTCTATCTCACAACACTGGCCAAAATTCTTCAACGATCTGATGAGGAGAAACTTTTCGATTGCTCTAACTTTTGTCCTAAGAAGATTAATCTGTACCAAATGGCGCACTACAATGCATAGCAATTGCCATGCAATTGCAACCAAATACTCATGCAACACTGTGTGTTGGTCCTTCTTCTTCTCCTTCTCTATTGTTTTTAGGTAAACTTCTTGACTACAATTTTTACCCAATTTGCGATAGAAATGGTGTAAAAAGTTTAACAAAATTTGCGAACCAGTTTTTCAGCTTGATTTCAAATTGGATGTCCGGTTTCCCAGTCCATTCTTCTTCTTTCTACTATTCGAGTCTTTTTGCTCTTCTCGAACACCCCAAGGAGGTGCACAGGAGAAAAAAGAATCAGAGCAGGAAAAAGGCGAATGCGACCTCCTTTCTTCACATTTTGGGGCTTAACCTACCCCCTTCCCATTATCTTTCGTTCTTTCGTGGCTTTCCTTTATGCGAATTGCGCTAATCATGACACATCATAAGGGATGAAAGATGGGAAAAATATCAAAACTCCCTCGAGGATCAGTTTTTCATAGAAAGTATTAAGGAAATCTTATACAATGGCAAATGAAAGCAGAAGAAGGGAAAGAGATCAACCTCTTAGAATATTCAGAAATAATTCTCTCTGTGCGGCCTTGTTAGAGCACGGGGAAGAAGAAGAACTCGCATTTTCTGATAATCTTTCTTTTCCTGATCTTGCGGGAGGGCAAAGGTTAATCAGCTCGAGTCTTCTCACTGTTTTCGCAAGCTCCCCCTCGTCGGTGAATCTCAGCTAGTGATTGTTGGCATCCCGAAGGAAATTGCGCCAGGAGAAAGGCGTGTCTCCCTCGTCCCTGATGCTATTTCTAGGCTCAAAGGACTATCAGTTCTAGTTCAAGCTGGAGCCGGAGAAGAATCTGGTTTCAAAGATTTCTCTTACTTGGAAAGGGGGGCAGAGGTCGCCGAAAGCCCAAAGGAAGTCTATGGCAGATCTGATATTGTTTTGAAAGTTCAGCCTCCAACTGCTGAGGAAGCCGATCTCTTCAAGGAGGGCTCCGTGCTGATATCTTTTCTCTATCCTATGTCCAATCTCGATGTGTTGAGGAGGATGTCCTCCCGCAGGATGAGCGCCTTCGCAATGGAGCTGATGCCGAGAATCAGCAGGGCGCAGCCTATGGATGCTCTTTCTTCGCAAGCGACAATTTCTGGATACAAAGCAGTGCTAATCGCCGCAAATTCTCTTCCAAAGCTCTTTCCAATGATGATGACCGCGGCTGGAACAATTCCTCCAGCGAGAGTTTTTGTCATCGGAGCAGGTGTTGCTGGTCTTCAGGCAATAGCTGTTTCGAAGAGGCTCGGGGCTGTGGTGGAAGCCTACGATGTGCGTCCTGTCGTCAAGGAGCAAGTCGCAAGTCTTGGGGCAAAATTCGTTGAGTTGCCTCTAAAGGTGGAGGATTCCCAAACTGCAGGCGGATATGCGAAAGCTCAATCTGAGGATTTTTACAAAAGACAGCAGCAGCTTCTCGGAGAGCATGCCGCATCAGCTGACGTGGTGATCACAACAGCTCTCGTGCCCGGACAGAGAGCTCCGATTTTGATATCTGAGGAAGCGGTGAAGAAGATGAGGGCTGGGTCTGTCATAGTTGATCTCGCGGCCGAGCAAGGCGGCAACTGCGCCCTAACAGAACCTGGAAAGACTGTTGTCAAGTACGGAGTGACAATTCACGGCCCTCTCAACCTTCCTTCTTCAATGGCCCAACAGGCGAGTCAACTGTACTCGAGGAACATCACCTCATTCCTTCTTGCCATGCTCAAAGACGGTTCCATTACAATCGACACGAAAGACGAGCTTGTGCGGGGACCGCTCGTTGTCTTGAATGGCGAAATAGTTCACGAGCAAGCAAGGAAGGCCCTTTAGCTCGCTTAATTAGAAGGAGAACAAGAGCTCCTCGACGCAGGAGAAAAAGATGTAGCAATCATGATTTCCCAAAGCGATCTCGTGATAGATCTTCTTGTCTTCCTAATGGCTACATTCCTTGGAATCGAGTTGATACGTCATGTTTCTCGTCTTCTGCACACCCCGCTTATGGCGCTCACAAACGCGATCTCTTCCGTTTCAATAGTCGCAGGCTTGATTGTCCTCTCAGAAACGAGCAACGAAACAATACTCCTCTTAGTAGCAGTCGCGCTTTCGCTAGCCGCGACGAACATTGTAAGTGGCTTTTTGATCACCGAAAGGATCCTGAAGATGTTCAGCGGTCCGAGGAACAGAAGAAAGAGTGTGAAGAGTGAGGACCCCGATCGCATGCGCAAGGGAGATGCTTCGACAAAATGACCGACTTTGCGATACCAATACTCACTCAGTACCTTTACGTGGCCTCGATCTTTCTCTTCGTCCTTTCGCTTCGGTGGATGAGCGAGGTGAAGACTTCCCGTTACGGGAACTGGGCCGCGGCTTCCGGGCTTGCGATCGCGGTAGGTGCAACACTCCTTGCGTACCAAGCTCGACGGCTCGACCTCCTCGTGGCTGGTTTCGCAGTGGGGGCGATAATCGGAGTCCCAATAGCACTTCGGCTCCCAATGACAGCCGTTCCACAGAGAACTGCGATGTCACACGCTTTTGGATCCCTCGCTGTTGCGTTGGTTGGTGTGTCAGAATACTACGCGCGATATCCAAACAATCTCGACACTTTCACCGTCTCGGTTCTCTCAGCAGAGATGATACTTGGGTTTCTCACTTTTACTGGAAGCTGCATCGCGTTTGCGAAGCTCCAAGGATTGATTTCTGGCAGGCCCCTCATCTACCCCGGGAGGATAATCGTGAGCCTTTCGACGCTTGCGATAGCTATCGCCCTCGCAGTGTATCTCGTCATCAATCCACTTCAGGAAGCCGTACTTCCGGTTATGGCCGCCTTTGCTCTAATTTTCGGATTCCTTCTTGTGATGGCGATAGGCGGAGCAGACATGCCAACTGTTATAGCAATTCTGAATTCTTACGCTGGGATTTCTGCAGCGGCACTCGGGTTCGTGCTGAATAACAAGGTTCTCATAGTAGCCGGATCGCTCGACGGCTCCTCTGGCCTGATACTTGCAATAATAATGAGTCAGGCGATGAACCGCTCATTTCTCAATATACTGTTTGGAGGAGTCGGAGCGACTGTGACAAGCTCTTCTCAGAAGGAGGTGGTGGCGTCCCGGCCGGTCCAGAGCTATACAGTCGAGGATGTCGCGACGGTACTAGAAAGCGCAAGAACGGTGGTGATCGCTCCGGGGTATGGGATGGCCGTTTCACAAGCTCAGTATGTTGTCAAGGAGCTTGCAGATATACTCGAGTCAAAGGGGATAGACGTGAAATACGCGATCCACCCGGTTGCGGGGAGGATGCCCGGGCACATGAACGTGCTTCTTGCTGAGGCTCAGGTTCCATATGAACAGCTCTGGGAGATGGATAGGATCAACCCTCTCTTTCCGGAGACAGATGTAGTCATTGTCGTTGGGGCAAACGATGTAACAAATCCTGCGGCAAGGACAAAGCCTGACTCCCCGCTTTATGGAATGCCAATACTCGATGTAGATAGGGCAAGGCACGTGGTTTTCATCAAGAGATCAATGAACCCGGGCTTCTCGGGAGTCGACAATGAGCTCTTCTACCTTCCGAACACGATGATGGTGTTTGGAGACGCAAAGAAAGTTCTGACGGAGCTCGTATCTGTCCTGAAGAAGCGCTAAAGCGTTTCCTCTTCTTCTTCCTCCTCCTTCACTTACTACTCTTATTGTTGTTCCCTCCCTCTTTCTCTGCTTCCTCCCTTTTGCTCCATTTAGAGATCTCTCAATTCTAATCGGAAATCCAGAACTCGTATAATTGCCAGTTTCACCGGTTAGTTCTTAGATCGAAAGAATCTAGTATTTCTCGCAAAGTGTTTGGCAAACAAAATCCCGGTCGACTCTTGGAAGGAAGGAAGGAAGGAAGGAAAAAGAGAGAAAAAACTTCAAGGGACTCGTTGAGCTGCAAGTGAATCGAAGAGAAGCTTGGAAGCTAAGCCGCATTCCATACATTGAGGTTGCTTACAGATCCATTCAACAAAGCAAGAGTGGAATCAGTGCTCAAGGCCCTGATATTTGTGACAGTGAGGAAGTAGCAGAAGAAGGGGAAGAAGGAGCAAGAGGAAGAGTAAGAAGAAGAAGTAGGAGGGGAGGAGCAGCCTACAACTCTTTCAGATCAACTATAAGAAGCGTGAAAATCAGCAAGATTGCGTTTGCGATCTTTGTGTCGATAGGATCCTTCTTTCCCTTCTTGAATTCAGTGATCAACCCCTCACCTGAATCTCTTGTGAGCAGTGTGTCTCTCAGCCTCGCGATCAGTCTCGCCTACATTGTCTTTTACTGCCTTCAGATCCTTCCATCATTTTCAAGAGGAGAAGCGTACCTATACCTCTGGACATTGCCTGTTTCGGAGAAAGATTTCTCTCTTGTTGCAGTCTTCTCTTTCTTTAGAACATTCGATTACCTGGCCCTATCCTCCTGTTCGATCCAAGTGGCAGCCGTCTGGCTACTGACGGGTTCAGTTCTCGGCACGCTATTGACTGCAGTCGCTTCCTGCGTGAACATAATCTTTGCTATCAGCATCGGACTGTGGCTTTCGAAGATTTTCTACAAGAATGCAAATAGAGGACTAGCTAGGTCAAGAACGGCAGCATTTGAGAGGTCTGCATTTGTAGTTGCTTGGGGATTTTCCGTGATGGGCATTGCTTTCCTCTTCAATTTTGTAAGTTTCGTTCTCCCTTATCTCAACAGCACGATTGCAGGCAATATAGCTAAACCCGGTGGGGTCCTGATCTCGATCCTTCACCCCTTCTCGCTGAGCCTTGTGATTTCAAACGTCGTGTACCCTTCACTCTTCACTCCAGTCACTCGCGGAGCAAGATTAACGGATATCGTCCCTTCATTTCTCCCTCCTCTCGTTGCCTATTCATCTGCATTTAGCTACGTTGTTGCCGGTGTAGAGCTTGGAAGAAGGACGATTAACTTGGTCTCAAAAATTGCAAGATATTCGGGAATCGTCAATGTCACTAGAGAAGGAGCAAGCGAAGTTGCAACCGATGTGAGCCTCAAGTTGAGATCCCGCTTTCCAGCTTTCATTCTGAAAGATCTTCGCTTGTCTGCAAAGAATCCTTCGATCGCTTTCCTTTACGCCTCGCCGATCTTTGAAATTGTTACTCTCGCTGTCATTACAGCCCAATTCCCTGTCATCCGTACCTCGGCAATGATAGTGTCAACCATAGTAGGGTGTTTTTTCACTATCATGATCTGTTCAACACTTCTCAACACGGAGGGAGCAGGGATCGACTACACACTCTCTCTTCCCGTAAGATCGAGTACCGTCGTATACTCAAAGGCTATTCTTTCCATGCTAACATTCTTTCCTGTACCCTTTGCTCTCTTGGCAATAGGACTTTCTAGGCCTCTTACTTCTCCCATATCGCTTGCGATCCCATTCATCGAATCAGTAGCTGTAGCAGCGGCTTGTATAGCCGAGATTGCTTTCTTTATAGGGGCCTATTCGCGGCGATCCTTACATGCAAAGAAGATCGGCCAGTCATCTAGGGGGTTCAGTATTATGGCAGGATCCGACATCTCCAAGCTGCTTCTTTCACTTTTGATTTCCTTCGTTATTATAGTTGCGCCAATCGGCGCCTACGCACTTGTATTCTTCGAAACGTTTGATCATTTTCTTTCGGTAGTTACGATGTTAGTTGTAGCAAGCCTTGAACTTGGACTTGCGCTGAGACTTTGAGTAACATTGAAAAAGTTTTGATGTATCTGGAAGGAGGGACCCCCTCTTCTCTTAAAATAGTGCTTTCTTTGGCTGGTAGGTCACGAAGCTCGTGGAAAATAGATTCGAGTCCCAAAATTTCCGAAGTACAGGCTACTCACTTCAACATCGTGCACTGAAATTCAAGTTGTTTGCTCGATTTTTCGGATTTTTTGAGATTTCTCAAAACTCGTCTTCTCCACCTCAATTGCACACTCCTATGGGACGTTTCTGATTTTTGCCTTCGATTTTATTCCCTTGTCTTTCTGCTAGTCTAATAAATTCTCTTCATTCATATCAAAAAAAGTATTAGGGTCATAATATCAGTTCCGAATTGTTATTGTTTGAGAAGCTACCTTGAGCTCGCTGGTACCTAGGCTTCTCTTGTGTAAGATCAAGATAATGGAATGCAAAGAAGAAGGATGTACTTGTAGACTGATTAACAAGCTCAATTCTGGGTCTCGCGAGCTTTCTCGACGTTGGTCACAGAAATGCCGATGACAGAGGAAAAGAGTTTTGAGAACCAAAACCTCCTTTTCAAGTTTCAGAATTCGGGTCGTTCCCATGGTTGTTCAGAAACGAGGGCTTTTTTGGATAGGTTAACTTTGGGATAATAAGCTGAAATAGTTTTCATTGAAGGCTGAAAAACAACTCTTTTTCTCCTCAATGCTCTTTTTGTTGTTATTATGGAGTGATTATTTCTCTCTACATACTTCACTTCTGATCTTACTGTTGTCTCTCTCTTTCTTTTTCTTTCTTGAGTTTTAGAATTTGCTATTAGCTTTTTTCCACTTTCTATTTGTTGTTAGTTTGTCTGTTTCTTTCTCTCTTTAGAAATGATCACTTCAGTTACTGGCGCTTCGAATTAAATTACATCCATTACATATACACACCGAGAAAATCGCATACCTTTTTTCTTTCGAGGGCGAGTATCCTGGTAAGCAAAAAACTTTACAGAGCTTTGTGTGCCGATGAGCCAAATGTAGACTCCTTCTTTCTTTTTTCCCTTGATTTACAAATCCCGCTCTTCTCTCTTCTTTCTTTCTTGTCCTCTCTCTTCAGTTACTCTCTCTCTAGATCTGCTGTCTGTTTTTCCAATTTTTCCTTCGATCGGCTCTTTAAATAGCCATTATATACTCGGCTAATTCCGGCTCCATAATGTACTTCTTCAAAAGCAATTGCAGTGTGTTAGTTCTTATTATTTGATTGTTTGATTGGATTGATTAAGATGAGAGCCGCAGTATTGCGAAGCTCGGCAGGCAACGCTCAGATACAAACAATAACAAGAAGAAGAAAAAAAGAAGGAATTAGAGATTTCTCAGCTCAGCTGATTCTCACATATACTTTGGCGTGTCTCTAACTCTAGACTATTATCAAAAAACGTGTCATCCGTGATTTAATGGGAAGGGAATTCTTTGCGCTTCGCTATCGAGTTTTGAAAATACGAAGGGTCGATCTTGATAGAATCGAGCTCCATATGAGAAAACCATGCTCTCAATCCAAATATTGAGCTCGATGCTTCCTCTAATCGCTCTTCATGTTCAATGTCTTGAACAAGAGCGTCCAGCGCTTGAGCGATCTGCACTAAAATGTTGGTTCTAGTATTCCCTTTCTCCTCAAATTGGATTGTGAACTCTCTATGAGCGCAAAGAGAAACATTGCTTTGTCGGGGGCTATAGCGGCTATTGTCGCTGTTGCCTTCGTCATTGCAGCAATTTACGTACTTCCAGGAACTGGTCTTCTCCAAGGAAGCCAGACTCAGGGACCGTCGGGGACTCTCTCAGTAATGCTGACTGATCCTCCTACTGTCCCCCAAGGCACCACAGACCTATACATGACCTACAACAAAGTCGGAGTACACGTGGCTGAAGCGGGGAACAACTCCGGTTGGAAGGTGTTCTCGCAGTCGGGAACAATTGATCTGATGCAGACGATAAACGTCTCACAGACCATTGCCATCGGGAGCCTTCCAGCGGGCGGAAAGTTCAACGCCTTAGGATTCAACGTGAGTTCCGTAGTAGTCACCTACAATGGCAAGAACTACACAGCCGATCTTGTATACGGAAGGAACACGCTGTTTGTCCCGATTCCAGGGGGAATCAGCATTGCCGCTGCTTCTACACAAGCGGTGTTGATAGACATGACACCAAAGGTATTACTTCTCGGAACGCCGCAGAATCCTACGTTCGCATTCCTTCCATCGGCTCGAGCATACGTGGTTCCGTCGAACGCAATTCCAGCTCAGGCACATTTCATCGGCGAAAGGCACGATCTTGACGAGGACTCCTGGTGGGACGCGTACATGAAAAGTTCGAGCTTCGCTATCACGAACGCGACACTCACGCCCGACTCACTTTCCATCACGGCAATAAACAACGGTAACGCATCAGTCGTGTTCAGACTAGCAGCCGTGTCTTCACAGTACTCTACCTCGGGCGGTGCAATGCCGTATCCAGCAGTATCGGAAATATTCGTGATCGAGCCAAACGCCACACTCGTTCCACTCAGCGGATCGAGCAAGGACCAATTGTATCAAGAGGTTGCTGCCGGCGGATATCTTCTGCCACCAGGAGCTTCGGTAACCTTCACCTATTCTGGGCAAATCCAGATAGGGTTGATACAGTTCGACTTGAACCAGCAGCCACAACAGATAGTCGTGGGACAACACTACTTCGTGAGCCTCTTAGCCAATGACAAGTTGGCCCAAGCAGGGACGACAGCCATCTCACCCTAGTGAGTCTGAAAAAATACGTCCAAGATGAGGAGACGCTGTGGGAGAGGGGGGAGAGGAATAATTGACGAGATCCCTTGTCCCTCCCGCAACGTCCTCTCTCTCCCCCATATTTTTTGCAGTTTGGTACTTATTACTTGATTTTTCTGCCTCATCAAGCTTGTCTGTGGGAGAAACAATCAAACGATCGGGCTTAAGACAAGAAGCGGCGGGTTCTTTCCGGCATATTCTTCTCCTTCTGCTCTTTCTTATGGGGAACATCGTGTGACAGGATAAGAGTTTCTTTCGGCTACCCGGCATGTCGCTAGTAATGTGATGTATTTCTCTCTTTTTTGCAGATTGCACAAGAAAATCTTTTTGTGCCAAATTTTTCGGAAAAGAAGCTGAAAAAAGTGTCAGAGATTCTATGGCAAGCTCAGATTTGGAATTCGAAGCGGTAAGCTACGAAGGTGAATCTGGGACTGTAAATGCGTACCTGGCGAGACCCGCATTTTCAGCAAGTGGGGAGGCCCAAAGGTGGCCAGCAATAGTTGTAATTCACGAGATATTTGGTCTCAATGATCACATAAGGGATGTCACAAACAGGTTCGCTTCTCAGGGGTATGTTGCCCTTGCCCCTGATCTCTTTTCCAGACAGGATCTGATCCAAGTCCTCACAAAGGAGAATATTGCCCTTACAATGGATTTCATTAGAATTCTCCCGACTGGAAGTGCTAGAGACTACAATTTTGTTCAGCAACAGCTCGCAAAGATCGAGGAGGAGGGCAAGAGGACTGCGGTGCAGAAGACAATGGGACTTCTCTTCAGTGGCCTCCCAAAAGAAAGCTTGGTGAAGGATTTGGTGCATGCGGTTGACTTTCTAAACTCTCAAAGATACGTTAAGCGCGGGAAAGTGGGTTGCGTAGGGTTCTGTTTTGGAGGTGGTATGTCAATCGCTCTAGCTTGCCAAGGCAAAACTTCCGCTTGCGTCGTTTTCTACGGCGAGAATCCTTCTCCAATCGAGCTAGTGGAGAAAATAAACGGTCCTGTAATGGGGCTCTACGGAGGGGAAGATGAGCGGATAAACTCAAACTTGGACAAGCTTGTAAAGGCGATGGTTCAATACAAGAAGGATTTTGAGATGAAAATATACCCTGGTTGTCCACACGCTTTTTTCAACGATACAAACGAGCGCACATACAGGGAAAAAGCAGCTAAGGATGCGTGGCAAAGAGTTTTGAAATTCTACAAAGAAGCCCTCCTATAGGAGTTCGAATCGTTTTCTACCTGCACGAAGAAATGCTCCTCATCCAGATCTGTGCTTGATAGGCAACTAGAGAAGGGGAGCTGGGACTGAAGTAAGATTGCACAGGAAGAAGAGCAGTATCTAACTCTTTCTTGCATTTCCTTTCAAACCTCTCAGTCGGCTTTGCTAAATCAAGCTCAGCTTCTTTCTTACGATTGTTTATTGATTCTAACTTCAGGGAGATGCGAATGATGAACAACAACTTTGTCTTTGCAAGGACTCTCTCCAAGCTTCTCATCATGTCACGACGCGCATCAAATTTAGTTACACTCCTTGAAGCTCGTCTCCAAAGTTTGATCTCGTTTTCACTCCTTTTAACTATCAGAACTGTCTCGATCGCTTTCGATGTGCTCGACATGCTATGCATTCACTTGCTGGACACATGAATCCGCTTCCAATATATTGCCTGCTCACAACTCTGAAACACAAGGGAGACTCACAAATTGTGACGAATTGTTTACTATGTCGAAATTCATTCCAACAAAAAAGAAGAGAAGGGAGAGAATGGATGAGCCAAAGTTTTTCCCAGCATTACACCACGCAACTTGAGCTGAAATGAAATTACACACCCCTTTCCCTCTGGGTCTTGAGGACCGTAGAAGCGAGAGCCTCTCCAAACAAGGAAGAATGCCATTCATGATTTTCCTTGAATGACATTTTGAAGGAGGTCCACAACGAAAGAAAGCCATCTGCCCGCATTTTGAAGCAAGCTCTGTTTGACCTTCCCCTGATTAAATCTGAAATTTTCGCAGGGAGCTTAGCTTTCCTTTTCCTTCCCTTTGCGTGAAGAAAAATGATGTTTTGAGATTTTGAAATCGGATTGTGCCGCATTTATTGCTACCAGTAGTAGATCCTCGAAAGTCCGCGCTCCTTTGCGACCCTGAGGAGTTTCGTAACGTTAGTTTTGACTGGGAGTCTATGAACAGGAGTCCCTTTCAATTTGACCTCCTCTCTTCTCCTGAAATCTATCAGATCTGAGAATGCCCTGCCAAGAGCGCGAAATTTCACCGACGCATAGCTCAGCCTTCTTCTAAATAGAAGCGTTTCAAAAAGAATGAAAAGAATCTGAGTCGCGGTGGAGGAAAGCGCAAAAACAAATGGAAGCTGGGAGAAGTAAAGGTAGAACATATTTTTGTTCATCATGTAGAAACCGTGAAGCTCGTTTCTTCCCCCTTCCTTTTTCTCGAGAGCTTTCACGCTCTGGGAAACCATGTGATAAGATTTCGCAGCTGAAATAACTTCGACCTCATAACCACACCTTCGCACCTTGCATGCTAGGTCTATGTCGTCTCCATAGAGAAAGAAGTAGGAGGAAAGCAAGTTCACATTCAGAAGAAGATTCCGCCTCACCATGAGCATCGCTCCTGGTACGTAGTCTACTTTCATCTGGTTTGGGATCCGCTCGTTCCTTGCACATCCTTGGAATGCATGCCAGTGCATGCCGGACAGTGGGTCAAGATATCCTCCATACGCCCATATCTTCTGCTCGCCCCCATAATAGTAGATAACACCGCCTAGTATTCCCACCCCACTTTCACTCATTCTCTCGACCATTCTTGAAACTGCTTCACTGTCGAGAACCAGGTCATTGTTGACAAGGAGAATGAAATCACCTCTAGATGCCCTTATGCCTACATTGTTGCCTTCGGCGAACCCCAAGTTTGATGAATTTCTCATGAGCTTGAAATTCGGGAATTCTCTTTTTACAAGCTCAGGAGAGCCATCATCAGAGGCGTTGTCAACCACAATTGTTTCGATCAATGGATAAGTCTGATCTTCGATCGATCGGAGGCACTCTACGATTGACCTCTGCCCGTTATAATTGAGCACTATCACGGAAACTAGAGGGCAGTCACCTTTCTCAATCAGAACTTCTTTGAGCTTTGGGTTCATTTATCCTCTGCATCTTCCTAGTCTAGTTTCCATTCTTCGTGCAAAGATCGTCGTACAATTGATCGAATTTGGCGATGGACTTGTCCCAAGAGAATTCTCTTTGAGCTTTTTGGAGGGCTGTTTGCCCCAATTCCGCTCTTAGATGAGGGTTGTCGATGATCATATTAGTGAACTCTGGAAACTTATCGAGCGAGCTTACAACGATGTCTTTTTCCGTGAATGGAATCCCTTCGGAGCCAGTAGGCGTTGTTATAACTGGCTTTCCGCAGGCCATGTAGTTCATGATTTTCAATCTTGTGCCTCCACCCACACTGAGCGGAGCGAGCCCGATGTCTGCGGCGTTTACATAAGGAAGGTCATCAGAATCCTGAGAAATCTGAATTATCCGAGGATCAGCACTCTCAAGGTATTTCTGAGGAAGCTCTCTTGACACTATGATAAACCTCGTAGTCGGGTGCTTCCTCCAAACCGCTTGAGAGAGGTCGTTCTTGATGTAATCGATTGCTAGCTTATTGGGTGGATAGCTCGCCCTTCCAACAAAAACGAGAACAGGATCCTTTTCGGGAATGCCCAGCCTCCTTCGAGTCTTGCTTCCAAGTTGTGGATCAGGTTTGTACTTCTCAAGGTCCACTCCGTTGGGGATGACAATTATCTTCTTCTTCGAGATAGCGTGGACCCTTGCAAGATCTTCCTTGTCCTTCTCGCTCGTTACGACCACGACATTTGCAAGTCTGCAACATACTCGCTCGAGTGCCGTGACATACCTGAGCCAATAAGCATAGACAACTTTGTTCTCCGCGTACCTCGAGAGTCGAGAGGCGAATACCGCTTCGACGTTATGGTCATCCAACACGGACACCTTGTTTAAGAAGCGTCTGTACAAGAGAGGAAACAGTGCCGACCAGATCTGCTCTGACTGCACCACAGATGATGTTCTCAAATAACACCTCAGCTTCGTAAGGATCCTAGGAAAATTGCAAAGCAACAAATCGACCGCGTTCTCCCCTTCCTTCGAGCCGTAGAGTATGCGCCCAAGAATCTTTAGCGCTCTAAGCCTTGGCTTTGTCACTCCAAAACCGATTTGAGAGCCAACTCGCTCTATCGCTCGGTCACTCCAATATGCGAGAAACACATCACGGCCGCGGCGAACCAAGCCATTTACAATGTTCCCAACTCTTAGAGTTCCTCCGTCGAGAGGATGAAGTTGCTTGTGATTGATGATTGAGATCCGCCCTAAAGAATACACGGATGAAATGTGATTTCGTTTTTGAGAAAAACAATTGTGCAGGCCGGCTCAGAAGCCGACCTCAACAAGTCTTATCTCATGATCTGGAAACCGATCAAGAATTGCTTGAAATTTCGAATAGCAAACCACTTGATGCGTCTAGTTTGCGATACTGTCGAAATCCAATATATAGAGAAGACTTTAGTGCTGACGCAACTCGGAAGGGGGAACTGAAAGGTTAGCGATAGGGAGAGAGGAGGGAGACTCACTCTTGCTTTCTAACCTGTGAGTTAAGAAAATGCGTTCTTTGATTTTCGAGCAAGGATAAAAAAGGAGTTTTCAGAAGAAATGCAGGCTAACTTCCCCAGCAACAAGTGCAGAGTCGTCATAGTTGGACTCGACGGAGCATCCCCGCACTTGATTTCAAAGATGATAGAAGAAGGCTTCCTGCCTTCCCTGAGTCGGGTGATTCGCGATGGTTACTGGGGAAGCATCATGGCTTCCATCCCAGATGTGACCCCACCGTCTTGGACTTCGATGGTCACGGGTGTAGATCCAAGTAAGCATGGCATATTCGACTTTTTCAAGTTCGAAGGGGGCCGCTTGAAAAGAATTGTAACATCAAATGACAGAAAATTTCCGGCTCTCTGGGACACACTTTCCCGAACGGGGAAGAGAGTCATAGTTGTGAATGTTCCTGTGACTTACCCTCCGCGCCCTGTAAAAGGGATCCTGATTTCTGACATGCTCACACCAGAAGGCGCAACCAATATAGTCTATCCCGATTTCCTCTCAGCGGCTCTTAAGGCAAAGGGATACGAAGTCGGGATAAGATGGACTGGGGGAGATGGAGTATCTAAGAAGGTGAGTTCAAAGGAGCTTGCCTCTTACGCAACTCGCCGGTTCGAAGTATTCAACTGGCTTATTTCCGAATTTCCTTGGGACTTTTCGATGGTTGTCTTCAATGAAACAGATTTTGCGCAGCATCTTTTTCCAGATAGCGAGGAGAAGCTCATCGAAGTTTATTCAGAGATTGACCGCGGTCTTGGGAACCTAATTAACAAAATTGATCTGTCAAATACGACACTTCTAGTGGTTTCGGACCATGGGTTTAGACCTGCAAGGAGGGCTTTCAGAGTAAACGACTGGCTCATGCAGATTGGAGCGCTCGAAATCGTAAAGGATGATAAGAGGCGCCTAGAGAATGCTAGAACAAGATCCTTTATTCGTTCTATTGTCAGTCTTTTGCTCAAGAGTCGAACAGCTGGAAAACTACTAGAAAGAGCAAGAGAGTACCTTCCATCAAAGTTCTACACCGTTTTCTCCCCAACATCCGATTTTGACTCGCTCTCTGGCCTTTACTGTCCGATTCCCCAACCGCATGCATATGTGAGTCTCTCTCTAGCCGCAAAGGATGGCAACCCAGACTATGAAGAAATCTTTCGCCGAGTGAAGAGCGCAGCTTCAGAACTCGTGGACAACAAGATTGGCGCAAGTCCCATCAAAGAAGTGATTCGAAGGAGTGAAGTGTACAGGGGAATATATTCGATCGACGGCCCTGCGCTGCTTCTCCTTCTCAAAGAAAACTATGTCGTCTCTGAGAAGATATTCCAAACGAAAGATTTCTTTTACGATACACTTCAAGGAATCCACGAGCCTAACGGTATCATCGCAGTCTTTGGTGGAAGTGTAAAGAAGAAGGAGAAAAGAAAGAAACGAGAGCAACAAGAAAGCAATAGGGGGGAGTTTATCCCTCAAATTTCCGCAAAGGTTTGGGACATAACTCCGACAGTTCTCGATATTCTTGGCATCCCAGTCGAAAAGGGTCTTGATGGTCGGGTCATCGAAGAAATAGTCATGGATGATGCTGAGCTAACATTGTCATCTTCTTATCTTGATCGTTCAACGACTTCTCCAGATTCACTTGCAAAGCCAGTTGTAAATCTTTCTTTGAAAATAGATTGAAGCGAGCTCGGGGAGGTGAGAACCGACATTATGGAACTTCGCGAATCGAATGGAACAAGGAAAGTCGAAATTCCTTCAACTCTCTATGACGAGATCGAAAGAAGAATAAAGGGAACGAATTTTAGGGGAGTATCTGACTTCGTGGCGTCTATGCTCAGAGAATTCCTCAACAGGCATACAAGCAACGAAATTGGTTCGTCTACTGGTCTTTCACAAGAGGATGAGGAAGGAATAAAGAAGAAGTTGCAAGCTCTTGGATACCTGTAGATCATCCCCCTCAGTTTGGAGGAGTCATCCCATTAGTGATACTACCAAGTGCTCTACTTACTAGTCTAAAGAGAGGTTTTCTCATTGTCCCCAAAGCGAAGGAAGAAAGGTGAGGGTGGAAAGAAGTTGTTTCGGTAGGATTGATAGGATGGCTAAGAAAATTCCTTTTTCTGGAAGGAACATGTTACCTCTCGACTTCTTCTTCCCAACTTACAATGCTATCTCTTCCCTCATCGTGTCTCCAATAGCAGAGGAGTGGCTCATAGTAAAGTGTTGTCTCTTTGTGGGGGTTTGACTCGCTCATAGTCGCTCCAGTTGTTCCTCCATTGCTTGCCTTTCTTCTTCCTCTTCTTTTTCATCCTCAATTTCGTATTCTAGTTCGAACCCATTCCTTGACCTAAGCTTTCCAACAGAATAGTCGACCAATGCAAGTCCTAGGACTGAGAAAAGGAGAATGAAATTTCTCCTCGTTTTGAGAAGAGAAATCCAGTCGTTCAAGCCAATGTTCCAGACCGAAGGTGAATAAGGATTGACGGTGTGCCAATTTCCACCCGTCGCAAAAACAATCATTCCATCCATGTAGTTCGTCGTTGCAAGAGTAAAGTTACCCGCTAGTACCAGACGCGAATAAGTGTTCCTCAGTGAGTATCCATACGGCGGAGTTGAAACAATACCATAGAAAAGCTGAGAGACGCGAACATTGCTCGAATTCATGGTTCCATCGAGTCTCAATAACAAAGGCGAGGCGAGAACCAATTTTTCGCTCTGGCTCGTGCTTATGTTCAATCCAGTGAAAGAAGTGTAGTTCATCGGAGATCTACTTGTGCTATCGCCGCTTGTTGCAGTTACGATTATTGGTGAAAGAGAAGCTGACGGGGAGATTATCTCAATTGAAGCCCCCTGTGGATAGATGATGGTTTGCATCCCAGGCGCGATGTTCCCCGGTTGAATAGTTGCATTTGTGGAGCTGACAACCCATCTAGTCGAGCCCTCCATGTACACGTGCTGGATGGTGTAATTGGAGAGGAAACCGAAGCTTCCAGAAAGATTTTGCGGAGTCTTTCCAACTATCGCAAGAGGGCCAGAACCGAAGATCATGCTGAGACCGGTAAGAGCAATCGGGCTTCGTATTATTGCATCGTATGTCGGGTACAGGGGATCAGAGGAGTTTTGCATGAAGGTATTTGCGTATATCAACAACGATTCTCTGAGGAAATAGCTAGCTTGGACAATCGAAATTTTGTGCGCCCTAATTAAGCTCAGGACGGGTCCGAAATTCAACCACACAAGAGTACCGTTTCCCACCCTCTCTTGGATAGCAAGAGAGGTCTCCTTTAGGGAATTGTTGCCCGAATATGTGCCTGAGTACATGATCTGAGAAGAATTTGAAGCAGAAAGTGGAGAACTGATTATCTTCGAAGATGTAATATTGATCTGCTCATCAATTTGATTCTGAGACGAAGTGTTCGAAGAACCAGAGAAGGAGGAGGTGGAGGAAGAAAGAATGACACCATTCACAGCGAGAACGCCTTCCTCTTGAATAGAAAGCGTTCTACCAAAATACCCTACTGGAAGCCCTGGATCGACTACGATAAGTGTTCCTCCTCTTTCAACCCATCCAAGATAGCTTGATGGATTCCAAATTGTGGAGGAAAGGAAGAAAGGGACGTTAGAGCTCTGAGCGTCTTCGTAGGTTGTGAATGTCACGTTGCTTATGGAAAAGAAAGCCCTCATCTCTGGCAACCCGGAAGGCACTTGACAGTTGATGTATATGTTACGAAGCTGGCTTCCATAAGGCGGGGGAGCAAATCCAGACAACGACCCATTTCTTGGATGAAAGGTCAAAACAGTGAGTATGTTCGTCTGATTTTGAGCGAGCATAGAACAGCTGAGATTTGAGAGGGAGCGATCAAAGGAGCTTCGCAAGTAGATTTTGATCGTGCGCAAATCAGAAGTAGAGGCAAAACTTTGCAAATTGATTCTGAGCGAGTGAGTTCCAGCTGATGCTGTGTCAAGTGACCATGTCAGAGACTGGTTGGTTTTCTCTAAAGTGTCACCAACGGTTGTGCTGTTAGTTATGAAAAGCTCCGAGTCATTGACTCCTAGAGCAGGCTCGGGATCGTAGGTGAGTATAGCTAAGTGGCTCGTGTTCTCAAGGCTTGCTCCAACCGGAATACTTGCGTAGTTTGATGAGTAGCCCAGAAGTGAAGAAATGAATGCATAGTTATCTGTCATATATAGTGGGGAGAGGAGAAGCTCGGCTGCGCCGCTAGAGTTGCTACTATTTCCATTTTCGAGTTGATCGATTGATGGTCCATTAGGATCGACTCTGAATACTACATTGTTAGAATCGTTGAAGACAACTGGGAGCATTGGGAGCAGATAGTTCACCATGAAAGAATTCTTGAGTGCGTGTATTGAATTCCAATCGTATTGATCAACAAAGACATAGCTCACATTGTAGTATGACAACAAACCAAGAACAAAGTTCGGATCGGTCGACTGAAACATGAGTGGAGAAAAGCCGCCGGTGCTGAAATTCTCAAGGGGCTGATTCAGCTTTGCACTGGCGATACCTAGCATCGGACCCCTAGGATAAGAGGTGAGCACTACTGAATTAAGCGGGATGTTTACACGCATCCAGTTCATCGCATCCAGCTCGGAAGTCGTGTATTCGATTCCTATTCCACCTGTTGGTCCAAGATTGCTGTTTGCTATTAGGAAGGTAGTGGGCATCCCAACGAGCACCATTCCGGCGACGAAGATAGCCACGAAGCATTTCCCCCACCTGTGCATCGAAAGGTATCTTGAACCTACTGAGACGAAGTACCCGCTAAGCACTGTGAGTGGTATGAACAAAAGTGTTAGAATCCTCCAAGGCCAAATCCCGGTCGGAAGTCCAGTGTAATTTCCAGCAAGCCTATCAAACAGTTGGCCCATGTTCAATAAGCTGATCAGTTCAGTGACTACTATGCCTGCAATCGTCGCGAGGATCATGGAGACCACCCATCTTGGCAGTCGTACCTTCCAATGAAGGAAGACAATTACTCCAGCTAGAGATGCTGGTATCACTATGCCAAGTCTTATCCAGTAGAGGGTTAGTGGAACCGAACCGAATTGCCAGTCCGCGACGATCATGTTCATGTTAGGGAAAGCGAGGAAAGCTAGAATGGTTAGCCCATAGAGGTACACTCCAAGATAGGCAAGGCTCTTTTTGGCTCCGTATCCTATGAGTTTGGACCATACACCTCCAGGGGTGAGATGGGGATCGGAGAACCAAATCTTGCTTCCAAAATGCGATTTTGCTATGCTTCGAACTCCCTTGACTGCTAGAAGAGCTCCAAGAAGAAGGGATGGGATTATTATCAAGTCCTCAGCAGTTCCCACGACCAGAGGAATACTCACAAGAGTATTGACTAAGATAGCAAACAGAAGGCTTCCAACAAAGGAGAGCAAGATGCTTATCTTTGCAGCTAGGCCGTCTTTGCTAGTAACCAGGTAAACTGGCAGGAAGATAATCAAGAACAATCCTGCTTCTTGAATGTGCACGAGGAAGGCTGTCGTAAACGCGGGAAAAACAAGAAACGCCTTCTCCTTCCAGTAAAGCCTCTTGTCGTAAATTATGCCGAGCATTGCGACCACGCAAATTAGAGCAACCTCGACATCTTTGTAGTCCCAAGTGTAGTAAAGCAGTGGATTCCCGAAGAAGGATCGAGAATGTGCGGCGGATGAGCTCGAACCTAGCATTAGAAGTATCCACTCAAGACCACCGAAGAGGATGAACATGGTCGTTGCCATGAGAGCTGTTCCAGAATCCCTTGAGATCGACCGAGCAAAGTAAACAAAGGCAAAGACAAGCATCAGATCGAGAAGTGAGAAAACAACTGCTTGGTTGAGAAGCGGGAAGTTCGAAGAGTTGAGAGTTGTGACTAGGTTCCATTGGAACCAGTTAGGATAGCTAAGATTGCTTGCTGCAAACTGCCAGCCGGGGAGAAGATAGCGCAAAGCACCGCCAAAGTAGCCGAGAAGATCTCCCTTGAGAAAGGGAATGTCGTTGTCAATATCAATGAAGAAATATAGCGTTCCGAGAAGTAGGACAAGGAATCCCAGCGCAAGCGAAGCGTCGTTTGCCACCAGATTAAGCGCAGTTCTCGACTCGCCCCCTTCTCTTTGAGGAGATCCGAATGGCTGTTTCCCTCTAAATGAAAAGACGACTTGGCCGATGATGATTAGCGAAAGTGCGATTGCAAGACCGTCTGTATAGACGTAAGAGTAAATCAATCCTCTGCCTGTGCTCAACAGCACAAATGCAGTTGTGGATGTAGCAAAGTACGAGAGAGCGTAAGACAGGATTATGCAACCCGTGACTCCGACTTTTGTGTCGATTCTCAGCATTGCAAGTATGAGATAACCCACTAGGAAGTTGCTTACTAGCACTGATGCCCCAAAGAAGACCCAGCTAGTCGGCGGAATCGAGCTGAAAAGAGAGTAGTACGGATTTGCGTGTTTTGTGAGCCAAAGTATAGACGCAGAGAGTGTTGTTACTATCGCAATAGCAAGAACATACACATCTCTTCTTAGTCTCAGTAAAGAGTACGTTCTACCAAAAACAAAGTGATGAACTATGAAAAAGAGAAGCGCTGCGAGTTCGAGCCCGAAGACTACGAAAAGCGGTGAGCTGAATACGAAATACATTAGGACGAGACTTGGAATCAGAACCAATGGGACGATTACGGAATCAGTCTCCAGCTGGCGCGATTCCTGTCCCTCGTAGTCGCCCAAGGGAGTCGCTGAGGGATACTTTCCTTTAAAAATCCACTAAAGCCTTGTAGTTCTGACGTACTGGTCCGAGCTCAGTAACCCGAAGCCTAAGGGCTTGACGAAGAAAAGGCGAAAAAGAAACCCGACGCATATCTTTTTCGCGCCTGTTGAAACTTTCAATTCGAACTGCAGAATTCCGAAAAAGCAGAAAGTGCGGGTTTTGGGCTTCCATCTCTGTTGTAAAGCGAGAAGTCAAGTCCATTCTGTGAGACCCCGGCTAGGTTCCACCACAATACGCATCTTGAGAAGGGAAGGCTCGAAGCATAAGCGAAGGACTGGCGCAGAAACTCTGACTGCATTTCGAGCGATTGATTGGAAGGAAGACCAGTTTCGGTAAAGTAGACAGGCTTTTTGCAGAGCTCGTAATAGGATCTGATAGTCCCATCGCAGATCTGCTTCAAGGTCAGTTTCGACTTTCTCTTTGAGGCCTGCACACTTTCGGGAAAGTCAGAAAATAGATATTTGTGAGGAGATCCATAGAGATGTACCGATATTCCATCGCAATATTCCGATGCGCCGAGGGACCAAAGATCTCTCACCAAGTGGTACTCTGGCGTCTCGGTCCATCTTCCTTCGTTGTACAAAGACACGTCCAAGTCAGATGCAACGAATGTTGGAAGCCCACCGAAACACAGGACTACATTGTCTGGATTTTGAGACTTGATCGTTGCGTGTGCATCCTTGAGCATCTCGAAATAACCTTTGACTCCAGTCGCCCTAAGATAACCTGTCCATCTGTCCCTCCCTGCGAGCTCATTCCAAACCTCCCAGAGCCTAACTTCTGGATTTTCTCTAACGGCTCTTGCCGCGTAAGCATGCCAATTTTCAAGAGTCCAGCTCTCACCGAACGGATCTGTTAAACCCCTCTCGCCGAGAAACAGAAGCCACTGAGTTCCTTTGCCGAACTTGCTCTTGAGAGCATGAAGACTCGAGAGAGGGGCAGTCGGAGATTCAGCTATCGAAGCAAGGGACCTAATCCATATCTTTTTTGAAGGAGAAAGATCTAGGCGAGAAGGGAAATCCTTGATCACAAGATTTGATTCTAACCTTTCTTTTGCAAGATTTGCATTTGGTCCCCAGTAAAGGACGTTTACTCCGAATGAAATCTGAGAACTCACAAAAAGTTTCACTTAATCCTCACTATGGTTGTTCCTTATTAGCTTCTGTTGGGGTGTGGAATCACAAGCACCCCCTTGGCCTTCTTTCTCTCTTTGGATGCTTAAGGGAATTGGTGATTGACAAATGCTCAGCAAGATTCATCTACCATTACGGCAAGAAGCAAGAAATATTTCAGCTTGCAATATTCAAAAGGGGAACTTAAAGAAGTGTAGGGGAGTCGCCTGTTGATGATCGAAGAAGTGAGTGAAAAAATCAAGATTCAAGAGCAACATAGGCCCTTAGTGTTTGACTTGCTCTCTCTTTTCGTCTCATTCTTTGCCCTTTTCATTGCCCTATCTACAAGCCAAGACGAGATCGAATAAACCATCTTCAAAGGAGAGGAACTCCTGGGAGCAGCGAAGGCGAAGGACAGGGGTCAGTCCCTCGTTTTACTTCTTGGTTTCCCAGTAGCAGTTCTCTTCCTCCCTTTCTCAGCTGATTCCTTTGACATTGTAAGCATTCCATCAAGCTGAGCTTTGATTGCATCAATCTTGGAAGCAAGAGTTCGTATCTCTTCTTCGAGCTTCGACTCACTCAAGTTCGTTTTGAAAGCTCCGTAAGTGCGCAGGACCGACATGCAGAAAAGAATCTGCCTTTCGACGTACTCGAACTCCTCTCCTGCCTTGGTGCCGGAGAGATAGTCATTAAGATGCACAATCAGATTTTTGCTAGTGCTACCTATGAGTTCGATATCCTCTTGCCGCCATTTTTCTTGATTTATGCTTAGGGCAATTTTGCCCTGTAAGATATCATTTACGAATTTCGAGACTATTTCCCTCCTTGACTCACTCGAGTCTGGGAGCAACTGTTCTTTCCATTCATCGTCTTTCTTTTGCGATTCTTCCATTTTGATCCGACTCAGCTATCGTTTGGAAGTGAGACGTTTGATTGAGGGCGGATAGAAATGAATCAAAGTAAAGTAGTTATGAGTTCGATCTCTTCTTCGGAAGCCAAATAAGGAAGATGACAAACCTAAGGACTGTGAAATTCGAGCTTCTGCGCGCCCCCCTCTTCTCTTTCTTACATGCATCTCTTTCAACTTGCTTGAAAAGGATTCTTTTCTCTACACAGGAAGATATGGATCTTTCATTATCTAGCTTGAAGGCAAATCTTTAACCTACATTGAAGCTAAAAGAATCAAACGCCACCAACACGGGTGAGAATCACGAAAATGAAGGTATCACGTTTCTTGCAAAGTCTCTCATGGACTCAAGGTATGTCTCGTGAGGGAAACCAGTTATGAAGTACTCAGAGCCACGTTCCTTCGACTTCGAAACGGACAAAAATGCTTCTTCCCGTTTGTAAACCCTATTCCTCTCCCACGTCCCATATCCGAAGAAAGATAGCTCAGCAAAGGAGATATCCTCATTTCTTCGCGAATGTTCTCTTGCCGACTCTAGAACAATTTCCTTTGCCTTTTCGAATTCCAACTGCGTCCATGGAGGTATGCAACAAATGTCTGCATACCTCCCAGCCATCCTGAGCATCCGCCTTCCAACACTGCCGAAGAGTAGCGGTGGGTGAGGCTTTTGAAGTGGCTTTGGGCTCAGGACCGCTCCCTTTGCGCAATAGTACTTCCCTTCAAAGTCAACTGCTCCTTTTTCAGACCAAAGTCTCAAAATGAGTTCTATCCCCTCTTGCGTTTTCTCGACTCTTGTCGAGGGTTCGTCCCACTCTGCGTATCCTTCAAACTCCGATCTCGACCAGCCTGCACCCACGCCGAGAAAGCTTCTTCCCCCTGAAAGAAGATCGAGCGTCGAGATGAGCTTTGCGAGTAGCCCTGGAGGACGAAGGGGAATCGGGGTCACGAGAGTGCCAATTTTGATGCGCTCGGTTCTTGCCGCAAGAAATGTGAGAGCAGTCCACGTTTCGAGTGTGGAGTTTCCTCCCCGCTCCTCTCCCCACATGTAATGGTCGGGCATCGCGAATCCCCAGAACCCAAGACTCTCAGCTTCTGGCACGGCATTTTCGATCTTGCTCCACCGATCGTACCAATTGCCTGCCTGCAGGATGAACTTCAAGCTCGAGAGTATCCACCGTTTTCGATTTTAGGTTTTTTAGGCGTTCAAAGATAATAACTGATCGAGCGTCTTTGGATAATTTCTACTCTCTTTTTCCCATAGAACGACATGCCACGCTGGCTATCATTACTTTAGACCGCAAAGACGCTCGCTTATTTCCCAAAGCCTTTTTGATTTTTCTTCGTCTGTTGATTCGGCCGAAGACTCTACTTGTTTTCTCTTGAAAAAGTACTTCCCTGTTACATTTGCGACCTCCGGCGAAGACGCGAGATAGATCAAAGTATCAGCTCCTTTCTCTGGACTCAAGAGAAATGGAGAGGCAAGGCGCAAGAGTACGCTAAGGGCTCCAGCTGACTTTCTTCCCCAGTTTGTGGCCACATTACCTGGATGTACCGCGTTGACTGTGGATCCGGTTCCTTCGAGCCTCTTCGCTAGTTCGTAGGTGAACATCATCTGAGCGAGCTTCGACTGTGAGTAGGCTCTTAGAGCTCCATATTTTGTCTCTCCCTGCAAGTCATCAAAATCTATGTGTCCACTCAAATGGGCAACTGAGGAGACGTTGATTATCCTAGAGGGAGCGCTTGACTTCAAAAGGTCTAAAAGCAAGTTGGTAAGGAGGAAGTGCGATAGGTAGTTTACGACAAAAGTCGTCTCTAGGCCTTCCTTGGTCAAAGTTCTCTTGGCCAAAATCAAGCCTGCATTGTTTACCAAGACATCGAGCCTTCTGTACTTCTTTTTAAAGTCTTGGGCAAGCTGCCTCACCGATCCTAGAATTGAAAGATCTGCGATGAAAAGATCTGTGACTCCTCCTCCCCCTCCTTCTCTTCTCCCATCGACGCCTGCTCGCATGGAGATCTCTTTGGCGGCGGCTTCTCCTCTTTGACGATCGCGGCAAACCATAACTATCGAAGCTCCCATCCTTGCAAGGCCCACCGCTGTCTCCTTTCCGATGCCGGAATTGCTTCCAGTGATCATACAGATCTTTCCGGCCATCAGTTTTTGCTCTTGCGAAAAGGTTTGCAACTGATTTGTTTAGCCTCCTTTGGAAAGATACTCAGGTGATGGTTTCCTTTCCCTTCCTTTCTCCCGCTCTCTTGTAGATGGTGCGGAGGAACGAGAATCATCCAGAATATTCACTTCAAGATTCGTATAAGTCTTCGAATTCTAAAAAATATTGGACTAGAAGAATTCAGCGAAGTACGCGGAAGACTTGACAGCCAGCAATAATTCAGCCTCAAACACTAATTTCTTCTCTGCATGGGAGCTCTCGCTCCTTCGTTTGTAGTAGAAAACTCGTAGGCTTCGCGGCCAGAGTTCAATCTTTTCATCACTTTATGCTCTGGAAAATAAGGAGCTAGGTTCTCTTTTAGAAATTTTTCGAAATCTTGGAGCGAGCTCAGCGCTTGAATCGCCGGATTGAACCTCCGTTCAAAACCGATCGTCGAAACTGTTTTGAGACTCATGCCTGATCCGCAGACAGATCCGACATAGTGTGCCGGATAAATCTCCACATAATCGTCGAAGCTGAGCAGTTTTGCTTTCAGACTTTTGTACATCTCCTCGGCTGTCCCTGCACCAGAGAGATCTAGTCTTCCGATGTCTCCGACAAATAAGGTATCTCCTGTGAAGATTGCCCAGGATCCGTCTGCGTCCGTAGTTCTCTTTAGATCTATATACACGAGCGAAATACTTTCTTTGGTGTGGCCCGGAGTAAATAGCACTTTCAGATTGGCATTTGCCTATTTGAAGGATATCGCCTTCATTGAAGGGCTTGAAGTGAAAATTCACATCGGCACTTTCGTACATGAATATAGGAGCACTAGTCATCTCCGAAAGTTTCCTCGCACCAGAGAGGTGATCAGCATGTATGTGAGTATCGATGATATGTGTAATCTCTGTAAACTCGGCTGATACTTGATGAATGTATTGTTCGACTTGATCGCTTGGATCTATGACCGCGCTTTTGCCAGTGGTAGGGCAGCTCACGTAGTGAGAAACGCAACTCTTGCGCTCATCAAGAAATTGCTTGATGTATGGCAAAGTGCGCCCTCTTTTTCTGCATAAAGCTCTTCGCTCTCTTTATATAACATTCTGTCTTTGAGGCACGCTTTTTCCCCTTCCGCCTCTGCTTTCGAGCTTTGGCTGACCTCAGGCTTGCAGAATCCTGCTTCTACTTAGGAGGAAAGGAAACTCTCTGAAACGTGGCAGTGCTACACTCTCTTCTCTTCAAACAATCAAGGCAAAAAATTGAAAATCACTCCGGGGCATAAATGCCTGCAAAAGAAGTAAAAAAGAAACCACGCAAGGGGTAAAAATTCGTGAAAAGTGTAAAGGAGAAGAAAGCAAATGCAGGAGGAAGAGGGTAGGAAAAATGCAACAAAAATATTCTGAAACAAGCAGACTAGCCGGTATTGCGAATGAATATCATCGCCTGAGAAATTTTCTCATGGCAACTCTCGGTCTTTTGTTTTTGCAGTTCTTGCTCGGTATGTGGGCAAATCTGTTTGCCGTCTTTCCGAGTTACTCTCAGCCACTGGGACAGGGACTAGTAGTTGGACTGGCTATATTACAGAGCGGCCTTCCAGTCGTGATAATCCACGCGATCAATGGACTCTTGATACTCGCATTCATGATTGTGAACCTGATTTTCGCTAGACGGACAAAGCAGAAGGCCCTATCTTATCTAGGGATAATTTCTCTCCTATCACTCATTATTGCGGTGTATTCAGGTTATCATTTCGTTCAGTCCGGCTGGGTCAACAACATTTACTCCTACTCGATGGCGACGGGATTCATAGTAGCAATGCTCAGCACCTTCTTCAGTCTCTTAATTTCCTACAAGTATAGTTTTACTCTGGCTCATTGAGGGAACAGAATTCATTTCCTTCACAGTAGTCAATCTCAGTAATTTTGTTAGGGCATCAGGCGACACTGGCAAAAAAGATGAGCGAAAGGCTTGGCTCCGATACACCATCTACTCTTCGTCGGCTTTTCGCAGATTGCTCCCGGCGTCACCTATTTGGGGTGATCTAGCCCCAGAAATCGATTGAAAGAGAAGAACGACGAGAGCAATAAAGGGAGTGAGCGGGAGTCCGCCCGTAGGAGCAATCCAAAGGAACGCAAAAGGAAGCGTGAGTGAAATCAAGCTGATCGCAAACAACCACTTTATCCTCACCTTCCTCAACGCGAAAAACATCAGGGCTGAGGATAAAATGAGCAGATCCAGACTTCCCACTCTGAACGCGAAGTTTGATCCAAGCTTCAAAGTAAAATCAATGTAAAGCGACACATTCGAAAAATTGCTTGGAGGAGAACCAGCTTGAGCTCCCCCTACGAAGCTCGTGATATCAAGAACCGAGACAACAACCAAGATGGCGAAGAAAGCATGCTTTCTTTTCCAAGGCAAGCTCCCTAGCAACGACCCAGCGAAGATCGAAAACACAAACACCAGAATATTGCTATAGGGATAAGTATTGAGATTCTCGGATCCAAGCAATGCGAGCAGGGCGAGTGATCCGATGAAGACTGGAACAAGCACTTTTCCCTTGTTCTCATTACAATCAGTCAAGAGAGCCTTAATCATCACAATCGATGCTGCAACGAGAATAGCCATCGTTGCGCTTAGGATTAGATAGACAATTGAGTGGAGAACCATTTTTCAGATTCTGAAGTAAAATGATTAGTTGGAACTGTCGCTTTCTCTGAGCGATCTTCTCCGAAACAAGGCACAAATTTCCCTAGCAAAAGCTAAGAGAGAGAGTTCTCCGAACGCAGTCAAAGAAACTCTGATGCCCTAAATTCGAAGATTCATTATATATTTCGAACAGTTTGCACAAGAGCTTCCTATCTGCTTATTGTAAGACACTGTCCTCTGAGTGCGATCTACTGTGATCTCAGAGCCGCATTGATCACACTTCCACGTCGACACTGAAGCGCTCATTGTATTCCCTCTTTTCCTCTAATTCAAGAAGTCGCGAGTGTTTCCCATAGATTAATGTTCCATTTGATAAGTCTTGCGGCCGAATTTTCCTTCCTATTACTTTTCACGTATCCTTCCTACTCGTGCAGGTTCCAAACCCTTGGCAGTTGAAGGAGATTTGCATGTGACTCTTTACGACATGTTGTTTTTCTGAATGTAATTTGCCCGAAGTCTCTCTATGAATTTGGATTGATCCTCAAGAGCTTGCTTCAGCTGATCCTCTGTGGGTTCAAGCTGCGGTATCAGAATCAAAGGAGTCGTGCAGTGCCAAAATTCTCTTATGAACCCCTCCTTCGTAGCGTGAGGGTCGTCCTCGTAGCGGTGGTAATGAGCTTCTGCGAGACTCATTCTCTCGCCGAATAGCGGCATGCATGCAAAATAAGACACCAGTCCATGTTCTCTCAAAATCTTCTGATGATATTCAGCTATCTTGTCAGCCATTTCGTTTCTCTTGTAAGGCAAAAACATCTTCGCGTCTATCGACTCGTCCTCATGATGCTTCTTCAAGAATTCTTCCACGAGCGGGGGAACCTTTCCCTTGTAAAGGGAGTAAGCAAGCTGAGTGGTAGCTTGGCCTATCCTCAGGTCAAAGTAGGAATCATTGTGATTTTGAGATGTATCACTATCTGCGACTAGACGCATTGCTTCCAAGCTATTCGCGTGAATCCGCCAGAGAAGTTCCCAACATTTCTGGTTCATTTATCCTCGAATCCGCCTTACTACTTTTGATTGTTGTTGTTGTTGCTGTTGCTGCTGTCCTTCTTCTTTCGAGTCTCAGCAATTTAAGCGAGAGGTAGACGAATATTAGGCTGACTAGGTATCCGACAATTGCCGAGCCGAGTCCATGAAACAGGGGGGAAGAGGTTGCGAATATCGCGTTGAATATGGAAATAGCGATTATGACAGGCACTCCGACAAATGTGTTTTGAATCAGAGCAATCTTTGTTCTTTCCTTCAATTTATCACTTCACCCTAAAGTTTCTCCTCTATTTGAGGGGCAAGAAGGAAGTGCGAAATGCATGTTCTCATTGTTAACGGCTACTTTTTGTTAAGCTTCCATGAAAGTTCAGAGGCTATTTGCTCTCGAGTCTTGCCTTCTGTTTGTATCCCTTCTTTTTCTGCCGCAACTATTAGGGGGTCCTGTGTGGAATGGCCCTGGACAGGAGTAGGAGGAAAAGAAGGCGAAGAAGTACTCGGTGGAGCATAAAGCTGGTTCAAGACTCCTGCGGGAGGAGGTGGTGGTGGAACTGCTTGCACCGATGTGCTACCTCGAGTTATATCATCAGTTCCCTTCCATCCTTTGTCAAACTCTTTCCTTGCCTGACCGATTGATCGAGCAAATTGCGGAATCTTGTTTGCACCGAAGAGGAAGATGACTACTGCTATTATCAAAATCCATACTACTGGGTCGTCCCAAGCCAATCCTTATTCACTCCTTTCTCCTCGGCTGTTCCTACTTCCTCTCCTCAAAGGTACCTATTACGGAGAAAGAAGGCGAACTTCCTCCCACAGTGAACTGCACTTGCCAGAGCATGGGAACATTCATCGGCCCAAGGTTCGTTGAGGTGTTGTTAATCCAGACGATCGCTTGCCCGTTTGATATTACAAACCTCACAGTGCTGGGCGAGCTGATCTGGCTCGATCCCTGAGCTATGGGGATGCTCAAAACAGGAGGAGGTAGCGGGCTAGGCGGCACTCCAGTCGTGCCGTTCGAAGGCTCCATCACGTCGAGCACGAGAAAATTAATCGAAAGCGTTGGAGAAGTACCCCCGACTTGCGCGATGGTGAAGTTGAGCGCGAGCTCGTTTGCATCCCTCGAGGCTATCCTGTCAGTGAAAGTGGATGACTTGATCGGGCCGTAGATTTCCCCGACTACATTTTGGTCATATGTGAGAGCAGCACCATTGATTGACAAATAGCTGAACTCGGCTGACGAATCGTCTTGAACTATTTTCATTCTATTTTTCCTCTCTCTCCCCTCAATCATGCAACTATTGTTTTGCTCTATATCTCCTACCTATCCATCAATCAACCAAATCCACGTAAATGAAAGGAGTCTTACCGGGCCCCACCGCACTTATGGTGACATACGGGTCAAGGTTTTCAATGTTAAACTCTGTTATTGGAGGAGCGCCCGCGCTGAAGAGCCCTTCTTGATGAACATACTTTGATCCGACAAAAGGATTGTACCCAAAGGCGAATCCATTGTTCGGATCGTCTAGTGCGGCTCCAGTAATTTGGATCGCGTTAACAATCGAAGAGAGATTGCTCGAGTTAGCTCGAGTTATTATCCTCACCTGCATTCTCTTCTTCGAGTAGGTGTAGCATGTTATTGAAGGAACAGAAGTTATTGCTCCAGTAGCCGCTAGTCTGATTTTAGATTGCCTTCTTGGCGACAGAGCCTCTGGCTCAAAGTACTCGTAACCCAGATTTAGATATTGATCCCAGCTAAAGTTTGCATAGATAAGTTTCGTCTTACCATCAGGAAGATCAGTGAACTGCGCCCTGCACGTTCCTAGAACTTGAGGAGTTTGTGTGACCCTTAAGGCATCAGCCCCGAATGACACGCCGCTTGCAGGATTGTAGTAGAGAAGTCTTAGAGCCATCTCTGAGAGAATTATTGTTCCAGGAGGAATGCTCGAAGTGTGTCTTCGATCTATCTCAAGCGGCGAGTTGTAAACACAAACATACCCAGGAGTAGAAGAATCGACAGAGTTTGCTGCTACTATGCTTCCTAGCTTGTCTGGAGTGTAGAAGTGCTCGCCCACCTGGGAGCTTACTATTGGAGTCCCTGTAGTTCCGCGAGTTAGCGAAATGCCTGGACTCAAAGGATTGGTGTGTATGTCATATACGATTGAGCCTGCAACCACTCTGCCGTGATCTGGTGTTGATCCATCGATCACTCCGTAGCTGTAGAGAAAGACAGCGTTCTGAGTACCTGCCGCCCTCGGGATGACTGTGAGCGGATCAGGGGAAAGGATGGAAAATCTGTGACTTGAGAGCAAGTAAGCGTTCTGAGTAAATCGAGGAAAGACCGTCGTCCATCCAGGAGCGTACAGCCCACCTAGGAACTGGGAAGAACCCAGCGGGCTTGTGAACTCTGTGTCAGTTGTCTTGTAGCAGTAGATTGAGAGTGTGTTGCAGTTTGGAGTCTTTATTGAAAAATAAAGAAGGACAGAGTTGTCAACGTAATCGTATATCGGCCAGAACTGACCATCAAGAGAATCCATTCCAGAGACATTTCCAACAGCGCTGTTTCCTCCAGCAAGCGTTCCATAAGTAGTGTTGCTCCCAGAGTTGCCGTTTCCAACCCCACCTGATGCCCCACCAGGATAGTTTGCGTCAAACCAGTTTATGATGTCAGATTTTGCCTGAGTTGCACTCAATACTAGTCGGGGATTCACGAGCCAGCTAGAGCTTGGGCCTCCTGTGTTGGGAGGAGCTCCTGGGTAAAAGTTTTCGGGGACTACATCTGCGACGTATATGTTGAACGTATCTGTCTTGTCGTTTGTGCCAGCAGGACTTCCTATCCAGAAGAGCTTTATTGGGTAGAGTCTCGGTTGAGTGGGGTTCCCAGGCACATAATAAGATGTGAAGAAGAAAAGTGGGTTGTCTGTTATCCCAAGCCCATAGTCGTTCCCAGAGCCCTGACCGAGAAATGCAGAATCTCTTATCGAGTCAAGCATCACAAAGCGTGTTCCAATCAAATCTTCCAGTGGAGGTATGCTCCCAGAGCCTGACATTTTGATTCTACCCGCCTCCCCAAATCTATCTTCTCAAAAGGCCTGCAAGGTGAGGCCTGACGATCGAGTCCCATTGTGAAGAAAGCATATCTCCTCCTGATTCCATCGATGAAAAGTACCTGGTCCTAGAAGTCAAATTTGTCAAAATAGTTGTAAGTGAGCTACGTATGGGGTAGAAGGAGCTTGATCCCAAAAAGTTGAGCGATCTATCGTATCTAGACTGAACAACATCTGGATCGAACAAGATTTCCTTGCCATCAACCGAAATGGACATCTTGAGAGTATGATCTTGACCGACTATGATGCGCTCTTCGGTCACGACAGATACGTGTCCTGGTAAAACTCTTTGATTGATCGTGACTGAAGAGTTAGCAGGCACGTGAAAGAAAGTTATAGAATTGAAGGGAGTCATTATTCCTTCCTGCACCAGTGCGGAAAGCAAATCTGCTAGGCCCCTCGCCTCCACAGAGACCTGCGAGGGACTCTGCACCGAAGAAGACAATCCAGAGTCGAGTTTGCTCAAGCCTGCTACTGTGAGCGCGCCAGCCACGCCCGTGATAGCCCCAACTTTGAGCGCCTTTCTTCGGTCGATTAAGGACTTTGTACTCTTATGAGATCCTGATTCTTTCTCGCTACTCACAATCCATGCGATTCATCGAGATGAAGCAACTTGGATTTATGACTATCGGGGAAATAGGAACCCTATCTGGACTCGATACAGGCGTAGCGCGCTCTTGAAAAAGCGAAAGCGACCGTTCTAGGAGAGCAATAAGTCGATCGAAAGCATGGAATTCAAAGAGGGAGGCAAGTTATTATCGGATAACACAAGGCGAAACCAACCTGTTTTGTATTTCATAATTGTCTATCCCTTGCTCAGTCTGTGTATGCGAGCTTTGACGCTAGATTTGCGCTGGAGAAATCCAAGCCAGCGGCAGAACAGCTTACTTTGGGGATGACCAACGCTAGGCAATTTCCTCGCTTCTTTTCTCCGATCTTTGATTTGTTAGTCTCAGGGGTATACTGGCTTCGAGGTTACAATAATCATTCATTCTAAACACCTCGTCTTCCGATATATTCTGGGTTCAGAAACTCTTTTAAAGTGGGAAACAATTCGTCGCCTTCGACGATGTCAATGAAAGAGTTCAGTACAATAAGAAGGAAAGTCTCTCTCAGTATCCTAGCAGTCACAATGATCCTTCTAATTCTCATCACCTCCCCGTCGATCTTCGTTTCGGGGTATTCCCCTTCTTCCTCCTCGAGTCTAAGAAACGTTCAATATGCTCAATCTCCTTTCGAGGGACAGCTTGGCACAACTGCGTCTTCGGCTGAAGTGTCTTCAAGTTCAATCGTCGGGTGTAGCAATCCATGTATCTATATCAGTGATTACGGCAGCGCCCAGATATCCGTCCTCAACGCATCAACGAAGAAGCTTCTCACTACGATCCCGCTCGAAGCAAGCGCAGTTCCATTTGGGGTTACGTACGTCCCGACTCTGAAGGAGATCTTCGTTGGAGACTATGGCGACAACCAGCTTCTCGTGATAGACACTTCCACCAACAAGATAGTCAAGAACATCTCTATTACTGCGCCTACATTCATGGCTTACGATCCAAAAAATGGGATGCTTTACGTGTCTGAGTTTGGGTACGGGATAGTTCAGACTGTGAATGCTTCGAGCCGAAAAGTCGGGCCTTCAATCCCCGTCTGCGGGATATATCCAGAATTCATCGACTACAATACAGTTGATGGCAAGCTGTACGTCCCAGCGCGATTCAATGGCAACAACCAAGGTTGCTACGATGTGATCAATCCCAAGACCAACACTGCAACAAACGTAACACTAGGCACTTATCCGACAGGAGTTGCTGTTAACCAGAAGACAGGTGCAGTCTACATCAGCGATTTCGGAGTGAACGAGGTCTACGAAGTCAAGGGCACGAAGCTAATCACAACTATTAACAGTCCAGAATTCAGCAATGCAAGACTGTGGGGATTGGTCTACAGTCCTAAGACAAACGATATTTACGTGGCCGCGACAAACAACGATACAGTCATACCAATCAATTCTACGAACTTTGTTGGAAGCGCCATTGCGGTGGGTCAGGGGCCGGACTTTGGTTGCTATATTTCGACAAAGCATGATATACTGATAACAAACACGCATGGCTTGATCCCAGGCAACGTGACACTGATCAGTGCGAAGAACCTCCCAGTGAAGACCATCAAACTAGGCAAGACTTCATCGCAACCCTATGGATGCGCGGAGAGCTAAAGGTCAAAGGAAGGGGGGAAGTCTCTCACTTTCTTGCGAGTTATGAACTGACGTTCGTGAGCACTTCCCACTTTTTCCCTTCTTTTTTGAGCTAACTTTTTCTCAAGCTGAAGGGGAAAAGTCGGATTCGACGAAAATTGACAGCTAGTTTTGGCGAAAAAATGCTCAAGTATTATTCTCATTGCCCTTAGCAATACTCGGATAAAATTTTGTAGATATTTTGCTAATGATCAATTGCTCGATATGGATGTTGAAAGGAAAGTGAAAAGAAGAGAATCGTCAGAGATCATCGTTCCTTCGGTGGGCAGATACTCTTGAGCGGGAGTTCCGGCGGTGGAAACTCTGAAAGTATCATCTCAGGAAACAGCTATTTGTTATCTGTCTGGGGGGCCGGGATAGTCGAGAGCGGCTATGTAACAGCAAAGCAATGAAGATTGGCAAAAGACGCTTCCAAGGAGTTAAGCGTCTACCAGCTGTTGAATCTAATACATTACTATCGATCAACAGCTCATATATTCTCTGAAAATCGGCCTGCGATTCAGAAATATTTCTTAGAAGCTTTTCTCTTTTCATAGGAGAACTGGTTGAAAAGTCGCGCTTCTATGATCTCAAGATATTTTTTTGCGCATGTTGTCCTAGAGATATCCCAGATCTTTGAGCCTTTGCTCAACATTCTCCTCATCTTCTTTTGAGAATACATTACTTGCTTCTCTTTCTTCCTCGTCTTCTTTTCTGTTCCATCTGTTCAGTTTCTTCTTTGCCTTTCCTTCTTCCTCCTCCTTCTCTCTCTTCTCGATATCGTCGAGGACTTGCTCCATAACGTATGAAACATATTCGTCGACTGTCTTGAAGTCAGATTTTGGAAGTCTCTTTCTAATTCTCTCTGCAGTTGCTTTTGGAATCAGTACTGTCGTCTTTTCATTCTCTATTGCCTCAAAGGCTGCAGACGATGAAACAGCCGCAGCTCTTGTTGTCGATGTTTGTTGGTTCATAATAGTCTCTCGCTGGTTGATTGCATCTCGCTCGTTCTTTCTCTTAGTTTTAGAATCACTCAAGGAGATCGGGTATATCTCTCTAGCTATGAGAAACGTACTCGTTCTTTATCGTTTCGTGCAAAGGCCTCTATAACGCTTTCCCACAAAGGTCAGATTCACAATCAGAATATATCGAGAGACGCTACCATTTTCTTCCTCGCTTCGTGCGAAAAAAATTTTCGCGACGTCGGAAATCACCAAAGCAAAGCGCGACGATATTTCTGATTCTATTCGAAATTCACAATTGACCCTCGCACCATTTTCAGGTAGCTTCCATTTTTCCCAGTTCGTGATTCCCGCGAAGATCGCCCGCGTGCAAACTCGATCTTCATCCGATCAAATCAAATAGTTTCAGTATTCATCGTTCTCTTCGTCTTTAGAAAGGCTTTTTTCTTCTTCTTCCTCCTCCTCTGTCTCCACTTCCTCGGAAGCAATTTTTTGATTGCGCTTATCGTTCGTGAGGAGTCCTTTCTTTCGTTCAACTTTTTGTTGCAATTCTCTTTCCGCAAAGTGAGCCCCCTTATGAAACAAGTATCCCAAAAATGGGCCGAATATAACGCCAATTGAGGTGATGAGTGTCCCGATCGAAACAAAAGCCATGATCGCGATGAATAGTTTTGACCAAAAGTTTGGAGGGGAGTTTGGTGGACCCTCGGCCGTTGCGGTCATTGACATGAAGTAAAACGAATCGATCCAAGACCACCCTGTGAGAAGTTTCGTCCCGACAGTTCCGATCGTCATTACAGCTATTATTGCCAAAAGGGCGAGGCCGGCTCTTCTCGTAATTGGAGAAAGCGGGTGTCGGAATATCTTTGCTTGCTTCAAGTGAGAATCAAAAGGAACCCTACCTCCTGAAAACCGTTGCTGTCCTTAATTCAAATCAGGAAAGCCATGGATTCCTAAACAAAGAGAAGGAAATCCACCATTTTTCTCCTTCAAAGAAGGCCGCCGTCTTCAGTGCCTGCATCCTTTTCACTCTAAGACTGCTTAGCTTCACTTTCTAGATTTGTTCCTTTCTCGGGAGATGTAAGCCTCGGACCTCGTAAGGCGGAAGGAAATATCGCGGCGGAGTTGAGTATGGCGAGTATCAAAACCGCCAGTCTGAACCCATGCACGAATTCTTGTTTTGCCACGAGTGTCGAAGCAGCTTGGGGAAAGATTCCCTCAATCAAGGATGAAAAAGTGTTGTATGGGATGCCCAAAGTCATCAGAAGCACTGCGAGCCCTGCACTCGCGGTAAGCCCTACATTGAACATGGTCACCCTAAATCCCGATGCTATCCCTCTCCTGTTGGGGGGAACCGAGCCCATGATCGCACTGATGTTTGGCGACACAAACATTCCGTTTCCGATTCCCAAGAGGATAAGCGCAAGTGCGATCTCACCATAAGTTGTTGAGGCAGTCGTCGTTGAAAGGAGGAAAAAGCCAGCGCTCGATATCGCAAGTCCAGCAGTAGAGAAAATCCTTGACCCATACCGATCCGAGAGCTTCCCACTGATCGGTCCAAATATGACAAATGTTGCGTCGAGCGGGAGTAAGCTAAGACCAGTTTGAAGAGCAGAGTACCCCAAAACGACCTGAAGGTAGAAGGATAGCATCAGGATTATTCCAGTCCAAGCAAGAGCGTTGAAAAATTGTGCAAGATTCCCAGCTGCGAAGAGTCTGATCTTGAACAGGCGCAGGTCAAGAAGCGGGACTTCGTTCCTTCTTTCTATTTCAATGAAGGCAATTAGCAGAGCCAATCCGATGATCATGAAAGTTACTCCAAGCTCTTGGTCCGCTGAAAGACCATAGCTGAAGAAAGTGATTGCAAGTAGGATCAAAGTTATTCCCGAGGTAAAAGTTCCAAATCCAGCCCAGTCCATTTTCCTTGCAACATCTGTTGTGGCTATCTCTCGAAGCCTTTGGTGAGCCCAGAGCGTTCCAAAAATTCCAATTGGAATGTTGATGTAGAAGAGCGCGCGCCAGTCTGCAACGGCGAGTATCACACCTGAGAGCGTTAAACCAGAGATGGAGCCCACACGGAAAGCGATCTGATTTATCCCAAGGATTGTCCCAAGCTCGTTTTTCGGAGTTGCATCTGTTAGTATCGCGGCGCTGTTTGTGATGAGCATTGAGGAGCCAACTCCCTGCACCATCCTCGAGGCTATCAACTCGTAGGGTGAAAATGAAAGAGAAGCAAGGGCGGAGCCTACTGTAAAGACAGCAAACCCAATGTTGTATATTTTCACTCTGCCTATCACATCTGTAACCCGGCCGATGAGTAAAAGTCCCACTGTGCTCGCAAGGACGTACGCTTGGCTGACCCAGATAACTTGCTCTACACCAGCTCCAAGCTGTTTTGCAATTGTGGGTAGCCCAACGATCACTATCCTCGTATCAACACCGGACATGAGAGTGCCGACTGCAGTCACGGTGAGAGCAACCCACTTGTATTGCGTGGTGACGGATTCACCTCTTTCGGAGAATTCTTGGGTGTAGAAGGAAATCGTCAGTGATAGGGGAGAGAGTTTTGTCGAGAGAAACTCGATCAGATCAGCTATGATCTCTGAGCTCTTTTAAGATCATTCCCGAGAGCTTGATGAACGAAAGGAAAAAGTGAAAAAAAAGAAGTAGCAGGTTTACCAAGAGGAAGACTAAGATGAATTTCGGTGCATCGAAACCATCATCAAAAAGAAGGAGATGTTATTTCACGTGTATGCACTCGCCACTTGCACATTAGTTAAAGGAAGAGGTGCAATGGCTAGGAGAGGTTGATAGAAAAGGAAGACCTGCGGCTAAAAGAAAAAATGAGAAGAATCTTGAAGATGTTCGTTCACTCTCGCTTTCGCTATGGACTTGAAAGGAGGAGGAAGAAGAAAAAAAGAGTTTAGAGACGCGCTTTTACGACATCTGGAGATTGGGTATGTCCTCTATGCAAGTGAAGCGCCTATTCTGAATAGTTTGGTGCCGCAATTAGGGCAGATTCCCTGTACCGCGGGCTTTCCGTTTTTAAGCTTGACTTGCTGTGGGTCCTTGACTTCCCTCTTCGCCTTACATTTTACGCAGTATGCCTCGACCATAGATTGTTTCGACCTTTTCGTCTCCTAAAAAAGGAAATCATACGTTGCTTAAAAAGTTGGATTCGCGCAAACTCTTTATGTTAAATAGTTTCCCAGCTTTTCCATTCGCATCTAGAGAGAGAGTTTTCTTGAGAATTGTTACCGAGAGTTGGAAGGAAGAGTTAATCAAGAGAATCTTCATATCAGGAGTCCGGTGACGTCTCTCAATATTGATCCTCTAAGCAACTTCTTCTTCTCCTTCTTCCCTCCCCACGTCTCTTTCTTCGTTCCCTTCCTATTTCTTTTGAGGAATCTAACAATGGCAGGCGAAACTCCACCACCTCAAAAGGACGAAACTTTGCGTCAAAAAGGCACGGAGAACTTTTCTCGATGGACGATTCTTTCAGTGACCACTCTAAGCTCTTTCATGGCGGCGCTAGACACGAACATAGTGACGATCGCGCTTCCTCAGATATCAAAGGATCTTCTTTCAGGAGTCTCTCTTTTGGGCTGGGTCATAACTGGCTACATACTTGCAAACGCTTCGTTTCTTCTCCAGTCGGGCAAAGTGGGAGATTTCTACGGGAGAAAGAAGATCTATCTGCTCGGTTTCGGTCTCTTTGGAGGGGCCTCCGCACTTTGTGGCTTAAGTCAAAACATTGTCGAGCTCATTGGCTTCAGACTGGTGCAAGGGGGTGCCGCGTCGATGCTAGCTGCGACAACAGTCCCGCTGATATTCGAATCGTTTCCACCAAGCGAGCGCGGAGCCGCCGTAGGAGTGAATTCAACTGCCTGGGCTGTGGGTGCCATCACAGGGCCAGTAGTCGGCGGGTTCCTAGTTGCCGTCGATTGGCGTCTGATATTTTACATCAATGTGCCGATCGCGTTTGTAGCTATCTTGGTCGGAAGCAAGAACATACCGAACCGATCAAGAGAGAACATGTCTTGGGAGAGAGCTCGAGTTCTTAGCCCGGACGTGACTCACAATAAAGATAGCAACAAAAATGAAAGGTTCGAGAGAATCAATATTCCAAACGCTGCACTCTTGGCAGCTGCCATAGGATTTGCGATCGCTTCGCTCACTTTCTTTGATCTGTTCTTTGCCCTAATTTCTTTGGTTGCGTTGGTCGCTCTCGTTGCCCTAGAGAAGGAATCTTCGAATCCTTTGATCGATATAGAGCTGAGAAATAACAAACCTTTTGTTTTTGGAACTGTGAGTCTCGGGATCCTTCAAATAGCGTACCTTGGGATTCCCTTCGTCATGTCGTTCTACTTCCAATCTGTCGAAAGCTTCTCTGCAATTCGAACCGGTCTTTTTATTGCCCCTCTCTCTGTTGCTCTCGTGCTCTCGAATCCGTTGGCAGGGCGATTGTTTGATCGGCTCAAATGGCCTGCGCTACTTGGAATTGTCGGGGCACTGGTCGACGGATTTTCAACACTTGCGCTGAGTAGGGCGATATCTTCTGGACAATCGCCAGTCTGGTACATCGACTTGCTTCTCGTGATCGTGGGATTTGGGGGAGGTTTCGTGTGGACTCCGATGATCTCTGGGATTTTGAGAACAGTCAATCCGCGGAAGAGAGGTGTGGCAAATGGAACTGCTTTCACCCTGATAAATGTAGGATTCGCGGCGAGCATTGCGATAGTAATAGCAATTTCGGCAAGCTCTCTTCCCTCAACGATCATTTCGCAGATTTATCTCGGAAATTTGGGAAATCTAACGAAAGCCCAGTCTTTGCTCTTCAATCAGGGACTGTCCAGATCTCTTGAGGCTCTCGGACTCGTAAATTTCATCGGAATAATTCCGGCTCTACTCTCGCTTAGAGAGCAGGTTAAACGAAGGGAAGCCCCAGATTAAGAAAAACCATTTTGCCTAAAGATAGATCACAGATTAGAGTAGTACATCGTCGCTGCTTCTAGCCAAGCTGCGATGTGAGAAGCCACCCTTTGGAAGAAAGAGGGATTACAAAGCTATGGAATGCCTACGCCTTCGAATTTGTGCCGAGTGTCTTTTGCGATATGGAGGACTATGAACGAGCCGAGCTCCGTTTCGACATCCAATCCTTTCCCGCGGGAGCAGCTGTCGTGGTTCCCCGACTCGATGTCATGGAAATCCCTTGAGTAATCAAGAGAGGAGCCATTCGTGCCGCAGACTTTGCTGTAAAGGAAGGGATTGACGAAACCGGCGGGGAGGGTGCATTCGTGGTTCTGATCTGATTAACATCAGCCATGAACCCGACCCAGAGGAGGCACGATAGGCTCGTTCCTCCAACCACTCCACAGCCGCCGTTGCAGGGCCAAATCTCGTTTCCTACATCTGCGTCTGCGTCTACATCGGGGCTTCGTAAGCTCTCCGAAAAGATCATTGATTTTTGACTTCAGTTGATACTTTGGCTCTTTGAGCGTTGTGTACATTTCAGTCGTCGCTGACCATGCAACTTCCTCAACATAGTTGCCAGAGAAGTCTATGGAGGGTGTCATCCCACCGACTTTCAGGACCCACCTGCAGTCACTTGGAATAGGTTCCACTAGCTGCTTTCCCTCTAGCCATGCTCCCGAGTCTCCAGCCGCAGCTAGCACAGTGGCACGCTGAGCTGCTGCATCGGCAAGAATCTGATCAATGTCGACATGGGCAATCGTGGTACACGGCCCAATCCCCTGCCCTATTGTGTTATTGCATTTCCTGTTGTCACAGACAGCTCTACCGTAGCGTTGGATATCTGATAGCCAAGATTTTGCTTTAGCGAATGATTCGAGGCGCCATACATATTTCCGGGGCAGAGTTGATTTGCGACCAGAAGATCGATCGTGGCTCCAGGAGCCACTACGTGCACTCACTCCACATCAAGCGATGTTTTAATTGGCTAGCCGGCGTTGACGCATAAATTCTTCTTTCCCTGCGGATAGAATATGATGTGAGTCTGATCGTTCAAACGAAAAAAAGAATCGAAAGCGCTCACATCCGAGACGAAGTTTGGATCTCCACACGCGTCGTCAATAACTACGGTCTGTCCAGAACCGTTCATTCCAAAGCCAAATAGCTTTTCAAAACCACAGGGCTTTTCGAGCGTCGCTGGAGAGATGGCGCTTGCGAAAGAAGTAGGAGTAAGATTTTAGAAATCGGCAGCTATCAGCGAAGCAGCCTAGATAGAATCAGAGGCTGGCAACGAAATAGAGGGCGAAACCGATTGCAAAGCAGGCCCCGCCTAATGAGCGGAAGCAGACGCAACCAAGGAAACAAAGAGCGAACGGACTGCAAAGAGCAAAAGTGCAGTTAACGAATCTCGATATCTGGGCATTTTGAAGGTAAACCGCTAGTATCTGTTTACCGTCTTCATTTATCACTTGCATGTTCCACTTTGCACTCTACAAGAAATTTTCGAACTGGGATAACATGCGTAAGGGAAAAGAGAATACTCAAGGTGAAGCTAAGGGCCTGAGCCGCAAAAATATTCAGATTGTTAGAGCACTGTATTGTTTTCCTTTGTGCGCATTTTTTCAAGGTAAAAGGAATCTTTCCAGTATATCGCTTCATAGAAATTTTGATTTCAGGGCAACAACCATGCATGTGATCGCATCCTAGCTCTTTCGATTGCATCTGCAAAGCTCCCTGAGTCCGGAAAGTCAAGCTCAAAAACCTCTTTCATTCTTCTTATCAGAAGGTAATTGAAATCTTTGAATCTTGGGCCTACAATGTGGCTTAGAGCCATTAGGAAATCTCTTGGGTGATCAGCTATTTCGCTTGGCTTTATATCATGATAAGCTATCAACCTCCAAAATATCCCATCCCTCATTCCTGGTGCTAGATCCTCAAGTGCTTCTTCTACGCACTTTATAACTCTCGCCTCGAATGAGCATTGGTCAAATGCGAGCAATGACGACTCACCTCTTGCTTTTCTCTTTTCGCAATTCATCACAGTTAATTATGGAAGCAGAATTATTAGAAACATTTCACTTGAACTTGTCTTCAAGAGCTTTGAAGCCTGTGCGGAAAAGGAGTTTTTCATTTCAGGATCAGAGATCGGCAGAGTGCGAAATACGTCGCTTTGGGCCAGAAGTTACAAAGATTCAAGATAAACATGATACGTACTGATTCTAAATTCACAAGGATTTTCCCACCTAAGCACACTTGAAGCTCGTAGAGACGAATCATTACAATTACTCCTTCTATGTTCCACTTGCATCGGATTATAGGAAGGGCAAAAAGAGGAGAGAAAGAAAAACACTACATTTTGGACTGAAAACACATGAAGGCAAGCAGTAGTTTGATGAATTCCAATGGGAATGCTAGGAAAGCGGGCACTCGATTTGAGATGAAAGGCAACACTCTCAAAGTCTACCTATACGCTCTTAAGCATGGATCATGCGAGTTGCGGGAACTTCAGCATGCTTTGGGCTTTTCGAGCCCCTCTCTCGCTTCGTATCACTTGAATAGACTGATAGATGCTGGTTACATGAAACAAGAAGACGACGGAAGGTACAGTGTCGAGAAAGACGCCTCAAAGGATGTGATTGAAGGGTACTCTAAGTTGGGAACGAAGCTCGTCCCTCAACTTTTCTTCTTTGCCTTGCTTTTTACGATTCTTGTTGGATACTTTTCCTTCCGCGCCTTACTCTCACCGAGCTTTACTCTGTTTCTGATAGCAGTGTCGATTTGCTGCGTTGGTGCTCTCTGGGTTGAAACGATCAGGCTGTGGAGAAAACTCGTCGCGCTCCGTTAAGAAAGATAAAGATCAGAGATATCAAAGCTCCAATAAGGATTAGAGAAATCATATCGGGTTTCAACCGCTCGGCTCGGGCGATTCAAGCTACTTCAAAAGTCTTGAATGCTCTTGAAACACTGTAGCATTAAGGTCTTCCCCTGACAATATCACATCTTGACGAAAGAAAAATGTCAGTCAAACGAAACACAATCAGATACGGCATAGCCGCAGTTGTGATTGCCGTCGGGATCGTACTCGGTTCGATGGTGTTCAACTCGGCATTGCTCGGCAACCTGACAAACACAAAGCAGACAGGCGTACTCGCAGTGCAGATCACCGACCCACCAAACGTTCCTGCAAACGTCACGGATGTGTACATCACTTACTCGGACATCCAAGTGCACGTCGACAATGCAGGAAACCAGTCCGGCTGGTACACAATAGCAAAGTCTGGCGAAATCGACTTGATGAAAGTCATAAACGTGAGCCTGACTCTCGGGAGCGCTCCGGTTCAGAGCGGAACATACAACCTCGTGAGATTTGACATCATCTCGGCGAGCGTTACCTTCAACGGGAAGAACGTCTCCGCATACGTGCCGTCCAATCAGATAACCGTCCCTATAACAAAGGGAGGAATCACAGTGAGTCCGAGCGGAAGTTCAGGACTTCTCATCGATGTCTATCCAACTGTCATTCCCTTCCAAAATGGCACTTCGATTGGATTCGTGCTCGTACCGGCGGCTAGAAGTCTCCCGATCCCCCAGCAAAACTGGAGCAGTGAAATGGAGAAACAAGGCTCCGAGATGAAGGACATACACTCCCAGTCTTGGGTGAAAGACGACGAGGAGCAGAATCAGGGAAGCATAGCAATAAAGAATGCAAGCCTGACTCCGAATAGCCTCGCAGTCACTGTTGAAAATACCGGGAACGGGAGCGTAACACTCACGGGGCTCTCAATACTCGCAAACTCTTCATCGACCTTCCACACTGAAGAGAACACAAGCTCTCACGAGCTTGAAACAATAGCCTCATTCCAGATACTCTCGAATGGGACAGTGATCCAGCCTTCTGGAGACACCGAGTTTGAAGGAGAAAACACTTCTCTTGGACTCGTACTGCAACCAGGTCAGTCAGCTACCCTCAACTTCTCTGGAGCGATAGCTACGCTAGGCGAGTTTGAACACGAACAAGACAGCAACAGCTCAAGCAACAACTCTCAAGCATCTGCAATAGTGTCTGGTCAAACATATGTTATCGAAGTGTTCGGTGCTTTCGACACTGATGCGATGCAAAGTGTTGTAGCTGGCACATAAAGAATCACAGATGCAGCAATAATCGCGGACGAAGGGAATAGCAGCGGAAAATTCCCTCCCGCGAAACCCCTCCTTTTTTCTATTTTGCTTCCCCCCAAAACAAAGGAAAGAGCTAATCCTCCGTAACAAGAGTTTTCTTTTTCAAACTTTTTTTCCTTTACCCAGCAAATGATATCGGCATCATGCTGATATCCATATAATAGTACTCTTTGTTCTCCTTTTTCTAACATGCAAAGATGCGCAAAATCGGATGGGGAAAGAAGCACGATAGCAGAAGTATCGAAGAATTAAATCCTCTCCTGCAGTTCTTGCCAACAAACAGAGAGGGGGGAGCTCAACCGGGAGATGGGTTTCGGAAATTTGCTATTCGTCAATTCTTTTGTTTGTTCACAAGCTTATTGCGAATTCGAGGATGAGAGTAATCGTGCAGTGGGCGCTGCTGGTGACGAGCTGCGAATACAGAAGTTCCTACGGAAAAAGATTGATAGCAAGAAAGTGACAACACTTCGCCTCTTAACATTTTCCTGCTCGCTGACAAAATCATCGTATGCTCTCGGACAACCAATTAGCAGAAGACAGAACATCAGATCTTTTTTTAGAAAATACACTTGCTCCAATTTCCAAGTGCCATCGGGGGAAATGATTTCAATCCTTATCTAATCGTCCTTCTCCCCTACCTAGAATGTGACAGAAACATAGGTGTTGTTTCCCCCGATCGTCAGTGTTCCGTTCGGCTTCGTTGAATACACGTAGAATCCGAGATTGCCCAGTGGAGGTAGATTCGAGGGGAGAGGAGAAACCGAACCAAAACACAAGGGATTTGTGATTGTCACAGATAGATCTGAAACATCCTTCATTCCAAGATTTCTTACCGTGACATAAAGTGCATTCACGGACTGATCGCAGCTGTAATCATAGCTTGATTTCAGACGAGAAAGAGACACACTCAAATTTCGACCGTAGTTTCGCAAACCAAATCCATATTCAGTCGCAAAGAAAGCTGCTTCAATTGTGATTCCTAAGATTAGGACAAGAGTGACCGCCTTGGAGACTTCGAACCTCTGCAAGATTTGCTTCATTCGGGTCTTTGTTGTTGTCATCCTACTACTACTGCTGCTTTTTCTTCTTTCTCTTCTCTTATCCTCTCCCAATTCTTGTAGCTGGTTCCACTTGCCAGCAACACGATAACTCGAGAGTCTTACCATCTCAGATTTCAAGATTGCTCTTTTTTTGCATTCTCTTGAAAAGAAGTTGATAGCGCATTATTTCAGCTCTCAAAGCCTTTCTTCCTCAAGGGCAGATGCTTCTTACTTGTCATCATTTCCCCAAGGATCTGCTGTTTCCGCGTCTTCACCCTTATTGGAATGGGAGTGAGAATTGATTCTAAGAGACAAAGCAACTAACAGTTGGATCGTCATCTTAAGCCATCAGGCGAATAGATACGTTTGTGTTACTTGATGTGTAATATGCTAGAGGATGGGGATGGGCTTTTAAAGGAAAGCCCTCTGGCACAATATCCAATCTTGGGGTGAAAGGAGATGAGGTACTTGAGACCCTTCAGAGACTCGAAGGGCAGGCTGGATACCGGAAGCATGGGCATAAGAATGGTGGATTACATTCCTAGAGAATGTGTTGCATTGATATCTGTCTTGATCTTCTGGGGGAGGGAATAGTCCGAGCGACTTGTCACTTTTTGGCCGAGGAGTGCATAGCACAGTGGTATCCCATCTTTTTGGTTCAGAATTCAAAGTCGAAGAAAACACCTTGTGTGTCATTAGGCTCCCTCTCCCTGAGAATCCGCTTTCTTTAGGCAAGAAGAGGAAGAGGTCATCTATGTAGTAAGAAAACGGCGCTTTCCTTTTAACCCGAGGAATTGCCAATTGGTTCGTTCGATCCAGCTTGACAAGCATCGAGCAGGTCCTCAAAAAGAATCCGAGTGTGAGGTTTGCCGCGATCATTGGACCTGATGGGAAAATAATCAAGGGTGAGATGCGTTCAGAGACCAGTTCTCTTGAGCCAGCATCCAAGGCAGAACAGCTTTACCTCGATTGGACCAAGATGCATAAGAGCGGCCACTATTGGAACAAATATCTCGGAGCAAGAAGGTATCTCTTGGACAAGAGGGAAAGGGTAAACATCTATACCTTCAACCTAGACGAGAAACATATTCTACTAGTTTCTACAGATCCGGTCGACACGAGTAACTTGGGGGATGAGATACTCGAAATGATCTCCCGCAATAGCCTCCTTGAAAGAGTTTCTCATCATAATGAAAAGGACGAAATTCCTCCTCCCTCTTCATCCTCCTGATCGTTTCCTCCTCCCTCTTCGAGTCGCGCTTGTTTTATCACTTGGCAATTGAATTCAAGGCTAAGGACGAGGAGGAAGAGGCAAGAGGCTCAAGACATTGTTTATCCGCCTCCTTCTAGTTGACTGTCTTATCTTTCAACCAACCAAGGGAGAGCAAGACTCTTGATTACTGTGAATGAGGAACTGTTCGGGAACTCTTAACAGAGGCCTCTATCAAACGCTTCAACCCTTGAGGATCTCGCACATTGAAAAGAGTCATAGCCACCCTCCCTCCGACGAGGAAATCAAGATCTCCAAAGGTTACACTATGACCCGATGATGTTCCTCCATAGACTCCATAGTGCCCGTATCCGGTTCTCGTTCCGCTGTAGTCGCGTCTTTCCCGAGTTATTGCAATCACAGCGTCTTGAAGAAGAGCACATCGCACAGGGGTCCCGTGTTCGTCGTCTATGCAAACTGCTTTCTTATTGGTCACAAATTCAGTATATGTGAGATGTCTGTTAATTATTCCCTTTGAGAAGGATCTCTTCCAAAGCAGGGTCTCTCCAGGGGTAAGATACTTTAAAATCAAGCTTGATTCATCCGAAGGAGTTTTGGGATTCTGACTATCCACGCTAGACTCGCCAACTGCGCTCTCGCGAGCTGAAGAATCTACTTGACCTTGCGAACGCATCTCGGGTTGAGGGGAACCCAGTGCATTAATCTCATTCGATGCCTTCATCCTCTCCTCGTCATTGCCTAGACCGAAAGCTATCGTATGAGATGAACTTGGTGGTGCACCGGGCGAAAGCTTGAGAAAGCAGTTCTCGCAAAGGAGCTCGTTGTTTAATATGTGAGCCACAGCACCGAGTTGCTCACCGCAGTTTGAACAGAACATTAGAGCAGCCTCTCTGCCTTTCAAAGAGAAGAGAATCAAAGGACGAATAAATCTTTTCGTCATTTTTGTTGTGAAAATTAGTGCCGTTATTGTGTTTAGAAAGATAGGCTGAGATTTTCCTGTCATCGAATATGCTCTAAAGAGTACCTCCCACACAACTCTCTTCGTTTGGAGCTCATTATGATTTCGAATCGAGTCTCGAGGTACAGATTTAGAAGGCTAGAAATCCACATTAATATTGAAAGTCTGAGCGAATCACAGGTCCCATCTTTCAGATCTGCCAATTGATAGCCAACTGCATGATGAGACTTACTATCTTTGAAGAGAAATGTGGTAAGACAAGGGAGGATCGATCATTGTCATTAGGCATTAGAATCATTAGCCCAGGAGTCTTGTTAGCTTCGGCGATCTTGGTCGGGTTTTTAATCGGATTGTTTGGCGATGGGATAGCAGTTTGCGGGCCGAGCGGAGCGACCAATTGCATCGCCCTAACTGACCTACTAGCGCAAGACAATGGACTGATTCTCTTTTACCATGCATATTGGCAATTTTTCACTTCCATCTTCGTTACGGATTCAGCTCTTGATGCTGCCTTCAATGCAGTAGCTGTGCTCGTGATTGACAGATTCATCGATAGGGCGATAAACACAACGAGATATTTTGCAATATTCTTTTGTTCAGCTTTCCTTGGAAATCTTTTTTCACTTCTCAATGGACCAAATTATGCAAGTGCCGGCGCATCAGGTGGAATTTTCGGACTTCTCGCGGCCACCTTTTCCTTTTCATGGGCCGAGCAGAAGAAGATAGATCAGGAGACCTTGATACTCTTTGTTCTCATCTTTGTCACCAGCAGTCTGCTTGGAAATGTTGACTATCTAGCTCATCTCGGAGGATCGATCGGAGGATTCTTTGCGGGCCCCATTCTCTATTTTGCTCTCAGAGATAGAATCCTCCGTTTTGAACCGATATCAAGCTCGACTCGCTTCGCTAAGGTCGTAGTTGCTACATCAATTGGTTTTGTAATCGTCGCATCGATAGTTCAGTTCTTGCTCTTCGTTGCGAGCTGAGGAAGAAAGGCGAAACTCAGGAATGTAATACACTTTCAGTTATCAAGACATTGAAGGCGGCATGTATGAAAGTGAATGACATTTTGGGAAAGTAATTTATCCGCGAGCAAGATTATTTCATAAACTATCAAAAAAAGAGAATAGAGGCAGCAAGGAAAAGAAGGAGATGTGACATACAATCAAACACAAAGAAAGATCACGAACTTTCGTGTTCGATCAAATTCTTCACATTTCTTTGCTGACGTTGGGCGACAAAGTCTAAGGAAAAACAAGCACTGGACGAAAAATTAGTAGAAGAGTTGCAGTCACGAAGGTATGAGCCAAGGAAAGCCCAAGGAAATCTCTGATGACAAGAACCGCTCGAATCTGTTCCCTTCCGTCTCAGAAGTAAAGAAAGAAATTTCCGATCTCTTTGACTCAATTTCTTCAAGAATCAAATCGTTCAACATCGGTCATCTTCTACTGATTCTTCTTGCGCTTCATCTCTTTGCGATGTCCTTCCCTAACAATGGGACAGGTTCGAATTCTACTGGACGGGTTTTCGACGAGGTCTACTACGTCAAAGCTTCGCAGGATCTTCTAAACTTGACTGCGTCAAACTTAGAGCACCCTTTCTTTGGAAAGATCTGGGGGGCGATTGGAATCTATCTTTTCGGTAGTGATTTTTTTGGCTGGAGGATATTCTATGTAATCATCGGAACTCTTGCAGTCTGGGTGTTCTACGAGGTAGCGCGAGTTTTCTTCTCCAAAGAGAAAGCGCTCTTTGCAGCTGCTTTCTTGGGATTTGAAACTCTCTTCTTCATTCACACTTCGCTCCTTCTTCTCGAGGGTCCGCCGATACTCTTCGGGCTTCTAGGTTTTCTCTGCTATTTCAAGAAGAGGTACTATCTTTCGGCGTTCTCGTTTGGGCTTTCAATAATTAGCAAAGAATGGGGAGCTTACTTCGTGGCAGCACTCTTTCTCTACCATGTATACGTAACAAGGAGAGTTCCTGCCACTAGGAAGGCCTTGGGGCTAATAGTGGGGTTTGCACTTATTCTCGCTCTCACCGTGCTCATCCCTCTCTGGGTCTATGATCTGGTTTACAAGCCCGTCGTGAGCGGAGTAGTTTGGAACAGCCCCCTCCAAAATTTGCAATACTATTACGACTATCACTCCTCGCTCACGATATCCGCTTCAGATGCGCAGAACACATGGGATCACTTTGCTTGGGGATGGATCTTGCCGCCATGCGGAAAGCTAATCCCATGCGTGGGGCCGCTTCCTCACGGCATACAGCCCTCTGTGTACTACGAGGTTACTATAAACGGAGACCTACATCCAATCGATTGGCTCGGAATTGGTAACCTAGTGATATGGTATTCGATCTGGGCTATTGTGCCAGTGATTGCGGGAAAGATTTTGGTGCGGAAGGCTACGAATCTGGACATCTTCATCGGTTCTTGGATCCTATGCACGTATGCCCCTTCGCTCATACTTTCCGGGATATACCACAGGGTCGTCTACGCTTTCTACTTCATCAATGTTGATCCTGGGCTTGCCCTCGGGATTCCAATGGTGATCACTTTCATAGCACCTTACAGTCTTAGGGCGCAGAGGTATTGGTTGCTGTTTTGGCTTGCAGCGGCTCTTGTCTTTTTCATAGTATTCTTTCCGATCCATCCAGCCGACTTCATAAACGGATCTTGAAGAGGCAAAGACTCAAAGGGGAGAGATAAAGAGAGGGAAGATTGGAAAACAATCACGTATGCTTTCTCTCCCTTGTTTTTCACGACTTTTGAGACCTCATAGCAGTATTTTGTTATCTGCAACTACCCTTTAATATCGGCATAGCGCTTGCCTCACCGACCACAATTACGACGCTAGACGCCAGTCGAAGCACCCAATCTAAAAGTGCTTCAAGGAGTGAACTGAGTGAAGCGATAGTGGAGATGCTAAAGAAATCGCTCGAAGAGATAGGCGGCCCATCAGTTAGGGATTCAGTCATGTACTATCTCAGGGAAAGATATGGTGTCAGTTTCGAAAGAGTTTCAGAGAATCCCTCAACCTTAGTCGATGCTCTTACGGATATATTCGGCGTAGGAGAGTCTCTGATTGAAAGCAGAGTTTCCGAGAAACTATCTGAATCGCTCGAACTTCCCGAGAAGCCAGTCACGATCGTAGAGGCTATAAAGCTCGCGAAGAAAGTCGAGAGAGAAAAGAAAGCAACAATCTAAGAACCAAAGTGCAACCTTCGAAGCTGCTTGTTTCAGTTCTGCTCCCAAAGTTTCACTTGCGCCAAGACCTGAAAGATTTGGTATTCATTCTCCTTCTCCCCTCTTGAGGAGAAAAAAGTGAAGCATGGTCTGCTAGAGGAAGTCAAGATCATACATCAAAGCCTAAAAGGAGTCTTCTCCAAGAAATTCTAAGAGTAGTTCGAAAACTTGGTCCTCGTCATCCTAGGCACTTTGCAGTTCGAAGCGGAGAGATTCGAAGCAAGAACGATGCCTACGCCGGACATGAAGAACAAGGAGATGATATACTGGATAAAGCTCAGTACGAGTGATAGGCGACTCATCTCGGATCTACGGCGATACTTGGAAGGCTCAGGGCGCTTCGTCGACCTTAGAGTCCCAGGCGCATTTATCTGGGCAAAGACTGAAATCGAAGATTACAGCTTTCCAGAGGAAGACTCTCTTAGCCGAGGAGGAGCAAGGCTTAGAGAAAGAAGGCTTGTGGAGGGAAAGGATGGAGAGAAGGGAGAAGGATTAGCTGAAGTGCAAGAAAAGTTCAGTGTCGAAATAATACTTCGCAGGCTCGTCACCCCGGAAACGCAAAAAGGCCAGTCTCCCTACGGCTAGTGCAGTTTGAGGAATCGCCCAAGCGATTGCTATTCTTACCCAGTTCGTAATTTCATCCATTCCTTTGTCTCGAGTGCCTTCTTCCCTCGGATCTTCTTTGTAGTTACTCCGGCAGCGTGTTGTGCATGCCTTCGCAATTTTTCCTCAGTTAGATTTCGTTAACAAATCGATTCATATGCTCTCGATCTTCGACTAATGGAGCTACGATAACAGCAAACCAGATCTTCGAATCAGACGAAAGCATATGTGCTGTACTACTAGCCGACGAGTACGGAGTAGTACAAGACATAGCTGAGCACCCCGAAGGGGTAGAATCGAACAAAAGGTCGCACACTGATGAATCCTCGCTCTCTTCTCTGTTACGACAGCTTGCGATTCAGGCGCAGTCGATTCTTGACCTCACCCATTCGGGGAATAAGCTTCTGTTCAGCAGGCATACTTTCGAGGAATTCACGATCTTGGTCTTTCCTGTTATGGGAAGACAAACTTTAGCTGTTGCTCTCTCTTCGCGTAATCCCAGCGCTGGAGCCTTAGCAAAGGTAGTGAAGCTACTCAAAACCATAGAAGAGGACAGCGCCATCGACTTTCGAGAGGTGAAGGATTCATATCATCTTGCCCGAAGAGAAAACTTTCATCTCACTGCCAGTAGGAGGGCCTCTTCTAAGTTGCAAGGGTCGGCGTCTTCTTCTTCCTCTTCTTCGAACTCTTTTGATTCAAATTACTCCACTTTCGATGGCCGTGCTAAAGCTAACGAAGCCCATATTGAAAATAACAATGGGAATCCGGGAAGGGACGAGGTGCGACGATTTTCAGTATGCAATACGTCCCAGTCTTCTTGTTATCAATTCGCGGCCATCGTCGAGACTCCGAGGAGGGGAAGGAAGAGATTTGTAAGATCTCAGAGGATGATAGTGAAGGCAATCCTTGAAGCTTGCAGAGTGCCATCTCCGCAACATGTGATCATGATGAAAGCAAAGCTTGGATACGAAACTTTCTGGATGCATGTCGGGACTATGTTGGCTCAGGGCTTGTTGAAAGAGGAAAAGGATGATCAGAGAAGGTCGATCTATTCGATCACAGACATCGGGCTTGCAAGTCTAAGACAGCTACCAGAAGTGTAAAGACAGGAGAAAAAAGCCGAAGATGTGGTTATTGGCAGAGGAGGGAGAGAGAAAAGAGAAGAGGGGGGAGCTCTCCCGACTTGGCATCCTTCACTTCCAGTACTAGTCTTGTGAAGACGAAACGATCAGATCCGTGTTTTCATTCCTTTGCCGATCTTTTTCGAGCTGAAGCAGAAGCGCTGAAAAGCTCGGCTGAATTATCAACTGGTGTGGCAAGCCTTAAGATCTCATCCTCTGAGGCCGTCATCTTTATTCCAGTTATGACGTTGCGTACTTCGTAGCACACTTCGCCAGAAACTCTTGCCCCTTTGATCGGGGTGAGCGGAGAAAGAACCTCGAACTCGGTTGGCTTCCCTGCAACGTCTATAATGACAAGATCCCCCTTCTTGAACTTCGATGAGACCATACTCTCCTGCGCATCCTCCCTTTGGTGTAATTCTGCGTCTTAATTGCGACAGCCGTGCATATAATTTTATGTTCTTTTTTGACGAGCAACTGACAAAAGCAATAGACGCATGATGAGCAATAAGAACAAATTGTTAATGTCTCTCTCTTGCTGAGCTCAACCAGTAAAATCAAAGAGCTCGAGAATCTCACTGGTATCCTAGAGCAATTAAGCGACATGAGAAAAGAGTGGATCGAAGTATAAGCCTGAGCCGAGTTTCTTTGTCAATGCATGACTCCATTTTTGAGTGTCCGTCCCATTGGGAAATCTTTGGATGGGATTGATCTGTGCTTATCTAATTGTACGGCAGAAAACTAACTGGAGACAAAAATTGTGATAAAAATATCAATTCGAAACACGTATCTGTTTGAAAATTTGTAGAGCATAGAGTGTTCCAAATGTTCTATTGAAAGCTTTGAATGATGAGAAGAACCAAAGATCTAAACGTTTTCATTATGAAACAAGAAATCGCAGTACTAAAATACCGAAATCGGAGATAGCTCCGAATATCATGACAATTGGAAGTCCATCCCCCAGTGCTCAGTTTGGAAACTCACAGCTTTTCGTTGTCGGATTGCTCGTGGGCTTTGAGATCCTATTGATGATTCTATACGCACTCGATAAGCTAGGAACAGAGATGTACAGGAGAGGCTTCGCAAAGCCCTTCTATCTCAAAGGACACAGAATACACCATGTGTGCATCTACTACGTGGCACCTACGATCTACGCAGTTTTTTCTTTGCTCCTCTTCCTCGGTTATATGCGTCTTGACTGGGACGGACTATGGCTCAGAATTGCTTCGATGTTTCTGATTGCAGGTGCGACTCTTGCTGTTGACTTTCTCGGCGACAAATACTGGCCAAGGATTAGAAAGAATGCCTTCTGGCACCACGAATGGATTTACTCAATTGTTCCAATCTATGCTATGCTGTATGTGGTCACAATCGCTCTCTAAAGGCAGCTGGCGAACTGTGATGAACGAGATCGCCTCTACGGAAAACGCGTCCTTTAGGCTCATTTTTTAGAATATTTTCAACGCGAGAAGCACTATATGGTCAGTTTTTGGAGAAAGCTTATCAAATCGTGGATTTCCACTCGACAAATGTAATATATTCTACTGGTAGCCAAGAGAAGAGCACCAGATAAGTAAGAGGAAGGAGAAGCTGGGGGAGGAGGGTCTCTCACGAGAATTAGGACGGCGAGCACGCTCAGGGCGATTGATTCGTGGGTTGGAAGATATCGAAACGGCAACACCAGCTTTCTCTCAAGGCTGTTTGTGCTCTTTTTGGGTCTCGGTTCTTCAGGAAAGTATGGCCTTGTCTTTCTTCCAATAATAGTGTATGTCGCGATCCAATTCGCGTTTGCTCAGCTCGGGGTTCTGATTTTGATTGGTTTGCTTATCACAAAGCTGTATAGCTACCGCTTCGCGAATGCTGTGCTGTCACGCACCACTTTTCGATAGTAAAAAGAGAGCCAGATCTCTTTTCAAACAGGAAAAAGACCATCGATGATCTTTGTCTTAGCGGATTTGTGATTCAGCCCTTTGTCTTCGTCGTCCTCCTTACTTTTTCTTGACTATGTGAGAGCCTTTCGAGTAGTATGCAAGTAAATTGTGTTATCAATTCGCATCCGAATGAGAGGGCGTCCAGCGACCTTTTTCCTTATATGCGTGTTCATTGTCCTTCGATTTAGAAGGAAAAGACTTTGGCTTCAGAAAATCCGGATCTTCGGGAGCAAGTCGATGCAAGTAGGGGATTTGCTAAAAAGCTCGAACTTTTGGTTCCTGGGTTGCGTACCTATAGAAAACTCGAAGATCTAAGGGCGGCTGACGAGCTCTTGAGAACGCAAGTCGCCAACAAGCTTGACAGTGCGAAATCAAAACTCGAAGATCTCCGAAAGGACATGGCAAGTCAGGGAGACTATCAGAATCTCACAAAGATTGGTTCGCTCATTTCTGAAGTTCAAGGGCTGAGCGGTGAGGTGAGGCACGCCGCTCAGGGGTATTCTGGAATTGCAGCCACGATCAAGGTCGGAGAGGACACCCTGAATCGACTCTACGAATACGATTACAATTTCGTGAATTCTGCTGTGCAGCTCGAGAACGCATGCTCGCCGCCGAGCTTAAGCTACTCTTCGGGTCAGGATGCCTCAGGATTCAATGCGGCTCTCGCAAGAGTAAAAGATGCGCTTTCAGAATTCAAGACGGCTTGGGAGCAGAGGATCGAGGCAGTCGAAAGAATTCTGCTCAAATGAGAAGAAAGTGACAAGAAGAAGGATGCGAATGAACCACCTGAAAAATACGATGATCATCTAGGAAGAAGGAAAAGAGAGAAAGGAAAGGCAACTAGGGAACATAAGAATAGAAAGATAGGATGTGAATTGAAAACAAAATGTTCGGAAGAAAGGATCGTTCAACTGACACAACAGTCACTCCGATCCCAGGGAGTGGAGGCAGTGTTTTGGGATCCACCACAATCGCGTGGAACGATGCCGATAAGGTGGGGAACGTGATGTGGAAAGTTCCGAGGCTCATAAGGCTGAACGACAACATCGTTGTAAGAGAGGACGAAATCGCCGTATTTTACAGAGATGGAAAGGTGCTGACCTACTTTGACCAGCCGAACAGATATGCACTGACTGATTTCAATGCGCCTGTAGTTGGTAAGCTGTTGAAATTCTTCACAGGAGTCCAGCAACAGGCCGAAGTATACTACCTTCAGAAACGATACATGGATGGCAAGTTCGGGAGCGCCCAGCCGTACCAGTTTGTTGATCCCGTGTTCGGGATAGTGAACCTGAGACTCTTCGGGGAGTACAGGTGGAGGGTTTCTTCCCCCGAGAATTTCATAAACCAATTCGTGGGCACTTTCAACGCCGAGACGTCGGCGGACGTGGAATCAAGGCTCAGGGAACAAATGGTTCTTCTCGTTTACAACGCTGTGGGAAAGATGAAGGAGAAAGGTCTTAAGATCACCGATCTCGCTGCGAATCTCACGAATTTGGAACAGGTGATTCTCTCGCTTGCTCCGGATAACTTCGCCCAGTATGGGGTGGAAATCAACAAAATCTCAGGGCTCACCATAAGTTTGCCCGAAGAAGTTCAGAAGGCGGTTGACACGAGATCAGAGATGTCAGTTCTCGGGGTCAACTATCTTCAGTATCAGACGGGGCAGGCCATGGTGGATGCAGCGAAGAATCCCTCGGGGGCGGCTGGAGCCGGGGCTGGAATTGGAGTCGGTCTCGGAGCGGGTATGGGAATGGGATATGCGGTCGGTGGTCAGATGGCTGCAGGCATGGCTCAACCACCGACAAAGGCGTGCATCAAATGTGGATCGCTCATTCCGGTGAGCAACAGCTTCTGCCCAAATTGTGGGGCAAGCCAGCAGCAGCTACTTCAAGGGCAAGCTCAGCCGCCGCAACAACAACAGGCAGCGGCTGGCGGGGGAACAGGCAAGATTTTCTGCTCAGAGTGCGGAAGCGCCTTGAATCCAGGAGTTAAATTCTGTCCAAACTGCGGGACTCCGGCTCCAAGTGTTCAGTCACAAAGTAAATCCTGTCCGAGCTGTGGATTCGTCCTTACGAATCCTGTGAAGTTCTGTCCTAACTGTGGAGCTAAGATACCGTAGCTGTTATGCTATCAATGAGAAGAAGGAAGGAGGCGATTAGACCGAAGAAATGTTTTGCATGAAGTGCGGAGCAAAGTTGCCAGACGACGCTTCATTTTGCATGAAGTGCGGGGCACCTGTCTCTGGCGGCTTATCTGACTCAGGTCAGGTAGGAACCGCAGGATTTGCAGGTCCGACTGCTTCTTCAGCATCCAGCTCGGAAAAAGTGTTTGCCCCCTCCGGGGTAACACAGCTGAAATGCCCGAGCTGCGGGGCTCCTATAGTTCCAAAGTTTGGAGAGATGGTGATCACTTGCGAGTATTGCGGGAGCAGTATTACGCTCGCCAACGAGGGATGGAAAAACATCGAGAAGCATACTATGCTCCCTCTCAAGCTTGCGGACAAGGATCAGGCTGTGGCTAGAATCAGATCTCTCATGGACAGAGGATTTCTCAAGCGTCACTTGGAGGAAACCTCTACTCAGGAAGAGCTAACGCTCAGCTATGTGCCGTATTGGATCATCCCTGTTTCGGCTAGAACGAATATGGTCGCTACCGATGTCGCGGTCGAGGCTGGAACAATTGCGACAACGGCGGCTCTTCTCGGTGTAATGGGAGGGATGGGAGGAGGTAGGCGCGGAGGAATGGGATTTGGCACTGGTGTGCTCGAGGGAACTCTCATCGGAGGAATGGTTGGAGGCGGCGGGGGAGGAGCAAAACGCTCGTACACTCTTGACTGCAACTACAACTTTCCTGTCGTTGCCCTAAAGGCATTGACTCAATATCAGCCGAAGGAGTATGAGTTCAAGCTCGATGAGAGGGTACTATTTGACGTTTCAAAGATACCCAAGGGAGTGAAGGTTCTCAACGGAGACGTAAGTGAAGACGCCGCAAAGTATCAGGCGAAGACATATGTCGATCAGCTTCAGTCGCAGAAGGCTCACGAGCAACACCATATGATTCAGCAGATAAACACTGAGGAAGACATCGCGGACGGAGAGCTTCTTCACGCGCCAGTTTGGTTTGCTCGTTATGACCACAAGGGAAAAAAGATCGTCCTAGTGATCGATGCAAATTCTGGTGATGCAATAAACAGCATAGGACTTTGAACTTGAGCGTATTTTAGCTTGCTGTGGGAATTGTTATCTTTTTGGTGACCTTTTGCCGTTTTGAAGTAAAATCTCGGTCAAGGCTATTACTCCACATGGTTAGTGATATTTAGAACCATTCAAAATCTAAATGGCTGAGCGTGAACTTCAAAACGCTACATGGTTGCGAGAAAAGAAAGAGCACGCCTTTCTCAGTTTAGCACTTGTTCGGCGGCTCTCTTCGACTTACTCTCTTCAACATGATCAACCAGATCGGATTCCAGCTGCTCCTTACACAGGAGGCACTTTCCTTCGATATGTAGTGTAATGGGCGGAGTATTGGGGAATCGCGGATGCCTTCTGCATTTCATGCATGGAGAGTATTCGTAGAGTCTTTTCTCGGACATTTTTCTTGCTTTTCGCGAAGCAAGCGTGACTTTATCGGCTAAAGTAATTTGCGGTCAAGTGTTACTGTTCCGAGGTACGGATTTGTAGTACAAGAGTCTTATCTTCCAAGAACGGCTGGGGTGTCAATTAATATCAAGCAACTTTTTCTTTCCCACGTGACAAGCCGGATTTGACATTCTGGTAAGTGCTTTGCTTGATCATCAGATGGAGATTCAAGACCTTTCACAGCTGGGAAACAATTTCGTATGTCCGAGAAATGCGGAAGGGCAATAAGAAATGTAGGATCTTAAGACAGAATGATATGCTCTTGAGTTCCTTAACGATTCATAAAACAAGGAGCTTGAGCTCAAAACAAACGAGTAAATGAAAGTCGTTATGACGAATGAGAGCTTCTCTGCTCAAGGGATAAAGCTTCTCCTCAAGGTGGAGGAGTTCATACGCGCCCTTCCGCAAATTTCCTTTGACACGGACCATTGATTGGGCTCTTGCTGCAATCTTGATACTCGTGCAGCACTGTGACATATCTGAATTCGCGTCTCAAGTGTGACGTTCAACGCAATTTCTAATACATTCTACTTCCAAGTTTAACGATCGACAACTACACATGCGATAGAATACATTAGATGTCCCATTGACCTTCTTAACCCTGCTCTTCAGTGGACATTGAAAGGCTAAATTGTAAAATTGAACATACTTGCAATGATGCACAATAAGAGAGACATTACTAGGTTTTTTGAACTTGAGAAGTGAGTGGATGTTGCTAGGAGGGGGCATAAATTTGCTCCTTTTCAAAGAACAAAACTAGATTGCCTTGCTGAACATCAAACACGAAGTTATGGAAACTAGTCCAGATTGCAAGGAAAGGCTTAATAGTCTCAGATCGTTCGAGACTGTTGTGAAAGCATCAAAATGGCGAGATACGAATGCTGCGGTATCATGTATGATAACTCTGAGAAACTTACATCGCACATGCAAAATGATCACAACATTACCCGATTCGAGGTCGCTCTTGCTTGTTGCGGAACGACCTTCGTGGACTCGAAGCAGCTAAGTGAACATATGAAAGCGGATCACAGAATCAACATGAGCGTTGAAATTTAGGCGATCTGGGATTCCCCAGACATCTCCTGCTCAATTTCTCTAGGCCAGATCGACGAGGCAGATTTCCACATCCACTCGAATAGATCATAGCACCATCTCTGGAACTCTGAGGAATATCCGATAAACCCTGAACTGTAATCAAGTCTGCCCTCGGCATCGGGGAAAACTACGCCAGCTATTTTTTCGTTCAAAGCGATTGCGGCGAGAATTTTTTTGGCAAATCTAAAGTCTACCCGGCCCCCAACTATCTGCCGTGCCCTAATTAAAGCGCTTGCTTTACTCGTCGAGGGCAGAAGCACCCGAATTGGCATATTCGGTCCAAATTCCCTTTTTATGAACCATGGAAGAGGCTCGTCTATACTCCACCAGAAGTAGTTCTCTGCTATCCCCAAAAGATGCTGGCACTCGAGCAGTACGTTTGTAACGTGATCCTGGAATTTACTTCCGGACAGCTCCCCGATTCGAAACAGTAGGTCAGGGGGTAGCGAGCACACGTCATGCGTCGAAAAATATTTTCTGTGCTCTGATACAAAATTTAGTGAAGGTAGGATCTGGCAGATCAAACGCCCGTACGAAGTAGTTTTGTAAGTCGCATCCGAAGTTTTTTCGATTAACTTACAATCAACAAGACGCATAAGATGTTTTGAGGTTTGTTGCACCGATGCAGGGATGCGCTTAGCTAGGTCGGTCAAATTCAGATCATTGGCTTTGATCTCAGCTAGAAGTTTCAATCTGTCACAGCTTGAGAGAGTGAACAACAGCTCACCAGTTTCCTCGCATGACCCTCCACTTTCCGCCAAATACGACCATTCTTGAACAATATGGTTGTACGTCTATCAACCTTGCGGTGTAATTTCAACTCATTCGTTGAGGAGGGTTTAACATAACCGGGTAAGTAGAACAGGCCATCAAGGGATCAAGTCCGAATGACTGCAATAGATCAAAGGAAGCTGGACGAGTTCTTAGGAAAGTTCGTGAGCGATTTTGGTGCATCACTTCATGCCCCCACCATAATACTCGGGGAAAAACTGGGCCTCTACAAAGCAATGGCAGAAGAAGGTAGGCCCGTCTCAGCAGAAGAGCTGGCCTTCAAAACAGGAACAAAAGAGAGATATGTGCGCGAGTGGCTAGCCGCGCAAGCTTCTGCCGGATACGCCATGTATGATGAGGGTACAAACAAGTACTGGTTGACTCCGGAACAGGCTTTCACGCTTGCCGACGAAAACAGTCCGGCGTACCTTCCAGGGGCATTCTTCATCGCCTCAGCACTATTCAAGGACGAGCCAAAAATTGCAGACGCCTTCAGAACCGGTACGGGAGTAGGATGGCATGAGCACGACGGCATTCTATTCAGAGGAACTGAAAAGTTCTTTCGGCCTGGGTATGCCTCAAATCTTGTCCCATCTTGGCTCCCTGCGCTGGACGGTGTCATCGCGAAGCTACAGAAGGGGGCGAGAGTCGCGGATGTCGGATGCGGACACGGTGCGTCCACGATAATAATGGCGAAAGCGTTTCCCAATTCATCTTTCGTGGGGTATGATTATCGTGAGCCGTCGATCCAGGTAGCCCGAAGAGCTGCGGAAAGAGAAGGATTTGAGTCTAAGGTAAAGTTTGAAGTTGCTAATGCAAAATCTTTTCCCGAAAAGAACTTGGACCTAGTCACCATATTCGATGCGCTTCATGATATGGGTGACCCGGCAGGGGCTGCAAAACATATCTATGACTCGCTGAACCCGGACGGCACATGGATGATTGTGGAACCAATGGCGGGAGAGACGACGAAGGAAAATCTGAACCCTGTGGGAAGGATCTACTACAGCGCTTCAACGATGATCTGCACACCCGCATCCATTTCACAAGAAGTTGGACTTGCGCTAGGCGCTCAGGCTCCAGAATCAGAAATCAAGAGGGTCGTACGAAGCGGCGGGTTTACGAGATTCAGGAGGGCGACTCAGACCCCGTTTAATCGAGTCTTCGAGGCGAACCCTTAGAAGAAGGAGAGTCTGGTCTTACTCACATGATCATCATCTGGAAGGGAGATTACGAGGGTAACAACTTGAAGGAAGATATCGTGAGATTGCACAAGGTTCAGCTAAAGATACAGGAGAAAATAGGAGGAAAGCTGGATGGCCCTTACTTTCCGCAGGATGCCTCTGTCCTCTACGTCTTTCACGTAGAAGAGTATGAATGGCTAAACAAAGCAGGAAGGATCTATTTTTCTGAAGTGCTCCAACAGAATCTCCCCTTTGTTCCAAAGAGTTACGAAGTCTGTGTTACGCCAGAAGAATTTTTTGGAAACTGAACGAAACAATTGAATCAAGAATCCCAGGAATCCTTTGGTTCTGAAGTAGAGATCCAAGCAAAAGCTGAGTTGAGTTTGAACCGATGGACAAAAGCGCCTAGGACGTGAGACATGGTAGTAAGTTGATCAAAACAAGAACTGTGCTACAAGCTGTTTAGCAAAACTATTCAAATTTCGCTCCTATCATTTTCAGAAAGTCAGTTGCAAGCTCGGTAGCTTTGTAGAAGGAATATTCGCTTGTGGATTAGTTCTTTTTCATGTAAATATTTTCAACCAATCCTGATCCCATCAGACATTTCAAGTGGTGGTTGAGCGTGCTTGGATTCATGGGTTTAACCAAAATAAGAAGCTTCTTGAATGAGAGCTCTCCTCCTTTCTTCCTCCTATTCTCGGCTACTATCATGGCGATGCCTCTTCTAGAAGGCTCAGCTAGAGCTTCAATTATTCCTCTTACCTCTTGAGGTATCTTCTTGTCTTCTTTCTGTATTAGTTCTGATATCGCCACGCTATGAAATCATCTCAGTATTAATGTAAAGCATGTTTCTCTCGATTTCACTATATTTAGCGTCGAGTGCCTCGCAGCATCGGTAATAATGGAGAACATCTTTCGGGGCACTTATGAACTTGATGAATATCAAGTTTGATTTGTCAATATCAAGTCGATGAGCCTCTCCTTTACTAACAAATATTGCATTTTCCAAATCGAAAAGGATTGCTTTGGAATGTTTGACAAGCAAGCTGCAGGTTGGATATACCAATTTTCAAGACTAAAGCCAAATCTAAGAATTGGAATCTACGGACATTACTTTCCTCCTTAGAAGGGCAAATTCTACTGAAACTTTGAGATAGATTGAGACAGGAGGCGCACTACAACCAAACATACCTTGTTGAAGAAGATTTGCGAGACAGTGAAGAATTTCGGAAGAACAACTTTCTAAAGAGCATCTTTGCCCTTGAGAACTCCAACATTAACCTCATAGTATTAACCTTCAATGACCTCATTCAAGGGGCGATCAAGGAACTGAATTTCATACTAGCTCACCCTCAGCTTGTTTTCAAAAGCGCTGTTCTGGTGGAATCTGAATATGACCAAGATGGCAACGTAGTCAAACAAGCGTGCACTTCGCTTTTCAAAACCGATCTAGTCGCTGTGAATTTCAGGAAAGGCCCATTTCGAAAGATTAATTCTTGAGAGGGAGTTCTTGGCGACTGTAAGTGATTCCTTTCTTCGCAATCTACTTTGCCACCACCAGCTGGCGCATCATGGTACCTGTATCGAAATACGAATTCCATGTCTTGGCTTTGCCCTCTTCAAAATCGACGACGAATGCTAGTGCCAATTTGATCTGCTTTTCGGTCGGAGGCAATCCAACGAAATCGCCCTTCTGAGTTCCGGTTACAGTGCACTCTATGACCGCAGTGTCCCTGTTGACGATGAGACGATCGATCTGGTAGAAGATATCTGGGAAGGCGGAAAAGAGCATGGTGTGAAAGCCAAGCATCCCTTTCTTGTCAGTCCTTCCAGTAGCAGGATTCATGTAGACGATGTCATCAGAGAGAAAGTCGAGCATGACCATTGCGTCGCGTGTTCGATTGATCGAATCGAAGAGATCATGCACGATCTTCGTGTACTGATTCAATGTTTCATTTGTAGCTTCCAATTAGTTTTCTTCACCTTTCTAGTCCATCTCTTAAGAGACAGAGATGCTTCCTGTAGCTGAAGCAGCTATTGTCGTGTGACTTCCTCCAACCGTTGCAGTGAGGAAAGTGAACGACGCGGAACCATCTGAACCTGACACATACCCAAAGGAGACCGAAACCGCACTTCCAACTATGCCTGGGAAGGGTAGTCCACATGGGGCGGGTGAGCAGCTTGCTGAGGTCACGAATCCCTGAAGCGTTGCGTCTGTATTTGTGACAATGACGTGGGCTATATTGTACGTCTCAATAACTGTCAAACCGATTTCTGTCGAAGAGAAGTTCGCATACACCACGTTTCCTGGACCATGCGGATAGTTAACGCTCATTACGAACCCAAGAACCTGGCTTCCATCGCTGGGGCAAATTGCTCCAGATGTAGTGTAGGGAACGGGCACGACGCATGTGACATCCCCGTGTGCTGAAAATTGCAGTGCACCTTTCGAGGCTGACACAGGTGTCAATACCATGGTGATACCCACGAAACTGAATAGGACAATCGCCACAGTGACGCTAATCCAGAGAATTCTACTACGCTCAATCCTTTTCCAACTCTTGTTCGATGACATCATTTTGGCCATCAAGTATTCAGTTAAAGGTGGAAAATTATTAAGGCATTTTTCCACCTTTACTTGCCAGCTAGCTAGAAACAGTTGAAAGCCCAAAATGGTGCCTCAGAGTCGCGATGCGACTGTTCCATACTGTAAATCAGGCCTTCACGGACACTGTTTCGTTTGCAGTTACTATTTCGACAACCTACGTTTCCTGCAATCCACTTCAATCTAGAAGATTCCGTCGCGTTCCGGATTTAGTTTCGACGGTTCACATAGCAAAACCCGTTGTGAGCTCGATCATCCCAACAAGTGATCCAGTGGCAGATGGAACAACCGTTACGATTACTGGCGCTGGTTTCACTGCGACAACGCAGTTGAGCGAATTCCGTTTCTAGTTTTCAGCTGGTTAGTGACAATGAAATCATCACAGTCTCTCCACCGAAGTTCTGGACGAGTAGATACTACGGTCACAAATCTCGCCAGAACAATTCCCAAGGTTTCAGCAGATGCCTTCACCTACCCCCGTACAACTCAAACGACTCTGGTTTGCTTTCCAAAGCCCGCTATTGGGAAGGTGGATTTCATAAGAGGTGACAGGCAGTCAAGAATCGTTCGGACTCTAGCAAAATAGGTGGACGAATGAAACCTTAATCAACATCCGAAAGGAGAATTACCTGAAACCCAAGGAGGTGCTTGAGCAGACTAACCCATTCAACAAGAGAATTGAGATTACACAAATGAGGTCGTTCGCCATCACAAAGTCGAAGGGCGAATTCGAGGAGAAGCTGAGAAAAGCTGGCAAGGCGCAAGGAAGCGATCGTCTCCTGCAGAGTTTAGAAAGAAACTCAAGGCGGGCGGAAGGCTCTGCCTCACAGTGGAAGAATTCCGCGACGACCAATTGAAAGATACAGTCGACTCAGGCATACGGTGATTGTATTTCGAGGCGTTTGATCCAAACGAGGGGGAAATGGTAGAGCTTCTCACAAACACCTTGAAAAGCAAATTTTAGGCGCTGTATCTTAAATTGAAATCACAAGTGAAAGCTGAACAACAACACTACTCGAGGTTTGCTGAATACTACGAAGCGATCTACAATGAGATAGTGGATTACAAATCTCAGACAAGCTTCTTAGAAAGAATCTTTGTGAAATTTCACAAGGGCCCGGTTAGATCGATCCTCGACATGGTTTGCAGTACAGGTAATTTTACGCTCTTATTTGGCGAGCAAGATTACGTCACAATAGGATTCGATCTATCCGATGAAATCATTAGAGTTACAAAAGAGAAGAAGAATGATGAACGGAAATACAAGAACGTTCAGTTTTTGAAAATCGACATGCGTGGCATACAGTTTGGCGATAATGGATGCGATGTCGGCACTGTACTATTCAGAGGGTTTGGATATCTCCTTGAATACGTCGAAGTGAGAAAATTTTTCGCAGGTGTAAGAAGGCACCTAAAGAAGGATGGACTGTTAATATTCGAGTTCTGGCACGTTTCAGGAGTGCGCTCAGAGGGCTCAAGCAGAGCAGGCTATGTGAGTTGGTAGAAGGTTCGGGAGGGACACAGTCTCATAATACGCTTGGACGCAAACAAGTATGATCCAAAGTCGAATATTTCGCGAGCCTCTTTGATTTTTACATTATCAACACGAGGACGAAGGAACTCGTCGATTCATTTTCCGAAACACATCAGCTAAAGACGTACACAATGTCAGAAATGCGAAATCTTTTGGAGGATAACGGATTCCAACTGGTCGGTTTTTTCAAGGATTTTTTGGTTCTTCTAGAAAGACCCAAATTGCGGATCAATCTTCATTTAGAATCTTGGCCATTGCTTCTTCAAACTACAAGGAGTGAGAATGTCTTCACATCCGTATCGGTAAGTATTGAGCTGGATCTAGCGCAAGGAGGACAGTTGAACAATTTACTGCACAACTAAAAGAGGGCTTTGAAAGAGCGGCCATATATTTTTCTTGAGAAAAAATGTGAGTAGCAAAGCCTTGCCACGCTGTGCTTATCTTGAATTTTCGAAAGACGACGCATCATTTTTCGAATGCAGTAATTGTGGTTAGGACTGGATACGAGATGGCGTAGCCGAATTTAGAACTCTTGCCCAAAAGAAAATCAAAGAAAGCGCTCGGACCATCTTCCTGTTGCCCAAGCGATCTACAGTTCTAGTTGGCTCGTTTGAAGTAAGTCGATATGGATTTATTATCGCTCAATCCATAGTCTCAAGGAAAGTTGTCCCGAGAAACGAGAAGGTTGGCAGCGATCATGTTCACGGACATGGTCGGTTATACAATGTTGGGGCGAGGAATGAATCACTTTCGCTCGCCCTTGTTAAAGAACAGAGGAAACTCATAAGGCCCATTCTATCCCGACACAACGTCAGGGAAGTGAAGACAATAGGAGATGCATTCCTTGTGGAATTTACTAATGCATTGGATGCTGTGAGGTGCGCTTATGACATCCAGCGAACGACGAGAGAATTCAACTTCTCATTGGCTCCTGACATGAGGGTTCATCTCCGAATCGGTGTTCATTTGGGCGAGGTAGTGGTGTCCAAGGAGGAAGAGAAGGGAGATATTTCAGGAGAAGCAGTAAATGTAACTTCAAGGATAGACTCACTTGCAGAAGAGGGTGGGGTGGTTGTAACCCGTCAGATCTACGATCATGTTCACAACAAATTCGAACTTCCATTTGAGAACCTAGGTCCAAAACAATTGAAGAATGTCAGTGAACCGGTCGAGGTTTACAGAATAATAATGCCATGGGAAAAAGCGTTTGGAATCTCGCCAAGGGCATCAGGAGTGAAAAATATTGCAGTCCTCCCATTTGCCAACATGAGCCCTAACCTGCTGATGAATACCTCGCCGATGGGATGACGGAGGAATTAATTTCCACCTTATCGAAAGTCGGGGGCCTCAAAATTATTGCACGGACTTCAATTATGGGCTACAAGAAAAGTAATAAGAAAATTAATGAGATTGCCAATGAGCTCGGCGTTAATGCAATACTGGAGGGCAGCGTAAGAAAGTCGGGTGAGAAGCTTCGAATCACAGTTCAGCTCATCGACTCTAAGAGTACTGACTATATCTGGTCTGAGACATACGACCGAAGCTTTGAGGATATCTTTGCCATCCAAAGTGACATTGCTAACAAGGTTTCTCAGACGCTTAGGGTTCAACTGCTAACTAATTGGCCGCAACTGCGGCAAAAGTCAACAGAGAGCACAGAAGCTTATACTCACTACCTCAAAGGAAGGTATTTCTGGAATCAACGAGAACTTGATGGATTTAATAGAGCCCTCAAAGAGTTCGAGAGTGCCATTGCGAAAGATCCCGGCTTTGGGCCTGCTTACGCGGGACTTGCGGACACACACTTGCTTTTGGGGAGAAACGGCCACGTTGCGCCAAAGTTTGCTTACCCAAAAGCCGTAGAGAATGCCCAGAAAGCCATCTCTTTGGATCCTGGTTTGCCGGAACCACACGTCACCCTCGCCGCCATCAAACAGGAGTATGAGTGGAAGTGGGAGGAAGCCGAAACGGAATTCAAAGATGCGATTGCGCTGAACCCGAGCAATTCAATTGCTCATAGCTGGTATGCCCTCTGTCTCGGCCATATGGGGCGCATTGACGAAGGAATCAAAGAGGGGAAACTAGCTCAGGAACTAGACCCTCTTTCTCCCAGAGCTCATTGCGCAGCATCCGAAGAATAGCTTTTTGCGCGCCAGTATGACAAGTCGATAGAAGCTGCAGAGAAGGCGTTGGAAATTAGTCCAAATTTCACATACGCCTTGGTATGTCGAGCCTACGCGTATGTCGAGAAGCAATTTTACGACGAAGCTATTGCCGACTTTAAAGAAGCACAAAGACAATTTGGCGCAAGGGCCGTAATGGGAAGACTAGGACACGCGTTCGCTGTTTCAGGAAGAAGACTGGAGGCCTCTAAAATTTTAGAAGAGCTAACAATCGAATCAAAAAGGATTCCGCCCAGGAGTCCATTCATATCTCCGCCTCCTGACACTGCATTCGATATCGGGCTTGTGTACCTTGGGTTGGGTGAGAAAGAAAAGACAATTGAATGGCTGGCCAAAGCGATTGAAGAAAAGACAGCTGAAGTGATTCATTTCAAATGCGAACCTATCTATGACAGCATTCGAGACGAGCCGAAGTTTAAGGCACTCATTAACAAGATCGGCCTAGATTACTAGAATTGACTTAACAAACAAGCGAAGTGAGTTATCATAAGCGCCCAGGCCGGGATTTGAACCCGGGTCGCGGGAGTGACATTTGGGGCTGAGACAATCCGAAAACCGCTTGATTGAGTCTCCGGAAAAAACAGAAGGAAGCTGTCCCACATACTAACCGAGCTCCACGACCGGATGGTCTTCCGTTCCCTTTACCTACCTATCCGCGTCTCTATACTACCTGGGCACTCTGAGGCGAACCTCTCATTTTGGATGCGCGCCAAATATGCTTACAATTTCTCACAAGTCAATTTATAGCTTTATGTCCACCATTGGGAATACTTTCAAAAAAAGAGAAAAGATCCATCCACATCACTTTCGTTTACTTTACCTTCTGAGAGGAGCCGGGATCCAAGGAGGAAAAAAGATGAATAGAGCTCTCCAACCTCACGAGGAATATTTACGAGCATTACTCCGTCGAATGGGAGCCCGATTTGTCAAATATTGAGGAGGAGAGGTGCGGCCAAAAGAAGACAAACGGAGCTCTTGATGATTTTTTCCCAGAATTGAAACTGTAAAAGAGGGTTCAGGACAAAACCCTTCAAAGAAAATCCGATGGTCCAAGGAGTGAGCGAAAAAGAAGGGAAAAAAGCTCAATCGATTGCCGAAGTCTAATTGTGCAAGATTTTGGATCCCCGTCTGATCCACGTTCTTCTACAAGGAGAGAAAGATTTGCTCCTGCACAATTCGAACAATGAAAGATTAGGGAGTCTCTGCATTCTTTCCAAGACAACTCTGGGATTTCCATCCATCCGATTAGCTAATAACTGCTGGTTGCTTGAGTTCTCTGAAAGGATAAAGAAAAGAGGAGAAAGCTATAGTATCGTTGGAAATAACAAGAAGAGAACAACAACTTGAGGAAATAATCCCACTCTAGCAAGAGCTTGGGGGGAAAGAAGTTAGATAGCAACTGGGGCCTGTAGCTCAGCCAGGTAGAGCACTGGTAGACTTTCGCAGATTTTCTGCGTAAGCTAGTGGAACTTTTAAGCAAGGAAAAACCCGGTGGAACGTGTGAGGCGATCCAGGGGTCTGGGGTCCGAATCCCCACAGGCCCGCTTCTTCTTCCAAATGATTTCTGATTTCAGGAGCTTTACACACAAATTCCAAATTCTCGAAATGAGGAAAGACAGAAGAACAAAGGCTGATAGGCCGAACAAATAGAAACATATCTGAAAGGTATACTTCAAGCAAGACATCGTTGAGGTTTCTCTAGCTTTGCCATTCTGCCAATACTGTGGACACGAGTTGCCAAGCGACTCAAGATTTTGTGTGTCTTGTGAAAGGGCTGTTTTTCAAGGAAACTCCTCCAACAACGAGGCAGAAGTAGATTCCATTTCTTCTACTCCAGCCTCATTCTCACAAACCTCCGTGCCCGCTTTGCTTTCTGCAAGGGAGTTAATCATGAAAAAAGAAAATACTCTCCCTCAGAGAGCACTATGATTTTGAAGATAGGAGTGGAAGGAAGCTCGGAGAAGGAGACGGAAATTTCTTCCAACTTCCTGCCAAGTTCGTGGTGCTCGATTCCCTTTCCAGAAGTGAGGTGATGCATATCGTGGGGAAGCTCATCTCCCTTCGTCACGAATTCACTTTTTGCGACAGCTCAGGAAACTCGCTTGGATCCATGAAGAAGAAGATCATGAAGCTAATTGGAGAAGAATATTGGATTGAGTGCAACGGCTCCGAAGTAATGCGAGTATACGGCAATTTTACCGAACACGACTACAGGATGGAAATCCTCGGAAGTGGCGGGGCAAGTAGACTTCAGGTCGCGCAAGTGCACAAGAAATGGGTTTCTCTAAGAGATCAGTTCGGAGTTTCGATAACGGAAGAAGTGGACCACCGCTTAGTAATCGGGGCAGTCATTGTAGTAGAACACGTGGAGGTAACTGAAAGGCGAAGTTAGTAGAGGTAGCGAAAGGGCCTACAAGGTGGGTTCTTGCTGGCTCTCAGATCGGATACTTCAACTTGCACGTTGAATTTGAGGTCGTAAGATCAGAGAGATAGCAATGAATCATTTCTCAGCATTGTGAAAAACCTCACTGCCCTCTCTTCTTGATGTTTTTGTCTTCTTTCCCTTTAGCTTTTCTTCCAAGCTTGAGATTCTTGTGATGCGTGTAGTTCTTCGCTGCACTCATTGGATTTGTTCCCACGATCTCCTTACCGCAGATTTCGCATTTTCTAGTAAAACCCAAGGTCAAGTGGTGTGAATACTTACCTCCATCGTCCTCAGGCTGAGCTTTCTTTCCTTGTAAGTATTAGTCTTTGCTTGAGGAGGTAAAGAGGAAAGGAAAGCCGGAATACCATCTCCTCCCTAAGCTCAGGAAATTGCACGGAAGATCATTTCAGGAGTTGCAGGAGCGATGCAGACTTCAGCAGAAGGGTCGATTTCCCATATCGCATCGTTTATCGCGTTGAAGATCGCAGGATAAGCGGCTATTGTTCCGCTCTCGCCCACGCCTCTTGCCCCATTGAGCGTAACTTGAGAAGGTGTTTCGACGTGTTCCACTTCAATGTCGGGGACATCAACAGAGGTTGGGATCGTATAGTCGAGAAACGCCGTAGCAAGAGGCTGCCCGCTGCTGTCGTAAGAAATCTCTTCAAGGATTGCCCCACCAAGGCCATGCGCGACTCCACCATGTATCTGTCCATCAACTATCTGTCTGTTTATGACTCTTCCACAATCGTCGACAGCGACATACTTCTTGAACTCCACCTTTCCTGTTTCCCGATCGAGCAAAAGGGCGCAAAGATGAGCGCCACTAGAGAATGTCAATGAATTCAATTTGAAATCTGAATAGGCCTCAATATCTCTTCCAATTGTTCTCAACATTTCTTCAAATGAAGCGATTACATGTAGTCGTCCCTGCTTGTCAACTCTCACAATATTCCCGTCTGTTAGTGAGAGCTCGTTTCGATCAATATTGAGTGACTTGGAAGCCTCTGTAATTACCTGCTCCCTAAGCTTGCGACTTGCATCCACAACTGCACTTCCACCTGTCACAGCAGATCTGCTTCCGAATGTTCCAACCGAATTTTTGAGATACTCCGTATCCCCCCAAACAACCCTTATCTTTTCTATCGGGATGCCAAGCTCCTGAGAAGCAAGTTTCGCAAGAGTCGTTTCGTGACCTTGCCCATGCGGAGAAGAGCCAGTGAAAATCGTCACAAGTTCTTTTTTCTCTTCCTCCTTCGGACTTCTTCTTCCCGCTCCTCCTGAGTGGGCAACAATCCTAGCAGATTCAACCAACTGTGCACCAGTATCTTCCAGCATTATACACACTCCAATACCTGCAACTTTGCTGTTTGATTTGCTCGAGTTGATGGATCTTTTCCACTGCTTGAGATTCTCAAGGTCTGAAGCCTCGACCAATCTGTCCAGCAACAAGGGAAAGTTCGCGCTGTCGTAGACGAATCCCGTTCCTGCATCGTACGGAAATTCAGAAGGTGCTATCACATTTCGTCTTCTGATCTCTATCGGGTCGATTCCGAGATTCTTTGCGATCCTGTCTATCATAGTCTCAATGAAGAAAGTGGCCTCTGGTCTCCCTGCTCCTCTAACTGGCCCTGATGGAGTCTTGTTCGTGACATACGCCTTTGCTTTTACCGTGAAACTTGGAATCTTGTAGGGACCTGGGAGCAGCATTGCTGTGAGTGCGGGCATCCTCTGAAGTGAACCTCCTACACCAAGATCTGCCTCAATCTCCCCCGAGAATGCAAGAACCCTGCCCTCTGAATCGAAGGCAACTCTCAAATCGCAGTATTCGTCTCTCCCTTGAGCAGTCTCGAGAAGATCTTCGGTTCGCGTCGAGACCCACTTTACCACTCGGCCTGTTTTCTTTGCAAACACGCAGGCTATGGCTGGCTCTGGATAGGACTGAGCGCCCTTTGTTCCGAATGCTCCCCCCACATCTCTCACTATCACATGGATTCGATCGGGGCTTGTGCCAAGTTCACTCGATAGGTAATTCCTTATTCTATGCGCCCCCTGAGAGCTCGCATAGACGGTGTAAGTTCCACTAGCCTCATCGTAGCTTGCAATTACACTCCTTGGTTCGATAGGGACTCCAGCTTGCCGCCTTATCCCGGCCTTTCTCTCTAGTACGCGATTAGAGGAGGCGGCAAAAGAAGAAGACGGCGATGATAACACGGAGTCAGGTTCCCCTTTCTTTAGGGCAAACTCGAATAACAAATTGTCGCTCCATTCTTCGTACACCAAAGATTTTTTGCCCTTGGATTCTTCGATAGTCACAATCGGGGGCAAAGGATCATACTCGATGCGAACGAGCTCGATCAGATCCTCAACTGAGTATCGTGTTTTCCCCAAAACTGCGGCCACGGGCTCCCCAACGTAGCGAACCTTCTCAACCGCAAGAAGGTGTCTTCTAGTTTGTTTTCCACCTTCGAACGGGAGCCCCGAAATAGTCCCAAGGCCAAGTCTAAGAATATCCTCTCCGGAAAGAAACGCAAGAAAATCGGGGCTCTTGGTTACATCGGAGAAATCGATCTTCTTGATCTCGGCGTGCGGATAGGTACTCCTGACGATTCCAAGGTAAACAGTGTTTTCAAATTTCAAGTCGTCGGTGTAGCATGCTATGCCGCGAAGGAATCTCTCGTCTTCGATTCTTCCTCTGGGCAGATCCTGTAAATCAAGGCTAGCTCTTTGATTTTCATTCAATTCGCGAAGGGTCCGGCTCCTGCGCTTGAGTTGCTTCTACTTGGGTGCTACAGAACGAAAAGAGAAGAGGAAAATAGTGCTTTTCAGTTTCTTTAAGGCCCAGGATTCAAGCTTGAAGTCCGTGAGGATAAAAATTTGCCGACTGACTTTTTTGGAAGGCAAGATTCCAACATGAGTTTTCTCAATAAGAGCAAGCTGAAGATCAAAAGAAGGCAACCTCCAAAAAATTCTCCAGCTTATTTCACGACATCAGGAGAAAGAAAAATTCCTTTTTGAACTAGAGGCTAATCAAAAGAGAATAACCTCTTTTTTTGGCTTTGGTTTTGAGAATCACCGAAAATGATTTTTTATTTAGAGGATTCTTCGCTCATTTTTATTAAATTCGACTTTTTGCATCGCAACACATGAAGAGCTTATTTCTTGCAGTGATTGTGCTCGGAATCGCGAGTCTTTCAGTCCTTTCGCTCCCAAGTATTTTGTCCTCGAATCAACGGTTTCCTTATTCTAGCGCTGCTCTCTCTTACAATCCAGCTCCAGCGAATCGATTCCACAGTCCGCTTTCTTCGATGGGTTTGATTGCGGTTGCGGACGCATTACCAGCCGCATCTTCGTTATCGAGTACCAGCGCACAAGGTGTGAGTGGAGATCTTCAGGGAGTAGTTCCTTCCATACAAGCACGAGCAACTAGGTTCATCGAAGACTCAAGTTACATGCCGCAAAGTGAAACCAGCCTAGCAGTCGATCCAAACAACCCGAGTCATGTTGTTGGTGCCTTCAACGACGGGAGATGGTTCTTCTGTCCCTTTCTGCCCGTATCGAACTGCCCCAGTGGTTACACGATCTCGCTCTCAGGTTTCACAACATCCTCCGACGGAGGAAAGACTGTCATGAAAAGTAACGACATACCAGGAATCTCGTACCCAAGCAATGGTTCTTGCCAGATTTATCCCAACGGAGAATGCTTCCTCCTTTCTTGGGGCGATCCATCAGTCGCAGTTTCACCCGATGGCAACTTCTTCTACGCATCACTTGCAATTGATCCTACTAGCGGAGCAAACGGCGTGATGATCACAAAGTCAGACCCTTCTCTCTGGCAACCAGGGGACCCATGTGTTACTGGAATCAACACTCCTTGGCACAACGAGTGTTGGAAGAAGCCAGTCTTTGTCTTCGGCAACCTATCGGCTGGCGCCGTGTCATTTGAGGATAAGGATCGGATTGCAGTTGATACCGATCCAAGCAGCCCGTTCTTCGGGTCGGTCTACATCTCATGGGATCACTTCTATCCCAACGGCACTAGTGCAAGTTTCCTTGCTAGATGCACAAACGATCTCGACTCTTGTACTATGCTCTCCGGCGGACCAAAGCCTCCAATCTCAGGTAGCGACATCTTTGCTGACTGGACAACAGTGGTGGTCGGAAAGGATGGCGCCGTCTATGTGACTTGGTGCAATATCGGTACCTTTACGACATTCGGCCCGGTCTCTTGCAAAGTGGCTTCCTCTCCACCTGGCGGAAATGACTTCGGAAAACCACATGATGTTTTCAGTTTCATGGGACAAGGTACTACTATGCCTCAGGCAAGATTTCTAATCGGATTCGCCTCGGAGCAGTTCAGAACAGCCAGCATAGAAGCAATGGCAGTAGACAAGAGCTCCGCTTCTAACAATCTATACTGGACAATTGCGGTTTGCACCTCGGGCAAGTATTATGTTCTCCCAGGTGGTGCCGCGGACAATCCAGGGGACTGCGGTCTATCCTCAATAATCTTTACCAGCTCATCCGATGGCGGAGTGCATTGGTCGAAAGCTCAGATCGTTTCACTCGAAGCGGTGAACGTGCAACCGTTCATCACAGTGGATCCAGCAAACGGGAATCTCTATGTTCTCTATTACACTACTCAGTTCGATCCGTTCAATCACAGAATCGATGTCGTCGCTTCAAAGTCATCAAATGAGGGCTTGACCTTCAGCCAGGTTAGAATCACTTCCGTATCTAACGAACCTGATTCCGATCCAGCTTACTACGACTATTTCACTCCCTCTGGTTTTGGCGGCTCTTTCATTGTACCGCAATATGGCGACTACTTTGAGGGCGTGGCGCTCCACGGGCGACTCTATGTTCTATACACCGCAAACTACGCGTCGGAACTTGGGACACTGCAAACAGATCCGTGGCTCTCGGTGCTAAGAGCATAATCGAAGAAAGAAATAGTAAAGAGTAAGGATCTAAAAGAGGAGGTGGAGAGGGCGGCATCCGGTTTCTAAACTAGGCTCTCTTTCCCTCCCCCCTCCTCGTACTGATTTCTTCTATCTGTAAATCTCGCAAGTATTGAGCTTGATTCTGCGTTGCAGTTGCATATTTTGAATAGATTTTTTAGAACGTTTCTTCAAGTATCCTTCGAGCTAGTTTCGAATGTTTACCAAAGAAGGGGGGCAAGAAGAGGAATACAAAAAGCTCTCGAAGGACGAAATCAGAAAGCAGCTCGGAAAGCTGCGAAAATGGAAGATTGTGAATGGAAAGCTAAGACGGGACTTCGAGTTCCGCGATTTCAACGAAGCTTTTGGATTTATGACGAGAGTAGCGTTGGAAGTCGAGAAGCTAAATCACCATCCAGAGTGGTTCAATGTCTACAACAAAGTCAGAATCGAACTTGTAACTCACGATGTCGGTGGAATTAGCAACTACGATTTCAGGCTGGCGAGATTAATCGATAAGATAGCACGTGCGTTTTGAAGGAAATCATATCTCTGCCCCCTTCATCCCTTCTTTCTTTGTCCATCTTCTTAAGACAACTGAAAAGTCAGAAATTCTATTCGCCTGCAAGCTCAAACCAGTACTCCGGCCCCTCTTGGCTTAACCCATCAGCTCCTGAGATCTTCGAAAGAGCTTTGGTTCTTACCTCGACAAGCGCCCCAACTCTCACTTTTTTGACATTGGCGTTCTTAATCATTCCAGGAATACGAATGCCATCAAAGTCGGCGATCGCCACTATGTACGGAACATATCTAGAAAAAGCGTCGCTTGATACATGGACTTCGCTGAACGAGATCACTTTCCCGCTCTTTGGAAGCTGTAATCTTTGAAGCTCTGTTGAAAAACACTTCATACATGCAGGCCTTGGAGGAACCATCTTCCATCCACACCGATTGCACAAAGCGCCGATCAAGATACCCTGGTTCCTTAGGGCATCAAAGAAAGATTGAATCGTAAAATTTTCATTTGGAGAGGATGTGTGCCGTTGCAACAGCGTTGGAACCTCCTTCGTTCACCGCAAGCGCAAACTTTGTATTCTCTACCTGTCTTCCTCCAGCCTCGCCGAGAAGCTGAAGATGAAGCTCATAGATCTGACACAGCCCAGTGGCACCCACTGGGTGCCCTCGAGCTTTCAATCCACCGCTTGGATTGACAGGAATTTTCCCTCCTATCTTCGTCTCTCCTTGTCGTGCAAGGAGATGACCCCTACCTCGCTCTACAAAGCCGCAGGCCTCATAAGCAAGTATCTCATTTATTGTGAAGCAGTCGTGAACTTCCGCAAATGAAATTTCCGTCGGCTCAATGCCTGCCATCTTATACGCTTCATTGCAGGCACCAAAAACTGCAGCTGGCCAGGCAACATCTTCTCTTTCGTATAGCCCGATGGTGTCGGTTTCGTGCCCCATTCCTACCACAAAGGTAGGAGAATCGGTGAAATGTTTTGCAATTTCCGGGTTTGCAAGTATTGCGACTGCTGCCCCGTCGCTTATGGGAGAGCAGTCGTAAAGCTTCAAAGGTGATGCCACGACTCTCGAACTAAGAACCTCCGATTCAGATATAGGCTTCTTGATGTGAGCTTTCGGATTCATTAGGGCGTTCTCATGGTTTTTGATCGCGATCTGAGCCATATCTTGCTCCGTACTTCCATATCGTGCCATATGAGAAGTTGCCATCAATGCGTAGATTGCAGGGAATGTGAGTCCGCTGTATTGTTCAAGAGTTGATTCGCTTGCAGACATTAGGGCATCTGTTACTTCGGCAGTGGTTCGGAGCGACATCTTTTCGACGCCACAAGCGAGAACAACGTCGTGCAGTCCTGACATGATGTCAATGACTGCTTGTCGGAATGCAAGGGCTCCAGCAGCGGCGCATCCTTCGACCCTAAGAGAGCCACTTGGGAGTAAGCCCAGCCAATCGGCAACAAGCGAGCCGTACATTATTTGGTGTTCGTAAGTCTCAGACTGGGATCCCACGTATATCGCTCCTATGTCCTTCCGTTCAAGATTTCTGGTAAAGTCTAGTGCTTCCATGAAGGCTTCAAGGACAAGCTCGCGACCGGTAAGCTCCGGCCTTCGTCCGATCTTTGACATGCCGCTAGCGACGACTGCGGCTAATTTTCTCAACTTTCCTAAACCAAATTTTCTATCTTTCTTTTTTTCCAAATTAAGTCTTTAACCACTCTGCCAATTTGAGCGATACTCTCTTCTTTGTTTCGAATCCTGCTGCTCGAGTGTTAATGAGTAAATTCCCAACTTGCGATCGGGGGATTCCCAGTTTCTATTCTTCACCTCGATCCTCTTTTCTTTTGGCCAAAATGGATTCAGCTTGGTTGAGCTGGACGAATCCCGACTTTAGAATTGGGGGTGAGAACGTCAATGGAATCGATATCTCCTTGCGTAATTCCTTTCTGCGAGCAATTTTTTCCCGGAGTTTTTCGTTTCTTTCTTTCTATCCATCTCTATGTCAATTGTCAAATTGTATGGCATGCAATTGGTCGATTGTTCATCATAACATTCTTATGATTGAAAATTGAACAGACTCCACGGGATCGGAGCGCAAAGAGAGATTGAAGGGAAATTCACCATCCTCCGCCTTTGATCGAAGCGAATCTGCAGGTAAAGAGTTCGAAAGAGAACTCTACGTCTACGTGAATGGACAACTCATTGAAAAGGATAAGGCTTGCATTTCAGTGATGGATCACGGCCTGCTATACGGGGATGGTGTTTTCGAAGGCATCAGAGCCTACAATGGTGTAGTATTCCGTCTGAGGGAGCACATAGAAAGACTCTATGACTCTGCGAATTACATCCGTTTATCCATTCCGCTCAAGAAGGAACATATGATTCAAGCCGTTCTTGAGACGCTAAGAAAGAACAGGTTGCGCGACGCCTACATAAGACTCTTGATAACTAGAGGGGTGGGAGACCTCGGTTTGAACCCCATGAACTGTAAGGATTCTTCCATCGTAATAATAACAGAGCCCGCAGTTCCAAGCACTGATCCTAGATCAAAGTCAGCTGGAATCACTGCGATAATTTCCTCTATAAGAAGAGATCCGGTCGACGCAACATCTCATGAAGTGAAATCTCTCAACTATCTCAACAGCATTCTAGCGAGATGGGAAGCAATAGAGGCTGGAGTCAATGAGGCTATAATGCTCGATACGCAGGGGTTTGTCTCGGAAGCTACGGCTGAAAACATCTTCATTGTGAGGGGAAATGCAATTGCAACTCCTTCGACAGACTCCGCAATTCTTCACGGCGTGACAAGGCACGCTGTCATTGAGATCGCACAAGATCTAGGTTATTCTGTATCAGAAAGAAGGATAACACCCTTCGAGCTCTTGAATGCGGAGGAAGTATTTCTTACAGGAACCTTGGCCGAAATAGTACCTGTACTCAAGATAAACGGGAGAATAATCGGATCTGGCAAAGTCGGCCCTGTGACGGCTAGAATTTATGGCGAGTTCTCCTCCATGAGGGCAAGACCCTCAGCAGGGATCCAAATATATCCTGACGAGCAGGCAGAGCTTCTCGCTTCAAAACAAAAATAAATTTTCCGTTCTCTCTTCCCAAGCATCTATCTTCTTCGGGCTTTTATTTCCGTGCTTGGGGAACAAGTTTAATGAGCATTTTACAAAGAAATAGCTAGTAGAAGAGTTAGGGAGAAGAAGAAGAAGGGGGAAGAAAAGGAAGCGATTATCTGGAAATGACTTATTCAATTGTTGCAAGGGATAAGAAAACGGGCTTAATCGGCGTGGCCGTCCAATCGCACTGGTTCTCCGTTGGGTCAGTAGTAAGCTGGGCGAGGGCCGGAGTTGGCGCTGTTGCGACACAAGCAATGGCCGAGCCTAGCTACGGCCCGCTTGGTCTTGAGCTGATGTCATCCGGCAAGAGTGCAAAGGAAGCACTCACGGCGCTTCTAAGTTCAGATCCGAGAAGAGATACGCGTCAGGTCGCGATGATTGACTCGAAAGGGCAAGTAGCGGTTCACACCGGGGAAAAATGTATACAATACGCGGGGCACGCGATCGGCGATGAATTTTCTTGCCAGGCAAACCTCATGAGAAATCCTACAATTTGGAATGCAATGCAAATGAGTTTCGAAGAGAATTCGTCGAAGCTAGAATTCCCTGAGAGGCTAATCGCCGCACTTGAAACAGGTGAAAGAGCTGGAGGCGACGCAAGAGGTAAACAGTCTGCGGCGCTGCTCGTGGTTTCACCGGAAGTTTCGGCAAATTCATGGTCGCGAAGGATCATCGATTTGAGGGTCGAGGACCATCCTCAACCGGTTTCGGAGCTCAAGAGGCTTCTCCGTCTTCACAGGGGATACGAATGGGCAAACAAGGGAGATGAATTCCTCTCTATGGGGAGGTTCGACGAATGTCTCAAAGCTTATGAGATTGCCTCGGATTTTGCCCCCGAGGTAGAAGAATTGAAGTTCTGGCAAGCAGTCAGCCTTGCAAATGCAAAGAAGCTAAAGGAAGCAACGCCAATCTTCAAGGAGGTTTTCGAGAAAAATAGAGATTGGATTTCTATACTCAAGCTCCTTCCAAAGTCAGGACTTTTGCCAAACGATCGCGCCTTGATTCAAGCGATAGTCTCTTCTTTTTCTTCTTCCCCCTAGTCTCCCTAATCGCTTGCTCAAGAAAGCTTCATGCGGACATCTGTATTATTTGGTAAAGACTCTTTCAGGGAGAAACTCGACTTTCGGATCCTGCTGAGAAGGCAAAGACGAGTCCAAAGAAAACAACTGCTGCGCCAAGGTAGAAACCCGTCGCAAGAGTGCCAGTGAAATCAGCTATCGCCCCAGTTACTATGGGCGCAATTATTGATGAGCTCATCGCGGCCACATTCAAAATTGCAAGAGAGGATCCGATTGTTTCTGCCGGCATAATGTCACTAACCCAGGCGAGTATGATGGGATCAAGAGTGAGCTTTCCTACGACTCCGTAAAGCACTACCGAAAATAAGAAGCTCAAAAGTGTCGAGTGATAGACCATCGCGAATATAGTCAGTGCCGAAATGGGAACAAGGACGAGCGACACCTTTCTTCGCCCTACTTTGTCTGAGTACCTGCTTACTATGATCGATGAGGGAATCGAAACAGTTGCAAAGATCGCAGTGGCTGCTCCGCTGTAAAAGATATTCAATCCTTCCGTCTTTTGAAGGTAAGAGGGAGCCCATGTCAGAATCACCCAATATCCGTAGAGAGAGCAAAACTCGAGCGCACAAACCTTCATGAAGTCACGCCTTCGAAGGGCGAGGACATAAGAGGCCAAGATGCTAGACTTCGAATTAATCGAAGCCTTCGAGCGATATTCATTGACTTTTGGAAGATTCACAAAAAGCAAAATGGCAACAGCGGCAGTTGGGATTGAAAGTACGATGAGAACAGCCTGCTAACTCGAAAAGAATGAAAGAATTGGGCCGGCGACCACGAGTCCGAGAATTGTTCCAAATCCCATCCAGAATTGACAATAGCTGAAACAAACCCTCTCCTTGCGCTCGGTGCGAGCTCACTTGAGATTGTATAGGCGCTGGGATAGTAGGCTCCTGCCCCCACTCCATGAATCGCGATTAGAAAAAGCAAGAGATAGAACGAATAGCCGAATATCCCTGCTAGGCCAAATGATATAGCAGCAAGAGAAAGAAAGAAAACAATTCCTTCCTTGTAACCGAATCTGCCAGCAAAGATTGTGGCCGGGATAGTGAAGGATACGTAAGTAAGAAAGTAAATAGATACTACGAGAGAAACTGCGGCATAACTTAATCTAAATTCTCCCTTTATGAGATTCAAAAGAGGAGAAAGACTCAACCTGTCAGCGTATATCACGACCCAACCCAAGCTCAAGGAGGCAAGAGGCGCGACCACGCTATTTCTTCGAATTTGGCACGAGCTCTCACTTGAGGTTCGCTCGTTAACCATACCGCCTCCCGGGTTTCCTTCTCCTCCTTCTTCCTTCTTTGATTCAATCGGTTGGTCTTTCATTTTCGAAGATGCACCCCTTTTGGATGCTCTGTGCTTTGGCATGAAAGGAGCGAAGTCATAGCTTTCGACAAGCTCCTTTTCTCGTTCATTGATATTTTGATTCACTCTTCCCTGCCGAAGCTCACAACATGCGAGATTGTAGTAATAAAATCCTCATCTTGTACTTTGTTGTTTTTTACGAGGCGCAATTCGGTCCATCTCGAAGCTACGAATATAGAGAAACGCAGAGGCTCGAAGACAAGTTGAAACCTACAAAAGAAAAGGCGACCTGAAAAGTGTGGCTTCTTACAAGCTAAGGCGGAGACGCTGGGAGAACATCCTCCGCGAGACTCCTCTTGCGCTTTCTCCTATTTCCATGGCGAAATAGCATTCATGATTGCACCACCTGCAGAGGAGATGAAAAGGTCCAAAGCAAGAGCGATCAAGCTATGTAGAGCTGAGCTAACATTTTAGAGCAGTTGGTTTTGTTAGTCGCGGTAGTGATCGCAAACGATTTGTCGAAACATGCGACTGAAATTGGAACAACCATGATCACAACAATCACAGCCAGCCAGATCAAGATATCTTTGAATAATGCTATCAATATGGCGCCTCTGAGTGCCGCCGTGTTTGAAGTCGGCCATCACGACAAATGAGATCAAGAGCGAGATTTCTGAAACCAGCGCCACATTGCTCGCATTTAGTCCGATCATTGTTGTGAGAATCGATTGCACTCCCACGACTTGAGGGTGCAATGTAAGATAGCTCGGTTGCAATTCAAGTGATCGCTATTGTCATCGCAAGTGACTAAAGTTGTATAACGGAGTCACTAGAGTGAAAATTGCTTCAACGGGAAGGATGACGTTTACAACTATCTTATTTTGTTTCATTTGAATTGACCAAAAATTCGAATCAAAAGTTTTGATCTGTTCATCGAGAGCGTCGAAATGTTTCTGATTCGAAAAGTGACAAACAATTGCTTTTGAAGAAGTACATTATGGAGCCGGAATTAGCCGAGTATATAATGGCTATTTAAAGAGCGGATCGAAGCAAAAATTGGAAAAACAGACAGCAGATCTAGAGAGAGTAACTGAAGAGAGAGGAGAAGAAAGAAAGAAGAGAGAAAAGATTTCTTCTTTTTTCTTTGTACTCCTCTATCTTCAAAGGTTCCAGATGGGCCCGTTATGGCTCGGTTGAACTAATTTCATTCTAGAATTCCTTCTAATGATATTTCGCGAGAGGATCTTCCTTCTTTGGGCGCGGGTTCTGAAGTGCTTGGCCTGCGCCAGTGAGTAATATTCGGAATTTTGCCTCAAGCTCAGTTCATGATATTGTTGCGGCCTTTATGAGTTCATGTCATTCAAGGTATCTACCAGTGAATGTTGGGTAAAGTACTCTCTCCGTTTCTGAATTCTGAAGGTACGGTTCTCAAAAACCGACCACGCTCCCGTCTCCTCTTGGGTCGGCCGCTCCGTAGATTCCTCCACTCTCACCAAAGAAGATAGCCTGCGCATGTCCCATAAGAGAAGAGTAACTTTCCAATTTCTCGACCGAAAGGCCTAACATGGATCCTCTGGATCGTGTCGGATGGCACCCCGGCTCGAACAGAACTCTGCTTGCCTTTTCGTATATTGTGAATGGAACAGCCCATCTGGGAGAATCAACTGCCTCTTGGACATCACACTTGAAGTCAAGGATCTTTATCATGAGCTGAACATGAATCTGAGGCTGGATGTCTCCACCCATGCAACCCAAAGCGAACAGTGTCTTTCCATTCAACTCTCCCAAGGAGGCGCAAAGAGTGTGAAAAGTCCTCTTTCCCGGCATGAGCGAGTTGTGGTGTTTTCTCTCGAGCGTAAAGTAACACCCCCTATTTTGCAAAACAAATCCCGTTCCTCGCGGAACAAGCCCAGATCCGAAGCCCATATAATTGCTTTGAATCGCGGAAACACAGTTACCCTCACAGTCAGCAACAGCAAAGTAAGTGGTGTCGCTTCCCTGACTTTCCTTCTCACTTCGAGCTTCTCTCCTTTGTCCAGCCTGCATCAGGGACAGCGCCAACTGATGCCCGAGATACTTTGAGAAAAGCTCGTCAGAAAAATCCTTAGAAACGAAATTTGATGGAAGCGGAAGAAAATTCGGATCCGCGATTGACTTTCCTCTTTCTGTGTAAGACAAGAGGCAGGAGGGAAGCATTACTTTCTCAATTAATTGCTCGGAGTCTCCTTGGAGTTTCGAAAGTTGGTATTTTTCGAGGATGTTCAACCAGAGGAGAACTGTGGCCCCCTGGCTGTTTGGGGCAGTCTCGTAGACGTCTACTCCTCTATAGTTAGTTTTCAGAGGCGAATCCCAACTCGATGCGTGCTTTCTGAAATCTTCAGCTGTCAGGACACCACCTTCAGCCTGAATCCCTTTGATAATCATCTCTGAAAGATAGCCATCGTAGAAAGTTTCAGCGCCTTCTTGAGCGATAGTCTCAAGAGTCTTCGCCAAGTCCGGTTGCTTGAAAATTGATCCTGGGGGAGGAGGCGAACTTTCATCTCGAAGGAAGAGCTTCTTCCATCCCTCGTATTGGGCGAGGAATTTCATAGATGACCTAATTGAATCAACATATCTAGCAGTCAGAGACACCCCATTTTTTGCGTAATCGATTGAAGCAGAAAGAAGTTCACTAAGATCTTGAGAACCAAACTCTGAAAGCAGATCGTCCCACGCCTTCACGATTCCCGGAACTGTGATAGCTGAGAGTGGTCCCCTCGAAGGGATGGCATTGAACCTATTGGATTCGAAGAAGTCTATGGTCGCCTGTTCTCCAGCTCTCCCACTAGCATTCAAACCACGGACCTCTTTTCTCCCCATTTTGATCAGCGCAAAGAAATCTCCGCCAAGCCCACAAAGGTTATTCTGTGTTACGCAAAGAACAGCGCTTGTTGCAATTGCAGCATCTACAACATTGCCTCCATGCATAAGGATATGTGCTCCTGCGAGAGAGGCTAGAGGATGAGAGCTTGCGACGACTCCCTTCCTTCCAATGACAGTAGATCGGCTTTGCATTTCCTAGTAATCAGCGAGAGAAGATTTTTGAAACAGATGAGGAAAGGGAACGAAGAAAAGGATTACGACCTTCGCTCAAGTGAATCTTCCTAAGACGTACACCGATGCTAATCCTTCACACGAGCGAGAATATCGAAGCCCTGGGGATTCAAGACAATGGAAAGTCGAGAACTCCGAACAGCCGCACCCTCAAGGACAGGCCAATGAGTCCGAGAATCTTTTTTTCATCACTAGCAAATTCAAATCCAAAATCTTGAACCTGAGCACATTTCGAAAACCATTTTCTTCACAAGCGAAGATTGAGACAGAGAAACGCGTTGCAGTCAATTGGTATTTTCTTGGTTCTCGAAGGGACGGCCTGATCGTGCTCGTTTCACAAAGGTATACTTGAGCCTAAGAGCAAGTACTCCACGTTTCTTAAATATCACTAGTGATATCACTAGTGATATGAGCCAACCAAGAATTAAGAGCGCCATCCCAAGAGGGTTCTCTCGGTTTTACGTGCTCTTTCTGCTCAAAGAGCGACCAATGACTGGAAGGGAAATAATGGAGGAGACGGAGAAGAGATCAAACGGGGCATGGAAGCCGAGTCCGGGGCTTGTCTATCCGTTGCTAGGAAGGCTTCTCGCGGAAGGATTAATTGTTGAGAATCAGGGTGGAGGCTACTCAATAACAGATAAGGGATCGAAAGCTCTTGAAGACTACACGAAGAGCGCTCAGGGATTCACTCAAGTCTTTGATACAGTGATGCGCTTGGGAGTTTTCGGTAAGCTCTTTGCCCAAGATGTCGTTGATCGAATGATAAGCCTAGCAAACGCGATGAAGCAAGATCTTTCCCGAATGACTTCAGCTCAAAGAGCAAAGTACCGCGATTTTCTTAGGAGCGAGCTCGAAAGGATAGAAAGAGAGGAAGAAGAAAGAAAGAAGAGCAGTGCGGCGACTGCTCCTACTTCTTCTTCACCCTCTTGATCAGTGGCAAAAGTGATCCTACTTCTTCTTCACCCTCTTGATCAGTGGCAAAAGTGATCTTTACTCCATCATTTCCATGGGGGATCTACCAACGTATGCTTTGATCTTTGAACATTGCCCGGAGTCAGACTGCGCTAGAATCTTTCTCCTGTTATGGCCTGGACAACGAGATATGTAGCACAGCGCGTCTATCTTTTTTTCCTCTTCTTCCTCTTTCTCCTTTCGAATCCACCCAATCATTTTCCCTTATTTGATCTCAGATTTGACAGCTGGAGGATCTGGCGATTCTTCCCTATCCCTCGAATTTTGCTTTAATTGTCAACTGCTTGTTTCTGCAGGATGAATCAGTTTCCATTTTATATGACGGGTTTTCACTCCTTTAGGTGACGGTGTTTTTGATCCAATATGCTCATGATTCCAGGTCCATCTGAGCCCGAACCCGCTGCACTCGTTGCACTTTCTCTTCCCATTATGCCCCATTATGGAAACGACTGGGGCTCGTACTATATGGAGACCATCTCAAAACTCTCGAAAATTTTCAAGACTAAGAAATCAGATGGTTTCATTCTCCCTACCCCGGGCCAAGTGGCGGTCGAGATGGCAGCTGAGAATTTTGTTAAGAAGGGAGATGTGGCCTATGTCTGCGCGAGCGGCTTTTTCTCAGAGATGATCGAAGACATTGTTCAGTCTCACGGCGCAAAGCCAGTAAGGATCAGGAATCTCGGATATGGAAAAGCAATCACGCTCGAAGAGGTCAAGCAAGAGTTAGAGCAAAAGGACGTTTCGGGAAGAGTAGTGTTTCTGGTTCACAATGAAACATCGACTGGAGTGACAAACCCCGCCGAAGAAATCATGAGATATTGCAAGCAGCAAAAAGGTATGATCACAGTTCTCGATTGCATATCGTCTTTTGGAGGCATTGACATCAGGGTTGACGATTGGAAGGTCGATTTCTGTGTGGGATACGCAAGCAAGGCCCTCGGAGGAGTTTTCGGAGCAGTCCCCGTTGCTGTGAGTCAAGATGCTTGGAAAGTAGCTGAGAGAAACAAGGACGGGATCGTCGGAAGATTCCTTAACATGAACACTTGGGCAAAATACGCAAAGAAATGGGCGAGAATCGGCCATCCTCATCCAAGCACGATGCCTACTTCGATCATTGTTGCTCTCAACAAAGCAGTCGACATTGCCCTTAGCGAAGGGCTAGAAAGGAGATATGAGCGCCACAAGAAAGTCGCCGATCTTGCTCGTAAAGGGCTCAAATCTCTTGATCTTGAACTCTTTCCAGACGAGAGATATGCTTCGAATACGGTAAGCGTGGCATGGATAGATCCTGTGCGAGATAGAATCTTGAGAAGCGAACTCGAAAACAAATATGACATAATGATCGGAGGGGGCATAGACGAGCTCGAGGGTAAAATAATTCGAATAGGGCACATGGGCACATCAGCCACAGTTGCAAAAGTTTCGATGACAATCGAGGCCATGCGTGCCATTTTGAAAGACGTAGCCGAGAAGAGGAAGAAGAGAGGAAAAAAGATCAAAGATTAGGCAAGGAAAACAAATACGGAGCAGGCGCAAAAACACTCTCAGTCCCTCCCTCTTTTTTTTGAGTTTTGATTTTAGAAATTATTTTATTCAATAGAGATGTTCTTGCAGTTCTGAGGCTCTTCTGGTTTGCAGGCAGACCAAATGAAGGAAGTCTTTGACTACATAGATTCGAATAAAGACAGAGCGCTTGAGGCACTTAAGACCCTCGTGAGGCAACCTAGCGTATCTGCAAAGGGTGAGGGATTAAGAGAATGCGCGGAGCTTGTAAGGAGAATGCTCGAAGATCTCGGGGCATCTCCGAAGCTACTAGAAGCTGGCGAGGGAATCAATCCAGTAGTAGTCGGAGAGATTAAGAGCAAATCAAATCCCAAGCGAACAATTCTCTTTTACAATCACTACGACGTCCAGCCTCCTGAGCCGCTCGAGTTGTGGGAGTCTCCTCCTTTTGAGCCGACCGTGAAGGACGGAAAGCTGTTTGGAAGGGGGGCAGCCGACGACAAGGCAGAACTTGTTGGAAGACTCAAACTAACTGAAGCATTTCTTGAGACATGCAAAGATGTCCCATGCAATTTCAAATTTCTCTTCGAGGGAGAAGAGGAGATTGGAAGCATTCACCTCAAAGACTATCGCAAGAAATACCCAAATGCATTTTCCGCCGATTCGGTCATATGGGAATTTGGTGGGATTGATGCAAAAGAGCGACCAGAGGTAACCCTAGGAGTCAAGGGGATACTCTACGTTGAGCTGACTGCGAAGAACGCGAATCGAGATGCCCACTCATCTCTTGCTGCGTTTGTTGAAAACCCAGCTTGGAGACTCGTCTGGGCTTTAAACAGCCTCAAAAAGGGAGAAAAGATCCTAATCCCCGGATGGTACGACGATGTCAGGCCTTTTTCGAAGAACGAAATCGAACTGATCAAGAAGTGGCCTTATCCAGAAAGAGAGGTGAAGAAGGAGCTCGGGATCAAACAATTCATAGGAGGGATGAAGGGGCTAGAAGTCAAAAAGGCTTACGTCGGAAAGCCAACCTGCACGATTTGTGGACTCGATTCGGGCTACAAAGGACCAGGTTCAAAGACCGTTCTTCCAAAGGAAGCAAGGGCGAAGATCGACTTTCGTCTTGTTCCGGATCAAGACCCAAATGATCTTGAGAAGAAACTGAGAGCACACCTGCGAAAGAAGGGCTTTTCAGACATCTCTATTACCTATTCTGAAGGCGAGAGAGCTGCTAGGACTTCGCCTGATGCACCAATTGCCAGGGCGGCAATGAAAGCAGCTTCTATCGTTTACGAAAGAAAGCCTGTGGTGCTAGTGTCTTCGGCGGGAACTGGCCCGATGTACCTCTTCGATTCTCCGTGTGTAGCAATAGGCGGGGGATATTCGGAGAATCGAGCCCATGCCCCGAATGAAAATACGAGGATTGATCTTTTCGTCAAGGGAATGAAGTGGGTAGCAGAAACTGTGAACACTTTCACTGAATTACAGAAATAATCACTTAAGGACAAAGGTTCTGCCCTAATCAGGTTCCGCTTGGGATTTGTAAATTGCAAAAAGTGGAGCCTTTGGCCAAGGAGATTGCCTTCTCTCTCTATCCTAGAAGCTGATGCTTTCGATCAAGGGTTTACACCGCATACTTCGCCATGAGCTCTTTGATGTAGTCGTGCGGTATTGATTCGACCACCTTGCCACCTTTTCCTTCCATTGTTCTCGCCGCTACGAGCGCATTAATTATTGCCTCGTCTGTCGCCTGAACCGTGGCAGCAAATAAGCCGTTCAAGCTCTCGTTTGATAAAACGCACACCTTTCCCGCTTCAGGCTTTTTGCCCTCGAAATCACCGGTTTGAGAAGTTGAAAACGCAAGGAAAATGTCTCCGGAAAAGTTTGCAGAGAAGCTACCAGATCTCGCTAGTCCAAGAGAAGCTCTCCGAGCGATTCGCTGGAGTTGATGAGGTAGAAGTGGGGCATTTGTCCCGATTACGATGATGATAGAGCTCCTCTTCCGTTCCTCCTCGTTTTTCCTCACTCTGATTTTCCGCTCAGTTTTTTCCTTTTCCTTTTTCTCGAAAAGCTTGCCTGCTGGTACGCCGGCAATCCTGAGTTGATCTCTTCTCCCGTGATTTGCCTGAACCAAGGCCCCAAGTACATACTCTTCTTTTCTGCCAGATTCGATTCTTACAATCCTCGAGGAGGTTCCGATCCCTCCTTTGAAGTCATAACAGATCATACCCGTTCCTCCGCCGACGTTTCCCTCAGCTAACTCGCTCGATGAGGAGTTTTCAATGGCCTTGAACGCATGATCCCTCTTGACATGGAAGCCCTCGATGTCATTCAGAACCCCGTCCCAAGTTTCCGCCACGACTGGCAGTGAGTAGTCAAGCGAAGGATAGCCGTGATGAATTGCCCATTCGGCTGTCGCGTCTCGAACTATCCCAACGCTCAGCGTATTTGTCAGCATCACTGGCCCGAAAAGGAAGCCCGATTCGTCGAGCCACATCCTCCCAGTCATCTCTCCGCTTCCGTTCAGAGAGAAAGATCCCGCAAATACTGGATTGAGGCTCTTTCCTGTCGGAAGAACTGCAGTCACCCCAGTACGAACTGCATGCGTTCCCTTTCCTGAGATGAGTGTTACGTGCCCAACCTCAACATCGGGAACGTCGGTTATAGCGTTGAACCGACCTGTCTCTCCTTCAAAAGGAACTCCAAGATCTCTTGCTTTCAATTTGTTTTTCACCTTGAAACTTCTTTTCAACAGGTTCTTGTTGAAAAGAGCAATGATTGTGAGAAACGAAAAAGAAAGAAAGCGAATATTTATTTCAAGCATATGGAACGTATGCCTTTTGAAATCAAGCGGTTAGGGAAGGGGAGGAGAGGTCGAAGATGAAAAGGGCTTCAAGTTTTTCAAAAAGGAAAGATGCCGGTTTGAGTGGAGGATCGCGAATGAAGGAAAAAGAAAAAAATGATCGAAACAAGAAAGAAATAGAAATGACACACCGAGGCTATATAGTAAATCAAAACACTAGCCTTGAATCTTGTGCTTAGTGGTCTGTTGAATTACCTTTTTCTTCTGACTATTCGTAATTGTTTCCAATTTTTCTATTGCTTCAACGACCCTGTCTATTGCTTCCTTAATACGCTCTCCGCCGAGGGAAATTCTGATGTGTCCTTCGCCGTGATACGCGATTCCGGGAGCGCAAGCGACTCCAGCTTCTTGAAGAAGATACTTGCAAAAGTCCATCGAGCTCATTCCAAAGGAAGAGACATCTGGAAAGAGAAGGTTAGTTCCTTCAGGTTTTATGATCTTGACTCCTTTGATTTTTTCGAGCTTTGAGATTGCGTATTCTCTTGCACTCCCAAGAGAAGCAACTGTTTCAGCAACATGTCTATTCTCGAAATCGGGATTCAGGGCGGCTAGAGCTCCCCTCTGGAGCATGCTTGGTATACCCATGCTCGAAAAACTCTGGATCAGTTCCATCCCCCGAATTATTTGCGGTGGAGCTATAGCGTACCCCAACCTGTAATTTATCATATTGAACAGTTTTGAAAATGAAGAAACAGTAATGAGCCTGTCCCTTATCTCCTTGAAACGGGCAATAGGGGTGAAGGGCCTTCCGTCGAAAGTGATCCTCTCGTAAACCTGATCGTGGAGTATCAGCAGATCTCGCTTTCGAGCAAGCTCTGCAATCCCTGCGAGTTCATCTTCTGTGAGAACGCGCCCTGTCGGATTGTGGGGATTGCAGACAACTATCATCTTTGTCCTATTCGTAACTAATCTTTCTATCTCCCTTGCATCATGAAAGTAGTTCCTCTCAGGATCGAGCTTGTAGAATACGCTCTGTCCACCAGCAAGTTCGACAGGTATGTCGAAGAAGAAACTCGGAGTTGGGATGATCACCTGATCCCTTGGATTGATCAGCGCAGACATGGAATAGTACTCTGCTTGCATGCTACCTGATGTTACTATCACCTCGTTTTCCCAGTTTACTTTCTGCCCGTAGAGCCGCTCGAAGCGGGTCGCGATGGCCCTGCGTAGCTCTTCTGTTCCAAGGAAAGGAGCCTCATGTCCGACGGCCAGGGATCGAAAGTTCTCAATTGTCTCCTCCAAAACAGGATCAGGAACCCGCGTTGACATTATGCTTTCCGCGCAAAAGATTACATCCTTCCCTTCAGAGAGAAGCTTTTGGCCCATCTCTGCAATGACTATGGTTCCAAAAGGCTCGCCGGTCTCTGCCATTGTTTCGTATTTGGTAGCAAGTGACCAAAGCCTCTTTGAAAGAGGAGAGAAAGAAATCAATCCATCCTCCCTTTCCTTTGAGCCGACTTCCTGACGTCTACTGGCTTTTACTTTGGCTGGGCGTTGATTTTTCTTTTGGTTTGTCAAGGAAAGAGAACCTTTCCCGTTGCAAACCTGCAATAGTTTCGGAGCTTACAAAAGAATTCCTATGAGTTTCTGCATTTGCGGAAAGGAACAGGACTAACTAGGCGAAAGAAGAACAAGCTGAAGAAAAAAGTATCCCAACCTATCTCGAACCGCGAACAAAGCTATCACACTTGGTCTCGAAAATGGTTCTCTCGTTCGATGAGGCTTCCTGTTGCTCAGCCGTAATATGTGGGACTGTACTCAAGACGCGATCTCGAGTTTACCGAACGCTCATGAGTCGATCTGAGATATTCGTAATATCTGATGTCTTCTTGCTTGAGCGTTGGTCGAATATGCAGAAGTGCTTGTTCAAAATACTTCATAGAGAATTTCTCCTTATTGTCCTCCACAAACTTCTTGAGCCACAGAGTCGTTGCAGTGTTTACTAAAAACTCTAGATCAGCCCCAGTGAACAAATGTGTCCTTTCTGAGAGCGCCTCGATGTCAATCAAATCGAGAGGTTTCCCAGCCAGATGGATTCTCAAAATTTCCTTCCTTTCCTCACGATTTGGCGGAGGTATGTACAGCAGCTTATCAAACCTGCCTGGTCGAAGCAGAGCTGGATCAAGTTTGTTTGGTATGTTCGTTGCGCCTAAAATAGTGACTTGGTTCAGCGGTTCGAAGCCATCGATCTCGGTAAGAAGACTTGAGAGAATCGAGGATCTCCCATCTTCAATTGCGACTGCTTGTCTGTTGGGGGCAAGATTCTCAAGCTCGTCGAAGAAGATGATTCCAGGTTTGGATCTGTTGGCTTTCTGGAAGAGCTGCTTTATTCTTCTCTCTGATACTCCAAACCACTCGCTCATGATGTCTGCGGACTTCATGTGATAGAATGATGCGCCGCACTCTGCTGCGATGGTCCTAGCGAAGAGAGTCTTTCCCACCCCTGGCGGCCCCCACAGGAGTATGCCCTTTGGAGCTCTTATGTTAAGACGTTTGTAAAGTTCGGGATGTTGCATGGGAAGAAGTATTGCATCTCTTATTTCCTGCTTTACGTTTTCATAACCACCCACACACCTGAAGGAAAGCTCGACTGAGCGTTTTCGCGTCTTTGGCTTTGAGATGCGGTGAGTCCTCTTCCTAAGTCTGAGCGCCATTTGAGAGCAAACCCTCCCTTAGATCTCCAAGATATAATCTAGGTTGGCAAACCAAGTTTGGCAAAACGCTTGGCTCGTTTTGACTTGTTCGCCTTTGAGAGAAGCAGAAAGCAAAGGAAAGAAAAAAGAATAGGAGATTCCCCCTCTCTCCCCCCTACCAAACCTAGTATCTCCCTGCAAAGGCTATAACCAGTGCTTGAAGATCTTGAATGGGGCTTTACTCTAGGGCCCTCTTTTCTCAAAGGCATGAGGGGAGCATGGACGAAAAAGAATCCTATCTCAATCCTGCAAATACAATCGAAGCCGTTCTTTGCCACATATGCGACGCTTCGAAGAAGAGGTACCTGTTGCTCCTTAAGGACAAGGACAGATTTGGCGGAGGGTTCTGGAATGCGCCTGGAGGGAAGGTGGAGAAGAGTGAGACACCCGAGCAGGCTGCCATCCGGGAAGTAACGGAGGAGACAGGCCTAGAAATTGAAAATCTGGAAAAATATGGCCTGCTCGAGTTCTACTTTGGAAAAGGGAAGAGCAGACCAGATTGGCTAGTTCACGTTTACAAAGCTACCCTATTCTCATCTCAGGAGAGCAAGTACATTTCTTCGAGCAAAGAAGGCGTTCTCAAGTGGTTTGATGCTGACAAGATACCGTACGAACAAATGTGGCAAGATGACAGATACTGGTTGCCTTTGCTTTTCTCCGGAAAAAGATTCAGGGGAACTTTCGAATTCACTTCTGATTCAAAAGAACTCGTCTCGGGAAGAGTAGACCCGATCTGATCACCGAGAGAAAACAAATCGACAGAGAGAAAGGAAACTTGGCGATTTTTAAATGTTGGAGAATGGGGCCTCATTGGCAATGCCCATGAACTTTCCGAGGGTGAAGTAGGACGAACGGAATGAAGGAACAGACTCAGGAAAGAATCTTCCGACTTTAGGCGGGAAGAGTGTCAATCAAGAAAGACAAGAACAGCAGTGATGTCATCGCTTTTGATCCCCGCTCGAAGCGCTGACTCGACGATCTTCCTAGCACTTCTTGTTTTGAAAATGAGCTCTCTGAGATAATGAAAATCCCCATTTGTTCGAACCAAGTTATCAGTCACTCCATCTGAACACAGAAGCAAAACATCTCCCTTAATGTAGCTAGCCGAAAGACTGTTAACTCGTGATTCATCAAGCTCTCTGAATCCAAGGTATTGAGAAAGAGTCCACATGTTACTCGGGTCCTGCTCTCTTTCGGAATCGTCATGATACAGCATCGCAACTTCTTCCGACCCTCTTTCAAATAGAAGAATGGGACTGTCTCCAACATTTGCAGCTAATATTGTGCTACGAGATTCTTCCAAGAGGTCGTTGCTCTCTCGAGCGCTTTGCCGTATTGGCCCACCTACTTCCAAAATCTTCGCAACCGAAAGAGTTGTGCCCATGCCAAAATAGCCGAGACTTCTTGCTTGACTCAAAATTTCTTTGTGAATTTCAAGAAAGGCCTTCTTGAGAGAATCCATGTCTTGAAATGAGCCTGCGCTTCTGGAGATCATGTTCGTGGCAAGTATGCTAGCCTCCTTTCCTCCTAGATATCCTCCGACTCCGTCAGCAATCGCGAAGACGGCGTTTTTGACATCGCAGAGAAAGGAGTCCTGATTCTCTTTATGGAAGTACGAAATACTGTTTGACTCGCTGTAGGAATCGCATGTTATCAATTGCGACTAGTCCACACCCTTCTCTCGTCTTTTGTCTTTGTGATTCCACCTGAATTCCATGTTCAGAGAGTCTCAGACGCGTATCCGTATCCACATGAAAGATAATCTGCCCTAAAATCGACATAATGTCTTGCGTTTTCTCTGATGGATTCAAGCTCTTCTCTTGAAAGTTTCCTCTTTGCCGTAGCTGGAGAACCGACAACAAGGACGCCATCTTCAAACTTTTTTCCCTGAGTGACAAGAGAGCCAGCAGCCACAATACAGTTCTCTCCAATGACTGCGCCATTGAGGAGGGTTGCGCCCATTCCGACGAGGGAATTAGAGGACACTCTTGCCCCGTGAATTATCGCTCCGTGCCCTATGGTTACTCCGTCTCCGAGTGAAACCGGATACCCTGCGTCGGTATGAACTACACAGTTGTCTTGTATGTTTGTCCTTCTTCCTACAGCGATCGGAGAAGTTTCTGCTCTTAGAACAGCATTGAACCAGACGGAGCTCTCTTCTCCCAAAGTCACGTCGCCTACGAGTGTTGCGTTTTTGGCTATGAAGCAACTCTTGGGGAAGGTAGGACTCTTGCCTTTGTAGCTTAGAATGGTCAATTCCTTACTCCTGAATTTTTCCTTTCATACTGTAAGCTATTAGCGCCTAGTGCTTTGCTTTAAGGAGTTGTCTGAGGATGCTCAACCACCATTGAAAAGCAAAGCTGTGATTTTCCTTTGAAGGAAGAAAGAAAGAACGAACGAAAAATATACGCGGTAATAAAGCGTGCATGTCCTCTCTTTCTTCTCTTCATGCATTTCAACCTCCAGAAATAAAAAGAGAAAAGAGGAAAATCGCCACAAATAGTAGTATCAAGAACCAGAATAGTATTCTGCTGTTTCTCTTTCTATAAGTATAGTTCGATCGCGACGGATCTTGCAAAGACTCTGGGCCACTCGTATCATTTTCACTTTGCCTGGTTCTGTGCAGCAAGAGTGAATTGCCCAATCTCTTTTCCAAACTATCTTCCCCACTTCGCTTTTCAAAGTTGTAAACTAGACTGCAATTATTCTTTTTCTGCATCCATATATCTCAAATGGCCACGACCGATCAACTCTTGGGATTGAACAAATTCCGCCCTATCTTTCACGCCTGAAGCAGGAAAGAGGAAAAAAAGAGAGAAAAAGAAAAAGCTAAAAACAAGAAGAAAAAGAAGAGGAAAACTCAGCTCATCTGAGGCCTTGAGCTTCCAAACGCGTTGTCAATAGCTTCGTCTAGCTGCGAAAAGCTGTTCGGAACTCCTCGAAAAACTCGCACACCGTTGACGTAGAACTCGGGTTCTTCCTGACCACGTTCTTTCTTATTCACTCGTTTTCTCAAAATGAAGTCAAAAAATCTGTTGGGCGATCTTTCAAAAACCTTCACCTCCACTCTTCTTCCATAAGCCCTTTCAAAGTCGATTACAATCAGCGCAATCTTCGAATGCAGCTCAACTAGCTCTCTGGGGAGGTTCCCTAATTTAGACAAAACATCAGTAGAAACGCTTGCCATAGCTCCTGCGCGATTTTTCCCAAGTGTCCCGAGAATAGAAAGGGAGCTCTGCTTGCAGGCCTCAAATATCCACTGTGAGAGACCGACGATTTCCAGTCTGATTGGAGGTTTGTTACGTCGTCCCATCCCAGCTCATTAGCCTTCGTTTCCTAGCAAAAAAGGTTTACAGAGCTCTTATTCCCATTTTCAGGCTCAGCCGGACTTTAACTTTCTTTTCATAGCTAATGCCTTGACTTCTTTACGTCTCCACGACTGAGCTTCAAGACTTTGCCTTTCTTAACTAGTCGAACAATCAATCGTCCATATGGTACAAACTGCTCAATTATACCGTGATCTTTCTCATCACTAACGTAGACCATGTCTCCTAAACTGAGACGCACTCGCATAATGCCCATAGCTTGACTATTCCCCCCGCTTCTCTAATCTACTAATATCTGAATCTTCATCTCAGTTTCTTAACAAAGTAATGATTTTCGGTGCAGCTAGCCCCACAAACTAACCCGCGGATCAATGTACTCGCGGTAAGAGATAAATCGATACTAACTGACATATAGGATTTACTGGGAGTTTGACAAGATTTTGGTTCCGAAGGCTTCGTCTAACGATTTTTCCAGTTGTGGGAAAGGGTGCCCTTGTTGTCTATTGGTTTCGGAACTTTGAACGCTCCAAGGAAATTTCTTTAATCATCCATAAAGCTTCAAAAAAAAGAGAATGCTTTAGAGAGAGGAAGATGCACGCGATTCCTGAGGGGTGCTTTCTAGAGATGATGAACTTTGTCGATTATGTGAACAAGTATGCACTGATCAGGGAAACAAGATGCTACAGACATTGCGAGAATGTGGCGAGAGTTTCGTTTTTGTTTGAATCCGGTGACTCGCTTATTGGTGCGTACGTCTGCCCTGGGGGCTATGTTTCGAGGGTGACTTATTTTTCAAAAGTTCCAAATCGGGATTGGTTCAAGCAATTTCTGAGAGAACAGGTTGGGGAGGCGAGGGTGCGCGACAAAGACATAAGGGCCGCAACAAGGTACGGTTGGGAGCTTGGTACAGATGCAGAAAAGGAAATTCAGAGTCTCGCGCCGAACAACACCGGGATAAAACAGCTATATTGGGTGCTTTATCCGAAGGACGATGAAGACAGGAAGTATGGTACTTTCCAGTGTTCAAAAGAGCAAGGAGGATGCGGAAGGTTGTTTACGAAGTTAATCTCGTCAAACGAGAAGCTATGTCCAGACTGCTCAGGTAGGGGTAAGAAGGAGAAGAACGAGTGAAATTCGGGTAAGTTGCAGAGAAATCGTCGAATTAGTAGATCCCGTTACATGCTCCTTAGCACTGCTATGAAGGTCTCAAGGCTTCAGCCTTCAGATTACGGTAGAAATCACTTCTAAAAAAATTATCCCAGCGCTCGCGAGTTACTTGAGTTCCCTCAGAAGAACCTGTGAGAAAGTGCTTGACTGAGCCGTCCGAAAATTCTGCAAATATTTGAGGAATAATATAGTCTTCTGAGTCGTCGCCATATTTTCTCACTAATTCGTCGGCAACGATCACTTCATCAGGCTTATCGATATTCAGGATCCTGACCGGGACGCCTAGATCCTGGGCCATTTTCTTTGTCATGTCGAGGGAAAGAGGAACACAATGCGGGCACCATTCAGCTAGGACTATGGAGAGTCTCTCCAGTTTTGCCATGGCAAATCCCTCTTTAACAAAAAGTCGAAAGCATTTGTTATTTGGATTTTACTCTCGTTTTCTATTGTTGTCAGTCATCCTTCGAAGTACGCAATCGGAAAAACACTCGGCTGACATAGCCTGTAAGGTTCGAGGGAACTTGATGAAGAAACCATCAATTCCAAGTGTTTCGTATGCTTTCATTTTTTCCAAAACATCTTCGGGAAGCCCAAGTACTCCTTCGCTTCGAAGATGTCTTTCGTACTCAGCTCTCTCAATGCTTAAATCGTTTGAAACTTGGGCAACCACTTTCTTAAGTTCCTCAGCACTCGTCGAAATAAGACAATTGACACTTGTTGTTTTCATGATTTGAGATGAGCCCCTTCCGTAAGCCTTGCAAAACTCCTCAAGAAGTGCCAAGATTGATCTTGAATTTTCTTCTGATGTGAAATATGAAGCGGGAAAGTCGATAATGTTCGCATACTTCGCCGCCACTTTGAGCAAACTCTCTTTCTCTTCACCGCGTAATTCAACAAGGACAGGCGGTCGTCGATTCTGATAGGGTTTTGGTAGGCTCTCGGCGTTTTCAAGATTGTAGTATTTCCCTTTGAAAGAAGTCTTTTCTTCCGACCAGAGTTTCAGTATTACCTGGAGTGACTCATCCAACATTTCTATCCTTGTGTTGAGGCTGGGGATGGACGGAGATGAAATTGGAGATTCCTTATTTTCTTCCCAATCCTCCCAGCCTGGCCCCATTCCAAGAATAAGCCTACCATGGCTCATCCAATCAACAGAGGCCGCAACCTTCGCCAACACACCGGGATGACGAATAAGGTTGTTTGTCGCAAGAGTCAGGATCTTGGCTCTCTTCGTCTTGAGAGCAATTCCCGCAAGAAGACTCCACGCTTCAATGAATAATTCATTACGGTTGTGAGGAGATCTTAATCGATCGTCAACAGAAATAGCGTCAAAGCCAAGGCTCTCACCGAGCTGCGCTAGCTCTACAATCTGGTCGTACTGAAGGCCAGATTGATCTATCTTCATTCCAATGAGCATGGTTAATCAAAAAATACTCCTAAAACTTCGGATCGTCCTCTTCTTCCTCCTCCTGCTCCCGACGCCGCTTGATCTTAACTTTTCTTTCTCGGACGGGGCCTATTTGCCCCAGCGGAAAAAGTATTGCAAGTAAAATGACCATTACAAATCATCTAGACAAGAATGACAGGTAGAGAAAAGTTGGAAAACAATGTACCACTCCCCCCTGCTTGGCCGTGGCTAACTCTGATGCTCTTCGGGAAAAAAGATGAAAGTCAAAGTGTCTACCGCGGCGTCTAAATCTGCAATGCATACGGTTGGTATAGAACTATAGAACGTACCTGTTAAAAGATTCGGCTGAAACTATGCAGTGACATACGGCAACAAAGATGGAGTGTTCAATTGAGAGATGGTTCAGAGGATAAAGGTAATCGGGCGCACAGTGGTCTGCAACAAGTGTAAACAACCGGCTGAGTCTTACTGTGCGTGTGGAACTTTCCTCTGTTCAATGCACTTGATCTCTCACAGATGTCTAGTTCAGTTAAGGTCTACGTACAGCAAGGAAGTATTAGAAGCACTGCGCTGAATGCGATGGAATGATCTTGTTTCAAGCGCATCATGAAATACTGATCTTTGGATTCACCATACAACAACATTATAGACACTCATCTCTAGCCCTTGTCATAGTCATCCTCTTTTCCCCTCCCGTAACGAGTTATCGTTTCCTCGAACTTCCACACGCTTATCTTTTCAGAATATTTCTTATATCCCAAATCCGCTGAAACTAGTGACGAAGGTTCCGCAGAGAAATCAAATCCTCTTTTTGCTCGAAAAGGATTCACTGTTTGTCTCCTTGTCTGTGCGAAGACCGATACTTGTGAGTGTAGAAAAGATAAAGTTGAATTGGGATGTCGGAGAGCGAGAAGAGACCCTTTCTTCCCTACGACCACGAACTTTCGCTTAGTGAGCTTTTCAGCGAAACTTTCAGATTGGCCAGAGCGAACTATCGAATAGTCCTGCCAATATTCATTACCTTCGGAATAATCAACGCTCTTGTCAATGCTGGAATAACACTTGCCACACCTTCGATCAAGACACCGTCCAATTTGACAAGCAGTAGCACATCGCAGCTTCTTGCCATGGAGTCTTCGCTCCTTTCGAGCGCTGGCTTCATAGTTCTTGGGCTCGTCTTGACACTCTTCATTCTTTACTTCTCGGCCGGTATTGGGGTCTGGAAGATCGACAGAGCGCTCAAAACGAACGTTTCGGGAGGATGCCCTCTAAGAGGCAAGAATCTTTTGAATCTCGCGCTCACTACCACAATTGTACTTACTGTAATACTGTTGAGCTCAATCCTTTTCATTATTCCAGCACTTTTCGTCGCAACGATCTTCTATCTTTGCCTTGCCGCGTCGGTCCTGGAAGACAAGGGAGCATTTGAAGCACTTGCAAGAAGCAGGTCTCTCGTATCAAAAAGATGGGGAAAGACCTTTGCATTGCTCGCTGGAACGGGGCTGGTTGCATTCTTCTCTTCGTTCTTTGTGGCTACGATAACTTCTATTGCGCTTTCTGGCTCTACCGGTAGTGTCGTGTCAAGTGCAGTTCAAGGGTTTGTTGAGGCGCTAGCTTTCCCTCTAGTTTCTTCTTCAATGATAGTGCTCTACTACTCCTATTCTCTCAAAGACATTCCCCATGAATCGCATAGATCTCCTTACGACTACATGAAACCCGAACCTCTGGGTTCCTACTTTTTCGCAGAGAACACCCCTCCGAGATACTGCCCTCAGTGTGGTGTTAGAATATTTCCGGAAGAAAGATATTGCCACAACTGCGGGCACCCGCAGGAAGAGGTGAAATCGTAACCTTACGATCAAAGAAGGAAAAAGAGGATACGCTTCAACCCTAACGGATTTGCAAATTTCTTATAAACTCGATGGCTCAAGAAACACGGACGCCGGGGCCTCTAAGTCTAGGGCCGGGGTTGATGACGTTGGCTCACGAGCTTGCGGCCGAAAGGAAACGCGGCAAGTGCGTCACCGAAAGCTCAGCCTGGTTAGAGCACCAGCCTCCTCAAAATTTCGGATAGTGACCACATTTTAAGATACGAACAAGGAAAAAGAGAACAACGGGGCAAACACTTCTTCCCTTTGAGCGCTCCAGAGCGTTCAAGAGATTGGGAGGGTGATACTCATAATCTCCGAAACGGTTGGAGAAAAGACATCTGGGGGTCGCGGGATCAAATTGGCCGCTCTTCCTTCGCCTTACTTCTAGGAGAAGTGGCTATGAGAGTCCCGTCCCCGGCACCAAACTCCCACATTAATAGCCGTCAACACCAATGAAACATAACAAACAAAGATCTCTCTGAGTTTAGAGAAAATCCATCCAAACTCCGATCTTCCTTCCTATCGTTTGAATCGGTGTTCGTCCTCACCCTTGATCAAGCCCTCAAAATCTCCTTTACGAGTCATCTTGACAATTTATTTGATTTGAGTAGTTTCATGGTTCAATTCGTCCTTCCACAAAGATCCCCAGCCAGTTCAAGCTCATCTTCGAATTACAACTAGCCATCGAATAAACGATTACATCATAAGGAGAATCAAAAGTTGAAAGGTTTCAAGTTAGCTTATCTTTTTCCATCAAGTCAAGGTTGGCTAGAAAGGGCAATTGTCTGTCACAGCTTGCAAATGTAATCGTTTGATTCTTGCTCACCCTGCGCTCTTAATTGGAGAATGTATTAACTGACTCGTCATTGTTTCAATTATTTCGAGAAATGGAATTCTACCGTTCATCGCGCTGTTCCACCGCTATGCATGCCAACCATCATCGCCATTGGAATATTATCTGTCCTTCAATATACGTCAAAGCTTCGTCCATAGACCTTTGTAAAGTGCTAAAGTTACTTCAATTCCCTACCCAAGAGAGCTGCCGCATAGGAGGATGCAGGATCGTTTCAGTATTATCTATGAGATCCTTCTGGCTCGAAAACAATGACGGAGAGGAAAGAAGTGCGTTCACGTTGATCTGCTGGTAGAACTGTCTCCCCGCAAGCCATGAGCGGGAAAACAACTACGACATTTGGGGACCTGGAAGATGAGCCGAAACTGTCTTGATAATCATGGGCTGCCCCCAAATCGACTTTGCGCGCTACTTCAAGAGCATGTATGTCGCTACGAACATAACATGTTCCTGTTGCATGGGAGGCGAGGTTGATAACTTTCCAGCGATTGTGACAACTGAGTTTTGTTTGATTTCAATCAAGTCTCGATGGCAATCGAGCAAGCATTTCAAGTGAATTTACTCACTCTATACCTCTTTTGAAGTAAAGCTCCGAAGCAAACTGAAACATGTAAATCGAGAAAAAAAGAGGCAAACACTTTGCAAAGAAAAATCAGAGGGCTTGCGTAAAGAGTAGAAAAGGGGTGTTCAAATCAAGGGCAAAATCTTGTCCTTCAACGTCTCCAATGGGAAGAGCAACGTATCTCCAACAATTATAGGTACCAAATAGTCAATCCCTGCTTCCACGTAATTCCGAAGAACCGCTGCGCATTCTTCGGGCGAACCAATTACGCACCCCCTTCCCTTGATCCTCTTCAAGTATTCTTCTTTGCTCATTCCAGAACGTTTCGCAGAATGTTCGGCGATTTTGTCTAACTGCGATTCGGTGCCTGTCATGAGATATATTTGAAGTGAGTACGTTACATTGCTTCTTTTCCTCCCTATCTGATTTCTTATAGACTCTGCTCTGTTGATTATTCTTTTGCACACCTCAAGCTGAGACATTGTGTTGAGACCATCCGCCTCCTTGACAGCTACAGCAGGAAGAATTTTCGTTCCCTCTCTTATTCCGACCCAGATAGGAGGATCTTTCTGGACTGGCTTTGGAAGATTTACCGCGTTGTGGATCGAAAAATGCTTTCCTTCAAATGAAGGACTTTGTTCGCGCCACATCATGCGAAGAATTTTGATCGTCTCTCTTAGCTGAGAGATTCTCTCTCTGGCTTGGAGGAATTTATAATCATAAGATTTGTATTCGTCTTCGTACCAGCCTGCTCCCAATGCCATGATGAGACGACCGTTCGAAATCACGTCCAATGTAGATGAAATCTTTGCAAGGTACGCGGGGTTTCGATAAGCGACACAGGTAACCATTACTCCGATGCGAATGTGCTTTGTGTCACGAGCTAAAGCTCCAAGAGTTGAATATGCTTCCAGACACGGTGTGTTTGGATTGCCAAGGGCTATGAAATGGTCATAGAGCCAAGCTGAATCAAATCTTAGTTCCTCCGCTTTTTGCCACATTTTTGATAGTTCGTCATACGTGTAGCCTCCTTGTCCAGTCTTTATTCCGATCTTCAATGTTCTATCTGCCTTTGTGGTTTGCCAATCTGGATTGCGGGACTGATCTTAAATTGTTTGTTTAGTCGCTTGATTTTCATTAGAAAGCTTCTTGGTGGAGGGGGGAGATTCAAGGGATAAATAGGCTCAAATCTTTTGCAAGTAAAAAAAGGGACCAGGGCCAGAGAGGCCCGCTTTTTCTTTGCCACCTGACGTGATTGACAAAAACTTGCAAAGAAAAGGTTTCAGTGTGCTAATTTTCTGTTTCTTCCCGAAGTCCTGCCTAAGACAGATCTGCTAAAGAAGAACAGAACAAAAGCAACGACCCACATATCCATTCTAAGCGTTCCAATGACTGGGAGATTCACCCAGAAATATGGGAGAGAAGAGACCAGAAAAATCATTCCTCCCAACGCATACCCAAGTAGCCTCCAACGAAAATTGTTCATGAGCCCTGAGTCGATATTCCTCCCCTCTCTTTGAGTTTCATTCAAGAGTACAACTGTGAGAGTCGCCAGAAGCAGGTACATCCCACCGATATCTAATCCGTACACCGCAGTGGAAAACGCGATAAAACTCAAGCTTGCTCGGAGAACATAGAACAAAAAAGGCTCGATAGACACACAGAATAAGAGAGCAATGTTCAACGTGAAGGAAAGCGAGGATTCAATCGGAAAGATCATGATGATTCTGGTGTAGCCGGTCCACATCGCGATGAGAATGAGAAAGCTGAAGGCAAACTGAGCGATATCACCAACCAACTCTGCCTGCGTAGTTGGTATCCTTCCAATCAGTGTCAGCGAGCCAATAGAAAGAGCGAGTCCAAAAACCAGATCTGAAAGAGATTCTATTCTTAATCTGATTTTTGGGGGATACTGTTGTGACAATAGCTTGCAAAAACCTAACTTTCTCGTGAAGAAAGAGAACTTTAGTACTTATGCTTTGAATCGATATTCTCGGCTAGGAGAGGAAAAGGAGTCCCGCGGGTCGGATTTTCAGGCGCATTTCGAACTTATTGCGCTTATTGAACCGACGACACTCCGGTTTCTGTCTCTTTGTGTAGCCTGCGTAGGCTGAGAACTTGATCAGCGCCGAGAATTTTCTCTCTTTTTCCTCGGAGCCAGATCTCTACAGCGTCTTCCCTTTTCTCATGGGTACTCTTCTTTTTCTATTCGCACCTTAGGATGAACGAAGAGATAGGAATCCCCACAGTGTCAGGTCGGAAGCTCTACCAGGCTGAGCTACCGCGGGCCTTAAGATCAAATTGGTAGATTGCGCATAAATAAATATCGTAAATGCACGCCTTTTCGCCCAGAGTTGATGGTTGTTTCAAAGAAGAAAGCGCTTGTTTGGATGCGAACTTCGTTCTTCATCAATGCTTGACCTCCCGTAGTGTTTGACTTGTCCGATCTCTTCTGAGCCAACAACTGTATTTGCTCCGGAAATCTTTTTGGTTAATCAGGTGACGAGCTTTTTGGCTCATTAAAACAGAAGAGACCGAATAATAATATGGAAACCACACAGGTTAAGCCATAATCTTTCGGGGAAAAGCGAACATTGAGGAGATCAGGAAAATTCCTTTCTTAATTCCTCTCTTACCCTTTCCAGTGGCGAAAGAATGAAACAAAATTTCGCTCGTCCGCATCGATTCGGCGAATCTCTCAGTGAGAATCGGCGCTATCCATCAAAGGCAAAACAATTTTCTCTCGCAAAAGGTAATGTTTATAGTGCAAAATTCGGCGAGGGATCTTTGGGTAGCTTTGGACCCCAACGTCTTTGCTATTCTCGCCGGCGAAGCGGGCTACAACTTGACTTATCTCGAAGTCATATTTGCAGCCGCAACCGCAATTACGATTGTTGGATTCGTTGCACTTTATTGGTCCACAAAGCATCCTGAAGAAAAGGATACTCATGCCCTTGCAAAATATGAAGCTCACTGGGTAATAGTGATTGTAATCATCTTCATCTTGTTTTCAGTTACTACTCTCCCCTATCTGCCCTATCCTTACGCTCACAGCGTTAAACCGAATGTCGTTATTGATGTTCAGGCTCAACAATTCAGCTGGTGTTTGAGTCCAGCTCCTGCGTGGGGTTCTCCATGTGTGCAGAACATCAATATCACGCTAGGAGATGTGGTTCTCTTTTACGTTAGAAGTTTAGACGTAACTCACGGATTTGGCGTTTATCAATGGAATCCAAACAGCTCGAATGCCTACGGTCAGATCCTGTTTCAAGTACAGGTTATGCCCAACTACACAAATAGCGTCGAGTACCAATTCACGACCCCTGGAACCTACTACATAAGATGCCTTGAGTTTTGTGGATACGGCCACTACACTATGATAAGCTCTTTCAACATAACCGCAGTTTAGGAACTTTGAAAGAGAGAAAGAAAGAGAGGAATTCCTTTTTGGATATCTTGAAAGAGGAACGATCAAGAAGCGACAAGAGGAAAGGGAAGAAGAAAACAGCATGAGCCAGCCACAAATGCCTTCGACACTCACGGCCGAGCCAGCTGCTACGCAAGCGCTCACCCCTTACACAAGGAAATGGGTTAGAAGGTTGATTTATCTCTCGTTTCTTAATTTCATAATAGCCGGCACACTCGCTCTCTTCATGCGCACAGATCAAGGAGGAGCTCCGGCGCTAATCGGGCCTCTTGGAACGCCTCAAGTCTTCGGTCAGTTACTTACAGCTCATGGCCTTGGAATGTTCGTAGGATGGCAATTCCCCTTCGCTTACGGACTTTGCAGTTATGTCTTCCCGAAATACATGGGAAGAAAACTCTACAACGAAAAACTTCTTCCGGTTATATTCACTTTGTTTGCGGTTGGGTTCTACCTAGTCTGGCTCTCAATTCTTTTCGGTTTCGGACCGGGGTGGTACTTCCTCTTTCCACTACCATTTCACGGCGGACCCGCTGGGACAGCTCCTTGGGGTCCAGCCGAGGCGCTTGTTTTCTTCGGGGGTATGATAATCACAAACATTTCTCTAATAGTGTTTGCTTTCAACATTTTCGGGTCAGCGTTCTCGACCAAGTACGATGACAAGTACAACAACGCTCCAAGAATGAATCACTCCTTTTCAGCAAAATTCGCGGCTTCGATAGGATTTGATGCCTACATGCCAAAGGCCGTTAGAGAAAGGGTTGTGAGCTATCCCCCCGCTGTCATCGCGGCCATGGTAACGACTCTCGACATGATAGTTTCCGCCCCGCCATTCTTGACACTTCTTGGAGACGGCGCTTGGGTTTCACTGAATCAGCCCGGCTTTCTAAACAATCTCGTCGCAAAGAATTTCGTCTGGATCAATTACCATCCCATCGTCTACTTTGCGTTCTTTCCCTTGATAGGCATGTACTATACTTTGATTCCGATCTTTGCGAGGAAGAACTTTGCATCTGAGAGGTGGGTTCGAGTACCCTGGCCTCTTCTCTTGATCACTGGGGTGGGAGTGTACAGCCATCACCTCTTCATGGACACATCTCAACCATATGTGCTTCAGCTGATGTCGCAGAACATGTCAATGACAATAGGAATAGCATCTGGCATTTCAGTTTTTACAATCTTTGCCCTAATTTGGAGATCGAGATATGAATGGAATCTTACTGCAAAATTCTTCGCGGCAAGCATACTCGGCTGGATTGTAGGCGGGTTCTTGGGAGTTGAGCAGGGAAACACATCGCTTGACATCTATGAGCACAACACTTACTTGGTTGTGTCGCACTTTCACTTCAACGCTCTCGATGGAATAATCCCGGCTGCTTTCGGGGTATTGTACTGGATTTTGCCAGAAATTGCTTCGAAACAATGGTACAGCAAAACTCTGGGAGAGATTCACTTCTGGGGCTCGAGCATAGGCGGGTTTGGGCTTGCCGGAACTTTTGCTCTGCTTGGATACATCGGCGTTCCTAGAAGAGAATACTCTCCAATTTCGCAGGCACTACCGTTTACTGCGGGATATCAACCATTTCTGATACTTGCTTTCTTCTTTGCGATCGTCGTGGCAGCTGCTCAAATCCCCTTCATCTGGAATCTGATCAGGACTCTGCTCGGCCCGACTATCAAGCCGCCGGTGGCTGCGCCGGTTCCAGAACTAGCTGTGCCTGTGCCCTCTCCCTTGTCGAGGCAATCTCCAGATCCGACTCTTTCGAGTGAGGTTCGAGAATCAAAGGGAACTGCAGGAGCATCGCCGCCAGTTTCATTTCGCCCTGAAGGATCGATTTCGGGCGCAAGCGCTGGGCCGGCGACAACGACAACGACCTCCTTGGGAGAGGCTGACAAGCCAGAGTATCGGAGAATCGAAACACAATCTTTAGAATTAGATCTTGATTCAACGGATGATATTCTTTCCAAAGTGGAGTTAGAGCGACAGGCAGGAATGAATAAGAGTGGATAAAGACATCTTCTACATCAGCCTCTTCTTGATTATTATCGGGGTCGGGGGGCAGCTTGCATGGATTTTCTTTGGAGGGATCCCATGCAATGCTAGTGGACAACCATACCTTCTCGGTGCACCTTGTGACAGCAGGGCGACAGCAGCGTCGTTTCAGGAGCTAGAAAATGTCACAGGATACGCTATGCTGATAGGGTTGATACTTCTCCCTGCGGGACTCTTCAAGGACGGACTTCCAATTCCGGGCCCGGGAGCAAAAGTATTCCTAGGTATACTGTTGATAATCTTCGTTGGCATCGGTTTCACTAGTCTCTTACTAATGCCGAGCGCAACCACCCAGGCTGCGTGCACTCAAAACTGTGCTATCGTGACAATTCTCAAGGGTTCTGGGGAGAACCCCAACGCAATTGTAACCTTTTCCCCGAAGGTGATCACCGTGATAATGGGAGTCAACAACACCGTGAAATGGATAAACGACGATACCGTGTCTCATACTGTGAAGGGGGACACCCTCTCGTCGCTTTCCTCTCCCCTAATCAATCCTGGTCAGACGTATATCTACACTTTCAACCAGCCCGGGAACTATTCGTACTTCTGCACGATTCACCTATACATGCACGGAGAAGTCATCGTAAAGGCGCATGCATGACTAAAGGACTGTGCAGGTAGCGTAGAAAAGAAGATACGCTTTCGGTTCGCTTTCAAAGTCGTCGCATCGTGATCACAAAATTATCTCCAATATCTCTCATCAGAGGCAATCTTCCCATCGCGAAATCTGCTCTTCCAAAATACTTCGGGATGTCAAATTTCGAAAGATATGGTGAAGGTGGGATGATCAGAGCAGGGACAGCAAAGCATGATACGCGCCGGAAATACCCTTGAAAGAATGTTTCGAATTCCTTCGGAGAATAAGTTCGAGTGTCTAGGGAATACCGACTCTCAACTCGTGCTGCGACGAAGCCTGAAATTCTTTGACGGATGCGACTTATCCTCCCGAGAAAAAGCGAAGCAAGCGAATCTGTGAGGCAAAACTTGTTCCATACACCAAAGACCGCATTTGCACCAGGTCTCAGAAGATCGTGAAGCCCATGTGCAAACTTTCTTAAATCTGGTTCCAAGTTCGCAACTCCAAAAGTCGAGAAAAAACCGTCAAATCCACCGGGCGGGTAAATCGACTCGAGCGCAAGTTCCTCTATGTTTGAACTTGAGAGTCTTTTGGTCGTAATTCGTTCCTCTACCCCTTCCTTGACTGCTCTCCTCCAAAGAATCTCGAGCATCTTCTCAGAGATGTCGACTGCTACGATCTTGATTCCTATCTTGGCAAGGGGGATCGTTTCGATACCTGTTCCACATCCAATCTCGAGTACCTGCTCTCCAGGACGAAAGATCCTTTGCATGTGCCGAATAGTGACTTGTCTTTGCCATTTAGACACTGGATTTCCGAGGATCATAGAAGTGTAGTTCTTCGCTTGAATATCGAATTCTAGATTTGTGACTTTATCTCTCTTTGGGAATTTTGGAGACAAGTCGCAAGAGGTGGGTTTGAAGTAAAGGATTACAGGTCTTGAATTTTGATAGTACTTCCCAAGCGAGGACGATAGGACGATTTCTTTCTCATACTTACGAGAGAACGCATCAAGTACACTTGTTCTTTCCTCATCATATTTCGGGTTTGATTCTTCATTGTCCAGCATCACTGTGGCCTTTGTGATCTTGCCATCAATTTGTTTGCTCACAATTCTTGATTCTCCCAGCCCCTCCAAGATATTCAAAAGCCAATCAGGTAGCCTTCTCGAATCGCCTGAAAAAGCACCAAGCACGCAGACAGAATTCTCGTCCCGCCAGGGAACGAAACGAAGCTTGACGACGCGTCTTTCAAAGCTCTTCCTGCCAATTGTTTCCAAATACAAAAAAGGATCGAAAACAACTTGAGTAGCGTGATTTGTCTTCTCTCCTCTGCGATCGATTGAAAATTGGAAGCACTTTGGCTGCGAGACGTTCACGGCTTGACGAACGCTCTTTTCATATCATTTTTCCTGTAGCTCTGCTTTGGATGAGTCACAGCTTTTGGTTTTGATTATTTGAGCTAAGGACTTCAATTCCAGAGTACATGTGCCGAAGATGCACGTAAGAAGCCGATTCGAAGATGCAGTGATCTATTCCAAGTCTAACTTGAAATATCCTGTCTCGGCTTTTTCTCTCAGCGAACTTTCTGTTAAGCATATTTGATTTCATCAAAATGTATCTGCCAACGATTTGGCTCAGAAACAGATTTGCCATCCTTTCAAAGAGAGAAAGTGTAGAAGCACTTTTCGTCGGAGTGATTGTTGAACTCGCTTGCATGTCTTTGTCATTTCGATCCTTTGGGTTTGCAAGTCTTGCTTTGTAGAGTTTTGGAAAATAATTAGACATCCAGGGATTTCTCGAGAGCAAAGATTCGTAAAAACTAGATCCGTTAAGAACTATTGCGGATAAAGCATCGCGAGCAAAGAGTGCTGTCCTCGTCCTTGCAAATTCGAGAGACGCAAAATGCTCATCAACCACATAGCTAAAGCAGATCGAAGGGCAGTCCTTGAAGGAAAGCCTGAAAAATCTTGCAAGCAAAAGGGATTTTGTGAGAAGGATCCACATCGTTCCTGCCTTGGCGATTAGGAAAATATCAAGATCGTCATCCCTAGATACGGATCTGTATGAAGTAGAGCCGCTAATTGAAATAACTTTGCACATCTTGCTCTTGATAAACCTTGCCAAATTTTGAGAGAAAGAGATGTTCCTCTCAGCCCTTAAGGACCTGTCTAGCCTTTCGCTTTGGTCTCGCCGCTTCTCTCCATTCAAATCAGACTTGACCTGATATTTTCTCTGCGGGTCCTGTTGCTCGTTTTCTTCCGTCTTATTCTTCTTCTTCTTTTTGCTAGTCACCCAGCCTGCTTCATCAAGTTCATATCTTTCCTGAAGAAGCGGAGACTTGCACCAAATTTGTCTCAAATCTTTGACGCTAACGTCCAATGAAGAAAGTAACAGGATTTCGTCCAAGGAGATGCTTGAACCATTCTCGATCGCAATGTCACAGAAGAGGGAAATCGACCTTTGTTGCTCAAGAGTAAGCTTTGGAAGAGAAAATCCTGAAGATCGCCCTAACTCCGTTTCGTCCTTGTTTTGGATATACAGAGACATTTCTTAGCTTTGATACCTCTTCCATATACGGTGTCTTTCAGTTTCTAAGGCAGAGTCATAAAGTGCAAACAAGAGTGAAAATGTTTCAGTTACAATTGCAAGCGGGAGAGCAGCAATAAGCTTCGGAATACTAGCCATAGTTTTGACTGCGACTCGTATTGCAAGAAGCGGTGAGATAAGTAAAAGCGATTCAACTGTTCTTGGAAGAGACCCTGTCAGCTTCCATACTTGTATGTGACCAAAGAGAATCCTTCTGCGCTGGCCTATCACCCCCAAGATGTCTCTCGGGGCGTCGACAGTGACAAGAGCTTGATTGCAGAACCTAATTCCGAAACCCTTCCTTTTCGCAACTCCCGCAATGTACGCTCCATCGTTTACTATATCTTGGGGAAGCTTGCACAATGCCTTTCTTCTTACAACCATAAGTTCGTCCGTGCTGTGGTTGCCCATCGAAAGATGATTGAGTTCAAGAGAACATCTGTTATGAGCCGCCCACATAAGCTCGAGTATCCTCGCCATGGGGACGCTCTTCTTGGCAGTTCTGATGATTGGGCATCCGGAAACCATTCCTGCTCCGTCGTCCCTTGAGATAGCTTCAAGCAAATGGGAGATGGATCCACTTTCCGGCAAAGCATCCGCATTTATGAAGATGAGGAAATCACCTTTGGCTCGCTCGATTATCTCATTTACTGCGTTTGCCTTTCCTCTTCTCTTTCCTTCCTCAACTATCTCGATTCTCCTATCCTGAATTGATAGCGACTTTATTGGATCGAGAACAGAACTCTCGCATCCACTCGCTACAAGAATCAACTTCTTCAGGATGAAGTTCCGAGGAAGATTCTCTTCTTCTATCACGCGGAACAGCGAAGAAAGATTGTCAGCCTTTCCAGTGGCGCAAATTCCAATTGAAAAATCTCTCTGATGCGTCGTCTTCGATTTTGGAAGTTCTTCTTCTGTAGTTGCTTGAAAGGCTTCAAGATTATTTCTGCCGAGCGTCGCAAGGCTCTGCGTTACCAACCTTTCCCTTCAACCCGGAGAGCGGATTCGAGAATTATGAAAGAGGCCCCTTTTTCAGTGCAGAGTAGCTCATTTTCTCTGACAAAAGGAGGAGGCGATCTATCCTCTTTCTAAGATCAGGTTGCTTACTCAAAAGCCCACCCTTTGATAAACGAATTGAGACGCTTGAAAAGAATGGTGAAACAGGGATAGTTGCTGACCTTTCCCCATTATGGATCTTTATGAGGGCTGACGCAAGGGACTCGGGCTTCATCGTAGCTTGAGCTGCCTGAAAGTCGGCGGCAAGCTCCCTTTCTCTGTATATTGCAGCCTCAATAAACCTAGAGACCGGATCAAACGCGAAAGCTATTCGACAAGATGTTGCGATGGTCTTTTGAAGTGAATCCCGAGACTTAATATGAGCAATTTCATGGGCAATTACCGCTTCGAGCTCGTCGTCATCAAGCAAGTTAACTGTTTCTTCCGAAATGCTCACTATCCTGATTCCTCTGTAGTCAAAAGCTCCCGAGAAGAACCTACTAGACGAGCTTCTCTCGGAAGGAAGAGTGATGATTCGAGCATCGAATCCAACAGGAAGCATCTTCCTTGAAAGAAGGGCGAATATTTTGGAAGCTCTCTTCCAACTTGGAGATTCAAAGCCGGAATTTGTTTGGGAAAAACCGCTTTCCCCTTCTATCATTGCGGCTAGAATCAATCTTGAAGCTCGAGCTCTAAAACCAATTGCCGCAAACAAGCTCAAGCCTATGCTTAAGAAAAGGGAAAGCTCGAAGGTCAAACGTATTGCGAGTAGCGGTTGGTGGAAGTACAATTCAAGGAAAGCAAGGCACAAGCCAAGACTTGATAGTAGAAAAGACCAGAGAAGGACTGAAAGTCCTAGTAGCACAAAGAGAAGACGAGTTCGCTTTTCACTATCGTTCGAGAAATTGAAAGCAACGAATGAAGAAATCATCGCTGCAAGAGAAGTTGATTCAAATAACAATATCGGAGAGCTTCCGAAATAATCGGCCAGCATCTCCGTGAAGAGCCATACACTTAACATAATTGGCGCTTCCTAGCACCTTCCACTCGTTTCTTAAGCTTCTCAAGCTCATTGTCGGGAAGATCATCCATAATCTTGTAAAGAGCAGAGTAAGTGGTTTCACCGAAGGCACTTGTCAAGCGATCAATTGCACTTTTGATGATCTTGATTTTGGGTCTGTCATCTTTACTAGGCTCGAAGATGAATTTGGTTCCCCCCGGCCCTCGTACCGCCTTACGCTTCACGAGATTTTTTCGATAAAGTCTGTCGAGTGTAGTGCTCACTGTAGTGTATGCAATTTCCCTCTTTCTTTGAAGATCTGCTACAATTTCGGCTGTCGATGCGCTCCCTCTTGATTGCAAAGCGTTTAAGACTTCTGACTCAAGCTCTCCAATTATTTCCATATGTTGTACCACTCTCACCCATCGCCTGATTTGCTTAAAGCTCATTTGTTTTCAGAGTTTGAGAAGAGACCTGACGCAAGTTTCTATCGCGATAGTAAAAAAGATTACGCCCAAAAATTAACGAGCAGTATAAATGAAGGGAAAAAAGGATGCGAGGTACAAAGAAAAACCGGAAAGGGTGAAAAACTGATCGGATAATTTCATCTGATTTACCCGATCTTGCTTGTGCCTTTCTATCTGAGGCTTGCTATTTGTGAAATTGACATCTGCAAATCAAAAGTCAATTGGAGCGCTCAGAAAAAGTGTTAAATCGACTTCGACATGGTATTTCCTTAGTTTTTCGAAGCTTCTTCGGATGCTGGTTGAGCCTTCCCCAGACTAGTAGCGTGATGATATTCTTTGTCTCTAGGTAAAAGTGAGATTCTTCTCCTTGCCTTGACAATCACACTCCAAATTGTGGCGATGGTCACGGTGCTAAGAGTGGCTACCGGGGTTGCAAGTTTCAACCCTTCACCTAATCAAACTACAGTTATAGAGGTACCCAAACTCAACGAGAGCGTTGCGATCCCTTCTTCGACGCCACAATTTCAAAACCCAGTCGGATCAAGTCTTGACGCTTCATTCTTGCTCGCACTCTCCTTCGTTGCCGCCAACATAATCGTTATCGCGTTTCTTGCTTACCTTTACAGAAAGAAAAAAATGAAACTATTCTCGCTTTTCGTAAGCATATTTCTAGTCTTCAATGTGACAGAGCTTTATTTTTCCTTTGTACTGGGTCTGTATTCTTTTATTCCAACGGTCGCAGCACTTATTGGTGTTGTACTCACCCTAGTCGCGGCCTTTGGGGGATTTGGAAAATTAGCAAACGGACTCGCCATAGTCGTTGCGCTCGAGCTCGGAAGCGCCTTCCCTGTACTTCTTCAGGCTCCGCTTAACTGGATAATACCTGCAGTTTATGCTGTCTTTGACGTATACGCGGTTTACTTCGGGCGAATGGGAAGGCTAGTGAGAGAAGTAACTTCAAACTCAAGCTTAGAACAGGCTGATTCGAGTGAGGGCGAAGAGTATGGGAAGAAAAAGCAGTCAAAAGGAGTAAGAGACCGTCTGAGCAAATGGAAGGACTTTGGATTTCTCTCTGTAACTGTGGGAGAAATCGAAATTGGCGTGGCCGACCTTGCTTTCTATTCGATGGTCCCTGCTGTCGCGCTAATCCTGAAAAGCCTCTTTGCTTTCTTTGTTGTCGTCTTCGCTGTGGATGCAGGCCTCATTGCATCTTTCTTTGTGTTCAGAAAGAAAGACGTATCCCCGGGTCTACCGATACCAATTCTATCTGGACTCGCAGGCCTCATGATACTCTTCCTTATCTGACAATAGCGAAGTTTTGATATCGAAATTTCGAACTGCCTTCTTCACCAATCAAATTCTAGAAGCCCCCCAAATCGAAGGGAATCAAGCAATCCCTCTGCGTAACCGATGCTCAAAATGGCGAGCTCTTCCTTCCCTTCGTTCAGGAAGCGTACTGAATCATGCGCGTAGCACTCAACGTTTTCGAAGATTTCTTCAAATTTTATCCTTCCAAACGTTACTTCAGATTTTAAAACGTCAGCTGTAACCCTTGCTCTCTTCAAGGCATCAAGGGTTTTCTCCGAATACCTTTCTATCATGCGTTTTGCATGTCTTTTCACTCTTTCAGAATTATCTGGGAAGGACTCCGGCTGTCTTCCGCTGATCGTTCCAAGAAAATCTCTTTCAGTAAAGTGAAGTCTACCTGGTATGACCATTACGTGTGGCGGGTCGCCAAAATCAAACTCAATGGCTTTTCCCAAATTCAGTACATGAGTTGACACGTCTTCCGATCCAATTCTTGACACAGCGACGAGCAGTGTATCCTCTGAAAGAATACCATACTTGATATGGTCCTCACATTCGAGAAGGCTCTTGACGGCGGTTCGAGGAGGCAGGAAGAACTGGTTAGAAGAGTCCCATTCAAGAAGCAAAGTAGTGTGAAGGCCGCGAAGCAAGTTTTCATAGACAGTTTCGTAAGCAGTGAGTTGAACTCCTCCGCTTGTAACTGTAACATGTCTTCCAAAATTATAGGAGTGGAGGCCAGTCTCTCCCGAGATCGCGCAAAGTACTGAAGAGCCGTGAATGACCTTTGTTCCTATTTTCCTTTTCATCGCTCGAGTCCTGAGCTCCTGCAAAGTGGTTGCCATCATTGGATCTCCAGGTGAAATTATCGCAACCCTTTGTCTTTCAGCGAGGTGAATGACTTCGTCACCTGTCTCAAGAAATTGCCTTTCCACTTTTTCGATCTTCTTCCCTCCAAGATCAGTTGCAATCTCAGATTCGATGCCCTGTCGAATGGGAGGGGAAGTGTAATCTTCAAAAAATATCCGCTCGCAACTCTTCAGTGCGTCGATCGACTTCGTTGACAATGATTGGTCAACCCCAAGCCCAACAAACATTAACATTATCTTTGCGCCCACTCTCTCTTTGCTTTGACTTGGGAAATCTTAATCCTTGAGGCTCTAATATGCTTGAAGGAACGCTAGGAAGCTCTAAAAAAGAGGGAAACAAAGCAAGGCACGAGGAAAGTAAGAAGACGACGATGAGGAGGAGTTGTCGGGATATAATCGATATCGTCTTCTTGGAGAGGAAACCGAGGTCGTAGATCAAATTGGATGATTCGCAAGTATTGAAAGAAAGGAAGGTTGTAGGGGTGGTAGGAGGAGGAACCATGGGTCATGGAATAGCCCAAGTTTTCGCTCAGTCGGGCTTTGAGGTCAAGCTCAACGATATCACCTCTGAGCTGATTCAAGCTGCGGTAAAACGAATCGATGAAAATCTTTCTCGGTCTGTAGAGAAAGGAAGAATAAGCAAGGAAGAAAAGACGGAGATTCTCTCCCGGGTAGTTCCGACCCGAGATCTCGAAGACTTTCAGGATGCACTTTTTGTGGTGGAAGCCGTAATTGAAAAAATTGAAGCTAAGACAGCCGTATTCAAAACTCTTGATAAAATATGCTCGAAGGACACTATTCTAACCACAAACACTTCCTCGATTCCAATAACCCAAATCGCTTCACTTGTGTCAAACCCGCAACGTGTCGCTGGAATGCACTTCTTTAACCCAGTTCAGGTAATGAAACTTGTTGAAGTGGTGAAGGGTATGCAGACTTCAGAGACTACAATCGAAACCGTGAGATTGATGAGCAAGAAGCTAGGCAAAACTCCTGTGGTAGTTTCTGATTCACCTGGTTTCATCTCGAACAGAATACTCTGCCCAATGATAAACGAAGCAATATTCGCGCTCGAAGAAGGGATCGCTTCCAAGGAAGACATAGACACAGTAATGAAACTTGGTATGAATCACCCAATGGGTCCTCTTGAGTTAGCAGACTTTGTTGGGCTTGATGTTGTTCTAGATGTCTTAGAAGTTCTCTACAGGGAATTTCAAGATCCAAAGTACAGGGCAAGTCCTCTTTTGAGAAAAATGGTTAGGGCAGGGTATCTCGGGAGAAAGACTAGGAAAGGATTCTACGACTATTCATGAGAATCTTCTTCTTCTTTCTCCTCGAGAGATAACAATGAGGAGACAAGTGAATCTATGTCGTATGTGACAATCTTCGTCGTGGCGATCCTTTGAATTGGATCTGTCCTCGAGGTGTTAATTGCTATGAGCTCACCTTCAAAGTCCGGAAGATCAGATAGACGAGACTTTACTTCCAAAGCTAAACACGGCCCGTAGATCGATTCGAGTCTTCCTTCTTCAACCTTCAGATCTGCCTCATATCTTCTCGCAAGAGTTTTGAGTAGTCTTTCGCGTGTAGGTTCCCTTTGTCCTTCCTCGAAATATTTCCTGCCAACAAGGATGTTAAGAACTGTTCTTGGGTCTCTAAATTCTTGCGTCATTTGGGATAATTGAAGATCAGCAATGGGATTTTCTTCATGAAGTGGAGATGGTGGCACACCGGTGGCTCCTCCGACTGATTTCTCTTCAACCTTTCCCGATCTTGTAGAGTCTTCGAAAGCTTCAGGAATCTTATCAACTTTCACAGACAAAACTGAAAGATTGCCACCCTTTGTTTTGGAACAAAGATTCGCACTTCCCTGAAGGAGACTCTTGCATGCTGAGCCGATGTCAAAGAAATCAGCTCCTTCTAGAATGAAGTCTAATCCCTCTACACTTGATAGTCGGCCGAGAATTACATTACCAAAATCACTCGAAGGTAGAAGAATTAATCTTGATGATTCTTCATTTTCTGCTTCGACTTGAGAGGCAAGAAAGAATGCCCATTCTCTCGTTGAATTAGCGTCGCAAATAACGACCCTATCTGCTCCCAAGGCTGTCAGCTTGAGAGCCGTATCCCTATTTACTTTAGAGCAGAAAGCAACGACACGTTGACCAGTCTGATCAGCCAATTCTCTTGCCTTTCCCAAAATTTTTGATCCTCCGAGCTCCGCAAAGACTGCTATCAAATCGATCCGTGATCTGTCTCCTGAAAACAATTAGTTATTAGACGAAAGAGCTGTTCCTATCACGGTACTTTCTAAGCTTCTTTGATAGCAAGATAGCTGTCTCGCGAGTGTCTTTGTCAAGTACGAGCCCTCCGATCTCTTGGGGCTGTTTCAATTCGAGGCTGGAAGAACCCACGACTTTTCCTTTCTCAAACACCGTTTGACTCGAAGAACTTACCCTTCGAGCATCGACACAAAGATCTGCGACGTTTGTATCACGAACTAGTACGACAGAGCCTTTCGGATAGTCGAGCAAGCGGATCTCGTGTAAATTTCTGTTCCAGTCGAAAATAAATACCGGACAATTAAAAAGTGATGATATGGAACCACACAATGACGCGCCAGCAAAAAATGCATCAGGATTCTCTCCAACGAGTATGAACCTCCACTCACCAGGAGGGATCTCTTTAGCTTGATCGCGTGGATTATCGCAGAGGGCGATTTCTATGCATCTCGTAGCTCCCCTTGCAAGAGATTCATTCAATATAGGACCAAAGCCCGTCGCCACTATGTCGAATCCCTTGTACATAGAAGCAAGGTAAAGTGCCGCCTTGCTTCCGTGAGTCATGCGGAAGTCGCATCCAACTAGATCGAGGAAATTTTTCACTGACCCGTGGATCTTTACAGGCATCGCCTGAACATACACCAGTATGCTGCTACTGCCCATGTTGCTGTTATTCTTCAAAGCAACTATTCCCTGCAGTTTCTATTCTTTGTTTCATGTAGCTCCAGAGAGTTCGCGGCATCCCAGCCGGCTCGAAAGGACCCTGTAAATTGCAAATTTGACTTGACTCAAGCCGGTTTGACCCTCTTCTTCTTGTTGTTTTCTTCCAATGTGGGTGGGGCCAACTAAGCAAGGAAAAGGTGGAGTGTCCATTACGAGAGGCCCAACAAGTCCCTAGCTATGACAAGACGCTGAATATCATTCGTGCCCTCATAGATCTCTGCTATGAAGGAGTCCCGGTAACCTCGTTCCACAGGAGAGCCTTCTTCGTAACCTTCGGCTCCCATGATCTCAAGTGCCCTCTCGGCTGCTCTGGAGGCAACCTCTGAACAGAATGCTTTGGCCATCGCCGTATGCCTCGATATCACCTCTCTCTCTTCCCTTGGAATCTTCTCTTGATTTGCAATTCGGGCAAAATATCCGTCTACTTCATGAAGTGAATTGTAACTCACTAGCCTTGAGGCATGGGCTTCCATCGCGATATCCGCGACCATTCCTTGAACTGCTTGATCCGATCTTAGAGAAGGTCGGGAGGCAAGAAAGTCAAGCACAGACTCAAGCGAGGCTTCTGCTCCTCCCACTGCTCCAGCTGAAAGAGAAGCTCTCCCTCCATCTAGAGAGGTCAGAGCGACTAGGAAGCCGTAACCAACCCTTCCAAGAACGTTTTCCTTAGGCACCTTGCAATCCTCAAACACGAGCTGAGCAGTAGTTGAGGCTCTGATCCCCATCTTCTTCTCCACCTTCGATGTCCTTATCCCGCCGAATGATCTTTCCACTATGAAAGCTGTGATCCCTCCATAGGGACCAAGTGAGATGTCGTTTGCCGCAAAGACAACAATAGTTTCGGCTCTGTCCCCATTTGTGATGAACTGCTTCGTCCCATTGATTAGAAAGTGATTTCCTTCGGCTTTCGCAGTTGTACGTATATTCGCAGCGTCGCTTCCTGCCTGAGGCTCGGTGAGTGCAAAAGCACCAAGTTTCTTTCCTGAAGTGAGCTCCGGAAGATATTGATTCCTCTGTTCCTCGGTTCCGAAAAGCCAGATGGGTACACAGCATAGGCCAGTATGAGCGCCGATTATAGTTCCGTGAGAAGAACACACCTTCCCTATTTCTTGGACTGCGAGACCGTAGCCAAACTCGCCAAGTTCCGCCCCACCGTACCTCTGTGGAATAGGAATACCCATGTATCCATGCTCTGCAAATTTTTGAATGTTCTCCACCGGAAATTCCTCTCGACTGTCGTAATAGTCTACAGAATTTGCTATGTGAACGCGGAGGAACTCTCGAAGGGCATCACGAAATAGCTCATACTTCTTCGGCAGCTTGTAGTCATACACTAGCTCTGAAATGGATGATGGTGATGATGTCAATATAGACAAATTTGCGACAATCACCTCCAGTGTAGCTTTTCGAACGAGCTTATCTATCTGTGTGGTGTCTCTTCGCGAAATCTAGCTTTGAGGAGAGGGGTTCAGTTTCCTGTGAATTTGGGAGGTCTCTTTGAAAGGAAAGCTTCAACTCCTTCCCTCAAATCCGAGCTCTGCGCAATCACACTCATCGCTTCAACTTCGTGAGAAAGTGCTTTCTCCATCGAAGGCTCATCAAGCCCCCTGTTAATTGCTTGTTTTGCTTCTCTTACTGCAAGTGGTGAAACCTTTGCTGAGAGCATCCGTATGTAGTCGACAGCGGCGCGCAGTTCTTCACCATCGGGAACGACCTTGTTCACGAGCCCTATTCTTAGTGCTTCTTGAGCTGAAATCAATTGACCGGAAAAAATGAGTTCCTTAGCCTTTGCCCTACCCACAAGTCTACTCAGCCGTTGTGTTCCGCCCCAGGCAGGTATAAGCCCAAGCGTTACCTCAGGCTGACCGAATCGGGCTCTATCAGATGCGAATCTGATATCGCAGGACATAGCAAGCTCGTTACCTCCGCCAAGAGCGAGCCCATTGATCGCGGCTATGACTGGCTTCGGAAAGTTTTCGATTTCTCCGAACGTCTTGTGCCCAGCCGAGACCACCTTTGCTGCATCTTCTGGTCTTAAGCTTTGAAGCATTTTGAGATCCGCTCCTGCGCAGAAAGCGTTACTGCCCGCTCCTGTGATCACGACCCCCATGACTGAAGACTCTTTTGCTGCTCGGTCAAGAGTGCGACCAATGTCTTCCAGCATCTGCATGTTCAAAGCATTGACCGGTGGATTATCAAGAGTTAAAACAAGAGCACTTTCCTCAATCTTTGTTTTGACAAACTCAGATGTTTCAGATGCCAAGTTAGTCTAACACTGACGGAGTGATCCCTCATCGAATGAACGATATTAAGCATTCCCGTAACCGAAGCGTGAAACCCAAAAAGATTGTGTTACTTGACTATTTAGCTCGGCGCCTGCTATTCTCCAGAATACCATTCGCGAAAGGAGAGAATTCTGAATTACGTAAGATTCAAGAGTCAACGAAGAAGCCAGTGGCAACATGAGAACAAATTGGCTGACGACGACGACGAAGAAGAATAAGTATGAATAGGATCTGCAGCTAAAATTAGGGCGTCATAGTATAATCGCCACAAATTAATGAGTTTGGCTCTCTGAGATCTTATCCAACGACTCCTTACGAGCTGTTATCTTCAACATGCCGGAAGATTCAGGCGAGTATTCTTCCAAATATTTCTCTGCGTCTAGAGCTGCCTGGCATCCAAACCCAGCCGCGGTGACCGCTTGCCTGTACTTGTAATCATGAACATCCCCAGCCACAAAGACTCCAGAAACATTTGTCTTAGTACCATCGATGACCTTGATATAGCCGCGCTCATCGATCTCTAGCTGCCCCCGGAATAGTGATGTCGCAGGTTCGTGTCCGATAGCAACGAACAAACCTTGACACTTGATTTCAGATGTCTTTCCATCTAGAACGTTCCTGACGATTACACCCTCCACCTGATTACTTCCAAGCACTTCGTCTACCACGTGATTCCAAAGGAAAGAAATCTTGGTATTCGATTGCGCCTTTTCCTGCATTATCTTCGAGGCTCTCAATCTGTCCCGCCGGTGTACAACTGTCACGTGATTTGCAAATTTTGTCAGAAAGAGAGCTTCCTCCATTGCAGTATCTCCGCCTCCGACAACAACCACATCCTTCCCTCTGAAGAAGAAAGCATCACAAGTCGCGCAAGCAGAGACTCCTTTTCCACGGAGCCTGAGCTCAGAGGGAAGACCAAGCCATTTCGCACTAGCTCCGGTTGCCACAATTACTGCATCCGCGCTGTGCTCCTCACGTTCCGTAAAGATCCTGAATGGGCGGCTAGAAAAATCCACCTTGGTTGCATCTTCGTCCAAGATCTGAGCCCCAAAGCGCTCAGCCTGTTTTCGAAACCTTTCCATGAGCTCTGGGCCTTGGATTCCTTCTGGAAAACCTGGATAGTTTTCCACCTCAGACGTTATCATCAATTGCCCTCCTGATTGAGAGCCCGCAATTACAAGCGGTTCGAGGTTCGCTCTTGCGGAATAGATTGCTGCTGTATAACCGGCAGGGCCAGAGCCTATTATGATGAGTCGCCTATGCATGACACCAAATCAATTGGCGTTCCAACGAAGATAAACTTGCCTAAGGGGTAGACTGCAAAGAGTAATCGTAAAAGCCTCTTCCTGTCTTTCGGCCGTATCTTCCTGAATAGAACATCTTTCTCACAATCTGGCTTGGCCTTGTGATTGGGAATCCGCCTTCCATTTTCTTCATGTTCTCCTCTACATGATAGAGGACGTCGAGCCCGATCAAATCAGAGAGTTCAAACGGACCCATGGGCATCCCTGCGCCAGCTTTCATGGCTTGGTCTATGTCGCGCATCGATGCAACTCCCTGTTCATACAGGGAGAAAGCCTCATTCAGCATTGCCCCAAGTATTCTGTTCACTAGGAATCCTGGCACCTCCTTCACTCGAATGGGGAGCAGTGGATACCTGTGATTCCTCAAAGTTGACAGAAAGTCTATCATATCGGTAAGAGTGTCCTCGCTTGTTTCAAGCCCGGGGATCACTTCGACTAGGGGAAGAGTGATCGGAGGGTTGAAGAAGTGAGTTCCCACCACCCTATCTCTACGCTTCGTCGAAGAAGCAATCTCAGTTATCGAGAGGGTTGACGTGTTGGATGCTAGAATCGCATGCTTTGAAGTATGCTCGTCAAGCTCACGAAACAACTTTTTCTTTTCTTCTACTTCCTCAACAATTGCCTCGATCACGAGATCTACTTCTTTGAAGGGCTCGTATGTCTCGGTAGGAGAAATTTTGGCAAGCGCGTCGGTAACCCGCTTTTCATCGTATGTAGGGCGAAGCTTGGATCTGATTGATTCCTTCTGTTGTTCTGTTAGGATGATTCCATCTTGCTCCTCTATGCGCTTTATCTCTCTCTCGGCCTTGGTCTTCTGGAATGAAACAAGCTCTTCGAGATCCTTTCTAATGTTAGTAAGACCTTGTTCAATGTATTCCTTTGAGATGTCCTTCAAGCTGACTTCGTAGCCGTTGAGTGCAAAGATCTCTGCGATCTGGCTTCCCATCACACCGGATCCGACTACACCAACATTTCTCACGTAAAGCATGAATCGATCATCCACCGGCACTCTCCTCTTTTCTTTTGCAAATTTTACGTTTTTAGGTCAGAAAGAGAAGTTCTTTGCTCAACCTCAGCGAACAATAAAAAGACTACGTTTCGCGGACAGTAGATCCCGCTCATCTTGTTCTGTGAATTTGACGAGTGTTGACTGTCCGTCATATCTATTCGATCGAGTTTCCCCCAGCACATCTAGCAGATTGAATCTTTCATCAGCATTTAGCCGCCTGATCTGGGATAAATTGATGGCGTATCCCCAGTTTCTGTTGTAATGCTGTCTCGACTCTTCAGTAACTCCTTCGCTCCAGCTCCCAAAATATCCAATTGCACAGACGCGCCCGATGAATCGACCAGACTCCTCTGATTTCGGGAGCTGAAATATCAATTGCTCTCCGTCTTCAAGTGAATACTTTCTTGCTGTGTAGAACTTTCCGAGCTTCACTACATTGCTCAGGTACATCTTCATTATGTTAACGCGCCACATTATCAAGACCAGCACAAAGTAACTTTGACAGTTGCTGTTTATCTTTACTATCTTTTTCCTTCTTACCGAACTCTAAAATCAGATCTTTTCGAAAACCAAGCCTGGTTGATACGATTTTCTGAAACGTACGCGTTGTCCTATCTGCAAGTCGTTAGGAGTTGAGACAAAAGGTATCCATCCTGTGATCCTCGGGCCTTCATCGAGATCGATGATTGCCCAAGCATATGGAACCTCATTCATGAATTGCTCGGGAGCTACAAATTGGATAGTGTAAGTGACAACTGTTCCTTGCCCCGAAAATTCGATTCTTTCGAGCTCTGGACTGTGACATGATGAGCAGAAATCAGCGATATCGATCTGCTTGCGAGAGCATTTGAGACATTTGTAGCCAAGAATCTTCCCTTCCCTGATGCCTTCCTGAAACTGTTTCACGGTGAGGGGCGTCGTTGCAACTGAGGGTTCCTTGCTTTGCTCTGTTTTTTGTGAAGACATCATGTATGCGCTCCTCTCTCTCCCCATCTTTTGTTCGCTCATACAAAGCTTCAACGAAACTCAAAGATATGAACGGCGCAGCTTCCACCCGTAGCGCCCACATTGTGGGTAAGCGCTACTCTTGCGTCTTTGACCTGCCTACCCTCTGCTTTGTGGTTAAGCTGCTCAAATACCTCGACAAGCTGCCCGACCCCCGTTGCTCCAACAGGATGGCCTTTCGCCTTCAAGCCCCCTGAAGGATTAATTGGAACATCCCCATCGATTCTGGTTCTTCCTTCTTCTTCTGCCTTTGAGGCTTCCCCTCTTGGAAAGAAACCGAGATCTTCTGCAGCTATGATTTCGGCAATTGTAAAGCAGTCATGAACTTCGAGAAAGTCGATTTCCTTCTGAGTTATTTGTGCGCGAGAAAAGGCTTCTCTACCTGCAAGCACGGACGCATTAAGAGATGTCAAATCTGGCCTTTGGTGCAGCGCTCCAGTCCCACCAGCCCTTCCAGATCCTCTGATGAAGACATGCTCAGACGTTCTGCCGGTGATTTTCTTTGCAAACTCTTCACTACAGAGGATCGCAGCCGCAGCTCCATCAGAAAAAGGGCAGGCGTCATACAGCTTTAGGGGAGATGCAACCACCGGAGATCTCATCACGTCCTCGATTGTGATCTTTTTGTGAAAATGAGCATGCGGATTGTGGAGTGCATTTTCATGATTTTTCACCGCAACTTGCGCAAGCTGCTCCTCCTTTGTTCCGTATCTTCGCATGTGAGCTCTTGCAATCGCCGCATACAACCCCGGGAACGAAGCACCACAAGCCCCTTCAAAGATATAGTCGGAGCCAAATGAAAAGTAAGTTGTCGCTGTAATGGTGTCAAGCTGGCTTACTTTCTCGACACCCACGACAAGCATGCAATCGTACAATCCAGCCCCAATGTTTACCCAGGCCTCTCTTATTGCGGAACCCCCGCTCGAACAGGCAGACTCTATCGTGGAGGCAGGAACATCGGGTATTCCAAGTCCTGACATGATTATTGGTCCGAGGTGTCCTTGCTTCTCCGATAGGGAGAAAGCGTTTGATACAAACCCAGCCTGAATCTCAGTTGGATCTATTCCCGCGCTAAGGATCGCTTGCTTCGCAGCTTCCAGAGCGAGCTCTCTTGCAGAAAGATCTGATTTACCGTACTTGGTGCTCGCGGCACTCAGTACGCAAACGTTTCTCATATTGAACAATATGTGGTACACAACTTCCCTTGCTAATTAACCTCACTGCAGGATGTTGGTTGGCATAGAGATTTGCGAACTTGTGACATCCCACGTAGATAGGCGGAGAAACCTTTTGAGATTTCGAATGCTGTTGGGCTTGGCGCAAACTCGCGCCCCCATACTCTGTGAGAATTAAAGTATCTTTTTCCTGAGCTCTCTCTTTCGCCTAGAATAATGCGAGAATGCCTCGCTTTTGATTATTGCACACACATTTTCAAGAAGATGAGTACATCACAGGGGAAGCAATGATGGGAAAGCGAAGAGGATAGAAGGAAAGCGTAATAACAACAGCAAAAAATGCTTCGAAGAATCCGAATTCGTTGTTGAAGAAAAGAGAATAACTATAGATCAACCTTCAAATATCCGCACACCGTTTCTCTACTTTGAAGAGTTCTTGCAGGATCTTACTCACTCTTCGAAGCCTTGGCTTAAATTCTACCCTCAAGACATTCCTCCAAGCTTAGAGTACCCGAAACAACCTCTTTACTATTTCTTGACCGAGACATGCGAGAAATTTCCCAATAGGACGGCTCTCGTTTTTGAAGGGAGAAGGATAACTTACAAACAGCTGAACCAGCTTGCAAATCGATTTGCGAACTCGCTTCTTTCTCTCGGATTGAAAAAGGGAGATCGAGTTGGAATCATTCTTCCCAACATCCCTCAATTTGTTTTCTGCTTTTACGGCGCACTAAAGGCCGGAACTGTCGTTGTTCCCTGTAATCCAACATATAGAGAGAAGGAGCTAGAGTTTCAGCTTCGCGACTCGGGGGCAAGAGCAGCAGTCATTTTGAATAATATCTATGGTGGAACCGACTTCTTTCTAGAGTTTGAGAAATGCAGGAGCAGACTGTCGCAATTAGAATATGTGATTGAAACTTCGCTAACTGATTTCCTTCCCCCAATAAAGAAGGCACTTGCGGGCCCAGTTGGAAAAATCAAGACAGTAAGAAGAAAGAGCACTTTGAACCTTGTGAATCTTCTCAATTCGAGTTCCGAAGAAGAGCCCTCATTAGACAAGTTAGCGCAGATAAATCCCTTGGAAGATTTGGCAGTTCTCCAGTACACCGGTGGGACGACTGGAATTTCAAAGGGTGCCATGCTCACCCATTACAATCTTGTCTCGAACGCAATAGTCTCGTCAAAGTGGACTGGAATCTCTTCAGAGCGCGAAACCGCTCTACTAGCTGTGATACCTTTCTTTCACATTTACGGGTTGACTAATGCTATGAACGCCGCAATATATGCTGGACAGAGGATAGTCATGCTTCCGAGATTTAATGCAAAGGATGTTCTCGAGACAATCGAAAAGGAGAAGATCGCAATCTTCCCGGGGGTCTCGACGATGTATATAGCGCTCCTCAACCATCCTGAGCTTCGAAATTACTCACTGAGATCGGTATTGAGGTGTGTCTCAGGGGCTGCTCCTCTTCCGGTCGAAGTTCAGAAGAAATTCAATGAAATAACTGGCGGAAATCTTGTTGAAGGATATGGATTAACCGAAGCGAGTCCTGTGACACACTGCACGCCTTTCAGATCGGATTTTCCACCGAAACCTGGTTCGATTGGAGTACCAGTTCCAGACACTGAAGCGAAAATAGTTGACTTGGAAACGGGAACCAAGGAACTTGGAATTGGCGAAGTAGGGGAGCTTGCAGTCAAAGGTCCGCAGATTATGAAGGGGTACTGGAACAACGAAGAAGAGACTCGCAAAGTCTTTCGCGGAGAATGGCTTCTAACTGGAGACATCGCTAAGCGAGATGAAGATGGGTATTTCTACATCGTTGACAGAAAGAAAGACATGATCAACGCCTCAGGATTCAAGGTCTGGCCTCGGGAAGTCGAAGAGGTGCTTTACCAGCACCCAGACATCAAAGAAGCTGCAGTAATAGGAGTTAAGGATCCATACAGGGGAGAAACAGTAAAGGCCTTCGTTGTCCTGAAGGATAAGAACAAGAATCCGGGTGAGAAAGCAATTGAAGAGTTTTGTCGGGCGAGAATCGCGTCGTACAAGGTTCCGCGAATAATCGAATTCAGGGAAGAGCTTCCAAAATCTCTAATTGGAAAGGTATTGAGGCGAAAGCTTAGAGAAGAAGAGGCCAAGCTCCAAACCTTGCAAGCTAAGGAGCAAAGGATCAACTAACAGAAGAAAAAGAAAAGAGCATCATATTTCATCTCACACACATTCTTTTCCAAATTATGAGATGTTGAAACCAAGAGCTAGGCTCGCTATCATGCTCTTTAGATACTCATTAGATTCAGGGTATATTTGGGTCAATCTCGCGTCCCTTGCATACCTCTCGACTGGGTAATCCCTTGTGAAACCATAGCCACCATGGATCCTGATGGAGTGACGCGCGGCCGCTACAGCGGCATTTGAAGAACATATTTTCGCAATTGCGCTGTCTCGTGCCAAATTCGAAGATGCACTACCAATACGTGAAGCAGTGTCATAGCAAACTGATCTTGAGGTCTCAATAGAAAATACGTCAGTTGCAACCATGTCCTGAACCGCGTAAAATTTCCCGATCTTCGAGTTGAACTGCTTCCTTTCATTTGCATACTTGAGAGAAGAGTCAAGACAGGCCTGAGCGATTCCAAGAGCTTGGGCAGCAACTGCAAGCCTTGACTTAATCAGTAACTGATCAATCATCTCGCGCGTCTTTGAAACGTCGCAGATCAAAGATTCTATCGGGAGCCGGAGTCCTTCTAGACGAACGGATGCAGTTGCAGATGCGCGCATTCCCAAGAGTTTCTTTTCCTTTCCTATCTGTAACCCGGACTGTTCTTTTGATGCAAGTTCATTTTTGCTGAATGCAACTAGAGCTTCCGCATCTGATCCCTCCACTTTTGCAAGGACTACGAATACATCTGAGGCCGCCGCATTCATTACAAAGCTTGAAGAACCTTCTACCAAGATCTCGTTCCCTTCGAATTTGCATGAGATGTTCGGTCCTCCCCAAGTTACCTGTCCCAAGCCTTCATTACGATCATCGATTTCTGAAGGCGTGGAGAAAAAGACAAATGCTCCAAGACTCCCCGAGGTCAGCCTTTGCAGCATTAGCTGTCTGAGTTTTTGGTTATCAGATAGGAGAATTGATTCGCAGACAAGTGCATTGTGAATCGAGAGTTGCGCCCCAACCGATCCAGAGGCTTTGCTTATTTCCTCGATTGTTATCACCAAGCTCAAGAAGTCTGAGCCTGCTCCACCAAGTTCAGCTGGAGCGGTTATGCCGAAGAGGCCAAGCTGAGGAAGTTTCCTTAGCAAATCCGACGGAACATAACATTCCGAGTCTATTTGAGACGCAAACGGCGCAATTTCCTTTCTCGCAAAATCTCGAATGGTTTCTCGGAGAATTTCCTGTTCTTGCGACAGCTTGTACATTTCCTTACACGTCCCCTCTCTTCCTTTTTGATAGCAATCAAGAAAGACGAACGCAACTAGAAAAAATACGTCTAGGGCGCTTTTCTTTCTTCTACGGAACTTCAATGATCATTGAAACTGCCTCTCCACCGCCGAGGCAAAGCGTTGCGAGTCCCCTGTGAAGCTTTTTTCTGCGCAAAGAATAGATGAGCGTCGCAATTATTCTAGCTCCAGAACAGCCGATCGGATGTCCAAGAGCTATCGCCCCGCCATTCACATTGAATTTGTTTTCATCGACATCGAGCTCCTTTCTCACAGCTATGCTCGCAGTAGAGTAGGCTTCGTTGTGCTCAACGAGATCGATGTCGTTGATAGAAAGTTGAGCTTTCTTCAGAAGGTTCCTGCAAGCTGGAATCGGGGCCTCCATCACAAGTTCGGGCCTAACCGCAGCTTGACCATATGCAACTATCCTCGCAAGTACACTGACATCCCTTGATTTCGCCTTCTCTTCCGAACAAATTACAACAGCCGCTGCGCCATCACTGAGTTGAGATGAGTTCCCTGCAGTAAGGACACCATTTGGTTTGAAGACTGGTCTCAGTGCCTTAAGGCCCTCCAAAGTTGTGTCTTCTCTCACACATTCGTCTTGCTCGAACAACCCAAGTGATCCGTTCTCTCGCTTGACCTCGACTGGTACTATCTCTTCCTTAAAGTCGCCGCGTTTGATCGCTTCCTTTGCCCTTGTGTAAGACAAGAGTGCGTACTTGTCGGCCTCTTCTCTTGAGATGCCATGTCTTTCAGCAACTATCTCTCCGGTTATCCCCATGTGAAAATCGTTGTATGCATCCCACAGACCATCGAGGAGCATGCTGTCGATGACTTTCGAATCGCCGAATTTAAGCCCCCAACGAAGATTTTTTTGGAGGTATGGAGCGCCGCTCATACTTTCCATTCCTCCTGCGACTATGCAATCAGCATCCTTTGCTTTTATCGCCTGAGCTGCAAACATTATGGCCTTCAAACCAGATCCACAAACCTTGTTCTCGGTTGTAGCTCCAACCTCTGGAGGCAGCCCTGAGTATATAGCCGCCTGTCTTGCTGGATTCTGTCCGAGGCCTGCCGAGATTACGTTCCCCATTATAACTTCGTAAATATCACTATCCTTGACGCCTTTCGCTCTGCTTAGAGCCTCTCTTATTGCAATCGCACCCAGTTTGGGCGCTGGATAATCTTTGAGTGTTCGGCCAAATTTTCCAATCGGAGTGCGAACTGCCGAGACTATTACGGGCTGACTATCAGAGTTTTTCAAGGCGGTTTCCAATTTTTCCCTTTCCACGCCCATCAATTGCGATGCCCTAGCAAAACAAAGAGGACTCAGAAGAAGAAGTGCTGATGAATTGTGCGATGGAGTCTCCTCTCAAAGAGAGCAAAGGGAGAGCGCTATTTTATTAACACTAGGTATGGTTCCTCAATGCGACTTTCAGATTTTCTCAAAGTACTGAATGTCACTCAGGCTGCCCTTCCTTTCCTGTTTAGGTTTGAAAACAGCCCTCACCTTCATCCCTATCTTAGGTTCTTCCCTCCCAGGTTTGAAGAAACCTAAAAGTCCTCCCTCCACACCATCGAACTTGACGAGAACTACGGTACGCCTTCCGTCTCCGGATGTCAAAGAGGTGAAAGAATAGATGAAACCATCATCTGGGGATACATCGCGCCACTCGTTCAGCTGAGCAAAGCAGTCCTTGCAAAAGATTTTTGGAGGAAGGAACAGCTTGTTGCAATTTTTGCAAACGCTGGCCTGCAGGGTTCCCTGTTTCAAAAGCTGAAGAAATCTCTCCCCTGCGATTCCAGCAGTGTACTTCCACATAAGTGGAATGTGATCGCTCCATCTCTTCAACTCTTCTTCGTTAAGAGCCAAGTCCATTTACCCTAGGATCACTCCAAACAATTCGATATGCAATGTGTTAGAGCGGTTTGAAATATTTGATGTCAAGAATAGAACCGGTGCGCTCTGACTGCTCCTTCCACACTGCACGAACTTTCATCCCAACTTTGATCTCTTTTTCGGATTTGATCTCGTTGAGGAGATGAAGAAATCCCATGCCAGGGCTTGCTCCGTCTATGTTAATCACAGCTATATAGAGAGGCTCCTTGAGTCGCGATGCATCCGTTCCCACATACGCGATCGAATACGTGTTCACTGTGCCAGTATCTTTAGTGTAGATCCAAGAGTCGGTCAATCGAAAACATTCTTCGCAAAACATTCTGGGAGGCACGAGTATCCGATCACATCTGTTACACTTCCTTCCAACTATCTTTCCATTTTTGAGCTCGTTGAGAAACTTGCCTATCGCAACACCAGAAGCCCAAGAATACTTGAGATCTGTACTATATTCAGTAAGAAGGACGCTGCCGGATTGAAATGCTTCCGCGCTTACCTCTCTGCCCGGGAAGAACTTTACTCTTTCGCTCAAATTATTTCCCACTCATCTTTTTTCTCCGATGCTAATTCCTCCGCAAGATCAAAACGGAACTGTACTGCATAAGATCTCCCCACGCTTGAGCCAAGCCGGTGTGAACCTCTTTCTTCACCTGTCTTTTGCCAGCTTGATTCGTAAGTTGAAAATACACCTCGCACACCTTCATCATACCAGCGGCTGCGATTGGATTGCCAACTCCAAGTAGCCCTCCAGACGGATTTATCGGAAACTCACCGTTTCTCTGGGTCATCCCTGATGCTGTCATCTTTGGAGCTTCGCCTTTCTTCGCGAATTGAAGACCTTCCATATGATGGAGCTCCTTATAGTCGAATGGATCATATACTTCTGCGAAATCGATTTCCTTTCTAGGATTTTTTATACCAGCTTGTTTGTAAGCCATCCTCGCAGCGTTTTCGAGATACTGGGGATAAGAAAGATCCCGGTTCGTCCAGTAGGTGCTGTCAATATTCCATCCGCATCCAGCAACATAGACTGGATCCTTCGTGAGTCGCTTTGCAATCTCCTCACTTGCTAGCACAACGGCCGCAGCTCCATCACTTGTCGGGCTTACATCAAGCCTCTTCACCGGCCAGACCATCTTTTCGGATTTCATGACATCTTCTACGGTGATCTTCGCACCTAACTGTGCGCAGGGGTGATCTATAGCGTTTGCCTTGTTTTTGACAGAGACAAGTGCGATTTCTTCTTCCTTTATGTTGTATGCGTGCATGTATCTACGCATTTCGAGCGCGAATATCCAGAGAAGGGTTACTCCAAGGGGTCTTTCAATCGTATGGTCGAATATGCTCCAAAAAGCGTACTGAGGGTGAGGTTGAAGTGGAGACATCTTTTCCTCCGCCACGGCAAGGCAAACGTCACTCAACCCAGACGCCACGTGCCACCATGCCGCAATCGGCGTGTAAACACCAGTAGCGCCACCCACGAAAACCCGTGAGTAAGGCCGGGCGTACCCTCCTGAGCCGTCAAGAAGATACTCCCCCTTCATATGGACGCCGTCGAAAGCATCAGGTGCAGATCCAGCCACAACGGTATCTACTTCCTTTCTTTCGATTCCCGCAGATTCAAGCGCCATCCGAGTTGCTTCAAATGCAAGCTCCTTCGGAGTCTCAAGCATTCTTCTCCTGAACAAAGTCATGCCAGCGCCGATAACGCACACTTTTCTAGGCATTTCTTTGATCTTCTCACCTTGACAGGATAGCAGTCACGCCACTCTGAGTCGGAATACCGCGCCATGACTGAATGACGCAACGCTTTGGATTGGGAAGCTGATTCTTTCCGGACATCCCTCTAAGCTGCAACACGGCTTCGTAGACCTTGATTAGCGGGGTAGCCTCAATAAAATATCCCATACCAAGCGATCCTCCAGAAACATTTACAGGAAGGACCCCATCTGGGTCTCCCTTTCCGGAGGATACGAATTTTCCTGCATGTTTAGCAAGACCTAGGGCTTCTATATGCTGAAGTTCCTTGTAAGAGTAGGTATCATCGACTTCTGCGAAATCGATCTGCTTTGAAGGATTGGTGACACGTGCCATTTTGTACGCCTTGATGGAAGAATGCACAGCATAGCGCGCCTGACCAAAATCCATTTCTTCCGCATTTGGGGTGTCAGAAAACCAAGAAATACCGGAGATCCATATTGGTCTATCCGAAATCTTTCTTGCCCGCCTTTGGGATGCGAGCACAACTACGACGGAGCCATCCGCTGGCTGACTTTCTTCAAGCTTTGTTAGAGGTGAAGCGATCTCCTCGCTTTCAAGCACATCTTTCGTGGAGACCTTTGCGCCGTAAACTGCGCGCTCGTTTCTAAGTGCGTTGCCCCTGTTCTTGACCACAACCTCGGCGCATTCTTCATGTGTGTTGCCACTTTCCTCTAGATAACGCCTCATTTCAAGTCCAACCAGATAACGTGGGTCAACATGAGGCAATCTTCCAAATACAGGATCGTATCCCAAATTGACTATCTCTTTCTTTGAAACAACATCTGAAAGTTTGCTGTGAGATTCCACAGCCACGATATCAGCCACGCCAGCTAGTATGTGCATGTAGGCGTGCGCTATTCCGAGCAACCCGTCCCCAGAAACTGTGAACAGCGGCCTGAGTTTTGCGCCGAGCTGGTCTGGCATATATTCATCGGTAATACTGTTTCCATCCCAAAAATCCTCCGCACAGCAGATAAATGATCCTATGTCTGTACGAGGATCCAAGCCAGCATCAGCGTACGCCTTAACAGCTGCATCAAACATCATTTCCTTGTACGAAAGGCCAGAAGTAACTGTGTTGAACTTTGATGCTCCAACACCCACAATCGCAACTTGCTGATTTGCTGGCATTTCTTCCCGTGTCGAAATATTTGGGGCAATCACATACGATTTAAGAATTTGTACTCTTCTCTCGATGGCACGTAGTTTGATCTTCTGCTCGTAAGGGGTTTTATTTTCTGAAGTTCGAATCTCTCACTTGCACAATCCTGTTATTTATCGAGGCGTGGAGGATTCTTCGTAATTGCTTTCTGGGGAAGACCTCAAAAAAACATAACAGACTAATCGAGGCAGCAAAAACTCTTCTCCGTTTCAAGGGTAAGACGATGAGGTTTTTCCTTCCATCAATTGATTTAGCCAAGCTAGGGATCTCAGCTCTGCTGGTAAGCACGATATGGAGGTCGGACAGGTTTTACTATCTTGCTGAAAATTCTAGCCTTCGCGCTCAGGCAGGAAAGGCTACGAGTCAAAGAATACTTGCTCATCTTCTTTTCTCTTACGAGGGCTTCGCATTCTTGGCTTTGCATCGGTAAGCATTTTTCCTTGAGTTCTTCTCACTATTGGGTAGGAATACTGAGTGCTAAAATGGCATTATATTCGGTAGAACAACAAAAGGCACTTTCCGCATTTCTTGGAAATCGATTTGACGAATTCAACGAGTTACTTGAAGGCTTTGGAGAGTTCGTTGAAGAGGAGATTCTACCAACCGCTGAGGAAATAGACAAACGTGCTATTTTTCCTAAGGAGAACGTCGAAAAAGTTTTCAAGCAGGGGTTCGCTCAGATTCCCTTTCCGATCAATGTGGGAGGTCTTGGCCTTCCCTACCTTGTTTACATTGGCTGCATGGAGATCCTTTCGAAGGCCTGCGCGAGCACTGCAATCTCACTTGAAATTCATGGTGCTGTTTGCGACGGTCTACTTCAATTTGGAACGGAAGTTCAACACAAGAAATATCTCGGCCCTTTGATTAGGGGAGAAAAACTAGGTGCTTTTTGCCTGACCGAGCCCGACTCGGGATCCGACGCTGGTGCGATGAAGACAAAGGCGGAACTTGTCGGGGATCACTGGCTGATAAACGGGTCCAAGATGTACATTACAAACTCGGGAGTGGCTGATATTTACATGGTTTTTGCTAGGACAAAAAACGGGTATGCGGCAATTCTTGTGCCCAGAGATGCAAAGGGGCTAAAAATAGGAGCGAACATTCCAAAGCTGGGACTGAAGGGATCAAGTCTTGCTGCATTGAACTTTGACGATGTTGAAGTTCCAGCGGAAAATCTTCTCGGAGAAGACGGAATGGGTTTCGAGTATGCAAAAAGAATGCTTTACGGAGGGAGAATCGCTATAGCTGCGATGAGTGTGGGGATCGCGCAAATTGCCTTTGACAAGACAGTCTCGTACTCAAAGGAGAGAGTAGCCTTCGGTCAGAAACTCTCAAAATTCCAAATAACCAGATCGAAGATCGCGGAGATGGCTACAGAGATAGAAGCGGCTAGGCTTTCAACTTACTTCGCCGCGAGTCTCAAAGGCTCTGGAAGAGAATTCGAGAGAGAGGCCTGTGAGGCCAAGCTCCTTTCGACTGAGATGGCGTTGAAGGTGTGCAATGAAGCAATTCAGATGCACGGCGGCTACGGCTACACCGACGAGGCCGATGTTCATAGACACTGGAGAGATGCGAAACTTATGACGATAGGCGAAGGAACTTCTGAAATCATGAAGGTAATAATAGCAAACCACATTCTCGGACCGGAATAAGGAGAGGGGCTCAGCACATCCTGACGCTCAGCTTGACGGAGAAATCTCTTATACACCGATTTCTTTGATACACAATTCGAAGCCTCGCCTTGACTAGATGGAAAGTAATTGCGCTAATTACGATATGTGTATGCGTAATTGCCGGGGCTCTCATTGGGGTCTTCCAGCCAACTGATGCTCCTCCAAAGCAGAAATATAGTTTCTCAGACGAAGCCGTATGGTCAAAGACGCCTGTTTCGTGTCCTCCATCACCTGGCAACTGGTCGATTTGGCTTGAGATAAACGTGCTTGGGAACAGAACTGGGCTAAATCTGCAACGTGTCACGGTTTTCGGTCAGGTAAAAGAAGTGCAGCTCCCACTAGCGTTGAATGAGACCGTTTACGTTGCCTACAGACCCATAAACTCGAGTTTCGAGAATGTCTTCGTCCCACTACCAACATATTGGAACGTAGGCGATGCTCTTCAAGTAAGTGTGTCATTTTTCTTCACTGGTTTTGCTCCGATTACAGATAGCTTGCCTCAGACAATACTAGATCCAGGAAATGTCACTTGTTAGGGCGCCCCTGGCAATTGCTCTAAAGAAATCCACGATATATTAAATCCAGCAAATAATAATCAACGATCAAAACTCTATCAAAAAGGCCCCTTTAAGAAAGCGTTTTGTTCTCCTGACCACGTGGATATCCCAGATTGAGGCTCACGTTCCGATCAAATGTAGAAATAACCGGTTCAAAGTCAATCAAAGCAGCAGTCACAAAAGAATTTCACTATCAATAGATTTGGCCAGCTTCGCTCCCTACCAGTTATTCAAGAGTCAAAGTCTTTCATCACTGATCCTGAATACGCCTATACTCAGTTGGGAGAGCGATAACTAGAAATGAGAACAAAACGCTAAGAGTCGTTTGAATTTGTTGCTTTGGTACTTTCCTTTGGTCAAGTTCTCTTTGCCGTAATCTACGCTGTTTCACTTTGCAGCGCAGTAGCAGTCTTTGCTTCTATCTTATTTCTTTCGCGAAAGTGGCTGGTAAGACCCTCTCTTCACCGACTCTTTGGGCTTGTCAAAGAAGAATCAAAGCGACTCAAGAGCCTTGACCCAGTCTTTTTGATGCACGTTTCAATTGCTCTTGGGGTTGGCTTATCGATCGTAGAAGTTATTCTCGAGCCGGTTTGGAGATATTTCCCGATCTTAGAGTATTTGCTACTCGCACTTTCCCTACCTTTGATAGTTGGGCTCTCAGCAGCCTTTTTCTGGCGAGTTCAGCGCCTTGCTCAGAGTAAAGATGTCGAGAAGAATCTTCTCGGCGTTGATCCTTCATTTACAATGGCTTCGAACGTTCTCCAGGCAGTGCTGATTGTCGCGATAATCCTTACAGCGACAGAGCTTGTACTTGCTTTCTTTCCGAATTTTTACACCTTCGATGAAGGAATTTGTATAGCAAGGAATTGCCTTGTCTTGCTGTACTATAGCAGACCAAGCATAAATCTCCTTGCTAATTTTGATAGACCTCTTGCTTCTGTGAAAACCCCATTCAGGCTCGCAGACGTTCTTGAGGGAAAGGTAGATCCATCTCAAATCACCGTCGGGGCAAACAAAGCTTCTCAATTCGAGAGCTATCAGAAACTCTCGTACGACTCATGCGTAGAGATAGGCGCATGCGAATCGGCTTGCCCAGCAACGGCCGCGGGCCGCCCTCTCTCGCCACGTGTCCTCGTGCGCGAAATCAGTCTCTTCGTGGCTCAAAAGGGAGAAGATGCAAATCTCTTCGATTCAGTCAAAGAAGAAGAGTTGTGGTCGTGTGTTACTTGCGGCGCATGTGTCCATAGTTGTCCAGTAGCGGTAAAACACCTAGATCTCATCTATGAGCTTCGCCGAAGCCTCGTGAACTCTGGGAAGATTGACAAGAATAAATCTACCTTACTAGACAATCTAGCGAGGAATCAGAATCCATATGGATTCAATTCAAAGACTCGAGCCGACTGGGCAGTTGATAACGATATTCCAATACTTTCTTTGAAACAGTCAACCTTCGAGTATCTTTACTGGGTAGGTTGTGTCTCTTCATTTGACAAGCGAGCTCAAAATGTTGCAAAGTCTGTCGCAAAGATATTAAAAAAAGCAAGAGTCTCGTTTGCGATTCTCGGAACTGAAGAGATGTGCAATGGCGATCCAGCAAGGCGACTAGGAGAAGAGTCGAGATTCCAAGAGCTTGCATATCAGAACATTGAAAGATTGAATTCCTACAATGTGAAGAAGATCGTCACATCGTGCCCTCACTGTTTCAATACTCTAAAGAATGAATATCCAAATTTTGGAGGGAAATACGAAGTAATACACCACACTCAGCTGATATCAGATCTCATAAGGGACGGGAGGATTAATTTAGGCAAGGAAAAGACGGATGCGATTTCAGTAACTCTTCACGATGCATGCTATGTAGCACGATACAATTCCATATTCGAAGAACCTCGAAGGATCCTTTACTCTGCCACAAACGATGTTAGAGAAATGGGGAGAAACAGAGACAGAACTTTCTGTTGTGGTGCTGGAGGCTCAAACTACTGGTACAAGGTTTCACAGCAAAGGAGATCGATCACTAGCATAAGGACTCTTGAAGCTGCCGAGACTGGGGCAAGCACCATTGCGACAGAGTGCCCGTTTTGCCTCTCTATGTTTGAGGATTCCACTAAGACAAGTGGAGTTAGTATGAATGTGAAGGATTTGGCTGAGATAATCGCTGAAGAACTGCTCTAAGAGTTTTCGTGAAGGGGGAGAGAAGGGGACAAAAAAAAGAAGAGCTGGAAACCTATATTTGGCAATCATTGATATTCTCGTCTACTCTACTCGCTTTCAACCAGGCAACTGTTTGTCTTCTTTCAGGCTCTCGACTAGGAACTTGATGGCAGAAGAGTATCCTAGAATCTTGTTTTTTGTCTTGACAAGGCCATGACCTTCGTCTTCAAATTTCATCAAGTGAACAGTCCTGCCTAAGCTCCGCAGTTTGTTGACTATTTGTTCAGCTTCTTCGAAGGGAACACGCGGATCGTTCGTCCCGTGGATCACAAACAATGGTGCCCTTATCCTTTCAGCATTGTTCACTGGAGAAATTGACGAAAGAAAGTCGGAATCTTTCTCTAAATCACCGTATTCGACCATCCTGTGCTTTCTTCGCCAGGGGCCTGTGTTCTTGAGAAAAGTCACGAAATTTGCAATACCAACAATATCCACGCCAGCCGCCCACAAATCTGGGTATTCGTAGAGGCAAGCTAGAACCATGAAGCCTCCGTAGCTCCCTCCCCATGCAGCTATCTTCGAAAAATCAATTTTCTTCGAAAGTGCTGGATCTTTGGAAAGGGACATTACAAATTCTGCGATGTCTTTGACTGTGTCCATCCTTCTTCGAACATCATCAAGATGCATAAATTTTCGTCCGTATCCAGTGCTTCCGCGAAAGTTTGGGGCACCAACAGCGAAACCGAGCTTCACGAGATATTGAATAACCGGACTGAAGGAAGGCCTGAATTGAGACTCTGGTCCGCCATGCATCCAGACAATGAGGGGAAAACGTCCGGCTCCATCAGATTGAGTAGTAGGGAAGAAAAGGTAAGAACAAATTTCAAGCCCGTCGAAAGATCTAAACTTCACGAGAGAAGGTTCCGAGAAACTATTTCTCCGAATGCCAGACGTTGAGCTCCAAGTTAGTCTCTTGGTCTTCCCGTCTACGAAATCATGCATCCAGATGTCAGAATTCAATGTTGAGGATGAAAGACCAAACACGAGCTTTTTAGAGTCGTAAGACCAGTCGAGTCCTGAAATCACGCCATGTGGTACTTCGATCCTCTCCAGACTTTCAAAGTCTTCATCAGGAGAAATGATGAGAAGTTCTGAGTAACCTTCTCTGTTGAGTGTGAGCGCAATTTTCCTTCCATCTGGGCTTTGCTTGAACTCGTCCACATCATGCAAAGGATCTTGAAAGACGTACTCTATGCTTCTTTCATTCGGATATATTCTTGCGAGGCCTCGAAATTCTCTTCCAGCATCAGTGATAGAAAGGACTCCTCTTCCGGAAACATCGAATGTCGAAAATTCAAAAACTGCCTCGTCCGAGTGAGGAGTAATGCAATTCGCATTGCTATCGTCGCTAGTATCAAGGAGGAAAAGATCGTGGTTGAAAGGGCTGTGAAACTTCAAAAAGAGAATGCGAGAATCTGATTTCGGATCAAACTCCAAGGCAAAGTTCGTTTCATCACTCGCGTAAACCAAAGTTGCTTCTCTTGAATCAATTTTCTGAACGTATACGTCAAAGAAAGCCTGATTTCTCCGATTGGACGAAAATGTGATGATGTCTTCGCCCCTTGAGAATCCTCCAAATTTGTGAATTACACTTGGCTGATCGGTCAGACCATACAGTCTTTCTCCCTTGTTTTCAAGTAGCCTGATCTGAAATCTTTCGTTTCCTCCTTCGTCGACAGTATAAGCAATAAGATCCCTGCTTCGAGCGTAGCATAAAGAACCGACTCTCCTTTCATCTTCGAAGGAGAGGAGTTGTAGCGAGTATTTTTCCTCCCCGGAGAGTCCAACACTCCATACTTGTGGTATCCCAGTCAAATCAGATAGGAACGCTACACTCATTCCATCCGGTGCGAATTTTGGAGCTGATGCGGATTTGATGGTAAGATATCTACGAACTTCATAGAGGAACGTGTCAGTGAGATTTTCAGTAGACTGAGCTGACCTAGATGAAATCAAAGGCAAAACGCCTAAAGGGGGGAGAAGAGGGGTAGAGGATCGTGCTCCTGTTTTCAAGATTCTGACATTGAGAAATCTATTTGAAGCTTCACACTTTCTTGCTTCGGAGTGCTCTTATGAGTGCAGGAATAACACAATAGAGGTCGCCCACAACTCCGTAATCGCACTCCTGGAAGATTGGTGCATTCTTGTCGGTATTGATCGCTACGACTAGTTTCGAGTCTCTCATCCCAGTAAGATGCTGGATTTGCCCTGAGATGCCCACAGCTATGTAGAGCTTGGGCTTTACTGTTACTCCAGAAAGACCGACCTGCCTTTCCTCTGGCATCCATCCGAGATCCGATGTAAGAGGCCTTGAAGCTCCTATTACGCCGTTTAGCAATTGCGCAAGCTCATCAAGCAAAGAAAGGTCTTCCTTCTTCTTGAAGCCCCGACCAGCAGATATCACCACATCGGCATCCTTTATGTTGACCTTTCCAGTGGGTTTTTGGCTCCTTCCCACCACTCTTACTTCGGCTCCTGGATTGACCTCCAATGGTCTTAATTCTGGATTTGCTTCGCCCGTTGCTGGCTCATGGGCCTTCGGAGGTATGGTCATTACCACGGCATCTTTTGTCGAAATCTTAGCAATTGCGTTCCCACCCCACACGACACGTTCCGCGACGATGCGTCCTTCTTCAAGCCGAGGGTTCAATGCATCGGTTATGCAACCATACCCAAGGCGAGTCGCAAGACGTGGCGCGACCTCCCTTCCTCTTCTCGTTGCCGCCACAAGGACAAAGGAAGGCCTTGCCTCATTGCACACAATCTCAAGACCCTTAACCGCAACTTGCTCCTGCGAAACCAAGTTACTAGCATCATGCTTCAGCTCGTAAATTTTCGATACGCCTTTCACCGAAGCGATTTTGGACGCTCGAGTCTCTTGAGATGACGCGAGGACAACGGCTCGCACATCGACGGCTCCAAGCTTCTCAATCGCCGCGGTAACGAGCTCTGGCACCAACCTCGGATTCTCAGAGAAGATCACAGAAGTCATAGATTGCATCATCATCGCTTTTTCACTTCACTTCGATGCCTTCTTTGAGGAGAGCATCTGCTAATTTCGACGCAGTGTCTTCGGGGCTCCCTTCGAAAATTATTCTCTTTCGAGCCGACTTTGGGACATTCAGTGCTTCAACCTGTATCTTGGAACCAGTTTTTCCCACAAGAGAAAGCTCGGCCCCTAAAGACTGTGAGTTCCACTCTAGAATTTCTTTTTTGCCTGCGCTCATAATCTGAAGCAGCGTTGGAAATCTAGGCTGATTTATTTCACGTGAGATAGAGACGACCGCAGGCAGATCGCACTCAACAGTCTCTACGAGCCCTTCTTCCAGTGTTCGCTCGGCAGTGATCTTGTTTGATGATAGCTCAGAGATTTTGGTTACGAAGGTTATAAGCGGAATCTTGAGAAACTCTGCAAGGCTGGGGCCGACTATCCCAGAATAAATATCAGTTGAACCACTTGCGGTGATTACGAGATCAAATTTCCCGATTTTCTTCACTGCAAGAGATAGGACATAAGCCGTCCTTATGGCGTCAGAGCCGTCAAAGACTGGATCGACGAGTAGTCTTCCCTTGTCGCAACCCATCGCAAGAGCTTCTTTGATGCTCTTTCTTGCCTCCGCACCCCCCAAAGAGAGAACGGTGACCGAGCCTCCATGCTTCTCCTTGATTCTTACCGCTTCCTCGATTGCGTTCTTGTCATCGTCGCTGATCTTCGTTTTGGCCCCCTCGAAGTCAATCCTGTTATTGACACGATCTATTCTGAGGTCTGTCTCATCGTACACGTGCTTGATACAAACGATTATCTCTGGCAACTTTGCGCATCACTTCTCTCTTCAGCCTCATTTGTTTGAGACAATTGATTCTAAACCCTTCTCCAAGCAGTCTCTCTTTCTAAATACTAGGGATGGAGTGTGTGATTTTCCTGAATCGAATCACATGCACTCTAGCTTCAAGCACAATCAGCTTGCCCCAGTACCATTTCCATCCTTTGCTCGAACTCTTTAAAGGTGATTTCATCGACTTTGATGCTCAATGCATTTAGAAGGTAAGTTTGAACTTTCTTCACCCAGGCCACAGGTCTGGGACTTTTTGTCAGATCCAAAAAAATTTGGCCCGTGTCTTCCAGAACTCGAGGAACTCGAGCTTTCGGGAGAAAATTCATTCAAAGTGATAGTGAAAGTAGGGATACTGTTCTTTCGCGGCAAACTCAAATTCGACTTTACCATCAACGAGGAAAACCCTCCCTCACGAGTCAAGTTCGAAGGGGTAGGAAGGGGAGCTGGCGTCTCAATCAAGCTCTTTGTGAATGTTGACTTGTTTGAGAAAGCTAATCAAACCACAGAACTTGTATGGAGTGCAGAGGCCGAGCTTGGTGGCCTCCTCGCCGAAATTTCACAGAGCGTCTTGGAGAATAGCACGGCCAAATTTACCCTGCAATTCTTCCAGTGTGTAAAGTCGAAGCTCGAGCTAACAAGCAAAGGAGCTGGCTGATCGGATCAGCAAGGGAGGGAAAAAGTGAGAAGAAGAAAGCTGCTTTCCATCTAGCGATACGCCTCGTATTCCCTGCCCAGAACTGACGCAGCGATTTTGAGTTTCATTATCTCGTCCGTTCCTTCATATATCCTGCAGACTCTCACATCCTGCAGATGGCGGCCTGGTCTGAAGAGATAAGAATATCCTCGACCTCCAAAAACTTGAACCGCCCTATCAGCCGCATTCCACGCTGCATTCGAAGCGTAGAATTTAGCTTCTGCTATCATGTTATCTGCTGCCGACCGAACCCGCTGATCAGAAGGATTCAAATTATAGAGATCCTTGAGACGCGCAGCTTCGTATACAAGCAGCCTCGATGCGTCGAGCTCCGTCTTAATAATGGCTATGTGTTCTTGCACAAGCTGATGTTTTGCAATTGGCTTGCCATGTTGATTCCTCTGCTTCGAGTATCTTACAACCTCATCAAGGCAGTCTTCAATGACTCCTACACAGCCAGCCGCTACGCTAAGCCTTCCGCTCATCAGGGTTGTCATCGCGATCTTGAACCCGTCCCCTTCGTTCCCTAGGATGTTATCCTTAGGAACAGGATAATCGTTTAGCTCAAACATCCCGGTGTTTGTGGTTGGCATCCCAAGCTTAGTGGTAAGATCCTGTCTCATGAGGCTCTCACCTTTTGCTTCCCTTTCTTTGTCGATGTCAACTATGAAAGCACTCATCCTTCCATTCTCTCCTTTCGGATAGGCAAAAGTGACTATCGCGTCTGCTATCCCTGCATTTGAAATCAGATACTTGATCCCCTTTAGTACGAAATGATCGCCTTTGTCCTCGTATGTCATTTTGAGCTCAAGAGGATTGCTTCCCGCCTCAGGCTCCGTCAATCCAAAAGCTAGAATCTTCTCTGCCCTAGTCGATGGGATGAGGTATCGTTTCTTCTGTTCTTCGTTTCCCCACATTTGTATCGGTACTTGCCCAATCGAGGTATGACCAGAGAAGAAAGTACGGATTCCTGTTCCTTCCTTTCCTATTCTTTCAAGTGCCTTCGCATATGTGACGGAATCAGCCCCTCTTCCACCATATTTCTTTTCGATTGGGATGCCGAGTAGATTATACTTCTTGCAGAGTGGAATTAGCTCATCGTTGTAAGTGTGTTCAATGTAATGGATCTCTTCTTTGGGTCTTAGCTCAACGCAAAATTCTTCGACATCTCTCATCAAGGAATCGAATTCTGATTGCTCCAAAGCTTCTCTCTTATCTCCTAGAATTTGTACCTCTTGCGTGCTGTGCTGGTGCTCTTCGTCCTTTATTTTCCGCTTTGAGACTCTTTATGCCTTTCAGCTGCCTTGTTTTCTGGAATCCAGCGTGTAAGTAGGTCGGTGCGTTTCCCTAAAGAGTTGGGGAAAGAACTCGCATCAACCCACGAGAGAAGAAGAAGGAGGAATGTTTCAGAGAATAATCTCTGAAAGTATTGAAATTGCTCTGTTCAAGCCCCACAGATGGAGCCATCTACTTAATGCTGACTCGGTATCATAACTTGATCTTTGAAGTTGACCTGTCTGAAATCTTTCTCGTCATACTTGCTGCGGTACTCTTCGATTTCTGGGTGCAGGATCATGGCAAGAATTTCGAGTCCATCGACTATGCGAGGCCCAGGTCGGCTGAAGTAGGCGCTTCCATCAGCAGCATACACATTGCCTCTATTCACAGCTGGCAAATCATACCAGCCCTCCAGCCTCGATAGAAGCTTGGTCTCCCTTTCTGCTCTTTGCACATCGAAGCCGCAAGGGGCCACAATCAAGTAGTCTGGTGAGTAATCTCTGACTTGGCCCCAATCGACCCTTATCGAATCTCTACCAGGTTGACCGAGCCCATCTTCTCCTCCCGCAATTTCGATTAACTCCGGCACCCAGTGTCCAGAACACATTATCGGGTCAGTCCATTCAAGAAAGAAAACTTTCTTCTTCTTTCTTTTGGAACTGAGGGTTCTCTTTTCGATTTTCTCCACCTCTTGTCGAACTTTTGCAATTCGACTTTCAAGGAGGAGTCTGCATTTCCTTGCTTTGTCCAACTCGTTGCAGCTTCTTCCAACATCCACGATGGATGATAGTATATCCTGAAGGGTGAAAGTGTCTATTGAGATAACCTTCGGTTGCTTTGAAAGTTTTGACGCCGCAGTGTACACTTCTCCATATGAAACTGCGCAAACTTGGCAGAGTTTTTGTGTGAAGATTATGTCAGGTTCGAGGGATTTTAGCATCTCGAAATCGAGCTCGTAGATACCCTTCCCCTTTTGGAAGCTTTCTCTTACCTGAGCATCGATCTGAGCGCTTGTGACGCCTTCGCTTGAGATCGCACTTTTCGTGAGTTTTGGCTTCGATTTCACGAACTCGGGGTAGTCACATTCGTGTGATACGCCGACTAGCTCATCTGTGAGGCCGAGGGCGCAAACCGTCTCTGTGACACTGGGTACAAGTGAACATATTCTCAATGTGTGTGTCGTGAGCGATCACTTTGCTTTTTGGGTTCGGAACAACCAGCTTAAGTTCGGCAACCCGATAGGAAAAAGATTTTTGCTTGCTTCAAGAGGGTAATTATCTCTCAAGAGAAGATAAGTAGAATTGCGCACTCTACCATCCAAGAGAGCTTCAAAGATTTTCGAGCGAATAGAAAAATCTGATGAATTAAAGAAAAAGCCTAAATGTTTTGTTCTTGCAAATGGTGCTGAACCTCACATAGATGCATCTTTCTTCTATGTTACGGGATTCCCATGTGGCCTATTCGAAAGATCATTTCTAATAGCGAAAGAGGGAGATGGCATATCAGTTTTTACAGGCCCGCTCGAAGAGTCTATTGCAAGGGAAAACGCAAACGGGATAGAAGTTGTGGTTGAAAGCGATGAGAAAAGACTTTATGAAAAAATGAAGAACTCTCTCGGTTCAAATCACAACATAGTTGGCATAAACTCGGCTGAGCTAACCTTCGAATCCTACTGCAAGATCAAATCCATTTTCAAGAATTCTAAATTAGTTGATGTTGGAGACGCGATCGCAAATGCAAGATGCGTCAAAGATGATGTTGAAATCGAAAGGATTAGGAAGGCTTGTGACATTGCATCTAAGATATACAAAAAGATTCCTTCAATTTTGCGCGAGCGTATGACTGAGAATGAAGTTGCTGCGGAAATGGCGTATGAAATGCAGAAAGCTGGTGGAACAGGCCTTGCCTTTGACTCAATAGTCGCGTTTGGAAAGAATAGCGCGCTTCCGCATTATTCGGCAGGTCAGGGCAGACTGCATGAAGGTCAATTTGTCCTTCTCGATTATGGGGCAAGATACAACAGATATTGTTCCGACATTACACGAACGCTCGTATTCGGGAAAGCGAATGAAAAGCAAAGAAGGATGTACGAGGTAGTCAAGGAAGCGCTCCAGGTAGGAAAGGAAAACTGTCTTACAACTAAGACTGGCGAAGAAATCAATTCTTTGGTAACTGATGTGATCAACTCGACAGAGTTCAAGGGGAGGTTCATACATTCGACTGGACATTCGATAGGGCTCTCGGTGCATGACCCGGGGCCTGGACTTTCCAAGAGAACCAAGACTAACCTCGAGCCTGGGATGGTATTGACAGTTGAACCAGGCATCTACATCCCCGGCTTCGGTGGTGTCCGAATCGAGGATGATGTTCTTGTGACAAAGGACAAACCGAGAGTTTTAACTTCAGCAACGAGAGAGTTGATCGAAGTCTGACTAGTCACTCAAGTAAACGAAAGAATTGGGAAACAACAACAACAAAAAGAACTGAGCGATGAATGTACTTGAGCTTCCTTTCACTTCAATTGGCTTTGTGGCATCGTATTGATCTTTCACGGTGTTGAAAATCTTCTCTTGAGCCAGCAAGCTTTAGAAAACGAAGAACCGAGTCCGATAAAGATCCTGCAACTTATCAGGAAGACGATCAGCTCGAGAGCAAACGATACAGCGCTTGGAAGGATCAGCTCTGAACCAGAGTCGACTCCATTCAAGGTTCTCATTTCGACAATTCTTTCTGCAAGGACTAGAGATTCTGTCACAGAGCAAGCTTCTACTCGACTTTTTCAAAAGTATCCGGATTCGAAATTTCTCTCAAAAGCTAACTGGAAATCAGTCGTGAAGCTGATCAAGCCAGTGAATTTCTGTTACGGAAAAGCAAAGAGAATAATTGAAGTTGCAAAACATCTGGAGAAGGAATTCGGCGGAAATGTTCCAGAGAAAATGGATGAATTACTGAAGCTCCCTGGAGTAGGGAGGAAAACCGCCAATTGCGTTCTTGTTTATGCTCTCAAGAAGGCGGCCATTCCAGTCGACGTTCATGTGCATAGGATATCAAACAGAATAGGTCTTGTTAAGACGAAGACCCCGGAAGAAACAGAGAAATCTCTTTCTCTAATTTACGATAAAAAGCATTGGCCCGAGATCAATGAGCTCTTTGTCAGATTTGGGCAATCAGTATGCACTCCGAGAACTCCAAAGTGCTCTATCTGTCTTGTAAACAAATACTGCAATTATTACAAGACAAGCCTTAAAGAAGGCAAAAGAGGCAGGATGAATTAACTAATAGTTTGAATTCTTATTTTTCTCCGAAGAAAATAGCCTTAAAGATTCAGCTCGAGGTTTGCGACTGAGTTTCTGTTTCCCCGCTTTTGCTTTGGTCAGATGATGTCTCGTCTCTCTTCTTCTCTTGATCCTCAGTATTAGCAGGTTTGCCTCGGTTTTCTCCGCCTTGTTCAGCGTCTTTCCCTTCAGTGGGTTGACCCTGAGGTTCCTGAGCCGTCAATGGAGTCCCGATGCGTGGACGTACTGGTTGCGAAACACCCGCTGAGCTTGTAATTGGTTTTCCGATAACCGGCCTTGCAACCGTTGTCCCAATCGGCTTTCCGATGACTGGTCTGCTCTTCTGCGCTTGAGGAGAGGAGGACGAAACAGTATTGGGCCCGGTAACTGGAGCCTCTGAACTGCTCCCGAGCATAGAAGTGCTCCCTTGAGGCGCACCGGCATTGCTTGATTCGGGCTTTTCGGTTGCTGATCTAGTAGCTGGTGGAGATTGCTCGACTGACGGAGAAGAAGAGGTAGGACGGGGAGAAGAGGGGGGCTGTGCCCCGCCAATTGGCTTTCCTATTATCGGCCTGCCGATCGTTGGCCTGCCAGTAGGGGCCTGCGAAGGTCCCGTTGCTGAAGGTTGAGAAGCTAAAGAAACAGACGCTGAGCGAGGTTGCGGTGATTGGGTTGTGAACACCTCCATCGAAACTGGCTTGAGATGCTCAGCCTTCTCATCTCTTTTCTTGCTCGGTTCCCTAAGCCAAGATAGACCCTGGACGTACTTGTTCAAATCTTCAGACATGAGTTCGATATTTTTCGTGATTTCTTCAATTTTCTTTTTCAGAACAATCCTCGTCAAGCGGTTCGATTTTTCGTAGCGCTGCTTCAATCCTTCCAACTGTTTCTTGTGTTCTTCTAGGGATTCTCTTAGAAACTTTTCGTAAGGAGTAGGTTCTGGCATGCTGTCGGTTTGCATTTTTTCCTCTACCTCACCCTTTGTCAAAAATCCATTAACTCGATGGCATAGGAAGGGATGACTGGAGAAACGATCTCATGGTGAGACTCGCACTCATAATAATTAGCACTGCATTGCATTTTTAACCCTACCCCTCACTCTTTATTCAGTCATTCTTTGGCTGGAACCGTGCAAACGATTTCATCTCTTTATTTGTCTCCCTTTTGTTCAATCTTGGAGTCTGTCTCTTTGATTTGATCTATCTTGTCCTTGCGATCTTCATTCTAACATACGGGCTCTTAATTTTCCGCAGAATACGTGGGCGGTCATTTCCAATCTGGACCTCTATGGTCGTGGGAGCAATTCTGATGATATCCACCTTCTCGATTTCACCACTCGAGGCACTTCAATCGATCGACTGGCGTGTCATCGGTTTTCTTTTCGGAATGCTTGTGCTGACTGCTGGCTTTGAAAAGTCCGGTCTTATTGACTACATAGTACTCACAATTTTGAGACGATCGAACGGATCGAATCGGCTAATCGGAGGGATAATTGTTGGATCAGGCCTTCTTTCGGCGCTACTCGTGAATGACACGATAGCCCTACTTTGGACTCCAATAGTCTTGGGAATCGGCTCTAAGCTTTCGGCGGATGAAGATAAGCCGCTACTCATGCCTCTTGCTTTCGGAGTAACTGTAGGCAGTGCACTTACGCCGATTGGGAATCCGCAAAATTTACTCGTCGCACTTGACAGCGGGATAAGCAGGCCTTTCACCGCTTTCCTCTCTTTCCTTTTGATTCCAACATTGGTCTCGCTTGGAGTTCTCTTCCTTATCTGTAGACTAGTGTTCAGAAAATTTTACAGAAAGCTTGACTCGAACATTGCTAGGAAGAAAGAGAATGGTATTCTGTTAAGAGAACCGTCGAGTGCAATTTCAGATTGGAAGCTTGCGAGGCAAAGCTCAACCTTGATGGGTTTACTCATAATCTCATTTGGGATTGCCGAAGCCTTTCCCGTTCTGGGAGATTTTGGAATCAACATCAGCTCTCTTGCTCTTGCCTTTGGAATACTTCTACTCGTCATTAGCGAAAAGAGGTCGATTCTTCTTTGGGGGATGAGCTGGGGAGTGCTTGTATTCTTTGTGGGGATGTTCGTTGTCATGAGAACTGTTTGGGACTCTGGGATAGGATCAAGGTTGCTAGGCATCCTTCCGAGCCCCGACCCATCTGAACGAGCCCAAAGTGTCGGCTCTATAATGCTTGTCTCAATACTCCTAAGTCAGATTCTAAGCAACGTCCCTTTCGTGCAGCTTTACGCATACAACATGCACTCAATCGGGATAGGCCCTTCAAACGTGGTGGCCTGGATGGCTCTTGCGGCAGGAAGTACTCTTGCGGGAAATCTAAGCTTGCTTGGAGCGGTGAGCAACGTGATAATACTCGACGCTACGGAGAGCAGAAGAAGGAAACCATTTTCTTTTCTCGAATTTTCAACCGTCGGTTCTCTCGTCACGTTTATCACAGCTTTGATTTTCTTTTTCTTTCTTGCATTGGGGCTCTGAAGTGGCCATCGCGCTTCCGGGGGGGGGAACACCAAATCCCAGTTTGGCCTCTCTCTTGGTTTACATGCAGGAATTCCGATATCTCAAAGACAGGCGGATTACCTTGATTCCTTCAAGGGATTAGAAAAATTGCGACAGAAGGAGGTTTCTTGTCAATCTAACCTACTAGAAATTCTGTCGCAAAACAATAAGCCAGATAAGCATTTCTTTGCATTAATCTCTGCAAGTCCGAATCTGATCTCGTTGTTTCGTTTTTCCTCTCATTCATCACTCTTATCTTTCTCAAATAGATCTTTTGGTTGCTGAATATACGAGCATGTCTTCGGATCCCTTATTCTAGTCCGCTACGAATAACTCCATCGAGCATGATCAAAAGTCTCTTAAATTCGAGCTTTGTGCCGGGAGAGGCAGTTCTAAAAATCAGAACAAGAAACGCTGCCCCCAATTTGAGAGTGGTTATTCGTAGCCCTCCAACATATTAGAATTTGACATTACAACAAAAAGAGGGCCGTTTATAGCTTGAACTGGAAAGAACACAGGTGAAGCGCCGACTTGATCGTAAAATTTCTTCGACTACTCGTGAATAATTATCGATTTAATTGCAATTTGTATAAGAAATCATAAAAGAAATGCGCTGAGATAAAGATTATTATTTTGTTGCGATGTCCAAATCATCTCGTCGGTCATCAATGAATTCTCGTCTTATCGTGATCCTCCTTGCTGTGATTGCGTCCGCACTGGTGGGAGTAGGTGTCCCATTCGCGATGGCAATAGGCACTGAGCCCACAAAGAATCTACCAGCTCCTTCTGATAATCATGCTTTAGCGCCGACTTGCGCAAATCCCTGTCCTGGCTGGGATTATTTTGTTTATTACAACTCGACAACGGGAGAAATTGTTGCGGTGGAGGGATGCCTGCCTAATATTCCACACCAGCCTTGTCCTGGGGGTATTGAACCATCTGGAATATCGGTCATCAACTAAACAGGCAACCCACTCATTCCCCAGCTTATGTCGACGACTCAATTTTCATGTTATTTTGTAGATCGTGCAACATTACAGATATCAGAAGAGCAAACATGTAGGTAGGGAAGCGGATATCAATGCGAGCGAGCATTCTAATTGGAGCATTTCTTTTACCTTTAGCGCTTTTTGTCTCTCGGTTCATTTCACTTTTTGCTTATCGATTCTGCGGTGACCGGTATTGGCACCTATAGCACGCAGATTAATGTCGGTTCTTATTCCACGTATTCTCCTTTCGCTTGTCAGAACCAAGGTCCTTCTGGAAAATTATGATCTGTCACCTCCGAAATCGGTCTTTGCGGAGGATAATCTCCAGTACGTTACATTTCATTTCAAACTGGATGATCGCGGCAGCTCTGGAACTTCGGTGACCGCTGGAGGTCCAATTTTCTATTGGATTGAACAGGGAGTGATTTGGTCAAGTACTATGACCGCAGGAATGAGTGCAAATATGAACGTTTTTTACTCAATCAACAATGCGGACTCGCAAAGTCAGTGTTTTGTGATCGATGTTTCTCCGTTCTATCAATAGAAGGTAGTTTTTTGATATTGCGCACCTGAAAAAAAGATACTCCTCCTAGTCATCAGTGTGGGACGTTGCACTATCATTTATTCATGCAATTTTGATTTGGAATACTCGCAAACATAATGTGTCAATTTTTACCAGTCATTCACTTGCCTATCCTAAATCAATTCGAAGCCCATCAAATGCAACTTGCACATTTTCAAATAGCGGTTTTGCCTCTTCTATCATTTCTCCAGGAGATTCGTATTTGTCATTGACATGAGTCAGAATGAGGCGGCTGGCCATGGCCTTTCGGGCGATCTCAGCGGCTTGAGAGGGAACAGAATGTTTCGTCTCAAGAGCTCGCGGAAGATCCTTTCTAAGAAAAGTGGCCTCATGTATCAAAACTCTAACTGCCCTTGCGAGCTCTTCCACTTCCCCACACGGTACCGTGTCTCCGGTATAGGCAAGAGTCAAAATCTCGCCTCCTTCTTTCGCTGTCTCGAGCCTGTAGCCCAAGCAAGGAATAGTGTGATTCATTGCCAACGTTTTCACATTCCAAGTGCTTGAAATTGAGAAATGCTCGCGGCCGGCCAGTTCCTTGATTTGAATCTTGAAATTCCGGTTGAAAGCAACCCTCGTAGATCTCTCAACCGCTGCAAAATAATCTTCCAACCCTTTCGGGCCGTAAATCATAAGATCTTGCTCCCGCTTTTCGATCGCCATAGTCTCGATGATCTGGGCGAGACCGCTCACATGATCGGAATGCAGGTGAGTGATCAGTATTCCCCTGATTGAGAACACGCTCTCGCCACTCTGAATTATTCTGCGCACAGATCCGTCGCCACAATCCAACAAAATACAACTTGTTGAGCCGTTGGAGCCAAATTCACTTGGAGCTCCGGATTGATTGGTCTCATCGGAGATGACTCCGATGCAGGAAAATCCTCTTTCCTTGCTTGGAACTGCAGCAGAGGTTCCAAAAAACTTCAAAGAATGCCTTTGCATGCTCATGGTCTCAGTTCTCCTTCCACAGGAACTAACATTTTCCTTTTTGAAATACCGTGTGACCTTCAGAGTAGGATTCTATTTCGTTTTCTTCTTTCGCTTTGCAGGCCCCTGCAATTTTCCCGGATGGTGCATTGGCATTTTCTGCACCGGGGAATATTCCTCTTTACTCCCTATTTCTGAGATTTTGTAATTATTTGCTCTAGCCCAAGATCTTAGAAGATCCAAGGCGAGTAATACGTCATCTGCAGTATTGTCAAGACTGAGTTTGTGGAGCTCGTCCTCCACGTTCATTTCCATGTAATCAAAACCGTCGAGATCTTCGATCCGCACGTGCCGCTTAAGCTCCGGCGAGTTGATCTCGAAAGTCACGCTCCTTGCCTTATCATCAGTCATTATACTGATTACGAGGAAGCCGTCTCCCTCGATTGTGAGCTCCCTATCCGAAATTTTCCTTATTCTGAGAGAGCTCCCACGAAGATGTGAGGTGAGAAATTCGATCAGAGATTCCTCCGAGACACCCGGAGGCTCGTTTATGGGATTGTTCTTTGCCAAAGGAGGATGATCATTCCCGTTTTGTAAGGTTGAGCGAAACAAGCTACGCCAAGGTATAACGATAACCGGTTGCTATTTGAGAAATATAATAGCACTTTCCCCATATTCGCTCTCCGCGCCTTCTTGGCCTGGGACAAGAAGCCGATTTAACACTCACAAGCTGATGCCCAATCTCAGCTAAGCTGGCCACTTGAATTCCAGCTGAGGTGGCACAAGGATTGAGAGAGTTGTGTAAATAGGGGTGTAGGATTAGACTTTCCTTTCAGGCCTTTGATGAAGGCCTACTAGACGTGTTTAACGAGCCAGACGATGCAGATGCTGCCTGTGCCTCGAGGGGTCTTGACTCTGAAGTAGACGAACTAGTAGGAGATCTTGTGTGATTCTCTCCTGATCCTCTTGAAAGGGGTAGCTGCTGTTGTTGCGGGAGAACAGGTTCCTTTGCTTCCTTCCTCCAGAGAGAATCAGGAACGCTTTGAGCCTTATTTGCATATCTTGCAAGAGTGAAAAGAAAATCTGATAACCTGTTTGCATAAGCGAGTATTTTCGGATCAAGAGGCTCAGTGGAAGCAAGTTCAACGATGCGCCTCTCAGCTCTCCTCGAGACCGTCCTTGCGACGTGCAACCTTGCACTCAGGTCAGTCCCGAATGGAAGAATGAACGATTTTAAAGGTTGAACTACTTCGTCCATCTTGTCAATGCTGCGCTCAAGAAATTCAATGTCAGAATCCCTCACAGAGTACGCTGGATCTTCGTTTCCAGCGAGAACGGTCCCTAGCGCGAAGAGTTTGTTTTGAACGGCCTCGAGAACCGAATCGATGTAACTTAGAGCTTCTCTTGAGCCTGAAGATCCTTCGTGAATTGCCGCTCGAGCCAGTCCGATGTGCGAATTTACCTCGTCTATTGCACCATAGGCTTCGACGCGTATATTGTCCTTCCTTACTCTCTTGCCGCCAAAGAGGCCAGTTTCCCCTTTGTCTCCTGTTCTGGTGTATATTTTCAAAATTGAATCTTTACTTCTCTTTATTGAGGAGAGAGAAGCAAATCAATAACTCGATCTGACTAGGATATTTGTTTTATTCTCTCCATCTTCTTGTTTAGAATCTGCGGCTTGGCTTAACTGATGCTTCTTCTAAAATCAAACAAGCTTTTCGAAGAAGAGAGAAGAAATATCCGCCTTCGCTTTGCAGGCAGAACGCATTCATAGACGAATATGTGGATAGAACAGGAAGACCATGCAGATGAACTCTGAAACGAAAGAAAGATCAATCTCCTATTCGATGGCCAACGAGCAAGAAAATTTACTCAAAATTAGAACCGCTCTTGTGAGCGTCCACGATAAAAGGGGTCTCTTGCAACTTGGCGAGAAGCTTGTTTACTTTGGGGCAAAAATAATTGCAACCGGTGGAACTCTTAAGCACCTTCTTGGTGGTGGATTGCCCGCGCAGTCGCTTGAAGATCTTGTCCGATATCCTGAGATGCTCGACGGGAGGGTCAAAACGCTGCAGCCTGAAATATTTGCTGGCCTTCTCGCAAAGAGATCAAGCGACGATCACTTGAGGCAGCTGCGGGAAAGAAACCTTCTTACAATTGATATGGCAGTGTGCAACTTTTACCCATTCGTAGCTACGGATTCAGGAGAGCACTCCTCCATTGATGAAGTGCTTGAGATGATTGACATCGGGGGTCCATCAATCGTTCGTGCCTCCGCAAAGAACTTCCATTCTGTCTGTGTCGTTCCCTCTCCAGAATTTTACTCAAAAGTGATCCAGGAGCTAGAAATGAATCGTGGATACATTTCGCTCAATTTTCGAAAGGAAATGGCAGTCAAGGCATTCGAGCAAGTAGCCGCATACGATATTTCGATATATAACTCTCTTCAAAGAAGGCTCTGCGAGGGAAAGCTCTTCCCTGATTCTTTCTTCTTATCGGCGAGAACGTACGAGTCTCCAAAGTACGGAGAGAATCCGAACCAGAAGGCAATGATCTACGCTCTTGAAGGTGTCTCTGGAGGAATACCGTCTTGGAGTCAGCTCGCAGGAGAGCCGCGTTCTTACAATAATTATCTTGATATAGCAAGCTCATACGAAATACTTGAAGGATTTGAGGATAAGCCCGCCGCTGCGACTGTAAAGCACGGCCAGATATCTGGGTTTGCTTTTTCAGTCAGCTTGGCTGATGCATATTCACTCGCCCATTCCTGCGACCCAGAGGCAGATTTTGGGAACACGACCATTTTCAACAGGATCGTGGATCGCGAAACTGCTTTACTCGTGGGAAGCGGCGCAAGTGCTGAAGAGGAGCAGATCAAAACAAGCAAGAAAGATGAAGCAATTGTGAAAAACAAGCCGGAGCAGCACCAACGACAACCATCACCGGTCTACACTGAAATCGTAATCGCCCCCGATTACGAGCCTGAGGCTCTTGAGATTCTGAAATCGAAGCAAAAGAAGAAGATCCGGATCATCAAAGCGGGTGAGGGCTCGAATTATCGATTCGACGTAAAAGTAAAACAGGGTGTGGTCCTGGTTCAAGAGCTACAGGATTACAGAAAGAAACTTGACCCTTCAAAGCCGACTGTGGTGACAGAGAGAAAGCCAACCCAAATCGAGACAAGAATAATGCTTCACCTCTGGGAGCTCGTCAGGCGAGTTGAATCAAACGGAATCGTCATAGGTAATGGAGAGTCCAGTACTGATGGGAGCATAAGAAGGCTCTGGACGCTCGGAGTAGGATCGTTTCGAAAGAGAAACGGCGCGACGAAGATCGCGCTCGACAACGCGGGAGAAAGAGCTAGGGGCGCATATTGCGCTTCAGACGGTTTCTTTCCCTTTTCCGATAGCATAGATCTCTTGGGGAAGGCCGGAGTCAAAGGAGTTATCCAACCTGGAGGTTCATTGCGAGACAAAGAAGTGATCAAAGCGGCGGATGATTATAGGATCGCAATGCTCTTTACTCATGAGAGAGCCTTCAAACACTGATACTTTCAATGGACCTTAGTTCAGTTTAGACTCCATAACGGGAAAAGAGCGCCTTTGATCTTGTTGTAATGGTATCAAACCAAGATAATCGAGAAGCTTTAGAACTCTAATACCTTCTCCCACAGCAGAAGACGAAAACGAGTAAGGAGGAAAGTAGAAGTAGAATAATAAGAACTTGATAGACTCATGCCATCGCTCAAAGGAGCTCTTTTGGATGAGGAGTTACTAACGTATCTTCGAGAATCTCGAGTCGGGTATCTAGCCACAATGAATGAAGACGGTCAGGCACATATCGTGCCAGTGGTCTTTGCAAGTGACGAGAAGGGAATCTATTTCGTCGTGGACAATAAGCGAAAGAATAGAAGAGTAGGAAAACTCAGGCGCATTGAGAACATCGAGAGGACCGGAAGAGCAACCTTTCTCGTCGACACATACTCGGAAGATTGGACCAAGCTCAGCTTTTTGTTGACATACTGCAGGGCGAGGGTTCTCTCATCTAGTCAAGATCGCGAAAAGAAGAAGGAGATAGCGTCACTTCTCAAGGAGAAATATCCACAGTACGCAGGAATGTATGGTGAAAAGGAATACTTCCCGGAACCCGATAATGCAACCTTTGTCTGGCTGGAACCTGAGAGAACAACTTTCTGGAGCGAGGAGAAGGAAGAAGCCCTTCCTAAAACCTAATATAACATACGTCATATTATACAAGGTCGAGGTTCGGCATGAGCGTTACCACTACAACAACAACGAGAAGGGAGTATGCGCACCCAGAAGTCCTTGTTAGCACGAATTGGGTACTAGAGCATCATAAGGATGCCAATGTGAGGATAGCAGAGGTCGACTATGATCCAACATCTAATTACAACCAAGGCCATATTCCGAGCGCAGTGCTATTTGATTGGAAGAAGGACATCAACGATCCAGTTCAGAGGGACATTCTAAGCGCACAACAGGCAGAGGATCTTCTTTCAAGAAATGGCGTGTCAAACGACACAACTCTTGTTCTTTATGGTGATTTCAACAACTGGTTTGCCGCTTTTGCTTTCTGGGTCTTCAAGTATTACGGCCTACAAGATGTCAGAATCATGAACGGCGGCCGAAAGAAATGGATTGAAGAAGACAAGCCTCTTACAAAGGAAGTTCCATCCTTTCCACGAGGGAATTTCCGTGCAAGCGCTCCCGACGAGTCTATAAGAATATACCTTGACGAAGTCAAGCGGAACCTCAAAACTAACAAGGATCTGGTTCTCGTAGACGTAAGGAGCCCGAAGGAATTCACTGGAGAGATACTGGCTCCTCCGGAGTACCCTACGGAACACGCTCAGAGGGGCGGGCACATACCAGGAGCCGTAAACATTCCTTGGTCACAAGCGGTCAATGAGGACGGGACTTTCAAATCTCCTGAGGAGCTTGAGAAACTTTACGCAAGTAAGGGAGTTCTTCCTGACAAGGACATCGTTGCCTATTGCAGAATAGGCGAGAGATCCTCGCACACCTGGTTTGTTTTGAAGTACCTTCTAGGTTATCCGAAAGTCAGAAACTACGACGGCTCGTGGACAGAATGGGGAAACATGGTCCGCAATCCAATCGAAAAATAGAACCGATGATGGGGCGGGCCGGCTAAGTGAACTACGAGATTCTTTCCACTTCACTTAGTCTTCCTAACCAAAAAGTGGTAGATATTTCCCTCCTTCCTTGATTCCAAAAACTCATTTCCCGTTTGATCAGACCATCTCAAGATTTCCAAATCTGAAGTGGGATCATCTGATACTATGTGAACGACCGTGCCGATTCTGGCGCGAGAGAGCAAATCATTCAGGTTGACCAGGGTCGCGGCGCATTCAACTCCGACTGCATTAAGCTCCTCGTCAGGAAGGGCTTTGAAGCATCTCACTTTGAGCTCTTTTATCCTTCGCTGAATCGCCGCTTGTGCTTCCTTGGCAAGCGGCAGTTGTTGAAGGTCATTTTCCGAAACCTCAGTCAGCTCACAGATCCATCCTTTCTCGTAGGGGGATTCATTCAGCAAGCTAGGATGTGCACTTAGCTCATTGTTGAAACCCAAAACCGATGCGCCCACTGGAGATCTGATTGCGCCGAAATACTTCGAAGATTCAATCGTCCCGACGCTCTGTTCCCTCTTCACGCTTTGGAGTCCTGTTTTGAGATTGATCTTGGTGATTCTGCCTGCAAGGAACGAGAACCAAGTTGTAATTCCCATCTTGAAGCGGCCAGAGTCCACCTGACTCAACCACACATCATTGTTCAGGTCAATGTAGATGTTCTCTGGAAACTCGCAGTACTCGACTTCCATTTTATGATTCAGCCTTTCTCTATAAGCGGTGAGACGTAAACAAAGATAAGAGGAAGAAGAAGAAGAGGAAAAAGGGATCTCTGAAGAATCTCAACTTTCCTAAATGTTCGAGCTTTGAAAAAATTCAACAAACAAAAGAACCCGAGAACAGGCTTCTCATATTTCCTCTCGTCAGGTTTGCAGCATCATCATCTTATAGCAACCGAAAGAATGAGGAAAAGAAAACCAACGATTGCTATCACGAGCTCTGACGCTGCTGAAACCTTTAATTCAAACCCGACGAGCTCACCAAGAACCAATATTGCTAGCCCGATGAGGAAGAAGGGGTATCTTAGCGCACTCGAAACCATTCTCTTTTCTTCGCTCTGTCCCACGTTCTTTTTTACTGCCTTCAGTGAATTGAGAGAAAAGTAAAATCAAGATTGAGCCCAGCAGAGAGCCCTCGAAGATATAGATCCGTGAAGAAGAATGTCAGAAGGCTTATCCAAGCAAGGGACTCGTGATGGGAGTTCCACCACGACTGGAAATTGAAAAGCGATTTTCTCACTCGCCCGGCCGCCACGCAGGAATAGCAATCAATGTTGCCACCGATCAAATGGCGGAGCGCATGACACGAGAGAGCCCATGCCGTAAGGGTCAACGCGTTTGCGAGGAGAACGAGCGTCCCGAGCCTTAGGACGAAACCGCCAGAGAAAGTCATTGAGTGGTAAACGTCATAGAAGAAGAAGGGAAGTATTGCAAGGCCTGCATATAGGAAATACCTGTGAAGGTTCTCCAGCTGAAAGATTGCATTTCTTTCTCCGGTGTACTTCCTTTTCTCACTCTCTTCTCTACTCCTTGCCTGACAGCCGAGGGGATGGTGGAAAAGATGCCGGTGATAGTCCTTCCTGTATGCGTAACAAGTGAGTCGAAATGCTCCTGGAAGGGGGAGAATGAGGATTGTCGGACTGTAAAAGGGGTCTATGTAACCGCTGAATTCGTTGACTGGAAAAGTAACAACTGCCCAAGCACCCACCACAAGAATTGCTATGAAAGTCCAAAGCCGCCAGTTTGGTTCGAAAAGCTCGTATGGCACAAGATACCTACGAAGCGCAGACTTTTGCACTCTTTTATATCCGCCAGCCGTTCCAAGCTTCTTCTCTCTCAATTTTTGCTATTAATATGTTGCTTGAGGCTCCTAGGTGTCGCGGGACGAAAGAAAAACTGTATTCATCGAGCCCGACCAGCTTTGTTCTTTTCCTCACTCTGCTGCCTCCTCGGTTCGAACTTCCATAATCCAGAGTCTAGGAGTAACGCACTTATTGAATAAGACACAATACAAACCTCCGATGAGCAATGGATGTTGAAGAGAGAAATCTACATGGCTCTTTCATCCTTCAATTCTCTTGTCCGATTTTTCCACAGAGTTGAGCAGTAAAGGAAATGAGTTGGGGAACCCTAGCTGGCGAGAAAAGGATTGAAACGGAGATCGAAGCAAAACCGAGAGAGCATCCGCCTGGCCTTAGGTTTCTTGGAGCAAATGCTCTAGTTACTGGAGCCGGCCGCGGCTTTGGTAGTCTCATTGCTAGAAGCCTCGCCCTCGAGGGAGCAAACGTCGTAGTTGCTTTTAACACCTCGAAGGAAGGGGCAGAAAAGGTGGCTGAAGAAGTCAGGAAAATTGGTAGACGCTCCATGATTGTAAAGGCTGACATTACAAAGTGGAATGAGGTCAGGGAAATGGCAGAGAGAGTATGGAGTGAGTTTGGTCCGATAGATGTTTTGATAAACAATTCAGGGGACGTTTCTAGCAAGCAGATGTCTTGGCGACAGATCAGCGAGGAAGCAATTGATCAAACACTTGCAGTTGACATCAAAGGAACACTGTTTGTGACGCACGAGGTAGGCTCAAGGATGCTTGAGAGAAAATCTGGAGCAATAGTGAATGTGGCCTCAAACGTCATAGTTACTGGAAGTCCGAGGGCTCCTCAATACGCCGCTTCAAAATATGGAGTCATCGGTCTCACAAAATCGTATGCCCTCGCCTTTTCGCCTTGGGTCAGGGTTAATGCTGCTTGTCCAGGTTATATGGACACGGAAACAACTACCAAGAGGCCAGACTGGACCCCAGAGAGGAGAAAATGGATAGTCGATCACACACCGCTCAAAAGGATTGGAAAACCCGAACACATCGTCCCAGTGGTTTTGTTTCTCGCCTCAGACGATGCTATCCATATGACAGGAAACATCGTTATCGCAGACGGCGGTTTCTCGATGCCTGGCGCATAGAATAGGATGAGGGAGAAAAGGAAAAGTGGGAGGCAAAAAATTTCAAGACAAATGGGAGGAGGCAGAGTCATATTTCAGTTCTCTCCTAATTTCAGAAACACTAGCAAGGAAAAAGTAAGAATACGCTGAGCAAGCGCATCGATTGAAAGAAGGCAAAAGAAAAAGAATAGAGTTTGGGTCCATATTTGATCGAACACAGAGAAGAAGACCAAAAGATGGAAATTGTCATTGAACCCTGGAAGAAGCTTGTGATTCACGAGCTCCTTGAGTACAAGTTCGAGGATCTTGCAAAACTAGTCGCTACTCAATCAGTGCAACAGGGGGGAACGGCAATTCCAACAATAAGCTGGGCCGAGGGCGTCGCGTTTCTCATCAGCCCCTTCCCGGATGAAAGCGAAGTGATAATCGAGGAAAAATTGAAGGGTATAATTCATTATAATACTGTGCTTTTTGCACTCAAACAACCTTTTGAGGCAGAGATATTTCTGCGTGGACACAACATTAGGATAAACCTCATAGATGTGGGAACTAATGACATCTTCAGGCAGCTTGCAGAGACTCTCAAGTCTCACGCGAAGCTGCCATCGAGCGCTCAAGCGGTTACACCAGCGCAGAGGGATCCCGTAGCCCCCGGACTCCTCTAAAGGAGTCGCCTGAGTGATCAGCTTTTTCTTTCCCAAATTTCTCACCACTACTCGGATTGCTGGGAAGGTCCGAGTGAAAGAAAGAAAGAAGCTTTTTCTCGATTCTGTTGACTACAATTGCGTGCGGGGATGAGCCACCTTTGCAGATTCGAAGACGAGTGATCTACCTTTGAAGAATTCTCTCGTCTCCCAGATTCTTTCAGAGCTTGCAGATTACACCGAGCTTGAAGACGAGCAGCCATATCGTGCTCGGGCGTACAGAAGAGCAGCTCAGGTTATAGAGAGTCTGCAAGAGGACATAGAAGATGTTGCTAGAGAAGGAAGACTTCAGGAGCTTCCTGGAGTCGGAGAGAACATTGAGAAGAAGATTCAGGAGATATTAAGGACCGGGAAGCTCGAAGCGCTTGAAAAGCTCAAGCAAAGAATACCGGTCGATGTCAACTCGCTCATAAGAGTTGAGGGAATAGGCCCGAAGACTGCGAAATTACTTTACGAGCGGCTAAAGATAAGGAATCTTGACGACCTAGAGAGCGCAGTCAAAGAGGGAAAACTTCAGAACATCAAAGGCCTTGGGATAAAGTCACAGAAGCTACTCTTGGAAAGGATTGAGGCAGCAAGGGCGAGATCAAACAGAATCTTGCTCGTGCAAGCACAAGAAATTGCCGAGAGAGTAAGCAAAGAACTTTCCGAAATTTCCTCGGTCAAGAATTTCGCCATAGCTGGGTCTTTCAGAAGGTATAAGGAGACAGTAGGTGATTTTGATGTCCTAGTTTTAAGCGACAATCCAGAACAATTTATGGCAGATTTCACAAAATGGAATGAAGTAAACGAAGTAATCCTCTCAGGAGAACAGAAGACTTCTGTCAAGATAGAAAACAATTTCCAGATAGATGTGCGCGTGGTGAGAGAGAATTCTTGGGGAGCCGCGCTTCTATACTTCACTGGCTCGAAGCCTCACAACATCGAGCTCCGAACTCTTGCCATAAAGAAGGGACTGCGTTTGAATGAATATGGCTTGTTCACTAGTGAAGGAAAGCAGGTGGCAGGAGCTACTGAAGAGGGGATTTACAGCTATCTGGGTCTTGATTTCATCCTGCCAGAGCTAAGGGAAAATCGTGGCGAGATTCAGTGCGCCCAGAATCACACCCTTCCTAAACCAATCGATCTTGGTGAAATCAAAGGAGATTTACAGATGCACACTAATTGGAGCGATGGGACAGCCGATATTCAATCTATGGCGGAAAAGGCAAGAGCTCTCGGGTATGAGTACATCGCAATAACAGATCACGCTGGCTCGCTAAAGATTGCAAACGCCCTTGACTCTGAGAGAATAAGAAATCAAAGCAAGGAGATTGAGCGATTGAACGAAAAATTTGAGAAAGAAGGGTTCGGACTTCACATTCTTCATGGAGCTGAAGTCAACATAAAGTCAGATGGAACAATGGATCTTCCGAATGCAGAGCTGAAGCAATTCGATCTGGTCCTAGGTTCAATCCACAGTGGGTTCGGTGATGACAAAGATAAAATGACAAGGAGAGTACTCAGCGCGATGGACAATGAACATGTGGATGTGATAGCGCATCCGACCGGAAGAATCTTGCTTGAGAGAAGCAGCTACTCCCTAGATTTCCAGAAAGTTATTGAAAAGTCCCTTGAGACTGATACCATTTTGGAGATGGACGTCCATCCAAACAGGTTCGATCTGAGTGACGAGATGGCATATCAGGCTATAAAATCAAGATGCAAGATCTCTGTCGACACTGATTCCCATAGTCCCCGAGAGCTAGAATACATGAAGATCGGGATTTCTCAAGCTAGGAGGGCTTGGGCGGAGAAGAAAGACGTCTTGAACACTCTGAGCTATAAGGAGCTTCTGAGGTTCATTGGGAAGTAGAAGCTTTAGATTCGATCTTTATTTTAATTTCGACTTTAATCGTTGATGTTCAATCTTCATGCATTTGTTGTGAACAACTATTATGCCATGTTCAGCAACTCTGCGCTCGGCTTCTGGGTGATGAATACCCAGCTGAAGCCAGAAGACTTTTGGTTTCTTCTCAATAACATCATCAATGTAGTTTGGGATATCTTCGCTCGGGCGAAAGACATCAACAATGTCGATCTTTCCGGGAACATCTTTTAGTCTCCTGTAAGATTTCTCTCCTAAGATTTCCTCCGCAGTTGGATTTACTGGAATAACCCTGTACCCTTGTTCCTTCAAGTAGGCTGGGATTTGATACGCCTCCTTTTCAGGATTCTTTGACATTCCTATTACTGCAACTATTTTTGATTCCTCAAGTATCCGATCTATATCTTGCTCTTTTGGGTTCTGAACTTCCTGTATCATAGGAGATCTGCTGCTCTATGTAGCTTGTAATTAGCTATTTCTTTTCGTGCACGATTGTTGATAAATGCTACCTCTTTCCCGCTCTGATGAGTGCCTATCCAGATTTCGAACATGCTATTTGCAATTGCGTCTATCGAGACCTAAATCTCTCTCTCTCACCCCCCAGAAAAACTAGGCTTGCTTGGATTGAAAGGGCTTGGTTTAACCAATAAAAATGCCACGTTTGATAGTGAGAGAAAAAGAAGGAAAAAGAGGCTAAAAGGGGGAGAAATCGGATTTTATGCCGAAATACACCGAAAAGATCGAAGACGAAGATCGTGAAAGGAGTTTCCGGGTACTCGCGACAATGGAGAAGGAGTATGAGAAAAGGAACCCTAGGTTTTTTGATCGAATTCTGGAAGAAGAGAGTTCACTTGTTCTTCGAGTACACGCCGTTACAGTCTTGGGCGAAATAGGAGATGAAAAATCCGTCGGAATCTTGGCGGATGCTCTAAGAAATGATCCAAGTTCTCTAGTTCGTCACGAGTGCGCCTTTTCCCTCGGGCAAATGGGTCTCAAATCTGCCGTTCCGTATCTCATCGAAGCTACACTCAATGATCCCTCGGAAATAGTGAGACACGAGTCCGCTGCTGCCTTGGGAGCGATTGGGGATGAGAGAGCAAGATCAGCACTCCTGAAAGCTAGCCAAGAAGAAAGCGACGAAGTGAAGGGCTCTGCGATGGCCTCGCTCTTCTATCTTGATTTTCTGAAATACTCAAAGGCAACTCAAAGAGAAAAGGTAGATGCAGAAGAGCTAATCTCCGAGATCGAAAACAAAAGAAAGTTAACCTTGCAGACGGAGAAAAAGATGCCTCATCCTTGAGGAATTGAAGGATTCTTGAATTAGCTTTTCCGCGGGACTTCTTTCTTTCTTCTTCATCTATCTATCTCCGCCCATTCTAACGAGGAACTGGTTTTTCTTCCTTCTTTTTTTGCAACTATCTGTCTCTTTCTTTCCTTATCTTTTCTTGCAAAGAAGCAAGGATGGGGTAGCATCAGAATTTAGAGACAGCGTCATTTATTAGCTCAGTGAGTTTCTTCTTCCACGCGTCAAAGCCTGATGGTCTTTCGGGATAGTTCATGTTGTGAGCTATCAGTCGTTCACTTGCGTCAGCAGTATGCTTCAAACCTGAAGCAAGCTTTGGCTCCTTTGCGATTCTCACCATAATTGCCGGGTTGAGGATGCGTAGCCTGTTGAATCTTGGATGTTCTCTCTTCACTATACTCGAAATATCATCTTCTGAGAGAAAATACTTCATTCCGTAGCTGATCTGTTCATTTGAGAGAGTCTGCAGATACCTTCGGAGCACCTCAAAGCTCGCCATCTGATAGCCGTGGTTCTTCACGTATTCCAAGTTGTACTGCCAGAGAAAATCCTCGCTCGTGTCGTTTGCCTCGATTGCTTGCGCAACGACTTTTCCAAGCATCACACTAGCATAGATCGCAGGTCCAATGCCACCTGCGTCGATTGGCCTAGCCATCCAAGCGGCATCTCCGACTATCGCGTAGCCGTTTGCCACAAGGCAATCATTCTGTCGCCTGACTGATACCTGCCAGCTCCCCTTAGTGTTTCCTCTATCTTCCTCGCTGTTAGGCTCAACAGGGTTCTTGATCACTTTGTTCTTTCTAACATACTCGTCAATGAGTTCCTGAAGACTATCCTTTCTGCCGAGCTTGGAATTTCTAATGTCAAGGGCCCTCTTCTGCACGCCGAGCCCTATGTTCACCTTGTTCTTTCCCTTTGGGAATGTCCAGCAGTACCCGCCTGGGGCTAGATACTGATCGAGATGGATCAATGCGTAACGTGAATCAAACCAAGTGGGGTCGTCGGCCGCCACCTCAAAGTCGTAGATGTATCTGCCGGTGCTTTCAAGATCGTCCCTATCGATCTGGAGTTCTATTTTTGACTTTATTGGAAGATTCGGTCTGAGCTTCGTCGCGTTGCCAGCGGCATCAACGACTATTTTCGCTGTCCTTTTGAAAACGCTGTTATCGGAGAGATTTCTTCCCAACACTCCACGAACAAACCCATCTTCGGAGTATAATCTGTCACATGCTATGTTGAAAGCAAATTCGGCTCCAAATTTCTTTGCGTCTTGGACCTGTCTTCTTGGAAGAATTTTGCGATTGAGAATGAAACCTTGGCCTTCGAAGAGGACTTTTGTTTCGTGATCTGGTGAATACACTAGCACTCCGTCAACTGGATGTTCGAGCTCAGGGTTTGCATACTTTATGCCAATGTGCTCGTTGAGATAGTCAAGGCTTCTCTTGCTAACAGCATCTCCGCAAGTCCATCCATTGATAGTTTTCTTTCCAGGTTCAGATGGGGGATTCCGATCTACAACAAGGATTCGGGCGTTTTGCTTGGAGTAAGCTCCTATGGCGGCGGCTGTGATCAGGCCTGCCATCCCTCCGCCTGCTACGATCACATCGTAATCGCATTGAACGACCAAGTTACTCTCCACCAGACTCTCTCTGATTGAATCCCTTTATAGACGAGCTAATCTCTCTCTAGTTGCTACTTCATGGTTTCGTTTCTTTCATCTTTTCAAGCACTGAAAAGCAAATAGGCTCTGTTCTGTTGATAATGAAGAATGAATTAAAATGGAAAATTCTTAATGAGCAAACTCTGCTTTCTGAAAATCGTTGTCCATCCCAAGTTCCAAAGATAAAAATTGTGTGTTTTCTTGTTTCAAGTTTCTTAAATCCTAAGGCTTGGGAAAGAGAGGATTTGATTTCCGTTTCAGCGTTGGCGGCGAAGTGTTCATTTTGATCGAGGCAGGGGATGTCTTTCGTGCGATTTACGAATGGATATATCGAAGGCCTTATGGTTTTTCGTTCGTTGACGAATTCGTGTGTGGGTCTGCGCGGCCTCTTTCGAGGAAAGCCGTCTCGTGGCTAGTCCAAAAGCAATCTGTAAAATCGATTCTCTCCTTGACAGAAAGGCCGTTGCCTCCTCATCTCGTCTCATATGTAGAAGAATACAAGCACATCCCAATTGAAAATCACAAGGCCCCTAGTTTTGACCAGCTGCGTGACGCAGTAAATTTTCTTATTTCCTGCTCAGCACTTAAGAGAAAGACCCTAGTTCATTGCGCCGCAGGGAAGGGGAGAACAGGCACAGTTCTTGCTGCTTATTTTTGCGCGAAAAATGGGTTTGATTACAATGACGCGATTCGCGAGATAAGAAGGAGAAGAGGTAGCGGCTCGGTCGAACGAGGAGCGCAGGAAAATGCGGTCAAGGACTATTGCGAAAGAGTTAGGCGCCAAGAAGACGGAGAAACGCAATATAAAACAAGAAACCAATGACAGAAGTAAAAAAAGAAGGTGGAAAAAGTAATCAATGTTTGGATAAAATGGCTACTACTGCTACTATGAAAAGATTGGGAGAAAAGAAATTCTAGCGGATCTGAGCGACTTCAGGTTTTAGGAGTTTTCTTCCCCTGTACCCTTCACTGAGTCCATGCCAATACATCACTTCTCGCTCGCCTAATTTCCAGCAAAGATAGACAGGCTCACCAAACCTCTGGGCCGGAAAGTCGACTAGGCCGCTGTTGATGTCCTTCAGCTCTACTCCCATCTCTTCAAGCCTTGAGATCAGAACGCCGAACTCATCCATAAGTTCGTTCCTCTCTTGCCCTCGGCTTGCTCCTATTTTCTCCCTCAGCTCCCTTATGCGCAAGACGGTAGCTCTTACCTTTGGTAAAATGCGGTTTGCCTGCTCAGGCGTGAAAACCGTTGTCATGAGGCTTTAACACCATGCCGGACATGTCAAGCGGCAAATTGATGAGTATCTCATAAAAAAAATCTTGTGGTATGGTCTACTGGTGCCCTCTCTTTTCTTTTAACATTACGAATGGGTGAAGAAAAACAGGGAGAAATCTTCTCTCTCTCACTTACTCGCGTGTGTCATGGAACTTTACTTCACAGCAATAGTGCACACGCTATCTCCTTGAAAGACAGCGTCTGCCTTGTTTATTCCTATGATGTAGCACTCTCTGGGCGCCTTTATCTCTCCGACTATCTCTCCAAAGAAATTCCTGATATGAGCTACCGTCTCGCCTTGTTTCACCATGTATCCTGGTGCAACTGCATACTGAATAATTCCAGAAACTTCGCTCCGAAGGTGATCTCTGTGATACTCCATATCTTCGAAAAGCTTGACGCTCTCACGTCTTCGCGTGTGCTCCACTCCAAGGACTCCTAGGTGAACAAGCATGTTGACAAGTGCTGCGAATCCAGATCTCGCGGTAATCCAGTCTATTCCATCAGAGCCTGCAAGTTCCAAAGTCAGTCCGAGCTTTCCTCTCTCAACTGCATAGGCACTCAAACTTCCTGAGAGATGCTCTCTCTCGTACTTGTCGGGAGGAAATTCTCCAAGAACTGTCATTCCAGCTGATTTAGCAAGCTCCGCGACACGTTTCAATACTGTTTCCTTCATAGGATCAAGCAAGATGAATGGCACGCATTCCCCAGCGGTGTGAACATCGATTACACAGTCATACTCTTCTGCTAGTGACCAAACTTTTGCGGCTATCCTCTCCCCAACTGATCCCGTAGGATCCCCAGGGTACAGTCTGTTTATGTCTGGCTCTTTGAAGGGGATGCCTCTATGATCATAATTCACACCTTCGGGATTCATGACAGTGGCAATCCTGATCGAGCCATGAGTTTCGACACTCTTGAGCATATCGAGGAGTGACCACACACTCGCTTGGCCAGTTAACTCGTCTCCATGGATCGATAGTCCTATGAATGCTCTCTTTTCGCCAGAGCCTATGTCGATGACTGGTATCTGAACCTTGGTGCCGTCAGGCCTGAGTGTGACATCAACAAATGATTTGGATATCTTTGCCATGATTATACGTGCAGCCTCTTCTACAATGTGGCAAAGGAAATAATGATTTTGGATTCACAAGCCATTTTTTCTTTGTGAGAACATGGTGGTTGCCTTTGATTTTTAAAAATTCGAGGAAGGATAGTTAGGAGTCAAGTTCATTAAAGCGGAAATAAAGGATGTCCAAAGTTTATCTTCGAAACTCGTCGACTTAATCAGTGGGCCGAAATGAGTAAGGGTGAGGGGAGGAAGAGGAAGGAGGAGGAGAAGAAGAAGAAAAAAGAAGATGGGGATTCGCATGCTTCGGATGTTTTCCCTGTTAGTTCACTTGCGCGGCTTTCCGAACTGGATGAAGCAATAAAGCACTGCACGCTTTGCAGACTTGCCTCCGGCAGGATCAATGCTGTTCCGGGTTCTGGAAAGACGGACTCACCGAACTTGATGATAGTGGGGGAAGCACCAGGCCGGCAAGAAGATTTGAAGGGTGAACCCTTCGTTGGCGCAGCAGGAAGAATTCTCACAAAGGTATTAGAAAGCGCCGGGCTCAAGAGAGACGAGGTATTCATCACGAACATCGTAAAATGCAGGCCTCCCGGAAACAGAAAGCCTCGAACTGACGAAGTCTCCATCTGCACTGAAAACTATCTTTCAAAACAAATTGAAATGATACGCCCAAAGGTCATTTGCGCCCTCGGAGCGACTTCACTCGAGTACTTCACTGGCAAGTCAAATATGGCAGAAAGTCACGGAAAAGCGATCAAAAGGAAGGATGACGGTATCGTTATCTTTGCGACCTATCACCCTGCTGCTGTGCTTAGAAATAATTCCTTGATCTCGGTTCTTGAGGATGACATGAAGAAACTACGTAGAGTGCTAGAAGAAATTGTGAGATAGACAACTAGCAAGATTATATGAATGCAGGCCCCAGAGAGAAAGAGGGCGTTATGATACTCTCTTCATTTTCCCTTTCCTCTAACAAATTCCACTTACCTTGTTACTTGAGTCGCCTTCTTTGCCTTACTTCTGCTCGATCTTTTTCTTATGCTAGGCAGATTTCCCGAGTCTGGCTTCTCCTCTGTTCTCTTTCCTTTCTTTTCCCACCGTTCGCGGCGCACTCTCTCGACAATATGCTCGATTATCTCTCTCAGCGAAGTCCCTGGACCAAAATTTCCGGATATCCCCAAGCGCTCTAGCTTGGGTTTGTCTTTTTCCGGAATTATCCCGCCGCCTACAACGACTATGTCCTTTCCACCCTTCTTCTTCAGAAACTCGACAACCTTTGGGAAAGCAGTCATGTGCGCACCGTTAAGAAGGCTCAGAGCAACCACATCTACGTCTTCATCTACAGCTATCTGAGCCACTTGTTCTGGAGTTGGGAGAAGCCCAGAATAGATCACTTCCATTCCCGCGTCCCTGAAAGCTCTTGCCAGTACAAGAGCTCCTCTATCGTGACCGTCTAATCCAGGTTTAGCAACGAGAATTCGAATCTTCCTAGGACCTGAGACCCGGGGGATGATCTCTTGTTTCACTTCTTTGGGATCAACAACTGTGGTTGACATTTTCTCTTCTCGAACGCACCCGGCAAAATATTTCGTCTTCTTCTTCTACTTATTAGCTCGCGTTTCTTGAGATGAGGAATGGTAGATTTGGTTCAATCTGAACTTTGGTCTTTAAAGTTGAGAATAAGCATTCCATGCTTCACACGACGACAGGTTCCTTCCAAGAGCCAAATACCTTCCTTCCGACATCCATAATCTCTTGAAGTGTCGCATACGATTCAACAGCCTTAAGCATTGGAATCATGCAATTTGATCTTTCATCTTCAAATGATCTTCTGAGTTCTTCGAGTGCGCTCCTCACCGCAGATTCGTTCCTTTTCTTTCTAAGCTTCTTTAGTCTGATAACGGCTGACCGCTGAACCGCGGGGTCGACCTTAAGGTATTCAATCGGCTTCTCCTCTTCCATCACGTATTTGTTGACTCCTACCACTGATCTTCTTCCAGCTTCCATCTGTTGACTCTTCGCATAGGCGGTGTTTGCGATTTCGCGTTGAATGTAGCCTTGTTTTATGGCTTCGAGAACTCCTCCCATCTGGTCTATCTTCTCAAAGTACCTGAACGCTTGTTCTTCCATTTCATTTGTCAGCCATTCAAGGTAGTAAGAGCCGCCTAGAGGATCTATTACGTCTGTGACTCCTGTCTCCTCTGCTATAATCTGCTGAGTCCTAAGTGCAACTGTAACTGCCTGCTCTGTTGGAAGAGCCCACGCTTCGTCGTAAGAGTTTGTGTGTAGAGACTGCGTGCCTCCAAGCACGGCAGCAAGGGCCTCAATCGCTGTTCTTATGATGTTGTTTAGCGGTTGTTGCCAAGTAAGAGAGACGCCCGATGTTTGAGTGTGAAATCGAAGGATGAGGCTTCGTGGATTCTTCGCACCAAATCTCTCCTTCATCACAGTCGCCCATATGCGTCTGGCCGCTCGAAACTTTGCTATCTCCTCGAAGAAATCCATATCGCAGTTGAAGAAGAAAGAGAATCTGGGCACGAAATCGTCTACATCGAGCCCAGCATCAAGCCCGAGTTTCACGTAAGAAAAACCGTCAGCGAGAGTGAAAGCCAGTTCTTGAACGGCATTTGCTCCGGCTTCACGAATGTGGTATCCTGAGATGCTGATGTAATGCCAGTACGGCATGTTCTTCGTGCAGAAGGTCATCATATCTCTTATGATTCGAAGATGTGCTTCCGGAGGAAAGGCCCATTCCTTCTGCGCGATGTACTCCTTCAAGATGTCAGTCTGAACAGTTCCTCGAAGCTTCTGAGGTTGCACTCCTTGCTTTTTCGCTACTGCAACGTACATGCATGTTAGAACCGCCGCGGGTGCATTGATTGTCATTGAAGTGCTAACTTGATCAAGTGGTATACCTTCGAAAATCGTTTCCATGTCTTCAAGAGAGGACACCGAGACTCCGCATCTTCCTACCTCTCCGTCAGCTCTTGGATCATCCGCGTCGTAACCATAAAGAGTCGGCATATCGAACGCAATTGAGAGACCAGTCTCCCCCTCCTTCAAGAGGTACTTGAGCCTCTTGTTTGTGTTCTCCGGAGAACCAAATCCAGAAAACATTCGCATCGTCCAAAGTTTTCCCCGATACATCGTGGGATAGACCCCACGTGTGTAGGGATATTGTCCCGGAAATCCTAGATCTCGATCAAACTGGTTACCTTTTACATCGAGCGGTGTGTAAATTCTCTTCAGCGGAATCCCAGATGCATTTTCAAAAACCTCCTTGCGCTCAGGATGTTCAGCAAGAAACGGATTGAGAAAGTTTTGGGTCCATTCATTCAGAGTTTTCCTCGTTCTCGCAAGAGCTTCCTCGGAGAAATCGCCTTTCAATTCGGCCTTTCTAGACTCGATTTCTGCAAGCCTCCTTGCCCAGTATGGATCAGTCATGCGATATATCCCCCTGTTGTTGCATTCAAATTACCCTTCATGCGCAAACTTCCATGCTTTCGAAATTCGTAAATTGATTTTAAAAATGGTTATCTCCGGATTAGAAATAGTAGAGTGCTCTATCTTTACAGCACTCTCCAATATAGGCGATCTAATTATATCTTCATTGCGGTCTTTTTCCCCTCTCACATGATTTGATTCATCGTCGTCTTTGTGAAACACGCCACCACAGAGTGGAGGGGCGAAAAGATGGGTTATATTATACCAAATATTTGCCAAATCACGCTTTGGAGTACGCTCTACTCAGGTCTGCATTCTGACATAGCTTGTCATAGTTTTGGTCTAACCGACTAAGGAATGCAGCTGCGAAATCCAAGATGGGTATTTGCTTACCAGTTTCATCGTAGTAGCTTGTGGCAATTGATCCAATATGCTCGTCTCCCTTGACAGAGTTGTTAACATTGACTCCCACTCCCAGGATAACAAGACAAGAGTCTCCTCTGATTGAGGCATCAGCAAGAACACCGGCAATTTTCTTCTTGTTTGAGCGCAAGATCACGTCATTGGGCTCCTTTATCGTGCATCCGGGGAAAGCAAAATCAATTTCGAAAGTCTCGATCACTGACTTTGATGCAACAAGTGTCAGTTGGTTAGACGCATTCGGTGGTGGACACAGAGAAATCGAAAGCCATAGGCCGCCTTTTTGAGAAATCCATTTCCTTCCCTGCCTCCCCCTTCCTTCAGTCTGGATCTGACTGATTACAACTAACCCCTCAATCGTATTTTGAGGCAAACTCCCTAGGTAATTCTGGGTCGAATCGATGCTATAAAGACAGACCGGGCTTATCTTTCTGAGCCTCTTGAAGCGCTTCGTATCAAGTTTCTTCATTAACTCGAACTCGGATTGCACGTCTCTAATGACCGAAGACATGATCGATGCAATCTCCATCTCGAAGCTTGCCATGTTCTAGGGTTCCGTTTTCAAAGATTGCCCAGTTGCTGGAAGTCTAATTTCTTTTTCTTTTCAGGTTCTTTTGCCTCTGAGCTGAGGAGGCTTGTACTCCCAGTTCAAGATTCTTCCGACATCTTCTTCGGTCGGAGTTGGAATCTTACGAGGGGGTTTTTCTCTGGTCCACATTCCCTTTGAGTTGATTAGCAGTCCGAGAGTTTTGGACTTTATGTTCATCCCAATCGTGTGGCTCTTTGGGCCTGTTGCCCACATCAGCGTCGCCCCCCAAGAATCGGCATCTGGGCACATAAACAAGTTCACCTGAACCCCCTCGTATATGATATCACAAATCGTGTCGCCAATGGAGATAGATCTGGCGCCTATTTTTTTCGAGTCTCTCTTAAAGAAGAGATTTCCACTTCGGCAAATCTTGCTTCGACGGGATCGGAGCAAAATCGATGTCGTGGACGATAGGTTCCTTTCTCCTGAGGCTTCCAGCATTTCGATTTTCTTGCAAAGGTCTTCGATCTTGGATTGGAATCCAAGGGCGATTTTCATCGCTTCTTCAAATCTCATTTCTCTTTTCTGTGACAAGGAGGAGTATCGTCTCTCTCACTAGATTCCGTTCGGGTGAGCTATAACGGTTGGTGAAGCCCGTCTTTTCTCCGCACGATTGCTCTTTTCCAAGATTTCGTTTTAATCTGCTCATACATTGTGTCCACTATATTTCCGGAAGGGCACAATCTTCCGCAGTCTTGTCATGCCTACTTCTTAGCACGAACAGAGCTCTCAACTTCGGTTTTCTTGTATTTTCTTGGAATGTAGCTCCGATAACTGTTTTAAGTTTCAGAAATTTCGGGTCAAAGAGCTCAATGAAGGAGGTAGCCTTTTCCAAGTTCCACCAGCTGCCCCCTTCTCTTTCGTAGGCTTCGATGTGCTAAGATCTCGCTATCCTAGTTTGTTTATTCTCTCGGGGTTTATGCGTAATCGAGAACAAAGCAATTAACACGTTTTGTATTTTCTTTCGAGTTTCCGCCACGATCCTGACTGGCCATAGGACGGGACTGATTCTTTTCTAACGACAACCATTTGTGTCCGCTTGAAGAAGAGTACTCCTCCTTGAGCCTCATGATTTCCTTCCTAGGATCTTCTTCTCTTCTCGACTTCACTTGAAGCGTGAGTATCTTCAAATATTTCAAAAAGAATTCCTTTTCCTCCTATCAAGAGGAAAAGCTTTCAGGTCAGTCATTGTCGTCAACTCGAAGAACATTGAATTAGTAAACTCCAGCCCGGGAAACGTATTCGCCGTCGTCAAGTATCGAATACTCTTGGATTGGAACTGGGTGTGAATACGTTGTTATGCTTCCTATAGTAGTTTTCCCCACTATCAAACACGAAGATTCTAATGAGCCCTTCTCGAAAACGAGGACGGAAAATACACCTCAAATCTACTAGGGTCAAAGTAAACCTTTGCCCTTAATTCTCGCAAGGCAAGCTATCAGAATTCTCCAAACGAGCTCGCTCAAAGAAATGAAAATGTAAAATTCAGTGTTGCCCACCAAGGTAGCTATTCTAGGATTCAACTGACGGAAATTGCAAACTCGTTGAGATACCTGTTGAAGTCAGATGGCCTTTCGAGCATTGGCAAATGAGATGCTTGTTTAAGCACAACGAGTTTTGAATTGGGAATGTTCTCCTTCATGTAAGCTGACCAAATCACAGGTGTCATTCTGTCTTCCTCACCAACGATTATCAGAGTGGGCAAGGAAATAGTCCTAAGCTTAGACCTGACATCAAACGAGTTACAAGCATCGTAATCCGCGAATGCAATTTCAGCTCTGCATTTCGTGATCTCGTTTGTGACAAAGCGGATGGTTTCAAGGCTCGTTGCAGCAGCAAACTGCCGCGGACCGACTATGGATCTGACGGTTTCCTCGAATCTTGACTTGAGACCCTCCCTTATTGACGGAAGAACCCCAAGCTTAGCACCAGTTCCTACAAGGACCAGTCCTCGTAGAAGATGGGGATTATGGATTGCATTCAACAAGGCGACTCCTCCGCCCATCGAGTGGCCAACTAGGATTGCTTTTTCAGAGCAGTTTGCTTCGATGAACTGAGAGACGATGTCTGCATAGGTGTCCAAAGTAACTTGTCTGTCGATCGGTGGAGAACGCCCATGCCCAGGAAGATCAAGAGTCAATATCTCAAATCGATCAGAAAGTATTTTCTGATGATTCCAGAACAGGGAGTTTTCACACGCGCCGTGAACGAAGACTAGTGGTCTACCAAGACCGCATTTTTCGTAATAAACAATCGCTCCGCCAATGTTGATAGTTCCCGAAGATTCTCCGTTGTATCTGGACTCTCTTTTGCTTTCGACATGGGCCGATGATGAATCGTTCGCTCTCTCGGTCTCTTTCATGCTTTTGATTTCAAACCTGAAAAACAGTGAAAAGACCTAGCACGGATTCTCGCTCCTGATCCGATTCGGAACTCTCGCTCATCTTCTAGCTAAGAGCAACTATCTTACTGCTTCACAATATGTTGCAATCCGATCCTGAAAAACCCTTCTCTCTCTTACTTTGTTCCCAAGCTCTAAGAGAGAGTGAATCGTTTCGTACCGGTTTCTGCCCACTATTGGTTGTAAAATTCGAGAAGCACTCCATGAGCAGATTTTGGGTGAACGAAGGCCGCTTGAGCTCCTCTTGCTGCAGATCGTGGTGTTGAGTCAAGCAATTGAAAGCCTCTGTTTTTTGCATTTTCTATTGCTTGAGAAACATCATCAACCTTCACAGCGATATGGTGAATCCCTTCTCCTCTTTTCTCAAGGAACCGAGCAATTGGACCAGAATTTTCAATTGGAGAGAGTAGCTCTATCTCAGAATCGCCGAGCTTCAACATTGCAATGCGGACCTTTTCGCTTTCCAAACTGATCCTTTCAATTTCAGAAGGCTCTACAAGAGATGAGAAATCAGCTATTGCCTTCTCCAGATCCGTTACTGCTATCCCCACATGAGATATCCTCTTGGTTTCTGAACGCCTTGTCAGTTCTGCTTTCACCTACTCTTTCATATTTCGATTATCGGGCGGTATTCACCAAACGCTTTTCGAAGTGCAGTGCTGATTTCTCCGGTTGTTGCCTTTGCCCTAACCGCGTCAATAATCGGATACATCAGATTTCTTCTACTTTCCCTATTCCTCGAAGCTTCGATTTCAAGCTTTGAAAGCGCATTTAGGACAAGAGTATTATCTCTCGTTTCCTTGAATCTTTTAAGACCTTTTATTTGCAATGCAACAGATTTTTGGGATATGGAATGAATCTTAATTCTAGCATTGCCACTTCCCAATCTGGTGATTGTTCCTTGTTCTCTTTCTCCTTCACCTCTGTATTTATTCACACCAACTACAATCTTTAAACCTGCATCGACTTGCTTCTGATATGAGTAAGCGTTCTTCTGGATCTCTCTTTGTACATAGCCGGACTTTATTGCATCCAAAGCCCCGCCAATCCTTTCAATCTTCTCGAGTTCTTCCTGAGCCCTAGCCTCAAGCTCATCTGTTAGATACTCGAGATAATAAGAACCACCCATAGGATCCACAGTTCTAGTGACTCCGGTTTCTTCCGCAATGATCTGCTGGGTTCGAAGTGCAGTCCTTACGGCTTCCTCTGTGGGAAGACCCAAGGCCTCATCCTTGGAGTTGGTGTGAATAGACTGCGCCCCTCCGAGCACTGCAGCAAGTGCTTGGATCGCTACTCTCACCACGTTGTTCTCCGGTTGTTGAGCCGTGAGGGTCTCCCCGCTAGTCTGCACGTGGTACTTCAGCTTCATAGACTCCTCGTCGGTTGAGCCAAACCTTTCCTTGACTATTCTAGACCATATGCGTCTAGCCGCTCGAAACTTTGCAATCTCCTCGAAAAAGTCGTTGCGACAGGCGAAAAAGAATGAAAGCTGACGGCAGAAAGAATCTATGGACAGACCTCTGGAAACGAGCGCGTTTACGTATTCTATTGCATTTGCAAATGTGAACGCAAGCTCCTGAACAGCACTTGCTCCAGCTTCGCGAATGTGGTATCCTGATATGCTGATAGGGTGCCATTTCGGCATTTCCTTTGCACAGAACTCTATAATATCTACACAAAGATGAAACGAATCCTCAGGAGGGTAGATGTATGTGTTCCGCGCAGCGTACTCCTTCAATATGTCGTTTTGAGTCGTGCCGCGGAGGACTGAGCGCTTTATCCCTCTCGATTCTGCGACTGTCAAGTACATCGCTAACATGGTCGAAGCTGTTGAGTTAATGGTCATGCTAGTACTGACACGGTCGATTGGTATTTCTGAGAAGAGGGTGGCCATGTTCTCAAGCGAGCTTATAGCGACTCCCACCTTCCCCACTTCGCCTTCAGCAAGAGGGCTGTCGGAATCTAATCCAAGCTGAGTAGGGAGATCAAAAGCTACACTTAAACCCGTCTGACCTTCCCGCAATAGGTATTTGAACCGAATGTTTGTGTCTTTGGCACTGCCAAATCCAGTGTACTGTCGCATCGTCCAGAGTCTTTCCCTGTACATCGTTGGATAGATACCGCGGGTGAAGGGATACTCTCCAGGTTTTCCAAGTTTTGACTTATAGAGCTCGTCCGGAATCTGTGGAAGATAAGTCTCCGCCACTGGGATTCCAGAATCTGTTTCGAAGACTTTTTGCTGTGTTTCGTGTTTTGAGGCATTCGAAAACGCCCTTTGAGTTAAATCTCTGACATCTTCCACTCTACGTTGCATCCCCCTCAATCTTCACCTCTTGTTTTTCCCTCCTGGGCTTGCGCAAAGCTCCCTTGGAAGAGATCTTCCGGATCAAAATTTGAGAAGCCGTCTCCGGATCAAGGCTCTTGCTAAGGACTCTCTTGATGATGTCGTCGAAAAGCGGGTCGCTCTGAACTCTTCTTGTGAGTTGTTTTGCTATATCCTGGGATACTGTCTCCAAGATTTCCTCTGATACTCTCTGTTTCATTTTGCTTTCCTTTAATCTTTCAACGTATTTCGAGCGAAACTGATCTAGGGTGTTCATGAGTTCACCCAACCCGAGGCCTGTTTTACCACTCACCTTTAGTGCTGTTTGCTTCCAGCCAAAGTTTTTGTCGTTCTTTGTCGATAACACGGCTCCGAGATTGTATAACACCAAGTCGGAGCCAGGAAGATCTGCTTTGTTTACGACAAAGATATCGCCAATTTCCATCATCCCCGCCTTGTGAGCCTGTATTTCGTCCCCTAGTTCTGGCATAAGAACCACAAGTACAATGTCAGCGACCTTCACTATCTCGACTTCGGCTTGCCCGATTCCTACCGTTTCGACTATCACAATATCGTTCCCAGAAGCATCGAGAACGCGAATCGCATTCCTTGCTGCCCTCGCAAGACCTCCTTCTTCCCCGCGCGCAGCCATGCTGCGGATGTAGACTTGAGAGTCAAGCGCATGTTCAAGCATTCTGATCCTATCGCCGAGAATAGCTCCGCCTGAAAGTGGACTCGTGGGGTCTATAGCGAGAACAGCCACCTTCATCCCCCTTGAGCGATAGGCCTTTACGATTTGATCTACTAGCGTGCTCTTTCCGGTCCCGGGTGGACCTGTTACTCCAATAATGAAGGCCCTTCCTGTGTGCGCATATATCGCTCGAAGAAGCTCAGTCGACCTGCTGTCTTGATTTTCAAGGATAGAGATCGCCTTTGAGACAGAGTTTCTATCCCCCCTGAGGACTCCGTCAATTAGCTCTGACAAACTTCTCAAACCACTTCTTTGTTTCCAATCTTTACCAAATCACTTGGACTAGAGCGAAATGGGGCACATGAGCAAATCTTCATGCGCCTTCCTCTTCTCTTCCTCTTCCTCCTCAACCAATTCTTGTCAGGAAAAATGAAGCAACCAACAGAGATTCTGATTCATTTCTTCTCTTCCGAATTTCTTAGCTCTCTTTGAGCGATCAAAGCAACAACCCTTGGGTCGCTCCAAGAGAAGCCAACATGAACGCATTTGTAATCCTGATCGAGAAGACAAAACAGCTTTCCCTCTCTGAAATTGAGCTCGACGATCTGCTTGTTCAAGTTGTCCTTCACAAACACTCTGTCAGCTTCCACGAGATACTCCTCGAGTATAGGCTCATATTTCTGCGAAAGTTCGAGCTTGTCAAGATAGTCAGAAATAAGATCCTCGAGAAATCGACCAAGCGGAACCTCTCCTGGCCTGCGCTCAAACCTCTTGGTTCTAAGTTTGTCAAGCCGCGAATAAGTTTCTTCCGATATTTCTAGCTGCATCCCTTGAGTGGATCTGCCTTTTGTGAGAAGAATTGGAACTTCTTCCCTTATCTTCCTTACCGCTAAACACTAAGGGGAGGAAGTAAAATTGAGTGCCGAAAGAAAACAAGCTCTTTGCCACAAACGACCCCTTCCTCTTCCTCCTCCCCCCCGCTACAAATTTCCTCTTCTCTTCTTTCGAGTGGGTGGACAGCTCATAATTGAGCTTGCAAGTTTGCTCCACTTGATCTCAAACAAGAAGAGAAGTCAAGCAACTTTGGCGTAATGAGAAAAAAAGAGGACTATAGAGAGTATGCTCGACGGTCAGAGTTCTCTAAAGAATGCACCTACGAATCAAAATTGGATTCAAGCTTGAACAGAGGGCGTAGCAAGATACAGGGAAAAGAGAAAGTTCAGGACTTTTTTTGGCGTCGACTAAAAACTGCGATTATTGGATAAGGCGGTTCGTGAATTCGAACGAAAACTAGCTTTGATTTAGGCTTTGGATTCGCTCGGAGGATTGAGTATCTGCTCCTTGAGAAAGCTCCAGCTTGTAATAAGTGCTCTCCAATTCGGAACATTAGCCAGTTCTGAAATAACATCGCTGACAAGCACCTTGACATCCTGGCCATGCTCCCGAAGCTGCTTCTTCATCTTGTAAGGCATACCAACTGATGCAAGGACGTAAGCGTACGACTCTGCCTTCGCTTGGATGTCATAATCGTAAGCTCTGCGCTTTGGCACAGTCTGATGAAGACCCATTATATTGTTGAGGACGGTCTGGAAGCCGCTCAGGAGTTTTTCCCATTTACCCAAATCGCCCAAATAGGAAGTGAGCCACTCCACATCAGAATCGTCGACATCACGACCATTTGCGGGCCTAAGCTCGATCGTTACCCTTTCTTCCGTCTGAATCAGCTTCAAGATATAAGGCTCTATTCTAATTTCCTTTGGCGGACTCTGTAAGCTCAGTGCGGACAAACCTGAAGATTCGAAGGTTCAAGAGAATATGGTCAGATATATACACGGCTGAGAGAGACCTCCAACCCCGCTTCTTTCGAGGCATCTTGCGTGATTTTGGGTTCCGTCGAATGAATAGGGTGTTCATATTTGTTTGCAGCTGCCCTCTCTTTCGGTTCGACTATCATTGGAATTTGAGTTTGGCCAATCTTTCTCCTCTCTCCACCATGCTTCCTTCGCGTACGTAGACCTCGATGACAGAACACCTCGAAGAGGCCTTGATTTGCGCCTCCATCTTCATAGCTTCTAGCACCATCATCACGTCTCCCTCATTCAGAACCGAACCCGGAGAGATCTGGACTTTTACAACCTTTGCAGGAAAGTTGGCTGTCACAATTTCCCCAGTCGAAGCAATGCCAGCACTTGATTTAGTCATAGGCGCGGAGGCCAATTGTCTCCCCTTTCCTATGTATGCACTCACAAGTTCGCCGTCCACCAAGAAGTCAAACGAATGTATGGTCCCCCGAAGTCTCTTTACTATGTGAACTTTCTCATCGATCGAGACGATTATTTCATAGCCTCCCCTTCCCTCACGCAAAATCTTGATTACTCGGGTTGAGCCGCCTTCAATCGATGCCCTGAATCCTTCAATTTGATCGTGTTTCACGCTTAGAGGTTCCAAAGTCACCTTCTTTGATACCCCTTCGATTGAGACATCAATATCCATCGATGAACCTGCCTCTTGTCTGATCCCAAGGAATGAAGGAACCTCCAGCACGGATTGGAGCGGATCGAATTTCTCCTGCAAATTTGTGGCTTCTTTGTCTCTGGGCTAAAAGTGCAGCGAGCAAGAAATTATCATCAGCCATTTTTCTCTTTCTTTCTTGTTCGATCAGTCGCTCGATTATTTTCGTCTCTTCTATGAATGAAGTGCTCAGCTCACCACGCTTGAAAGAAGCATCTTCCATAACTTGTCTCTGAAACTTTACCGTTGTTCCAACACCAGTTATATGAAATTCTCTTAGGGCAACGACCATCCTTCTTCTTGCTTCTTCAAAACTTCTTCCCCACGTAATGAGTTTCGCGATCAGGGAGTCGTAAAAGGGGGAAATCTCCATTTGTGGAAAGATTGCTGTGTCAACCCTAACACCAGGCCCGCCTGGAAGATTGAAGCTTTCCAGTACACCTGATACAGGAGCAAAGTCAAGAAGAGGATCTTCGGCGTTTATTCTGCACTCAATGGCACATCCAGCAATTTTCAATTCGCTCTGCTTGATGGGAAGGCTCTTCCCTGACGCAATCTCGACTTGGCTCTGAACAAGATCGAGTGAAGTGACAACCTCAGTCACCGGATGCTCGACTTGAAGCCTAGAGTTTATCTCAATGAAGTAGAAGTTCCCACTTTCGGAGTCTCTCAGAAACTCCACTGTTCCCGCGTTAGAGTATTTGACAGCTTTCGCAGCCTCAATTGCATAACTTGCTATTCTTTTTCGAGACTCCTCATCGACCACTGGGGAAGGCGAAAGTTCAACAAGTTTTTGATATCTTCGTTGAATCGAACATTCCCTCTCTCCAAGGTGCACAAATTCGCTTGAATTGTCGTTTGCGAGAATTTGAAACTCTATGTGCCTTGGTTTGATGAGTTTCTTCTCCAAAAAGACTGCAAATCGACCGAAAGCTGCTCGGGCTTCTCTCTCAGAAGATTCGAATGCCTGCCTTACGTCCTCTTTCGACCTTGCTTCCCTTATCCCTCTACCGCCGCCACCAAATGCACTCTTTAGGAGAACTGGAAAACCGATTTCAGAGGCAAGCCTAGCAGCTTGGCCTGCGTCTTCAATGGGCTCCTTCGTGTAAGGAATGACTGGAATTCCTTTCGACTCAACGAGTTTCTTACACTCTAGCTTGTTTCCGCTGAGGGTAAGAGTCGATGCGCTTGGGCCTATGAACTTTATCGAATTTCTCTCGCATAGCCTGCAAAACTCTGCGTTTTCCGAGAGAAATCCGTAGCCCGGATGAATGGCGTCGCAGTCAGCCTTCCTTGCGATTTCTACAATCTTCTCAGAGTCAAGATAGGTCTCGTTGGGGTAGACTCCTCGCAAGTTGTATGCAAGATCTGCTTCTCTTGTGTGTAGTGCCCCCGAATCCGCATCAGAATAGACCGCTACTGACTCAACAGCGAGCAGTTTGAGAGCCCTGATAACTCTGAGGGCAATTTCTCCTCTGTTTGCAACCAACACTCGACGAAAATTCTTCACCACTCTTTGCTCACTGTCCTGTCAAATACACAGTTGTTCTTTGCGATCTGAGGAGCAGATGATTAACCGAAGGCCCTATAGCTATTAACAGCGTAATCTGACAAGTACCAAAGATGAATAAGGTGATGAGACATGCATGCGCTAATTTAGCTCTTGCTCTCTACTCCTAGAGCTGGATGTTTCCGTGTTTCTTCGGCGGCCTTTGCTCGCTCTTCGCAGCGAGCGCCCAAAGCCCGGAAATGAGGAGCTTTCGTGTGTCGCGAGGCCTTATGACTGCGTCAATGATTCCTCTCTCCGCCGCGATGAAGGGATTCGCGAATTTGCGTCTGTATTCTTCCGTGAACCTTTCGAGGACTCCTTTGTCTTGAGATTTTTCAATTTGCTTTCTGTAAATGATTCTCGCGGCGCCCTCAGGTCCCATGACAGCAATCTCAGCGCTCGGCCAAGCATAGTTCAGATCCGCCCTAGAGAATTTGCTTCCCATAGCGCAGTAGGCCCCACCGTAAGCCTTCCTCACTATCACAGTGATCTTCGGTACAGTTGCCTCGCAGTAAGCAAAGAGAAGTTTCGAGCCGTGTTTTATTATACCTCCTGACTCTTGCTCAGTGCCGGGAAGATAACCTGGGACATCGACAAACGTGATGATCGGGATGTTGAATGCGTCACAGAATCGTATGAACCTAGACGCTTTGTTTGAGGAATCTATGTCAAGAGCTCCTGCTAAGTGCATAGGCTGGTTTGCGACGACTCCAACCGGCGCACCATTAAGCCTTCCAAATCCAACGACTATGTTTTGAGCCCACATCTCGTGCACTTCGAAGAAATCGTTGTCATCAAGGATTGTATTGATTATTTGTTTCATATCGTATGGTTTGTTAGAATCCTTGGGGACAAAGTCGTCAAGAGATTCGTCCACCCTATTAGGATCGTCGGATGGTTCCTGTCTCGGAGGAGATTCGCCATTATTAGAGGGAAGATATGAGAGCAATCTTCGAACAGTCGAAAAACATTCCTCCTCAGTTGAATTGACAAAGTGAGCGACTCCGCTGATCTTTGCATGTGTATTGGGCCCGCCTAGCTGCTCAAATGTGACGGTTTCCCCGAGGGCAGCCTTTACAACGTCTGGCCCTGTTATGAACATGTAGCTTGTCTTCTCAACCATGATTACAAAATCAGTCATAGCAGGAGAGTAGACTGCTCCGCCGGCGCAGGGACCCAAGATTACCGAAATCTGGGGGATTACACCTGATGCCATCGTATTTCTAAAGAAAATCTCGCTATACGAAGCAAGGCTCTGAACTCCCTCTTGGATTCTTGCACCACCGGAATCGTTGAGTCCGATTATTGGAGCTCCGGCTTTCATCGCAAGATCCATCACCTTGCACACCTTCTTTCCGAACATTTCCCCCAATGACCCGCCTTGAACTGTAAAGTCGTGTGCAAAGACGAAGACTGTGCGCCCTTCAATCTTTCCGTAGCCTGTCACAACTCCATCCCCGTAGTACTTCTGCACTGCTTCTCCGTCGGGAGCTCGATTTGTCACGAACTTATCAAGCTCTACGAATGAGCCGCTGTCCAAAAGAAGTGAGATTCTCTCTCTAGCGGTCTTTTTTCCCTTGGCGTGTTGCTCTTCAATCCTACTTTGACCGCCGCCAAGCTCGGCGAGTCTATTCAACTCTTCAAGTTTTTCGATGGGGTCCTCTTCTTCTTTTTTCCTTTCTTTGCTCATGCCTTCCTTGTCTCTGCTCTTCTGCTAGTAGGATTATATTATCCCATTTATTGGAGCTCAGCGCAATTTTACTTGGAGTACTTTCCAGTTCTCAGAGTAAACAATGCCGCTTCTTTCAAGCATACGCTTTGAAGAATTGCTGTCTTCAAAGTATAAATTGATTGGGACTATGAATCCAGATTCCTTCTTAGAAAGAATAATAAAATAAACCAGAAGAGGTAGATCGAACCTAAACAAGCGACGTCGTTGAGAATTGCCTGATTCAGGTTTCTCCTCTGATCAGACTTTGACGATTTTCAGGCCACCCAGATTCCTAACTCTTGGGCAACCTTTTCGATTCTCTTGATTCTGTGCTCGAGGCTCGGATGAGTAGAGAAGAGTTCAGTCCACGAAGAACCCTTGAGAGGGTTTACAATCCAAAGAGAAGCAGTGGAAGGAGAGGGAGCGTTCTGTCTGTTCCATTGATTTACAGATGCCTTTGAAGAAATCTTGCGAAGGGCATTTATGAGCTCCTGCGGCTTCCTTGTCAAACGAGCTCCTGCCTCGTCAGCAGAGCTTTCTCTACCTCTTGAGATTCCTAGCTGGACAAGCATAGCCGCGATTGGAATGAGTATTGCCGCAATTATTAGCAAGATGAAAGCACTGTCGTTCTGATTCCTTCCGCGACTTGGAACTCCTCCAAAACCACCGAACATCGAATTCCACAAGATCATTTGACCAAGGAATGAGATTGTTCCAGCTATAGTCGCGGCAACACTTGCCACGAGAACGTCCCTGTGAACGACGTGACTGATCTCATGACCAATTACCGCCTCTAGCTCGGCTGGTGTTAGAAGCTTCAGTATTGCCGTAGTTACAACGACGACCGCTTTGTTGGGCCCCTTTCCAGTTGCAAACGCATTCGGCTGGGCAGACTCAACTATGCCCACCCGAGGCATGGGAATGTTCGCCTGTTCCGCGACTCTTTTTACAATACCGTATAGCATCGGATTGTCGTGTTCAGTGATCAATTTGGTGTGGGTCGACCAGAGAACAAATCTGTCGCTAAATTCGTAAGATACAAAATTCAATATCGCCGCGAAGATGAGTCCAACAAGCATGAGGGCGAGTGGGTTGACTCCTATGACCCAACCAATCACGAACCCAAGAAGCATGAGAAGCACTGTGAGTGCAGTGAACATTGCCATAGTTCTTGCAAGCAACTTTCTTCAATCACTCCCTCCAAGTTATTTTGGCGGAAAATAGCAAATGTAACATATGAGCTCTGAATTTGCTTATAGGTTTTATTCAGAAGGTCCTTTGCAGGCTGACTAGCAAAAAAAGTGCCCACAATTTTTAAAATTAAGGCGACTAGAGAACAATTCTTTTCGGAAGCTTAATCTTTCCGGCCCCGCGGAAAGCCGCAATTCTTTAATTCGAAATCGAACACCTTCCATCACCAGTTGTAGCACGGCGCATTGAACAAATCTTCTTCTCTCTCAGAAGCGAAAGTGATAGAATCACTCTCGCAGTTTATGCGAAAGCTCAATGACGAAGAACAAGCTCTTGTCGTGGTGGAGGGCGTAAGGGACGCGCAAGCACTGAGAGACTCTGGATTTGACGGAGAGATATTCATGCTGTGCCACAACCAAAATGTAAACAAGCTCGAGGGCGAAGCAAGGAAGTTCAAGAAGACCATACTTCTTCTCGACAACGACAGCGAGGGAAGGAAACTCGTGCGCCGGACTTGCAAGATACTTGCTGGCCGAGTCAAGGTCGACCTTTACTATCAACACGAGTTACTCCCAGCAAGCAAGGGGAAAATTAGGCACATAGAAGAGCTCTCTTTGTACGCTGAAAGGCTCGCGCGCCACGCGTGATCGGGCCTTCTTAAGCATGAAAAGCGAGCCTAAGAATCGATAGAGAAATAAGAAGATGTCTCACTGTCCCAAGGTCAAGCGGTCTCAAGTTCAAGGCATCTGTTGACTACTTCTATAAGCTCCTGCATCGAGAAGGGTTTCCCTATGTAGTCCGCCGCTCCTTGAGCTATAGCATCCTCCATGATTGAGTCGTCCGCGCTTGCAAAGATCACCTTTGCTTTTGGATCTATTTCGAGGATCTGCCTCATTGCATCCATTCCTGATTCTCTCTCGAGCCTGTGATCCATTATCACAATGTCAGGCTTTGGATCGAGCTTTCTAAAGAGCTCAACAGCTTCGTTCCCAGAAGAGACAACACCGCAGACCTCATGCCCGTTTCTCGTCAAAAGAGCACGATAAAGAGCCGCAAGCGAGGCTTCGTCTTCGGCTATAAGTATTCTTGCCATGAGGCAATTTCTCAGCTTTCGATTTGCCGCGAAAATCGGTAGCTACAAAGAGCCGTCTCTTTCTTTTCATCCGTAGCTTGGGAATCTGTTTTTCATGATTTTCTTGAGCTCGAGGCTCATCCTTTCCTCGAGCTTCTTTTGCCCCTCTGAAATAATTGTCGCATTTCTTGTAGTGAAAACATACGGCCCCTCGGCGTAGCTCTCACCAGGCCTTGGAGCCACAGTTTCAAGTGATGAAAGGATCGAGTCGACATTGCTCAAGCCTTCCCTTGAAGGCTCAAATCCTTCGCCAGCCAATTCTTCACTCTTTGCAAGGCCCTTCAGGAGTTCCAACAAAACAGCCGGCTCAAGTCGCCGATAACCGTAAGAGATCGGGCTCGGGCTAGTTATCTTGAGCGGATCGACATCAGCTTTTGCTCCCAAAATGAGAGGACTAGGCTTGAAGATCGAATCCAACTTAAGCTGCCAGACTTCTTCCTGATTCGAGAAAACCGCATCAAAAAAGCCGTCCGATCTGGTTGAAGGGGAGACAGTGAAATTCCAATTTCTGGGGTTGCGAGAGTATCTCTCCAGCAATAGCTTGCTAAGAGCTCTACCTTCTAATAACTCCAAGATCGTCCTTCATTTCTATGGTCTGTATATCCGAGGATAAGAAACTTGTGGAGATGTGAAACAACGCGTTGAACAGCCGTATGACGATTCAAACGGAAGAATAGGGATGCCCCTAGGAAGGTATTTCCTCTTCATTATGGGAAAGTTCAAGGCCAGCAACAGAGCCAATTTTGCGTATACATTGCATACTTACAAAGTCCGACAAAGTTTTGGTCGAACGTAAAATTTTATCCGTAAAGCAGCGAGTCAAAAATCTACGCTCCAGGAGAGTTCTGGAGAACCCGACACCCACCCTTTTACATCTTCCAATCGCTGGAGATTTTGCTGATCACCTTTAGCTTACTGAGGACTCGCCTGTCAATGTGAAGGTTGCGAAATCTTCAGGCCTCGTGGAGGAGAAGCCCAGGCCTTGCGGTTAGTTTTTTGGGGTAATTGCATTTCTGTGATTAGATAAGTGCCATAGATCTTCTTCACGACTCTCACATTGCTACTCCTCGACTCAGTAGGTACTGGTACAATCCTGCGTAAGAGTACCACGGCCTCTCTTGAGATTCAGGTCCTCCGTGTACGAATACAACTGCGGGAACCCGCCCTTGCCCCACTTTCCCTTTGCCTGCTACAGCAACAAACCTTGGTTTGTACAGAAAGGCGGGGATTTTCCTCTCGTCAAAAGATTTGTAATGAACGAGCTTTGGTTTGACCATGAGCCTTTGAGGTACGGCGCCGATGAAGCCATGAGTGAACTTGGTGATCAGAAGCTTTGACTCCTTTTCCTCCTCTCTTCTTCTTCTTCTTCCTCCTCCCCAACTCGAAGCTTTTATAGCTCGCTCGGGGATCACGGATTCAAGGTTCATTACATAGATCTCGGCTGGGCTCATAGCTGGCATAGTGGAAGCGGCTTCGGCATGCGCTGCTGATTTTCTTCCGGCTTGCGCTTTGTTGTACTCCTCGGTAGATGTATTGTTGCCAATAATGATTTATCAAATAATGGAAGTTTGCTAAAAATGATCAAAGATGTCCGATGACAATGTTCAAAAGGAAAAAATTCGGAACGCGAGACGTTACAAGCTGTTGCTCTACTCCTTCATAGTTGTGCTCGGCGCTGCATTGGCTCAGCTGGTAAACATGGGCATCAGTTACAAACTAACTTCTGTTCTCAACATCTTGGTCGTGTTTGCGGTCGGAGGTGTGATAGTAATCCTGCTCAGCAGTAAGAATTGGTGGATTGATCCTCGGCAATCGAGGAAGCAGGTAAGCTTTGGAATAAAGGCGGTCCCGGTGGCCATAGGAACCGGCATTGCGCTATCTATCTATGTCGTTCTGTCTCCTCATATTCAAAGCATTATTCTCGCAATTACCCTCGGAGCAGTTGCTTTCGCCACGCTTACGGTCGCGACCCTCATAGATAGGGAAAATAGGGCATAGTGTTTTTACTATCTTAGGGCGAGATTTGGAGCCAGATTTTAGACTTAAGCGAAGGGATCTTGTTCGAATTACGAGACAATCTTGTATCGCCACTTCACTACAGTCAGCAGCTAAGGGTCAAGGAGTCCTCTAAGGCCTTCGCCGAGAACTTCGTGCCGAACGTGAGTTCTTTCACAACAGGCTTCCGTACAGCCCGTTCTGTTTGACTACTTTCCTTCCCTTGTTGACTTTTAGGGCGTAAATCTAAGCCTTAATCAGATGCGCTACGACCAGAACCTAAGTGATCACGCTTAGAAATTTTTGGGGCTGTGCAAGGATGGGTTGGAGCTGTGCGTTGCTCTTCATTCCATATCTTGAAGTACAGATGTAACGATTCCAGAGCTTTCGTCATTAAAAGTAAAACTGAACGTCTCATCAAGCTAGAGTATCAATTACAGATAACGACATTGTTATCTTGCTTCTATGAGAGCTAGCTACTTGCGGCTAAATACGAGCTCGGCAGATCCTTTTTCTTTCTTTCTCAAATATCTGATGCGGCTGTATAATTTCGTTCTGAGTTCATACGGTTTCTTCTGACAGTACTCTTTTCATCCTAGACCATTTGATTTCAGTCCATAGCCATTCCACTGGATTGAAATCAGGAGAGTAGGAAGGAGTCCTGTAAGCTGAAATTAGACTCTTGAGCTCCTCTAAGAAACGAGCTACATCTTTTGCTCTGTGCTATGAGGCCTCCTCCCATAAGATTACTATGTATTCATGAATCTTCCTTCGGAGCTTAATTCACATATTCGATTACGTGCTCCTTCTTTATCGACCGTTCTTCGTATACTCGAAAAGTAGATTTTGCCAACCTTGGTTTTCCATGCTATTGCAAGAAAGCTTCTTCCAGTTGAAATTGTACCTGATTTGAGGGGTCTTTCCTATCGGAGCCCACGCCCTTCCGACTAAACGAATGGGCAATAGAGACCTGACTCATCCTCTAAAATCAGCGTTCCATTTGTTTCTGCTATCTTTTTTAATCAATCTCTGGGAGCACATTTGAGACACAGTTTTCTTCATTCTCTTCTTCACATCTCTTTCTCTAGCGATCCTCTCAGGCTTCTGGCGAGAGAGAAGTTCAAAGAGTTGCGAAGGATCCTCCTTAGGTGATCTGGATGATAGCGGATTCGAACTTTTCCTCTATCAGATTGGCAACTCTTTCGGTCGCCCATTGATCTGTTTCAAATCCAAATTCAACCGGTCCTTTGAGTAGCATTCAGTCCAGCCTTCGAAGCTGTTGTCTATTCATTCTGGAATGTCTTCCAGTGAGTTTTTTCGAGGAAAGAGCCTCAAAAGCTATTACCATTATCCTCGAATGAATTCTACCAGTTTTTTCTTAGATGCGTAGCTCACACCAAGAGATTTTGCCATGCGAACCTTTTGCATTTCTCCCTTCGGCATGATCTGGACGGCGTTCCTCAGCCTTTCTTAAAGCATGCTTGGGTTTCTGTTCTTCCGGTTCTAGGCCGCCAATTCAGATCGGAATTGAGATCAGTGATAATCCTATCTCAATGGCAGTGTGGGAACTTGCCGAACCCTTTCTCTGAGATTCAGTTCAGGAAGAAAATTACGTAGTTACCTGTAAATATTCTCGAGTCATGTGATCGAGCAATTAAGTCACTTGTCCTGTAACGTATATAACGCAAAATAATCCCAGTTCATCCGACACGAGAGTGGAAGCAGAGAACAGAAAGGGTATCCATGTGCTTGCAATTTTTCCTGCTTGGCCGCTGTGGTGCAGACAAACGCCTCCCCTCCTCTCTCTCACGACGGGAGCAAAAGGAGGATCACTCACTACTATTGTGAGGTAAAGGGGAGACAAGGCACAATTTGGTTAGCATAGGAGGCTGTGGCTTGAGAAGAGCAGACACCTCTCGATCGTGGGTTCAAATCCCACCGGCGGCCCCTTGTTGTAATTCCAGTGTATTTTCAAACTTTCAAGATAATGGGATACTAAAGTAATCACACCTTCTTTTTTTTTTGAATCGCACGGCTTTACGATTTGGATAAAGAAAGTTGCGCGCTTACAAACGGATTTAGAAGGTAGTCGCCGAATCTCTGGGCTGAGTCCCTTTCGCCACGAAGATTTTGCTGACAGAGGAAAGAAAGAACTTCAAAAACTGTGACAAATTGTTCGGAAAGGGAGGGTTCTGTTAGATCATGCTGCCTAGCTTAATCACAATATTTCAATGAAGACTGAAGATAACTCTTTTCCTTTTCTCAATGTTCTTCTTTGTTGTTACTCAGTGCATCTTTACTCTTCACTTCTGATCTCATTGTTTGTTTCCTCTTTAGAAATGATCACTTCAGTTACTGGCGCTTTGAAATCAAATTACGTCTGCTACATATACGCACCGCAAAAATCGCATCCTTGTTTTCGATGGCAAGTATATCCCGTAATAAGCAAAAGAACCTTGCAGAGCTTGTCGATGAGCCCAAGCATAGGCTCTCCTCTTCTTTTTTGATTTACAAATCCGCTCTTCTTTCTTCTGCTCTCTACGCACCTATAGCTTCTTCCTATTTCCTTCCTTCGTACTTTCTCTTCAGTTCTTCTTCCTCTCTAGAACCATTATCTGTATTTCCATTTTTTTGCTCGATCCGCTCTTTAAAAAGCCGTTATATACTCCGCAAATTGGTAGCTCTACAATCTACTCTCTCAAAAGCAATTGCAGTTAGTTCTCCTTATTGTTTGCTTGTTTGATCGATTGATTGCTTTTGATATCGGAGCCATGGTTTCGCCAGTCCAGCTTTGCAATGCTGAGAAGGATATACAAGGAGAAGAAGGTGAAGAAAAAGAAGAAGGAAAAAGAAGCAAGAGGAGGAGGAAGAAGAAAAGAGGAATTTCTAAAGAAACTTAGCTTAACCTAACTTAATTCCTACACACTCCTCCGTATTTTGGTACAATTCTAACTTTAGCCTATTATCAAGAAATCCCAAACTCTAATTTTTAGATTCATTTGAAGGACCTCGAGGTTTCGCGGCTACTGTCTGAAGGTGGAGTTTCATCATGTTCGGAAGAGCACGATTCCCTTTGCTCTCCACAGACGAAAGACGCGAGTCCCTAGCTTCCCTTGGAATTTTGGAGATTTAAGCGGAGGAAAAAAGAGAAGAGTGTATTTGCGTAAAGACTAACGTTTTTTTCAGTACTAAAGCTCTCTTAATGGATTGATCAAATTGCGCAACTCGATCAACTAAAGCGATTCAAATCGCCGAGCCGCAATTGGGGCAGAACCTTGTCTCAGGTTCAAGTTTCGTTCCGCAGTTCCAGCAGAAATTTTTTGGGGGCGTTGGCACCGAGCTGGTGGTTGTATTTTGGGGCTGAGAACCAGAGGGGAGCGGGCCGGGGTAACCTGCAGTCACTGATTCTTGCTTCGGCCTTCGGAGCATCATGACGAGAGCTGAAGCCACAGCAAGAGCAATAGCAGTTCCAGAGGCGAGAATCACGAGCCAGTAAAGAGAGCTACCTGACGAAGCTGTTGCTGAGAGAGTAAAAGAGGTGAAGCTCGTGGCACTGGTTGCGGTTGAGTTTCGTGACGAACTTGAAGTAGTGATAGTCGTCACTTGATTTAGATATTCGTAGTTTGGAGTGCCTGGATAAACCTCCGCAACGCCGTTCCCCAGATACAATACCTGAAGGTTATCTGCAGCTTCTGCCGTGTCAGCTCCGAAGCTATAATATGAAGGAAATGAAACGAGCTTTCTGCTCAAAGCAGAATAGTACAACCCCAAAGTAGAATTCAGCTCTTCAAAATCGGTGGAGGCACCGTTACCTCCGCCGCCAAAAACAAATTCAGTGTCATAGTACTCGCCATAAAGGCTAGCTGCACCCACTGGGGTGCTCTCATTCCCAGAAACGTAGAAGTAACCCGATTCGATGTTTGGGTCCAATATTGTAATGCGGTCGAAGATCGTTCCGTTTGTGCTTGAAATTGTCCCGTTCTGAAGGAAGCTTGCTCCCATTTGGATGAGCACTCCAGTACCTCTTTCAACACTTTCAGAGATCGATAGTAGAATGTGGAGAGGTAGCTCGTAAGACATGACTGGGCCATTGCCGTAGATCCCGTAATAGTACTGAGAGGCTTCGCATTTTGGGGGATAACACGCCAAGACGTATCCTCCATTCTGCGAAGTAATACTCCTGTTGGTGAGGAAAGCGCCATCACCTGTGACATTCAACACATTGTCAGTTAGAGCAAGAATCGAGCTGTTTGTTATGAAATCCATCACATTCTGCGGCCAGTAAACATATTCGGATCCATTTGCGTCCTTGACAACTAGCATAGAATTTAGTTGAAGGGTCGCTTCATACGGTTGCACGCCAACATTTACAGCCGTGGCGTTGTACGCGAGCAACGAAGTAATGTTTGCCATGCCGACAACCTCGCTTGTCTCTACTTGGTAGGGAATTATCGAACCGGAGTCGTTTGTTATTCCGTAGGCTGCGATTCCCATCGGTTGAGGAGAGTTAGGCCCACCATGAAGTGTTATCGAGACGAATGGGTTGACAAACTTGGGATGGACATGATATTCGAAATAGACAAAGGCCGTGGATGGCAAAGTATTATTCACATAAAGATAGTACAAACCCTCTGGAAGGGAAGTGAAGTTGTAGGACAGCGAAGGCGAAGTCACATTCGACACAGTCACTTCTGGAGAGCTGAAAACTGTCTCCTGGGTCAGTGCGTCGTATATGGAATACCGAACAGTCTGATTGGAGGCACCTATCACTGAGAGATCGAAGCTCGAGCCTAGCGTATCAGTAAGATGCAAAGCTACGCTTTCGTAAGAGTGGGGAGCAAGATCCACGAACTCACCGACGTACATGGTTGCGTTTTGAATCTCAAAATTTGAAAAAGTGTCGTACTCATAGGTTACGTTTGCGTCGCAACAGTTTGCGACGAAGACTAGATAATACGTTCCAGGATTGACAAGCACCACATTTTCCGCTTGGGTTCCGTTTTGGTCAAAGGTCGATCCCGAGAATCCGTAATCTCCAGTCGTTTCAAATGAAGAAAATTGAGAAGAAGTCATGAAGGAAGTCGATGTGGAAACATTGCTCGAACTGACATATCCTACTAGCGAAGTTGCACTTACTGTGATTGGGACAGCGTAGTAATAATTCTCTGGAATCTGGATGCTTGAGACTTGCTGTGCCGAAGAGCTACCCGTCTTACCTAAGCCTATGTGGAAAGCAAACTGACTGAAAACCAACAGCAATGCAATTGTGATCCCAGTAAACAAGTTTAATTTCTTCGAAGAGCTGCGACCCAATCGCAATCTAAGAGACTCCACTCTAAATTTTTTCTCAAGACACTGCAGAACCACAGTTTTCACAGAATCGTGCGCCCAAGCGAAGGGCAGAACCACAATTTCTGCAAGATCCAGCTTTAACTGGAGTCATCGAAGTTTGATCCGTTCCTGAAAGTCCAGCTTTCAGAGAATATCGTTCGAAGGCATTTTGTCTTTCACTTTTCCTTCTTAAGAACATGGCAGCAACCGTCGCAACTGAAATTACAGCAACCAGTGGCAGAACGAGTTCAATTTCCTGCGAGCCGAAGCTCAACGAGCTCGAGGATGATGCAGGCGGGCTCGAGAGCTTCGATGAGTACGAGGATTTGTAACCTGCGTAAGACGAAGTGGAAGAAAGTGAAGACATAGTCGATACGTTGTTAATTCCAGCAAAGGACAAAGAGGAGCTCCAAACCGCATCTCCACTGTTATTCATAACTTCTTGTAACCCACTCCCGTCAGTATTGACCTCCCAAACGCCAGCTGCTTGCCCATTCGAGGGCTGAATCGCCGAGAAAAGTAGCCTCCCACTTGAGGCTGGATCAGCAACCCAGCTGACGGATGTGATGACGACATTGGGTATCGTCTCAACCAGCGTCGGAGTACCTCCTTGAGAACTAACAAGATAGATTGATGAGCTCTGGCAGTCTGCGTACCCTGATAGACCAGGACTCAGGTTGAGGTTCATGTCCCAAACAACAAAAGCTATCATTGTCCCATCTGGAGAGTATGATGGAAGGACCTGCATCATAGCGTTAGAATAAGAACTCTGCATCGGGAGCGTGAGCTCTCTTGCTTGGTTTCCTCCGTTTGCGATGGCAGGCATTATTCGGAGGTCAGTGACGAGAACTGGATATCCGCTACTTGGATCATCTGGACAGTCGACGCCACATGTAACGGGGGACACCAAGCTTTCCCCATCTGGAGACCATGCTACTCCCATTCCATCGAATCCACTTGCGCTTACGCTTCCCACTGGAACGTTCTGTGTGCATGTCGCCACGTCGCAAAAGAGCAAACTTACCGAACTCGCGCCTTTTCCATAAGATTCGATCGTAAAAGCAATCTTTGAACTGTCAGGAGAGAAAGTGATCGCTTCCGGGAGGGCAGCAAGCCCTTGTTGTTGGGGATTGGTAAAGGAAGTGATGGAATGGAAATTGGCCCCAGTTGGAGAGAATACGTAGATATTGTACGCGGAGTTTGATTCGTCCTGGAGAGTTTGACCGACGACTGCTATCCAGTTGCCATCGGGAGATACGGACGGAGCAGGTGTCGATCCCGAAACAGTCAGCAGATCTGTCCCGATTTCGGTGGGCTGTTGACCAGGCACTTCTACAAAGGGAGCTGACATTCCATCACCCGTGGGAGCCACAAACACAATGAATCCCGTTTGGGCGTTCACAAAAATAGCAAGGTTTCCAAAAACAATGAGGAGAGTCATAATTGAGACGGAAGGAAATATCCAAAAAATCATCCTCTTATCTCGAAGATGAAATCGCAAGTTTCTAACCTGACAGAACGAGACAAGGAATGCACTGATTTCAAACGATATTTAACTCAGTGTGTGCTGATTGTGCTCTCCTACCGAAACTCGCGGTTTCTTTCATGCTTCTCCTCTCGAGGATTCATCGACTAGTAGCGTTGTCTCCAAACAAGACGAGCTCTATCAACAACCTTCTTCACCTAGAATCTCGCTTTGGAAGGATATGATCATTGTTCTCTCACAAGGTACTGCTCCCTTTTGCTGCATCAGCGAGTTCGTGATTATAGGCTTTCCTTTTCCTGATTCAGTTGTAATTTCTAGGCAATCGGCTCCTCCTCGCTACAAAGAAATGTCAAAAATTGCGAAGCCGAGAGCTAAAAGAAAGATGAATTACCAAACAATTCAAAGAAGATGGAAAAAAGAAGAAGAAGAACGCGAGGGGGCTCGCAAGCCGCACCTCGCGCGTACTCATCGTACCTATCTTGGTCTTTCTCTTCCGTTTCTCTGCGAAGGGCTACCTTGCCCTAAGAGTGGCTCCCAGCTTCCTTGAACCGAAGAAAGCTCCAAGCGCGGCAACAGGCGCTAGTACTGCGACAAGCGTCCCAAGTGGGAATTCCGGAGTAATACTTCCGCAGTCTCCTCCAACACCAGCTTCCAGGATTACAACTGGGGTTCCCTGTCCCTTATCTCCGAACTTGATCATGATCGGAGCGGTATCACACCCTTTCCCAGCCTGAACTGTTGCATTTACTGTGCCTGTCCAAGGACCGGAGGCGCTGCAAGAACCTGAACAGAAAACAACGTCACCTGCCCAGCCTAAAACATGAACTTCGCTTGGTGGACAGCCAGAGCAGCTCGTTGGCGTGATGCTGATGCTGTATGGATTTTGTGCACCGCCTGTAGAGAGTATCACGTGAAGTAGATGAGAGCTATCAGCGTATTCAGTAGGGCAGCTTCCATCCTTTCCAGAGAAGGTCACATTGTAAGTATAGCCAGTACTACTCTGGGTCGTGGTGAAAGTGCAAGAGGAAGATGCGCTGACAACCGGGAGAATTGCAATCGAGGAAGAAGAAAGAGCAATGGAAGGAACAGCGATGACGGAAGAGAGAAAGACTGCAAGAGTAAGCATTGTTATCTTTGTGATTTTCATTACGGATCGAGTATTCAGAGTCAGTCTCCATGAACTATTAAATGTTGTTGGCAAGATTTACTGAGCATTTTGCTTTCATTCAATCAGTTGCACTGGGAAGATGACAATCTCCTCTGTTGACTTTCTAATCGCCGAGCTCGATAGTATCGAATTCTGATACACATTCCCAAGAAGACATTCAAAGCGATGCTTTTGCGCTTTTGCTGTCACAGGCGAAAGCAAAAACCGGCAAAAAGATCAAGGCCGGAGGAAGAGGGAAGATCCCTTGCTGATTAGTAAGATTGCGGTTTATTCTTTCTGAGCTTACTACGCTTGCTACACTTTGGGGAGAGAGCAATGACTTTCAGGAGAAAAGGTGACCGCTGAAGACTTTGTTTTCTCGATTCCATGAAAATGAAAAGAAGCGGTCAGTATATCCAAAGTCTTCGACTTTATGGATTCGAAATATGCGCGATTTTGCACGCAATAGCAATTTCATTATTGAAGCTGGAAATTGCGTCAAATGAAGTTGCTCTCTTGGATCAAAAATTTTTGCTTCTCAAGTCAAACAACGACGAGGGAGCAACTTCCCTTGCAAGATCAAAAAATAGGGATGAAGCATGTGGATTCCCGATGCGCAAAGCACAAAGGGCAGGCAAAAATTTGAAATGCTGGGGCTTGTGAAACAAGAAACTCCCCTGAAGAGCAAGTATATAGCATCGACTTTGGTCGCGAGAAAATACCGGAATGATTTGCTCAAAAGTAAAAGCCGGGAAGAATGAAATGGAAAGGAGGAAGAAGCAAGGTAATATGGCACGAAGTAAGGATGAGGAACAACAGTACTGTGAATTCTGTGGCGCCCCTCTGGATCAGAAGAGCACTGGACGAAGAAAATATTGTTCTGATCGGTGTAGAGAGATTGCCATCAGAAGGAGGGCTAGCGCGAGACTTGGGATACCGCCCGCAAGACGAGCGATTTCACGACTGTCGAGTCCACTTTATTTCAACTGATTATTTGCGACAGTTAACCCAAGAAGAACAAGGAGCGGAAAAAAAGCTGGAGATAAGCTTTCCCCCTCTCTTCTTTTCTAACCTTTCTCAGAGCTGATGTCGAAGAAGGATAGGAAGAATTCGCTTTCCTTTCTTTCTGCTACTTCTTTTTCAAGTGTCTCAATAAGGCGGAAGATTGAGGGAATATCTCTTCTCGAAAATGCGCTTGACTCCGGCGAGGTCGTTTGTTGCGAGATGACACTCTAAAGCGCGTGAGAGTTGATACGCAGCCTTTGTCTTCTTCAGCTTTATTGAAAGAGAGCTTGACTCCATGACGGCTTCAGCGCTTCTTTCGAACAAATCAGCTGCCTCTTTCTTTCTGTTCGCTATGAAATTGCGTTGAGCAATGAGCTCCATAAGGCTCAGTTTCGAAATTTCACTCGCATTTTCCTCATTCACCTGTGATCTCCGCCTTGCCTCTGTACTTGGTCTGCTGAGTGGTAACTGGGACGTTCCATCTGCAGATGAATGGTCTTCAGGAAATTGTGCTGATGCTATTGTTGTTGTCCCGAGTCTTGATACTCTTTTGTATTCCGTTTCAGGAGACACTCTCTCTTTTCCTCCTTGGAAAAATAATTGTTTATTTCACCTGATGGCTCGCTAGATTCGAGGAAAACTGAACTTCGAGCTTTCTAGAAAGGTAGTACAGATCGAAGAAAAATTTCTAAAAATTTCGTGAGCATTCTCGAATACATCCCTTGGGCAAATCGAGGCTCTAGCTCTTAGAATTGTGCCGGCTCCGAGAATGGGCAGAGAAGCGAGTGTTGTGACTGGATCAGGGATCAGAAATAACACGGTCCCTACATGAATCAGCTTCTCGCCGCCCTTTCTACTCTCCCTGAGAAGGTCGTGAACTAACCTTCTTGACTCATCGATGATTTCAAGGATTGCTTTCAAAGTCTCCAGTCGCTCGGATGAAAGTTTGGCGAGCTCGTGGAGTATCTGGCTAGAACGCTTGTATGGGACTTGGTAGGAAGAACCCTTGGTCGGGATGATGCTCATCAGCAGATCAAATCAACAATTGGACATGCTAGTTAATCGTGCGGGTCAAAACTAGCGCCTACCTTTGTCATCGCGAGCTAAGTAACCTTATGCCGATGTGCCAGTGTAGCCTTCGCCTTCCAACTTGACTGCAAAAACTATTCGCCCTAGTCAAGAGATTAGGGTCGCCTTGCGCTTCTCAAAGGTATCGCCACAGATGGACTTAACTATCAATTGCTTTGAAATATAATTTTGACACCGACTTCGAAAGAGTAAGACGAAAAGAGAGTCTATTACACAAATAGAGGAGGTTTTGCTAACAAACACCATGGCTGACAGTTGGAATAGAGATATTCAAAGCATAAGGGAAGCAATCCTTTCTCTCAAGGAGCAGCTAAGGGATACTCAGCCGAGAGATAGATTAGATTACGTGAGTGCTATCATGCAATGCATCCAGTTCATGAAGCAGAGCAACATCGGCTGGGCCTCGCTTCTTACAAACCCGCAGATGGCTAATCAGCTCGACGAAGAAGCTTTGAAGGACATATTCTCAAAATTCAGAAAAATGGCAATCGAAAGGATCGAGAGCGATGTTGATTGCATCGATCGTTACATGATTAACCTTGTCCCAAGAGATGCGGACGCAAATTCCCTCGCTTAATCGCAAAAATGAACAGTAAGAATAAGCATCCAAACTCTAAGGACTAAAGGTTGGCGGAGCATTAGTTTCAAAAAAAGGATTTGTAACTATTGCTGAAAGGTAATCAGACAACAATGATAGAAGAGGACCTCAGGGTCACTGTTTGTTGTTCAGTCAATTTATTCTCAATGTGGCCTTGAAAGCGCCACGAGCAGAACAATGACTGAAACTATGCTACCGACTCCGATTAAAATTGCCGGAAGAGGAAGGTACGATGAGGGAACAAGGAGCACATAGAGGATTATTGCAAAGAAAACCACGCCGATTATTATTGAAACAAGTCCGGTCAGTTCTTGCGCCATATTCCGCACTCGCCTAACAATTCAGATCGAACAACTCAGGTTGATTTATAGTTTTGGAGCGAACTTTCTTTTTCGAAAATTCCCCTAAATCTATCCTCGTTGTCTTCAAATTCTAAAGGATGAGGGGAGAGGAGGATTCTCGTCCCTATCCTCCTACTTTGATTTGAAACAAAGTTCCCCACACATCAGAAGCGTTCTTCACGTCAGAGGCTGAGACAACCGCGTTGTAGACCCCCTGAGGGGCATCGTCTAAAACATGAAGGGTCATGTTGGTGCTCCCCCCTACTCCAGGCTTGACTGAGAGGATGGGATTTGCAAAGCTCGAAGTGAAGTAATCCGATGCGTTGCTTCCGATGGATGTGCTTCCAAGCAAGTAGGCCTGAAACGTCATCGAAAGATTGAGATTAGCAGTTGAGTAGACTTGGACTAGAAGCGTGATGGATTCACCGTCCGTGAGGTTAAGCTGAGAATTGACATCTCCTGAGCCATACTTTCTCACGAGACTCGGGATGATCACATCGACGACCGGAATAGTGCCTGTGCTAGTGGTCGAGCTCGAATGATGAGAATGAGTATTCAGTAAGGTGCCATAAGAGTAGAGAGCCGCAACTGAACCAATTATTGCTACAACAACTATGAGAAGTGTAAGAAGCACAACCCGCTTGTTCATTTCGCTTTTCGTCTTCTTCTGTTAGATTTTGGTTTCGAAATTGTCGCTCTTAAAACAAGCCTATCTTTTCATCATTGCTTCTTCTTCTCATTTAACTGCACAGAGTATTGGCACATATGATAGTCTGACTTGATCCCCTTTCTTTCTCGCTTTAGTCTCCGAAATTTCGCTCCCCACTTCTACCTGTTTCCCTCTATTTGTGAAATAGTAGCAAGATTCCACCCCTCAAGGCAAGAACCACACCAAAGATTGCAAGCTCTATTTCAGGAATCCTGTACAGGCTCTCGCAAAATGTTTGGCCACCTCCGCACACTGCGGAGGTTGTTACATACTCCAGATAATCAGAGACTAGGGACACAATCCCAAAGCAAGTCAATATCGTTGGAATTTTTCTATGCGGCTTTACTTGCTGAGACTCGCCACTCTTGTCCTTACCTTGCGATCTGAGAATTTTGCATTGCCTTCTGTTAGTGCATGGTACAGAAAAACAAAGCTGCCTTCTTCCCAGAAATATTGAGCACAAAATCCAGCCTACGGAATGCTCGCGACAGCTAGACCAATTGAAAGAAGAAGAAAAAGAAGAAGAATAAGGAGAAGGAAGAAGAAAACTACGGATTGAAAGTCGATTGACTAGACCACATACCGAAAAAAAGAGCTATACAGCGGCCTTTTCTTCTGGAAGAATGTGGTGGTACCCTTCTTCTTCTCTCCTTGAGCTATTATTGCAAAGACAAGAAGAACAAACAGGCTGGTGCTTGCATGATTCAGAATGGAACCGTATTGATTGTTATATCCTACGTACGCTGGCGTGCCCTTGAAATTGAGCCTCCACCAGAAAGAGACACTTCCATAGTAAGTGAGGTATGTTTCGCTCGCTCCTCCTTGATTCACTGCAAAAGCAATGTAGTAATTGCTAGGGTTATTTGGGTTGAACTGCTCCTGATAGGCATTCTCTCCCAGCCTTGAGGTCGTAGTCAGATTTCTCATAAACTCCACAGTCCAGCTATTGGTCGATGGATCATAAACACCCTTTGCCTGAACCTCAAACGGGTTCATGATACTTGTTATAGTCCCGATGCTTGAGAGATTCGCAGTTTCAAGGCTCGGATTGTTAATGTACAGGAATTGTGAAGAATTTGGCATTCCTCCAATTTGATAGAAAGCTGTGGCATTGGCATAACCGTCCATTGCGTAGGAAACTCGTGAGGGCAAACCGAACAGAGTACCACTCAAACTTGTGCCATTTGGAAACTTGAGTCCGGGATACCCTACATCATTTGTCGCGTTATCTGTGGGGTTTGAGGACCAAAGCCAGAGCTCTGCGGCTCCTCCTGAACCAGTATCAAGAGCCCCCGCCGTTCCCGGAACCATCTTGGGCTTGTAAGAAACTGCAAACCAAGCATCTGTATTTGCCCCGGGCGCAATTCCAAGCATCACGATAGCTTGCTCTGGGTATACATAACTGCTTCCAGTCGCAAGTGGCAAATATCCTGCGTCCTGGGGATAAATTCCGCCATAGCAGCTTGAGAACTGGCTCGTGCAGCTCAGATTCTGATACATTGGCATAACTTTTCCGCTTGGATATGCAGTATCATTGACGTAGGGAAAAAGTGGAGAAGCTATATATGCAGTTGAAGTTCCGAACTGAGATCCGCCTGCCGCATTTACAAATTTCATCTTGACAAGAAGCTGAGGAGTTCCCCCATAATTTGTCCACGCGATCTGAACCTGTGCGTTTGGTGTCATTCCAGAAGGCGGATAATTTGAAGATGCAATCAGCGGTACATTCTTAGTCGGAACAAGAGCCCAGAAGCTTTCAGAACCAGGATTTGCGAAATTTAGAGTACCACTTACTTCTGGGACATAGAAAGTACTAGCCTGATCCGAACTAACATTGATCAGAAAAGAAGCCGTGAAAAATATTAGGACGAAGACGACGACCATGGCAAAGCCGACAAAAAAGTACCTTGTGGTCGTTCGCATGACTCGAGTCCGATCTTGAAACAGGAAAATATTATTTAAACTTTAGAGCAACCATCAAATTTCAATCTTTTTGAGAAGAATCACAAATCCAGCAAGAGCTACTGCAGCCACAATTGCGAAGCTCAGGGGTAAGTAGTACTGATATGGAAGGTTGCCGTAGACAATGTAGATGAGTGCTGCGGCCAGAATCGCAAGACTCAGGTAAATGCTGAAATATCCTCGAAATCCCGTCCTGCTTTTTCGTTTTGTTGAGTTCCTTTGAGAAGAGGAGGAGGAAGACGGCGACGACGAAGAAGAAGAGTCACTATTAGCCCTTTCTTCCTTTGATCCGACTTCTTTTCGTGGTGAGTTGAGAGCCAAGCTATTCAAAATTCTCGACCTAACTTCTCACAGCACCGAAGGCAAAGAAATCAAAAGTCCCAAACAACTTAAATATTTTACAATGTTTTCAAACAATCGTGAAGTGTGCTTCTAGATGGTCCCCTCTTCAGTCTTAAGTTTGCCTGCGCCCACGTTCAACGAATTTGGGATTTGGTACTTTGTTTTTGGTCTTTTCGTGGCTTTGGGTTTCATAATGCTTGGTCTGATTTTATTTGCTGAACCTGATCCACAATACGACATCGATTCGCTTCAGGATATTACAGAAACTAGCATTCCCGAAAGACGCTGATTTCGTTCCGAGTTTTTTCCTTGCGTTTCAATCTCTGTAATTTTCTCAATTTTGCTTGTCTGATTGTTTCTTTCCTTGAGTTTCCTTCGTCCTATCCTCACCAGTGTGTCTTCTAGATTCGGCAAGTTTTTGACCGGCCCGAAGATAATGTCTCCTTATCCCAAAGAAGAGCATTCCCGCAGCTACCCACCCAGCCACAAAGACAGCAATCGCGGGAAGAAAAGAAGAAAGTGATGACTTTAGGGCAACGGGAGAAGCGATGTTGGAATATTCCAACTGGAAAGCGCTAACTCCTTCTGATCCTTGGACTGCTAGCCCTGAAGAAGTGTCAAACCAGTAACTCACTGTTGTGCCGTTTGAGTCCTTTCCTTGGAATTCGATTGTGTTGAAAGTTCCTGCAGGGACTGTGATCTGAGCTGCCTTGAGAAAGGTGCATGTGCTGTTATCAAGAACTATGGGTGAATGAGAGTCGAGCACTTCTAAAGGTTCTGCTGGAAAGAACTTCGGATCCAAAGCGCTGTCAGTAAGGTTCTGAGTGAAGAAGGCCGGCTGGATCTCCGACTCTGATCCTCCGGTGACGTTTGCGCTATACTTGATGTACATCGTCCCGTTTGGGAAAACTTGCGTTACAAGATAGGAAAAATTCCCGGAGACTCCCTGAAAGAAGGGAATCGACCCTCCTATTGCAGTGTAAACAGCAAAGGCTCCCACCCTGAAATAGGGAAGAGAAGTGACGACAAGAGAACTGCTCGTACTGATACTTTGTGCGCTCGAGTATTCGATAGAAGTAAACAGAGTGAGGCAAATCAAAAGGGACACAATCAGAGCAAGCAATACTCTTGGAGACAATGAATCGCCTATTCCATTCTTGTTACCATCTGTCAGGAGTGGGCGGCCCAAGGTTACGATTCCCTCTCCCTCCTATTTGCAATCATCAATTTTCTCTCGAGAGAAAATCCCTTTAGCTCACTTTGTTCAAGCATTAGCTGTTACTAGCACCAAGGTCGGCTTAAAGTTTGACCAAGGAGCTGTTCCAAATTCAAGCTTGGGGAGCCTTGTGAGAAAACAAATACTCACAAGGAGAAAAGCCAACAGCAAAAGGCTCAATAGCTTGTGAAATTACTTTGAGCTCTCGGCCTTCTCTGAACTTTTCTTTGAGGGGGCTAAGATCGCGGCCACAAAGAGCTGACCAAAAAGGAGGAATGCGCCGGCTACCGAAAGTATGGTAACACTTTCAAGCCCCGCAAACCTATTCCCTGGGTTTGCTTGATAATAGAGAAAAATCGGGAACATGCCGCCAACATAGATTATTGATGCGATCACCCAGATGTACTCCTTCACCCAGCCACCTTGAGCCATAGATTCAACTTCCACCCCCAACAGATCAATCCCAGAACATTGTTCCGGCAAGCATTGATAGCGCTCCCCCGAGAACCATAAGCTGAACGTCAGTCTGGTTCTCGAAGAAACCAGAAGCACTAGCTCCTCCTATCGCGGTCAGCCAGAAAACAAAAGGTACTATCATGAAAATGATGGCGGCAATCTTTCTCTTTGCTCTTATTCTGATGCTCATTTCTTTTGATTTTCACTTCACTTAACTTGAATTTGAACCGATAGTCTTGTCCGAAGAGGATGAACGAGAGCCACTTGTTACCCCATAGCTTCTTACCCTTCTTATTAGCTTGCCAAACAAGCTTTCGTGGACTTTGGTTGCAGAAAGCTCTTTCGTTGGTTCTGCGAGTTCAGTAGAGGGTAGAGCCTGCAGACCTATGGGGTAAGGAATTCTTGAATAAATATAGTTCGGGTCATGATTCCCCTCATTGATCCTTGACTGTGTTTCCAAAGCAAGGCCGATCGTCACCCATCGTGGAAGAACTCTTGGTGGCATCGGCTCACCAAACCTCCAAGTCATAAACATGTTGACAATGAAAGCAACCGCCGAAAGACCAGCAAGCCAAGCGCCTATCATCGCCATCTGGAACCATGGCTCGTATATTGAGAACCAGACTATCTCGCGTCTCACAAGTCCCATCGCTCCTTGAACCTTGAATGCTGCCTCTAGAGCACCCATCCCAACGGTCCAGCCAATAAAGTGGAACTTTGCGAGGCCTTGAGAGTAAAGCTTTCTCCCAAAAAGCTCTGGAGCAACGTAGTAAAGCGCAGCAAAGAATGATCCGAGGGTGAAGGTCGCCATCATAAAGTGGATGTGACCTGGTATCCACATTGTGTTGTGAACAGTAAAGTCAGCCGCTGGTATCGGCTGAAGCGGCTCCGCAGTTGCCCCTCCCACAATGTTTCCAGCAATAGCGGCTACCAAGAACAGCAGAGTCGCGTCCCACTTTGGCTTTGAATATTTGAGCGTGATGAGGACCAGAGTCCACATGATTACGAATGGAACAGCGATAAGCTCAGTTGCGACTTGGGCAAATACATCTCTTAGCCAGAGAGGAATCGGATCGACAGCCATGTGGTGTATGTAAACTGACATTGTGAGCACGAAGAGCATGGCGATGCAATACCTTATCATTCTCTCACTGTAGATCGGACGCTTCGCGTACATCATAGCGAACCATATAGCAAGTCCAGCCACAAGAAAGGCACCAAAATACACGAGCGGGTGGCTCTCAAACCAGAAGGCTGCGCGGAACACCTCAACGTTGGGTATGGAAAAGACCTGCAGGTTGAAACCACCGAGAGGAGAGAGTATGGTCCAGATAATTGCTGATTCAACGGTGATGATTCCGATTCCCATCGCAACACAATCCATCACGATGAAGGAAATCGGGAGCGAGAATTTCTCGTTTGGAAGTTTATCAATGTAGGCCGTAGCAACGAGAGCGATGATTAGAAATTCATCTCCTATGAACTGAATCGCTTCTGCGAGGTAGAACGAAGCTGGGTTCTTGAGCGGAATGAGGAATGTAAACATGTACTGCGAGTTTGAACCGATCACCATGTAAAGCCCAAAGACGACCATCCAGTGACCCATGTTTGCAAGCCATGGGACCGCGAGTTTCCTAGTTCCTCTAATTAGTGGTACAGCGTAGTAAGCAATTGAAAAACCGATCGTGAAGATCGTCCCAAAGAACATTACTACTGCGTGATAAGTCATCATTTGGAAATACGCAATAGTCGAGTAACCCAAGAACCCAAGGGGCAGAAGCGCTCCAGTATAGGAAAAGCCGGCCTGAGTGCGAAGCGCTAGCCCGAAAGATCCGGCTACGAACAGCCAGATCATTCCGAAGCAGAAAAGCTTCATCGCAAAGTGCTTGTAGTCTTTGCTATAGATGATATTCCAAATTATTCGTCCTACGGAAGGATTTGGATCATGCTCTCGATCCACGACAGTAGTTTGGGTCTCCGTCCCAGGAGAACTCAACGCATTTTTCCCCTCTTTTCTTTTCTTGTTTTCCTTTCACTGATCTAGTTATTAGAAACACCATCAGCTAAGCGTTCCAGTCAAAATTGGAGGGGTGTTGTTGTCCATCATCTGCCTTTGCATTGCGATACCGGTTGAGTTATTAGGCACTACAATGATTAGGGCATCCATCCAGGGGTGACCGAGCCCGCTAGCAGCGACTCCGCAGTACTCAGAGCACTGAACATGATAAAGCGATTGACCACCACTGTAGGCTGCGGCGGTCGGCTGAAAATTCCAGACGACATAGTCGTAATATCCTGGAACCGCCATTACACCAAACTGGAATCCCTGAGACGCCCACTGACCTGCCGTGTTCACATAAAATCCATGAGTAACATCCATACTCCTTACTATGAAAAGAACGGGTATGTTAGCTAGAACGATCGTGGCCGTCGGGGATCCAGCAATGTGAGGATAGAAGAGAAACTGCCACTGCTCACATGTAACCATCACAACTTGATAAGGCCCCTCAATCGGAGGACGATCTGCTTGAGCAACACCTTCTCCTACATTATTGTTCTGAATATAACCCGCATAATCGTAAGGCGTGTAAACGATTTCGAGAACTAGGACGGTAAGAAACAAGATAAACGTCCAAGCGAACAGAAGGGTCCGCTTTTTCAAGGCGATCCGCAATACCCCCTTATTATTAATAAATCTTGTTTTCGATTACAATTTGCTACAATTGCGATTCGGAAGAATGAATTTTTCCTTGAAAATTTGCCTTCTTTTTTTCCAACTTTTAATCCCCCACTTCTCGATCTTCGAAATTGTGATTTTCCCTCGATGAGGTCGGCCGCCAAAGAAATCAAATAACATCGAATCTTTTGAGAAGAGCCGAGCTCGAAGCGATTATTCCAAAAGCTCCAAAGAGCATCATCGCCGCATCCATTTCCGTGTTTTGAAGTGGGCTATACGTAGTGTAAAAGTAAGGCCAAACAAGCATCATGGACCCCATCATCCCAGCCTGCATGAAGCCAACGTAGAGCAGAATGATTCTAATCTTAGAGGGAATCGCGACAATCGAAAGCCCGACAAGCCCCCCAGCCAAGATGAAACTCAGGTGCTCGATTATGTGGACGTATGGATTAGTCACAGCAAGATCAAAGTTGGAAGGCCAATGCCAGAAGGTGACGACAATCGCCGGTATCGCCGCGCCGAGTACGAGACCCTTGGTCTTTAGGTTTGTTTTCATTATTGACAAAAGCACCGAATAGAAGAGATGGAATTTCTGCTTCAACACGTTGAGCCTCAATGCGAGGTATCTGTCAAACCCGTAGCCAAAGATTGCAGAACCTGCAAAAAGCCCTATGTGCTGAAACATGTGAATCGTGAGGTTTGCATTTGCAAGAGGATCTATTGGATCTGCCAAAAGGACGAGATCGAGAACTATTCCCAGCATTATCAACCGTGTAAATAGTCTCGATCGGCTAAATTGCTCGGAAGCCGGTTTCTGTCTTCCTTTGATCTCGTTTTCCTTTTCCAATTCCTTTGACTTCCCATTTTCCTGCGGGCTTTCTTCTTCTTCTTCACATCATTGCAAGAGTGAGCTACACCAAATCAGCCGAATCGTCTTTCTCCCCGGTGACAGCCTTTGTCTCTATCTTTCTTGCCTTTGATGCAAATCTCAAAAGTGCCGCATTCAAGAATTCATCGAATCTCGCACGAAAGGCTGGCGAGGAATAGCGCTCCAAAGTCCTGTCGACCGGAATCTCGTTAATTACCGAAGAAAGTACTGCCCAAGTGACCCAATAATCCGAAAGCACATCTGGACTACCGACTCTTTTCTTTATGGCGTTGTAATGAGCTCTTATCTCATTAGCTAGTGGAACAAGTGACATTTTGAGCGATTCATCGGGCTCGCTCTTCAGGATAGACTCAACAGTCAAGATGATCCTTTCGAGATTTCTTCTGTCTTCTAGCTCCGTATCCTCTGGCTTTTTTCCTTCTCCGTTATTCTTCTTCCTGGAGTCCTCTTGAGGATCTCTGTCTGTTTCGTCCGAGCCCTGATCTGTCTCTAACTTTTCTTTTCTGCTTAAAGCAGATTGCGCGTCAGTCGGCAGATTTCTTTCGCTTCCCCTTTCTTCAAGAGCTTTCCCGATCTCCCTTAGCCTTCCTAGGTTCGCATTGTAAACTTCGGCTAGACTAGATTCCTTTATCGACCATTCTATTCTTCGAAGCTCGTTTTCGAGCTCTCTCTTCTCTTGGAGTAGTGTTCTTCTTTCTTGTAAATCGGAACTCTTCTGTTGCTTGCCAAGTTCCCTTTCAATTTGCTCTAGCCTTCTCTTCTTTCTGCTCCACTTTTCATCATTAGTCAGCTTTACGTCCGGAACCAGTTGGGATGTTTTCCTTTGCTCTCTCTCCCAGAACATTATCGCAACAAACCCGGCGACATATCCTATGAGAAGTATTGTTTGGATGAAGAAAATTCCAAACAAATAAGTTCCAATGCCTGCTCCGGCTGCAAGAGCTGCGACTAGAGAAGTCTTCCCACTACGAGTGCGCAGAAACGCAACGGTATGCAAAAAGTCCATTGGAGTGGATCTCGTTCGCTCTAATTAAGTTATTTGAACGAAAGATAGCGTTCGCTCTGGGGTCTCTTTCTGCAACTAAAGAGAGCCTAAGAAGGCCTTACGACTGTTTTGAAGCTATTAGAAATTATGTTTGAGGGCGAAGTTCGAGAATCTCTTGGCAATAGTAGGAAAAAGACTACGAGCGCCCCTGCAAAAAATCAAGGGTAATGTCTTCCTTTGGTATAGTCGCACCAAAGCAAACTGTGAAAATATTTGGAAAACTGTTAAATCCAAAAGAGAGCCGCAGTTACTGTTTGTTCTACCTTTTCTGAGCTATATGTTCTTGGTTTGAAGTATGATGAGAATGTAAGTTGCGTCACTTATTCTTCTTTCAATCGAGTGGGCATCAAGTGAATCTCTTGTCTTGAAAACAAAGTACATTTACTTTGGTGTTGCTGCTCTTGCAGTCGCGGTTGCAGTGTACCCTGTAGTTTATGCGCAAGTCGCAAGTCAAAGCAACACACCGTACTTCTGTGCGCCGCTAGTACCCTGTCAGCAACCAGCACCTGGAAAGATAGTTTGCATTAGTATGTGTGTGATAACTATGAAGAATTCGGCCTTCCTTCCCGGAACAATTAATGCTTCGGTGGGAGCGAAAATAGTTTGGGTCAATGACGACGGTTTCTCACATACTTCGACCGCGTTCAACTCTAGTGCTTGGACTTCGCCAATTATTCCTCCGGGAAGGTCTTACACACTCATCGTTAATGGCAGCTTGAGCCCAGGGAAATACTATTACTACTGCAGATTCCATCCTTTCATGGTGGGCGTTCTGATAATTATGCCAGCAAAGAATTCCAGCGCGCTCGTCACTGGCTAGAATGAGAAAATTAGGCAATTTGGCTAAAAATATAAATGAAAGATTGAGCCTCGAAGATCTTAGGAAAGATGGTGCGTTAGATGTCAACTTTTAGTGCGGAAAAGCCGGAAACAGTCAACGTGACTTTCAAAACGAAATGGCTCTGGCTTGTTCTCGGAGTTATACTCATTATCATATCACTTGCACCAGTCGTTTCTTCATACTTTCCTTCGACACCAGCAGTCCCGTCGAGTCCTTCAAGCGGCGGAGGTGGAGGCGGTGGACCAACTCCTAATTGCGCTAATCCCTGCACAATAGTCATCGCAAATTCTGCCTTTGGAACGACTCAGCCGATTATCGTGAAGGCAGGGACTACAGTCACATGGATAAACAAAGACAACACACAACACACGACTACTTCTGATACGGGGGTTTGGGACAGTGGAATACTCAACCCTGGGCAAAGTTTCAAGTTCACTTTTAGTTCGCCGGGGACTTACCCGTACCACTGCAATGTCCACCCAATGTCCGGAACCATAGTAGTTGTTCCCTAAACCGTTTCCCTCTGACTTTCTCTCCCCCTTCGCTTAGAATGGCGTTGATGCACGCTCAAAGCTGCTAGTAGTGTAGTTTCTGGGCCTGTGCGGTTATCAAGTTGAATGTGTAGAAATCAGAAAGTTTTCGCTCTGTGCGAAGATGGGTAAAATAGGGGGGAGAGGGTAGTTTATTCGAAGATTGGGGCGAATGTGTGACGAAAAATGCGGGAGGGTTCTCGGGACGACGAACTTTTTCAATAACCCTTGGGCTATTCTTCGTTATCCTCTTCTTCTTTTTCCTCCTTGTTTTTCCTACACTTCTCGCTCCTCTCGGCTCTCAAAACAGCTCTCTTTCATCTGCACAAAACGATGCGATTAGCAATTACTCATCTGTTCAAGGAGAATGGCAATCACCTAACCTTAGTTTCCAATCATCCTTACTTTCAAACGCCGATTTTCCTAGTTTGTCTGATGCTCCAATAAGAGAGATCCCGATTCCTCAGTCTGAATCTGTACCTCTCGGGATAACAGTTGATCATTTGGGGAACGTTTGGTTTGCGGAGGATAATGCTGACATGATTGCGGAATACATAGTAGCAAATCAAAATTTCAAGACTTTTCGCATCCCCACAAGTCAGCATCTTGCTTTCATATGGTTCCTCATCTTCGACAAGAACGGATATCTTTGGTTCGCAGACAACACCCAGCCACTCCTATGGCGATTTTCTCCTTCCACTGGTCAATTTGCGAATTTCACTACTGGTTCGAACTCCGTCGAACCCTTTGGATTGGCCTACGATCCAAGCTCGAATCAGATCTGGTTCACTTCCACCAGATCAGACCAAGTGGGTTTCTTCCAGCTTCACTTGGATGGATCTGCTCAAATTGTTCAGATGATTGGCCTCGGATCCGAGAGCAGCTGTTTCGGAGTTGGTACAGAGCCTTCAGGAATCACACTAGACGGAAGGGGCAATGTATACGTCGCAGAGACATGCGTTGCGAAAATTGTGGAGATCAATGAGGGATCTTACGCAATTGAGCGCACTTGGGAACTTCCCGCTGGCGCTCAGCCGGTTGGGATTGCCTTCGATGGGAGCCGAAACAGAATTTGGTTCACAAATCATGCAACCAGCTTGTTTGGCTACGTGGATGAAAGCACTGGAAAAGTGGTTGAGATTTCGACCTCTTTGTTTGGAATAGCGGGAACTTCTTGCCCCGATAATTGTTTGATAACTCTTCCGTATTGGATAAGCGTGTCATCCAGCGGGTATGTATGGTTTGACGAGCATGTTGGAAACAAGATTGCTCGATTCGATCCATCAGGACTTCAACTCACGGAATTCGCTGTTCCGACTCAACAATCAGCTCCCCTTCGGTTTGCACTTGATGATTCAAGCGGCCTCGTTTGGTTCACGGAATTTGAAGGTAACAAGCTCGGAGTTTTGGAACAGAACTCAAATCTTCCTAGCTATTCATCTGCTGCTTCGAAAAGCGTGGCAGTCACTCCAGACAACGTCACAATTTCGAAGACATCGGCCGTCAGCATAAATGTGAACGCAACTCAAATCTCGAGCTCGGAAGGGGTGAATTCTTCTTTTTCAGGAATGCCCATCGTGAGCGGTTCACTGAACCAAGATGGCGATATCAGCTCAAATCTTACTTTTTCCGGAGTGACATCGACCACCGGAGTTTTTTCTCTTTCAATTTCGGCAGGACAGTTTCTAAACACGGGTAACTTTACTCTTACGATCTGCCCGAGGTTAGCAGCTAACGATACAACAACCAATCCCCCGCCAGTGAGGCAGTGCGGGGTCTTGTTTCTTGAGGTCCGAAATTCTCCAATGTCCAATTTTGACAATTATGTAATGTACGTTTCCCTTGCTACAGTTGCGGTTGCAGCGTCCGCAGTTGTCTCACTCCTCTACATGAAGAGATGGAGGAGCGCTTGAAGGAATTCGCTTCTCGTCCGTGTTCACGAGACGACGAGAAGATATTCGTAAAGTAACGATCGTTATTCTTCTCGCCCTCTTGCTTGCGCCCAAATTACTTTTATTGAGATTAGACCAAGAATTTTGATAGCGACATGGCTGGAAAAGAGAAGACCCGAAAACTGAAGTTCAAAATGTGGAGGAATTTCTACAAGGATCCTTTCTTCTGGGTTGTCATAGTGGTGTTTCTGCTTACGATGTATGTTTTCATGTACGGCGCATGAGAAATCTCGGCATGAGATAGAGAAGTGTTGGCTTGAATTTCACGTCTTTGAGGGGAATCCTGCACAGCTTACGCCAGCACAGAAAAGCGATGAGAAAAAAAGCAGGTTCAGAAGAAAAAGAGAGAAAATCTAGGAAGCAGAGGCAGTGATTTCCTCTACGCTCTTGCCTGCTTCGACAGATTGCTTGACAGTCGCGCAGCTTCTCTCTAGCCCCATCTCTACTTCCTTTTTGATTTTCATCTTGTCAAGTGCTTTTCCGAAGACGCCGTAGCCAAGATCGTAGTCGACATCAAAGGTGAGCCTGGTGCTGTTTTCGCCGAGCTCTTCGAATCTCACTGTGATGTTGTTCTTCTTGAAGGGGCCGTTTATCGCCTTTGTTTGGATCAATTTGTTTTTCTCGTATGCCACTGTTTCGTTGTCCCACTCGAGTGGCCTTCCGCCGAATTCTCCCGAGATCCTAAAGATGGTCCCCAAACCGAATCCCTCCGTGATCTTGATCGGCACGACTTTGATCTTGACTTCTTGAGGGAATGTCTTTGCGATGTGTTCTGGCCTTGCGTAGTAATTGAACACCCGCTCTACTGGAGCAGAGATTTCAACACTTCGAGTAACCTTGGACATGTTAAATCCGACCTTTGTACGCCAACTCGCAATTATTTATGCCTTGCACCCGGCTTTGTAGGTGAGAAATCTGAAGTCGATTTGAGAGTTCTCGAGTGCGGGGGAGAAAATTTAGGCCCTGATTGAAGCGCGTATGTTCGCAGAAAAATAAATCATGAGAATATTTAAATTTCCGCACTCTTTTCAATTCCCCCTGATGAACAAGGTATCTTCTGCCATAGGACTCGTTTTGATTGCAATCGCTGTTTTCTTCTTCTACGTGACTTTCAACGGAGGCATGATAGCTGGAGCAGTTGTAACTGGAACGAGTTCGACTGCCAACTTTGCGGCCTTTCTCTTGGTGCTAATATTTCTCCCTATTGGATGTGGGCTCGCTTTCTTTGGATTTGCCTACAAAAGGCCAGCCTTTGCAGCTGGAGTTGCGCAACAGGTCGTGTATAAGGGATCGCCTCGCCTTGCGGGTGCAGCTTTAGCTCTTGCGATAATCGCTTTGATACTGGGGGCAGGTGCATTCGCTGAGCTTTTCTCAGTCACCGGATCTCAGGGAAATTCTCTCAATTCGCTTAGCACTCAGTTCACTGCCTTAAACGGAAAGGTGTCTGGCTTGAGCTCAGTGAACGTTGCCCCAACTCAGATTGCTTACAGAGTTGACTGGAGCAACACGGATCCAACTGGTCAGGACAGATTCTTCCCAAACGTTCTGATCGTTGCGCAGGGGGATGTTGTTCAGATAATGTTTGAGCACAACGATACGGACGCGCATACTTTCACGATATCCAACGCTTCCAGTCCCTATGGCTTCCAAATCAACGATACTTACGCCGGGATGAGGAACTTTCTGAACAATGCAACCTTTGCAGCGCCTTGTGTAAACGGAACTTTCTCGCAAGAGACCACATCTCTTCCTCCGAGCGGTTATTCCCCGACCTATTGTGTCTCGGGAATAAGCTTGCTTCCCACTGGAACTGGAATCGGACACGCAGGCAACTTTAGGATAGCAGTCAATCCAAACCCAGGGTCGCCCCTCGGAGTCCCGGGAAATCCGAGCGTGGTTGAATTCCCTATAGACAACATGGTGCATATGGTCTCGTTCAACTTTTCTGCAACTCCGCCAGTGAGCGAGATCTACGGAGATGGAGCATTCACGGCCGCCTATCCTGGGATCTACGAATTCTTCTGCGATTATCACGTTTCGAATGGTATGTTTGGATACATAATCGTACTTCCAAACGCGTACTGCAACAGCAACAACTGCAATCCAACTGCTTCAACAACGTAGGTCGTTTATTGTTTCATTCATTTTCGGCCCGTTTAAGGTAAAAGGAGACTCCTTTCTATTCTTCGTCGGGCTTCATCTAACCAGCCCATTTCTTTGTTAGCACGAATAATCAAAATATTTAATCTCGCATTACGCCTAAATTTGATTCAAGCGTTAAAATGCTGTGAGGCAAAGAAATCATTCGAAGATTCTTTTTTCAGTCTTAATTGGAATTCTACTGCTGTCTTCTAGCACAGTCATTCCACAAGCTCTCAGATCATCCCCCAGTTTTCCTAGTCTTCCTCTTGTATCAGTTGCCTCATCCTACAGCTCGTCAACTGATCCAATGGCGCTGGTTCCCTACTCTTTGAAGAGCTTTCATCTCCCAAATGGCTCAGCCGGACCTTGGGGAATAACTTCCGATCGTTTTGGAAGGATCTGGTTCGTTGAGGAATCTTCAAATCAGATTGGAATGTTCGATCCGTCGAAGGAGAACTTTACTGAATACAACATACCCACAAAAGACTCACTACCGGAAATGATCGCTGTCGATAATTCTGGGAATGTTTGGTTTTCCGAACTGAACCCAAGTCAGCTTGGAGAGCTCAAGGCTGGGACTAGCACGATTGTTGAATACAAAATTCCGAAGAACTCTCAAAACTTGTCCTGCGGTCCAATAGGAGTCACTCCTGACTCGAGCGGAAACATCTGGATAACTTGCGAATTTTCGAACCAGATAGATGAGTTCATCCCTCAGGGGGAGGCCTTTCTCTCCTTTGATCTACCTGTCTTCTTTTCTGCTCCGCTCGATATTGTGTTTGATCCTAGCGGAAACTTTTGGTTCACAGCCGCCGATTCTGGTATGATAGGATACGTCACAGTCTCAGATTTGAAAAACGGCAGTTCAAACGGGATAAATGAATTCGCCCCGATCAATCAAACATACGCCGAGACGATAACCAATCCTGATTCTCCTTCGGAGATCGTGACAACGAGTCTATCCACCCCCAGCGAAATAGCTCTGAGCCCTGACGGAAACACTCTCTGGATCACGGAGCACACGGCAAGCTCGTTTGACAAGTATGAGATTTCGAGCAAGACACTTGTAAAATATTGGACGACACAGACGGGAAGTTCGCAATATCCAGATTCTCTTCCCAACGGAGTCGCAGTAGACAAGAACGGAATTGTCTGGATTGCAGAGCATTATGGCAACAAAATAGCAGAGTTTGATCCTGAGACTGAAGAAATGATCGAATATCCCATCCCTTGCTGTTCGACGGGGATCGCTGGCACGCTCTATCTGACAGCTGCTCCTGATGGAGCGATTTGGTTCAGCGAGTTTTACGGAAATGCAATAGGGGAGCTTGAACCCTCCCCCTCAGGAGCAAACGATGGACTTTCTGTTTCAATAGGTCGTTCCCTGCTTGGGATGAATTCGACAGGCTCGACTATGGAGACTAGCGTTTCCTTAAGCGTCCAAAATTTCTCAAAAGGGGAGCAACAGCTCATATCTAACGCGACTCTTGAAGCCTCGGGCATAAGCTCGAATGGAACACTCACGAACTGCATGGTTTCCTTTGATCCGTCTACCGTATCTCTTTCTCAGAATGGAAAGAACACGAGTGTACTCACAATCGAAACCTCCGGCCTGAAAGCTGGAACTTATTATCTAACGATAAGCGCGAGGACATCGCCTCAATCACTCATCTACTCTACGATTCTGAAAGTAACGGTCTTCGGAGCGCCTCAACCAGACAGAAGCCTCTTGATAGAAGGAATCATCCTAGGAGGAGCGGCCTCTGTTGCAGTCGTCGGAGTAATGGCTGTTTATCTCGCAAGAACACGGAGGATAAGACGCTCGAGTTCTCCCAGAAGAACCAGATCCTCGAGAAAGAGGCAGAAGAAGAAAGTCTCAAAGGATCGCATGGCCGCAGACTAGCAAGGAAGTAAAAGAGAGTCGAAACTCTTCCAAGCTTTTAAAATCCGATTCCACTGGGCAGTAGGACGACTGAAACAGGTAGCCCTGTTCCGATGGTGGTTGCCCAACCAACCGCGACTCCAATCACGGCCGAGACAAGGTAAACAATCACCGCATCAGTCGCGAATCCTCTTCCGCCGGTGTTTTCTGCAACAGGCCAAACAAAGAGAGCACCGATCGAGCAAAGTATTACTGCGTAAGGAAAAGACAATGTCAGGAGCAGAATCACGTATCCCACCATCAGGCCCACAAATACGAGAGCAAGTAGCCAAGTGAAAGTCTTTGACCTGAAAGTAGCTCCAGCGTTCTGCTCTTTTGGTGCCGGTGTCGGTCTCGGTGAATCGTCTTGCTCTAAGATCGAACCGACTTCCAAAGTCACCGTGTGATTTTTCCCTCCGCGTAAACCCGAAAGCTAAACAGTAAGCCTCGAAACAATCGAGGAGAAATACACAAGCACAAAATCCAAGCTCCTTGTGTGGATGATATTTCTAAAAGATGAGCAAGCATATTTAAGGCCAGAGTCTATCTCTCATCGTGAGAGCGGCCTTCGGGGAAATCGCAAGCAAGTAGAAGTGAGATGATAGCTGCCGCATTTGCAAGTCTTGGGATAATGGCGTATCTTGCGAGGCTAGCAAGATCCAAAAGACGATTCCGAATCTTGGACTTTCTCATGGGATCCATCGCGCTTGTGGTAGCTCTTGTTGCCTCTTTGGGAATTTAGGAAGAAAACCTGCGAGCCCACAGATGGCGGAAAGGCAACGGAAAATGGGGTTTTCTCTATTCGATGTAATAGTAGGATAGAAAACGAAGAATTCCACCCCTTTCTCTATTGCTCTCTTTTTTTATTGAATCAGCAGGCTTTACGATTTCTGACAAAAGACGGCGTGTGTGCTTGCAAACAGATTCAGAAGATAGTTGTCAAGTCTCTCGGCTACGTGCCATTCGTCAATGGGATGTCGATAACATAAGAAAAGAAGCACAAGAACTGCCACAGATTCTTCGGAAAGGGAAAACTTTGCTAGACAAGATTCCTCGGTTCAATCAAATTTTTTCTCAATCGAAGATTGAACCTTTGTTATTCAAAAATAATTTATTGCCATAATAAAGCGCATCTCTACACGCTTCACTTCTGATATTATTATTGTCTCTCTCTTTTCTTTCTCTGCTCCTGCGCACCTATAACTTCTTTCTTTCTTCTACTCTCTCTTCAGTTCCTCTATATATGTGGTGTCTGTTTTTCCAATTTTTGCTTCGATCCGCTCTTTAAATAGCCATTATATACTCGGCTAATTCCGGCTCCATAATATGTCCTCAGAAAGCAATTGTTCGATGGAAAAAAATCGCATCGCTATATTGTGTGCTCAAAAAGCAATTTGTTTGTTATTGAGTGTTTGTTTGAGATAAGAGCCATAGTTTTGCTAAGCTAGCTCGAGTACATTTAGAAACAAACAGAAAAAAAGAGGAGGGATTCCTCCAGCTTGGCTGATTTCAAGCATACTTTGATTCGTTTCTAACTTTAGCGTATTATCAAGAGAATGTGAGAGCTTGACAAAAAATGTCCCCGTTTCTTTCTACCTTCTTCATCTTTCCGATAATTTTTCGAGGACCGAGTCAGGCTAGGACTACCTCTTCCATGTTTTCGAATCTCCTGAGAGAAGATCTTGAAACCGCGCCAATTATAGTGCTTATTATGAGAAGAGCAGAAGGCAACATCAGTAGGTAAAGAATGGGCCTGAAATCAAGTGAGACTATCGCACCCACACTCGAAACATCGAAGGACATTACCCCGCCGTTCGTCACCACGAATATGTAGGTAAGCTGGGCAACTGCGCTTGCTACGCCAGCGGCGTCTCCCAAAGCCTTCTCCTTGAAGATTATACTCAATGCCGAGAGGACTGCAATGAGAATCGCGTAGTAGTAAAAGCCTTCAAAGCCAAAACTTGGCAACTGTCCCATTCCTTTGTAAAGCACGTTTGGAATCTCATAGTACAGAAAAAGCAAGATTCCACCAGAAACGACTGCATAAGCAACCCGCCCCACGAAAGTAGTTAACTCGATTCCAAATATCTTTGGCATTCTTGGCTGCACCAGATTTCTTATTCTTGCTCCTTTTTTCTGCTACCTCTTTCAGACATTCACCGTTTCAGGGAAAGAAACAGAGTTTCCAAAGGCAGAAATCGTGATTTCGAACGAGTAAGCCCCTGACTGAAGGCTTCCCCCAGACAAATCCGAAACCGGGATCGAGAGAGTATAGTTGTTTTGATTGGCTCCGCTCACGAGAGCAAAGTTGCCGCCACCAGTTCCATAATTTCCAAGAGCCGTCTTTCCCGGAATCGATGTAAGTGTAAAATTCAAGCCGCCGCTGAGAGTGATCGGGGTTGGATTGTTCCAGTTCAGCGAAACAGGTACAAGTAGGTGGCTGTAATCTGAGGAAAGCTTTGCCCCTGATTGGTTGAGATGGACTTGGAAATTCGTCAGGATAGCGGGCATTGTCGTGTTTGCGTACTTTGTTATGTTCATTCCCACAAGCGGGACAGCGTTTGCTGCAATCGTAGTTTCGAGTTTGAGAGTCGAAGTACTCAAGAGCGTTTGCTCAAGTAGTGTCCTGTTTGAAAGCGCTTGGGAGAAATCAAGTGTTGCGTTCACCGAAAGGGCTCTCACTTGCCCCGGTGGAATCATGAGCCTGCCGCTGTCAAATCTGGCAAGGCTTGAACCATCGAGCCATATTCTTCCATTTAGATCAACACTTAGAGGAAAAGTCATGTTATTTGGAATTTGAAGTCCTGAGAGACTGAGAACGTTTCCCGAGAAGTTTGCACTCATCTGCCCTAGTTCTGATCCCGCAAGCTTCGAGATCGCAGAATACTCCTTGTAGGCAGAGTATCCGGCAGCACCTGCGAGCGCCACCGTCGAAATAACAAGCGCGAAGGAAACGATCTTCAGCGCCTTCAGGATGAGAGGCGCTTCCTTTCCCAATTTGAGTCTCAGCTTTTCTCTGCGACCGTTATCGGATCTTCAAGCTGCTGCTGGAGTTTCGCTTTGTCTCCTGCAACTTCAATCCCCGAGACGACTCCGAGCCCCTTGTCTACCTTGAAGGTAACGATTCCAACTCCTCGGTCGACCTTCATGAAATCAACGCCCCTAAGAAGGAATATAGAGCCGACCCATCCCATGACTGCGACGAACATCACAACGATCGCCGCTAACAGCAAGTTGTTGAGGCTGGGGACGAAATTCGAAGAAGAGTTGGAGGAGATGCTGCTTTGAGCGAGTCCGTAGTAGACCTGATACAACTGATACGCCACGAAGAATGAAACTGCAAGCATTGCACCGCCGATTGCGGTGACTATCAGTCCAGTGGTTCCAGATTTCTGTAGTTTTCCGCTAAGCAAGAGTGTTTTCGGGATTCGTGAATATTTTGCTTGATAAATAATTTCTGAAGTCGTGGTACAGTTACTCAGTTGTCAGTCAGTTTCAGCTTGAATTAGTCAAACAACTCAAACTGATCGGCTTCTGATCGAATGTATCGCAAGCCCTAATTAGGAATCCGAATTAGGGGTACTCCGAAACTGCTCATTTCCTAGTTTGGGACTTTTAGAGAAAGCTTGAACCGATCTGATCAGTACTCGTCTTTCATTTTTTGAAGGAAGCGTGTCTCTCTCGTCTATGACTCAAGAAATTGATAGTAAGGGAAACGAGAGCAAGAAGAGAGTCATTCTCACAGACTATGATCTTCCAGAGAAAGCAAGAAAGGTGCTTTTGTTGGGTCTTGGAAGAAAATTCGAAATCTGTAACTTCGCTGATTTTCATAAAGAGCTCTCAGATCTTGTCGAGATAGTACTTTTAGCATCTCCACGAAGCGGCCTCCTGAGTAGAGAGAACCTTTCGCTTTTCAAGAATCTTCGAATGATTCAGACGCTCTCGGCTGGTGTTGACTATCTTAATTTTGAGGCGATACCAAGGAGGGTTGTCGTGTGTGGAAACGTCGGCGCATACGCAGAACAGATAGCTGAGCATGTTTTTGCGATGATACTCTGTTTCTCAAAGAACCTAATCTTGCAACACCAAAATCTCTCAAAAGGTATTTTCTCTCGTAAACCGGATTCTAGGTTTGTCAAGGCAAAGACGATTGCAATCCTTGGAGCTGGCGGGATTGGAAAGGCTGTAGCGAAGATCGCAAAGGCCTTCGGGATGAGAACGATTGGGATTAACCGCTCGGGTAAGCTCGCCCGGCATTTTGATTCGATGTTTAGAATGAGAAACCTGAATCAGGTTCTTGGGGTTTCAGATTTTGTCGTAATTTCCCTTCCCCTCACGAAGATGACGAGGAACCTGATAGATAGGAAAAGACTTGCATTGATGAAGAAGGACTGCATACTTGTGAATGTTGCAAGGGGGCCGATAATCGTGGAGGAAGATCTATACAAACATCTCAAAGCGAATCCCGATTTCAAATGCGCTCTCGATGTCTGGTGGAAGTATCCAGAAGATAGATGGAACAAAAAGGCGAAGGTGAAATTCTCACAGCACTATCCTTTCTTCGATCTCCCGAACTTCCTCGGCACTCCTCATAGCTCCGGAGATGTGCCTGAAGGTGAGGAAATTGCAGCTCTTCAAGCTGCGCGAAACATCGTGAATTTTGTGAAGGGCCGGCCAGTGAAGGGGTGCGCGGACAGATCGGAGTATTTGTGAGTCGCGGAATTTTCTTCCTTCTTATCGGGCTTGCAGCGAGCATTTCTCACATTGAGATAAATCCACCTTCCACTGCGGTTGTGAGACTCCTCGAAGAGGGAGAACAATGAAATCATATCCAAAGCCGAAACACATCGTCGCTTGCGCTCGATTCGAGAAAATATTACCCCAAAATGTTTGTCTCTGAAATCAAGTAGATTTGAAAATGTCATTCCCCACACAGATCGATTAAGAGAGTTCAATTGTCATGAGTAAAGTGCTCTTTACAAAAGTCTAAGAGACAATGAAAAATAGGGAAAAACACTGGCCGGTAATGTACAGGTCAGATCTTAGCTGTTCGCAAGCAAGCTTTCATTTCAAGGCGTGAAGAACTCTCTGTTTTGGCAAGAAGCATACATGCTAGCTGAGAGGTCAAGTCAATAGCTCGCAAGGCTGACGAAGGATCGAGACTATACGCCTTCGGTTCAGTGATCTCAGGTAGAACAACGGCGGCTAGCCACACCGACATATTGATTGTAAGTAACTCAATTCTGGCGAGCGAGCGAGCAAAAGGTCAAAACTGATATCAGGCTAAAAGTGAGTCTCTCAGTTCCGCTCGAAACCCACATTTCGAGTACAGGCGAATTCGAGAGGTGGTATTCCAAGTTCATTGGTGAGCTTGAAGAAGTCTGACAAGCGGGGTATCATACGGCTTTTTCATGATTTCTGAGTCTAGCGAATATGTTATGCCTGATCCTTGTAGAGTTACGAGAAAGCGAAATCGATCCTTTATTCGTTCGTCCCACTTGCATATTACAATGAGCTCAAAGAAAGGGGTTCGCCCGTATATCCGCAAAGACCGACGCGAGGTGAGTTCACAATTGGACGAAGATGATGCACGCCACATTTGTGGCTCTTAGAGCACTCCCTGCAAAGCCACGAGCCTTTGTTTTCTTCCCAGATGCAAAGTGGGCACACGAGCTCTGCCCTCCTTGAACGGCATTTTCCACAGACAATATCTGGAGGATCGTTTCTTGCAAGCAGGATTAATTGACCCGACCTCGACTTCAATTCACTCCCAGCCATCGCTCTTCTTTTTCTTCTTGATATGACCTTGAGCTCTAGCTCAGTCGTTGTGCCAAAATCGTACTCGTACTTGAGCTGGTCTCCTGCTTTCAAGAATGAAGAATCGCCTAGCTTTACATCCATGCTTCTGTCGTCAAACTCGGTGTCGGGGAAGGGAGAGGAAAAATAATTGACTCCTCTAATCTCGAATTTGCTCAAATGCCCACAACATTCGAGCCATATTGATCTAAAGAACTTGTCAAGGTTTCTAAGTGTGAAATCCTCGCTCAAGAGAAGATGAAGCCAGTAGCGTGCGACCGAGTTTTCCGCCCAGACAGAGATATGGAATTGATCCAAGTGGCGTGAAATTCGTTTGCTGTCCCCGCTCTTTGCGTAAGGAAAGGGCTCTCCCTTGCTGAGACGAGTTGTGGAAAATGAATCAAGGCAAAGCTCGATATGACGGCTAGCAAACGAAAAAGATAATTGCTCTTTGCAGATCACACATCGGCCTCTAGGGATTATCAATGCACCGCTTTCCTCTTGGATTCATAAGGAGCGATAATCCAAATTCTTCTCTCACTCGATCAATTTGGAAAAGTTTTGCAAACATATCGAATGATATTACGTTGCGGCACATGCGAATCAAGAGGGGTTTTGCATCCCAACATTGTTGTCATCATTGAATCCTAGTGATCAAACCATCAAATGCTGAATCGAAACTGATTATCTTGTCGATCCCATGAATCTCCATGAGAGTTAGAGAAACGCAGTCCGTAAAACTGAGCGGCTTTTTGTCAAACTTCTGAAACTTTCTCCAACTAGCTTGAAACTCTTCCGGACCAGTGAAGATCTTTTCAATTCTCATAGTTTCAACTTTCAGCGAACCGATTTTCAAAGCAGCATCAAAGTTATGAGTCCTTGCAAGAGCGGTAGTTATCGATTTGTCAATCACGTAGTCTGAAGTGTAGGCTACCCCGTGTTCACCTTTGAGTGCTCGCTCAATCAATGCCTTCCCCCCTTTGTGGTTCTTGTCGCTACGGTTTACAGAGGCTACAAAGACACTCGTGTTGATGAACACTGACAACTTTACTCAGCCCAGCCGTATAGATATTCGTCAACTCGTTCAGATGCATCTTTTACCTTCCAATCGTCTGGATGTTGCAAGATGACCCAAGCAGGATCCTTTTCTAGTGAAGGCAATCTTCTCAGCCTCTCTACAAGTTTTTCCTTGTTTTCGAGAGAATAATCTACCATCAAACCAAGTGCTTCTTGCAATGTCACTTTGTTCCGCTTTTCGAGGATGAGTGACGCGACAAATCTTTCGAGACTCTCTTTCCTCTTCTTGTCAATTTTCACATTGACTGCCATAGTATTCATGAAGTAACTGGATGCTACTAGATATTTCTACTTGTAGTGTAGACCATCATTAATCCACTCTCTTTGCTACTCCCCTCTTGAAATCACCTAGAGGCCTAACTAAATTGTCGTGCGAGAAACGTGCTCGCACTTTGTTTGATCTCCCTCTAGCAATAACAAAGAACGCCAAACTTTTCGGCCATACTTATGCCGTTGAAAGCAGGGTCTAGGAAGTCGGCTGTTGATTTGAAAGAATAAGATCAGACAACCGGATTATAGGAATTATACTATAGATGTAACTGTGGGTGCTGTCATTCTCCTCTTTCCTCTCTTAGCTAGGCAAGGTCAAAAAAAGCCGAATGGAATCCCATTGTGGAATCTCTCGTGTGGAGATATTCGATTATAGCAGTAAAGATGAAATAATTCGGAGATTTTCTCTTGAGCATAAAATGTCTGTGTTGCGATAACTTTGTAATGAACCTCTCTTATGACTGGTTTCTTCAATAGACCAGAATTCATTGCTATCGACACAACCCAGACATTTGCTTTCTTGAGCTTCTTCCGGTTATTTGTCTCGATGGACAGTCTTTGGAAGAAATCTCGGGACCGCTAAGATGTGACGCCAAACAGCTTCTTCACCCTTCGCCCTGTTCAGCAACTGGCTTCCAGTCAAAGCATCTATTCGATTGTCATCCTTGAGTTCTATCATTGCCTTTTTCTCCAAGCATTCTTTGATAAAGGCCAAAAACAAGCTTCCGTAAGTTGATTCATTCTTGAAGTGAGTGTTGGGAGTTAGAAGAATCTTAATTCGTGCATTTGTCTAGGAAATCTAGTCCAATTGGATGCGCCTAAAAGAATATACCTCTATCTTAGGCCTCTTCTTATTGGATATCTCATTGAACAGTTCACTTGATAACATAAGTTATGGGAGGAATACGTTACTATTTCAATGAGGCATAAAATTCCTAGAGTAGAAAGTCATACTTCGATTGTTCTATACAGAATCCTCAAGACTATCTGCAATCGCAATGAGCCTTGTCCTTGGAATATTCAAAGCGAAATTTGCAGCGTATACTCTTCTAATTGAGCCCTATCCAACTACAAAAAATCCAAACTTCCTTTTAGCTTCGAACAATTTCTCTTCCGCTTTTCCAAGCAATCATGCCTTTGTGATACTGTTTTAAGGGATCAAGACAGCATTCTTGGTCAGATCGTAACCAAATTGGTAAGAATTGGAATGATTGGGGGAGGGCAAATAGCCAGAGCCCATGTCCTAGGATATTCCTCCCTTTCCCTGCTCCATGGCTTGGATTCTCTAAAGCCAAATTTTTCGCTCATAGCTGAGATTAACGCAAACCTTGCAAAGCAAGTAGCAAAGAGATTAGGGTTTGAGAAATGGTCTGACAATTGGAAGTCAGTGACGAGATCTGGTAACGTGGATCTGGTTGACATCGTTACACCAACCTATCTTCATTATGAACCTGTGATGGACGCGGTGGATCATGAAAAGCATGTCATTTGTGAAAAACCCCTTGCAACTGACTCTGAGAAAGCTAGAGAAATGTACGAAGCTGCGAAGAAAGCGGGAATCGTTCACATGACTGGTTTCAACTACCGGAGACTGCCTGCTGTAACCTTTGCAAAGAAACTAATCGCAGCTGGCAAACTAGGCAAGAAGATCTATCAGTTCAGAGCTAGTTTCCAAGAAGATTGGGGCGCTAATCCCAAAATGTATTACACTTGGAGGTACGAAGCTGCAAAAGCCGGAGCTGGTGCCCTAGCTGATCTTGGTTCCCACATCATCGATCTTGCTAGATACTTAATCGGTGAGATAAAAGTAGTTTGTGGTGCCCAAGGGACTTTTATACGGGAGAGATTACTAGCACCCAACAACGAACGATCAAATGTGAAGCGGGCTCGCAAAGGGGAGGTAGATGTTGACGATTCGACGATGGCGCTACTACGATTTGAAAACGAGACATTGGGAAGTATCGAGGCAAGTTGGAGTGCCCAAGGGAGAAAGGTCTCACTCGAATTTGAGGTCAATGGAAGCGATGGTTCAATTTACTACAACCTTGAAAGACCGAACGAGATAAAGATCTTCACAAATGATGGATCAGTTGATCAACAAGGCTTTAGAACAGTATTGATAGGTCCTTACCATCCCTATGGCTCATCGATGGTATTTCCTGCCCCGGGCGTAGGACTGGGGTTTGAAGACTCGATAATCAATGAATTGTACGAGCTCGTGAGGGGAATCGAGCAAGAGAAAGGGAGTGGAGTTACTCCTTCTTTCTACGATGGATGGAAAGTCAACCAGATTATAGAGGCTATCCAAAACTCAAACTTGGAACAACGCTGGGTAAATGTCCCAGCCCAGTAATTTTTAACCGGTCAAAAGACTGAGGAGCACACTAGACAATTCGAAAGAATTGCATCTAAGAGCTAGTCGTTTCCCTCCTTCATCTAAGAAGAAGGTATGTTCGTCCACCTCTCAGATTTCGCAGACTCCATTATAGCGTCCATTATGAGGCAGTTTCTGTAGCCGTCGTAGAAGGTAGCACCTTGGGGAGAAACAGGCTTATCTTCTGCAAGACAATTCACAAAATGATTCAATTCGTTCACGAATGTGTGTTCCCATCCGAATCCGCCGCCTTGATTCCACCAGAAATTCTTTAGGAATGGATGGGCCTTGTTTACAACCAGTACGTTTCTGAAACCCGACGTTCTCTTTGGATCGCTTGAAAAATAAATGTCAAGCTCATTGATCCTTTCTAAATTGTACCTTACAGTCCCCTTGCTGCCGTAGACTTCAAACCTAAGAAAATCCGTTCTACCAGCCATCACCCACCCTGCTTCTAGTATACCGAGAGCTCCATTTTTGAATTTCAAGCAGGAAATCGTGACATCATCCACACCAACAGTTCGCTTTTTGGTTGATCCTTTTTCCAAGGGTCTTTCCTTGATAAAGGTCGCAGATGCCGCTGAGACTGAAGTTATTTCACCGACAAGAAACCTTGCTAGATCTAGAGCATGCGTTCCAAGATCGCTGAGCGCGCCATAGCCCGCAACATTTGGATCATGGTGCCATCCAAAGGGAAAATTTGGATCATCATATCCCTCGTTCACGTTCAAGTATGCAGTTTTGAAATAGTAAATTTCGCCTAAGGTTCCATCTTGGATCATTTCCCTTACTAAATTTACAGCAGGGAGGAAACGATAGTTGTATCCTGTGAGGTGCTTAACTCCTGCTTTTTCAGCCGCTTCCAACATTGCCTTTGCCTCTTTCGCATTCCGTGCGAGAGGCTTTTCGCACACCAAATTCTTTCCGAGCTTAGCTGCCATTATCATGGGCTCTGCATGAGTCGACGGAGGTGCGCAATTATCTACGACGGTAACCTCCTCATCATTCACAAGCTTCTCCCATTCAGAGTATGCCTTTTCAATTTCAAACTTTTTTGCTTCCAGCTCTACCTTGTCCTTGGTCCTTCCAGAGATAGCAACTAGCTTCGGCTTTAGCTTTGAAGGATAGTAGTATCTTCTAAGGCTCGTCCAAGCATTTGCATGTGCCTTTCCAATTGAATAACCAATTATTCCAATGCCTATTTGTTTCTCTTTGTTGTTGTTCTTCATCTTCTTCATTGCCGCAGTGGTGGCTGACATCTCTGACATTTGTGGCAAGATATTCCCTAGGTTTAAGATAAAAGATTTGGTCGCAAGTTTTGAATGTTCTAGGGGAGAAAAAGATCAAACAAGCATTAGGGCAAGTGAGCTATTCAGGTGGGATCTCGCTGTACACCTTCTTCAAATCGAGCCCAGAAGATCTTGCTCTTGCATGTGCAACTGCATAGACCACAAGACCGAGAATCACAAGTCCCGCCACAAGAGAATACGCCAAAGTCAGCCCCGCTCCAAGAAAAACTCCTGAGAGTATTGGAACAGACAAAGCCGCAAGGTAAAAGGCGAAAGAAGCGACTCCGATCAAAGATGCAACAACCAGAGCCGAGCGGCTGGTGACATTTGCTGCAGTAGCTCTGAAGAGTTGTGGCTTAACAAATGGGAACAGCAAAGTCGCAAACAAAGGCAACAAATAGCCCAACGGGGCCACAAGACCGAAATTAAGCCAAGTTGTGAAGAATGAGTTGCTGTTCCAGTATATTGAGATAAAGAAAAGACACAAGACTCCAACAAGAGCAACAGCCCATTGAGGGGAGTGGAATCTGTCACTCACTTCTGAGAATTTGGATGGAAGGAGTCTATCGAATGAGCTTGCGAAAATCATCCGTGATATCGTGACAATGTAAGCAACGCAAACCACAATCCATCCGATAAAGAGCGACAATCCCACGAAGATTGCTGCTGGAGTGCTGCTGAGGGAAGCAAGGAACGAAGTCGTTGGAAGAGTTGGAAGTTCCGAGGCATTGTTCGCTTGGACGTAACTTGCAGAATTTAGAAATGTTGAACCAAAATCATTGTAGACGAGCTGAGCCAATATTACGAGGAGAACAATAGTGACAATGACAGAGAGGAACAACGCCCTATACATCGACGATTTTACACTCTTTGTCTCTCCGGCAAGATAAGTACCATAATTGAATCCGGTAAACGTCAAGAATCCCCAAGGGATCGCGGCGAGCACACTGTTTGTCAAGCTGAAACTTGTACTTGAGCTGCCGGCAGCTTGGTTAATTATGCTCGAGTATGTGACGCTCGCATAACTTCCTCCAGCAACTTGCATCGCATGGTTGAATAGCCCTGGGATAGTGCTAGAATTTATTGAAAGTAGGACTGCTATGAATCCTGCAGTTGTTACATAATAGAGCACTATCATACCTCGTTGGAACCAAGAGTATACTCGTAATCCGAGCAAAGCAACTGAAGTGAAGAAGATTATGAGAATTACAGCTATCGCATATCCGATGCTGGGCCCGGGTTTTGCGAACGAGATCGCGAGTTGAACCAACCCGGAATTATTTGTCGTCACTCCAACTGCAAAGAGAAGTTGGGATAATGCAATTGACAATTCTGACCAAGTGCTAAGGGTCACTCCAACTATGATAGTGGTGACAAGCAAAAAGACAAACTGGACACTTCCGAAGATTGGTCCGAGAATTCTTGTCGACCAAACATAGTCTCCTCCAGATCTAGGCATTGCCGCACTCATCTTTGAATAAACATATGCCATGGCAAAGGCAGGGATCGAACCAAGAACGAATACTAAGGAAAGGTTTGCTCCGGGAAAGAAGACGGGCGCAAATAATGCTGTTAGGACAAACCCATTCACGAGAACAATTATCGCTTGGGACACAACAAACTGATCAAAGAAACTAAGGGTACGAACTAATCCAGTCGCATCACGTGTGAAGATCTTTGATGAAGTTGTCACGAAACCGCTTGGCAGTACTCACTTCTTAAAAGGGTTTGCAAGCGAACTTCTGCCGATCAGGTTGTCGCAAGCCGATACGTCCTTTAAATAGCCATCATACACTCCGCAATTTGCAAGCCCATATCTACTGGCCAAGCCATCGCAGGTTGGCCTGCAAGCGTTCTTCTTATGTTGCTATTTCTTTTTCTACAATCGTCTCGGCTCTTTCTTTTTGAGTATAGAGGCAGGGCGTATCTGACGCATGCAAAGAAGAGGAGAGCATTTGTTTGTGGTACAAAGCGGAGTGTTTGGGGTTGGAATCAGTTTTAGAAAAGTATGAGCACCTGTATCAATATGAGGAGATAGACGGCCGCCGATCACCCTTCTTCCATTACCATTCAATGCGTGGGGGGGAGTTCATCAGGATGTTAGAGATAGAGCTCAGCGAGAAAATAGCATCAATCAACGTTTGTGCAATCAGGCTGAACGAGGTGCTGGCTTCACTTGACGAAAATGAGGAATGGATTTGAAAGGAAGCGCTCATGCAGCAGAGGAAGTCAATTCATGAGAAGATTGAAAGCTTGATTAGGATTGAAAATGAAGAGAAAGCGACTTCTCGAACTTCCAGCTAACCTACACGTGCGATCTGTCTCCCTGAGCTCATTCATACATTTGATAAGCCTACGACTCCTAGAAGGGGCGTGAAGCTCTAAAGATGTGCGTAGTAAAGGATCAAGTACAATCTTGATGAGTTTTCCCTATAACGTGACTGGTCACCTTCATCTCTTCATGCTAGCTTTCTGCCTAAAGCATTGACTGCTGAAGATCTCAACAAAAAACCCAGCAGAGTCGTAAAGATTTTTACAATGAAGGTCATGTGAACAAAACAATGGCAAAGACTGTTCGAGCCGCGGTCATGCAAAGGCCCGGCGAGATTTCTGTGAAAGAATTTCCTACTCCTGAAATAAAGGAGAGCTGTGCTCTTGTTAGAATGGTGATGTCGGGTATCTGTGGAACCGACATACACATGTTTTGGGGAGAAACCACCCATCCGGGAGGGCAAGAAAGTACTTTTCCACTCATTCCAGGGCATGAGAATCTCTCCTATATCGAGAAATTAGGAAAGCGAAACGATCCTTGGCGCGATGCAAACGGCGAACTCCTAAAGGAGGGAGACAGAGTTGTTCCAGCCTGCGATGTTAACTGCGGAGAGTGTTTTAACTGCAGGAACTACTACGGATGGTGCTGGTGTGAGAAAGTGTTTGGATATGGCACTACAATATCTTGCAAGGATCCTCCTCATCTTTTCGGTGGATGGGCAGAAGAGATGTACATTCTGCCGAAAGTCTATCTGTTCAAGGTTCCGGAGGATCTTCCAGACAATGTTGCAGTACTTGCAGAGCCGATGGCCGTAGCGTATTCCTCTTTTGCGCGTGCTATGAATCCGTATTGGCTCGTAAAGGAAGGAACAGGTCCCGGTGATACGGTTGTCATTCAAGGCTCTGGGCCTCTTGGATTATCTCATGCCGTCATGGCAAAGATGGTAGGTGCGGGAAGAGTTATCGTGATAGGTGCACCAAAGGAAAGGTTGGATCTTGCAAAGAAATTTGGAGCAGACTATGTCATAGACATCGAGAGATACAAGACGCCCAAAGAGAGAATTGAGGAGGTAAAGCGCCTTACAAATTCAAGAGGGGGAGATCTAGTTATTGAATGCGTCGGACTACCCGACGCGGTATCGGAAGGACTCGATATGGTTTCGATGGCCGGCACCTATCTAATTGTAGGAAACTACATTGATATGGGAAGTGTGCCAATCAACCCGCAGAAACAAATTCTAAGCCGTGTCCTCAGAATAATTGGCGTGAACGGGATGCCCTATCAAGCCTATGCAAGAGCTATTGGACTAATGCGACTTCATTGGAAAAGGTATAATCTTGGCGAATTCGTAACCCATTCTTTCAGCATCTATGAAGCTGAAGATGCGCTAAAGAAAGCTAGATCAATGAAAGGCCTCAAAGTTCTAGTAAAGCCACAATGAAAATGTGGACTAAAGATAAACTGGTGCTCTTTCCTTTGCCGATTGGCTAGCTGCGAGCCCGATCCGTATGGCTTCTTTGCCATCCTTTCCAGTGACCCTCGGCTCTCGATCTTCTAATACACAGGAAACAAAATCTGCTATCTCGTCACGATAGGCTTGCCCAAATCTCTCCTGAAAAGTTTGTGGAAGATCCTGATTACTTTGCCCCTTCTTGAGTATCTCTGCCGCCGAGTTTACTCCCATTCTTGCAATGGCCGCCCCCTTGGTTCCAAGAATCTCGATTCCCGCATCATAACCATATACCGTGTAGCCGCATGAATCGACTTGAGCTAGAGCACCGTTGTCTAGTTCTAAAGTTGCTAGCACATTGTCAAAGTCTCCATGCGGCCTAAGCTGTTCGTACACAAGATTTGCACCCACAGCGTAAACTCTTGTGACACTTGCTTTTGTAAGAAAGCGGATCGCATCAAAATCATGGCTACAAGTATCAAGCCAGATTCCACCGCTAAGTTTAGGATCTGTGGACCAGCCCTGAGGATTGCCAGGAGGATCTCGTGTCCAAGATCTAACCAAAAGCATACTTCCTATGTCACCTTGAGCAATTGACTTTTCCAACCGGACAAATGCGTTATCAAAACGCCTCTGGTATCCTACTTGGAGTTTCAATCCTCGAGTTGCGTTGATAATGTCATCAGCTTCTTGGAGCGAAAGAGCCATGGGCTTTTCTACGAAAATATGTTTGCCTTTTCTTGCTGCCTCAATTATCATATCACGTTTCAAAAATGTGGGGACAGAAATAACAAGCCCGTCCACACTTCTATCTTCTAGCATCTCTCTATAATCCGAATAGATGTGTTTGACATCCCACCGGGTTGCCACATTGTTTGCGGCTTCGATATTCACATCAGACACCGCTACAAGCTCTGCATTGGGAGTTCTGTGAGCGACATTTTCTGCGTGAAGTACTCCGATCGCTCCCACTCCGACTACTCCTAACCCAAGTTTGTTCATTTTTATTCCCCTCCCTCTCTTTACCAGTTTTCAGAGGTTCGAGACTAGTCTAGAAAGTCGATCATAATTTCTCCGAGCAGACTGCGATGGCGTCCGCAACGGCGGATGATCGACTTCGACAACAAGCCATCTATCAAACCCTACTTCCTTGAAGGCGTTGATCAACCTATCAAAGTCAACAACACCATCACCGATATCAGCAAAATCGCGAGCGTAATTCACCTTCGATGGCATCATTAATTTTCTTAGATCCTTTATGTGAGCTATTGAGATTTTACTATGAAATAACTTCACAAAGTTAACAAGATCCCACCCCAGTGCAGTAAAGTGAGCACTATCGAATACGATCGAAAGAGTCCTCTCATTTTTTGGGGAAAGCTCTACTAGTATTTCTTCGACAGATTGTATAGTGTCCACGTTGCTACGAAGGTGAGGGTGGACTGCGAGGTTAACGCCGAGATTAGCACACAATTTCAACAGTCTCCTAGTTTTCTTCTTAGCGATTTGAAAATTCCTTTCAAAAAGGCAGAGTGTTCCAATCTTTGAGCCTACTTCGTTAGTAAAGCGCAGATCATAGAGCTCAGCTGTCACCGCTACAGCAACGATCTCTAGCCCCTCGTTCCTAGTAAGATCTTTCACAACTCTTGGCTTATGCTGTAGACTGTCTGGAAGCAGTTTATGTTCGATCTGAACCGCAGTATATCCAGCCTGCCTTATTGAACGCAAAACGCTGACAAAATCCTTCTCGGTTTTAGTCTTTCCGAACGTAAGTGTGCTACAACCTAGGCGCATTGAGATAATTCGACTCGCACTCGAAAGAATGGGCTATTATGGGTTTAGAAGTAAGGAGAAGGAACCACCGTCTGCCCGGGCAGACCACATAATTACTCCCTCATTATGGTACTCTTGTTTTGACACCCTTCAAAAGCATCTGCGTTAGTTCCGCTAAGAGGGGAGTGGTGTTCGAGACGAATTTTAGATGATAGTTACATCTCCTAACACCTTGAGAGATCTGACACGGAATAACCCAGCGCAGCTCAAATTGGGTGTAACAAGCACAATGATTTTGTGGGGAATGAAAGTCACTCAATTTGCGAGTCAACCTGAGAATTACCCAATGAGTTCAGTTTCTAACTTTCGAAAGCGCACACTCTCTGTCGATTTTCTTTCCAAAGGCAAGCAAGCGGCTGAACAATCTGAACGATTTGTCAAATATCTTCATCCTCCTCGATTGGCTTGAAATCACCAATGTGGATAAATCGGATCTTTTCTTTACAATCAGGTTCAGTATCTGTTCCTTTTGTCTTTGAGAGTTTAATGATGATGAAGAAACAGAAGAGAAACGCTCAGAAAAGATAGGACTGGACGCAATCTTAACATTGCCGTCGATCTCATTGTTACCTCCGTCTCTGAATCAAATTCAAAGCCTTCCAACGATGGTCGTAAGTTCTCTAGCTGAGATATTTTCCTTTGCGACCATTTCAAGTAAATCAGGAGGAAGATCGTTATCTTTCTTCAGTAGTAGATTGCGAACTTGATGCTCGCTAAGAAGTTTCTATATCAAATCTACTAGTTCAGATCTTTGAGCCTATTAATTAGCATCATCAAACGAATCCAACATTGATTCCTAGTTTCCAACATGTCTATTCTTTTAAATTCCAAGCAGTTAGTCGATTTTCATTATTGAGGCGAAAGTCTTTGTTGAGGTTCCTTTGCGTGATCCCTTTTTTCCAATGCGATCACTGTTCTGTTTCCAAAATTCTCAATTAGAGACTTTAGGGTCGTGTGCATTTCATCGACTTGCATCATCTCTGCTCTAATTGTCTTTTCCATCCCTAGATTATTTTCGGCAAGTAATCTCCGCTGCTCAGGGCGACTTCCTATTTGGTCTGCCTTGGACTGCGCTCTGCCTGGTACAAGTTCCCCTATGATATCCGAATCTGGAATAGTGCAATTCCGAGTTGTAGGGAGTTTCATTCAGTCGATTCGAGAGAGATCTCATTCTCCAAAGATTTTCTTCTGGTTGTGTCTGAGATAACAAGAGGTTCTAATCAAGACTCGACTATTTTTTAGTTATATCACTTAAGTCAAGCTAATGACTAATTTTCATGAGAAATCGTCAATGATATCGATATTGTGTGAAGAAATCGATGTGAGTCTCTTTCGAAGGATGCTTCTTTATCTCTCCATAATCGAGCTGGATTCCCAGACCAGGTCTATCAAGCGGAGTAATGAATCCCCTTGATATTCTCTCTCCTCCTTTGATCAATTTTGATCTCCAGGGTATGTCAACCCAATATTCTAGGATTAGGCCGTTAGGAATTGCGGTCAGAAGGTGTGTAGAGGCTGCAGTTGATACAGGGCCATTAGAGTTGTGCGGAGCGACAAGGATGTTCTTTATCTCAGCAATCGCAGCTATCTTTCTTAGCTCAGAGATCCCACCAACATGGCATACATCCGGTTGAATTATGTCTACTCCGATATCTGAACTAAGGAGGTTCCAGTAGTCGAATCTAGTAAACAAACGTTCGCCAGTAGCTATTGGAATGTTTACACTATCGGCAACTCTTTCAAGCCCTGCCAAATCCTCTGGCGGCACTGGTTCCTCAAACCACAAAGGGTCAAAGCGCTCTAACTTCTTGCCCAATCTTATAGCAATTCTTGGTGTGAACCGTCCATGTGCTTCGATTATAATATCAACTTTTGTCCCTATCTGACTTCTTACTTCCTTCACAATATTGTAGGCGTTTTCTTCCATTGAAGGCTCAATTATCATGTCTGAAGTTCCAAACGGGTCAAATTTCAAAGCGGTGAACCCTTGCTTCACCATTCTCTTGGCGGCACTTGCGTATTGTGTAGGCGTTCCAATCCCGGAAAACCATCCGTTCGCGTACAATCTAACGGAATCGCGATATTTTCCTCCTATAATCTTGTAGAGTGGAAGCTTTGAAACCTTGCCCAAAATATCCCAGAGAGCCTGATCGATAGCACTGATGGCAGTTGTAAATATGGCACCTCCTCGCCAGAATGGGCCTCGATGCGTATCTCTCCAAATTTTCTCAACATCCAAAGGATCTCTTCCAATTACATATTTCCGAAGATCTTGAATGGCTCCAAGCACGCCATATTGATTGTTTGCCAAGGTTGCCTCGCCGTACCCAACGATTCCATTATCATCTGTCACAGCCTCAAGGAAGATGTAATTTCTCCAGTTGGCGTGCATAACATAGGTTTTCAGATTTACAATCTTCATTGCGAATTAACTCTCATTCTGATTTCTTTCTTTGAAAGCTGTCGACATACAAAGATAGCAATAGAAGCACATATGAGTACGATACCACTGTGCAGGGAACTCACAGGGAGTGGGCACGATGCCTTTGTATCACACCTTACGAAGATGAAGCTCATTGGCGAATTAGGAAGGATAAAAACCGATAGAATAGACTTACGTTCTAGCCTAATCCTGAGGGAAGATCTTTAGTTTTCTTGGATTTAGCCTAAAGGACATGCCTCGTGAGATGTCCTAGCACGATTATAACGAATCTCTTCTTAAGAGAGGCGGGATCTTGTTCGATCCTGCATTCGCAAATAATTGGAAGAAGGAGCTCAAGTCTATGAACAAGTGCAAGGTGGGAAGACGATTTGATTTTCCAGACTCGTTCATCGAGTTTCCCCGATTTATCATAGGCGGTACCACTCACGCTACAGGACAGTGGAAGGAGACATCGAAGCTCTTTCAGAGTTCATTCCGTTTGTCAAGCACATGTGTTTCACACAAATCACGAGTGGGAATACTTCGACTCACCAGATGGAAAGCCTGTCGTCTGCTTTTCGCAAGATCGAGACTACCATTTGAAAGCTAAATCTGACTTGAACAATTCTAAGCTTGCGATTCTTGTCTCTGCTATCAATCTTTAGTTGAAAGAATATTTCCAATGCAACTCTGTACGCGCGAGGTGGAGAGAAAGTCAGATTTCAAAGACCAGTCACAACCCTAGTTGCTCCCCATCCGTTGCAGCGACAACAGAAGAGCAACTGATCAACCGTTTACTTCTCATTAAAGAAGTGTGGTGACCCAAGCTTGGTACACCCTATTCAAATGATACTTTAAATCAACTCTTCAAAGATCTGGCTAGCCAACGCTGTCACTGTTCTTCCGAGACTGAGGGACAAAACCTTTGACTTGGTTGTGGCAATTGAGATACTTGAACATCTGACAAAAGAAGAAGGCGTACTCTTGCTTTCAGAATTCGAAAGAGTTGCTAGAAAATGCATTATGATAAGTACTCCTCGTAAGTTTTACGTGTCTGAGAATTGGAACGAAAACTCCTTTCAATATCATCATTCTGTGTGGAATGCGAAGGAATTTACAAGGAGGATACAAAGTAAAGGGTTGGGGAATCGAGTTTCTCGAGAACCAATCCTTTTCAAAAGTCTTGAGTCGAGCTGGAGTGGCACTGCAGAGTCTTTCTTTGCCTATCCCAAGAATTGCAAGATGGATACTTGCGAAGATAGAAATCGGATAGTTCATGCAGGTACAAAAGACGGGACGTGATGACTCTCGGCTTCCGATACATTCGGCCCCAGTAACTTTGGCAGGAAAGAAATAATTTCTTCTTTTAGGGACTGATTCAATGCTTTTGCGATGAATCACTGATCAGAACGGAGATTCCATTTTCTTGATCGGAACTGCATCTTCCTAATGAATAATATGACTAATCATCCCTCATTGGCTCATGAACAAAACTACCTTCAGGATGAAGGGTAGCAAGAAGGCTGTAACTCCAGTCATTGCGACCATCATCCTTATCGCAGGAACACTAGTCTTGGCGCTAGTAGTCGGAGCATACACATTCGGTCTGTTCGGTTCGAACGTAAAAACGGTAACTCTCGCGTCGGCGACGCTCTATGGTGGGGTCTCCGCGACAGGCAATTCTGCGGCAACGTCCAGCCTCACGGTCGCTTTGAACAACCCAGGTTCGCAGACCTACATAACGTCTGTCACCTTAACTGGTGCAGGTCTTAACACACCCATAGTGGTATGGGACAATACCTCTGCTGCTCAAACGTCATCGAACAAGATCACATTCAGTTCTGCAAGCATGGCATCCAATGGTTGTCCTAATCCGACTTGGAACAACAACGTTCTCTGTGCGGGAGCAGTAAGCTCTTTCACTATCTATCCATACCAACCGACAGCGGTGCCTATCACCACGGGACAGACATTCAACTACGTCATCAACTTCCAGAACGGACAGTCAGTTTCAGGTTCACTGATTGCTCAGTAAGAGATACCGCAGTATCGCTTGCTGACGATTCGGTGCACCTCCTCCTCTTTTTTCCTGATTCAGAACTTGTTAGATCGAACGGATGTGAATGTATAAGCGATGAAATTCCAGGCCCATAAGAATACAAGGTCAAAGCTAGCAATTTCCGCGATTCTTGGCGCTATTCTCATGACAGGAGTTACTCTAGCAGTCGGATTCGGTGTATGGGCTTGGGCAAGAACTGCTGCGACGAATAGCGAGCTAAACTTTGGAAACGCCGTTGGAAGCAACTTGAATTATTTGAAAGAAAATTTTGAGATCATAAACGCAAATTTCTCTTCTAGTGCAACTCAGAACGTTACACTATGGTTCTACAATCCCGGAAATACAACCGTCTACATAGCGCAGATTATTGTGAGCAATGTATCTTCCACTTCGCCTTGGACAGCAACCAACCAGTCTAGACTTTCTCAAGTCAACAGCAATCCAAGCTGCGGGTACTGCCTCAAGCTGCCAGTTGGCAAAGTAACCCTGATTCAGCTCAAGATGAATAAGCAATTCGCCGTGGGAGTGCTCTATCAGTTCAAAGCAGTGGGACAGTACGGGAATACTTACACCTATCAGCAGGTTAGGTGATTTCCCTCTTTGCTTGGGAAATTCAGATTAAAGAATTTCAAAGAAACGGGGAGGAAGGGGAGGAGGAAGAAGAGGAATGTTGCAATCTCGTCAGTTGTCGGTGCAATAATCCTCTTCGGAATGATTTTCACGATTGGTTTTGGATATCTCTACACTCTCTCACAGGATCAGCAAATCTATCAGAAAGCAATCAAGCAGAATAACTTGAATTTGCAGCTTCGAAACGCAGAGAATCTCTACATCCAGACGAATCTCTACGGCCAGCAACTTGAATTCAGCGTAAACAACACCGGAATTCCGGCGACTCTCATTTCCTACATGGTAATCGATCAGTCAGGGAGAGTCGTCACATACAAGAACTCGACAGCTTCAGGGACGATTCTAGCATGCTCTCCGGTGAGTGCTATGCTCCCTTGCACAGTCAATCAGGGTGCTTCTGCACTTTTCATAACCAATGCGAACTACAGTATTGGTGGTCATCTTACTGTCAAGGTCCTAACAAGCCGTGGAAACACGGTGATCGGAACCTATCCAGCTCAATTTCTTACATCTTCTTCGGTGAACTCAATTGTGGCCTCTGGACTGGGATCTCTTGAGATGGTTTTCAGCTCATTTACCTTTTACACATACTCGGCGATGGGCAACCCGTGGAAGGTTAATCTCGCATCAGCTCAGAGCGCTGCAATAACTCCTTACGGAGTACCTCTTGTCTTTTCGGTTCAATTTACGAACAACGATCCGTCTGGAGGCACTATATTCATAGATTCACACACCGATCTGTGGACATTCCTTTCATGCGGAGGCGGCTGCGGTACTCAGCAACTTCTTACTTTCTATGTCATGAACGTTGCGCCTGATGGAACAATAACCAGTGTGAATCAAGGTAGTTTCGTGCCAATCCAGATCCCATACGGGACCACAAAGACTATCTTCTTTGGAGCCGCGAGCGACCTCTCATTGAGCACATATTCTTCTCAGTCGGTTACTGACTCGGCGAGTTTCCCGTACAACGAATTCGATGTCTTTCTCATTTTCTCTGGCTCTCTAGTAAGTGCCAAGAACTCCACACTGTACTCGCAGAACCTTCCCTTCGCCGCTACTTTTTCCTCCGATAACATCGCGTTGTATTCTCAAACTCCTACCCAGTGCGGTAACGGAACACAGACACAGTTTGCTCTGACTGTTACAAATTCGGGATACTCGAGCAACAAGTTCAACCAAGTTGTCGTACAAGCCGGACCCTTTTTTTCTTCATTGCAAGCAGTGTCTGCTAACGGTTGGACGTATCAAATCACAAACGGAATAATCACCTGGACGACCAACTCGAACTTTACTTCTCCAGGAAGTTCAATTACTTTCCGCTGGAGCGGAACATCTCCAATAGTGCACAATGGAACTCAAGTCACTTTTCCGTCTACTGTATATTGGAACGGTGGATCATCAACTATTACTTCTCAGCTCATCACAACTGGTTGCTACGTGAGCTGAAAGAGGAAACAGCGTGATTGGTTCAATTGCAAAATCGCACGCGTCTTCGTCTTGCCTCAAAAATCCGGGGAGGACGGAGGAAGCGAAGGGGCGACTCTTCAGTTATTGGAACTGTGCTTGTTTTTGGAATGATTATGACCGTTGTGTACGGCTATTTCCTACTTGTCAACCAGTCTGAGCAAAGTTTTCTGAAGACTGTCTTACAGGGAAATGCAAGTTCACTACAGCAACAGAAAGAGAGCTTTACTGTTACAGGCACTCTCATAGGGCCTGCGATAGGATTCTTAGTGAACAATACGGGTATTACTGCAACAATCACCTCGTCCATTCTTTCATATTCTTCTAATGGTCTGGTAATTCAATACAACACTGGGAATTCGACGACTCCTTCACTACCCTACTTGCTGAACGGCGGTCAATCCGCTATATTCAATACAGGTATACTTTACACAAAGGGTCAATCCTACACCATCAAGATATTGACTGCGCGTGGATCCACCTTTGTTGGAACTTATCCTCCTCAACAACTCAGTGTGGTGGCAGTTTCTGCTCTAGTCGCAGCCGGTCTCGGCTCCATCTCAATGATTTTCAATCAATACAGCTTCTATGGATATTCTAGTACAAAGGGTTCCTACGTAATTGACATCTCTCACCCGCACAGTGGGGCTATCCTCCCGTTTCAATCACCAGCAATCGCCCTCTCGCTTCAAATAACAAACAACGATCCTGGGCTTGGAACAATAACACTTGACTCACACACAGATCTTTTCATTTACGAAACTTGTCCGCAGGGGTGCGGTGGAAACGTTCCACTCTTTGCTTTCTACTTGGTGAATGTCGCAAATAACGGAACGATTACAAGCATAAACAAAGGGTCCTTTGTTCCGATTCAGGTTCCCTATGGGAGGACTGTGACACTTTACTTTGCCTCTCAGTATGATCTCTCTCAAGCAGGTTTTGCGACAGAGTGTATCTGTGCCATTGGCCAGAAAGCAAGCACTGGGGAATACGATGTCTTCATGATCCTTTCTGGGACCGATACTGGAGCACAATCGCTCTCACTTTACTCTCAGAATCTTCCCTTCGCAGCATCTTACGTCTCTAACGATATAGGATGGTTCTCAGAGACACCTGTAACTTGCGTCCATGGCGCAATTACAAATTTTACCTTAACAGTTGTTGATTCTCAGTACTCTCAAGACGACATAGTGCAAGTATCGATCAATGCTTCGTCTTTTAGCTCTCTTTCTGCGATTCCTCAAAGTCCTTGGAAGCTCAGCATAAGCTCAGGTGTGATCACTTGGTCAAACGGAAATCTTGATCCTTCGAAGGTTATGAGTTTCTCTTGGGGTGGAAGGACTCCTCCAGTCGTAGGAAATCAATTGGTTCTGCCTCTTACTATTACCTGGAGAAATGGTTTCGTTCAACAGTCTGCAGTAGGTTGCTATACCACTTAGCTTTGGAATCCGCCTGCTCTGGACTCTGAGTCCTCTTCGTCTGAACCGAAAAATGTGCTGCATACAATCATTCTCGTGAATGAGAAAGACAATAGATGCAACCCACAGACGATGGAAACAGTCATCTCACGATACACTGCAATTGGCTCCTTTCTTGATTCTTATTCAGTCTTGTCCGAGCGTCGAAAGACTTCTACTTTTTTCTCTTCCTTGCTGCTTTTCTTTAGCTTGTATTCCGTCAACTCAAGGCACATGAATTCTCCACAATACTTTCTGTCGATAGACTTGTTATTATCCGTACAAGAATTCCATGGATCAAGCGGAGATGCTAGGAATCTTGTCTCCACTCTTCGATCTCCTTGTCGTCTGCCTTTCTCGAACTAGCTCGCGCAAAATGCCACCCCAGTAAATTGATAAGAAAATGAAAGATGCGGTAAAGAAGATGATATATCACGGTTTACGTTGATGTGAACGCATTACACTATTGGCTTGACGCCGATCCGCAATTCGGCGAACAGGATAAGCAGCTGCTAACAAGCTATTCTGAAAAGATTACTTCGTCTCTTTCAGTGTGGATACTTTTCATCCTGAACCTGAAGATGGAAAAACCACCACGAGTGTAATTCAAGTAATCGATCTCAATGTTGTCCCGTCAAATTTTGACACTTTAAAAGAAGCAGACTAACTTGCCAAGTCGACAGGACTGGGAATCGAGGACTCTATCCATCTCGGAACGAGAGGAAAATTGGACTAACACAGATTGCTTCCAATGACTCTGATTTTAATGAAGTTTCATAGATCAGCCGGATTTTCTAGACTGACCAAAGGAATCAATGTTTCCTTTCGGGGGAATAAGTAAGCATACTCCAGATGAATTAACCCAGCCTAGAAAAGTTTGTGATTCAAAGGAATAATTGCAATAGTCCAATTTTCGAAGTGGACACAAAGGCCAAAAGCAGTACTCCTCAATCTGATGGCCAAAACTCCATGAAATCTCGGCTGATCATTCCGATGATAATTTCTAATTAAAGGGCTACGAATAACTCTGTCGAGAAAGTTCAAGCCTTAGGTTTTGTGCTCAGAAACGCAGCTCTACAAATTAGTGCGCTACCTTTGATTTGGAAACAAATATTCTTAGCCCCTTAACTAACAAAGCTCGTCTTGAGACGCACATCTGTTCGTGAGCTTTACTTACTCGAGTAGGTTAGATCTGCAGCCAACTTGATTCTCATGTAGACTCTTTTTCGTTTCAGAAGCTTCTTCCTTCTTTTTTTGCCTTCGTTACTAGTGGACTCCTGATCCTGATCACTGCTACTACCAAGTTAAAAAATGTCTATCTGGAATCTAGATTCCAGATCGAGCTTTTGTATCAGCATCATACTCTTTCTTCCTTGTTCTCGTTTTCTTCATTCGTTCGAGGAGATTAAGGAAGAGGCTCGGTCGAAATCAGCTAGCACGAAAAGAATGGTAAAGCACTAGAACGAAAAAAGATGTGGGAGAACAAAGAGGCGAAAGTTTTCTAAATGGGAATCGAAGAAGATGGCAACAGAAATTCCTACGACATCATAGCAGATATTTTGGAAGCATGCCGGAATCCTCTAAGAAAGACTCCGCTCATGTCGAAAGCAAGCGCCTCAAAGGTGACACTTGACAAGATCCTTAGAATATGCCTCATGGAACCTTCACTTTTGGAGAAAAAGATAACTGATCAGGGTGTGATCTTTTATCAGACAACTGCCGCAGGACTTGAGTACTTGCAAAAATACAAAAGCCTAACAAAACTCGCAAAGCCCGAAAGGATCATCACGACGGAAGCTCCAATCCCTCTCTTACAAGTTCAATACTGACAAAGCAATCTTCTTCCGAGCTTCCGTCACTTCGATCTTTTTTCTCTCTTTCGTCGTGTATCCTATTCATGGATCGTGTCAAGTCAGTAAACCAAGACAACTCGACTAGCTGGCCTGGATATGTTTCGGCTTCCGAGACTCTTCTAAATTCTTCTGTCAGCTTTATATGAAAACAAGGAAGCAATATGGATCCGTAATCCGTATTGGGAGTCAGTATCGGGAAATCTGAAGATCGACAGGACACTGTTTTCAAATCTCTTACTAGACGAGCGGAGAAAAGGAAGAAGCAGAATGAGGTAAAGCGTAGACTCCGAGCCTTCTTCGTCGTCGAGGACATTTTAGGGCACTTGTTGTTTGTCACCTGGAGCCTCGAAGAAGCAAGACAGCTTGCAGCAAACCTCGTTTTGAGCGGGAAACTCGCGCGCAACCTGATCGCAATTCGCAGGATCCCCAAATCTATGGCTCAGCCTCCATCGACAGAGTCCGGAGAGAGGGCGAGGCAATTCTCTCCACTTCACAGAGAGATGAGGATAACAAACTCCGGCTCCACTTCCGGATTGACTCTTGGATATTACGTTGAAAGGCATTACAATCTCTCAAAGTTGGATCTTCGCACTGTAAGAAGGATCCGAATTGGCAACCACCTAGCTACCCTAGGAAGCTCGAAGAAAGCTCTTGACATACTGGGACTTGAAGCTCCGAGGCGAGTCGTAGAGCAGGTGATCGCTCTCTGGCACCCTGTTTCGGAGGTTGCTGATGGAAGAGAATCTTCAGATCTTTTGGGCACAAGGATCCTAAACTGCGATCGCAGACTTCTCTCTCTACGGTACGGAATTAGGTAGCAGAGCAAGAGAGAGTGAAATGCAATCGCGCGAGCCGAAAGCATCTGTGGGGTCGCAATCCACAAAGATTAATCCAAGCCTCATTGCGGGGCTGAAGCGAAGCGGGAGCTTCAGTGCGAGAAACATCGTAAAGCTTGCGCTTGTATCCATCTTCCTCACCACAATTGACACAGTTCAGTCCTATTACGGGCAGAGAGTCGTGAACGTTTTCAGCGAAGCAAATGCTCTCCCCTTTCGATTTTATTCATACGGATTTGTGGGATACCTAGCCTACGCTCCTATCGAATTTCTAATCACTTTCTCGACGCTCATGGGCTTATGGGCCTGGGCCTCCTACTTGATTTGGTATTCGAGGAATTTCACTATTTCACTTTCGCCACTCCGGCTCAAAGCTAGAGGCTAGTAAAAACAAGCGCAAGCTAGATGAGAGATTGATGTCCAAGGAGTCAAAATCACAAGATTGCAAGCCAAAGGCCAAAAACGACCCTTCGTTCAGGGACGAGTCGGACCTAACGTTTATTGGCCGGAAGTCCGTTCTTCCGACAGCCAGAAGGCGAATTCCAGCAATGCTTCACGTCTCGAAAGCTCTTGAAAGGGAGAATCTTGCTAGGTTAGGAATTTTAGCCTTCTACTTTGTGCTCATAGATACGATCCAATCATACTACCTTGGAAAAGTTCTGATAAATCAATATGTTGAGCTCAATGCGATTCCAACAAAGTTTTACAGCTTCGGTCTTTTGGGTATAATAGCTTACTTTCCTCTCGAATTCGCAGTGACATACTCCCTTTTCATATTCCTCTGGCTAGTCGGCTCATTCATGGTTTGGTACTATAGGAATATAATTCGAAGAGGCGGAGACAGCTGAACCTTGCTAGATATGTTTCCTTCCTTTGAGCAATGTGGTCTCTCCCTTCCCTTCGCTCCCAGTGCTCGACTAGAAGGAGGGAGGGACGACGATGATGATGCTGATGATGGAAGGAAGAAAAGAAGTCCAGGCAAGCGTCATTCATCTGATATAACAGGTGTCTGACTTGATAGTAGTAGATTCTGTCCTCAACCCCAATATCAAGACGATCCTTGTGAAAGGAGAGCCAGGAACCGGGAAGACGATGCTTGCCTCTGAACTTGTTAGAACTCAGGGGAAGGGAATCTACATTTCTGTCACTACGTCAAACAGAGATGCAGTTGCATACAACCCAATTCTAAAGGATCTGATTTCAAAGGGAAAACTTGTTCAAATAACTTACGGAACTGAAAAGGACTCGAAGATCGACAACCCCAGTTTCAACTCTCTTGATGCTCTTTTGGAATCCGTCGCAACTTCTGCGGGAAAACTTGGCGGATCACTCATTGTTTTTGATTCTTGGGATGCGATGCTACTCGAAACAATTAGAAAGTCATCCTCTTCCTCGTCATCGTCATCATCAGCTAGGACAACATCGCTTGAGAGAACGAAGATACAGAGATCGCTCCTAGAGATCGCAGAAGCCAGCGGCTGCAAGCTTCTTTTCTTAAGCGAGGAGCGAGAACTCAAAACCGAGGACTATCTCTTTGACTCGATCGTAATTCTTCGCCGGGACATCGTTTCCGGCAGACTTTTCAGAAGGCTTGAAATCTCGAAGCTGAGCGGATCTCCAATCTCGAAGAGAACATACTTGTTTTCATTGAACGAAGGAAGGTTCACTGCGATGGACAAGCCTCAGATTCCTTCCCCGCATAGATTCGACGTGCGTTTTTTCATCCCGAGAAAGCATGGGAAAGCCTCTTTTTCGACGGGGAGTGCCGATCTGGATAATTTCTTTAACGGCGGAATGAAGTTCGGCTCTTCGATTTTCATAGAGTTTGGCGGGCATCTGCAGACTGAGCTCACTTTGCCACTCTTTTCATCGATAGAATGTAATTTTCTTGCAAGTGCAGGATCCTGCGTGGTGATACCGCCGTCGGACGTTTTGCCTGAGATGATTGTTGACCATGTCAATCCCTATGTTCCTCCCAGTATCTCCGAATCATCCTTTCGGATCGGAAGCTATGAGCTGCGAGACAATCCCTCCTTCTTTCCACTCGATCCAAACTCTCTTTCAAAGACACGGGAAATATTCTGGGAGCAAGCGGATGCTTTGAAGGGAGCTGAGAAGAAACCATGTTTTTGGTTCGTGGGCCTAGATACCCTCGAAGCTCTTTACGGACTCGAGGGGATACTCAGATTTTCCGTGATGACGATTCAGCGGGTCAAATACTACGAAGACATTGTTTTCATTGTGTCAAAGGAGAGTACTCAGAGCAAGAAAACAGTGGCCGGAGTTTGCGATTCCCATCTTAAACTCCAAGAAGTTGACGGCGCGCTTGCAATTTATTCGATCAAACCAAAGTCAGAGCCAAGTTGCATAGAATACAATCACTCATCAGGATTTCCTCAGGTAAAACTGATTCCGATCGTCTGATGGTTACGCCTGCTTCAAAAAGAAGCTTGTACGGATCAGCAGTACTGAAGTGTTAAATTTCCTTTTTCGATCCGAAATCTATCAAGCCGGCAAAGAAGTTATTCGGCTTTAAGGACCAAGAAGTAGAAAAGCGAATAGCATCTCTGAAAGTAAGAGGAAGGCATCCCACAAATGAGATGATGATCATGGAGCACGGATACAGCAATCGAAACGTCTACGACATTATCGCAGACATCCTCACTCTCTGTAAAACGCCGATGAAAAAGACGCCTCTGAGAAACCGGGTCAGTGCAAGTGAGAAGCTTCTCAATTACTGCCTCAACGAAGCGGGCTTGATCGAAACTGTTCTTGACGACGAAAACAACATCCTATACCACACGACAATGAGGGGTCTTGAGTATCTTAGGGTATACGAATCCCTAAGAGAAATAATGCGCAAGAGGATACCCATTGAAACAATCTCCGAAAGTACAACCGCCGGTTGGTAGTAAAATGAGCCTGTTACGGAAGCTGACAGGTCTAACAGAAAGCAAACAGAACCGTACTATCTAACCGAGAACTCTGTCGCGAAGCTGTTCTTTTCGCGGAATATCTCGATATGTACCATTTGGCCTAGTAGACTTTTCTCCCTTGGCCAAGAGGCTTTGTCTGGAGGCCGCCAATACCTCGACTCTCGATACCTCAAAAGCCTTCATTTCCTGCTCTTCTTGTCCAATCAGACAACAGGCCAGTCAATCAGCAGATTACCGTTAATTTTTGAGCCTTTCCGTGAATACACTAAAGTATTAAATACTTGTGGATCCAGAATCTGGATCGCAATGTCAACCGAATGCAAAAAGATACCTTTGCTCGAACCTTCATGGGCAGAGGTACCTTTACTTGAGCCATCCTGGATGATCATTTCCAACTTTGACAAGAAGGGCCCGCTTCTCGAGCCTTCTTGGTAGAAGAATTTTTTTGTTGGAATGTATCATCCTGCCGTTGTATGCTCCTATGTGAGCTAAGGGCAGTACGGAGGCGGAGTCGAAGGAGAAGTATGAAGGGGGCGGAGGTAAGCGAAGTCACATAAAATGACTCGCATACCTCTCTTTTCTCCTTGGATTTTGTTTGTATAGCTCCTTACGCAAATCTTTCTCTTCTTAACGTATAGTTTGTTTTTCTTTGGAGAACACTCTTCCCTTTGCTGGCATTAATTAAAATCTCTACTAGTTTGGTGAGAAAATAATTGCAATCTCCTTCTAGTCGAGGCTAGCTGTATTTTTCTTTCGGCCCATTAATTACTTTCCCATAATTAAGAGATGCACAAAAGTTTCCACATCTTATGAGCCAAACAACTGCCCAAGAGCCTATGCAATCCATTGCAGTCGAGCAAGTTGACGAAGATACTAGTGGTGGTAGGAAAATCAGAACTTTGACTGGAAAAGAGACGAAGGAATCCAAGAACAAAATTCCCTTCCAAGTAGGAAACACACCGCTTATCAAACTTGGTAGAATATGCCCGACTGGTAATGTTTTTGGGAAGGCAGAGTTCTCAAATCCAACCGGGTCTGTGAAGGACAGAGCTGCCTTTTGGATGCTGAAAGAAGCAATTGAAAAAGAGAATCTTTCTTTAGGAAATAGAGAGCTCCTTGACTCGAGTTCTGGAAACACCGGAATATCCCTAGCTGCTTTCGGAGCTTCGATCGGCCTTGGGGTCACAATAGTACTTCCTCAAAACGCAAGTCAAGAAAGGAAGAGAATGCTCAAACTCTTTGGGGCCAAGACCGTCTATTCTGATCCGCTTGAAGGTTCTGACGGCGCGATGCGTCTTGCCCGTGAGCTCGCAGAGAAATACTCGGACAGGTATGTCTATTTGGACCAGTACAGCAACGATGCTAACTGGCGAGCTCACTACTACGGAACAGCTAAGGAAATATGGGCTCAGACGGGCGGAAAGGTGACCCATTTTGTCTCAGGGGTCGGGACTGGCGGCACGATCATGGGCACGGGGAAAAGGCTAAAGGAGCTTAAACCATCTATCAAGGTTGTGGCTGTAGAGCCTTCGAGCCCCTTTCATGGTATCGAAGGGCTGAAGCATATAGAATCTTCAATCAAACCGAAAATCTTCGACGAAAACTTTCCAGATGAAACAATCTTAATTGACACCGAACAGGCGCAAGCGATGATGCTGAAACTTGCAAGGGAACAAGGAGTACTCGTTGGTACATCCTCAGGAGCGACCGTTGCCGTCGCTAAGAAACTCGCAGAGCAACAGGTCGATGAGAAGGCACGAGGATCGCGTGAACAAGAGGGCGAGCAGGCAAAGAGTTTGATCGTAGCAGTTTTGGCTGATGCAGGCACAAGATACTTGTCCGAGAAATACATTCAAGATGCTCTGAGATAGAGCATTTGCCAGGTTGCAAAGATGATTATGATTGAATATCTTATATGAATCTCGGTGAAAGCATTGACCTCGACAAGATTAGAACCGAACGCAGGACAGGCAAAGAGTTTGGTAGAAGAAGTCTCGAAAATCACGATCCCGCGTAGGGTTTTAGATTCGATCGAATCTCACGCGATCTCAACCTATCCTGAAGAATGCTGCGGGTTACTCTTCGGAGATTTTGGATCTCGAAATTCATCGAAGAGCGTGGCAAGGTCAAGAAGGATGCGAAATGCCTTCGAGCCTTCTGAAAGGTATCATCGTTACACAATCGACCCGAGGGAATTTCTCGATGCTGAAAAGGAAGCAGAAGCTAACAATGAAGAGATTGTAGGGATCTACCACTCGCATCCAAATGCTCGAGCGGCACCCTCGCAGTTCGATAAGGCTCACGCTTGGCCCATGCTCTCCTATTTGATTGTCGAGGTAGTTGGTGGAAAGCCAGTCGATTTCAAAAGCTGGGTGCTGTCAGATGATCAAGGTTCTTTCAAGGAGGAGCAGCTCAATATTGTTGAGTAGAGGAAAGGAGAAAGAAGAAGAAGAAGAAAGTAAAGATGAAAAGATGGAGTTGCGTATGATTCCGATTGCTTTCAAAGGCTAGATCGAGCGCAAGGAAATCAATGGAATTTCAAGAGAGGAAAGAAGAAGAAAATTGGTTCGTATTTTGATTCCTACTGCACTAAGACAGTACGTGGCTAACTCATCACCCGAAGTTGTGATCAAGGCCGAGACTGTCAATGAAGCCATATCAAAGTTGACTAGGGAAAACCAGAAGCTTGCAAGGCACATCCTCGACGAGCAGGGAAAGTTGAGAAATTTCGTGAATATCTTCCTCAACGACGAAGACATAAGGGCTCTCGACGGCGAAGATACCAAGGTTTCGGACTCTGACACAATCAGAATAGTTCCCGCGATAGCAGGCGGTGAAGTGCCGAGCAAGGCTCTAAGGAGATACTTTTGCAAAAGGGCGTAGCAAGGCAAATATTTGCCGCTTTGCCACATCCCTATTGAAAGGACAATAACATCGAGGTTACGCAGAAAGATTTGGAAAAGCAGGTCGAGATTTCTCCGAGGGAGTACAGGAGATACGGCCGCCACCTGATCATACCTGAGGTGGGAATGGAGGGGCAGCGTAAGCTCAAGGCAGCCCGAGTGTTGGTAATCGGCACAGGGGGGCTGGGAGCTCCGAGCTCGCTCTATCTTGCAGCGGCTGGAGTTGGGACTCTGGGGCTCATCGATTTTGACGTAGTTGACGAAACAAACCTTCACCGCCAGATACTCTACACCGAAAAGGATGTTGGCAAGTCGAAAGTGATGACCGCAAAGGCTCGATTGCTTGAAGCAAACCCGAACATCAAGATCAACACCTACGAGGAACGTCTCACCTCGGAGAATGCCCTCGAGATCTTTCGCGAATATGACATCATAGTTGATGGAACAGACAACTTTCCAACGCGATATCTCACGAACGATGCATGCGTCATGCTCGGCAAGCCTAACGTATATGCAAGCATTTTCAGGTTCGAAGGCCAGGCCACTGTGTTTGACGCGAATCGGGGGCCGTGCTATCGCTGTCTCTATCCAAAGCCACCACCACCAGGACTCGTCCCATCCTGTGCGGAAGGAGGAGTACTCGGCGTCTTACCAGGGCTGATCGGCCTGATTCAGGCGACGGAGACAATCAAGCTGATACTCGGTAAGGGGGATCCCCTGATCGGGAGATTGCTCGTCTTCGATGCGCTAGGAATGAAATTCGAAGAGCTCAGGATAAGGAAGAATCCAAAGTGTCCCCTATGCTCTGCGAATCCTGAGATTAGGGCGCTCATAGATTACGAGCAGTTCTGCGGCATCGGCGAGAAGGATCGACTTTCTCGGGAAGTAGCCTCAGTTACTCCGAAGATCCTCAAAGAGGAAATGAGCAACGGTAAGAAAATCACATTGATTGACGTGAGGGAACCTCACGAATATGAAATCGCGAGGATCGAAGGGGCAAAACTTCTGCCACTTGGCGAGCTGCCGGAGCGAGTGAATGAACTCGACACGGCGGATGAGCTTGTCATGTACTGCCACACAGGTGCAAGAAGCGCCCGAGCGACGCAGTTCCTCAGAGGCCTCGGCTTTCGAAAAGTGAGGAATCTCGAGGGCGGGATAGACGCTTGGTCAATCGAGGTAGACCCGTCCGTGCCAAGATACTGAAGATTAAGCGATATCGATACAATGACATCCTTTTCCGAAACAGTATCTGTTTTCTGTAAGTGAGCCCCTAGCGCAATCCGCTTCTCCAAGTGCTCGAAGAAGGTTTGTCCTCTTCCACTCCAGTGTGCCTTTCCACAAGCTCTGAAAGAGCGGATTCGACATTCATCTTGAGCTTCTCGTTCAGGTAAACCGCATAGATCTTGTGGAAGCCTGAAGCAAACATGAGAGCAGAACCAACCAAAAGGACAACTGATGTCACGGCTAGAAAATCATCGTTGGGGATGTAAACCGCTGAAGCGATGAGATTTGGAATCTGAGAAACAGCAAGAAGCACAATCCCGCCAACTATGGAAGCGGGGCCGTCGTTTGTAATCATTACCATCGCGCGGATCTTGCTTGTCATTCGGGTGAGGCGGAAACCATAGTAGCTTGCTACCGAAAACGAACAAAGGGCGAGTCCGTAAAGAACAGAAACTAATGGGACCAATATCAATTCCTGGACGAGCTAGCTCCAGCGAAGTTGTGCTACTCCCAATGGACTAAAAGCCGTTATGGATCCCGGCTACTACTATCTTCTTTCTACTTTTCATAACTTTGACGAAAGTACATCACTGTTGCGATTTCCGATATAGCTGTCAGGTGTCTACGCTATGAGGATATCCCGGGAGAGCTGAGAGAACCTGTCAACACTCCTTCTTTTCCATTTTCAGTTCTGCAGAAGGATTCAATCGCACACAGAGAGACTCGCAAGCTTATTCGAGTCGGGTCTTCCATTAAGAAGATTTGGAATTATCGTCTTTGCTCTTTCCTTTTCTTGTTTTGCTTGGCCAGGCCGAGCATGGGGATCCTGTGGAGTTTTCAATTAAAGCTCAGCCCTCAGTCTTTGATCGCAATAGATGCCGAAGGATCCTAAGCAAATTTGCGTTTTGCTCAACAGCTTTTGACGCCGAAATGAGTTTTTCCCTGACTTCGTATCCTAATCTGGCCGAGCGGGAAGAAATAGCCTCCTCTAGGTTGCGGCATGCAATATCATCCAAATCAATTGAAGTCTTTAGAATGTGGTCATACGATAGCGAAGTGCTAACTCCCCCTACTTCTTCTTCTTCTCTCGCAGGGGGTTCGGACGGCCGGTGTTTGGTCGCTAAAGATTTCAGCTTTTGGTCTTGCGCGCTTGAATGAGAACTCGCTTCTCTTTCTGAGCCACTCCCCAATTCCCGTTCAAGCATCACAGGGGCAACTGTTCGAGATGAAATGTTCGAGCCAGCTGGGCCAGATCCACTGGGTCTTTTTCGTCTTCTTTCTAACGGCAAATCAACTTTAGGCAAACGCTGAAACGCCCTAATCTCAATAGAATGATGCGTTGTCGGACATATTAAAGCAGTAATGGATGCTAATCATATAGATCTCCGCAACTATAAGATGGGAAATCGGACGATTATCGGCTCAATTCCCGTAATTCCGCCAAAATGAAGATCGTGTCAGAGACACAGAGAGAGAAGAAAAGAAAGAGATCCGGCTGGGAGCTACTATCAGGTCATTCAGTTAACGGGCTCAAAACAAGCCACATATCTTCGGATCAGGCGTATGACAATCTTTTGGATCTTGAGCTCCAAGATTGTGATCAATATTTTAATACTACTCAAAACCGAGGGTCTCTTCGAAAAGCCTAGCGGAATGATGCGACTTTCGGTTCTTTCAGAAATTCAATCAAGAATATTGCTGGCTTTGCTGATTGAGGGGGAGCTCAGCTCTGCCTCCATTACCGAGAAGGTTGGAATTAGCGGATCATCTTGGTCTAAGGAGAAGAGAATGCTCGCCGCCGCTGGTCTCATTGACTGTGAAAGCAGTCGCGAAATCACGGAAAAAGGCGTTGTCCGTCACATGGATTTTCGACTAACTCGCAGGGGGAAACAAGTGGCTCAGAACCTTCTTGCTATTTCTGCTACAATTGATGACGGTGACGTATCGCAATACTTTCGCGGCAACAACAGTACGGGTGCCGTTCTCCAAAATCTGGCTTGAAATAAACTCTCTATGAGCTCGACGTTTTACTCTCTTTGATACTTTAAGGGGCCAGAAATACTTCGATCACACAGCCTGATTTTGCTGGCTACCTTTAATTGTGCGCGAGCTCGCTTCAATTCTCAATGAAGGAGAGACGAGCTTGGCAGATTTACGCAAGATAAGTCAAATCAAAGGAAGGCAAGTTCTAGATTCTCGGGGAAATCCAACTGTCGAGGTGGATGTTCATCTAGAATCAGGGACTATGGGCAGGGCGACTGTTCCGTCGGGTGCTTCGACAGGTTCGCATGAAGCGCTCGAGCTTCGCGATGGGAACCAAAGAATCTATCAGGGAAAGAGTGTTTTGAAAGCAGTATCAAATATAAACGAGATTTTGGGCCCAAAACTCGTAGGTCTCGACGCGCGAAACCAGTCGGAAATCGACCGACTGATGATCGAAATTGACGGCACGAAAAACAAACAGAGGATAGGTGCAAACACCATTCTTGGGATTTCGATGGCAGTTGCCAGATCAGCCGCGAACGAAGAAGAGAAATCGCTTTATCGCTATCTTGCAGATCTTACCAAGTACAAACTCCCAGTGCCAATGATGAATGTAATAAATGGGGGCAAGCACGCGGGAAACGAGCTTTCAGTGCAAGAATTCCTCATCGAACCCGCCGGCGCGCCTACTTTTTCCGATTCGTTGCGTATTGGTGCTGACGTTTATCACTCTCTCAAAGGAGTTCTCGTTAAGAAGTACGGAAGTTCAGCGAGTAACGTGGGTGATGAGGGAGGATACGCTCCTGCAATCAGTAAAACAAGGGATGCTCTTGAAGCAATTCTCAACGCAGTAGGAGAGGCGGGGTACGGTGAACATGAGATAAAGCTCGGGATCGACGCAGCCGCTTCATCCTTCTACGATGGAAGGGGCGATGATTACAGAATTGATGGCAAGAGGCTCAAAAGCTCAGAGATGCACGACTTCTACCTCGACCTTGTTTCTTCCTTTCCTATCAAAACAATTGAAGATCCATTTTGTGAAGACGACTTTGAAAACTTTGCAGCCATAACTCGGAAGATCGGCGACAAAGTGAAAATCATAGGCGATGACCTCTATGTCACAAATCCTGAGAGAATCAAGGAAGGAATCGAAAAGAAAGCAACCAATGCAATACTCATCAAGCTCAATCAGATAGGTACACTGACTGAAACGATCGAAGCCATCAAAATGTCAAGAGCGGCAGGGTTTTCAATCATAATCTCACACCGATCGGGAGAAACCGAGGACAATTTCATTTCTCACCTTGCAACCGCATTCGAGAGTGAATTTATCAAAACCGGGGCGCCGGCCCGAGGGGAAAGAACTGCGAAGTACAATGAGCTCCTGCGGATCGAGGAAGAGCTTGGACGCGCAGGGTCTTCGTTTCAAGGAGACGCAGCGTTCGAATAGACCGTAAAGGGCGGAGAGAGAGAAAAGAACAGCTACCTGATGAGCAATTGGGGAGGTTGGGATTTTTGAACGCTAGTGGTGACATCTCTTCCTTGAAGAACTCCCAAACGTTTCGGTTTATCGTCTTGGAAAAGCCTAGGAATGACTATGCGAAGATCACAATAAACAGGCCGGAAGTGATGAATGCCCTAAATATGGATACTCGCAGGGAAATAATGAAAGCTCTTGATATTGTGGAGAATGAGGATGATGAAGCGAGAGCAGTCGTCCTGACCGGAGCAGGGGAGAAGGCTTTCAGTGCAGGGGCCGACATAAGCATGTTCAAAGAGATGACTCCCTTCTTGGCTAAGGAATACCTCAAGATCGCAAAGGGAGCGGCCAAGAGGATATTCGATTTTCCAAAACCAGTAATTGCTGCAGTGAATGGATATGCGATAGGTGGAGGTCTAGAGCTCGCGATGGCCTGCGATATGATAATTGCTTCTAAAAACGCAAAATTTGGGCAGGGGGAGATAAACATCGGGATTATCCCGGGAGTCGGAGGAACCCAGCGCCTTCCAAGAATACTTGGACTGCACAAAGCGAAGGAGCTTATCTTCACTGGAGAATTGATCAATGCCGAAGACGCTTTGAAGCTTGGCCTTGTAAACTCTGTCGTGGAGCAATCCGAACTCATGAAATCTGTGGAGGAGCTGATATCAAAGATCTCCTCCAAGAGCCCGCTGATATTGAGGCTTGCTAAGGAGGCACTCAACAGATCTGCTTCAGGGTTGGAAGAGGGTCTTGACTTTGAAAGCGTTCTTTTCCAATTCTGCTTTGCTTCTGAAGACCAAAAGGAGGGAGCAAGGGCATTCTTAGAAAAGAGAAAACCAGTTTTCAGGGGAAAGTAAGCGCAATGGAAAGACTAAGGAGAGGAGGAGGAAGGAAGGAAGTAAAGATGACGATGGTGATGATGATGATAACTACGATGATTTGACTTCCAAGATCAAAGAGACCCTCATATCAGGAGTTTCGGCAGTGATGGTCACGAAGTAATCTCCCCTTGGAGTACCCGCATTTTCGATTGTCAGAGTACTTGAAAAGTTTCCAGCGGATGATTGAGGATTGAAAGAAAACTGAAAATCTTCCGTATTGTTTCCCACCGCGGCTCCAAGCGTTGAAGCAAGATTTCTAGAGCTTACTTCCACGTTGATCGAGGCATTCGACTTGACAGGGACATAGATGGGTGTAGATATTTGCTTTGAGACCGAGATACTGATCTCAGGTGAGTTGGTCGTGTTTACCATTCCCACCTTTCCAGAGAACCACTCCGTAAACCATGGAATCCCCTTGGGAGAAAGTGTCATAGTAAGTGCCCCGCTGATATTTCCTGCACCAGATACTCTAGAAGGAATTTCGTACTCTGTCAGGTATCCTTTGTTTGGATCAAGTGATGCTATCGCATTTCCAACATGCTCGTTGAACCATAAGACTCCATTTGTGTCCATCTCGATCCAGTATGGAAGTGAGGATCCAGAGGGAGGAAGTGAAGTAGAGAAGGTTTTGATCGCATGCGTGCTTGGATTGAACTCGGATACAAAACTTGGACCATGCTGGGTGAACCATATGTTTCCTTCTGAGTCGATTACAAGCCCGGTTGGATAGCTAACGTCTTTGCCTAGTGGATACTGGGTGAATTTTCCGTTCTTGAATGAAGCTATCGCGTCTGCGTAAGCTTCTGTGAACCAGACCGTTCCATCTCTTGCTACGACAATATCTGATGGTCCCGGACTCGCTCCTGCCGTGCCGTTAATCGAAAATTCAGTGATTTGTCCTGACGGAGTGATCTCTCCGATCCTTCCCGACGTGAGCTCCGTGAACCAAGCATCACCTTCACTGTCGAGGGTGATCCTCAATGGGAAACTGCTCTTCTCTGAGAGAGGGAATTCTTGCATTTTGCCAGTAGAAATCGAATACCGCCAGATCGCGTTGCTCAGTATGTCAGTGAACCAAACAGAATTCCTAGTGCTGTCTACCGTAATTCCCCAGGTGTAGATCTGAGGATTACCTGGCTCAGGAAGCTTGAATTCGTGCACTGTACCGTTTTCTGGAATGAGCTCAGCTATCGCGGTTTCATTCTGCAAGGCAAACCAAACGTTCCCCGAGGAATCGGAGGCAATTGCGTTGGGGGAAGTCTCTGAGCCGATCGCATATTCAGTGATATAGGGAGTTACATCAGGCCTGACCTGAAAAGTTGCTACTTTCACTGACCGGTTCTGCGAAGGAAGATATGACAGATAGTAGTACGAAAGTGTGGACACAGTCCCGACTAGAAGAAGAACGAGAATTAGGAGAACTTTGAGCGAAATCTTCCTTCGAAATAGCAAGAAAGAATCAGAGCCACGGGAACTTAGGTGCTTGCTTTTCTTTTACTCTTTACTCAAGAAGCGTGTTACTTCTTTCGATGCGCTTCTAAAGGAACCTTTCAAACTGTGTACTTTCTTAAAGACTACGTTGCATCAAAATAGCATTTTCTCTAGGTCCATAATAGTCTACTATGATTCCCTTCTCTTCGAAACCGAATTTTGAGTAAAGAGATCTTGCAGGCAAGTTTTCAACTGCAACTTGGAGCTCCAATTGCTTCGCACTTGGAAAGTTTCTTCGGGCATTCGAGAAAATGTCTCTCAGCAGAGCGCTTCCTATCCCTCTTCTTCTAAAATCTGGATGAACTGCGATTGAGGCGATTGACAAAACTGACCCTTCTTCTTCTTTCTTTTCGGATTCGGTTAAGATATAGTAACCAACAACTCTTCTTTCGCTGAATGCGAGTCGAAAGCCCATTGGAAACTTACTCAGAAGTTCAAGAAACAAAGACGGAGAAAATGGGTGCCTAAACGAGAGATCCTCGATTTCTTGCACTTTCTCAAGATCCTGAGGAGTGCAATAATCTATTCGAAACTTTGTTCGATTGAATGCCAACGCACGGAAGTAAGCTATCTTGGCTTATCCCATTTTGTTTTCGGTGTTGTTGCAGGAATTTCTATTTTTTGACAACAGTTTACTGTTTTGAAGTAAAAACCTCGTTCTAGGCTATTTTTCCACATGGTTAGTGCCACTATTCAGGACATTCAAAATATGAAAGGCCCAGCATGAACTTCAAAACGCTAAACGGTCACCTATCATGTTTTTCGTCAAAGATGCGTAGTCGATTAGAAGGTTTAGCGAAGATAAACGCCTTTTGATAGTTTATTTGCATTTATCAATGAATTAATCCGACGAAGATTAAGCTTCATTAAGAGGCTCTCAAAAATTCTGCAAAACGCGGATACTCGCAGAGATAGCAGTGGCAATAAGATTCTCATGTTTGTCCTGAAACCTGGGAAACAGAAAAATAGAAAGACGGCTACTCTCCTTATCAGCCTCAAAATTTTCTCGTTCTTTTATTCAAAGGTATGAAAAGAGTAGGCTGGATGACGACATTAGCTAGAGGAAAGTAAAGAAGCAGTTAATTGATGAAAGACACTTGGAATCGACAATCAACTTGTCATCCGAAAAAATCGATGGAAAGGATGCCCCAAGTAATAGATCTCTTTCCTACATTTTCGAATTGAGCCAAAAAGGCACAGTTGGAAACATATGTGCGAAGACGTTTGCAGTTGGTTCGCCATCGACTTCAAAAAACGGCTGGCAATACCGAAGAATGGCGATACGCGACGCATCCATGTCAGCAGATCTCCTCATTTCAGAAGCGGATTATAAGAAGTGGGAATTTGAGCCTGGAGATTTCCTGATCTGCGAGGTAAGGGCTGGAGGGCTCGATTCAAAGGGAAAGCCCACTTTGTTCTTCAGGAGGTTCTTAGGTCCTCTCGAATCTTCTGAGCTTATGTTTAGCCTCACGACGAAGCTATTCGAACAGCGAATAAAGTCTAGCGAACACATGAGATCAAGCGAGACTGTTTATCAGCTTTCAGCACGCGAGGCTAGATCATTGCTTGCTCTAATCAGGCTTTGGATTCAAGAGGGAAAGCCTCAGCATTACACAAAATGGTGTCAGATGCATCAGATAGTCGCAACCAATCTCTACTACCTTGGATTAGTGAGAAGGACAGCTTCCATGTCTGGATATTATTTTCCGACTAGCGAAGCCCTAGATTTCTTTGCTGGGAAGATCAAGTTCCCGAAGAGGAAAGTCTTCATCAGAGACAAGTCCGGGAGGCACAGCGAAGTGCCTGAACAAACTGAGGAAAGATCGTTCTCGGAATACCTGAATGACTTCGCTGATAGGGAGTCTGCCCTCAAAGAATACCGTGAGGCCCTGATGATATATGAGGAGAAGCTGAAAAGCACACCACAATCTCAGCAGGACAGTCCTGAGGGGCTTTGATCATCCGAAAGAATTACACTGACATTGCCAAAGTCCTTTCTCTCCCTCTCCGCCATTCCGAGGTGGCAAGAATTAGGCCAAGAAAAGCAATTGCTAAACCTATCTTGGGCTGCTTCTTCCCCCAAAATTGAGTGAAATACTGCTCTAAAGGTTGATTTTGGGTTGTTTACAGTCGCTATCCCAGTTTGTAAGAATCAGAGCCTATCCGCGCTCTGGCATGCGTCAAGAATGCGTAAAAACAAGAGCACAAGCACCCCAAGAATTTCGGGCTGATTTTTTCCTTATTTACGCACAAATAACGCTTTTTAGCAACTCACTTTTCACATAATACTCGAAGAACTAATGGTCGCTGACAGCGAAATGGGAATGGATAGTGAAGACGAAGGAGAACAAGAAGAATCTAGAGGAGGAATGAGTGGGGCAGGGATGGAGGAAGAGACAGAGCGTACTTCCCCCTCAGAAGAAACGGAAGCAACGCAGCCTGAGGCCGCTCCAGAAGCTAAAGAAGCAGCCGCGGCACCGGCACGCCCCGCTAGGCCCAAGGGAGGAGGCAGAAGAGCTGCTCTTCGAATCATACGAGAAAGTATCGATAAGGTATCGAAGGACCTTTCAAGCTTTCGAAAGAACAATGAGGCTGTTCAAAAGAGGCTTGAGAAGCAAATCGCCTCTTTGAGAAGCGACATATCCGCGCTCAAAACCCAGATGGCCAAGGAAATGGCAAAAGTAAGGGAGAAACAGGAGTCTTTCTCCTCGAAACTCCTTGCAAAAGTGGCGAAATCTGGCGGAGCAAGGAAATCAAAGGGAAAATCAAGTTCCTCCGTTTCTTCTTCTTCATCATCCTCTCGGTCTAAGAAGCCTTCCAAATCAAAGGCAAAGAAGTAGAAACTGAGGCATGTGCGCGTCGCAGACTAGAGGAAGAGCGCCGCGCATCTTCTTTTTTCCTTGATGGGAATCGGCCGTCTCTCCTCTTCCTTTTTCCTTAGCAACACCTTTCTTTACTTCTCTTTTTGCAATCTTCCTATATATCGGGTGTTGCACTTTACCTCTTTAGAGGACGAGAGGGTTGGTCGTTTCGATCCTGCGTATCGACCAAGAGAATAACTCGTGTATTCTAGAAGAAAAATGCTCTCTCTCCAAAAAAAAGAGAGATGTGTTCCTTTGAGTGAGTATCGGAAATTTGAACTTGATCTCTTCGAGTCCGGGGGGAATATAGGGCAGCCATGGAAAAGAGGGCAAGAGTTGGATCTATCATAGGACTATTCGTCCTCTTGATTGTTGCTGTATCTACTGCTGCTACTCCTTTGGGTCTAGGATCTAATAGAGGAGCATTGAGCCTTTCGAGGGTTCAAGGTACTTCTCCTCAGCAAGTCGTAGTCATCAATTTGAACGTTCAAATCGATCAGGGCTCGAACGGACTGATGTCTCGGGGCATACAAACGGCAAACGCGGCACATGCTTCAGCAGTGATCATAAACATGAACACCCCAGGCGGACTCGTTGCCGATATGCTCTCAATGATCAGTGCCATCAACTCTTCATCCGCCCCGGTTTACACATTCGTTGGCCCGGATGCCTTGGCTGCGTCAGCTGGGAGTTACATAGCCATGGCAACGAAACTCATCTTCATGGCTCCCGGTTCTCAGATAGGGCCTTCTACTCCAATAGTGCAAGGAGGGAGCGCATTGCAGCAAAATCACACCGAAGACGCACTACTTAGCCTCATGCAGGGGCTCGCAGCTGCAAACGGAAGAAATGTTTCTGCAGTTACAAACATGGTAGTAAATGATATTGCCTATCCTTACAACATCGCCTTGCAGCTGCATGTTGCTGACAGGGAGTCAGATAGTCTTTCCCAGACGCTCTCGATGCTCAATCTCTCAGGAGCATCGATAATAACAGTGTCTGAGAACGCACCGGAGGAGCTTGTTAGCATTCTCTCAAATCCTATTGTCGACGGCATACTGCTTCTCATTGGCGTGATCGCAATAGTTCTAGACTTCCTTCATCCCACTGTCCTGCTCTCAATAGCAGGTGCTGTCTTGATTGCACTCGGGATCATAGGAGCCGAAGCAATCGAGGGCCCGACTTTGAATCCTGCGGTCATCGTGCCAATCATTTTCTTTGCCCTCGCGGCCACTCTGATCGTCTTCGAATTGAAGACCGGTCACGGAATCATGCTCTTTGCGGGGGTTGTGGTTGGAGCAATTGGCACACTTCTTCTCACTTACGAGGTTCCCTACTCTCCTTCTCCCATAGGAAACCTGCAATACCTTGAAATTGGTCTCATCGTCGTTTTCGGAGCATTTTTCGCATTGTATGCGAGATGGGTCGGTAAAGCTATACGGAAAAAGCCTGTGACAGGCCCTGAGAGTCTCGTTGGGAAAATCGGAACAGTCATCTCAGAAGTAGCTCCAGAAGGAGAGATATCAATCGATGGAATTGTCTGGAAAGCGAGGGCTTCGAGGCCGGATGTTGGCAAGTTGGAGAAAGGGGAGAAGGCAACGGTCACTGGTATATCAGGCCTCACGCTCCTAGTCGAGCCACAGCAGGCAAAGGAGAAAGCTCAATTAAGCCATTGACTCCCCACTCAGTTTGATGGTGTTAATGAATCGCGTTGATTGACTCATTTCTTTCAAGTGAATTGCTTCAGCTTGATCCGATAACTACTGGGATTCTAGTATTCATAATAATCGTAATCCTTGCAATATTGCTTTCCGGAATAAAGGTGCTAAAGGAGTGGGAGAGAGCCCCACTCCTCACTCTGGGGAGATATCGTGGTCTGAAAGGGCCAGGGGTGATATATGTCCCACCGTTCATAAGCAAGGTACCGTACATCATATCCACCAGGCTTCAAGTGGTCTCTTTCAGAACAGAGCAAACCCTCACTCGCGACAATGTCCCAGTTAACGTTGATGCCGTGATGTATTTTCAGCCTGTTGATGTGCAGAAGGCTGTTCTCAACGCGGAGAATTACAATGTAGCTACTCAGCTAGCATCACAGACTACTCTCAGGGAAACAATAGGAGGAGTGAACTTTGACGATCTCCTCTACGAGAGGGAAAAGATAGGAGCTTCTGCGAGAACAATCATCGATCAGAAAACGGAAAATTGGGGGGTAAAAGTGACTGCGGTCGAAATACGCGACATTGCGATCCCTCCAAATCTTCAGGAAGCTATGTCGAGGCAGGCTCAGGCAGAGAGAGAAAGAAGGGCAAGAGTGACACTCGCAGAGGCTGAGCAACAGGCTGCTCAGAAAATGGTAGAAGCCGCAAACCTCTACAGTCAGAATCCGAGAGCGATGGAACTTAGGTGGATGAATATCCTATACGAGCTGGGACTTCAAGGGAGAGGGACCCTCATGCTCATTCCAACGAACGTGCCAACAGCCGGAGCCGCAATACCTCCATACGGAGTGATGGGCCTCAAAGACATTCAGGAAGGTGGAGGCCAATTCACTCAAGGCGGAACTTCGCAGGGCCAGCAGCAGCAACAACAACAGCAGCAACAGCAGCGTAGTAGATAAAGAAAGACGCAGGGACCTCTCTCGCTTTCTCCTCTCTCTTTATTCTCGTTCGAATCCGGGATTTCCATGCTTCTTGCGCGAAGTTTTGCGTAGCTTATCAGTTTCAGATTTCTGCGGCAAGAGATTTTTCTTGGTCTCTTTCTATCTTTGAGTCTTAGGTGCTAGTTTTGATTTTCAGTTCGCAAGAGTTTTAGAAATTACAAGAGAGTCAGTATTTGCCCTAAGAAAGAGGATTGACTTCCAATATCAAGGAAAATTTGTTTAGCTTTTCTTGATGCTTTTCAGAAATCAAAGGTGTAGCCCAATACTTACGAGCACTCTCTTGCTTGTTAGAAGGACGAATCTAACTCTCCTGCTCTTTTATAACTAAAGAGTATTAGACTCGCATTTTCATACATCGAGGAGAGCGAGCAATTCAGAATCCTCTTGAGAAAAATGGCGAAATTTTAAGAGCCGAAATCGCGTTGAGCTTAAAGGCCTATGAAATTTGACTTGCGATCTATTGACTGCTTTGAATTGTTGGAGGTCTTAGAGACGCGTTCAGAAATTGGCGCTGAGATCAGTTGCCGCAACCCAACATAGAATAATCTTTGGCAACTGCGTCGACATGCACGAAGTTGAAAGCGAGTCAATAAGCCTTACAGTTACTTCCCCTCCTTACTACAACGCACCTTTTGATTATCCCGATGTTTACAGTGATTACGAAGAAGAGTACCTCAAAATGATCTCGCGAGCCGTCGACGAAATCTACAGAGTGACGGCTCCCGGCAGAATAGTGTGCCTAGTTGTCGATGACATGCTTGTCAACGGCGAAAAACTTCCAATAGTAGCAGATATCACGGCGATCATGCGACAATCCGGTTTCAGATATCGTGACAGAATTGTCTGGGTCAAGCCCAAGGGATATTCGAGAATTAGCCGCCGCTCGGGCGTCTTGATCCAGCATCCGTATCCAATGTACTTCTACCCGGACAACATACAAGAAAGCATTCTGATTTTCCAGAAGGGAAGGTTCGATTACAGATACCTGAACTACATAGATTCAGAGACAATTGAAAGATCCAAGATAGATTGCAAGCTATTCAATGAAGAAGAGTGGAACCTGACAGTTTGGCCGATTACCAACGTCCTTCCAACAAACAACGTACTGGAGAAAGGAGTCGCAGCCTTTCCCGAGGAACTCGCCTCTAGACTCGTGAGGCTTTTCTCATTTTATGGTGAAACAGTTCTCGACCCCTTCCTGGGTTCTGGCACGACAAGCAAGGTTTGCGCTGCACTTGGAAGGAATTCAGTAGGATACGAGCTCAACTTTGATCTGAAGGAGAAAATCTATTCCAAAATAGGCGGCTTAACCAACGCCAAAGTGATCTTTGAGAGAAGAGAAGATTCTACTCATGGCCTTCTGAGGCACCAAACCTCTTCTCCCGACTCCAGGCCGATCGCAAGACATAGTGGCGGTCAGAGTCTTCGCTGAACCGCTAATAGCCTTCACTCCTTAGTCAAGATTTGAACTTCACATGAGGCCTTTGACTTGAATCTCTGAGCGTCGGCTTCGCTTCCCACTATTGTTCCAAAGTGCATTGGAATCGCAATCTTGGGCTTGATTTTCGACACCGCCTCAATTGCTTCGTCCGCAGTCATCACATATGTTCCAGAGACTGGCAGAAGAGCAATATCAGGTGCAAGGTTGTTCATCTCGGGTATCAAATCGCTATCGCCAGTGTGATAGATAGTCGTCCCCCCTTTTGTCTTGATAACGTAGCCTACCTTGCCTTCTGCCTTTGGATGGAAGTGTTTCCCTGGTTCTCTGTATTTGTTCGTATTGTAAGCTGGAATTGCCTGTATCTCGAAATCTCCGAGATCAACCTTGTCCCCAGGTTTCACCATCTTGATTTCCTTCGGCTTGACCTTGGAAAGCTCATCCTTGCATGCAGGTATGGCTACAACAACCGTGTTTGGTTTGATGACCTTCTTCAAATCTTCAGCATTGCAATGATCGAAATGCTCGTGTGAGATCAACACATAATCTGCTTTCACATCTCTAGAAAGTTTGAATGGATCTATGACGAGAGTCTTTGAATCCTCTTCAATCTTGAAACCATCATGACCCAGCCAAGTTATTCTCACATCTTTGTAAGTGTACATTTTCTATCCTTCACTGCCTCCTTCAAAGAAAAAACTTGTGCTCGGTGAGCTCTCTCTTCACCCTTTGAGAGACAAACGCCTTTGAGAAAAAGTTTTCCACAAATTCCTGATTTCGATGTGGGTAGAGAGGAGCAAAAGTTTGCAATTGAGCTACAGAAGTGTGCGATAGAGACACAAAAAAAGAAGAGGATAGGGAGGGGGGAGAGAAGCCAAGAGAGCCAAAACCAATTGGCGAAATGCATAAACCATAGCTGAGCGCTTCGATTGCACTTGATTAAATCTCTCTCAGCACAAGGAAGAGGGGGGAGAGAGGCCGTAAAAATAACGAAATTTCCCAACTGAAAACAAATACAAGTTCCAAGGGGCAAAGAGAAATCTCGATTGCAACCGTCTCCAGAACCGTCCGAGGGATCAGTCAATAACGATTTCCACTTGAGTGCACTTGCTTCGCTAGGTCTTTCACAGTATGAGAGCAAGTGCTACCTCGCTTCCCTCCAAACTGGACCTGCAACCATAAACCAGATAGGAATCATAGCTGGGGTTCCGAGAACCAAGGTATACGGCGCAGTAAGGAAGCTGGTAGAACGCGGACTTTTGGAACAGAGCGAAGACAACCCGAAGATTTACCTGACTCGATCTCCGAAGGAAGTTCTCATACCTCTGATGGAAAGGGAGCTGCGTAGAGTGAAACAGGGTCTAGATGCGCTCAACGAGCTTGAAGTAATACATCGCTCTATGGAATACGTCAAACGCGCGCATTCATTGAGTTCAACTATTCGCAGATACTCACCCAGATCTCGAGTGAATGATAAGATAAGGGAACTGTTCTCGACAAGCGAGAGAAAGATTGTGATTCTGACCACGGCAAATGGTTTGATTCGTCTTTCTAGAATGGCCTCGCTTTTATTCGAGCGATCGAGGGTCGGAATGCGGCTTGAGATTTACAGTTCCACACTGGATGAGCCAGTCTTCGCCACTGCTGTTCAAAGTCTGAGAGAGGTCGAGAATTCGAAAGTCTCTTTCATTCCACCGATGGTCCCGGTTCAGATCGTTTCGGTTGATTCGAAGCAGCTTTTGATCTCGGAAATGAAGCCTGATGACACTCGAGACGATGGAATGGACGTTGGTTTTCTGATTGAAAGCGGAGAGCTTGCAGAAATGCTTGAGGATCTCATCCGAGTCCTCGGGCCTATAGAAAGAGAAGTGCCTGGTCGGATGTGACACCCTCTCGTGGTTGCCTAGCAAAAACAAGAAGCAAAAAATGATTTAGAGACGAATAATAAACTTGACAGGCTTTCCCGAAAAGAGGAAACTAAGAATAATTGTTGGAATCTCAGGCGGTAGTGGTATCATTTACGGTATCAGGCTTCTTGAGGTACTTCGGCAACTTGGTATTGAGAGCCATCTTGTGATCACACCTGCAGCCAAGATCACGCTAGCGGCCGAAACAGACTGGGAAGTCTCGAAGGTCGAGAAACTAGCCACGGTATCCTATAGAATAAATGATATCGCGGCCGAGATTTCTTCAGGTTCGTACCCCGTCGATGCGATGGTCATTATTCCTTGCAGCATGCACACGATGGGAGCAATTGCCTCAGGAGTTTCCGACAATCTCCTTACAAGATCGGCAGAGGTCACTTTGAAGGAAAGGCGTCCTCTAGTTCTTGTTCCAAGGGAGACCCCGCTCACAATCATTCACATTGAAAATATGGCAAAACTAGCACATGCAGGTGCGATAATTGCTCCAGCCATGCCTGCTTTCTATCACAGACCCAAGTCGATCGATGATATTGTAGATCACATGGTTGGAAAGGTTCTTGACCTACTCAAGATCGAAAACAATTTGTTCAAACGGTGGACAGGGGCTAGTTCTTTTCTTGTTCAAGAATCAGATCAATGAGGTTTCAAGAAACAAAATCAAGCCCTCCAACCTAGAATCTTCTTAGAAGGGGAAGTAATCCTTTCTTATTACCCAACGATCTGAGAATTTCTTTAGCATACCGAATGGAAGGGCTAGACTTGACGCTTCATGAAGTTCCAAGACTTTGTTTACTCAATTGAAGAAAAATTCAAGAAAAGAAGAGCGAACCAGCTCGCCTCGAAGATCTGCGACGTTCTATCGCTTGTCGAAGATGATGTCGTGTTGGATGTAGGCGCTGGTAGCGGTCTCATCGCAGATCTCCTCTCGGAAAAGTGCGAAATTTTTGCTCTCGAACCCAATCCCAAAAGGCTCGACTATTGTCTTCGAAAACACCCTGCGGTCAAGGCATTTTCTGCTAGTGCAGAATCTATCCCGTTTCCAGAAACATATTTTCACAAACTCTACGTTGTAATGGCTTTCCATCACTTCCAAAACCAAGAAGCTGCTCTATCCGAATTTTCCCGAGTGCTCAAGCATGGAGGACTGCTTCTCCTCATAGAATCAGACATTGAAAGAGGCACAGGGAAGATGCTGTGCTTCTTCGAGACAAAGATTTTGAGAAACAAAGCAAATTTTGTAACTTGCTCGAAGCTCAAGGAAATGGTTGAAAGATTCGGTTTTGAAACTCTTGGAACATTCAACTTTGGAAGCAATTACTTCCTTCTAACTCGAAACTCTTGATTTCTTTGTTGCTTTTAGGACTCGAAGAAGGAAGAGCATCGAAATCTCTGCTTCAGCTTCCGGATCCACAATATCCAAAAGTGATCTTTTCGGCTAGAACTATCCCCATAGTGGATAGTCTATTTTGAAAGATAAACAAAGAGCTTGCTCTATGAGTTCATTTCTTATACATAACTTGTCTTTAATCAAGCAGTCCATTTGCTTTTTGAATAATGTTTGATTTTCACCTTTTTGTTAGCAAAGATTTGAAAGAGGATGAGAAAGAGAAACGAAGCTCAAATCATTCAGAGTTAGAAACTTTCACTCGGTCATAGACTCCGGCCTTGTCACAACTTCAGAGATAACGACTTTGATCGGGGCAAACCAAGCGGGAAAGAGTAGTCTTCTTCTCGGGCTTGCATCTATATCGTTCGAGTCTTCTTACGAAGATTTCGATCTGACACAGCTGTCTGGGGTTTCCAAAAAGTTCCTAGACAATGAGCTGAAAGCAGAAGAAATCCCGATTGTGGAGGCACACTTTGAACTGTCCGACCAAGAAGTGCAGGAAATCAAACAAATCGGAGAGTTATCAGGCGAGTTCCAATTTACCAAATATTACGACGGCTCGTACAAGATTCCACTTGGTGGAAAGGAATACGTCGTACCTTCTTTGTTTAGGATGCACTCTGCAAACAGGGCTGTCGTAGAACATCTCACAAAATTCAGAGATGCCTCAACGCAACACATCGCAAGACAACAAAATCTGAAGTTTGCACGGGAATTCAAGAGGGCTGTCGAGAACCTGAAATTCACGGCCTTCACAGACATGAGTGCCGATGATGCGATCCGGTCTCTATCAAGTCTTCAAGAATTTTCGACACTTGACATCGACCAGCAATTCAAGGATACGATCTCAAAATTTGTAGGAGCGGTTCAAGAAATAGTGAAAGCGAATTTACCCAAGAATCAGACTGAGGTTGCATTGGGGAAATTCCTCCGAAAGAATTTACCTCGTACTGTGTATTTCAAATCGTTTGATAAGCTGCTAGATGAGGCAACACTCTCAAGCCTTCGGGGGAGAGATCCGATCTTCAAGACTTTTTCAAATCTCTTGAAACTCTCAGGACTCAGAATAGAATCGCTCCAACGCATAAGGAACGAAAAACAAAGGCAAGCCTATCTCGAGCAGGCAAGCGGTCAAGCGACTAGACTTCTGAGAAAGGCATGGAACCAAGAAGAAATGCAGATTGAATTCCGCTACCAAGGCGACCGACTTATGGTGTTCATCAAGGATTCATCGGCCGTCGAGACTCTACTTCCTCCGAGCTCGGGGAGTGAGGGATTCCAGTGGTTTTTGGGTTTCTTCATAAACTTCGGTGCGCTCACGAATGCAGAGTACAAGGATGCCATACTTTTGCTAGACGACCCAGGTGTCTACCTTCATCCAAGTGCCCACAAAGATCTCTTGAATCTCTTCGAAGAGCTTCTGTCAAAGAACGTAACAACCATCTATTCAACTCATCAGCCCTTCCTTATCCCCAAAGACAGACTCGACAGGCTCAGGCTTGTAACGAAATCTTCCGATGGACACTCCATAGTCACTCAAAAGTTCTTCGCAATTCACGATAAGGAGGTTCTCTCGCCAATTCGTGCTGCCTTAGGAGTAATACTAGAGGACACGTTGCTCAGTGGGAAGAAGGCAATAGTTACTGAAAACCAAGCTGAAAAGATTTACATCGAGTCAATGATAAGGGAATTCAGCAGGAGAGGACTTGCAGAGTTCACAAATCTCGAAGATCTGATTGTAATTGGATCTCCTAGCATAGAAGCGGCAAAGCTCTATTCCATTTTGTTACAGATCAACGGAGTGCCCTACGCTGCAGTATTTAGCAACAGTCAAGAGGGGAGAGCAGCTAAAGCAGACCTCTTGAGAGCAGAGATTCCCTCAGATAATTTGATTGTTTTCCCGAAAGGTTCAGACTCTGAGCAGAAATTCAAAGATGTCGAAGATCTGTTTCCGCCCGAGGTTTACGCGGAATCTATTGACCAAATATATGGAAGCTCGTTGAACATGAGGTTTGAAGACTTGCTCACAAAGCTCCAGCAATCCAATGGTAAGCAACATGCCAAGTTAAAGGCACTCCTGAAATCGAGGAAACTTGAGCTCAATAGAGTAGCGCTGGCTCGGGAGATTTCAAGGGTATTAGCAACTCAGCCGGAGTTGAATCAGCAGCTCCAGCAAAATTTCGAGGAACTTTTCCGTGACATATCGCATGCCATCCAAAATTTTGTCTCAAGCTCAAATGAACAGGAAGAACCTCAAAACGAAACTAAAGTGAAGCGGACTCATGATGAAAATGCTTCACCGCCTCCCTCTTCATCCGAGATGGAAGCAGAACAAAGGCAAATTGCAAATGAAGAAACGAATCCCCCGCCTATTCAGCCGAGCGCTTGATTGTGACATAAGATCTTCCCATTGTTTCCGATTTCAAACCAGTGGGCTGTTCATTCTTCAAAGTAATGTTATCATAGCCCAAAATGTGATAAAGATTAACAGGAAAGCATGAGTGGTGATCCTTTCCACGAATGACTAGCGGCACCGAGGGATTCCTGAACGTAAGAGAACTCAGGATAAGATACTGGTCTTACAAACTCGATCGCGAATCCATCTCAGAGGTCAGCAGGCCACCAGTTGTCCTATTTCATGGCTACTCCTTTTCTATCGATGATTGGAAGCGGATCGGCACGCTTTCGTTGTTGACCAAAAATAATCACCCAGTACTCGCACTTGATCTCCCAAGCGGCAAAGCTTCGCGTTCTGACAAATCAGAGTTTTCTGATGAAAACGAATATTCTCGTTTTATCGAAGAGACTTTCAGGAAGATTGGACTGATCGAGGGAGATATCACGAAGAGCTTTGTGCTTGTAGGACCATCCATGGGTGGGGGTCTTGCGATCTCTTATGCCTTACACCGACCGAAGGATATTTTGGGTCTCATTTTGATTTCCCCCGCTTTGAAAGTCACTCAAGATAGAGAGCTGTCTTCCCTTGACATTCCGACCTTGCTAATTTGGGGAGAGAAGGACGACGTTTTCCCTGTGGAGGAATACGCACAACCCTTGAAAGCAAAACTTGCACACTCGAAACTCGTCATACTGAAGAATGCAGGTCATGCGGCTTATCTGGACAAGCCGGACGAATTCCATGACATCCTATTGGATTTCCTTGAAGAAATCACCTGAGCAAAACCATTAGAAGTCCTGACCTACTAACAATTCGCGGGCTGAGTCAACCCCTGCTGTAGTATATTGCTCTTCCTGCCAATGAAGAGCTTGACTAAAGCCTCGCACTCTTCTTTATGTTTTCCTTTTTTCAGAGTACTCCAGCTGGTTGTGCCATCATCTTGCACGAAGACTGTTCGACGGTTAGCTCTGCATGAGTTTTTGTGTGCCTTTCCAAAAGTTCCAAGGTAGGGAAAGCTTCGTAACATATGAGGCAAAAAAAGTGCGCTTGACGTCGAGACGAATCAGCAGATTCCTTTTCGGGGCTATTCTTCTCATCTCGCTCATTGCTTTTTGCCATTTACTCACATTGTGAACAAAATAGACTTGCATCATTTAATCCTTTCATGAATATCTGCGAAGCTCTTCGACTCTTGTCTAAGCTTTCAGATCCATAGCTCAAATTAGGAGGATGAAGATGGTGATCAGATAAAACTTTTGACAGAGAGCTTCCGAAAAAGCGATTCTGTAATGATAAGACTGAGGAAAGACTCGCTTGAAATACCGTGCTACACCTCCGAAAACCTCTAGGCGGAGCTACTCAAAACTAAAAATAGATAACTCGAAAACGATCACCAAATAGGCAAAGTGTTTACGATTGGAATCTTCGTCCTCTTCTACTTTTGAGCCTAAGATATTCCTCAAGCCGCTTAACGAGGAAGAAGTAGTGGAATATCTTAGAAAATACGGCGAAAAAGCGAGATTAATTGCGGGAGGCACAGGTATATACGAAATCGCTCGCCGTGGACTAATTTCAGAAGTCGAAGTTCTGATAGACATCACTGGACTCGGACTTTCTTACATCAAGAAAGAACGAGATTTTTTGAAAATTGGAGCTTGCACAACAATGTCTAAAATGATGCTACTCTCTTCCTCTCCATCGATGTCCCCATCCCTTTTCAGTGAGGACTCTCCCTTGGCTGCAATTGGGGACGCTCTCTCTGTGATTCAGCCTCTTCAAGTGAAGAATGTCGCTACGATAGGGGGAGCAATCTGCACAGCGCTCCCCTTCTTTGATCTTCCGGTTGCACTCTTGTCACTTGATTCAATAGCTGAGATCTCGCCTACTCGTCGGGAGAAAGTTGAGAACCTTCTCACAGGGTATTTCAATATAGATCTCAAAGAAGGAGAGTTCTTGAGAGAGATCTTGATCCCTCTGCCGGATGGATATGCTTCGAGCTCATTTCTAAAATTTGCAATCACCGGCGATGACTGGGCACTCTTAAACTGCGGTTGCGCGATCACCTTGAACGAAAGTCAGAGGATTTCAAGCGTCAGTCTCGTTTATGGTGGTGGGGTGGGCGAAAAACCTAGGAGGGCGATCAAAACTCAGGATGCCTTGAAAGGGCTTTATTCCTTGGATGAAGAGAGTATAAAGAGAGTTTTCGAAACATGGCTTCATGAAGATCTTGAGACAATTTCCGATTCAAGGGCCTCAGCGGAATACAGGATGGAACTCGCGAAGGTTCTTGGAAGAAGGGCTGTAATCAAAAGCGCCGAAAGAGCATCACGCAGAATGAGAGTTCAAAAGAAAAACTAAGAGATCCGGGGGGAATAATCACGTTGCCAGAAATAGAACTGCAGATCAACGGAAGAAAGCAACGCCTCTTCATCGAGACTCGAGATTCGCTAAACTTTGTTTTGAGAGAACGCCTTGGTCTCACAGGAACGAAGAAGGGATGCGAAACTGGAGGATGCGGCTCGTGCACAGTCATAGTGGATGGAATGGCAGTGTACTCGTGCATGATGTACGCCATGCAGGCGTTGGGCAAGAACATAGTAACCATCGAGGGACTTTCAAACCCGGAGAAGGGGCTCGATCCTGTTCAGCAGGCTTTCATGGAGGCAGGAGGCCTCCAGTGTGGATTCTGCACTCCAGGCTTCATAATGTCTGCAAAGGCACTTCTGAATTCAAACCCAGATCCAACTCAAGATGAAATCAAAAATTCTCTTGTTGGAAACTTGTGTAGATGCACCGGCTATGTGAAGATATTCGAGGCCATAAGACTCGCTTCTCAGGCGATAAGGAGCTCGTCTTCCAGTTAAGTAGATTAAGCAACTATTTGGAATGAAAGAGCCAAGACCCCTATAGCCTGAGAAAAAAGGAAAGAAGAGTGTTGCAACCTAAAATGAGAAGCGAAAGAATTCGATACTCCAACTCAAGTGGTGAGGAAAAGAAGCAAATTGGAGAGATGATATACACTTCTGACGATCAGGGGAGACTCATCTCCCTTGAGCCAAGGACTGGCCTTCACTTGGCGAAGACTTCTAAGCGTCACGCAGCTGTGATTGGAATGCTTCAAAGAAAGGACGGAAGATTCCTGCTTCAATGGAGAGGATCAAAAAAGCTCGGGGGGAGTCGCCTAGATGTTTCTGCGACTACTCACATAAGGGAGGGGGAAACATATGAATCAGCAATCCAGCGATCGTTTCAGAACGAGCTACGGATATCTTACGCACCAAAACTTCGGCACCTGTTTGATTTCGTCTACGAGGAGGAGCTCGGGGAGCACAAGGAAAACGAATTCTGTCGCGTGTTTCTCGCAAATTACGACGGAAACTATGACCCAAATCCAGATGAAATCGAAACAGTCGAACTCATGACTCTTGAAGAGCTCAAGGATTTCGCCTCGAAAAACGAGAAGAAGATCACAAAATGGCTCGCCGAGACTATCAAGAGAATGAGCTAGATCGAATTTTGAGTGTTAATTTTAGAAGAAAAATCTTGAATACTTATTGAATACGTGCTTAGGTTCTCTAGTATTCACTCTTTTCTCTTAGTTGAAAGATGATGCTATCTAGCGGGGCTGAAGAGAAGATTTCACGCATTTTGCAAACTCTGTTGTTTGCTTTCTGATGAGGTCTTTCCCAATCATCGAAAGGGCGGCTTTCCCAAGGGGAGAGTTTGCTTTTACTGAGAGTTCGTATTTCACGAAGGTTGATTGAGCAGAATCAGAAGAAGAAGAAGAGGAGGAGGACAAGCTTACTTTTCCAAGTATTTCACCGTCTGACCCTTCGCCAAAGAACTCGATGTAAGAAGGAGGATTTGAGTTTCTTAGCTTTACCTTGGCCTCAAAAATTTTGGAAACGTATCCCACCTTCAGCTTGATCTTCAAGATTGCGCTCTGATCGTCTATTTTTGTCACGGACTCGCAATCGGGGATGCACTTTGCCACTTTCGAAAGATCTGAAAAGAATTCCCAGCAACTCGAAAGATCGCAGTTTAGTTCAAACTGCTCGCTTGCGCTGAAGAAGGATGGCAATGAAAACTTCTTTCAATTCTTACACTGTTCTATATAAAAATGGAGAGCTATGAGAGCTACTTTGGTCGAAAACAAAGTCAGAACGGACACTTCAAGCTCTTCGAATGCTGGCAGATGTTGTCGAAAGCGGCACAGGGGTGGAAATCTCGAGCTGCTGTCTTACTGAGAGGTAGGTGCGAAGAACCCTGAATCCCTTTTCGGTGAGCGTATAGTTCTTCTTTCCATCGATGTCGTTGCGAACTATTAGGCCTTGTTGTTCGAGCGTTCTGATGAAGGTTTGCATTATGCTCCAAGACAAATTTGATCTGTACATGATGTGAGTTGGGCGACCAGCACCTTCAGCTATTGCTTGCATAATGTCGATGCGAACCTCCATGCGGGATCGACGTAAAGCAGCCGAAAGGCGCGACTCTTCCGTTTCAGGTCACTTAACTCTCTTTGGGAGAATCGGTGCCGATTTAATCCTTCTTTAACCACAATACTCCTGAGTATGGTGACACGAAAATCTGCCTTTCCATATCCGTCTACTTCGCTTTACCCCTGTTCGACTAGGAATTTCTCTACCCTTCTCTAAGCCAAGGATCGCGATTAAGATAGAGACTGGGATTTCAGGTACCGATTACCTATCCAGCAACAAATTAAATTTGTACGGCATTTGCTTCAAACTGTGGAATTCCCGATAAAGAGTAGATTCGAGAGAAACGCGATCTCAGGATATTTGCTAAACAGAAGTCGGGCATGTGTTGTTGACGGAAGATTGGACCTCCGGCAGCAAGACAATTTACAAGAGATAAGTACTTTCTTTTGGAAGAGAATGAGTGAGATTGGCGTTCCAGTATTCAGTCCTTCGCAGTTCGAAGATTATGCTTCAAAGGGGCTCGCAGATTTTGATATTGTCGGGCTAGTTGGGAGCTACCAACAACTGCGTTCGATCCAAGACACAGAAGTGCGGATCAAGAGTTCACAGAGTAGGATTGCATTTTTGGAGTTAAATGACTACAGGGCAGAGGAGAAGGAGTTTGTGCAAATCTCAGACGCGGCCGTGTGTTGCAATGGTGAATTCACCCGAAGAAACGACGAAAAGAGCCGTTTATCATACTGCTATGACGTAATCTTCCATTTCTTCGAGAGCTTGACTTTCCCGAGTCTTCTGAACATAGACGTTTCCGATGTCAAGAACATAGCTCGAGGTTTCGGCTTTGCGCTCTGCCTCGAAGAAGATCGTCCTGAGCAAATCGTCGAAAGGATTCCAGAAATCTGTTGCGGTGCAAGGGCCGCTCTCCTACACTTCAACTGCAGTGAAGATGTTACTCTCAAAGAGGTATACTCAATTTCCAAAGCGATCGCTAGGAGAAGGGAGGAGAAGTATCAATACTTGCTTGACCAAGATGCAAACCCTGAACAGAAAAAACTCTTCAGGAAGATGAATCTCAAAATGGGAATAAGAATCGATGAGGGGGACGAATTCAGTTCGCCGGGTGGGAATCTAGCGGGAGAAACCATTGATAGATCCCTCTCAAAAGTTAGACGAATCAGGATGACGGGAATATTTTTCGGAATAAGAAGAAGTAGGTAATCGCTTTCAAAGCTCTTCTCAGCGACATAGCAAAAAGACAGTGAGAAAAAAGAAGAGAAAGGAGAAGAAGCTAGTGAAAAAAAAGAACTACAAAGAACTTGCTTCCTCCCTACTCCTCTGGGTACCACAAGCCGCGCAAAAAAAATCAAACACAAAACAATGGTAAATGCTACTTGAAAGATGTAGGTTAGCCGCTAAGTGAGGATAATATTGAAATGGAAGTCGCTCGCCGAATTTCATAACTTTGTCATCCTTCTTCGAAGCCACTGAGGGGTATTTCCCTGAAAACGCCCCATGGTCCAACGAGATCTCGAAACTCTTGGACGAAGCTGCAAACGGAGGCGGGGATTTCGGGGAAATTCATCGAACAATCAACACAATAAAATCAGGCGACGAAGAGTCTTGGTTTTCTGCTTGGTTCGGGTTGGCAGAAACGGTTGAGAGGCTTGGCATCATAGCGGATAGACGCGGAGAAAGAGTAACTGCGATTCAATCGTACTTTCGCGCATCAAATTATTTCAGGGTGGCCTCCTCTTTCCTTTTGCGCGAGGACATCCGCGAGTCGAGAGCTTTTGAAAGACATGTTCAGCTTTTCCAGAAGGCAGGAGCTTTGTGCAATCCGAAAATCGAACCAATAGAGATTCCATTTGAGGAATCGACATTGCATGCATACGTCTCAAGACCAATCGCCTCAAAAATCGGAAACGAGTCTTTTTCGGATGAGAAGATGCCTCTCGCGATCATTGTTGGTGATGTGAACTCTAGCTGCGAAGAGAATTTCTTCTCCCTTGGCGCAGAAGCAATCAAAAGAGACATGGCGATCCTTCTCCTTGACCCGCCTGGACAGGGATCTACACTCAGGATTCAGAAGCTAGCCGCCCGTTTTGATTTTGAAAGAGTTGCAGCGGCCGTAATAGATCATCTCTCTTCTGAAATGTCGCAATTCATTGACTGCTCTCGCGTGGGGATGGTTGGTTCAGGAATGGGCTCATACTATGCAGTGCGAGCAGGTGCGAAGGAGCAGAGAATAAAGGCCATAGTTGTTTTTGGAGCAGTTTACAATGCAGTCGCAGACTTGTTCGACTTTTATCCACCAATACGGAGATGGATGATCAGGAGTTTGGAAGTCGCAGAATCAACTCAAGCTAGAGCAAAACTGGGGGATTTCAACCTGGAAGGTGTGGCGGGTGAGATAGCGTGCCCGATATTAATAAACCACGGAACACTCGATTTTGTTTCCTCGCCTTTCGCAGCTAACAGGTTACATGATGCAATAGCTCACAAGAACAAAGTTTTGAAACTTTACAAAGCTGGTCATGGAATCTCAGCTCATAGGGCAGAAGCAGTTTCCAGTTCACTAGATTGGCTGAAGAGAAAGCTTCAGAAGAACTAGCAGAAGGGAACAGATTCGTCACCGTGGTTTCAGAAGTCTAAACTGCTAACTTTTCGTTTCCTTCTTGTTGCCCAAGACGAGCCCGTAGTGGTAGGGTCCTGCATCTATTTTCCGGACAACAGTTAAGCCGGAGTTTTCCAGTATTTCCTTTGCCTCTCTCTCTCCAAGACGCATTTCAACCGGAGGACCAATTGCCATGTTCCTTTTCTGCCAGTCAATGTCGACAATCAACGAGTCTTCAGATCTTGAAATCCTCTTCACTTCATTCAGAAAGACTCCTTTGTCTGTTATGTCGTGGAATATATTCGCGAATAAGACAAGATCCACATTGCCTTTTGGTATAGATGGGATGCCCACCGACAGATCTGCGAGGGTAATTACTACATTTTTCATCGTTTCTTTTGCTAAATTTGCTAGGTTGTTGCGAAGCTGACGAATCATGACCTTGCTCCAATCAACGGCATAGACGACACCTCTATTTCCGATAAGTCTTGAAATTGGGATAGTGAAAAAACCAGGACCGCAACCTAGATCTGCGACGTTGAAAGTATGTCTTTTCCTAACTCTATCTTCAAGGCCAATTTCAGAAAGGATCTTTTCCGGATTCTGCCAAGATCTACGTTCTTCCTCCATTAGAAGCTTGCCAAATTCTTCTTCATCAGTCAAGTAATGCAATTGTACTTACCAGCTCTGTATTTTGGAGCTTCGATGGTCGCTATTTTTAAGGAGCAGCGCATATCAAGTCGATCACTTTTTCTTTCTGGCTTCCAAAGAAATTGATTCGAAGGGGCTATGTAGGAGGATGACTTGCGGCGGCTGTTCGTAATCGAGCGTTTCTTATGTGAGAAGAAAAAAAGCTAGGAAAAATTTCAAAACGCTTCAACACGGAAAAGGCTGAGAGGAAAAAAGAAAGCGACAATTTGAAGAATGATCCCGCACTTTCTGTCAAAAATCTTTTACAAAATCTCCTTTAGTAAAGCTTTAATCTACAGATAAGGATTTAGGCGTTGATACTCGCTTTCTGTTAAGAAGGGAAAACGGAAGGGAATGAGCGTTTTCCCAAAGAATGCAATGGCTCGCTTTAGGAAGAGAGAAGAAGAAGAAGCTCGACCGAGCCTCGCTTGATGTAATTAGAGAGACAAAATAAGGTCGACAAAAGAGAATGGCGCGATTTGTTCTCGTTTCAGATCTGACGCTATCACACGATTACAGAAACTTTCCACTTTTGGATTTTCTTCCGAGCGCACCGGCAAGTTTGCTTCCAGGAACGATTTACTACTATCTAAAGGGGAAGCCTCCGCCTGATATCAACGGACGGGCATCTCTTGCAACTTATCCTCTGAGGAAACTCGAAGCATCTCTTCTTCAAAGATACAGTGAGGAGGAGGTCGTGGTCGCACACGAAGATTACATTGAGGATTTCATTGACGATAAGACGGAGCTCATCGGAGTCACCACGATGGATCCGCTGAGTATTGCGCCGCTCACAATGTCGTACTCTATCTTTTTTGGAAGTGATGGAGTTGCTTGGGTTCAGAAGGAGTTCGAAAAACTAATTCGTAGAATAAACAGAGCGAGAAATGGAAAGAAAGCAAAACTGGTTATCGGTGGCCCCGGTGTGTGGGAATTCACCGTAAGGCCAGAGGAAATGGATCGCCTAAATATCGATTACGCGTTTCAAGGAGAGGCCGAGGACATCGTCTGCGATCTTTTTGATTACCTTCTGGACGGCTCGACTCGCAGCAGTGCCTTCTTTAGAGGATTCCAAACCTTCGACGATAATTTCCACAAAAGCTTTGTAGACGATCCGAGGTTCATTTCCAGATATCAATTTTCAAGACAGTTTCCGAAGCTTGAAGACATTCCGGAAATTAGGAACCCATCCATAAAGGGACTTACTGAAGTCATGCGTGGTTGTGGGATTGGTTGCGACTTTTGCGAAGTAACCTTGAGGCCGTTGAGGTATTATCCGCCAGAGAAAGTGCGAAGGGAAATAGAAGTCAATGTGCGAGGGGGCCTAGATAACGCGTGGCTCCACAGTGACGAGATATTCGCGTATGAACATGGCAGGAACTTTGTGCCCAATTTCGAGGCTCTTGAGGAGTTAATGGAAACTGTGATGAGCACTCGTGGGGTTACTCAGAGCAATCCTACGCACGGAAGGATATCTATACCTGCGGCCTATCCAGAACTGATGAGGAGGCTGTCTGAAATTCTTCGAGCTGGCCCGAGCAACTGGATTGGCCTCCAGGTCGGCGTGGAGACAGGAAGCGACAGGCTGGCAAAGCTTCACATGCCGAACAAAACGCTACCCTTAAAGATCGGCCCCGATGGATCGTGGCAAGAAATCGTGTGGCAGGGAACATATGTCATGAACAAATACTACTGGAGGCCAGCGTTTACAGTTCAGGTGGGACAGCCTTCTGAGACTCCTGAAGATAATTGGGAGACAGTTGCTCTCATTAATCAGATGAGCAACTCCGAAGTGGATGGCAGGCCTTTCGAATTCACGATCACTCCGATGCAAAATGTGCCTCTAGGACTGATCAAGAACAGGGAGTTTTCAAGCCTTGTACTTGACGAGTCACAGCTTGCAGTCTATTATGCTTCCTATAGACATCTTGCAAAGATCGCGGCGCGAGACGCTTTCAGCGCTGGAAAGAACGGCAGGGACAAGAGTGTATTCTCAAAGCTTGGAACTGGAACGCTTATCGGTATAGGAGGGAGGCTCATGCTGAGAGTCGTTTCGAGCATCTGCAAGAAGAGAGGAGTCGATCTAGAAAAGGCGGCTCGTTACGGACTCGATCGGAAAGTGCCACAAGCGCCTCTGCTTCGCGCCTCTTAACTTTAAGGGATCTTCCAAACTTTACTCGCGTAGCTTTTTTTCCATCATCTAGTTTTCCACTTCTACTATCGATTCCGCAAACTGCGAGCCATGCGTTGGTATTGAATTCGGATCTGAATTTAGCAAACAGAATCTACAGGCTATCGAGAGCTAGTAGGAATTTTGCCTTAAACTAGTACGAAGGCAATTGGGTTTTTGCCAAATATGTTTACTACCTGCCAATTACCTCATTCCTGTTAAGTAGTTAAAACAAATCCGAGGCTACGAAGTATATGATCAACAAACATCAAGAGGGAGAAAAAAAGCGACCTCAAGAGGAACGGTACATGCACGAAATCGTGATGAAATTGTTTTCTTGCCCCTTTTGTACATTCATCGAAGAAATAATAGGTCTCACTAACTTGGAAGACTTAGAAGATATAATGTATCTGCAACACATGAGAAAATGTCACGGTCTTGAGAGATAAGAATGAAATCGTATGTGCAAGTTTCTCCACGTTAAGTTTAGATCAGAAAGCTAACTAACTGTAGCACTTTCCTCACCCCCTCATTCAGCAGGCGAGGATGAAGAGCAAGAAGAAGACGTGGTTTGCTCGGAATCCGTCGGAAGTGATTTTGTGAGTGCGTTCAAGATTTTTTCTGCTTCTTCGCGTGTTTTGAAGATGGCCGTACCTCTATCCCGAAGGCGCGCGAGTGTACCCTCATCGAGTCCTTTCAAACTCTTCTGATTTATCAAGATCTGAAGATCGATCCAATCTGCAATGCTCTTCGTTTCTTCGAGATAGATTGCATAACCCTTGTGGGAAGGTAATGAAACGGGTTGGACAGTTTCTTCAAAACTCCTCTCAGTATCAATTGGGGTCAGAGCAAATAGCTTAAGCTTTGCTCTTCCCCCTTTTCTCGCTTCATCTTCAACTCTCTCTCCTTCTTGTTCTTCCTCTCTTTTCAATTCTCTTTCAAATCGAATTTCAGAACAATGGCTTGGTTGTATGTAAGTCTGCGTATTCTCTGTGTGTTCTCTTTTCTCCCTGACTTGATCAGAGGACTTTTTCTCTTGCATCTGAGAGATTTGAAGCAGTTGACTGTGGGAGCGCAAGCCTCTTGGATGCGGCTCTTTCGGTATAGGCTTTAGCCCCAAGAGAATCGAAAACCTCAACGCACCAATCTAATTCGATCTTCGCTCTTTCGGTTTCACCGTTCATGAGGAGCGAGAGAGCAAGATCAAATCGGTCTCGACCTTGCTCGAATGGCCATCCCAAACGTCTCCATTTCTCAGCGCTCTTCTCGAATGAGTTGATGGCTTCATGTAGTCTTCCTTCATGGAAGCTGAGACAACCCAAAGCTCTGTAATAGTAGCCGTACGCCCAATCTTCATTGATGGATTTAACAAGCGATGAAAGCTCTGAAACAAGTACTTCGGCTTCTTCTCTTTTTCCTTGCTCTAAACATACGCGGCTCAGAATCTCAAGGCAATTCGTGTATCTCATGCAGTTGTCAAATCTCAACCCGAGCTTCCTGCACAATTCCAAAGCTGTCCGTAGGTATTCTTCTGCCCTAGAGTATTCGAGCTTCTCAAAGTGAAGCTGACCTAGAGAGATGTAACATGGAATGATCGCCTGAATTTCCTTTGCCTTAGTTGCAATTGGAAGGTAAATGTCGAAGTACTCTTGTGCGTTTTTGTACTCACCGCGGCAGAGTGCGACTTGGCCGAGTATCTGGAAGGCAGATGCGAATCTGTGAGGATGCTGAGCAGATAATTCAGGTAGGAACTCATTCACAGACTCTTCAGCCTTTGACCATTCTCCCATTGGGATGTAGGCGTAGAGGCTCAAGGCAAGCTTGGTATAGGAATAGAGTATTGAATGATTGGTTCTTCTCTCGAACCGCAGGCCTTCAAGGTAGAACTGAACAGATTTCTTCATGTCACCACCGATAGCGATGTACAAATAGCCAAGATTATTGTAAGCCCTGCAGGTTTCTTCGATGCATCCGTTTTCAATAGATATTTTGAGAGACTTCTGGAAGTGTTCCACTATCTCTTCTTTCCTGGTAATTGGGAGTAGGAAAGCAAGAGTTTGATGGGCGTTTGCTTGGATCTCAGGAACTGACAGCTTCTCAGCCATCGCAAGGGCTTTCTCGCAGAGTTTCTCTGCTTCAGATAGGTTCTCTCCCATTCTCCAGTAGAGCCTTGCGATGCTCTCATAAACTGCAGCCAACTCTTGCAAGTCAATCGAACTTTGATTCGCCTGCGACAACAGTTTTTCTGCTTCTTTCAGAGCCGCTAGCCCCTTTTCTCTGTCGAAAACGCTATTCAGATAGAGCACTCCAATTTTCCTATAGACTCTTGCGGCGGCAGTCTTGCCGAAAGACTCACCATTCCTCTGGAAAAGCAAGGCAGCGTCATTCCAGTACTTAAGTGCCAGATCGTTTTCGCCCATTAGATATTCGGCATCCCCGATTCTTTCAGATATCTCGCTTCGAATTTCGCGCTCTTCTGAAAGCTCGAGAGCAATCCTGTAATACTTGGCCGCCTGCTCACAATCATGTATTTTGAAGGCGCTCTCTCCAGCAGAGACACAATGTCTTAGAAAATCTTCCTCTAATTTCGCTCCTTTCTGGGACGCAAATTGTCGCATGATTTCTCCGATAGCTTGACCTGGCAAGGCATTGACTTCGCGAAGCTTGCTCGAACCGTCATGCGAATTGCCCTGTGATAATCGAACCTCAGATGATTCTTGAGCTTCTCCCTCTCTGTCCAAATCTGGCTTTGGTGATCCTTTGCTAGCAAGAACTCCCTCTAAAGGGAAGATTGCATCTCTTCCCCGGGTAAGAGCTACTCCCTCGATCCTTGCAACTCTGTTCTCAAGATCTCGAAACTCGTTTGCCATCTTTTGGACAATCAACTCGAGTTCACTCAACGAAGTCTGACCCGTTGACCGTAAGACATAGTCGTGAAGTATTTCGCGGAAGATGTTTGACTCTGGGATCTTTCTCTTTCTCGAAAGAGTTCGAATGAATTCATAGTCCTTTTCATCTATCCGCAAGGAAATGTGCTTCATTGCAGAGACTCCTTATCATTTTCCATTACAGGAAATAATAACGATGTTTGTACTCTGATATCAGGACCTTATAGTCGAGGGTACAAGGAGAACACGCTTCCTTATTTAGGAATTACCCATCTGTCTCTTACTGACCTATTCATGAAATCACGCTTTAGGACAAAACTTTCCTTATTTCCTGCAAAAGAAATCAGCTTGGTGTGGCCTTTTGGAGTTTGAAATTTGCAAGTTTCGAGCATTTGCGATTTTGTGTCTTTCAACTATATAGGACTCAAGCAACTCTGACTCAATAATTGCAACGTGAAGATGGCAAATTTCGAGCTTGAAAACACTTTTCTTCAGGATTTGCATTTGGGGCGGTACTCTGCAGAAATTCTTCTTTCTCGCAGGGATTTGATGGAAGCTGTTTTTCTCCTCGGAGGATTGAAAAAGTGGCAGGCTATTTTTCACTTTTCGTCATCAGTGTATTTTTCCTATTCACCATCGCGAGTTTTAGAAAATCGGTGATAGATCAATCAGAAAGATATCACGGTTCACGCGGGCAGGTCTTGAAGGAGCATTTTGCGAGTCTTTTAACCCACGAGGATATTGTGCTCCCGATGGCTGCACTTCTTTCCGCTGCTATTATTGCCTGGATCCTGGGACACCCGGTGATTGCTCTCGTATTTCTTAACTCTCTTGTGATAATATTTGCACTTCAGGCAACCTACCATTTTGTAGCCAAGCTTAGACCGGATTGGTTGAGGAAGAGCAGGGAGCTCGAAATCATTGTCATCATTCTACCAATCGTGGCGATAGGAATAGCCGCATCGTTTTCCCTTCCGTACTACGTTATTTACGGAGTCTTCATTTCTTTCTACGCCATACTTTTCATTAGTGGGCTTGGCGCGATCGAAGTCATAAATTCGGCTGTTTCATGGATAACGAATAAAGTATGGTTTTGCAAGCGCTGGCAGATCTCACTCCTCTTTGGGATGCTTGGACTTCTGTATTTGACACTCAGATATTCGATTTCTACTCTTGGGGCCATAGAATCTGCTGGTTCGGTGAGCTTTGATCCTCAGGGCGCTTGGCTTGCCGGATTGGGCTTCATGCTTCTTGGGGTCGTGTCAGCAATCTTCGCCGGCTCAGGGTATTTTTTCTATCTGGTAATAAGAAACAAAGAAGCAACCTCTGCTTCCTCCCTTTTCTATGGCACCATTATGATCTGCATCTCAGGTTGCTTCATTGGATTCGTATTTGGAAGTCTTGGATTTGCTTCGTTTAATCAGGATTTCTCCCACCTTTCGCTCGCAGAATATCTTTCCTCCTTTGTCGCACCGATGACTCTCTTTACGATAGGATATGTCCAAATACTGTTCGAAGTTCCAAGGAATCTAGCTTCGAAACTTGGCGTAGAAGAAAAGAAGTTTGCAGCCGCGTTTGCCTTCTTTCTCCTCTTTTCAGCAGTTGCAGTTTACGAAAGCTGGGCAATCTTTGGTAGCATTTCCGGGTATCTCGCGGAACAGAGTTACATTCCATATTACGGAATGCTCTTTGGTGGGGTATTCCTTGCGATTAGAAAGAATCGCGGACATCCCGCGAGGCTTGCGGCGGTCTTGAGCGGTATGGCTTTGATCGTTTCAATCTCGATAATCTTCATTTTCTATGTTCCGACTTTCAACATTTCAAGTGAAATCGAAGCCGATGTGGGGGTGATGATCATCGCTCCGATTCTCTTGGAAGTAAGGAGAGGAAGTAAGAGATCGAAAGCACTTAATGCGGCTAAACCTTCGGGCAAGTTGGCTCGTGCTTTTTGCTCACATTGTGGGGCTAGACTCTCGGGGGATGAAACCTACTGCGGCAACTGTGGATCGAGAGTTAAACTTGAGCCTGCGTCTTGAACCCCGCATTCGAAAGGTTTGATCTAAATAAGATTCCTTCTTTTTTTGGGCCTTTTGAAGGAATCCATCAAAACAAGAGTCGAATGAGCCAAGAGTTTCTACCAATCTTTTTGCCGAATCAGCATATGTGTTGCGAGGCCAGCAATCCTTCTAATTGGAGACCTTTGCTGCGCATGAAGGAGTGTTAAGATGGGGTTGTCAGGATTTGAACCTGAGACCTCCATTAGACTCGCTGGCTTAACATCAGCAATCCGCCCAAGGGTGGAATGCTAGACCAAGCTACACCACAACCCCAGCAATATCTCGGCTACAACGATCGGACTCTTTCTTTAGACGGTGTGATATTATAGACTTGTTGGCACAGAAGACAGTAGTATAGAAGTCGCCACTCTTTCACATTAGCTGTTTGTTAGATGCACATCCTCTCCCTCATCTACCTTGAATTCTTTTACACTAAACTCCTTCCTAATTGGAAAGGAGGTCCCGAGCTTTTCAGAACCCCTGCTGGCCGAATTCTTAGATTCTAAATCTTGATCAAGGGGGAGTAGGCACATCAGATTTCGCCAACGAAATCGCTCAGAATGAACTAACGGCTTAAATAATCCAAGACTCAGTTTTCCCCTTAAAATGAAGCTCAAGTTCGGCGCAAAGGAAGAATCGGAGATCGCGAACATGATTGCTCAGGTTCCGCTCTTCTCAGGGATAGAAAAGAAGAAGCTCAAGGCAATGGCTGAGACCTTCACTGAAAGAAAGTATGACACTGGTGAGGTCATAGAGAAGGAAGGAGACATGGGCGTGGCTTTCTATCTTGTGAAGGATGGCTCGGTTGAAATCCAGAAGGGCAAGAAGACGATCGCGAAACTTGGACGGGGACAGTTCTTCGGGGAGATGGCCCTTCTAGATAGGCAACCAAGATCTGCTTCAGTAGTAGCTAGCGAACCGACAACCTGCCTTCTCATGACCAAATGGAACTTTGCAGGTTTCATCCAAAGTCAACCGAAACTTGCTCTCGCGGTTATGCGAGAGCTAGCTAGACGACTCAGAGAGACCGACCAGAAACTAAGTGAATGAACCGAGGTTTCGGGGTCATCTCTAGCAGACCGACTTTCAGATCAATCAAGAGGGTTCTCGTCTGGGTTCTACCATTGACTTTGGATAATTTCAGCATATTTGGAGTTGGAGAGACGTGCCATAGACTGGCTGCCAGAGTGAAACTAGCCCTCCGTCCACAATTTCACTTTCATCGACATTTTAGATCGCAAGAATGACGACTGGGAAGTGCGGCAAGCTTATGCGAAGATTCCCACAAGAGGCTGGAACAAGAGAAATCTTAAGGTCTCAGAAAGCAAAAGGTCACTCGGAACCAAAGGAACCTTCGTAGCCCAGAGATATTCTCGGATGGATCGAATTTCTCTATCAGTCAAGATTTGTCGCAACCAACTGGCGAGCTCTCTTTCTAGCTGAGCTGGGATTAACGGTAAAGGACAAAAGAATCAAGAAAATAGTAGATCTATTCTTTGACTACAAACTTTGACTGACTTCCTCTTTCAGCCTTTTCACAGAAGAAGCATTCATAGTAGGGAACCCCGCCTGTATAATGACTCGCTTTGGGTACTCTAACGATTTTCAAGTGAAGAAATTTTTTGACATATTGCTTGAAAATCAAATAGAAGACGAAGGCAGGAATTGTTCAAGATCCGGTCGGGCTAAATTTGCTTGCGAATCTGGGATACTTAGGTGACAAGCGCTTACGCCCTGCCTTAAAGATTCTCAAAGACAAACGCCAAGGTAATGCGGCTTGGTTACTAGACAGAGTTCGTACTGATTCGGGGCAGGGCATTAATGAGGGGGTGTTGGTAATAGATGAACGCATCAAACCCTTTGGCTTGGAGGGAACAGGCGAACCTAGAAGGTGGATTACATTAGTTGCCCTCAGAGAGTAGAGGAAGCTAGTTAGACACGAGAAGCCCGGCAAAGAAAATCAGCGGGAAAGCCTCTATTTCCCATACCGAGAAAACAATCCGTTCCGGCAGAGGCTTGAGAGTTTCATTCCTTTGATACCGAATCTATGTAAGAAGAGAGCTCGAAGATCTTGGCAAACACAAACTCCCACTAACCACCAAAAAAGAAAAGAAACTGTTTAATTGAAATCAAAACGTCGCCTAACTGGATGGTATCTTCCGGCATCCCAGACCTCGACAAGCTTCTCTACGGCGGCCTCGGCTATCCTAGCAGGTCAACGATTTTGGTAGTGGGGCCTGCTGGTATTGGGAAGGAAGCCTTGGGATATTGGTTCACTTACGCGGGAACTCTTACGAACGATTTCTGTCTATACGTGACAAACCTCTCTGTCTCTGAAGTCATGGAAGATCAGGGCGGATTTGGAATCAGAGACTCGAACAATGTTCAAGCGCCTTTGTGGATGGCTTCTGAGGGCGGCCAGCTGAAGTGTGACATAAATGACCTAACAGAATTGTCTTCCACAATAAAGAGGGTTCTGAGAGAAAACAGCAACAAGAGAATCAGGATTGTTACAGACGTGCTCTCCCCGCTCTTAATGATCAACCCGCCCGAAACGGTGTACAGGTTCTTGTCTCAGCTCTTCATTGATCTGAAGCACCTTGACGTCGTCTTACTTGCCACTCTTGAAGATGAAATGCATCAGGCTCAAACAGTAGCAGCGATGGAGCAGAAATTCGACGGTGTTGTAGAGCTCAAACTCTATGAAAAGGGGTTAAAAGTGGTACCGCTCTTGAGAATAAGGAAGATGAGAGGTCTTCCGCCCAATCCAAGATATTTCCGCTTTTCATTTGTAAACGGACAAATGGTGATAGAGGAATATGCCGAGTGAGTACATGCTGTTTAGCTTTGCTGTGGCCCTACTGACAACAGCGATACTTCTTTATGGATCGTATTGGGCGTTCGCAATCGGTCGAGTGAGAACTTCAAATCTGTACAGGAAGCAAGCCACGTCTGTTGGAGTGGTCGGTGTCTATTTCGGAATACTTTGGGTCGCATCTCCCTTTACTGACCAGCTTGTACCCAAAAATTTAGTTTCCCTTGCGATTTCAGCGATAGCTTTCTTTGTTGGAGGAATCCTAATATTTTCTTGGATTGACAGGAGCATGAGGGTGGCGAGAAGATCAGATCCAGTTAGGCGGGATACCTTCCGATGGACTAGGACGAGGCTAGTAATTTGGGGACTGATCGTATTTGACGTAATTATACTTGCTGGTCTTTATCCAAGAGAGTCATTAGGTCAGAACTTGACACTAGTTGAGAATATTCCTTTCTTTGCACTCTTTTTGGCAATATTCGCTTTTGCCTCTCCCGCGCTATTTGTGGCCGCTAGGCGATCAAAGGATCCAACGCTTCACAGGAACCTGCGCTGGTTTGCGTTATTCATTGTGTTCGTCTTGGGTTATACCGAAGCGGGCTACCTTAACTATATTACAGGACAACAGAACACAACAGGCGGCGGATACCTTGTGTTCTTTAACATCATTGGAGTAATTGTAACGCTTGTCCCCGTCGCAGGGGCATATTCCCTTTATCGAAGCGCCAAATCTCTTGCGCCTCTTCAATCTGTTCCAGCTGCGAGTGTTGAGAAACAGCACCTGTGAAAGTTGGATGACCTTAACTAGGGAGAAGATGATCAACCTTGATCTCGAGGCCTATCATGGTTGCTTACGGCCGGACTGAAAAACCGAATGATCCCTTGTGTAAACATTGGAAAAATTCGAGCTATCTCCATTTGTTATATCACGGAATGTACTCGTTCGGCTCTAAGATGGAAGATACTTGATAGGTGTCAAGAATCCGGGGCGAGGAGCTACGATTCCATATGAGTAATACTTCCTTAAAGGGTGTTTAGTATTGCTGATTCTCTGTTATTTCCACCGAGCATGATGTCCCTAAACACAATTGCCACCATAAGCCAAGATTGCTGGTAGATCTCATATGAATTAGGGTGCTAGCAATCAACGACAGCAAGGAATGCCAATTTGTCCATCCGTACCCCGGAGTGAGTTTAGACTTAACTAGGCTGTTTCTTGATATTTATGTTCACAGATACAGAGAAAATTGGTCAACGCAATTCATTCCGTTTCTTGTACCCGGGGCCGTTGTTGGGATACTTCACACGTCAGCTGCAGATCATTGGGTAACTATACGCCTTCTAGGAAGAACGCTTGGTTGGACCAACAAGAGGTTATTTGGCGTTTCACTTGCTACTTCGTTCCGCGATGCTATGCTCTTTGTTGCCCTTGGTCTCGGGGTTGTGTTTGTTGGATTGGCGTTTTCAAGCTTGGTTTCGCTTTATCTCACTGTTGGAATCAGTGCGATAATGGTAGTGATCGGTCTAATTATTCGGATCAGACCCCTGATCAGACTAGAAAATGAAATGACGCCGGAGCAAAAACTCTAGATGGAAGAAGCGACATTACTCAAACACACAAAGGCAAATAAAAGAGGAACAAGCCTCAAAAGAATTGGTTATTTTACTGTACTAGGAGCCTGCCCTTTCTCGCGATCTTAGCATCACTCCGGTTTTTCTGTCCGCGATTTCTTCCGGACTCTGCTGCAATTGATCTTTCAATTGTCGTTGTGGTTGCTTCTATCTTGAGTCTCGTAACTCTAGTCCAGCTAGGAACCAAAGGACTGGCTAAGACATTTGAACACATCCCAGAAAAGTACAACGATTCCCTAGTCGGCTTTGTGATACTTGCCCTCGGAATATACATCATAGTTGCAGGTTAAAGGATCAATCAACTTGTCCTCCTTCTATATGAGAAAAATATAGCAATATCGTAAGCGATTTTCGAAAGTCCTCCCGAAACTATGGGGATCGAAATAAAACCCGCAGCGAAGAGAGCACCTGTGATTGGCGAGCCGAAGATGCTTGCAATGCTTCTTGACGTGTTAGTTATGGCATTCGCAGTCACTCTCTCATTACTTTCAAAGATCTCGACCATGAAAGTCTGCCTTGTTGGAACGTCCATCTGGGATACACTTTGTCTTAAGAACAGGAATAACAATGCTGGGATAACAGATCCTGCCAGAGGGATGGCTATTAGAAATACGTCGGAGATAAGATGTGTGAACACCATCGTACGGAGGTTGCCCATCCTCTCTGCGAGAAGAGGGGCTACGAAAATCGAAATCGCTGTGATTGCGTTAACTAAAAAGAATATGTAGCCCAAATCAGCTAGAGAAACTTTGTAGACTAGAAAGAACCAAGTGGAAAGGAGAGATTGCGACACAAACCCACCGCCGAAGGCATCAACACCGTACAAAATCGAGAGCTTTCGAATATCCTGCATTGCGGTCTTCCGAATTCCCTGAGTCTTTCGCTCGATTGTTGGATCCTGCGAATATGTAGAGTCCAGATTTCTCAATCTCCAGTAAACGACAAGGAGAACCAATCCTACTAGTCCATAGATCAAATACAAATAGTGAAAGGAAGCCAATCTGTTTTGAAAGTACGATGGAACTGAAGCAGCAAGAGCACCCACTGCAGAAGAAACGTAACCTACGACATTGTAAATACCAAAAGCTCTGCCTGTACGTTCCGGCACAAACATTGGAAGAACTCCAGTCTCAATTGACTGAAACGGGCCCGCCTCAGTTCCAGTCGTGCTGATATTGCCGACAAAACAAGCGAGAAGAATCAGCGGAAGGAAAGTGGTAGCAAAGAGGATCAATCCTGAAACGAACATGAGCACGCTGAAGAAAAGTAGCGCTCTTCTTATTCCAATCGTCGTCCCATACCAAGTCAGCAGGATATTGGAAAAGATGTTGCCCCCAATTATGACTGCAAGAGCAAGACCAACGTAGAAGGCAGAGTACCCAAGAATCAAAATGTAGATTGGGGTCATTATACTTGTGAGTCCTAATACAAAGACCCTTGCACCTTTGGCGAGAAGGATGCTCGAGAAACTGTTCATAGTGGTTGCTCTTGTTTTTATTTTGGGATCCATTCTAGCTCCATGTGGATCTCAAGATTGTGATTTTCTTTGGAGTAAAGGAATTTCAGATTCATTTCATCTCTTGGATTGATATTTAGCTTGAAACTTTTTCGCTTGGTATACTTTTCCAAGCGAGAAGCTTGTGGCAGCAGTCTAGGTATCTCAATTGCTTCGTCGTTCTTCAATAATGTTCCAACCCTAGTAAGTAACACCGCAAGATCTTTCTTCTTGATTTCTCCCTTGTATCTGTAGATCTATTCATGAGTCTCTCTGTAGTTTTCGAGGATCTCTGTCATCTTTATCCAATTATTCCTCGTCTTTGAGAGCTCTTCCTGTCCCTTTTCGGTTAGGACATAATGCTTACGATCGGGAGGATTACCTTTGAAATCGATGCTTTTTTTGATAAGATCTTCAGTCTCAAGCTTCTCAAGCGCGGGATAGATCGTTCCAGTCTTTGGCTTCCAGTAACCCGAAAACCTCTTTTCAAGTTCTCTGATGATCTCATACCCGTACATCGGTCTTTCAGATAGAAGTAGCACCAACCAAAGGGAGACAGCGCCTATCTTCATTCCTCTCGGCATCATTACCTTGGACAACGTAGCGTCAGTAACCCCTATCAGGAAGTTCCGTTAGGCTTTAAGTAGTAGATTATCTGCTCAAGTAGAATCTCTACTATTCATGAGAGTGAATTAAGAAAATGGGGAAATGGATCACCAGAGAGAAAGCGAAGGTAGATAGAATCGCATGTCCTTGGCTTATCACACATTTTGTCGACAAGGAAGCAGAGTTCCTCTTTGTTCCAAAGGACAAAGTTGAGGAAATAGCAAGAAAGGAGGGCGCGATTCCATTCGACGCCCCGGGAATAGAACTCACACATTATGAGGAGAACGGAAAGGAGCGCGTAAGCTTTGACGCAATAATCAAGAAGTACAACTTGAACGATAAAGCGCTACTTGAGCTTGCGAAGATCGTTCGCGGTGCGGATGCGAAAATAGAAGATACTCCTGTGGAATCCGCTGGTCTAGAAGCAGCTGCAATTGGTTTCAGGAACATCGCAAAGGACGACTATGACAACATGCGATTGCAGTTTCCTCTATATGACGCGCTTTACAAATACTGCCAGCTCAGACTCGAGGAGTCGCAAAAACTAGAGCATGCGGTGCACTGATGCACTCGAGAAATATTCTCTTTGAGTACAACTCATCGCCTTCAATGATAAGAGATTCGGACGTGTGTGGACTTGTCACTTGCTTGATATTCAAATTCCACTTAGTAAACCGCGCGAGTTTGATCATGCTGATGTGCATGCAAAGACCGGCAGACTTTTGCAGCACACACTGTGGCGGGAAGTGTCGGAATCATTGATGGTGAAAAAAATCGACACCTAAAGACAGTTGGAGGATGCCAAGACGGAAACGGCATCTTGTGCGAGCAAGAATACAGTCTAGTCTTTTCGCTGCTTCAAGAGCAACAGGAAGGATATTCGTAATCGATGCAAATTCTTTGGAAGTCAAAAATGAGTTCCAAGTGGGTTCTCGACCCGATGGATTAGCTCATGACCCTAATAGAAAGAACTTTCTAGTTGCAGATGTAGCCGATTCAAATGCAAGGCTCTTTCATATTCAGACAGGAGAGATCACGGGAACGACAAGGCTCAGGGGACGGTCTCGCTGGACATTTTTCGACAAGAAGACAGATCGATTCTTGGTCAACTTTAGAGATCCCGTAGAGTTTGCCTTGTTGCATAATTAAGCTCACTCCTACTGTTCATTGAACCGATTGTCAGCATTTCTTTTTCCCATTCACACATGCTCCCCGTCTTTACGGAGAAAGGATGTTGTTGTATGTCAGGCATTTCGTTATGACCTCGTTCATTATCGCAGGGTAGCTTATCGACCTTACAAATTCTCCGAATTTCCTCTTCAAAGTTGATATCGTGCTTTCTATCTGCCACCTCTGTCCCAAAACATGATTTGTCTTCCAAGCTTTCGGATCCTTGCCTGATGAACTTAATCCTTTGCAGCCAGTTCTGCCTCGCTTGGAGATAAGAGCCTCTTGCTTGATTTGCTTGACGCCCTTGCTCTCTAGGCTTTATCACCGCTTCAGCTGATGGAAGAAGCTCCCTTTCCGATGAGGTTGAAACTTGCTCTCTCGAATCATAGCCAGTATAAGCATACACTTTTTTTGCAACGTTAGTTAGGCGCTCGCTCTTTCCTTCCTTCGCACTGACAAGGAGAGGGAGGCTCAAACTCTTTTTTTGTGCCGTGCTTGTCTTCGTGAGTAGCCTGAACGCTTGTTATTCTGTACCTTGTCCTATCGCATGTGATGTGTGAGCTTGACGAATCCTCTCCTGACTTGATGTTTCTGCCTCATCCACTCACTTCTGTTGTGCACCTTGCGTCCTGTGGGAGTCAAACAAATATGATTTCAACCGAACCATCATCAAGCTTGGACGTGTGGAGCGGTACGGAACGAGTCTTCTTCTGCCTCCTGCATATCTGGGAGTAGCTTGCTTGGAATCTTTCTTTGCACCCCACATCCCTTTCCTCCAATCCAAGCAGATTTGCGAATCCTTCCGCTTGCCTGTACGGGGAGGTAGAAGTAGTACTCTCTTTCTTGCTGCTCATATCATCAGGATCACGCTGCTTGCGTACTGGAATGGTCTTCCAACCTTCCCTTCATTCGAAATGTGAAGTTTCTTGAAAGATTCCAAAAATGTCTCTCTGAACGAACAGGTCTCTAGTGTTTCGTTAACGAGCTTCTGATTGTATTCGTGCCAACTCCTCTTACTACCAGATTCCACTGCAACATGAGACTGATGATAACACTCTATGTGAGAGGAAGTCCAACACCAAAAAGCCTTCTGGTAAAGAATTATGCAACATGGCAAAAATCGGCCTCTCGTGCAGCGGTCAAGAAGGAGAAATGCCTGCATGGAGAGTCAAAATGTCGAAGTTAGAAGGGACTCTCCGCGACTAAGCAGAATCTCCGCTGTGATTCTAAGAGGCGAGAGGACTATTGCGTAAGTATCCGTCAGAAGTGCCACATAGCGTCCACAGTCACACTCTGTGTCTTCAGAAAATTTCTCGGGGATCACCCGATTCATGCCTACTATCTTCTATTTCGTAATAACATAGGAGACGCCTCGCCCCGCCTTCAGTTCCAATCCTCTCTCCTCCAATTTCAAACTCGCAACAGCTAGCTGACCTTGGTCAGCTAGCAAATATCAGCGCGACTACGAAAGATGAGTTCTTCGGGAAAAAGGCTTTCAGCTTTTGTCGGATCGCTGAGAAGGGATAATCTATTTTTTGATTATAATTCTATTTGGGGCCCATAGTACGGATCAAGCATTCTTGCCTTAGAAATCGGAGAGATGATGGATTAGCAGAAAAATTCTTCTAATATGTAGCAGTCTATTCAGAAGCTGCAACACTAGTAATTGGAACCGCTGTCACTGTGGAATATGAGTAACCAACAGTAGTCTGTGCATTCTTTTGAGAAATTATAGAGAAGGTGTTGTCTTAAACAAGGTTGTAGGGTTACTTCGTCCGCCTTGTGAGAATCTTTTGAGTGATTCCATGAGACCTAGGAGCTACTCGAATCCCCTTCACGTCTTCTTCGTCGAGTGATGCGAAGACATGCTCTAATCTCCGCCCATAGTGATGGATCCCTTGGGCGGTGATCAGCTTTTCCATTCTTTAGGATAGCAAAAGACCTTGTCACTGATTTGAACTAAATTTAAGTTGCGGTCGCCGGGATTTGAACCCGGGTTCTCAGCTCTTATCGCTTCTGCAAAGTAGATTACTAACCACAAGCTGCAGATGCTTGGAGGGCTGATGTCCTAGACCAGGTTTTCCCACCATGCGTTTCTTCATTTTCATTAGATTGAGGTGTCTGGACGACGACCGCAAACGACTTGGGCGCAGGTACTCTCTCTCTTCTTGAGGGGGACTACTTATCTCTCTTGCTTTTGCTTACTCTCGCAATTCCAAGGCAAGCCCGATCGACAGTCTATTTCATTAGTTTCGCGTCAAATCGATACCAAAGGGAGGAGCTCTCAGCGCGAACGAAGAAGAAAAGCTAGCACGATCAACACCACAAGCACCAAAGCCAAATTAAACAACATTGTGATGAGCCAAAAGTTACGAACTATCCATACTCGAGAAACAAAGAGCAACTCACTTCATCTGCATGATAAATTTCATTGTTGAGCTTCTGCCTCAAGCTTCGCCTTTATGGTCTTAAGAGTCACGAATGTCTCCCTTTCCATCTCGTCAAACCTCATCGAAATGTACTTCGCTTGATTTTGAAGACGGGGAATCAAGACGTTCTCGATCGAGTTCACTCTGCGCTTTGTCTTCTCAATCTCCAAAAGAATCTTGCGAAGGGCGTTCTCGACCTCAGCAATGTCCAAAACAATCTGAAGTGCAGACTCGAAGCTCTTGATCGTTTCATCCATTCTCACCGACAGCCCCATCAAAGCATACTGCTCGTCCATGGCCTTGAACTTCGGATCTCTACCTGTGACTTCCGGTATCTTCACACCCATCACATTTCTCGTTTTGATTGACAATCCCTTCATCCTGTTGACCTTGTAGGCCGCGCTTTCGACCGCAATCCTGCCCTCGTACATCTCTGTGATTGCAAGCAGGGAGTATGCCTTTTCCATCTTTTCCTTTAGCTGTTTTCGAAGATCAAGAGCTTTGCGGTTTATTTTGAAAAACTCGACTATGAGGGCCGCTCTCTTTTGCTTGAGAAGGTTCAAGCCCTTGTTCGCTAGCTTGATTCTCGCCTTGAGGCGAAGTAGCTCCATCCTCGTTGGCTTGACTGCATCTCTTGAAGACATTTTTGCTCTTTTTACCCCAAAAGTCGTTCCTTTTTTTCGTCTTGAACGGCGTATATTCCAAATAGAGATTCAGTAAAGCCAAAGCAGATGAAAAAAAGACCTGACAATCACTTGCACATATCTATTTAGAGGGAACAGATTGGCTCTGTTCAAGCGCTTGCCGCCTGTAGTACTTGTCAATGAATTCCTTCTTGATTCTCTTGAGCTCGCCCTCGGGTAACATGCTCAAGATATTCCAGCCGATTCCAAGCGTTTCCTCTATGCCTCTATCCTGATACCTGCCCTGCGACACAAACTCTTTTTCGAAGCGATCTGCTACCTTGAGATATAATCTGTCGGATTCTGTCAGCGCAGCCTCGCCAACTATGGCGCTCAAGCTCCTGAGATCTCTTCCCTGAGCATAAGCAGAGTAAAGCTGATCTGCCACTCCTCTGTGGTCTTCTCTTGTCCTTCCCTTTCCTATTCCTTGGTTCATGAGCCTTGAAAGAGACGGGAGGACGTCTATGGGAGGATATATCCCTCTGCGATGGAGTTCGCGGCTGAGAACGGTCTGACCCTCAGTGATGTAGCCAGTGAGATCAGGGATTGGGTGAGTGATGTCATCACCTGGCATCGAAAGTATCGGAATCTGAGTTATAGACCCCTTCCGCCCCTTGATCCTGCCTGCTCTCTCGTAAATCGAGGCAAGGTCAGTGTACATGTAACCTGGATAACCTCTTCTTCCTGGGACTTCCTCCCGAGCTGATGAAATCTCTCTCAAGGCCTCGCAATAATTTGTCATGTCTGAGAGAATAACAAGAACGTGAGTATCAAGGGTGAACGCAAGGTACTCCGCCGCCGTGAGCGCCATTCTCGGAGTGATTATCCTCTCCATCGAAGGATCATCTGCGAGATTAAGAAACAAAACCGCCCTCTCTAGAGCCCCAGTATTCTCAAAGTCCTTTATGAAAAAGTTGGCTTCTTCGCTCGTAATTCCCATCGCCCCAAAGACCACGGCAAAAGTCTCCTCCTTTCCGAGAACCTTCGACTGCCTAGCTATCTGAGCTGCAAGATCGTTGTGGGGGAGACCAGCGGCTGAAAAAATTGGAAGCTTCTGCCCTCTTACGAGCGTGTTCATTCCATCTATAGCCGAGATGCCAGTTTGAATGAACTCTGAAGGCTCTGCCCTTGAGTAGGGATTTATCGCCGCGCCGGAGATATCTAGCTTCGTATCTGAAAGGATTGGAGGCCCAGAGTCTCTTGGCTGACCGAGCCCAGTGAAGATCCTTCCAAGAATCTCCTCCGAGACTGGTAGCTTCACGGTCTCGCCCTTGAATTTGACTCGAGTTGTTGGGAGATCAAGCCCGGTTGTCGTTCCAAAAATCTGAACAACTGCAAGGCCACGGCTCGTCTCAAGCACCTGACCGTTCCTAGTCTCCCCGCTCGGGAGAGTGATCTCGACAAGCTCGTTGTACCCGGCGTTATCCACGCCTTCCACGAAAAGAAGTGGCCCTGCTACTCGGTTTACTGACGTATATTCTAGCCTACTCAAATGCTTCCTTCATCTCCATACGTCGAAACACTCAACTCTTGAGCGCCCTAAACTGCTCATCTATGTCAGCCAAGAGCTTGTCAAGCTCTTGCTGAGCTGCGTCTTCAGGCACTTCCTTCATCCTTCCGATCCTGTTACGCACCTCGAGCGAAAGTATTCGAGAAAGCGGCACTCCGCCTTCTACTGCCTCAATTTCTTTCTCCGAGAACTTGAGAATTACCTTGAGCATGAGGTAATCCTTCTTGAATGAAGTAAAGGTGTCAACCTCGTGATACGCGCTTTGTTGCAAGAAATCCTCACGTATCATCCTTGCAGAGTCAAGAACAGCTCTTTCCCTCTCTGGAAGAGCATCTGGGCCGACGAGTTGAACAATCTCCTGAAGCTCTGCTTCCTGCTGGAGGATCCCCATAGCCCTTGTCTGCATGTCTGTCCAATCCTGCGAGACGTTCTTTGCGTACCAGTCCTTCAGGTTGTCCTTGTAGAGTGAGTAACTCGTGAGCCAGTTGATTGCTGGGAAGTGCCTTCTTGACGCAAGGCTCGCATCTAGTCCCCAGAAAGCCCTCGTCACACGGAGAGTATTCTGTGAAACGGGCTCTGAAATATCTCCTCCGGGAGGCGAAACTGCCCCAATGACTGAAACTGAGCCTTCCCTAGAATCGGAACCCAGTGTGATCACACTTCCAGCCCTCTCGTAAAATTCAGCTAGCCTTCTGCCGAGATAGGCTGGATACCCTTCTTCTCCTGGCATCTCTTCCAGCCTGCCGCTGATCTCTCTTAGGGCCTCCGCCCATCTCGATGTGCTGTCAGCCATTAGTGCGACTGCATAGCCCATGTCTCTGTAGTACTCCGCGATTGTGATGCCGGTGTAGATCGAAGCTTCCCTAGCTGCAACTGGCATGTTTGAAGTGTTTGCGATCAAGATCGTTCTCTCCATGAGTGGTCTCTTAGTTCTTGGATCCTCGAGTTCCGGGAATGTTGCGAGAACTTCTGTCATCTCATTCCCCCTTTCTCCACATCCCACGTACACTATGATGTTTGCATCTGCCCATTTAGCAAGCTGTTGCTGAGTGACTGTTTTGCCACTTCCGAAAGGACCTGGGATGCAAGCCGTGCCACCTCGCGCTATTGGAAAGAAAGCATCTATGACCCTCTGACCCGTGATGAGTGGGGTCATTGGTTGGAGCTTCTGCTTGTAGGGCCTTGGCTTTCTCACCTGCCAGCGTTGCATCATTGGGAAATCGATGGGCTTCTCAAGGCCAGACTCTGGCTTGAGTCGGTAGATCGGTTCGACCACCGTGAAGGATCCTTCGCTGATTTCTAAAATCTCGCCAGAGTAACCAACTGGAATCATGATCCTGTGGAGCGCAATTGGGGTTTCCTGAACAGTTCCGACAATGTCCCCTTCTTGCACCTTTGCGCCCTTCTTCACAGTAGGCACGAACTTCCACTTCTTCTTCTTGTCGATGGGATCAGCCACTACTCCCCTCTTGATCATGTCACCGCTCTGTTGTTTAATTATTTCAAGCGGCCTCTGGATCCCGTCAAAGATCGACGTCACGAGTCCTGGAGCAAGATCTGCGGAGAGCGGAGTGCCAGTATTCACAACCTTCTCTCCAGGCCTTAAACCTGCAGTGTCCTCGTAGACCTGGATCGAGGCAGTGTCCCCAGAGAGTCGGATTACTTCTCCGATCAACCCTTCATCTCCTACCCTCACGACATCAAACATCTTCGCTCCCCTCATGCCCTCGGCTTCGACTACAGGGCCAGATATTTTGATGATATTCGCGCTCTTCTGAATGGTTGCCATTTCTTTGACAGTCAGCCTTGTTGTTGTTGCTGAAGATTTATTCCTATTGACCGCCTAATCAGCTCCCTGAGCGATGTTTCCCCCGCTTCCTCCTCTCCCGCTCCCCTGCTCGGGACAAACACAACTATTGGCTTTGAGGAAGACTCGACTGCGTTTTCGATCCTCCAATCCATGCCTCTTCGGAGTGAGCTGCTCGCTATGATTATTCCAATGTCTTGCCTTTTCAAAAGATCCATCAGCTTCTCCGCTCCCTCTCTTCCAGAAGCATTGTACCACTCGCTTATGCCGGCTAGCCTGAATCCAAGAGTGAGAGACTCTTCTCCTATCACCACAGTCTTATCAAGTTGGCTCATGTTCTAAGATCTCCCCCTACTCCCTTCTCTCTCCCCCTCTTCTCAAAGGATCTTGCAAACTTCTTTTTTTACACCAAGCAATCATTTCTTCAAGCAAAGACGAGAGATTCTTTGATCTCAGATTCCGGGACTTGATTTTCCTTGCCGCGAACTATCTTTGTGAGGTTTCCAACCTCGAGATCTTTGAGCATGACATACCCAACTATTGAAGATAGCGATGGTGGAGCAACTCTAAGCGAGCCAATTGACCTCTGTATTATTTTCTTGTTGAGTGCATTTTCAATACCTATCAGTCCGCGCTCACGATAGGCTGGAAGTGAATCGCTAAGATCATAATAGGGTTTGAGACCTTCGATGAGCTCTTCAACACCGGAGGCTCGATAAATGTCGTTCAGAGCACCTCTTCCAAGATTTCCTCCATCGATAATGAACTTCGAAATGTCTTGCGGGTTGAGGCCTCTTGCCTTCGATTTCAAAAGGGCAACAATGTTCTTTTCGTCTATCTTTGCCTTCATGACTGAGAGAAGTCTCATATCAGAACCTGCCATTTTCTGAACAGACTCAATCAATCTACGCAGGTACACAAGCTCTATCTCAAGAAGCAGGGGGCCGACATCCCCCTCCGTCCTGTATTTTTCAAGATAGGGCTCGTAGTCCCCACCGTATCTCCTTGCGACCCACTCCACGACTCCCGCAATGTCCTTCATATCAATAAGGTTCTTCAGATCGTAGTAAGAAAGGGCTCCTGCGATGGGACCGAGAGGATAGTCATGGGAAGAGACCAAAAACACATCGCTTTGAGGCCCGAACGAGTATCCAAGTGCCTTGGAAGAAATGATGAGTGCGATGTTTCTAATGTCCCATTCTCCAAGAATCAGCGCCATCACACCTCTTGCCTTGTCTGGAGTAAGAGAAAGCACCGTTTTGAATACGCGCACGAGGTGTCTATTGATGGCAGCCTCAAGAAGATCTGCACCCGAGTATTTCACCGAGAGGCTTGTTAGATCGTCCTTGTAAACAGTTTGATTGAGCTCGTGAATTATTTCCCCAAGATCCTTCATGGAGGCAAGAGACTCGATCTCCGACTGCGAAAGAAGATCCGACTGCATCGTCTTCACTCTAGCATTTGCATAAGCAAAGACAGCTTTCACCATGGCTTAGCTTGCATCATTCCCTTACGTTTCCTTCCGAAAGAGCGTCTCCGAAAGCTTCAGCCGAAGCTCTTCTCTTCTGTCACTCAGGATAGACTCAATTGTGTTGTTGACCCTTTTCTTTCCATCAAGAGACGATATCAAGGCGCCTCCCTTTGTGTCAATCGTACTTTCGGAAATGTTGTACGAGGAAGAGTTTTCTGGATCCGTTTTGAGGAATTCGTAGTCGCGCTGGTTGACTTGGACTAGCGCATCTTCACCGATCTTGTTTACTCCGTCCTTGATCATACGGAATAGGAATTGCTTGTAATCTCTTGACTTCACAAACTCATCTATGATCTTTGATGCCTCATTTTCGTAACGAGAAATTACTTTTTCTCTTGCCTTAAGGATCTGCCTCTTCGACTCGAGCCGAGCAGCAGCGATTGCCCTTTGCCTCTCTTCCTGTGCTTCTCTTTCTGCTTGAGCGCGAATTTGCGAAGCCCTAACTTGGGCTTGCTCACGAGCTTCTTGGATTATTCGATCGGCCTGTGCTTTTGCATCGCTAAGTATTTTGGAGTATTGCTCCTCGCTTTCAGCCTTGATTCGGGTAAGAATCTCCTCGAGTCCCATGAATAACAATCATCCTTTCCCTGAGGTTTTTGCCTGCTTTTGTAATGGTTTAACTTTCGAAGCGTGATCTCGGTGGTAATACTCCTTGCAATGGAATTGATGGGCGATCTTGCAAGTTAGAAAAGAAAAGGGGGGAACAGCCGCCTCATTAAGAAGAGGCGGATTGATGATGATGAAGAAGAAGCTTTCACTTACTATGGGTGAAGTATTCCCAGCATTATCATTATCGCGACGACAAATCCGAATATGAATAGCGTCTCCGGGATTACAAGGAACACTAGCACCGTTCCAAATTTTTCAGGCTTTTCGCCAACCACGCCCATACCGGCCGCGCCGATACCTGATTGGGCTATCCCAGTGCCAATCAATCCGCCCGCCATCGCAATAGCTGCTGCAAGGTAAAGAGTTGCAAGACCAGGGTCAACAGTGATTGCCATTTGAAATGTTACACCTACTTGTTCCTCAATGGAATCTCTTCAGGTTTTATAGGTTTTTGTTCGATTTGACGCCCTTTGGTGTAGTTCCTTGTGAACGAGAAAGGCCTGAATGGTTGGCCATTGCCCTCGAAGAACTTTGAGTAAAACTCAACATAGTGCAACCTTACTCCTTGAATCGAAGGCTCGAAAACACCAAGAATCAGGTTCAAAAGCTGAACGCCTGCAAAAGCAGCTACTGAAATTACCACACTTACAATCGCAGGCCGTGCCAGCGACTGTCTAAGTGTCGTGTCGACTATTGAAGCCAAGAGCACTGAAGCAAGCAGGATTCCGAGGATTCTTGCGTATGACACAGTGTGTCCAATCAGAGTTGGAAGTTCCATAACAAATCTCGCTCCTTCGGTCGCTCCGATTACTCCTCCGAATACGAAGAAAAGCCCGAGACCAATGTAAGCCACGAGCAGAGGAGACGGCAGTATTCTCACATTGAGAAGTATTTCGAACACTCCAAAAAGGCAGATTGTGGCGCTCCAAAGAAGGCCAAGCCAGCCAATTCTCGAGTAAACATGCTTCATATGATGAGTCTTGAGCCCGTTGTAAATGCCGTAAATGTAACCCAAGCTGATGTGCGCGATACCTATGAAAATCGTTATGAGGAGTAGCGTCGTGAGCTGGCTAGTAACATTCAGGACAGGACTGTATGGGAGTGCAAAACCGAAGTACTCGTTGAAAAGGACGCCAAAGATGATGGAAGTGATGGAACAGGGGATTAGAATCTTCCCTACCGTACCATATGTCCGCTTGGACATTATGCTCCTTGCAAAGGACCTTATCTTCTTCGGAAGTAGACGGGCGCTCGATCTTCCTCCGGCGATTCTAACTAGCCAGATGGAAACAAGGAGTATTACGGCTCCATAACCGACATCTCCGAGCATCAATCCGAAGAAGATGGGGAAGACTATTGCGAAAGTGGGAGTGGGGTCGACTTCAGAGCTCCTTGGAAGGGAAAAGAAACGCACAAGAAACTCGAAATACCTTATCGAAGGACTGTTTTGGAGTAGCGTTGGGGCCTCCTCTTCCTTTGCTTCAACTCTCTCAATAGTATAGCGCCCATTAATGACTGAAGCCAAGCTCCGTTCGAGCTCGGGAAGCTTTGGTTTTGGAACCCAACCTTCGATGACTAGCACCTGTCGGCTTTCCCCGAACTTTCCAATAGCGTCGATCCTTTGCATCTCAATGGAGAATGCTTCCCTCAAGGCGAGTATCTTGCTGTAATACTTCTCGGAAATCTTGCGGAGCTCCGACTCGACTCTTGCCTTCTCTTTCAGAAGCTCTCTCTCTTCATTTGCAAGTTTTTCCCTTGCCTCCTCTGGTGATCCCATATCCATGGGGAGGTCAAGCTTCTGAGCCTTGAATTTCTCAATGACCAACTTCGCAGCTTCCTGCTCAGATCTAGGAAGAATCACGAGAACAGTTGCATTGTTATCATCGACTCCATAAGATTCAACAATCGCGTCTTTAGAAATCGAAATAATCTCACGCCTAAAGTCTAGAACAGAATCTTTGGGGAGAGTGTAGAAACCTGCAAAGACACTTGAAGCAGTGAGAACCGCGAGATCGCTTTTGAAACCGGAAATCCTTCGAAGAGCGTTTGAAAAAGTTCTGTTTCTGTTGAGTTTCAAATCCAAGTCTTCCAAGAGGTTCTCGAGATCTCTGACTTGTTCGTCGATATCTATCTCTTGAGCCATCTTCATGAGATCCTCTATGCTTCCGACTTCGACTCTCTCGGTCACCGGCACAGGAGGAAGAGCGGCAGCGAGCCCTTCAAACCTGAATGCTTGGTCGCTTACTTTGCGCGCAAAGTCTGGCGGCGTTGCTTCTTTGAAGAAGGCATCCCTTTCAGCTTGCTCGAGCTGGACAGCCCCAAGCTCATGAAGTAGCGACAAGACATCAGTCTCGTCTTCTTTGAGAACAACGATCCTGATCTTTTCTAGCTGAACTGGAGTAAGCATATCCGAAAAACAACTACGCTCCTAGAATTGAAAGCACGATCCTTTTCAAAGACTGCGGGTCGATCGACTTGTCTTTGATTGATTTGATTCTCTCTTCGCTTTCAGCTTTGATCTTCTGAAGCTCTCTTTCGATTGATGCCTTGTTTTCAGCGAGAATCCTTTCTCTTTCTTTTCTAGCGTTTTCTTCCGCTTCCTTGATTATCAAAGAAGCATTATTCCTCGCCTCGCTCACAATTCTCTCGGCCTCCTTTCGAGCCTCTTCGAGGCGGGCAGCAGCTGACACCTCAGCTTGTTTGATTTTTTCAAGGAGTTCGGACTGCTTTTCAGAGGACACTTGGTTACTTGACATTTTGCACTAACTACCTTTGCTTAGCTAAGCTAAAGAATTCAGGGTCTCACATGTTTTACGAAATCATTAGTTTCTATCCTTCGCATTTTTTCGATGTATTTTGTCATTTGGTTGCGACGAGTGAAAGATAAAGCGAGGTGCTAGTCTTGCTTTTGCTTTCTCACTTTCTCAGTGTGAAGGTTCGGGATTCTCAATGAATTTTGTATTTGATTTAACTGTTGCTGAGTGCTTCGGGAAGACAACGAAGGAAGGAAAAAACCAAGGGAGAGGGAGGTAAAAAGAATGGATTCTTAGCAAGTCAAGAGCCGCCAAGCCGCAGGATTGCCTGTGCGAGATCTCCATCAGAATCCTTCAGCGCCTGCTCAGCCTTCGCTTCGCTTACGTTGGCCTGTTGTGCAACTAGAAGGATGTCTTCCTTCGTGTACTTTGGTTTTTCCAGTAGCCTTTCTTCTATGTCGCCGCCCACTATCTGGTAGAAGGAACCAGCTTTAGACTTCATTTGCGAGACAACGGCATTCCTTATGACAAGCTCCTTGTCTGCGGTTCGAATCACCACTTCCTCGACTCCATCGATCTGGTCCATAGTCACCCCCATGCGCTCAAGCATTCGCCTGGTTTGTCTATTATCAAAGGACGGAGAGGGCATTTTCGGAGGCTCCTTCCCTGATTTTGATTGCTACTCCTCTCTTAAATTGTTTCATTGTCTTTCCAGAGACGACACTCTTCCCGACTGCTAAGAGCTCTCCTCTCTCATTGATTACTGCCACATCCTCGCTTGGATGCAGACGATCATCACAGTGCACAACGTGTTTGCAAAATACGGTCCTTCCCTTAGCAATGAATCCGGAAACCCCATCCAACGCAACAACAACCCACTTTGGAATACTCGAATAATCTTTCCTACCTTTGCTTGTGATCATTTTCTTCCTTCCTTTGAGAGCCCTAGAAAGAAGAAGCCTTCCACCGGCTAGTGTTGGAGCGATGCTCCCGTTCGGCCGGAAAGTGAAAAGGAGGACTGGCTTCTCCGCTGCCTCATAGACGTGACGCAGTCTCCCTGTCTTTTTCGAATATTCAAAATCAAGTTTGGAATACTCAATCAAGCGGCTTGTTCCCCTTCCAAATACATAGTCTAGAGTCATGGCGAGCTTTGCCTTTGCTAAATCGCTCTTTCTGCTCTTGCCAGTATTGGTTGTCTGGAAATTTCGTGTTGAGAAGCTCTTCTTCAAGCCTTTCTCTCTTTCTCTCTCACTTTATTTGTCTTGAACGCGACTTTTCGTTGATAGGTCCCGATCTGAAGTCGTCTCAGAGGGACTCTCTTCGCATTTTTTGTCAGGGATCAAAGAAATAGTATTTGAAATGGTTCAAGCCTTTCATTCTTTTCCGAAAAAGCAAATAAATGAATCTCGGTGGTACTCAACTGAACGGAAGAGTCTTTATTTGAACTGCGAATTTTGCGGAAGCAACATAAGAGGTGAGCCGCAGGCTGTCAATCTCGACGGTGGCCTTTTCCATGTTTGCAACAGCTGCGCTAGGCTGGGTACTCCTGCGCGTGTGCCTAGATCGTCTCCAATGAGACGATCGGGGCAGGGAAGCGGCGGCGGACATTTTGGAAGAGAAGGCTCGAGATTTGGTGGTCAGCTCGTCAGAAGGCAGGTGGCAGTTGGAGCTCCTGTGCCTCATATTTCTTCTTCTTCTCCTCCTCCTTCTTCTTCGTCGTCATTTTCGGGCTCTACGGAAACTGAAGTAAATTTAGAACTCCGTCCTGATTACAGCAGAGTGATCAAAGAGGCGCGTGAGAGACTTGGGCTTTCTCAAGAGGAGCTCGGTAGAAAGATAAACGAAAAGACTTCTGTGATTAGTCACCTTGAAACGGGGGCTATGAAACCTAGTGATGCCCTAGCAAGAAAGATAGAACATGCTCTGAAAGTGAAGCTACTCGTTCCTTCTGAAGAGGTTGAAGAAATGGTAGAAGAAAAGATAGCCTCTGGAAGTAACTCCGAGCAAGTAGTCAAACCTGAAGATTCCGCAAGCGACGAGTAGCGTTTCGTAACCCGAGTCCTAAGGACAGCAAAAGAAACCTCTGGTTCAAGAAAGTCCGATGGATCTTTCAAGGGAATGTTGTTGGACGTTGCTTACTTGGCCGCGAGTTCTTCTATCCATCGCCATTCTTGCTCGCTCACTGGCATCACCGAAAGCCGAGGTAACTTGATGAGAGGAAATTCCTTGAATCGCCTGTCGCTTTTGAGGGTTGCAAGGCTCACTGGGTTTTGAAATTTGGTCAGAGGCTTTACATCCACCGCGATTTTCTTCGAAGACTTGAGAGGCTTACTCTTGTCAATCGAATATGCGTCAGAGATCGCTTCCATTGTTCCGACAATCTGTTTTTCTTCCTCGGTATGATAATAGAGGATCTGATATCCCTTTTTCACTTTGCGCAAGTGAATAAGCGCGAGATTGTTATGAACACCTGTCCAGCTTGTCTTCCCATCCTTCAGCAGATCATCGAAGGAATAGTGAGTCGGATCTTCTTTGAAAAGCCAATGCATTTGCCTCTGGATCACCTCAAACCTTTGGGTCCTTCTCCTCCTCCAAGCATCAATCTAAAAGCCCGATCGTAAGGGGCGAGTGATTCGGAAATTTTCTTCCTTCGCCGTTATCTCGCCCCCAATTAACTAACCTGCTCCCATAGTGACAAGCCAGAGGTCAGTCGCGTATGCAACGAGGAAACCGATAAACAGACCAAGCATAAAAAGCTCGTTACTCGTCTGTCTTCTTGCCACATAGAACATTCCTGAAATTATGTAAATCAATGCCCCAGCCGCAAGTGACAAAAAGAAAGTTAGTGTGAGGGGATTGGCCGGCCACAGTGCACCAGTGATTGAACCGATCAATGTTGGCAGCCCTCCGATCAAGCCAAGAGCGCAAAGATATCTGAGAGACGGCCTATATCCCGCCATGGGTGCTGCTATTCCAAAGCCTTCAGTTGAGTTGTGAATTGCAAATCCAAGAATCAGAAGATAAGAAAGAGAAAGCGTCTTTCCAAATACAAATGACTGACCTATAGCTAGCCCCTCAGTGAAATTGTGCACACCGATTCCAATAGCTATCGAGAATGCAAGGTTTCTGGCCTCTTCAATTGCGACGATAGGTACTGAAACAGACTTTTGCCCCGGCCCGTCAGGAATAGAAATGGGGGGAATTGAGCTGCCTGCAGCTTCGATCTCCCCGAGCCCAATTGATCTGCTAGGCTTTTCAGGTTTCTCTTTGAGGTCCTCCCTTTCCCTTGAAGTAACTGAGATTTGCTTTGATGTATACGAACCACTTCCAAGTTTATTTTTTCTTTGTCTGATTCGAATGAAACGCATTTCGTAGAATACGAGCCCAAATATACCCAGAACTAGCCCACCGATCATCGTAAAAACAAACTCGTAGCCGTTCGACTCCGAGCCGTTTATTGTCGCAAGGACTGCATTTTCTGCATAAGTTTTTGCTGTTGGTAGGACTTCGATTAGTATGAAGATCAGTACCCCAATCGTTATTGCGTTCAGAAATCCCTTGTTCTTTGCACTTACTCTCTTCATTATGGCAACTGGAAGCCCAAGGAAAATAGTGAGGCCAGCGATCGCTCCAAAAACGACCAGAAGGACGGAAATCATTTGCTCTTCCGTGACTCTCTCTTTCGTATCGTTTTTCCAATCGTGATCCTGTATACCGATCTGACTTCTCCGCAACTCGGGGAAGTCAAACCAGCTTGCGTAGACCTCGCTATGACATATGTCATAGAAGAATAGATAAGATTAGCTGAGGGTAGACAAAAATCCCAAACTGAATAAATCGAATTCCTTTTCTTTCGCATCTAGAGAATTATGTTGCCGATATCCCTCACCGCGGCCTTCTTAAGTTCTTGTGGGCTGATCTCCCGCTTCAACCAGAGAGTCTTTAGCTCTTGAGCGTTCTTTACTTCCCTCTCGCCCACCACTATGCTAGAGTCCGTAAGAGGGAAAATCATCTTTTCATACCAGTCGAGAATTGGATTGGTTTCAACGTCGCCGGGGGCGCAGTATGTCTTTCGGATCTTGGTCTCTAGGCTTTCCTCGCTCTCGTCGAGCTCAATTGTATTTTGGAATGACTTGCTCATCTTTCTCTTCCCATCCGTCCCGAGAATTATTTGAGTGTGTATCGCTACGGGGGTGGGGTAGCCAAGCTTCTTGAGATTCTCTATTGCAAGTACGTGAATCTTGCGCTGATCCATTCCTCCAACGGCTACATTCACGCCAAGAAAGCCAATATCAAGAGCTTGCATTAGAGGATATATTGCCGATGACATCATTTTTACGACGCTTGACTTACTCACCTCGTCCATGCTCTTCTCCGCTTCTGTAAAGTTCACAAGCCTTGCGAGCCGTAGTAACTGGATGAAGTATTCCTGATTTTGGAACTCGGTCCCCAGTCTGAACTCGAACTTTCCGCCGAGTCCCATCTTTGAAGCTATTCTTTCAAACATGCTCCTGTCTGTCTTTGCAAATTCCTGTATCTGAGTCAGTTCTCCCTTGTCGTTGGCCAGAGCATGTAAATCTGCAAGAAGGATGATGGCCCTGAACCCCGCTCTTGCAAGCTTGATTACAGGAATCGCGCCATAGAGATTGCCGAGATGAAGTGAACTGCTGGGCTCGAATCCGATGTATGTAGTGGCTCGAGCATTTCTCTCGATAACCTCCCGGAGTCTTTGTTCGGTGAGAATCTCGACTTCTTGCCTACGAAGGTCGGCGATAATTTCGTTGGCTTTCACTGTTCTCGGTGCAGCTCTTGAATGATTCGACAGCTGGAACAGTATATTTAAAGAATGAACAGAGTCGCTTTCTTGGCTCGTAACTGAGGTTCAAAGCTCAATAGAAAAAATTGCGTACACCTTGTTTTGAAGGTTTGTTGCGTAGGGGAGAGTGTATAGTCCAAAGAGGAGGAGAAGAAGGAGATTGCCATCTCTCACTCAATTAAAGGCAGAGACCTCAATACTGCATTAATTTGTCAATTGCCTTCATTATCCTTGGAACACTTGGCATATAAAACTCTTCGAGGGTATACGGGAATGGAGTGTCGTAACCTGCTACGCGAATGATGGGCCCCTTGAGGTATTCTATTGCCTTCTCTGAGATTAACGCGGCAATCTCGGCGCCAAATCCACCTGTCTTAGGCGCCTCGTGAACTATTATTACTCTTCCTGTTTTCTTGACAGTGGCGAGCACTGCATCAATGTCGAGCGGGATCAAGGTTCTCAGATCAAGGACCTCGACATCTACTCCATTCTTGCGTGCTGTTTCGGCTGCCTCAAGTGCAACATGGAGCATCGCGCCGTATGCTATTATGGAGACATCACTGCCCTCTCGTGCGAGCTTTGCCTTTCCGATCGGGACGGTGAACTCTCCTTCAGGCACCTCTTCCTTGACGGACCTGTAGATCTTCTTTGGTTCAAGGAAGATCACAGGATCCTTATCTCGTAGAGAAGAAAGCAATAATCCCTTAGTGTCGTAGGGAGTGGCAGGGATTACAACTTTGAGTCCAGCAGTATGACAGAAGTAAGCCTCGCTGCTTTGCGAGTGGTAATGACCCCCCTTTATGCCTCCCCCATACGGTGCCCTAACAACAAGATGACAACTGTATTGTCCCCCCGACCTGTACCTTAGCTTCGCCAAATTTGTGACTATTTGATCGAATGCGGGATAGATGAAATCGAGAAACTGAATTTCGGGAACTGGATTTAATCCGTAGATCGCCATTCCGATGGCTGTACCAACTATTCCAGACTCAGAGAGAGGAGTGTCTATCACTCTATTTTCTCCAAATTCTTCGTACAATCCTTCGGTGGCCCTGAACACACCTCCATCTTTTCCCACATCTTCACCAAGAATAACGATCCTGTCGTCTCTGCGCATCTCTTCGCGAAGGGCTTGATTGACGGCCTGCACCAAGTTGATGGTTGGCATGTTTTCCTTATTCTTTTCCTCCCAATAATCTAGGTATTATCGACAAATTGATTACATTCTCTTCGAGAAATCTTCCTTTGCTTCTTCAAATTGTTCTTTGATGTTCCACGGCTCTGACGAATACACATCCTCGAAGATGCTCTCAATTGCTGGACGAGGAGCTTGCTCTTCTTCTGCTATGGCCGAATTTAGCTCTTCCTCTAGCTCCTTTCGAATTCGAGAGTCCTCTTCGTCGCTCAAAAGCGCTTCTTTCTTTAGAAACGATCGGAATATCTCAATACAGTCTCTCCTCTTCCACTCCTCTACTTCTTCACGAGACCTGTAACGAGTGGGGTCGTCACTCGTGCTATGCGGTCCCAACCTGTAGGTAAGACACTCGATCATCGTGGGACCTTCTCCCCTACGTGCCTTGTCCACAGCCTTCGCCGTAGCTCGATACACTGCCAGAACGTCATTTCCATCTACTCTCACACCTTCGAAACCATAAGCTGTGGCTTTCTGGGAAAGCGTTGGAGAAGCGGTTTGCCTCTGAACTGGGAGCGAAATCGCCCACCCATTGTTCTCACAAATGAATACAATTGGAGCCTTGTAGACTCCTGCGAAATTGTAGGCTGAGTGAAAGTCTCCTGAAGATGTAGCGCCGTCGCCATGATATGCTAGAACCACTTTGTCTTCATTCTTGAATTTCATGGCCATTGCGACACCGACTGCGACCGGCAGATGACTTGCGATGGGAGATGCAACACTTGCGAAATTTATTGTTCTGAAACCCCAATGGCTTGGCATTTGTCTACCTTTCATAGGATCGTTAGAATTTCCCATTAGGTGGGCCACTAGGGAACGCAGAGAAGCTCCACGAATCAACGCGACACCTACATCACGGTAAGTTGGAAATGTCCAATCATCGCGTCGAAGTGCAAAGGCACTCCCTATCTGAGAAGCTTCCTGACCTGTGCAAGGAACATAAAACCCGATCCTGCCCTGTCTTTGCATGTTAAGCGACTTGGTGTCAAACAAGCGTGTCAGAAGCATAACTCGGTAGATATGAATTAGTTCTTCCTTTGATGGTTCTCCCCTCATCTCTCGTTCCTTCTGAAATCCTGCGACTTGGAGAACCTTGTCTTTGACCTGAGGACGAGACTGACTCATTGAATCCGCTTTCTCTCCCATTTCCTAGGATACTTTCCTTTCATACCTCTTCCGAATCAGAAAAGAAACACCAGTTCCTTTTTGGGGCGCAAAGGGCTCGCGTATCTATAGAGTTGAGTAGGAAAAGATTTAACCTTTCTCGGCTTCTTTTCCTCGGAGTTGAACTGCGCTGCAGTTTGAATGATTACAAGTTCTTTCGTGTCAAATTGAATTTGAAAAGATCACTGCTATAAGGAACTGAAATTTCAATTCAAGAGCCGATTCTTCTTCCCTTTTTGCCGTTGCCTCCTCCTCCCACCCCTGCCCGAATCTTCGAAGGATGGGCGAATGATCTCAAGTAGCCTTGAGAGCATTTTCTTGTTTTGAGCTCCTACAATGTTTATCCTTGAATGGAAGCCGATTTCAGCCTCTTCAAGATCTGAAAGAACCCCATCGAGATCGGCAAACGCCCTCCCAGCTTCTCTTGCTATAAGATAACCTGCTGGAGAGTCTATGGTTCGCGCCTTTTCTGGTTGAGCAAACACAAATGCGCTCAAAGAACCGCTCGCAAGGAAACAGAAGCCGAGCGCTGCGCTCCCAATAACTCGAACCTTGTACACATCAGACTTTGTGAGATTCTTCTCCAATCTCTTCAAGTAATCGATGTCACCACACTCTACCCCAAGCGTGTGGAATGTGCTAGTGCTAGCTGAAACCTTGACAGCATGAGAGAGTCTTGACCCATTGTGGAACGAACCGACATTTCGGATCGCAAGAAACTCGTCATCTGTAAAGATGCTTTGGACGATTCCCACGTCCACATCCCCAAACTTTCGCGCTTGGGTAGGATTGATCCTTCTTTGGATACCCACCACTGCAAGCGATATGGAGAATAGCGGGATTCCTATCTGAGCGTTGTGAGATCCATCAAGAGGATCGCAGATCACAACAGGAACATGAGACATGTCACCGTTGGGAATTTCACCTGCTTCCTCTGAAAGAAAGATGAACTTGTCTTTCCCACCAGCATTTCTGAGTATTGAGTTGTATATTGCCTCTTCAGAGATTCTGTCAATCGAAAGTGTGAGATCGCCTCCCACGCCGCGGCCGATTATTTTCATCCGACGCTGGAAGGAGTAATTGGAGCGAATTGCTCTTCTTCCTGCACTGACAGCTCTCCTAAGTATCGTAAGCCACCTACTAGTTTCTAGTCTTGTCTTCATGAGAATGAGTTCTGCCTGTTCCAACTTCGATCCCAAAGCGAAGCTTGAAAAGGAATCCGATTAGTTCTATTCCACTCAAGAGCGATGAAAAAAACTCAATCCGAGCTTATTGCTAAAGAAAAGAAACAAGGGCTACAAGCGTCTTCTTTTGATCTGGGTTGATTGGATTGATAGATTCCATTTTTGGTAGTTCGCTTTACCATTCATCGAATTTGGGAGAATTTACTTCTTTTCCCCATTAAGGGCTTTTTTGATCTTTTGAAATGATCTTCGCGAAACTCGAACCTCCCTCTTGAGCAGTTAACTCTTTGTTTGGAATAGATAATCAAGAGGAAGTAGAAAAATGGAAAACAGGAAGAATGATAGTTTGAAGCTTTTATTCCTTCGCCAATAATCCTGCATCGACTCTTGTTCGCTTTCTTCCTGTCCCATATCTCGCAACAGTACTCTTCGCCCATGATTCTACGCGATCAAAGATATCAGCTAGCTCGAATCCAGAAGAAGAGTAGCTGTGTTGGCGGATAGGAGAATTTACAAAAACTTTCACTTCGTAGCGTTTTCTTCTTGTAGCTGGCCCTTCGCCTTTCTTTATCACTGCTCGTATTTCGTTGATGTCTTTGTCACTTCGTTTGAAAACTTGCGCAATTCTTCCAAATTTTGTCCTCACAAGCTCTGCATCAAACGGATCTTCTGGCAATCCAACGATGTACATAGGTAAGTTGTCGACAGCCTGCTCTACTCTAGGATTTACAAGGAGCCTTGCAAAGTCACGGTACGTTACGATACCTTGAACTTCATCGTAATTCAAAATGATAGAATAGTTGGTTCCGTTCCTTATCATCGTGTCAAAGACTTCTCTCGGCGCATCTTTAACATCATTTGTGGTGATATCAGGTTCCGCAAAATCGTAAATGGGAATGTCAAGTCTACTCCCCTCGTGCTTTCCACCTCTCCAGCCCCCCTTCCTCCCTCTGTCAGTTTCAGGAAGAACATTGAATACTATTGCTGTAGACGTGATTGCGCTTTTGAGCTTGCCATCCTTTAGAATGGGAATCTGATCGATTTTCCTCCTAATCATCATGCTTCTCGCCTTCGACACCGGTTCACTGTATTCAAGACAGATGGGGTTGGGCGTCATCAGACTGCCTATCCTGCCATCCACATCAAAGGTCATCAAGCGCTCGACGATCGACTGCAATGTAATCTGTCCAGTCAGTTTCGAGTCCTCGTACACAGGTAGCGATCTTATTCTGTAAAAGAACATCAATGTTGCAGCGTCCGAGACTGTATTCGAGGGAGAAAGCCTTGGAATAAAGGACATGATTGTAGAAGTTTTGGTTTTCGTAATATTCTTGACGTCCAAGAGATCCCTTATCGTCACTATCGCAGTCTTCTCTTTTGCCTCGCAAAAAGCTTCCAAGACATTGTTTTCCTTCATGAATCCAATTACCCTAGAAACCGGCTCACTCGGATTCACAGTTTTGACAGGTATCAATAACTCAGAAACTGGGGTCTTCTTTAGCGAATCAAAATTGATCATTCCGTTCCCTTCAACATTTTATGTTTCGAGAGAAATCAATCTTTCCCCCCGACAGAATCTCAGGAGTGGGCGATGGCATCCCTTGTCCAAGGTTCTCGCTTCACTTCAGAGGATTATGAATATGAGCGGAACTTGTTCTTTCTTGACAGGATGTAATTGCCTAGCAGGCCAGTGAAAAATTTCACCGAATCGATCTCCCTACCGCATTCGCTGTTTTGCTTGCGATAATCGGTCGCCAATCAGGCGCCACCCAAGTTCCCTAAAATCGGGAGATAGTGCGGAAAGTGGATTTTGTCTAAATCTCGGCATCCCCTCAAAAGTTCTTTTTTCCTTGCTCCATTCGTTGCCTTCTATTGAGTGCATTCTCTCAGTCGTGTGTTTCAAGCTCAATTGATGTGCTTGATATTAAATTGGATGGCTCGAAAATTACCTGCATCTTGGTGTGAGAAACTCTCTGGCGCTGGAGGTGAGGAGGGGAAAGATTTCTAAAGTCTCGAAAGAGTCCCTTGACGTTAAGAAGGAGGTTGTTAGGTCGTTGAGCGAAATTTCTAGCAAGTCAAGATCTTCCATTAAGCTTCCAAAGATGACCAAGGTTGAAACAGAGATCTTCGAGCTTGCGAAGGAGATAATGCCTCAGGCGCTCTACTCAATGGGAATTGAAGAGCTCGGTGATCGCTTGTGGATCCCAAGCGAGGAGAACATTGCTATTGCAGTTTCAAAGATAAACAGACTCAAGTTGGCCTGCTACAAGTCTCGAGATAGACTTTGCGCCAAGTATCTTGATTCTCTTCTCTGTCAACTACAATGTGGAGAACCTCAACACGACCTCGGTTCTATCGTCGATGTGTTATCGGCTCATCTCATAAAGGAAGGGGTCAATACGAAGCGGATTTCAAAATTGATTGATCAGCTTTCTGACCTTGTTTTGGCCTCCCTCCAGAAATTCGAAAAAAGGCGTTTCACAACAGCGGTCAAAGTACTCGTTCAATATGCAGTCATGGGTTCAAGAGAGATAGTCTCCGTCATAGAGAGGGAGTCGGGAGGCGACCGAGAACTACTTGGAAGGCTAAGATCTCTTCGGGAGAGAGTGGGGCAGTTTAGCCTGCACTTCTCTGTTAATGGATTCGGGGACGGAGAATTCGAGCGGGTGGACAAGATCCTTCGAAGGGAGGGTGCGTATCTCGGAAGAGAGAGTTTCTATAAGCGGGCTATCAGGTCAGGATTCGATTATCACGAGACTCCTGCGGATCTTGAGAAAAAAGCGCTTCGTTGGCTCGGAGAGGATCTACCCAAACTCCGAAGGATTACAAAGAAACTTTCGAGGACTCTCAAATGTCCATCCGATCCAGAGTCAGTTGAAAGAGCGCTCAAGTCGAGGCCGCAAGTGAGCCCACAGGAGGCAGTTGCTGCTACAAGGAAGATAAGACCAGTGATCAAGCAGCTGGTTGAGAAGTATGTCGTCGGCATTAACCCAAGCTACAATTGTGAGGTGCTTGAAACCCCTTCTTATCTTGCTCCTGTTCTGCCAAGTGCAGGTGCTCTTGGACTGGATGCCTTCACAGATCATCCTGTTCAAAGATATTACGTCACGACAGACCCGAAACGCGATCCCATAGGAGGCTTCGCTGAGCTAGTCAACACTCTTGTGCATGAGGAGTTTGGTCACTGCGTCCATTTCAGCAATAGCGCGATCTCCTACGCGGCGAACCCTCGGATTCTTGAGCTTCTTCCTTCACTGCATGGCGGACCAACTTCCGAGGGACTTGCATTTCAACGAGAGCTTGAATTCCTAGATCTTTTGAAGAAACTCTCGAAGAAGAGACCAAGAAACTATTCTCAAGAAGAAGAAAATTACGTTGCGCTTACGAGAGAGTATGGCGGGTTCGAGCAGACTCTCCAAGAGATTGAATTTGCCACCTATCGTTTTCGGATAGTCCGATTTCTCCGGGTCGTTGGAGATGTGAGAATAAACACTGGAAAGCAGGATCTGATTGAGTTTCTCGACTGATCAGAGAGAAAGACTGGGATTCCGGCAAGGACTATATTTTATCAACTATTTCCAGCCCACGAAAGTATTTTCCCAGGATACGCCACCTGTTACGCAGTTGTGGGTCAGGAAATCAAGGAGATTCAAAGGTCATTCATGAACGACTCTCATCTCATGGTGTGCTTTAACGCCTACTCTTCTTCCATGGGTTATCCACCGAGAAGCATCTACATTGAAAGGCTCAAGAAGTTTGCAAAGGATCTGATGAAGACAGGGGAAGGAAAAGAAAGAAAGAAAGAGAGGGGGAAGGCAGCCGACTTCGATCGAGCAAGAGAAAGATCCGAATGAGGCAGGCTTACTTTGAGAAGAAGAGCTTGCATCAAGGTCGTAACTAGCTCTTTTTAGTTTGTGATTTCTTTGCCACTGCTAGCCATTTCCTGTTATCCCAGGAAACCAAGCTCGTAGGCGTGATTTCGACCACGACGCGGTGTTCCTTTCCAAATCTTTCCTGCCATATCTTCGGCATGAGGTTAGTATCTCTTCTTTCTCTGTATTTCTCCGCGAGCATAGAGAAAATTAGCTTCCGTTTTGCTTTATCCGAGTCCACAACTCTGGCCAGTCCTCGAAGCATGACACCCCTTAGCTCAGTGTACTTTTCTCCATCTTCCACAACGCAGCACACTTGAGGCCGTTTGAGTATATTTCTGATCTTCTTCTTGTACGCCTGTGCCCTAAAGTAGATCTTGTTTTCGTGCACAACATACCATACGGGAGCAGCATGGGGAAAGCCGTAGGAGTCGAGAGTGCATAGAGTCATAGTGTAATGATCCTTTACAAAGCTCCACGCCTCAGAGCTGCTCATCGGAAGATATTGCGAATGAAAACGCCTTCCAAGAAAATATTGCTCCAATTTGTGAAGCAGGACCTCCTTGTACGTTATGCTTCTTGAAATCCATACGCTGTTCTGGGGAATCGCATTGTAAGGCCCTTCAGTTTCCGCAAACAAGAATAAAGGGTATCCTCAGCTGTCTTTTGAAAAGCACCATGGGAGCATACCCTCTTTTGTGCATTTCCATTGATACTCAATTAATACCAATTATGTCGTCTTGAGAAAATGTCTATTACCCTTCGAAACTTGAATGGGAAGTAAAAGGGAGGAATGTCGCTCCTGATTTGAAGAGTCTAGAAGAGCAAGCACGAGATAAACTTGTGAGAAATTCCAAGCTTTTGAGCGTGTTCGACTACGAAGAAGCGGCTAAGCTTTCTTTGTCGGAAGAGGTTAGGAATTATATCTATCGGGGTACAGAATCAGAATCTACGCTTAGAAGAAACGAAGAGGCTTTTTCTAGATATCTCCTTAGACGGCGTGTTTTGCACGGAATCGTCTCTGTCAAAACAGAGGCTTCGTACTTCGACGGCAGAATCAGAAGCGAGATACCGTTCTTTCCGAGCAGTATTAACGTATCTCCGCTCTATCCGAATGCCCTGTTAGACATCCTTAGGCTTTCAAAGAAATATTATTTCCCGATATTTGTCTCGCATCTTGCATTGGGCCCATCCCTTGAGATTCCAAAACTTCCATCCCTTGTTCCACAGGATTTTCCTCTGCTCTGGCAGATTTACTTTGAGACAAACAACAAAGATCGGATCCTGAAGGACGTTTCAAGAGCAAAGGAATGGGGATACAAAGGAATTACGATAACGGTCGACACGGAACAGAATGTCAAGCTTGGTTACGAAGTACCAAAACAACTGATGAGCGAGTCATTTCTAGCAGTGACTCCAAAGGAGATAAGAGAAGTCAGGGAAAGGACTAGTCTTCCTCTAATTGTAAAGGGTCTGATGACTCCTGAAGATTCTGAATTGGCGGTAGAGTCGGGGGCAGATGGAGTTGTCGTCTCGAATCACGGAGGAAGAACGCTTGATGAAGGTGAGGCTACCATCGAAGCGCTACCGAAGATTGCGAAGCATCTCAAAGGGAAGAGGGCTACGAGAAGAACTGAGATATTCGTGGATGGCGGGATCCGAAAAGGAACAAGCATATTGAAAGCTCTTGCCCTAGGTGCAAGAGGTTGCCTTATCGGTAGGCCGATCTTTTGGGGACTTGCCGTGAATCGAGCAGAAGGTGCTTCGAACGTCATCCAGATACTTAGGTCCGAATTGACAAGAGCAGCCATTCTCTGTGGAGTAAAAGATACTTCGAAGGTATCAGGAAAAATCCTTGTAAAATGCTAAAGAGGTGAAAAACGAAGAGAGTTAGAATGCCTAGAGCATTGGATATGTTCTTCAGCTCGACTCGTCCCTAAACACTGTCGCTTATTTTTGTCTTGGAAGCTATTCCAATAATCGTGTTTGTATCGATGACGTATTTCACGCTCTCGATTTTGGCTATCGCAGTGTTGAAAAGAACGTCATAATCGGCTTCTAGAAAGTGCCTCCTAGCCTGAACTACTGCAAGAACATCGTACTCTCCGGTTATCATATGTGCTTCGATGACCTCCTCCATCTTCAAGAGCTCTTCCATCACATCCTTTTCCCTCATGGGCTCTACCTGTACAAGTATGAAAGCCCTTAGAAATTGCTTCATCTGTTGAGGTTCCTGCAAGAACATTTTTCCTTCCTCTTAACTCCACATTTCAGTTGAGATTTGAATTCCATTCGTCTTTCAATCATTGATTCCTTCTCTCTTAAGAGAGAAAGGATCAATGAAGTAATCTGCCTTGCATCAAGAAAGAATCAAGAGTTTAAAACCATTCCGAATTTGAAGTGAGTCAGTACGAGGCAAACAGAGGGGGATTCCCACTCCTTTCCCCTGTTGGCGAGCAGAACAAAAGTAGATCAAACCCATATTCTTTTTAGACCTAGTTTATTAGTTCCGTTTTCACATCATACTTCAGTATTGATGCGGTTGAATGACCCGCTGAACCGAATAGGTTCTTCCTACATGTCTTGAATCTTAGTGGATTGAACCATCAAAGGGGAACAGATCTGAGCGGATGGACTAACATGCACTTGTAAGAATCTGGGGTTTTTCGATGGAATCAAGTTCGAGCGATCCCAACTTGCCTCCGTTGCTCGCTCTAGTCATCCCTACTTTCAAAGAAAGGGAAAATATCTGCCCTTTGATCGAGAGAATCCAGAAGATAGATTCCCTGCTCCCCTTCAGGCTCAAGATCGTAGTTGTCGATGATAATAGCCCGGATGGCACGGCGGATGTGGTGCGAAATATGATATCTCAGTCCCCGAATGGGAAGAATATTGTGTTAATCGAAAGGCCCAAACCGTTAGGCCTTGGGTCAGCATATCTTTCGGGTTTTGCTTACAGTCTAGAAAAGCTGCATGCTGACTTTGTCGGTGAAATGGATGCCGACCTCCAACATCCTCCTGAAGTACTTTTGGAAATGTGCAAGAGAGCTGCCGGTGGTTACGATGTTGTCATCGCCTCAAGGTACGTGACAGGAGGAGGTAGCAGAAACTGGTCGCTTGGTAGAAGAGTTGTAAGCAGAGGGGCAAATTTGCTAGCAAAGATCTTCCTTAGGCTTCCAGTGGCAGATGCAACCAGTGGTTATAGGGTTCTGAGCAATCGTGCCGCCAGCACTTTATTGAAGAGCCAAGTGTCAAGTAAGGGGTATGCATTCCAAGTCGAGAGTCTCTACGTTTACAAGAAGAACAATTGTACTTTCTCAGAAACTCCGTTTGAATTTAAGACACGTAATGCAGGGAAGACAAAGCTGAACTGGAAAGAAATAATCAGATTTGCAGGGGCCGTGGTCCGGACAGCCATATTGGGAGTAGAAAAGAAGAAGAATAATAATGAGAGAGAAACGACGGCACCCGAGAGAGTCACGGTTGTCCTCAAAAACAATTGATACTTTCTGTCGAAGTCGAAGCCCATAGGGACTAAAAGGAAGAAAAAGGGATGACAAGACAGATGCGTTTTTGTGAACTTTCGAATGTTCGAAACTCAAATTTCTTCTACTGCTTCTTCCACGATTTGTTCTTTGAATGATTCATCTTCGGAGCTATTTGTGTAAGGGTAGATGCATGGGAGATCTACTCCAGCCTTCCTGAAATTTTCCACATACTCCGCAAGCTCGTCGTGAGATGGGTTGGCCATTGAAATTCTCTTTAGACTAGTTGGTACGCTCGTCTCTCCTAAAGCAAGATTCCTTTCCAACAAATGTATGTCTTGAGCCACCCGATCCTCTTGAAACATTCTGTGATACTGTGGGAGCTTGTCGTACTTGACAAACTCTTCCGCGAGCAATCTCTCAGCTTCTTCGTTTGTTCTTCCAAAGAAAACTTTGAGATAGCAAACAAGCTTGACCTTTTTCCTCCTATCTCCCAAAAACTCGACTATCCTTTTCACATGATTTGGCGAGCAGAAATTGAGGAGCAGTCCATCAGAGATCTCTGCTCCCAGTCGGGCCATGTGAGCCCTAAGGGCGGATACGAAGATCTCGAGCTTGATGCTGTGATCTTCACTGGTCTTTGTCTGCTTCATGTGGCCTGATTTCTTAGCGAGTCTATCCCTTAGAGCCTGAGTTCGTTTGAGCATTTCATCGATCTTAACCGCTGGATTGGGGCCTGGGCTTCCCACACCAACACCAAGAAAGAAGCGATTGCCAAACATGCTTTGAAGCGTGCTTATCCTTCTATCCAGAAGCTCAATATCGTGCTCAAGTATTCGAATTACACCAGGGCCGACATGCAATCTTTGAGACACCGTGAGATCAGCGGTGACAATTTCTAGTGACTCGAAACTGCGGGGGATATCTGGGACAAATAGGTGAGTTACATTCTTGTACGATTCATCTATTCTTCTAGCTAATCGAATTTCCAAAGCTGGAGGAAAAACTTCAGGTCTGAGAGCTAAAGCAATATCCTTTGGCAATTTTTGCACCTATCTTCAAGTTGTTTTTCAATTTGCTTTCGGACTGGAACTCACGCCTTTTTCCAACATTTTGACTTGCTTGGAAATGCGATGCTTCAGCTGGATAAGGCCAGATCTCGTCATGAGCCCCTTATTTTCGAACTAGATATTCTCCTTAACGCAAAGAAACGATGCACAAGTAAGTGTCTTTCCAACCCCTCGAACATTTCTAATTCTATCTATGACAAGCTTGCCAATAGACTCTAGCGAATCTCCCCTCGCTTTAGCGATGATGTCCCATTCACCCGAGATCAAATGTACTTCGTGGACATCTTCCATCGCAGCTATGCTCTCCGCAGCTTCACGTTGGGATAGCCCGGTTCCTGGAGAGAACGAGACCATTATGAACGCGGTCACAGGTTTGCCGAGTTTTGAATGATCTTGTTGGATTGTGAACTTCTTGATTATCCCGTTTCTGACCAATCTGTTTATCCTTTCTTGAACCGTAGTTCTTGGAATCTGAAGCTCGCTTGCGAGATCTGAAACATTCACTCGTGAATTGTCCCTGAGCTTAAGCAGTATCTTCCAGTCTTTTTCGTCCAGATCGAACATTGTCATAACGACGATATGTTGGGACCGAATTTCAATATTACGTCGTCAAATTGACATAAAATAAGGCAAAATGCTCATATTCGAGCCTTCCCTTTATGTGGATTCAGCAAGGCAATAAGGGGATTGGTCCAACGGCTTTAGGATGCCAGCGTGTCTCGCTGGAGGAAGGGCGTTCGACTCCCCTATCCCCTACCAACGTCATCGTGCTTGAGAAGGAACAAAATTCAACACTAAAACCGGGTTCAGACACCATCAGTTTTTTCTAGCTGTGGTTCCCTTTACTTCTTCCCCTCTTGTCTTTTGAAAGTTGAAACAATTGAGAGAACGTCTCGGTCCTTCAATTGGTAGTCCACCGGAAGGCGGATTCCAGATCTAGCATCAACTGCATAGAGGAGTCCTCTAGCGAGATCAGAGTGTATCGAGCGAGCAAGATCCTGAACTGAAGACCCTGCAGGGAGTAGATAGACATCTGGCAGAATGTTGCCTGAGCCGTCTGCAAACTTGGTCGGGTCTGAAACGGGATAGACAGAATTCATTCTGAGGAGTTTGAAAACGGCCACGTTGAGAGCAAACTGGACTCCTGTTCTGAGGTACTCTCCAAGTATTGCTTTTGAAATATGAGAGAGTGCCCATTTCTGCTTCTCATTTAGAACTGCCCCCCTTACTATGTCAAAGCGCTCCTCTCCCGGAAAATATTTGATCAAACCGCTCTGCTCGGCCTTTCGAAGTGTGAGCTCAGACTCTGCGCTTGCTGGAACCACGATCATGTCACTGTAGGCTTCCCTGATTCGCGAAAAATTCTTTGCAGCTTCTGGGACGTCTATCTTATTTGCGACTATGAGGGTTGGCTTTGAGATCTCTCTGAGCGTCCAAGCAAAATCTGTTCGCTGTTGCGAGGTCCAGCTTCCCGCATCCTCCCCCTCAAGTCTCAATTTTCTGAGAGTCTCGACCACGTGTTCTCTTCGAACCCCAACACCATGCATGATTTCGCTAAGCTCTCCCGAAAAATCCGTTGCTTTCGAAGACTTAATGGATCTTACGATCTTATCGAGATTGTTCTCAATAAGCTTCAGATACCACATTGCAAGCTCCTGTTCGATGTCGGCGATATCCGCAACCGGATCGCCAGCTCCTGGGCTAGTTATCTTGCCTTCGGCATCGATGCTGCCTGATGCATCGACTACATGCAACAGAGCATCAGACTGAGCCGCGACTGAGAGGAACTGATTTCCGAGGCCTCTCCCCTCCCACGCCCCCTTAATTAGTCCTGGTAGATCAATGATTTCTATCGGGATCATCCTCCAACCATCAACACAGCTAGAGTTCTTCGGGTTGTCTGAAGGGAGTCCCAGTTCCTTGTGAACGCATATCGTAACAGCGTTTGCAATAGCAGAGTTCGGCGTCTTTGTGGTAAACGGATAATTGCTTACTTCTGCACTCTGAAGTGTTGCTGCATTAAAGAAAGTAGTCTTACCAGTATTAGTCTTGCCGATAAGACCGATCCTGACCATTGGCATTTTTTCTCCCTACTTACTCCTTTTGTTTCTCCTGCCTTTCAATTTGTTATCATATCGCTCTACGGTCCAATCTTTGTGCTAAAAAATTCAAAACCTATTGCAATTTGCCGGAATTAAGGCGATGAAAGCCCACTCTTCTCCACGGCTGGGATCGAATCCAGAAATACACATCCTCATTCGTTGAGTCGGCCAATGATTTTTAAGGTTGCGTTGGTGCTTCCTTCTCCTAACCCTAAAGAACAAAGGTACGGAAAGTGCTCGGGACTGAAAGGGGGCTGAACTGTAATTCTTCTCTTCAATGGTCGTGAAGGTTTCTTGAGGTCGAAGAACCTTTTGCTGGGAAATGGCAAGAAGATCTCGATTTCTCTTGGCAATGGAATCGTGGTCAAAATGCCTGAACTAACCATCGCGCTTGACCCAAAGTCTAATTCGGAGTGCAAGTATTCCTTCGTTTCCCATGCTCACCTCGACCACGTACACTCGCCGAAGGGAGTATCAAAGGTAGTTGCAAGTAAGGAAACGGTTTCTCTTGCAAGAGCAAGAGGATATGATCTCTCGCGTTCTGTTGAGCAAATCCCCGGCATGGAACTTGTGGATGCAGGTCACATACTGGGTTCAAGAGGAGCACTGATTGAAGATCGGGTGTACTATACAGGAGATGTCTCGACGAGGGATAGGGGATTCCTAAAGGGTTTCCGGGGAGTCAAATGCGAAATACTCATTATGGAAACGACGTATGGAAGGTCTCGATATGTCTTCCCCGATATCAATAGCTTGGCCCACGAGGTCAACAAATTCATAGCCGCAAGCTATGATCGCGGCCTGCCCGTGTTATTGACCGGTTATCCTCTTGGAAAGGCCCAGATTATATCGAGGCTCTTTGACACTTGGGAACCAGTCTTTCTTCATCACTCAGTATTCAAGATGAACTCTGAGTACAGAGCCCTAGGAGTGAATCTAAAAGAATTTGAAGAATACTCCCAGTCGCCAGATTTTGAGAGGGTGATGAGACGCGGCCCGTGGGTAATGATCGCTCCTTCTTTTTCAAGATCTTCGGCGTTTGTAAGTGATATTGTCAAGAATTATCATGCGTCGGTTGCGACTTTTACTGGGTGGGCAGTTGATCTCTGCCGAACTTACAGAAGTGCATCCGAAAAGCGACAATATCATGATGATGATGAAGAAGAGGAAGGATTTCGCAGAGGGGGAGGAAGAAAGACTAGAGTAGAGTACTTTCCATTGAGCGATCATTGTGATTTCAGAGAGCTTGTCGAGCTTGTGAAATACTGCAATCCGTCAAAGATTTACACAGTGCATGGATTCGCCAAGGATTTTGCGTCATATCTCAATTCAATAGGTTTTGATGCTGAGCCGCTTTCTATCGAAGATGACCAGATGTCCATTTCTATGTTTGCTACCTAAGCTCTCCTTTGCCCCCAAAGCTTGGCTTCTTGCAACCTCCTGACCCCAGCTTAAGGTGAATAGATCTCTCTATTTGTTGTGAAGACTGTCTGACATTCGCGTAATTGAAAATAGATTCCTATCAAAGAAGCCCAGCTTCTTTGAACATGTTTTCTGTTCCGAGTTCTCAATCCCACGATTACTAAATGGATTTGTCGACTTTATGGCGTTACAACGTACAATCACGGCTTATTCAAGGGAGGAGATACTTCAAATTCTCGATCCAGCCGTTGCCAAGTGGTTTTCATGCTTCAAAGAACTGACTCCTCCACAGAAATACGCGATTGCGAGTATTAACGGAGCTAAGAGCACTCTCATCTCAAGCCCGACCGGATCAGGAAAGACACTCGGAGCCTTCCTTGCCATAATCAATGAGCTTGTGATGCTACAGAGGAAGAGTTTGCTCGAAGATCGGGTATACTGCGTTTACGTGAGCCCTCTTCGATCTCTCGACAACGACATTGCGAAAAATCTCTCAGAACCTCTCAAAAAGATCCAGTCGAACCTTTCAGAAGAGTCACCAAATTTGGAGCTCAAGCAAATCCGCATTGCAGTAAGAACAGGCGACACGCCCGAGAAAGAAAGGCGTCGCATGCTTCTCAAGCCTCCTCACATCCTTATTACGACCCCTGAGACCCTCGCGATAATCTTGGTGGCCCCGAAATTCAGGGACGAGCTCAAAAAAGTGAGATGGGTCGCCGTCGACGAAATTCATGAAATTTGCGCTTCCAAACGCGGAACGCACCTCTCACTTACTCTTGAGCGCTTAGAAGCAATCTCTCAAGGTAAACTGGTGAGAATAGGGCTGTCAGCTACAATGAGCCCGTTGGAAGAAGTGGCTGCTTTCCTTGTCGGTGTCGAAAAGGACGGATCTCCAAGAGACTGTGAAATTGTGGAAGTGCAGTCTAGGAAAAGGGCCAATTTGCTTGTATGCTCACCCTCAAGAGATCTCGTTCACCAGAAGTTCGAATCGCTTGCGGATATAATGTACAAGGATGTCAAGGATGTGATAGAAAGAAACAAGTCAACACTCGTCTTTGCTAATACTCGTGCTTGGGCAGAAAGAATTGCTTTCAATCTTGCCAAGGATGGCAAAGTATACCCAGACTCAACGGCTGCTCATCACGGCTCTCTTTCGAGGGAGCATAGGCTCGCCATTGAAGAGAGGCTCAAGCTTGGCAAGATGAAAGCAGTCGTGTCTAGTACGAGTCTTGAGCTCGGACTTGATATCGGTTCAATTGATGCGATCTTCCAAGTGGGCTCACCCAAATCAATCACAAAGTGCGTCCAGAGAATGGGTCGATCTGGTCATTCTCTTAACAGAGAAGGAAGAGGAGTACTTTTCGCCTTCGATCAAGATGAGCTTGTTGAACTTGCAGTCATATGCAGAGAAATCAAGAATGGGAATCTGGACAAGATCCAGATTCCTAAAGGTGCGCTTGACGTTTTAGCGCAACATATAGTTGGCATGTCCGTTGAGAAGAAGTGGCAGGTCAAAGAGGCCTTTGAGTTGATCAGGGGCTCTCTTTGCTATCGAGATTTGGATTTGGACTCTTTGCGGCGCGTTATTCGTTTTCTTGCGGGGAGATATTCTCATCTTGAGAACTATGGGTTCCATGGAAGAATCAGGTACGACGAAAAGTCGGATACGTTTGAAAAGAAAGGATGGATTACAAGGGTTATCTACTCGATGAACATTGGAACGATCCCCGATCGGGCTTCCCTGAAAGTAATCAGCAGAATTGGAGGAAGTTTCATTGGAGAAGTGGATGAAGAATTTGCAGAGCGTCTGAGGTGCGGGGACGTGTTCGTTTTGGGCGGAAAAACCTACAAAATGCGCTACCTGCGTGGTTTCAACTTGTATGTCGAGCCTGCTGATTCTGAAAGGCCAACGGTTCCCGCGTGGACTGGAGAGATGGTTTCGTTAAGTTTCGAGCTGGCAGAAGCAATTTCGAGATTCAAATTCGAGATATTAGGCATGCTAGAATCCGGGAAAACTGAAGATGAGGTTTTGAGATATTTAGCCTCTTCCTGTGATTGCGATGAGTCGGCTTCAGTTGCAATCCTTTCTTACTCCAAGGCTCAAAGATATTTCCTGCGCTACACAGGGTTGATCGGAAATATCGGTGCCTGCGACATCTTGCTTGAGAACTATATCGATTCTGAAAACAAACAGAGCCTTGTATTTTCATGCACCTTAGGCAGAAGAGTCAACGAAGCTTTGGGTAGAGTTGTTGGTGAGAGAATCGCCGAGAAAAGGCATGGCGATTTAATCTTCGCCTCGTCAGATCACGGATTCATGATTACCCTACCGCCAGGGGTCTACCTCCAACCTGCCCTTGCGGCGAAGATGCTAAATCCAACGAAAATGAGGGAGTCGCTAATTTTTGCACTGAGGAGAAGCGAATTGCTTCGAAGAAGATTCAGGCATTGCTCCTCAAGATCATTCATGATTCTTCGAAATCGCCTTGACAAGGAAGTGTCCGCAAAGACACAACAATTCAACTCGCATATCCTTCTTGGGCTCTGCGAAAGACTAGATAGATTTCCAATCGTCGAAGAAGCATACAGAGAGATCGTCGAAGATTCGATGGACATCAAGAACGCGGAGAAGGTTGCGGGAGAAATAGCGCAAGGAAAACGAAAGATAGTCATCTGCCCAAGGCAGAAAGTTCTTTCTCCCTTCTCACACAACTTGTTCGCTAGAGGTTCGTCCGATATTGCCCAGATGTCAGAGAAAAGGGAGACAATTTCGCTTCTCTATGACGAACTAATGGAAAAGGTCAGTAATTCTCCTTTGACATAGGTGATGCAAGTGAAGGATGCCTCTACCCTTGATGTTCTTTGAGAGCCACATGAAACCATTCCATCCAATGAAACTACACTTTGCTTGATTGCGAGGAAAAGAGATTTGATCTGGGTTTCAATTTATATCCAATGCGAGCTTCATTCCGTCTATCTCGACATTCTCCCAAGAGTGCTTTGAATCACTCTTCCCGGGGTAGAAAACTACTTTCTTCACCCTAACCAAGAAAGCAAGTTCGTCTTTCTTTCCTTCGAGCATATTCACATTATGCTCTCCAAGACCAGCGATTGAAGCTTCGTTTAGCATTGCAGTCGGATCGAATCCTCTCTTCTTTCGAAGCGCTTGAAGATTCCTTGCTAGATCCCTCACAAGCCCCTCCGTCACAAGATTTTCGTCTCTTGACGTGTCAAGGGCAACCACTATCCCAAAATTTTCACTTGTTACGAGTTCCGGGCTCGAAGGATTAAATGAGAAGGAAACGTCCGCGGGGCCTAGCTCTATTTTTTCGTCGGCAATTGAAAGATGAGCTTTCCCTTTTGTTGAGAGCTCCTTGTATAGAGAAGCAGCGTTCACTGAACCGAGCGCCTCAGCCACTTGATTCATCTTTTCGCGAAAGCGCGGAGCTAAGCGTTCGTAGTTGGGACTTGCTCTGACTTTGAGAGGCAACAAGCCAGGATCTGACTCGATTATCACATCTAGGATGTTGGTCTGCTCGAGAAGTATCTTTCTGTTTTCTAGGACGAGGTCTTTCATAGAATCGCTTGCAAGATAGAAAGCTCTTTTCAAGGGCCAACGCCTCTTAATTCCAGCTTTCATCCGCGCAGAATTTGTAACGGAAACGAACTTGACGAGGAGATCAAATTCTGCTTCTACTCTCTCATTCCTGAGTTCTGCATGCGACCCGGGCCAGTCCTCAAGGAGAAGGTGGTCAGTGCCAAATGTCCTTGTAGCGAGAAAATCTGTTACATACGGAGAAATCGGATGGAGAAGAAGATCGCAAACATAAAGTGCAAATCCAAGAACCGTGTAGACTTGTTCTCTTCTTGTTTGACTGCTTGCATGCCCGGATTCTTGCTGATACCCTTCGTCTTCACTCCAAAGTTCTCTCCTTATTATTGGAACGTATGTTTGACTAAGTTCGTCTATGAGAAATCTTTCAAGTGATCTAGCGGCAACCTCGTATCTTGCATTAGAATAACTCAGGGTTACCGAGTCGATCAAAGCTTCGACTCGAGATAAAAGCCAGACATCCTGCTTGGGAACCTCTTGAATCCTTCGAGCAATTTTCTCGAATCTTTCGAGTAGGATATCCTTCTTTGAGACGAACCCATCGAATGAGCTGTTCTGAAGATAGAAAACATGCATGTGATACAGCGTATTAAGAACTTGATACGGCCGCGCATTCATTTCCTTGAAAGAGAAATTGATCGAGTCAATTGGGGGCGCTTTCCACACTAGGTAATAGCGAGCTACATCTACCGACTCGCGCGAAAGAAGATCATTTGCTCCAATGAAGTTGCCCTTGCTTTTGCTCATCTTTTCTCCCTGCTCGTTAAGGACGAAACCGTAGAATAGAAATGCCCTGTACGGCGCCTCTTTCTCCATTTTCAAGATCACATTTTCAAGCAGAAGTGAATAGGCCCAGCCACGGGTCTGATCTATTGCCTCGACGAGAAAGGGGACCGGTACGTACTCCTCAAATTCTTTGTCTGAAAGGGACGCATAGGGTGCAGCCCCGCTGTTGTGCCAGGTGTCAAGCACAAATGGCTCTCTTCGCATCTCTGACCCACATTTTGGGCAATCGATCACGATCCTGTCAATCCACGGCCTGTGAAGCTCAAAGTTTTCGCCGTCTGGAAGTGACTTCGCTCTCTCCACGATTTCCTTTCTGCTGAAAAGGGCCATTTTCTCGCCGCATTTCTCACATCTCCAGATCGGAATAGGATTGCCCCAGAGCCTTTCACGCGAGATGCACCAAGGCCTCTTTTCCTTCACGATTTCCAAGAACCTATTTCTGGGCTCTTCGTAATAGTACTCTACATTGGATGCCGCCTCGACCGCCCTTTCCCCCAGCCTATCGACGAAGTAAAAGTATCCTCGTCTAGCGAGCCAGAGCAACCTGTGCCCACTTCTCCAGCAGACTGGATAGTCGTGCCTGATCTTTCCGTACTTGAGCAAAAGCCCTTTCTCATTTAGAAGATCCCTCACTTTCCTGTCTGCGTCACGTACGAAGAGACCATTGAAGATACCAGCCGCCTCGTTGAAATTCCCTTGCTCGTCAATTGGGTTGAAAATCGGTACACCCCTTTTGCGAGATACTGCAAAGTCGTCCTCACCATTCGCGGGCGAGAGATGCACGAGGCCAGACCCCGTCGTGACATCTACAAAGTCTTCAGCCACAACCGAGTGGACCAGGTCACTCTTCAGTTCTATCTTCGCTTGTTCAGGAATATAGTCTGAAAGAGGGTGCTCGTATCTTAGCCCTTCGAGATCCCTGCCAAGGACTTTGCTTTCTACCTCATACCCGGAAATTCGCAGCTCCTCTTGCAAAAGAGGTTCAAGCCTCTCAGCACCAACGATCCAAGTCTCGAGCTTGCCTTCAGAGGTCTTTACTTTTACGAAGCAATACTCTGCATCAGGCTTGACGCCGACCATTTCATCAGTTACGACAGTAAAGGGCATAGTTGTCCAGACAACCAAGAAAGTATCACTGTACTTTACATCAGAACTTTTTACCTTCAGTTTGAAGTACATGGAAGGGTCTTCAAGATTTTGATAGCCTCCGAGGGCTACCTCTGCCGCGCTCAAAGAAGTTTGGCAGCTTGGGCAGAACGGCGTCACTCGGAATCCTTCTTCGAGTATTCCGTTGTTCCACGCAGATCTGAGATACTTCCACTCTCTTTCTATGTATTCGTCACGGTATGTCCAGTAGGCCTTACTGTCATCAATTGAAAGGCCAAGCATTTCGTCGGCCTTCTTCCAGACGTCGTGATATTTCGAAAGCATTTTCTTGCAAGCATCAATCAGCTTCTCTTCTCCGATGACTTTCAGGTTGGCCGTCTTGTTGCCAGTTAGGCCGAGCTCCTTCTCTGCTTCGAGCTCCACCGGCAAACCTTGGCAGTCCCATCCGCCTCTGAAATCTACGAAATCTCCGCGCATCGTGGTGAAGCGATACCAAAGATCCTTGATGAGCCGCCCTCTCATATGCCCGACGTGGGGTTCGCCGTTGAGAGTCGGGGGTCCCTCAACGTAACCGTACTTCTTCTTTCCTCTCAGTTTTTCCTCGATGAGCTTTTTCACATCGATCGATTTCCAGTTTTGACGCACATTTGCTTCCAGTTCCTTCGGGCAATAATTTGCAGACAACGGCCTTTGAGGCTGGGAAATCTTCGAAGAAGTAATATATTCAGAAGTCATTTCTCTAGAAAATCACTCACAGATTGCCCGAGAAGTAAAGGAATTGGTTTGAGATGCTTCAAGACTATTTACTTGCACGAAAGCAAGTACGGCACGTCTTTCAAAAAATGTGGCAAGCACAAAACAGTTCGAAATAAAGAAACAATGTTCGGGGGGACTAACAATGGGAAAACTTCTTCTAGGGAGAAGGACAGCAAGAAGGCAGAATTTGGCGACCACCGAACACTTTAGGCACCGAAACCACCATTCCTCTTGCTATGACCACGTATTTAGAACTTTTCCCTCATTTGAATCCGCTGGCATAGCGGCTAAACAGATCGACCGAAGACAAATTGACGTTTTCGAGTGCTGACCTCAAACCTAACTACTTTCGTCTGATGAGAAAAAAAGGAAAGCGAGAATCTCTGCAGGAGGAGGAAAGTCCAGCGAAATTACATTGCGGGAGTCTAGGATTGTCCTATGCAATTATCCATGCCTTTTCTCCACTCGAGACTGATAAATTCTAGAGCCTGGAATGTAAGATCATCTATTTGGAATCTCTCCCCTTCTCTTCTACGGCTTGATTTGATTTGTTCCGGAATAGTGTGAACTGTAGATCCAAAATCTACTACCGCCTTTCCGTGAGAAGCGCCGTCATCGCCTAAATTTGCCCACTGAGAATATTGATATTTCACATCTTCCACAAATTGTAATTACTGTTAGCAAATCGCCATCTTATTATTATTAGCCAATTTTTATGGCTGTGAGGATCCCCCCAAAGATATCTTCCTTCATTTCTTTTCCTTTGATGTAACTCTCTCTCCTCGAAAAATGTGTGAGTAATGATCAACGAAGTACAAAGGAGAATCTGACGGAAATAGCTTAATCAGGAGAGGCTGAGCTTCCTTCTTATGACATTCTAATGAACAAAAACAAAAGGGAAAAATGTGGAGAAGTGTTTATCGTTCCATATACACATCTCGAAAGCGATTTTTCGTTGATTTCTGATTGTTTCACAAAAGCCTGTGCCCTCTTTCCTTTTCCACTTCCATGATTTTCGAGACCTTTCCGAACGATCACTCAAAGATGTGGAAGATCATCGAGACGTCTCGCATACATGATAGAAGCCCTACACTCGGATTCTGACCGATCAGGCCAAATTTTCCGCGAGCTCATGCCATAATATAATTAAAAACGCACGACCAACCCCCGACTTGTCAGGAAAAAAGGGCTCTTCCCTTGACAGGATTCATTCATCTTTCCTTTTTTCGTGCCTCTCATCAGGAGGGAAAGAACTCATGGAGCTGAGAGCGTCTAATTAACTAGAGATAGGAAGAAAAGGGGGCTTAAGGAGGGGAGAACAAAGTGGCTGCGAGAGCGGGATAAAGAAGAATTAATATCGAAATGGCGAGAAAAAGAGAAATTCCCTGATCACCTTCAGTTGAACAATTTTAGCCCGAAGTGAAGAACAATTAACCCCGCTCGTTATCGTTATGATAAAAGCAATTCCCTCTTCGGTGCTAATACCTAATGTCACAGTTTTCGTCCAGATGGCAGAAATCTCCCAACGACGGACTCGGCACTAGAATCAAAGATACGGTCCGATCACCAGGTCCGCTCAAGCCGAGACTAGAGCAGGCCACGCGACAGATCCAAGTTCAGATATCAAAGCTTGACGCAACTTCAGCAAAACTGAGGGAGCGAGACGCTTCGATTTTTAACAAGGTAGTCGCATCAATCCAAAAGCATGACACGGCTCACGCAAACATTCTCGCAAACGAGCTCGCTGAAGTTCGCAAAATGAACAAGATGGTTACACAGGCAAAGCTAGCTCTCGAACAAATCACTCTCAGACTGAACACGGTTCAGGAGCTTGGAGACATCGTGGTCACACTGTCACCAGCCATGGGTGTAATCAGAAACGTGCGTTCAGGGCTTGTGAGTGTCATACCTGAAGCCGAGCACGAAATAGGCGAGATATCTGGATTACTGAGCAGCATTCTGGTCGATGCTGGGCAGCTTGGCTCAGGCGTCATCAACTTCGAATCCGCAAACGAAGAAGCGGATAAGATCTTGGCTGAAGCTGGAGCGGTTGCTGAGCAAAGAATGCGAGACAAGTTTCCAGACCTGCCAACATCTGTTCCAACTGGAACAGAATCTACCACAGGCTTCTCCTAACTGAGCAAAAAGAGGAAGAGGAAGAATAAGAAAGAGCTACCTGCAGTAGTAACAGCAGTAGCTAAGCTTACAGCGAAGACAAGAAAGTGAAGAAGCTGCGCAACATGACTGAGGTATTTGTTGCGCAGCCATTCACTATGTTTTTCGCCCCTTCTTGCCTCCCTCTTTCTCAATCGCCTAGATCCCTCGACTGGTCTAGCATCCTGTGGTTCTTTTTTTCCTTCGCAAACCAGAGGAAATGTGAAAAAGATTGAAAGAAACAGGGTAAGTAAGGAAACAACAAGCATACAAGTGGCACCATCATTAGAAGCAAAGAACCGATTTTTGAGCAAACGCTCGAATAAAAAATGCGTAGAGAAAGTGCGAAAGAGGGCAAAGTGAATTCTTGAAAGCTTACCCTATCCGCAAGGTAGCCAAAAGCAATGAGCCTTGAGGTACTTGCGTTTTGGCCCCGCCTCCTTCGCTTCGTCATGCGCTAATGGGAGATGGAGGAAAGGATCTGAAAGAGAAAATCACCTACGCGATAAGGCAAATAGAGATTCAAAGAAAAGAACTCGACCAATTGCGCCTGAGGCTCGAGGAAAGAAGGAAGAGCATCTTCGGGGCGACTGTGCGTGCTATAGAGCAATGTGACGAAATGAGAGCTCGTCTGCTCTCTGGAGAGCATGTTGAACTTCAAAAAGTGACACATATTGTAAATGCCGCCGAGCTTGCACTTCTCCACATAGTTGTAAGGCTGGAAACTCTCCGAGACGTAGGTGACATTATGTATGTGCTGACGAACGCATTCAAGGAAGTAAAGAGAGTTGGTAAATCTATTTCGAACATTGCCCCAAACCTTGAACGAGCGGCAGAAGAAATCAACCAATCGTTTTCGGACATACTTGCAGAGCTTGGAATCCTGAGCCCAGAGGTGAGAATAACCCTCAGCGACACACCGCAGGAGATTTTTGACAAGGCTCATCAGCTCATAAAGGAGAAGACATCGCAAATTTCTGATCTTCCAAAGTCCCTAGAGCAAGTGGAAAATTCTCAAGAGGGATCGTTATTCGAGAAGACCAAGAAAATTGCGCTACTTGCGACTCTTGATGGCGATAACGGAGACGAGCAAGAGGAGGAAGAAGAAGAAGAGAAATTAGTTGGAGTCAAAGTACCCGAGCCAGCTAAGGACCAACAGGTAGCAGATTTGTCAGAAGAACAGTTCAAACCCATACTTCTTTCTGTGAGATCCCCGACTCAGCAGACTGACGTTGATTATGAGTTAAGGCGGTACATTACAGAACACGGCGAGGCTAGCTTTGATGTGATCGCTGCCTCCGCCAGACTCAATTTACCAGTTTACAAGATTGAAGAGTCTTATCTTAGGATTCTTGAGCAAAGGAAGAGGCTCCGTCAGACGAAAGAACAAGATCAAGAGGGTGCAGAGGCGATATAGATGGTTTGATATCATCTCACCCTTGAACCGATGATGATGATCGAAGAGAGAAGAATTCCTAGAATGTGAGATGTAGCGAAAGGAAAAAGGACTGCTTTATACAGTGAACTAGTGAGAAAATGCACCTTTTCTAATCAATGAGTCAAGAAGAATTAACAGAGCAAGTAACCTTGAGCGCGATTAGGATTACAGGAGGTCTCTAGTGTCTTGAGTGAGAACGCAGCAAAAGTTCTTGAAAGTGCAGCCCAAAAATACGCCTCGGAAGCCATCCGTTTCGATTCTCAAGGTGCGAGGGGGATGGCGATCAAGAATTATCAGAATGCCATTCAAACCCTTGTACAGCTGGCGCGCTTGTATCCAGATTACAAGCTCAACTCAATGTATCTGCACAGGGCTCAGCTCTATCAAGAGAGAGTTAAAGCGCTACAGTCAGCTCATGGAATAATGCCTCCTGACGAGTCCGAAACTACTGAATTTGTATTCAGCGCTCCGTCGAGTTCTTCCTCTTCTTCTTCATCATCCTCGGCCGCTCTTTCTTCACCACGTCCAAGCTCTTCTCTTGTTCCACCAAAACAAGATCCACGCCAGCCAAGTAAAGGGTCGGTGCTGTCATCTTCCGCTGCTTCTCCTCCTGCTTTCTCCCAGAGGCCGGAGGGAATATCGGGCGGACCTCAAGTCGTCGAACAGCTCAAGGCAAGCTATAGCGATCTCATCATGAAGGAGAGGCCGAATGTAAAGTGGGATGAAGTTGTAGGTCTTGAAGATGCAAAGAAGGCCTTGAGAGAATCTATCATCTTTCCGGTGCACAGACCTGATCTTTTCCCTCTGGGGTGGCCAAGAGGGATTTTGATGTACGGTCCTCCAGGATGCGGGAAAACTCTACTCGCCGCTGCGACTGCCTCAGAGATCGAGAGCTACTTCATCACTGTCGATGCAGCTTCAATCATGTCCAAGTGGCTCGGTGAAGGTGAGAGAAACGTAGCGAAACTCTTCAACTCGGCTCGCAAGCTTCTCGAAAAGGACGCAAAATCTGTCATTGTTTTCATAGACGAACTAGATTCGATTTTAGGCTCTAGAAACAATGAAGTCGGAGGAGAAGTGAGGGTGAGGAATCAGTTTCTGAAGGAGATGGACGGTGTCGCTGATAAGGGCAAGCACCTCCATCTTTACGTAATCGGCGCAACGAACAAACCTTGGTCTCTAGACTGGCCATTCTTGAGGAGATTCCAAAAGAGGATCTATGTTCCTCTTCCAGACATCAAAGCTAGGACCCAAATGCTGAAGCAGTACACTGCACCGCTCAAAATCGACCCCGAGCTCAAGCTTGACGATTTGGCTAAGCTTACCGAAGGCTATTCCGGCTCCGACATGAGAGACATATGCCAAGCTGTTCAGCTCAAGGTGGTAACAGAGCTCTTCGAGCAGAACAAGGCGGATGACAGAGAGGTTCAGCCCCGAGCAATTAATCTTGAGGACTTTAAGGAAATACTTCACTTAAGGAAACCTAGCGTCTCCCCTGAAATGCTTAAAGCATATGTGATGTGGTCGGAGAACTTCAAAGCATTGTAGTGCTCCCGCTACGAACAACTGTTTTACGGTTCGAGCCTCTCAGGAGTCCTTGGAAAGAGACATACTTCTCTAATATTTTCAATGTCGAGCATTTGGGCGACTGACCTTTCTATCCCAAGGGCAAACCCGCCGTGAGGAGGAACTCCGTACTTGAAGTTCTTCGTGAACCACTCAAGCCCACTTTCGTCAATCCCCTTCTCCTTGATTTGGGCTATGAGCTTGTCGTACCTATTCTCACGCTGACCGCCTGATGAGACCTCGAGCCCTTTGTAAATCAAATCAACGCTTCGAGCCCAGCGGGGGTCCTCGTCCACCCTCATTACGTAAAATGGCTTTGCAGCGAAGGGAAATCTGTTGACAAAGAAGAACTCGCTCCCTGTCTTCTCCTTTACATGTGTTGCAAGTATCTCTTCGCTCTCTCGATTCAAATCTGTGTCTGGAGGAAGATCTCTTCCATACTCTTTCAGTATGTCGTAAATTTCTGGGAATCGAAGCTCAGGGAAGGGGATTCTTGGCGAGTGCAGGTCACTCTTTCCCAGGATCTCAAGCTCGCGCTTACAATCATTTTGTATTTTCTTGATTGCATGTGATACCATTGCTTCTTCCACTCTTTCTGTATCAGTCTCGTCTTCGATGAACCCAATTTCCGCCGCGCACGCTCTGTGTTCGCAAAGGTGTCGCGGAGTGTGCGACGCCTCCGCCCGCCAATTCGGGCCCAGGTCGTAGAGCTTGTCGATCCCACCAGCTATTGCGAGCTGTCTGTGAAGCTGAGGATCCTGCCTCAAGAAAGCGCTCTTTCCAAAATAATCAAGCTTGAAAACTTCAGAACCCCCCTCACTCGTTCCTCCGAGAATTGCAGGAGTAGAAACTTGCACAAATCCGTTTGTGCGAAGGTACTCTTCTAGTCCTTCCATGAACTTTGCTTCGATGGTGATTATCGCCAAGTTACGTGGATTTCTCAGGTCTATTACTCGCCAGTCTAGCCTCGTGTCAAGCTGAGTCTCAACCGACCATGTGACATCAATCGGCAATGGTGAAACTGACTTGCTGAGAACCTTAACCTTGATCGGATAAACCTCAGGACCAATTTTCGCAATTCGTTTGTCGAGAACAGTACCAGTGACCGCGATCACATCATGAAGTTTCAAGTCCCGAGTTGATTGCTCGATCTCCTGAGGCGATTTCTTCTTGTCAACTGTGACCTGCATCAAGCCACTTCTGTCCCTGATCACTATGAATCTGAAATTAGGAAGCTCCTTTACGTTGTCTACCCATCCTGCAATTGTAACTGTCTCCCCCTTGTGGGATGAAAGTTCTCCTGAGTAGTGTGTTCTGATCATTTCGTGCACTCTAACCTATGGTACGCAAATTTTTGATCAAAAAGAATTACTCCGAGTCCGAATTAGAGAATCAGAAAAATTCTAATGTGCACACTAGCTGATTTCTTTCATTTTCTCTCCAAGTGTCCTCAATTTTTGATTGAGCTCGAGATAAAGCGGGGTTCCTACTCTCAAACTATGTTTACTATTCGTTCCTTACCATGCCAGCTATAGGATGGCGATTAACACATACAACTTGAGAGTAAAAAAGCCGAGATGCTTCACTGACGCTCAAATTCCACCATCAGTTCCATTCCGCGTGTATCCTTTAGTATCTTCGAGATCATTTCAGTGTCGTGAGGAAAGCGATCTGTCTTTCTCCCTGGAATGACCACTTTTGTCATCTTGCTTCCATCAGGCAACCAAGCGGTATTGACGTTTGCAATCCTCACAGGGAAGAAGAGATCTTCAAGCACCTTTCTATCTGTCGTGTCGGCTTCTGTGAGCCATACTTTTCCGCCGAGAATGTTTTGAATCGCCCTTTGAAGCGATGGGTCCCTCCTTAAGGGGGCAAGAGTACCAGGCTCCAAGACTAGAACATAGTCTTGGTCCACTCGCTCTGCCTTTGCGAGGGAAATCTTGGAAATCTCTGGATTCTTGTCTAATGCCTTTGCAAGTTTAGTCGATACTTCGACGTCTACCCCGCTTATCTGACCAGATCTAAGTTTTGAATTGCATTGAGGACAAAGTATCCCTGTACGAGCATCGAAAGAGCAAATTGGTGTTTTCACTTTGAGTACATATTATAATTGGTGTCATTAACCTTTAAAACCGTTGCCTGATTCTGCCTTTATGGTCCATTCTCCTTTTTCTTCTCTTCAAATTCTCTTTGCAGTAGCTCAGGGATTTGCGAAGGCAGTTCCGCCACAGGCACTCCCGCAGACTTGAAGGCTTCTATCTTCGATGCAGCGGTTCCAGTACCCATTGAAATTATCGCTCCTGCATGACCCATTCTCTTCCCCGGCGGTGCTTTCCTGCCAGCTATAAACGCTACAACAGGCTTCTTGAAATTTCCATGCTTGATCTTACCTGCAAGCCTTTCTTCAGCATCCCCTCCTATCTCTCCGATCACGACTATGCTGGTTGTACCTCCGTCTTCCGCAAACATTTCAACAATTTCTAAGAGATCTTTTCCTATGATTGGATCCCCACCGATCCCGACAGCAGTAGATTGCCCATAACCAGCTCGAGTGAGGATCCATGCGATCTCATAGGTTAGAGTCCCGCTTCGAGAAACCATACCCACCTGCCCCTTTGAGAAGATATGGCCCGGCATTATCCCAATCTTTGATAGCCCGGGCGAGATTATTCCAGGACAGTTAGGTCCTATAATCGTAACACCCTTTGAATAAGCATAATTTGTGAACCTTATCGAATCGTGAATAGGAACGTGCTCTGTAATTACAACGATCAGCTTGAGTCCAGAGTCGATCGACTCGTAGACTGCGTCGGAAGCAAAAGGCGCAGGCACAAATATTATACTCGAATTCAGTTGAGGAAACTTTTCAACTGCTTGCTTTACAGTGTTGAAAACTGGCACAGTGTTTTCGATAATCTCGCCTCCTCTTCCAGGCGTTACCCCTGCAAGGATCTTTGTTCCGTATCTGAGCATCGCTGCTGTATGCAATCTTCCTTCCCTTCCAGTTGCGCCTTGCACAACCACCTTTGTGTCATTCCCTACGAGTATTGTCATAACAGGATTCTTCCTCCTATATTCTCCATCATAATCTGTTTCTTTTCAAATTGAGCCAATTTGAATCCCGATTCCGCAAGATTTTGATCAAATGAAATAATTTGATTTCCATGCAATGAAAGAAGATTAGGTGTAGGCTTTTTGTACTGCTAGCTTTGCTGCATCTTCCATCGAATCAAGAGTTGCGACGCCGGCGTCGGCGAGAATCTTCCTTCCTTCTTCTTCGTTGTTTCCCACCATTCTGACTATGACCGGTACCTTGGTCTGAGAACCTTTGAGAGCTTTCACAAGACCCCTTGCAACATCGTCGCATCTCGTAATTCCTCCTAGCACGTTAACAAAGAGCGCTTTGAGATTCGTCTGTTTGAGTGCAAGACTTACCGCGTTGAAAACTACATCCGAGCTTGAGCCCCCACCCATGTCCAAGAAATTAGCAGGCCTCCCTCCATAATGAGAGACGACATCGAGGGTTGCCATAACGAGTCCTGCCCCATTTCCTATTATCCCGATGTCTCCATCGAGCTGGACAAAGGCAAGCCCCTGCTGCGAAGCTTCCCTTTCTAGAGGAGACATATCCTCGCTCTCGTTCCTGTATTCGGGATGTCTGAAAAGTGCATTGTCGTCAAGCGTTATCCTCGAATCGAGGGCTACAAGCGAGCCGTCATAGGTGACTGCAAGAGGATTAGACTCTGCGAGATCGGCTTCAACTTCGCAGAATATGGCGAATATCTTCTTGCAAATAGATGAAAAATCGGTTGCAGTTCTGCCGCCAAGCCCAATTGAATCGGCCGCGAGTCGTGCCTCGAAATCATGAAGCCCTATAAGCGGTTCGATCTCTCTCCTGAATATCTTATCGGGTTGAGTAAGAGCTAGCTCCTCAAGATCCATTCCACCTTGGGAGCTTGCGATTAGGACGAACTTTCTTGCACTTCTGTCTATCGTGAATCCCAAATACAGTTCCTGCTTTGGTTCAACGGACTCGACCACAAGAACGGAGTTGACCTTGATTCCTTTAATCACAGAACCAATGAGTTTCTTCGCAATCTCTTCGGCTTCAGAAGGGGTCTGAGCCAGCCTTATGCCGCCGGCCTTGCCGCGACCAGCAACGAGAATTTGCGACTTTATGACAACTGGCTTTCCAAGCTCTTGAGCGGCCGTTCTTACCTCTGAACTTGTTGTGCACAGCTTCCCCCTTGGGACGGGTATCTTCTTTTGCTCGAATAGGATTCGAGCCTGATATTCGTGAATTTTCATTTGGAGCGTTTACGCCAGACCATAAAAGGACGAGAAAAGATATTTGGTTCGACATCTCTCTCCTTTCAATTATCGTAATAAAAAGTTAAATGCGCAACCTGAACGAAAGTAAAGATCTTCTACTTAGAGTCGAGGCTAGGAAGAACTCCAATCTTTCAAAAAAGAGTTTTGTGATCTCTGAGGAGTAAAGTGGATCAGCGAAAAATGCCTATAACAGATGCCGCAAAGAAGCAGATCGCGCAAAGGAGAAGGATCTTCTTCAAAATATGCCTTAGATGCGGAATTAAGAACCCGATAACTGCAACGAGATGTCGGAAATGTAAAGCTCAGGTTTTGCGCCTCAAGAATCGAACACTTGGTGTCAAGAAGTAAGAAAGAATTTGAAAGGACGGAAACTCTAACCTATTGGGAGGCCTTCTTTTTTCTGCACTTCAACCATGTTTTTCGAGTTTCTTTTCAGCATAGATAATTGAAAATGAAAAGGATAGGAATACTCGGAGGCCCGCCTTCAAGGTCTTCGAAACTGGAGTAATGCGGATAAGACCTAGAAGCGAAAGAACGTCGCGTATTCTTTATTCCTAGAATCTAGAAATACACTTGAATTGACCAGAAAAAAGAAGAGAATGGGGAGAAAGACTACACTCGCTGGGCGTGTGGTCCAGCTGGTCTAAGACACCGCTCTCACACACGGAAATTTCAAAGCTTCAAAATGATCCGATGAAGAGCGGGAATCGACGGTTCGAATCCGTCCACGCCCATCTTGTACGGACCGTGGGCTGCAACAAGTGCTGGAACCAGTTCCCGTTATTGAGAATTGGCTTTCTGATGATTTAGAAACCACACGGACGGCAGAAAAGACTTCTTCTTCTTCGTCTTCGTCACTGAGAAACAGCTTGTTTTGCTTTTTCAGCCACATCTCTGCTAGCCTTGAACGACAGGCCACAACCACAGGATGCAGCCGCGTTTGGATTGTCCACCTTGAAACCCGAGGACTGAAGGTTTTCGACGTAATCTATTTTTGATCCGCGCAAATAGATGAGACTGAGTTTGTCCACGATGACCTTGATACCCCTAGTTTTCACTACGGCATCATCGTTTGAAATGCTATCATCAATGGACATCCCATAGGACATCCCGGCGCATCCTCCGCCAGAGATGTAGAGCCTAAGACCAGCATCCGGCTTTCCTTCCTTCGCCAATATCTGCTTGATTCTTTCGACTGCTGCGTCACTAAGTATTAGTTGCTCAGATGTGCTTGTTATCAGCGACATGGCTGGAATATCATCATCCAATAATCTTTCGCTTGAGAGGATTTAATCGTTTTGTGCCTAAAAACTGAGCTTCCAAAGAAACTGATTACCTCAAAAGGGAGAAAAAGCAAAAAAAAATGAAGCGAAATGGATTCTTTTCGCCCTCAGCCAGCAACCTGAGGCGGAATGAAGGGTGCAGCTTCTTCACGGAGGCCATCCTTTGTAGCGTAAATCAAATCAACGCCGTCGCCGCTAGATACGTCCCTCTTTATTGCGGCCTTGATGGCCTTCAGGGCAAGTTCTTTTGCTTCCTTTTCGGACATGCCCTCAGAATAACCATTTTCAATGACACCAATCGCGATTTCCGCACCAGAGCCAACTGCCGCGTAGTCATCTGGAATAACACTTCCTAGAGGATCAAGGACGTAGATCGAAGGTTTCTTGACATCATCGTAGCCGCCAAGCATTACTTGGGTAATCATTGGGGCGAATCGCCTTTCAAACATTATTACCGAGAGGAGCTTTGCAATCGAATTGGCGCTTAGAGGCCTCTTTATCTCAAGTTCTCTGAGTTTTACATAGGATTGAAGCTCCTTGATGAGAATTTGCATGTCTCCAATCATCCCAGCGCAAGCGGCGCCGACTCTGTCAGTAACACGAAATGTCTTCTTTCCTGTCTTGCTTACGACGAAACCTCCCAATGTGACTCTTCGCTCTGCTCCGAGCACGACTCCGCCGTCGAATGTCAAGCCTACAACAGTTGCGCCTGGAATGAATGCTTCGTTGAATGCCATTTTAAGAAATAGCAGCTCTGTAAAGGAATTCATTCTTCGTTTATCTAGATAGATTTTTCGGAACGCCCTGATAGTGAAACAATCCAATTTCCGCGATTTGCATCTCTTTCAATCTCAGAGTAGCAACATGCAAGCCGCTCTACAATCTTCAGGTTGGTGGTCAAGTGAGAAGTGAGATTCGAAGTTGAGAAACGGCTTTTACCGGAGGAACAAGAAAGCGCAGTCACGAGCATATCCGCAAGGTGCGAATCCACTGAGGGATTTGTCTTTGCTTCCTTAACGAAGGCCTGGGCCGCCTCAGACCCCACAACTTCTGCCTTTTTGCCCCTTTCGCCTAGGGAACTGGACCCAACAAAGCTCTCGGGAGTGATCCTGTAAACGAGCATAGATGACCCAGGGGAAAGTGACTCTCCCTCTGAATCCTCTTCTGAATGAATCTTACTGAATCCTGCCTTTACTAGTTCTCTCTTTGCAGATTCCGTTTGCCTTTCGCAGACATGTCTGGGGAGGGATCTCGAAACGCTAAGAATCCTTACTTCAGAGCCTTCATGCAAGGCATCCCAGTCTTGTTCTCGAGTTGCTTCAACAAGATCTACGTTTCTAGTGTTGCATCTTGAGCCATCTACATGCAGTTTGATCCTGCCACCGCCTCTGGGATAGTAGCCTCTTCTCTCCAACTCGATTGATGATATCCACCCGATGCGAGCATAAGCAGGAAAGACTACTTCCCTTAGATAGTCAACTGTAGGACTGAAACTGACCTCTGTCCCTCCGAGAACTGTGGCCTCGAGATCGATTCCAAGATATGCAGCTACCGGGATTAGGGTCTGACAAATGAGTGTCACGCTACCCGCGGTTCCAGTGTCTATGAGCATTTTGGAATCCTTTTCGGGATCTCCTGGGACATACTCGATAGTCTGAGACCCAATTTCGGCCCCTTTCAATTTTGCCTTGCACAGTCGGGCGGCTGACTTGATAGCTTGGAGATGCTGAGGTTTCAGGCCAGGTTCCTTTCTCCTGGCCCTAATGTTTGTGATTCTTAGTGGTCTCTTGAGGACTGAGGCAACTGACACGGAGGTTCTGAGAATTTGGCCTCCGCCTTCGCCCTCAGAACCGTCAATTTCAACAAAATCCATTGCCGTTCAGAATTCACTTTTGTATCTGAAAATTTCCAATGGCATTTCTTATAAGCTACCTGAAGGTCATGATGAAAGTAAGAACCGCGTTTCTTTGCCTAGGAAGCGTCATTTTCCTATCCCGAAAGATTTTGGAAAGGCCATCCAAACTCTAGGAGAGAGATGAAAGACTAAAACGGTTTTCAATTTTGGGACCTAAAGAAAGGCTGAATTTCTCAAATTGATGGATGTCGGACTTTACATCGGGAGATTCCAGCCATTTCACTATGGACACCTCTCAGCCGTGAGATTTGCGTTAAAGAAAGTGCGCGAGCTGTATATAATCGTAGGAAGCTCTCAGAAGAGTCATGAACCTCGGAATCCCTTCACTGCGGGCGAGAGAATCATAATGATACGAAACAGTCTTCAAAAGGAGAGGATCGATCCTTCTCGCTATCTCATAATTCCAATTCCAGACGCGATAGGCCATGCAGTGTGGACTGCCTTCATCGATCAAGTGGTACCAAAATATGACATTGTGATATCAAACGATACCTTGACTCTACAGCTTTTCAGAGAAAAGGGAATAAAGACACTTGAGGCCCCTCTCAAGGATAGATCGAAGTTTTCAGCGACAGAGGTGAGACGCCGAATCTCTGCGGGTGAAAACTGGAAAGAGCTAGTTCCCCCTTCAGTTGCCAAAATCATAGAAGAAATCATTGCGAGGGGAAGATTTGAAGGCTTGGAGTAAACTCTCTCTGAAATTTCTCTCCAAAACTGGGTCAATTTCTAATCCTGCTGCAAGGAATTTTTGAACAAAAACTCATCCGGGCCCTCATAAAGAAAATTTGGGTGAAGTTGACCCAGAGTGAAGAATCTGCAATCGGGCTTTCGATATCTCAGGTTCAGTAAGGGTTTTTTCCTTTGAACTATCGAAGCACGCGCCTCTTCAGTCTGGCAAAGTTTAGATGCGCATATTAAGAGAGAAAAATTCGCCACTCTCGTGATGTTTCGAGATTGAAAAAATTAGTGATGCTACCAGGGCCGACGAATGTGTCAGATAGGGTCATGCAAGCAATGCTCTCGCCAGTGATAAATCATCGTAGCCATGATTTCGCTGAACTTCACAAGAACGTCATAGAAGGTTGCAGGTACGTTTTCGACACGAAGAAGGCTGACGTAGTTGTGCTTTCTAGCTCTGGAACAGGAGGAGTTGATGCTGCTATGCAATCGATTCTCGATCCAGGGGACTCTGTCGTAATACCTGCTTTTGGAGAGTTCTCATCCAGACTGGGGGACTCGGCGAGGTACTTGGGAGCAAAGGTGATTGCGCCTGAGGCCAATCTTGGTGGACTGCCAAATCTTCAGAGCGTAGAAGCTTCGATGAAACAAGCCCCGAAGGTCAAAGCCCTCTGTGTTGTTTACAATGAGACCTCAACGGGAGTCACTTGGAGGAAGCTCAAAGAGCTCAAAGAGTTAGCAAATAAGTATGGTTCGCTCTTTATCGTGGATGCGATTTCAGTGCTCGGAGGCGATTTTCTGCCTGTCGATGAGCTAGGAGTAGACGTTTGCATCACGGGCAGTCAAAAGTGTTTGGCTGCTCCACCTGGGCTTGCTATACTGTGTTTCAGCGAAGAAGCTAGGAAGATCGTAATGAAGGCCAAGGATCCGAAGTCACAGTACTTTGACATTAAGAGATATTTCAAATACGCTGAATCAGGCGAAACACCATACACTCCGGCTCTACCTCTTTTCTATGCGCTTGACGAGGCGCTGAAAATAGTAAAGGAAGAAGGGCTCGAGAGGAGGATCAGGAGGCATGCAGTCTGTGCTAAGGCTTTCTATGATGCTTTCGAGTCAATCGGCATCTCGGCTCATTGCAAGAACTTGGAAGAACGTTCTCACACGGTTATAGGCATGGTGTATCCGAAAGGAATCGAAGACCAAAAATTCAGATCAATACTCTCTGAGAAATTTTGGATATTGATTGCTGGTGGGTTCGGAGCACTGAGAGGAAAGATGTTCCGTTTAGGTTGTATGGGCGAAGTAAACCAGCAAATTGTCACTGCCACGGTTAGCGGAATCGCAAACTGCCTGAAACTTTTGGGGTACGATTGTGATCCATCTAGGGCACTTGAAAGAGTGTGGAGTGCTCTTGGAGAGCCCACTTTCGACCTAAAATCTTAAACGATGCTTTCCGTGAGACTAGGGGTTATTACAAATGGCCCTCGAAACAGGAGCTCTCATTCTTGCCGACTACACGGCTAGAGTCAAAGATACAGGACAAATCTTCGAAACTACTCGCCGCGAAGATGCTGAAAAGGCAGGCATAGCTGATCCCACTCGGAACTATGAACCGAAGCTCATAGCCATTGGAGAACCAAGTTGGAGCCTTGTATTGAAGGCTGTCGACGAAGCACTTCAGAAGGCTGACCCAGGTCAGACAATAGATGTGGAATTGCCGCCGGAAAAGGCCTTCGGCCCAAGAGACCCAACAAAGCTATCAAGGATACCCATCCGAAGATTTGGTGAAAAAGCGTCAGATCTTTCAGTTGGAGCTGAAGTAGAGATCGATAATAGAGTTGGGATTGTAAGGCAGCTCGAATCGGGAAGGGCCCTTGTTGATTTCAATCACAGATTAGCCGGTAAAACGCTTGTGTACAACATCTTCGTGAAGGAAAAACTCGAAGATAGGAATGCAAAAATCGAGGCTCTAATAAAACGTAGGCTGCCTGTGGACAAGGAGAAAATCAAGTTTGAATCTGAGGGTGACTCTGGCCTCAGGATCTACATCCCTAACGAGATTTTTCTCTGGGAGGGGCTGCAAATAACGAAGCGAGGAATAAGCAACGATCTTTTCAAGTTCATCAAACCACTTGAGAAGGTAACTTTTGTAGAAACTTACGAAAACCCATCGAAGAAAGCTGAAGAGCAAGCCCCAGCTCAGGCGGCACAGAAGGAAGAGGAGAAAATCCTAGAAGAAGAAGAAAAGAAGCCTACAGCTGGAAAACCGCCAGAGCCCTCTGAAGGAGAAAGAAAGGCAGAGGCCGAGAAGAAAGAGGAGGAGGAGGAAGAGGAAGAAGCGCGGAAAACGAGCGAAAAGCAACCCAAGCCTCAAAAAGGGAAATCGAAAAGCTCAAAGAAAGGCGGAGGTAAGGCGGCTTCTTCGAAGAAAGCAAGACACTCCTGATGGCGAAGTGCCCAGACTGTTTCTCGTTTGAAATTCATCCCTACTAAGATTCTTGTCACTCCCTGCTCTCTCAAATGACTCTCGTTTCCTTAGCTAGGTTCCTTGCGCTCTCACTAGTTAGCTTAGCCTCGTCTAAAATCGTGTATCTCTCCTTTCTCAAGTTCCCCGCAAGGAGAAGAGCCTCTACAACCTCGTCCTCTGTTGCAGAGATCTCCTTCGCAGTAGTGGGCGCCCCAATTTCCTGAAGTGCCTCCCTAATTGCTTCATGATCAATTCCATGGAGCTTTGCCATCATTATCGTGCCAATCCCACATTTTTCTCCATGGAGTCCCTTTCCTGGAGCCAAAATCTCCATTGCGTGACTGAACAAATGTTCAGAACCACTGCATGGCCGACTGCTTCCAGCAATTCCTGCGGCCACTCCTGCGCTGATCAATGCTTCAACAACTACTCGCACACCTTCTAGCTCTCTCCTTCCTATGCTCATACAATTAGCGAGCACGAGATCTGCTGAGAGCATGGCTAGACTCGCAGCGTATTTTCCAAAATAGTCGTTCTTTCTCTTTGACGCAAGCTCCCAATCTCTCACGGCAGTTTTCTTTGAAATTAGGTCTCCGCAACCACTTGTAAGCAATCTAGGGGAAGCACTCGAAATGACTCCAATGTCTGCAATGATTGCCATAGGTGGTTTCGCGACGATCGAATATGGTCTACGAAGTCCCAAGACTGAGGCAAAAGGACTAGATATCCCATCGTGCGAGGCGCTAGTAGGAACACTTACAAATGGTAAGTTTGAGTTGAATGATGCAAGCTTTGCAACATCGATCGACTTTCCCCCTCCCACCCCAATAAGAAATGATGTTTTGCTTTCCTTTGCTATGTAAGAAATCCTTTCGCATTCGGAAAAGGAAGAAACCGATATCGTCTCCCATGAGAAACCAAACCCATGGTCTTTGTCTTTGAGGGCAGAACTCAGAGGGGGTTCAACGATCTTTCGTACATTCGGGCCAGAGACTATAAGTGCCGATCCCTCAAGGTGAAGCTCTTTCAAGATGCGTCCGATCTCGGGAAAGATATGAAATCCTATGATCACTCGCTGAGGGAGCTCCATTGAGTGGATAGACAATGTGGGATTCTCAACACTCTTTTTCTTTCTTTGTTCCCAAAATATGAGTTGATTTTACTTAGACAAGACGCTGATGGCCTGTATTCTTGGGCTTTTCGGAAGAGATGGCTAGGAAAGTTATTTAAATGACATCAAAGAAGATAGATTTCGCACCTGTAGAGTCTGGAGTTTTACTCTGCTTCGAGAACCCTCAGACATTCCGTTTCATCTCGTCCTTTTCGCCTTTTCGATGTGATTGTCTAAATTGTCAAGCGATTTCAAAAGTATGATTGGAAGAAGAATGGAATCCAAGCCGTATAATAGCGAAATGGACCTAAGGGATAGGGTCAACGCAATGAAGTATCACGGCACGACCACCGTGGCACTTTCCTGTCCAGACGGTGTGGTTCTCTGCACTGATACGCGTGTTACCGCGGGCTATCTTTTCATAGCCCATAGACGTGGGAAGAAAATGTACAAGATAGACAATCATGTGGGCGTGACCATAGCTGGAACAGTGGCGGATGCGCAGAATGTGACTGACACTCTCAAATATTACGCAAATATTTACAGACTCGAAAATATGGAACGAATCCCGATCAAATCACTTGCTCGTATCGCCGCAAATATTTTCTTTTCACAGAGGCTATATCCCTTTATTGCGGACTTTCTGATAGGCGGGGTCGACGAGAAGGAAGGCCCTTCGATATATAGCGTTGATTTTTTCGGCGCCCTAACGAAGGAAGACATGGTTTCAACTGGTAGCGGTTCTCCAGTCGCGTATGGAATTCTTGAAGACGAATATACAAAGGGCATGAAGGTTGAGGAGGCTATTCCAGTCGCGATAAGGGCAGTTAACGCGGCGATAAAGAGGAACGCAGGAACTGGAGATGGTTTCGATGTAGCTATAATTACAAAGGAGAGCGGCTATAGAGAGCTTTCATCTGAAGAAAAGAACAAACTTCTTGCCTCCGCCCTCGCAGGCAGTAATAGTAGAAATTAACGTTGACCGAACGTCAAAACGCACAAAGCGTAACAAGCACTATTCTGAATCATATTCCAGCCGAAGCTGAGATAACTAGGGTAGAGTATGAAGGGCCGAGGATTGCCCTTTACTCAAAGAACCCCAAGTTCCTTCAGCAGAATCGCTACATCGTGTCTGATGTAGTTAACATGGTCAAGCGGAGGGTTGTGGTCAGAACTGACAAGTCGATCCGCAAAGACGAGCAGGATGCTCAAGAGATGATAATGCAAAGTGTCCCCCCCGAGGCAGGAGTTGACAACATTTTCTTCGACGCAGCATTAGGAGAGGCTGTGATCGAAGCACTGAGGCCACTCCAGCTTTCCCCCGAAAAGGGGTTCAATGCTATTGAGCTTACTGACAAGACGGGATGGAAGCTTCGAATCAGGAAGAAGCCTCACATCCCATGCCAAAGCATCCAGAATGTGTATTACACACTCAAGCAAAGCGTTTCCGAGAGGAGCAAATTCTTCAGAGAGGTTGGAGAGAATATCTTTCGGCCGAGGCTCAGTTCTGAGGCGGAAGTTAGCCTGCTTACACTCGGAGCCTTCGAAGAAGTTGGAAGATCTTCGATAATCGTTCAGACTTCTGAAAGCAAGCTCCTGCTTGATTGCGGGATACATCCTGGCGCAAAGAATACTTGGAACGCCTACCCAAGGCTAGATTGGGCAGACTTTGAGCTAGACGAGCTTGACGCGGTTATAATAAGCCACGCTCATCTCGATCACACGGGTTTCCTTCCAGCGCTGTACAAATATGGATATGACGGACCGGTTTATTGCACTGAGCCAACTCTTCCTCTCATGACACTGCTTCAGGGAGACATGGTGAAACTCGGGCAGACTCAAGGAGCGAGGATGGTCTATGATCAACGCGACATAAGGGAAGTGATAAAACATGCGATCACGGTTCCTTACGGCTTGGTCACCGATGTCGCGCCTGATGTGAAGCTTGTTTTCAACAATGCTGGACACATACTCGGATCTGCAACCGTGCATCTTCACGTTGGCGAGGGTGCTCACAACATTGTATACACCGGCGATTACAAGTATGGAAAGACGAGACTTCTCGACCCAGCTTTTTGGAATTACAAGAGGGTCGAATCGCTGATAACAGAGTGCACCTACGGTGCAAAGGAGGACATAATGCCTCCACGAGAGGAGGTCGAGAGCAACTTCGTGAAACTCGTAAACGAAACACTCCAGAAGGGAGGAAAGGTCCTAATCCCAGTGCCCGCAGTTGGCAGAGCCCAAGAGATCATGCTTGTCATTGACCAGTATATGAAGCAGAAGAAGATGATCCAAGCTCCAGTCTTCATAGAAGGAATGATCTCTGAGGCTACGGCGATTCATGTGGCCTACCCAGATTACCTCTCAAAAGAGCTCAAATTCAGAATACTCGAGGAAGATGCGAATCCCTTCGCTTCAGAGTATTTCACTGTAGTGGAGCATCCAAGCAACAGGGAAGAAGCCCTTCGGGAGGGAGGTGCCATAATCATGGCGACTTCAGGAATGCTAGAAGGTGGTCCTGTGATCGAATACTTTTCCGAACTTGCCGGAGATGAGAAAAACAGAGTTCTCTTTGTTTCGTACCAAGTCCAAGGCACTCTTGGAAGAAGAGTGCTCGATGGCTCAAATCAAGTGAGCCTCTTGGGAGAAAACGGCAAAATCAGAATCATAGACATGAGGTGTAGTGTTAATCGAATCGAGGGTTTCTCAGGACACAGCGATTACAACCAAATCGTACGATTCATCCAAAAAATGCGCCCCAAACTTCAGCAGATATTTGTGAATCACGGAGAAAAGCGAAAGTGTGAAACTCTAGCTTCCTCACTTGCAAGGATGTTCAAACTTCCGGTTTATCACCCACGGGTTGAAGAAGCGATTAAGATTCGCTAGAATTTTAGTTAGCTCATGTTACAAAGGAAAAAAGTAGACAACAACCAACATCCTTCTTCATTCTCTCTTCACTTTTATGCTAATTCGAATAATTTGGGATAGATATCTAGCAGGAAGACACAAAACTTTCTGGCTTCATTAACTGGGTCAGGTGTCTACAGCTCTTTCTCCGCGCCAGATTCTTACCCTGGGCGGAGTTATGATTATTCTTTCCTCTCCAAGCCGGGCGATGTCTCCTCCCAAAGATGTGGCAAACACAGTGAGCTGCTCGACTGCATCCTTCAACTCTTCGACATTCTTCCTAGCAAGAGGAGTGATTTTCAAAATAACAATCGTATTGTTCTTCACATCATCCTTTACCCTGTCGATCTCCCTCTTGTCCTTGAGTGGAAATGCCTTGAGAAAGACTTCTGCCGTCGGGGCTTCTTGCTCCTGTTTTGACCGTTCTGGAACGGCCGATGAATCAACCAAAGCAAAGGAAGGCCTCTGTTTTCACCAGGTTCGAATTATATACAGAGGACTCGCGCCTTAAAAACTGTTATTAAATCCTACCTTGATTTTCGAACTTTTTCTAGTGAACTATCTGTTTCAGCGCTTCCCAATAGCGATCACCAACATAGTGTAGATTCTCAATTGCAGTCCCTCTTTGCATGTTCTCGACAATCTGACTTGATTCCAGCGCTCTTCCCACTGAGATGGCCTTTCCATACTTTTCCTCATGAATGACTACAAGGTCTGATTTCCGGAATTGACCACCGATTTTCACAATGCCTGGGCGCATCACGTTTGCACCGTTGCACACGAACTTTACTGCGCCGCTGTCGACGATCACAACTGGGAGGAGTGGAAGAACTTGCTCATCTCTGAGGAGAGGAACGTATCGAAGTGTTGAGTTTCCAGATTGAGCTACTTTGAGAAGAAAGAGATTTTCGCTTGTGTCAAATAGGATTGTGAAACTCGGATCTTCGTTTTCAGCGGCCTTGAGATCTGAGAGCTTTGTTCTTTTCCATCCAAAGCAATCGGATAGATTCTGGGCGAGTTCGTCGCGAGTTTTCTTTGAGAGATTGTAGATGCGCAAGATCGACCTTGTAACCTGGAATTGCCCTTGATAATGTAGATCAGTTGAAAGGGACAGTCAAATAAGGCTTAAAAGGTCTTCAAGAAAGATAATCTCGCAACTTCCCCGCTGACCGAACAATTCGGTCGGATAGGAAGAACAAAGCCCAAATTCTCGTGGAGGCGATTGTCTGTTTCAAAATGTCTCAGGACATGGCATCAAAGATTTTGGATGAAAGTGTTGGAAAGGTCGTGTTAATCAAGCTTAAAGGTGGGAAGATAATTAGGGGAAATCTTCAGGGCTTTGATATGCACATGAACCTTCTTCTCGAATCTTCTGAGGAAATTTTAGATGAAGGCAAAACCAATTCTCTTGGCACGATAGTGGTTCGGGGAGACAATGTCGTCATAATTTCGCCTCCACCCTCAACAAACCATTGAATGGCTCGAAAAGTCTGCTACGGGATAAGCAAAAAAAAGAAAGAGAAGGACTGTGCTATAGTTTCGCATCAATGTTTTTCTCTCGTAACTCTATGCGCACTTCCAAGCTTGTTGCGTTGTACCTTCCGGAGAAATTAGGAAAAGGCTATAGAACCGGTGCATTCGGGAACACAGAAATAGGGAGACAGAAAAAGGGGAGATTCGCACACATACGGTGATGAGATTATGCGCGGAACCTCTTCGATGGGGAAGATGGGTCGAAAGAAGACCCATATCAGATGCAGAAGATGTGGACACCACTCCTTTCATGTAAGGAAGAAAGTGTGTTCCCAATGTGGATTTGGGGCAAGTCCCAAAATCAGAAAGTACTCTTGGATGAGCTACTATCGTGGATAAAACGTCGAAAAGATTAGGGTTACAGGAGTCTGGGGCTTGTCAAAATGAAAGACTCAAGGGAGTAGAACGGAAAGGCGTCCTGACAGCTTGTCTTCAGAAGAAGTAGCTCTTGTGTTGGGCGCTGCTGCTCTGGGTGCGGCCGCCGGATCAGTTGCTATCTACCTATATTCCAAGAGATCGAGTAAGTCGGTTAGCCTTTCGAACAATGGATCAAGATCCGAGCTCGATAGAGTAGGAGGAGTTGGCGAAGGCAACGATGCAGAAGACGCAAACCCATCTTTTTCTTCCTCTGCCAACCACAAAATAATGGGCAAGATTGTTGGTGGAGAGTCAGGGCAGAGACTGATACCAAAGCTCGAGCTAGAAAGGAGCAAGAGGGAACTTAAGACTCTCCAGCTTGAAAGAGAGCTTGTCTCATCAGCTATTACTAGACTATACGAAGCAGAAGCTGCTCGAGAGATTACTAGAGAAGAGCGCGAGATACTGAGTGAGAAGTATAGAGGTGAACTTCTCGCGATCGATGAAAAAATTCAGAAGATTGGCGCACTCGTCGAGATTGGCGATCTTGAAATGTTACGCGATCAGCTGCTGAGACTGGTTACTCAAAAGATCGAGGCTATCGATAAAAGACTTGAGAGAACCAAGGCTCTTGTTGAGCCGCTGCTTGCTGATCTCTCAAAGAAGAACCGACAAGAGATTGGAATGGAGAGAACAGAGACAAAGGCAATAGAGATAAAACAGCCGCATGTACCCGATATTTCTGATCTTATAAAAAGTCCGGGACAACAAAAGGTAGACCAAACTCCAAGAGGCGAAGGCGATGTTGCTTCTCTGCCGCAAGATTCCAACGAAGAACACCAATCAAAAGTCGAAAGCGTGGTTTCCAGCTCTGGTTCTTCATCAGAAAGCGAGATTACGGTTGAGAAGGGTAAGCTCGTTGATCTGGAGAGCGGTCAATCTAACTCGAAGAGATCCAGAGAAGCTTCCTCAAGGAAAGCAGAGGAGCTTCAAAGAGAAATCCTTGAAGCGCTTGAGAGACTAGAGAAATTGGATGTCGAAGATACTTGATCTCAAAACACGGCCAAGTTTACTCGGAGAGCCTCGAGAAAGCTGCGTCTTCGATCGTCTCCGAACACTTGGTTCGGGGTTTCATCGTGGGTCTTGGGAGTGGATTTGCAGTTTCGAGATTTGCGGCCGTATTGGGGGCTGCCATTAAGCGCAAAGAGCTTGAAGTGAGCGTAGTCCCTTCATCGATGCAAGCTTGGAGGCTTGCAAGAGAAAATGGCATCTCCCTATATTCTGATTCTTCTCACTGCCCGCCAAGCTTGGATGTGTGTGTGGACGGTGCTGATGAAATATCTATTGCCGACAGATCTATGATAAAAGGAGGCGGTGGGGCGCTTCTAAGAGAGAAGATACTCCTCTCAAATTCGAAACTTTCATTGATTTTGGCTGATGAATCAAAATTCGTTACGATGCTCAGCCGACCTGTACCGCTAGAAGTAATCCAGTTCGCCTGTCTTTCTGTGGAGAAAGTCGTGACCGAAAGATTTGGAGCAAAGCCAGCCCTTAGGTCTCTAGAAAAGGGGTATCCATACTTCACTGAATCTGGCAACGTCATACTCGATTGTGATTTCCCGCAAGATGTGATCGGTAAGGCTACAAGCTTGGAAAGAGAGCTGAAGCAGATCCCGGGAGTCGTAGAGACCGGTATCTTCACATGCAAGGTCGACAAGTTCTACAGAGCAAGAAGGGATGGTCAGTTCGATGTGCTTTGAGCAAAACTGATCCTATGCTTGCGGTTGTAAGAATGCAATAGCGCATTTGTTATTTCTCCTGCGATTTTCAGCATAAGTGGTCTGTCGGTCATTAGGTTTCGAAGAGACCTTCCTCCCAATTGATTTCCTGCCTCTTCTTCACCGACTTTTGCGACAAGCTTGATTAGATTCGTATTTTTTATCGAGTCTATCGCATTTCTCCATCCATATGCTTCTCTTGCTGTTGCAATGTGAGAAGTACTCTTCCAAGAAGAAAGGTTCTGAGGGGAAGTAAAATTTGTTTCTTCGTTTAGGAGGCAAACGAGCCTATCCATTGCACTCCACATTTCACGTGATCTTTCGTTTGAAAGAGGAATGTGACGCTCCGAGTCACAGAAGATTGCAAAGAGATCAGCTTCGCTCAATTCTTACGAATGACACCGATTGCTCGAGAGTATTTTTCCTTTCAGATCAGCTTTCTATTTTTTTGCATTACTCTAGCTCTTTTTCTCAATGTATCTTTTACGTGTCTCATCGAAAGAGAGGGGGAGAAAGAAGGCTAGGATAAATTTTCATCGACGATAATCTTACAGTCAGCTTGGAGAGCCGTTTCTCGATCTGATGAATCTTAGGATGATGGGAAGTGTGAATATAAGAAGCAAGGCCTCAGGATAGTTATAGACGATTGCTATGCCTATTCCAACGAGTGTAACTCCGACAACAACCAAGGCAATCACTTTTTCTCTTCTACCAATGCGGAAGAATCTGGCTTGGTTTCCAGGCCTTTCTCCATCGAAAGTTGGCCCGTCAGGATAAACTGGTCGTGGTCCATGCTTCTCCTTCTCACTCTTCCTTCTCCAGTATCTGTAGTAGTCTTCGTTTTCATATCTCGGCCTTGAAATTCTGCGATCGAGCAGATAGAAGCCCCAGACTACGAGAAAGATTGCTCCTCCAAAGATTAGCAAAATTATTGGCGTGATGAGACCGATCAAGATTTGATCACAGACCTGTAGGTTTTAGAGAACATGTATCTCTTCAGGAATGCCCATCAATCGTCAGCAATGTCATTAATGACCGATTTCTATGGATAAGGGTTTTGCCAGATCCCATTCAAACTTTGAGAAAGATCCCTTGAAAAGCTTGAGGAACAATCCTGGCGGCTAGCGACTGAGTGAAGCACTTCTCTCAATCGAGCTGCTACACGTTCGCCTTGGGAAGTCGGGCATTGAAGGATGAAGTAAACGAAGAGATGTTTTTTGGCAGCTGCTTTGTCGCCGAGCGCGGGCCACTCCTTTGGAAGCTAAAGAGGCGGTAAAAACGATTCCCCTTTTGATCTTCGCTAAAGCTCTTGCTCAAAGACAGGCTGTCAAGAGGAAGAACGTAGCAAGTTTCCTATTTTCAAATCAAAGGAGAAGCTACGTACTAGAAGGCTGAAATTAACTTTTCCAACAATTAAAGTTGGCGAACAGACATTGTGGCTTCTATGAAGTCTTTCCTTGGTAATATTCGGAAACGAACACGAACACGACTAAAATACAAAAAAGCCAAAAATAAGAAGCAGAGTAGAGCAGATCGATATGTCTCAGAAAAAATCATTACGAGAATGATGTGGAAAAATTGAGTTAAAGAAGTTGTAAAGTGTTGAATGATCTCCAAAAATGCGGCAACTAGGAAGCTGGTAAGGTGGAATATTCGCCGCTGAAACAGTTCGCTATCTCATAGGGCTCTCTGAATCCCTTCCTATCCTTAATTCAATCATCATTGAATAAATCAGAGCATCATCAATAGCTTTGGAAAGATCAACACTCCGATCCCTAACGCGATGAAGCAAGATCCAAGCAAACCATTGAACAAGGGTGTGCCTTTCACCAAAATCTTTTCAAGCGCAATGGTCGCAGCCAGCGCGGCCATGACAGGGATGCTCATCGCTCCGACGGCGAGCATTACCAACATGAAAGCCCAGCAACAGCCAACGCAGTACATCCCATGTCTTAGACCCATTTTCATCGCACCAAGGGCACCGCTGGTGTAGTGCAGAGCAAAGAAGCCTATCGGCGAGACACATTTTGAAAGGCAAGCCCTCTTGAGCGATGTGAACTGGTAAACTCCTGCAAACGCAAGCAATGCGCTGGATGCTAGAATTGAAAATCGAGCAAAAATTGGAAAGTTTCCAAAGGCTCCGACGAGTATTGATATCGCCAAAAAGAGCAGTATACCAAGTAGCGCATATACAATGAGATAACCACCCAAAAAGAGCGGTGTTCCAGTAGCTCTTGAAATACGCCCTGATGATTCTTGTTTAATCACGATCCTGTTGTAAAAGAGAACTATGGGGATCATAGCTGGGAACATCATAGCTATCATCCCAATAATCCAAACTGTTTCGAAGATCGTAATCGAAGTAAGGGAGGGAGAAGAAACTACAGAAACAACCCCAGAAAGCATGCCTGCGGACTCGGGAGGGGTCATCATCATGGTCAGAGGTATCAGGTAATATGTGGCGATCCATGCGACTATTGCCGAGCATACGAGTGAAAGCGAGATTATTAGGGCGAGTCTGTCTCGAACAAATATTGGACTTCCTGATTCCCTAGAAGATGTCAATTTGTTTTTCACACGTTTTACCTGCCCAGTTGAGCTAGTTACCACCATGCTCGACTGTAGCATAAAATGCTGTTTTGCCTGGCCATGCATATTTTAGCCCATCCGCAAAGACTGAGAAAACCTTGGTGGCAGTAACGTTCTCCTCACGCGTAAGAAGCCCGTCGGGAAGCAATATCTTTGCTCGTACTTCCTTGCCTGTGACAGGATTCCTCATAGGTTGCAAGGCAACTCTAACTTGCTCTCCAACCACAACCTCTGATTCTGATGCATTTGATTTCCATTCGATCGGCACAAAGGATGTTTCGAGCCACTTGTCGATTGTAGGAGCAAAAATAGGCCATGGTTTCCCTCCGAGTTTACCTTTCAACATCCTTTCCATCAAGTCTCTTAATTTGGTTGAGGCCTTTTCATCGATGAATAATTTCGCAGTTCCACCCCCAAAATGCAGAGCTTTAGGCCAGCTTGCCATGTATGCAAATGATAATCCATCAAGCGAAAATCCGCCAAGATTTCCTTTCTTAACGTTCAAGAGCCAGCCCCCTTGGCAGAATCCCAGTGTTGGAGGCTGATTGAATGTGCAGGGACATCCCCAATCACAGCTGCAAGGAGTAATTATCTCGGCTTTGTAGCCCCACTTGGTTTGAGGCATGAAGAAATTCAGGTCTTGAACATCGCGGGGAAACCGATACGAAAAGGTTTCGTTCAAAGAACGAGGAAGAGGACTGAATTCGTTGCTCGACTCCTGCGAGAAGCAGCTAGACTATAGATGGCAAGGCAAGTTCATGAAGCATTTTTCTCCTCATCTTGCTTACATAGTTGAAATCTTCGTTCCAAGACTGCCTTTGTAACAACTGGTGGGAAAAACATTATATGACATACGTTATAATACTGAGGCAAGTCCACAAATGTCATATAAAGCTCCAGATTTGCCAGCCGAGAAAGTAACTCCAGAGCTAGTGAGGGACGAGCTCCTATCCTGCTTTGAAAGTGCCAACCGAGAATTTGCAAAGATCCTGAATCAACCCACGAGTGACGAAGCGCTCCGAGAACAAGTCAAGCAATTCGTTACCAGTGTCTTTGGAAAATGCGGCGTGAGCTTCGACAGTCCTTCCAAGGAAGGAATCGTCCTTGCAATAAACGAGTGCAAGAGAAACGCTGAAGCAATGATGGGGCCAAAAGGATCAGAGATAATCAGACATCACTATCAAGAAATGATGAAACTTGTTGAAAAGCTTCCAGATTAGGTTTTGAATTGCGCCTCTTTGAATTTTCGCCCTTCGAGGAGAAAAATCATTGCGACGAGTTGAACCAAAAGGGCGAAGCGTAATGTCCTTACGAAGGCTCTAGACCCCAGTCTCACTTGTTGAGCCCAGGAAAAGAAGAGGAAGAAAAGGATGAGGGAGAGAAAAAGAGAACTCCTCCCCCCTATTCGCGCTGTTGTCCTACTTTTCTCATTCTTCGCGATTGAATTTGTCTTCTAGTCTTCACCAGCTCCAGTACTTGTCTCTCCTGCCCCTGCGCCTCCTCCCTTGCCGGGTGGAGTTGATGGCTCTTTCATCTTTCCTGCTGCTATCACATCATCTATTCTCAGTATCATAGAAGCAGCTTCAGTAGCAGACTTGATTATCTGCTCCTTGACAGCAGAAGGCTCGTATACTTCTTCAGCTTCCAGATCCCCAACCTTGCCTGCAAGAACGTTTACTCCGTACCACTTCTTCCCCTGACCGTGCTTTGCTCTTAGTTCTACTTGAGTGTCAATTGGATCCATTCCTGCATTTTCAGCTAGAGTTAGAGGTATTGATTCAAGCGCATCTGCATACTTTTGCACTGCAAGCTGCTCTCTTCCTGAGAGAGAGTTGGAGTACTCCCTAACTTGATAGGAAAGTTCTGCCTCTGTCGCTCCGCCACCCACGACAATGGCTGGATGCTCAATCACATCCTTCACAACCATTATCGCATCGTGCATGCTCCTCTCAGCTTCGTCTGTGACTCTCTGAGTTGCTCCTCTTACGAGTATTGTTGTTGCCTTTGGATTCTTGCACCCTTCGACGAAGACCCACTTGTCTTCCTCGACCTTGCGCTCTTCGACTAGCTGAGCCTTCCCAAGATCTTTCTCCGAGAGGTCATCCAAGCTAGTCACAACTCTACCTCCAGTTGCCTTTGCAAGCTTTGTCATGTCAGACTCTTTGACTCTTCTCACAGCAAGGACGTTGTTCTTCGCAAGGTAGTGCTGTGCAATGTCATCTATCCCCTTTTGACAGATGACTACGTTTGCTCCAGTTGATACAAGCTTGTCAACCATCCCTTTGAGCATTGCATTCTCCTCATCAAGGAACTGCTTTATTTGAGATGGATCATTGATGTTTATCTTTGCATCAAACTCTGTCTTTTCTATCTCTAGTGGACAGTTGATGAGTGCTATCTTTGCATTCTCCACTCTCTTTGGCATACCTGCGTGAACTACTTCCTTGTCTAGAACTATTCCTTTGATTAACTGAGTTTGTCCCAATCCAGCACCTGGCTTTTTCTCGACCTTGACATCATCAATATCCACTCTGTATCTATCGCCGACCTTCTCAGCCACAGAAAGAAGCGCTTCAACTGCGAGATCTGCAAGCTTCTGAGCATCTCTGCTGACGAGCTTCGAAGCCATACTAGTCATCGCAATCTTTCTAAGCCATGTTTTGTCGTTTGGAGAAACTTGAATTGCAATCTTGTTCAAGGTTTCGAGTGCTTTGTTGGCAGCCCTTCTGTAACCATCCACAATTATAGTTGGATGAACATTGTCCTTGATAAGCTCCTCAGCATTCTCAAGTAGAGCTCCAGCTAGTACTACAGCTGAAGTTGTTCCATCTCCAACTTCATTATCTGTAGTCTTTGAAATCTCCACAAGCATCTTTGCAGCTGGATGCTGGATGTCCATTTCCTTGAGCATCGTCGCCCCGTCGTTTGTGATTGTGACATCTCCGAGAGTATCGACAAGCATCTTGTCCATTCCTCGTGGACCAAGACTAGTCTTGACGAGCTCCGAAACAATCTTGGCAGCGAAAATATTGTTCCGCTGAGCCTCTCTTCCTCTAGATTCAGAAGAGCCTTCTTTCAGGATAAGAACAGGCTGACCCGATTGGGTCACGGCCGGAATTGCTTGCTGTTGACTCATTTCCCTTCTTCACAACCTCCTTCGTAAGCAATTTCAACCATAAGAATTCACAAGCCAAGAAATATTTCAAAATTTCGGAGTTCCGATCTGTCAAAACATGCGTGAAAAGATGGGAGACTTATAGGCTTGAAATCTCGTAGCCGCTTTCGTGAGGGGAAGAAAGACGGTGTTCTAGGTCTCTAGAAATGAAGTCTAAAGAGTTTGAGGAAAAATCATGAGAAAATTTTTACAACTTTTGAACCTTATCTACCTCAACTCTTTGTATTTCGATACGGACTGGTTGGGTTTCTGTTTCGTCTGCTTTTCGGCGAAACTGAAAAGTGGCCACTTCTGACGACTATGATTCTCCTCTCTTCAACAGGGCACATCGTGTTATTTTCGAGTTTTTGTCAATTTTATTTTCTGCCGACTTGTTGATTATGGATTGTCAAATTCGATAAAATCCTAGCAGACCCTAAACTAAGAATGGGCCGGACCGGATTTGAACCGGCGACCTCGTGATCACTGCGACTTACTTATCAGTCACGCGCTCTAATTACACCGGACCTCAGGAGGCATTTCATTTGAGATTCGAGTCCATGCTGAGCTACCGGCCCGATACAGACTAAGAATAGATCGAAAGAAACAAGTTCTTCGCTTTTCCCATCTTTGGGAAGAAACTGCATGCTTTCATGGTTTTTTAGTCTTCCCATTTCTACAGCGTATGGCGAAGAGGAGACTTCTCAAACCTTTACAAACAGAAGAGGAGAGAGAAGAAGGCCTTTTGGGATGATTTGTTGGTGCATATACCCCCTCTGTTTCTTGCTTCGTAAAAAGAAAGGCCAAATCTTCCCTAACGAATATTCATTTATCAAAGGAAGAGTAACAGAAAAGAAAGTACGCTCAAGATCAAAAATATCAGACTGATTTTCTGGGCTGGTAGTTCAGTGGTAGTAACGCCCGCCTCGCAAGCAGAGAAAGATCGCTAATGCAGTGAATATCACCAACGTTGCCTCTGCAGGGAGGAAGACACGACGCCGGGAGCGCGGGAGGTCAGGGGTTCAAATCCCCTCCAGTCCAAATCTAACCGCGATCTTTCAAACTGAACGAACTACTTGTGTCAACTGATTGACCAAATGCGAAACTTCCTTCTCATCGTTGTAAAAATGAGGTGATATCCTGAGAAACTTTCTCTTTCCGATCTCCCTTTCGGCCACGGTGATTCCAGTTTTTGAAAGTGCTTGAACTATATCTGTTGGCTTGTAGCGAGCTGTATCGAAGGCAATTATGCTTGTCCTGAGCTTATCGTCTGAGCTGCTGATGAGCGAGAATTCCTTTGTTCCATCTAGGATTTGCTCCGCTATCAATTTGGAAAATAAGAGATTCTTTCTTCTAACACTTGCAAGCCCGAAGTGTTGCAACACATCTATTGCAGCCGACAGTCCGTAGAGGTATGCCCAATTTCGAAAGCCTTCTTGTAGCCTTGCAGCCGGAGGCAGCCCCAACTCTGAATACGAGCCAGAAAAATCGTAAGAACACGAGTTCGGTCCAAAGTTGAGAGGCTCGAGCAAGTTTAAGGACTCCTCCTTGCAGTAAAGGAAACCCAGTCCGAGAGGGCCACAGAGCCATTTCGCTGCAGTACCTGCTGCAAAATCGCAGTCAATTGAACCAATATCGACATCAATGTTTCCAACCGATTGCGATATATCGAGAAAGAAAAGAGCTCCTCTTTCGTGTGCGACCTTTCCAATTTCACGGGCGGGGAGTATCGTTCCATAATTGTAAAGCACATGACTCACGACGACGAGCCTTGATCTAGCTTCCTTGAGGACAGAATCTAGCTCTGAAAGATCGGGGAGGCCTATGTCATCTGTCTTGAGAGAGTAAATATTCACGCCTTTCGCGCGGGCGTAGTAAATCCACGGGATGTAATTTGAGGGATGCTCACTCGGCCCGCCGCGAATGACGACCGAGTCTCCCCTTGAGAATTTGAAGCCATTTGCCACGAGATTGATGCTCTGGGTCGCGCTCTCCGTGAAGACTATGCATTCAGGGTTTCCTGAGTTAATGAGATCCGCAAGTTTCTTTCTACATTCATTCGACTTTGCTTTGAATTCACGATAAAATTCGTCATCAGGCCCTCTTTGAGAGTATTCCTTGATGGCTGAGAAGATTGCTTCGATCGCGTCTTTGCTCATCGGAGTGTATGACGCATTGTTGAAATACGCTCTTGTCCTTTTGATGGGAAACTGTTTCCAAAGCCATTCGGGGTTGAGACGGTCATCGAAACTTTCTTGTTGCGCATCCATGTTCAAGGCAGGGTTCGAGAAAGCATTTAAACGAAATCAGCACTTGTCTTTGAATATCTTTCTCAATTGGGCTCGTCGTCTAGCATGGTTAGGACACCGCTCTGACTGCGGGATTGGAAAGAAGGAGCTTGCTAGTTCCTTTTCAATCTTGGTGTTGATTTTAGTTGTAGGATCCCGCAAGGAAACGGCGGGGGTCGTGGGTTCAAGTCCCTCCGAGCCCATCCGTAATTATGCTCAAACTCGGGACTCGTCACTATGGCCCTTCAGAAATCGTAGATGCAGCTGAACCTCCTACTTCTCAAAGCTGATTATCTCTCACAATCAGCAACAATAATAATCCAACCTTCTATTCCATCTCCGAGAGCTGAATTAGTTGGCCGCTGTTGAGATAGAACATCAGACCGAGACTGAGAAAAATAAAGCCCTAGTTCGCAGGTTCTATGAAGAGATTGACAGGGGGAATATCGGGATACTCGACGAGTTACTCGCTGAAGGCTACATCGACCACAGCCCTCCGCCTTTCCACGTTGATCAAGCTTCAGGTCGGGAAAGAGTGAAGCTCGATTTCAAAGTGTTTTTGGAAGCAACGCCTGGTTACCATCACATTGAAGACCAGATCGCCGAAGGAGACAAAGTGGTCACTCGCATGACCTCCTATGCAAAACACACCGGTGATCTTCCTGGCGCGCCGAGGACTGCGAACGATATGAAAATGACGTCGATTACGATACATCGCATAAAGGACGGCAGGATAGTCGAAAAGTGGTCTGAAAAAGACATGATTTCCTTCCTACAGCAGATAGGCAAAATGCCCCCGGGATTCGCAAGTAATCAGTCCTAACCCAGATTTGCCAAAACGTGGCACACGAAGCTCAAAGGATTAGCGTGGCTGTTCTGGCAAATTTCCCAGTCTCATATTGTTGAAATAGAATGTATCCACTTCTAATTTTCAAGACAAATTGATTCGATTTCACGAGGGTGAAATAGTTAGTTTTTTCTTCACCTTGTCAGAGCGCCTAACCTTGAGTTAGACGCTCGGCCTGGGCAATTATACTTCGTACACATCTCCGGAGCGAGGTGCTAAGTCGCCTGTCTCCTGACAACGATACCTTCCCCTCTTTGAATCCATACAAGAATTTCTTTTTTCGGCATCAGCGCTTCACATGCGTGTTCAGGGACAGCGGCCCTATCACCTCTGAGCAGGATTGTCAGCCACGTCGTCCATATTCGCAAGGGAATCTATTTAACATTGTATATACAATGTATAGACATGAGTGATGAACTCGTTACAATTCGGGTCCCCAAGGATCTCAAGAGGCGCATGAGAATGAGTAAGTTGAACTGGAGTCAAGAGCTCCGTACCGCGATCGAGCAAAAACTCGCGGCGGACCATAGAAAACGGGCTGCCCGAGAGCTTGACGCGATACTTGTTTCAATCAAACCCGGCTTTGAATCCGGTCGAGCGATAAAGGAGACGCGCCGGTTTGGCTGACTCCATCCTGGTAGATGCCAGCGTCGTGGCCAAATGGTTCAACAGAGGGGAACCCAACGGAGAAGAGGCCCTGTGGCTTCGGACCTCTTGGATCGAGCAAAAGATCGAGCTTTTCGGCCCATCGCTGATACTTTACGAAGTCTGCAACTCCATTTGGAAGAATCCTAATCTCGATCGAGATCGAGCAGCGTCTCTGGCTAGGCTCGCAATAAGACTAAGACCTACCACGATCGAAATTACAGAAGAAGAATCGGAAGAAGCTATGAGGCTGGCCAAGAAAAGCAAAGTCACATTCTACGATGCCGTCTACATCGCGCTTTCGAAATCTCATAAATGCCCGCTGGTTACCGCGGATAATGACCAGCTCGAACTGGCTAGGGGTTACTCATCATCGATTCACATTAGCAAAATAAAGAACTTGCTTAGAACTTGAACCCAAAATGAGTTCAAACACTTTGAGCCTATGTTACTATGCTTATTCTATATGGCGTTTAATACTGCAGACCGCCAATAACGACAGCGTCCCATCGTTATGCAGAAGATTCCTTATAGTTTCGGCTAATAGCCTTCTAACAATCAATCTACAGTCAAAACAAAGATAGCGCAACTCAATTCTCTAAAGCAAGTTTCAAACACAATCTTAGAATATTTCAAAAACAAGAAGATAATCCCTGTTATTTCTTACAGATAGTGAATTGATGGTTGCCATAATTATTGCAAATGAGGCTCAATATTACGCACAACATCCAAGACGACAGGCCCCATCCTCATTAGGCTCGATTGAACTGAGCTTTACACACGGAGCCTCGGGCCAAATCGGAAGAATTAATGGTGTAGCCACGGCGAAGCTCTCACTTGCAGATTGTTTTGCTCTCGCTCTCGCAAAGGCTGAGAGCGCATTACTGATAACTACTGATGGCGAACTTGCTAGAATAACAGACGTTAGGGTTAGGCACATTAAAATCTGATCTGAATCTGGAAGTTCATGCTATTGTCTACTTTTTTGTTTAATCAAGGGAGAACTTGAACGCGATTTGTGGTCGAGTCCCTCGGAGCCGAAGCAGTCTTTCAAAGATATTGCTGACTATTTAGCTCTGCCGTTAAGTTAGGATTCTCCTTGTGGCCGAAAGGCCAAAGGCCTGGAGCCCGCTCTCCTTCTATCTCGATGCACAATGTTAGAAAGGGAACGAACTCCGTACGAGATAATCTACTACAGCGTATATCTCATTTTCGAAGGACTGTCTCTTCGAGCCTGCAAAAGAGCCATAGAACCGTTTGTCAGAAGGAGCCATGTAGCGATATGGCAATGGTGCCAGGAGATTGGCTCTAATGAGAAGATGCACAAATTGTTCAGGCTGGGAAGGGAGCGGATCAAGATATTTGCAATCGACGAAACTGGTGTCAAGGTTGCCGGAGAGGCCGCGTATCTCTTTGTGGCTTACGAACCCTTCGTGAACAGGATACTCGGGCTGTATTTCGCATGGAATCCGAGCTCAATCTCCGTGGAGATGTTCCTAAAAGATCTAATCAGGAAATACGGCCGCCATCAAGTTTGGACAGATGGTGCAGAGTGGTACTCCTCGGCATGCACGTCTATGAACCTCAAGCACCATGTCTACATGCACGGGAGCTGGCTCTGGAAGGTCATGGAGAGACAGATTGAGAAATTAAAAGACAGAACCGAATCGTTCGACGATCTCTTCCCGTGCAGGAGCTACGGCGAAAAATGCAGGTTCAAACACGTCTTCAACTGGCTCAACCTCTTCTGGCTCCATCACCAGGCGAAATATCAATTGTTACTCAGAGGACTCAAGGAGATGATGATAACTTAACGGCAGATATTTAGCCACGCACAAGGCGGACTAATCAAGAATTCAGCTCAAAAATGCTGACTGTGCAGCAAGTTCCCGGAGTAATCAGCCCTACAGTCAGGTGCCTGCGTTTGCATCCACAACTCTCTCTGTTTTTCATTAAGGATAGAGGAGTTCTTTTCGTGCCGGAACTCAATACCTGCTTGTCAACTTTCATTTCACTTTTGCATATCAGGTCGCAGTGAGCGCTGATCTGTATCCTCTAAGCGCGCTCCTTATTCTGGAGATCAAGATAGGATGGAATAAGTGCGGGATGTGTTCTCTTCTTACGCGCCTCGTAAGCAATACTAGAACAAGCGCTGGCACTCAACACATTGTTTAACAGTATCTGGTAGTGAGGAACTGTGGGCTACCATGATCAATAGTTTGAGCCGAATTGAGGTGTTCAGCGATCATCTTGTTCAAAAGGGCTCAAGCTAAGCAGTGAAGATATGAAGTACATCCAACAATTGGTACAAATACGAGAAGAAGGAATTTTTCATTTGGCAATCCGAGGCTAGGCAAAGGCGAAGCCCAAATTCTGTAGCTCGAGAATGCAATATATGCGTATAAGCATATTTATCAGTTTGATGACCAAGGTTGTATCACTCTTCGCGAAGGCGTATCGATCGCTAAAAAAATGAAAAGAGAAGATGAATCATTCTCAGACGTTCGTTGTGCTGACATTTTCCGAAGAAGAAAAGAAAGAGTCTATTCTGCGGTTTCCTGGGACGTGGAAGGGTGACGATATTGATGAAGTCTTTAAGATCATAATGAAAGACAGGAAGGGTGCAACCTCAAGAAAGCTCGAGATTTGAAATGGTTGTTCTCGACACAAACATTATGGTTTCTCTTTTGAAAGACGAAGAAGGGGCAAAGGAGAATATAGGTTATCTCGAGAGATTCGGTTAGAGAATTTCGTTCACTCCTGTCACGGTATATGAATTTCTTAAGGGCGCTCGAATTTTATCTAGATCACCGGAGAATCTGGCTAGGAACAAGGGACCTTGTTTCTAACCTACAGGTCCCAAGTTTTTCTGTCAGGGTGTGCGGAAGAAAAGGTTCGAAGGTACACAGGGAATTCTGACAGAGAAGCAAGATGGCTGCAGAATTTGATATCCTCATAGCTTCAATTGTAAGGACATTCGATATTATCCAGCAGATAAGGACGAAGATTTTCCAAAGCAATCCGCGAGCCTTTACAGGTATTCACTATCACTAGAAGCCAAAAAGAGGAATCCAAAGTAATCTACCTGTAGGAAGTTTGTGTTTGAACGCCTTTCTGATAACCAAGTCCGTCGGAAATTTCTCTGGTTTCTGATGTTGCTTGCCATTGAAAAGAGAGAAGACTCTTGGATTATAACTTGAAATAATTTGCACCTAGTAGATCAGGTTCTTCGTAAAGATCTTCAGTCTTACTTTGTCCGACCAAATCGGTTCGATGTTTCTCCTGTTTCAAGAAATTCTCCGAGCTCAAGTAGTACATGATTACAAGAAGAAATAGGACTGGTGGGCTTCCTACATCTGTGGCAGTACCGTTTAACAGACCTCCCATTCCCATGCAGAATACCCAGACAAACCCAAGCCAGACAGCTGCCACAGGTATTGTGATTCGTGCTTGTGCGCGTAGCACTAATGAAGTGGCGACACTCACACTTGCCAAGATTTCAATGAGATTAGCTAGAACAGGGTTCAAGGCAAAGTAACTTGCGAATTTCACGATGATAGGAGCAAATGTGGAAGGGGCAGAACCAGAAATGACACTTTCAGTGAAGATGGAAAATTGAACCCGCGGATCCCAGAATTCAGGTAATAATTGCATGAAGCCACCGATAGCAAAGATAACGATTGCGCCCAACCGCGATGCTTCTTCCATGTAGGATTTTCTTTTTAATGAAAGAAGCAAAAACGCAGAGATCAGCACATAAATGATAGCTGGGCCAGGGAAACCTGTCATTATCGTATCCGGATACCTTAGGTTCAGCCGAACAATGGTTAAGCTTGTGATTCCACCCATCCCTTCACCTATAATCCAAACTAGCATCCCCCATGTTATGCTCAGCAAATTTCCCACAATTAGAGCAGCTCTTCTTGGAATGAGCAAGAGAGTACCTATCAAAAATTCCAAGAGGGAAAAGATGAGATTGTAATACAATGAGTAAGGAATTATGTACTCTGTCAGCAGTGTGAGCAGGTAGCTATACATGGGCTTTGGAAGTTCCGAAATTGAACTCTCGATCGCACTAACCCAGAACACACGAGAGAACATGTAGGGCTGAAGCTGTAATAACCCATCTAGGAGCCAAAAGGCTCCAATCAGCTTGCTCGCCCAGACCACGCTGCGATATAATTTCAAACTAGAAATCTACAATTGCTCTTCTGGCAAAGAGATGGAGAAAGTTATCTTCTTCTGACGGCTAAAGCTGCAACAATCAATGCTATCACTCCCACTGCTATCCCACCAAAGGCAAACTCTCTTGCGAAGTTATCGGAAATCTGTGTGGATGAAGATTGTGAAGTAATCTGTTGGGTGGATGCTTGCGAAGAACTTTGTTGTGAGATTACTTGCGTAACAGACTGTCCTTTAGGCAACACGTCAACGTAGCCAACCATTCCCATCTCGTTGTGAATCAAACATTGGATCGTGTAAACGCCTGGTTTGCTGAAAGTTAGGACGTAGCTCTGTCCATAGGCCAATGGGCCTGAGTTATAATAATTCGATGCATTCAGTACTGAGTTGTTGCCAACCATTTCCAACGACTGCGGGGTGCCGAAGGCAGGAATTTGCATACTGGGAGGCACGTAAGTCACCGTGTGAACATCATTTTGCTCAAGCTCTTTCCAAACGACCTTGTCTCCAACATGGATCGTTATTATGCTAGGCAGGAATCCCATAATCCCGCCATTGTTTAGAGCTATGTCTCCAGTTGCGAGTGTGTTACCTGAAGCAGAATTGATATCAATGAACAATCCAAAATCGGGGAGTGCAATAGAGTTGTACGCTACAAGCGTCAAGTTTTGGTGCACCGTGAAGGTGGTCGAGAATGTGGTTGCGCTTGGCACAAATGTTCCCAAATTGATGGGTGAATAACCATTTGCCGCACCGTACTGACTCGATCCAAAGAGAAGTTGAGCAGAATAGGATTGCCCAGCTTTCAGCCCCGTCAATGATAGGTTGACTACGGATGAGCTGGGGCTTGCTACTTGAACAGTTATGTTGCCAGAAACACCAGAACCAGAAACTGGAAAGACACTAGCCATCGTGGTTTCGGAAGGCTGATAACCAGCAGCGACGGTGTAAACCGATGTATTATCAGGATTCACAGATGTTAAGACCTGATATGAGTCAATAGAAAGTTGAACAGAATAGAGATCACTCGCTACCTCTTGCTGAGCAATCGCGTTGTACTGCTGTTGCGTGTAAGGATATGGGGAACCTTTCGGTTGAACCACGACGATCCCTTGCATACCTGGATGGAATGCGCAAGAGTAAACGTACACACCTGGGTTGGTAAAAGTCAGATTGTACTGATCCCCTTGAAAGAGGTCACCAGAACTGCAGATCCCCGTTCCGTTGTACACATTTGGCTCGCTTGATGAGCACGGAATCGGGAATACAGATTGGGGGGCGAACCCATTGAAAGAGGGTTGACCACTGAAGAAAGTGACTGTGTGGTCTTCAGCGGACACAACTGTCCAAACTACAGTGTCACCTGCATCGATCACTATCAGATGGGGGTAGAAACCCATAGCTTCGTCCGTGGAAAAGCTTGGCAGGGAGCCGCCGATATTAACGTACCAAACGTTGTCGTTAGACTGAGCCGTAGCGCGTGGTCCCAGAAAGAAGCTGCCTAAATATGCCCCCAAGGCAAGGATGATTACGATCGATAAGCCAACGCAGAAGGAATGCCTAGACATCGAAAAAAGGAAACACCCGAAAAATCACAGGCTATCTTACTTTCTAAAAAATCATAGTGTTCTCATTGTGTTCTCTTGCATATCTCGATCGCCTTGATTTGGGACGGAGTTCAAAGACGCAGGTTTTGAAGTCATGGCTCATGTTCGCCCATAGGACAGCGCAACACTCAAATCAATAGCTCGCGTTATTGATTTTAAGAAAATTCCAAAGGAACATTTCAACGAGTAGAAGAAGTCTGCGCCATCATTCTTCTTTGGCAGATTCACAGTACGAAAAATTAATCTCCAAGAAATAGCAAAGCTTCACTGCCAAGAAGAGGAAATTACGACAACGTGTCCACATCCTCACTTCACGCGTCAGAATGTGAGGGGACAAAAATTGGGAAGAAGCTAGCAATAAAATTCGGTTCGGGTCCTGTATTTGATAGAAAGCAAAACATTGCTTTTAGGATCAGTGAATACCATTTTTTTTGAAAGAGTGAGTGAGATAATTGAAAGTGAAAACTTGACCTATTCAGAAGATGCTGGCTCGGGACTCAGTTTTTAATGAGACTTTACGAATAATTGTTTGGTCACCCCACAAACTCCTCACCCTTGGAAGAGAAATGACATCGAAAATAACAGAGCAAAAAAGAGAAACAAGACTAGAGACATGCCTCATTCTCGTCTCTCTCCTCCAATTTCTTTTACCAATCTTTTTTCAGTCATGAAGAAGTCATTGTCGCAACACACTTGTGGAACTAGGTTTCCGGTAAGAAACCAGAAAGGTGAGATGCTCATTTTCTCACAAAGAAATTGCTTGAAACACTCAATAACAAACAAGTGTCTTTTTGAGGACATATTATAGCGATCCGATTTTCAGCTGCAATTGCTTTTGATCGAGGTACATTATAGCGATGAAATTTGCGGAGTATATAACGGCTTTTTAAAGAGCGGATCGAAGCAAAAAATGGAAATAGAGAAAACGACTCTAGAGAGGAAGAAGAACTGAAGAAGAAGAAGGAAGGAAGGAAGAAAGGAAGGAGAAAGAGAAGAGATTTTTCTCAGCTTAACCGAATTCACTTCCACATACTTTGGTACAATTGTAACTTAACCTATTGAAAAGAAATCATGGAATCATCCCTGATGATGATTTTGCTATACATTGCTCGAACTCAACAGCGATTTCCATTGCTGTTGTTATTTAGACTACTATTTATTCCGCTCTTCTCGCAGGTCCTTGAGCTGAAAGTGATGAACGGTTTCGCTCTTTGCTTGAAGGAAATGAGAATGAACGGGCTCGGTGGGATTTGAACCCACGACCTACAGCTTTCTTCGCTTTCCGATCACTTTCTTGCAACAAGGACAAAAAGAAAGCTGTCAATAGGAGGCTCGGCGTTTTTTCCTTGTTTCTCTGCCGCGCTGTCCATAATTCGCTTCGCTCCAATTCAACAAAGGAGCGATCTGCGCCACGAGCCCATACATTGTTTCCTTTCTGCAATTTTCCACTTTCTTGAAAGATCAAATACATCTTCCCGCGGATTCTTCACATTTCCGCAACTTTGAGGAACCTCTCACCCCAAAGATGATAGTAATTTTTGTACGCATTTACATGTTTGCAAATCTTTGGCAGAGGGGCCGTTTCCACAACCTACCGATGTTAATCCGAACCAGATTACTTGAGACAAAAATTGAGAGCGAAAAGCTGAAGTTTCTGAGGAAAGGAATCAACGTCAAAAAGATATTGATTGGATTTTGTTGTTGAAAATTCCTCCCTAAGAACACAACGGCCTAATCTTTCAGTGCAACTGCATCTATTTCGATCAGGAAACTTCCTGGCAGGGCGGCCTGAACCGTCGTCCTAGCTGGTGGGGCATTCGAAAAGAAAGAGGAATAGACTTGATTCATCTCCGAGAACTGATTAATGTCTCTTAGGAACACTCCTACTCTTACGATTCTTTCCAACGAACTCCCAGCTTCCTCCAAAATTGAGCGCAAATTCTCCAGGGCCTGCCTAGTCTGAGCTGCTATCCCTTCGACAGGGGAATTGGTCCTGGGATCGACTCCGACCTGTCCCGACACAAACACAAAATTGTCAGCTACGATGGCCTGTGAGTAGGGACCCGCCGGTTTTGGAGCACTGTCAGTCTTCACAACTTTTCGTTGCATCTTTACTTCTTTTCCTCTTGCTCTGGGAAAAAGGGGTTGCAAGAGATCATATTTAAGTTATGACTGAAGGATATCGTTTCCCCGGTTGCAAGGATAGAAAGAAAGAAAGGAAAAAGACAGAGAATGAAGCTTACGAATTACTCGAATAGCGAAGGAAAGTTGGTAGCATGTGTTGTAGGGAATGATGGACTGCTGTATAAGATCAGAGATAACGAATGCTCTGCGCCTACGGTTGATGATCTTCTAGCAAGGTATTCCTTGCACGAGCTGGATCAAATCACTGAAGAGATTGCGAGAGACAAAGAGCGTGAGGGCATCAGAGCAGACAGCGTCAAGCTCTCAACTCCAGTTATTTCTCCTGAAAAGATTCTACTCGCCGCTGTTAACTATCACTCCCACCTAGAAGAACACCATGCCAAACCTCCCTCTGAGCCTTACTTTTTCACAAAGTTCAGAAATGCTCTGATTGCAAGTGGTGAAGAGATAATCATTCCAAAGATTTCGAAGATGGTTGACTGGGAAGTCGAACTTGCGGTTATAATTGGAAAGAAGGGAAAGTACATTCCAAGAAACAAAGCATTCGATTATGTGGCAGGTTACTCAGTCGCAGTTGACGTGAGCTTTAGAGATCTTCGCTTTCCTTCTCATTCATCCTCCTCCTCCAGAAGTAGCGAAAGCAATGCTTCTCTTGGGACTCATTGGGTGAAGGCAAAGGGGCTTGATAATTCCTTTCCGCTCGGCCCCTGGCTTGTGACAGTTGATGAGGTACCAGACCCACAGACACTTGAGATCTCCCTTTCAGTCAATGGGGTTATAAAACAGAGATCAAACACGGCCGAGATGATATTCTCCGTAGACGAACTCATTGAGCATGCCTCTACTGGAATTACTTTGAAGCCGGGCGATGTCATCTCAACTGGTACGCCGGGAGGCGTCGCAATGTTTACTGATCAGAAATATCTCAAAGACGGAGATATTGTTGAGGCTACCATCTCTCGTATTGGAACCATAAGAAATCCAGTTCGAGCGGAATAGGCCCCTCCCATAACATCTATAATCCCGCAAGTCTCCATTATTGGACGTTGAAAAGTCACAGTGGCCAGTAAGACCCGACTTTACTTTGTAACGGATGTTCATGGTTCTGACAGATGCTTCCGCAAGTTCTTGAATGCGGGAAAATTCTACAAGGCAAATGTCTTGGTGCTCGGCGGAGACATCACAGGCAAAATGATAGTCCCCATAATCGATCAAGGCAACGGAACATACAAGTGCAACTATACTGGTAGCGAAATGACCATCAAATCAAAGGAAGAAGCCGAAGCTCTCGCAAAGACCATTCGAGATTCAGGTTACTATCCCTATTTTTGCGAGCCAAAGGAAGTCGAAGAAATGAACGCTAACAAAGAGCTTGTTGATAAGCTGTTCAAACGCCTGATGGTGGAGGGTGTCCAAGGATGGATGAGGCTTGCAGAAGAAAGACTCAAGGGAACTGGCATTTCTTGCTACATATCTCCCGGCAACGACGACATTTTCGAGATTGATGAGGTGCTTAGCTCATCCTCATATGTGATAAATCCTGAAGAGAAAGTCGTTGACATCGACGGAGATCATGAAATGATAACACTCGGTTACACGAACCATACTCCTTGGAACAGCCCGAGAGAAGTTGACGAGGAAGTCCTTGAAAGGAAAATCGAAGCCATGGCTTCGAAACTCAAAGATCCAAAGACCGCGATTTGGAACATCCATGTTCCTCCGATTGACACTCCAATAGATCAAGCGCCAAAGCTAGACCCCACATTGAAGCCGGTCATCTCTGGAGGGCATATGGTGATGATCTCCGCAGGCAGCGTCGCCACGAGGAAATCCATTGAGAAATATCAGCCTCTCATCGGAATCCATGGGCACATTCATGAGTCAAAGGGGATAGTGAAAATTGGGAGGACGATGTGCTTCAATCCTGGAAGTGAATACGGCGAAGGCATTTTGAGAGGTTTGCTCTGCGATCTTGAGGGTGACAAAATAAAATCATACATGCTGACTTCGGGATGATCTTTTTTCCTTCAATCATGTCGTTCCCTTTTGATTCAATAGAATGTAAAGGAAGAACTAGAATAAGGAAGACATAATGCCACAAGGACTCCGGCCCCAGCTATTCCCCCGTCCAAGAAGTCAGAGGTAATCCCGATCGCTCGCAGCTGACAGGTAGAGAGAGCTATATACCGTTTTCCCGATCACTCGCTTTTCCTTTTAGCTTTGGTGTTTTAGATGGCAAAGGAACAAGAAAACCAAGACTATTATGTCGAAGAAGCTTGTTACTATCTTTCTCTTCTCAAGATTAAAGATGAAGAAATCGCCAGCGCCTTCAATCTTGGCACGGAGCAAGTAAGACAAGCAGTAAGATCTTTTTCTAAGAAGCTAGAGCTTGGAAAGGTAAAGTACGATGACAACGCAAAGGACTTTTGGTCAAAAAACTTCAGGGAAGGCAGGGGCGATTTCAGAATCACCCTCGTCGACGATAAAGGAAGCTATTATCACGGCTGGAAGTCGGAGCTCGAAAAGATGGAAACAGAGAAATTGGTTGCAGTACTTGCGACAAACAAGGATTACTGTGAGAAACACCCGCTTTCAGAGTTCTCAAAGGGGGGCCCCGTTATAGGATACGACCCCCTTGCGCCTCTACGAGACATTAGAAAGAGCATTTCCATAATCGAAGAGATCCTAGAAAGACGCGAGAGGAAAGAAGAAGCTGAGAATTCTATTTCTTCCACCTCAAAGGGCTCGGGCACGTGACCGATTTGGTCTTGCTATTTGATTTCATCATCTCGCTAGCTGGTGCAATAGTAACTCTCTTTGTTATACTTGATCCGATCGGAGTTCTCCCTTTCTTCCAATCTCTAACGCGAAGCGCAACAGATGAACAACGAAGAAAGATAGCCCGAAAGGCGGTGTTGATTGCTGCAGGCCTTTTGCTTGTTTTTGCCTACCTTGGCAACATAATTCTCACGCTTCTAGGCATCACAGTGTATGACTTTGAGATTGCTGGAGGTGCTCTTCTGCTGGTCTTTGCTTTGCGAGATGCTCTCTCGAGCGAGCCTCTTGGAGTTACGGAGACTTCGCAAGCCGCCGATGCAGCGAACTCGATGAAGGCCCTTGAAACTGCGGCGATCATCCCGATCGCGACTCCGCTTCTTGCTGGACCTGGTTCCCTGACTTCTGTGATCTTGCTTACAAAGCAACCATATGGTTTGATCTTGGCTGGGATAGCAATCGTTGCGGATAGTATGCTCGCTTGGATTGCTCTGAGCGCGAGTAACAAGATGAACCGCTTCATCGGTCCGTCTGGCCTATTGATAATAGGAAAAGTAATGGACATTCTCATGGCCGCAATTGCAGTTTCATACCTCACAAAGGGGATTCAGGGGACCGGATTGTGAACTATGCAGGTCGAGAAAGCAACTTTGTGATGAATAGGTGTGTATTCTTTTTTTCTCCCTCTTAAGAGGAAGAAAGAGGAAACTCGTTCCCCCTCAAAACACTTGATTTCTTTATTCTTCTACTGTCCTTCAAACCCTTTGAGCTAGGAAGAAAGTGAAACCAAAGGTTAATCTTGTGAGCGGCTCAGCAAGTTAGACGAGAGAAAGCATGGAAGCGAGGGTTGCAGAGCCTGGTCAAATGCGCGGGTCGCAGTCGGGGGAAATTCGAAAGAAGGGGAAAGAATATTCTTCAGTTTCTTTTAGTTTCTCCTCTTCTACTTCTTCCTCTCCCTTTCTTATCGTAGCTACTTCTTTGCTGCGCGCGAGACTTAAGATCCTTCCTCCTTTGTTCTCGACTTTGAAGAGTAATCCCTCTTCGCAGAAGAAAACAGGGATGGAACCAGATAAGGCGTTTTGAGCAGGCTAACAATAGGAGATCCCGTCCCATTAGGGGTTCGTGGGTTCAAATCCCACCCCTCGCACTTTGGACTATTTTCAAAATGGAGGGAGCCTTTGGCAAATTGAAACATAATGAAAAACAACCTGAGCTTCCGACTCGAAGACTAAGGCACGAAGCCCTTGCAGCTCTTCATATCGCAATATCTGCGGCAGATCCAAAAAGAATAGTTCGTGCTAATCTCAAACTCAGAAAATCAAGACTAAGAGTTGGATCCATAGCAATAGATCTGGATTCTTTCGATAGGGTATTCGTGATTGGAGGGGGAAAAGCTTCTGCGGCTATGGGAGAAGAGCTTGAGAGGATTCTGGGAACAAGAATTAGCGGAGGTGTAATCAACTATCCTGATTACCTACGACCACGGCCAAGATCCCGTCTTATCTTCTACAACGAAGCTACTCATCCAGTCCCGAGTGTGAAGGGGGTAAGAGGTGTTGAGAAGATGCTCAATCTCTTGGGCAAGCCTACAAGAAAAGATCTTGTTTTCTGTCTTATCTCCGGCGGCGGTTCAGCATTATTGCCCAGACCTGTTAAGGGAGTTACCCTGTCAGACAAGCAGAAGACGACAGAACTCCTTCTGGAATCCGGAGCAAGCATTTCTGAAATTAACTGCGTGAGAAAGCATCTCTCTTCTATCAAGGGGGGAAGGCTTGCGGAGCTTCTCTATCCCGCAAGGGTGATCTCGCTCATTATATCCGATGTGGTGGGCGACAGATTGGACTCTATAGCTTCTGGCCCCACGGCTCCGGATTCTACGACTTACCAAGATGCGAAACAAGTACTTTCAAAATACAGATTGTTTGAACGGGTTCCTTCAAGAGTACGTCGAATCATCAGAGAAGGATTAGCCGGAAGATCTCCAGAGACTCCGAAACCAGGATCAAAGATATTCAAGAGGGTGAGTAATCTAATAGTTGGGAGCAATGAGGTATCCTGCCTTCAGGCTTACAAATATCTGAAGTCGAGGGGGTACAACTCAGCTATAATTTCGACTAGGGTGCAGGGACAGGCGAAAACAGTTGGCCAGATTTTGGCAGGGATTATGATTGACTCCAAAAAGCATGGCTTCCCGCTAAGACCTCCTGCCGCAATCGTCGCCGGCGGGGAGACAACGGTCGAGGTCAGAGGGAAAGGAAAGGGGGGTAGAAATCAGGAACTTGTTCTCTCTGCTGCAATCGAAATTGCCGGCCTTGAAAGGTCAGTCGTCTCGTCGATTGGAACCGATGGAATCGATGGCCCTACAGATGCAGCTGGTGCCATTGCAGATGGTGCAACGGTGGATAGGGCTCGAAGGCTCCATGTTGATCCGAAGTTTTATCTTGAAAGAAACGATTCGTATTCTTTTTTCAAAAAACTAAACGATTTGATAATTACAGGTCCAACAGGCACGAATGTCAATGACATCATGGTAGCGGTGCTCGGCAAATAAGAAGGGAAAAAAAGAGTGCTAGTTGTAGTGGAAAAAGAAGAACAAGGAAGAGAGGACGAGGAGCATAAAATTGACACATTCTAACCTGCAAGTGTCTGAGCTTTCCGCTCTTTTCCCGTTGCTTCGGCCACAAAAAGCATGATTCCCGTCTGTCTCGATAGCTTGAGCTTGTCTCTCACAGCAACTATTCGATCACCTGTCTTGATGATTTTTTCCTTCAATAATGCTTCCACCGACGCATCGAGCAGATCCCGCAGGCTCGTAATAGTCTTTCTCGTCCGAACAGGGCTGAGCCCCCAGATGATTTTTCCTCTTCTCAAAATCCTTTCCTGGTCAGATATTCCAACTATCACTGGCCCCTGCCTGAACCGTGAAATCTTTTGAATCAATTCACCATCATCAAGTGGTGAGACGATCGCTTTTGCTTGGACGTCAACTGAGATCTGACTAACCGCTTTGCTAACCGCATCCTGAACTCGACCAAAACTCGGAGCTTCCAAGTTCGACCCTGAGGCCTTGCTCAAAAGCTGCTCTTCTGCGATGAGCGAGACTCTATCCAACACTTGAACACACTCGATCGGATATTTTCCAACAGCAGTTTCTTCCGAAAGCATAAGGGCATCCGTTCCGTCAAAAATTGCATTCGCGATGTCGCTGACCTCGGCCCTTGTGGGGCTAGGATTTGTAACCATCGACTCAAGAATCTGAGTGGCTGTGATTACGGGTACTGCGTTCGCATTGCATTTCGATATCACCATCTTCTGCAGAACAGGGACCTCTTCGACTGGATTTTCGACACCCAGATCCCCCCTTGCGACCATGACTGCATCAGACTCTCTTACAATTTCATCAAGGTTGGAGATCGCATCCTTTTTCTCTATCTTAGCGACTACGAGCGGAGCCTTGTTCTCAGAGCTTCTTTCTCGGATGAAACTTTGGACAGTTCTTATGTCCTTTGCTGTTCGCACAAAAGATACAGCCACAAAATCAATTCCTTGCTCGAGACCGAAGGATAGAAACTCCTTGTCCCGATCGGTGAAGGTTTCGAAGGTCTGCTTAAGCTGAGGAATGTTCACCCCCTTTCCAGAAAGCAACAGGCCTCCAATCTCACATTTGCAGATTATGTCAGTGTCTGTCGTTTCAGTTACTCGAAGCCTGATTGAGCCATCTGAGAGGAATATCGTCGAGCCAGGAAGCACATATTTCGGAAGATCTTTTGGGCCGACCGGAAGCTTGTGTGAGTCTCCCACTGTTTCGCTTGTGGTGAGTGCGACTGTGGCCCCCTTTCTTAGCTCCACCGAACCTCCTGCTATCTTCCCCACTCTGATCTTTGGCCCCGGAAGATCCTGCATTATTGCTATTGGGCTTCGAAGTCTTTTCGAGATCTCTCTGACCTCTCTAATCACGCGCAGATGCTCAGCGGGATTTCCATGAGAAAAATTGAGTCGAGCGCAATCCATTCCCGCTCGAGCTAGTTTCTCTATGATTCGGCGGTTGCTTGTTGCTGGTCCTATTGTGCAAACTATCTTCGTTCTTCTAATCTTAGACAACATTGTGCTTGCGAATCTCCGTTGGGTTGGAAGAAGTTCGTCAAATTCTTTCACGTGTAAGTCAAGCTCTTAAAAGTATGAGTCGTTCTACGCACCTTCGCCTCCCACAAAAATAAGCGCCTTTAATGTAATAAAATGGATCAAGTTTCGGTACGCATTTAATTCGCCGTTGGAAATTTGACTTACGAGGTTTCAATTTGCACTTTGGGCCGTTCTGATCTCGAACGCATATCGCGTTTCTTCCTTCCGAAAAGCATCGCGATCATAGGAGTTTCTAGAAAGCCCGGAAAGATAGGACATGAGATCTTGAGAAACATCAAGCTTTCAGGGTACGAGGGAAGAGTTTATCCTGTAAACACATCTGGCGAAAGTATTCTAGGTTATAAGACATACAAGAGTGTTGAGGAACTTGAGGCAGGAACAGTAGATCTTGCCATAATTGCTGTACCTGCCGAATCCACAGAATCGGTAATGAGAGGACTCGGTTCAAAGCGTGTTCCTGCAGTCGTCGTTATCAGTTCCGGTTTCTCCGAAGTGGGAAATTTCGAACTAGAAAGTAAGATAGTCTCGATTGCTAGAGCAAGTGGAATGAGGCTGATAGGCCCGAACACGTTTGGAATATTCTGCTCGAAAAGCAGAATGAATGCAACCTTTGGGCCAAATTATGTACTCCCCGGCAAGACTGCTTTCATAACCCAGTCGGGAGCTCTTGGGCTTGCTCTCATGGATTGGACGACGGAAGAAAGGTACGGCGTATCTGCGATTGTGAGTATTGGAAACAAGGCAGATGTCGACGACGCAGATCTGTTAGATTTCTTAGCTCAAGATGTAAACACTGCTTCAGTTCTCATCTATATGGAAGGACTGAAAAACGGACGAAAATTTATCAATTCGGCGAGAAAGACGGTTCGGGCCAAGCCGCTAATTATAATCAAAGCTGGAACTTCCAAGAAGGGAGCAGTGGCCGCATCATCCCATACTGGCTCCATAGCTGGGCAAGATAGAGTCTTCTCAGCTGCAATCAAAGAAGCTGGTGTGATGAGAGCAGGCAGCATGACTCAAGCCTTTGACTGGATCCAGGCGATCAATGAAAATCCAGTCCCAAGAGGAGAGAATATTGTGATAGTAACAAATGGCGGTGGAATAGGCGTCCTTGCAACTGATAGATGTGAGGATTACGGAATAAATCTGATGGAAATTCCGGAGGATTTGAAAGACGAATTGAGAAAGAATGTTCCGAGCTTTGGCTCGCTCAAAAATCCTATTGACATGACTGCGAACGCTGATGATGCGATTTATGGACGTGTTCTGAGCATACTTGTAAATCGTAAAGATGTTCATGGAATCGTAGCACTCTTTTGTCAAACAGCCAACATAGATGCGCAGCTGGTTGCTCAGGCAATTGTGAGTCTTAGAAGAGGAGAAGTCGGGCTAGGCGCCGAAGAAGATAGCAAACCAATCACGATAGCTTTCATTGGTGGAAGGCAGGCTCAAGCGGCTTATTCAAGGATGATCCAAAGAAAATTCGCCGCATATCCGACTGCAGAGAGAGCTGTCGACGGAATGTTCGCGCTAATTCAGAGATACAGAGCAATGAAAGATCGACACACCTCATCTGCAAGAGGGAAAAATCTTTGTTAAGAATTGATGAGGAGGATTTTCTTTGCAATTTGTACGTGAGTAGATCTAAGTAGTCGCTCTTTTTTCCCTTGAAGTAGGTGAATAAGAGGGAAAAGCTGTACAATCAAAGCTACCCAGGTACATTCTACTCATGTCATCATCCGTAGAAAGGCGTATCAAGCACACCGGAATCAGGCTTTCTTTCTCTTGCGACATTGAGCGCGTTAATCGTTTCAAGATCGTGCTCCACATACCCTTTCCAGTTCCGTATTGTCGACTTGACTGCTTCTTCTAACTTCTGATCATTCTTCTTCTGCAGTGTAATCTTGATCGTGTGCTTATCTAACAACTCAATCGAAATGGCAGACATTTTGTTCAGCTTCTCAAGGGCTCTTTCATACGCAAAGTCGTTGTTGAAGGTAGCGTAGATTTCTCCCTTTTTTGGTTTGGGCATTTGAATAATGAATGTGTCGCTTCGCTGGCTTTAAATCTACTCTTCTAAAGAAGAGAGCATTTGAACTGTCAAAGGCATCAGGGAAAGCGCTTCGCAGTAGAAACCTTCGACAAAGAGGAAGGAAGACAAGAAAGTAAGAGTGAAAAACCGGAGAGGATCGCCTTTTGCGAATTTTAGTCACAGGCTCATCGGGCTTTGTAGGAAAGCATCTCTGTCTCTATCTCAAGTCAAAGGGGTTCGATATCATAAGTACTGACTTGGCTCCTGATGCAATGATAACAGGAGACGTCTCAGACAAGGAGTTTGTCCTTGGGAGGCTTGGAGCAGAAGATTTCGATGGAATCGTTCACCTTGCGGCTCTTGCGGACATTAAGAGAACGACCAATGATCCCTACTCCACATACCTTGTGAATGATTTTGGCACCCTGAATGTCTTGGAACTGGCCTTGAGGAAGCAAGTTTCGCGATTCCTGTATGCCTCAAGCGCAAACGTGTACGGTGTTCCTGTGGACAAGCCTGCGACAGAAGCCACACCTTTCAATCCGAGGCTACCATATGATTACAGCAAGGTGATTGGCGAGATGCTTGTGAGAAGCTATGGGTTGCATAAGAAACTCAAGATTTCGATAACGAGGAGCTGGTTGCTCTTTGGAGAATGGGAGCCAGAAACTAGAGCAATTCCAAGATTCGTAAAGGCTTGCCTTGCAAATCAACCCATACATCTCTACAATTCCGGTCGAGACGTAACAGACCCAACATACGTAGAAAACTACTCCCGAGTTGTAGAATTAATACTCACTCATGAGGAATCCGTTAACGAAGCTTTCAATGTTGGTTCTGGAACTAAGATGTCAATCAGGGAGATCGCAGAAAGGATCAGGACACTCACTGGTTCATCATCTGAGCTGAAACTACTTCCTCCACGAACGGAATTCGAAACCGAACCCCAAATCTCCTATCCGAGCATAGAAAAATTGCGAAGGAAACTGGGTTACGAACCTCTAGTAAGCTTCGACGAGGGGATAAACAGAGTCGTCCGCTGGATTAAAAGCGGCGGGTGATACCTAGGGCTCTCCTTTAATCAATTCTTAAATATTCATCTTGCTGAGCAAATCTTTTGCGATAGGTAAGATGGAGTATATTTACGCAGCTCTTTTGCTTCACAAACTTAACCAGCCAATTACTGAGGACAACGTCAAGAAGGTAATCTCTTCTGCTGGAGCTACGCCTGACGAAATCAGAGTCAAGGCTTTAGTTTCTGCTCTTGGGGAAATCAACATCGACGAGGCTCTGAAGAACGCCACCGCCCTTCCGACAGTTGCAGCGGCACCTGCCGCAGCTGCGCCCGCCGGCCAAGCGGGAGAATCGGCTAAGCCGAAAGAAGAAGAAGCTAAGGAAGAGGAAAAGAAGGAAGAGCAGGCTCTCGAAGGTTTATCCAGCTTATTTGGCTAGAATAGCTGGATTATTCGTCTCTCCCTCACTGTTCCTTTTTTTCCTTCATTCTAAGAACGCTCTGCATAGGCTCAATCCGACAACCAATTATCCTCTAAAACCTCAAAAGTCGTCAAGTCAGCCGATGACAATAGAGCCTTCGAAAAGTTCCTGCTCTAGTCATTTTACTTCACTTCCTATTACTATTACTGAAATTTCTTGCAAGTTTTTTCCGCAAGTACTAATTCGAGTTTCAAACTCCAGATAGGCTGCATTGAGTAGTCTTGTTCCTATCCTCTAAAGAGGAATTTAACTTCGCAAGGGCAACGGCTTCGCTTCTTCGAAGGATAGCTTCGAGAAAACGTCCTAAATCAAATCATTCACGCACCTAAATTTTTCCGGCCTTTCAAGAAGATTTAATATCTCATTGCACCCGCTTTCTGAGTTAGATAGTGATGTTTTCGGAAACGTTCCTTGGGCGGTTTCTCCTATCTGGCTACTACTACGGTTCAGGGAGAATAGCACGGTGGTGGAAGTTTGTCTACAATAGGAAATAGAAGATTCACCGAAGAAATGGTTGGTATGGTTGGGAGGAGGGTTAGTGTCACAACAGGAGACGGACGGCAGTACCAAGGGGATTTGCTTGGAATTGATGAAAAACTAAATCTGATTTTGGGCTCTGTTACAGGAGCTGGAGAAAACAGCCTCAAGGTTCTTCTCAACGGCACTTTTGTGAAGGAAATCGTCCTCCTAGAGAAACCGTTTGATTTGAGAGCACTCAACGAAAGGCTCTCGAGAGCCTTTCCGGGAATGACAAAACTCAGGGAAGACATTGGAGCAATAATTGTTATGGACACGATCAAGGTAACTGAGAAGGGCGTTGTGGAAGGCATGGATAGGCTTTCTGCAACTAGGGTGAAGCAGATTTACGACGAATTCGCTCGAGAAACATCTCAATCGAAGAAGTGATATTGGGAAAGAATAGTTGCCCCTGAAGAGGCATAGGGCATTCTCTCCTTCTTCCTTCTCCCTCCGCATTGTCCTCTGTCTAATTTCTGCGTCTTGCAGATAACAAGCTTCAAAAGGCCATAGCCGAGAGAGTCTGTTAATGGCTCCTCAATTCCTTTCCATTTGCCAAAAGAATGGCAACAAGAATGGAGTGAAAAAATCAATTGCTCCTGCTATCAATTAGAATCCCCTTTTCTTTTATGTTCGAGAAAACAACCTTGTTGGTCTGACTATCGGAGTCATAAACTTTGAACGGCTCAGAGCCTCTTGCTTTCGAGATAAAAGCGACCGATCTCGGTGGAAGGATTGGTTCAGTTCGAACAAAGAGCTCGGAATTCGAAACGCCTGCCCTTCTCCCTGTGATACACCCCCTACGCCAGGCCATCTCCTGCTCTGAGCTGAGAGAAATGGGGTTCGAGGCTGTGATGACAAACGCTTACACTGTCTTTAGGGAAAGGGACAACCTCGAAGGAATCGAGATTCACAAGCTCATAGGCTTCGATGGAACGGTGATGACCGATTCTGGAGGTTATCAGGTTCTTGAATTTGGAAAAGTTGATGCTCAGCCTGCCGAGGTCGCAAGGTTTGAAGAAGAAATCAACTCAGACATTGCAATCGTCTTGGACAGACCAACTGGATTCAACGTTACAAGGAAGCATGCAGTGGAGACAGTTGAAAGCACACTAGCCGCAGCAATTGAAACAAAGAAAGCGATCTCCAAAGAAGAAACAGCATGGATGCTACCAGTGCAAGGCGGAAGATACTTAGATCTGATCGAGAAAAGCGCGAAAAAGTCTTCTGAACTTGAATTTGATTGTTACTCGCTCGGGTCCCCGGTTGAGGTCATGGAGCAATACGAATTTCCTCTCCTTGTGCGGATGATAGTTGCTTGCAAAAGACACATACCCTCAAACAAACCATTTCACTTGTTTGGGGCTGGACACCCGCTAATAATACCTCTTGCGGTTGCACTTGGATGTGATACCTTCGACTCCGCAGCTTACATGCTGTACGCAAGAAACGGCAGGTACATTTCTTTTCAAGGAACGATGCGGCTTGAGAACTTGCAGTACCTCCCGTGCACGTGCAGGGTCTGTTCTTCGACTTCCCCGAAGGAGCTTTTGGCTCTTGAGGAAGCGGATAGGACAGTGGCCCTTGCACGACACAACCTTTGGGCCACAAGGCAGATCATCGAACAGACAAAACAGACAATTCGGGAAGGCAGGCTCTGGGAGCTCTTGAAGCAAAGCGCTTCGGTTCACCCAAAAGTGAATGATGCTTTCACACTAGTAGTAAAGCTCGCAAGGGAGGAATTTGACGACGGTACTCCTGAGTACAAACCGCGAGGAATATTCATATTTGATGAGATAGATCTCGAAAGACCAGAAGTCCAAAGATACAAGCACAAGTTAAATTCAATTGATTTGAGGAGAAAAGAAGAGCTCGTAATTCTTCCTGAGACGAAAACCAAACCATTTCTTGCCTCCCGCCTCTACAAGCAAACGACAAACCTCGTCGATCTCGAAAGGAGCTTGATTGTCTTCATGTGCCCGAACTTCGGGCTCGTACCTGCCGAGATTTCTGACGTGTTTCCACTCTCCCAATTCACCTCGTCATCACGTGATCTTCTGCCTGTCTGCGAGGCGATGCTTCTTCGTAGGAAAAGTTGGAGCAAGATACACGTCCTTCTTCCTCAAAAGATTAGAGAAGAAAACTACATTGCAAGATGGGTTTATCAGAGGGTACTCTCGCTCCGGCAAAGCCGGAAGGGGAAAAGCGAAGGACTCCGCAGAAGGACAAAGATTTCAATTTCGACCACTTACCGATCTTTCAAATTAGAAAGAAAAAGAAGAAGACGAGAACGAATATCAAGAATAGGTCCATTAGATGAGGGCGCCTAGCAAAAGCAGGAGCACACAGGGGAAAGAGTTCAAGATCCCTTTCAAGAAGAAACGGTGCCTGAGTCTTTTCAAGTATAGATAGATTCTGTTCTCTGGATCTTCCTCTCTTGCCTTGCAACTTCGCTCTCGACGGCTTCCGCCCCTCTGAGGAGCGGTTCTACGTCAATTTCAAAATTGTAACACTTTGAAAGAATTTCGATGGAGGCCACAGCAGCTCTAGGATCGACTCTATCCGTGCTGGAGTAGGCTAAAATGGCGTATGCTGGGAACGAGTGTGATTCAAAGTAGTTGAGCATTATTGCAACCGGACCAACGATTATCTGGTCATCTTCAAGAATCTTGGCACTGGCGAGAGGTTCCCTTGGCTTGAAAGCACTTGTGTGGACTATTCGAAAAGATGAATCGTCAGTTCTCAAGCTTGCATCGAGCCCACCAATGAGCGAAACCTCCTTGAAGTTTGACTTCGTAATCCACTCGGAAAGACTGCGATAGAATTCGAGTTCTGCGCCTCGATATGGAGGAACTTCTACCTTGAAAATAGTTACATCATTCTTTCGAAAGAATTCATACGGGGTAACAAGTCTCCCTTGATTTGTGGATGCAACTGGTGAAACAGTCTCAGAATCGACAAAAGCTATTCTTTCCGCTTCGAGTTTTTGCACGAGATATTTGACCGTCCAATAACCTGCGTAGCCTATGCCATGGAAGCCAGTTATGAGAACAGTATTTTCGAATTTCGCGTCTGGTGGGATTACCCGAATTGTCATTTCATCATCAATTCTGAAATTGCCTTCTTTTTCATTGAGAGCTCATTGAAAAGCATTCAGGTATCCATCCTCAGAAACGCAGCAACGATTTTATGCTGAAACAGCAATACTAAGATCTGTCGGATTTCACAAACTTCCGTTTTTCCGCTTTTTCCCCTCAATAATCATTCTTTAAACGCATGAACATTCAATTCAAGAAAAAGAGTGAACTCTGGTTCGACTGTTTCCAAATCAATAGGGTATCTTTGTTCGATTTTATTTATTCCAAAAGATGGCACAAAGATCAAAAGCCCCAAAAACAAATCAGAAATGAGACTTACAGAAGAAAAAGAAGAAGGGAGTAACCTGAAAGACCAATGGAAATAATGTTTCTTGGTGGAGCAAGAGAGGTAGGAAAATCTGCAATCCTCGTCAAGGGGGAAAAGACAAATTTGCTCCTAGATTATGGAGCGCAAACAAGCAAAGAGCCAAGCTTCCCTATGCACGTCCAGCCAAAGGAAGTGCATTCCATCCTGCTCACCCATGCTCATCTCGATCACTCTGGAGGCGTTCCTCTTTTCTTTCTAAGGGAGGGGGTAGAGCTCGTCACAACAGGGCTCACACTTGAGCTCTCGACATTGTTGCTCGAGGATTTCATAAAGCTGTCAGGTTTCTATCTTCCATTCGAATACATCGATTTGCTCGCTATGGAGAAAAGTACTCGTAGGCTCAAAGTAGGCGACAAAAGCGTTCAAGTGAATTCAGAGTTTGTTGCAAGCTTCCCGAGCTCTGGACACGTCCCTGGAGGGACGACAATCCTGCTCGAGAACGGTGGAAAGAGGCTTCTGTACACTGGAGACATAAACCTGCGGGAAAGTCAGCTACTCTCGGGGGCAGATCTGGATTTTGGAGAGCTCGACGTGGTCATAACTGAGAGCACTTATTCGCAAACAGAACACGACCCTCGACAGAAGATCGAGGACGAGTTTGTGTCCTTTGCGCGTGAGATCGTTGAGCGTGGTGGAGTGCTTCTGGTCCCTGCCTTTTCGGTAGGGCGAGCGCAGGAGCTTGCTTGCCTTCTCAGATCCAGAAACTTTCCGCACCCAGTCGCAATGGATGGAATGGCTCTCAAAGCGAACGAAATCCTGTTCAGATATCAAGAGAGTCTTAGAGATCCTGTACTCTTCAGGAGAGCGATCGAAGGTTTGGACGTAGTTTCGGGCTGGAGTCATAGGAGGAAACTAGTAAGAACTCCAGGAGTCATCATCTCTCCTGCTGGAATGCTTGGCGGAGGAGCTTCAGTCTTTTACAATTCTGAGATCTCGCAACAACCAAGAAGCGGAATAGCGATTGTTGCTTTTCAAGTCCCCGGAACACCAGGAAGAACGCTCCTTGAGAGAGGTCTTACACTCGTAAACGGAAGACCGACGAAAGTAAAGGCCGAATTACGGAGATTCGATTTCTCAGGGCACGCAGGCAGGAGCGAGCTATTCGAAATGTTTAACCACATAAAGGGTCATCCCAGGGTATTCACGGTACACGGGGATGGAAATTCTTGCGAGGTGTTTGCAAGAGAAATTAACGAGCGGTTCGGCTTCGAAGCTTCAGCTCCACAAATAGGTGACAGAGTAACTGTTTAGAGGCAAGAAGCGCCAACCCCCGGTCTCGAGGAAAAATAATCAGCTTGCACAACAAGTCTGCCACGGCAGCTCGAAAAGTCTTGGTCGGATCTGTTGAGGGTGCCGATCTGTCTCAGTTTCGCGATAGCTTGGAAGCGGCTATCATCTTGTTTGGCCTAGAACCTGCTTTCTCAGAAACTTCCAGGCTCTATTACGAGCCTTCTCTTGGGGAATTGAAAAGGTGGCAACTCAACGCCCTTAAGGTTATCCAGACATTTTCCCAAAAAGAGCTAAACGAGTCTTGCAAAGATTTTGGCAAAAATTCGCAACGCGGTTCAGAAGCCCTCTTTGTTTTGCTGATAACGAAAGAAGATTTGTTCATCGAAGGAATGAATTTTGTCTTCGGCCTTGCCGTTCCCGGAAGTGGCATGGCTGTATTATCTGTAAACAGACTTACAAAATGGAATGAATCTCTCACTCCGAGCCTGGTTAAGGAAAGAATACTCAAGGAGGCTGCACATGAGATCGGGCACCTCCTGGGACTAAAGCACTGCAAACTTGCGACATGCATAATGTCGTTTTCTCAAAATCTGGAACAAGTAGATCAGAAACTTCCCATAGCCTGCATTGATTGCCTGTCAAAGGCGCGTGAGGGGAGACTCAGACTAGGAAGATAATTCGCATCTTTTTACTAATCTCACTGCTCTTTATCTTCTCCTTCTTCTCCCTTCTTCTTCTCCTCCTCCCTCTTCTTGGAAGAGGTCTCTTTCGGGCTTGTTTTCGCCTTCTTTGGGGACTTTATTTTCTCCTGATCTTCGCCCTCCTCGGCCTCCGCTTTTGACTCTTTCTTCGGAGTGATCTCAATGATTTCGAGATCCTTCATTGACTTGAGAAGTTTATCCGCTTCTTCCTCTGTAGTTCGATATGTGTAAAGATAGTCCAATGTCCTGAGTTTCAATTTGACCAGATCGGGAGCACGTACCACTCTGCACTCGGTGGCTTTTGGAATTATTTCTTCAAACTGCTCAAGACTGTGAATTTCTCTTGGCATGTCTTTGGAGCACCCACTCGTATCCTTTTCTTTCACTTTAAGAGAGCTTTCGTGGGAGTTTTCAGCTTCAATGTCTAATAAGGTTGGCCTTTGACAAGTGGAGTTTGTCTACTGGAAAAGGCATAGACAAACGGCCGCCTAAAGGGCGCAAAAAGAGCGGAATGAAAAGCAGAGTAGGGAAGATTGAAAACTCATTTCAGCTTTCTTCTTTCTTTATCCTGGGTGCTTCCTCTATCAAGCTCTTCCTTTCTTTGAACTGGGCTTCCTCAGTGGATCCTTGCATTGCAATTGTGGAGGCGCTTTCTCCCACGATGACCTGTGTGATTTCATCAAAGTAGGCTGTCCCGACAAATCTCTGGTGTTTCAATGCGCTATATCCAGCTGGAACATTTTGGAACTCTCGTCTTTGAACCCTGACGTAGGCACTCATCCCCTCGCTCGAGTAGTCTTTGGCTAGCTCGAACATCGAGAGGTTAAGAGTGTGGAACCCAGCAAGAGTCACGAATTGAAATTTGTACCCCATCTTCGCGATTTGTTCCTGAAATGATCGAATCTCTTCAGGTTTTAGATTCTTTTCCCAGTTGAAAGAAGGAGAGCAGTTGTACGCCAGCAGCTTTCCTGGATATTTGGAGTGTATGCCATCCGCAAAGGCTTTTGCCTCTTCGAGATCAGGCGTTGAAGTCTCGCACCAGATCATGTCTGCGTACGGCGCATAGGCAAGTCCACGTGCCACAGCTGCCTCTATTCCTGCTTCGACCCTGAAATAACCTTCAGGAGTTCTCTCTCCAGTAAGAAAACGCCGATCTCTCTCGTCTACATCAGATGTCAAAAGTCGTGCGCCGTTCGCATCTGTCCGCGCTATCAATAACGTGGGGACCCCGCAAATGTCTGAGGCAAGCCTTGCCGCAATGAGAACCCGTATGAACTGACTAGTTGGCACAAGTACTTTACCCCCCAAGTGGCCGCACTTCTTCTCAGAGGCAAGCTGGTCCTCAAAGTGGACACCTGCGGCTCCAGCTTCTATCATGAGCTTCATCAGCTCGAAGGCATTGAGCGGGCCGCCGAACCCAGCTTCTGCGTCTGCGACTATTGGAGCAAGCCAGTCAATTTCTCCGCTTTTCTCGGAATGTTGAATCTGATCAGCTCGAAGGAGAGCTTGATTAATCCTCTTAACCACTTGCGGCACGCTGTTCGCAGGATAGAGGCTTTGGTCAGGATATGTCTGCCAGGCAAGGTTTCCGTCAGCTGCCACTTGCCATCCACTTACATAGATTGCTTTGAGTCCAGCTTCAACCATTTGAACTGCTTGATTCCCAGTTAGCGCTCCGAGGGTCCTCACAAAGGGCTCTCTATGAAGGAGATCCCAGAGCTTTCTTGATGTCAGCTTAGCGATGCTGTACTCAAGCTTTACCGAGCCCTTCAACCTGTAAACATCAGCAGCGGTGTAGGGTCTTACTATTCCGTTCCATCGATCGCTTCTCCATTCTTCCTCGATTTCTTCGATCGCTTCTCTTTCCTCTTGGCCTTTCATTATTATCTACGCTCTCTGTTACTTTCTTCCTTCCCTATACTCCCTATTCGTAGCCATTACTCTTCAGATGAAATCCCGCTCGTTCTTCGAGACTCCTCATATTCGAGCCTCAGCAAATCAGGATAGCAGAAAAGCGTCAAAAATTCTGGAAAATCTTTGGCAGTCGACATATCCTCGAAAAGTTGTGACGCAAGCTTGAACTTACTCTTCGAAAAAGCTTCGACACCCAAAGCCTTCTTGATTCTTTCAACCTCCTGCGAAAGCATTTCTTTGAACATCTTGACGTCGATGATCTTTCCAGTGGATGTGTTTGCTCTGTGCTTTATCCACTGCCATATTTGCGCTCGGCAGATCTCAGCTGTTGCTGAATCTTCCATTAGATTATTTATCGGAACACTCCCTTTTCCCCTAAGCCAAGCCTCCAAATACTGAAGGCCTACACTGATGTTCAATCTAAGGCCCTCTTCAGTGATCTCTCCCTGCGGCTTTGCAAGCAGGTCTCTTTCGGTAACTTGTACATCTTCTCTGAGGTTGTGAATCTGATTTGGGCCTTGAAGACCTTCATCGAACACCTGCTTTGCGATTTCGACAAGCCCTGGATGAGCAACCCATGTACCGTCATGACCCGCCCTCACTTCCCTTTCCTTGTCCTCTCTTACCTTCTGAAGAGCCTTCAAATTGGCCTCCTGATCATTTTTGATTGGGATCTGTGCTGCCATCCCGCCCATGGCATGAGCCTTCCTGCGATGGCAGGTCTTGACCAAAAGGCTGACGTACGACGCGAGGAATCCTCTGTCCATAGTGATGACAGAGCGATCGGGAAGGACGAGTTCAGGATAATTTTTGAACTTCTTGATGAAGCTGAATATATAGTCCCATCGACCGCAGTTTAGTCCTGTTACGTAATTTCGAAGCTCATAGAGGATTTCGTCCATTTCAAAGGCGGCCAAGATGTTTTCGATCAAAACAGTCGCCTTGATCGTTCCGTTGGGAAGTCCGATCTCCGATTCCGATTTGGAAAAGACATCATTCCAGAGCCTTGCTTCAAAACGGTTCTCGAGTTTGGGTAGGTAGAAGTACGGTCCTGTCCCCTTTTCGATCAGATTGCGCGCATTGTTAAAGAAAAAGAGGCCGAAATCAAAGATTGATGCAGAGATGGGCTCGCCATCGATCAGGACATGCTTTTCCTCTAAGTGCCATCCTCGAGGGCGAACCATCAAAACGGCAGTCTTTTCGTTTAGCTTGTAGATCTTTCCCTCGGGACTGGTGTATCCAATTCTTCGATTTATTGCGTCTCTTAGATTTACCTGTCCCTGCATTGTGGCGTGCCACGTGGGAGACTGTGAATCCTCAAAGTCGGCCATGTACACGTTTGCTCCTGAATTTAGGGCATTGATAACCATTTTTGTGTCTCCCGCAGGTCCCGTTATCTCAACCCTCCGATCAAGCAGATCATTTGGAATTTCTCCGACAGTCCAATTGCCTTTTCTTATGCCCTCTGTTTCTAGAGGAAACCGAGGAAGAATTCCCGAGTCAATTTCCTCTTGCTTTCTTCTACGAAGCGCGAGAAGCTCCCTACGTCTTCCACGAAAGGCTCGTTCCAAAAGTGACACGAACTCAACCGCACCGGGGTTTAGAATTTCTGCAAAGCTGGGAGTCAACGTTGCCGAAATCTTCACGCCATTCTCGAGAAGCAGTCCGCTCATTTGGAATGAAAATCACTTCACTTTCTTAGATTCGAGAAATTCAGAAAGGAACAATGAAAGAATTCTCTGCATTCTTGACTTGAGAGTATTCCTCAAGACTTACTATTCCCAAAGTCCCAAGTCCTACTGACTTTTCTGCCCAAGAGAAGCATTTTGAGCAAATCAACGTGTTCAAAGAAGGTACAAAGTCTTCTGATTCTTTTGCGCACAATCTGCAACAGTTGTCGAAGATGTAGCTCTCTCGGTGAGACAAAATCATGACAAAAGACTACAGACGAACCCAATAAAAGGAGTACGGATAATCTGGATAGAGGAAACCAGCGTGCGAACTATATTCGGAAGATACGTAGAATATGTAAGAAACAACAACTTTATACAAATCGCACGCTTATGTTCGAAGCGCTATGCAAATCAGAAAGCTTCAGACTACCTCAGGAGGAACGTATATCCTTACGATTCCAAAGGACTGGATTGAATCTATTGGTCTTTCAAAGGGAGATCTTGTCTCGGTGGAACTTGAGGACAATAGCATAGTGATCTCTCCGACTAAGGTCAAACCAGTCTCGCAGACGAGATCCATCGAACTGGAGCAGTTCAAGGACGAAAAATTACTTGAGCTCTGCATCACTGCGTCGTACATTCAGGGGCACGACATCACTGAGATAGTTTCTTCTAGTAAGATACCTCCTGATCAGAAGCGTTGGGTCAGGCAGGCAGTCGAGGGTCTGATAGGTGTTGAGATTGCAGAGGACTATGCTGACAAAGTGGTGTTGCAAAACCTCATCGACACCTCGAAGTTCGATATTGCAAGACTCCTCGAGAAGTTCTCGCTTACCTCGAAAGCCGTCTTTCAGGATGCGATCAAGGCTTTGGTTTCGAAGGACCTCTCTCTTGCTCAGGATGCATTTGAAAGGGGTCAGGAAAGTACGAAACTCTACAGGCTTCTGATGAGGCTTTCTCTTCAAGCTGTGAAGAGCAGGAAGGTCAGGGAGGAGATGAAGATTTCAGATCTCACAGATGCTGTGATAAATGTCATTGCGACGAGAGAACTCGGACGAATCGCCTATTATGCTATGAGGATTGCTCAGCATGCTGGAGAAATTCAGAGAGATCTCGATTCCGAGCTTGTCTCCACAATACAGAAAATGTCCCGTGTTACAATCGACATGCAAGAACAGTCCTTTCTCTCGCTAGTCAAAAGAGACTTGGTCCAGGCAAGCTCCATAATTGACAAGATGGCGAGCGTGAGAAGGCTGTACGAGAGTGCGCAACTTCTAGTGCAAAAGATTCCTGACAAGCAGTGTCTACCAATTTCGCTAATAGTCCGAGACATTCGAGCTGTTGCGGGCTACACAGTCGCGCTGGCCGACGTCGCTGTTCTCAGTATATTTGCAAGGTAAAGATTTGGGAAAATCCTCGACCTAGATTTTCTCGTGATGTATCAGGATTTCCAACGAAGCTGTAAGCGACACTTAACTTTCTCCTCTCTCTCTCTTTCTAGCAATTTACCATCCTGCTTATTTCAGCGGATTGGTGCTACAATAAATATTGCAACATCCCACACAAAGTGACTTAACACACACGATGACAGATCTTGTGTGTAGTAGTAGGTCACTCCCCAAGCTGAATCCGCTATCAGAGTAGTTATTACAAACAAAGGGTTAAAAGAAGAAAAATGTATCAATGCGTCTACTCCTGCCGAGAGAAACGCAGCACCGACTCGCATTCTCAGTCGAAAGTAGTTGAGGAGATTGCCTCTGAAATATGACTCAAAGCCGACTGAATCCAGAGCAAGAACAACCACTCTCGAATAAAGCGGACCTCCTCCGATTAAAGAGTAAATTGAATATTCATCTTTAGACGAAACGGTAAGAAATGGGATGCTATAGTTTTTGATTGCGAAATTCCCTAGGAGAAAGATTCCGTAAAGCAACGCCGCGCTAGCTAACCCCATTCCTAAATTTCTGAGCGATGGCTTGAAAAGATCCTTGTATTTTACGAGAAGAACTGTAACGCACACCATACAAACTGTCGAGACTATACTCCCTAGTTTGAAGTAGCTCGGAGGGATCACAAAAGTCTCTATTAGAGTAAGAGCTACAATTAGGAAACCAGCTGCTTGGACCCTGTCGAGAAAACTGAGCATTATATCAGGAATCTTGTTTACAACCTCGATTTCTCTATCCAGATAAAGGCTTCTTCTTCCTCCTCCTATTCGTCTGTGAGGTGAGTCTATTTGTTTCTCCTCCCTTGGTCCAATCTCGTGTCTATCAACATCGTGTCATTTCAGAAGAAGGGAGGTATAGCAAACAAAGATGATTTTACAAGATTGGGAAGGGAATCACGACTTGGACAGTTCCTCCTCGAGCATTTTTAGAAATTGCTCGAGCTGTGATTCTCTTATCCTTGCACCACTCGCATTTGGATGACCTCCGCCTGACGCACCAAGCCGAGAGGCAATCCTCCCAACTATCTTCCCAAGATCATAGCTTGACCCTTCTCTGGAGCGAAGAGAAATTTCGTAAAATCCTACCTCTTCTTCACGTATCGCGACACCGACTGGGACATCAAATGCCCCTATCAGGAAGTTCGCAACATTACCTGTTGCCGATTCCCTAGTCTTGAAATAGGCAAAATTTTTCCTCCTTACCCCTTCATCACGTATTTTCTCCATCAGAAGAGCCGCGCGCTTTGCATAAGTTTGAGCGTATTCAGAAGCTCCGTCAATCTCGTGCGGTAACTTGCCGCTTGCCAGATCGCGTGCTAGCTCGATGAGCCTTCTGTTACTTTCTTCTCCACCTCTCCCTATCGTTGCAATCGAAAATGAGAGGACCGTAGCCTCGTACAAGAGGAACTGTCTGTCAAAAGAGCCAATAAGTTTCCTTGCCTCGGGCCTACTGTCCATATAATCTGTTATGGCCCCGCAGCAAGCAAGGATCTTCATCTTTGGCGAATCCTTCAAGTTCTCAAGGTATTTCGTATAAATGAGGACTGAAGTGCACTCCTCGGTAGAATGGTAAATATCAACTCCAGCGACTGTGAGTTTTGAGCGATATTCGGAATTGATCGGGTGATGGTCGATGTAATGGACACTTGCTCCTTCCTTAATTCTCAGTCTTTGAAGTTCGTCAAAGAAGTCACCAAAGGTTGTGGGATTCAATCCCAAGTCACAGACAAACAACTCCTTGCAGTTTTTGATTCGGGAAAGGGTTTCAGCCATGTCTGCGTAATCTGTGAGAAATATCTCTGCAGAAGTCAGACTTCTAATCATGGCGGCAGAAGATATCCCATCCGCGTCTTTTCTATGCGAGACGACAACCGCCCCGTCGGAAGCTCGCGGGAAATCCATTTCTTGCATACCTAAACCAAAAGATCTTAGCGCGTTTTCTCAAATTTTCTTGGGGAGATCGCTCTTTGTATCGACGTCAAGAAAAACCCTCGAATCTTCTATGCATATGAGGCTTACCTTCGTTGACCACTTTTGGAGGATTTGTTTTCCTCCCACATCTCCTCTTAACGCGCTGAGCTCTTGGAAGTAATCTCTTGCGAAGAGTACTGGGTTTCTAGCTTCTCCCTTGTAAGCAAGGGCAACTATTGAAGAGGACGGCGAAGATCGTCTTTCGAATGATTCAATCATCATGTTAAGATGCTCTGCTCTTAGAAATGGCTGATCCCCCACCATCAGAATCACGCCGCCGCAGCTAGCTGGTATTTGCTCGATTGCAGTCCTGATCGATGTGGAAAGCCCATTCATGTAATCATGATTTACTAGCACTCTTGCTCGATTTATCTTGAGCGTTTTCAGTATTTCGTTGGCACAGTGACCCAGCACCAAGAAGACTGGAGTTGCACGCGAGCCTTCCGCCGCGTCTACTGCCGCTTGAAGCAAGCGCTTTCTATTTCCCCCCTGATCGATCTCGGCAAGTTGCTTAACCTCACCAAAACGTTTGGACATTCCTGCGCCTAGAATGGCGCATGCCACCGACCTATTCCCTTCTTGAGGATTTTCCATCAAATTTCAAAAGTCCCAGTCACTTGATCAGATCTGTGAAGTAAAAGAATACACAAGAAGGACCTCAAGATTCCCCTCTGTGGAAAGAAAAATACAATATGTCATATCTCTCTGTCGATCCGGCAGAGGAAAAAACTGGATACTGCCTGAGAAGGAAGTCACTTAGCTGATTCTATATCTTTACTAGCCACCTGTGACGTACATCGGCCTCACATGGTGAAGCGAAGCTACCGAGCTCTCCTTGATCAAACTCTCTACCCCACGGGCTTTGAGCTTCACTACTCGTCTCAGGAAATCTCCAATTTCCTCATCGCTTGCGTTGCTTCTCAACAAACTGGCGACATCATATTCATGAGTATCGAAGAGGCATGGAACGATCTTTCCGTCGGCAGTTAGGCGCAATCTATCACAATCGTTACAGAATGGCTTTGTTATGGAAGTTATGATTCCGAATTCTCCTCCGCCGTCTTCAAATTTGTAGTTCACAGCTGTGCTTCCTTGCTCTCTTTCGAGCTGAACAACATTGTAAAGCTTCTTTATCTTGGAAAGTATCTCTTCTCCGGATACGACCTTGTCCATTCCCCACATCTTCCTTCCATCGAATGGCATGTATTCGATGAAGCGAACATTCAGGTTCTCGCTGTTTGCGAGGGAAGCGAAATCAAGTATTTCATCGTCGTTATACCCTCTTATTATTACTGCGTTTATCTTGATGGAATCAAACCCAACCTCTTTTGCTACTTTGATTCCTTGAAGCACCTTTTCGTGCGCGTCCCTCTGAGTGACTGTGGCAAACCTGGACCTTCGAAGGCTGTGAAGACTAACGGTAACGGATTGAAGCCCAGCCTTCCTGAGAGATCGAGCCTTCTCCTCTAGATAGAAACCGTTAGTTGTCATTCCAATCCGCTTGATTCCAGGCGTTGAAGCAATGAGACTCACTAGCTTCTCCACGTCCTTTCGTACTAGCGGCTCACCGCCAGAGATGCGGATTCTGTCTACTCCAAAGTCGCAAAATATCTTGACTAGTCGGATGATCTCTTCGAAAGAGAGAATTCTTTCATTAGGTATCCATTCAGGAGTCTCGGGCATGCAGAAAGTACAGCGAAAATTGCACTTGTCCGTAATCGAAAGACGGAGTTTCCTTGCAACTCTGCCGTAGGAGTCGACCAGCTCGAAGATCCGCGTGCTTGACACCCTATGGCAAACCCTGAAGAATTCTAATTGTGAAGGAGATTAATAACTTTCACTCACTCGTGAGGCCGGATCGAGAGAGTTTCTGAGGCATTTTTTACGTCTCACAAACAAAAATTTCTGGTTTCTAAAGTGAACGAACGAAACGTTTCGCCCAGAAATCATTACAAGGCAACGATTTGGGGAAGTTAATGAAATTGAGAGCTTGGCTGAGTATCTTGACTTCCTTGTAGGAGGTTGTTTGCGGAATGAAGGAAGAAAGACAACAACAAGACGCAGGGAAGTCGGGAGGAGGAGAACGACAAGCAAAGGATTCCGGAAGGAGTTTCAAAGGAGCTCGAAGGGGTTACATGCTAGGCATGAGCTTCACGCTCATGTCTGCGATTCTTTGGGGAAGCACCTATCCCATCATCAAAATCGCTCTCTTGTACTTCACGCCATATCAGATTTCATTTTTTAGGGCATCATTTGGCTCAGCCTCACTTTTAGTCTATCTTGTTTTCAGAGGCAAATTCAAGACTGCATTTCCCCATGGCGAAAGAGAGTTCCTAAGAGTTTTCGTTGCGTCGTTAATTGGGGCAACTTTGTTCTGGACGTTCCTCAATCTATCGATCGAGTATCTTCAGCCAGACATCTCAACTTTCTTGGTGGCTCTTTATCCTCTTTTTGCAATTGTTCTGGCGACTGTGCTGCTTCGCGAAAGGATGACACTGCGTAGGGCCTGTGGGGTTGCTCTTGGACTAGCGGGTACGTATTTGATAGTTGTATACTCAAGCGATGTGAAAGTAACTGGCAGTTATCCCATACTAGGGATTGTTTCAGCTCTTTGCGCTGCCTTTTCATGGGCAGGCTACATGGTGCTTTCTAGAGTTTTGATGGAGGAAAAGGAGACAAAAGAAAACTTGAGAGAGTCGGCGATTTCTCCAGATAAACTCACTTTCAACACTTTCCTGCTTGCTATTCCAACCACCTTCGTTTTGAGCCTAGTCGCTAGCCTCCCTGTTGGAGGATATCTCTCCGCTGTTTCAAAAAATGATTACGAGCCGCTGGTTTACGTTGTATATCTGGGAGTCCTTACTTCCGCATTTGCCTTCCTAATTTTCAATGTCGGTATGAGGAGGATAGGCGTAAGTGCATCTGCCATAAACCAGCTTTTGTTTCCAGTCGTTGCCGTGATTCTCTCCTACTTCTTCTTAGGGGAAGTCTTGACTTTGAGTGAGGTTAGCGGAATGGCTCTAATCGCCACAGGCATCATCATCGCCCAAGTTTCTCAAGAAGAAGGGGAAAGAGGCCAACGAGGATGAGGTCGATGATCCTAGCTTCTCAAATTGGAGCTCTTTTTTATCAGCGAGAGAATCTTCTCGGGTGTTGCGGGGAGTTCGACAAATTTGACACCGAAAGGGGACAGAGCATCATCGATGGCGTTTGTTATTGCGCCGGCAGCTGGAATCGCGGCTCCTTCTCCCATGCCCTTGAATCCTCCGAGAGTCAGGGAAGGAGTCTCGATGGAGTCTATCAGAACTTCAGGTATCTCGTTAGCGGTCGGCAGAAGATAATCAACGAAGGTCGAAGACTGCAACTGTCCATCCCGATCGTACACTAGATCTTCAAGTATTGCACCGCCTATTCCGTGTGCAAGTGCTCCGTGAACTTGGCCGTGAGCAGTCATCGGGTTCACAACAACTCCGCTATCGTCGACGACGAAGTACCTGAGTAGCTTGATGCTCCCCGTCTCGGGGTCAACCTCAACTTCGGCGAGATGGGAAGCGTAGCTGCATGTTGTAGGTGCGTCAGGCTCGTAGAAGGAGACGAAATCAAGTCCAGGCTCCAAGCCCTCTGGGAGTTTGCTTGACATTCGAAGAGCAATGTCGCATATCTCCTTGAAAGAGATCGTTTTTGTTCTGTCTGATTTGGAGTAAATGATGCTGTCTCTTATCTCGAGATCTTCGGGTGGGTACTTCAAAATATAAGCTGCTATCAAGAGAGCCTTGTCCTTCATCTGCTTTGCACTCTTTATGCACGCACCTCCGGTTGTCACGGTCGCCCTGCTAGCCCAAGCTCCAAATCCATATGGAGCGTGCAGTGTGTCTCCCTCTAGGACACGGATATCTTCAAACTTCACTCCCAAATAGTCGGAAATTATCTGAGCAAATACCGTTTCGTGTGCTTGTCCCTGCCCAGCCATGCCCAGCTCCGCGGTGACCTTTCCAGAAGGATCTGCAAACAACCTACAAGACTCCCATCCTCCCACAGCCCAACCCAAAGGTCCCTGCAATCGAGAGGAGCCGGGCGCTGTGTACTCAACATAGGTTGCTATCCCAAGCCCGACGAACTTGCCGCTCTTCTTTTTCGTCAAGATCTCGGCCTTCGTTCTCTCGTAATTTGCGAGTCTGAGCAAGCGACTGAGAGCTTGCTTGTAATCACCCGAATCATAAGTCACGCCCACTGGGGTTGTCCAAGGGAGTTCGTCTTTGTCAATCATGTTCTTGAGGCGAATTTCCGCAGGATCAATCCCAAGCTTCCTTGCGGCAATGTCCATCATCCGCTCGATCACGTAGGCCGCAACCGGTCTACCAAATCCTCTATGGGGGCCGCACGGTGCTTTGTTAGTCACAACGCAGATCAGATCAAAATCGTAGTTCCTTAGCCTGTAAGGCCCTGGCATTGACGCACAGGTTAGCATCGCAGGTTGCACTTCCGTCCAGAAAGTTCCCGAGACTCCAAAATCTGCTATTATTTTGTCTCGCAAGCCGAGAAGGGTTCCGTCTTTCCTAAATGCGCCCTCAACATAGTGAACTTGCTGTCTTTCGTGGCCTGCAGTTAGCATGTGTTCCTTCCTATCTTCTACCCATTTCACCGGTCTCCCCAATTTCATGGAGAGTATTACTATGCTGACCTCGTCTTGGAATACTGCAGACTTTATCCCAAAACCCCCGCCGACTCGCGGGGCGATAACTCGGATTCTGTGCTCGGGAAAATCAATAGTTTGAGAGAGGAAGGTGCGCAGAACATGAGGAAACTGAGTTGTCGCGTAAACTAGGAGAGTCCCCTCAGATCTGTCATAACTTGAGATGATCGCCCTAGTTTCGATGGGAGTTGGAGAATATCGATTGCTGACAAGCCTTTCCCTTATTACTACGTCCGCCTCTTTGAAAGCCTTTTCAGTTTCTCCTCCTCTCAAACTGTCCTTGAAGAGTATGTTGTCACCCCAATCTTCGTAGAGAAGCACCGAATTTTTTTCGAGGGCTTCTTCCGCATTGACAACGGCTGGAAGAACCTCGTAATCCACTTCGATAAGCTCGACTGCATCTTCAGCGATTGCTCGTGTCTCAGCTGCCACCGCGACCACAGGTTCTCCTACATATCGTACTTTGTCAGTTGCGAGAGAAAGCCGCTCAGGGATTCTCATCCCAGGCTTTTGCATCCAAGAAACAAGCTGCCTTGCTGTCTCTCTTCCAGTGAGAACGTAAACGACTCCTTTCAGTTCGGCCGCTCTACTGAAATCGATATTCTTGATTCTAGCATGGGCATAGGGGCTCCGGAGAAATGCAGCATAAACCATCCCAGGAATTTTAATGTCATCTGTAAATTTCGCGGCCCCTTGCAAAAGCTGAATATCTTTAAGTGGTTTGATACTTCTTCCTATCATGGCCCGTTGCAAGGGCTCTGACACAGTCCTTGCTACAGCTGTGGTTGACATTTTCTCTGTTCTCTTGCCAATATCGGGCCTGAATCCCTTTCTTAGATATTTTCATTGGCTTCCGAATTCTGTCAAGAGCTTGCTCGGGTAAGAATAGCGGTGTTACCGAGTAGGTCTTGAGCTAGGGATGAGGCGCGTTCTATTAAGATTCAAGTTTCCTTTTTTTGGGGGTTGCGGGAAAAAGTCAAATCAGTCGCTGTTAATTGCTCGTACTCGCTTTCATGACCCGCTTTTGGATTCTTACACTGAAACTATGCAGACAAAGAAAAAGAGCAAGCAAGGAGAGACAGTAAAAAAGGGGGTACCTTCGAGCCTTCTAGTTCATCTGTGCCACTTGTTTCCTTGCTATTTTGGAAGCGAAGGAATTGATTCCAATTTTGACTTTAGAGCAATCTGCAGGTCCTTCAGACTGTCCACCAAAATTATGCATGTGCGGCTCCATTGGAGCCATTCCATTGGAAATTCCTGTCTGAATTTGTCAAATCCCATTCTTTCGATCTTTTCGATGTATTGATTCTCCTGAGCGATGTCTCTGTAAACCAATCGAATCTTTCTCGCGAGGTCTTGAGGAAATGATACAAGATCTTTTTGGACACTTTCATAACCTGAGACTCGAAGGCGTGACTTGCAACCCTTCGTGTTTGCGGCTGGTGACGCAATAATCTGATTTGATTCAACCTCCTTCAAGAGGTTTGAATAGGCTTCCCTTAGTCTTTGAGCATCTTCTACGTCGATTTTTGACATGTTTGATTCTCACCTTTGCAACCGGGGGCAAGAAAATGCGGGAGATGTGTTCCTTTTCGCTTCCATTTGTTTATTCGGCTGATTTGATTAGCCAGATTTTAGAAAAATCGATAAGACAGAGGTTAAGGCTTCCGTATTCGCAAATAGAACTACAACTACTAAGAAGTCAGGAAAATCATCATCTCTCATGCTCTATTTATTCAAACTATGCTTCTACGACCAGCCTACCGTTCTGCATCAAGGGATGGATAGCACAAAGTATGCTGCAAAATATAGTATAGTTTCCCACTTGATTTGCAACGAACTTGACTGTCCTAATCTGGCCCGTTGGAGGAACAGAGATCCCACTGGGGAAGTAATGCGAAATTGCGAAACCATGAGCTTCTGATGAAGCGCAGTTGTAGACGTCAAAGACAACGGTTTGCCCCTTATGAACAATCACGACTGGCCAAGGGGTTGTTATGTGGTAGGCACTTCCGTTGATTCCTTCATACGAACCATTGTCACTCTCTATGATTACAAATGTCGCAGTCGAAGCATTAGCGTTTGAAGAAGCAAACCCCTGAGCCGGCCCAGAACGGAGACTTTGACACACATCTGAAGCCCTGACAGGTACGAAATGAAGATAGACAAATATTCCGCTTACCGCAAGCAGAACGAAAACAACACTGATTATGCCGATTAACGTCGCTCTCTTCATCGTTTCTCCCTCGCGCTCCCCCAAAAAAATCGAAAATAATTCACATTACCCTATTTGTGACTGACGTCATTTAGTCTTTTGGCTCAAAATGAGAAAAATGTAGCTGAACTTCGTTCAGGTTTTCGAGTGACAAGTGGCTTTGGGAGCTTCGCATCTTGAGCCACAATAGTTATACAAACAGAATTGACCGAAGCTAATCGAAGAAGATGATCGGTTACGCTTTTACTGTGGTGAGTATCCTTTTAGCTACACTTCCACCTGCTTACGTTGTTCTGTATCTTGTTCCACGCTTGACAACCATACAAACCAGATATCTAGCTGCTGCAGGACTCGGGCTTACCTTTTGGTTTTTCTATGACACGATGGGAGACGCAGGAACTGGACTTGACGTGAATGAAAGCGTGGTTAGTTTTGGTGGCATGACCCATGTTGCTGTTATTTTATCCGCTATAGCTGGAATAGTTGCACTTGCTCTCTTTGATCATTTTGCCATGCCTCCTTCAAAGCAAGAAAAGAAAATCATTGAAACCGCAGTTGTGATACCACCATCTTCCTTATCAAATATTGCAAGTTCAAGAGCTGCTACTTTCCAGCCATCACAAACGAATTCGTCACCCTCCTTGGAAAAGAAAGCTGAAAAATCATACAAAGGACATCTGTTTGTCTTGATTCCGGTTGCGGTCGCAGCCGTGATGGGGATTCATGGGTTGGGAGAGGGCTGGGACTTCTCCTCTGTTGCGGCCTCAGCAACGACAAGCTCACTTGTTGCAACTTTTGGAAACATTTACGCACTTGCCTCGTACCCCTTGCACAAATTGTTAGAGGCCTGCATAATCGCCTCAGTCTACGCATGCGCCGTTGGAAGGAATGACTCTGCTCAAAAGAGAGCGTGGCACATACCAGTTCTGGGACTTTTATTCGGCTTCACCTCTGTGATAGGTGCGGCGATAGGTTATTTCGTAGCCTTTGACACTACATACTTTTACGCCTTTGGCGTAACAGCTGCCTTCTATGCCGCTTTAAGACTAGCAGAAGCTGTTGCTCGCAATGATGATCTAGGGCAGTCGAGGCCTAGTTACTTTGGAAGCAAGATCTTTTTAGCCTTCGGGATAGGGTTCTTCTTGCTTTATTCAGCAGCGCTGTTACATTGATGCTTCTCGTGATGAACTGGAAGAAAGAAACATGTGTGTTTTTGTCGTGGTTGAGTGAGTTCGGTCTTTTCCTCTAGTAGTTTCAGAACTCAACGCAGAATGCACAAGCACTAAGAATGTATTGAGATGCAAAAGCATCGAGTTGGGGGTTTTGAGTCCCTTCTAGTGCCCGCATGAAGAACCAAGATCTCCGAGAGGCGTGAATGGGATTGGGTCCAAGAACCAAAGCTTTAGATCAATTCACGAACTTTGACAACATTTTAATCCCATTTTCTTCGATGAATTTTCTTCGTGAATCTTCGCCCTCTTCCTCCTATTTCTTCTTCAGTGTTGTATCTCGTCATAGATGACGGGCTGGTACATATTGCGCTCGTCTCACTGTCAATAGTGCTTCTCGTCATATCGCTTCTTGCCTATTCTAGAAGACAAAACACACGGTTCCTCTTTCTTACCCTTGGTTTTTTCTTTCTCTTCCTGAGTCAGGTCGTTTCCCTCTGCGAGGTGTTCCTGCTTTCTGACTATTTGGTGATCATACCTGTCTTGGGGATCCACCTTTCGCACTTCCTTGATCTTCTGATGCTGCTGAGTTTCGTGACAGCCATTGCAAGAAATTGGGGAAGTACGAATAAGGGCGCGGTAGATGGTTTTTGAGCGCATTAAATGAATCAAATAGGGCAAGGATTATTGAGCTAATATCCCTAATGCCGGGGCTTCATCTGAGGCAGCTTCAAAGACTTCTGGGCATTTCGTTTAGCTCCACGAGGTATCATGTGAAAAGACTAGAAAGCTCTGGTAAGCTGTTACCAAAACAAGATAGGGGATTTGTTCGTCTCTATCCAAAGGGAATCAACGAGTCGGATCTAGAAATTTATCCTTTTCTTAGGAACAGAACGGCTAGGCTTATCCTTTCAGCACTCATCGAGCAACCTGGACTTTCGAACAAGGAAATTTCTGAGAGAACCGGCCTTGCAAAGTCAACCATCAGTGAATATTTGACGAGATTCTTAAGCGCAAAAATCGTGAAATCCACGATGGCAGAAAACAAGCGAATCGCATACGAAATACAAGATCCTTCTCATCTTTTGTACCTCCTCATGACCTCCAAAGGAAGAGTTAACTCGACTGCGACAGACCGATTTGTAGATCTATGGGACTTCTAGCCATCTTGCGCTAGTCTACAAACAATCTAAAGGCTGAATTGCTGGGTCTTTCTCACAATGAAAAATTCAACTTACCTCTTATCAGCTTCCCTCCTCTTTGTGGTTCTCCTTTGCCTTGGAAGCGTTCTGGGTCTACTTTCTATGTCCAGGAATCTCCTTGCTTTGTCAGGTGAGTCCTCTTTCACCAACAATGAAGTCTCAAGTAATCACATAAGAGAGTTCGTAATCCCAACACCAAATTCAGGCCCGAATGCCATAATTTCAGCTTCTAACAACACCTTCTGGCTAACTGAGTTCAATGCTGGGAAGATAGCAGAGTTCATCGAGGGTAACACCTCGTTCAAAGAGTTCTCTGTTCCAGAGAATGGCTCGCAACCAGATTCTATCGGAGTCGATCATTTAGGCAATGTTTGGTTTTCAGATTACTCTGGCGAGGGCAGCGTATGGATGTTCAATCCGAAGACTGACAAGTTTACAAAGTTCACGCCGCCGACTCCGAATTCGAAGCCTCTTTCGATAGTAGCGGACAGCGAGAACAACATCTGGTTCACCGAATTTATTGGAAACAAGCTAGCCGAGCTCGTTTATCCTAACTACTCATTAAAGGAATACTCTCTGCCAGTTGCAAATGCAGATCCTGCTGTTCTTGCATTTGAACCAAATTCTTCGCTGATTTGGATTACCGAGGCTGGTGCCGGGGCAATTGCGAGTTTTAATACTGAAACTTTTTCATTTTCGCAGCATGATCCTCCGCCTTACATTTCTTTGAGTGATCCTGTTGGGATTGTTGCGGATCCAAAGGGGGACATCTGGATAAGCGAGCATGGGGGAAGTGCGGTGGTAGAGTTCATCTCGTCCAACTCCACTTGGCGAAAATATCCGACCTCTTCTCCCCCTACTTCGTCTGGATATCCAGTGTCGGCAGTGGCAACGATAGCAATGGACAAAGAGGGCAATATCTGGTTTGTAGAACACTTTGCAAATCGAGTTGGTAAGCTTGACCCGAGAACCGATACGATGGAAGAGTTCCAAATTCCAACGCCTGGGGCGTACTCTGTGCTTAGCACCCTTGACTCAGAAGGGAATTTCTGGTTCACTGAGTACGACGCAAACCGGATCGGGATGATACCTAATAATGTGACATCACCTCTTATCGTGAATTCAACAACCAATCTTAGCGTGAACGCTGGCGAAAGAGTAACTCTCCCACTCACAATCACAAATGATGGTTCTATCCCGCTACAAATAGAAATGGGAGCGTCTAGTTCCTTTACTTACAGTGGAGAGACAACTCCAAACGAAGTGTCCTTCAATGTTTCCTCTATAATGCTTCAACCAGGACGATCAGTTACAATGAATGTTAGCATAACTCCTGACCCTAACCTTTCACCTGGAATATACTCTGTGAGTTTTGTTGCAAGTTACGGAAACAACACGTCCATCCATGTTAGCTTTCTTGAGGTAAGCAATGACTTGTACATTCTCTATTTAGTCGAATCAAAACTTCCAATAATCATACTAGGGCTGGCAATTATAGGATTAACCTCGCTGTTTTTGATCAGAAGATACAGAAGATAGAGATTCAATTCATAAGATGCAGACGAGAGACGCTATTTGATTGATTGGGGTTACGGATCAAAGAGATGGAGAAGGGGGGATGGGAAAAAATGGGAATTCAAATGATAACTCGCGGTAATCTACGCATTTTTCTTCTTTTGATTTGTTCTTGTTTTTTTGGATTCATCCTTTCCTTGAATTCTTTCCTTGCGGAGTTTCAAATTTATGCGCAAAAGGTGACCATAAGAATCGCACAAGCTAAATGCCCAGGTCTACCTCAGCCCGCCCCAGGTTCGCCAGATCCGTACACAATTATCATAGATGGCGCTGCTACAGCCGGAGTAGCCATCTTTGCGTATTATTTAGCAAGAGACATCATTCGAGACAGGAGAAATAGAGCAATGAAGGAAGAAAGGGGAGATACAACTGCGGATAATCAAGATAAACTAAGTGAAGAGGAGCATCATACAGATAGTAGTGAAATCTCCTTTGCAAATGAACCAAGGGGTAAAGAGGAATCGGCCCAAGAGGATGTAGAGCAGGAGAAAAATGAAGGAAGATAGTGGAAATTCCGAATAGCAGCCTGCGGAAAGCTGAAAAAACTGTTCAATGCATCTAGGATCATTGTTGGCGAAGGCTAGATGGGGGAGGGTCGGTCGATTATTGAAAGGCGCGTGCTGTCAAACATGTCTATGTCAACGGCTTATCTTTTTCTTATGATAACTTTGCTTTTTGGCCTTCCGCTCTTGACGGCTTACTATGGTGTGAATCCAAGCTTCTTTTTTGCGGCGCTTATACCTTATCTCGCCTTTTCGGCAATTGGTACGATGTTCATAATTAGACAGTCTAGGAGAAACAATTCGTTTCCCAGGGAAGCTGAAGCTTCCGAAAGAGCTCTCAAAGCTCTGTACCTAGACTCGAGCAGAAACAATTCAAAGCCAAATTTCATCGCTAATTTGAATTCAAAGATCACAACTTTTTGGATTCTCGCACTTGCGACTTCCACAGTGATTGTTTATTCCTTGATGCGATTGCTAATCTGGGCAAGCTCACCCTACCCTGCCCCCAGCGAGATTAACTACTTGGGCTGGTTCTACATTGTTTTGCTTGCAATAACTAGCGTGCTCGGATTTTCGAGGCTGCTTTATACAGCCTTCCCAGTTCTGCGAAGTGTGTTGCGCAATCGCAGGTACGCTTTTCTTGCCGGTTTGTTCTCTTTGAGTTTTGCGATCGTTTACTCACTTGTTGTCAATGGAATACTGATAGTTGGCGTCAATACTACTGCAACAGCGCCTCCTCCATCAAATTCCTATCCTTATGTCTACCCTCCCATGACTCCCGCAACTCCAGATCCGATTGTCAATCTGGTGTATCTACCTACTATAGTGATCCAACTGTCCTACCAGCTTAATTTTATTATGATTCCTTTCGAAGTCGTCTTCACTGCTCTTCTTTCCTTGTTAGTTGGATCTAACATCGCAATGGCTCATTATCTCATCTCAAGCAATGGACTCAAGTGCTCAACAAAGGGAGCAGCTCTATCAACGAGTGGATCAATTATAGGATTAACTGCGACGTGCCCAACTTGCCTAGTTCCAGCTTTTGTCTCTGCTCTCTTTGGAGCTGTGGGGATCGGGGGAGCAGGTGCAATTCAGAACATGTATTCCAACATTTACGGAGTGGCCCTCCCACCACTGTTGAGTGTTGCGACGCTGTTTCTTAGTTTGGTCTACCTCTCAAGGGCAGTAATGAAGAACGCTTCCACTTCATAGTGCGGACTAGTTCCTCTCTCTATTCTCGTTTCTTCATATATTCCTCGCTAATTTTCAAGATCTTTCTTCTCCGTCACCCGGCCTATATTTGCTTTGAAAACAAATGGATTGCATTAGCTAAACAAGATATTTCTGGGGAAAGGGATAACTCTTTGAGTCTTCTTTCTATTCTCGCAGGGAAATCGACTCTCAGAGGATGGAGAAACGAAAGGAAGTAAGACTCAGGGAAGGAAAGAGGAAAGCAAGTTGGTAGAAAACCATGCAGAAAGATGAATTGCGATCAGAAGGAATCGAAGGACAATTCCTATCAAGCACCTTCCGAACGCGGCTAGTAAAAACAATTGGATCACCAATATTTTTTGGATTTGTGCTCTTTGTTTTTGTAACCACCTTTCCGCCATTCGAAGCCGCAACAGAGCTCAATTTAGCAGCGCACATGTTTCAACACGTGCTCATCATGATTTCAGGAGTTTTGATCGCCTATCCCATTTACAAGGCTGGAAGATTCAATTCTATAAAAAATAGAAAGACTGGCATTGTTGGCGTGCTGACCCTTATCGGAGTTGTGGTTCTTTGGCACATCCCTGAGTTTTGGGATGCAGCGGTCGTGAACTATCAGGTTCACATCTTGGAGCATTTCTCTTTTTTTGGAGTGGGGTTACTCATCGGCTTCACCGTTCCAATGCTTTCGGACCACATGAAGATGATACTTTTCGTACTTGCGGTCTCAGCACACATGTTTTACGGACTCGCGCTGTTTCTCATCTCAACCCCGATCTATAACTCACCTGTTTCGCAACAATCCTTCTTGGGAGTGCTACTCTTCGCTCCATCTCCAGCTTACTTCATAGGCTATCTTTACTTCACGCTAACGAGTGAGAGTAGAAGGCTCGAAAGGGATGAGCAAAACGAGCTTGCAAAGATTGACCCCAAATTCGTTCTTGCTCAAAGAGCGTACTCAAGAACGAGCTCAAGCAAAAGAATCAGATCCCTAGGATCCATAGTTGTACCAAGTCTTACACTCATTATGATTGTGACGCTAGCATCATACTTTGCATTCTCAAGCTTTGCTATAGCCGCGAGCGGTACGTCTGCTCATGGCGTTAATGTCTATATTGTCGAAAACCCTTACTACTGGCAGTACTCCCCTCAATCAATAACCGTGGTGATTGGAATCAACAATACTGTAACTTGGGTAAGTCATTCGTACTCAATCGATACTGTCACAAGTTCGAACGGCGCTTTCGATTCTGGCCCGCTCTCATCAGGTCAAACCTTTACTTACACATTCACAAAGCCAGGAGTGTATCAATACTATTGCGAATACCATCCATGGATGAAGGGAACTGTATATGTCCTTTCGGAGTCTTGAGACCACGCTCATTGTCCCTTCCATCGTTTGAAGGTGCCGGGGAACTATTCGCGTAAGGGAAGTTCTTCATCTCGATTTATTTTGCGATTTCCTCGAGCATAGGACCAGGCTGATCTCTTATGAGTTCGAGGGTGGCGCAATGGAGACCTGCGATGGCGAACTTTTGACTCTCTGAGAAATCTACTTCGATCACATCAACACTTTCTTTCTCAAGCGCTCGGCGCGTCACTCTTGAGCCAGAGTTGATCACAACTCTCCCTGGCCTCAGTGTGACTCCGTTGACAGCAAGGTCCCAATACTCTTCTGGTGGAACCTCTATGATTTTGATTTTCCTTTCCTGAGATATCTTACAAAGCCGTAGTTTACAAGGTCAGGGTATAAAATGCAAAGGCCTATGTCTGGAACCATCAAGAACATATCAGTGTGCGATGTCCCGATGTTGCCCTTTGATATTGTCTCGACCCATCCCGGGCTATGAGTCACGACAAGCTCCTTGCCGAGATTATTCAAAACGAATTCAATCTGTCTCAATCCTTCTTCGTTAGCAACGACACTTTCGTTGAAAACAAAGGTTCTGCTGTCAAGCCATCTCCCAGCACCAGGCTCGCCGACACCTTTGCCATGAATTGTAAGATAGATAGGAACTTGAAGTGTAAGTAGTGCCTTTGACCATATTACCTCCCTTCCTCTCTGCCATGATCCAAGTCCCATTCTGTGAACTATTGCTCCGCCCCTAACAACAAGGCCTCCACCAGCTAGAGTCACAAGATTTTTCAAATATCCGTACGCCCCTATCGCGGGTATAGGCGGATCGACAAAATTCAGTTTCACTCCCTCATTCTTCAATATCTCGAAATAAGAGTCAAACTGTTCTTGGAGTTTCTGAAGGTTTGCATTCCCATTTGAAGAGGAGTAATAATACTGCCATTCCTTTGAGAATTCCTCCCGTGTTTCGTTCTCGGTGGGCCTTGAAACAAGAACCTCCTTGAGTCTCCCTATTCCCTCAGCACCCCATTTCTTTCCCCAAATCGATTATATTTCATCATAGAGATCGATTTCATGCAGGATCCAGTTCCTAAGAGGTTTACCTGATTCGAACCATGGCAGCTTCTTCAATAACTGAAACTCGTTATGAGATTTCGATTCACGTGGAGAAGAGTAGATGAGATCGAATACATTGCCTTCAGAATCTGTGACTTGGAAAGGGACGCGCTCTCTCTTTCGAGAACGAGAGGATGGCGCACGTATCGAATTTCGGACATTTGAACGTCTATCTGTTTGTGAAGCCATATCCTGAGAATAGGATTTTCCCATGTGCTTGTTAAAAGCAGTATTGTGACCATGCAAAAATTTGGTCTTTCGTTTTGAGTTTGTTATTTGACTTTCTTTGATTTTTTTCTCCTTCTAAGCTAACAACTCGAAAAGAAGGCTGAGGAGCCCTTGTGAGAGACGAAATCGAATGATAAAGCAGCAGCAACAACAATTTTCGAAATGGTTTCAACGAAACACAGAGCGAATGAACACGTGTCAAGAAGCTGGTATCATGCGAAAAGAGCGACTGAGGTATCTGATCCACCACATGTGGTGAGTTCTAGCCTCCTAAATGCAAATATATCCAACCAAACGAATGATTGCTTCGCTCTTTTGAAAGCTCAATGACAGAGAGAGAGCAATGGGTCAATAGGAAGGAATAAGTCATGGGTTTGGGTAAGGCGTTGTCCTCAACCTACAGGACACTTAAGCTTGCACGGAAGTCTGATCGAGAAGAATTCATGCTGTACGTCAAACTAGTCTTCATAGGCTTTGGCATCGTTGGCGGACTTGGTTTTTTGATATATTTCGTTGCATCAATGCTGATGCTTGTTGCGGGGATTCAGAACGCCAATCCAACTGGGCAGACAACGCCTTAAGGAGGCGCAAGCGGCCTTCCATTGGTGGGGCGTCAATGGAACTGTAGAAGAAAACAATAACTCTTTGAAATATGAAGTACTACGCAATGAATCGTTGGAACTCTGAGTGTTGGACTCCTCGCTTTATTTATAGGACAATGAAAAGGCCGGAATGATTGGATTGTCTCAAACTGTGTCTGCGAAGATATTTGCAGTAAAGACTACCGGCGGACAGGAAAAGACTGTTGCCAAATTCGTTGGTGATCGACTGGAAAAGAGGAAGCAAGAAGGAAAGGACTCACAAGTCTACGCGATTCTTGTTCTCGATGCTCAAAAAAGTTACGTCTTCTTCGAAGCGCAGAATGCGCAAGCTGTCTCAGATAGCATTTCAGGTTTCAAGCATGTGAAAGGAATGGTCCCAGGATACAGCCAATTTTCCGATATTGAAAAATTTCTCGTAGACAAGTCGATAATTTCCGACGTTAATGTTGGCGATGTGATTGAAATTGTCGCAGGACCGTTCAAGGGTATGAGAGCTAAGATAAACCGAATTGAGCCAGCGAGATCTGAAGTCACGGTTCTCCTTCTTGATGCTCCTTACCAGCTCCCCGTCACAGTTGACGTAGGTTTCATCAAAGTAGTGGGTCGAGCCGCGTCGGCTCAAACCGGACAAAGCGGAAATGTTTCAGGATCAAGCTCTTGACAATTGCAAGTTGGTAGATGAAATAGGTCAATGCCCGAAGTAAAAACGATTTCCGCCCTTGTTGTAGGTGGAGAGGCGAGCGCAGGACCTCCATTGGGGCCCGCATTGGGTCCTCTTGGAGTGAATGTGATGGCCATTGTGAAGGAGATCAACGAACAAACAAAGAATTACTCTGGAATGAGAGTACCAGTAAAGATCAATGTTCAAACAGACACTAAACAGTTCACTGTCGAAGTAGGAATACCTACGACATCGGCGCTAATAGTCAAGGAATCTGGAATACCAAAGGGTAGCGGAACACCTAATTCAGCTGTTGCAGGAAATCTGAGCATTGAGTCTTTACGAAGGATAGCTGAACTCAAGATCCAACAGTCCTATGCCTCAACAATCAAAGCTGTAGCGAAGGAAATCTCGGGATCATGTCTAAGTATGGGCGTTACGATAGAGGGGAAGAACGCAAAGCAGTTCCTACAGGAAATTGCCCAAGGTCAATGGGATGCTCAACTCGTAGAATCGTAGTTTTTGTTTCAGTCTGCTTCTGGGCATAGTTTAAATGCGTAGATTTCGAAGAAATCCGAAAGAAACACCGCAATTTCTTGAATAGCGTTCTGCTATTAGACAAGTGAAACACTAAGGAGCATCAGGATTCGGCATGATAACAAAGGATCAATTTCAGGAGCAAGTGACGAAAGCAAGGAACTCTGAACCCAAGAAAAGAAAATTCCAAGAATCTTTCGAGCTCATAATGAAACTGAAAGACATAGACGTTAAGAAAACAGATCTTAACATTAACGAGGTCGTATTCCTCCCCAACCGACTCTCGGAAGCTGCGAAGGTTTGCATCTTTGCAACTGGTGACACTGCGATCCGCGCGGAGAAGGCGGGTGCGGACCGTGTGGTGGAAGCAAGTGAGCTCGACATTCTAGCTTCAGAAAAGCGTCGAGCAAAGAAACTTGCGCGCGAATACCAATTCTTCTTATCCGACACGTCTCTAATGCCACGAATAGGCAGAATCTTGGGGCCGTATCTTGGGCCTAGGGGAAAAATGCCTTCACCAATTGCTCCAAATGCTCCTCTGGATTCAATTCTCGGCAGGTATAAATCCGCAGTGCGCTTCAGATCCAGGGGGTCCCTTAGTGTAGCTGGCAAGATTGGGGATGAATCGTTGGACGATGCTAAGGTAACCGAGAATGCTCTTGCAGTGATTTCTCAAATCGAGAGAAAACTTCCAAATGGAGAAAGAAACATTCACTCTCTGATTGTTAAGAAAACAATGGGTCATCCAGCGAAAGCGAGGATGGTAAGCGAATGACAATAGACTCTGCCACTAAAGCTTCCTCTTCCTCCTCTTCTGTTAACAGGAGCCGGCAGCAACGATTGCTTCTTGTCCAAGAAAGAAAAGAATACCCAGAAAAGAAGAAGGAAGCACTTGATCGAGTGAAGGAACTTGCATCAAGGTACAACACAATAATAGTGACAAAGCTTCACAAAGTGCGAGCAGGCCAGCTCATGGCGCTTCGCAAGAATTTCAGGAAGGAACTCGTCATATTTGTCACAAAGAACAAAATCGCCATGAAAGCTTTGCAACAGCTCGGAATTCAAAGAGCAAGTGAATTTGTCTCTCGACTTGATGGCCAAAATGCGCTGATCTTTACCAATATGAATCCATTCAAGCTCTTCCTGGTGCTTGAAAAGAGCAAGGTTAGCCTGCCAGCAAGAGCTGGAGACATCGCGACTGAAAACATAATTATTCCTTCTGGAAACACGGGGATTCCTCCAGGCCCAGTCCTCTCAGAATTCAAGGAGGCTGGTGTTCCAACTAGAATAGAATCGGGAAACATTTTTGTTTCCAAGGACACTATAGTTGCAAGGCCAGGAGATTCAATTTCACCTAAGCTTGCTGGACTACTCGCGAGACTCAATTTGAAACCCATCAAGGCCGGATTGTCAATTTTTATGGCCCTCTCTGAGGGCTTATTGCTGTTGCAGAAGGATATTGTCATCGATCTCGACCAGTACAGGAGAGAGTTGCAGCAGGCCATTTCTCAAGCACTCGGCATATCTGTCGAAGCGTCGTACATAACGAAGGAAAGTTTGCCTCTCATTCTTGTTAGAGCACTAAGGTCTGCTCAAGAAGTGGCTGCTTATGCCGGATACATCACAGCCGAAAATGCAGGATCTCTTCTTGGACGTGCTGAAGCTCAAGCAAGAGCCCTTCTTGCAGTTGCGAAGACCAAAGGATTTGCTGGTTGAGGATACATTAAGAAGGCTTTAATGCCCTAACAATCACTTTGTAGCCTCTTCACGAACTCGATGAAATCTTTCGATTCTTGGTTCGCAGGTTGCTTGCGATATCTGATACTAGAGCTCTAAGAAAGCCTTCGAATTCTTCGTCGGCAAAGGATATCGTCTCAAATTTTGATTCGGCCCTAGCCAATCTCGCAGCGAGCAGATGATAGCAGCTGGGAACGGAGCCACTTAGAACCCTGAAATGAAAATCATAGCATGAGCAGTAAGCTCGATCAGTGTCATCAAAGTCGACTAAGCAATCTCCTTCTCTACCCACAACAGTCCAGATATCTCTACCACTTGGATTGAAAGTTTGTCTCTTTACACAATTCAGCTCGATGAGATTTCTCGCCCGTTCTTGTCGGGTCAGAGCCGGGTCACTTGATTATTCAGCTACTACATAAAGAGCCAATTAACTGTATCGTGCATCTCAAGAAGTCGCTTAAGGTGAAGGAACGGATTGCTCAATATTTTTGCTTATGCATAACAAGGTTACTGATTTATTCTTCCTTATCTTCGAGGAAACGCATTGTAAGTATTGAAACCCGAGTTCTTGCTGTCCCTTTGCCAATACGTGATATCCACGGAGGACTAGATAGATCTTGATGAAAGATTCAGTGCAACCACAAAACAGAGGTGAGATTAGAGTTCTCTACGATCATCGCTCGATCTTGATTTTCGACAAAACTGACCAAGGGTCTTCCTCTAGAAGATATCTTATCTTAGGAGATCTTCACATAGGGTTCGAAGAAAAATTTCGAGCGCAAGGAGTGAAAATCGAAGCCTCAGTCGACAGACTGATCGAAGAAATCAAATCAATAGCTGATTTGTGGAAGATTACAGATATCGTAATCAATGGGGACGTGAAGTCAAGCATAACAAACATAACATCCTCAGAATGGGAAAAAGTTCCTAAATTCTTTGATGGTATTTGCGACGACCTCAATGTCAAAGTTATTCTCGGCAATCACGATGCAGGAATAAAACAACTTCTCCCCGCGAAAGTCGACGTAGCGGACTCAACTGGTTTGCTGTTAGGAAACAATCTAGTAATGCACGGACACACAAATCCTATTTTGAAATACCGGAATTGTAAAAGACTGATAATGGGCCACCTGCATCCAATTTACCTGAAGAAAGGATCTCCTCTGTCAGGTCAACCAGTGTGGATATTCGCAAAGGTTCCGAGAACGTACGTCTTTCAGGGGATGATTGCGGAATCAGTAGCGAGTCATTCAGGCGAAGATTTAGTCGAAGTCATTGTCATGCCTTCCTTCAACCTTGACTTGATTGTTTCTGCCTATTCCAAAGACACGGCCCGAGAAGAGAGGAGGACTGCTCCTATGGTAAGGTCCTTGTATAGAGCAGAAGAAGCTGCAATAGTCACGGTCGAAGGAGATCTGATCGGGGATGCTTCATTATTGAATTCGATCTTGTGAGTTTTTCATTCTGTCTTGAATGGGCGGTTTCTCACAAACAAGAATTGATTGTTACAATGCTCTTGTGGGGCGAGGTTTCGAGTAAGAAACCAGAGAGAGATGAGACGTTTATTTTCTCACAAAGAAATTGCTTGAAAACACTCAATAAGAAACTGCAATTGCTTTCTGAGGAGATATTACACTATTCAATTTTTCGTTGCAATTACTTTTGAAGAAGTACATTGTAGAGCCGGAATTAGCCGAGTATATAATGGCTATTTAAAGAGCCGATCGAAGGAAAAATTGGAAAAACAGACACCGTATCTAGAGGAAATAAAGAGGAAGGAAGGAAAGGAAGAAAGAAGGTAGTAGGGCGCGCAGAGGCAGGAGAAAGAAGAAGCGGATTTATAAATCAAGGAAAAACGCCAAGTTACTTGGAATTTTTCTTTCATACTCCCAACAAAGGAGCCAGAACCCAAAATTTGGAGAGCAGGAATAAAGCTTAATACTTATTGGAATTTTTTGTCAGGACGAGTATTCTTAAACGAATCGAATCCAAAAATCGAATCTTTCCACTCGAGCTAAATCAGGGCTCCTTCAACCCAAAGGCGTATTGTGATCACTCATGTTCCTTCCTCCAATTCAAGAAATCAGGAAGCGAAGAACAGCTCTCGGCCTTAGTCAAAAGCATCTCGCAGACTCGGTGGGAGTAAGCCAGTCTCTCATTGCCAAGATTGAGAGCAACAGAGTTCATCCATCTTACGAGGTGGTAAAGAGAATCTTCGAATATTTTGATCGCATTGAGCAACCGAAGAGGGGACTTGCAAAGGACATTGAAACAAGAGACGTTGTCTGGCTCAAAAAGAATGAAAAGATCAAAGACGCAGCCGAAAAGATGAGACAGTATGGCTTCTCCCAACTTCCGATTCGTGACGACCGAGAGGAAATTTGCATAGGAAGTATCTCAGAAAGGCAGATCGTTCAGGGGCTCTTGAAGGAGCTTGACCCAAAAGTCTTCTACGAAAAGCCGGTAACCGAAGTGATGGAAGAACAGTTTCCTGTCGTGGATGAGAACATTCCAATAAGTGCGGTCGCATTGCTCCTGCAACATTCTCAAGCTGTTCTCACTGCTCGGAAGGGTAAAATTGTCGGCATCATTACGCCGACTGATCTCCTAGCTGCCGCTAACAGGGAAAGGAACCAAAGGTAACAAAGATAGGCATCTTGCTTTCGAAGGATGCCGAAGCCGGCCTATCGAACACTCAAAACAGGTAGTGAGAAGGAAAAAAAGAAGCTAATGGCTTCGTGATTATCGAGTCACGAAGCCTTGGCTCAAAGTATGCTTGCTGGTTCTGAATCCAAGAGACTTAATCTTCCATGCCGCCGCCCATTCCACCAGCGCCCGCGCCGCCTCCTCCTGGAGGAGTAGGTGGGGTCTTCATCTTGCTCGATGCGATCACATCATCTATTCTCAGTATCATAGAAGCAGCTTCAGTAGCAGACTTGATTATCTGCTCCTTGACAGCAGAAGGCTCGTATACTTCTTCAGCTTCCAGATCCCCAACCTTGCCTGCAAGAACGTTTACTCCGTACCACTTCTTCCCCTGACCGTGCTTTGCTCTTAGTTCTACTTGAGTGTCAATTGGATCCATTCCTGCATTTTCAGCTAGAGTTAGAGGTATTGATTCAAGCGCATCTGCATACTTTTGCACTGCAAGCTGCTCTCTTCCTGAGAGAGAGTTGGAGTACTCCCTAACTTGATAGGAAAGTTCTGCCTCTGTCGCTCCGCCACCCACGACAATGGCTGGATGCTCAATCACATCCTTCACAACCATTATCGCATCGTGCATGCTCCTCTCAGCTTCGTCTGTGACTCTCTGAGTTGCTCCTCTTACGAGTATTGTTGTTGCCTTTGGATTCTTGCACCCTTCGACGAAGACCCACTTGTCTTCCTCGACCTTGCGCTCTTCGACTAGCTGAGCCTTCCCAAGATCTTTCTCCGAGAGGTCATCCAAGCTAGTCACAACTCTACCTCCAGTTGCCTTTGCAAGCTTTGTCATGTCAGACTCTTTGACTCTTCTCACAGCAAGGACGTTGTTCTTCGCAAGGTAGTGCTGTGCAATGTCATCTATCCCCTTTTGACAGATGACTACGTTTGCTCCAGTTGATACAAGCTTGTCAACCATCCCTTTGAGCATTGCATTCTCCTCATCAAGGAACTGCTTTATTTGAGATGGATCATTGATGTTTATCTTTGCATCAAACTCTGTCTTTTCTATCTCTAGTGGACAGTTGATGAGTGCTATCTTTGCATTCTCCACTCTCTTTGGCATACCTGCGTGAACTACTTCCTTGTCTAGAACTATTCCTTTGATTAACTGAGTTTGTCCCAATCCAGCACCTGGCTTTTTCTCGACCTTGACATCATCAATATCCACTCTGTATCTATCGCCGACCTTCTCAGCCACAGAAAGAAGCGCTTCAACTGCGAGATCTGCAAGCTTCTGAGCATCTCTGCTGACGAGCTTCGAAGCCATACTAGTCATCGCAATCTTTCTAAGCCATGTTTTGTCGTTTGGAGAAACTTGAATTGCAATCTTGTTCAAGGTTTCGAGTGCTTTGTTGGCAGCCCTTCTGTAACCATCCACAATTATAGTTGGATGAACATTGTCCTTGATAAGCTCCTCAGCATTCTCAAGTAGAGCTCCAGCTAGTACTACAGCTGAAGTTGTTCCATCTCCAACTTCATTATCTGTAGTCTTTGAAATCTCTACAAGCATCTTTGCAGCTGGATGCTGAACATCTATCTCCTTGAGTATTGTAGCTCCATCGTTTGTGATTGTGACATCTCCCAAGCTGTCGACTAGCATCTTGTCCATTCCTCTTGGCCCCAAGCTTGACTTGACAATCTCTGCGATCAACTTCGCCGCAAAGATGTTGTTACGCTGAGCCTCTCTCCCTTTGTTTTCAGACGTTCCTTCTTTAAGAATCAGAACCGGAGTTCCAGACTGTGTCATTGCAGGAATAGCTTGACTCATTTTTATGATCCCCCTTTTGGATACTAACCTCGAGACACTAACCTCTCACGAAAAGTATTTAACATTATCGGCGCCATTGGGAATCAGGACTTGTTAACAAGCGGAGATCAGAAGGTCAGGTGAGTTCAACGATTGAGCTTTGAGGACATGGACATCCTTCTTGATATATTGGGAAACGAGACACGAAGAAGGATACTCCAGTTGCTTGCTGATGAGCCAAGGTATTTCATTCAACTTTCTAAGGATCTGGGAGTAAGCCAGCAAGCAGTTCTCAAGCATCTTGATCTTCTTGAAAAATACGGCTTCATCACTTCCTACACTGGAGAGAGCGAGTATGCCGCCCCCAAGAGGAAGTACTTCGAGCTCAATCGCTCTTGCATGTTTTCAGTTGGCATCACGAAAGATGCAGTCGAATTCTTCTTTCATGACATTCCCCAGAAGGACGCCGAATCACTTCAGCTTCAAGAAAGACGACTGAGATCTCTTAGCCGTGAAGTTGCCCGACTCGAAAAGGAGGACGATCCGATAGCAAGACTGAACGAAAGTGATCAACTACTCAAAAAGATCAATTCTGAGCTAAGTCGCTTGGCAGAGACTGAAATCGCTTTGCTTAGGCTGAAACAGAGGATAACAAAAGTCGCCCATGAAGACATCCGAAAGTCGTTCGACAACGAACTTCAACGTGCAATACTCTACGCGACACTCGGCGAGCAAAAGGAGCTCGATGTAGAACAACTCTCGGCAATGCTAGACACCCGCGAGAAGGAGGTAAGCGAAGCTCTAGCCGCGGTGAGAAGCAGATTGTCCCTTCCAAAACTGGCAAAGACTGCATAGCCTTCATGGAAAACATGCTTGCTGGGGTAGACTCATTCCGGATGATAATGTGCTGCCGCTGATTTCTCCCCTGTAAAGAGTGCGATTCCTTTTCCTCATTAGATTCTGCATTAGTAGGCAAAAAGATCACATTCCCATTGTACGTCCCCAATTGAAATTGTTTGAAAAGAAGGGACCGGCAAATCCATAATTTTCAACGCCTCAGTAGCTCTAAGATTTTTTCCAATAGAGATCATAGGACTTGAACATAATGTGTTACTAGGTCCCCTAAATTGATGTGTGCATGCATTCAGTAGCAAGAGAAGAAGAATTATCGGCGCTCAGTTAAGCAATGAAAAAGAAGAAGAAATCCCTAGTCCTCTAAAAAACATAAATCATTTACCTCGGAGTGTTGTCTATAGGATTATGCCACTAATCAGTTCTGGAGACTGGGAGTGCCCAAAGTGCCACAGCCACAGGATCGCTTTAGCTAAAGCTTCGAAGAAATCGGCGAAGATGGTCTGCGAAGATTGTGGATACAAGGGTTCTGCGATGGACTTTTAAAAGGTATGCATATGAGCGCTTTCCAGGAAAGGAAAGAAATGTATCACCCTAAAAGAAGAACGTGGGCATATTTGACTTCCTTACTTCCTTTTCTTCCTCCTCCTCTCACTTTGTTTTCAGAGTTCCTTCTTCTTTCAAAACAGGTTCTATTACTTCGCTAAGCTTGTTGTGAGGAGATATCTTCCAGTTAGGAGTCTTTTAGAAGCTTGTTCTCTAGCTGGCTCCATAGAAGATGAAGACGAAACTTAATGCTTGCTCGGCCTTCGATTGATGACAGCAGATGTTCTTCTTCAATTTCTCGAAGAAGCTGTTGAACCCCCTAAACAAAACACTTTTATCTTACTAGTTACTAACTAAAAGTGAGTAACCTACAACGTAGGTGGATGGTGGAAACAAAATGAGCTGGAGTGATCCTTTCAGAAGAAGGGCAAGGAGAGAAGCAAGATCTGGCAGAGGCGGCGATGATGACGAAGATTACGACGACAATGATGACGACTGGGGCAGTCCATTTGATTTCGATCTTAGATTGGGCTTTGGAGAAATAGACAAGATGATAGAGAAAATGTTCAAGACCGCGCTTTCTCAAGCAAAGGAGACGAGTTCGACTTTTGGGCCGATCTATTATGGTTATTCTGTTACTGTGGGCCCTGATGGTAAGCCTCACGTTCGCGAGTTCGGCAACGTGAGACCTGCGGGTCGAGGGAAGCTTGAAGTCGGCTCACGCGAACCGTTTGTCGATACGGTGATTGATGAGAAGGAAAACGAACTCAAAGTCATCGCAGAGATGCCTGGGGTGCAAAAGGAAGACATTCAGCTCGAAGCCCTTGAGGACTCTTTGAGAATAAGGGCAGAGCGCGGAGACAGGAAGTACGAAACTACAGTTCCTCTCAATTCGCCAGTAGAACCTAGCACGGCGAAGGCAGCGTATAACAATGGCATCCTTGAGGTTCGCATGAAACTGAAGGCTTCTCCGAAGCCTAGAGGTATCAACATCAAAGTCGAATGATGTTACTGTCTCTAGGAATCATATGCAAGAAAAAAATCGTAGTTGAAATCAAATTAGACAAACAAAGTGCAGCGAGGAGAATAAGAGTAAAAAGGTGATGAAAACAAGATGAGCGAGGGATATGAAAAGAAGGGATCCAGGAAGAAAGACGGCGGAATCGAGCTCAAAGTAGCAGAAGCTCTTTCAAGAGATGTGGGTCATGGAATCGCTAGAGTCGACCCCGACATCGTTGACAGCGAAGGCTGGCAAACAGGAGATGTCTTGGAGATCTTTGGAAAGAAGAAAACATTTGCCTTGCTTTGGCCTGGCTCTGCGTCCGACGCTGGCAAAGGATTGATCAGAATCGATGGTTACATCAGGAACAATGCAGGGGTTGGCATTGACGACAAGGTCATTGTGAAGAAAACAACTGCAAGGCCCGCAGAATCAATAACTCTTGCGCCCACAGAGCCCCTCCGAATTACGGGAGGCGAAGATTATCTCCTGCAGCTCCTAGAAGGTAGGGTCGTTTCTCGAGGTGATATCGTGTCTGTACCAGTTATGAACAGGAGGATCGACCTAATGGTTACACGAACAGAGCCATCCACCTCTCCGGCCGTTTTGGTCAATGAATCAACTGTCATCGAAGTAAGCGAAGAGGTCGCAAAACCCCAGCGCTATCTCCCAAGGATTACCTATGAAGACATTGGAGGGTTGCGAAACGAAGTAACAAAGGTCAGGGAAATGATCGAGCTTCCCATGAGGCATCCTGAACTTTTCGAAAGACTCGGCATCGAAGCGCCGAAAGGAGTGTTGCTTCATGGTCCTCCTGGAACTGGAAAGACTCTTCTCGCAAAGGCTGTTGCAAACGAAACAAACGCCCATTTCATTTCCATCTCAGGCCCAGAGATAATGAGCAAGTTCTATGGGGAAAGTGAGGAAAGGCTTAGACAGATCTTCGAAGAGGCGGAGAAGAATGCGCCCAGCATTATCTTCATCGACGAAATCGATAGCATTGCTCCGAAGAGAGAAGAAGTAACTGGGGAAGTGGAAAAGAGAGTGGTCGCTCAGCTTCTCGCACTTATGGACGGGATGACTTCGAGAGGCAAAGTTGTTGTGATAGCTGCAACAAACAGGCCCAACGCAATAGATCCTGCGCTTCGAAGACCTGGGCGTTTCGACCGAGAAATCGAAATAGGAGTACCCGATCAGCAAGGCAGACTCGAGATACTTCAGATTCACACGAGGGGGATGCCTCTAGCCGAGGATGTTGATCTTCAGAAGATCGCCGCTTCATGTCACGGCTTTGTCGGGGCAGATCTCCAAGCGCTCGTCAAAGAAGCTGCCATGGGGGCACTACGAAGAGTACTGCCTGAGATAGATCTCGAGAAAGAATCGATCCCTGCCGAGGTTCTGAACAAGATAGTTGTAAGAATGAAGGACTTCCAAGACGCTCTGACCGAGGTGGAACCCTCTGCGATGAGAGAGGTGCTAGTCGAGGTTCCAAACGTTCACTGGTCTGATGTCGGAGGCCTCTATGATGTAAAGAGAGAGCTCCAAGAGTCGGTCGAGTGGCCTATCAAATACAGGGAAGTCTTTGACTATGCATCCACCAAGCCTCCGAAGGGCATCCTTCTCTATGGTCCTCCTGGAACTGGAAAGACTCTTCTCGCAAAGGCTGTTGCAAACGAAAGCGAAGCAAATTTCATCAGTATCAAGGGGCCAGAACTTCTTTCGAAATGGGTAGGTGAATCAGAAAGGGGAGTAAGAGAGGTCTTCCACAAAGCGAGACAAGCGGCTCCCTGCATAATCTTCATGGACGAGCTTGATTCCATAGTCCCGACCCGAGGCTCTTCAATGGGCGATTCTCAAGTAACTGAGAGAGTCATAAGTCAGATTCTCACGGAACTCGATGGCCTTGAGGAGTTGAGGGATGTGGTCGTGATCGGGGCTACGAACAGACCTGACATGATCGACCCGGCACTTTTGAGGCCCGGGCGGTTCGACCGACTTCTTTACGTGCCTCCCCCAGATCTTGAAGCTCGCAAGGAGATATTCAAGATTCATCTCAAGGGCAAGCCGCTTGCGGGAACAGTAAACATAGACGAGCTTGCGGCAAAGACAGACGGCTTTACGGGGGCAGATATCGAAGCAATTTGCGAAACGGCTTCAATGCTGGCAATCAGGGAATACATAGAGAAGTACAAGGGAAGCGATGTCATGAAGGCAAAGCTCAAAGAACTCGGCATCAGACCAGAACACTTTGAAGAGGCTATGAAGAAAGTGAAGCCTTATTCGAAGAGAGACTTGATGTATGGAAAGAAGATCTTTCCGGAGGAAGCCTCGGACATTAGCGCTATCAGGTAGGATGCCCTGATCCGCAGCTCTCCCCCTTCCTCCTCCCTCCTCCTTTGCCGATGACATACTTTTTTCCTTTGAGGTTAGCCCGCGTGAAACGAGGAAGTAACTCTATCCTGATCTTCTTTTGGCTGGAGGGGATCGTATCTCCACCAAAATGCTCAAACTTCTTCGCTAATAACAAGTGCAGTCTGTGCTACCATTAGCCCATTTTTTCCTTACTAGGAACGGCTAGCTTTCGAAATTTATGGCCATTATAATCGGAGTAGCGGGAAAAGCTAGCAATTAATTAGAACCGACGTCCTTTACCTGTATGTTGAAAAGAGAAACTCAACCCTCTCGGAATTCTCTGGGTGCTAGCTCGCCAGAACAAAGGATAGTACTTTGCATCGATTTCGACTATTTCTTTGCCCAGTGCGAAGAGTTGAGAAATCCTTCTCTTAAGGGAAAACCAATTGTGATTTGCGTCTATTCAGGTAGAACCCCGACTAGTGGGGCAGTAAGTACCGCTAACTACATTGCAAGAAAGCTTGGTGTGAAATCTGGCATCCCGATTGTTCAAGCGATGAAAATCCTAAAGGATCAAAAGGGTGCTGCCTTCATTCCTATGGATCATGAGTACTACGAAACTCTCTCTGAGGAGATCATGGATTCTCTAAGAGAAAGAGCCGATAGCTTCGAACAGGTTAGCGTAGACGAAGCGTTCTTGGACATAACGGCAAGATCGCACTCGGACTATGGTAACGCAGAGATCATTGGAAAGGAAATCAAGGAAGAGATAAGGGAAAGGCACGGTCTTGCTTGTACGATAGGAATAGGACCAAACAAACTCGTATCCAAGATGGCAGCTGATTCGGCGAAACCAGATGGCTTTCGAATTGTTCGGCCAAATGAAGTCGAACAGTTTCTGAAAGATTTGCCCGTAGGAAAGCTCATTGGTATAGGACCAAAAACAGAGAAAACTTTGAATCAGAACGGGATCAAAACGATAGGACATCTCGCAGTTTTTCCTGAAGACAAATTATCAGAACTGTTTGGAAAGAATCTCGGTCCGCTATTTAGAAGGATGGCTCGTGGGGAGGACAACGATCCGGTCAGGGAAAGATTTCCAAAGCAGTTTTCCAAGATAATAACCCTCAAGGAAAATGCATCTACTTTCAATTTCAGAGATGATGTGGAACCCATCGCGAAGGTTCTCTCCGTCAAATTGAATCAGACTGGCTTCAAGTCCAAAACGATTGGGATAATTGTGATTACTCCTGAATTGAAAACTAAAACGAGATCAAAGACTCTCTCATATCCAACGAGTTCAGAAGAAGAAATTTTTTCGATTGCGTCTCAGCTATTTCAAGAGGCATTTGGCTCTCAGGGAGAAGAAACTTTGATTGCGAGAAGAATCGGAGTAAGAGTCGCGAATTTCGAAGAGAAAACCAAGAGGGTAGGAGATGAGACGGAATCGCTGTCAAAGTATATCCTGTAGGCTAAGACGATGCTCTAGAGAGAACTGAAGGAACTTGAAAGTCTAAGAAAGCGCTTATTTGAGCAAAGTCTCGATCTTTAATACTTTCTAAACTTGGGCAGCGAAATCTCCTGCGTCACATCATCGAAATAAACCATAACCCGATCTCCGATCGAAACAGAGTCGATCGGCGTACCAGTTACATTGGAGTAAATCCTTGGGCCTTCTTCGAGTTCTATGAGACCTATGATAAATGGAATGTCAGCTTGAAAGGCTGGCGAGTTGTCGATCACCTGTCTTATGATCGTGAAGGAGTAAATTGTTCCAACGCCAGAGAGTTTCCTCCATTCTATCGATTTTCTATCTCCGCAGCTTGGGCACCATGCTTTGGGATACCAAATCCATTGGGAACATTTTGCACAGTACTGCATCCTTAGCTCATGCTTCTCGCAGTACTCCCAGAATGGTTTCGTCAGGCTACTAAGCTCTGGCAAGAACTTAGCGTAACTAGTGGACTGTGAACTTGCCGCTCTCTCTTCCTGATCTGGCAATCGCTGCTTTCCTCTCTCTATCTCTTTTAATCAACGGGTCTTCCAAACACAATTGTCATCGTGTTTGTGAGGTTGTTACCATAACTGATTGCCCCGAGCCCAGTCGCAACTCCGATCCTTGCGTCCTTTACCTGCCTTTCCCCTCCTTCGCCACGTAGTTGGCGCACGCTTTCGACTATGTGGACGAACCCTCCCGCCATTGCAGGCTGTCCAGAAGAAAGCTGACCTCCACCGGTGTTGATAGGGAAATCTCCGCTAGCTTCTATGTTATGCTCTTCGACGAACCTTCCTCCCTTTCCCTTTTCACAAAAGCCCGCGTCCTCGATCTGCATGATTACGGCAATCGTGTAATCATCGTAAGGCTGGAAGAAACTTACATCTTCTTGTTTTATCCTTGCCATTTCAAAAGCCATCCTCGATGATTCGGTGACACCAAGATATGTAATGTCGGGTCTGATATTGGAGTCATGGAAATAGTTATCTGATTCTGCTATTCCTAGAATCGGCACCGCCTTTCCCGGGGCAATCCTCTTTGCCTTCTCCAATGTCGTTACAATGAATGCGAGACCTCCATTGACTGGGATGCATGCATCGTAAAGTCGAATCGGGTCAGCAATCAAACGCGAGGAAAGATACTGCTCCATTGTAAGCGGAGTTTTGAGATATGCGTTGGGATTCTTTGTTGCATTATTTCTCTGTGAAATTGCTACTCTTCCGAGTTGCTCAGGAGTCGTTCCAAACTGGTGCATGTGCCTACGCTGAATGAAAGCGAATTGGCTGTTTGGGCCCATCATTCCAAAGGGCTTCTGAAAATCATTTTCATACCTCCAAGTTCGCACTGCGCCTGGAGTTGAAATATTCATCGGAGTATCTGCTCCAACACAGAGGACGTAATCCACGACTCCGGAGTAAACTGCAATCCCTGCTTGGAGGAGAAGAGACGCTCCACACATCCCCCCGTGATCTGAACGCAACAGGAGCTTTGGCCGAAATCCAAGGTTTTGAATCACCTCTGCCGACCATATCTCTGCATGCGGAAAAGCGCAACCGGTGATGCCAACCCCCTGTCCATCGATTTCTCTCTTTTCAAGACCTGCGTCTTTCAGAGCAAGCTCGCTCGCCCAAGCAAAGTATTCCTCAACGGAAAGTCTAGCTTCGCCTTTGTCAACCCGAGCTCTGCTAACCGGTGTTTCCCCATACCCAATTATCGCAAAGCTTTTTCCCAAACCCAAAGAGAAACAGCACCTGTGCACTTTGAAGAAAAATTTCAGAAATCGAAGTTTTCAGTGAAACGTGACAATGCGAAGGCTTTGAGGGAATTTAAACGTTGACTCTCGAAATTTTTTCCAAATACAAGTGAAATGCTCTAAAAGAAGAATGGAGATTGTCGCCCCTCCAAAAAAGAGTTGGGTGTGGGAGTTCAAAAAAAGGGAGAAGGAAAAAAGACTGGATTGTTATTTTGCAAATAGGGCTGCTAGGGCTCTAGCTTGCTGCGGGGGAAACTGGCGCAACCGAATTTCTAAGCGCTTCGATCTGCCTGTCGAGCTCAAGCAGGTGAGAATTGGATTCTCGTCTATAGGCATCCTCCGAAGGATCCCTTTCCCTTGCGAAAGCGTACTCTGACATTTCCCTGCTGAGCTTTGCTCTTAGCTCGCTGACAGACTGCTTCAATTCTTGGAGCTCAAACTGCAATATCGAATACCTTTCGCTGAACTCAGCCTGAGTTATCTTACCCTGCTTCAGGTCGGACACAATTGCTCTGTACTCCTCTGATACTTCGTTCAAGCCAAATTCGACTTCTTCGAGTGTCTTTGGCTTCTTCTTCTTTGGAGTAATGAGTATTGTCTTATCTGAGACTCCTCTTTTTTCAAGCTGATTATCTCTAATCTCTGTGGACTCTGAGGTAGAGGCTTTTCTCAAGGGAGGGACCTGGACTGTCATCGCAGGGGTGGAGGGTGTTTGAGATTCGGGGACGAGAAGTGGGGAGGAAGAGAATTGACCGACAACAAAACGCAATTCATCCGTTCTTCTTTCAGGCAAGACTGGGGAGAGTAATCTGCTCGTTAACTCTTGAGCCGTTTGGATCATCCTGAACTGGCCGCCAGTCAGATCGCTTGGGAGTTTCAGAAGTTCCTTGTCCTTTCTGTTTCCAAGATCGACGACATGGATTTTTATTCGATGCTTGATGGCCTCTGGGATTATTTTAACGGGCTGGTCTGATGTGTTGTTGCGCGAGTCAGTTATGATCATGATCTGCTGTTCGTTGTTCGGACGTTTTTCTGCTTCAACTAGCATCTTGACTGCGTATCTGATTGCAGGTGCCCAAGCTGTTCCTCCCTCTGTTCTGATCGACATTATCTTTCCAATAGGTATCTTTCCGCCCGAAACAAGTGGAATGAGAGGTTGCAAGTGAGCTATGACTGTTACGATGGGCTTTGCGAAAATGTTAGTGTTTGCTGCAATTATTCCCACTCTATCCTGATCTGTGTAGCGAGAGGTTTCAGATATTGCTGACATAAGGGCCGTAGCCGCGAGCTCAAATTTTGAAGATTTCACATCAGGACTTAGCTTATCACCCATGCTCCTCGAGCAGTCTAAGATGTATAGGACATCGACACCTGCTTGCTGGAACGGAGACCCAAAGCCGCTGTCAACCGATGCGGTAGCTGAAAACAATTCTTGAGGCATTTGCACGTTCACTACCATCCTTTTCTTTTCTAAAACTCACGTATTGATCAGCGAGTCGTTTCCTTGTCAGTGGACCACCGTTATCCAACCTTCCTGCCTCTCCCATTTCCATTGATAGGTTTCTGGGAGGAAGAGTCCGTAAACAATCAGTCCTTGCCACACGTTGTACTGTGGATTGCTTGTCAGCGCAACATTAACTCCGCTCACGCCAGTCGCTTCTAGCATGTTCGTAATCTTGGTTGCAGAGTCAACAGCGTAGTTTTCAAGTCCAGGAGGAACCTTCCACGCAAAGTTACCTCCCGATAGGAGTATGTTGTGATAGAGGCTTGCTTGTATTTCGAACGAGCAGCGTTCGATTGACTTTGTGATCGCATCAACCAAATTGATCGTGCCTGGAACAACGTCGCCCTTGAAATGACCGTCGTTCGGATGCTTGAAACCTCTCTTGTAGTAAGAGAGAAAGACTTCATGTTCGGGGTTGAAGAAATACTCGCCCAAGAGAAATCTCTGCCATGAAGCACCACCTAGATCGACTATTATCCTAGTCCCGGGAATCTTGAAAACGAACTTGAACTTCTCTTCATGGTCGTTTTGCATAATCTGGTTCAAGTTACGCGGGATGAGTCCGACGGTCTCTTTGAAAAGTTTGACAAATTTTTTCTCCTTCGCGAGATCTCCGTATCCTGCATCACGAAGAATCTCGCCAGCGAGCTGATCACAGTCTGAGCCTCCTCTGTTCAAGGTTAGGAGGGCAGAACCTATGACTGCTTTGCTGATAGGAGTAATCTGGGTATTTCCGTGTCCTGCCTCAATTACGGTGCAGGTAACTGCTTTCTGAGCAATTGCGACAGCGAGGGGTTGTGGAATGACTGTTACGTTCCTGACGAGTTTCCTGTTTTCCTCTTTATTGATCTCTTCATGAATCGAAAATATCTTTTCATACATGAATCTTGGTGATCCGGAAAAGAGAGCGCCTACGCAGTTGAAACCTTCGAACCCAGAGCCAGGAGAAGGAGCATACCTCTTTAGGGCATACCTAGTTATCTCCTTTATGACCTGCCAAGATTTATCGTCAGAGCTTTCGATCAGGCCGCTTGTCATAGGATAGATCAGTCTTTCCGTGAGATCTGCCCTAGACTCCAAATGATCAGAGACTTCCGGGCCCACGATTATGGGTGAAGAAGCGGTGAAACCGTATACTCCAAAGTTTCCCTCTGTGACATCGGGGAAATATCCCCTGTTTTCTATAGAGTCCGGGATGTCACCAAGCGTTGCTGGCCCGAATTTGAACTCCGATGTTCCATAGTCCTCTCCGAAGGTGAATAGCTCTCTGTAACTTTTCTGTGTCGCCATTTTCTGATGTTTCCCCCTTTTTTATGTGCTCAATACTCCAACAAATTCAATTTTGATTGGTTATCTAGAAGTATAGTTGCCGCCGCGTGGCTTCCTTTATTTCCGAACAGATTCCTGCTCGCAAAAACCACGCCGCCGCATTGTCTTGATAGGTTTCAAGAAATATAAGTCAAAAGCATGATAATGCTTAAAGAAAATACCAGAAAAGAAGTACACTCTCTAAATATAATCTAGTAAACGAAGGAGGGTCCTAATTGCGAGAGAGAGAAAGAGAGGGTAAAAGGACTACACAGCTTTCAAAGCATTACTCCTATGCATCCATCTTTGATCAGAAGACCAAAAAACCAAACGTACCCAAAATTCCGCTTTTCTTGCTCTCGGGCTATGAACCCTTAGAGACTCGCACTTTCGTTAGTAAAGGGAATCGCTCTGCTCATTGCGTTCAGATATTATCTTTGTCCACGGATTGTCCTTGACTGCATTCGGCAGATCTTCTTGTGATCGAATGTCTTTCCTCTTCGGTTCATTTGCGACGAATGATCTCCTGCCTTCTCTTGACGCTTCATCATCTTTCTGTTTGTAGAACTTGGCTGAACTAATCGAATTCGGCGTCTCCAATGGTCTAATTGCCTGGTCAAACTCGGAATCGCCTCGGAAGTTGTTCGAAGAGGCTAGTAACGAGTTATCTACTAGGTTTGGACCAACAATCCTGTTCGTAGTCTGGTTCGTGGGAGGAGCGTAGAGCGCGGCAAAGGCCTTTAAGGCACTCAAAATTTCGAGTGACACATCGGGTCTGGGAGGAGATGCACCTGGCATCTTTTCCTGCTGAAGAACTTCTTGCAAAGGTTCAAGCAGCCTTATCCCCACCTTTGGCTCAATAGCAAACACATACTTTTGGAGACGCTGTCCTGACCCCTTCATCTTGGGAATGAAGAGATACCTGAATATTCTCCCACCGATCGATGTAGATCGAAAGGCTACCACAGCTGAAACAAATCGCTCTTCGATCCCAAAGTAGCTCAAGCTGTCTTTATTCGTTGAAGGAACATCCCCAGTCGCAAGAACTGTGCACTCCAGTCTTTCAAGCTCGTCTACGATCTGCGGCATCTTTCTTCGCACTTCGAGCTGATCGTATTCACTCAATAGGGCTGTAAGAGAATCTATCACGATAAGTCTTGCATTGTGCTTCCTCGAAAGCCTTGCTATCCCTGAGAAGAATTCTTGCGTATTTCTTGAGTTGACTATCTCGGCTCCCTTTATCCTGTATTCATGTCTAGCGTCCTTAACGACGAGCAGGATTCGCTTATCTTGAATCGCTTTGATGAGGGGCAACCCCAGATTATCTATTTCTTGGAGAACGTCCTGCGGGCGCTCGTCAGTAAGAGCAAGTATCCCTCTTTCGTTTCTTTTGACTCCTTCTAGCAGAAATTGAATTGCGAAAATAGTCTTCCCGAGGCCAGATCGTCCGCTCAGAAGTGTAACTCTGTTCTTAGGAACACCTCCCGAAGAAATAATGTCAAAACCTGGAACTCCGGTGGGAACCATATCCCTTCCAGAAGAAGCAAGATAAGGAGAGCTTGAATCCTTCGACAAGATAGAGCTACTGCTGCGGCTGATTTTTTCGTTAGCAGACACAACATTGGCGGGCGCCGCCCTCTCCTCGAAAATTTCTTGAGCTTGAGGTTTGTCTATGCTGATATAAGATTTCGGCTGAGAAGCAATAGGATAATCAAGTGCTTGTTCTGCAAGCTCTCTCTGAGTGTACTTCGCAAGTATCTGCATGAAAAGCAAGAGGTCGCTTTCGGTTCCGGAATGCTTCACTAGCTTGAATCCATTTTTGAACGCAGGAATCAAGTGTTGTACTATGACTTCCTCGAAGAGTCTTTCCTTTGCAAGACCTCTGGATCCTACATGTGTGGCTTCAGCCCAAACAGGTACTTTCTTATTTGCGTTGTCAAATGAAAAGGGGCTCACGATCCCAGTTCCAAGTTCGGGAGAGAGCGAGATGGAAATTAGCAATTTTCCATCCGAACTCGAAAGAAGAGCACCAAAGGTATCAGAGCGAATTGGTTCGAGAAGGCTCGCGTTGCACATAGGACAAAAGTTCCAGTCAGGATGATCCCTTTTCATCGCAGCGTGATAGTGCTCCGCTGCAATTGGTTTTGTAGAGCTTGCGATCCTGCCTTCTTGTGATGAAGCAATGTGAGACTGGTCAAATGATGAGGAAGACGAAGGAAGCCGCATTTGTTCCCTTCGTTGCTCTTCTTCTTCTCCTCTTCTCTCTAGTGTCAAAATGTTCCCCGTTATTGATGAGAAAGATCACGATCTAATTTTTAGGTCGATCTGTTACTAACCATTCTCGTCAAGCCCACACTCGCCTTGCCATACAGGATCAAGAATAAGCCATGTAAACCTCTTCGAAAAATTGACTTCTCATAGTCCTAAACGAAAGCTTTGATGATCACTTTCTATTGATCGTGCCGGGTGCCCTTGTGCGCCTTCCCTCTCTCTCCCTCAGTTTGATGAAGAAGCAGTTTGCAATGATTAAAGCGGTGCGAATCGAACCTGTAGACATGTAAACAGTGAAAACCTTCTAGAAAAGATGAAAACCCTTTTCTCTTGGAGAGACGATCTCCAATCTTAGTGATGCTAGAGAGATCGATGGGACGCGAAGCCCAACCAAGGTCTGATTTCTCCCAGCTTTTGCTTGATGATTGGCTTGCGAAGTTCGGGAGGATTTACGGGAAGAGGCATGACAAGCACACAACCGAGTATATGATCTCAAGGCTTGTGGAGGAGGTTGCTGAGCTTGTGAGTCCGATGGAGGCCCAGGATAGATCGACTATTGGCCCGAGTCTTGCTGATGTTTTTTCCTGGATCTGCTCACTTGCATACAAATTGAAAATCGATCTCTCAAGCCTTGCATGGGAGAAGTACGGAAAGAATGCCCCTCGACCGCGAGGCTTTCCGGAGCCGTCGATTTCAGAGTTTTCGCAGCCGCGGACATTGCACGAGTGGCAGCAGTTCATCTCGAAGCTCTATCAGAATGAGAACCAGAGGCTCACTCCCATGAACGCACTCGTCGCCATGATGAAAGACGTAGGGGATCTTGCAATGCTCCAGAGAAAAAGGGCCTCAAGTGAACTGATTACATCGAAGTTAGCTGCGATACTCGCATGGAACTTGACTCTTGCAGAGCTTCTTCATCTTGATCTCGCGGAGGTAGTTTTCGAAAAGTATGACGATCACTGTCCTGTTTGCAAACAACAGGTCTGCGACACCGACATTTGCCATCCATTTGTAACTATGTACGTTTCATTTGGAAGCTCAACCACAGACGAAGAGAAATACGTCGTGCTAGATTCGGCTAACAGATTTGGCTTTAGGACGCTCGTTGATACCACCCCTGAGCTCAATAACACTCGTGATCTATCGAGCTCGCTTGATCTGATTAGCAGAAGTGACGTTGCGTGCATACTCCTCTCTACTCCGCCCCCGATCCAAATTCAAGGTTCTACTCCTTCATCGCCTATCTCATGGCTTGAGTCTGACTACAGGCAGATATTCGAGACAATGGCGTGCTTTTCGACGCTTTCAAAGGGAAATGTTTGGATATTCACGAGAGATGAAACAAAGGGATTAGGAGCATATCTCAGGAAAACCTTCGGTGCGGAGCAACCTATGATTTTCCAGTATCAGGATGCAGGCCACCTCAAGGCCTTGTTTGAAAAGTGCCTTGAGGAGGTGAATGAAAAGAGGAATAAGTGAGAGAGAAAAGGATGGGCCAGTTTGGGAAAAACAGGTAATAATAAGGTCCAAATTGCCCCGCAACCATTTCTTAGATCCTACAACCTCCCGGTTCTCCGCAATGAGGGTATGTTGATAATTACGCACACATTTTTGCAAAAAGGAGTACGTCACAGATAAATCAATAAAACAAATTCTTAGAAACTGTGCTGACCCTTCCTTCTTGTAGGCTGTCCGAATAGAGATTTCTGTGAACAATGGTTACCCTAGACTACACAACAAACAACAAAGAAAGATGCTTCTTCTTCTAACTCGCTATAATTCGGCGATCATTCCAAAGCTGCTCGAGTCAAGATGCGCGCGTAGAGTAAGATGATAAAGAGGAAGAGGAATGCGCGAGGAAGATAATCTGCGCGAACGACATCTTTCATAAATTAGAAAATTTGTTGAACAAGTTTTCTAATTGATATGAAGCTACCATCTTTTTCTCCTCTTTCTGAGCTCAAGATCCTGTATGCTTGAGAATATTCTAAATACTATGAACGATTTCAATTTACTTTTGACTTAACAAGCCTAAAGTGGCATTTCGAAGAAGGAAAAAGCGGTAAAAAGGAAGACGAAAGGGAGATGATCGTTGTTTGGAATTTTGTTTGTTCCCCCCTCTTTACTCGGAATAGGGGAAAAGAGTGAGTGATTAGAAAAATGCAAACTATACAGATTCCAAAAGCCGCCAAGACGAAACTTCTCGGGTTACCTCTGAAGACAAAGGAAGCTTACCGTCACATCCGAGGACGAGGGATGTTTGTCGATGACCTACGACTACCGAATATGTGTTTCGCCTCGATTCTCAGGAGCCCGTACGCACACGCTAAGATCAAGCGTCTTGACTTCGAAAAGGCATTGAAGCTCCCAGGAGTAATCGGGATTCTTGGGCCAGATGACGTTCTAAAGATGTCAGATCCGCTTCCTCAGATGACTCTTCCTCCTGCATCGCAAGCAAGGGACTATCCGATTGCGATTGAGAAAGTGAGATACGTGGGCGAACCAGTAGCCGTCGTCGTAGCGAATTCGCGATACGTCGCGGACGACGCACTCGAGCTGATAGAAGTTGAATATGAGCAGCTCGAGCCGCTAATCGATTCGGAGAAAGCACTGTTGGACTCGCGTATACTCGTTCACGAAAACGTAGGTACCAATCTCATGGCTCATATCGACTACAACTATGGTGATTATGAAAAGTCCACAAGCGAAGCTGATAGAATCATCAAAACCAGGCTTCGATTCCACCGGTTCAGCTCCACCCCACTTGAGCCAAACTCAGTTTTAGCTAGCTATGATCCGAGGAGCGAATCGCTCACAGTATGGTGCAACAACCAAGAACCTTCATTCATGCTGCCGCAATTCAACAGTGCTTTGAGACTGCCTTACGACAAGATGAGATTCATCACGATGGACATAGGCGGAGGTTTTGGATGCAAGATAATCAACTTTGCTTATGTTGTTCTTATCTCTCTTGCTTCGATGAAGACTTCTCGCCCCGTGAGCTGGACAGAAACAAGAACCGAACATCTTCTAGCTGCAAGCCACGGAGCTGAAAGGGTCTTCGAGACCGAAGTTGCTGTGAAAAACGATGGAACGATACTTGGCCTCAAGGTAAGAAGCATAGACGACGACGGGGCTTACTCGCGGCACGAGCCGGCTGGACTTACTGTTTGGGCCCAAGTTGTCCCGGGAGCTTACAAGATCAAAAACGTCCGAAACGATATGTATGCGGTATTCACTAACAAGTGCCCCGCCGGCCCAAATCGAGGATTTTCGAGAGCCCCGCACCTCTTCATGATTGAAAGGATCATTGACATCGTGGCTAAGGAGCTTGGACTCGATCCTGCAGACGTTCGGATGAAGAATTTCATTCAAAGGGAGGATCAGCCGTATCGAACGCCTAACGGATGTGTTTACGACGATGGCGACTATCCCAAGAGTTTACAGACTGTACTTGACGCAATTGACTACGACGAATGGCGAAGGAGGCAGTCAGAGCTTTGGAAGGAGGGAAGATACATAGGGATTGGACTTGCGACAACCTTGGACTCCGGAGCTCCAAATTTTGGCCAACAGAAGATGCTCAATCCTAGACTGCCCCTCATTGGAAACACTGAGGCCTGCATGCTCCAGCTCACACCAGATGGTAGATTTGTGGTGAGGCTCGGGACTGTCCCTCAAGGACAGAGCCACGAAACAGTTTGTAGTCAGATCGTTGCTGAAATGTTTGATGTCCCCCTAGATCTCGTGAGTGTTGCGACAGGATTTGACTCTGGTTCGCATCCTTACACTATGCACTCCGGCACTTACGGCAGCAGGTTCGCGGCGATGGGTGCTGGTGCTATTTTGGGGGCATCTCAGAAGCTGAGGGATATGGTGCTTGAAATCGGAGCTCACCTTCTCGGAGAAAGAAAGGACGAAGTTGAACTTGTAGAAAGCTCTGTTCGATCAATCAAAGATCATTCTAAAGCAATCACTCTCAAGAGGCTTGCGAGAACTGCATACGGAATGCCGGCGATGCTTCCACCAGGAACCCAAGCCGGACTGTGGGCGGTTCACGTTTACTACAATGGTTTGGTAGCTCCCGACGAAAGAAGGATGGCGAACTTGGCTCTCACCTACTCTTATCAATCTCACGCGGTGGTAGGTGAGCTTGACGTGGAGACTGGTAAGTTCAGAATTATAAGGCACGTCATCTGCGATGATGCAGGGAGGCTTCTCAACCCAATGATCGTTGAGGGGCAGGTTCATGGCGCCGCCCTTCACGGCGTGGCCGCTGCCTTGTTTGAAGAGTACAAATATAACAACGAGGGACAGCTAGAAGATCCCACTTTTATTGACTATCTTGCTCCCTATGCCGTTGATGTGCCAACTTTCGAAGTTCATCATCTTGAGATTCCCTCGCCTTTTTCACCACTGGGTGCCAAGGGAGTGGGGGAGGGCGGCGGGACTGCGCATGTTGCGGTAATCAACGCAATTGAAGACGCATTGACTCCTTTCAGAGTAAGCCTTGGAAGCTCTATCGCGCCTCCGGAATCAATCTACAAACTCTTAGCACGAGCAGCTCGCACATAACTCGGACGAAAGGTGTCTCTTTTCCCTTTATTCTTCTTCTTCTTCTTACCTTTCCTCCGAGAATAGAAGACAAAGGAAAGAGCAATCACTCGCCAGTGAACTTTGGTTCCCTTTTCTCCTTGAAGAAAGCTGTTATTCCTTCTTTCAAGTCCTTTGTATGGAACATAGCTATCGATTCCCTAAGCTGGTACTCCATCCCTTCGTCCAAAGGCATCTCCGACCCGAAGTTCACACAAGCCTTTGCGGCACCAATTGCTAGAGGTGCCTTCTTTGCTATCTTTGAAGCAACTGCAAGACTTTCTTCCAAGAGCTTGTCAGAGGGGACTACTCGGTTGACTATCCCGATGCGATAGGCTTCTGATGCTTGTATCCACTCCCCCAAAAAGAGGAGCTCTTTCGCAATGTATCTTCCAACCACCCTCGGAAGTCGAATTGTTATCCCCGCCCCAGGACACACTCCAATTCCAGTCTCGGGAAGGCCGAACTTTGCCTCTTCAGAAGCAATCACGAGATCGACTGATTGAATTGTTTCGATATTTGCGTATCCATTGACCGCGGCTATGATTGGCTTACGAATTTTTTCCATCTTCCTCCACAGCTCCAAATTTTCTCTCTGAAACCTTTCGGTTTGCTCGATAGTGTTTGTTAGAAATTCCGTAGTGTCCCCGCCAACGCAATAGGTCTTCCCCTTTGCAGCTATTATGACAGCTCTCACGCTTTTGTCTTCAGCTATCGAGTCAAATGCCCTAGTGAATTCCTTGACAGTTTGGTACCTCATCGCGTTTCTCTTTTCAGGCCGATTGTAGTAGAGAACGACTGTGGAGTCGTGACGTTCAAATAGAATATCCTCGAATTCAGATGCCGTTGATGAGCGAGACTGTTCACTTTGTGCTTGCAAGTTCGAAACTTATCACTTCCTTTTCCCAGGAAACTTCCCTTTCTATCCCAATCATATAAAATAACTGACGTGTATTGTGAAATGCTGAGTTCTTCATTCCCATTCAATCTTCTTTTTGATTAAGCGACTGCTTCCAAGGCAAAGAATCCAAATCCCTTTTGATTTTGTCCAGAATCTTTGAGAACATTGCATCAGTGAGCTTTCCTGTGTTGGTGTTCCTTGGGCTTGGGTGATAAGACGCATAAAGTACTGGGAGGCCCTCCCCCAGGATGTACCTAGCGCCGTGTTTGAAACGAAGCTTCCCCTTTTTGAGGCCGTAATGATGATACTTTCTTGCAAAGGTGACAAAGGAATCGAAGGCGATCTTGCCCAAAGCGAGCACCGCCTTGCAATTCTCCAAAATTCTGAATTCTTCGGCAAGGAAGCCCATGCAATTTGATGTCTCCTTGGGACTCGGCTTGTTTTCGGGTGGGACACATTTCACAGCCGCAGTAACATAGCAATCAAAGTATCTGAGACCGTCATCTTTCGAAACTGAAATTGGCTGATTTGCGAATCCTGCCCTGTTGAGATGCCGAACGAGAAACTTTGCACTGGAATCTCCAGTGAATACTCTTCCCGTTCTGTTTCCTCCGTGAGCTGCTGGGGCGAGACCGACTACTACAAGCCTTGCGTTCAAGTCTCCATAGCCAGGGACTGGCTTCCCCCAGTACTCGAAATCCGAAAATTCTCGCCGGCGTTTCTTCGCAACCTCCTCCCTGTATCTTACAAGCCTTGGGCATTTCCTGCAAGCGATTATCCTTTGATTGAGGAGATTCATCATATTCTCTCTTTCTTTGCCATGCTTGAGAGAATTTAGCACGTTTTCAGGATGCTTGAGCAAAACTCGTCACTTCAATAAGATCTTGGCATGCCAAGCGCGCGCTCTGCAATCGTCGCAAGAAGGAGCTCTTCTGATATTGGATGAACCCTGTGAACCCTGACATCTCTCCAATAGCGCTCCACGTCATTCTCCTTATAGTAGCCGTGGCCGCCAAAAGTTTGAAGAGCTCTGTCAGTAGCAATTCCAGCGGCCTCCGCGGCTAGCAAGAGACAGCTGCTGGCTTCAGTCAAAAAATCCCTCCCTGCCTCACAAAGCGAAGCGGCCTTATGAACTAGAATCTCTGCCCCGACGATCTTCGCATAAGCGTCGGCAAGCGGAAATTGGATCCCTTGATTTGACCCTATTTGACGTCCGAATACTCTTCTTTTTTTTGCGTACTCTGAAGCGGTGCTCAAGGCAAGTTTTCCAGTGCCGACGAGAGAAGCTCCAGTCAGTATACGATCCATCGCGAAGACTCTTGCAGCGCCCTTCCAAGCTTCATTTTCTTTTCCCAGAAGATGATCTGACGTGACGCGAATGTCTTCAAAGTCAAGGGAATAGCTAGACACAAAGTCCATCCCGAGCTTCTCGAGCTTTTTTGCTTTGAACGAAGCTCCTTGTTCTTTCACTGAAATGAGGAACATTGAAATTCCGTATTTTTTGCTTTGAGAGGAAGAGGACGATGAAGATTCTTTGCGTGAGGTTCTTGCGAAGAGGATTATGTAGTCAGCTCTGTCATAATTTGCAACCATGATCTTTCTTCCCGAGATGGAAAATTCTTCTTTCGAAATTCTCTTAGCTGTTGTTTCGATCGAAGATGCGTCTAGGCCAGAAGACTCCTCAGTTAGGGCAATTGAGATCTTTAACCTTCCTTTAGCAATTTCAGGAAGGAAGGATTTCTTCTGTTCTTCCGAGCCACATACCTCGAACATCTGTGAAACGAGTGAACCGCTAAGATAAAGATAGGACCCAAGACCAGCAAAGTGCTCAGCAGTTTCTTCTACCGCGAGCGTAAGGTCAAGTATGCTCCTTCCCATTCCTCCAAATTTCTTTTCGATAATCATGCCAAAGAGTCCGGATTCTGCCAAGGCTTCCCAGTATTCCTCCGGAAACTTTTGCTCGGAAGAGACCTTTCGCCAGTAGGCTGGATCGAATTTTGAAGAAACGAGTCCAACCAAATCTGTTATTTCCTTCTCTAATCTGAAATCCATGTCGAAATTCAGTAGCTCCTGGGCAAACCGAGAACATGCTGACCAAGAAAGCCTAGGACCATCTCCTCAGGAACAGGCCCTGTTCTAAAGAGCCTAGAGTCCCTCCAATGTCTTTCGATGTGGGAGGTTTTGGCAAATGAAAGGCCGCCGAATGTTTGCATTGCCCGATCGGCCGCGATGAAGGCAGCCCGCGCCCCCAAGTAGGCAGCAACATTGGCTGCAACTGAACAGTCGATTTGGTTGTCGAACTGCCAAGCCGCTTTTTGCGCCAGCGCCCAGGCGGATTCGAGCTCAGCCTTTGCCCGTGCGAGAGGGAACTGGATAGCTTGATTTGAGCCGATAGGCCTCCCAAAGACACTACGCTGCTTTGCGTAAGAGCAAGCCTTGCTCAAAGAAAGCTCTCCGACTCCGATGCTCATCGCCGCGGTCGAGATACGCTCGGCATTTAGAAGTTTGGGAAGAAGGTCCCATCCCCTACCCTCCTCGCCGAGTATGTTTTCCTCGGGGACTCGGACATCGCAAAAGAAAACCTCGTTTGAGCCAAGAGCCCTCATCGAAATGTCATCGATTCTCTTTGTTCTGATTTCTCCATCTGGTCCTATCTTGCTCTTGTCAACGAAGAATATTGTAAGACCGTCAGTTCGCTTGGTCGCCTTTTCCTTTGGAGTTGTCCTTGCAACAACGCTCATTATCGTTGCTTCATGAGCAAGGGTGATCCATATCTTCTGACCGTTGATCACAAATTCCTTTCCGTCCCTCACAGCTGTTGTGCTAATATCGAGTGTGTTCACTCCAGCAGAAGGCTCTGTGAGGCAAAAGGACATCACATGCTTTCCACTTGCAATCTCTCGCAGGTATCTTCGTTTTAGCTCCTCTCTTGCGAAACTCTTGATCGTGTGGATTGCGAATACGCAGATAGCCATGATGAGATCAGCTGCGGCCATTCCAGAAGTCCTTGCTGCTTCGTGAATGGCAATCGTGGTCTCGGACAGGCCAAGGCCAGTCCCGCCATACTCCTCTGGGACATTCAGATTGAACCATCCATTCTTAGCCAAAGAATCAAAATACTCTCTTGGAAACTCCGCCTTTTCGTCCTTCTGTCTCCAGTACTCGTCGCCAAACGAAGAAAGAAGGCTTGAGAGAGAGCTTCTCAGAAGCTTCTGTTCGTCGGTTTCTTCAAAATCGATCAAATTGAGCTTTCGTTTAGCAGGGATGACATACCTTTCGTTAAGAGTCTTTTTCCCACACTTCCTCCTTTTCTTTTCCGAAAAGTCTTCTTGGGGGCTCAGAGCTTAATAGTTAGCCTGAAGGTCTAGAATGATTTGCCGGGGAATACTCGCCCTTGCCACATCAGTGGACGAAAGAGCAGCTTAGAAGGCAGGTAAAGAACGCCATATACAGGATCTTTGATGCCGCCAAAAATAGGGACTTTGGAACTCTTGCGTCAATGCACTACCCAAGCGAAGAAATCTTTTCAAAGTTCGACTTTTCCTCTCCCTACAAGCGCCAGACTTTCAGCCAAGCGATCATGCATGAGGAAGTGGCATACTCGAGCATTACTGACTTTAACTACAAGATAGATGATCTCAAAATTGACCTTCTAGCTCAAGAAGTAGCAATCGCAACATTCCACCTCGAAACCGGAGGATTGTTCGTGAACGACTACAGGTTTGAGGGAAGCCCTGCCAGGACAAAGCTCAGGGCAACCATGGTCTTTCTTTGGAAGAATGACCAGTGGCTAGTTGTTCACGAACACTTTTCAAACTTTCCTGAAGAGATGGAAAGAATCCAAGAGAAAGGAAAAACAAAGTAGCTAGAGGCGGAGAGTAAGGAAAAAGCGAAGCGGGAAAATTACAAGCGAGCGATTCGAGAAGCTACTACTGCTCCCTCGGAGATTTTGAGACTGTTTCCATCATAGCCAATCAAAACTTTTTGAATCCTCTAAATCAAGAGAAGACCAAGATCTGAAAGGACTGTGGTATGGAGATGCCAAGGACAAAGAAAGACTATGCAATTATGAATCCGGAAGTAGAAGACTACATCTACTCGCTTCTGGGGAAGAGGGACAAGGTTCTCTCGGAAATCGAAAAGGATGCCGAAAAGAACGGCGTTCCTATCGTGGGACCTCTCGTCGGAAATTTTCTCTACATGTTGGCAAACGCATGCCGAGCAAGAAAGATCCTGGAAGTTGGAACTGCAACTGGATACTCTGGCATATGGTTTGCTCGTGCTATCGAAGGAAACTCTGGGAAACTTGTCACAATCGAAAATGACCCGAGTAGAAAGAAGATAGCTGAGGAGAATTTCAGGAGAGCAGGACTCGATCATTTGGTTGAGATTCGCGGGGGCGATGCGAAGAAGATTGTCCCTGATCTTTCAAGAGCTGAGCCGCTTTCCTACGATCTTGTTTTCTTGGATGTGGGCGACAAGACTCTCTATGTTGATCTTCTGGAACCATGCTTGAATCTTACAAGGGCTGGAGGTTTCTTGATTGCGGACAATACGCTTTGGAGTGGAGCTGTTGCTGACAAATATGATAGGACGAAGGAAACAACCACGATACGGAGATTCAACGAGAAAGTCTCAAGAATGGAGAATGTGAGTTCGCTAATGGTTCCGCTGAGAGACGGGGTGATGGTTGCATACAAGAAATCACGCTGAGCTGTGGGTAACGAATTGAAGGAAATTCTATCGTTCAACTTAGCTTGGCTCTTCGTGAAATCCGCGGGTTGGAAGAGAATCTTCATAAATCTAACGAGGGGTCGTGGTGTAGCTTGGTCAACATGCGAGCCTCGGGTCTTTGCTTAGGCGGGAGCGCTCGTGATCACCGGTTCGAATCCGGTCGACCCCACGCTAGCCCCGCAATACTTGAAAGAACTGTTTTTCCTTCTGCTATTATCGAGCGTCTTTCTTTTTGAAAGTCGGAAGACGAAAGAGAGCCGCAAAACAGTTCCCCAAAGAAGAGATCATATCTTGCTTTGCCAAAGAATGGCGATCCTGAAATGTACATTAACATGAGAGCTATCCGATCGTTTTCCGACTTGCAAGTCTCTGCAAACTCAATAGGAACTCTTCAGCCTTGTAGGATCTGGCTTCTTGTTCGTTGTTTCTGTTCTAACAGTTGACATTGTAAAGAAAGACAGCTGGAAATCACGATACAAGAAGCTCCCATCTCAAGACGAGTGTTTATTTGCGATAGAATATTCCCTGTTCCACTGAAAGTCCTCATGTCATTCTCTTTCTCGAAGGGATTCGAAAGCACCATTCAGGAAATCAGGGCCCAAGCTGAGGATCTTATAGAGTACTCAAAATACCTCAAAAGGCTAGGAATAAAGAAACAGAATCCGGAGGAGACGCTCTTTTGCGGCGCGGGAGATTCATATGCCTGCGCCCTCTTCGTGGAAAGATTTGAAAATTTCAAACCTAGAGCCTTCGATCCTGCCGAACTCTTTCAATACCCTCAAGCCGCAAAGGACAAGAATGTTTATTTCATTTCTGTTTCAGGACGCACCAAGGCAAACATCGAAGCTGCTAGAAGGGTCAGAAACCTCGCTTCTAGAAGGGTTGCCATAACTGTAAACCCGGAGAGTAGCCTTGCAAAGACCTGCGATGACATCATAGAGCTCAAATTTACAAAGAGCCAGGGACTGACTCCTGGAACAAACAGCTTCACCGCGTGTGTTCTTGCCTGTTCCGCCCTCTTTTCAGATATTCCAAGGCTTGATGTTCGAGGAATCCTGAGAAGAGCTGAGCTTTGGTCTCAAAATCTCGAACTGAAAGGAGACTACTATCATTTCGTTGGAAGCGGTCCCTTCTATGGCCTCTGCGTTTACGGAGCTGCGAAGATATTCGAATTCACAGGATTTCATTCGAGCTACCAATTGACAGAAGAGTTTTCTCACCTAGATCTCTTCTCTTTGGGAGGGAAACGCAATGGGAGTAAAAAGAAAGATCTCATTTTCATTTTGAGATCAGAGCCCAAGGAAGAAAGATCAAGAGAGCTCCACGATCTGCTTTCGAAAGAAGGTGTTGAAAGCTTTCTTGTCCCTACGAGCGGGAGAGGAAGCACACAAAGCGAGATTTTAGAACGATCTATTTCTTACTCCATTTATCTTCAGTATCTTGGTCTCAGTGCAGCCTTGCAGACGGGACTTTCGAAGCCAAGTTTCCTCTTGGAGAAGTCTCTCCTTAGAATTTCTGATAGATTGATCTACGAACAAAGTTAGCACAGTTGCCTTTTGCCTGAAACCTGGCTATAGATGAATTCGCCGAGCGCGACTCCCCGTGCTAGTGAGCAAGAACGGTTTACCGAAAGGGAGTACTGTGAGAGGGTTCCCCTGTTCCATAATTGAGTAAATGCAAGTGCTATCTTGGCGGCTAATCCGGGCGGGGCCGGTGTGCCGAAGCCCAAAATCGAAGTCGAATACAGTGCAGCCACGATTGCCAAGCTTGATCGCCTTTGCAAGATCTTCAGCACTTTAACTTGCCTTCCTTTGTTAATTCTCTCCTCCTTCGCGTTTCGCTCTTCCGACAGATCAAGTTTCCAAATAGCGTACCGAAAGAGACTTTTAGCGGCGAAGAAAGTAAGGCCGTCTCGCAAATAAAACTCTTTGAAGGTGATTTGCTACTATTTCTTTCGAGATCTGGCGCTTGATTCCCATCGAGCTTCTTTGTTGACTTCACTGATCGCTGACTCCATCACTGAAAGTGCTTCATCCAAAAGCTCCCTTGTGATCGTTAGAGGAGGCGCAATTCTCAAAGTCGATCTCCCACACGTGATGAGAAGCACCCCCTTCTTCCATGACATGTCCACTATCTTCGAAGCCTCCTCCGAACCATAAGCCTTTGACCTCTTGTCTTTGACGATCTCGATTCCAATCATGAGGCCCTTTCCGCGAACATCTCCCACGATTTCATATTTCTCCTTCCACTCGGAGAAGATCTTCATCAAATACTCTCCTTGCTTTGCAGCGTTTTCAAGGAGATGGTTTTCCTCGATGAAAGACAGAGTTGCAAGTGCAGCAGCTGCAGCTACGGGATTCCCGCCAAATGTGCTCGCATGAGATCCTGGTTGCCAAGTCATGAGATCTGCTCTGGATATCAGAGCACCTAGAGGAAGTCCGGCGCTCAGTGCCTTTGCTGTTGTAATCATGTCAGGGACAACACCAAAGTGCTCAATCGCAAACCACTTTCCAGTTCTCCCGTTCCCGCTTTGAACTTCGTCATCTACGAAGAGGATTCCGTACTTGCCGAACCTCTTGAAAAGCTCCTTGAAATAATCCTCCGGTGGGACGACGTAGCCTCCCTCTCCTTGAATGGGCTCGAGAAAGAAGGCCGCCACCTCTTCAGGTGGGAGGTACTTGTCGAAGTACTGCTCTTGAATGTAGTCAATGCAAGCCATGCCGCAGCTTGGATACTCGAGCTTCAGGGGGCAGCGATAGCAGTAGGGATAGGGAACATGTTCTACCCCGGGGACAAACGGGGCAAAACCCTTGACCTGAGTGGGCTTGCTTGAAGTAAGTGAAAGCGAGCCCATAGTCCTTCCGTGAAAGGAGCCGGTGTATGCGATTAAACGCTGGCGCTTTGTGTTGTAGCGAGCAAGCTTTATCGCCGCCTCTATGGCTTCAGTTCCAGAGTTCCCATAGAAGACCTGCTTCTTCGATTTTGGGCCAGATTTTGCTCCAGGATAAATTTCGATGAGCTTTTCTGCGAGTTTGTTGATGTTCTCGTAGTAAAAATCCGTGTATGAGTAGTGAAAGAATTTCTTCATTTGTTCAGAAGTTGCTTGGATTACCTTCTGGTTTGTCGATCCGACGTTTAAGACAGCGATGCCTGAATTGAGATCGATGTATTGGTTTCCGTCCACATCTCGAACCAAACAGTCGTGGGCGCTTTCAACGACCAAGGGATAGAACCTTCCGATCGAAGGAGAAAGAACCTCCTTTGTTTCCGAAACGATCTTTCTTGCCTTTGGTCCTGGGGGCTTTGTTACTATTTTGATTGCTGGCATGATTCGATTGCAAGCACAACTTCTCGACTTGCATTATTAACTTTGCCAGTTTTCAAAATAGGAAGAGTGAAACTCTAATTGCTAATTGATGGCAGGAACTGATCGGGCCCTGAATGAAGTGTTGCAAGCACAAAAGTAAATATCGGCGAATCCCAACATTGGTACCCGAAGGGAGAAGCCTTTACGTTCCTTTTACCCTCTTCCGATTGATTTCTTAGAAGGACCTTTGAGCTTCCAAAAAAAAGAAAAGGACTGAAAAGACATTGCCGAGGCCAGAACTCCGCCAGACCAGTCAAACAACAAATGAGCTGGATAGAAAGCCCGAATGGCTCAAGGTCAAGCTTCCGAGCGGTGAGAACTACAAACGGCTGAAGCAACTTACATCGACTCTTGGGCTAAACACCGTGTGCGAAGAAGCCCATTGTCCAAACATCGCTGAGTGCTGGGGTGGTGGAACTGCTACTTTCATGCTCTTGGGTGAAGTTTGCACTAGGGGTTGCAGATTCTGCGCCGTGAAGAGCGGTAATCCGAACGGGTTCGTCGATCCATTTGAGCCTTTGAAAATTGCTCATGCGCTGAAGGAGATGAACCTAAATTACATCGTTCTCACCTCCGTCGACAGGGATGACCTCCCCGATGGAGGAGCTTCGCACTTTGCAAAGACGATAGAAGAAACTAGAAGGCTTTGCCCAAATCTCTTGATCGAGGTCCTGACGCCGGATTTTCAAGGAGATCCTGCCGCAATACAAGAAGTTGTCAAGGCTCATCCCGATGTCTTCGCTCACAATGTGGAGACTGTTGAGCGTCTCCAATCAGTGGTCAGGGATAGGAGGGCAAACTATCGCCAGTCACTTAGTGTCTTGAAGCTCGTAAAGGAAATGGATCCTTCAATTTACACCAAATCATCGATCATGTTGGGACTCGGCGAAACTCGGGACGAAGTCATTCAAACAATGAAGGATCTTCTCGCTGTACAAGTCGATCTGCTGGCGATTGGGCAGTATCTTAGACCATCAAGCTGGCACATCAAAGTGGAGGAATACGTTCATCCTTCAACATTCGAAGAATTCAAGCGAATCGGCGAATCTCTAGGCTTCAAATTCGTGGCTTCAGGCCCGCTTGTCAGGACATCATATCGTGCGGGAGAATTCTTCGTGGAGAACTTGATCAGAAAGAGCAGAAGAGAGGAAATCATCCCATTTTCCCCCCAAGCCAAGCTCAATTCAGAAGAGAAAGGATTCGAAGAAACATAATAATTGGTTCTTCAAGTGTCTATCCAAGTTTCAAATCTCTAGCCAATTTTCAATTTTTTTCGAAGTAGAGCCAAAACTGCATTGCGATCGTTTGAACCAGTCGAGATAGTTCCCGGAGCTTATCAGATACGCCTTCCACTTCCTATTCGAAATCTCGACCACGTCTACGTGTATCTATTTTGTTCCGGCTCAGACAATCTTTTGATCGACTCCGGATGGAACAGCGATGAGTGTTTTGAGGCACTGTCGCGTTCCCTTCAAATTATCGGTTTGCCGGTCGCCGAGTTGAAGAAAGTCCTAGTCTCGCATCTTCATCCCGATCACTTCGGGCTGGTTGGGAGAATAAAGAAGGAGTCGCTCAAATGTAGGATAATGATGCACAAGGAAGAAGCGTCAAACATCAAAAAGAACAGAAAGGAGTACTCGGCTCTTATGATTAGACTTCACGAATGGCTAAGGACAAACGGAACACCACAAAGCGAGGTCGAAAGTATGCTTTCAAACTCACTCGCTCTTGCTCGTACCTTTGACAAAATCAATGTTGATGAAGTTCTTGTGGGAGGTGAAGCGCTTAAGGTTGGAAGCAGGTGGAGATTTAGAGTGTTACACACGCCGGGTCACACAAGCGGTACGATTTGCCTTTTAGGAGGTGCGAAAGATGATGACTCGTCCAAGATGTTTTTCTCTGGCGATCACATCCTTCCCTCGATAACTCCAAACATCTCGTTGAGCCCCCTGTATACTACTAGCGAGGACCCCCTTGGAGACTACCTGAGTTCAATCCGATCGCTCAAGGCAATTCGAGCCTCACGTGTACTTCCAAGTCACGAACACGTTTTTTCAAATCTCTCGAAGAGGATTAGCGAAATAGAAAGACATCACAAATTCCGCCTCCAAAACACTCTCAATGTCTTGAACCGCGAAGACGGCTTGAAAGGACTAACCGCATATGAAACTGCGTCTCACCTACGCTGGCACGGAGGAGGTTGGAGTAAGCTCGACCCATGGGAGAGGCGAGCGGCAGTACTTGAAACACTTGCCCATCTTGAATACCTCAAAATCAGAGGCCTTGTGGCAAAGGTAGAGACTAGAACACGCGAAAGGAAGAGAGAATCAGAAACAACAATCTACATCTCTTCAAAGAGACACGAATGGCTCAGAGAAGAGTGCAGCGAGCCAAAATAACTTTGAGTCAGGTGAGAGTTGTATAGGCGCCTTCTTTCTTTGCGCTCCCAAGATAAAGCACTGGCTTGTAATCTTTGAACTCCCAGTAAGATGTTCGTGTAAAGTCACGCGATGCCCTTGCAAACGTGACGCTTGCAATAATTAGCTCATGATCCCCTGTTAAGAGAGTTTCACGAGTCTTGCACACGGCATATGCCACTGACTCACAGAGGATCGGTACATCCCCCTTATCGAGGAAGTAATCAATCCCGAGGAATTCTAGCTTGTTTTCAACTTGTAGAGTTCGTTTCGTCCTTGGTTGGCTCAATCGATGAATGATCATTGTTGCTGTTGTTCCTTTTTGACTTCCTTTGAAATTCAACCAATTAATGGAAAAGCGCCGACTCTTCACTATGATTTTGAGAGTTGTGCTTTTCCTAAAAATGGCGGTCGCAACCATGGGAGGATTAGTTGAAACCGGGATGCAACTGTTTGCGGGCATTGCAGAAATTTGTTCTTGGAATTTCGAGCAAATCACGACTGGAACTTGAGGGTAAAACAAGCGGTAGACATTTTCTTGCTCTACAGTCTCCAGAGTCTTGGGGCGTATCTGTTTGATCGACACTCTCACCTTACTTCCAAATCAGTAATCCCGGGTAAAGAGCACTTGTCTCTTTCTCCACATTTTTAGTTAAGCTAGTGAAGTCGAGAATAGAGCCTACTAGTTCTTGCATTTCGATTTTTATTTTCCAAATGTTTCAATTTGAGGTTCTGAAAGATGTGCAATCTTGTGAAAATCTTGATCCTCGAGGAGGAGATTTCCCGCTCTTGACATAGACAGAAATTTCTTTCCTTCGAGCACACAAAATCCCAAAGAAAAGGGAAACTACGAGTATACGGAACAGCGCTCTTTTTTTGGGTTATTGCCTCTCTCCACGCTTATCCGCGGAGCATGGCTCCAACTCTTATTACGGATTTTATGTCCTCAGGATTCTTCGTTATAGGCTGGAGAATGGCCAGGTTCAGTCCGCACTTTTCGAATTCCTTAACTTTATCACAAACGGAATCAGGTGTTCCGGCGACTACGAAGGATGAGAGCATCTCATTTGTTATATGCGACTGCGCTTCACTGATATTCCCTCGAAAGTAGTTCTCTGCTATCGGCTTCTTGAGCGAAGGATCTATGCCGGTTTCTTCGTATAGATAGTCGTCCTGAACAGATAGCATGTAGCAAACAAACGGATCTTTTCTTGCGATCAAATAGGCTTCCTCATCGGTTCTTGAGACCTGTGTGAGAAGGTAGGCTGAGATGTCTATCTCAGATAATCTTCTGCCATTCCTCGCAGCGGAGCGCTCTATCCCTAATACTATTCGTTTAAGCGACTTTGTAGATTCCCCACCCTTTGCAATATATCCATCTGCGAGTTTACCCGTTAGCGCGAGCATCTGGTCCTTCCATGCTGCGATGTAGATTGGTATCGTGCTCTGGGCTGTACCTGCAAGAGATTTTACGTTCGTCACTGAGTAAATAGAGCCCTTCAAAGTTACTTGCTTACCGCCCCAAATTCCCCTGCATATTTCAATTGTCTCTCTTAGTGCGGCAATCGGTTTTTCGTGTTTTATGCCAAGCAGATCCAGTCGCATCGGAAAGCCAGTCCCAAGTCCCATGATTACTCGTCCAGAGCTTGCTTCTTGGAGGGTCAAGAAGGACATCGCAAGGACTATGGGATGACGAGTGTACGCGCTTACACATCCCACGCCTAGCTTGATCTTTGTTGTGGCTAGGGACGCAGCCGCTAAGTAAGAAAGCGCATCTCTTGAGAAGGAATGCTCATGCAGCCAGAAACTGTCAAAGCCCATTTCCTCGGCGAGAAGCGTGTAGTGAAGTGTCTGCGAAACTGGAATGTCAGTGTTGAAACCTATCCCAATCCTAAAGGTCAATGAGTTTGCAGCCTCTGCCTGTCGGTGATTACCACCAAGCAGTAGTAATTTAAGGGAATCGAATTCGGTTTTGCGGTACTTCCTTCTAGGAGAGGGGGCCGCTAAGCAAACTTGCTAGATAAAGAGCAGTTTCTTGAGTTCCCACAGGGCGGCGCTTACAACCTCAATCTCACCCCCATTCTTTGGAAAAACAGAAGATCGGTTATGAGAATGAAAAAATATGGCCAACGAGCGAATGGAGGCAAGACGCTTGGTTCCCTATTTTCTCCTAAAGAAAGAAACCATGGAAAGAGGCATTGAGAATATCTTTAGTTTTCGCGATTGATCTTCCGTGTTCTACAGTATCATGTAATTGCTCCAGAACTTCCCGCAGTTCCTGATCCTGTGAGGCGTGAACGGAATCGTTCTCCAAAGTAAAGCAAAGATAGTATCGCGGCAAAAGTGAGAGAGAATATCTGAAGGACTGGAACAACAGAAAGTATTGCAGCCACTATTAGCACTAGAAGGGTAGTTGCATCATTGTCCGCCATATCCTTGAGAAAATCAATTCCCCTTCCAAAAGACCTTTCGAGCGGCATTACTCCAACAAGCATTATTTCAAAAACCCCTATGAAGTAAAGAAGAGTCAACGCTGTAAGAAGCCATGAGATCAGCGGAACAAAAGACCAAGCCAGATCAAGTATTCCCATGACAAGAGAAACAATCACCACATCTCCAATTCGAGATGAAACTTCATGCCAGGCCGAACTCAGGCTGTAACGTCCTCCTTGAACTGCCGAACTGACTTCAAAGATCGTAATTGAAAGAAAGATTCCAGTTAGTGTCCAGCCAATGATCGCGTAGATCGCATTAAGGAAGCTCGCACTGCCGGCAAAGAGGCCGAGAAGGCTAAGCCTTCCCATTCCGCTCAAAGCAGCAATCTCAATCCCAAAGATAACGAGCTCGATGAAAAAGAGAACTACAAGCGGTAGCACGAGACCCAGATTTGATCCAAGGAGACTGAGGGCACGTTCCCAGGGGCTTTTCCCTTGAAACGGGTTAGAAGTGGAAGGGGAAGAACCAGTGCCAGACTGCCCGATTGGACTCTGAGGTTGGGCAGCTCCACAGGATCCACAGAAATTAGAGGCATCTGGATTAGCAGTGCCGCACTGTGGGCAGTATTTCACCAAAACGATCCTCCCCCTACTTTTCCTCTTATGGGTTCAACTAGTCGGTTGGACGGGGCCTATTGTTGCTAAGATATGAACCCTTTGAATAATTTCAATTTGGTGCTATCCTTGAGTAATTCAAACTAGAAGAGATCCCCATTGTGTGCTTAGCCAAACGAACTCTCTCTACTCCCTCCTTCATTCTGAAACAAGCAAAAGAAGAGAGACTGGGCACTCAAGGCCGTCCTTTCTATGCAGTCGAACCTGGAAGCAGCGGCATCTCGGAGGTTCGAAGACATAAATCGAAGCACCTGCTACACTTCTATCACTACAAGTTTTTGATTCACAAGTGGAGAATTTGGCAAAATTGAGCCAGTCCACGTTGAGCCTCCCAGGCGGGGGAAAGTACGAAAAAAATAGCCAGTTCGCAGAAGCGACCTCATTATATCCCGACAGGAAAGTCCGTTTTGTGATGCGACTCTTTTCTAAAGGAGCAAGAGAATACGATTTCCTTTTGAGAATACTGAGTTTGGGGCGGGACAGGTTCTGGCGTGAGTCTGTCGTCAAGGAATCAGGCATGAGATCAAAGAGGGGTGCAAGAATTCTTGACATCGCCTGTGGAACTGGGCTCTTGAGCTTTGAGTTCGCAAGGAAAGGCGCACTCGTAGTCGGAGTCGACGTCACCCGGGAGATGCTCGATCGTGCCAAGGAGCTAGACTTGACTCGAAGAGTAGAGTTTGTCCAAGCAAGGGCAGAGACGCTTCCATTCAGAAATGATGCCTTTGACGCTGCTACAATCAGCCTTGCTACGAGAAATTTGAGTAGCGTTGAGAAATCGTTCGCGGAAATGTATCGCTGCACAAAGAGGAATGGTAGCGTGATTTCCATGGATTTCGCAAGGCCAATCGAGAGAACCTTCTCGGCCTTTTACCTCTTTTATATTTTCAGGATTCTCCCAGCTTTCGGCTTGTTGGTTTCAAGGCACTGGAATGGAATCTTTGTTTATCTTGCAAATTCTATCGCTCGATCAAAGAGTCCTGAACAGCTCGCTTCGATCCTCTCAAAGGTTGGAGCACAGTCTACAAAGGTTACAAGAATGACCCATGGCGTCACTGCAATAGTCTCAGGGCAAAAGATCTGAAAGAGAGAATTCTGGAGGTCAAATGATCAATTCGAATGCCTGAGAGTAAGCGATTCCCTGTTCTTTTATGGATGATATGATAGAGGTTGGCCCCAAAACCGGCGTGGTACACACTTGAGGGCCGAGGAATACTAGGGGATTTTGTCAACCTTCTCCATCCGCCGTACACCTTATGGCACCTTTCGTATGTCACAATGGGTATCGCCATCGCCCCGTCGATTTTCATTGAAAGATCTGTAGCGGTCCTGGTAGCATTCTTCCTCGGCCTCGGGGTCGGCGCGCACGCACTCGACGAAACTATGGGCAACCCTCTCCAGACGAGGCTTTCAAAGAAACAGCTTTACCTGATCGGGATTTTAGCCATATGCGCAGCCATTGGAATTGGACTGTATTACGTCATCACTGTTTCAGCGCTGCTATTGCCGTTCATTTTCGTTGAGGCGTTCTTCGCCTTTGCCTACAATCTTGAAATATTTAACAAGAGGTTTCACACGACCCTCGTGTTCGCCCTATCATGGGGGTCGATCCCATTTCTAACTGCCTACTTCGTCAACGCTCTATCCATTTCAGTGCCCGTTGTTGTCGTGGCCTTGGTTGTTGGACTACTTACAGTCGTTCAAAGAACGCTTAGCACTCAGGCACGCTTCGTTCGAAGAAGACTAATGTTACCGGTTGAGTCGCTCAGGTTGAGCTCCGGGGCGGATGTGCCGGTCTCAACTCAGGACTTGATATTGCCTGCGGAAAGGGCTCTCAAGGTTCTTACCTTCACCGTATTTCTTCTAGCAATTGCTTTACTATTGATGAGATTCGTGAGTTTCCCGATTTTTTGAAAAAGAAAATGCGTAGGAAAAGCGCCCTAAATCAGGGAACTCTTCTCAACAGAGCCCTAAAATTGTCACGATCAACCTCAATTGTCAACAGATCTTGACTTCGAGCTACATCTCAGATTGCGTGTTTTTCCTATTCTCAAGTGGGATGTGGCATAAGATTGGCCTTTGAAAGTTTCGCGGTGTTTACGGGTGTGCTTGTCGCAGTTGCAGCTATTGTGGCTTTTGTAGTTTACAGATTGTTACTCGAAAGACACATACCTCGTCAAACCAATGCAGACCTAATGGATCCTCATGTACCGGGGGTGAATCCGGAAACAAAAACTGGTGATCCATCTGGTTTTGAGCTTGCTTCAAACAACGCTAACATTCCTCCCGATCCTTCACCCAAAGGAGATCAAGACCCTCCACTAATACAAAGTCATGAATTCGAGTTTTCCTCTCCTTCTTCGCCACCTTTGTCATCGGCGGCGCAATTTGATAATATCGATTCTTCAAACGACTCTCAAGAATCATCAGACGAAGGTGAAAGACCTAGCATTCCGATAGAAGTGCCTGCCGTTTCGACGACACTTCAAGAGCATAAGGATGAACCGATACGAGCAGATGACCTCACGACATCCGAAGCCCCTGCTCCTTTTCCCGAGGAAATCAACATCACAACGGGAACGCCCATACCTACTGACATCACAGCTGTGACTACCGTCGCAAGTCCGACTGACATCGCAACCCCAGTTATAGTAATTGCTGCTCCAAAAAGGAAGAGAGCCCCGCGAACAAAGAGGCTTCCCTCAGCAGGCCCTGCTACTACCACCACCACAAGCAGTCTGCCAAGGCGGAGACGCTCATCTTCTAAAAGCAAGTCTTCGGCACTTGTTTCAGCTGTATCTGGTAGCGGCGTTGCGGCTGATTCGCCTCCCTGCTCCCCATTAACTGAAGCTTCGGGTTCCATCTCTCATACTGAAGATGGGGCTGGCTCAACTGAAGCGGTGGCAACTAACCCCGTTGCCAACAATGAAAATCAGCAGCAAACGCAAACCTAGTCTCAGAAGCTGTTAGAGCCTAGAAATCAGATGGAAAGAGCTGTGACGCAAGGAAAAAGGAAAGAGATAGGCAACACGAAGTTCCCGTCCTCCTTTTCCTCCACTTTCTAGTGCTAATTGTTCCTTTCAGAGCATGGGAGCAACAGCTTTCCTTTCGATTGTCTCGAAATCTCTCTGGTCCTCGGGACTCTCGACAATACCGAACCAACCTTCTCGAATTTCTTCAATCAAAGGATCTCCTTCGAGCTTTGGACAAAGAAGAGTTCTTTGGGTCTCTGATTGAAGCCCATATCTTTGAAGAGGTTTTGTCAAATGCCTGTGGGCTTTCATGGCAGGAAGATAAATTCCCCGCCCCAAAGATCTTGGAATTTTGATTTTCTCCTTTTGCCACGATCTCCTTCCGCAAATAGGGCATGAAAATCCCTTGCCCTTCCCCTCTGAACGCATTCTTGTTTCACAATTTTCGCATTTGGGATTAAGAATCATCTCCTTTTGGACGGCAGAGATGAGCCTGAAGTACTCTAGATTCAGAACTTTGGAATGAAGTCGTGTCCCCTTCCTCACTCCTCCACCTACCTCCACGATGTCTCCGGGCTCGAGCTTCATAGCTTCCAGTCTGAATCGGCCTGTGGGCTCGTAGCAAGCGCATGGTATCTTCCTGCCTTTGCAGGAAACAGTGAAGAATACATGTCCACCGATCGATACTTTCGGTTTTGAGCTAACAATTCCTGTAATTTTTCCAGACCAATAGGCCTTAAAGCTTGAAACGTCAAGCTCGTTTTCAAGATGCTCGCCTGTCCCCTGGTTTGATCTGAAGATCATCCAGCCGAGCAGGTTTTGAAGCGGGAGAAGCATTTCGAATGATCTCTTCACCGCGCTTGGAGTCTCTCCCCTTATCCCCAGAAGCACTGGATCCGGGCCGTGCGGTGTGATCAAGATCCGTCCACTTTCCTCGTCGTAAGAATTGAATGTCAAGGGTTGCATCATTCGGCTAATTTCTATGATCTTTGCTCTGTCGACCATGCGCGGAACAGAGGGATCCTTTCTATAGGCCAAGAGCTCGTATGTGTGATCCACCAGGAGAGGATTCCCAATTCCTGCAAGGGCTCCGACTAGCCCCTGTTGAGATCTTAACCCAAAGGACCTCATTCCGAACTTGTCTATTATCAACCTAGCTTCCTTGAGGCTCAGAACAGAGTAAAGAGCTCTTTTTGAAAAGTTCCTTACTTCTTCTGGAATGCTTTCCGAGCGGAAAAGCACGAGCCCCGCGTTTGCCCTCTCACTTCTCGCAAATAGCTCAAGAGTTCTGCGACAGAGATCGAAAAGTTCGGCTTCGCTCAACTGTGTTCTTATCCTCAGCACAAGCGCTGCATTTCCACGAGTCTTCCAAGGAATGTTTGGATTGAGCCTTATCAGGTTAGGATAATCTACAAACTTCACTTCCTTAGGGTACGTCTTTCGAAGCATTCGAACTAGATTGAAGACAAGAAACGTAGTGCACATTCCGTCGGAAGAGTCTGTATCGTCAAAGCCGACGTGATACAATGCCGAAAGTGCATTCATTCTTCCACTGATCGAGCCCCTCCATCTGTTGTGAGCGACTCTTCTCTTCATCTTATCCATTTATCTTGATCGACTATAGATGGAGGCAAAAATAAAGAAGCTAGGCGGCAAAAAAAAGATGATATTCGCTGACGTTGGGAAAGCAGCGGAGATGGAAATAAATTACGATCCGATGCTCTTAGCTTTCAACAACAATCATAGTGAGAGTGGATCTGACTTTTTCTAGACGCCTAATCTTCCATGTGATAGTCTCCTTTACCTTTTCCATGGTGTCTGCTTCGATTTTCGCGACAATATCATAAACTCCATAGACAACATACACTTCGCGAACATGTTCGATACTTTTGAGCTCTCGCACAAGTTCTTCTTCCGCGCCTAGATCTGCATTTATCAAGACAAAGGCCATAGGCATTTTGCTTTACATCGACTCGATTGGAATTCTGATTAATTGCTTGTTAAATAGGTTTTCGTTCAGCGGAAAGATTACAACAGTCTTCGTTCTCTCTGAGATCCATTTCAAAACTTTGAAGATTTTGTTTTTGAAGGAAAACCATCTTGATGTGCCAAGGATTGTCTTATTTCGAGTCTTCACCTCCTTCAAGATGATGATGACAAAATTTGCAGGATAGGCAGGTAGATTAGTAACCTCGGAGTCTTGAAAAAGAAAGCAATCATGGCGGAAAATTCGATTTTCAGGCGACCAATCTGGAAGCAGAAGAGAATTGATATAGTCCTTGCTACAGGAAGCCTCGTATTCGTACTGGGAATCCTTGAAATTGCTGACGGATGGCTTGAATTTTCACTCTCCGAGATTTTCAGCCTTGCAAACATCGGTGTAGGTGTGGGCTTGATTGCACTCGGAATCTCGATGCTCTATCCTATGCTTGACGCGAATTCCAACCATGCCTATTTCACTGACCTTGCTGCATGGCTAGAGGCCCTTCTCACGAGTCCGGATTCGCCTCTTGTGTCTAAGGCCAATGCCTCTGCTACAAACCCCAAGAGCGGCTCACCTGAGCAGGAAGCTCAGCTGATGCTGATATCTGCTCAGCTAAGGCAGATTCAGGACGAAATAGGAAAAATGGACCAGAAGATAGTCGCTTCTATCACGGATCTTAGAAATTTTAATGATAGTGTGCTGAGCAGAAGGGATGAGATCCCCCCTCTCTCCTCTGAGATTAAAGCTCTGAAACTCGATATGGAGCATGCTAAGACTCTTCTCTCGGATCCAGAGTCCCCCCTTCTTTCGAGATTTCGCGAAGCAGAAGCTGAAGTCCACAGACTAAGAAAGAAGGAACTTAGCCACCTCAAAAGGGATCTTTCTAGACTTGCAAAGCAGGTCAAGAAGATAGAAGCTTGGAACAAGTAAGGCAAAAGGAAGGAAAAGAAAAAGATGCTACTCGCAACCCAAACGTCAATATCTTGCCTTCGTCCCTTGAATCAAACCTGTTAGCTTGGGATTGCATATTAACGAACAAGAAAAACTATCACTAGTTCCCTCAGTCTTTGTCCTGGAGATGCGGCAAGACGATCCAAGAAAGTGTACTTCGGCGAAAATGATTCGTCTGGGCCTCGCAAGGCGTCTTTTCGGACACCACATTCCAAGAGGTTCTATTGTCCTAGATCCGACAGTTAGTCACTATTTGATGGAATCAGACAAGGACTCTGCCCTCGCGCATGGGTTGGTAGTGGTCGATTGCTCTTGGGTGAAGGCAGAATCGGTTTTCAATGTAGTGGCAAGATCTAGCAATTTTGGACGGCATGATGGAAGAAGGAAACTCCCCCTTTTGCTCGCAGGCAATCCTACGAACTATGCAATAGCAGGTAAGCTCAGCTCTTTAGAGGCAGTCGCAGCCGCTCTTTTCATAATGGGGTTCAAGGAAGCTGCAAAGAAGTTTCTCTCGATATACAAATGGGGGGAGACTTTTCTATCACTCAACCTCTCGGCTCTAGAAGATTATTCGAAAGTCCACGATGAACAGGGCGTGAAGAAAGTAGAGCTAGAGTATTTCCCCCATCTTTCAGAGCGGCCAAGGTTCTGAAGAACAAGTCACCACCCTAAAATCCGACTGATATCAGTTCTTTCCTTTATCTCTATTTTGAATGAGCTTCTTCCAAGAACCATCCGACCAGTAGTAGACTGGCTTCCCACTTTCCCTTGCATGAGCAATTTCAGCCTTCGTTGAGGCCCCGGTGTATCCACCAACGTCTATTACTACTATCGCCTGAGAAATATCTATCTTTGAAAGATGCAGCTTGTCAAGCTGACTCTTATTGTGTCTGATCCATTCCCGAAGCTTGGGATCTTTTTCAGAGTGGTAGTAGCTTGCTACAGAGAACACACACCAGTCGTTGAGCTCTAGTATTCTGTTTACCTCTTCAAACTCCTTTCGAAACTTCGTCGATCCACAGATTGTAATGATCCCCTTCATTTGATAGACAAAGCTCCTTGACTTGAGCCCATTCTTTTCTGTATTCCTGCCTTAAGGTCTAGCTTTCAACCGATCACTGGTAGAAATCCCACTTTGTCTAGGGAAAAATAGCGAGATAAGAGGTGTGTGTCCTTCTTTGCAATGAAATCTTTCTTGGAAGTAAAAAAAGATAAGCACAACGTTTACATCTTGAAATTGCTCGTACTCAATATCTTGTACGAGCAGGTGGGCGGGTCTCGGAGTACTTCTGAGGAAACTCCTCTGTCCGAGTGGCAGCTCACGGTGCCGAGAGGCACAGTCAGAGATGGCTGGCTCCAAAACAGAAACGATATCCAATCCAGATCATACGAGGATGCAGCTAATGCTGAGGTTCCTGGTGCGGAATGAAACGGTTGCCCCGTGAGGACCAAGGCCAAACAGGGTTCAATGACTTTGCTGCCGCAGGAGGCCCAGGTAGGCCGCATAGCTGAATCCCGCCAAGAACAGAAAGAGGGTTACGGCCTGCACGTACGCTCTCGCTTTTACGTTGATTAGGGTTGGTCATCACTCTCTATTCCAGAAACTAGAAGCTTGGAGCAGACAGATTTAGCTAGCTTTTCTTTTTTTCGATGATACGTAACGAAGACTTTGAAAGCAGAGTGTGCTTGAGACTATGGAGGAAACAAGCCAAAGTACTCACTCTGGGAAGGACTTTGTCTTAGTCTGTTCTGCTCATGATCCCGCAGGTTGCAACATAAGGGACAGACTCGTAGAAGAATTTGGCTTTCAAGAAACAGGAAAGAAATATTCTTCCTTTCCAGTCTACGCTTTCGAAAACATTGTCATCGCAACTTCCGACAAGGAAATTGTCTTAACGGAAGATTTGGACGACCATTTCCGAGATTGCGATTATGTTTTCTTATCTAGACACAGAGCCGAAAGTGGGATCCCCAGCCTCACCGCCCATTTCACTGGCAATTTCGGGAATGAAGCTCCCTTCGGAGGAAGGCCAAGGGAGGTCTCATTTTGCTCTCCGTCTTTTCTCAAAGCCTATTTTTCCGAGTTGGTCTTCCTATGCGAAGAGAAAGACGAGTTAACTAATAATAAGCCGTATCAATTAACTGTGGAGGCAACTCATCATGGGCCGACTTCACTTAAGAACCCAGTGATGTTTGTCGAGCTCGGCTCGAGCGAAGAAAACTGGTCTGATCATCTAGCTGCATCGACAATTTCGAAGGCGCTTGTCAGGGCGATTCATTCTGAAAGGAAGAAACACAGTAAAGTCGCAATTGGACTTGGAGGAACTCATTATCCTCAGAAAATCAATAAAATCCTTCTCAACTCAGATGTCGCAGTGGGTCACATAGTCGCAAAACACAGCCTCGAATTTCTCGACCAAGAGATGTTATCTCAAATACTTTCAAAGACAGACGAAAGAGTAACCGCTGCAGTTATTGATTCCAAAGGACTTGGTTCGCAAAAACAAAGGATTCTCCAGCTGGTAGACGAGGCGGGACTCGAAACTATAAAGATCTGAAGCGTATACGAGCAAACATATACACAGAAATCCTCACTCTTCACTAGGTGCTTCTGTCTTCAAACAACGAAGAGACAAACCTCTCGATGTCGAAGGGGATAATGTCATCATAGCCCTGACCCACCCCAAGATATATTATGGGTTTCTTTGTGACGTAGGCTATCGAAAGGGCCGCACCCCCTTTGACATCGGCATCTGCCTTTGTAAGTATAGATGCATCGAAATCTGTTGCCTTTTGAAACTCTCTAGCTTGTGAAACGGCATCGTTTCCCGCAAGAGCATCAGCAACGAAGATTTTCAAATCCGGGGAAACGACCTTTGAGATTTTACTCATTTCTTCCATGAGATTCCTGTTTGTCTGGATTCTGCCTGCTGTGTCAATGAGGGCAACATCTATGTTGTGGGAGTTCGAATAAAGCTGCGCATCTTTTGCGACGGCCGCAGGATCCGCGCCATAGCTCTGAGTTATTACTTTCACCTTCAGCTTTTGAGCATGTTCGGAGAGCTGTTCAATCGCGCCTGCCCTGTGTGTGTCACCGGCCGCGACTACCACTGACATTCCATTCTTTCTCACTAGGTTCGCCACTTTGGCGACTGTGGTGGTCTTTCCAGTTCCGTTGATACCGAGAAACAAAACAAGGAACGGGCCCACTTCATGGTTATTCTTTCGTAGCTCAGCCTTTTGCTTTGCAAGTGAGAGAAAGTCCACGCGAGGTGTAGAAGAGAAAATTTTTCGGATGGATTCCTTGAGCTGTTCCCTGACAAAAGTCTCAGCGTCAAGGGATCTCTGAATCCTTGTTCCGAGAATGGTTTGTCTCAGTGTTGTATTGATAGATTCAATTGCTTCGGGTGAAACGTCGCTTTCAATCAGTGCAAGCTCAAAATCCCACAAAATCTTGTCGACTTCCTCTTCTGAGAGAGAGCGGTGTGTAGCAAGCTGTGCAAGGGAACCGAATGCAGCCTTGAGCTTATCAAACAATCTGGGTCAATCTCCCCCCTTCATTTCCTTTCTATTTCGTATTTGACTTTGAGAAATCGAGATAGTTGTCTCGTACAACAGCACAGAGAAAAAAAAGGAAGGAAGTAAGAGAAAGCCTTTCCCCGAAGCCCTAATCAATCTTCCATCCTGTGAAAAAGAAGCCCCATTATTGTCGAGCTAACTGTTGAAGAGCTGCCCGCCCCGCCTCGAGCCGAGCACCTATTTCCCTCCTTTGCTGTTCAAGTCCAGTTGCAGTCTTCTCCAGCTCCTTTTCTCTTTCTTGGAGAAAGAGCTTTGCAGAATCAGGAGTCTTTTCTACGGCGACACCTGCTCCGACATTGACAATGAGTTTCTTGAGCGGCGGAGCTTTCACGGGCAGTAGAATTCCTCCTCCTACCGGGATTAGAAGCTCTCTTTCGTCAGATAAAGAAAGGGCATTTAGGGATTCAGACGCGGCTCGTGTATCTGAAAGTGCGGCGGAGACAGTCTGCTGCCTCAACTCGACTTCTTGATAATAAGCTTCTAGGAGCCTTATCTCTGTGACGAGCTGGTTCAATCTTTGTTCTGCTTGTTCGTCTCTTGCTGATTCTTGAGCCGTCGTTTTCCTCGTTGTTCTCAGAGAATCAGGAACTGGTTGAGCCTTACTACCAATGGTGCTCAAAATGATAGAACCCCTTCCTCGCGAATGAAATCAGGTGCTAGAAAATAAATGGCTCCGGCGAAGTAAAAAAGCAATTCCTCTACCTGATCCATCAAAGCGAGAATGCCCTTCCGATAATTACTAACTCGCTTCCCTTTGTTTGGCTTCCAAGAAGGAGCCCTTTGCTGTTTCCCACGAAACCTGAGCTTACAAAGGGAACACCACCATTGACTGTTGCGGGTTCGGGCTCCACTTTCAAGATTTTCGCAACGAGATTGATCTCTTCTTCACTTGCGATGGGATGTACGAGGGCACCAGAGTTCGTAGCAGAGATCATTGAACCAACTTGTGCATAAGGCCCAAGTCTCATCTTGGACACTGGAACACCTAAAACTCTCTCGATTGATCTAGCGGATTCGTCGCTGAAAACATCAGATATGACCGCACCAAAATCGTTTGCAGAGATCAGATTCCCGACAGATGTGTAACGAGAATCAAGTCTCTCGACCCGAAGACCAGTAATCTTCCTAAAGTACTCGACTTCTTCTTGCTCGGCCAATCTGGACAGGATCATCCCATTGTTATTCAAAGCCGCTAAAGGTCCCAATAGTCTCGAACCAGAGATTGAGGAAGGTATCGGCTCGCATTGAAGAACTTTTGAAATGCGTTCGGATTTGGCCCTTGCAAGTCCCCTCGGCACAAGGCAAAATTTGTCATTTGCTTTGAGAAATATTCCGATGTTGGAACTTCTGTAAATATCAAACAAATGTATGGAGGGCGCCACGACCTATTTTCCTATTTCTTGTCAGGCTGGATTTAAAACGTGTTCCCCGTTTTAGGGGGATAAGAGGTGGGTGGTTTAAAGAATTCAGCGATAGCTCTTGAAACCGTGTGCCGGCTTTCTAGAAAGACTTGCGCTTTTCGGCCAGAAGCCTGCCAATCCAAAAGTAATGCATCCCAAGCCTCTTTTGGGTTAAGCTTTCTGTCAAAAGCCTGCCCCTACTACGACCGAGGCGGGCACATTCAAAGGAAACTTTCAAACAAGAAAAGGGAAATGTGTCAAAAAAAAGGATCTCTTTTTGAGCTCTCTTCGATCACACAAGTAGATCTAGAGAAAAATGCGAACAGGGTCTCTCGGAGGAAGAAATGTCTCAGATCTCCTGAGTTCAATGGGGAAGGAAAAGCAGGAAGTAATCAGCCAGGCGAGGGTCATTCTTCTCGGACTTGGTTGTGTGGAGGAAGTAGACTATGATCCAATCAATCTGGAGCCGATAATGATCTACTCTCATCCTGCACTTGGTGATCGCAAGATCTTTTTGAAATTCAAATGGGAAACCGTGGCAGTCATCTTGTTTCAAACGAACGCGAATGCTGTCGTCGCTCTCAAGTCTGTCCCTAAGCTGAAATATGGAGAGGAGAAGATGGAAGGAGAGCAAGGACCGGTTGGGATTACTATCGTGCTAAAGGATCAAATCAACGAATTCTCTACCATCGTCAAACAAATCATCAGTGTACCTTCCAGTTCATCGCATGCTGAACAATGAAGATTTTCGCATGCGCGTATCAACGCTTAAATATAATCCAGGCCGAAGCGATTGAGGGTTCGTTTTTCTCGAATCCAACTAAGAAAAGCATTTACCTCGTCCTCGAAGACGGGGAGACGTTTGAAGGATTTTCCTTCGGCCATTCTCCTTCTACACCGGTCGTAGGGGAAGTTGTTTTCAACACAGGCATGGTTGGTTATCCTGAAGCTCTTACGGATCCTTCTTACTGTGGCCAAATTCTCTGTTTTACCTATCCGCTCATTGGGAACTATGGCGTCCCAGATTACGAAGCAGATGGCAATGGAATCCTCCAACACTTTGAATCAAATCGGATCCAAGTCTCTGGCCTGATAGCAAGCCGTATTTCGAATGAGGAAGAAGTTAGCCACTTCGAATCGAGGAAAACTCTCGATGTTTGGCTTCGAGACGAAGGGGTTGCTGGAATAGAAAGGATCGACACTCGTGAGCTCACCATTCATTTACGCGAGCAAGGGGTCATGCTTGGCGCGATAGCAGCCTCTCCTTCTGAGGGAAGGCATTGCCTTGCAAATGCCACAAGCTACTCGATGCAAAATTTCTTTGATAAGGTGACATGTAGAAAAGCCAGATCATTTGGGGTAAACAAGAGGGGCAGGATCGCGCTCATTGACTGCGGCGTGAAGCTCAACATCATCAGAAGCCTGGTTCGTCGTGGGTTTGAGGTAACGGTCTTTCCGTACGATGCCCCTCATGATTCAGTGATGGCCACGAAGCCAGATGGGGTCGTCCTGAGCAATGGCCCTGGAGATCCAAAGACTTGCGCCCCGGCGATAGATCTGTGTTCGAGGCTCATAGATGATTCTCTTCCAGTGTTGGGAATCTGTCTGGGGACGCAGATCGTTGCTCTTTCCCAAGGCGGAGACACTTTCAAATTGAAGTACGGACACAGAGGGCAAAACAAACCTTGCCTCGACCTTCTTTCCGGCAGGTGTCTTGTCACGAGCCAGAATCATGGATACTCTGTAGATCCGGATTCAATTGAAGGCACTGGTTTACGGGTCTGGTTTCTCAATGCTGATGACAAAACAGTTGAGGGATTGATTCACGAGAACAAGCCATGCCTGTCTGTTCAATTTCATCCCGAAGCATCGCCAGGGCCGGTTGATGCGTCTTACGTGTTCGATGTATTTTCGGAGAAAGTGGTGCGTGGCGAAAGGAACTAGAATGATTTTGACGAGGGAGAGTGAATCAAGGACAAGTTGCCAAGGGATCCGACAATAGAAAAGGTCTTGATTTTGGGAAGCGGCCCAATCAAGATCGGAGAGGCTGGTGAATTCGATTATTCCGGATCCCAAGCTCTCAAGGCGCTCAAAGAAGAAGGTATCAAATCGATTCTTGTAAATCCGAACATTGCAACAATCCAGACGGACCCGCAACTTGCTGACAAGGTGTATTTTCTGCCTGTGACGGCGGAATTTGTGAGTCAGGTTATTGAAAAGGAAAGACCAGACTCAATCCTTGTAAATTTTGGCGGACAAACGGCACTCAACTGTGGCGTCGAACTTCAAAGGATGGGGATTTTGCGCAAGTACGGAGTAAGAGTGCTAGGGACTCAGATAAGTGGGATTGAGCTCACGGAGGACAGGGACTTATTCAAGAAAGCAATGTTGAAGGCAGGAATCGATGTCCCTGTAAGTGAAGCGGTGTACAGCGTTGAGGATGCAAGAGTCGTTGCTAAGAAGATAGGTTATCCTGTAATCATCAGGGTTGCGTTTACTCTCGGGGGTAGAGGGGGAGGAGTTGCCTTCAATGAGTACGAGCTTGATTCCATCGTGGAAAAGGGTCTTGCAAACAGCATTGTTCATCAGGTGCTTGTTGAAGAGTACGTAGGTTCTTGGAAGCAAATTGAGTACGAAGTTATGCGTGATTCTCAGGATAACTGTATCACTGTTTGCAACATGGAAAACATATTGAGCATGAGAGTTCATACTGGGGACAACACAGTTGTAGCACCGTCCCAAACGATAACGAATCGCGAATACCATTTCTTGAGAGAGATAGCCATCAGGGCTGCAAGAGAGTGTGGCGTTGTAGGAGAGTGCAACATTCAGTTTGCACTTGATACAAAGTCTGAGAGATATTACGCAATCGAAATCAACGCGAGGCTTTCGAGGTCTTCTGCTCTAGCGTCAAAGGCCACAGGCTATCCGATTGCATATGTCGCAGCGAAAATTGCTTTGGGGTACACGCTCGCCGAACTGTCCAACAAAGTAACTGGGATCACCTCTGCATGCTTTGAACCTGCTCTCGACTATGTCGTTGTCAAGATGCCGAGATTCGATTTCAGAAAGTTTGATCGCGTGAGAAGAGAACTGGGCAGTCAGATGAAATCTGTTGGGGAGGTCATGTCAGTTGGTAGATCCTTTGAGGAAGCCTTCCAAAAAGCCATCAGGATGCTGGATATTGGCAAAGAAGGTGTTATGGATTACAAGCCCTCACCGTCAGAAGAACTCTTAGAAAATGCTCTCGTAAGGCCAACGGACGAAATCTTTTTCCGTGTGGCTGAGGCTCTTGACGCCGGCTGGTCGGTAGAAGAGATAACTCGTTTTACTTGGATTGACAAGTGGTTTGTTGCAAAGATAAAGAGAATCGTAGATTGCGATAGAAAGCTTAGAGCAGCAGGCGCTCTAAATGGAACAATAGAATACGATCTCATTAGGGATGCCAAAGAACTTGGTTTCTCCGATGCTTGGATCGGGAAGCGGCTAAAGAAACCACCTGAAGAGATCAGAAAGTTTCGCATATCTTCTTCTCCGACGGTTCTTCCTCTTCAGCCTTTGGTCAAACAGATTGACAGCTTGGCGGCGGAGTGGCCAGCACAGACCAACTACCTCTACATGAGCTATGACGGAATAAGACACAACGTGGGTTTCTCCATTAATGAAAAGAAAGAGGAGAAGAAGAAGAAAATCATTGTTCTCGGAGCAGGTTGCTATAGAATTGGGAGCTCAGTTGAGTTCGATTGGTGTACTATGAACATGGTCTGGTCACTACAACGACGAGGCTGTTACGTGATAGTGGTAAACTGCAACCCAGAAACAGTATCAACTGATTATGATATGAGCGATCGTCTCTATTTTGAGGAGCTGACCCTTGAGAGGATCCTTGACATATACGAACTCGAGAAACCTGAGGGAATAGTTTGTTGCGTGGGTGGCCAAGTTGCTAACAATCTGATTCCAAAGCTAGCAAAATCAGGTGCAAAGGTCTTAGGAACTGTGAGCGAGAACTTGGACAAAGCAGAAGATCGAAAGAAATTCTCCTCGCTTCTTGATACTCTCAATATACCTCAACCACCTTGGATTGAAGCTACAACCGGCGACAAACTCTTGGAGTTTGCGCGAGAGAACTTTCCAGTAATCGTAAGGCCCTCGTATGTACTTAGTGGAGCAGCAATGAGGGTGATATGGAGCGAAAAACAGCTTGAAACCTTTCTTGCGAACGCGATCGAAGTTTCGCCCGACCATCCTGTCGTAATAAGCAAATTCGTCCAGAATGCAAAGGAGGTTGAAGTTGACGCAATAGGAGATTGCAATCAAGTACTCATAGGAGCAATCATCGAACATGCGGAAAAGGCAGGTATACACTCCGGCGATGCCACCATGAAAATACCAGCGGATGGTTTGAGCGACGATGTTGCAAAAAAGATAGAGGAGTACACAATCCGGATCTCCAAGGCTCTTCAGATCAGGGGACCATTCAATGTCCAGTATCTTGTGAAGGGAGCTGAGGTCATGGTGATTGAGTGCAATCTTCGAGCTTCGCGTTCTATGCCTTTTGTTTCAAAGATGATGGGGATCAATTTGATGGAAGTCGCCGCAGATGCGATTTTGGAGAATGGTATCGATCGTTACCTTAACGTTTCAAGGACTCCTACCTTCAAGGTCGGTGTGAAAGTCCCCCAGTTTTCATTCATGCAACTCGAAGGGGCTGATCCATTACTTGGAGTTGAAATGCAATCAACAGGAGAGGTTGCTTGTTTCGGCGAAACGTTTTTCGACGCTTATTGCAAGGCGCTTTCAGCTTCCGGATTCAAGATTCCTCAAAAGGGATCCGTTTTCGTGAGCTTTGGCGGTACGGAGTTGAAGAAGAGAACTCTCGCCTCCGTGCGCAAGCTCGCTGAACTTGGTTTCAAGATACTTGCAACTGAGCACACGGCAGAGTTCTTGTCTAAACATGGCCTTGAGAATGTGTCGACTGTGTACAAGCTTGGGGAAAGGGACAGGAAACCCAATCTTGGTGACTACCTCTCGGACAGAAAGATTGATCTTATCTTGAATATTCCAAGTAGCATCGCTCTTGAAAAATTTGCTGAAATGCAAGAAGACGACTACAAAATAAGGAGGAAAGCGGTGGAACTGGGAATTCCGGTACTGACGAATGTTGAAAATATCGAGCTCTTTGTGAAGGGGCTAACATGGTTAAGGGCTAAGCAGATGACCCTGATACCTCTTGCTTCTCAAAGAAACAATAATTCACTCAATTAGGGAGGAGGAAGGCTGCTTTTGTCGGAGCCGCTCTCCATCGCCTCAAATGAACGCTGGACGAAGTATCTTTCGTATAGAGACACATGTTTGTCCTCTATTCCCATGAGATATTCGTGAACTCTTTGCGCAGCTTCTCTTCCAGAACCCATTGCCTTGACAACAAGAGTTTCTCCAGTGGTGACATCCCCTGCAGCGAAGACGTTCGACATGGATGTTCTGAACCTGTCATCTACGTCGATCGCCCCCTTCTTTCCAGTTTTCAGGGCAGCCTGTTTTGAAAGAAAAGTATTGGGACCTCTTCCAACAGCAAGAATCACCGATGAACATTCCACCTCAAAGTCCTTCCCCTCGACTGGGATTGGCTTTCGCCTTCCCGATTCGTCTGGTTGTCCAAGCTGCATTGTGCTCATTAGAACCTTGCTGACTCTTCCGTTTGAACCAAGATACTTCTTCGGATCTGCAAGGAACTTGAATTGAACGCCTTCGTCCTTGGCCTCTTGAAGCATGATCGGATCCGAAGGCATTTCGTTCTCTGTTCTCCTGTAAAATATTGTCACATCCCCCTGAGTCAATCGCTTTGAAGTCCTAGCTGCATCTAGGGCCGAGTCTCCACCTCCTATGACAACGATTTTCTTTCCCAGATCATATTCAGGATTCTTAAGATAGTTCTCCACTCCGTTGATGAAGACGCTTCTTAGAAATGAGTAGGCATCGTAGATTCCTTGCAAGTCTATGCCAGGAGTGTCAAGCTTTATCGGATCCCACGCTCCAGTAGTTATTAGGACACAATCTGCTTCGTCTGAAAGTATTTGGGATAGCGTGATATCCTTACCCACTTTCACTCCCGATTTTATTGCAATTCCCATTTTTTTGATCCGATCAATCTCGTATGCCAAGACATCCTTTGGAAGGTGATAATCAGGGATTCCGTACCAAGCTGTACCACCCGGAAAGGGAAGCTCGTCATATATCTTCACAGAGTGTCCGTATCTTGTCAACAACTCTGCAGCAGCAAGCCCAGCAGGTCCTGCTCCAACTATTGTGACCCGCTTTCCGGTTCCATTTGCGCAAGCTGGATCTGGTTGCGGAGATGTCTTTTGCTCCCAATCAGCCACAAAACGCTGAATCATTCCAATCGAAATAGGCTCGCCTGCCCATCTCATAACGCAAGCATCTTCGCATAGTCCCTGGACTTGAGGACAGCACCTTGCAGTTACTCCGAGCAAAGCATTCGTTTCCCTGATACGCCTGTAGGCAGTTGGAAGATCATTTCTTGAAACCGCTTCACACATTCCTCTGACATCCATCTGAACGGGACAGGCGTCTATGCAAACAGGCGTCCCGCAAAGTAAACATCTTCGAGCTTCTTCAATAGCTTGCTCCAGCGTATACGGCTGCTGCACTTCTGAAAAGTCCGACACCCTCTTTTGCGGGTTGGACATTGGAAATGGGAATCCGCCCACTCTCTTGGGTTTGGTTTGTGTGCTCAAGAAAAATCAAATCCGTAATGGAATCTACCATATCTTCGAAGTCGACTGTAGAACAAGTTTTTGCTCAGCTAACGTATCTACCACTTCCAAATCCAAAAAATGATGAACCATTATGAAGGACATAGATTTGTAATGATTTCTTTCTTGCAAGATAATGTGACAAAAAAGGCGGTTCCAGTTTTGAATCAAACTGTTTTAGTTCAATTCTAACACAGATGAGAACTTGCAGATTAATTTGGAAGCTAAATACTGGATTCCGACCTTTCACCACATTCTTCATGGAGATGCTTGTGATAGAGGAAAAAGATTCAAGAAATGCAACAAATTGTCCAGAAAAGAAAGACTTTGCTCAATTTGGGAAATATGAACTGACATAGTTTTTTAATTGAACTCTTTTCTTTTCTCTACGCTCTCTTTTTGTTGTTTTAATTTAGTAAGCATCTCTATACTTCAATTCTGATCTTCTTGTTGTCTCTCTCTTTCATTTTCTCTTTCTTTCGTTGTGGAATTTGTCGTCCACTTGTTTTAGACTTTCTGTTTCTTTCTCTCTTTAGAAATGATCACTTCAGTTATTGGCGCTTTGAATTAAGTTACGTCCGTTACATATACACACCGGAAAATCGCATCCTTTTTTTTTGACAATATCCAGTAAGCAACCTTACAGAGCTTGTGTGCCGATGAGCCAAGCGTAGGCTCCTTCTTTCTCTTCCTTGATTTACAAATCCGATCGTCTCTTTAGAGCTCCTGTATAATTTGCGCTCGAGCCTTTCTTCCTTCCTCTTCAGTTCCTCTAGAACCGTTGTCTGTTTTTCCGATTTTTGCTTCGATCCGCTCTTTAAATAGCCATTATATACTCGGCTAATTCCGGCTCCATAATGTACTTCTTCAAAAGCAATTGTTTGCTTGTTTCGTTTGAGATGACATTGTCGAGCTCACATTGCAGATGCAAACATGAAAAATGAGCAAAGAAATTTCTCTGCTTCACGAATTCATGGTTTCATCCATTTTTGATACGATTTTAACTCAACCTACAATCAATTAGTAACTGACTATCCCACGCTGGATCTCCACCCAACGCTTTGCGGGACTGCAAGCAAATGATTTTTCTGCTATTAGAAATCAGATTTCCTTTCGGAACATTCTTATTTATCATGGCTCGTTCTCTTCCTTGTATAACAGGTTCTTGGAAGATTTGTACCCCGAAATCATCTATGGAATCACTATAGTTGCATTCCTTGTGCCCTATCCTTTGCTCTGGTTGATCAGGGCGCTCACTACCGTGAGAATGATGCTTTTGCTCTTTGCTCTTGATACTGTCCTGACGCTCGAAGCTGCTTACTACTCCAGTATTGTATTCATCGCAGTGCTACACATTGTTACGATTCCAGCTCTCTTTGGGCTTGTTGCATTTGATCTTATTCAACAACATAGAACCCAGTTCAGGTGTCTCCTTTGTGGAAGGACAATCAGAGTTGACGAAGAGTTCGAGCTTGTAAAGAGGATGATAAAGGGGAGAACCGCAAGCTTCGCAGTTCACAAGTCTTGCGTAGGACCGAAAGACTGGGAGAAAAAGCCGATATCGAAAAGAATTCTTCGAGGGGGAATACCCCGCTGACGATGATGATGATGAAAGAGCAAAAAGAAGTATGCGAAAACCTTGCCCTTTGAGCACTACAAAGATAAACTAGGAAGGGCAAAAAACATTATCATCATCCTTCCCCTTAGGCGGGCTTCTTTTTGTTTCGCGAATATTGTGCGGAGCGCAGTTCTACCCCGAAGATGGGTTTGACCAATCAAAAAGAAACCACAGGTTACTTCGAGCTCCCCATCGTAGCTGTTAGAGCTTCGCCACGACCTCCGCTTTCGCTCACTCCTCTTTTCTGCCTGGCCTTCCTTCTTTGCTCGCCTCGAGCTAGCCCTCCCTTGCGAGCTACACTTTGTCTAGTTTCGGCAGAAGCCGCTTGAAGACCTCGCTTTTCGTGCGGAGCTTCGCCACCGGCCCTAGCTACTCTTTCTCTTGTCTCTTCAGATGCCGATGCGAGGCCTCTTTTGCTCTGCCGCTGTTGCTGGGATGTCAACGAATACGCTTCCTCCCAATGCAATTGTTGCTTTGGCAATATTTAGTAGTTGTGAAACCAAGTTCTATTTAATCCCTAAACCGTTAAGCGCTTCTCTGACTCAACATTCTCGAGACGATGAAAGAGATTAGATCCGCCACCAGCCCCTGACTGACAGAATTTCTCATCTGTATCAGCAAGTTTTGCTGTTGCAGTTTCACTCTAAGTACTGGTCGACGCAGTTCCGCTCGGAGGCCAGGGGTGTGTTTGCGGCGATGTCCAGCTGAACGGATATATTATGTAATTTGTCGTGCTGATGCTGGTTGGCTCGAGCAATTGTAGGGCTTGTATCGTACGGCCATTCTGAACTACGTTTTGCCACTGCATTAAGAGGATGTATTGCTGCGACTCGATCCACTGACCTCCGGGAGTGAATTTGACGGTTCCCATCACCGTTTGGAATGTCGTACTAAGGAGGGCGCTTCGAATATCTGTGTTAACAAGGTCGCCAGCCACCTTGATAGCATCTGCAGCTATCAAAGCCTCAGTGTAGTATACGCCCTCGAGCGTCGGAGGGTGACCCCAGTAGGACTCATATTCGCTGACAATTTGTGAATTGTTTATCGTGTGCCCAAGCAGATTCCCCTGGTACGGGACAAGTGGGTGCCACGGGAAGGAGGACATGAAGCCAACAGACAGGTTCCCAACCCCTCCCAGCTGAGGAACGGCAAAGGGAGCCACAGCCGTACCTCTAGTGAGAAGCCACGCTTCTGGCTGGTAATTGAGCTCCTTTGCAACATTAGCCATTAAAACCGCGTCTGGCGGCACTGGCAAACCATAAACAGCAACAGCGTGATCTGATTTTGCACTCGAAATGAAAGTGTTCATTTCAGAGGTGCTACCAGTCTGGAAATTAAGATCGGAGCAAGGACATACTGTGTATCCTAACTGTTGGGCGTATGCTTCTCCTGCTTTATTGTTTGCAAGTGCAGCCGGGTCCCCTTCCCCAAAGAAGGCAATGACACTGTTACTCGCATTGGTCGGAGGGAAAACACTGTGGAACCAGTCAAGAAATATGTGAGCTTCATTTGTCTCGTTTTGAAATGGAGCAAAAATCCAAGAATCATTGCAGTTTGAGGTGCAAGACTTGTAAGACGATATGTATACTGGTCCGACGTAGGGTATCTTGTTCTGGCTCGCAAAAGTTTGTGCAGTAGAATCTTGTACTCCTCCAAGCTCACCCAAGATTACCACGGCATGATCAGTACTGACAAGAGTTTGGAGATTTTGCGAAGCTTTTGCAGGATCTGTGCCATCATCCAAAACTTTTAGTGAGACCGTTCCTTTTGCACCATTGCACAAAGGTATACCGCCGAAGCTGTTGATGTCATGAACTGCCTGATACAGAGTCCAGTTTTGTTCCTGCCCAAAGGCAGAGAGACTCCCTGTTAGCGATAGTGTTGCCCCAAAAATTATTGGCACATTTTGACCGCTTGTGTAAGGGCAAACCTTGCTAGGAGCGGTGCTTGCGGGCGATATAAAATAGAATCCCGCAGCAATAGCTGCAATAGCGACGATCACAACAACTATTACGACCGAGACTGCAGTAGAGATTGAAAGTTGACTCTTTCTGGTCCTCATACTTTTCGTTACTCTTGCTCCATCTGAATTGTTTCCGTATATTTAAGCGGTTTGAGATATAACAGCCTTTGTACTATGACGGCTCGTAATTCGCTTCGTAAGTGCCCGGGCCGAGGGAGCGATTCCCCTAGGAATCAACACAGCAACAATCATAATCACTACGGAGAAGAGCAGTACATCATAAGTGCTGCCAGAAAAGTAGTTCTCAGTGGAGTAGTTTACAACACTGAAAATCAAAGCTCCCAGAATCGGCCCTTCAAAAGTTCCAATTCCTCCTATTATGACCATGAATATCGGAAACAGGGAATAAGTCAAGTTTAGGAAAATGGTGCTGTTGATGCTTCCAATGTATTCGAGAAAGTACGAGCCAGCAATAGAAGCAACGAAACCCCCGACCACCAGCGCAATCGACTTGAACAAAAGAATATTCACTCCAAGACTTGAGGAGGCTAACTCGTCTTCTCCTATGGCTTTTAGAGCGTATCCTACTTTGCTCCTCATCAACAAGTAGATCCCAAAAATGGAAAAACCAGTGATTGCAAGACCTATGTAATACTGATCTATAGCACTCGTGATGTCAGCGGATGGGACTAGGAAGTCTGTTCCTATGAAGAACTCTACCAGCGGCTTCATAAGAACTGGAATAACCAAGGTTGCAATCGCAAAATAATCGGATCTCAACCTGAAAGTGGGAATCAGGGCAACTGCGAAAAGAGCTCCAGCTAATCCACCCAGCAAGATAGAAGGTGCCAATGAAAGTCCAGCGTGCATTGAGGCTCCAGACACAGTGGCTCCCAATGCGAAGAATGACACAAGTCCTAGATTTAGGAGTCCAGCGTAACCCCCCATTAGATTCCAACTTTGAGCAAGAGTAAGCCAAACAAAGTAAATCGAAAAGAGGAGCAAACTCGTTTGGTTTGTTTGCCTCAATACCAGCGGAAATACAGCGGCGCAAAGCAAACCAAATAGGACGATTGTTGGCGAAATCGTGCGTCTCTTCCCAGGAAGAACGGAAAAATTGAGAGCCATCAATTTACCTCGGATGCCCTCTCCATGACTTTGATTGATGCGAGCGGCTGAACCTGCCGCGTCATTGGTTGCAACGGTTTTCAGAGTCACTTTGCCTTTGGCCTCTACTTTTGAAGACGGTGACCAAATAGTCCGGTTGGTTTTATCATGAGGACTATCAAGAATATTATGAAGGTCAAAACAAGCCCGAAATCTGTTGGAAAGTGGAACTGCGTCAAGACATAGTACGCAACTACATCGGAACCACTCATTATGAGTCCCACAATCAATCCAGCCATGAGTGTTCCAATCATGCTTCCCACCCCACCCAAAATTATCACTGCAAGAATGATCGGAAGAAGGGAGGTGTCAGCAGTCGTTGGGGTTACAGAATTGGTAAAGGCGAATATACCGCCAGCCAATCCCGCGAGTCCAGATCCCAATGTGAACGAAAGTACCCGCATCATTCTTACATCTATGCCAGAAAATTCAGCTGCTTCCCAATCTTGAGCAGTTGCGCGAATCGCCTTCCCGTAGTAAGTTCTTGTAAGAAATAAGTGCATCAATGGTATGACCGCTATTGCAACAATAAACGCAATCAATTGAGGCTCTTGGAGAAGAATGGGGCCTACCAAAAGAGAAGTACTTGAATAAACCTGATTCTGCGGTTGAGCGCCGATTCCCGAAGATGGATCAAGTACTGGAATCAGAGTCAGGTGAAATGACGAGAAAGAAAAACGGAGCCCATTTGCAATGACATACTCAAGGAAGACTGACAGACCAAAGGTCGCAAGAAGGGGGGCCTCAAATCCTGTGCTCTCAACTTTGTATATGAGAAGAAAATAACTTGCCGCCCCAACCAGTGCCATCAATACAAAGTCCAGCGCGGCGGAATAAAGAGGATCTATGTGAAACACTGGTGTTATAAGAATCGAAAATTGTATCGTGATAAATGAAGCAAGCACTATGAACGCCCCGTGTGCCACGTTCAGAATCCTTTGCACGCCAAATATCAAAGACAGACCGACTGAGGCTAGAGCAAAGAACCCACCCTGAAGAATACCGCCAATCAACAGCTGTGCCACAGTTATGGCAGACGCGGACATCCTGGCGGTTCCTCACTCATCCATGCCAAGATACGCTTCTTTGACCAAAGGATCGTCGATGAGATCAGTGCTCTTTCCGTGCTTCACGACTCGTCCATTTTCCATTACATACGAATAGTCAGAAACTTCAAGCGCCCTTTCCGCATTTTGCTCTGCCATCAGCACAGACACACCTGCTTGCTTGATCTGAAGGATTGTGGAAAGGACTCTGTCGAAAATTATCGGAGCAAGACCGAATGACAATTCGTCAAGGATTAGAAGCTTTGGAGATCCCATGAGAGCTCTTCCGATCGCGACCATTTGCTGCTCTCCTCCAGAGAGGGCAATCGCCTTCTGTTTTCTTTTCTCCTCGAGAACCGGGAACAATGTATATACCTTTTTCAAAGAGTCTTCAAGATTGTTGATTGCTCTCGGTGCTCCCATTCTCAGGTTCTCTTCGACTGACAGTGTTGGAAAGAGTCGCCTACCTTCTGGGACAAATCCAATTCCCATTCGAATTATTGAGTGCGTCCTAAGGTTCGAAATGCCTCTACCGTTGAATCGAATTGTTCCTGATCGAGGAGGGATCATTCCGACGATTGTTTTGAGAAGTGTCGACTTGCCAGCCCCATTTGCTCCAACAAGACATACGAATTGTCCTTGGCTTACGCTTATCGAAACATCCCAAAGTGCTCTCACTGCACCGTAGCTTGCGGAAACGTTGGCAACTTCCAAGGACATTGTTGAAGACCTAGCTCTCTGATGCTTCGCTTTCTTGATCGGCCGAAGTGGTTTCTTCTGGTTTGTTTCCAGTTTTGATCCTCTCACCCATGTAGGCCTTTATGACTAGAGGATCAGACGCAATCTGAGCGGGTGTGCCTTCAGCTATTCTTACTCCGTGATCGAGTACTATGACTCTTTCGCAAATTTGCATGACTGCTCTCATGACATGCTCGATTAGCATTACAGTTATTTTGTGCTCGGCTCTTAGCATACGAATTATTTCGAGTTCTTCAGAAATCTCTGCGCTCGTCAGTCCCGCCATTAATTCGTCCAACATGAGAAGTTGCGGCCTTGTGGCAAGAGCTCGCGCAAGCTCGAGCTTTCGCTGCTCAGCGAGAGTGAGCTCGCGGGCTAGACGGTCGCGCTTCTGGTAAAGTCCTACGACTTGAAGGATCTTCTCACAATACTCTCTTGATGAAGAGGGGGAAGAGATACGCGCCCTCCCAAATAAGGCACCCACAATTACGTTATCAATCGCTGTCATCTTTGGAAATGGTCTCACAGTTTGAAAAGTCCTTGCTATTCCGAGCTTGCAGATCTGGAATGGATTCTTCCCGTTGATCAGTGTGCCTTGGAAAATTATTCTTCCCGCATTCGGCTTGTATAGTCCAGCTATCAAGTTGAATACTGTAGTTTTTCCAGCGCCGTTTGGACCGATGATTCCTACAATTTCTCCTTCATCCACTGACATCGAAAACCCTTTGACAGCGGTTACACCGCCGAAGGATTTAGTAACTCCGTCGAGACTGAGGAGCCCAGCCATCCAGAGAGCCGATCCCAATTTTTTCAGATTATTTAGAATAAACGTCGCAAGATGAGGTAATTATCTGACATACTGCGGCGGAACAATCAATTCCGGCTCCCAATCAACCAATTTGCCTTTGTTGAATTCGTCATATGCAGAAAGATCCAGAAGGCCATGCCCGCAATTATTGAAAACGATCACCTTGCCTTCACCCTTCCTCTTGCAATTGATAGCCTCGTCGATCGCAAATCTGAGGCCATGTGCAGATTCGGGGGCTGTTACTACGCCCTCAGTCTGAGCAAAAATCTTTGCTGCTTCAAAGACCTTGGTCTGAGAATAAGCTACGGAACGCACTATCCCTTTGTGTATTAAGAGTGAAAGGCTAGGTGCCTTTCCATGATAACGAAGCCCTCCCGCATGTATCGGTGGATTTGCGAACTTGTGCCCGACCGTATACATCTTGACAAGGGGTGTCATTTCTCCAGTGTCTGCGTAGTCATAAGTAAATGTGCCACGAGTGGTTGAAGGAACTGCTTTGGGTTCGCACGCCACAAATTCAGTTTCGATCTTCTTCCGAAGCTTTTCACGGACAAACGGGTAAATGAACCCAGAGAAATTCGACCCGCCTCCTATACAGCCGCACATTACATCAGGGACAACATCCATAAGCTCAAATTGCTTTTGCGCTTCAAGACCTATTATTGTCTGATGAGCAAGTGCATAATTGAAAGCGGAGGCAAGCAGGTAACGCGCGTTTTCTTGATGTGACAATGTGTCTTCGACAGCCTCACTTATTGCGATTCCAAGAGATCCTGGATGATTATTATTTTCAGCTAGCAACTTTCTCCCGATCTTAGTGTTTTGGCTGGGGGACTCTAAAACTTCCGTGCCGTACGTCTCCATCAATATCTTACGACCAGGCTTTTGCTGAGCACTTACTCTCACCATGTAAATTCTCGCTTTTAGCGCGAAAAGAGAGCATGACATGGCTAGTGCAGAACCCCACTGTCCTGCCCCAGTTTCAGAGATGGCGAGTTTCAATCCTTGTTTCTTCGCATAGTATGCCTGAGCAAGAGCAGTGTTGGGTTTCATACTACCTACAGGCGTGAATTGCTCTGCTTTGTAGTAAATCTTGGCTGGAGTTCGAAGAAATTCTTCCAATCTCTTGGCTCTGACGAGCGGAGTCGGCCGAGGAAGTCTCCTGTATGCATCCCAAACCTCCTCCGGTATATCAAACCACCTTTCATCCGAAAATTGCTGCCTTACAAGTTCTTTTGGAAAGAGATGCTCGAAGTCCTTTGGGCTCAGAGGCTCAAGGGTGTGAGGGTTCAACATTGGCGCAAGTTTCTCTGGTAGATCTGGCACGATGTTGTACCATTTACGCGGTAACTCGTCGGGGTTGAGAAACACGCCATAGTCATTACTGGGGGAGGGCTTTGCTCGCAAATCTGAAACCACATGATGGAAAAATAATTCTTCATTTAAATGTTGAGTTGATCTATCCAACTTTGATGGAACAAAGACGGTTTCGAAGGAATTGATTGATCTCTTCTTATCATTATTTTTGACCCAATGTGATTTACGGCCGGAAAAGTTCGTTATTTTTCTCTCTCTCCCCCAGAACGTTTTAGGTAGCAAAGAAAATAAGTTTCTTTGATAAGTACATAGAACGGATGTCCCAGCAAGGTAACCAGTTCTCGCAATCAATTGATGATTTCAGCAATCTGAGAGCAAGGGAGCATGTCGCTTTCTTGTTTTCTTCTCTTCCAGAAAAGCAATCGAAACTATTTAGCTTGGTCTCCTCCATTCTTGAAGCGGGAACAAATTCGATTCTTTACTTGGCAGGAAAGCAGGGAGTCAAGGGGATTAGGCTTTCAATGAAAGATGCAGGAATCAACGTAGCTCTCTATGAGCGTAGAATGATGCTCAAAATCGAGGATTCACAAGAATGGTATCTTGACACTGGAATCAGTCAAGGCTTGTTCCGCTCTGATAGTGAAATCGAATCTCGATTTCGTAACTTTGCGGAAAGTTTGATCCCTGCTGGTCCTGAAGCTATAACGATCATATCTGAAATGGACATCTTGGTGAGGAAAGGTTTCCTTGAAGATTGCATACGTTTTGAGCGCACTTTGAATTTGGTGATCTCCTCATTGAACGCGCTCTGCGTATGCGTTTACGACGAAAGAGATCTCTCGGTTCAGGGAATTCCATCGCCGCAAGACAGGCTCGCTCACCTGCACAATCGTATCCTTCGTTGAAAGTGCCGAAGAAGAAGAAGAAGGAGGAGGAGCGACCTGTCTCTCTGGTTTAGGAATTTTCTTCTTTTCCCTTTTTGAACTCAAAAGTCGGGAGGCAATTTCCCATTGGCGCGCAGCCACTCGACTTGGGAAACAGTGTATCTCCATATGATGTCGCATCGATCAGAAGTGCTGAAATCCCACGGCACCAAGAGAACGATATCTCCCAATCGAATCCAAACCCTTCTTCTGATCTTTCCTCTGATTCTTCCGAGTCTAATCTTGCCATCCGCGCACTTTACCATTAGATGATCGCTACCTACAAGTTTGATGACTTGCCCGTACATTTCCCCTTCCTGCGGGAGAACCATTTCTTTGAGCTGAGCCTCATTCAGTACCTTTCTCTTTCCCATTTCTACTAAATCGCCACACTTTTCTTCCGTGAACACAGAGGATGAGATTGAAACCCCACACTTGCAACTTCCTAGGGGAAATTGCAGACCAAAACAAGGAGGAACTGTGAAAGTTCCTCTATCTGATTTGTCTATGTACAGAGGTTTTGGCTGAAGCTCGCTTAAAACGGTTACTCGAGCCAAAGCACACGCTAGAAGTGAGCTAGTGGGAAATAAGGACTCAAGAGGAAGAGGTTTTTGAGAACTCGTTAATTGTGGGCAGAATCTCGATCACTATTTGTTTTGTGTCTTTTGACGAGCGAACCAAGATTGGTTGTCCGTCCGAGATATTCAAAGCATCCCTGATTTTCTTGGGAATTGTTAATCTTCCTTGGGTAGATATTCGTATTCTCTTTTCCATTTCCCTTGGCTGCCTCATTCTGAAGCAAGGATATTCGCGAACAATGTCATGAAATGTCTCCTCACTTTATGGTAATGGAGGCAGTCAGCGAGTATATATTTTGATGCAATGTGTCAAGTTACCTACGAAGGAATCAAAGAGTCTGAAACCTCGAGCGGGAAATATGCATCGGAACACCGGGGAAACTGCTTAATTTGAGTTCAAGAGTCAACTTAAGAAACCTTTTGCAGAACGCGTTGCTCGCCTGTACTGTCAATTCATCAACTAGCTCGTTCCGGGAAAGTGGGGAAAGAAACTCTCTTTCCAATGCTCATAAGATCTAAAGCGATTCATTTCGGAAGCTATTCCACAAAGATCAGAATTCTAACGTAAATTCAGTACGCCCATTTTGTAACCCATCTCTGTGTTTCTTAAATAAGGAAGAAATCACATGATTTTCGAGCAGCAAGAGTGTGAAGACTTGATTTGGCAGACAGAGATGACATTCTGACTCGACTCAAGGAGCTTGGCGTGTACGTTCAGGACTATGAATCGTACACGGCAAAACAGCTAGACGACATCTTGTGGGCGATCAAGGCTATGCCTCGGGTCGGAAAGAAAAGGAGCATTTTGGGATATGCCGCGTGAAATTTCCTGATATTATTCGAAGAGCATCAGAGTATGAAATTCTAGTCGTGTTGAAAGAAATATCCTAGCGAGGAATTTGAACAATAAGATTGTCCTCTTCCCATACTTCAAAGAACGCACTTCGAAGATCAGTTATTCTGACCAAAGAAAGATCTGAGCCCCCAAGCTCTCGGAATGAACCGGAGGGCAATGAAGAAGAAGATTTTTCAGAAATCTTAGTTGATTCGATTAGGGAAGGCTTGAGATACTTTGGCGGAAATGATGTGATGAATGGGATACTCTACGTTCTTGAGATCGACTATGGACTCACGATGCCAAAGATTGTGCAAAACATTTCCTTGCTAAAGGAGAATTTGGAACGCATGTTTGGCGATTCTTCCTCCGTAATAGAGGATAGAATCTGCATTCAGCTTGCAACGAGGCTCGGAATAGATCATAGCGGAAGATCTTTGGTGGAGCTTGCGGCCTTTGCATACCAATTTCTGTTTCACAATGATCGCCCATGACGGGAGTACTATGCACTTCCGCACGAGGTTTCCTCCCGATTAAGTAGTGGCTAATTGTTCTCTTTCCGCGCTCTCGTAGTTCCTTTGATCTGCTTGCGCTTGAGAGTTGATTGTTCTACGGTTTTGCTGTCTCGAATCCCTCAGGCTCGCAGAAATTACCATTGAAATCACCCCAGCCAGTGTGAGCCCAAGAGCAACGTACAACCCAGAGCTCAAACGAAGGAGCGAAACTATCGCAGAAATCAAAAACAGGGCAGAAATAAGCAACCATATCTTTTCGCTAGCAAGCGTTCTTTTACTTTCTCTTCTCTTTTGCATTTGCAGTTTATGGAAAGAAAGGCACTCAAAAAGTCTTCTGGAAGCCGCGTGGGGCTGAAGTATCAGCAAAATCTTTTGCGGGTTTCGCAAAATGATTGCAATTGAAAGCATGATTTCCTACATAGAGATGCGAGTTTCAAAGCTTTCTTGCCCGAAAACCTTTCTTGCTGCATCTTGGGCTTTGCCTCTGTTAGCGACGCTGGTGTATACCCTTATGACATCCATGTAACCGTAGATATTTCCAAGAAGCGGCAGATCTGTCAGCCTCGCTTCATAGTACCTTTCTCCCTCGACGGAATCGGTAGAACCCGCAACTGTTACTTTTTCAAACGAACCTCGAGTTGAGGAGATGGGAACTGATGGAGCTGTAGGCACATCGATGAATATTTCACTTTCGTTGATCCCTGCTTCGTCTGCTATCTTCGTGGCGAATTCCTCCCTGAATTTCTTTTCTTTGAATATTGCTGCAAGAAACTTATCCTTTCGCTGGACAGTCTTCTCAAAAACGCATTTGAGAAGGTTCCTTTTGTCGTAGTCTATTGCAAGGCGCTTAGCCTGCCTCAAATCGGCCCTTCCATCGTCCTTCAGATTCTTGAGCTGAAAGAGAGTGACCTCGTCGCTAAGTGAAAGATACTTTTCAACCGAGGCATCTGTCAGATTGAGCACTCTATCTGCTAGGAGCATTGATTTCATTATCATGAGCTCTGCTGCTCTAACCGTGCGATGAAAGTAGACTGCACGGAACATTTCATAACGTGCGATCATGAGCGCTTCGAATGCAAAGAGGGCTGCTTGTCCTATTGCGAGACTTCGCTGTTCAGATATTTCAAAGGAGTTGATTATACGCTTAACATCCACCTTACCATACTCAACACCCGTGAAATAAGAATCGCGAAGGAGATAATCCATGATATCGACTGAAAGTCCCCCGGTTAAGATATCATTTTCAAATTTCATTTTTTTGTTAGAGTAGTTGCCGACAGAGAGATCACTTATCTCTCTTTTGGATATCCCGTACCGAGAGAGGATGTCGCCAATCTCTGTTTGAAGAATGATTTTCTGTGTCATCTGTTCATGGGTAAAGTCGCCCTTCTCTGCCATGACCTCCTCAAAGACATGACTGAACGGCCCATGTCCTATGTCGTGGAGAAGAGCAGCTATCCTTAGTTTTTGGCATTCGAAAGAGGAAAGCAAATTTGGATTTCTTGTTGAAAGCACATCGGCAACGGTGTCGGCAAGTTTCATAGCACCTATCGAATGTTCGAATCTTGTGTGTTGACCGCCGGGATAGACGAGATGGCATCCAGCGAGCTGCCTGATCTTTCTCAGTCTCTGGAAGACTGAGCTGTCGATGATCGCTCGTTCAATCTCGTTGGCATACACATAGCCATGTACAGGGTCTCTGATCTCAGCTGATTCGCGTCCTGACTTCCCACCAGCCTTTCTGACATGTGCAGTGCGCAAATCTTTTCCTTCAGAAGAGTTGTTCGATAACGATGGCTATCTAGGTTTCTGCAAAATTTGTTAAGGGATGATGACCTTAGGCTCGGCAGAATTTGACTTCCTTCAAGAAATGATGTATGTGAAGTAGCGTCGAATTAAGAAAGAATGTGCCATTTTAACGATAAGCTTGCAAAAGACGACCCAAGCCATCCCAAGGAGGACAAGTTAAAAGAAGAAGAAGATGACTTCGACGAACTCGTAGAGTTGGAAACAAAGGTTCGTCAGCAAGTTAAGGTGGTGGGCCGGACACTTTTCTGTTTTAGATGTGACGGCTCTAAGGAAATTGCGAGCTATTACTGCGCATGCGGCTCCTTTCTGTGCAGCTTTCACTTGGCAGAGCACAGCTGCCTTGTGTCTGCATCCATGGAGTATAATGAAGAGTTACTTCATGCTTTGTCATGAGATAGGACTGAGAAAAAAAGGATCCTCTTGGTTTGGAGTATTCAGTTCAAGGAGCTCTTTCTAATTGGATCCACGGGATATTCTTTCTATCCGGATCGAACTGAATGATCTTTCTCCACTGAATGCACGAAGAGAACATGATTTCCTAGGCGCGTGATAACGCCTTATCTCAACTGTTCTGACTCGTGAGGCTCCCTTCAATACCGGCTCGAAAAATGAAACTTCTGAAATAAGAAGAAGTAGCAACAACAACAACAATCACACGAGTCGCAGCTTTTCAAAGAAAAGGAGCGCAGCCTAAGTGTAGCTTCTTACTTCTTCTCTTGTTTTTGAGCAAACATCGTGGGCAACCAACGTGTAAACCTTTGCGCAATTGAAGAGATTTGGAATGTACATGGTCCCCCTAGTTTCCTTGCCTGGCCCTCCCGAGGGGCCGTAGTTGACAGCAGAGATCCCGTGGCGAGTCAGAATATTCGCATCTGACGACCACGAGAAATAAACAATCTCGACAGGCCTTCCGAAAACCTGTTCGTGAGCTTTTTTGATAGCCGATGGAATAAATTCGGTTTCGGAGACTTCCGACCATTCGTCTGTCAAGTATGCTTCTATCTCTGGTTCGATTCCTTGAGAACTCCTGAGTGGTTCAAGTGCGCGGTAAACCTCTTCCTTGATTTCAACCGCCCTGAATCTTGGAGGATATCTAACGTCAATGTACAAGTTGCAAAACGCAGGGGTGCGTGATGCCCTCCAAGGCCATCCTCCTTCGATGGCCCCAACATTTACAGTTGGTTTCTGGCCTTTGTATTTGTAACGTTCCTGATAGTCAGGTATCCAGTGCTCAAGGGAATCGATGACTCTTGTCATCTGATATATCACGTTTGGCACATTTTGAGAATGGCCCGTGTGAACGAGAGAGCCTTTAAGTGAGATTTTGAACCAGCAGCTTCCGCTGTGAGAACACATTAATCGCAGTCCTGTTGGCTCTCCAAGAATTGCAACATCCGCAGTGCCGCCGTGAGCTACCAAGTAAGCGGTTCCGAACCCGTATCCTCTAAACTCTCCTCCGCGAAACTTGTCCACCTGGGTCTTCTCTATTTCACCGACGACTCCGGCGATGACGATATCTCCATCTAGTTCGTTTCCACTTTCCTGAATTGCCCTTACTGCCGCTGCGTAAGCGGCTAGAGCTGATTTCATGTTGAAAGCCCCCATCCCGTACAACCAATCGTCTTTCACGTATCCCCATGGTGGCTCGAACCTGTAAACTGGCGAAATCGCCTTCAGGATCTCAGGATCTTCGCTTGCCGCAAATGATGTGTCCAAGTGCCCGTTGAACATGAGAGAAGCAGCTTTTGGATTCTTTCCTCGAAGAGTGGCAAGAACATTGTAGCGATGTGATTCAACTTCTTGCATCACGACTTTCATCCCAAGAGACCTCAGCTTCGAGGCATAGAGTTCACCGACTTCTTCCTCTTTACCAGTGGGACTGTCGACGTTTACAAGGTCAAGTGCATCTTGCACAAGCTTTTCTTTATCTACAGATCTAAGAAGAGATTCTGGATCAATTCGCTCTGGCATTGCTATTTCACCTCTTTGCAGACTACTGTAGGAACTAGCTCCCTTGGCAAATTGCAATAGGTCTTACGAGCGAACCAGTTGCACCTTTGATTTTCAGTGGCAGTGCTACCAAGATTGACACATACTGTTCGTCTCGGGCAAGTTCCTCGAAGTTCATGCTCTTTATCATGAATATGCCATTGTCCACCAAGAAAACTTGGTGAAGCTCGAAGGGTTTAGGGACTCCAAAAGCTAGATTGTCAGAGCATGCGACTGAAATTTTCATGGAAGAAAGATATCTTGCGCCATCTGCTGTAAGTCCTGCAAAGCCATGAAGGTATTTCTCCGGATCCTTGAGAAAGAAATTCGAATACCCAGTTCTGACAAGAACAGCGTCTCCTGGTTTTACTGCCACTTGCTCTTTCTCTAAAGCTTGCTCTATATCTTTCGGAGTGATCTCGTATCGTTCAGGTAGTATGTTCCCTCCCTTGAGAGCAGGAAAATCAAGCAAGATTGCCCTTCTGATGATGAGAGGAACCTCCTCTACTCCCATGCGCTTGTAACCTGCATGAGTTTCAAGCTGAGAGGCGCTAACTCCTCCGAAGAGCTTACCCCCTCTTGACATGTGACACAATGCGTCGATATGCGTGCCGGAATGCATGCTTGTTGTAACAAGTTCCAGAGAATCCGCAAAGTCCAAACCCGGTGCGATATCTTTGAACAGCTCCTGAGTGTGCTCGTGATATCTGTAGAGATAAATCAGAAACGGAGGGTCAGCCGGATGTACTGGCATCCCCCAAAAATATGGTTGACCTAGATCGTATATCTTTGCTGACTCAATTGCTCTAACAAATTCCTCATTATCCATATAGCTCACTGCTACTGCTGACAAGAATACCTGATTGCTCTGCAACTTAAAACGATTATCAGAGATTTCTTTTTCTAAGTTGAAATGTTCTCCAAAGGAAATCGTGAAGCTTATTTGGAAATCTTGCTTTGTTTGGGAGCATTGTAAGTTTTCCTCATTTGGAGATAAAGAAAGAATCAGGAATCCAACTCAGGTAAAAAAAGGTGTTGCATCTTTCTTTGTAGTTGTTCTCTTCTGTAGCAAGTATTCCGCTCTTTCACGGACACACGATATTTTGGTATTTTTCTATTTCGACCCCCAACCCTTACAGCTTGCAAAGTAGCGAGGCTCAACAAATTTGCAAAGGAAATTGTTGTATGCCTATCAAGTGATCTTGGCGCTCCTAACAACCAGATTTAGCGTTTCCGATCTATATCGGACCTCGCATCAGGCATGTGCCTCTACTTTGAGGGATCGATATCGATTGATAGATCTCAAACATCAAAAGGCCATGGTGCAAGATATTGCAATGGCATGGGCCATAGAAACATTCGCTGCGGAGTCCGTTTCCTCGCTATTGTGTTCGCAATCCTTTGCTTTTATTAGGCGGTTCCACGGTTTTAGGCGCTGAAATCATTTTACAGAGTTATATGCAACAACCCTTTTCCTAATGAGTGGATTTGGTGCTCTAGTAGTGGTATCTCAGCAGGGCTCTGAGCAGCAGAAATTGCCAAAGCTCGGAAGCGAGGTTCGATTCAGTGATGGAAGCACCGCTGGCAGAGTGAGAGCTCTTCATCAAGACCATTTTGTCGTTGTGCGTGGAAAGAAAAGGGTTCGTCGTCTTTCGCTTCCCTATTCATCCATAGAATCGATTGGAAACAGGATTGTCATGCTTCGAAACAGCAGATCGGAGATCCTCGAAAATACCATTCCACTAGAACTCCAAGAGAGGGAGGCCATTTCGAAAAAGCGATTCATAAAGGACATAGACGACCATCTCGATCTTGATAATCCTGAACGGGCAGAGAGGATAGCTAGGATTACTTTGTACCTCTTTAGCCGGCGACTAAGTCCGGATAAGAAGAAACAACTCAGAAAGAACCTGCCGCTGGGAATAAGGAGCTTGTGGGCTACTGTGGAACAGCCCGGAACAGAGAGGTACTTCAATATGGCAGACTTTCTTACATCGATAAAGAAACAAGGCAGATTCTCCACAATGGAGGAAGCTTTCATTGCTTCGAGAGAAGTCTTCGCCGCGCTGCGAAGAATAATGCCTTCAGTCGAGGCGATGGAGATCGCTAGAAGCCTCCCACGCGGATTGCAAGAAATTTGGGAAAGCGCAATGAATGCAAACTCGCTTTCTCCTTGATTGTTGAGCATATCACGGTTGAAAAAACCCGGCTCTCGGGAACCTTACTCATTTGACTTAGCAATCCTGTTCATTGAAATGAACGAGCGGAATTTAGCAGACGAAGGCTTGAAAAGTGAAGCCATTTTTTCCGTACTGATGAAAGAGATGTAGCAAATCATTGCCAATCTACGAATTCGAAGGTAAGAGTCCAAAAGTGAACGATTCTTCATACGTTCATGAAATGGCAACTTTGATTGGAAATGTGGAAATAGGACGAGAGTGCTTTGTGGGGGCAGGTTCTGTTCTCCGTGGTGATTACGGTACAGTCCTAATTGGAGATAGGACCTCGGCTCAAGAAAATTCAGTCTTGCATGCGCGTGAGGAGGGCGTTGTTTCAATTGGAAGTGACGTTCAAATCGGTCATGGTGCGGTTCTTCACAACTGTGAAGTCAAAGATTATGCAGTAGTAGGCCTAGGTTCGAGAATTTGCGATTACTCGGTAGTCGGGCGATGGGCTATCATAGGCGAAGGAGCGGTGGTTTCAAATGGAACAAAGATACCTGACGGAAAGGTTGCTGTGGGTGTCCCTGCCAAAGTGATTAGAGATGTTAATGACGAGGAGAGAAACCTTTGGTCTCACTACAAAGCCAAGTATGTAGAATTGTCGCATCGATATAGGATAGGCCTCAAAAAGATCTGAATGAAAGTGGGGGGGAAATAGGGAGTGTGCTGTGATCATGTGCGTCATTCAAAGATCTAGGATGGAGTGTGTGTGTGCCTATTTTGCTTCTGAGCTCTCATTAGAAGACAAATAAGATAGAAGTCTAACAAGGTCTTTATGAAATCAAGATTCAGAAGGAAGAGTGTGAAAAATATAGGCTATGTCTATTGAGTTCAAGCTTCCAGATCTTGGAGAGGGAGTAGCCGAAGGGGAGATAATCAAGTGGTTGGTTTCTGAAGGACAAGAGATCAAGGAAGACCAGCCGATGGTCGAAGTGATGACTGACAAGGCCACGGTGCAGATCCCCTCGCCCGCAACTGGGAGAGTTAGACAAATAGTTGCAAAGGAAGGGCAGACTGTGAAAGTAGGATCGACGGTAGTGATTTTGGACACAGATGGAGCTGGAAACGTTGCAAAGACTGAGAAAGGATCTGAAAAAGGGGTTGAAAGCATTAAAACAACCGCGTCTCAGGTCGAGCAACCTACAACCCAGAGGCAAAACATCGAGCTTCCGCGAAGAGCGATAGCGACTCCTGCTGTAAGGAAACTTGCCAGAGATTTGAACTTGGACATCGATACAATAGAAGGAACAGGCCCCGGCGGCCGGGTTACTGAGGAAGATCTGCGCAGGGCAGCAGCTGCTGCTACAACAAGAAAGCAACCACCAAGTGTCATTGCAACACAGCAAGTTTCAACCGAGCCAACTCATCCTCCAACAGTTGGGCTTTCGTCAGCTCTTGAGACCGCTATGAGGAAAGTGCCCCAAGAGATGAGAGAAGAACGAATCCCACTCCACGGAATCAGACGGAGAACGGCAGAGAAAATGACGAAATCCATCAGAACGGCAGCTCATGTCTGGCATGTGGACGAGGTAGACTACACAGAGCTTGTAGAGCTAAGAAACAAGGCAAAAGTTGCAGCCGAATTGCGTGGAGTCAAACTGACCTATCTTCCCTTCATAATTAAAGCTGCCGTACTTGCTTTGAAGGAGTTTCCCTATTTCAACTCAACACTTGATGACGAGAAGCAGGAAATAGTGGTGAAGCACTATTACAACATTGGATTCGCGACGGACACGCCCAACGGACTGATTGTTCCGGTCGTGAAGGATGCTGACAAGAAGAGTATTCTCGACATTGCAAGAGAGATTTTCCAGCTCTCCGAAGATGCAAGAAATGGCAAGATTTCGCTGGAGAACATTCAAGGTGCGACTTTCACAATCACGAATATTGGAACCTTAGGAGGAATTTTTGCAATGCCGATAATAAACCACCCGGAGGTTGCGATTTTGGGCGTGCTCAAGATAGAAAAGAGACCAGTTGTCTGGCAGGGACAGATCGTAGCGCGAGACATTGGATACATAAGTTTGGGATTTGACCACAGAGTGGTTGATGGAGCGGACGCTGCACGCTTCACATCACGAATAGTCGAATATCTTGAGCATCCTTCATTGATGCTCTTGCTTAATTCGATCTAGAGAGCAAGTGCAAGAGCTAAAAGCAAGGAAAAGGTCCAGTTGGAAAGCATCGCTCTAAGTGTAAAGGATGCATAAAGTGGAGGAGGTCCATCTTCCCCAAAATATACTTTCCATTTTTCAAAGAGCACAAAGGCGGAAGCCAGCGGGGCAAGAATGCTTGATACCGGTAGGATCCTGTAGGCAGCAAGCATAAGAATTACTACATAGCTCGCAATCGTCAGGGCAAAGGATAGCTTCAGCGCCTTCTTTCTCCCGAGGACTGTTGTTAAACTAAGCTTCTTGCTTGCTCTATAGACTTCAAAGAAGATTAAATCATGATCGAGCAATATCGTCACTGTCATTATTCCGATTGGGATGGAAATTAGGAATGCCTCCATGCTCAAGATTCCTGTTTGAACGTAGTAAGATCCTAAGACTGGAACCGGTCCAAATGCAGCGAAAATTGCCAGCTCACCAAGCCCGATCCCTCTATAGTCCAGCTTGAGTGGTGGTGCTGTATAGAAGTATGCTAGAGCGACTCCTATCAGTCCAAGAATAAGGGCCCAGTATCCGACTCGGATTGAGAGGTAAACGCCAAAAGAAAGGCTGAGACCTAACAGAAGAAAGGATAGTGCTTTGGCGACCGGTAGTGAAATGAGGTTTCTTGGGATCGGTTTCCACCCTTCGAAGTCTTTCGGGAACATAGAATCGGCTTTTGAGTCCACACCGTTTTCGTAGTCGTAACAGTCATCGATCGCATTTGCCCCTAAATGGAGAAAGACGCTTCCCGCAAGAGCAAGCCCGAACAGCTCAGCATTTGTCGAGTGTGTAGATGAATAAGCAAGAGCAGTCCCAACCGACACAGGAAGTATTATCAAAGGAAGAAATTGTGCTCGAGTCAGTCTCAAGAAGATACTCAGTTTTCCTGATCTCTCCCTTGGTTCCACGAAACCTTGAGCGGCTTTGGGGCCATCAGTCATTGATCGTCCATCGCGCCCTCTTTGAGCTACTTCTGTTGTTCGTCAAAAATAGAAAAACAACTGCAAGAAGAAAAAAAGTAGAACAAGGATGGTAAAAACACGAGATCAATCAAACTCCTTGCGTCGCCACCTGAAATTGGAATTGGCTTTGATCAGCCTGTACAAGAACCCATCTAAATCTTCGAGAAAGCGAAGATACAAGATTGCGCTTTACTTCAAGCAAGTCTACTTTCGTTGTTCCAAGCTCTTTCGCCATGGATGTCATGATACTTGATTCTAAACCGCAGGGGTTTATATGGCTGAAATAACTAAGGTCTGTGTTCACATTGAGTGCTAATCCATGATATGTGACCCAATGAGAGATCGCAATTCCAATGCTTGCAATCTTCTTCCTTTTTCCTGCGATCCACACACCTGTTTCCTTCCCAGTTTTTAACTCAACATCTCTTATCCCAAATACTTTCAGTGTTTCAGAGATTGCATCTTCCAAGAGCTCTACATACTGCCTAACTCCGAGGGATCGCTCATGGAGAGAAATTATCGGATAAGCCACCAATTGTCCAGGTCCGTGGTAAGTTGCATCTCCTCCTCGCTCGACCTCGACGATTGGGAGTTCCTTCAACAAGACGTTTTCCTTATGGCTCGATCGACCAAGCGTAATGACATGGCCATGTTCAACCACTATCAGGGCATCTTGAATCTTTCCGCTCAACTTTGATTCCACGAGTTTCTTTTGGAGCTCCCAAACTTTCACATAGTCCTCAACGTATCCGAGGTCAAAAAACGAGCACTCTCTGAGTGATTGTTGTAGGGAAGTACCTTGAAAGTTGTACGGGTCACCGTTCGAAGTCAAATCCAAAGATTTCAATCATTCCCATCTCGATTAGGCGAGAGAGAGAGCACGTTTTTATTTACTTTTCCCCTGAGGCTTGTTTTGTATATGTATTGCTTTACCGAGGGCGTTCTCTGCCGATTCCATGATTGATTCAGAAAGGGTGGGGTGGGGATGTACTGTTAGTGAAATGTCTTCAAGTGAAGCTCCCATCTCTATTGCAAGGGCTGCCTCGCTTATGAGCTCGGTCGACTCTGAGCCGACGATTCCAAATCCAAGAATTCTGCCAGATTCTTTCTCTGCAATCACCTTCGCAAACCCTTCCCTTTCTTCTGAAGCAAGAGCCTTTCCACTTGCGCTGAAGGGAAATCTTCCAACAAGCAAGTTGTTCCCAATTGATGTGGCTTCTCCATGAGTCATCCCGACGGTTGCTATCTCAGGGTCTGTGAAAATCGCAAAGGGCATGGCAGTCCAATCAGCCTCGCTACTCAGGCCGGCTATTACTTCGGCTGCAACTATGCCTTCCTTGAAAGCCTTATGAGCTAGCAGGGGACCACCTGTTACATCTCCCACTGCAAATATGTTTGGAACATTCGTTCGCATCTTTTTATCTACTTTGATGAACCCTCTTGCGTCTAACTCGACCCCTATTTTCTCAAGCTCGCATCCTTTAGTGTTAGGCCGCCGGCCGACAGAGACGAGAACATAGTCAGCAGTCACATTGCGAGAGTCACCATCATGTGTTTCGAATTCTACATTGACGGATTCATCTGACTGCTTCGCCCCTTTCACTCTGCTCTTGAGGAAGATCTGAGCCCCCAAGCGCTGGAGATTTCTTGACACTACATTCACAAGCTCCGGATCTGTTCCCGGGAGAAGCTGGTCTAGCAATTCAACTATTGTAAGATGAGTTCCAAACAGGTTGGCATACATCATTCCAATTTCAAGTCCAATTACTCCCCCACCAACTATCAGAATTGATCTTGGAGGTTCCCTTATGTCAAGCGCCTCAGTACTACTGATCACTCGTCTTCCGTCGAACTTCAGGTTTGGAAGCTCGATTGGCTCGGTACCAGTTGCTATCACTGCGTTTCTGAAGGAAACATTTGAGATTACGGTCCCTTCCTTCGAAACAACTTCAGCCTCTCTTGAATTCTTAATTCTCACAGTTCCATACTCAATCTGTACCTTGTTCAGTTTGCAAAGTGCGGCGATGCCATTTGTAAGTTGATTCACAACGCTTTGCTTCCAGTCTTGGAGCTTTGGGAGATCTATGCTGACTTGTCCATTGATCCCCATTCTTGAACCATTCCTAACTCTTTTCACAAGCTTGCTTACCGTGATCAGAGCCTTGCTAGGTATGCATCCGACATTGAGACAAACCCCTCCAAGCTTCTCCTTTTCAACAAGAAGTACGCTCTTTCCGAGTTGCCCCAGACGAATCGCTGAGTGATAGCCGCCCGGGCCTGATCCAATGACGAGTGCATCAAATTCCGAATCTTTCGAATTTGTCACTAGAGGATCTCCCATTTCCTTAGTTTTATGTTCCTTTGAAATCAATGAATGAATACTTGTTCCTGTCTTTCAACTGTACTTTCATCCAGTCAAAATAGATTAATGTCAAAATGAAGAGAAATTAGAAATCGCTTTTCTGGCCTGAGGGATGATTTGGAGCTATGGAACTGAGACAACCGCATTCTGACTAGAAGATTTTAACAAATCAGGAGAATACACCCTATTCCTGGATACGTTCTTTGATACTATTTCTTTCAAACGGCGAGTCGCCTCTCCAGGGTCCTTTGCCTTCATGATCTCTGAAATTACAGCTATACCATCAGCGCCCGCTTGAAGCACTTTGTGAGCATTTTCAGCAGTTACACCGCCTGATGCAAAAATTGGAATTTGTATTTTCCTCCTAGTTTCAGAGATCATCTCAAGAGGCACCAAATCGCAAACGTTCACAGATGGAGAAGGAAAAACTGAGCAAAAGGAGACGTAGGTAACCCCATCGGCAGCGGCATGGATCACTTTTTCCCAGTCGGTGCCGCACGTGACCCCGACTATCGTATTATTTCCCAGTCTTTCCCTGATAGAAGCGGGGGTTGGCTCATAACCATCAAGGTGTACACCGTCTGCATCAACCTTCTCCGCGATGTTGAGGTCATTGTTTACAAGGAACGGCACCGAATAAGACTCTGCCAGCTCCGAAAGCATTCTTCCTAGACCTACAGCCGACTTTTCTTCCTTCCATGAGGCCCAAAGCTGGAGAACATCGAGTCCAGCATCCATCGCAGCCTTTGCTACAGAAAGCACGTGATCTTCTCCATAACTGGGATCGACTACGAGGTACACTCCACCTGTGATCTCCCTTTTCCCTCCACTCCTCAACTCACATCATTCACCTTCAACTATTGAAAAGCTTTGAACACAAAACAGTGAAGTATTCCAAGAAAAAGGAGGAACTCTTCAACTGCTCGTACAATACTAATTCCATCCTTTTCGGATGGCATTGTAATATGCGTTCCAATAAGGATCTGTTATCGGATAATTAATCGTTGATTCGACGCCTTGATCGACTATGCGCCTCCCGTACTCTGCCTTGGTCAGTTCCCCCACGATTGAGGCAGGAATATCTTTCTTAGCCAAAGATTCAACAATTTCATTAGCCTTGGGAGGAGCACAAGCAAGCACAAGAGATCCTTCACTTAGAGATGTCAAAGCGTCGATACCAAAGAGATTACAAACTGCCGAGGTTTCCTCGGAGATTTGGATTGATGATTTTTCGACTCGAATTCCAAGCGACGAAGCTGCCGCGAGTTCGTAAAGCGAAGAAAGGACTCCTCCCTCTGTGGAGTCATGCATTGCTGTTACCCCCTGGGATCTAATGCCTACCTCAGCAGCAGTAAGCGCATCGTCCACGACTGATATCTTCCTAAAGTAAGCACAAGCCTTGTCGTAAAGAGCATTCCCCAAAGAGTCGCGCACCTTGTTTGGAAAGCTTCTGGATAGAATTCCAGTTGCAGCTATTGCGGCCCCCTTTGTAAGTATGACCTTGTCTCCCACTGATGCGCCAGATGGTGTGAGACATGCTTTGATCGACCCCACTGAGAACATGGTACCTCCTCCTATAATTGTGTAGTCGCAACCCTCGAATTTGCCGGTGTGGCCTCCAACAATAGAAATCCCGAGTCGAGCGCACTCAGAGCTCAGAGCCTTCCAATATTTTTCAAATTGGTCCAAAGGCATTCTTGGTGGAAGATTGAATTCAAGCATAACGTACTGAGGACGAAAGCCACTCGTAGAAAGATCAGAGGCAAGCAGATTCACAGATAACCAAGCCGAATCTTCAGGTCCGAGCTTTGGAATGAACGAAAGAGGATCACAAGTACATACCATCACGTAATCTGTTCCGATCTTTATCACACAGTTATCGAAACCATGAGAGGGACCTACCAAAACTTCGCCTCTCTTTTTGCCCAAATTGGTAAAGATCACATTGTCAAAGAAATCCTTCGGAAGTTTGCCATAAGCGAAGGTAGAGGAAGAACTATCCTTTTGAGGTTGATTCTTACCTTCTCGTCCTTGATCCTGCGGCAATTTCTCTCCTTGGACTCCCCTCTTTGCCTTTTCTTTCATGCGATCGGCTCATCCATAGCCACTTTTTTGATCGCAACCCCAAGGAATGCTCCGAAGAAGAACCCTGAATCTCGCTCGAGTCTCAAGAACTTTGGGAAGAGTGTCGTCCTCCACTTCGCAACTACGGCAGAATCAGCAAACGTATCTCTCACAAGACGCTTGATTTCAAAAATGGAGTAAAAGTGAGCGTTTCTATAGTACTCATTCTTCCCGAAAGCAAGCTGTATCTTTCGCCTGAGCGTCGGGAGCGACCATTTGTTCATGAGCCCCAGAATAATGCCCTGTTTTGACACCCGTGCCGCTTCGCTTAGTACACCTGATGGATCTGGCATGTATTCAAAGCAAGTTATGAATGCGGTTATATCAAACGAGCGCGATGAAAAGGGAAGATTCGAGGAGCTCGCATTTATGATCTCTCCGCCTGGCCAGAGGGTCTTGGCCTGACGAACCATGTAAGGAGAAAGATCCACTCCCTTCGCTTCTAGACCAAGAGATCCAAACCATTTTGTGAAATGAGCCGTTCCGCAGCCTACTTCTAGGATTGTGCGTGGATTGTCAAACTGGCCAATCATTATTTCAAGAACTTTCTTCTCCAGCATGTCGGCCCGCTTGTACTTTCCCTCATACCATGATTCATAAGTCCGAACTATTTCTGGTCTCATGTACCACGGAACAAAGTCAGAGGGCGCCCGCCTTCGAGTCCCCTTAGATTCGGCGGGAGCCTCATCCTGTTTTTGGACCAAGATTCTTTCAGAGCCACCTGAGGGTTGCTATCTTTCTAAACAGCTAGCCCCCTATCTCTTTATTTCGTGCTCTGTGGTATCTTAAGTATGTTTTACTTCTGGCTAACGAGCCGTTACTACCGCTACTCTGGAGGAATTTCTGCGGCTATCTTTGCGAGATCAATTTTGTTCTTAGCCCGCCTAATCAAATAGGCTACAAAGAAAAGAACAAATCCAATTGGAATGAAAGCAAAGTTAAGGGCGACGAGAGCAGGCGAAAGAGAAAAAGCTGCTTCGTTTGCGACAAAGACGTAGGTCATAAACAAGATGAATCCAAGCGAAGCTACCCCTAAGATTGCGATCAAAGGACGAGAAATACCTTGTTGGCGGAAGAGTTCAACCACTGTTCCCCTTCTTCTGATAGATGCAGCAATTGCGGAAAGAGCAGTCGGAAATATGCTACTGAATGCCGGAGCAATGATCACTGCGTAGAAGATAGGAAGAAGAAGAGAATTTTCCAATGTTATGAGTACAAGTGAAACCTCGATAACCGCCGAAATTATCAAAGTTGAGACAATTGGTGTGTGAAGTCTACCGCTTACCTTGCTAAAGCTCAGGGGAGCCACACCATCAAAACTCCAGGCAAATATCGATCTTATTGGCTGAAGGTATAGAGCTGGAAGAAGTAGCACAGTCGTCCCAAGAACGACCGCGACAATAACGAGCAATGCAACAAGAGCGCTTCCACTTGAGAGTATTATTATCCCTGAAATTGCTTGCAAAGGAGAGCTGAATAGTGTGCCGGTGAAAGACAGATTGAGCAAACCTACGAGGAAGGAGGTTCCAAATGCCCTGTAAAGGAGGTATACGAGGATTATGAAGAGAGCGCCGTTTGTTAAGGCTGCGCTAGCCATAGTTGTGAAATTCCTCCTTGCCTGATCTGCCCTCTTTATCTCTCCGCTCACATAGGTTTCCCAGAACACCCAGATGACAGACGAAGAACAAATAGCGATCGCAGGCAGGGCAAGTGTGTAAGGAATGGGAGATGATGCTTGGCTTGCAACATAGGAGAAAGGATCAGAAACTGTTCCGCTTCCATTCGCCACCCTTGCAAAGGAGTTAAATGAAGCGTGGAATGCGGAGGGACTCGAAGAGGAAAGAGAAGCGATCATAGCAAGAGTTCCGATTATTGTAACAATCCAGAGTGCATCTAAGAGTCTGAAGGTCTTCTTGATTCCTGAAGCAATCACTGCTGCAAACACCACGTTTGCCAAAGTTCCAACGATGAATGAATCAAGTGGGGTCCCTAGCGCCGTCCCTAGCGAATACAGCGATTTGTTCCCGAGGAAGAAGCCAAGTACCTGGAGTCCTGGCGAAAGCGCAGAGTATGAAATGAAATACAAAGTGAAGGCTGCTGAAAAAAGCTGCCATACCGTCAAGGAAAAGTTGAACGAAAAACCGACTGAAGGATGTATTATCCTGCTGTTGAACACATAGTCTCCTCCGGATCTAGGCATAGCAGATGTGAGAATAGCGTACATCGTTGCAATGCAGAGTGCAAACGCAAGCGCTACTACCTCTGCCAAAATCAGATCGCTCCCCCCGAGCCAGAAAAGCTGGCTCAATGCAAATACAAGCGGCCCAAAGAGCCAACTTGCCGAAGAGTTGAAAACAAATGAGTCGATCCAGCTACCCTGCCTTACAAGACCGGTGCTTTCTCTAACGAAGAGCTTACTCTCTGTCAAGCCTGTACTCTTCCTCCCAACTTTGCAAATTGCCCGAACAAGCTAGAACCCTTTACCCGGCTAATGGAATCACGAACATGCCATCTTTGTGAGTAGACTCTTATAAGTCTGTAAATAAGTGAGTTATGGATGACTGAATGAGAAAAGAGGTGATTTGAGAGAACATGCAACCTCCCTGTGAAGTCATGGTCAACGATTTTCTTCCCTCCATCCGAGGTGCAGTCGCTCACGAGCTGAGTTCAAGAGGGTACAGCCAGAGCAGAATAGCAGCCTTGCTTGGAATAACACAAGCAAGAGTTAGCAATTATCTCTCAACTGATCGTTCACGCTTTGAGGCTGAGCTCATTCGAAAATTCAATGTTGGCTCTGATGAAGTAGAAAGATATGCGAGTCTTCTTGCGGAAGATCTGACTCGAAGCCAAGTCGATGGTATCTTCACGCTGTACTCGATATGGAAGAATCTGTTATTTTCTGGATCGATCTGTAGCATTCACCAAACGGAGTATGGTGTCTCACGGCAATGTTCAGTATGCATGGAACTCCACCGTCCCCAGATTCGCGAAGAAAGGAGAGTCGCTGACTTTGGAGATTTGAGCATCCTTGAAAATCTGAGAGAAGCGGCAAGACTTCTAGAAGATTCTTTCGAGTTCCCGCTTGTGATGCCTGAGGTTTCCGTGAACATCGCTTTTTGCCGACCCAACTCAAAGACGAACTCTGACGTTGCAGCCTTTCCAGGAAGGATAAACCGTGTGCACGGAAGAGCTAAAGCTCTCATTCCTCCTGAATTTGGATGCTCAAATCACATGGCTAGGGTTCTCATGATTTTCAACAGGAAGTACCCATTTATCCGCTCTGTCATGAACATCAAGTACGATTCTCGGGTTGAACTAGCCATAGAGAAGCTCGGCCTTTCAAAAACTGAAACCCATCTAGTAGTCACGGAAAGAAAGAAATCAAGCAAGACTGGCAAACTTGGGCAGCTTGAGAGCGATATTGCCCTGAAGAATTTAAAATCAAACAAAGATGAGCAAGTTCTAAGACGCCTCGAAGCCTGCGAGCTCCCCGTTTCTCCTTCTCAAAGGAGAGGAAAACAGCCGGAGGAAAGCGAGCGGAAGGAGAAAGAAGAAGTAGTAGAAGAGCGTGTCTTCCTTGTTATAGACAAAGGCGGAGAGGGACTCGAGCCTATAACATACGTTCTTGGGCAAACACCTGTCGATGTCTGCCGAGTCGCCCTCAAAATCGCAAAGAACTATCATCAATCTTTGTGAGCTTCTTTTCTTTGCTTGGTGTAAGCAAAGAAAAGATCTTCCTTTTGTTCCATCAATTGTGGCGGAAAACAATCAGTTGGTCCTGACTATTTCCATCAGATCCGTCATAACTGCCTGAGCGGTTGCTGTTCTACCAGCACCTGGGCCGATTGAAATAATTTTGCCGAGGGTGTCAGTAGTAATCTCCACTGCGTTCAACACTCCATCAACAGATGCAAGGGGGTCACCTTGAGAGAGTAGTGTAGGCTTAACGCTTGCTTCTTCTTTGTCGATGCTTACAAGCAATTTCAACACGCTACTACAATGGCCGTCTGTGATAGAAATCCCTCTGATTCCCTTGATTTCCATGTTGCCAAGATTATGTTTTGACCAGCCGATCACTTTGGAGAATATTATTGCTTTGAGAGCCGAGTCAAACCCGTCTATGTCCATTGAAGAATCTGCTTCGGCTATGCCCATGCTTTGTGCGAGTGCCAAGCACTCCCCAAAGGACTTGCCCTTTGCCATTTCACTGAGAATGAAGTTGGTTGTGCCGTTGAATATTCCCCTTATCTTCTGGACCTCGGCACCAGGAAGGAGCTTCAACAAGTTGAACGAAGGGGTTCCCGCCATAACTGTACCTTTGAATTTCAGTTGAACGCCCCGCTTCATTGCAAGCTCTGTTAGTTCCTCGTAGTGGAGTGCCATCGGCCCCTTGTTAGTGGTTATTACATTTTTGCCGCATTCGAGCGCAGTTCTTATGTGAGAAGATGCAGGTTCTCCATCCTTGATGTTGACCTGAGTGAATTCGCAAACAATGTCAGCTTCAGACTCTCTTATTGTTTCCATTGCGTCTTGCCTTTCTACTGATAATTTGCCAGCTTTGATCTGATCGATTGTCAACTGTGATGGATTCTTGATATGACCATATGTTGTGCTCGAAATTTCATATATCGCAGTATCTTCCAATCGAAGAAGTTTTCTCTTTTCGTGAAATAATTCGAAGAAAGCTTGCCCAACGTTTCCAAATCCCACTATCAGAATCTTGTTCAATGCTGTATCACCTATGGGGCACTAGACTCCGAATATTTGAGGACTGTTGAAACCTTTCATTCTCACATTGCCCCATCTGTGCCCCTTCCTTCCTCTTGTCCCTGCTCGCTTAGGCTCCTTAGCAGAGCCCTGATCGACAGACACACGCGTTTGCGGAATAGAAAGGTACATCACATATAAATCAATGAATCTCGATGCCTAAAAGCAAAAAGCAAAACCTCAAGGAGGAGGGTTTTTTCGGCCCTAATTTTTGTCTTTGTTAGTTCAAAGGGCGAAGGTAGCATTTTTTTCTTGCTTGATGCTAGAATGAATCGTAAAGAATGACTTCACCATCCTTTATTCACTCCTTTAGTATTTAGCAACAAAGAAAGAGAGGAACTCTTCAGTGAGATTGCATGGCTCTGACAATCTCGAAAGACGAAATCGAAGATTGTGTGTCAATGAAGGATTGTATTGAATGCTTGGAGAAACTATTCAGATACGAAGGTGACAAAATAGCAAGGCAACCCATGAGATCATTTGTAACTCCTGATGAAGACTCTGTAATCTTCACGATGCCTGCCCTTTCGGAAAAGCTTCGAAGATTTTCTGTCAAGGTAGTGACGGAGTACAAGCAAAATCCAGTGCGTTTCGGCCTTCCTGTTCAGGGAGGGATCATGATCCTCCTCGACGCGGAGAACTCCAACCTTCTGGCTCTCATTGACTCGGCTGCTCTTACTGCGCTCCGTACTGGAGCACTTGTGGGGCTTGCTACAAAGATCATTTCAAGAGAGGATTCTCGGCGAGTCGCGGTAATCGGATGCGGGCAACAGGCAAGAAAGATGTTAGAGGCCGTCTGCACTGTAAGAGAGGTGAAGAGTGTCCGAGCGTACAGCAGAACTTTTGAGCATTCAAGGCTCTTCGCTCAAGAAATGACTAGAAAACTCGATGGGAGAATCGAAATAGTTGAATGTGAAAGTAGAGAGAGTGCGCTTCAGGATTCGGACATAGTTCTGCTTGCAACGAACTCGAAGGAGCCTGTGATAGCATGGAAAGAATTGAAAGAGGGAGGAATACACGTTAACAGTATAGGGACGCTTCCCGACAGAAGGGAGCTTGACGCAGAAACGATTCGAAATTGTAGGATTTTTGTAGATTTCAAGGATGGGGTAATGAAAGAAGCAGGGGATATCATTTTCGCGCTCAGCTCAGGAGCTATCACAGAGAGCCAGATTGAGGCCGATCTCTCAGAGCTTGTGAGAGGAGAGAAGGTTGGTCGGAGAGGTAGCTATGAAAACACACTTTTCAAGTCGGTGGGCTTTGCTCTTCTTGACGTATACGCCTCGAGCCTCATCTATGAACGAGTACTGTCTCGACGCAAGTAAGAGACGCGAAAACAGGACTAGGCTTACTCGTCAAGAGAGTCCTTGAATTCCAAAGTAGATCAGACAATCCCGACGTGCTTTTCTTTCTCGTGTTCAGACTATTGAAAGGCATCCCTCGTTGTACTCTCTTCCAGTTCGGATGTCTGAGTAAGCTATTCTTACTCTCCCCTTCCCGAGCAATCCCGCTGGCAAGAAAATCGAATCTCTTCTCTGAAGGAGAATTTGAATCTTCTTCCCAGCAAGACTAGTAATCATCGCATCTGCATCTCCCACATTTATCAAGAGAAGTTGGTCTGCATTTGGGTAAGCAGCAATGAGAGGCCCGCTGAGAGCTCTTGAACAATCATCAAGAGGGAAATAGTTCACAAACGAAACATATGGCAGTACCTCCTTTTTGAGAAGTATTTCCTCGTATTCTTTGTAAAGCCTCTTGGATTCGCATAGTTTGACCTCAACTTCCTTAGAATGTTCATCCGCTGAACTCATCTCATCCAAAGATTCGGCTTCGAGAGCAAGAGACATTGTTAGGTTGATGAGCGAATCAACTTGCTTGTGGAAGGAGTGAATGTCGTCACGAAAGCTGAGGGCGATCTTTGATTGTTCCAGTAATGCAATTGCGTTTTTACAAGCTTCCAGGTAGTCTTCGTGGCCCTTGTCCAGCTTCAAGAGTTCGTCAATAGTTGCGCAGGCACTAACGTATGAAGCCATATACGCGAAGCGAACGGTAGATCTGAAAATTTCGCATGCCTTTGAAAATTCTGATAAAGATTCGTCGAATTGCGAAGATCTGTGAAGAATCCGGGCAGATTGAACCCTTTCAAATGCTATCATTAGAGTAGAGTATTCATAGAGCGCTCTAGAAACTTTCTCGTTATCCGAGGCAGATTGGAAGAAGCAATTGCTTGCCTTGTTGAAAAGAATATTTGAGAGCTCGAGATCAAATTTTCTGTCTGCAGCTATTGCTGACTTCCAGACCAAGAATGGATTCGGAGATTTCTCGTTTTCCTTGTTAAGACTCTTAAGACAATCGCAATAATGAGCTTCAAGGGTTGTTTCTCTTTCTACAATCTCGTGGCAAAGGTCGCACTCCCATGAGACAAGTGCTCTTGCTTTGGAAATTTCTTGAATCTGCATTATTTCTTTCCCGGATGACCTGCCATAGTAGCTTATGTCTCAGCTTTTAAACCGATAACTTCAAGTAAAATCATGCAACAGAAGACTGACACTTTTTTCCTTCTTGCGAGCGAGAGGAGGACATGCTTTGCCATTTTTGCGAACAAGATAAGGAGGGGCTTCCATTTCGTTGCAACTATTGCGGAAACTACTTTTGTTCTGACCACCGTCTCCCAGAGAATCACGCGTGCCCCAAGGTCGGAGGACCAAAACAACCTGGATATGCAAGAGTGCGTGGAGCTGAAAGAGACGCTAAAAGACCAAGATTTGCGTTACCAGCCGTGAGATCGAACAGATCAAGATTTCGCATCACCTACCCGAGAGTTTTTTCGAAAACCGAGGAAAAACACATTCTTCTCGCGACTGCATTGATGATTCTCGTAGGTTTTGGGATGGTTTACGGTATTCCCGGAGTGATCTCGAATGCCTTACTCTTGATTGTATTCATTCTGGGTTTTGCATTCTCTTTCATCGGGCACGAACTTGCTCACAAATTCTTTGCCCAAAGGCACGGGCTTTGGGCTGAATTTAGGACGAACATCTATGGGATAGTTATCACAGCAATGAGCATAATACTCCCTTTCAAGTTCCTAGCTCCCGGTCAAGTAAATGTGATTGGGAATGGGAGCAAGGCGGTTTTGGGAGGTATTGCGCTCATAGGACCGCTGTTTAACATTGTACTCGGCTGGTTGATTTTTTCTTTTGTTCGAGTTCTGGGTATTGGGTTTGGGCTAGCTTCGCTTTCTGCTTTCAACGGCTGGTTGGGACTTTTCAACCTGATTCCATTTGCTACATTCGACGGTTTGAAGGTCTTTGAATGGGACAAGATGCGCTGGGCTGTAGCAACTGCAGCTTCGGCCGCTCTACTCATAGTGAGCTACTTCTTTGCTTGAAATAGTCAGTCACAAGATAGAACTAAAAATTCAAAGATATTATTTTTCCGATTGCACACTTGTATCTTTCACAATCTCGAAAAGAGATTCGAGACCTTCGACAATTCCTGAGAAGAACAAAAAGAAGAACGGGGAGAGAGAATAGGAGAAAACCTGGCGGATACATCTTTCAGCTCCCCCCTTAGTCTTTGATGATCATCGTCGAATTTTTGAAGGAAGGTGGAAGAGAGAGCATCTTCTTTGATCCTCGAAGGCTTGAGATGAATTCACTCTAGAATAGTCTTACTGTAAGAGATATACCAGACAGTCTACCTAGACTTCTCTCCGGTTCCTTAGAGTTGATCTTTCTCTTGGATCATTTCATTCGCTGTTGAGAACTCAGTTTCTTTCATAATAATGAAGAGGCGATCGAAGGATTGAGAATTCTCTATGTTACTCCCTTCTTCTCCCCAATTTGCGGTGGCGTAGAAGCTGTCCTCGACACAACGAGTTCCACTCTTGCGAGATCGGGGCATACTGTTCGGGTTCTTACAAGCTCCTTACCAGGTGTACCCTCCCTTGAGGAGAAAGGTAGCCTTTCTATCATGAGGCATAGGGAACTCGATGTTCCTGAAACCGGGGTTGTAGACGCAAATGAGTTTGACTTCTGGAAAAAGGGGGAGTTCATGACGCAGGTGGTATCAGAGTTTCAGCCAGACGTGGTCCACTTTCACAACTACCAAATGAAACAGTACTCGATGTTTCTCTGGGCCTTCCTCTCCGCCTTTGATGGGCGCTGTGCTATCGGAAGGCTGAATACGATCCATAATGACGCGGACGATCAATTTTCCCAGTATGTCCTAAAATACGCGCCACTCAACAGAGTTGTCAGTGTTACTAGGAAAGCTGCGATTCAGCTTATGGAAGGGGGAGTGCCTCCTGCAAAGATTGAGTTTGTCCCGAACATGGTCGACGTTGAAAGTTTCAGGAGAGCGGACGGACAAGAGGTGAGGCAGATGCTGGGGATAGACGAAGATACTCCTCTGATCCTCTTTCCATCTAGGCTTGTAGGCAGAGAAGGAAATATCTTCTTTGGCTCGAGCGACGGAAAGGGATTAAATGTGCTTATCCATTGCCTTCCTGAACTTTTCGACCACGTTTCGGATGCAAAAGTTTTGCTTCTTGGGAATGACCCCGTATTTCACGACAAGGTGCTTGAATGCAAAAGGAAGATAAAATCAGTTGTGGATAAGGTAGGTCTCGAGGACAAGCTTCTCTTCTTCGAACAGTTTGTCCCGAATTCAATGCTTCCCGCTATTTTTGCCGCTGCTGATGTCGTTGTAAGTTTAAGTTCAAGGGAGACCTTTGGAATGGTCTTTGTCGAGGGAATGGCGGCGGGGAAACCGGTCGTGGGGGTGAATTCATCCCAAGGTGGTGTAGCGGAAGTAGTTCCAGACGCATTTGCAGGTTTTCTCGTTCCTCCTGACGACCCCCACTCGACTGCCCGCGCTATTTCGAAGCTACTTCTCGATCCTACTCTCCGGGCGACACTTGGAAGAAATGGCATCGGTTGGGTGAAGAAACATTTCGACGTTTCTGTTGTGATACCGAAACTCATAGAGGTATATCAGCGAGCTTTGCTCGACGTCAAGCAAGAGAAACAGCCGGAAATCATCCCTCAATACACCTCTCCGAGATTGCCAAACTTCGCTGAAGGCAATCCGCAATAGAGGATACTATTTCCCGATTGGCAACTTCTGCAGAAATCGTCGATAAAATTTTCATAAGCAGATCCTGCAGAAGAAGCTTTTACCAGAGTCGTTGCGGGTAGAACATGACTGAAACAGTAAGCGTGCAGAAGGATCAGCAACAGAAGCAACAACAAAGAGAAAAAGAAGGAAAAGGAGAAGAAGAAGGAGAAAGAAAGACAGCAACGGAGTTCAAACCGTTTGCCGAGTACGTGGTTGAAGGCACCTCTTATGAATGGTCGGATACTGAAAATTTTGAAAACTCCTTCACTTTAGTTGGCAGAAACACGTACGTTATTGGGCTTGAATCTGGAAGATTTGACGGAAGATGGAACGGAGTCTGGTCGTTACCTATCAAAATAGCTGATCGAGTTCATTTCAGCATCACTGACGGCGTGAAGATCTACCAGCTCAGCGATTACGTGCAAAGATTCGATACGAAGATATCACATGTTGAGAGGACATACTATGTACCAGAATTGCAAACAAAGATCTGGGAGTTGATGTTCATTCCTGAGGATAATCAGTCAGTCTGCTGGAGGTTTCTAATTAGGCAGGAAAGGATCAATGAACGAGCTAAGAGGCTTCGCTTGCTCGCAAATTGCCTCTTCAATCTTATGTGGGAGATGAAGCAGGCTGGTGAGCTGTATAAGGTAAGGAAGGAAATACTTCTCTTTGATGAGAATAATTCCTCAGTGATCGCAAGGCACTATAGACATGCTGACTGGATAGGAATATTTGGCGCGAGTAGACACCCAAGCAGGAAGTGCCTCGGATTTGATGATGCAGCTTCGCTGCCGACCTCCGATGTCATTCCAAAGACAGATAGACCATGTTATGGAAACGTGCTTTTGGAGTACAAAATTGATGAACCAGAAGATTCCGCTGACTATCCTTTATTTGAAATTGATTTCTGCCTCACCGGAGGTTCCCTTTCGAACTTGGAAGCTCTTAGGGAATACAACCAAGTTCTCGTAAATCTCCAGCTTTTGATGCTCGACAAATCTTACAGATACGAAGAATTTCTTCGAAACACGACTGCTATGAGTCATCCCGTGACGGACCTTGCAAGAGCCTTCGTTTGGTCAAAGGTCAATCTCCACATGCTTGAGCATTCTCAGCCGGGATTTGGCACGGGTTTCTTTGCAGGTCTACCTCACTTCGCAATTTATTTCGGGAGGGATACATGCTGGACAAGCTTCGGTGCGCTTTCGATCGGGGATTTCAGCGGAGCAAGGGAAAGTCTCAATCTCTTGGCTCGATTTCAGGCCGCATCCAATGGAGAAGATCAGCTGAGAGAGCCGTACTACAGAGGGGAGATTCCGCATGAGATTAGAACGGAGGGAACCGTATATTATTACTCAGTAGATGCGACTCCCCTATTCGTAATAGCTTGCAAGAACTATTTTGACTGGACAAAGGATCTGAACTTTATCAAATTTACGTACGACAACATCATCAGAGCGATCGAATGGGGACTCGATGCCGACAGAGACGGAGACGGGCTGATCGAGCATGGTCCTGAAGGATTCCTAATCGACACGACATGGATGGACTCCTACTATAGGGGCAAGTCAGCTGTCGATGTCCAGGCAATAATGTGTCGCGCGTTGTACGACGCTGCCCACCTAGCTAAAATTCTGGAAGATGATTCGCGGATGCGAGAGTGGACAGCAAGGGCAGATGCTCTCAGGGAGAACATAATTGAAAGATACTGGAACAGCAAGACGAGATTCTTCTATGATACGATAAGCCCTGATGGAAAGCAAGATAGCTCCCTCACGATAAACTCCGTTGTGCCCGTTCTCTTTCGGCTAACAACCTCTGAAATGGCGGATGCAGTGCTGTCGCGGGTTGAGGCAGACGCCTTTATGACTGACTGGGGGGTGAGAACACGGTCAAGGGATGACCCTCAATATGATCCTCGAAGCTATCAAAAAGGCGGAGTCTGGCCATTTTGCACGGGTTGGGTTACAAGGGCCGAGTTCGACTACGAAAGATACAACGAAGGATTCGAGAATTTCAGGCGCTTTGTGAAAGGGCTGGGAATGGGATCCAATTATTTCAAAGAAGTGCTTTACGGTGATCTTCCGCCTACTGGCTCTCTTCCCGTGCAACCTACTGGCTGCTTCATCCAAGCATGGTCAGCTTCAATGTTTTTGTCAAGCGTTGTCGAAGGACTCTTCGGAGTATCTCCTTTTGATTCGCTTGAGCCAAGGCTCAGAGTTCTTCCCTATATCCGCCAGGATTGGGGAGATGTTCAGCTTAACAACATCCATGTGAAGGATAATCGCTTCCAGTTCCGCATCGGCTCAAAGGGTAAGGAGGTCATGCTGAAGATACGTAACGACGGGCCTGATGTGTGCGATGTTGAAACAGGTTTTGTAATGCCAGCCAATCTATCCGAAGCGAGAATCTCCCCAGTTGCTTCTAGCTCAGCAGCCTTTGAGAATCTGACGCAGAGGAGAGTTCGAGGGTGTTTGAGAGTTTCTTTGAGTACCAGGCTCAAGGAAGACGAATCCCGCGAGTTCCAATTCTTGCTTTCTTAGCCCGAGGGATTCTGACACATTACGTTCTGCGATCGTTCTTTGTAGCTATCGACGTGAAAAGAAATTTCTGTCTAGGTTCTTCCCTTCTTCGTTGAGAGCATTTCTTCTAACCATGGGCGCTCTTCTCCAATCGTCGTAAATCTTCCGTGACCAGGATACACATCAGTGTCTTCTGAAAGCTCAAGCAATTTCTTAAGCGAACGAATCATTGCTTTTGGATCTGATCCCATTCCATCTACTCGTCCGTACCCATTTGCAAAGAGGGTGTCTCCGGAAAACAATTGCCTTGTTCTCTCTTCGTACAGGCAAATTGAACCCTCTGTGTGTCCTGGAGTGTGCAATACTTTAAGCCGAGTACTTTGCCCAATGTTCAATTCCTGTCCATCAGCGAGTTGAATGTCAGGCTCTATTGGCCTTAGAGAAATTCCCAGCGAGACAGCAGCTTCATCACTAACCGCTAGCCTGTATGCGTCCAATTCATGAATTGCTAGCTTCGCTCCAGTAGCGTTCCGCAAGTTTTCATCTTCGACTGTGTGATCAGTATGTCCATGGGTGTTCACAATCAATGAAGCCCTCAGGCCTAATTCCTTAAGCCTTTGAAGAATCTGGGAAGACCCCATTGCTACATCGATCACGAGCGCCTCATCAGAGCCATCCTCGTACACTATGAACACATTGTTTTCAAGTGGTGGAACAACAAGAGCTTCTATTCGAAGAGAGTCTTTCCGAACAGAACGCCTTTGTAATTTCGATCCTATCAAGATTCGTAATCTCCCATCCTTCGGCAGATCCCTAATTTTCCCTTGGCAAATGTAGTAGAAAAAACTGTGTCCTGGGATATCAGGAGCTGCTATCGCTGGACTCTTCTGTGGCAGGTCTCGATGAATCGGCGATTCGTTTCATGTTAAAAGCTATGATTACTCCTCCGATCAGCATGACGAATGGCAGAAATGAGATCGTCCTGTTGTATAGTTCATTAGAAGCCGTGCAAAAGTTCCCCCTTGCTGGGCTTGCTTGGCAAACCGGATCGGGATTCCAGAGCATTACAGTCAAAAGAGGGGACACCAACAAAACAGCACCGACTACAAAGAATATTGTCAAAGATCTGCGGGACGGACTGGTAGAGAGTCTCCTGGGGAAATTCGATGAGCCCTTCGTATTGTAATCAGTTCCTTCACCTCCGCTGCCAAGGCTCACGTAAAAGAGTTCACCAATCAACAACTTCAATCTCCGATTTTTTCGAGTTCACAATTATACTTCGAGCTCTTTCAAATTGATTAATAGTTCCAGAGATCATGTCAACCAGTGGTATTCCAGCTATAGCGCAACCGGAAGCTGTTGTGATGTCGGATCTCTGATTAATGATTGCAATTGGCGCCCTCCCTTTCTTCTTGAGCCTATAAATCACATAAGCTCCGACCGAGCTTCCCACACCATGGGGGAATATAAGGACTCGCGACTCAAATGGTTTGCCATATATCTGATGCTTCGGCTCGATCACGATTCCTTTCTCTGGATCTACTCCCTGTAAGAAGGCAATCGGTTGGGAGGAAAAGAGAACGGGGCCACTCACGGTTCGCCCCTCGACAATTGACCTAACTTTGAAGATCCGATCCTTCTTCTCCCTGTATCCTTTTCTAAGAGGAGCAACAATCAATTCGCAATCGCGGCCTCCCTGAGGATTTCATTAGTTGTCTTCAAAGCAACTCTTACTCCGTGAACTCTCTTCATGTAATGAGCTCCCTTGCACGAATCAGTTTCGACTGAATCTACGTTTAGAACTGATATGAGAGGTGTAAAGTCTGCACAGGCATCGCGAACAATCGTTGCACCAGCACTTTCTATTATGGTAGCGTATCCTCGCGTTCGAGCAGATTCATACACTTTCGATGAACAAAAAACAAGACACTTCTTCTTTAGTTTCTTCCCGTATAGCATCTTGCTTAAACTGTACATCTCCTCAATAGTCATTTGAGGGCATCCAAAGACTATTGCTTCCCCTCTTTCAACATCCGAAAGCTTCTCAAAGATCCCTTCGTAATCCCTATCGGTGAAATCGATCCCTTCCACCTTCTCCTTCGAGTGAAGCACAAACATGCCGGAGCTTCCAGTCGTTCCAATAGCTGCGCAAAGCGCCTTTGCCTCCTCGATTGATTTGAGCCCTCTGAGATTTTGAAACCCTATCACCCCAGAGATCTGAGAGCCTGCAAAGTAACCAAGAATCCCGAAATCGAGCGAGCCTCTCAATCTTTCATGCTTTTTGAGGCTCAATCGCAGATTTTTGGAAGGCCGCCTGTTCTCTTCGAGGTGAAGATCCGAGAACACAGTTTTGCCTGTCAGAGCCGATGCCAGGGCACTAACTGCACTTTCACGATTTGTCTTTAGATTCAAGATAGAATTGGCATATATTGCCGCCGACGATTCTGCCCATGCAACGTGTGTTCCGGCTGGAGGAACTCGATAGGACTGGTAGGGAACACAAGTGAATGAAGAAGCTGTTCCGAGCTTGGCATAAGCTGATATTATTTCAAGCTGCTTGGAGGCATATTCTGGAGAGACTCCCATCGAGTCCCATTTCTCCACGTCCATACCACAGGGGTTGACAGTCGTGAATACCTTGAACTTGGAATGCGAACGGAATGCAATTCTCTTGAGAAATTCAAGACCATAGTCACCAATCGTCAGATAGGAAACACCTGAAACGTGCGCCCATTTTATGGGAACGAGTCTGGATGCATTCGTAAGCCTGCCAAGAGCAAGGAGGATTCGATATGCGATTTGTAGAACTTCTCCGGATTCTCCAGCAAGGATCCTTTCCTCCTTTTGAGAAAGATACAATCAGGCTTTCTACACACTCCTTTTAGACGAGCTGATTTTTGGATTTATCTGAGGTTATCGTTTGAAGTTGTTTTCTCTTTCTGATGTCTTTCTTTCAAAAATTGTGGCAGAACTGTCTTTTTACCTGTTCGGCGATCTTTTCTCGTACTTGACTTGGCGCTATTTCTTTGCCTTTATCCTAGGATGCTCTTGCGCTTCGATCTGATCTCTTCGACAATAGATTTTGCTAGATCGCTTGTCGAAATGGTCGCTCTTTTGAATTTGGCTCTGTCTTGATTTACAGGGAGTGTTGCGTCGATTCCGAGCTTACTCGTCACTGCTGATTTCGAGCTCGAAGGATCAAGGCTAGATCCTCTTGCCCCATTTATCACGATTAGGCCACGATCAGCCTGAAAACGGGTAGCAAGCGCCCACTCTACTTCGTTCAAGTCGAAGGGGTCAATGTCCGAATCCACGGCTATCACGAGTTTCAACGGATGAGACGCGGCGAAGCAGCTCATTATGGCCGTTTTTCCATCGCCATCGTTTACCTTATCAAGACTCACAATGCAATGGAAGTAACCGTTCCCGCCTTGAGTGAGATTTACTCCTCTTATCTTCGAAATCGCCCTTGAAAGGGAATCAAGAATCTTAAGCTCTTGAGGGAATCCCATAAAGATTGAGTGTTCCCTGCTACTCCCCACAACGACTTGGTAAGTGGAATCATTCCGAAAATGCATTCTCCTGAAGGTAATGGTTGGTTGCTTTCTTACCTCATCGTACGTTCTCGTTAGATCAACAAAGGGGCCCTCATCCACCAAATCATTCCACATGAGTTCACCTTCAAGCACTAATTCAGAATCGATCGGAACTGCAAGATCATTATGTTCGCATTTCATCAAATTGAGTTTTCCACCACTCAGTTTGGATGCAACTCTGTATTCGCTTGTCCCATATTCAATTTGAAGAGCCGCAGACAGAAATACGGAAGGCGGTGGGCCTATTACGACTGAAACTGGAATGCTCTTCGGTGACATTTCGCTGGCGATTCTTGCGAGATGGCGTGGGACGATTCTAGCCACGACCTTGTTTTTAGAGAGAACGAGCATCCGGTGAACGGACAAGTTCTCCTCCCCACTTTCAGGAGACTTGGCAACCACGATCCCTGCGGTGATGTACCTTCCAGCCTCTTTATCAAAATGCTTGAGAATTGGAAGTTTCGAAAGGTCAGCTTCCTCGTTGTGATCAAATTCCGATTCTTGAAACCCACTCACACTTCCGATTGACTCTGAAGGATATCTGACAGCCTTTCCGATCAAAGTTGAGAGGTCGTAGTTGGTTGAGGAGGCAGAAAGTCCCAGCCCCAGAGCTAGATTAGCCTTCGTACAATAGAGGTTTCCAGCTACTCTCATCTCGAAATCCTTCACCCGCTGGAAAAGGAAGGCTTGCTCCTCTGCGGCAAGGAGAACCGAGGAGATCTCTCTATCCGTGGAAAGTGGAATACTAACTTTTTCGAGGAGGCCTTTTCTTTCAAGTAGTTCGAGGAAATCTCTCAAATTGAGTAACCAGTTCCGCGAAAGAGGTCTCCAACTTGATTTAAGAGCGTTTTCATGTGGGAGACACTAAGCTCTTCGCCTAGATGAAGGGAGGTGACAACTATCCCCTTGCACCTCTCGGCAAGCAATTCCCCCACCATTCCAGCGAAAATACCTCCTCTTCTGTCTGGAATCAGAGTCGAGGAGGAAACTCCTCTTTCTGTTTTCACGCAAAGCGAAATAGCGCCCATACGCGGAGAGGAGCCCTCACTTATGCTTACAAAGCAGCCATTGCTCATGGAGAGCAATTCAATTGCGAATTTTCTTCCCTCGATCTCGCAACGCTTGGAGTGATGAAGTGCTTTTTCTCCGGAGGCTTCAGTTTTTCCTTTTTCTTCCAATTTTGGTCTCCCACTAGATCGATTGCGGCTCTCCCCATGATATAAGAAAGTGCTTTTGGTCTAGGGGGAGTATTCTTATCTGACTCTCATTTTCTTCTTCTTCCTCTTCTTCTTTCCGAATAGGCAGTTCGCGTAGGCTCGTTCAAAACAGAAAAATTTCAGCACGTACCAGACCTTACCCCGTGTCAGGTAGCAGAAGTACCTCTGTATTTTGTTCTGAGATCACTCTTCTCTTAGCTATTTGCAGAGCAATCTATCATGTTCCTTTTAGAAATGTCATTGCACTATTATCTTCAAGTGAGATTCCTAGTGTCTTCGACATCTGATATTAAGACCCGTGAGGCGAAAGAATCGCTCGAGGAAACCAAGGAAAAGTTGCAAGTTGCGGTGCAGAAAGGTAGGGAAAGCTGGAACTCTGTTCAAGAGCAAATCCAGTCCTTTGGGAGCCAGATTCGCGATTATCTAAATCAAGTTCAGGCTGACATTGAGACTTACAAGTTTTCTGTTGAAAAGAGAGAAAGCGGCCTTGCAATTGATGTGATGTTCAGGGCGACACTCAAGCCAAAAGCTTCTGAAAAGAAAATAATTGCGCAATAAAGGGAGATATCAAGGCTGGCGAGCCTTGAGCTCATCTGACAAAAGAAAATTTTCTAAATCGGGAAGAAGGGGAGAAAAAAATTGATGCGTCGCACCTTCTTTATTCGCACATTAAACCCTGCACAATGAAGCGTTTCTTGAGAATAGGTGCAGCAATGGAAGCGGGTAAGGACGAGGTTCACATCCGAGCAAACCGAACAGATTGAAAAGCTATCTAGCTCTCCCGCTGTAAGAGCATTTTGCGCGAAAATCCTGGAGAGCCTAGACGAGGAGCAGGTCTCGCGAATTATTGCGGCTTTCCTGTACTTGAGGGCAAAGGGAGGCTCTGAAAAGGATCTCTTAAAGTACCTCGCCAAGTTTGAACCGATTGATATCCTCAATATTGGGTTGAATACTCTTGGAGGCGGAATCTCAGCTTTCTTCAAAGAAGAAGAACTGAGACATCTATTGCTGAAGGCAGGAATGAACAAGCTTTTGGAGCTTGCAGTTTCTGTTTTCAAGAAGAAAATTTCCGAATACTAAGCTCAGCATGAAGATCAAAGGAAGAGGAGATGAGAGAAAGGTGACCTGTTCCTTGTTTTCTTACTCCTATCGAAGGGGGTATCCTCCGCTAAGTTCTATGTCTATAAGAATCAAGTGTTAGTCTGAATCTGAGAAGAAATCTTGTTTTTTCTGTAGCTTCTGTACCTTAGGACATTGACTATCGCGAGTATGAGAACAAAGACCTGAAAGAAGTCAAGTACGGGAGGTCCTGAGAGTTGCTCGCAGGTCTCTATGCATCGAGTAGAAGCGTACTGGAAGGCTAGGAACGAAATGCTCAGCTTTACGTCTCGTTCACCAAATGAGTAAAGCATTGCAGGATAAGATACGAACTCGAGATAGGCGGAGATAAGAGCGAGAAGGATAAGCGTCGCATCCGTTAAAATGGCCTTGCGTGTCCAGTAACGCGTTCTCTGTTGATTGCTCTGTGGACTGCGCGTGTCCTCTCCGGAGGAAGATATCGTCATCCAAAGTCTCCTTATCTATTAAGCTAGAAATCGTCGTACTCCCCCATTTTCTGTTTGGAGGCTATAAATTGCTATCAGTCTCCAATTTTCTTTTAGCAAGTACATGAAGATACACCACTGAGATCTCAAATATGGCATCGAACAAGGTATTCGTAAATCGAAGTGCGTATGTTACTGCAACCTTTCATTCAAGAAGACATATTGTTAGGAGCTTACCTGCTGGTAAGGGCAAGAGTTTCGAATAGCAACTTGAATTTCTGAATGATCACCTTCCAATCGAAGCGCCGAGCAATGACTTCAGAGTTCTGGAACGCGCCGTCTTGTCGAAGAGGATCGTTCAGGACAGTTTCGATAGATCTTGCCAGCGATTGAATAGATAATGGTTCAAAGAGCATACCAGATCTGGAATCAATTATCTCTGGCAGGGCAGCAACATTCGACGCTACCACAGGTATTCCACAAGCGAGAGATTCAAGACTGAAAATTGAAAAACTTTCGTACCTTGAAGGAACAATTGCAATCTTTGAAGAATTAATTATTTCTGGCATCTCTTCATGCGGGACAACCCCCAAAAAAGTCACGTTCCCTCTTACAGTCTTTGGGATCTTGCCAAGAAGGTAGTTCCGTTCTTTCGGACAAAAGTTACCTGCGATCGCAACTCTGAGAGTTTTTCCATTTTTCAGAAAAAGATATGCGAGAGCGTCAAAGAGCAAATCGATCCCCTTAATCTTGTGAAAACCTCCCGCAAAAATGCAGTCGTATTGTTTTTCTACATTTGAAGGGCGAAATGCCGCAGAATCAATGCCTAAGGGAATTTTGTAAAGATGCTCTTCCGTCTCCAGTTTTTGCTCTATCATTTTCTCCCTTAGGTGTTGACTTATGCATATCGAGGGTATTCCTCGAAGCAGGGATTCCTTTGTTGTTTGCCTTCGTTTTAAGAAGAAAGCTTTGGCGAGATCAACCAGACTGTAATTCAGGTAAACCATTTCAGTAAAAGGTATTATTCTGAAAACAGCATGAATCTGTCTGATCAGCCTTATACGCTGCTTGAAGGGAGCGAGGGCTCTAGCCCCATAGTTGTGAATTGACAAGACATAATCGTATTCCTCAAGAAGATGTAGATCGTCTTTGGCCAATGAGTCCTCTCGAAGTAATTTTCTACCTAGGTCAACATCGACAATTCTAAGGTTTGAGCCAAATTCTTTTCTTTGCTCGTTTTCAGCGCTTTCGCCGACCAAGACATCGACATCGAAACCATGCTGAGCCATCTTGGTGGCCAGCTCCCAAACGGATATCGAGATCCCGCTAATTTTCGAAGCGCTGAATGGTGGAAACTTGTACCACGGAATCAGAATTTTTGAATTCATATTTATTCGTGCTATTAGGTATTCAAAAATGAGGCTCGGATAACTTGCAATCTAGAAATAACTCGCTCTTCCTTTCTCCTCATCCTGACGATCTGGCTTTTTCTGCATTTTCGGCATTGATCCGGAATCAGAAAGAAAAGAATACTTGTATTACATTCTTTAACATTTCATCATCAACACGCTGGGGGCGCATTCCTCATGGTTGGGCAAACGTTCCCGAAGTCCTTACCTCGATTCTTAGAACTTTCGAAGATAGGTTGGCCCTCGTTTCTCTTGGTCTGCGAAGCAAATATCTCAACATGAGTGATTCCAAAGCCTATCAGAGAAGAAACGAATATCCAAAGGTCAAAAGTCTACTCGACTCGAACAGTGCACCTGATAGAATATATGCACCTCTTGGAGTGGGAGCGCATCCAGACCATATCTACGTACGCGAGTTCGCCTTCCTACTTTGGAATCGGTTCGGAACGAAGCCCAAGCTATTGCTTTACGAAGACCTTCCATACTCGTTCTATTCTGAAAGCAAGGAAGCGAACTTTGATGACTGCATTCAGAATCTTCAATCCCGAAGGAAGATAACGGCAAATATTGTGTACGAATTATTATCACGCGAGCAGTTCCTCAGAAAGATGCGAATCCTAAAGTTTTACTTCTCTCAAATGGACGATTTAGGGCGAGAAAGATTTCTCTTGCATGCTAGAAATGTTGGCAGAGAAGTGTCCACCGAATTCGCAGAAAGGTACGTTCACATCAACAGTCTGCGATAGGAGAAAATTCTTTGCTAGAGCACGTAAAATTGATCGAAAGTTGAAACTCACCATTGTAATACCAACCTACAATAGAGAGGCTAAACTAAATGCTCTGTTGCGATCTATACTGGCATGTTCCTTAACGCTTCAGTACGATGTCGTAATAGTCGACGACAGTGAATATGAAACAAGAATTGATCAAGATATCAAGAGATCTCTTGCTCCAAATCTTAGCTTAATTCACCACAAAAGTCGGGTTCTTATTTCAAAGGCGAAGAATATTGGATGGAAAAAATCGAAGAGCGAGTACGTCTTCTTCATAGATGATGACAATGTTGTCCCTCGAGGAACGATCGAGACGCTCATTTCTAGACTTGAGAGCGATTCTCGGATTGGGGCATTAATGCCTGTAGTTTACTATTTGAGAAAACCAAACGTCGTTTGGGTTTACTCTGCTCCTTTTTCGAAGGGACGGTGGAAGTTTGATCTGATTGGCAGGAATCTAATTGAGACGACAAAGCCCCATGTTGATTTGTTGCCCACAGATGCTCTTCCAAATGCTTTCATGACAAGAACGAGCCTTCTTAGAAAAGTAGATGGATTTGATGAATCACTTGCCATCAACAGCTCATGCGATCTCTGCCAAAAGATCAAGAGCCTAGGTTACGGAGTATTCGCACTCACTAGAGCAGCTGTCTTCCACGACGTATCTCCGCCCGATGTCCCCGGGTATTGGGCAGAACATGCTTCAGAAGACTCGATTCGTAGATACTATGAGGTCAAAGATTGGTTCGTTCTGATGGCAAGATTACACGCAGGTGAAACCTTCCTTCCATTGAAGGAATTCATACAATCCATGAGATTCATTCCCTTTGTGTTCGCCGGTATTCTCATGCATCCAACTCCTCACAAGCAATATTTGACAGACATCTCGCATTCAATGCTGCGCGGCCTAAGAGATGGGGTACGCTTGGCATGTCGCAATAACTTTAGGGGATTCTATTCGTTTAAGGAAGAGTCTTGATTTGCAGCAGGTTCCTTGTTTTTGATTGCTTCCTTCCGAATCTTTCCTCGGGTAAGCCAATAGAGCGTTGGATGATTTTCAAGAATATCCTTCATAGAATGCCTTCGCAAGTAAATTCTGATGACTTCGTTGATCATGAGGAATATTGAACAAAGTAAGAACCATCCGAGCAAAATGGAATTTGCCACAATCTGAAAGAAATCTAAAGGAATAAGCAAAAGAAGTACGGAAGCAACGAAATGTCCAGCAACTCGGAACAAATTTCGCTTGAAATCGAGCTCTACTCGAATGTACATTGTGACTACAAAGACCATAGCAAGAATTAATAGAAGATCTTCGCTAGTCAAGGTCTCGGCCTCGTCTTACGTTAGTGGTTCCAAGGTAATCTGAAATTCCGAATAGTCTAGATTAAACACTTATATCAAATGAGAAGGAATTATCCGGCTCTTGTACTCCCCAATCTGTTTCCGAAAGGATCATGCCATTCCTTCACATAGCGAAAAAACGCATTTGAAAGCAAAAGTTCGCAGTTGTTATTATAAGCTAGTCATTCTATCGGGACAGCCGGATGCGTATGTGATGATCTAGCGCCGTACTCAATGCCCGACCAGCCTAGCTTCCACCATTCCGAAAAGAGAGGATTGGGATACTTTTTGTGAAACTTTGAGGATAGGTAGCCCATCAAAACTGTCGTTCGGTACAACTGATTTCTTGGAAGATCGGAGAGCTTCAGACCGATTCTAAACCAGTCTCTATAGCTTACATACGCCTCTAATATTTTCCTCATAGCACCCTGATGTTGTTTAAGATGCGCGGAGATGACGCTCACTGATTCCTTTTGTGCATGGAGGCCTTGGGAATATGCGTTCAGCGATATCTCGTTGTCTTCATGCCTATCCAGATCTTTCCATCCTCCCAATCTCAAAGCAACCTCTCTTGGAAGAATCATCATCCCGGTAATCGAAAGCACCTTTCCTTCAAATCTTTCGTGGTATTCCTTCAATACCTCCAAGATCTTGCACGAGTCATATACCACGTCAGTGTCTATATTTGCTAGCAAATATTGTCCGCTAGCCATGAGCGATGCCAAATTTCTTCCTCTTCCCCGACTACACTTTACTGAGCGGAATTTATGGATCACTCCTTTATCATACAATTCTCTTAGAAATTCTCCGGAACCATCTGAACTTTGATTATCAACTACCACTATCTCAAACAAGCCAGTAGACAAAAGAGGAGTTATACTCGAGATGGCCTTCCTGACAGACTTTGCTGAATTGGAATTTGTTATGCACATACTGTACCTGAAAGTATGAGATTGCAGCTCTAAGCTCCCTTCGCTAAACCAGCTTAAGAGAAAGCCACTACAAATCAATAAGCCTTTGCGAGAAGGGTTGTTCGCAGAGGGTCCCTGCTGAAAACGTGCTCCTTGAACTAAGATAACTTGAAAATCAATGAGTGCCAGGTGGAAAAATGATTTGTCTTGCCCCCCAGATCTTGCTATTATCATATCGTATCAAATCGGGGTTCAGCCCCTTATCAATCGCGATGTGATATGCAAGCAGCTGCAGAGGTACAATGTAAGTAAGAGGACTGAGCTCCTCGCTCAACTCCTTCATCTCGATTGAAACGCTCGCAAGCTCCTTAACATGCTTGTCGTCGGTTATCGCAAGCGATTTCACACCAAGTTCCCTGCAAACTTGCAGGAGGTCAAGATATCTTTGATGAGCCGGTCCCTTTGGAGCTATCATAACTACCAGAGCGTCGCTGTCTAGAGAAACCCAGGGGCCGTGAAGAAACTGTTCAAGCTCCATTCCCTCGGCGCAAGCATAACTTGTTTCTTTGATTTTGAGAGCCGCTTCTAGGGCAGTTGCGATGTTTGGGCCCGCCCCGACGAAGAAATATCTTTTGATTTCCTGTTTTCCCCCATCATCTTCCAAGTTGTTGAGCTTGCGAACAAAGTCCGAGATTTCTTTCTCTGACTTTAGAGCATCTCCCACAGCCCTTGGCACATCGTTTAGTTGATCAAGTAAGCCCTCTGCCACTTTGTTTGAAGCTTCGTTTGCAATAAAGTCGAGCGAAAGATGCATTGAAGCTAAAACAGATGCAGTGTACGATTTTGTGTGAGCTCTCGATTTCTCTTCTCCGTTGCCTACCAGGAGAACCCTATCTGCAATTTCGAAAATCTTAGAGCCGCGAGTTCCAGTGAGTCCAAGCGTCGCGGCCCCGCTATCCTTGGCCACTCTCATGGCATCAAGTGTGGTCTTCGTGTTTCCGGTGTGGGAAAAACCCACAACGAGCGTCTTTGTGTTAAGCCTTCTAAAATAATGGGTGAGCTCAAAGCTCTCAACGGACACGGCGCTTGTTTTCTGAAAGATTGCATAGAGGAGATATGAAGATGCAAGCGCGGCATGATAGCTCGTCCCGCAACCCGTGAGGATAAACTGGTTCATCCCCGCATAATAACTTCTGATATCAGGAGCTTCCGCCTTGCATGTCAGAAGCGTGGACTGGAGGCAACTCGGCTGATCGAGGATCATGTCATGTGTAAAGTAGGGATGACCGGTCCTAGCTTCTCCGGGTTTGGATGGTCCAGTTTTCTCCAAATAAGGGGATCTTCTCCTTGTTCCTCTTGGACTTATTGTCTTAACCTAATCGATTGAAAAATATTCCTCACTCGTTTTCTCGTGCACTTCGGAAGTTTGCTTCCCAAAGTAGAAATCAGTTTCGACGATATTCACGACAGGCAATACTTATTTCGGGGAGAAGGAACCAAGATCTAGATGTACTGAAATTAGAAGCCGCGGAGACTTGCCTTCGTGGTTAGAAAAATTGAGTTAGAATGCGAATTGCCTAGGAAGAAATTCAATCGGGAGCAAGCAAACAGGATATGGAAGAGCTACACCGAGAATCTCATAAATTCAATTTCTGAAGCCGAATCCGAAGGCCTTGAACGAGGATACTCATCATATCAGATTGAACTTCTATGGCAGGAGAAGGTGAAGCAGAAGACTCAAAAGATTTTGGAGAGAAATGAAGTCAATAAAGACTTGAAAGGACAGGAAGAAAACACGAAGACAAGCTGAAGAAGAAGAAGAGGAAGAAAAGGAACAAAGTCTTGAATGGGGGGACCTGCCCAGACTCTGGGTCGTTCTTCTTCTCTGCTTCTTTACTCTCCATCGCCTCAACTCCTTCGCGCTGAAAGACTTCTGAGTTCAGACCTTTGCTCTAAAAGATTCCAAGGTATCTCGGAGTAGACGTCTTCGAATATGAGTTCATCCGCAGGCAGCGGCGGTGTGTGTTCTTGACGTTCGATGCTGAGTGAAATCATCTTTTCGATTCTTTCCGTTTCCTCTTTTTCAAGGCGATCGTTCCAAAGGCCGCGTTTCTCGAGCTTTGATCTGAGAAGCTTCAAAGGATCGTGCTGAATCCATTCTTCTTTTTCCTTTTCCGATCTGTATCTTCTCGGATCGTCCGCAGTCGAATGCGGTCCAAGACGATAGGTAAGTGCCTCAATGAAAGTGGGCCCGTCTCCTGCCCTTGCCTTCTCAAGGGCTCTCCTCGTCGCCTGATAGACTGAAATTGAGTCATTCCCATCAATGCGTAACCCTGTGAAACCATAAGCTCCCGCCTTCACTGCTAAGGTTTCCGAAGCTGTTTGCTTTTTCACAGGTACTGAAATTGCCCAACCGTTGTTCCTGCAGAGAAAGACTATCGGTGCTCTGAAAACGCCAGCGAAATTCATGGCTGAATGAAAGTCTGCGGAACTTGTGCCACCGTCCCCCAAGTATGCAAGAACTGCAATCTTTGCCCCCTTTGTCTTCGCTGCAATTGCGACGCCAACGGCTACTGGAAGATAGGCTCCGATCGGAGCTGCCGTTGGAACAGTGTTGAGCGCTTTGCTACCCCAGCTGTTCGACATCTGGCGACCCTTAAGAAGATCGTTCGAGTTCCCAAAGAGCTGGGCAAGAACTAGGTCAACGGACAAGCCTCTCGCGAGGTGCGAACCAAGCTCTCTGTAGGAAGTAAACATCCAGTCCTCCGGCTTGAGCGCGAGAGCGCTTGCAACCATCGCTGCTTCTTCTCCTGAGCAGGGTACGTAGGGCCCTATCCTGCCCTGTCTTTGGATGCTGAGAATTTTGGAGTCAAGGATTCTTGTAAGTAGCATCGATTGATAGATGCGAATGAGTTCAAGATCCTTAACGGTTGTCTCTGTTTCCTGCTCAAGATCCGCAGGTTTTGCAATGGTGTCCCTATAAGCCAATGCGAATAAAGAGCCGTCCTACCGATACTATGCCTTTAAGGCTTACATTAAACCAAGTTCTTAAGTGAAACTGCTCATAAACAAGGGAACGAACAAGAGAGAGGGAAATGGGACAAAAAGAGGTTTTCCCAATTTTTGAAATCGTGTGGTAGGAACTCATCAGTCCCTCACTAGTTGAATACTGAGGAGAAGAATTTCATAAATTGACAGAAGGTGCGCCAAAGGAGAGCTCAGAGAAAAGAAAGCCGAACCAACTGATCAAAGAGAAGAGCCCCTACCTTCTTCAACATGCCTACAATCCAGTCGACTGGTGGCCTTGGGGAGAAGAAGCTCTTTCTCGAGCGAGAAGAGAAAACAAACCAATCTTTCTCAGCATAGGTTACTCCGCTTGCCACTGGTGTCATGTAATGGAAAGGGAATCCTTCGAAGATGAAGAAATCGCAAAACTCCTGAATGAGAACTTTGTTTGCATCAAAGTTGATCGAGAAGAAAGACCTGACTTGGACGAGGTTTACATGAAATCTGTCATCGCAATGACAGGCTCTGGAGGCTGGCCATTGAACGTGTTCCTAACACCAAAGCTCGAGCCCTTCTTCGGCGGAACTTACTTCCCTCCAGTTAGTAGGGATGGAATGTTAGGGTTTTCCTCGATACTCAAGAGCGTAATCAAAGCTTGGAGGTCGGATAGGCAAAACATAGTAAAGTCTGCCTCAAAGATGCGCGAGGCACTCACCCAGATGTACGAGATTGAAAGTACCTCGATGAAGAGAGGGGGGCAACAGGGAGAACTTGAATTTGACACGGGGATCTTGGATGAAACCTTCGTAGCTCTTTCCTCGATTTACGATGAACAGCATGGCGGCCTTGGAGGTGCCCCAAAGTTTCCCTCCCCTTCCAACCTATTCTTCCTGCTAAGATATTACAATAGGACAGGGCACAAGTTCGCTCTGAGTATGGCAGTTAAAACGCTCGAGAAGATGGCAAGGGGAGGAATATACGATCAAATCGGAGGAGGATTTCACAGGTATTCAACGGATAGATTTTGGATCGTCCCCCACTTTGAGAAAATGCTCTATGACAACGCTCTTCTTTCGATCGCTTATACCGAAGCCTATCTTGTTACGGGAAATCCTCTCTTCCGGCGGGTAGTGATGGAGACCCTTGAGTGGGTCATCCGAGAAATGAGACTACATCCAAGGGATAAGGAGGGAAAACTCACAGCAGGTGGGTTCTTCTCTTCTCAGGATGCTGACTCTCCGAACGGAGATGAGGGAGCATTCTATGTCTGGGATAAACAGGAAATCTTGGATGCGCTCAAAAATTCCTCAGATTATGAGCTCTTGGCTCAAATTGCACTGTCTTATTTTTCTGTGACGGAAGAGGGTAATTTCGAAAGGAGGAAAACAGTTCTCACTGCGGAGAAGGAGCTTAGTTTCATAGCAATGCAAATCGGACTCGAGACAAAGAGAGTTGAAGAAATTCTGAGTCAAGTAAAGAGCCTACTCTTTGCTGCAAGATCGAAGAGAGACAAGCCCCAAATTGATGACAAGATCATCACATCTTGGAATGGGCTCATGATCTCGGCCATGAGCAAAGCCTATTCGGCTTTTGGTGACGATCGGTTTTTGAAGGCTGCAATCGACTCTGCTGATTTCGTTCTTTCGAATTTGGTGAAATCCGAGTCAGGAGGAAGGCTGACGGTCCTTCGAAGTTACAGAGATGGAGAATCAAGAGGACCTGGAACTCTTGAGGATTATGCATTTCTCGCAAATGGGCTTCTCGATCTCTACGAAGCCTGCTTCGAAAGCAAGTATCTCAAAATCTCAATATCTATTTGCGATGAAATGATCTCCCGTTTCTTCGATTCAAAGAGCGGCGGTTTCTTTCTTGTCGAAGAAGGAGCGAAGGATCTCATAGCAAGGCCAAAGGAGGCGTACGATGGCGCTACTCCTTCTGGAAATTCTGTCGCGTCGCTTGTGCTTTTGAAATTAGCAGAGCTGACTGGACGAGAAGATTTCAAGCTCAAAGCAAAATCGGTTTTCGTTGCATTTTCTTCAAGAATCAGGTCTCAGCCTTACTCCCTTACACATATGTTGCTTGCGTTTGACTTTTACACCAGCCCGAAAAGGGAGATAGTGATCTCCGGAAACTTGAAGGAGGATAACATGAGGGAAATGCTGGATCTCCTAAGAAAGGAGTTTCTCCCGAATTCAGTCCTGGCACTAGCGGAAAAGGAAACTGAGGATCTTGCCCTTCCAATTGTGAAGGGGAGGCTTCCTCAGAGAGACGGTGAATCCAAAATATATGTGTGCACGAACAACACGTGCAAATTGCCTGCGGCAAACAGGGATGATCTTCTGAAGGCTCTCAGAAGTTAACTCGATAAAGATTCCATTGACGACCTGGCCGAATTTGATTTCTGGTTTTTACTTAGAAAACCAAAGACATTCTGTCAATCCCTTTATCGAAAACTGACCAGCGATCCCATCCACTACTATTTTATATGGAAAATAGCCTCTTCCGTTATAAGCAAGAAAGCAGAATCCCAGCCTTTCTCGTCAATAAAATTGAGCTCCCAGTGAGATCCTCGCTACCTTCCTCGCTATAAGGTGTCGCAAAAGCAATGAACGATAGCAAGCGGTCAAAGAAGGAAATGCAAGCTGCGAAATATGCAGGATCTGCAACTGCTCTTTCTGATCAGGAAGGAAGAGGTGGAGAGGAAGACGCGGCCCGAGCTCTTGGAGGAACAAAGACTGCAGTTCAAGCACAATCTGTGAGAGTGAAGCTCAGTTCTGGAATAATGGACGAGCTCATGGACAAGGCATATGTGAGCGTTTACGATCCATTCCGGGAGCTAATAGCTAACAGCTACGATGCAAATGCCTACAAGGTGCGCATAGAAATCGAGGATGAGCATTCTTGCTATGTTGATGACGATGGTTACGGAATTAGTGATTTCAACTCTTTTCTCACAAAGGGGATGACAGAGAAGAGAGAAAGCAGGAAAGGTACCTCCGAATCCGGAAGACTCTTGATCGGTGAGAAGGGACTTGGTTTCCTATCTGTCTTCAAGATTGCAAAGGAAGTGGATGTTTATTCAAGGCCTGGTCCACAGACTTGGCACGTACACTTGACGGACGATCTTATTCGCAGATCGATAGACAGCGGAGAGCCTATTCCAGTAGAAGACGCTGGCGATTTTCTCACATACGGAACAAGAGTTTACTTGAGAAAACTCAAGAAGTCGTTCAGCGTAGCTAAACTTTACGAGTACGTCTGTGTTGCTTTTGCTCCGCTGCTTAGTTGGCAGTTCAGGATATTGGTCAATGGAAACGAGGCGGTCGCTCCCGAGCTTCCTCCTGGAATCATTCACGAAAGAAGTGGAGAAGGTTACCAGATTACTCTTGTCGATCCTTACAGAGTCGAGGACAGAAAACCAGTTAGGTTCTACAACCGAGGAGTCTTGGTGAAAAGAGAGGTCATCGCCAAAAGGCCCACCTTGACGGGGTATGTCAACACAGATCTTACTCTTGTGACTGGAAGGGGAGCATATGTCGAAGACGATCAGTATCACAAATTCAAGAAGGCGCTCGACGCCTTGGTCGATGACATCCCCGACACGCCTCACTATTCAAATGTTCTAGTTCAGAAATCACTCAACAAGCTTGCAAGAGTACTCGAAAGAGCGCTTTCGACGATTGACATTCCACTTCCTGCGGAATACAAGATAGTTAACGAACAGCAGCTTGCAAATGCCTCCCAATTTCAGGTTGAGCTTCCTAGAAAGACAAAGGAGAAAATTAAACAAATAAAAATCATTACCGGGACTCCAAGGCTTCCAAGAGAGATCAGAGCAGCGAAGACCACCTTTGGAACGATAAAGGAAGCTCAGCTCAGCCCCTCAGATCTGCCTGTGATGACAACTCAGGACTCTATAATATTGAATCTCTCCCATCCGCACCTCTCTCAGCTAGCCACCATTCCAGGAATGTATCGTGATCTCACTTTGATGACATTTGTCGCGGAAGGATTTGTTGACCTGCTTGGAACGAAGAATAAGGAAGAGTACAAGGAAATGACTGATAAAGTGATCAGGGAGATGCTGAAACTTTACGGTCAAGAAAAGCCCGAGTAGGATACTTTCAAGCATTATTCCTTTTCGTTTTTCAAGTCGTCCTGCTACTGTTTGCGTCATCATCTCTGAGAGGTTCATCTTGAAGAGGGCAGCTTTAGGCATCTTCTTTTCGAAAGAGCAAAAGGCCTCTGTGAGTTAGAGAGGGAGGGTAATAAGGAGAACAAGAGCAAACTGACGGGATCCCTCTCTCCCCTATCTCTTGATTTTGCTTGCTCGCTCCATATTTCTAAGCTCTCTTTCTTTCATGATCGGGCCGACGCTTTCGAGCCACTCCTCTCCGTGCTCTATCTTCCATTTCTCGAGGAATTTTTGCATCTTCTCATCATCTCCAACTTCACCTTCATTGAATTTGTAGCTGAATGGACAGTTGAACATAACCAGAAGAATCTTGTTTCCTTCGCTATCCGTTGCGTCAACCCGTCCATCTTCTTGAGCATTGCAAAAAGGACAGTATAGAACCAATTCAGAGGCCAGTTTCTAAATTGAAAAACGAATTACTTCAAAAATATTCCCAAAGACACTCCTAGCAGTGAAAGAAAAGCGCTTCGCATCACCAAAAAGAAACGTAATCGATTGCAAACTAGAGGGAAAAAAGATAAACACTTGGATCCTTTTGAAAAGAAAAATGCAATGGAATCCAAGCCAAGACGCATGCAAGAAGAAGAAGGAGCAGGAGAGAAAGGAAGAGAAAAGCGACCTAACGACAAGATACACTACACTGTCTCGATGAGCAAGCCACAAACGCATTATTTTGAAGTAGAGATCTTCGTTCCTTCTTCCAAAACCATTGCAAACGATTTTCTTCGATTCATCATGCCTGTTTGGACTCCAGGTTCGTATGTTGTGAGAGAATTTTCAAAGAATGTGCTAGATTTCTCTGCAAAGGAATCTAATGGCAAGATTCTCAAAACTGAGAAGGAATCGAAAAACATCTGGAGGGTTCACCTCGAGAGAAGAGGTGTTGACGTTTTTACAAGATACAAGGTATACGCTCACGAGTTCACTGTGGATACAAGCTTTCTAGACACTGAGCACGGCGTGATAAATGGAGCGAGTGTCTTCATGTACGTCGATGGCCATCAGAATGAAGAGTTGACACTAAGCGTCGTCCCTTATCCTGAATGGAAGGTCATATCGACCGGGCTCGATAGGCCTCAGCAAACCAATGGCGAATCAGGCGGAAGAATCGACTTTTTCGTTCCAAATTTCGACATTCTTGTCGATTCTCCAATAGAGATTGGCAACCAGATGGTCCACTATTTCGAAGTGAACGGAGTGAAGCATGAGGTTTCGATCTTTGGTATCGGGCCGATGGAGACCGAAACTTTCCTTTCTGACCTAAAGAAGATAGTCGAGAACACATGGCCCATCTGCGGAGAGATTCCCTACTCAAGGTATGTGTTCATTGTGGACTTCGCGGGGGGAGCAACTGGCGGAGGCCTCGAACATCTCAACAGCACTCATTGCATAGCCCCCAGGCTGAGAATGCGGCCCATCGAAGAGTACAGGCAGCTTCTCGGACTCTTCAGCCACGAGTTTTTCCATGCGTGGAATGTGAAGAGAATGAGGCCAGATGGCCTCGGCCCATTCAACTACACTCAGGAAACGTTCACGAAATCGCTCTGGATCGCGGAAGGAGTTACGAGCTACTATGACGATCTTATCCTGAGAAGGGCGGGAATAGTTTCGGTCGGAGAGTATTTTGATCTCTTCTCTACTAATGCCAATCTCATGCTCTCTCTTCCCGGATGGAAGTGGGAGAGCGCTGAGGAGGCAAGCTTCGATGCTTGGATCAAATTCTACAGGCCTGATGAAAACACTCCCAATGTCTCAAGTTCTTACTACGTTCAGGGAGCAGTGATCGGTTGGATGATCGACATGGAGATAAGAAGAAACTCGAATGGACAACGAACCTTCGACGGTGTTATGAAGAAGGTGTACCGCGACACCTACAAGAGAGAGAACCGCGGCTACACTGACGAAGAGTTCGAGAGGGTATGTAACGAGGTTGCAGGTACGAGCCTCTCCGAGGAAATATTCGAAAGGAGGGTAAGAGGAAGGGAAAGGGTTGATTTCGACAAGTACCTCTCGTATGCGGGCTTGAAACTCGGTCCCAAGAACAAGCAAGAGAGCAAGAAGGAGGACGAGCGTCGACCGGGTTTCCTTGGAGTGAAACTCAAGACAGATTCCGGAAAGACACTGATATCATCACGACTCTTTGACACACCTGCCGAGGCTTCTGGCCTCGAGGTGGGGGATGAGATAATCGGGGTCGATGGTTTGCGACTCGACCAGCAGGGGCTCTCTTTCTATATAGCAAACAGGAATCAAGATTCCAAGGCAAGAATAACAGTTGCAAGGAATGGACTGCTTGAAGATGTTGAAGTCACCATTGGGAAGAAGCCCGACTTTGAGTACAGAGTTTACAAGCTCGACAAGGCATCGGAAGATCAGAAGAATCTCTTTTCAAACTGGATGCTTGCAAAATGGGAAGAGGAGATCAAATACCCAGAGTACACGCCCTTTCCGTATAGAAGGCAGTACTTTGATTACATCTAAAGGAAGGCACTCTCTTTCCCGCCAAGTATAGCTTTGCAGCCCCACTCGGAATGTATTAAGAGACAACTTGGAGAAACAAAAAGAGAAGAAGAAGAAAGATCGAGGAAGGAAAATAAATTGAGCGGCTCAGTTCCCCGAGTAAAGGGTGAGAATAGAAATAGGGAGCCTTCAGCTAGATCGAGAAGTTTGGGGCTCTCTGGCATCAGGCAGATATTCGAGAGGGCCCAGTCCCTTCCAGACGTGATCAGACTGGAGTTCGGAGAACCCGATTTCGACACGCCCGAGAACATCAAGCAGGCTGCTGTGAAAGCGATCGAGCGTGGTTACACAAAGTACTCTTCGAGCTCTGGGATCCCGGAGCTTAGGAGGGCTATATCCGAGAAGCTAGAAAGAGAAAACAAGATCTACTACGATCCGAAGAGCGAAATAGTAGTAACGACGGGTGCAACTGCTGCAATCTACAACGCCCTTCTTGCGACTCTTGATCCGGGTGACGAAGTTTTGATCCCAGATCCCGGCTGGGCTACGTATGTGCACGCAGTTAAACTCTCTGGGGCAATTCCAGTTCCCTATAGACTCCGAAAGGAGACTGGTTTCTCCTTCGAAAGGGAGGAGGTTCAACAAACGATCACAGGCAAGACTCGTGCCATCCTGATCAACTCGCCTAGCAATCCCACAGGATCCGTGTTTTCTAAGGACAACATCCAGAGCATTGCAGAGTTTGCGGAGGAAAACGACTTGTTTGTCATATCTGACGAGGTTTACGAAAAATTTGTCTATGCAAACGGTGATGGCACTGCGAATTTTTCTCCTGCACATACTGGGCAAGATGGGCACACGAGCATAGCGTCGCTTCCAGGAATGAAGGAGCGAACCGTGACGATAAACTCGTTTTCTAAGACATATGCGATGACTGGCTGGCGGATAGGGTACGCCGCAGCCGAGAAGGGAATAGGCGAAGCAATCTCAAGGATCAACGCAGCGGCAAATTCATGCATCTCGACAATTTGCCAGTACGCTGCTCTTGAAGCTTTAACTGGTCCCCAGGAATCTGTAACTAATATGATCTCAGAGTTCAAAAGGAGAAGAGACTTGCTGGTTCGACTGCTAAATGAAATAGACGGTTTCGAGTGCTTCCTTCCTAGAGGTGCTTTCTATGCATTTCCCGACGTGAGAGCCACTGGGATGAACTCACAAGAGCTTGCAATGTTCATACTGAACGAAGCACATGTTGCTCTGATACCTGGTTCGGCTTTCGGATCCGAAGGAGAGGGACACCTGCGGCTTGCGTATGCCAACTCTTACTCCAAAATCGAGCAAGCCGCCGAGAGAATAAAGAAGGCTATGCACTCTAAGCTCTCTTGAATCCCTGAACATTATTCGTTTCACGAAGAGAGGAAAAGACTGCGAAAGCGCCCGTGTCTTCCCTTTGAGTCTCAATCAGCCTTTCCTTATCATTTCCTCAAGCTCCAAGATTAGCTCCTTGTTTCCTGTGTAGAAGGGACTCGTGTCCTTGAGAGATCTGGGTTCGATTTCGAGGATTGAGTTACTTCCATCACTTGATCTCCCTCCGGCCGCCTCGGTTATGAGGGAGATCGGAGCGGTCTCGTACAGGATCCTGAGCTTGCCCATCGGCCTGTCTCGGGTCGCAGGATAGGAAAACACTCCACCTCTTTTCAAGATCTGATTATAATCTCCAATGAAAGTGCCGCCATATCGAAGCTTCATCTGCCTTTCTTCGAGGAGTTGAACAAATCTCGAAACCGGTGGAATCCATTCGGTTCTATTTGCTCCGAATCCGTAAACCTCGGGCCTCTCAGGGAGCTTTAGGGACTTGTAAGCTAGAAGAAAACGGCCGCAATTTGGGCCTTCTCTTGCTTCGACGTACTGGTCAACTCTTGAACCATCTGTAAAAGTAATAGAAAGAGTCGGCCCATAAGTTACAAAGGCCGAGGCGACTTGGTTCTTCCCCCTCTGTGGGAGATCTCCTCGCCATATCCCAAATATGCTTCCAAGCGGATTATTCGTCGTAATATTCGAAGAACCATCAAGCGGATCCATCGCTACAGAGAGAAGATGAGGAGGAGACGACGAGTAGGAAACCGCGGAGGAGGGAGAAGAAGAGGAGGATGATGATGAACCGCGTTCCTTCCGAGTTTCAACTGAGAGCAGTGGTTTGCCAAGCTCCTCGGAAGCCACCTGGCCCACAACCCCTGTTGAAAGTAAGCTCTTTGAAAAGAGATCGTTTGCATAAACGTCAAGCTCGGCTTGTTTCTCTCCAAAGGGGTTCATCCTTTCGGTGAGCCCGACTCTGAAAGAAAGCTGCTTCGAGATCACCTGAGCACTCTTTGCTATGGCAAGGATGACAGAGGAGACGTCCTCTCCTAACCACTCAAGCTGGTCTTCTCCTAGAATCGTCCCTTCTTCTGGTTCTGAGAGTTCGTTCATGTTTCTCTCGTCTTGAGCTCCCCTTCTTTTATTGCGCCCGATCCGTTATATCAATCACAAATGGATCGTTCACAGTTAAATATCAATTCCTCCGCATGGAATAGAAGCAATCGGATGGGACAGGTCTTGCCCTCAAGAAAATCTCAAAGCAATAAGAAACTGATGAAGGGGAGAAAAAACGCTGCCTCGCGGATGGCGCCTTTCTTGACAAATGGCAAGAGCATGTTTCTCGCCTATGACCAAGGTCTCGAACACGGCCCTTCGGTAGATTTCAACGATAAGAATGTCGACCCCTCATACATCATGGATATAGCCGCAAAAGGCGGATTCAACGGAATCGTCTTTCAAAAGGGAGTCGCCGAGAAATACTACGACGGTAGGGTTCCACTTATTCTGAAGGTCAACGGAAAGGCCTCAATTGCAAAGGGAGAGCCAATTTCAAGACAGAACTGCTCTGTGGAGTACGCAGTTTCTTTAGGGGCAAAGGCGGTGGGTTACACAATATACCTAGGAAGTGCCTATGAGCATGAAATGCTAGCTGAGTTTGGAAGGATCCAAGAAAAAGCGAGGGAAAACAAAATAGCAGCTATAGCTTGGGTCTACCCCAGAGGCCAAGCTGTTGCAAACGATACTTCAAGGGAAATAGTCTCGTATGCCGCAAGAGCTGGGCTAGAGCTTGGGGCCGACGCAGTCAAAATAAAGTACACTGGAGATCCTCAATCCTTTTCTTGGGCGGTCAGATCTGCTGGGAGAGCTCTCGTCTACATGTCTGGTGGGCCCAAAGCACCAACCGATAGGGACTTTTTGATACAGGTGAGAGGGGCGATGGATGCCGGTGCAACCGGACTGGCTGTTGGCAGGAATGTGTGGCAGCACGAGGATCCCCTTCTCATGGCAAGACAGCTCAGGGACATAATATTCGCGAACAAGCCTGTCGAACTCCTCGTCGAACAATGATAAGGATCGTTGCTGTGAATTTCGCGAGTTCTGATCACTACTTCGTGACAAGGGTGACGACATCCTCGTCCATCAACTTATGTGTTGCCCCCACCTTCTGACCCCCGAATTTGACGCTCTTGCCCCATATCTGAGCGTATCTAAGGTCTTCAGACATCTTTCTGTGAAGCTTGTTGCAGATATCGAGGACCGTCGCACCGTTTCTAACCACGAGAGGCTCCTTAAGATCTGGTTCCCCGCCTCTAGGCCGCATGTAAATCCTGATGAGATCGAGCTTACGGTAGATTTCTTCTTTTAAGAGAGAGATATTGATACCGGCCTCTGCAGAGACGGGAACGAAGCCAAAGGAAAGTTTGAGGGAAAGTTCGTTTGTGAAGCCATGGGTAACGAGATCCACCTTGTTCATAGCAGTAAGTGAGGGAACATAGACTCTATTCCCGAGAAGCGAATCAACAAGCTGTTCATCCGAGATGTCTTCCCTGATGATCACTCTAGCGCTGTTGACGCCATAAACCCTTAGAATGTCCTTGACGAGCTCTTCACTCATTTTCGTAAGCTTGACCTGGGGGCTTATCGTTATCCCTCCAGAGGAAGTCCTTTCGATCGCGATGTTCGGTGGCCTTTCATCCGTTCTTATTCCGATTTTGTAAAGCTCCTTCTTCAAGATCTCTCTGGCCTCTGGCTGGAAAACGTCCACCACAAACAGGATCAAGTCAGCTGATCTTGCAACTGACAGAACACGCTTTCCAAGCCCCCTTCCAGAAGACGCTCCTTCGATTATGCCCGGGAGATCAAGTATCTGAATGCGCGCTCCTCTGTGTTCCATTATGCCAGGAACCACATTCAGGGTTGTAAAGTGGTACGCGCCGATCTTTGACTTGGCATTCGTAAGTTTGTTAAGAAGAGTGGATTTTCCTACACTTGGTAGCCCTATAAGAACAACAGTCGCATCTCCAGATTTCCGTATGTCGTAGCCTACGGATGAGCCACCACCTGCCCGCGACTCCGAGGCTTCGAGTTCACGGCGAAGCTTTGCAAGCTTTGCCTTGAGAAGGCCAATGTGGTGCTCGGTCTTTTTGTTCACCTGAGTCCTATGAAGATCTTCCTCTATCTTCTTGATCTTTTCAGGGATACCCATTTTCCTCTTTTTTCTTCCTCCGTCTTCTGCGTCATTTGTTTTCGGCTGCTAGTGTTCAAGAAAGAGTCGCAAATACGATTCGATTTTTTTGCCTGATTCTCTCAAGTGTTGTAGTTTGAATCTTGATTTTAGATGTTGTCTAGCAGCATCAAGTTAGGAAAGAAAGATAATAGACGCTAAACGCATACGCAAGGGATCTCTTTTGGAGCTTTCGCATGGATGTTTCCCTTGTGGATTACTATAGGCTTGAAAAAAATGAAGATAAAGAGGAGAAGTGCCGCTGACCTTGTGATTCAAGGACTCGGAACAAATCACAAAGAACACGAATAGCTAACCGATGAGCCGGATAAAAGAAATAAGCAAAAGGGAATATGCTGGGGTTCTACGTTCTTCAAGACTTCAGAGTTTGGCACTTAAACACTCTACCCAAAGGGGCAAAAGAGGTTTTCTCAGATCCGCACTCTGAGGCGAGTAAGAGTCTCGCGCATAAGATTCTGAACTTTCAGCGGCTCCTTGATGTATGAGAGGCGAAATTGCCTTCCATCGTTTGCATGGATGATTATGTTTCCGCGTCCGACGATTCGCAGCCAAACCGATCTATAGAGTATAACGTCGGAGAAGGCAACGGGGCTGAGGAAGGAATTCTCAAGATTGAGAACGCCGTGCTGCAAATAGAGCCCGTCTTCGTAGAGTTCGTATTTGTTCCTGATTCTGATAAATGCAAGTTGAATGACCTTGCCTAAGTAGATGGCAAGGAGAATTACTATGGTCAGAATTTCCACCGGATATTGTACCACTACGTCTCCAATCTGAGCTGATCGCGGAAGAAATGGGGTGAAGCCGCCTACGTAATTGCCAAGGAACCATTCAAGAGAAACAAGAATTACGATTGCAAGAAGAAAGAGCATCCCCAATACGATGAGAACCGGTCCGACGGCGGGCCTATCGCTCCAAAGAAGCGCATTGCTTCTTTGTTCTTCCCTACCCCATTTTTCAGTCAATTCTTGATTAGGCATATGTTTTTCTCTCTTTCTTCTCCTTGCTACTTCCTTTTTACGAAAATTAGACAAAATTTCAACATAAAGCCCTGTGGCAAAAGCCTCAAGAAATTTTCAATAGAGATATTGAGCAATTCTAGCGGAGCTAGATTTCCTTTAAAATCAAGAGAAGCAAAGCCAAACTTCAGCGAAATTTGCTTACTCGTGAACCGTTGCACGCATCAGGGAAGCGAGCTTTCCCGTCGACTTGAAAGTATCAATTGTCTTCTTCGCTTCTTCCCTCTTTGCCCTGTGAGAGTCCAGAAACGAATTAATCCGATCCACAAGAATTTCCTTGATTTCTCCGCTCAGGAGCCTGCCAGCTCTGTAATCTTCTCGAATCTTATTTAGTTCGTTGTCGTCGGTCGAAAAGAGAAAATACAGCCACTGGTATGCTACGTCGACCTCGGGATCTCCTCCAATTTTTCTGTGAAGCTCTACACTTGGTTGTCCGCCGCTGAACGCATACTTCATTATCTTGTTCTTCACCGTCTTTGGATCGTCTGTGAGGTAGATTGCCGTTTCTGGTTGAGAGGAGCTCATTTTCCCCTCTACTCCTGTGAGTGGCGGAAGAAATTTCAAGTGTAGGACCGAGGTTTTGAAATATCCTAGAGATTCTGCTACGTCTCGCTGCAATCTCCAGTAAGGATCCTGATCGATTCCACAAGGGATTAGGCATCTTCTCGGCTCGAACATAGAGGTAGACATCTGAAGCATCGGGTAAAACCCGAGGCCTGGATTTGTCGAATTGTCGAACCCAAAAGTCGACCTCAATTGTGAAAAGGTAAGTTTCTTCGCAATCCTAATCGCGAGAGGATACATGTTTCCAATGTATTCAGTGTCTTGGAAAATGAAAGTTCTATCTGGATCAAGGCCGACTGCAATGATGTCGAGTATGTTTTCGTAGGCGAACTTTCTTGTCTGATCGAGTGTGTATTCATCATTTGAGAGGAACTTCTCGTCGTCAGTTATCTCTATGTACACATTCGAGCGAAAGACATCCTGCAACCACTTTGTGAAGAGGAATGGGATCAGGTGACCTATGTGCATGCCAAGAGATGGAGCTCGACCCGTGTAGAGAAAGAAGCCGCGGCCACTCTCATAATCGTCTAGTATTTTGTCGAAATCTCGATGGGAGAACACAATCCCTCTTCTGAAGAAGGGGTGAAGGTTCGGGCCGATGATGTCTTGAGTTCTTTTGAGAAGGTCGGGATCGAAACGCTGGCTCTGGAACTGGTTAACAAGTCTCTCGTAATCGACCTTACCAGAGACCTTCCAAGGATCTACTTTGAACTCTTGAGCCACAATAAACGATCTTCACTTTCGCCCGAGTATTCGAATTTCTTTCTTATATAAGGTATGCACCTCTATCAGCAGGGAGGAGGGGTTAAGTAAGAATTAGTACTTGGGAATCGAAATCTAATTCGAACAGGAGGGGCGAGAGAGCGCTCCCCTAAAGAAGAATAAGAAGGAGAAAAACAAGTTGAAGATGTATTTGGATTTTCGGAGAGATGATCTCTTGTCGCACGATAGTCACTCCCACAAAGAAAAGAGAAGCAAAGATTCCAATTTTCCGAGAAGAACACATTTTCGCTTGATGGTCATAGGCAATTGCTTGCAAGCGGATACTTTACGGAGCTACATCTTTTGTTGATCAGATGAAACAACTGAAGGTCATCGTAAAGGATAGTGATGCTTCCTTTGTGCTCAACATTGCCCATGAGCAGGAGCAAAAAAAGAGGAAGGAACGTGGTGAGAAGGAGATTTTTATCGCTACGCTTACAAGGATTAGTCCTTTGCTCTTCCCCTAAAGCAAATAATGGGCATGCTTCGAAAATGGGGAAGACAAGATTTGGCTAGGTGATGCTGTCTACAGATTTATCCATCCTGCTCTGAGGCAGGAGGAGCAAAAGAGTTTCAATTACTCCGCCAAATATGAAAGGATTGTGACGAAGCTAATTTCATTTCGCGGGCCTGGTGGGATTTGAACCCACGACCTAAGGATCTCTTCATCCTTGATTGACTTAAGAGTCCTCCGCTTTCGACTTGGGGGCTTTTCCACATATTTCCCCCAAACTGCCTGGCTGAGCCACAGGCCCGACTAGTTATTAAATACTGTCTGCAAGTTAAAATTAGATTAATCATTCTTTTGGGCACTCCTTAGAAAAAGATTTCATACAATTTGCGCAAAGCAAAGTGAAGCCTTACCTGTTTGCGATGTATTTGAACAGAGAAGAAGGACGTGAAAGAGAAAACCAACATGCCTTCCGCCAGTAAGGTGAAATCAATAATCGAGCAGGTAGTGGAAGAAGGAAGAAGTTCTCTGCTTGAAAATGAAGCCGAAAAGGTAGCCGCTTTTTATGGAATCCCAGTCGTAAAGAGCATAACCGCGAGCTGTGCGGAAGGAGCGGTAGCGGCTGCCAAGAAAATCGGATTTCCAGTTGCTCTAAAGATACTGTCGCCCGAAATTCTTCACAAATCAGATTTCGGTGGAGTTAGGTTAGGAATAAAATCTTCCTCCGAAGTACGAGCGAGCTACACTGCTTTGATAAAGGGTGTAAGACACGCAAAGAGCGACGCCAGAATCGATGGTGTCCTTATCCAAAAAATGGCACGACCTGGCAAAGAATTTGTGGTTGGAGGTCTCAGAGATCCACAGTTCGGGCCCACAGTCATGTTTGGTTTGGGAGGGATCTACGTAGAGCTCTACAAAGACGTATCCTTTCGACTCGCCCCTCTAAGTGAAGTCGAAGCTGTCGAAATGATGAACGAAATAAAGGCCGCACCGCTCCTCGACGGTTTCAGAGGTTCGACTCCTCTCGACAAACATGCAATTGCAGAGGTTATTATTGCAGTTGGTAGAATGATGTGTGACTTGCAAGCTGCAGAGTCTGTTGACATAAACCCGCTTCTCGTCTACGAAAGAGGCGTGTTAGCAGTCGATGTACGCATACTTCTCTCATCGAAGCGCTTAGAAGGGGAAAAGAAGGAGCAAAATTAATGAAAGCTCTTTTGCCTTTCTCTGGTTTGTGTTGGCGTGCGTTGCTACGACGGGCGCTCTGAAACTTTTTGTTCGATATGATGAACAAAATCGCACGCCAACAACTTTCTATCTCGCAAAGCAGATTAGGTTCGCAGAAAACTCTTGAAAAATACTCTTTTCCAGCTGGGTGTGCACAAGCAAAGAAAAATCAACTGCGGAGAATGAATAAAGAAGAACGAGGGCCGGTAGTTCAGTGGTAGTAACGCCCGCCTTGCAAAGATTTTCTGTTCTTCATCTCGCCTCTTTCTCAGCAAAACCACCATGACAAACGGGGACAGAACTATCGAGATCGCGGGAGGTCAGGGGTTCAAATCCCCTCCGGTCCATTTTTGCTTCTCTTCCTTGATCGTATTGAATATTGCAGAGTGGAAAAAAGGGAGTAGTGGAGTCTGATTTATTGATGGATTCTTGATGTCCCTAATAGCTTCCATCCCCGTTAAAGACATAGGGAGAGATCAAACGAATTGAATGATAGTTCTAATCCTAGAAGGCTATTTCAATCCTTACGAAGGCAGAACAAACAGAGGTTTATCTTCGATTTGTGCCATTTCGGACTGAGTCTTTCGTCTTAGATTGCTAAATTTCCTTGCGACATAATTTATGTTTTCCCGGCTAGGACTTTGGAGTAAAGGCTGCAATCGCTCAATACACTTCCCATTGGATGGCCAATAAATCCAAATTCCTGCGCCGATCTTTCTTAGCCGCCAATAGTTTTCACTCTTCCTCATTTGGAGATCAATTTCGCTTGCAAGGACTACGTAGTCGAAAGACTCTGAATAGGAGGCAAGCTGCTCTACGCCTCTGGATATGCTGTCATTTGCTGACTTGTACTCGAAAGCCCAGTAGAAGCCCCCCATCTTTGCCGCGATGTCGACCATGGGATGTTCGCAGGGAGAACGACAGGGGAACTCGGTTGGATACACAGTAAATCCCGAGCTTGAAAGATGGTCTTTGAATCTGAAGTAACAAGGCCTTTTCCGTAAGGCACTGTCAGAGAAAGCTTCATTCTCCAAAGTGAAACACGACTGCCTAGGATCAAGGCTTTGCGTGATATTCCTTGCATTGAAGAAAGGTTGTCTTGTTGTGAATCTGATCTGACAAACCAAGATCAAAAAACGAGACAAAGGAAAGAAGGTGCCCTAAAACCTTACTATCGAATGAATCCTCGAAAAGCTAGCACTCAATTTGAACCCATTAGGCGAAGGAAAAATTAGAATATACGAAATTTGGCTTTGTTGCTTGCTCTAGCACGAATTATCTTCCAAGCTTTTAGAGGAATCACAAGTTAAACGATAGGCCCCCTAAATTCTAGGGTATTTTTGCTGTGGTCGCTTCATACCTATCCCGCAAGAGGGTGAGATTATCAATGTATAGAAGTCAAATCCCGGTTCTAAGGGTGATTTTAGGGCGGATTTTCTCCAGAAAGAACGAATGGATGACCGAAAGGTCAAAGAAATTTAACTTTCCCCAAAATTAGTTGAGTTCTTGCTCTCAGCACCTCGAAGATCCAAAATGGCCTACACAACTGGTCAAACATGGGGCGCGCTTAGGAAGGCATGGAAGGCATACAGAATCGCTAAAGTCCAAAACAGCAGCACAGACATGAGAAAGTACGCGGAAAGAATACGCTCGCTTCAGGCAGAGCTTGGAGTGACGCAAGCTAAATTTCCCGAGCTAAACTTGGTATAAAAGGTAACAAATGCGAAACAAAAAATGTCCATCTTAAATCTCCAATCGTGGCCCTTTCCAACAATGAACATAATGGACGACAAAGAAAGGGCAAGGTTGTTTCAATTGAATACGATGGACAAGTCCTCATTGAAGAAATAGGAAGCTTTCCTGCCGTTCCTTGCGTTGCACTCTAGACAGACAACAAAACAAAAAAGAAAGCATCTCGTGTGGGGAGGAAGTGCTCTCGAATTCCAAGAAAAGGCACTTCTTCCTTACTTTTTCCTTCCTAGGCTTTGCGTTAAAGCAGGGTATCGATGCTTATATAAAGAAAGAAGATAAGCGTTAACTCGCATTCTTGATAGCTTCTAGGATCCTCGCGTGTGTCTGATCAACTGTTTCCACACCAGTGTTCAGTAACAGGCAACGTATCCCCCAATCCTCGAACATCATTCTGAAATACCTTTCTTGGCTTTCATCGTCCTTTTCAAGTAGGTATGGATTGTACCATGACTCATTCCCCATCTTTCCCCAAAGTTCTTTTGGGCCTGCGCCGGGGCGGATTTGATATTCTCCCTTCTTCAAAACATCAATAGCCTCGTCGGAATCAAGTTCAACAGCTGCAGGACTAGTGGAATCACGCCGGAGAAGAACGACCAGTTTGACAGGTGCTTCGTCCGCAACCTTTTCCGATCCAAGCAACAGTTCTCGTGGCACGAGGGCTCTTGAGTTGCCAAATGCATAGTAGCAGTGATCTGTCTTAAGCCTTGTGAATACACATTTTGAATTTGTTTGCTTGCAGAAATCTTCCTCTTGTTCGAGAAATTCGCATTCTTCCTTCATGGTGAGAATGTTTTCAAGCTTACATTTGTCAAAGATCGGCCTTAACCATGGTTGATCCTTTTCTGTCTCAGTTCTCATGTAAAGCGCTTTCTCTGGCTGGACAGCAATGAGGGATTTGCGATTAGAAACGTTCAGCTCAGTTGGAAATTTTACATATACCCAGTCGTCGCCGACGATTTTTCCCTCTTGTTGCATAAAGAGCTTGAATGCTTGCGTGGTCTTCCCAGTTCCGGTAGGCGCTACTATTACAACACCTTTCCCCTTCCAGGAAGCTAGTGCTCCGTGAATTGAATGAGTGTTGAATCTCTTGGCGAGCACAACAGCTGACATTCCGAGAGCCCATGACTTGCACTGACCATAATATTCAGTGTTTACAAACACCGAGGTCGCAAGTGCCGGACAGTAGTATGCTTTCGGTTCCTCTCCCGGAATTCCGTTAACTGAATATATTGTGGCGTGAGGCAGGAGTCCTTCTGGGGCAGTGTGCCAATTTGCCTTCCAGAAGTCCCATTGGTGATACACGTTTGTTACAAGCTGTACGGCTATTCCATTCAAGTTCGCAGTAGATGTATAGACTTTGTTTCCGCTTTGTCTCAGAACATTCCTTGCCTTTTCAAGTATCGCCTGCATTCGCTCCAAAGGAGTATTCTTGTCAGCCGACACCCTTGCCTTTGATTCGGTAACATAGTTGTCCAAGTGGCTCATTAGGAACACTAAATCTCTCTTTAATCGAACGGCGCTAAAAGTAAAACCTGAACCTAAAGAGATCAGAAAACAATCTCTTGGAGCATTTATATGCATTCAGAGGAATTTTTCGACATTCGACGATCGTTGAGCTCGCAAAGCTTGACGCTTCGTGATCTAGAAAAAGTCGTTGATACTCACAACATTCAAAACTAAAGGAAACCCTTTGATTTCATCCATTCATCGTCGTACAACTTTGACAGGTATCTATCTCCCCTATCTGGCAGAATCGTCACAAGTAGATCTTCGGAATCGAACTCTTGTGCAACCTTAATCGCGCCAGCAACTGCCGCCCCGGATGAACTACCAACAAGGAGGGCTTCTTCTCTAGCAAGTCGACGCGCCATTGCATAAGATTCCTTATCCGAAACTGCAACAATCGAATCAATAACGCCCATATCTAGAGATCCGGGCACGAAATCTTCTCCGATTCCTTCGATCATGTACACTTTTGGCTTGATGTCATTCTCTTTGTAAAATGCGGCTTTGAGTATGGAGCCCTCTGGATCTACCCCTACGATTCTGACCTCTTTGTTCCTTTCCTTGAGATACTTTCCTACTCCCGAGATCGTACCTCCTGTACCGATGCCTGAAACTAGACAGGACAGCTTTCCATCTGTCTGATCCCAGATTTCTCTACCGGTAGTCGCGTAATGCGCTAGAGGATTTGAGGGGTTGTCATACTGATTGGGCATGAACGAGTTTGGAGTAGATTTGCAGATTCTTTTCGCGACAGACACGTAGTGCTCGGGGTGTCCGGGAGGAACTTCGGTTGGGCAAACGATCACTTTTGCTCCATAAGACTCAAGGAGTCTCTTCTTTTCTTGACTCATCTTATCCGGCATTGTAACTATTAGCGAGTACCCCTTCATGATGCATGCTATGGCGAGACCTACGCCAGTGTTTCCTGACGAGGGTTCAACAATTGTGGCTTTCTCATGGATGAACCCTCTTCTTTCTGCATCGGCGAGCATCGAGATGCCAATTCTATCCTTCACTGAGCCGCCAGGATTGAGGGATTCCAATTTCGCGAGTATTGTCGGTTTTACGCCAGATGTGACTTTGTTCAGCCTAACGAGAGGGGTATTGCCAACAAGATCAAGAACATTCTTAGCATATTTCAAGTCGAAGCAAATACCTGCCTTTTGGACACTCCCAGTTTCCTATTCTCTTTTTTGTTGAATGGCCACCGCAATTCACAAACGACCTTATTTAATGCTCGCTTGTAATTGATCTGAAACCGGAACGATTTTCTAGCCTAGTTTTCCCTCAATTTATCATATCGGAGCCTCGGAATGCGGGGGTCGCCCAGCCTGGTCAACGGCGCGAGTTCAGATTTCGAAAAACCAAATAGCGAAGCTTAGGTCACTTCTTGGACGGTGGCTGGAGTGTACGAAACCTCGTCCCTTAGGGGTTCGTGGGTTCGAATCCTGTAGTCAAATGCTTTATCAAACGAAGCGGACAACGATGAGCAAGAGAACTCAGGCGAACGTCCCACCCCCCGCACTTTATCTGCGTTATACGCACCTCAGGAGATAACGCGCGATGACCCTTGGAAAAAATGAAATGAGTTCATCCAGCTCACCAGAGCTAAAGAGCTCGGAGACCAAAGTCGAACAATGGTTATCGAATATGAGGTTCAGCTGCGTCAAATGCGAACGAGTTTTCAATTCGAGAGCGGAGCTCCTCACACATTACGATAGAACAAGGCATGACAAGTACTCTTCTTGGTAAAGGGAGAATTTCATAACAATCGACTCTTTCTAAGCAAAGCATCACATTTGGGGCTTCAAATGCTCAGAATTGCTTCCTTTGAGACCTTACCCAAAACTCTCAAAAACGAGAGAAAGCAATGATCTTTCTTTGACTTCAGCTAAAGATGAGCAGTGCGAAACTGCTCGAGAATTGCGAGTTGGAAATGAAATATTTCACGTTCGTCAGGAGATCTTTGCGAGCTTCCATTTCAAAGACAAAGGCATTCAGGTCGGGAAGATCTATTGATCACGCCTCTCATTTTTTCAGGAAGGCTTTGACTACTTCTCTAATATCTTCTACAAAATTGAGAGGAGCACGTCCTTGAACAGTCAAAGCAAGAACTCTCTTATCCGAAAGCAGAAAGAAATAGGCAGACAGCTTCTCCCACCTAATACTTGAATAAAGAAGTGATCCGTCGTACTGTTGATAAGACTCCGCCATGCGCAATATCAAAATGCACTGCACTTCAAGCCTTCGTTCTACATCAGCGGGAGTCGTCGAAGGCACATTCTCGTTCATTCCTCCAACGATTCGATTGCCGTAATCGTCGAGCACGACCGCGTATCTAACATATTCTAGTGAGAATAGGTTGCGGATCAGCTTTTCGTAATTCGAGTCAGACAAGTCTTTACAGAAGAAAAAGTGAAACATCGCCGGTTTATATGAATTAAGAGTCTCAAAACAGTACGATTGCGAGATACTCGAGCGATCGAAAAATGATGAAACAGACTGTTTTCCTGAACAAGTGAAGCGAAAAATAATATCTATGTATGAGATATTCCTCTTCTAAGGTTTGCATTTCTGCAACAACGCTACATTAATTCTAAACCGAAGTAGTTACCGCAACAGCCGACGCTTGAACATTGAATCGAAACGGCATTAGCGTAGAGCATGGATTCTATGTACTTTCGACTATTCTGATCCTAGTCTTCATCTTATCTGGACCTCTATCGGTTTCGGCCTTTGAATCAGATGGTTTGCAAACAGCCTCCGATCAAATCAGTTTCGTCTCTACAAATCTGCCTCTCGGAAATTACTTGCTCATGACAACAGCTATCTCTAACAATTTGACCGTTCTGTCAGTGTCGGGAGGAGAATATTCGTTAAGTGAATACATCGCCAACGGGCAAGATATCATGAGGTTCACTCCTTCAAATGGCTCGTTGTTCATTCTCGTCGTCAACGTGTCTGCTAATTCCTTTACTTCTCGCCCTTTTGTCTTTATTTCAAAACAGATGAATGATTCAGTTTTGCCAGTAGAGAATCTCACTGGCATGGGAGGAATGGTTGTTAAACTTGTCATTCACACCTTGCCTCCACGGGCTCAGTATGCCGCATGGAACCCGATTTTTGGAATTCTTCCATTTAGATTTCAGATTGGTTCTATAACCTTCGCACAATCGATTGCTTTGTTTACTGCGATTGGCTGCCTAATCATGTTGCTGGGGATAATACTGCATTCAAAACTTGTTTACTTGGGATTATTTGTTTTATCAGGAGCTTTCTTCATTGTAGCTGGAATAATGGTGCTCCTAATTGCGATTGGGCTCTATTTCCTGGGGTTCGTGGCTATCAATCTTATCTGGAGGATAAGAACACACACCCGAAATAGAACTGATTCCAACTGCTGATGAGCCTTTTCCTTCCAAGAGAAAAAGTCTCTTCCTTATAATTAAAATCGAGACTGAAGGATGTGATCCTGGAAAGATTGTCAGTCCTTACACCAAATCAAAGTGACGACGATGAAAAGTGGTGGAGGAAATGGAAATGGCTGAGTATCCTCTACCACCCTCTTCTCCAAGCAACCGACGAGGAATATGTGCTTTGGATTGAAAGCAAGAACAAAGCATCTCCTTCGAGACGATTGATCGAACAACAGATCCGAGAGGCCGAGAAGACTGTAGCCCCCTTTGGCGAAAGTTTGCAAGATATCGTTGGTTGTGAAGATCTCATCGACGAAATTCTTTCTTCAGTTCACTACTGGGTTTTCAAAGATGATTACTTTAAGTCTGTGTGCCCCGCTCCACCGCCTAAAATATTCATAATCAAGGGTTCAAGCGGGATGGGAAAGACTTTGCTGGTTCGCTCGGCAATCTATCGTGCGTTCTTGCAGGGAAAGCAAAGATCCATACCTGTTTACGCCAATACAATCTCTCCGCACAAAATATACGAAAAGTGGCTCGGGGAGTCAGAAAAACGTCTGGCAAAAGTGTTTGATGAGGCGTTCCTTAGGCCGACTATCATATTCATCGACGAAGCCCATAGTTTTGCGCAAAGACAAAACGAAGCAAAGGCTAGCGATAGCGGAATGCAGGCCTATTTGACGGTGCAGACAACCTTGCTCGAAAAGGTGAACGAGCTTATGGAGCATGATTGCAGTTGCATTTTGATATTAGCAACAAACGAATTCGGGTCGATCTCAGAGGCGGTAAGGCGTAGAGGAAGCTCAGGTACTATTGACCTCGATTCCGAGGTGAGCCGTGAAGTCTTGCTAGCAGTTGCCCGAAAGAATATAGAAAAGTACAAGCTCAAAAACTTGGAACCTCTTGCTGTTTTGAATACAATAGAAGAAAAAGTTCACGCCTTGGGTCACGGGACGGTGACTCCTGCAGATATTTCGAACGCCTTCCAAATAGTCATTGAGAAGAAGACCAAGCATATAAGATCCTCTTACATCAGGAAACTTGCGGAAACCTTTAGCCAAAGGGATCAGGCTCCTCTGGAGATCTCACTCCAAGACTTTAGAAATATTCGTGAGCTCAAGGAATATGACGAAGACCGAAGGAGCGAAGATGTAAGACAGATAATAACAAAGGTCAAGCCCAAGATATCTCTCGATGATGTTGGTGGCCTTTCTGGCATCAAGGAACAACTCTTGAAGGACATGGAGGTCTCCCTGGATGTAGAGCAAGCTAGGAAACTTGGGGCAACTCCGATAAGGGGAGTGCTTCTGCATGGGCCTCCGGGATGCGGTAAAACATGGCTAGCACAGGCAATGGCTGGGGAGCTCAATGCTACAATTTACATGATCAAGGGAGCTCAAGTCATCAAACCATATCACGGCCAGACGGAGAAGATAATCAGTGACGTATTTGACGAAGCAAGGAAGAACGCCCCTTCTATCATAATCATAGACGAAATTGATGTTCTCACTCTCAAAAGAGATTTGGGCGGAAACTTGGGGGCGGTGACGACTCTGCTCTCAGAGATGGGAGGTCTTAAGCCCTTGGAAGGTGTCGTTGTTGTGGCAACTACCAATAAGATACAGCTCGTGGATGAAGCATTTCTAAGATCTGGGAGATTTGACAGGATAATCGAAATCTTGCCCCCGAAGAACGACACTGAACGCGTGGAGATAATCAAAGTTCACTTGAGAAAATGTGCGTCAGTTTTGGATCCATCAGTCAAACCTGAGCAAGTGCTCGAACTCTTTGGAAAGAGGACCATGACGCCTGCGAGAATCGAAAGAACGATAAGCGACGCGATTGAACTTCGAATAAAGGAGCTTAGTGCTGTCTACAAATTAGAACAAGCAATGCGAAGTGATGCTCCTCATCTCAAAAGAGTTAAGCAAATATACAACGAGGAATTGAAGCGTCTTAGAACGAATCTGAAATTTTCTTCACAGATCCCAGTTGGCGGAGATGAACTGCCTGAGGAAACGATTCGAGGTATTACTCCTGAGAACTACAAATTGACACTTTCTCATTTCAAGAGTGCAATAGAACTTTCACACGACGAAAGGATAGAGGAAATTCGTAGGATAACTGCAACAATCAGGGGACCTGCGCCAAAACCCACTGTAGGGAAGGTGTATGGAGTTGCCGCTCTTAACGATCCGATTGGCGAAGTTGGGACATTTCCTGATGGAGCTATAGCTGTCATTGAGTGCGTTTGCAACCCATATGCAAAGAGGGGAAAAGCAGTTGTCATAGGAAGCGAAGTCGCAGACTCTGTCAAGGCAAGCGCAGAACACGCACGAGTTTTCTTGAACGAGCAATGCAAGTGGAAGATAAGAAATTATGAGTTCTTCCTAGATTTCATAACTTTCGCAAAGGGTCTGGATACAAAAGTGATTCAGGGCCCGAGCGCTGGAGCAGCGATCACACTTGCTCAATTTAGCGTTGCCGCCTGCGAGCCGGTGCTCCCAAATGTCGTGATCACCGGTGGCGTAACTCCAAAGGGAGAGCTAGTTCAGGTAGGCGGACTCGATTTCAGAGGAATGGGAAAATTCGTAGCGGCCCTCAGCACAGAGGGAGTCGACACTATGATCATTCCGGAAGCTAATCTTTTATCCGTTTCAGACGAAGACAGACGCTTCTTTGAAAGACAAGGCCTTAGCATAGTCGGAGCTATGGATTTTTGGGATATAGCTCGTGTAGCTATCGAATCTCATCCAGATAAAGAAAGTGCAATACGACTCCTCATCGATAGGGCAACTTCCAACAAAGGAAATAGGACTTGTGAGACTCTTTCTCAGCCATTCAGGTTCTTCGAATAAAGTGAAAACTCCAATTTGATTCTCGATTCTTCCGATCCAACAATCCTTGGAAAAAAGTTTGAACCTTCTTACTTCCTTTCATGTTGAACCAGAAGTCCTATGATGCTTTTCGATTGCCACGCTCATCTTGACAGAGAAGAACTTTCAACATTTCTCGAATCTTTCAAGGCAGGCAAAGGATCCCATAAATTTGAAATCATTACAAATTCTGTCGATCAATCTTCTTCAGTACGAAACTTGCAAATATCGAAAGAAATACCTTCGGTACATCCCTTTGTTGGAATCCATCCTCAGATCTTTGGTTTTGCTGGGGAGAATGGATCAAAATTTGAAGCAGATCACCTTGAAAAGCAACTTGAAAGAGTAGGAAAACTGGTCAAACAAGCGAGTGGAGTGGGAGAGATTGGCATTGATCCCAAATACTCCCAAATCGAGCTGCAGGAATACTTGTTCACAAAACAACTTGAAATAGCAGAGAAGGAGTGTAAACCCATCTCAATACACAGCAGGAATTCTGTCAGAAGGATCCTTGAAATATTGGATTCTTATTCCCTCAAGAAAGGCATTCTCTTTCACTGGTTCGCTGGGTCAGAAGAAGAGCTGCATCGTATTCAAAAGAAGGGTTATTTTTGCTCGTTTGGGCCAGCACTTCTTTACTCCAACAAGCTGAAGAAGCTGTTGAAAGTTTGCAACTCCAATGTTATAATGGCGGAAACCGACTCTCCTCTTCATGTGAAGCGTATAGACCTTCTGGCTCATTGCACTACCCCATTTGATGTGGGCAGTGTCATATTCAGCATGGCACTAAACAGGAATACCAGTTTTGAATCCATGGAAGAACTCAACATGGAAAATGCACTTAACTTTCTCTTTGATTCTCATACGACCTCAAATCCGAATGAGCAGAGAGATTCTTCGAGGTTCGAACCGCCTGTGTAACTTCTCTGTTTTTGAAAAATCAGAGAAAGAGCGCAAAACTCATTAATCCAGCACTTCTAGGAAGTCGATTACAAATCAAGAACCAAAAAACAGTCTGCAAGAATTTCAATACTGCTCATGTTTTATGACCTGATGGAATCGGTGAATCTTAACCAGTGATTGTTCATTGAATCGAATTAGAAAACTCGCCGAAGAACTCGTCGAGAAGTATCCTTCGCTTTTTTCTTCTAATTTCGAATCAAATAAACGGGCTCTTTCTCAGGTTGCTATTATTCGCTCTACAGTGGTAAGAAATCAGCTTGCGGGAGCAATAACGACAATCATGAAGGAAAGGACTCCAGTCGTGCTTGCTGCCGCCACGACAGCTCATGGAGAATCTAGCTCAGTAAGTCAGGATGATCCACAAGGAATAGACAAAGATGACGAGATAACTCAAGCAGTAAGTAGCTGAAAAAGAAGGAAAAGAATCCAAGCTTAGCGTAATCTACAAGTAGTACGAAGAAATCTGTGCCAGAGCACGATTCAAGGTATTTTGATGATAATAAGAAGAAGAATATACGCCTGCTCCTAGAAATGGATGTACAGAGAGAGCAGTTATTCGATGATTCTAAAGGCGCCGAGTGGAAAGGAAGTAAATCTTTCGATCATTAACATTGAAGATCTCAAGCCTCATGAAAACACTATCTCGGAACTTCTTTCTTCCTTGATAACCGATATTCATACATCCGCTACCCAAAAAGATCCTATACTTGTAGATTCGGATTCCCATATCGTACTTGATGGAATGCATCGTCTTGAAGCACTTAGATCAGTCGGGGCGAGGTTTATTGTCTGTGCCGAGTATAATTATCTTGATTCAAGCGTCAGGCTCGAGAGGTGGTTGCGGCGCATCGACGAGCGTGGCGAGCTCGCTCTCAAGATCCTAACTGGAATATTCAACCTCAAGCCCTGTGCAAGCCAGAGAGACGCCGTTGCTCAGGTTAATTCCGATAAAGGGAAAGTAGCAGTTCTAACAGGAAGCGGAGCACTCATTAGTTCTGAAAGTTTAGAAAAACTCGAAGCATATTCGAGGATGGCTAGATTTGACAAGATTTGTATGTTGGAAGGTCTAAAAGTCGCATTTGCTTCAGAATCGTCTGTATTTGATCATCTTAAATCCAGTAGCTCGCTAATCGTCTATCCTCCAATGCTTACGAAATCCGAGATTCTTGAAATAGCAAAGAGCCGCAAATTGCTTCCATGGAAGACAACGCGCCATATAGTTCCATTAAGAGTCTTGGGAATAGAATTTCCCGTCGAAATTCTCAAGAAGAACGACGAAATCGGCAAAATTCAGGAAAGTCTCTCGTCAACGTTGCAGGGACGTGACATTGAATTTCGTTTGCCAAACACGATTTATGAAGGGAGGGAGTATCCTGAGCCACTCGCTATCTTTCGTCCGAAGAAAAGGATTTGTTAATGTTACCCTGCTACTCTGAGGTTAGAGAGCAAAAGGCATTTCCAGTTGGAGATGTTTTTGAAATTGGCCAAAGTTAAACTGCTCGGAAGTCTCGCGAAGCTTCCGTCCGGAGCCAGGCTGTCCCAAGAGACATTGGAAGGTAATGTTCCAGTTTCTCGCGTAATCTCGTTGCTCAAGGAGAAACACAATCTTGAGGTTAAGCGCGAGAGCGTACTAATCCTTGTAAACGGTATCGAAGTGAGAGCGCTTGAGGACCTACAAACAGTAGTAGGGGATAGGGACGAAGTCGTTCTAATACCGATGTACCATGGAGGGGCATAGACCTCACCATTTGAAATTCATTGCTCCGAGTTGGGACTCGATTTTCTCAAAGTCGGTTACACTTGCAGAAAAGATCAGGGGAGGAAATCCGGGATCTCGCTTTGATACCATTGTGGGAGTCTCAAGGGGAGGACTTGTGCTGGCTAGGCTGATGTCAGATCTATTGGATGTACAAGACGTAAGAATAGTCAAATGTGAATATTATTCAGACGTAGGAAAAACTTTGAAGAGGCCGACGATAACGCAGAAGATCCAAGGAGAGATAAGGGGGAAGAGAGTCATTTTGGTAGATGATGTCGCAGATACTGGTGAGAGTTTGGGTGAGATTACGAAATATTTGAGATCCAAAAAGCCAAGCTCTCTTGCGGTGGCGACGCTTTATCTCAAGCCTTGGAGCAAAACTATACCCGATTTCTTTGCAGCGAAAACAGATGCTTGGATCATCTTCCCATGGGAAAGGTACGAGGCTATAAAACTCCTTTCCAAAAATAATGGTCGATCAGTTTTGAAGCAAACCAAGATCCCAAAAGCAATTGTTAAGAGGCTTCAAAAATGGATTCCGAACAATTCTCAAACATAATTGCTTCTTGGAAGACAGCAAATTGTGGATATGAAAGGACAGTGATGATCGAGGGTCTAAGACGATCTACTTTCTTCAGCTTCACACCGGATTGGTAATTGGAATTGTCCCAAGTAGAGAGAAGAGACGACATATGGCAAGTAATTGGAACGAAGGATAACTCTGGATGGTACGGCTTTTGCAGAGCGTACAATCTACCTAGCGAGCTCAATCTTAGGCCGATTTCCAAGGAATTGAAAGAAGGAACTGTCATTTGTGACCCGCAGGTGATTGCAGGGAAAGAACATGTCTATGAAATCTTGGCACAAGCTCTTGAGTACTGGAATAGAGGTTTGATAGTCGCCCGGAACAGATCAATTGACTTGTTGCTCAGAATCACTGGTCAGACTCAGATAGCTGAAGCCATTCGACTCTCAAAGATCGAGAAAAATTCTAATGTAGTATTTTTCGGGCTAGTCCAAAACAAAGGAGAAGCAATCGAATGCCTTGAGCTCTTCGAAAGACTCTTGGGTCCTGGTTTAGTACGAAACGATTCTTTGATTCAGCTTGACAGGCGAAAGGAATTGGTTCTCAAGAAGATGCACAATATACCAAATGCTTTTCCTCGGCAAAAGATTCCCGCGTTACTTCAGGAGCGTGCGATACTTCTCTCCTTTGAGAGGTAGGATGACACCTCGGCTTCGCTGATCGCCCCTGCTCGAAGGATTTGGTATTCGTCGTCTCCGAAGATCTTGATAATCGTTGAAGAAATCCCATTCTTACCACAAGCTCCAATAACAAAGTAGTCTGCCTGCTCAGCAAACTCTTGAAGACTTGGGTCTGAAGGATCACTGAATGTTCTTCCTCCTGACTTGTTTGCGCTTGTTCCAATGAGAACTCCGTTGCATGCCTCGATCAATCTCAAAGCACACTTGTGATTTGGGACTCTCACAGCAAGAGTTCCGTCCTCTCCTGCAACACCTTCGGGGAAGATGGTCTTCGATGGAAGGGCAAGAGTCAATGGACCTGGCCAAAATTTTTGTGCAAGTCGCCGAGCTAGATCATTGAATCTTACAAGCTTCTCAGCTGTCTCAGTGGAAGAACAAAGAACTGGCAAGGCCTTCCCAAGTTCTCTTGACTTTAACTGAAAGCATTTCTTGACTCCGACTTCGGAAAATGGGTTTGATCCGAGTCCATAAACTGTGTCTGTGGGGTAGACAACGGTTTCCCCATTCGCTATTCCTTCCGCGATTGTCTTGAAATCCTCGGAGCAGCTAACGCTTCTTTTCATGGAAAGGATCTACCTCACAATTTGAAAGGAGTGCTGAGTTCAATTTCTTCATTTTCTTGCCTTGTTTTCGGGATCTAGGAAAAGCTTTATCTGAAAGAAAAAAACGAAGAGCCAGCCGCGGTGAGTTATGGTCGTGTCCGAAGAAGACAATGAACTAGATGAGGAAGAGGACTTTGATGACGATTACGACGAGGGTTGGGAGGAAGACTTCGACGAAGAAGATAATGAATGAGTGAGAGAGCGAATTCTGAATCCCATCATCTTTCCTAGTTGGCTCCAATGAAAACCACTGTGAGTGCTAGGATCGAATACTCTTCCCCATAAAAGAAAGAGCGAAGGGAGGTTGCAAATTGTTATCAAGAACGGATAGCACAAGTGTTGTTTTGAGATGCTCTAGCAGTTTTGAAGTATTTGATCGTTAATTCTAAGAATTATCCAGAGGTTGCTGGAAAAAGAATTTTCGAACTTGCAAGTGTGATTGAAGCTGTTAAGCGACGGGCGAGTAGAAAGAGAAAAGAGTTAGAATTCATCTTAGCGGTTCCTGCTTTCTGCGTTCAGGCAATCTGTTCTAGATTCCAGAGGCTTCCTATTTTTTGTCAACATCTCGACGCCTCTCCTCTTGGTAGCTCCACCGGTTTCTTGGTTCCTGAACTTGCTAGATCGTACGGCGCTCGTGGCTCGATAGTTAACCATAGCGAGCACCAACTGAGCTTCGAAAAACTTTCAGTAACTATCGCACGTTTGAAAGAAACCGATCTGAAGAGTCTCGTCTGTGCTAGAACTTCTTATGAGGTCAGAAAATTTGCTCTTCTTCGCCCAGATTTTATTGCAGTCGAGCCTCCAGAGCTTATCGGAACCGGAAGGTCAGTGTCAAAGGCAAAGCCTCAACTGATCGTCCAGTCTGTCAAGGCTTTGGAAAAGGTGGAAGGCAACCTAGCCAGCCGTCTTCCGGTTCTGCTATGCGGTGCAGGGATAGTTTCAGGCCAAGATGCGAAAAGAGCGGTTGAACTGGGAACTCAAGGCATTCTAGTGTCAAGCGGTGTGGTAAGATCGCAGAATTGGAAGGAAAGTATTGAAGCCCTTGCGGATGGCATTATCAACGTCGAATCAAAAATATGAGAATTGAAATTGCAGAAATTATTATCAGTAGAGGAGAAGTTGCGAAATAGAACCCATCTTTGTTGTAGGTGTACAGGATTATTGATGGTATTTTGAAACCCGAGAACATACCACTTCTTGCTAGGATTGGTATCAAAATGAAAGCAATTCCAAGCAAGACAAGTGCTACTCCGACGAAGTAGAAGAGCCAGTCATTTGAGGTAATCAGAGGATTTTGGGACATGGATTTTGCGTCCTCCGCTAGTTTGTCTGGTTTACAATTTTTATGGAATTTCGAATTTATAAACGGTAATCAAGATCGGTTGTAAGTGTGCTTGGTAGTTTGGCAACCACAATACGTGCCGCTTTCGTAAAGGATGGAGGAATGGGTGTCGAGTTAAGGAACGTACTGAAGCCTACGCTTGAGGAAGGATCCATATTAGTGAAATTGAAGGCTTCAGGAATTTGTGGGACGGATCTTGAAAAGACAATTGGAAGAAACATAACTTCATCCGTTCTTGGGCACGAAGTATCAGGGGTAGTCTCAGAATCGGCGTCGGCTCGTGTGGAAAGCGGGAAGATGGTTGTCCCACATCATCATGTTTCTTGCGGTAAATGCTATTTGTGTGCATCGGGGGCAGAAACCATGTGCGATGAATTCAAGAGAAGCAATTTCGTGCCGTGTGGGTTTGCCGATGAATTCTTGGTTCCCCGACACAATGTTGAACGGGGAGGAGTTCATTTGGTTCCTGAGAGGATATCGTTTGAAGAGGCATCTATGGCAGAGCCTCTTGCTTGTTGCATAAGAGGGATAGAACGCATTTTCCGAACGTCTAATGAAAAGTATGTTAGGGCGCTTAGAAACGTGCTTGTCGTAGGCGCGGGGCCGATAGGTCTTTTGCATATGGAGCTCTTGAGGAGCAGATTCCAAAACTTGCAAAATGTCGAGGAATTGAACATTGTAGCAGTTGACGTGAGTGAAGCAAGATTGAAGTTTGCAGAGAAATTCGAAGGCTCAAGAAGCGTAAATCCCAAAAGGAGGCAAGGTGAGTTTGCGCAAGCTGCTTTGAAGGAGACACATTCAAACTTGGACGGCGGATTCGATCTCGCGATCATAGCCACTGGGAATCCGCAGGTTGTGGGAGAAACGCTAAGATGTCTAAGAAAATCTGGACGGATGCTGATATTTGGCGCTCCGTATAAAGGATCGGTTCTTTCGCTTGATTTGGCTGATTTCTTCCTTAACGAGTTCACGATCACTTCGAGCTATTCCGCAAGTGAGAGAGAAATCGAGACCGCCCTTGAAATGATGAAGACACAAAAGATCGATGTCAGGAAATTCATCACTGCACGATTTCCTCTTCAGCAAGTTTCGGAAGCCTTTGAAGCAGCCAGATCAGAAAATCACATCAAAGTCTTGGTCACTGAATAGTGACTGAAGCATCTGCCTTCTTATGCAACAAAAGTTGATTGACTCAATAATACCACTGTATTAATCGCCGCTCAATGGACTCCTGTTCGAAAGAAAGGGAAAGGGAAAGTAAAAGAGATATATATGTTAAAGGCGATCTGGTAGATTTCAATGACCGTAACCGCCGTCGTTATTAGTTTTGAAGAAGATTATTCGTGTCTAGCTGCAGTTCAGGAAAACCTTTCCAACGAACAGCTCGAAAAATTGATCGGAAAGGATGTTCAGTTTGATATCTCTAAAAACAAATTCGCCAGAGGGAAAGTTGTCGGGCTGGACGGAGATCTGATTCAAGTAAGATGGGACGAAACTCCGATCGGACTCGGTCAAAGCTCCATGATGCGAGTTTTGAATGACTGATAATCATTCCATCAAACTAAGAAGTCGATTTCTCCTCCTTTTGCTTTGTTCCTAACCATCAAGAGTGGGAAAAATGAGCCAGAGTAAGCTGGCTTCTAGAAGCAATATGACTCCGTTCGTTCAGGATCGAACAGGCAAGCTGGACAAAGTGCTTCTATTTCGTCGGATTCGAGCATGGGGAGGTATTCCTCTCCACATCGAGCGCAAATCGCTGGCATAACTTTCCTGTTTGTATATTCTGTAATTTTAAGCCATTGGTAACGGAAATGAATGTGAAAATGATGTCGCAAAGGCTTCTGGTTCAAGGACAGAAGGTTTTTATAATTTAAACAGCCTTTCCCATTTATAGCGATGCGTAGGAATAACGCGGTTTTTCTTTCCTGTTTCGCGGTTGCATCTTCTGCGGGGATGAAGTAGTGGCAGAAGTTTGCAGTAAATGCGGCCTTCCCAAAGATCTTTGCGTTTGCGAAGATCTTGAGAAAGACGAAACCAGAATTGTTGTTCGGTTGGAGATGCGAAGATTTCGAAAGCCTACCACTATGGTTGAAGGCTTGAATCCAAAGCGAACAGACATTGAAAGACTAGCAAAGGAACTAAAGAGCAAATTAGCTTGCGGAGGAACTGCAAAAGAAGGATACATCCTTTTGCAGGGAGACCACAGGGATCAGGTTAGAGATAGCCTCGTTCATATGGGCTTCGGAGAGAACTCGATCGAAGTTCAGTGATCATTTCACCAGCGTCTCTCTATCTGATTTCTTTCAAAAGAACGTAAGAAGAGTGTCTCTCTCCAGTGAAAGAGAAATGCATCGCCTCCCGATAAAACGGCGGAGTCTTAAGGGGAGACCAAAACTTTGTCCCAAATGCTTCAACAAGCTTACGAGATTCGGTAATCTTTCCGGTTGGATGCTACCAGATGAGTATGTGTGCGAATCCTGTGGTTATCACGGACACGTTGCGATTGAACCCGCAGTTGAGGCAAACAAAGAAGCAAAAGAATCATAATAATGAATATTCAGTAAATAGCGGACAGATCAGAAATTTACCTCTGGAGAATATTCTTCTCTTTCTTGTGCTTAATCTTCAGGGCTGATTTCCGTCCATTGACCTGGATTTCGGAATTTGTTTCATGTATGCTCTTTTTACTTAATCCTTGTTTTGATCGAAAAGCATTGCTTCTGCCTCCTGAGTCCGATTTTGAATCAAGTCTTTTCCGCTTTCTTTGTTTAGCGTTCTGATTCTCTGTCTCTTCAATCTCCTTAATTGCCTTGTCTATAGCCCTTCGAAATTCAGAACTGAGTGAATCGGTAAAGTACGCTGTCACAGCTATGTTTCAACTACCTCTCTAAAGATAGAGGGTGCCACTTTCCTGCACTCCTTAAGCATGAGCTCTGCAAGCTCGCGAATCTCCCACTGCGCTTGGGGAGCTGTTCTCTGCCAGAAAAAGTGCATGAGACTCCTAGCATTAGCAGTAACTACAAGTTTTGTCCCTATTGACTGGGGAAGAACAAAGCGGGCATCTTCCTTTGGAATCTCGAGTTCTTTCAATTTCTTGAAGGCTTCGACGGAGCGCTTCATAATTTCGTCATAGAGTTTCAGAGCCTCCGGATTTGACTGGATTGAAGGCGGAACTATGAAATCCTCCCTCTCTACGGCTGAAAATCTCTGACTTTCTTGATCGTAGCTCGCTATTCTATGCCTCACAAGTTGATGGGAACATATCCGACTTATGCCCTCGATCTCAAACATGAAAACCGCATGCTCAATTACATCGAAGGTTTTGTCTCTGATCGCCTTTGCAATAAGTTCTTTCTCATAACCTGGTTTCGAAGCAAGCTCGGCTTCGAGATCTTCGATGGGTTTTGAATTGTAGCATCTTCTCATCGCTAGGGCGACTACTGTTTCGGGATTGGGCGTGTGCCACAAGAGTTTGACTCGCATGTCTTTAGAGCCCAATCTTGGACGGCAGATGTGAAAAGTTTTTGCCTTGTCGATCGGTTGCTCAGGCAAAGTCTTAAGAGAAAAGAAGGGAGAGGAAACCGATCTGAACCTTCAAGGAAAGAACTGGGTATTTTTTTGAAGGTCGCGGAATGCATGAGAATGTGATGAATACAGCTTACTCGATGAAACCCATACACCGTCTTCCTTTGGTGCTTGCGTTCTTACTTCTTTTTCTAATCGCCGCGGCCTTTGTTTCGTTTGCTCTTGGAGCATATTTTGTCTTTAACGAGCCTGTGAGCAATGTGGTGGCTGTAACATCTCATTCAAACGGAGTTTATACTCTTCAAGTCAAGGCCAATAGTCTCGAGGCCAACCAGAGTAGGACGATTTGGATTGATCCTAAAATAATCAGCGACTCTGCCGGAGATCCGATTGGTGTCGTGAATGGAACTGGCTACAGAGTTGGGAACGCCATCACTGACTCGGCTGGAAACCTTCGAGCAAATTTCGTCTTGAGTAACATGGCAGAATTGACCGTCGTCCTAAATGATGATCAGAGGCCTCACTCAGTCTGGGTAGTTGGGCTAGAGAATTTAACTGCCTTGCAAGGAAGCTCGCAGCTCGTGTACCATATATCAGTTGACTCTGAACAGAATTATTCCGCGAGAAGCGTCGGAAATGGTGTAATCCTCTTTGTTCTTTTATTCTCGTTCCCTGTGTTCTTTCACTTTACATTCGGAGAATTATTCATCGCTCTTTGGACGATTTACTTAATCATGTTTGCCATGGCATTGAACGGTCCCTTCAGGAGTGTATTGGGTGCAATAAAGGACTCCATGCAAACAGGGGTGAGAGCGATATTTGACAATGCATTGTTTGCAACAATGGCGATCTTTTCACTTGTGCTTTGGGGAGAGTTTGTGGCAATAATCATCCAGCAGGCCGGTGGGATCTCGACCGGCAGTCTTCCGCCTCAAGATGGACTAGTTACTTTCCTCGGGCTGACCATTGCGCCTCTAAGAGAAGAAGTCGGTTTTCGAGTTATTCCCATAGGCCTAGCTTCACTTCTCATACTTGCTTCAAGGCATAAGGTAAGAGATGGTTTGCTTTCTTTGTGGCATCCTTCAATATACTTGAAAAAGGACGATAGTCCCCATCAGTACAATAGGGATATCAAAATAATTTATGTGATGATCGGGATAAGCGCAGCGACTTTCGGAGCTGCTCACTTTCTTTCAGGAGCGGGTTGGGGACCGGGAAAGATATTGGATGCCGCGATTGGCGGGATCGGCTTTGCTGCCCTCTATTACAAGTATGGTCTCCCTTCAGCAGTTCTGGGGCACTGGGCGGTAGACTACTTCCTCGTTACATACACTCTGGTTCAAAGCCTACTGAATTTTTACCTTCTTCTCTATTTTTGGTCTCTTGCAGTGGCAATTGCCTCAGGAATTGCGCTCCTTTACCTGCTTCTAAGAAGAAATCAGAGACCTATCACTGGTATTCCACAGTAACCCCACTTCTTTTTTTCGCTGCATGCAATAGAAATTAGGAGAAAGGAGGCGAGCTCTTCGCAATGAGCAACGAAGTCAAGCAAAAGTCTAAGCAAGATCTTTCAATGCAAGAATCTCCGCAAGCAAGAGAAGCTCAGCTTGGCATTACGGTAAAGAAGGAGCAGGATCTTTCAGAATGGTATACTCAGGTAGTGCTAAAGGCCGAACTTGCTGATTATTCTGGAGCAAAGGGATTCATGGCGGTTCGCCCTTACGGATACGCGATTTGGGAGATTCTTAGAGAACGTTTTGATCAAGAAATAAAAAAGACTGGCCACCAAAACGCTTACTTTCCAACCTTGATTCCGGAGTCACTACTCCAAAAGGAAGCTGAGCACTTTGCGGGATTCACCCCAGAAGTCTTCTGGGTGACGAAGGCAGGAGACAGAGACTTGCAAGAAAGATTGGCTGTTCGTCCCACTTCTGAAACCATAATTCACGACGCAATGAAAAGATGGATAAGAAGCTGGAGAGATCTGCCAATGCTCTTGAATGTCTGGAATTCTGTTCTGCGTGCAGAGATCAAATCCACGAAACCCTTCATAAGAACAACGGAATTTCTCTGGCAGGAAGGGCACACTGCACATGCGACTGAGGAAGAGGCTGAGAAGGAAGTGATGGAAATTCTTATGCTTTACAAGAAAATCACAGAGGAGCTCTTCGCCGTTCCGGTTCTCATCGGGAAGAAGAGCGAGAAGGAAAAGTTCGTCGGGGCAGTCTATACTACGACTCTTGAGGCTATGATGCCGGATGGAAAAGCCGTGCAGACAGGAACCTCTCATCACCTCGGCCAGAACTTCTCAGTGCCCTTTGACATCAAATACTTGGGGGAAGATGGGGGGATGCATCACGTCTGGCAGACATCATGGGGCATTTCTTGGCGTCTGATTGGAGCAATGATCATGGAGCATGGAGACGACAAAGGCCTGATCATTCCGCCAAATGTAGCTCCCATCCAAGCGATCGTGATACCAATCCTCTTCTCCTCCACTTCTTCTTCTTCTCAAGTTTCTAGTTCATTATCTACCAAAGGAAGGACTCGAGTAGATAAGGGGGCTAAGGAAGAAGAGAAAGAGAAGGAGCAAAGAGGAGGAGACACAGCTTCGGTGATTTCGGTTTGCAGAGAGGTCAAATCAAGGCTTGAGAACTGCGGTGTAAAGGTGAAGGTGGACGAGCGTGAGAACTACACTCCAGGCTGGAAGTTCAACGAATGGGAGCTGAAAGGAGTTCCTCTCAGAATCGAGGTAGGCCCTCGAGATGTAGCGGCGGGAAGTGTCGTACTTGTAAGGAGAGACGTGTCAGATAGGAGCGAGAAGAAGAAACAAGCGAAGCTTGAAGACCTCGAAGTATCCGTGAAAGAAACATTGAATGAAATCCAGTCCGCGCTCTTGAGGAGGTGCGAAGAGAGATTGCACACTCAGATTAGCGAAGCTTCGAATTTTGAAACTCTTTCAAAGATACTCGAGGAAAGAGGAGGCTTCGTGAAAGCGCCTTGGTGCGGTTCACGTGAGTGCGAGGACAAAGTCAAGGAAAGCACTGGCGCGGACATAAGGGTGATTCCTTTCGACGAGAAACCGAAAGGAGAAGACAAATGCGTTGTCTGCTCAAATCTTGGTTTGCACTTGGTCTATTTTGCGCGTGCCTACTGAGCCCTGTCTTTCAGGATTTCCTTGATCGTCTCCACTATGATTTCAAGATCCTCCGCCAGAAGGTAAGGATGAACAGGTACCTGAAAGACGCGTTTTGCAATTGATTCTGCGATCGGAAAGTCGCCTTCCTTGAATCCAAACTTCTTTCTATAATATGGTTGAAGATGGATGGGAAGCGGCCAAGCAACATCTGCCTCGATCCCTCTATCTCTCAGAAGCAAAACAAGCTTATCCCGGGTAATGCCTGCAGTCTTTTCGTCAAGAAGTGCAGAAAACATATACCATGAGTGCTCCTCTGGATCATTTACCTTCTGAAATGAAAAACACCCTAGATCCTCAAGAGAAGTTCGAAGAAAAGATGCATTCTTCCTCCTTCTTGAATTGAGCTCATCAATCTTATTCACTTGATCCAACCCGATTGCTGCACAAAACTCGAGCATTCTATAATTGTAACCAAGTGAAACATGATTGTATCTCGACAACTGTCCCTGATTTCGGATCAACCTAGAGTATTCTGCCAAGGCATCGTCTTCTGTAGAGATGAAACCTCCTTCTCCCGTGTGAAGATTCTTTGTGGCATAAGTGCTAAAGCAGGTCATCGTAGAAATAGTGCCAACCTTACTTCCCCGATAAGAAGCTCCAATAGATTCTGCTGCATCTTCAACGACTGGAACTTTCCTTCTACGAGAGATCTCTAGTATTCTTTCAAGATTAGCTACGAGGCCGTACGCATCGACTGGTTCTATTGCAAGTGTGTTTTCATTGATTCTTTCCTCAATCAGAGAAGGATCAATATTGAATGTCTCTCCCTCGACATCCACAAACACAGGTCTGCATCCTGCATGAATTGCCGAATTTGCCGTTGCAGCAAAGCTGAGGGGCGTAGTTATGACCTCAGGTGAAACTTTGGATGTAGTGTTTCCATCTTCCTGTCCTTTTTCGGCTCTCGCCATCTTGAGGGACTCAAAAGCGACATGAAGAGCAGCTGTTCCGGAATTTACCGCTATCACATGCTTTGAGTGAAGGTAAGCGCTCAGTGATTGTTCAAACCTTGCGACGAATTTTCCTTGAACGAACTGCTTTGAATCCAGAATTGAGAGAATATTTTGCTTGATCTCCTCGCCCATGTAAGGTGAGGCTATCTTGATCAAGCGTCTCGGAATGTAATTGCTCTCCCCCTCGCGAGGAGTAGAATTGGCCAAGGGCATTTCTCTTGATTTCTGAAACTGCAAGCATGCTTAAGACATTCGTTACGCATCGGAAATCTATGTGATCCACAATCTGTAAATCGCAAAAGATTATCTTATATACCACCGGCGGGAGTAGGATAACCCATGCAACGCGTAGAGGAACTCTTACCCCTAGCGGAAGTAAGAACGAGATCGAACACGGTTCCGGTGTATACTCTCCCCCACGAAACAGCCAGCATCTGCCCCGAATGCAACAGAACGATTCCTGCACTGGTCTTTGAAAGGGACGAAAAGATTTGGATTACCAAGACTTGTCCCGAACACGGAATATGCGAAGAACTTTATTTCGGCTCTGCTAGGTTGTTCAAAAAGTTTGCAAAATACTTCCATGATGGAAAGGGTATTGATAATCCCAATGTCCCTCTTTCGAAATGCAACTGCCCGAAGAATTGCGGTCTTTGCTCGAGTCACTTGAGTCACAGCGGCCTCACAAATCTGGTTATTACAAACAGATGCGATCTCACTTGCTGGTACTGTTTCTTTTACGCTAAGAAAGGAGTCGAGGGAGCGTATGTTTACGAACCTTCCCTTGATCAAATTAGGGCAATGGTCAAGGCTTTGAGGGCAGAGCGCCCCGTTCCGGGGAACGCGATTCAGATCACTGGAGGGGAACCCACTCTAAGGGACGATCTTCCAGAAATTGTCAGGATCTGCAGGGAGGAGGGCGTGGATCATATCCAGCTTAATTCGAATGCTATCAACATGGCAATCGACCCGACGCTCGCAAAAAGGTTGCGCGAGGCTGGAGTCAATACAGTTTACATGAGCTTTGACGGTATTACTCCCAGGACCAATGGGAAGAATCACTGGGAGGCTCCTTACGCGATCGAGAATTGCCGGAAGGCTGGACTTGGGATTGTGCTAGTTCCAACCGTGATCAAGTCTGTGAACGATCATGAGCTTGGGGGCATTATAAGATTCGCACAGGCAAATATTGACATTATCAGATCAGTCAACTTCCAGCCAGTATCTCTGACTGGAAGACTAACAAAATCTGAACGAGAAAAGTACAGGATAACCATACCCGACGCGATAAAGAGGATCGAAGAGCAGACAAACGGCGAGATAGTCGAAGATGACTGGTTCACTGTCCCGACATGCGTTCCAATGACTCACTTCATTGAGGCCTTCACAAAGAAACCCCAGTACGAGCTTTCAATACACTTTGCTTGCGGCGCAGGCACCTATGTCTTCAAGGATAAGGATAAACTGATTCCACTAACTAGATTTGTAGACATTGAAGGAATGCTCAACTACCTTCAGGACAAGGCGGATGAGCTAAACAACGGCACAAGCAGGCTGATAGTAATACCAAAGATTTTGGCAAATCTGGGGAAATTCATTGACAAGGAAAAGACCCCAGAAGGCGTGAATCTTTCCAGGTTGCTTTTCAACGCGCTCGTGAAGCACGACTATGAGGCACTTGGAGACTTCCATCAAAAGACAATGTTCCTCGGAATGATGCACTTCCAAGATAAGTACAATCACGATGAGGAAAGGCTGATGCGGTGCGACATCCACTATGTCACGCCTGACACAAGGATAATTCCCTTCTGCGCGTTCAACGTCATCCCAGAGTGGTACAGGGACAGGATACAGCAAAAGTACGCGATACCAATCGAGCAGTGGGAAGCTCAAACAGGTCACACATTGGAGCAGGGATTGTACCGCGGAACGCTAAGAAAGGGGAAGCAACACCACGCTGGATGTGGCTGCTCTGTCATAATGGCGCAGCAACAGAAGATTCTTGAGACGATAACTGGAGACGCACTTCCCATCGTGCAGTAAATGCAACCTAGGGGAGAAATAGAAGGATTTTTCTCCCTCTTTTCCTCATTGCATTTGCTTTTAACTTTGCGTGGGGAACGGATTGTGGAGAAAGAAAAGAGGATTCTGAATTTCTCTCTCCCCCCTTCTAGTTTGTCTCATTTTCCTTCTTCTTTTTCTTCTTTCGATTTGAAAGTGGCTCCTAACCTTTTTTGGTCGTCAGATTCCTAAACTGAACGACTGGAATCTTCTTATTAGGAAGAATCTGCAAGAGCAAAGTTTGCCGTGTCGTCTCAGCAGACGCTTTTCTCTCAAGAGTTTAACTCTCGCTCTTCCTCCCCCTCCTCTACCACCGCATCGGCCTATTCTGTGAAGAGAGAGAAGCTCGTAAAGCTACAGCCTGACGCAAGACAAAAACTAAGGTCAAAGCTAGCTTCTATGCTCGAAGAAGTCACAGAACTTGGACCTTCAGTTCTCGTTTCGGCCACCTACGATGGGGAAAGGCGAGTCGCAGTTCTCAAATTTTATGACCCCGAGAAAGACAGGATTTTTCTGTGGTCTGACAGAAGTGGGCACAAGCCATACTGTTTCTCAAAAGAGCCTAGAGAGTCGCTTCTCCACTTAATAGAAGATCGGGATGACATCACAGGCATAGAATCTGTGGAAAAATACGATCCGCTCACCGACAGGAAAATCGTGGTAAGCAAAATTATTGCAACTGACCCACTTGCGATTGGCGGGCAGGAGAAAAGTCTTCGAAACAAAATGACGTGCTGGGAAGCAGACATCAAGTACTACGAAAATTATCTCTACGACACGGGGCTTTTGGTCGGAGCCCATTATAGAATCGAGAGTGGCGAAATCAAGGCTGTCCCCTTCGAGACTCCGAAGGAAGTGAGAGATTCTCTTCGAAGGACGATAACTTCATCGAAGCCTGAGATGGCAAGACAGATCGAAGAGTGGGCATCCCTTCTCAACCAACCAATTATTCCAATAAAGAGGGCAGCTCTTGATATTGAAGTGCTCTCGCCTGAAAACAGAATACCAAATCCGAAGGAAGCACTCTATCCCATAGTGGCGGCTTCACTAGTTAGCGATGGTCTCAAGAGGCTCTACTTACTCAAGAGGGACGGGCTTCGAGAGGGAGATCAGAATGTTCTTCCAAAGGAAGCAGAGATACTCATCTTTGATTCAGAGGCAGAACTTCTAATCTCTCTCTTTATCGACATCCTCGACTTTCCGTTTATCGTAACATTCAACGGGGACGATTTTGACCTTGATTATCTCTATCACAGAGCACAGAGGCCAGAGATCGGACTCTCGAGGGATGAAATACCAATAGTCCTTGGAACGACGTTTGCCGGTCTAAAGCATGGAGTGCATATAGATCTCTACAAAACATTCACCAACAGATCCCTCCAAATCTACGCGTTCGGCAACAAATACACAGACCACACGCTTAACGGTGTCGCAGACGGGCTTCTTGGAAAGAGCAAGATCGTTTTTGACGGTCTCATAGGAGATCTTCCTCTTTACGAACTAGCGAAGTACAATCTGAACGACACCGAGCTCACATATGAGCTCACGACCTTCTCAGATGGCATACTCATGAAGCTTCTTCAGGTGATTGCGAGAGTTGGGAAGATGCCGATCGATGATCTTTCGCGCATCGGAGTGTCAAACTGGATAAGGAGCATGCTCTACTTTGAGCACCGACGCATGAACGCCCTCATACCAAGGCCTGAGGAGCTTCAGCAAAAGGGGGGAGCAAAATCTGAAGCTGTAATAAAGGGAAAGAAGTACAAGGGAGGGCTTGTAATCGAGCCAAAGACCGGGGTTCACTTCAATGTCTCGGTGCTTGATTTTGCTTCTCTATATCCTAGTATAATAAAAGTCTACAACGTTTCGTACGAAACGATAAACTGTCCTCACGAGGAATGCAGATCGAATGTAATACCTGAAGTTGGCAATTGGAGATGTACGAGAAAGGTAGGAATCGAGTCGCTCGTTGTTGGATCATTAAGAGATCTTAGAGTTGACTATTACAAGCAGCTGACGAAGAGCAAGGCGTTATCTGCGGAGGAGAAGGAGCTTTACAGGATTGTGAGCCAGGGCCTCAAAGTGATTCTGAACGCAAGCTATGGCGTCCTGGGTTTCGAGAGCTTTCCTCTTTACTGTTTACCTGCGGCTGAAGCGGTCGCGACTCTTGGAAGGTACGCAATAACGAGGACAATAGAGAAATGTCGTGAACTAGGGATTGATGTTGTATATAGCGACACTGACTCTCTTTTCCTGCAGGCTCCTTCAGAAGATCAGATCAAGCAAGTTTCTGAATGGACGCAGAAAGAACTAGGAATTGAGATAGATGTTGACAAGGTCTACAGATATGTTGCGATGAGCCAGCGAAAGAAAAACTACTTTGGCGTTCTGGAAGATGGAACTGTAGATCTCAAGGGTCTGACTGGAAAGAAATCTCAAACCCCGCAGTTCATCAAGAACTCCTTCTATGATATTCTCGAGATCCTTTCCAAAGTAAAGACAAGAGAAGATTTCGATTCTGCAAGAGAGGAAATCAAAAAACGACTGAGGGAGGATTATTTGAAGCTCAAGGAGAGAAAGATCTCCATGGACGATCTTGCCTTTAACGTCATGATTGGGAAGGAGATATCAGGTTACAAGGATTCGATACCTCAACACGTAAGAGCCGCTCAGCTTCTCCAGAAATCTGGAAAGGAGATCAAAGCTGGGGACATCATCTCCTTTGTAAAGACTACGACTGGCGATGGAGCAAAACCAGCAGCTCTCACAAGGAAGGAAGAGGTAGATATCGACAAGTACCTCGAGTACATGAAAAGCACCTTCGACCAGATTCTTGGTTCTCTTGGATACGAATTTGATGAGATTCTGGGGGCAACAAAACTTGAGGATTTCTTCTGGTCTGGTAGCGGTTGATATTCTCTTGCTCCTCTTGTCTTCTTGAGACTTGATTCTACCACGGATGCCCAAGCCCGACATCCAAAAGAAGAACAGAAAGTCATGCTCTTTGCAATCCGGTATTCTGTTGCTTCTACTCTGAACTCTATTTTGAAAGAACGGAACTGAGGGCTCGGAACTCAAGATCTCAATCATAGCGCATGACGTGCAAATGGCAATTTTGTTTTCTCAATTGCCCTTGCACTCAAAGCGCTCATCGGGCTATGATCCTCATGGCCCCGCTTGATCCTTGATGGCGCAACGCAATTATAACTGTTGAACTCTTAAGAATCAAGATATCGGGAGAAAAAGCACACAGAGACTTTTTTGAAATGCTTGGGAGCGAGGCTGGAAGGATGAAAAGTTTTGTGTTCGTAAAAGACCAAAGCAATGCGGGGGGATATTGTTCATCGTCTCTTCGCAAATGAGATCCTCACTGAATAATAGTTATGGTGAATTTGTGACAAAATGGTGTACATAGACACGACGGCGCCGCTTGAAAGCTTCAGGCGGTTCCTAATCCAGAGTACGTGCCTTTCCTTTATTCCCGAAAGCTACCTTCGAGACGAGGAAATCTTTCCGGAGAAGGAGGGCGAAACCGGATCGATATACATCGAGGCTGCAGACAAGGTCAGTCTCAAGAAGATAAGGGACATAACATTCGTTAATGCGCGAGATATACTCGGGATAATCTATGTGAGCAAAAGCGGGAACACAAGACTCAAGTGGCGTCAAACTAGAGGGGATCTCGGGAAAGTGACTGGCGAGGCCTCGACGAACAGCCTCGTGAACCTCTTCTCAGCACGAGTTCTGAGCAAGGAGTACACTGATAATCTTCTGCGAAGATCAGAAAAGTCTGCGGAATCGTCTCAGATTGCAGAAGGAGAATCGTCTCCTCCAACCGTGGCAGAGGAAATGGGGCAAGATGAAGGAGAGGAGATATCCGTCGAATCTTCGAGTGGCAAGGTGATGCCTGAGCTCGAAGGAACTCTGAACGTAGAAGGAGACGTTTGAATCAGGGGGGTTCGGAAAATTGAGCTCATCTTCACCGCCAAACTCAGTCAAAGTAAGGGTTCTTCAGATCGAAGGGATCACTGACCCGGAGACAGGAAAGCCTGGAAAGAGCATAAAACTTGTCCAAGTGAGGCAAAGATCTCAGCAACCGTTCTTCGCTGGTAGTATGGGATCTTCAGACGACGCTGGGATAATCAGGAACATTATGCAGCAGTTTCAATCTATGGGGCTAGTTCCAATGGGATTCGAGATCCGCCAGCCGAAACTCAATCTTTTTTTGACTGAAAGCGAATATGATTTGCTCGGAGTTCGCTTCGAAGTAAACGAAGTATACGACATGATACTGAAAGATGGGACAATTCGCTTTTCAAAGTCGACTGAGGGAATATGAGCCTGTTCATTTCCTGAAAAAAAGGGAACGCGCACTCTGGAGCTTTGGGAAAAATAGGTGCTCTTGATTAGGAGCTCATCGGGAAAAGAAAGGCCCCGAAGACTGTATTTGCGAGGTTGGTCTAGACTGGCCTAGGACAGGGGCTTCCCAAGAACGATTTTGATATGAAATAGCTTTGTTCGCAAAGAGCCTCTAACACGGGTTCAAATCCCGTACCTCGCAATCTATTTCCTCGGCAGAAATACGGAGGAAGGTCTCGGCCATCCCCAAGCCAAATGATGAGTATGGAGAGCACGCACCCGAATTTGGAAGGAAGAAACACGCTCTTTTTTTCTTATTCCTTCAAATCGAGAGAGAGAGAGAGAAACTTTGGTTTGTACCAGAACCTAAGACGTAGTAATCTGTTGAGAATTTTTTGCAAGCGTACTCTCCAAAGGTCGTGCAATGCGGTTTGAAAGACCACATGACTACTAATAGACTTCAATTTTTTCCAGTCTTCAACCACTGTAACACTTGAAAATTAAAGAGACACGGGATGTTTTTATCAAGTTGCCGAAACGGAGAAATCATATTCCTCGGGTTAAAGTGAAGAACTAAATCTTTTGCGTAGCTCGAGGGATTCGCATGTGTGGAAAATCTGTTTCTAACTGGCTTAAATCGAGGTCGTTCTTGCATGTCCTACAAGTTTGTTTTCTATGTTCCTAGTCAGCCTTTCGAGTGCTTCTCTTGTCCATAGCCCCTCTCTGTTGGCATGCACTGAGACCCAAATCGTAGATCCTTGTGGCCAAAAAGTAACTTCCAGCGTTCCCCGAGATTGCCTAGACGTAAAATGCCAGTGGATGGAGCCGGGATAGCTTTTGATCGTACCCTTTATCTTGCATTCAAGTCCTTCATCAGAGCATAATCGCTCAATAAGCTTCACTACTTTTGTTGAATCTCTCGTTCCGTCAACTCTTATCTCGGTAATGAGCAAATTTTTCTCTCAGCTCGTCTTGCCGGAAATTGGAGGTCTGTTTATCTTCTTCTAGCTTTTACGAAGGAGGAGAGTTGATGCAAGATCTGTGCGATGCTACCAACCATTTCCCCTATTGAAGCTGTCATGCCTTTTGCCGTAGCTACTTATTTGGTTCAAGCCAATCTCAATTAAACAAGGGGCTGAAGCTAAGGAGCAAAGAAAGACTCCGGAATTCTTCCAATTGACAAGAGATAATCTCCTTATACAATTTTAAAGCTAATTTTCTCAGGATCCGAGCTTCTAAAATTCAAAAAAGGTGAATTGCTTTCTTTCTGTTTCAAAAGAAAGAACACGATTCTCGCCTCTGAACCAATCAAATTGATTCTTCGTAAATTTGAAGCTTGTTCACCAGTTGAATGAATAGCTAGTTCAGTGATTTCAGATGAAGAGCAAGAAGAATCTAGCAACAGTTGCGATACTATTAACAGCAGTCGCAATTGCTTCTGTAGTGATTTACGATTTTGCTTCGAACAATTTGGCTTATGATAAGCGTGGCATGGCCAACGGACTTGCGATTGATGGAAGTGCAAAGAATTTTTGCGATGAGTGTTCTTCGGTCTCAGTTGTCCTTTCGACCAAAAGGAGCAATGACTTGATTTATGTAGTAACTTATGATTCGAACATAGGTCGAGACGAAGAATCAGTTTCTTCAAGCCCACAACTCATCTGGAAAAATAGAATATCAGTTTCCACTCCCAATGACATGGATACGTGGTATGCTGTCTGGAGATCATCAGGGAATTTGACAATCGTGCTTTCGACGGGCTCGCAGGTCAATGCGAACGATGTGATAATTGGATTTGCAATAAGTGGTGCGAACCTAACAGAGCCATTCGACCCAAATCCAAGCATAGTTTCAGTCGCCAAGTGCGAAAATTCTTGTGGAACTAGCCAACACGTAACAATATCTACATCAAACTCCAATGACATGATTATTGGCGCCATTAACGCGGCAGGTGGTGGTGCAATGAGTGCAGGAACCTGTTGCACACATATTAACGGATTGAGCGCGGGAGATGTTGAGTACGTGAAGGAAACTTCGGTGCAAGCATCTCTTACTCTGAGCTACTCTTCGCAGCTTGCTCCAACCCGCTGGATATTTATTGCCGATGCGATCGAAGCTGGCGGGTAATTGGTTTATACTCTCGGCAGCTTCGAGCCTAGGACAAAGATCATGGGATGCAGAGAGTGACTTCTTCACTCGAGTAATTTGTTCCAGCTCGCTTGATCGAGCGACGTAGAAACGAAATAAGCACAAGCCTGCAAGCTGTCCCAACCGAAGACAACTATTTCGTCAACCGCAAGGGAGATCTCCCAATAATAACTGAAGATGCCCTCAGCATCAGATTTGATTAGAATGGAGCTCTGATTAGGTAAGATAATTCAAGTACTCAAAGAGCAATTTCCCAATTCGCTAATCGTATGAGAGATGCCATGCGCCTTTCTCCCCAGTAACAAAAGTTGTGTGAGCGATGACAGTGGTTTTGCCATCGATGTGTGATTAGCTTAAGGCAAAGGGCGATTTATCTCTCGCGATCTTGTTTACGGTGCGGAAAATTTTTACTCCATCTTCTGATCATGGGTTGGACGAACACGAAACTTCAGTTCAAGCTGCTGATGGATTCATACTAAGATTGTTGTTGTCGCAGAATCATCAATCTCTATTTTTTTGTTTTGTTTAAGATAGTTTGACCGCATTACAATTGTGTTATAAATAGGGAGACACCGAAGAAGAACTTTGCTCACCTTGAGCAATTGAGGGGGCCTTTAGGGACCCTCACAATTTTGATGGACATGAGGGGGAGCTCATCTTTCTTGCGAGTATCAGTGCAGGTCAGCGAGCTACGTCGGGTATTTCAAACTAGAAACAGCCCTGTTGTTGCACTAGACGGAATAAGTTTTGAGGTGGAGGAAGGTGAGATTTTTGGTGTTCTCGGTCCAAATGGTGCAGGAAAGACTACAACCATTAGAATCTTGTCAACTCTCCTCTTGCCCACAAGTGGGTGGGCAAAGGTTATGGGATTCGATGTCTCGATTGAGCCCGAAAAGGTTCGACACGTCATAAACATGGCTAGCGGAGCAGAAAAGGCAGGTTATGACTTTATCAGTGCGCGCATGAATCTATGGTTTTTCTCACAGCTTTACGGCATACCTTCAGATGTGGCTAACAAGAGAATCGATGAACTATCTGAGTTGCTAGGCCTAACAAAGCATCTTCACCAAAAGTTCTATGCTCTTTCGACCGGATATCGTGAGAGAGCGACAATCGCTAGGGCATTCATAAACGACCCGAAGGTCGTGTTTCTTGATGAACCTACTATTGGGCTCGATGTAATGACAGCCTTGAGGATAAGGGACTTTCTCAAAATTCAGGCAAGGGAGAACGGCAGAACGATCATGCTCGCAACTCACAACATGGCTGAGGCCGAGTCGATATGCGACAGAATAGCAATAATCGACAGGGGGAAGATAATCGCGATAGGAAGCCCTGATTCTCTCAAGCGTTCGCTGGGCGCTCCTGCTCAGATTCTAGAGGTTCAGCCAATTCCTCAGAATCTCGACTTTTTGGCCTCTGTTCAGGGAGTGAGGGGGTATACTTCGAGCGTGGATAGTGAAAGGGGCCTGACGACTATCCAAGTGGTTGTTGATGATGATCTAGCTGCTGGGCGAGCAGTCGATTCGCTGAAGAAGGCTGGATACAAGATTCTCTCTACTTGGAGAAGAGCAGCCACTATTGAGGAAGTATTTGTTTCGCTCGTAGGAAAGGGATTTGCGGAAAGAGAGAGGTCAGGAGAGAACGAATGAAATTCGAGTTAAGACCCTGGATCAGAACTATGAAGGCAAGAGCTCTTGTGAGAATTCTCAGCCAGTTCGGCGAGCCTTTGTGGATAGTTGTGAATGTAGGCTTTCCAATCTTCTCCTCTGTGGCACTTGCTCTGTTGTACGAAAGCGCTGGACTTTCAGGGTACACTGGATTTGCAATTCTGGGAGGTATTATGATTTCGTTCTGGGGGAATGTTTTGTGGTCGATGGCGAGCCAATTCAACTGGGACAAGCAGGAAGGCCTATTCGAAATTTACCTTACCTCGCCCTGCTCGATTACTGCCATTTTGATTGGGATGTCAGTCGGCGGAATCGTGGGCACTGCCCCCTCGGCTGTAATGGTGGCTATCGTGGGCTGGCTATTCTTTCATCCTGCTGTTTTAGCTTCTTCTTGGGTTGCTGTTGTTTTGACTTTCAGCCTTACTCTTGCGTCGCTTTACTGCATGGGGATGCTTCTATCTTCTCTTTACCTTGCATACGGCAGGGCCGCCGAGTCTCTCAACAACGCTCTCCAGGAACCAGTATCCATGCTCTCGGGCGTTTACTTTCCGTCGATTGGGCAGCTCTCTCCCTTCCCATTCGGTATTCAAGTGGCTGCGTCTCTGATCCCTCTCACATTGGGAATGGATGCTCTTCGAAGAACATTGTTCTTTTCTCAAGGAGTTTCATCGGTTTCGATCGAACTTATCGCCCTTGCCGTCATGGCAATCATGCTACTTGTAGCATCTTCCGTAGCCCTCAAGGCGCTTGAAAACAAGGGAAGAAGGGAAGGTACGATATCGGTTAGGATAAGATAAAGGGGGAAATAGAGCGGGGGGTTGAGTCCTGTTCAGTATTTGCGATCAGTGGGGGCAGTTGTCTGGCTGGGAATCTATCATGATATTGCATGGACGTCCCCCGTTGCCGGAATAATCTTGCTGAGCGTAGCGCCGACAGCATCGGCTATGACCACCTCAATCATCTACTGGCTGGGTGCATCCCACGCAGGGAGCTTCGAATCAAGCAAGCTCGCATATGTCTTGGTGGGAGCGGTTCTCTATGCGCATATTGCAGCTTATGCGTATGCGCCTACACTTGCCATAGCCGAAGGTAAGAACCTCTCAATTTTTCAGCATGTTTACATTTCACCTAAATCCTCGGAGCTTTACCTTGCCGGAAGAACGATTGCCTCGTTCCTCATATCCTTCGGAACCTCAATGATTGCGTTGATTCTCGCTGACCTTGTACTGAGTCACTTGCTTCACACGACGATTCCCTTGATAGAAACTCCTGAATCGGTATTGCTTCTCATAGCAGCTCTTTTCCTGAACGTGCCTGCTGCTCTCGGCCTCGGATACCTCTTGGGTTCTTACTCTCTCTTTGCGAGCAAATTTGAGTGGGCTCTCCCAAGTTACGTTGCGGGGATATTGATGGTTTTTTCCGGTGCCTTGTTTCCTCCCTCGATTCTTCCTTGGCCGCTTTCCGCTTTTGGGAATGGTTTGCCCTTCACTCAATTCATTTCAGCTGCAAGAGACGCAATCATTTTCGGATCGATTTCATCATACATTACTGCGCTCGAATATTCGTTCGTCGAGGGCGTCTTTTTGCTGGGAGCTAGCCTATTGATATATCGGGCTTCGGCTAAGAAGGCCCGAAGTGAGGGAGTAATCGATAGACGTCTAGCTTAGCAACCCTTCTCTGAAGTAAGGCAAAGGGACGGAGAGAGAGGGTTTCTCCAAATTCAAACCTCCCAATCTCTCAATGCATGATTCTCGGCTTGCGAGTCTCCTATCTACTAAGTAGTAAATTATTAGGGCAGAAAGATTAACGATGCTTCCCTGTCATTCATCCGTTATCAAATCAAGACATAAGAAGAGGTAGCGGACCTTCTCAATGGCGTCATGCTTAAACGTCTTCGATTCGTATGGGAAAGAGCGCCTCCAGAGAAGACTTATCATAGAATTTGGTTATGTGGGAGCAAGATCTTCTAGCCCCGATTCTCCTTATCTTTCCTTTCTTGAAGTGACAAACCACACTTGTTTTTCGGGAAGTTATTGTTTTTGTATTGCGAGTTGGCTACCTAGAGAAGAATCAGATGTTTTTCATGAGCTTACACACAAGAACGCAAACGAGCTTTGAAAAAACTATTCTTATGTGAAACAAAATCAAGGTGGACTGCCGAGTGACAATTTGCCAAATAACAAGATGTATCTGTTGAGCATGCTCTAGTCTTCGCTATCAAATAGAATTGGTTTGACAGTTACTTTCCGATGTTTCGGCTATGGTAGCGTCCACTTAACGGATAGCATCAATTTCTTTGCTGTAAGATACACACAAACTTCTGTTCAAAATGGTATTTTGTGACCTGCGATCCCGCCTAAGTAGCCGCTACCTTCGGCTATTGAAGTAATATTTAAATAGCAACTATTGATTCGTGTAATTTATGAAAGCTTACATCAAAACTGTTTGTGTACCGATTCTTTTGTTTCTTTTTTTTTGTTCGATTCCCCTCTTTGGCTAGTTACAATCCTAATTACATCTCTTGTCCATCCGGCAATGAAACATACAGTGGTTATGTTTACAATGAAGAAGGCCAGCCGCTTCAAGGAGTGGTGGTATACCTAGTAACTCCATTTGGTTTTGTGCCATCGAGTGCCGGATCAACAACTACGAATGCGAGTGGATATTGGACTCTCACATTTGATCATCAATGTCCTCATAATGCATCTTTTTATTGGCAATCTTTGAGCAATGGTCCCCTTTTAATGAAAGCTGACCCAATCGGACTTTCTACAACTTACACTGTTACTGTCTGGGAACAGTCAGAAGACGTCAATCTCCTCTATGAATTTCCTGACTCCAGTAACACATCTGTTTCTTATACTACCTCAACAAATATCGAGTTTAGTGCCAACGCCAAAGTGAGTGGTGGGATACAAGACGGATTTCTCGGCACAAACGCGGCTGGATATGTTGGGACTACCCTCACGATGGAAAGCGGATTTTCCCAAATAGGTTCATCACCATATTTGACATATTATCAAAAAGGAATTACCTACAAAGTAGAAGATGCTAGCGGGAACACAATAATTTATGTACAAAGTTTTGCATCATCACTTTTTTCGAGTGCGAACACTCAGGAATATCTGACCATGTCTCAAGGGATAACAGATGCCGAAAACAAAGGAGAAAATCCATACGTCACAATTGCCGGCAATCACCAGCAGTCATACCAGTATACATTTTCAACGACGACAACGCTTGATGGCCAGGTCAGCGTGACGGCGTTTGGTGTTACTTTGACTACTGAAGTTAGCACATCTTCCGGAACAACTCAAACGGTTGCTTTGACAATCACAAATAAAGCTTCTCAGAACGAATGCTACGTGGTGTATCAAGAAGGACCTGAAATCCATGCATGGTACTACTTTCAAGGAATTTGCCCTTAATTCAATCCCTTAAAGAAGGTTTCAGGCTAGATGAAGCAAGCCAGAGTAAGCTTGGCTTTGCTGATCACTGGTATGTTGATCGGCTCCTTCATAGGTTTTGGAGTATCAGTCCTCAATAATCATAGCGTAACAACGATTCCCTCCGAAACTACTTCGAGTTCTAGAACAGTTACTTCCGGAACTTCGTCCAATAGTGAAGTAACGTGCCAGCCCAATTCTACTGGTACTACGGGAGTGATTAGTACTGCCAACTACCCTTCAAATTTGTTCCAATTTGTAGTGATGTTGATGGACCAAAATGTGACACTCCCTGGTTCTGTTGTTATTGCTGACTACGACTCATTGTTCTCACCATCTTTCTTCAATGAGCAATCTTCTCTTGATTTTGATTTTCAATTTGTAAAAAATCAGTATTTCAAACCGGAAATGTACGGAGGTCAGTTCAATAATTCCCTTTCTTGGCTCACGTACCCAACTCACATATTGATGGGAACCGAGGGTGGATTACTTTTTGTGTACGCGCAGGTGTTGTACATTTACGGCTCGCCATACGGCAATAGCACGAGTAGAGGCACAAACGAGCTGACAATCTTTATGCATATGGGAAATTGGACTTACGGCTTTGGCGAGGTAAACAACATGCTACCTGGTCCTCTTAACTCATCTTATGCTCTGGAATATGGAAACGTCGTGCAAACTCCAGAGGGATTCTATGTCTATGCCTTTCAGAGTTGGTACACTCGGAATCAAACATATTACGTGGGACCAGCCACAGTGTACTACAGCGCAGGGAATGGAACCTACGATTCTCTCACCAGTTACAATAACACAGGCTTCTACTGGGGCGGATCAGTAATTTTGGGGTCGTATAGAGAGCCTCTTATGACTAGATACTTGTATGTCATTAACATGACTCGCTTGCCGCAAGTGACCGAAGGTTGCCGCAAAATTGAAATGATGTTTTCGTTATACTCAATCCTTCCATTTGGATTGAATACTGGAGGTTCGTTCTTTGATTTCTATCCGCTCATAGACAACTATCCAAGCCATAGCCTATATGGACCATTCAACTATAGTAAGTACCTAGAATTTTACCTGAGATCGTAAACAAATAGCCTGAGCTGCCTTCTGACTCACAGATGCCATATTTCGGGTAGCGCTCAGCACCGTTTTTTAACAACTGGAGTTTTACTCTGTCAAACCAAAGATCCAGGCTTAGTCGTATGGTTCTGTTGGAAAAAAAAGCATGTTCGTTCCTTTGATACTTCTTCCTCACCACACTGACATTCCAATAAGCTTATTTTTACTAACTCCGCAGCTTAGCCCTTTTTCTCTTAAGCGAAAAATCTTCTTTGACCAGAGAGCAGTTCAAGCACCAGGCAAGATACCTAATAGGTCTCATGAGATCCGAATTCGAGAACAATGAACACAATAACTGAAAGTTTCTTGAAAGAGAAGTTCATCGGTGAATGGCTTTTCTGAATTTAGTCCCGTGCGAGATGGAGAAAGACCGATTAGTTTCAAAAGTGGTACCTTCGACTGTCTACTTATTGAGACAAAGCAGTTTTCTCCGTAGAGTTATACATGTGTAACTATGCATGGAAAGTCCAGGTTGAAGAGATAGGACAACTCATACTGTATTATTTTTCGAAAGAAGATTGTAGTGAAGAAGAGGCTGCATCAGGAGGAGTTAGTTGGGACGTTCATCAGAAAGGCAGGAGATGTTCGACATCTCTTCTGGAAATGTCCAATTTTTTGGAGGACCTAGAGTCAGTAAAGGAAGAAGTGAGAAGGGATTGCGAACACATGCCACTTCGATTTTTTCTATGATAGCTTCGCAAGTCATGGTTTTCACAAGCGGTCGCATAGGTACGTAGGTTATTTCAAAAAAAAGGCAATGGTGTCCTAGCAAAGCCAATCTACTTGAGGTGTTTTGCATATCACTAGAGCGACACGGCCTCTGCTTTGAGAACGGAATCTTGGAAACATAATCAAGGTAACTTATTGGTTTTGGGTTGGGAGACTTTGCAGACGCCGGGAAAATGCGACTAAAGTTGAGGAGCAGAGGGCGCGACGTGTCATAAGCTCAAGCTCTTGGGTACACTCTGTCTAGGAAACTGGGAATCAAGTTTCTCACGGCGAAGGAGCATTCAGAGGCCTATGCGATGCGTAGTCTTTGGAGTAATCTCGCACTTTCGAGCGGTTTCCCGATTAGTTTTCTTGTGAAGTCTCGATGAGAGATTAATGGAATATTGCCGAAATGAGCGGGAAGGGCAGAAGTTGCCGCAAGAGGACAGTGTAGGCGACCCATAATAGCTCACAAATGCGGTACCTCAAAGATGGGAGAAAATGATTTGGCCCCAGAGGATGGCGGTCCCGATGGGATTTGCGTCCTTTATCGGTCTTTAATTCGGATTCCGTGGTCTATTTTGAGCGAAACGTATGAAAGAATGATGCCATGACCACTTAAAGCAAAGTTTAAGGCCCTTTCCCGGCATCAGATTTTCTTTGAAATCAATTGAGTAATCCTTCTTCCACGATGGTAGCTAGCGGAACGGCTCGGAGAAACTCCAAGGCCCATATAATTCCTGAGGTAGCTCGGTTGACTTTGAAAAACCCGAAAGTCTTCTCCTCAACTGTTCTTTTTGGAGGGGAAAAAGAGGAAAAATGCCTATGTATTTTTCCATCCGCAGAAAAGAATTGATCCAAAAACAAAATGCCTCGAATGCGCATGTTATTAACACTCGGCCTTGTATCGTTGCTGATACTTTCCTCTTCATTCGCCGTCTTTGCGAATAGCTACGCGGGAGCTTCTCAGCTATCCAAGACAAAGAAATTACATAATGGCGACTGATGGCAATACATCGGGGTAGGAACTTTTCCTGCGGGTGCTGTTACAGATGCCAAAAATGGTTTATGTCTATGTTGCAAACTCCGGCTCTGGGACCATATCTGTGATAAATCCCCACTTGAATAAGGTAATCGAAACCATCAGTTTGACTAACGTCGGGGCCTGTTACGGTGAGTGCAATCCGTATTATCTCGCATACGACCCCTCGAACTACGAGATTTATGTCCAAGCCTTTTCAGCTTATAGTTCCGACACAGTACTCTTGGTGATCAACACCACCACAAATTCTTTGAACGCATCTCTGATCTTGGCATATAACTCGGCCATTGCCCCGCTGCGCCAAGGGATCGCATATGATCCTGCAAATCAAGAAGTCTACGTTTTCGTACAAGGTTCTTGCAGTTTCGGCATGGACGGAAGAGTGGACGTAGTCGACACGGTTACAAATACCATTGTGGATATTACGAACGTGGGTACCTGCGCCGACGTCGACGCGCCAGTGGCCTACGACCCCGCAAACCAACAAGTCTATGTGGGGAGTGGTTACTTCGCTTCAATTGCTCCCGGTAACGTATCTGCGATCAGCAGCTCGACCAACAGAGTGGTGAGCGTGATGAGCCTAGGGAACGATGGGAATGACACCAATGGCTTGGCGTATGACCCTTTGAGTCAGGAAATGTATGTAACCAGCGTTGCCAGTTTTGCTCCGTCCTACTCCGCGCAAGGCTTTTTGTGTCAAATTGACAGCACCAATAGTATATTGGGGTGCCAATATCTCAACCCCTTTGGGGTGAATTATCCAGGCGGAGTCGCGTTCGATCCGGCGGACGGCGCAATGTACGTGGGCAATTTCACTGTTAACTATCCCAATGGAAACCCCGGCCCAGTTTTGGTTTTTGGCGCGATTTACGCCAATTACATAAGTTCCATCACCGCTTTTGGAGCAGTCACCTCCTTTGCATATTCCAGCGCTAACGGAGGAGAGCTGTTTGTGCCTAATCAGCTCAGCAGCACCGTAACTGAATTGGGCGCGAAGAGCTACGTTCCGTTTTCTCCGGGCGAAGTATTTCTCGGTTTAGGCAGTCTGAGCTTTGTTACCTACGATCCCTTGCATAAGCTGCTCTATGCATCCCAAGAGTTCGCGTCTTACGTATTTGCATACAATCCCGATACAGATTCCTTGGTGCATACGTACTCGGGCTTTAATGGAGCCTTGGGTCTGGCCTATTCCCCCCAACTGCAGACTCTCATGGTTGCAAATGATTTTAACGGCACGGTATCGCTAGTCAATACTACGTCGGGGGCATACATGGGATCTCTGCCTACCGGCCGTGGACCTTTTGACGTGGTCTATGACCCAATCGACCAATTCTTCTATGTCTCTAATAATCCCTCGGGGAACGTCAGCCTGATCCAATACAATTACACTGATAGGATCTGGATTACTGAATCATTGAACAGAATCTTCGGAATTTCACCCAACGGCTTCAATTATCCAACAGGGATTGCTGTTTACGACAATGTCACAGAGGGAATCTCAAGAGTGTATGTCGCGAACAGTGGAAACGGAACCATAAGCGACTTGAACTTCAACAACGGACAAGTGACAGATATTCCTGTGGGCAATTTACCGTGGCTCCTGACGGCCGTAAACAACCACGTCTATGTTCCGGACGATCTTAGCGGACAAATAAGCGTGATCAACATTCCCACCGATTCCGTTGTGAAAACCATAAACGGCGTTCCCGAAGCCTACCAAGCGGTCTACGATCCACAGGATGGCGATGTGTTTGTGAGCGAGTTCTATAAGTCAGGTAACGTCGTGGCTATAGACGGTGGAGGAAATATCGTTGCGCAAATAACTGGCGCGCAATTCGGCAACTTCTATCAAAACCCGAACTTCATGACTTATGACACTGCTGATGGCCAAATGTATGTAATCGCTGTGAATCTCTTCGGGATTCACAGCTAGGAATGCGGGAACACTGTTGTTGGAGGCTTTTTTTGCCGTCCCGCCCTTTCCTATTTCAAATCCACTCTTTGAACAAGTATCTATTTCCAAAACGCTCTGCTCCGCTTAGATAAGGATGCTTTTTTGATAGCTTTAATGAATGATTGATACATTGTCTGATGGTGTCGCGAGAAAACGTTGATCCAGTTGTTGATGTGAATGAATTTACTACATTTCTCACCATGATTCCTGCATGGAAATAGATCATCGAACGATTCAGTCCTGTCTTTTTTTTGAGTCTCTGTACAGCTCTTTCCATGACTTCCCCCATAGCCAAGAACCATGAAGGTAGGATATGATGCTTTAGATAGATTCATCGATTCGCATGCCAGAGAGTACACCTATCTGCGCCGTCAGTCCACACCGGATGACGACCATACATACTTCTTTGTAAGATCGCGAAGAAACAGCTCCACAGATATTGAATTGGCTGTCCATGCGAAATGTAAACCTAGTATTCTATCTTCGAAAGGTTCGTATGCAATGAAGAGGAACGCAGACATTCCAGCTATTGTGATTGCTGTTTCGTCAACTGCGAATATTTTGACACGCTGTCTTCCTAACCTGAACAATCGATGAAAGCTTTTGTCTGATCCAATATCTTGGTACCAATTCCATATCACCTTGTGCGTCCTCTTTACGAATGGCGCGATAGCTCTTGTGCATGTTCGAAAGGACAATCCTTCTAAGACCAGATATAGAGCAAAGTACACTATCTCTTGCGGTGTTCGTTCTCTTTCCATGTATGATCACAAATAGGAAGGAGAGCGGCCACTCGGCCGTAGGCCGAGTGGCCGGAAATGCGCTTAATTAAACCGAGCAGAAAATTAAGGGTAATTTCTTTGTAAAGAAGCCGTCCTCTCTTGGAGAAGAAAGGAGAAGAAGAAGGAAAAGAAGGAACAGATGCAGTAGAGTAGTAGGTAGAATTGTTAGGTTTAGCTTCTCCTATCTATCTAGCTTCTTTCTCTTCAGCTGCTCTATACAGAGCCGTTCTCTCTATTTCCATTTTTTGGTGCGATCCGCTCTTTAAATACGCATTATATACTCGGCTAATCTGGGGCTCTATCTAAGGCTACTCTGTTGTACTGAAAACGGTACTGACGACAGCCTTTTCCTTCTTAATTGTTGATAGATTCAGCTTCCTGTAGAATAGAGAGCAAGCTCTTACCCCTTTTCAGTTAAAGCATAGAGCTTCTTGAGTGTCCTTCTTCCTCCTCCTGCTGCTGCCGCTTCTGTTTCTTCTTGCTGTTGTTGTCGTTCTAGAGTGAAAATTTTTCCTTCGTTCTGATGAGAGCCGGGCTCTGCTATCTTTTCTTGTTCTTCTTCTTCTTCGTCTTCTTCTGTAGTAGTGCTGGTCATCAAAGTTTCTTCTTTTCCTTCTTCTTCTTCCTCCTCCTCCAAGATTGTTTGTTCATTGGTTCTTCGGAATCAAGTCCTATATTTGAATCTAGATAATAGCGGGCCCGGTGGGATTTGAACCCACGACCCCCGGCTCCGAAGGCAAACACGAGAACGCGAATATTTTTTCTTTCTTTCTTCCCATTCTCTCGATGCCCTAATTTGTGCTTGTCGCCGCTCTCTCAACGACTCGACAAGCTGCACGCGCGGGAGCTCAGCAGTGAAAAGGAAGTGGAGTGCTTCTTTTCTTTCTTTCTTTCTTTTTTCGAAACGCACCATGCTAGGCTACGGGCCCAACAAACTGCTTCAAATTGCACTTTGGCCTAGTCTTTTAATTTTTGGGGGGTAGGGAGGTCTTAGAATCCCCTTTTCGCAGATGATTGCGCTGACAAGCTGAGGAGGGGTTACATCAAAGGCAGGATTGAACACTGAAACCCCAGTTGGCGCAATCCTTCTTCCACCTATCGTTATCACCTCGGAATCAGATCTTTCTTCAATCTCTACATCCTTGAATCTCCTCTTGAAATCAAAGCTCGAAATCGGAGCTGCGACGTAAAAGGGAACTCTATGCTTCTTAGCAATAGTCGCTATTTGGTATGTCCCTATCTTGTTGAATACATATCCGTCCCTAGTTATCCTGTCTGCGCCTACGATCACTGCGTCCACAAGGCCTCTTTGCATGACGCTACCTACCGCCGTGTCAGGTACGAGAGTAACGTCGAATCCGTCTTTTGAAAGCTCAAAAGCCGTGAGTCTTGAACCTTGCAGAACCGGTCTTGACTCTGTTGCGAAAACCTTGACTGATTTTCCTTTGAGCTTTGAGGAGCGAATTACACCGAGAGCAGTCCCGTAACCAACAGTTGCTAGTGCACCCGCGCTCTGCTGGATCTAGGATTACCTAGACTCCATTTGCAGTGCGTAAGAACACTAGCTCTTTTGGGAATAAGGCTCTGCCCCAGCTCTGAAAGCTCTATGTTTGCCCTTACATCCATGTCAGCAAGAGTTTTTGCAAAATCCACAAGACTAGCTTTGAAGTCTTTTGAGCTCAGGTCTTCTGGAAGCTTGGTTTTGATGAACTCGAGTATTTTGTCTATCCCCCAGGAGAGGTTGATCGCGGTCGGTCTTGCGCTCCGTAGTTCTTGCGCATCCTTCTGAATGTCTTTCAAAAGCTGCTCTTTTGTCTTGGCTCGCGAGCTCTTTGCCGATAATGCGATGCCCATCGCTCCAGCGACACCGATTGCGGGGGCTCCTCTGATCTTCATCGTTTTGATAGCATCCACGAGCTCAGTGACACTCCTACAGTTTATGAATTCAAGCCGTTCAGGAAGCAGGGTTTGATCTATCAGTGAAATGCATCCGAGCTCATCGTTCCATCTGATAGTCCTAAGATTGAAGAAACTGATTTTTTGCTTTGAATCGAAAGCTTCTTCTTCTATTTTCGCTCACCTTGGAAGATGTTCCCCCTCCTTCCGTTTATTAAGCCCTTCATCTCGAAGTGTGAAATCGTATACGTTCGACAAGCAGCTATCACAAAGAGGAGGCACTCATTCGAAGGCCTTGAGCATCTCGGCATCATTGGAACAGGGAAACGAGGACAATAAGAAACAACAACTCGAAGAAAAACGCATCGAGGAAGGGCAGGCTTCATCATCGATTGAGGGAGCGAACAAAAAGGGCTCTCAGGAGTCGGAGATCCAGCAGGAGCAGCAACAGCAACAGCAGCAGATCCCTCGGGCTATCTTTCCAAAGAGTGCCAAGAAGAACGTCGTCCCAGAAAGAGAAGAGGATGCTAAACTCCTTGAGTCAAAGGGCTTTGGCATCAGGATGGACGATGGACATTTCGAATTAAAGGACTACGAAGTCCTCTACCTTCTCTACACGGGTAAGCTTAATCTAAGCAAGGAAAAAGCAGGAGGAAAGGAAGTTGGATTTGAGGAATTTGTTCAATTTGCTCTGAAAAGAGATCCGAATGCATGGACTAGATTTTTGATTTTCAGAGACCTTAGAAGCAGAGGATACGTGGTTCGCGAGGGCTTTGGATTTCCAATTGATTTTCGTGTCTATGAGCGAGGCGACTATGGGCAAAAAGCAGCGAAGTACATAGTCTTCGGGCTGAACGAGGGAAAGACAATGACAGTTTCGGAATTGAGAAGGTATGTGAACGAGATGTCAGTAATGGGAAAGGAAGCCGTGATATCTGTGGTAGAGCGGCGAGGCGAAGTCATCTATTACAAGGTTGCAAAATGGCGTCCGATAAAAGCAGAAGTGTGAACTGAGTCCTAGACCCGCGAATTGAGATATCAGAACAATGAAAGAGATGTGTGTCTCCCCCGCCCCCTAATATGTCCTCCCCTCTTGGAAGCAAGCGATTTGTTGTTGTTATATTATTATTCTCCTGCGAACTATAGAATGTACTTGTCATTCCTAGCGCTTTTAAACCCCAATTCCCCCTAATCCTCTTTGCAGGAACACCAAAAAGAGGAACCCTGAAATGAAGGCGGTAATCCTTGCAGGTGGTTTCGGTAAGAGACTCAAACCACTCACGAACGACAGGCCAAAACCAATGGTCGAAGTCGCAGGCATCCCGATTCTTGAATGGCAAATCAACTGGCTAAGATCCCACAATATCCGTGAGATAGTAATCTGTGTAGGGTACCTGAAGGAGACAGTCCTCAATTACATCGGCAGTGGTCAGAAATTCGGAGTTAGCGTGGGCTACTCCGTTGAAGAAGAGCCTCTTGGAACTGGAGGTGCCCTAAAAAACGCGAAATCGCTTATCAGCGGGGAGAACTTCATCGCCATGAACGGAGACATCTTAACTGACCTCGACCCCTGGAAGCTTGTGGGAGATCAAAGTAAAGACTGCGTGGGTTCGATCGCAGCCGTTGCGCTGAGGAGTCCCTTTGGAATCATAGAAATCAAGGACGGATACGCGAAGGGCTTTAGGGAAAAACCAATCCTCCGAGACTATTGGATCAACGCTGGAGTGTATTGCCTTTCGACGAAGATACTTGAAATCCTTCCAGATCAGGGAAACCTCGAGGCAACGACGCTTCCACGCCTTGCAAGCGAGGGCAAGATAAGGGTAACTAGATACGAAAACGTTCACTGGCGTTCCATCGATACCCACAAGGACATAGAAGAAGCTCAGAAGGAGTTCGAGGATCTCATACCGGGCAGGGTTCAAAACGGGAAAGTGATTGCTGAAAATTCGCTCCAGAAGTGATGACCAGTTAGTTATTTCCAACTATCAATCATTCAAAGTTTGTTAGACTGGATCCCTTCGCTAAGAGCAGCGCTCCGCTTCGAATAGTATTTACCTGAGTTTGAATGCTCTCTTTCAAGCAATTCAGCGAGCATCCGAAGCAGAGCTTCAAAGCATGGCCCGATCCAACCAGAAAAACCCTTTTTGTTCCTTGTTGCAGGGGGCAATCGGTGGAGAGATACGGCAAAGAATCATTCGAGAAGAGCGATAAGAAGATGGAGACAAAACCTAGCGAACAAAACCCGCACCAAAATTTTCTTCGTGAAACTTTAGCACTGATTCGAGCAAAAAACTCCATCATGGTGGGCTTTGCAGTTCTCGTTGGAATTGCAGTTGCCTCGCATGATCCTACCAGACTTGTTTCGAGGGTTGCGCTTCTTGGATTTTTAACTGGTTTCACAATCTCCTCATTTTCAATGATCTCAAATGACATATACGACATCGAAGTGGACAAACTGAACCAGCCGGATAGACCGCTCCCGAGTGGGCGGGTGTCGAAGAAGCAGGCCTGGGCGGTAGCATTTGCGTTCCTTGCTGTGGGGGCTTGTTGTTCGGCACTCACGGGGCTAGTAGATTTCCTGATTGCTTCGGTATTTGCCTTGATCGCGTGGGTTTACAACTGGCGAATCAAAAAGTACGGAGTTGCGGGTAACTGTCTTGTTGCCCTTTCAATAGCAATACCCTATGTTTATGGGACAGTCTCAATAGGATCCTACGGTATCAATTTGACATACTTTCTTGCATTGACTTCGTTTCTTGCAGGGGTCGGACGAGAAGTTCTGAAAGGCATTTCTGATGTCAGAGGCGATGCTCTGAGGAAAATTCGATCGGTAGCGCTGGCGCAAGGAAAGAAATTTGCAGCGAGACTCTCAAGCTTCTTCTTTCTGGTTGCTGTAATTTCGAGCTTGTTTCCACTTTTATACGCGAGAGCGATGCTGGGCCAAGGCATCTACCTGTACTCTATTTTGATAGCAATCCCAGATGCCATCTTCCTCTACCTTTCAGTGAAGGTGCCGGGTATGGTGAGAGGAGACGAAGAAAGGCAAGCCCTTCGATTCAAGGGAATAGCTCTAGTTGGAATGTTAACGGGGCTACTAGCCTATCTTGCGGCTGGCTTAGCCATTTGAGATTGTTTGTTCTGCTTACTCCACAATCAAACTGAGTTGATTAATGGATATGATGCTTTCAGAAAAGATGAGGCCTAGTAAAATCTCGAGGATGATAGGCAATGAGGAGGCTAGACTCGAAGCCGCAAAATGGTTGAAGAACTGGAGCCTAGGATCGAAACCTCTCTTGCTCACAGGGCCACCAGGGGTTGGCAAGTCAACACTGGTTTATGCCCTCGCTCAGGAATTCGGCTACTCCGTGATCGAGTACAACGCGAGCGACGTAAGAACTCGTGATGCCCTTGAGGAGAGAATCGGCCCCATGCTGAACAATCAGTCTCTCTTTTCAGATGAAGGAAGATTCCTAGTGTTCCTCGACGAAATAGATGGGCTTTCGGGTCGAGCAGACTATGCTGGAATTGACTTTGTTCTAGACTTTGTCGAGAACGTGCCTGTGCCTGTGGTTCTTGCTGCGAATGTCGAAGATGATCAGCGACTCAAGAAAATTGTTCAAAAGTCACATCACCTTAGATTTCAACCAGTTGCTGAAGATGTCCTCTACATCTATCTCAAGGAGATCTCAAGGCAAGAGGGGTTGAAAGAGGTAACGAATGATGCACTCAAGAGGATAGCGAGGACTTCAAGAGGCGACGTGCGATTTGCTCTCAACAGCCTTCAGACATTCATTGCGTCGCGAGAAGGAAATCCAGAGTCAACTGATAGACAATTCCCAACGGATCAAGAGGCGCTGGCCTCGATTTTTGAGGCCGGGACCTTCGAAGAATCAATCGAAAGAATGCGAAATCTCGATGCTCAGCCGCGTGACAAGGTAAGATACTTCTTCGACGCCATAGTCGGAGCAAAGAACCTTGACGCAAGGGCCAAGGCTGATGCTCTTTCCTTGGTTGCTGACGCTGACATCCTAATGGGCGAGATCAACAAAACACAATCGTGGAGGCTCCTTCGATATCTCGATCGTATCCTAGTAAAGAGCGCGTTCGGAAGGAGTCTTGTACCTGTTGAAGGAAGCATTCCTTGGAATCTTAGACTTTCAATCTGGAACGATGGTAGAGTAATGAAAGATCTTCTTCCAACGCTTTCCGCAAGATTTCATGTCGGAAAGAGCTCCTTTTCTTCTTTCTACCTACCTTATGTTTCACTGTACTTCAAAAGGAATGAAACAGGCTTTGAGAAGTTTGCTCGATCCAATGGCCTCGGAGATTCTGAGAAGAGGGTTATTTTGAAATTCTCAACAAGAAAATGATCACGATTTACAAGGAGAAAAGGGGCTAACACAAAAAGCGGCGATGCAAAGCTTTGACTAGAAAAATTGCCCTAAACAGTTGGTTCAAGCTTCCATGGCTGGGAGCGGATGTGTTCCAGCAACTGATGAGAGCTGGAGTGAAGCACGACAAACAGCTTGGTTTCAAGTTTACTTCAGCAACTGACAAGCAGAGGGCGATATCAATTCTCAGATCTGCTTTGAATGAGGAAGTCGAGATCGAAAGGGTTTGCTTCATCTGTGACAGCCCCATAGGCGAAGCAGATATTGAGAGCCCAACGCTGTGTGATAGGTGCATCAATGCAGATAACGCATATTCGCTGTATGTGCTAAAGTTTCAATCCTTGCTTGACAAACTAAAATGATCTCAATTACAGAGGAGAGAATAGCTCCAAAGACCTTCTTCTGCCTATAGATTAGCTCGTAACTATTCTTTTGATTCCGGAGCAAACGAAAGCCTCCCCAAGGTACCGAAGCGTTGAAAGTGGTTTGTCAGACTATCAAAATTGGCATAGAAAATGTCGACCCGGGTCTTCAAGACCATAAAGATTAGGGCTTAGTCATGCGAACAACAACAAGAAGAAGAAGAAGAAACCAATCAACAGTGGGAGATTAGGATCTCAAAGTCAAATGAAATAGATTAGTCCAAAAATCGCGAGAGAAATTTTCGCTACGTTCTTTTTTCTAGAATACGGGAGAAAAAAATTGGTATTACCGACGAGATAAGTTGAAAGCATACGATTTGCTTCCCTGTTGTAATATGAGGTAGCATGCTGAAATACTCGTAGATTCTGTTCATTAAGCAAGTGCAAGAGACGGAGATGTGTCTAGTGATTGGCTGAGGCAACCCGAGATGTAACTTTCAAAAAAGATCATGACCATGAATTCAGATACTATGGTGCAATCAATCTATATTTTCACGGAGAAGCTGTTGGAGTCGTGGATGTTTGGAGATGCAGGATCTGCAAGGTCAAAGGAACAGAGCTTAGAGCTCAAGGCCTCAGCAACCTGTCCTCGGAGGCCGGTTTTCCTGTTTTGGACGGCCCAGAGAGCCGATGGGTAGTTTTCATATGTAATGCTGAGGAGAAACCCAAATTCGACTTGCTAAATGTCCACCCTGGCGACGAAATAAACCACGAGTGTATAGAGAAAAAATCTAGGATAATGGTTTCAAGGAACTACGACATGGAAGACAAGAGCGACAAGTATCACAGGATAGAATGCATTGATGGGTACATCAACTCCGAGATTGATCTTCAGATTCCAAAGAGAATGGAGAGAACCTAACTCAAACGAGATTTTGGAAGAGCTGAATTCAGTAAGAAGGGGTAGAGATCTCTCCTGAAATCTTGAACTCCCGTTTCTCTGCGAAGCAGATATAGAAATTAGACTTTTGGTTCCGGAACCGGAAGCCCATAGTAATTCTTCTTGTACTTGCTAATGTCTGTTATGACAAAGTGGCAAACTTCACATTCCCAGACAGTTCCTTCATTTGTTCTCCGCAGGATGAATGGTCGGATTCTGTTGCATTTTTCGCAGTAATTGTTCATGTCATAGCGCCCTCAAGAAATTTGAATTTCCTTGACTCGAAACTCCCCTTCTTCTTCGTCGTCGTTTCCATTCATAAATTTGGAATTCTTTTTGAGATGAACATCAGTCAAAGAAGGGAAATCTTAGTTGAAAGAGAAACTCTGAACCTTGTCACTCACTTCGATAGGGCCAGCTTTGCTTTTGGGATCTCTTTTGTTTTCTCCCAATCGGCCAGGAATCTATCAAGGCCGATGTTAGTCAGTGGATGTGAGATCATTTTTGCAAGAACGTCTGGAGGCATTGTTACGACATGCGCACCAATCTTTGCAGCGTCAACGACATGAAGTGGATGCCTCACGCTAGCCACCAGCACTTCTGTCTTGTAGTCGTAGTTTTTGAAAATCTGAACTGTGTCACGTATTACATCCATTCCCACGTGCCCGATGTCGTCTAGCCTACCGATGAAGGGGCTAACATAGCTTGCACCGGCCTTTGCGGCAAGAAGTGCTTGATTTGCAGAGAACACGAGAGTGACGTTGGTCCTTATTTCCTCTGAGCTCAATTGCTTGACAGCTCTGAGTCCCTCTGGCGTGAGAGGAACCTTGACGACAACATTCTTGCCAAACTTTGAGAGGCGCCTTGCCTCTGAAATCATTCCTTCAAACTCTGTGCTTATGACCTCAAGACTCACAGGACCTCTTACAGTTCTTACAATCTCACCCATGATGGCCTCTGGGTCTCCTCCCTCCTTTGCCAGTAGCGAAGGGTTAGTTGTGATTCCATCCACAATACCCATTGCGTTGTATTTCCTTATGGATTCCAGATTCGCCGTATCGAGGAATATCTTCAATTTCGCAGTCGTCCACCGACCAATCCATTTATTGCAGATTTCTTTCTATGCGGGATGGGACGTTCTTACATTTAAGACTGCGTTTGCTATATTTCTTGCTGTGAGTCCATACTTCTCCATAAGCTCTTGGTGCTCCCCTGATTCCCCGAATGTGTCTTGAGTGCCCACACGAAAGATCGGAGTTGGTCTCTTCTCAGAGAGGACCTCAGAAATCGCGCCACCAAGGCCGCCCAGAATATTATGTTCTTCTGCTGTTACAATGTATCCAGTTTTTTGAGCACGCTTCAACACCATATCAGAGTCGAGAGGCTTTATGGAGGACATATCGACGACTCCAACGGATAGATTGTGCTCGGATTTCAGCAGCTTAGATGCCCTAAGAGCTTCGTAGACGAGAAGCCCGCATGCAAATATTGTTGCATCTTCCCCCTCCGAAAGCTCGACAGACCTTCCAAGCCTTATGGACTCTGCCAAACCTTCATCGTAGATGGTAGGGCAATTTGGCCTAGCGATTCTCATATAGAATGTGCCTTGATGATTTGCAATGATCTCAGTAAGCTTGGAAGTCGAGGGAGCATCGGCTGGAACTACTACCCGCATATTAGGGATAACGCGCATCGTGGCTATGTCCTCTAGTTCTTGATGAGAAGCTCCATCCGGCCCGACGCTCAAGCCGGCGTGTGATGCAACGATTTTCACGTCGAGATTTGGGTAAGCTATCGCGTTTCTTATCTGATCAACGCATTTCCCCGGTGCGAAAACTGCGTAAGTACTTGCAAATGCAACCTTGCCTGCAAGCGCAAGGCCAGCCGCCACGGAAACCAAGTTCTGCTCAGCAATACCAACGTTAAAGAAGCGTTCAGGAAATTTCGCCCCGAATATTGAGGTTTTGATCGAAGCTGTAGTATCCGCACCTACCACAACAATTTTTTCATTTTTTTCTCCTAGTCGGGCTAGAGCCTCGCCGTAAGCATCCCTCATTGAAAGCAAGGTAGACTTGGCCATCAAATGAATGAAATCCACCACCCAAACAGAACTAATAGCCTGTCAGCGTTCTATTGTCATTAGTTGTTATAGAGTGATGCAATTTTCTTCAGATCTTCAAAAGCCTTCTTTTGATCAAGCTGTCCAAATATGGAATTGCCAGCAACAAGAACAGTCGCCCCCCTTTCGCAGACGCTCCTCGAGTTCGAAAGATCGATTCCACCATCGACTTCTATCTCTGTTCCCCTTGACCTGAAGCTGCGCTTTGCTTCGTCGATTTTGTAAAGCACCTCAGGCATAAATTTCTGTCCGGAAAATCCAGGGTTAACAGTCATTATTGTGACAAGCGACACATCTATTTCAGAAAGCTGCAAACAACTCAACTCGGTTGATGGCTTGAAAGCAACTCCAAGCTTTTTGTCATTCTTTGAGATAAGTCTCTCTATTGTTCTTAGCGACTCTTCCGTGACAGTCTCGACGTGAACGGTGATGTAATCTCCGCCCGCTTCTGCAAACGTCTCGACGAATCTTTCAGGCCTATTGATCATCAGGTGACAGTCGAGAGGAATTTTGACCGCGTTCCTGATAGCCTTCACAGCTCCGGGGCCAAAAGTGAGATTCGGAGCAAATTCTCCATCCATGATGTCGATGTGAATCCAGTCCGCTCCAAAGGATTCAACCTTTCTCGCCTCAGCTGCAAGATTACCGTGATCCCCCGCCAGAATCGAAGGAGCAATCTTTACCAACGCTCAGCTTGTCCCCCCTTATATCTCTGCAGTTTGTGGGTGCTTTCTATTCCAGATCTTTGATGATGGTCTCGACTGTCTTCTTGTCTGGAACCTTGCCGTGGTACTCGGGAGACCACTCCATGAACTCTACTCCTTTTCCCTTCGTTGTGTGAGCGATAATGACTGTTGGCCTGTTTCGCGATTCTTTAGAGCGGGCAAAGGCACTCAGAATCTGTTCAAAGTCATAGCCGTCGACTTCGATCACGTTCCAATTGAAGGCTTTCCACTTGGAGCTGAGAGGCTCTATGGGCATTATCTGCTCGGTGAGGCCATCCTGCTGAATTCCATTCCTGTCCACAATGCCAGTCAAGTTATCAAGCCTATACTTCGAGGCACACATCGCTGCTTCCCATATCTGCCCCTCCTGCATCTCTCCATCTCCCATCATCACGTAGACCCGATAGTTCTTTCTGTCAATTTTGGCAGCAAGCGCCTCACCTACCCCTACGGAAAGGCCTATTCCCTCAGACCCAGCGCACATTTCAACTCCCGGCGTCTTTCTCGAGTCAGGGTGACCTTGAAGCATGCTGTTGATCTTTCTTAGAGTCTTCAGTTGTTCTATGGGAAAATAACCAAGCTGTGCAAGCACTGCGTATAGCAAAGGGGCAGCATGCCCCTTTGAAAGGATGAACCTGTCCCTGTCAGGCCAAGAAGGATTCTTTGGATCGTGGTTCATTACCGAATAATAAAGAGCAACAACGAGCTCGACGGCTGAAAGCGATCCTCCAGGATGCCCCGATTTGGCCTCTGCTAGAGACTCGAGTATAAGCTTCCTCGTATTCCTCGAAATCTCTTTGAGTTCCTCGATTGAAGGTTTTGTTTCCGATATTGCCAACTAGAACACCCACTACGAAGGGAAAAAAGAAGGAAGTTGCCCCCTCTCCCCCACTTCCTCTACTTCTTCTTATTCCCCTTTTTCCTACTTGGAGCTTTCAGATCCTTTGATTTCAGTCTTTGGCTTGACAGCTGAAATAAAGGAAGGAATGAAATGAGAACTCATCGCCTGACAGGAACCTGGACCACATGGCTCAGTATTTTTTGGACTTGGCTCAAGTTTCGTACGATTTCTTCAGCCTTCACCACGACTGTTCCTGCTCTTTCTCCCCTCACCGCGGCTGCAACATTGCTGAGTGCGGCAGCCTCGAAAGAATTCGCTCCAGAAGCAAGCGAAAGAGCAATTACGGATGTCATCGCGTCCCTTAGCCCGACGGATCGGGCAAATTCATTCGTAGAAAGTAGTGGAGGTATCGTGCTCATATGGTTCTGCTCGAAGACTGTGATACCCCGCTCTCCTCTGGTTAGAATGATCGACTTGCAATCTAGCCTCGTGGTAAGGTTGGTTGCAATGTTTCTTAGGCCGGTTTCATTCAAAACAGAGATTCCTGTTGCAATACTTGCCTCTCTCTCGTTTGATTTGATGTAATCGACGCCTCTAAGATCCATGTAGTGCCTGACCTTGGGCTGAGCTATGATCTTCTTCCCTGCGGCCTTTGCCTTTGTAACGATAAAATCTATGAAGTATGGCGTAATCGTCCCTTTGTCATAATCTGCTATAGCCACAATATCACTGACGCTAACAAGCGATTCAAAAGATTCCGAAAGCATGTTGCTAAGCTCTTGCGAAATGTCCGAGCGGACCTCTCTGTCTACCCGGAGCACTTGAAAGCCGTTCACTATGTATCTTGTTTTGAGAGTCGTTGGCCTATCGTAGATCTTGATCCCACTTACGTCCGCCCCGATCTCGGTTAGCGTTTTGAGTATCCATTCTCCCTGCGAGTCCTGGCCTACGAATCCCAGAACGGATGCCTTTCCACCAAGGGCAATGATGTTATTGGCCAGATTTCCAGCACCACCAAGGCTAAATTTCTCGCCTTGGAAATCTCCAACGGGCACAGGAGCCTCTCTGGAGAGCTTTCTTGCGGTTATCGACACATATCGATCAACCATTAGATCCCCGACTACGAGTACAGATTTCCCAGGATAGCGATAGACAATGTCCTCGAGCCTATCCTTCTCGAGTAAGGCCAATTCTGATGCTACACACTCTTCTCACATTTTATTCAATTTAAAGTTGGCTTTGCTATCACACCAAGAGAAAGGAGCAGAGACCTTGTTGTGATCCCAGTCAGCACTCTATCTGTTCTTGACCAACTTTTTCCCAAATGCACAACCAGAAATTGAGGATTTGTCAGCGAGGTATTCGTTTTTGGTCAGTATCGTCGCGAGTTCTTCATCTTCCCAGAGGAGCTATTTTTTCAAGTCTGGGATCAGTCTGGGACGGCGATTCACTTCATCCCGTTCTTATAAAGGCCTTCGAACAGCAATTTTAGCCTTTATGCGGTTTTCCCTCTCTTTTCCCCAAACCCTTTGAGTTTCCTTATGGAACCTGTGATGTAAAGAGCCCTTGGACGTAAACGCTCCGCACATTTTATCGAAACTTTGACGACATATCCATTCTTGCTCCTAAAGAGGATCTTTCCTCCTTCTGCCAGTGCAGGAGAAGGGTCCTTGAGCAGAACATATCTTTTCTTTCTCTTCATTCTCTCAACAACAGCTCGCTGTAAGCTCTCAGAATCGATTCTCTATCGCGGCGATTTGCTGGTTTGAGCTTCACGTGTATTGGTTCATTGTCAGATAAACTCAGACCCATTTCAAGGCTTTGCCTATCGAATCGAAGATAGAGAGCGTCGTGCTCATCAACCGATTTTGACAGTTCCGCGGCTGCTTTCTTTCTGCTAGAGTAATCCATCCTTTCGAAAATGTTTCTTGAAATCTCATTTGCCTTCTTTCCCGTGAGGTGAGCCCTGACCGAAAAAACTTCATTTCCAAAGTGGCCACTGAGCTTTTGAATTTCGAGCTCTTCCCTTGAAATGCCAAGTTGGGCGCAAACAGCATCGCAGAGCCAAGAAGCATCTTCAGTAGCATGAACAAAAAAAGAAACCTGTATTGAAGAAAATGATATTTCCAAGTGATCAAAGATCTCCTCTTTCTCTTTCTTTACTTTTGAAAACACCTAATTGCTTTACAAAAGTAGATATTTGACATTTCCACCTATTCCTTCTTAGAGCGAAAGCCAATTCAGTGCAGGTATTTTTTGAAAATGAAAAAGAAACAAGTGGATTCTCGGCTCGCCGGGCTCAAGGTGGAGGATCTGTTAAACGAAGAACTCAGGAGAGAGATGGGACTCGAAGCAGATCCTTTTACAGGAAGGTTAAAGCTTCGCCAGAATTTGAGCATGATAACAGACTGGGAGGATATAATGCACTCTGTTTATGAGATTCCGATCGAGCTCGAAGGCTACACGAAGAAGGTATCGGAGCTCAAATCTTTGAACGAAATGGTTGACATACTTTCGAGCCAGGATTTTGATCAAGTAAAGAGGTCAGAGAGCAGGAAGAAGCAACTCAAGCAATTTGTCAGAACAATGCACATGTACTACAATCTTGTCTTTACGAGGGGCAAGGAGCGAATAGGATTCGGCGCCCTCATCTATTTTCCCTCGCTCCGCAAAGATAATCCCGAGAGGAGCTCTGGAATTGTTCTCATTGAACGGAAGATTATAAGAAACGGAAAGACCGATACGAGATTCGAGAGAGCCAAGTTTGACGATTTTCTAATCGAGGTAAGGCCGTACATCGAGATACTCGGTGACCTGTACAGAAAGTCAAGGCGCCCGTAGGATGATGATGGTAATAATAACAAGACAAAGATTTTCGATATCCGGATAGCCATAATTAAAAAAGGGGGAGAGAGGAGAATCTGAAAAAGACAGAATCACAGTTGAGGAGGATCGCAAAGTACCGTGATTTGTCTCGGAATCGAAAGCACTGCTCACACTTTTGGCGTGTCGGTTGCCGAGAAAGAATTGGAAGACGACACAGGCCATACTTTCAAGATCATCTCTGACATTCGAGATTCTTACAAGGCACCCGAGGGTTCAGGGATTCATCCAAGGGAAGCTGCAAGGCATCACGCAGCTGTTTGTTCATCTGTTGTCGAATCCGCTTTGAAACAGGCAGGTGTTTCAATCGAGGGTATCGACTTTATCTCATACTCGGCAGGCCCCGGGCTCGGGCCATGCCTCAGGATCGGAGGAATAGTGGCTCGATCTCTTTCGGCATACTTCGATATGAAACTTGCTGCGGCGAATCACGCGATTGGTCACATAGAACTTGGCAAATACCTTACTTCTCTCAAAAATCCCCTTGTGCTGATTGTTTCAGGAGGGCACACCGCCCTTGCAGCCGTGCAAGGAGAGCGGTGGCGTATCTTTGGAGAGACGCTCGATCTTACTCTTGGACAACTCCTTGATCAGTTGGGGAGATTCATGGGCATGAGCTCGCCTGCCGGCCCTAAGATCGAGAAGCTTGCACTCGAAGGAATGAAGAACGGTGGCTCTCTGCTCAAAGATCTGCCTTACACCATAAAGGGGAATGATGTTTCCTATTCTGGACTCTTGTCAGCAGCAAAGAAGCTTTGTCTTAGAGGAGAAAGAAAGGAAGACGTCTGTTACGCCGTACAAGAAATTGCTTTTTCCACCCTTGCCGAAGCTACCGATCGGGCACTAGCTTTCACAGGGATTTCTGAGCTTCTCATAACCGGAGGAGTAGCCGCAAACAAACGACTTGCAGAAGTGATGCAAGAAGTTTGCAAGGAAAGAGGGATAAGGATGGGGGTCATAGATAGGCAGTACTCAGGTGACTGCGGAGCCCAAATAGCCGCAGAGGGGTTCAGACTTGCTGAAAGGAAGCAATTCATCAGGCCGGACTCCGCTTTTGTGAGGCAATCTTGGAGGCTAGACGAGGTGGTGCTTTGAAGATTGAAGACTGGGGGAAAGGAATGGAGATGAATGGTCTTTCTTCAGTTTTCCAGCCTCGCGAGTTCCAAGTGCAGATCGGGGCTGAAGCCCGAATAGAACTCTCTAGTTGGCGTGGCCGACCAGTCATAAGTAAGACTCGAATTGCAAAGAAATACAGAAGCGAAGATCTCGACACCGTCCTCAGGACAAGGAGAACCAAAGCGGAAGTCGAAATAATTCATCGTGCAAAAATTGCAGGTGTGAGATGCCCCGATGTTTTCTTCGCTGATCCCAGAACATCTCAAATTCTAATGACATATGTCGAGGCCCCCCATCTAAAGGATGTACAACTTTCAACAAATGCCGCTAGACTTTCACCTTTCTATATCAGAGTTGGAGAGACCTCTGGAAGGCTTCACAAGGCTGGTATAATTCACGGCGACTTTACAACAAAGAACATTCTCGTTACCTCGCTTGAAGAAGATCCTGTAATAATAGACTTTGGTCTATCCTTCTTCTCGCAAAGAGTAGAAGACAGGGCAGAAGATCTTCACCTCTTGGAGCAAGCATTTTTGAGCACTCTCGGCTCTCAGAGTTCAGCAAAGAGGGCCTTCGGCCTAGTTCTCGAAGGTTATTCCTCGGTTGTAGGAAAGTCAAGCTCCGAATCAGTCAAGAAACAAATCGCCGCAATCAAACTTAGAGGGAGGTATGCCAGAGTTGATTGAATTTGATTTCGTAACAGGAAACCAGTTCAAGATAGATGAAGCAAATTCTGCCCTCGCTCAGTACGGGATACAAGTAAGAAAGAGAGACGACATTGAAAAGATAGAGATTCAGAGCACAGATCTTGAAACGATAGCTTCGGCTGCCCTCGCCCTTGTCGTTCAGAAGGTCAAGGGGAAGGTCGTTGTGGAGGATTCAGGACTCTTTGTTCATGCGTTGAACGGTTTCCCCGGCCCCTACAGCTCTTTCGTATTCGATACCCTTGGAATTGATTCTATTTTGAAACTTCTCGACGGTGCGAAAACTAGAAAGGCAGAATTCAGATCGTCCGTCGCCTATGGGGAGGAAGGTAAGCTAGTCGCGGTTTTTTCTTCAGTCACTGAAGGAAACATAGTTACTCAGCCGAGGGGAAGCAATGGATTCGGTTTTGATCCCATATTTGCTCCAATCTGGACTCAAAAGACTTTTGCTGAAATGGAGATGAAAGAGAAAAGTGTTTATTCGCACAGATCAAAGGCCTTCTCCAAGCTGGCGCTTTGGTACCTCAACGAATGTTCAAAGAAAGCTAAGATTAAATCCTGAGAAGCTGAGACAGTTTCTGTTTCACAAATTCAAAGAGCGATAAGATGTTTCGATTTCTTTCTTCAAAAAGAGATTTGATCGCCTGAGAGATAAGTTTATTTCGACAATTTGAAAGAGAGGTGAATTTCCACTTGGCAAGAATCCATTCCCACAGAAGGGGTAAATCACACTCAACGAGGCCTGCTTCAAAGCGAACGCCATCTTGGGTAACGCTTCAGCCTGAGGAGATAGTCTCAAATGTCACGAAACTTTCGAAAGAAGGACTCGGTCCAAGCCATATTGGATTGGCGTTGCGTGATGAGCTCGCAATACCACAAGTAAAGACGATTGTGGGCAAAGGAATCAAGGAAATCCTTGCAGAGAATAAGTTGAGACCTGCCCTGCCAGAAGATCTAGCTAGACTCGTTGAAAGGGCGGCGAAGCTTAGGAATCATCTGAGTGCACACCATGCCGATAGGAAGAATGTTCGTTCTCTAGAGCTACTTGAAGCGAAAATCCACAGACTGTCAAAGTACTACAAATCCACTTCTGAACTCCCCACTGACTGGAAGTACTCGGCTGTTGTCGCGCAACTAGCTTGAAATAGTCTTAATTTTTTCCGAATTTTCTGCTTTCAGGGGTTCTTTTTCTTGCGTGGAAAAGCAAAGCTAAGGAGATTTACGCGAGCCGCTTAATGACGCAAATTTGGAACCTGATCAAAAGATGGCAGACGCCCAACAAAGTTTTGGGAAGCTTCTCCAAAAGACTCGAGATTTCCAAAACAGAATAGTAAGCTCTGCACAATCGAAGGAAAACATCCTCATATTATCGCACTACGGGGCCGATGGTGTATGCGCATCCGCTCTTCTGAGCGAAGAAATATCCTTACACTACGGCCATGCCCAGATAAGATGTACTGGGCAACCGAGTTTGCGTTTTCTTGAAAAACTGAAATCTTCTAGCTTTGACCTAATCGTGTTCGTGGACATCTGCGCCGGTCTTTCTTCAGAGCTTTCTAGGCTTTTTGGAGATAGGTGGCTTGCGATCGACCATCACGAGATTGACGATTCGGAAATGGATGTTCCAAATGTGCTCAACTGCTTCCAATTTGGCTTCGATGGGGCGAAGGACATAAGTTCAAGTGGACTCTGCTATTTCATCTGCGAGAAGTCGAGAAATCAAAGATCCGCTTTCCTCGCTATATGTGGTGCGCTGAGTGACGGTCAGGATGTAGGTCCTAGGAGGAGCCTTTCTTCACTCAACTCGAAGATTCTCGACAGTGACGCGCAATCATTTGGATCAATAAGCACGAGCATTGATCTTCTCTTTTGCGGGCGAGAAATCAGACCGATTCATGAATCGATCGCAAATACGATAACTTGCTTTATCCCAGGACTTACTGGCAACAAGGATGCCTGCCTTGCCTCGCTGCGGGGAGCAGGAGTTGACCTCAAGTACAGCACGAGATGGAAGACTGTTTCGGACTTTACTGAGGAAGAAAAGCAAAGAATCTTAGAGGCTGTTGTGCCACATCTAGCAGGGACGATGCTCACGGTGCAGGATCTTGTTGGCACAACCTACACCTTGAGTTCAGAAGATGAATATTCTCCTCTGAGGGATGCAAGGGACTTTCAATCACTCCTTAATTCATGTGGAAGGACAGGCAAGTCGAGCGTTGCAGTATCGCTTTGTTTGAGAGGAGATGGCGAACTTCAGGCAGAAGCAGAAAGAGCACTTGCAGATTATAGGTCAGATCTGGTGAGGTGCATTCACACTCTCCAGTCAAGCGAGGACCGGATAGTCGCGACTAACGATTACCTTCTATACGTCGGGGATGGTATAGTAAGTGACAGAATGGGCGGAGCATGCTGTGAGGTTCTCTCCTCATTTACAAGAGTCAAAAACAAGGTTGTGATGCTAAGAGTCACAACTGCGGAGGGTGAGGTCAAGCTCTCGATGAGACTTGGAAGAGGCCTAATTGATTCAAATGTGGGACTTGACATCGGCCGAATATCACGAGAGCTTGGAAGGACAGTGTCCGGAGTTGGTGGAGGTTTGAAAAACTCGGGTGGAGTGAGGTTCACCATAGCAAAGCAGCAAGAATTTCAGACGGCGGTGGATTCCATATTTCAGGCTCAGAAATTGCAATCAGCACCAAGCTGAGAGTTAGATTTCCTTCAAAAAGAATTGCAAGAACAGTCTCCACCTCGCTTCTTCCCGATAACAAAGACTTTCCAAGGGGAATGGAGCTGAGGCAGAAGCTCTACAAAGATGAACTTGATATTTTTATTCGGCTTTCCAAGGATGCCTCAACTCCGATTGAAACGTTAATATCAACACTCGATGAACTCGTATTGCACATCCAGTCAATCTGGCAGACACTCGAAAGAATTGATCGACATACGAATACTCCGAGAAGAACCCGAAAAGATTAGGGACAATCTCGAAAAGCGCAACATGCGCGATTTTCCATTCGATGAGCTCCTAGAGACAGATCTCAAGAGGCGCAGACTCATAACTCAAAATCAGAAACTCAAGGAAGAAAGGAACAAAATGAGCGCCGAAATTGCTGAGCTCAAGAAGAAAGGCGAAGATGCTCATGATCTGATCGAAAGGATGAGGGATGTTTCTGAAAGAATACAGCAGAACGAAGTAGAGATAGCCTCTGCAGAGAAAAACCTTCACAACTTGCTTCTGCGATTGCCCAATTTCCTGGATCCTGAGGTTCCGATCGGGCCAGATGATTCCGCAAACAAGGAAATTAGAAGATGGGGGAGCATAAACGAAAGCCTCAAGATTCACCATGTGGAAGTTGCAGAGAATCTCGATCTGCTCGACACGGAAAGAGCTGCTAAAGTTGCGGGGTCGAGATTTTATTTTTTGAAGAGGGATCTTGTGCGGCTCAACTTCGCACTTATCACTTATGGTCTTGACTTTCTCAAGGAAAAGGGATTTGTCCTGCTCCAGCCCCCATTCATGCTCAAACGCGAAGCAATAGCGGGGGCGGTCATGCTCTCTGACTTTGAAGACGTAATCTACAAGATTCAGGATGAAGATCTGTATCTCATCGGGACATCGGAACACGCCATTGCAGCAATGCACATGGGAGAGATTCTTGACGCAAGACAACTTCCCCTGAGATATGCTGGAATAAGTCCCTGCTTCAGAAAGGAGGCAGGCGCGCATGGGAAAGATACGAAGGGGATTTTTCGAGTACATCAGTTTGAAAAAGTCGAGCAGTTCGTGCTTTGTGAACCCGAAAGATCTGAGGAGGAACACAGATTCCTACTTTCAAACGCCGAGCAGTTCATGCAGAGCCTTGGAATACCTTACCGAGTTGTTCTCCTTAGCTCTGGAGATATGGGGAAGGTTGCTTCAAAGACGTTCGACATCGAAAGTTGGATGCCTGCTCAAGGAAGGTATCGCGAGCTCATCTCGTGTAGCAACTGCACCGATTTTCAAGCCCGCGCTCTCGGAATAAAATATCGCCCAAAGCCGCATGAGGAATCGATCTTCCTCCACACGCTTAACAGCACTCTTGTGGCAACAGAGCGCACTTTGGTAGCGATCATTGAGAACTATTATCAAAGCGACGCAAAGGCTGTAAGCATTCCAAAGGCTCTTCGACCTTATATGAACGGCATGGACTCAATTGTTCCAGTGGATCGAGGGAATGAGCAAACTGCTCGAATCGACCCTTAGTGTTTAATAGGCTTTGAAATCGAAACGGGCTGTGTGTAGTTTTCGATATGCCGAAGGGAAAGAGAGCAGGAAAAGTCAAGGACAAGTGGCGTGAGAAGCGCTGGATTACTGTTCTTGCTTCGCCGAGTTTCGACCGAACACCAATTGCATACATTCCGATCACGAACGACGAGCTTGCAATCGGACGGGTGGTTGAGACGACACTTTTCGACATTGCGAGACAGGATCCTCAGCAGAACATGCTGATCAAACTCCGTTTTCAGATTTCTAAGGTCGAGGGAAGCATCGCTTCAACGATTTTGAAAGGATACGAATATTCTAGGGAGTATCTTCGCAGTCTCATAAGGCGAGGAGCCTCCATGGTGAATTTCATAAAGGACTACGTTACAAAGGATGGTGCGATCGTTCGAGTATATGTCGTTGCGTTCACTGTTGGCAGGATAAATTCGTCAAGAAAGCACGAGATCAGACTCGCGGCAGACAAGGTAATCAGTTCGAGGGCTAGCAACGCGACATACGAACAATTTGCCCAAGAAACAGTTTCGCAAAGCATATCGAGAGAGCTGTATGAAAACACGAAGAACATTGCCAAGATAAGGCATATTGGAGTGAGAAAGGTAAAACTCGTCAAACTTGGTGAAGGGGGAGGCGAGAAAGTTCTTCCTCCAGTAGTGAGTGGAGAGGGAGAGGAGCAGGAGGAGGAAGAAGTAGGAGAAGTAGGTGAGAGCGCAAACGAAGCGGAAGTAGAGAGACCAAAAGGTGCGCCACCCGCCCCTCAGCCAGCAGTGCCTTTACAATCGACCTAGCCCTTTCTTGCCGCAGAAACCACTTTGATTACATCATTGTTCTTTAGTTGATAGTCCGCCCCAAGCCTCATTCCCGTTCGAGCGTCAATTGCATAAAGAAAAGAGCTGCCAAGTTCCGAATGAATTGCAAAAGCCAGATCGAGTGCAGTGTCTCCTTGCCTCATGATTCTTGCGTCTGGCAGGATATTTCCCTTCTTGTCGGTAAGTTTTGACTCGTCTTCAACCGGGTAGACCACGATCCCCTTGAGCAGTTTCAGATACGACTCGTTTAAGGCTCTTTGCACGCCTGTTCCTTTCCAAATTTCCAGCACTTGCTTTGCAATGAGGTCAAGTGCTCTTTTCTGAGCATCCGACAAGGAAGCACCGGGTCTTACTGTAAAAGTTGCGTCTCCAGGAACGTAGTCAATCAATCCCCTCTCTGACGCACGCCTGAGAACAAGCTCTGCCTCTGCCGCGCAAGGCACAATGGAGTACTCGTTTGAGAACTTCGCCTCGAGATTAGAGACTATCTCTTTTGCAATTGGCTGATCGCATTTGTTTGCGGCAATGAGAAAGGGTTTCGAAATCTTCAGTATTGACTGACAGAGCCTCTTCAGATCTTCAAGGACCCATGTTGTAGGCTTGTCGCTTTTAAGCTCAGATCGCGAGATCGCCTCCTCGATAGACTTGCGAGAAACATTCAATCCGGAGAGCTTGTCAAAGAGGAGATCTTCTATTCTTGCTTTTGACTTACTTCCAGCCTCAACTGTGCGGGCCATCTTAGGCCAGTCTCTTTCAATAATCGAAAGGAGCCATTGAACGACCTCTTCTTTGACAAATTCCACGTCCTTAGAAGGGTCGTACGAACCTGGTCGAACCAACCGCCCCTCTTCATCAGTAGAGCCCGAAGCATCGACAACGTGCAATAGAACGTCTGCCTGACGAAGATCGTCAAGAAATTTGTTCCCCATCCCTCTTCCCTTTGAGGCCCCAGGAACCAGGCCCGCCACATCCACGATCCTAACCGGAATGAGCCTCGTGCCGTTTACGCAGGCAGAGTTCACCGGATTGTCAGAGACTCCAAATTCCTCGTGAACGCACTTTACTCGAATGTAAGCGGTTCCAAAGTTCGGCTTCACAGTTGTGAAGGGGTAGTTAGCTACTGGCACGTTTAGCAAGGTAGCCGCATTGAAGAAAGTCGACTTGCCAACGTTGGGTTTTCCGACTATCCCAGCTAGCACCTACGACGATCACCTTTCACATCCGGGTCGCCTCAAACAAAAGTCCTGCGAGTTCAATGGAAGACTGTGGTGCAACAATTAAAGTACCCCACTTCTTCAGTCTTTTGAGAGGAAAAAGGACAGAAGATGAAAATTCTTGTCTGTGATCAGATTTCTCAAGACGGTATAGATCTACTTCGCTCTTCCAAGGCTGAATTCGAGTACGCTCCTGAGATTTCCCATGATGAACTAGCTACAAAGATTTCAGACTTTGAGGCAATCATAGTCAGAAGCAGAACAAGGGTAACGAAGGATCTTCTCTTGAGGGCAAACAGACTACGAATTGTGGCTCGAGCAGGGGTAGGAGTCGACAACATCGATGTTGAATTCGCTAAAGAAAGAGGGATAGAGGTCGTAAACACACCTGACGCGCTTACAAATGCTGTCGCCGAGTTTACTATCGGACTAATGATCGACCTTTCACGCAGCATAACCAACGCGGCAACAAGACTCCGAAACATGGAATGGAAGAAAGCCCAGTTCGTGGGTTCTGAGCTTCAGGGCAAAGTTTACGGAGCCATCGGGGTTGGCCGGATAGGCAGGCGAGTCATCGAGCTTGCCCATGCTTTTGGCATGAAAATCATAGCCCACGATATCGTAGAGATCCCCAAGGAATTCACAAGTTCATATGAAGTTGAAATGACAAATCAAGACGAAGTCTTCAGGAGGGCGGACTTTCTTGACCTACATGTCCCCCTGACAAATGAGACCAGGCATCTCGTCAATCGAGAAAAGATTGAAATGATGAAGCAAAGCGCGTTCCTAGTGAACACTTCACGAGGGCAGGTTATCGACGAGCAAGCCCTCTTAGTGGCGCTTGAGAAGGAGCGGATTGCGGGTGCTGCTCTCGATGTCTTTGAGACCGAACCCCCCACTCGCGAGAGCTTGCTTCAAAACAAAAGAGTGATTCCGACTCCACACATCGCAGGACAAACTTTGGAGGCTCAGAGCAAGGCTGCGATCTCCGCTGTAAGACAAGTTTTGGACTTTCTCTCCATCAAGACTTAAAACATCGTTTTTGGACTTCTTTTCCTTCGATCAAAGAAGCCCAAAAAGAGAGCAAAAATCGGCATCTGGTGATTTCTTTTTTCAAAATGCTGTACCAAAGAATCGAAGATACTTACCGTTCTATGCTAAAGGCCCACTCTAGGGAATTGAAAAGCAGAGCCATAGAGTGGAGAAGGGGGCCCACAATTCTGAGAGTTGAAAGGCCTTCGCGACTCGGACGCGCTCGTTCTCTCGGCTACAAAGCGAAGCAGGGGATGTTCGTGGTCAGGATAAAGATTTCTAGAGGTGGAATGCGGCAGAAAAGGCCGAGATCTGGTCGAAGGCCAAAGCACCTCGGTGTACTCAAGATAAAGGGACATTTCAATTCCAAGGACACCGCTGAGAGAAGAGTGGCTGAGAAGCATCCTAACGCTAAGGTTCTTGGCTCCTATCCAGTGTACAAAGATGGAAAATTCATCTGGTACGAAGTAATACTTGCGGACACCCATCATCCTGCCCTCTCATAACGGCCAGCTATTCTGCTGTTGTTCGTTTGCACGAGATGATCATGGCTGTTGCTGCACCCTCTATTCTAACCTAAAACCGAAAGATCAAGATGATAGGATCCGAAGAAAAGGGCACAAGCGGCCGGCGGGGAGGAAGTTAAAGGGGATTAATTTTCCTCTTTTGGATAGTTGAAGCTAAGCTGATTTTTCGCTACTATGCCCTGGAAACAGCTGAGCTTTTGGATCCACATATTTCTTTGCAACATTCACTGCGATTGCTGCTTGGGCAAATCCTGTGGCAATCAAATTGAGTTTGACTGAGCCCTCTTGGATTGCCACATCACCAGCGGCATAAACCCCTGGGAGGTTCGTTTCCATCCTGCCGTTGACTTTGATTGACCTATTTTCCATCTGAAGACCCCAATTTGAGATTGGACCAAGGTTTGCCTTGAAACCAATATTCACAAGAATGCAATCGACAGGAATCGTTTCGGTCTTCATGGAGCGGTTTTCAAAAATTACCGCTTGTTTCAATTTGCCGTTTTCTCCGGAAACCGACTTGAGCTCGTGGAATGTTTTGACTTCGATCTTTGGGGAATTGTAAAGCTCCTTTACACTCTGTTCATGGGCTCTGAACTGATCTCGCCTATGTATCAATAGAATGGAACGAGCAATATCTTTGAGATTCAGAGCCCAGTCGACAGCCGAATCACCTCCTCCTACTATCAGAAGATTTTTGTCCCTAAAGGTTTCCTTGTGTTTCACAAAATAGAAAATTCCGGTACCTTCGTACTTTTCCTGATCAGGAATATTCAACTTGTTTGGAGAGAATGAACCCACTCCAGCAGTGATGAGGATGGTTTTTGTGAGGTACGACGATTTGTCCGTCTTAACTAAATACAGCTTTTCACCGTTTGGCTTAAGCTCCTCTGCTTTCTCACCAAGAGCCATAACAGGGTTGTATCTTGTAGCCTGCTGGACAAGTGAATTTACGAGGTCTTTCGCAAGGACCTGAGGATACCCAGGCACATCATAGATGTACTTCTCAGGATAAAGAACAGCAAGTTGACCTCCAGGTTCAGGTAGAGCATCTAATACGACGGTTTTCATCTCTCTGAACCCAGCATAGTACGCCGCGAAGAGCCCACAGGGACCTGCGCCGATTATAGTGATATCTGCCACGCCATTTGCATTGCTTGATTGGCTAGCTTCATGGGAAGTTTCCGAGGATTCCGAGGATTGGAATTGACTTACCTGCGCCATGGAGATACTCGACCTAGTCGCCGATCTTTGTCATTTTTTCCTTCATTTATAAGATGTAACCAGCCTGAAAATTTCACAGCAGCTTTAAATGACCTGTAAATCGATCAGCAAGCTCGGCTGGGAGCGGGCCTATTCCAAGACATGTTGTTGTTCCAGGTTCAAGTTGAGTTAGTCCGGCATCTTCGATGAGAGCATTTGGGATTCCTTCCTCTTCGATCCTTTTCTTTAGCTCCCTCAGTTCAGCCTCATCCTTTACCTTGACACATATCTTTGCTTGACTCTCGTCCCACCATTCCTTAAACCATTCGCGATGCGATAACCGGGCTTTCTCCGCAGAAGTCACAGCAGCATGGGCAACTTGTACAGCTAGTTTCCCCTTTCCCATCTTGAGATCATTTCTGACAGCTATTACCTGCTTGTATCTCGCCATTTTCGTCTCTCTTCCAATTTTCTTGAGTTAAGTTTTGTTTGACTTTGGCTTCAAAGCTGGATGCTTGTTTGGAAACAAGGTATTTCCTTTTTCTTTATTAGTTTCCACGAAGGAAGCAATCTTCTCATTCGGACAGCGGGGAGATCTGACTTTTTCGCTTCTTCTCAAGTTTCAGTCGTTGGGGGCAGCGTAGCTGGGCTTCTTGCCGCGAGGGAGATCGCACACAGTGGAATAGAAGTTCAAGTCTTTGAAGAGCACAGAGAAATCGGTGTTCCTGAAAAATGCGATGGCCTAGTGAGCTCAAGGGGAATCAGCGAATTGGGCCTTGTTCCACCCTTCTCGGTAGTCCAGAACCGATTGGAGAAGGCGATCTTGTTTTCTCCATCGATGAAGGAAATCAAAATCGACGCAAGAAAACAGAAAGTTATCGTTCTCGACAGAAGCAGGTTTGACAAATATCTTGCTGAAGAGGCTGCAAAAGCAGGAGCAATTCTCCACGTGGGAACAAGGATTTCTGGTTACGAACAAGAAAGTAACGAAAATCTGGTTCGCTTCAGAATCGACTCGCAAGAGCTTAATTCAGAATATCTGATTGATGCCTCTGGATACGAATCCTACATAAGATCCGGGGGAAAAACGATACAGGGCGCACAATACCTTGTATACGGAAGTTGGTTCAATAAATCGACAGTCGAAGTATACATTGACCCTGTTGTTTCTCCATCTTTCTTCACTTGGGTGATCCCAATTTCTCATGATCTTGCGAAGATAGGAATCGGTGGTGAGGGGATAAACACGTTCAAAGCGCTAGACAAGTTTGCTGAATCAAAAAAAGCAGCCATAATTAGAAAGATGGCTGCCCCCATTGTTTGCTTTGGGCTAGTTAAGGAATTTGTGAAAGGTAGACTGATCCGTGTGGGGGATGCTGCGGGACAAGTAAAGCCCACAACTGGTGGAGGAATTTTCACTGGAGGGTATGGAGGGTTGCTCGCTGGAAGAGCAGTTGCACAATCGATCAAGGAAAACTCGCCAGATTTATTGCGTGAACAGTACGAATCAGCTTGGAGGAGGCGCTTTGCGCGAGAGTTTGCATTGCAGTCAAGAGCGCGGAATATTGTTTCAAAACTGTCAAGAGATCAAGTGGACAAACTCTTTGAAATTGTGGGTTCTTCAGATGTTCCAAGACGGATTTCTGAAGAGTCTGATTTTGATTTGCACTCGACTGCATTTGCAAAGGTTCTTGGATATTCAAACGTAGCAACGATTCTAGGGATCGTCATCACGAATGAACTTAGGAGCCTATTTGGGCTTTAAATCTCACATGTTTAATATTTTCCCGTTTGTTTCTTGGTAGCGGCTACTTAGGCGGGATCGCAGGTCACAAAGTACCATTTTGAACAGAAGTTTGTGTGTATCTTACAGCAAAGAAATTGATGCTATCCGTTAAGTGGACGCTACCTTGTTTCTTTTGCTGAGCGGAAAGGATTGACGACGATTCCTTCCCTCTTCCTCTGTTCACTCTACAAACTTGCTTCAAAGGTGCAAGAGAGGAAAGTGTCGGTGCGCTCAAATTTTCCTCTAATGCTGAACACTTCTCGGAGAGTGGCTTTGATCGCGCCTTCAAGGAAAGAAGACCACTTGCTTCCCATGTTGTGAGCGAAAATAAAGTGCTGCTTGCCAGACTCTTCCCTGTGATCAAATTCGAATAGATGCGCGTAATCGTCAAGCATCTGCAAGAGTGAGATGAAATCGGCAAGTGTGGCGTGTCCAAAGAGTAGGTTCATGTACTGACGCGAATTCTTTCCTGCAAAATTTGCCAAACTCCCTACCAATTCCGCCTCTTCATGAGATAGGAAGTTGAAAATTCTGTTGAGCGTTTCTCGCGGTATTGTGACAGAGCCAATCTTGTCTGCAAAGCGATCAAAGTTAGCATATTTCCTTAATGCCATCGTGGCAACCGAAGTATGAGTCAGACCAAGTTGCTGAGCTTCTTGTTTGAGGATATTGTCTATCTCTGGGTCGAGCCTAATCGTTCTTGCGACGGTCCGTTTTGCTACCATATTTCCGAGGAAACTCGTTGAAGTTATTTATTTACTTTGTAATCATTTGATGACGATAGATTCGCAAGCTGTTAGAAGAATCCTACTGCTAAAATATACGGAAAAACCTTCAGATCCACGGAGTGATCATGGAATTGGAAGCGCAACAACAGCAGCAAGAAGAGCCAGAAGTTGTTGATTCCAAATCTTCTTCTTCGTCGTCGTCATCAAATCCCTCTTCTAACAAATTCAAGAATCGGAGCAGGATGGAGATTGTTGCAAACTTGCTCACCATAGCCAAAACAGGAGCTCTCAAGACTCACCTTATGTACAGAGCGAATCTTAGTTATTTGATGGTTACAGAGTATTTGAATTATCTTTGTAGGGCTGGGCTTATCAAAGAAAGCCTAGATGAGGAAAAAGCCACTAAGATTTATCAGACCACTCCAAAAGGGATTCAGTACCTAGAAGCATATCAATCTCTTCAGACCATCGCAGGTCTGGGTCAGAAGGGGGTGGCTTCACCCAACCCAACATCTTCAGTGCTTTCCGAGTAGTAAAAGGCACTTGAAGATTAATTGAACGCTTTGCCCGTGCGGATTTCCCTGCTCCAGCCAAAAGATATAATATCAATCTGACACAAGATAATCTTTTGCTATCAGAAAATGTCATTAGAACGTCAGGTTCAGCTTCCGGTTTGTACTTCCTGTAACCGTCCCATAATGCCAGGGGAAAGAGCCGTCAAATTCTACTGCCCGTACTGCGGTCAAGTATTGATTTGGCGAAATGAAAAATGTAGGCGCTTTTCGAGGCCATATAGATGCGTAAATTGTAGCTATGAGGGACCGTAAGTCAACCCCCCTTGCAATCCCGTTGTTTTACAAGCCTTCTCGCGACTCCGCTCTGATATGATTTAGGGAAATTGTCAAAGGATTGAACAAGCACTTTTGGCTAACCTAATCGTCCGCACAAAGATAATGCCGAAGGAAGCAGAAATAAGCCCGAAGGCGATTCTGGAAAGCCTAAGGAACCAGCCTTTGGAGATAAAAGCTACTCGGGAAGAACCAATTGCTTTCGGATTGGTTGCGCTCGTAGCGGATTTTCAAATTCCAGACGAGGCTGGTGAAATGGATAAACTTGAGAATCTGCTTAGAACACAGGAACTTATCGGAGAGTTCGAAATCGTTGGAGTGAGTAGACTCTCAACGAGCCTCAAAAAATAGACTCGAAACCTTGCTTCAATTTTTCTTCAAATTTAGAGCATTTAGTTGGTTTCACTTGCGTTCTCTCATCGATCCCTTAGATGTCTCAATTGGAATCAATCTGTCGAAGTTATTGGGGAACTATGCCTGTGTGTCAAAGAAGGGTCTTCAGGGAAAAAAGAGAAGAAGATACTTCAGGTTATAGGATGACAGGGGAAGTAAGAACTGCATGAAATACCCACTTCGTAACATAGTGTACGAAAAGATGAAACAGGACGAGACTACCACTGACAAGGATCTGCTCACAGAGCTTCAAAGGGAAGGAGAAGATGTTTCAATGCGTGATCTCAACAAGGTATTGATGCAACTTGAGATTCTCGGGTTGATAACGTTGAGGTGGCAGACCAAGGACATTAGGAGAATTGAACTTGTCAAGGATCAAGAAACGCCTCCTCCTAGGGTTCCAGGGGAGTAACTTTTTCTTCTCGTCCCACCGTGATGTAACTATCTTTTTCCTCGTTCCCTAGCGAAGTGGTTTTTACTTCCCAGTGAAATCGCCAATGTTGAAGTGTATTCTTTTTCTTCTTCTTCCTCCTCCAACCACTAGAAAAGGAGAACAGAAGTGTCCAGAAGATGGGTGTCAATCTAAGAGGGATAGCGAATCCTCAAAAAACTACTCTTGAAGAGATGCGCGGTAAGAAGCTTGCGATAGATGCATTCAATGCTCTCTATCAATTTCTTTCCATTATTCGAGGTCCTACTGGGGAGTTACTTCGTGACAGTTCGGGGAGAGTCACAAGCCACTTGAGCGGCTTATTCTATCGCAACATCAACCTCCTTGAGAACGGGATAGGCCTTGTCTATGTATTTGACGGCGAACCTCCAAAACTGAAGAGCACTACCATCGAGAGGCGAAAAGAAGTCAAGGCAATTGCGTCCAAAATGTATTCTGAAGCACTTGAAAAGCAGGATCTTGAGCTTGCGAAGAAATACGCATCGGCTACAGCTTACTTGACTGATGAAATGGTGGAAGAATCTAAGCAGCTCTTGGATCTCATGGGAATACCTTGGGTTCAAGCTCCTTCAGAAGGAGAGGCCACAGCTGCGCATTTGACTATCAAGGACTTGGTAGACTTCGCGGCTAGTCAAGACTATGACAGTTTGCTCTTTGGAGCAAAGAGATTGATAAGGAACGTGACGATTTCAGGAAAGAGAAAGCTTCCCAACCGTTCTGTTCGCATCGACGTGATGCCTGAGACAGTGGAGCTTTCAAAATTGCTGTCGGAGAATGGAATAACGAGGGAACAACTTGTGGACATTGGGATCCTCCTTGGGACAGATTTCAATCCTGAGGGCTTTGAGAAGATTGGTCCAGCCACAGCATTGAAGCTTGTGAAAAGATACGGAAGGATAGAAGACATACCGCAGGTCAAAGATCAAATAAACTTTGATTTGCAAGCCGTTCGTGAAATATTCTTACATCCAATCGTTGCGGAAGTCGACGGATCAAAACTCCAAGGAGGACAACTCGACCAACAGGGCTTGATAGATTTCCTTTCTGGTAAGAGAGATTTCTCAAAAGAAAGAGTGCTTTCCTCTCTTCAGCGGTTAACCGAACTAAAGCAGAAGGAAAGTCAAAGCCTTGAAAGGTGGTTCGGCTGAGGAATGACACTCCAACATTCAAGGGCTCTTTTCTTGGTTTGTCAAGGTGGATCTGAGACTTCAAAATTTCAGGATTGTTTGAAGCCAAAGGGCACAAAATTGATTCAAATGGAACTAGGAGTTTTAGTTTTCTGATTTGATGACTCCGAATGAAAAGAAGGATTATGATAGACATCGAATCGAAGCTCTAAAGGAAGACTTGATCAGGTCTCTCAAAGCTCAGGGAGTCATCAAATCTAGCATAGTCGAGGAAGCATTCAGAGCGATTCCTCGAGATCAGTTCGTCTGGCCAGGAACCCCGAAAACTGCAGCATACTACGATGAGCCTATCCCCCTTGGAGACACTGGACAGACACTCTCGGCTCCTAGCATGATTGCGATTATGCTGGAAGAGCTTGAGCTTTCTCGCGGGATGCATGTCCTTGAAGTAGGTGCAGGGAGCGGTTACAACGCGGCTCTCATCGGGTATATAGTTAAGCTCAACAACCATGTCTCATTTCAGACTCACAAGGAAGGCGAAGATCAAGAACAGCAACATCTAGTCATCTCGGTCGAGAGAGAGCACAAGCTCGTGGAGTTTGCAGATCGTAATTTGAAGAGCGTTAGTCTTGACGGAGTGGTTAAGGTCGTAGAGGGGGATGGAACTCTCGGATTTCCACCCAGATCAACTAAGCAAATGTATCAGAGGATCGTCGTTTCTGCTGCAGCTCCTTCCTTGCCGAAATACCTTGAACTACAGCTTAAGATCGATGGAATCTTGGAAATTCCGCTTGGAAACCTTGCTTTTCAAAAACTCGTGAAATTCAGAAAACTCAAGGTGCCGGACTCTGAAGATGAGGGAAGATACAAGCTCACGAGAAAGGATGTCGTTGATTGCATGTTTGTCCCTCTCATAGGAGAGGGAGGCTACGACTTCTAGCCCCTGTCAGGGATGTTTTGAAAAGAGACCGTAGGCATAGACTAGAGCTGCGATGGCTCCGCCAATGATGGGACCGATCCAGTAGACGTACCACAAATTGAATGCGTTCAAATTGGTTACGATTGCCGCAGTTATCATGGGCCCCATTGCTCTTGCTGGGTTCATTGCGGCGCCTGTCAAACGCCCTCCGATGAATACATCAGTAGCGACTATGAGTCCGACTGCGAGTCCTCCGAGTTTGGGAGCTCTTTCGTCAACTATGGTTCCGTAGACAACGAAAACCAAGAAGAAAGTCATTATAGCTTCAAGAGCGATCGCAGCTAGCACTGACTGACCCTGTACGAGTGAATGCGGTGGAGCTCCCCAATAAACTGGATCGCCGTATCGTTTGGGCACAACTGCAACCAATGAGAACCCGGCCAAGATTGCACCTACAAGTTCGGCAAGTATGTATGGTACGACATCTTTAGCTGGAAGTTTTCGCCCTATCAAGAGACCAATCGCTACAGCCGGATTGAGAGCACCTCCCGAAACGCCCATTGTTGCAGAGATCGACACTCCCAAACCTACACCGTTTCCAAGAGCCGCTATCAGTAGAGCAACTGCGGGATCGGAATTACCGAAGCCAATAAATCCAACCGTGGATCCGGCGCCAACGAAGACAAACATATAAGTTCCTACGAGTTCTGCGACCACTCTTTTGCCCAAAGATGGAGCTGACGACAAATCTTTGACCGAGGGGTCATTTCGGTCGATACGAATAGAGAGTAGTGTGTCTTGATTTTGAGCTTCTGGCCTATTTCTTTTGAGTAGACGAATGAGAACTTCCATTAAGATGTGCAAATTTGCCTAACAAATTGCACGACAGGGCTACTCATCTTGAGAGTTTTATTTCAGTGAGCGTATCCCCATCCCAAGCGAATCGCAGATGCTTTCTGTTTTGCCTGAGAGACTTTGATTCCAGCACGTACGAAGCTACGAGAGGGAGCCCTATTGTTGCTTCGACATAAGCGGTGGCCTTCGTAGCAACTTTTGAGATTTTTCCCCACGACTTTGCCTCATCCAAAGTGCTACCAGTCAGCCCGCCCCAATGCGGGGCGTCTGTTGTAATTTGAAAACTGTAAGCATGGCCGTGTGTGTAATCCAACATTACAGCCGCGTCGTTGATATAGTTCTTGGGAACGCCTCCTCCTATGTAAATCGAGCCAGTCTTTCTAGACTTTAGGATTATCTGCGCTATCTCGTAGTTGTCTCTTATGACATCGAGAGATAGACCCTCCTTACCGGCTTGCTTTTTACTTCTGTACAATCCCGCAAGCCCAATCCCAATTGAAGAGTCTGCGATAGCCGGAACGAAAACAGGCACTCCAAACTTGCTTGCTTTTCCTATTATTGAATTAGGATCTTTCTCGGCGTATTTCCCCAAATGCGCCATGAATTCTCTTGTAGAATATTTTCTCGGTTCGAGCGAACCTGCGATCTTACCTATTATGTCATCCGTTTCAACAAATCCAATTTCGTCGACGTACGTGTCATAAATTCTGTCGATGTAAAGATCATGAAGAAGTGAGTCGTCCGAGTCCGGAGTTCCAATGTAATGTTTGAACCCTTGCGCCTGATAAAAGTCCTGATAAACTATTGCTCCGGTTGAGACAACAACATCCACAAACCCTGCTTGTATAAGATCAGAAATTACTTTTCGCAGTCCTCCAGCAATCAAAGCACCAGAAAGCCCCAAGAAGATCGTAGGTCGATCCTTGTCCAGGATCATGTTTTCGTACACCTTTGCACATGCAGCCAAAGATCGGCTCTGGATGCTGGTCTCTGACCAAGCTGCGACTAGTTCTCTCACCGACTTTATTCTCGATAAATCGAGTTGCCTTACTGGCCTTGCAAGAAATTGGGCCCTTTTCTTCTGAACTTCCTTTGAAAGTTTGATTTCTTCCGATTTGCTCCTGAAGTATTCGAATTCAATTTTAGGCGGTTTCACGATGCTTTCTGAAACTCCTGTAAGTACACTTCGTATTTGAGTAGTAAAAAAACTGAGTGACAGCGGAAAAAACAAATTGCAATTTCGAATAAACTTGATTGCTTTATGACAGGACTAATCGCGTAACAAAGGGATGATTGAGAAAAACAGGCGCCGCCGGACCGACTTGAACGGTCGACCAACTGGTCCCAACACACAGGTTCTCAGACCAACTTGTGTCTAACAGCCAGCTAAGCTTCCTTCCTTTCTTTATTGGCCCCGTTTGTTTTTGTAACCCCGGAGCTCTTTTTTTGGGAAACTGCTCTACCACGCTGAGCTACGCTCGCCCTCTTTTCCTCCAATCAAGAACAAGAAGAACAAGAGTGCGGCACAGTAGCCAGCGATTCTTGTTACAGCGGCATTAAGAATTCCTAAATTGAGCCGAGAATAAATTACTTTCCGCATCGACTTATTGGGATGCATGCAGGTTAGCGGAAATATTTTGAAGTAAAAAGAGGGACTCGTGACGTAAGAACAATTGTAGGCTTTCTCAATCTTGCGAGAAATCAAGTTCAGACTTGGTTCGAGTCAGAAGTTTTAGACCGAAACTCGACTTCTTCATTGTTCTTTCTCTGATCTAACGTGGAACCCCATCTCGTATGAACAGAAGACAATCAGGCCTAATCCAAAGATAACGAGAATGGCTGGAAGCAGGAAACCGCCGTACAAACTACTTCCTGCTTCTATTGCGTTGGATACGGCCAGTGCACGAACGAGTCCAAAGAAGAGGATTCCAATCCCACACAGCATCCCGACAGTTGTTGCAACGAACCCAAGCAAGTTGTATCCAGACGCTGAAAAATTTCGCTTAACGGGGAATGAACCTTGGCCAGATATGTCTCTTACTTCAATGTCTGAGTTTGTTGATGCAGATCTTTTGACATCTTCCACAACTTCCCTTTCCAATATTACAGTGAAGATCATGTATCCCTGGGCCCAAGATGTGCTGATCTGCTTGGGAATCCATCCGCTGCGTGATTCTTCGTTGAGGGTCTCAGTCAATCTCGAAAAACCGTAATGAGAGCTGAAAACTTCATTTGGGAGAGCATTTATGACGACTACTCTGAACCTTTCGCTAACAGATTCTTCTGCCTGCTCGTTCTTCTCCTTCTTCTCTTCTTGACTCTCATTCACTCCTTCATCCATAGCTCGAGACACAGTGTCCTCGCTTGTCGTTCCGCTTGAGAGCAAGAGCAGTTTCTCCTTTAATGATCGTATATTACCGTTCCCTGAAATGGATTGTCTTCCAAGGCGAACTGTATAGCCGACTCCGAGATATATAATTCAGTATTGATTCATCGCACCCACCGGATTTCGTCAATAGTTACTGCGCATGTTTTTGTGGACGTTAGCTCTCTTCTAACTCTGCGCAGGGTTGCTTCTTTTACTTCACCAGCATCGTAGAACTCTCAAAGGGATGTCCCAATTTTTCCTGAAGGCAAGGTTGCATATTTTCATAGAGTGAGCATCGTACCGGTATGAGAGCTATTATCCTTAGAATCTCAATTTTTCATGAAAGCAGAAGCAGAAATTTGGCTCTTGTCCCCAGCCGACATTTCAGGTTGATAGAGCTACTGTTATAGGTCTGCTATTCCCAGAGCTTATATTTGGCACGAATATAGAGGCGAACGCATACCACGTCTTCTTCTTCTTCTCGAACAGATTTCACTGTTAGAATCGGAGGAGCTGCAGGTGACGGGGTCTCCTCAACTGGTGAGATGTTTGCAAGAACATGCTCTCGCTCAGGCTTCCACTGCTACGGGTTGAATAGCTACCAGTCGGCAATAAGAGGAGGACATGTCTGGTTCCAAGTAAGAGGCTCAGAACAGAAAGTCAAGAGTCATGGAGATAACGTAGACATTTTGATAGCTCTCAACTCAGAGTCGGCAGATATCCATGCACCATTTGTTTCTCCCGGAGGAGTTATAATCTACGACAAGGACAGAGTGAAATTTTCAGGCAACCTGCTAAGCCAGAAAGCAAGAGCTCTTCCTATGCCTCTCGGTCAGATCTCGAGGAAATTCGACAAGAATCCTATAATGCAGAACACAGTTGCACTCGGAGCTGCCCTTTACTTACTGGGCTTGGATTTCAAGGTTTTCGAAACTGTCATCGGGGATACATTTGGGAAGAAAAAAGAATCTGTGATAACTGCGAACATTCAGGCGGCAACGTCTGGATACGAATACGCGAAATCGAATTTTTCACAGCTGGAGGTGACGGCAAAACCTCCATCTAATCCTCGACCAAAGATGCTGATGACTGGTAATCAGGCCATCTGTCTTGGGGCGGTGATGGCAGGGTGCAAGTTCTACGCAGCTTATCCAATGACACCTGCTTCGGGTCTCCTGCATTGGATGGCTGCACACGCAACCCGATGCGGAGTAGTTGTAAAGCAAGCTGAGGATGAGCTCGCAGTTATCAATATGGGAATAGGAGCTGCACATGCCGGGGTAAGGGCAATGGTAGGCACCTCCGGCGGAGGCTTCTCTCTTATGGTTGAAGCACTCGGACTTGCGGGAATGACAGAGACGCCTATTGTAATAGTTGAATCTCAAAGAGCGGGACCTTCCACTGGCCTTCCGACCAAGACAGAACAGGGAGACCTGAATATGATGCTGGGTGCTTCGCAGGGAGATTTCCCGCGAATCGTTCTCTCTCCTCTGACAGTCGAGGACGCTTATTATGCAACGATAGAAGCTTTCAATTTGGCCGAGAGATTCCAGTGCCCTGTGATACTCGCAAGCGATCTTTTGCTTTCCGAACACATCGAAACAGTGGATTCGCTCAGCAAGGATGTGTTGATAGATAGAGGAGAGTGGGCTAACTCGACCCAGCAACAACCCTTCTTAAGATACAAGGTTACGGAGACTGGGATCTCGCCAAGAGCAATTCCAGGCAATGCAGGAACCATCTTCGTCGCAGCAAGCGATGAGCATGATGAAAGTGGAGTCGTGATAAGTGATGTCCTTGCAGGGATTCCAAAGTATGTGGCTGAGAGAAAGAAACAGATGGATAAGAGAATGAGAAAGCTTGAAGTAGCTCGAACTCAAATGCCCCCGCCCAAAGTGTATGGTCCTCAAGAAGCAGACATCACCATCGTCTGCTGGGGATCGACCTTTGGAGTTGTGTCCGAGGTCGTAGACACATTTGGGAAAACTGATGGAATTCGAGTAAATGCAATCGCATTCAGAAATATTTGGCCATTTAACGCCGAAAAGGCTGAGCCCTTGCTCAAGTCGGCCAAGAAAGTTCTTGATGTTGAGTGCAACTATTCCGCACAGCTCGCAAGGCTGATAAGAGCTGAAACCGGCTTCGAAATCAGGGACAGACTTCTGAAGTACGATGGCGAACCGATTTATCCTTACGAAGTCATTGGAAAGATCAGAGAGGTAATTTCAAGAAATGCTTGAACTTTCTAAATACAAGAGCGAAACGCGTCCTGACTGGTGCCCGGGCTGCGGTGATTTCGGTGTACTTAATGCGCTGGTGCAAGCAGTCGCAAATTTAGAAATCGATCCAAAGGATCTTCTAGTTGTTTCAGGAATCGGATGCTCTAGCAACCTTCCGGGCTTCATTCATGCGTATGGTTTTCATAGCCTTCACGGAAGAGCAATTCCAATAGCGACAGGGGCACGTCTTGCCAATCCAGAGCTCACAGTAGTCGTTACCGGTGGTGACGGCGATGGCTACGGGATTGGACTGGGGCACTTTATTCACGCAATGAGAAGAAACCTCGATATCACGTATATCGTAATGAACAACCAGATATACGGTCTGACTACGGGTCAAGCCTCCCCTACTAGCCAGAAGAGCTTTGTGACAAAGTCTTCGCCGATGGGAACCATCGAAGAACCTGTAAATCCAATAGCTCTTGCATTGGTTTCCGGAGCGACATACGTGGCAAGAGGATTCTCTGGAGACCCAAAGCACCTCGCGGAACTCATAGAGAAGGGGATAAAACACAAGGGATTTGCTCTCGTTGATGTGTTCAGCCCATGTGTTACTTGGAACAAGGTAAACACTTACGACTACTTTAGGCAGAGGGTCTACAAGCTCAACGACACGGGTTATGACACAAGTGATCTCGGCATGGCGCTTGAAAAGTCGAGAGAGTGGGAGCCAAAAATCCCAATCGGGATTTTTTATGAGACCACAAAGCCGACTTATGAGGAGCTTGATCCAGTGCTTCGAACAGGCACCCCTCCAGTGAAGGCTAGCCTCTCACAAAGTGATGTGGATGGGCTCTTCAATGAGTTTATCTGAGCCAAGATGCGGCTAGGAAGGATTTATAATGGAAGAACTACCTCAATTTACTTTTGCTGAAAGGCAGCAGCTATAGATTCGAAACTCAAATACAAACCTTCTTAGTTTTGAATGCTTTCTGGCTGTCTCGCACTGGACTGTAGTGCTTTTGATAGGCTTTAGGTGAAGAATGAGAGGAATGGCCGACACATTAGAAATAATAGATCTGCATGCTGGCATCGAGGGAAAGGAGATTCTGAAGGGGGTATCTCTCACCGTGAGGACTGGTGAGATCCACGCCGTGATGGGACCAAACGGATCTGGAAAGAGTACCTTAGCCTATACCCTTATGGGGCATCCCAAATACAAATTCATCTCTGGAGACATAAGAATTAACGGGGAGAGCATTGTTGGTTTACCTCCAAATCAAAGAGCGCTCAAGGGGCTCTTTTTGGGTTTCCAGTATCCGCTTGAAATACCAGGAGTGAGTTTGGCCAATTTCCTTCGAATTTCATACAACTCACTGAGAAAGGACGAGCCTATGCTAGTGCGTGATTTTAGAAAACTGCTCGAGGACAAATTTGAGCTAGTGGGTATGGAGAGAAGTTTTGCCACAAGGTACCTCAACGAAGGGTTTTCTGGCGGGGAAAAGAAAAAAGCCGAAGTCGTTCAGCTTGCAGTATTGCGTCCTAAATTTGCAATACTTGACGAAACTGACTCTGGGCTTGACATAGATGCCCTAAAACTTGTCTCCGATGGCATCAACAGCGTTCACGGCCCTGATAGAGGAATCGTCTTGATAACACACTACCAAAGGATACTGAGATATGTTACACCAGATTTCGTTCATGTGATGGTGGATGGAAGGGTCGCTCTTTCAGGTGGTGCTGAACTTGCGCAGAAACTCGAAGAGAAAGGATACGGTTGGATAAAAGGCGTAGAAGAAGGTGGTGGAGAGCTGCGACAACCATCTATGCCTGACGCTCCGGAGCAAAATCACTGACGAGAGAAGTAAGGAAGGAAGAAAGCAAGAGAAGGAGTGATTTTTGTGTTGATAGGCTATTATCTAGGTATGGACTTGAGCAGAGTGATTCCTCTCGAGGACGCAGAAATAGGATTGCACGTCCGGAAATCCTTAAAACCACAATTATGACATATGTCATTCAGGGCCATTTTTCTGCACGAGTAATGAAAGAAAGAGAAGAAAAGGAGTGATTTTCCATGTCGCGACAGATTATCAATGAAGATTACAGCCGCTACGATTTCAAGGATCCTGAAACATTTGTCTTCAGATCGCAGAAGGGCCTAACCAGATCAACAGTAGAAGAAATCTCCCGAATGAAGAATGAGCCTGAATGGATGAGAAATTTCAGACTCAAAGCGTATGATTATTTCATGAATAGGCCCATGCCAGGGTGGGGAGGAGACCTTTCGAATATTGACTTTGACAACATTTACTATTATGCAAAGCCCACTGACAAAATGGGTCGCGACTGGAACGAAGTTCCTGAAAATATCAAAAGGACTTTTGAAAAACTGGGTATACCAGAAGCAGAACGAAAGTTCCTAGGAGGCGTGGGAGCACAATATGAATCGGAGGTCGTGTATCACTCTCTTAGAAAGGACCTCGAAAGCAAGGGTGTCATCTTCCTCGACACTGATTCGGCCGTGAAGCAGTATCCTGACATTGTGAAACGGTACTTCGGCACAGTGATTCCACCGAACGACAACAAGTTTGCCGCTCTGAACAGTGCAGTATGGAGCGGTGGTAGTTTTGTTTACGTTCCTCCGGGAGTAGAAGTGGAGGTTCCGCTGCAGGCCTATTTTCGAATCAATTCAAAGAACGTCGGACAGTTTGAGCGCACACTTATAATTGCAGACGAAAACTCGAAGGTGCATTATATCGAGGGTTGCACCGCCCCGATTTACTCTTCAGAATCTCTTCACTCTGCGGTTGTGGAAATCATAGCAAAAAGAGGAGCCAAGGTGCGATATACAACAATCCAGAACTGGTCAAAGGACGTTTACAACTTGGTAACGAAGAGGGCGTTTGCCTACGAGAACGCGACTGTTGAATGGGTCGACGGAAATCTTGGAAGTAGGCTCACCATGAAATATCCATCGATATATCTCCTCGGGAGAGGCGCAAAGGGAGAAGTTCTTTCGATCGCCTTTGCTGGGAAGGATCAACATCAGGATGCAGGAGCAAAGATAATTCACCTTGCACCTTACACGACTTCGAGGATAACGAGCAAGTCCGTTAGCAAGGACGGAGGAAGGACGACTTACAGAGGGCTGCTTCATGTTCAAAAAGGTGCAAAGGGAGTGAAATCTACTGTCAGATGTGATGCCCTCATACTGGATGAGATCTCTAGGACTGACACCTATCCTTACAATGAAATCAATGAAGAAACAGCAAACATAACCCACGAGGCAACTGTGGGAAAGATCAGCGAAGAGGCGGTTTTCTACCTTATGAGCCGAGGATTGACAGAGTCTGAGGCGTTGAATATGATAGTGATGGGGTTCATAGAACCGTTTACAAAAGAACTTCCCATGGAATACGCTGTAGAGCTGAATCGTCTCATCCAACTTGAAATGGCCGGCTCGGTTGGCTAGCCATATTCCTCCCTCTTTGAAGAGGGAAGCGAGTTTGGCTCTCCTTGTCTTTCAGCTTCTCAACTCGGCGAGTTTTACAACTAATCCGAAGAGAATCTTCGGATTTTCGCTTCAATTTCTTTTGTAAGAAGACGCACTCCCTAGTTATTGGAAATGTGCGTACAAGATTTAAGCAAATACAGTTGAATTAAGTGGCAAAGAATGAGCTCGAAATAGTTTAGCTTAGATCTTTTCATTTCTAGACAAGAGAAAGTTCTCTCTCCCCCTTTGGGGCTGAAGTGAATAGCCTTTAAAGACTAGTTGACGATCTTAATCTATTGATTTGCTCTATTTTCTTGCGGTCTGATTGAGAAGAACAAGAAGAAAGGGAAAACATTGCGACAAAGGAGCACATCACTAATTTCTGAAATGAGAAAGTGCTTTGACAAATAATGCGATTGCACAGGTGTTAGAAAGATTGACTGAACAAGTTCTTGCAATTACGGAGGAGACAATAGAAAAGCTCTCGAGCTCTTTGGGAGAGCCTCGATGGTTGAAGAATTTCAGATTGAATGCCTTTGAGCAGTATCTGACTCTCCCAGAAGAGCAATCCAATCTGTACACAAAATATTCGCCTAGTTTTGAGCTCGATCTCGATGCACTTGCCAATTCTTCAGCAAGAAAGGAGAAGATTGAGGAGCAAGGGCGCTCTTCTCCGATAGACCAGCTAACTCAAGGAATCGAATCAGGGTACTATTACATAAGCACTGAGACTGAAACAATTGCGTCCAAGAGTATTCGAGAGCTAGAAAAGAGGGGCGTTGTGTTTTGCGATTTCAGCGAAGCTCTTGAGAAACATCAGAAACTGGTAGAAGAGATTTTCAAAGACAAAGCTATCAAGCCCTCGGAAGACAAGTACGCGGCTTTGAACTCTGCGCTATTCTCGAATGCATGGCTGATTGCTTTTCCCAAGGAAACCGCGCTTGAATCCCCTCTCAGGCGTCGTTTCTACCTCAATAGTCCAAGGCCGCATTTTGAGCAGGTCTGGATATGGGCTGAAGAGGGCTCTCAAATCACTTTCCTCACAGAAAGCTACGGTAGTGAAACTCGGGGCGCACTAAGCGAAGTAGTCGAGGTGTATCTGAAGGATAACTCTTCTGTGAGCTACTCAAACATTCAGAATCTCTCGCACGAATGCGTCTTTCTCTCGAACAAAAGAGCAGTGTGTGGAAAGGATGCTAGTATGAATTGGACTCTTGGAAACTTTGGTGGAAGCGTCACTAGGTCTAGACTCGATAGTTTGTTTGCTAGGGAGGGGTCAGGAGCCGAAGTCGTGGAAGTTGTCTTTGGAGATGGTAGCCAGAAATTTGACTTGGTATCTGACCTCACTCATAAGGCTCCGAACACGAAGGGGCGAATTCTTTCGAACGCGGTTTTGAAGGAGAGTTCAAGATCAATCTTCAAGGGAATGATCAGAATATCCAAGGAAGCAAAGAATTCCAACGCATACCTAGCTGGTCATGGCATCTTACTGAGTCCGAATGCGAGATCCGACGCAATTCCTGGCCTTGAAATCAGCACAAATGAAGTAAAGGCTACTCATTCGGCATCTGTCGCTCAGATAGACGAAGAGCAGGTATTCTATATGATGACGAGGGGAGTTCCTGAAGATGAAGCAAAGAAGTTCATCGTTCTTGGATTCCTAGAACCTGGCATATCGAGAATCCGCTCTGAGGAACTCAGGGACAGCATAAGGGATCTAATAGAAGCAAAATGGTACGGTAAGCATGGACTGATACAGCACAGGAAGAAGGAGGTACTCTTCGAAGAGGAGGAAGAAGCTGAGGAGAAGAAGAGGGCCGAGCTTTCAAAGGACATCTTCGAGGGGCACTACAAATATAGATGATAATCAATACGCAGATGCGGGTCAAGGAATGCACTTTGCTTTGCCCTATTTTACCCATCCCAGATCCAGATTGAATTTGCCTACTTCCTTTTGTTATGAAGATTGGCTGAAAAAGAAAGCAAGATAAGAAGGCCTCATCCATATGTTTATTGAAACCAGTGGCTAGACGTAAAGGGAAAAAATGGTTTTTGTGGTCATCTATAAATGCTCAAAAGTGCTGGGACAACACCCAAGCTTGACATCGAAAAGATCAAATCAGACTTCCCAATCCTTCGCAGAAAGGTTCACGGCAAGAGACTCGTTTACCTTGACAATGCGGCCACTACTCAGAAACCGAAGCAAGTGATTGAATCCATCACCAAGTATTACGAAAACTACAACTCCAACATTCACAGATCTGTTCACAAACTGGCTGAAGAAGCTACAGAAGCTTTTGAATCAAGCAGAGAGCAAGTCTCGAGATTCATCAATGCGGCCTCCCCAAAAGAGATCATATTCACAAAAAATGCAACTGAAGCTTTGAACGTGGCCTGCAGATGCATCTCGGAAAATTCTCTAAAGAAGGGCGACAAGATTGTCGTAACTGAAATGGAGCATCACAGTAACTTTGTTCCCTGGCAACAGATTTCAAAGAGGATCGGTTGTGAATTTGATATTGTCAATGTAGACGAAGAAGGGATTCTCGACGAGGAAGACTTTGAGATCAAAATAAAGAACGCGAAAGTACTTGCTTTCACACATATGTCAAACGTTCTTGGTACGATTAACGATGCAAAGAAACTCACAAAGATCGCACATAGAGAGGGAGCGATTGTAATCTTGGATGGTGCCCAATCCGCCCCCCATCTCCCAATTGATGTCCAAGAGCTCGGTTGCGATTTCTTTGCGTTTTCTTCTCACAAGATGTTGGGACCCACCGGAGTGGGCTGCTTATATGGAAGGGAACATCTTCTTTTGGAGGCGCCTCCTTTCATTCTGGGGGGAGATATGATAAAGGAGGTTCATAGGGAGGAAACAAAATGGAACGACCTTCCATGGAAATTTGAAGCTGGTACTTCGAATATTGCCGATGTGATTGGGTTTGGAGAAGCAATCAAGTACTTGGAGAAAGTCGGAATGGAGCGCATAAAGGAGCATGAACAAGCGATATCGCAGGTTGCAATTGAAGAGCTTTCGAAGATAGGCGAAGTCACTCTTTACGGTCCAAGGCAACATTACAACAGGGGTGCGGTTTTCTCTTTCAACGTTGGCAAGATTCATCCGCACGATGTGGCATCCATTCTTGATTCAGAGGGAATCGCTATTCGCTCTGGACATCATTGTGCTCAGGTCTTGATGGAGAAACTGGGCGTGCAGGCTACGTCCAGAGCAAGTTTTTATCTTTATAATGACCTAGATGATGTTTTCGCCCTCTGTAAGGGCATAAGGCGTGTTCAGGAGGTGCTATCCTAGTCACAAATGAGTTCCGATCTGTACAAGGAGATAATACTTGATTACTACAAGAATCCGAGGAATAAGGGTTCTCTTGATTCTCCGGATTCAAGCGCTAGAGATTCTAATCCACTCTGCGGAGATGTCGTGGAGATGCAGCTCAAATTCTTGGATGGCAAAGTATCAGACGTAAGGTTCAACGGAGATGGCTGTGCAATTAGTCAAGCTTCTGCGTCGATGCTCACCGAGATGATTAAGGGCAAGTCAATTGAAGAGGTTCGCAATCTTGACAAGAACACACTTCTTGAGAATTTGGGATCACCAAATCTTGGGGCTGTGAGAATAAAGTGCGCGCTCCTATCCCTCAAGGTGATGAAAACAGCCCTCTACAAGTATCTTGGCGAGAGTCTAGCAACGCGTAATCATCATCAAGAAGAGGAAGAAAAGATGCAGATGGAGTAGTCTCTCAAGATTCCTGAAATTAGGATTGAGCAGGAGCGGCGGGCGGAACCGAGTTTACTCTTCTGTTGATTTCTTCTGCCATAAAATGGCCAGTCATGCTCACCTTTACATCCTTAACTCCTTCTAGAGCCAACAGACGGCGTTTGATATCCTGAGCAATCTCAAGAGCAAACATCGGAGGACAGAAGGGCGCAGTAAGGTGGAAAGACACTGAGACACTCTCCCCATTGATTGTGATGTCGTCTACGAGATCCATTTCAGTTATTGGCACACCCACCTCAGGATCGACAACTTGTGACAGTTCTCTCACGATTTGTGTCTTGTCTACCATACCTCTCTCATTTGTTTGTCGTAGGATTTATACATTCATTCAGTTTCCTTCTTATTTTCTGCTTTCTTCTAGCATGTAAACCGGGTTCCTTTCCCTACGTCCCATCTCTATGAAGGTTTCAGTATGCATGACCCCGTTGATACGTCCCATCTTGGAAGAAACGGTCTCATGAAGTTCCTCAAGGGATCTAGCTTTGACTTTAACTATGAGATCGAATCTTCCAGTTACCTCAAAGATGTCACGCACAGAATCGAGTTTTTGGATCTCTTCAAGAATTGCTTCGCGATTTTTCGAATCGATGTTGAGGCCGATCAAAGCTGAAACATTGTAGCCTAGGGCACTCTCGTTCACTTCAATCGTAAATTTCTTGATCAGTTGTTTCTTTGTAAGCCTCTTTATCCTGCTGTACGTTACTGATGGGTTAACATTGATTTTCTTGCTGAGTTTTGGCACGCTTATGCTCGCATCTTTTGAAAGCTCCGATAGTATCTTCATGTCAATGTCGTCAATCTTTGCCAAAGTCCTTTCATGAACCCTCTGATGATGATTAATGTGGAAAAACGCTTGATATACCGTATATAACTTTTAAAATGGGGTCTTTTTTCCTACGTTTTTTCTCTTTTCTGTTAGTAGTTTTTGAAATTCAAGAGTAAGCAGATTACTTTTGCTCAAGTGTATCCAAAGTAATGTTTTATACCGTTGTCTTCGAACATTTTACAGTCCTAGAGAAAAATGTCGCAAGACTTTCGTCACATTGTTCGAATTGCAGGGAAGGACTTAGATGGGACTAGGAAAATCGTACCAGCTATATCTGAAATAAAGGGAGTAGGAGAGGCCTTCGCAAATGCAATAGTAGCTTCGCTAAAGCTTGACCCAAAAGCTCGACTTGGTCAGCTGGGCGACAAACAGCTTCAGCAAATTGAATATTCCCTTAAAGACATTAGCACGCTGGGATTACCTCACTGGATGCTGAACCGAAGAAAGGATTCTGACAGCGGTAACAACTTGCACAGGCTTGGAAGCGATCTCGATCTTACAATAAAGTCAGACATAGATCGGGAGAAGAATCTCTTGTCTTGGAAGGGGATAAGGCATAGTTTGGGGCTCAAGGTGCGGGGACAAAGAACAAGGACTACGGGGAGAAAAGGCAGGACGGTCGGTGTAAAGAAATCAGCAGTCCAAGCAGCTGCTGCAGCTGCGGCATCGGGCGGAGGCGAGAAGAAGTAGCTTGGGTGATCCAAAAAAATCTCGTAAACAATACAACACTCCGAGAAACCCTTGGAGAAGTGACCAGCTCTCCCAAGAGCTTTTCCTGGTTGGGACTTACGGGCTCAGAAATAAAAGAGAACTTTGGAAGTCTCAGACCCAACTTTCAGAGATAAGAAAACAGGCAAGGGCATTGCTTGCAGCAACAGCAGAGGTTCGCGCACGTCAGGAACCAAAGCTGCTATCCAGACTTGCGAAACTCGGGCTTGTGCGACAGGAAGAAAGTTCTTTGGACGATGTGCTTTCATTGACGGTTGAAAATGTTCTTGAAAGAAGACTGCAGACTCTTGTGTGGAAAAGAGGATTAGCTAGGACGCCGTATCAAGCAAGGCAACTTATCACTCATGGGCATATAGTGATTGGGGACAGGCGAGTCACAATTCCATCTTACATCGTAAGTCCAGGAGAGGAAGCGTTGCTCCGAGTTCGAGAAGGATCTCCTCTTGCCAATGTTCAAAATCCTCCCGCTACTCAAAGTGCAGAAACATTAAATCCGGCAAAAAACTAGAAGGAAAGATTTGCCGCGGCACAATGGTTTTCTTATTTTACATGTAGGCTCTTTCAATGATTTCCAAAGAGAAAGCTTTTCATCGATTTTTTCTTAAAAAAAAGAGGAGATTGTGAAGACAGATGGAAGTATCACCTTCAGTTGTACAACAACAGCAGCAGCAACAACAGCAAGAGAGATGGGGGGTTGTTCATATCTATAGCAGTTACAACAATACAATCGTTCACATCACGGATCTGACAGGTGCCGAGACAATAGCATTCAGCTCTGGCGGAAGGCACGTGAAAGCTGACAGATTCGAATCTTCCCCCTATGCAGCCATGAAAAGTGCTACGGCGGCAGCAGAAGTTGCAAAGACAAAAGGTATTACCGCAGTTCACATCAAGGTCAGGGCAGTCGGAGGAACAGGACCTAGAACTCCGGGGCCTGGTGCTCAGGCAGCGATTAGAGCGATCGCGAGGAGTGGATTCAAGGTTGGAAGGATAGAAGACGTTACTCCGATTCCTCACGATACGACAAGGCGCGCTGGTGGGAGACGAGGAAGACGAGCCTAGAAGTAGACTCCACATTGATACGGTTGAGACGGGCTTCTTTTCATCCTCAGTTTCCTCTTTATTCGTAAGCAATCCTTGGATCTCTTCTTGGGTTGGATCTATACACCAAAGCCTGCTTTGGTCATTTTGTTCCCCCGCCGAGCAATCAGTCAATCAATCAAGACTTAAATAAAATCACGGGATACTTCTGATAACAGATAAAGGCCCATGGCGCACTTCTTACTGATACTTGCCATGGCTGGAATCGGTGCACTATTTGCTCTTCCTGTCATTTTGATTCCAGCTTTGTTTGCTCCTCGAAATCCAACTCCGATGAAGAGAGCGACATTTGAAGCTGGACAAGTTCCGACCGGAGAGGCGCGAGTCCATCTCATAATGCAGTACTACGCCTATCTTTTGATCTTTGTCGTCTTTGATGTAATCTCAATGTTTTTGTTCGCTTGGGCTTTCACAGATCTCAGCGCGTTCTCAGTGCTTGTAATTGGAATGTTTCTTGCCATCATCTTTATACCAGCTGCGTATGCGATATTTCTTGCAGGTAAGAGAGACATATGGTAGCCCAGGAGTTGGAGTCTCAGCAGCAGCAACAACAACCGCCAAAAAAAGGATCCGCTTCTCTCCATTCTCATGAGGGGCCAGGTCTCAACATACTCGTTGGCAAGGCAAGAGAAGTAATCCAGCAAGCAATCGTTGATCCCGTAACTTACCTAGCAAACTGGGGGAGGCTCTACTCTCTTTGGCCGGTTCACTTGGAGACCGCGTGTTGTAGCATCGAATGGGGCGCAGTTTCTGGCCCTCGCTTTGACGCAGAAAGGTATGGTATACTCGAAGCATTCGGCTCTTTACGACAGTGCGATCTTGTAGTTGTTCATGGAACAGTTACTAGAAAGATGGCTCCACGCCTTCGTTTCATCTACGACCAGATGCCAGAGCCGAAGTGGGTGATCGCCATGGGTGCTTGTTCGATAAGCGGGGGAGTCTACTTTGATTCTTACAATGTCTTGCCCGGCGTCGATCAGGTAATTCCGGTCGACGTTTATGTGCCTGGATGCCCTCCAAGACCAGAGGAACTAATAGACGCTTTCATCTTGCTCCAGGACAAAATTAGAAACTCGAATATCAAAAAGACCTCGTAGAAAGCAAACGATCCAACGAGGGAGTATTGTATCGCCTTGTCGAGCGGCTCAAGTTCAGAGCTTCCCAAAGCGGAAAAGGGGATCATTGACGCAATTGGAAAGCTGGGCGAGAAGGCAAAACTGATCTACGCGAAACCCAATAGGATCAAATTTTCTGTTCAACGTGATGATCTGGTTGAGGTCGCAAGATTCATTCGCGATGAGTTGCACTTCGATCACGCTACAAACGTGACGGGAACGGATTTCCCCAAGGAAGGGCAGCTCGAAATCACGTATCACCTTGGCTCGCATGACGGTGGAGAGGAACTAAGGAGAATCATCCTAGCGATTTCATGTAGGATTCCTTCTAATGATCCAAAACTTCCGACTCTCGTGAACGAATATCCGAGTGTCCTCTATCATGAGCGCGAGACTGCAGAGATGATCGGGTGCGTGTTCGAAGGTCATCCAAATCTGGGTCGTCTCTTGCTCCCCGAAGATTGGACAGACATCCCACCAATGCTGAAAGCCTTCAGATTGCCAGGCCGCCTAGAAGGAGAGTGAGAATCGATCAATGTCGCTACCAACTCAATCGTCGGGACTGTTCACAGAACAAGTATCTGAAGACAAACTCGTGGTGAGCATCGGACCTCAGCATCCTGGCGCGGGCCATTTCAGGTTCACAATCAGGGTTGAGGGCGACACAATAACAGAATGCATCCCTGACCCAGGCTACGTGCATAGGGGCGGGGAAAAGCAGACTGAATACAGGACCTACATACAAAGCATCCCCATGATTGAGAGGTCTTCTCTCCTTGATGTCACAAACATTACTCTACCGTACTGCATGGCGGCTGAGGAACTAATGGGAATCCAAGTCCCTCCTCGAGCTCAGTATCTAAGAATGATAATGTCCGAGAACCAGAGAATAATCAGCCACTTGTACTGGCTGGGAATCCAAGGGATATTTCTTGGTCACTCTACCATGTTCATGTGGCCACTCGGGGACCGTGACATATTCATCGATCTTGGTCAGATGATCGGGGGGGCGAGGATTACTTACTCCTATTGCGTGCCCGGCGGTGTAAGAAACGATATGCCTGCAAACTTTAAGGACAGAGCAATGAAAGTCTTTGAGTATTTCGAATCACGCCTCAAAGACTATGAGAGAATATTCTTCCGCAGTCCATTATTTGAAAAGAGAACCCGGGGAGTTGGAGTGCTCTCAAGATCTGATGCGATTTCGCTAGGTGTGGCTGGGCAGGTGCTTAGGGCATCAGGCGTAAAGTCTGATACTCGTATAGATGAGCCTTATTGTTTCTACAAGGACATCAGCTTTGAGGTTCCAGTCTACGATGATGGCGACACTTGGGCTCGCTGCATGGTTCATCTAGAAGAAATGAGACAAAGCATGTCAATCATAAGGCAATGCCTTGAGAAGATGCCGCAGGGCCAAATCAAGGTGAAGCTCTCCCCTCAGCAAAGAGCTCAAGCCGGGGAAGCATATTGCAGGACGGAAGCAGCAAGGGGCGCGATGGCTTTTCACATAATATCTGACGGATCCACAAAGCCTTACAGAACTAAATGGAGCGTTCCCTCCTTCAGAAATCTTATCGCGCTCCCAAAGCTACTTGTCGGATCTCATGTTGCAGACATGCCCGCGATCTATTGGAGTTTGGACTACTGGCCAGTCGAAGCAGATCGATAAACTTTGTTTTTTCTCCTCATTTGAGAGAATAATGTAGCAGGCGGAAAACGCATCAAAAATTCGAAAAAAGAGAAGAGAAGCAGAAAAAAAGAGACAGGCAAAAAGATCTTAGACTAGGTTTGGAATTTGCGCAGATAGCAGCAGGAGCTACAGATTAGAGAGATGGCTGAGATTACAACATTCGAGCAGTTTGTCAAGCGTATTCTCAAAATAATCTTCTGGCTGCTGATAATTCTTCCAATGGTTGCTCTCCCAATATTCTATCTCTTTTACGTACTACCAGTAGAGTTCACTTGTAACTTTAGCCTCTTGAATTGCAGTGAACACATCAACTGGTCACTTGCACTTTACATGTTCGATCCAAGCAAGCTCAATCCTTTCGATCCAAATTCATACATCAGTCAGATGGGTCTTGGGGCAAACAGTATGCTTTTCAAGTTAACTACATTTCCAGGTTTTACATTTGTCGCACTTCTTTCTAGCATGGTGATATGGTGGGAAAGAAAACTCCTAGCGAAGATGCAGTACCGAATAGGCCCCCTTTACGCTGGGAGGCTAGAAGGCATCTTCCAGTCCTTTGCTGATCTCTTCAAACTCTTATTCAAGGAAATAGTTGTGCCAGAGCGGGCTGACAGACTTTTCTTCATCGCGGCGCCATTTGCTATGATGGCTCTAGCAGGGGCTTTGGTTGGAATTATCCCGATAGGCCCAAGCACGTACATCGCAACTTCCCCTTACTCACTTTTGATTGTGATTGCAATTATAGGATTCTTTCCGATAGTAGCCCTCATGGCAGGATGGGCAAGCAACAACAAATTCTCCTTCATCGGGGCCATGCGTGCACTGTACCAGATGATTTCCTATGAGATTCCTCTTGTTATCTCGATATTGGGAGTTGTGGTTCTTGCTGGGTCGCTGGATCTATTTCAAATCGTTTCTGCGCAAAGCAGAATCTGGTACATTTTGCCAATGATTCTGGGAGCAATCGTGTTCTATATCACCTCGATGGCAGAGGTTGAGAGAATCCCTTTCGATCTTCCAGATGCTGACAGCGAAATCGTGGCTGGCTGGCAAACCGAGTTCACGAGCATGGTCTTCGGAGTGATTCAGCTGGCTGTGTATGTGAAGCTCTATGCACTTTCCGCACTCTTTACGATACTCTTCCTCGGCGGCTGGTCTGGGCCTCCTGCTGTTCCAGGTGTGGTGTGGTTCCTCATCAAAACTCTGATTGTCGAAACCATTTTCATTATTCCTCGAGGTGCTTTCCCCAGAGTGAGGATAGATCAGCTTATCAAGTTCGGCTGGGTATGGCTGATCGTGCTGGCATTCATCAATTTCTTTGTGGCAATTGCTCTCAAGGCATTCTTCGGACTCTGAGAATGAAGAAGGAGAAAAAAAGTAAAACATTTGGAAAGAGATTCTGCGTGCAACGAAGCAACCACTAATCAATCTAATAATGAGGAGTGATAAATCAAGTTGAACATAGTTTCGGGGACGTTCAAAGCGCTTTACGCGGCTTTGCGCCAGCTCCCGCGAAGGAGAATGACGATGCGCTACCCCGATGTTCAAACTGAAATGGCAGGCTACTACACCTATGATCCGAAGCTTGGCATTGCAAAGCCCGGGTACAAGGGAAGGCATATTCTCTGGCTTGACAAGTGCACTGGATGCCAGCTTTGCTCGATTGCTTGTGAGAACATTTCACAGGCAATCGAGATGGTCAAGGTAAATCGCAATCAGCCAAATAACAAGAAATCGATATTCCCTCAGGTCGATTATGCAAAATGCGTGTTCTGCGGTTTGTGCGTTGATGCATGTCCATTCTACGCTCTGGGAATGACTGAAGATTTCAATCTGGTTTCAACATCGAAGAGTAATCTCGTGTACTCTCCCGAGAAGCTTGCAATACCACCGAAGATCACTCGTAAAAAGGTTGAGTTCAAAATAGAAAAGGAGCTAGCATATCACCAATGATATCAGCGAGCGACATCGCTTTCTTCGTTCTCTCGGCGCTCACACTTGGTGCGGCGATATACTCGCTTGAGTCGCGCCAGGTTGTGTATGGGGCGATCTCACTTGCTTTCTCTTTCCTTGGAGTAGCAGGTTTGTTTATACTTCTTGACGCTACGTTTGTTGCTTTGTTTCAAATCATAGTCTACGTCGGGGCAGTCGCAGTGCTGATATTGTTCACAGTCATGCTCGTTACAAAGGAAGTAGAACGAGAAGCTAGGCGGGAACCAATTCAGCCTCTTGGAGTTGCCATAGCAGTTATAGTGGCAATTTTGGTGTCTTTTGTTGCTTCGCTTTCGACCATGAGGAGTCTTCCCCCAAGCGGCCCAATTTTAGGTGTGTCCGATATTGGGAATCTGCTCACAGGCCAGTATGCCTTCCCTCTCGAAGTGCTGGGTTTGGTTCTTGGGGCTTCTGTTGTTGGAGCTCTCACTTTGGCGAAGATCGATAAAGAATGATAACCATGATGAAGTATGAAGAGAAAAACAATGGGCGAGGGATGCTAAAACAGATTGATACCGCTCCTTGATTACATTGTTCTTTCTGCGATTCTGTTCGGTATTGGTGTGTACGGATTGGTGTCGAAAGGTAATGCGCTTAGGCTGTTCTTCGCGATTGAAATCGTGATAAATGCAGCGAATATCAACCTTGTTTCTTTTAATCGCTACATCTCTGCTTCGACTCCTCAAGGCCAAACATTCGCCCTCTTTTCAATTGCGATCGCAGCGGCGGAGGCTGCTGTGGGTCTTGCGATAATAATTGTGACATTCAGGCTGAATAAGGAAGTCAATGTTTTCAAGCTTAGGAAATTGAAGAGTTAGCTCGCGATCAGCGGCAGCTTTCAAAGCGCCGCTTGCCAAAGAGAAAAAGAAACAGAAGAGAAAAACAGGGAACGAAACATAACCGAATATGAGAAATACATCTTTGCAAAGAGGCCTTGGGAGAATTGGTTTACGCTCTACTCTTACAAGCGATTATAATTCCAATCATTGCAGCCCCGATCGCGTACTACGTCGCAAGAACAATGGGTTCTAGGGCGGCCGCGTGGTTTTCATTCGCTGTTCTCCTCTACTCTACAATTGCCCTGCTTTACTCCACAACGATAGGCAATCCAGTATACGAACTGTATCCTTGGTTTCCCCACCAACTTTCAAGCGGGACAAGCACTCTTTCGACCATAGGGAACTTTGGGCTTTACATTGATGGAATAAGTGCGCCCTTTTCGATTACAATCTACATAATATGCACTGCCGCTGCGCTCTACTCTCTTCCATATATGAGACACAGGATTTCTGAGCAAGAAAGAGAGTCGACTTTCGCAACAATCCAGCGCGACGGTGGAACTTTCTCAGAGACTGAAGCAGAGCAAGAGCGAGGAGAAAGAGAAAGTCCAAGATTAAGATCTAGATTTGGACTATATTTCGCACTTTTCCTTCTTTACAGCGCGGGAATGGTGGGAACAGTACTTTCTACAAACCTAATTGAGCTCTATTTCTTCTTCGAGTTCATGCTGATTCCTTCCTATTTTCTGATAGCTGAGTTCGGATATGGTTCGAGAGGTCGGATCTCATTCATGTACCTGCTCTGGACTCATATCGGCGCTTTGCTGATGCTTCTCTCATTTTTGGCAATTGGAACTGTCGGAAACAATTTTGTGTTTTTGGGAAGCGGCGCTCTGCATCCCCCCTCCCTGGGCAACCTGCTTCCATGGGTGATCTTCGGAATTGTCGTGGGACTCTTTGTGAAGCTAGCTGCTGTGGGTTTGCATATTTGGCTACCTTACGCACATGCCGAAGCTCCGACTCCGATCAGCGCATTGCTTTCTCCTGCTATGATTGGAATAGGCGGGTACATAATAATCAGAATGTTTACTCTCCTTCTCCCAGAAGCCTTCCCTGAGATCGGACTCGGAATCGCGATCTGGGGAGTGCTAACCATGTTCTACGGCGGGATAATGGCTCTAGCGCAGGATGACATCAAGAGGCTCTTTGCTTATTCGAGTGTGAGCCAAATGGGTTACATAATCTTCGGTATTGGCACAACGACTCAACACGGAATTGAAGGAGCTGTTTTCCAGTTTGTGAGCCACGGCACTGCAAAGGGTATTCTCTTCATGGTTGCCGGTATAATCATAGTCCAAGCCGGAGGCCTGCGTAGCATAAAAGGAATGGGTGGCTTGTCGCAAAGGCTACCCATAACGGCGACTTGCGCGATGATCGGCTTTCTAGGGCTTATGGGTTTTCCCGAGACAAACGGCTTCCAGAGCGAGTGGCTGATTTTCAGTGGCGGCTTGCAGCAGGGTTCAAGTGGAGCAGGACCGCTGTCCAATTACTGGCTTCTAGTATCAATACTAGCCGTGATATCGACAATAGTCACTGCAGCCTATTCTTTGTGGACTATGAAAAGAGTGTTTTTCGGACGACTGCCTGAAAGTCTGAGCCAAGTGAAGGAGGGGTCTTGGTATATGCTAGCACCAGTGATCTTCCTAACTGCGGTGACAATACTACTTGGAGTGCTTCCCGGTCTTATTGACAATTACCTTGTCCCCACTGCTAGCACACTCACGCCTCCGCTATTGCCCTAAAGAAACAGAAAGGATCGATAGAAGAAGAGTAACACAGGTTGGTGAATCGAAGGAAAGATGGCTAGCTGCACTGACCTCATCCCCTTCCTTGTGTGGATTGTTCCAATCGGTGGTGGAGCACTAAGCGTTCTTGCAGCGAGGGCAGGCGGAACCGCCCGCAACATTGTCGCTGTCCTTGCGAGTCTAGTTTCAGCTTTGCTTGCGACTTCCCTTTTCTTCCTTGGTGATTTTGCACCATACACAACTACGGGAAGAATTCTTGATGTTCAAACACTCTGCGGCGCTCAAGCCACTTGGATAGCAGCCCTCAACCTCAGGGCAGGAGTGCTTGTCGACCCCCTCACAGCAGTTCTTGCGAACGTTGTTGCTTGGGTGAGTTTCTTGATCATGGTCTACAGCCTCGGGTACATGAAGGGAGAAAGGAACCTCACTAGGTACTACTTTCTCATGGACTTTTTCATCGGAAACATGCTTCTCCTAGTCATGTCTGATAACTTTCTTCAGCTCTTCCTTGGATGGGAAGGTGTGGGTTATTGCAGCTACGCTCTGATCGGTTTCTGGCACACCGACGAGGAAAAGTACTGGGTGGGGACACCTGGAGATCAGTCCCTCAATGTTCCAGAAGCATACTCCCCGACTCATGCTGGAATGAAAGCCTTCATCATGACTCGCGCTGGAGACGTTGCATTCCTAGTCGGAATATTGCTTATCTTCGCATATTCCCGAACATTCAATTTTGTTTCTCTTTACAATCAGCTGCACGGCTCTTCGAACAATTGGGCTACTTCTCTTTCCTCGGTTGGATTGTTTGTGCCCAGCGCGATTCTGATATTCGGCGGCGCCATAGGAAAATCCGCCCAGTTTCCTCTTCACGAGTGGTTGCCCGATGCAATGGCTGGGCCGACATCTGTTTCTGCCCTCATACACGCTGCGACCATGGTGAACGCTGGTGTATTTCTTGTGGGGACAGTGGGGCCGCTATACGTCGCTGCGTTCAGTACCATATCCGAAGTTTATCCGTTCTTCCTCACTGTGGCTGCAATCGGTGCTTTTACTGCCTTTCTAGCTGCAACTCAAGCCATGGTTTCCGATGAGCTCAAGAAAGTTCTTGCATATTCGACTGTTTCACAGATCGGTTACATGATGCTTGGCCTTGGAGTGGCTGGACTATCAGTTACATCAAATTTCGACTTTGGTTTCACTGCAGGATTCTTTCACTTGATCAGTCAAGCCCTTTTCAAAGCCGGCCTTTTCATGTGCGCCGGTTGGCTGATTCATGTCACAGGTTCGAAGTACATGAGCGAGATGGGTGGCCTGAGAAAGGATCTCAAGATTACTTTCTACTCGATGCTGATTGTTGGGCTCTCACTTGCAGCCATTCCGCCCTTCAGCGGATTCTGGAGCAAGGATTCAATCCTCGCAGCCGCAAATCAGGCAGGGGGAGCAGCTTACGTGCTATTTGCTCTGGGACTCATTACATCGCTCATAACTGCTTTCTACACTTTTCGCATGTTGGGGCTGATATTCTGGGGACCAAAGAGTGAGAATTTGCAAAGAATTGGATCTACTCATGTAGGCAGTTCCAACCCAAACGCGCAGGAATCTCCAACAACAACAGCAGCTGCAGGAACAGGAAGCGAAGATCATGGAGGGAAACATGGCTTGCACGAAGCTCCTCGCTCTATGTGGATTCCATATTCTATTCTTGCTGGTGTGACTGTTGCAATAGGAGTTGCTGCTCCAATATTTCTAGAAAGGGATCTGGGAGATCTGTTTTCGTCGTACTTGACCTACTGGGGAATAACTTCTGTTTACTCACTTAACTACCTCTCCGATCTACTACCTATCTCTCTGAGTTTGGCCCTTGCACTGATTGGAGCCTACATAGGATATCTTGGTTACATCAAACGTAGCCTGAACCTCTCTGTCCTCGTCAAAAGCAACTCCTTTCTCTATTCGGGCTACAAGTTCTTCTACCACCGGTGGTATCTCAATTCAATTTATTACAGATTGTTTGCCTACCCCGTTGAAAAAGGGAGCAGGTGGCTGTTCGAGAAGTTTGAGGAAAAAGTCATAGATCCGATAAACATCGAGGCTCCAAGTTTTGGAGGAGCAGTTTCGTCAATCCTCAGAAGGATTCAGACTGGTATAGAGGAAGAGTACATTTTCGCTTTCGGGCTCGGAATAGCATTGCTCATCATAATTTTTGCTTACATCGGCCAGATCTAAGAAATCAAAGGATCAAAAGGAATCGCGTTTTCTAATGCTAGGAAACCAGTAGAACAAAACTGAGGAGAGAGATTTCAAATTCACCTTGGCATTCGCTGCTTTTTTCTCTGGGTTCGAGGCGGTTCCGCTCCTTGTGACAATGATCATGGCGGTGGCAGCCTTTGTTATCATCTTACTTTCTTCTCTGGGTTTGAGGGCAAGAACGGTGTCGACGGGGATCTCAGTCGCAGCCTTCGTTATATCACTCGCTCTTCTTCTTGGTAAGGTCTTGGGCTATCTTGGGCCGATTTTGGGTCCTCAGGGGAACTCAGTCTTCGCTCAAGATTGGATTTCTTATTTGTTTGGTGTTGCAATCCTTATTGTTTCGATACTTGTGGCTCTTTCATCAGAAGATTTTCTTGCAAACATACCAAACGCAAGTTCATTCTTCGCTTTGCTCATATTCACTACGATCGGATCTGTGCTTCTTGTCTTCTCAACTGATCTATTGATGATATTCGTAGCATGGGAGCTCATGAGCATTCCAAGCTATGTTCTGACAGGGTTCAAAAAGAAAGATCAGGAATCTAACGAAGCTGCAGTCAAGTACTTTCTTATTTCCGCATTCGCATCTGCAGTTCTGCTCTATGGAATATCACTAATCTACGTCATAACCGGGACCACGAATATCTATCAGATTCTTTCCCCAGCTTCGTCAAGCGGAAGCGGGATCACACCCATCGCGGTTCTGGCTCTATCATTTGTCATTGCCGGATTCGGAATCAAGCTTTCCGCAGTACCTTTTCACATGTGGATCCCCGATGCCTATCAGGGTGCACCGACTGTCGTGAGTGCTCTCCTCTCAGCTGGGACAAAGGGCGCAACTTTTGCACCAGCAGCAAGAATCTTCTTTGTGCTCTTTGCTGGGAGCGCCTTCCAAACTGATTGGAGCACTGCTTTTGCAGTTCTAGCGCTCCTGTCAATGACCGTAGGAAACTTTGCAGCTTTGACTCAAAGAAGTGTAACTAGGATCCTAGCCTACTCAAGCATTGGACACGGCGGATACATCCTGATTGGGTTTGCAGCTGGAACGGCTTACGGTCTGACCGCTTCCTTCTTTCACATCTTGAACTATGCGACGATGCAGACCTGTGCGTTTCTTGCTGCTGCGCTAATAATAAGGGAAGTTGGAAAGGACGATCTGTTGGCCTTTGATGGAGTGGGAAGAAGAATGAGAATTGCCCCGATCGCGCTCACACTTTCACTCCTTGCCCTGGGAGGTTTTCCTCCATTGAACGGATTCTGGAGCAAGGTTTTCCTTTTCTATTCAGCGATCGGAAGCCCTCTTAACCTCGGATGGCTCGCAATAGCTGGAATCATAAACAGCTTCGTCTCTATTGCTTTCTACCTGCGTATCGTGAAGCATATGTATGTAGATCAGCCTCAAAGCTCCTCCAAGCTGTTCGAATCAAATGGATTCAGAGTTGCTCTCATTATCGCATCCCTAATCATTGTTGGAACGGGCGTGTATCCTGGTCCGGTAATTCAATTTGCCAGCACGACTGCGACTTCATTCTTTTCGCAGATTTCTTCTGCCTCACACGTGCTCCCAGCGATCCCTTGAAGTTGCTCCGCCTCCTCCTTTAGGAGGAAGTAAAGCAAACCATCAAAAAGTGAAACCACATTGAGGGGGAAAGAGAAAGAGGGGGATTGTCGCCCGAGGAAATCAAGTACGAAAGAAACGCGAATACCGAGAAACCGATGCTAAAATCTTCTTCTGACGGCAAATTCGGCGAGCTCTGAAAGTCTTTCCTTTGGCTCTGAATTTGCAAGATAGCCCAGAGCGTTCTTCGCGGCCCTAGCAAACTCGTATGACATCTTTTGCAATATCTTCTTGTCGACCCCAATTGATCGCTCCAGTATTCCACGTTCGTCCCAATCAAGCAAGTCGTCCTGCATCTGATATGCGATTCCTAGGTTGATCCCAAAGTCAGAGAGAGATTCTATTGTTTGCTGTTTTGCACCTGAAAGGATCCCTCCAAGCTTCGCAGAAGTTTGGAACAACGAGGCAGTCTTTTGCGATATGATCACTACATAGTCATCTGCTGAGAGAATCCTCTTTGCGGCTTTCAGTTTGACTTCCGAGTACTGCCCCTCGCTCATCCTTAAGGCAGCTTTTGAAAGCTCTCTTGCGATGCGTGTGTCAGAGTATTGCGCAGCGATATCGAGAATGATTCCTAGTACGAAATCAGCTGAAAGAATAGATGCATCAAGACCGTACTTTGCAAGGAAGACCTCCTTTCCTCTCCTGAACTTGTCTTCATCCATAATGTCGTCGTGAATTATAGACTCGGTATGGAGAAGCTCTACTGCGACTGCCGCAGGTAGAGGATCATCTGTGATTGATTCTCCTTGACGCAGGGCATCGTGGCAAAGAAGCACAATGAGAGGACGAATTCGCTTTCCGCCACGTAGCGCATAGTTGAGGGGCTCGTAGAACTGCGATTCAGAGAAACGACCTAGCACATCGGATATTGCATGCTCTATCCGACTGTGATACTGCAGAGTTTTCTCCTTAAAGTATGAGGCAAACTCTGCATCGCTAAGCTCCAATGAATCAACATGCTCCGAGTTGCTACAAGAGAAAATCTGCTGTTTCAATGTATTTATCCATTGTTGCATGCCAAATGAAAAAACACATGCGAGGAGGCCGCTCATCTTAGTTCATTTCGAACAAGAGACGGATGGCCTTCTCTTTTTTTGCTCGTCGTTTGTCTCTCTCACATCTTTTCCTGAGATTGAATATTCAGGAGAATTAGATAGGATGCTCCGGGCGGGATTTTCAAGTTTCTCTTTGCGTAATCCAAAAGGCGATATTCCTTTCAGATTTCCTTTTTTTTGGAGCTCTTGAGAAAATTCTTTGAACCCGCGATCACTGCCTGTCTTCTCATTTACTTTGAAAATCGAAAGGGCAGTATGCTTGACCGGACTACACCACCGGAGCCTGAAGCGAGCTTCGGGGTTGGCATTCTTTTAGGCTTTTCATTGAGTACAGGCCTGAATCGGAGAGCAAATAATAATACGGTGTCGAATAAGTTAATCTGAGCTCGTTGAAAGAAAGAGGGAGAATGTGTAAGGGCCTGTAGCTCAGCTTGGTAGAACTGCGAAACGTTGGTTTCGAAGTGAAATAGCCCGGAAGGAATAGGGAACCAACCGGCCAAGAGCGACCGGCTCATAAATTTCAGAATCTGCTTTCCCGACTTGCATCTTGCAATAAAAGAATAATCGGGAAGAAGAGGATTTTTGAGACACCGGTCGGTCGTGGGTTCAAATCCCTCCAGGCCCACATTGCGTTGATTGAACATATTCATTCCTACTCTCTTGCCTACGTTGAACAAAGAGGGGAGCGCTTGTCAATTGTTCAAACCAATGCGAAAGGGATACTCTATTGGAGAGGGAAAAAAGGTGAGAGGAGATCAAATAATAGAAGTACAAAACATTGCGCAAAACAAGCAAAGCTTAAGCAACAGTTGAATTCTTAACCGTTAACAGCAATGCTTGAGATTAGGAAATCACGGAAAAATCCGAGTTTGGAATTCACTTGAGCAATTTGTTATGATGGAGCTTCTCAAGTAAACTAACGATTGCAATTGAGGAGATATTATGGCGATGCGCTCTTTTTGGTACATACTAATGCGCCAAATTAAAGGGGGTGAAAACTCTGGATCAAAATCAATGAGGATAACAGCGCCATAGCTAACGAAACATATTCAAATCTAATTGAAAGCTCCCTTACTTCATAATGTTCTGATTCTCTCCTTGTTCGACAAAGTAGAAACTGAATTAACTCGCTTGTCTTGAAACTCCTTGTTTTCGGGCTCTCATTTCCACCAGAATCATATGAAATGCAGTCTGCACTCTGGTGCTTCGGTGCTGATTCAGAATGACTAAACACTTGAACTTGTTTATAGCATGCGAAGAGAATCGTATCTGCGAAAAGAGAAGCTCAATTTGCTTTCCCTTCCGGAGAATGCAGAATCTGAAAAATAGCCGAAACGATTAATTGTGAAATCTCAGTCTCTAGAAGAGCTGGAACGATTTTTTTCTTTCTTACCTCTACAATGAAATGGAGAAACTGCAAAAGAGAGGCGTCGATTGTCATATTGAGTGCAACCATAACTGAGCTGATAAAGCCAGAAGCAAAGCTTTGGATGGGACAGCCTATCAAGCGCAAAGAAGATCCAAGACTGATCACAGGAATGGGGAGATTCATAGACGACGTGAAGCTTTCTGGAATGCTCTATGCCGCTTTTCTTCGCTCGCCTTATGCCCATGCTCGGATCAAGAAATTAGATGTGAGCAAGGCAGAAAGACACCCTGGAGTTGTCTGCGTGCTCACAGGAGAAGAGGTCGCGAAGCTTACAGATCCTTTCCTCCAGATATCACCTCATCCAGCTAACAAACTGAAAGACTACTGTCTTGCTGTTGACAAGGTTCACTTTGTCGGAGAACCTGTCGTAGCTGTCGCAGCGGAGACAAGAGCTATAGCTGAAGATGCCCTTGAGCTCATTGAAGTGGAGTACGAAGTCCTGGATCATGTGCTGGACGCAAGAAAGGCTCTTCAATCCGATGCACCCGTCATTCACGAAGAAGTAGGATCAAACCTTGTATTTCATGGGACTTGGGATTATGGCGATATCGAAGGCGCGATGAATAGTGCCGACAAAGTAGTGAAGGCATCGCTTCACTTTCACAGATTCAGCTCTACACCAATAGAAACAAACGGAGTTGTGGCGCACCTCGACAGATCGACTGGTTTCTTGACAATCTACTGCAATAATCAAATGCCTATGTTCTGTGTTCCTTGGCTTTCCTTTGGGTTGCGCTTTCCCTCGAACAGGATGAGATTCATCACTGGAGATATCGGGGGAGGATTCGGTGTTAAGATCATCAGCTATCCATACATCGCTCTTGTTTGCTTGCTTGCAATGAAGGCCAAAAGACCTGTCAAGTGGATCGAGGACAGGAAAGAGCACTTGATCGCGGCGACGCATGGTAATGAAAGAAGTTTCGATGTCGAGGTTCCACTGAAGAAAGACGGCACCATCCTCGGCATGAAGGTGGTCGCGTATGACGATTGCGGAGCGTACACAAGGTATGAACCGGCGGGTGCTACTATTTGGGCTCAGGTCACGCCGGGATGCTACAGGTTCAAGAATTTTCGAATGGATTTCTATCAGGTGATGACAAACAAGTGCCCTGTCGGGCCAAACAGAGGATATTCGAGAATGCAACATCTCTGGATGATTGAGAGGATAATCGACATTGCCGCAAAGGAGCTAGGAATAGATCCTGCAGACATGCGGCTCAAGAACTATATTGCCCCGGAGGAGATGCCTTACGTGACGCCGAGCGGAGGAGTCTACGATGGCGGGAACTATGCAGAATCGCTCAGGAAGGCCCTCAAACTCATTGACTATGAAGGCCTGAGGGAAGAACAAGCCATCGCAAGGCGAAGGGGGAAACTCATTGGAATCGGCATCTCCACTGTGATAGATTCTGGAACGAACAATTTTGGGCAGGTAAAGATTCTGACTGATGCTAACCCCTTCTCTGGGAATTCAGAGGCGGCCAGAGTGAGCATTGACGGATTAGGGCAGATCCAGGTTGCACTTGGAACTGTGCCTCAGGGACAGGGACACGAAACTTTTGCTTCGCAAATTGTTGCGGACGAATTTGGACTTACCCCAGATCAGGTAACGGTTCTACCTTGGTTCGATTCGGCGGTGAATCCATACTCCCATCAGTCGGGCTCGTACGCTAGCCGTTCAGCCGTAATGGGAACGGGAGCTCTTCTCGGTGCGACTAAGAAGTTGAAAGAGAAAGCATCTATAATTGCAGCACATCTGCTTCGAGAGACTCCTGATCTAATTGAGTTCAGGGAAGGAAACGCAGTTGTCAGGACCAACCCCGAGAAGAAGATCCCTCTCTGGCAGATTGCAAATGCTGCTTGGGTTAATAACGCCCTTCTTCCGAAAGGAATGGAGCCAGGCCTTGTCGCAATACACTTTTGGAGGCCGGATTTCACCTTTCCCGACGAGAAGTGGAGGCTTAATCAGACTCTCACATACTCGTACCAGACCCATGTGGCTGCCATCGAACTAGACCCTGAGACTGGGAAGTTCAGGATACTTCGCTACGTGGTTGTAGATGATTGCGGTAGGCAGATCAATCCTATGATCGTTGAGGGCCAGGTTCATGGGGCTGCTGCTCATGGAATAGGTGCAGCAATGTTTGAGAACTTTTATTATGATGCAAACGGGCAGCTTGAGAGTAGTACATTCGTGGACTATCTTGTTCCGTCCGCCGTTGATGTTCCCGATATTATGACATCTTCTATCGAGACGCCCTCGCTCTTTGCTCCCAAAGGGATACGCGGGGTGGGTGAAGGAGGAGGTTCTCCTCTCGGTGCCATCTCAAACGCGGTGGACGATGCTTTAAGGCCTTTCGGAATCACGATCACAGATTCTCATCAAAACCCTCAGGAGATTCATGCCTTGATAAGGAGAAAATATCCCCGTGGGGGACATAGCGTTCCTTCCGGGCTTTGAATGTCTTCTTCTATTCTGACATCAAGCTGATGACTTGACCTGAATAGGCTCCACAGAAGTTGTCTTTTTCTGGAATAGCTTAGAGCCGGCCACGAGAAGATAGACTCCTATCAGCAAGACAATGGTCGCGATTCCAGCAGATATGGAGAGAGTAATGTGAATTTTGTTTGCAACGTAAAGCACAGCTGGAGACAAACCGATGAGTAAAAGGCCCAATATTTCAGCAACCATTCCAGTGCCAGCTTTTCCTATAAGCTGCCTTGGCGAGAGCAATATCGATGTACCCAGCAAGAAGAATCCGTAAATCAATGCAAACCTTCCATTCAAGAATACACCGAAGGCAGTACCGATATCTGTATAGCCTGCGTTACTGAGTGCACCAGCGAAGGAGACAATCAAAACAACAACTGCGAGAATTTGCATTCTCGTCGCGTTTCCTAGTATCACCTTCGGCCTCTCATTGTAATCTGCGAAGCGTGTCTCAATTACAAGGGCGAAGCATACAGCAGCTATTGAAAAGAGAAAGAGATACGGGCTCTTCGAAACGATAAGGTAGGCAAGAAGCGGCATGGAGTGAGATGTTCGATCAATCTCATACCATTCGACTGCGCCGTAAACTATGCTTGCAACAACTGGAGCAAGATAGAGAAAGAAAGCGGCGTCTTCAGCGATGTCTCTTGAGTTCAAGGTGTGCAGAATTGATCAAGCCAATTCTGGAAGCAAGTGATTTAACTCTTTCACAAAGAGGGAGAGGAAAACGATCGTGTTTTGTTGATTTTTCTCCCGGAAACGAGGTAGCAAGTATGACCGATCATTCTCATAGAGGGGCGAGTTTTTCCAAGCCTCGCCTCTATCCTCCTCAATAAGATTTCAACACATTCGATGTCGACAAAGCCTTTCTTCATCTCGACTGCCACCCTCTCTGCCTGATTTGTGGTTGGACAGATGCAGAAGAGGAATGAAGAGCCTTTGAGAGAAGAGTGAACCTTGTCAAGCAAAGGAGGAATATCGCCTGTGTCGAGAAGAGCAAGATCGTACCTTCCTTCGAGAAGATTGAAATTCAAGAGACTCGAGTTGTGAAATTCCACGAATTCACTTAGTTGGGCTTTTTCGATGTTTTTCTTTGCGACCTCCAGAAAATCCGTACGCTCTTCGAATGTGTCAATTCTGCCTAGCGGAGAAACTAGGCTAGCGAGATATGTGGTGAGTGCTCCTGAACCTGTTCCGCATTCGAGAACAATTGACCCACAATGAACTCCAGATCTTGCGGAAATGTATGAAAAGTCCTTTGGATAGACGATTTGAGTTCGTCTTTCAGATTTCATCACATAATCAACTATGCTCGGGCGCAAGAGGAAAATTTCCGCACCAAGCGAAGTCGAAACCGTGTCGCCGAATCTCTTTCCTATGATGTCGGCAATACTGATGATTCCCGCATGCGTGTGAAACTCGTTCTTTTCACCTTTCACTTCCACAAGCCATGTTCTTCTTTCGTCCAAATAGAGAAGCACTCGGTCGCCAGGCTTGATTTCTTCGGCCTGCCCAGTCGATCCAGCATTTCCGCGGTCCTGAGCGGCCGATTTGGATGAGTCCATGTCCTAATGGTATAACAATAGAAACAAAAGTAGTAAGAGTTTCGAAAGCAAAAGAAACATCAAATTGAGGTGTTCTCCCGAGGATAGTAGGATGCAGAGAGGTACTAGATATTGTGGAGAAGATCCCACAAATTATGCCTTAACACGAAGAAACAGTTAACTTCCCTTCACGAGATAGTTCTAGGATTTTTTGCCAATTACTATCTCGATCGTGGACACGTTTCTCAAGTCGTCTCCCTCCCCGAGTCTCTCGGTGTCGATCTTGATATCCTTGACTTCGAAGGCATTGTTTCCGAGCCTCTTTGTAAGGATCTCAGCCACATCAACCGCCCTCGAAATCACCATTCCACGCGCCTTCAACACAATTTCTCCGGATTGGGAAAGCTGGACCATGGCTGACATTGCGTAGCTCATCACTGGCTTTTTCCCGACGAATATGTGATTTGGAGGAGAAACTTTACTCGGCTTCTGTTGCTGCGGCTGGCCGTGCTCCTGTTGCTGTTGAGCAGAACTGTCAGATTTTGCAGAGACTGGTTCCGTTGATTGTTTTGAATTCTTTGATGACATTTCTGACTGCAAATCGGCTTTGACCCGAATTGCGTATATAAGCGTAACCCAGCCCTCTTCGGTTAACCAAGCTCTCTGCGTTTTATCTGAGCACAGTTACCGCATAGGATTGTCATGAGTCGAGTATTCGGGTCGTAATACATGTTAAAATGAATCCTGCAAACAGGCTTCTTACACATATCGCAGCTTCCTTTGGCAGTTTTCGTGCAGACGTAACACTTCAAACTTGACGATCCTCGAAAGTTCTTATCTTGCTCTCATCCAGCACCAATGGATTCGGATATGGCCCTAGATAAGTGAGACGAGACATTTGACATCATTCAAGAAATGAGAACGTCCAGCGGAATATCTTCGTATTGACCATCTGGTAACGTTCGCCTGATATTGATTGGAAGAACCTTCTGTTCTAGCTCGGCAATCGCAATGTCAATTGGATTATGAACGTCCTCGGGGACTTTGATGAAAGGAGGTGCCCCGAGAGCAAGTTGAAGAGATCGTGCGCCTATGATCCTCGCCCTTTCAAATCGAGTGAGTTTCGGTGGCCCAATAGTAACCTGGAAGGTCTCAATGCTCTCCTGAGAAGGAGACTTTGCTTTCTTTCTTTTGATTCTCTGAGGACTAGACAGTCGAGTACGGTGTACAGTAGGCAAAAAGGAAAGCGGCACCGGGGGATACGAATTTCCGGCTAAAGAGTGCAGATAAACCTTTCCGGAGGAACGACAAAAATCTTAAGGGATTCAAGAGTTTAGCCATTTGGCCGAATTTGCAATCATCGCTTGGCTCAGAACCTCCTTCGGTTTCGGAGCTGATCATGTACGCAGAAATTCAAGGAAAAGGACAGATCAGGGCAAAGATACTGAAACACCTCTCTCCGATTACAACAACGAAGATACAAAGGGCTGTCCCCTTTGGGGGTCGTTTGAATTTTTTTGAGAGAAACTTTGCTTACATCATTACTCCAGTTGTTCAGGGAGAAGAAAAGGCAAGACTTGAATTCGAGCCTGGTGAACTCGCGTTTCTACCCGGAGGTTCCATGCTTTGCTTCTTTCTCAAGAAAACTAAAAGCCAGAAATCGATGAATCCACTTGGAACCCTTGATCCTGGATCAATGGAGTTGCTTGGTAGAACTGGAAGAGGAGATTCCCTTCAAGTCACAAGGATTGTGCCTCAGCTTTCGCCCTCGTCATGAGGCAGGTTGGTTCAGGGCGTAAATGTAGTGACCACTATATCCCCCGACCCTTCTTAAGATGTTTTTTGATTCAAGATTTCTAAGCAACTGGCTTGCAATTGCAGCATTTACATTCAGAGCCCTTGATGTTCCGTACAGAGTGATTGCCTTGAGAGGCGCAAGAGTTTTCAACAATTGCTTTTCGTCCAGCTTGGGCATCACAAGTGCTTGCTGCTTTGCTTGTTGTGCGGCCAGTTTGGTTTCCTTTGCGCTTCTCTTTTCTGGCTTCTTTTGAGTACCTTCTAGCTCGGCTTGTGCTGCCGATTGCGACTTGTCAGCCTGACTGATTGGTTTCTTCTTTGTGCCACCCATATTTTTCTCTCTCCCCCCCCGAGAGTTCGAATTTCCGCGTTCTCAAAGTATTTCATGCATAAAGATATCTATTAATCATTTGCTACTTCGCGGGAATAGAGAGTGTGTATCTTCGTTTTCAGCACGCAAGTTTTTCTCTCTCTCGCGTAAAAAAAGAAATGGGCTGCTCTAGCAAAGCTTGTGAATAACTGTTCTTATTTCATTCAGTATGGAGTTTTATTGACACGGAAGACATTGGGAGGAGTGATTGATTCAAAGCTTTTTGGGGCAATAAATCGGTCCTAATGTGAATCATCCTACAAAATGGATTATACGAAGCCCTCTCAACTAATCAAATGGCGGTAATCAGAAAGATTTGGATTTCTCAATACTTGCAACTTCTTATCAAAGGATGACTGAGACGACCTCCCGAATCGAGCTAACTAATATTCTGTCCGATTTGCTCAAGCAAACCCCGAAGGAATTCATCTCCCAGGTTTGCTACATGACTCAGGGTAAGCTTCATCCGGATTTTGAAGGCATTGAGCTCGGCATAGCCGAGAAGACAGTATCAAAGGCGTTGCAACGAGCTTATGGCACCGACCCATCAAAAATTCAAGAACTTCTTCGCAAGACCGGAGACTTGGGAGATGTAGCGAGTCAGCTTGCAAAAAACAAATCGCAGCAGGCTCTCTTCTCCGAGAGGCTTACTGTGAAGAAAGTCTACGACACTCTGGATGAAATTGCGAAATCCACGGGTCAGGGATCTATCGAGGTTCGAATTAACAAGCTTGCAGCCCTTCTTAACTCGGCCGACCCGATTGAGGCCAAATTTCTCGTGCGGTTTGTCACAGGTAAGTTAAGATTGGGAGTAGCAGATTACACTGTTCTTGATGCTCTTGCCGTTGCCTTCACTGGAGATAAGAAAAACAGAAGCAGACTCGAAAAAGCGTACAATCTGACCAGCGATCTCGGTTACGTTGCCCAGCTTCTGGTGGGAAGCGGGATCGAAAGCGTTGACAAGGTAAAAGTCACGGTGGGGAAGCCTGTTCGGCCGATGCTTGCGGAAAGGATGGACAGTTCTGAGAAAATAATTGAGCGTCTCTCAGGGGACGCGGCCTCGGAGTACAAACTCGACGGCGAAAGAGTTCAAATTCACAAGAGCTTCTCGGGGCAAGTTGAGCTTTACTCTCGCAGACTCGAAAGGATAACCTCTCATTTTGGAGATGTCGTAGAGGCGGTTTCGACTCTCCCTGTGAAATCACTCATAGTGGAGGGCGAAGTGGTCGCACTTGATCGAGAGGGAAAATACCTCCCATTTCAAGAGCTGATGCACAGGAGAAGAAAGTACGGCGTAGAGGAGGCAATGAAGAACTATCCGGTGTCCCTGAACCTATTCGACATCTTGCTTCAGGATGGAAAGGAGCTGATCGATGAGAGCTATTCTTCACGTCGCAATGCGCTTGAGAAGCTTTACAGCAAATCAAAGAGTAGCGACACAATATCTCTTGTCCCTGCCAAAAGAGTCTCAAGCGCAGAAGAAATCGACAAGATGATGGAGGAAGCTCTGTCCTTGGGGTGCGAGGGGCTCGTGATAAAGGATCCAAGAAGTAGCTATAGAGCCGGTGCAAGGGAATTCGCGTGGATAAAGTACAAACCAGAGTATATCACTGGGGTTAGAGACACTCTAGATCTGGTTATTGTGGGCGCAAGTTATGGGATGGGAAGAAGGGCAGGAACATTCGGAACTTTTCTTCTCGCAGCCTACGACCCCAAGGCCGATGTCTTTCGCACGACTACCAAGGTGGGAACGGGATTCAGTGATTCAGATTTAGAACATTTGACAAAGTTGCTTTCGAAATACAAGCTTGAAACAAAAAATCCCCGCGTTGACGCTCGAGTTGCACCTGACGTTTGGTTTGAACCAAGGGTTGTGATAGAGATTCTCGCCTCAGAAATCACATTGAGTCCCGTTTACACCGCTGGTTTGGATTCGGTAAGAAAGGGGAGCGGACTTGCACTTCGCTTTCCAAAGTTTACTGGCAAGATCAGGGATGATAAGGCTCCAGAAGATGCAACGACTGTAGATGAACTCCTTGAGCTTTACAAGAAACAAATAAGGCAATTCAAATCCTCGAGTGCTGAAGACGAAGCAGCAATCGAATCGAAAAATGAAAGTGATTGAGAGCTTGAGTCTTTTTTCTTTGCAAGCCTCCGGGTTTTCCTGAAATTTAACAATCGAATGAAACTTGGGTTCGAAGGAAATTCTTCGGAGCGTATATGGGAAATGATATTATAATTCGGGCCTGGTGGGATTTGAGACAAGACAGATTCAATTTGTGGACTCACTTCTATTCTGGGATTGTTTCTTCGAGGTCTTTAGCATACGGATCTCAGCGACGGAAGCCTTTAGAGCGAGAGTATCGAAGTCGATACGCTTGAAAAAAAGGAAGAAAGGACCATGAGCTCACAAGCAGAACAAGAAGAAGAAGAAGAGGGAGACAGCCAGCAATCTTCTTCGAGCTGGTCGTCGATAACGGACGTTCCCATTTACAGCTATTCGAAACCGCCAAGAAGTTCGCTTTCACTTGGAAACGAAAGAGCGAGAGTTGTAAGCGCAGAAGACGATGAGATCACCCAGCTGGACACGACAGGCTAGGAAGAAGAGAGAGTGAAATGAAAAACATGTCTCAGAACAAGAAGAACGACAAAGTGAGGTCGCTCAACATGACTCCAAACTACTCTATCGCTGAGGAGCCGGTTTACTCTTCTTTTCAAAGAGAGCCAGGCGCTCAAGTCACAGGCAATCAATCCACAGAATACGACCCGGAAGGTCGGAAGATAAACTTTCGACTTAAAGAGGAGTAGTGTAGAGTTCTTCGTTGAGTTTAACAACTCCTGTCGATCTGGAGCTTTCTGATTTGAAGGCTCAGCTCAATGCGACTGAGATCGAGCTCAAAAAAATTGAAAATCTGAAGGCAAGGCGAGAAGCTCTTCGGAACAAAATCCAAGAAATCGAGAGGGCAAAAGCTTCAATCGAAGCGAAGACACACCAATTTTATTCTGACAGGCTAACTAGAATTCGGCATGAGAAACGACTGCCTGGGTGGGAGCTCATTGATTCGATTGGGGCAGACGGATACCATTGTCTAAAGCATAACTCATTTGTTCGTGAGCTTTTCTGGGATGCTCACCTCATTGAAACGCACCCCGAAATTGTTGACCCCTGGAAGGCAAGATTGCAGAGATCGAGAGAAGAAGAGGAACTAGCTCAAAAGGAAAGGGAAGCAGAACGAGCTTACTCTTTAACACGAGAGGCTAAAGCCATGCGCTCTCCGGCCTCTTCATCTTCTTGATCTTCTTCTTCTTGACGGAGTTTATCAAACGGAGGAGGAGGAAATGACTGCTTCTTTCTCCTCCTCCCTCTCCCCATCGTAGTTAGTTAGTTAGTGAGAGAAGGGAAAAGAAAGGACATTGAGCTCCTCTGAGAACAAGAAGAAGAAAGAGCTTCTTCCATACTCCAGCAGCAAACCCGCTTCTTCTCCTCTTATTGTGACGATTGAAGACCTTCAAACAAAACTTGCGAAGAAACTTGAGAGCCTCAAAGAAGCCCAAGGTAAATTTCCGAAAGGCGAAATGATTTCAGACATTGACGATGAAAGCTTGGAAAGGCTGTACTGCAAAGGATGCTCGAACTGGGTCAGAAAGGAAACATGGGCCTGGCATCTTCAGATCTTACATGCACTCACAGGTGAGAGAGCAGCAATTGACCCGCTTGAGAGGGAAGCAATCTACTCCTGACAACGAGTCAGCATCGTTGTTGCTAATGATGATGAAAAGACCTTCGCTCTTCGCTCTTCTTAGCATCCTTGAAAGAATCCAAAGTTCTGTTAACAGAAGATGCAGTTTCGATGAGATCGCCCGTTCCAATCCAAAGCTGAGAAACAGAACCGCGACCTCGAAGTATCTGAAGCTGATGCAGGCTCTGGGCCTTGTCAAATTTGAAAGCTTCGAGCAGCCGGTTCGAAATCCCTGGAGATGGAGGCGGCCGGGCTCCAGGGGAAGAACCCTGAAGCGATACTTTCTCACTGAAAAGGGAAGGGCTTTACTTCGTCTTTTTGCTCCTCTTGGTACTGAAAGCGATACAACAGACTAGCTTAGACAGCAAGCCTCAGATTAGCCGAGTATATAATGCGTATTTAAAGAGCGGATCGCGCCAAAAAATGGAAATAGAGAGAACGGCTCTAGAGGAGCTGAAGATAGAGCAAGAAGATAGATGCATAGAGATGCGACAGGACGATATCCTCCGAATAGTGGAAAAATCTGACCATCCTCTCTCAAGTAAAGAGATAGCCGAAATTTATCAATCTACGCATCCTGAAGAGGATTTCTCATCAAGGAAATACCTCCAGGCTGCGGTTATGCTCAGATTAAGGAGTCTATCTTCCTGGGAGCTCATCAACCGCAGGCTCGTAAACGGAAAATTTCAATACTTTCCAAAAGCAGAGAAAAACTGTAGAAGCTCCTAGCTAGCTAGCTTGCTTCTTTGAAGGAACTTGCCATCCTTAGAAATGGAGTACCTGTAGCCATCTTTCTCAAGCGGAGACAGCCTCAAGCGTTCTGCGAATGCTTTGACCTCAAGAATTGGAGTCCCATCTATGTTAGTAGCGAAGGCCCAGGAATAGTTAGGATTCAGTTCTTGCCAGCGGATAGACTGAGGAATCTCGACTTCTGGGACAGTGCTGGTAGTAGAAGAAGGAGCAACATTAGCCTTACCAACATTGGTAAGGCTAATAATTTCCTCTCCTTCCTTCTCCTTCTCTATCGTCTTCTTCCTCCTTCCCAACACGAAAACAAGCCTTCTAGTCTCCTGGGCAGTCAAGTCGCCCAGCTTTTGCATGCTTGACAGAGTCTCTATCTTGAGCAGCTCATATCCCCTAGCAAGCCTCTCGTTTGCTTCCTCTGCGGTCAGAACAATCTCGAGCTCTTCGATATCAGAGTAGTATCTTCCTTCTGTTTGCATTTGTTTATTTCATCCACTTACTCGCAAAGTCCGTCATTTCTTCCCTGGATGCAAAAGACGGTTATGCTCTTCGAGAAGTTTCCCATAATCCGTCTCGCAAATTGAGCAATAGCCTTTAGGGAGAGGATCAAAAGTTGACATGGCTGATTCTATCATAATTTTATTGTCATTGCTTGTCTTATTGTAATTGCTCGACGATTTTTGCTGGTTGACATAGCTAAAACTATCATAATTTTGTGCGAGCTCCCTGTCCAGGCGGTCGAAGAACTCGAAAAATATGATAGTTTTAGCCATGTCAACTTTTGATCCCGACAAATTGCTATTACCATTGATGTTGGAGCTCGAACTCAGACGCCATCTTGTGAGCTCCGGGACATTTGTCTCTATCAATTTAGGTGAAAAGAGACGTTGCCGTCTGTCATCCGGGTTCTCTTTGTCTGTTACTAGTCCGACGTCTAGAAGAGTCGGCATGATCTGATTTCGTAGCGAATTCAGCATCAGAGGTCTTGCAAACTTTTCAAAATATGCTTCTTTGATATCCCAATAAGTTAACCCCATTCTACCTTTTCTCTCGTATACATCGCAGATCATTTTGAAAATTTCCCACACTTCAGGAGATACACCATGCTCGTTTGACTCAGCAATCTCTGAGTACAGTTCGAAAGCTTCGTCTACATCTCTTCTTTCAACTTCGAGCTCTTTTCCTTCATGCACTGTTTCCCTGTTGAAGAAGTTTAGAAGTGCATGAGCATGTATCAGAGCATACAATCTTGAGATATCCCTTTGATTTCTCGGTTGAAGCTTTCGATGCATTGCAAAGAAGCGATTCTCAATGAATTTCCGAACTCTTTCCGAGTTGAATTTCTTCGCTCCGAAAGCTCGCACCAATAGAATCCTGAAAATCAGCGACTGTCTTGCTAGATCTGATTCTAGTTTTCGTTCCCAAGCTGTTGGGTTTCCTTTCGCTTCGATGTAGAGTTTGACCGATTCATGAAGCTTCTTCTGAGTCGTTTCAGGACTCACCTGAAATACTCTTGTGATTTCTTGCTCTGAAAGCTTGTGATATGCTGTGCAGAATATGATAGACGGGAATCCTTCAAGAACAATGTGTTCGGTGTAGTTCTGACCTTTGTTTGATCTGTTTGTGATGTGGAATTCAATGAACTTCGAGTCGTGCGAGATCATCGAACGCAGGTTTTGCAAAAGGTTAGGATTCGGCTGATCGAGAAAAATCAAAATTTTGCCCGAAAGGTTTACCAGACGCTTAGATCTTCCTAGAAGTTCAGACTTCTGTCGCTTAAGTTGCTCTAATACTTGCTTCTCCTCTTGAGTCCTGTCCTGTTCTTTTTTTGCTTTTAATTCTGCAATTTGGGCTTGGAGTTGCTCGAGCTCTTCTCCAAGCGGGACATATGTTTTCTTCCCCGTTTCCTGGTCGTACCTTTCTTCCACGAGAATTCCGTGTTCGTGGTAAAAACTAGTGGGAGAAGCATTGCCAACTGTGATAAGCTCATTTTCTGGGAACAATTCAGCAATCTGTAGAGTGTTCCACGTTTTCCCTTCGCTTGAGCCTCCTGTGTTGATTATCGTAAACTGATCTGATTCAGTCTGAGCAAGCAGGCAGTTTGAGAAGATTATGAGCTTTGTAACTTTGTCTTCTTTGATTGTCAAGCTCAGAATTTCATGGAGATCCTCAAATGAGATCTCTTTTGTTGGGTCATAGAGCCTGTGTTCGAGATAGCTTCCTGAGCGCTCGAAATGAGCTATGACTTGCTCAATGTCATGAAAACAAGAAAAACAACCTGGGATGAAGCAAGTTGCAATAAACTTCTCCTTACAATCACATTTCTGGCATTTCCTCTCCTCTTCGCCGAAGTAAAAAGAAAGGTTCTTCTTTACAATCATCATTAATCTTCAAGCTCCTCTCTTGTGCAGAAAACGCAATCGGCGCAGAAGTTACAAACTTGCGGACTCGGACAGCAACCGCACTTTACAACCTTAAAATCTCTCAAAAGCTCAAAATCGCTGTGCTGGATCGCTCTGTAGAGATAATTTACCAAAGAGCGTGCTCCGAGCTCTCTACGTGCTTCAATTAGAATTGTTACAAATGTCCGCTCCCTTTCTCTGTGTACGCTGTTCTGCGTGTAACGCAACACATACAGAAAATCGAAATTTTTTCGAACGAGTTGGCGTGAAAGTTTAAGAACTGCGACTTCGTTATTCATTCTTGCTCAGCACCTCGTTGTCCTCCAACCCGGGTGTTGGGATTGTGCATCTGAGCAGACAGGGGGCGGCTGCTTCCTCCCCTGTCTGCGATTTTCATTTGTCTTGTTCATTTGCTCTAAATAAGAACGAATTATGAAGCGAATTGCATCACTACGATTCTCCGTTTTCAGCTCTTCTTTGACCCTAGTGGCTGGGTTGGCTGCGGCGTCATTTGGCTCGTTGATGTATTGTTCGATTGTGAACCTTTTTCGTCGGCCTCCTTCAAAGCTTCTGCCAAAATGTTTTGGATCGACCTGATCGTGTGCTCGATTCTGTCAAGTTCTTCGAAATCCTCGTTACTCATGGCTTGAGTCTAAAGAGCGAAAGTTCATATAGCGTTCGTTTTTAAAAGCCATTTTGAAGCCATTTTCAGATGCCCATAAAGCAGAAGCAGAAGAAAGAGGAACAAGAAGAAGAAGAAGAATCGAGTGTCAGGATGCTTGTGCTAAGAGCAAAAATTCTTTGGCGCTGGCTCAAAGAATCATGGGGTGAACAAACCTACACACAACTCGAGCAAAGGCATTTGTTCAAGAGCTCACGCCAACTTGTGGAGTTCCTTCGATTTGCAGAAAGGACAGGCTACCTCAAACGACTGCAAATCTCTCATAAACACGTGATTTATAGACCAACTGATGAAGTTGTAGCGCTTTACGTAGAAATGAGGAGATTCCAAGAATTGAAAGAGAAAGCGATTCCATTCGAAGAACTCAAATCAAAATTCAAAACCAAGAGTAAAGAAGACCTGCAAGCCCTGTTTCTCGCAGTTTTCTTCTCTTTTGGAGACGCATTTGTAACGACAGTTTGGAAAAGAAAAGACGTCCGTCCCCAGTTTGAAATCGTATTTGACGCGATATTCCTGGAGTATCTCAAGGACTGCACAGAACTCATCAAAGAAACGACAGAGGAAGAAGAAAAGCAGTTGAAGCAGGCTTATCACTTGTTTAAGCAAACGATGGCCCTCCTTAGGAGTCCGCAGTTCGTGAAGGAAAATCTCCTTCCTCCTCCTCCTCCTTCTTCTTCTTCTTCTTCTGTAGTGCTAACCAAGAAATAACTGAACTGATTAGGGCGCTATCACTCACTCACTCATTCACTCACTCACTCAAACAAACAAAGTTTGTTTCTTTGAAGAAAGAAAGGCGAATAGAACTGTAAGCTTTACCAATGTTGGTAAAAGTTACAATTTCTCCTGGTCTTTCTTCTTCTTCCTCCCTTCTTGTTTTGTCCGCTTTAACACTCTCCTGACAGGTACCACGATGGCTTTTGCTCTTCCTGGCTAGATTTGAGAGGAATAAGAGCAACTTTCTTCTTCTTTTCGTCCTCATCCTTCTTCTTGCTCTTGCTTTTGTTTTTGAGCTTTGTAACAGACTCAAGGATTTCAGGCAGAGCATTCGTGACCTGCTTTATCACCTCCTCCAAGCCTGCGACTTTCTGCTTCAAGGAGTCAATTTCCTCGATTGAAGGAGAAGGGGCTAGGAGCCTTGACTCCTCGTCTGAAATCGTGAGCTCTGGAACACACTTGAGATACTCTCCCAACAAATACTCCTCAGTGGGACGGTTGTAACTCTCCATCAGGCCCGTATCGTCTCCCCGCAGGATCTGAACATTCAAGGAAGAAGTGTGCTTGAGCGAGACTGTTGTGAAGTATTTGCGAAAAGCATGATCCGCAGAAAATTCGTGGCGTTTCTTCCCCTTTGGCAAGGGCTCATTTCTGAGTCCAGTCCTGCGATATGCTTTGTAGATCAAGTTTCTAAGCGCATCATAGCTAAGCTTCTTAGGTTGATGAGGCTCTCCCCTTGCTCCGAGTTCAGGGGGAAACAAATCTCGAAAGATTAAACTCTCCCGAGTGATTTTCTCGCCAGATGCTTTTCGAAACTCAATGTACTCCTTTATCGCGCGATAGCACTCAGGAGTGATAAACGAGAAGTACTGGGAAGAAGTGCCCGCATAAAGCTTGATCTTTGCAGCAATCAGCCTCTCCCCCTTCTCAATGCTCTCAATGTCTCCCCATCGCAGCGCTGGAAGAGCCCCGATTCTGCATCCTGATGAGAGCATCAGAAGGACTGCAATCTTCACTCTTCTGTCAGGATACTGCAGGAGCTTTTTGATTTCATCCAAGGTTGGAACTCGATCATCAGCTGCACTTCTGCCTCGTGGAATCCTCCTCGAGATCTTTTTCCAATTGAGGAGCACATCGTTTTCCTCGCAGAAGAGCCTGATTGGCTTGTAAAAGTTGGGGACTGTAGACTCTGAGATCTCGCCGTTCTGGGCTCTGAGCTTCTGATATCTCATATATTCGTTGATTGAAAGAGTTGCCCACTGAGGATCTTGCTTTGCCCTGCTCTGAAACTCCTTTGCCTGAGCTTTGAAATCTCCTTGAAGTTTGAGGTAGTCAAAGAAGAGCTTAAGCCTCTTGGTATAGTTCTTCTTCGTCCATTCGTTTTTGATTGAGTCAAAGAATTCAGTCAAAGGATCGACCCTACTGCCGTTCTTTTTGGTGTCTTCCGGGATTGTTTCTTCTGCTTCTTCTTCTTCCTCGTCGTCCAAGATTGTTTATTCATGGGTGCTTCGGAATCAGGTCCTATATTTGAATCTAGATAATAGCGGGCCTGGTGGGATTTGAACCCACGACCTCCAGCTTTCTGCATTTCAATGAAGTGGACACCTGCAAAAAGTGTAGCTTCCGCAGGCTGACGCCCTTATCCATGCTAGGCTACAGGCCCATATAAAGAGAGCAAGTTCTTGCGGTTTTTGATATGAACTAGCAAAATAAGTCTTATTAGCACAAGCCCAACACGCACTCGAATTTCAAACCTCCTGCTCTGGATTTTTCTACTTTCAATTAACAGGAACATGCTCTTTCCCTTTCACTAAGAGAAGAGTTGAACTAGGACTCGCCGAAGAAATCATCTTGATACACGAGGTGCAATTGTCTTTTCATTGCCATACAAAGCATTTGTTCTTGATGTTGACGGAACCATATGCGATTATGAAGGAATGTTAAGCTTGGAGGCCGCTCACTCAATAAGATGGCTCAGGAATTTGGGTTTTGAGGTGATCCTTGCCTCTGGAAGAGGACCCTGGGATACTTTCTACCTCGGTGTTTATCTTGGGTGCACAAAGATCGCAGTCTGCGAAAACGGAGGAGTTCTGATGACATCCCCCACCGAGATGAAATTGTTTTCCGACAAATCAGAAAGCCTAAGAGCTTATGATGCGCTCTGCAGGAACATAGATGGTGTCGAGCTGAAACCTGTAAGCGCAAGACTGACTGAAGTGGTCCTACTTCGAACTTTCGACTTGGAAAGAGGGCAGGAAATCTTGAAGAGAGAAAACATCCCCGTTGTGATAAACGACAGCAAGTTTGCTTTTCATTTGACAAGGAAGGGAATCAACAAGGCAGTTGGACTTTCAGAAGCACTCAAAGTCCTCAATGTTGGACCTGAGGAGACAGTCGTAATTGGGGACAGCGAAACTGACATTCCAATGTTCGATCTTTGTGGTTACGCAATAGCCGTGGGAAACGCTACGCCTGCGGTCAAATCAAAAGCCAATTTTGCTTGTTCCTCTGAAATGGGCGATGGTGTCGTCGAAGCTATCTCCCACGTGGCTGAGAAGTTCCTCTCAGGCGACTTGAGACCGAGAAGTGAACTTATCTAGTCAGCATTGAAGGCTGCATCTCTTCCTTCGCTAAAAAATTAGCAAATGAAGAGGCTTGGGGAAACAAAGAAACCCCACACCATTTATGGGTGGGATGAATTTGTTTCTTCCGAAACAATAAAGAAGTATGTGGAGGAGCAGAAATGAATGCTGACATACAAGTTCAGGCTATATCCAACGAAGACTCAAGAAAAGAAACTCGAAGAAACATTCGAGACTTGCAGAAGGCTATACAACCGGATGCTCGATGACAGATTGAAGAATCATACAGCCTTCTTTGAACAGAAGAAAAAACTCGTTGAACTGAAGAAGGAAGATAAGTATCTCAAAGAAGTTCATTCTCAAGTTCTTCAGGATGTTGTCTTGAGGCTTGACAAAGCCTTCGAATCATACTTCGCTGGTCTATCAAAGTTCCCAAGATTCAAAAGGAAAGGCAGGTACAATTCGTTCACCTATCCACAGCATGAAGTAGGCTTCAGGCTGATAGGAAACAGAATAAAACTTGGGATGATAGGCAAAATCAAGATGAGGATTCATAGAGTTATCGAAGGAAAGATAAAGACAGCCACAATCATAAGAGATGTTGACCAATGGTTCGTGGCTTTAAGCGTAGAAAAGCAAGCAAACAACACAAACACAAACACACTTAACCAGAACGCTAAGGCCATCGGAGTAGACTTGGGGATAACAAATGCAATCGCCTTGAGTGATGGAGCTTTGATACAAGGACGACCAAAGTTTCTCAGGAAGGCTGAAGAGAGGATAAAGAAACTTCAAAAGATTCTGTCGAGAAAGAAAAGAGGCTCTAAAAGAGGAGAGAAATCAAGGATACTTCTTGCAAAGGCATGGAGAAAGGTAAGGAGACAAAGAGATGACTTTGCACACAAAGTATCAAACAAACTTGCTAAGGAATATGGAACGATAGTCTTTGAAGACCTGAGCATCAGAGGCATGGTCAAAAATCACTCTCTCGCATCGTCAATAATGGACGCCTGCTGGGGGAAGCTGCGCCAGTTCACCGTCTATAAGGCGGAGAGGTGTGGTGGGCGAGTAATACTCGTCAACCCAGCAGGGACGTCGCAGAAATGCTCTGGGTGCGGAGAAATGGTTCAGAAGCCTCTATTTGAGAGAATCCATATCTGTCCAAAATGTGGTCTCGTATTGGACAGGGATGTGAATGCGGCAAGGAACATCCTTGCAGCGGGTGTGGAACCGGCCCTCGCAGAGGCTGAACCCCTACTTATCCGAAGGAGGATAAGCAAGTTCGGTCAAGGAAGTGAGAAGCCCACGGGCTTTAGCCGTGGGTAGTTCACATTTGAATTAAGGGGCCACTTGTTTTGAGTTTCTCAGAGTTTGCTAATGAATGCATTCGAATCACACGCAGCGCAATTGAGTCGTTGGGATACGAAGTTCCCGAGAAAATCGACTGGCAAGAACCTCCTGATCCCTCGTATGGAGATCTTTCCTTGCGGGTTAGTTTTGATCTTGCAAGAAGAAGAAATACCAAGCCTTCAGTTGTTGCCTTAGAGATTTCCAAAGCTGCGACTGAAATTCAAAAGCGCTCAAAGAGTTCTTTGATTCAGAGGATCGAAGCCCATCCCTCTGGATTTCTAAATTTTTGGCTCGATGAGGAAAACTTCAAAGCTTTAGTGCTTTCGGAGGCTAGAAGAGAAGATTACGGGAAAATCGACGTAGGAAGAGGATCAAGAGTTCTTGTCGAGCACACCGCCGTGAACCCAAACAAAGCGATTCACATCGGGCATCTCAGGAATGTGGCAATCGGGGATAGTATTGCACGAATCTTGAAATTCACTGGGCACAACGTTTTCGTTCTAAACTATATTGATGATTCGGGATTGCAAGTCGCAGATCTTCTTGTTGGGATGATCCATCTTGGGCTTTCCACTGAGGCTCCACAGGGAATGAAGTACGACCACTATGCAGGAGACGAGGTGTATGTGAAAGTCAACAAAGAGTACGAGCGAAACCCGTTGCTAAAGGAAAAACAAAGGGAAGTGCTGAAGGCCATCGAAGAAAGAGACCCGATCGTCTCGAAGCTTGCCGCTAAGGTGACAGACAGGGTACTTCGCGAACAGCTTGCAACTGCTTGGAGATTTGGGGCGTTTTACGACCTGCTTGTGTACGAATCTGACATAATAGAAACGAAACTATGGGAATCCACTTTCGAAGAACTCAAACAAAAAGGAATCGTTGTGCTGGAAAAAGAAGGAAAGCTTCGAGGATGCTGGATAGTCAGAACAAGAGCAAATCGCAACAATGATCGTGAGAATCAAGATAGCAATGAGGAAGAGAAGGTACTTGTGAGAAGTGACGGAACTGCGACTTATGTTGCAAAGGACCTTCCTTTTGCAGCCCTCAAGGTAGGGTTAATTGAAGACAGATTTCACTATGAAAGGTTCACAGTTCAACCAAACAAACAGGATCTTTGGCGCACTGCTAGTTTGCCTCATCCCCAAGAGGGGAACGAGGAAGGGGAGCCTTCAAGGAAACCACCCGTTCCTTGGGGCGCAGAGCGAAGCATCACTGTAATCGATTCAAGACAGTCGAGATTGCAAAGAATAATTTGCCAGATACTCGAGCAGCTGTCTGGCCAGAATCTTGAAAACAAATACTATCACCTTGGCTATGCCATAGTCTCGCTCAGTCCGAAAACATTGGAAGCACTTTCGCTTCTCTCAAAGAGTCCACTTAACAGAGGGTTCGAGACCGATACAGCGGCGGGCACCAAAGGTCGCATTATCACTATGACAGGAAGGAAGGGCACGTTTGTCAACGCCGATGATGTGATGGACGCACTCAAAAAGAAGGCACTTGAGGAAACTAGGAAACAGAATCCTGAAGTAGGTGACGATTCCTCTTGGCTCGACAATGTTTCGGAGAAGCTTGCAATCTCCGCGGTGAGATTCGCGCTTCTGAAACAGGATTTGGACAAAATGATCGTTTTCGATCTCGAAGAAGCTCTCGAACTAATCGGCGAAACAGGCCCCTATATGATGTACACCTACGCGAGAGCAAGCAGCATACTTTCAAAGGAGGGATCAAAAGAAGGAGATTCTGGAGAAAGCACCCTCAGGGCGGAGCTACTTGCTGATTCAACTGAGGTAGAGCTTATCCGACAAATATCAAAATTTCAGCTTGCTGTGGAAAGATCTGTAAAAATGCTTGCTCCAAAATGGATTGCTCACTACTCGTTTAAGTTGTGCGAAGCCTTCAATACTTTTTATGAAAGAAATAGAGTCCTGCAGGAAAAGGATCCAGATCTCAAGTATGCTAGGATCATACTTGTGGATTCTTTCAGATCAGTCCTAAGAAAGTCGCTTTCGCTCTTGGGAATAGAGGTCCTTGAGAAAATTTAGGGCCACTTCATGAAATACTTGATTTGAGTGGAAAATACTCGCTTCTTGTTATTGCTTGGTACAATAAAGAAGCAAATGAAACTTCATGTGAATTGAACGCTCTTCATTGAATTGTTGCCGATTTTGGTTAACTTTTCCGTTTTGTCCGATTATGCGGTCATTGGGTTTGATCTCGCCCTTTCAACTGTTCTAAAAAATGGCCTCGAAAATTTCCCAACAAGACTTAATACCGAGATCAAGTCATTTCAGGTAGGTTAATAGCTTTGAAAGCTGTCCAGAAAACGGGCAGATGGGTTATTTTTTTCGATAAAGTAAAGAAACAGGACGTTTCACTTGTCGGAGGAAAATGCGCTAGTCTCGGCGAAATGCTGAGCATCAATCTTCCAGTTCCGATGGGCTTTGCAATTACTGCTCGAGCCTATGATTATTTTCTTAATGAAACTGGGCTCCAAGAAAGGATCAAGAAGATTTTGAAGGACGTCGATCACAGCGATCCCGATCAAGTCGAGACCATAAGCGAGCAACTTAGGAGCCTCGTTGAAAATGCCAAAATGCCGGCCGACTTGGAACGTGACATAAAGGACGCATACGCAGAACTCGGAAGGAAACTAAACGAAGTTGATCCAGAAGTTGCGGTCAGGAGCAGCGCAACCACTGAAGACAGTGCGGATGCAAGCTTCGCTGGACAACAAGAAACATATCTCTTCGTGAAGGGTGCAGATTCAGTTGTTGAACATGTGAAGAAATGCTTCTCCTCCCTGTTCACAAGGCGATCAATACTCTATAGATTAGAACACGGTCATGATTCACTCTCCACGAAGATCTCTGTCGGAGTGCAGAAGATGCTTGAAAGCAAGGTTTCTGGAGTTGCTTTCTCACTTGATCCTGGAACGGGAGATCCAGGGGTCATAGTCATTGAATGTGCTTGGGGAGTTGGAGAGTCGCTCGTTCAAGGGAATGTCATACCTGATCGGTTTGTAGTGAAAAAGTCTACCCTTGAAATCGTTGACCGGAAGATATCCACCAAGCGGCGCATGACCGTAAGGGACTCTACATCGACAAATGGCTCTTTTTCTAGAGAGGTGGCAGTCCCCCTCGAAATGCAGCAAAAGCAGTCGATCTCCGACGATCAGATCATCGAACTTGCGAAGCTTGTTCTTGCCGTCGAAAAGCATTACGGCCGTCCAATGGATATTGAATGGTGTGTGGATTCCCAGACCGGAAAGATATTTCTCGTTCAGGCAAGACCCGAAACGGTTTGGTCAAAGAAGGCTAAGGTGGCAGAGAAGGCTCTTGTGTTGCTCCAGGGTCGTGCCGCTTCTCCAGGAAGAGTGAGTGGGCCTGCGAGAGTCATTCTGGACGTAAGAGACATTGGACAGTTTGCTGAGGGCGACATACTCGTCACGAAGATGACGAGCCCTGACTGGATGCCTGCGATAAGAAAGGCCGCGGGAATAGTCACAGACGAAGGGGGACAGACAGCTCACGCAGCAATTGTCTCAAGAGAGCTCGGGATTCCATGCGTTGTTGGCACTGAAAAGGCTACGGAGACGCTTAAGACTGGACAAATAGTAACCGTTGACGGATCTCTCGGAGTTGTCTTCTCTGGAGTCGTGGAGCCCGAAGAAGAATCTGAAAAGTTCACGCTACCTCAGGTCGCTGAGCTAGCGCCGCCCACAGGCACCAAGATTTACATGAATCTTGGAGAGCCCGCGAAGATAGACGAATACAAGAATCTGCCTTTCGATGGAATCGGTCTCATGCGCATTGAATTCATTATTGCCGACTGGATCGGAGAGCATCCTCTCTATATGATTGAAAACGGTCAGGAGCAGCTCTTCATCGATAAACTTTCTGAAGGAATTTCAAAAGTTGCACGCGCAATATATCCGAGACCAGTTGTCGTACGATTTAGCGACTTCAAGTCAAACGAATACAAGTCTCTCAAGGGCGGAGACAAGTATGAGAGGGTTGAGGCAAATCCGATGCTTGGATGGCGTGGAGTTTCTAGATATGTTAGCAGAGAGTACGAACCTGGGTTCAGACTCGAGTGTAGGGCAATAAAGAAGGCAAGGGAAGAGCTTGGACTGCACAACATCTGGGTGATGATACCTTTCGTCCGCGCAACTTGGGAAGTTGAAAGGGCTCTGAAGATTATGGATGACGAAGGACTCTGGAGGCATAAGGACTTCAAAGTCTGGATAATGGCCGAGGTTCCAAGCGTAGTGTTCCTAGCGGAACAATTTGCAAAGCTTTGTGATGGTTTCTCCATTGGAAGTAACGACCTCACTCAGCTTATGCTCGGAGCAGATCGAGACTCGAGTTTGCTAGCAAATCTCGGCTACTTTGACGAGAGGGATCCTGCAGTTACGGCTGCAATTTCTCATCTAATCAAGGCTGCTCACAAGGAGGGGATAACTGTGAGCATCTGCGGGCAGGGACCCTCAGTATGGCCAGAGCTCACTGACTTCCTGATTAGGGCCGGAATAGATAGCGTAAGCGTGAATCCTGATACGATAGTGAAGACGAGAAAGCTCGTCGCAAGCACTGAGCAAAAAGTCATCCTTGAACATGCCTTGAAAGGGTCTGACTGCGAGAATCTGCCTCGAAGACTATGATCTGAGTATTGGAAGGGCGGTCTCGACTGCCTTTCCGTAGACTTGTGCTTCAACTCGTGACCCGCGAACAACTATCTCAAGCGAGCCCAAGAGAGCTAGCACTTCGGAAGCTGAGATGTTTCCGAAGTGTCCAATTCTCAACATCGAGTCTCTGTATTCACCGAATCCCTTTGAAATGTGGATGCCAAACTCTGTTCTGAGTTTTTCCTGAATTTCAGACGCTCTTCTTTCCGGCGCATAGAAAGCAGTGACTGTTGGAGACCTGCTTTCCCGATCTGGAACAGGAAGAAGGCCGATCGATTCCAGTCCGACTCTGATAGCTTCGGCAAATTTCTCGTGTCTCTTCCATCTGTTTTCAATACCTTCCTCCTTGATTTGAAGAAGTGCTTCGCGCAGCCCCAGAATCACTTGCACTGACGGAGTGGTGAGGTAGATCTTCGGATCTTCCATAACAGGCTTCCAGCGCATCAAATTCATGTAGTAAGATTGGATCGGAGTCTTCCTCGATTCCATAATCTCGAACGCATGCTTCGAAAGAGCAATGAGTGTTGCGCCTGGAGGCCCCGCTATCGCCTTCTGAGAACCTGTGATCACGACATCCGCCCCAAGGGAATCAAAGATGAGTGGGGCTCCGCCAAGGCCGCTGACGGAATCGCAAATGGAAAGAACACCGTTTTCCTTTGCAACTTTCGAAAGTGCGACTATGTCATTCATCACAGAGTTCGAGGTATCTACATGAGTGAAGAGGAGCGCTTTGTATCCGCCTTGCTTTAGCTTCTCTTCTACGATTTTGGGATCAACCTTTCTACCTAGCTTTGTAACAAGCGATTCTACTTTGCATCCGTGAATCTCTGCAAGCATAGAAAACCTGTGGCCAAAGTATCCCGTTTCGACAACCAACACCTTGTCGCCTGGCTCAAGCAGAGAAACAACTGATGACTCCATTCCTATGGTGCCAGATCCAGAAAAGATGAACTGGAGTCCGGTAGAATTGCCGAAGACGTACCTTGCAAGCTCTAAGGATTCCTTAAACGAGTTGTAGAATTCTTGGGAAACATGACTCTGCTGTGGTCGAGCCATTGCCTGCCTAACTCTTGAGCTCAGCGTTGTAGGCCCCGGAATCAGAAGGATCTCATCTTCTCCAATCAAACGAGTTTCACCTTCAGCGAGCTAATCATCTCTTTGCTTTGATTTGTCTTCTTAATCGTATTAAACGTGTGCAACGGAAGAAGCAACTGTATCCTTGCACTAAAAAATCTGTATCCATCGCTCGTCCCCGTGACGACATAAGGGCTATATTCGCGTCAAGGCCCACTTCCTTGTGAGCCCGGATGAAGCCCGGTCGAGGCGACTTTGTTCAATGATACAAAAGCCGTCGCCGAGTCTAGTGGCCAATCACACCAGGTTGGGCTAGGGATAAGCAAGAACGAGTTGAAAAGGGAAATAGGCGTTCTGCTCCCAAGACCAGGCTCTGGATCTGAAACCGGTTGGATGGAAAGGAACTGGTTGAGAGTGGCGACCTGGTGACCTCAGTTCGAATCTGAGCCGGGCTACTTTCTTTATTCTTTTGTGTAACTTGTTTTATCTTCGCTGACAACCAAGAGGTGCAAGAGCAGAAAGAAGAAGAACCAAGAAGAAGCAGGAAGGAGCTATGAGGCTTGGCAACATTTGCTAGGATTAACATTTTCTTCTTCTTCTTTCGTTGTTGCGAGCAGGACCGCCCTTTAAATAGTCATTATATACTCCGGAAATTGAGAGCTCTATCTAAGCTACTCTTTAGTATCAAAAAAGATACTGACTAATAGTTTGAATTGGAGGCCCTATCGTACTCTTTCCGTAAAGATCATCGTAGATCAAATTCCCGTGAATATTTACTTGCACCGATTCCCTTCTGCTCGAGCTTCTCTAGGAGGCAATCGAGGACCTCAGTCGGGATGGTGCATTCGACTTACTTTTCTTCTTAGCTTTTTTCTCCTTTCAATCTCTTTTCCTTTCAAATTCTTACTTTAAGAAGACGAGAGGAAAGAGAGAGGCAGAATAAGAGCTCAACTCGTACTTGACTCGACTGCCTGTAGAATAGAGAGCAAGCTTTTACCGCTCTCAGTTAAAGCGTAGAGCTTGAGTGTTCTTCCTCCTTTTATTATTCTTCTTGGATTCTTTGGGAGCTGCTTTACCATTTCGACCTTGACAAGGCCCAAGGATTGCAGCAGTTTCAGATACTTGGAGGTCGAGCTTCTATTTCTCAACTTGGGATTACACCGCGCGATCTTATCGAAACTGGATCTTTTGTTGATAGAGCTATCTATTGTGTCAAGAACGCTTAGAAGAGCGAAGAGCGAAGGTCTTTTCAACGACAGCAGATCAGGAGTAGATTCCTTCTCTTTCAAGAAGATGAGTCACCGGCTCATTCTTTTTGATCGTGTAAGAGGTCAAGATGCGAGGCGTGTGTTTCTTTTCTTATCCGATTCGAAGATCCTTTGCAGTCGCGTCTTTCCAAGCTTTCATCAATATCTGGCACAGTCGATCTTTTCGGAAATTCATCTTGAACTTTGTTTGTGAGCCTCATGTTTTCTTCGTAAGTTCTGTTTGAAACTGTTGAATCGTGATGATAGTAGTCGCCTTAGTAAACTGAAGAATCTCTCTCCCATCATTGTGGTGAGAGCCGGGCTCTATCTTCTCTTTCTCAAGCCGTTGTCCTTTTGCTGGCTTCTCCTTTGGAAAGTATCGCGTTTGATACCGCCTATTCAGGATTATGTTGGTATAATCTATCGGACAAAAACAGATCTGGTTACTGACTGCCTCCTTGGGATGCGTGGGAAAGGACTGATCCGGTTAGTTGAGTGTGGGGGGGACTGCAAGCTACATTAGAAAAGAAGCAAAGATTCTGGGCCGGATAATTTCTTTACTTTATTATTTGTCGAAGATATCTGGACGTCAAGAAAAAAGAAGAATGATTTTGCGTCGATTCGCGTCTTTGTTCGGGATATTCGTCGCTGATATTGGTTGAAGCTCTTGTGCTTGCCCCGGTTTCTCTTGGCCCCTACCTCGAGGTAACGTTGCTCCTCTCTGTCTCTGATCGTCAATTGCGTGTGCAATTCTCAAGGCCGCAAGGTCAAACAAAGATCAAAGCCGAGAAGATGTGCCGCAATTATTCTGAAACGCAAGTTTTTGGGGGTCTGGAGATTTGAAAGTCTCCTGAGATAGAAAACGCCCAAATTGCTATGATTGCTTGAAATGAATGACGACTGCACTTAGCAGCAAGTCTACGTTGATAGTCGTCCAGATGCCTATCGTTACCCAGGACTTATAGATCAGAGGAGCGAGGAACTGGCTCGTGCTTTGATAGAGTCCTGAAACTGGAGAGCCTGGAAAGAAGAGATCCGAATTTTCAAGAGCTTCGACGGAGAAAGAAGCGACAAATAGTAAAACGAAAGTCAATTCCGCAACAACTGAAAACGCAAGCGCATAGAGAAATGCCTTCTCAACATAGGTTGTTTCCTTGGCTTGTTTTGAAAGAGTCATCTTCAGCTGATTTTCAATGGGCCCTGCTGGTGCGACTCCTCCGAGCGCAGGGGTCACCCGCACTCCTCTTTCTGTCTTAAGACCCTTTCTGAGTTGGAAGTGTTCTTCGCAAAAGCTCGATCCATAGACGCATCTCTTCGGAGAAGGTTTTCCAATCTGCTGGCATGTCCTACAAAAATTGGGATCAAAGTATCTAGAATCAAAATCGGCGTAGAGATCTCCGTCTGTTTGAGGGTCATTCTCTCTTCTCCCCTTGATCCCTTCAACTCTCAATCCGACAAAACACCTTCAGAAATTGCAAGTACAGTGTTCGAAAATAGACTCAGGATCCAGTTACGTAGGGAGATGATTTAGGATTGTTAGCCATAAACCAAATGGGGTTCATTCAATCCTTTGCAAAATGGCAATCAATATCTATCCCCCCGCTTCTTACGCAAAAGTCTGGAGATCGCTCACGACCTTCTCTTATCAGATTCCTTTTTCCCCTACCACCTGTTTCTTTTTCTTCCATCGCGATAGAAAATTATTCAATTGACTTTTGGCACCGCTTTGTTTCAAAGGGCGGGTTCGAATCAAAGGATGACCCAGGAAGACAGGGTACTTCTTCTCAAAGGTCGGGTCTTTGACGGCTCTATCCTGCGAGAGAACGCAGTTGTTTGCGTGGATGGGGAGAAAGGCGTGATAACAGGCTACGGAGAAAGAGGGGAAATCGAAGAACCAAGGGACGCGAAAATCATCGAATATGACGACACTACGATTCTGCCAGGACTGATAGATTCTCACGTCCATTTCTTCGGGGCAAGAGGCAGTGGTCTTATCGAATGGGCTCTTACTGATACAACTCTTGCCGCGCTCAGGTCTGTTGCAGATTTGAGAAGGCTCCTTTACGCAGGATTCACATCAGTTCGAGATCTGGGATCTAAGGGGTCGACATTTCTAGCTCAGGCTGTAGACGAGGGTTACATCGAGGGTCCTTCGATAATATCCTGCTCGAGAGCAATCGCCCAAACTGGAGGCGATGATGATCCATCGAACCTTCCACTCGATGTTGCTCACAGACTTGCATCGTACTCATACTTCTGTGACGGTCCGTGGCAGTGCAGAAGAGCTGTTCGGAATGTCGTTCGCGATGGTGGAAAGGTTGTGAAAATATACGCATCAGGTGGATTCGCTCAAGGAGGAAGAATCAGACTCCAGTTCACAGAAGAAGAAATTCGTGCCATAGTTGACGAAGCTCACAGATCAGGGCTCAAAGTAGCCTCTCATGCCTATGGGGAAGAAGCTTTGCTGAACTCTGTGATAGGCGGAGTCGATTCAATTGAGCACGGGCTCGGTCTTACTGAAAGAGTGGCGAAACTCATGAAGGAGAAGGGAACATTCTACGTTCCTACTCTTGTGACGTACTTGAAACTTGGGGAAGATAGAGGAAGTGAAGCAAGGAGGGATTTGGTCAGAAGACATTTTTCTGAGGATATGAAAATGGTGAAAGAATATGATCTCAAAGTTGCGATGGGTTCTGACATAGTTGGTGATGCGATTAGGCCCCATGGAAACAATTACGAGGAAATAACAGAAGAAGCAAAGCATCTAGGCAAGTTAAAGGCCCTGAGGGCTGCGACTGAGGATGCTGCAGAGTGTCTTGGGCTTGAAAGAGTGGGGAGGATAGAGAAGGATTACCTCGCGAATATTACCATTGTCAGAGGAAATCCCGTCGAGGAAATACAATCACTTGCGCCGCAAAACATAAGATGCGTGCTGAAGGGAGGAAATCTCTTCCTTCCCTCCTAATAGATGAAGGACTCGAGAAATCTTCTGAGATTAGGCCCTAAGTGCAGCCTTGAGACCTTTGTACCTGTTCCTAATTGTAACCTCGGTCACTCCAGCTGCCTCCGCCACATCTTTCTGGGTCTTGTTTTCGTTCTCCATAACTGAGGCGACGTAAAGAGCCGCAGCCGCAAGACCCATCGGATCCTTTCCAGCAGAAGTGCCAGTTTCCTGTGCAAGTCTCAATATTTCGATGGCGCGTCTTCTAGTTCTTTCCGAAAGGCCAGCCTTGCTCGCAATTCTTGAAACAGATTTGATCGGATCTGCTACTGGCATCCTTAGATCCATTTCCCGAAGAAGCGTCCTGTAAGCGCGGGCTAGTTCTTTCTTTTTGACGTTGCTCACTGCGGCGACGTCCTTGAGTGTCCTTGGAGTTTCAGTGTCGCGAAAAGCTGCGTACAAAGAGGCCGCAATTATAGCGGAAATCGATCTACCCTGAACAAGCTTCTTCTCGACGGCCTTTCTATAGATGTATGCCGCTTTCTCCACAACTGCATCGCTTACGTTCAGTTTGTCAGCGAGTCTATCTAGCTCACCAAAGGCTTGACGATAGTTGCGGTCTATTGGTTCGTGAATCTGGCTACGCCTATCCCAAGTTCGCAGTCTTTCAAGTGTTTGCTTCATAGAAGACTGGAGGGATTTCCCTGATGCATCTCTGTTTTCAAGGCCCACGACAGTGGCTAGCCCCATGTCGTGCATTGCAAGAGTCGAAGGAGTGCCAACACGACTTCGATCTGGGCTGTCTTCTTTGGAGAAGGTTCTCCATTCAGGCCCAAGCTCCTCTATCTTGTCCTTTACCACATATCCACAGTTACTGCAGAACATTTCCCCGCCGGAGGCATCTGTGATCATAGGCCCCTTCCCGCACATGGGGCAAACGTTGCCCGGACGTCGCTGCAAAAGCAGCCTACGGGAACTTTGACTTTCGACACTCATTCGCTCTCACCATAAATAAATAACGGAAGAGTATATTAGGGAATTAACTTATATATAAGGATTATCGGAACACCGTTTTCAATACGAACTCGCAACACCAGTTCTCAGGTTCGAGACAAAGCTGAAATCCTTTTGACATCTTCCTCTTCTTCACTTTGGAGCTCGATCCATCCTCAAGGGAAGCGGGGTATTAAAGCGATGTTACCTATCGTCTCAATTCCCTAGTCATCTCAAGGAAAAAACCAAAACAAGATTTCAACTATTTACTGCTCTGATAAGTGGTATTCAGTAGAAAGGAGGCAACTGCCAAGGGAAGGGCGATATCCTTGAGACCTTCATCTTCAACTTCGTCGATCGTAACGCGATAGCCTTCTCCAATGTGACCGATTCCGCTGATCTCTCCAACATGCGTTCCCCTCAGCCTTCTCTCGGCCCTGCTTCTCGTAATTGCATCGATCATGGAAAGATCACTATACGGAAAACCGTTCAGTCTTGAGATGAACTTTGGACCCGAAAGAAAGTGTTGAGTTGGCTTTCCTTCGGGGACGTTTGAAATTATGTACATTTTTCCATTGTGAAAGAACATTCGGTCTCTTATTTTGAGTATGACCCTCCGCTGAGCCTCAGGTTCTGCTACTTTCTTTCCTGATTTTTCTTCTTCTTCTTCTTCGTAGCTTGTTTCAGTAACAATCATGGAAAAGGGGCGAATCTCTCCGTCGACCCGGTGACTGAATGAAAGCTTTCGCGGCTTTGGTTCATTTGTGATGAGGGAGAATGAGCCATCAGGCTCTCTGAAGATTTCCCCCTCTCTCTTTTCTCCGCTTTCCTTTACCTCAGCTAGAGGTGACTTTTTCCCAGTTGATCTGATAAAGTAGATGATTGTCAATGCGTGTTCTCTCACCGAGACTTTGCATCCTGATCAAGATTTTCCGGCTTTTACGTTTTGAGAGTGTCCCAAGAGTCATTAATGCGCACGAAGGAGAAGAAGAAGAAGAAGCACCAGAGGAAATTTGCTTGTGAGGGCAATCAAGAAGTCTTCACTTAGAGTAGCTTTGAGACATATGCCCCATCATCACTGTACCCCCTCTTTCGATAGTATTCTTTCGTACCTGAAGCAGAAATGACGAGCTGTTTCCTGATATGAAATTCCTCACGAGATATTCGTTCAGCTTCGGCTAGGAGCTCGGTGCCCAAACCCCTGTGCTGGGACTGCGTGACACTTCTTCCCCTTTCTCCGAGCGGCACAACGGGGCCGTATACATGAAGCTCTCTGACTATCGAGGCCATCTTGCCTCGAATCTCAGGCCTATGTTCGTTGCCAGATGGAATTCTAAGCCTGAGGAATCCAAGCAACGTATCCGTTCTCGGATCTTCCTTGGAAATGAAAACTTCTCTTCCTCCGGAGCTTTCATAGTCTATCCTCTTCGTCCTCAAATTGTCATAATCGATTTGGTCATTTTCGGATAGATGTCCAACTTCCCTGCATCTGATGCATCTACATCTCTCTCCCCTTCGTCTCATCTCGAGCAACACGAGTTGTCGGAGATTCCCAGATGAGGGTCCTCTAGAAATCTCATCCTTTGGGATTTCCCTCTGGATACGCATGATTCGGATCCACTCGGGAACGTGCCTTTTGAATTTGCAAAGAAGATCAATCGTCGTTTCAAGGTTGTATGGAGAATATTTTCCCATCTTCATCATGCGATGAAGGGCGGTTCCTTCGATCACAAGAGTCGGGTAGATCTTTAGCATGTCAGGCCTAAGCTCAGGATCCTCTATGAGTCTCAAGAGATCTGAGAGATCCTTTTCCTGATCAGAAAGTGGAAGCCCAGGCATCATGTGCGCCACAATCTTAAATCCTGAATCCTTTGCAACCCTGAATGCTTTGATTGTATCTTGCAAATTGTGCCCTCGATTTGTAAACTTCAGAACATCATCTTGGAGTGACTGAACTCCAATCTCCACTCTCGTTGCCGCATAGGAGAGGAGTCTGTCGATGTGCTCCTCTCTGCACCAGTCGGGCTTTGTCTCTATCGTAAACCCCACGCACCTGTGTGAAGCTCGTTCATTGCTCTTTATTGCGTCAAAGAGGCTTTCCGAGGCTGAGCAGTTGAGAGCTTCATAGCTCTTTCTCACAAAATCTTCCTGATAGTCGCATGGCATCGCAAGCACTGTCCCCCCAAGAATTATCAATTCCACCTTGCTTGTGTCGTGACCATTCCTTCTCAAAATCTCAAGCTGATCTTCGATCTGACGCTTCGGGTCGAATCCACGTGATGCTCCAAAAGACGCTGCAGGAGAATTCTTTGTATAGCTCTGAGGTGTTCCAAGCCGCACACCTCCAGGACAAAAAATGCAAGTGCCATGCGGGCACTCAAACGGTTTTGTCATCACGGTAATGACCGATATCCCAGATCTTGTACGAGCACGTTTTCTCCTGAGTAGCGGTTCGATCAACATTCTCTTTTCGGGATTGATTGCATTGAGAATAGCCGAGTTACTAGGAACTCTCGAAAGTCGAAGCAAGCGACAATATCGGAGCTTTACTTCAAAAATCTCCCTTTGAGAAAGACCCTTCTTACCTGACAAGAGAGCCTCTATCTCTGAAGCGATCAGACTCACGGCTGTTCTGACATCACCGTCCTGCTCTGAAAGGGAAATCAATGCGAAGAGTATCAGACCTCTCGCTGTCTTTGGGTCAAGTTGTTATTTCCGTATTGGTTGCCACTGTTACAAATCAAAAAAAACATAATATTTGTCCTGTGCTTCTCCTTCCTTTCTTTCAAATTCTGAGTAATACAGCATCCAGGAGTCTGAGAAAATGTTATGGCTTTCGATCAAATCAATTCTTTTTGAACTGACCATCTAAGAAGCTTTGGCAATCACGATTGAGGGCTGGAATTCTACCACCTAGTTTTACGAGTTGATTTGTAGTGGAAGAAAAAATTAAGCAAAGTACAAAGAAGAGAGGAGAAGGAGTAGGAGGAGGACGAAGAAGAAGATTACTAATAGTCACAATTGTCATTGTTATAGTAATAGCTAGTTCGCTTGTCATCTGGACCATCGAAGCTCCAGAGACACTTGACCCTCTGCCCAGTGGCCAGCTTGCATCTAGTTTGATTTCCTATTCAAAGACGATCAAGGATTACAATTTCACAGACTCTTCCGGAACTTACGAGTTCAGATTCGGAATTGACTATCAGCCAGTGGTGAACGAAGGAGCTGCTGCAGAAGTGATCGTCTATGCTGCACTCCTCTCCGAATCAATACACTCAGGTTTTTCAAAGGGGGTCGCACTTTCTGTCCAGAGCGCTTCACTTGCACTCGATGGAAAGGTTGATACTGGAGTAAAGTTCGTTACCCGCCGTCAAGGTCTGATTGATTCGTTTCTCTTCCAGTATCTTAACACAACTCTTTCTATTGGAATGCATAACATGACTGCTCGCTTGCTTGTATCGACTGTGGATGTAGATTACATTGGATATTTCGAAGGCAATTTGTATGTTGTAGTTCTGAACGGCTCTTTCAATGTAACCACATCTTCATAATCAACTTGACCCTTCCAAAGAGGGAGATACACACAGAGAAGATTAGAACGGTTGAATCAAGACATGGAAAACAAGTCTTCTGGCTCAGTACAGAGGGTTAAGGAATTTTTGGAGAAAGAGAGGCTGGGCTTTATTGTTAAGATACTTGCACCCGAGAGCACCAGGACCTCGACCCTTGCAGCCGAGGCGATTGGTTGCAGCGTTGCTGAGATCGCAAAATCGATCGCATTTGTAAAGACTCACAAATTCGAGCCAATAATAGTAATCCTTTCTGGAGACAAGTTTGTTAACATTGAGAAACTTGCTGTGTCTTTGGGATTGGAGAGTGCAGATCTCCTCAGAAAGATGACTGCCGATGAGGTCAAGCTATTAACAGGATACCCCATCGGTGGCCTTCCTCCTTTTCCTCACGATGAGAGATGTTTGATTTTGGTCGACAAGTCGATATGTAGGTTCACTCGTGTTTGGGCGGCAGCTGGTAGTCCAAACTCCGTGATGCAGATACCTTCAGACTTTTTGATTAAAGATTTGGGATATCGGGTTGTTGAAGTTTCAGAGTAACAGATTTTTCTTTCTGATTGACAGCTTGATCTGGATAAGAGGAAGGAAAGAAAGAAAGAAACAAAATACTCCTTGCGATCTGAAGTAAAAATAAAGCTAGAAGGATTGGCGAGATAAGCAAAATGGAGCAGCAAGGTGTGACAAAGAAAATATTCAATTCTGCGAGTGCGAGGCCTGAAGATTGCGTCTTTTGCAAAATAATCGAGCGGAGACTTCCTTCGGCGATTGTCTACGAGGATTCGGATTACATCGCATTCTTGGACAAGGCTCCGTTCAGCGAAGGCCATACTTTGGTATGTCCGAAAAAGCACGGAGAGACTGTCTGGGACATGAGTGAAAACGAAATAGGTGGGCTTTTCAAACTCGCTGCGAGACTCTCAAAAGCCATAGTTTCTGCAGTTAATGCGGATGGGTTCAGGTTCGTGCAAAACAATGGTGAGGCGGCAAATCAAGTCGTTGCTCATGTGCATGTTCATACCATTCCAGTGAAGCTTTCGGACAAAGGAAAGTGGATGGACAGAAAGACTATCTCTTCACAAGAGATGGAAACACTCGCTCAAAGAATTAGGTCAGAGTTCAAAAGTATGCTTTGAGCGACAAGGAGGTGCCTAGAGAGGTAAACCAAGCCCTTCTTTTTTTTGCTCTCTCTTCTTGAGGACGTTACATTCATTTGGATTTCGAGACACCCCCATCTTAGGTCTCCGCCGTTTCTGAGATTTCTTCTAGTCTCACACCGCATGATCTTGCAAGTCTTGCGTGATCGTTTTCCGATACCCAAGGAACATTAAGATATTCATAGATCTGTTTCTCAGAAAGACCTATTCTTCTAGCCTCATTCACGGTAATTTTGTATGCTTCGATCTCAGTAGGGCGATCGACGTAGTTGAATCGCTCATCGAATAACTCCTTTCCTTCTCGAAACTGTCGGACGTGAACTAGTTCGTGAACTACATCAAGGTAAATCGAAACTAGATCGCCACTTCTGAGATAATGCCCGCTTGCAAAAATGTGTCCATCTTCGTCTGACACTCCCATAAAACCGTCCCGATCGAATATCTCGACTCTTAGCTCCGAGAGAATTCTTCGAGTATCCTCTCCGAAAATTTTGCGAACAACTTCTAACTTTTCAAATCCTTGAAACACCTCAAGAAACGCATAGGACCCAGCTTTGGCCTTTCGAGAGATTCTGATGAACGGATCGATACGAAGATTTCGACCTTCGTTTTCTTGCTGCACTTGATTTTTTCGAGCCTGCAAAACTCTTTTGCTATTTTTCATTTTCTCCTTGACTGCCAAAGCCTTGATGCGTTTACATTGAAAAGGATCAACTAAAAAGTCCTTTCCATGCGAAAATCTGAAAGCGCGTTGATGAAGTTTTATATCGTGAGCAATGGTATCACGATTTGATGCGACTGCGGATTAGTGTGTTTCTTTTCCTTCGACCTTTGATCAAGCTAAGAAAAATTATCGGCTGGTAGTCTGGTAAATGCATGATGAAAAAGACGGTTGGTTGAGGAGGAGCAAGAAGAAGGATCCTCTTGCATTGCTCGGAGTGGCAGTAATAGCAATCGGAATATTGCTTCTGATCTACGGCGCGATTCCTCTTCAACGTGTCAACTACAAGGTTGTATCACAAGGCTCGGTGCCAGTAGAAGATCCATCCAATAACGATTCATTCATTGCAGATCCGGAGTCATATTACGCAGCGCACAGCCCAATTCCTCTTGATAAGGTAGAGTGTACTCCTGACAGGATCTGCTACGGATTGCAGTTCAATGGAACAACGACATATCACAGTATGCCATCCATCTACTACGGTTCGGCTTCAGCTGGAATTGGTTTGGTTGCCTTGATCGTTGCTAGGAGAGTTGAACCAGTAGAAGACACGACGGTTCATTTGAGGCCGATTCGTATCAGGGTGGACGAGGACATTTGCGTCGCAAACGGTGTCTGCATCGCTATAGCTCCAAATGTCTTCCAGTTCAGATCTCAGGAGACTCCAACAATCTTCGCACCGATGGCCTATGTGGTCGATCCGACTGGCGCCGACAACGATACCATCATAGAAGCTGCTAGAATGTGCCCGACAGGCGCAATAATCATCGAGGATGCCGAGACAGGAGAGAGAATACATCCGCCTCTTCCAAAAAGCTAAATGCAAAGGAAAAAGACTCAGCTTATGTAGCCAGGAGTTCTCCTCTCTGGAGAACCTGGCGGGCGCTGAGATTGTTGTTGCTGACCTCTCATACGCTCAATTGTTTGAAGAACAGCTTCTGCTTCCTTTGCCCTTTCGCGCATCTTTTGCATGCTCACAGAGATTCCGGTAATCTTTGACAGAAGCACCAAGACGCTCTCCGATGCCTTCGGATCTAGCATGTATCCAGAAGTTTCTCCAAGGAGCGTATATCCAGACATCCCTTTGAGCTTGGCCATTCCAAGAAGCAAACCGTTCATCCCGGTTATAGCTCCTTCCCTCATGAGCACACACCCTAGCTCCTCAATTTTCTTAACAAGAGAAGCATCAGTAGCAGCTGCGTAGACCTTTGGGCTGTCGACAAAGCTTCCAGTGACAAAGGCTCCTAGCGTGATAACATCTTTCGAACCATACTCCTTCAAGAGGAAATCGATTACAGCTTCGGAGAGCGCATACTCCGCTTCGGAAGTCGCCGGCTGAGCATCTCCCGTGTAGAAGATAAGGTCTCTCTTTTCCTTATCGGGATCTTTCCAATAGAACATCTCGTTTTTCATGAGAGACACGGTTCCATTCTCAGTAATCATCACTTGGGGAGCAAAACCATCGCAGTAGAACTCAGCAAGTTGCTTTGCAGAGAGCTCTGTAATGAGATGATCTACAGCGAGCTTTCCCACAAAGGCAGAACCGGGGAGGCCGCAGATTACAATGGGATTAGTAAGCTTTGGTTTTTCCTTGACGACAATGTCAACTTTCAAAGAAGACGTAACCTCACACTTTCTCTTTCCTTTGATCTTTTGTTGCCTTGATGAGTGAAGACAGTCCCTCTCCCCTTCCCCTTCCTTGAAAACCTTCACTTCAAGTCAGAGAGAGAGAGCGCGCGTTATTGGAATATAGAAAATCGGCCTATTATGTGTTCAAAAGGAGGCCAAAAGAAAGCCCCAAACTGGAGGAAAAAACAGGTGAAGCCATTTTCGGAATTAAATCTTCCCCGTTCTTCTTGCTCTTTCTGAGAGCAATATGATCTGGCTTCTTTGGACGCTTGGAACTTTCGGTTGGGACACCCTCAAAAAAATCAGGGGGCAATGGGTGCGAAGAGCTCTTCCAAAAGAGGGTATCTTGCTTTCTCGTATTTCGGGAGAATACAATCGTGGAGACTTGAATTGAATTCATCCAGCCACTCACCACACGACTCGCAGACAATTACTTGCTGACACATTGAATATGGAATTCACGTCCTGACGTTCCTTTCATCGTTTCAGAAGAATGCAGGAAGAAATCTTTCTTCCTGGACTGTAGATGCAAGCCCACCCTCGATTGGAATCTTTGCCCCACAGAATTGACAGTTGTTCTTGGAATCAAGATACCAGCCTGTAATATCGTAACCGTAGCGACGCACAACTATCTCGTTGCATTCGGCGCAGTAAGTATGCTCAAGAGGATGACCGGGTACATTACCCAAGTAGACATATTTCAATCCGACCTCCTTTGCAACTTTGTGATGCTCTTCTAAGGTCTTGATGGGAGTGTGAGGAAAGTCCATCATCTTGTAGTCGGGATGAAATCTTAGGAAATGCATCGGCATTTCTGGGCCGAGATTGTCATAAACCCACTTGGAAAGCTTCCTAGCCGCCTCAAGACTATCACCGACTTGAGGCACGACGAGATCTGTTATCTCGATGTGAATCTTTGTCTTTCGTTTTATTTCAAGAAGTGTTTCAAAGATGGGATCAGCACTTGGAATCCCAATGAACTTCCTCACGAAATTGAGCTCTCCGCTACCCTTGAAATCGACAGTAATGCAGTCTAGAAACTCACTCATCATTCTGACAGAATCAGGCGTGTCGAAGCCGTTTGAAACAAAGATGTTAAAGAGCCCCTGCTTGTGTGCTTCGAGCCCAATGTCGCGCGCAAATTCGATAAATATTGTCGGCTGGTTGTACGTGTACGCAATCCCCTGACAAGCCTGAGCTTTGGCAAGAAACGCGACCTCACGCGGTCCAATGTCGATTCCTTCTATCTTTCTTCGTTGCGAAATGTCATAGTTCTGGCAGTACTTGCAAAGCCAATTGCAGCCAGAGGTTGCTACAGAGAAAATTCTCGTTCCGGGATGGTAGTGAGTTACTGGCTTTTTCTCAATTGGGTCGATGTGACCTGTGAAGAGCTTGCCGTAGGAAAGAAGTTGAAGCTTTCCTCCTACGTTTTGCCTGATTCCGCAGAGTCCTATCTGTCCTTCTCCGAGCTGGCAATACCTTGCACAAGCGGTACACTTCACTTTGCCGCCCTGGATTGGGACGTAAAGCTCTGCCTCCTTCAAGTCTCTCACAGATCCATTTATTCCTAGTACATTGGTCGTTATATCAAATAAGGATTATTGCTTCCACATCTCGATTGAATCAATTGATAGCCTCTCGAAATTCAAAGGAAGGAACGATAGGTCTTCATGGATATAAGAGCGAAAACAATCAGTGTCATCAAGAGGTTGGACAAGGTCTATCCCCCGATCAAAACTGCGCTTAACTTTGAGACTCCCTTTCAGCTTCTAATCGCAACCATCCTGTCGGCTCAAACGACTGACGTCCAGGTAAACCGGGTAACCCCAGAACTATTCAGAAAATTTCCGGACTCCGCGTCCATGTCGAAGGCAAACATAAGAGAGATCGAGCGGATTATCAGGCCCACAGGGTTCTTTCGAGTTAAGGCTGAAAGGCTCAAGCAAGTCGCCTCCATTATTGATCAGAAGTATGAAGGGCGAGTGCCACAATCTATGGACGAACTCTTGAAGCTACCCGGAGTCGGAAGAAAGACCGCAAACATAGTCTTGAGCGTTGCTTTCGGAAAGATTGAAGGAATCGCTGTTGATACTCATGTGAAGCGTGTTTCAGGAAGGATAGGACTCACCCGAAACAAGGATCCTGAAAAGATCGAGAAGGACTTGATGAAGATTACCCCGCGCAACCTTTGGCCACGTATCTCGATTCTTCTGATCCTTCATGGACGTAATGTCTGCTATGCTAGAAAGCCCTTATGTGATAGATGCGTGATTTCAGATTGCTGCGATTATTATGCAAGAAAATCTCCTGCTGGAAAGCGATAGTCGGGGGAACGAATTCTTCTCTGACTTTGAACTCTAATCAGTGGGGAATCGCAGTTTCGCGGATTCGCGAAAGGAGACATGCTTACTCAAGCTTCACATTCGGAGAGTGTTTATTTCTCGCGCCTTGGGTTTAGAAAGGAATGAGGGAAGGTAGAAAAGAAAGATCTTGAAGTTCGGAATCGCCCTTGAGTCTTTTACTCCGCCAGGGCGCACGCCCGACGTAGGGTCAATTCTCAAGTGTGCTGTCGAAGCCGAATCTCTTGGCTTCGAGTCGATTTGGCTGTGGGATCACCTTCTATTGGGTTCGAAAAGAGTCTATCCAGTACTCGAGTCGCTTACGACTCTAGCCTACATCGGTGCAAGGACTTCAACCGTGAAACTTGCGACTGGAGTTTTGATTTTGGCTTTGAGAAAACCCTTGGTTGTGGCAAAGATGATTTCCACGATCCAGTTCTTGACAGGCGGAAGGCTCATTATTGGCTGTGCAGCCGGGTGGTACGAGCGGGAGTTTCGTGCCACAGGAACAGATTTTCACAAAAGAGGAAGACTATTCGAAGAAACCTACTTGCTAGTTAAGAAGCTCCTATCTTCACAAGATGTCACTTACAACTCAGAAGACTTTGTAATCGAACACGCAACTCTCGAACCAAGGCATTCCACCCCAATTCCGATGCTGATCGGAGGATACTCAGATGCTGCTCTCAAGCGAGTGGGAAGAATCTCTGACGGCTGGGTATCTTACTATTACAAGCCTGAGGACTTTTTAGATTCATGGAAGAAAGTAGAAAGTTCAGCGATATCAAGCGGCCGTGATCCAGTAGAACTAGACCGAGTGGATATCGTCCCTCTTGCAATTTCTACATCCAAGGATAAAGGAATGAATGAGGCTCTCGAGTTTACTAGGGCTTACATGGATTTGCCCAAGAATACAGCTTGCAGTTTCGAGTCTTCGATCGTGGGGGATGTGAAGGACTGTGTCGATCAGATAAGGAAGTACGAGGAAGCTGGAGTCGAGCGACTCGTATTTATCCCAGTCAAATACGACATCGACCAGATAGAGAAGGCGGGAAAGGAAATCCTGCCCGCATTTATCAAGAAATAGAAGTTCTTCTTTTTACATGTTGAAGATGAAGAAATTAATTACTATAGGTTTTTCTTCTCTGTTCAAACAATGCAGAGTTATCCCTCTTTTTAATTCCTGTTTCTGACTGTTCGATCATTTCTGTCCAACAGTCAAGATCGAATTGAATTGGACAATGAAAGAATCGTTTCCAGCCTGAATTTTGAGCCACTGCTTGTACTTTTCAATTTCCTGAGGAGTAAGTCCAGATTTGACCAATGAATCCTTCTGAAGGTCCAAATGTTGAATCCTTCGATTAAGTTCTGCTGTAAATTTCTCCCCATCATCCCTTGTTACAAATCGGGAGTATCCTTTAAGACGTATGTTCTTGAGCCCGTTTGATTTGAGCAAGCCGTAGATTCTTCTTCCCATGGTGTATTTCTCAAGCCTTGCAAGATCGATTTTGTTCCTTATGCTTTGAATTTCGGGAGGGCAAGGAAACATGATCGGGGGACCATTTTCATCGAGAGCCGCTATTCTTCCTTCAGGCTTCAATATTCTCAAGAGTTCCTTTGTAAGTGCTTCAGGTTCAATGCCTGTAGATGGGGTAGAGTCCTGAATGAAGTGAGAATACCCCCAATCGCTGAAAACAAGGTCAAAAGTGGAATCTGCGATTGGAAACTTGCCAGTTGGAGTTGCAAGCTTCACTGTTACATTGGAAAGTCGCATATCTGCAGCCAAGGAGATAAGCGTGCTGACGTTTATCTCGCTTGCGTCCACAAACGTGACCTTTCTCTTATTCATGAATTTTGCAAACGCAATTGGGACAAGAACGTTGGGAGTCGGAAAAAAGAGTACATTATCGCTTTGTTTGATCCCGAGATCTGTCCAGATTTCCTTATTGGGTTCCACCAGGTCTTTCTTCTGGCTAGTGATCTCGAGGTGTCTGATGTCTGTTCCCATCCTCGAACTTGCTCGCTGAAAATCTTAACTTGTTTAGAACCAAAGGAGGTTTGATTTTCCGCTTCATGAATAACTAGAATTTGAAGTTATCTTGAATATTGGTTGCCTCTTTCCACCACCGGGATAAGAAGGAGCTCTGAGGTCTCCAACTATCGAGTGAGTAAAATAGGTAAACCTCAATGATGTAGTACTGAAAACTTACTGGGCAATTGCTTCTAGGGGTTCACTTGAACTTTTTTCTCCACCCTTAATGCCTTTTATCACATCAAAAGCAGAGACCTCATTACACTGGCGTAATGCAAAAAGTAAGGTACAGAAACATATAGAGCATTGGGAGTTATGGTCAAGGCAGTCGAAACAAAAATCCATCAATGAATCAAGGCACTAAACTTGCTGATATAGGGAACGAATATCATGTAAATGCTAGCGAACTTTCAAGACGACGTGAGGGACTGGCATAGGTTTCTGGGGTTCATGATATACGTTAAGGGCTGTCAAGTGAGAGAAAAACAGAATCGAGGTTAAAACAGTTGGAACGTGGTTTACAGCTGCCACAAAGATCATCGCGGCACTTGACAGAGAAGAGCTGACAGGATCCGAAAGGTCAGGCGTAAAGTCGTACAAAGAGAGGTTGAGAGCCTACAGGGAAAAAAACACCCTTTACGAACTCATCGCGATTCTTTGATGATGAAAGCCATTTATTTCTCCATCTCTAAGACCATAACTACCATGGCTAAATGTTAATCAAGTGAAAGTTGCCCTCATAGGGCAACTCACTCGATTTCAATAGTTACAGCCGGCCCGTGCTTCCAAATGAATAGCGCGCGTATCTATTGTGCAAGGACCAGCTGTTTCACGTACAAAGATCGGTCACATATCCAATAAAGAAATTTCCCGGCACGAGAATAAGAATAACTGAAAATGGTGTCTTGCGGTTGAAAGATAAGAATAAACAGTGTGGAGCCGCTTCATGAGAAAGTTTAGAGTCAGAGCCGAGTTTCGGAAGGAATCCCCTCACCAAATTGATCATCGCTCCAAGATTCGGAGAGCTGGTCGCGAATTAGTTTCCCAAAGAGATTTTGAAATCGTAGCTGATGATCCCGACGATGCTAAGATCAGGGTAAGGGAAATCCTGAAGCGAGAAGGTAGCAGCGAAAAGACTTTGGAACACATAACTTGGACAGTATCGAGACTTGATCGGCCTCGGAAGAAATAGGTTTCAAACTACTCCTATTCGAGTTTCCAGTATCATTACGAATTTGAGGAAATAATCTTTCTCCTTGGATAGTGCATACTTCTCTCATTTAAGAAATTTTTTTAGTTATATGCAACCGTAACTGCTTGAAAGGATTTCTGATCCATTTGTATCACAGATCCATGTCTAGATCTTCGCTTGTGATTCTTGCACAGAATCAGGAATGGCATTTTGAGAGGAAACGAAGCCACACGTTTACAAGTAAGATGAAAGGATGTTAAGAAAATGGACTATCTTAAGAAAAGAAGGGAGGCTCGGAAGATGGATGAACTTGAGGATTCGAGGGCCATAGAGCAGGAACACGAACTAGCGTCGACTGAAGACGTAGAGGCTGTTGATGAAGCCGAAAACGAGGAATCTGAAGAACAGACAGAGGAAGAATCAGAAGAACATGAATCCGAACAAATCGAGGAAAGAGAGGACGAAAAGGAATCATAACGCAAGAAGGCGAAACAACTGCTTACACGCCGTACGATTGCGCAAGCCGTGATTTTGAAGCAGCAATTGATACCACAAACAGCAAAAAGAAAACAAAAAAATAATAGATGGAAGAATCTAAGCGAAAAGAAAGAAGATAGAAAAGACGATGTTCATCAAAATCGGAGGAGTGGATTTCATAAGAAGCATTCAAGCACAGTATACGGTTCACTCTTACTCTGAAACCTCTATCGGGATCAGAGGACACGTTCAGTCAGAAACAGACCTTAAGATAACCGAGAACCAGCTTTACCTTCTGAGAGAAGGAAGGACTGAAGAAGTCGAGATCCTAACTGACGAGGGCAAAGTCTGTAAAGGATTGTACAGAATAAACGAGCTCAGCTGGAGAAAGGAGAGAAAGAGCGACGACAGTTACGAGCTTTCGTTCAATATAGGATTAGAGAAACAAACGAGCCCAAACTAACAAGACTCGATCAAAAAAGAAATGGGAACTGTAAAATAAAAATAAGAAAGGGTTTTTCCCTCTTTGACGTGCTTGAGACCCGTCAAAGAACTTACGCTTTCTTTCCTCTAGTTCCCGATGAGGAATTTATCAGTGGTATTCCTTCGGGTTGGAGAGACAAGCGCTTGGTCTATAGTATATCTTACACAATCGCTGGCTTGCACATCAGGCTTGACTCGTTTCTAGCCGTTGATGTAATCATTTTTCATCAAGATGGAGCGCTTCCTTCCGTAAGAATCGACGAAAGCTCCTACAGGGAATTGAATAACCGCGGCAAGAAGCAAACTCACAGCGTAAACGACCCCGACCTCAAATGGGCTGAATCCCTGTGCTGTGAGTATTACGGGGAAGAAGAACAATCAAGTCGTGTTTGCAAATGTGGCGATCGAGGTACCCATCCCCATCACGACTATGTTATGCTCGAATCCTAGTCCAGCTGGTGTTCTTCTATATTTCCCAAATCCTATGAATTCTCACAGTCCGCTCATCATCTCCGCAATTGTGAATCACCTGTCTCTGTTATGTGAAAAGCGCGAAAGTAGAGACGGATAGGAACAAAATGCCGAGTCCACGCTTGCCGACCAAAATGCCAAAGAATTTATTGATATTATACCAAAACCACAGGTTCTGATTATTCTATCTCGTTTGTAAGAGTTTTTATCAAACAAAGATTGCGCCTTTCAGATAAAATCTTTCACATAGTGCTAGCCGGAGATCCAGAGTTCGATACAGTTCACGACTGGAGACAAACTGTTTCGCTTTCTCTCTCTCAACCGCCTAAACAGGTGCGGGGGCTGGCCTGTACCGCCGCATGAAGAGTTCTCTTCGCTTACATAACTGCGCTTCCTGAACCAAGCCCAGTAAGCGTTCATGACTGTTCCTGCTTCTGCCTCTGATCAACGACAGGAAAAGCAAGAAAGAATCCGCTCTCCTTCATCTAGATTCATTGGATTCTTGTTTGCTCAGTTTGCGGTTGCAGCAGGGGCATACTACTCTGGTGTTGGGGATACTTCCCACAGGTCTTTACATGCTATTCTTGTTCATTGATTTCGTTTTATTCGTCTATATCGCAGTAGCATTAGACAAATAGGACAGGAATGCAGCTCTATTCATTTGGATCGGATTCGCGATACTTGGCGTACTCTTTACCGTTTTCCTTTTCGTCAGCTCAATCGCCGCTTGTGGAGGATGCTGAATATCTATTGCAAAGTGCTCGTTAGGGCCAATTTGCTGAAATCGTGCCGTAAGATTGCGGCAAAATTGCTGCTGACATTATGAAATATCCGGATGATGCCGTACTCACGCCAAGCGTATGCGTTCCAGATCCTAAGCTAGAATGCAGGTTACGAGTGCGGGGGGTGGGATTTGAACCCACGAACCCCTAAGGGACAGGAGGTCTGTTCTTGATCTTGCGAGCCTAACTGTTTAGTCAAATGCCCGCAAACCTGATCCTCAGTCTCGCAGACTTGCAATACATGAACCCCAGAGAGCGATTATTTCAGAATCTCCTGCGCCGTTGACCAGGCTGGGCGACCCCCGCATCGTAAATCTGAAAGATTCACGATATTTCTTTAAGCGTTTCCTGCCAACACTCCCGAAAAACAAGGACAAACATTGAATAGGAGAATCGTTACCACTCATTTCCTCGACTGATAAACTAGAAGAGGGAAGAAGAGCAGTGAACTTGATATGACTCAAGAGAAACAAGAAATTGCGATAGGAGAAGGGCAAAAAGCTCGAGACTTCACTTTGCCAGCCGACGACGGAAAGAAATATTCACTTTCTGAGTTCCTCGGCAAGAAGGAAGTCGTTCTTTACTTCTATCCTAAGGACGATACGCCGGGTTGTACTGCTGAAGCATGCGCTTTCAGAGACTCCCTTTCAAAGCTTAACTCCCGAGGAGTGCAGGTTCTTGGCGTGAGTCTCGATGATCTTGATTCACATTCCAAGTTCAGATCAAAATACTCACTCAACTTTCCTCTACTTTCTGACACAGATGCGAAGGTCTCAAAGGCATATGGCGTATACAAAGAGAAAAACATGTACGGGAAGAAGTTTTGGGGAATAGAGCGATCGACATTTGTCATCGATAAACAGGGAAGGATCAAGAAGGCTTTCAGAAGGGTAAAGGTTGAAGGTCACATCGATGAAGTCATGGCTGCTCTGTAAATCATAGGGGAGAAAATCTAGCAAATCGATCTCTTCTTAGTTATGAATTTTGATTTCTCGACACAATGCAAAAAAAGAGAGAAAGTTTAGAAATTCTGCTTTTGTTTCCATAAATTAAAGTGAGAAGTTGTTCTTGGCATCAAAGAAGAGGGAAAGACAGAAACAAATCAAGGCTCACAGAAGAGCGATACACGGCGACCTCAGAAGGAAAATGAAACGTACAAATCGTTCGTAAAGAGAGTGAAAGCCGCGGACGGGATTTGAGCCCGTGACCTATTGCTTTCCCTTCTGGTGGAGCAAAAAGGAAGTAGCGGAGTCTTCCCCTCCCCCTTTCCCTAATGCTAGTTACAAGTCCTAAAGAGTATTCCACCGGCTGCTCCTTCATCTTCTTCTTATTTTGGGATACGAGGCAATCGCTCTGGCCAGGCTGAGCTACCGCGGCAATTTTTAGGAGACCAAACTTTGGTAAAGTCCAATATATATTAGTAGTAGAATCTGCTTAGATACTTCACAAGTATTTCTCTTTTGGCAATCAAAAGCTTCCCCGTTCTCTTTACCTCCTAGTTTGTTCTCCTTCAATGGAAAGCTAGGAAGCGTGGATTGGATTTTCAAAATGCTAGAAAACAGTGAACCTTCGCCAATAATTTCCGCTTCGGGAATAAGGGGCGTTGTAAACGAGAACTTCCTTCCGAGCTTCGTTCAAAGAATGGGCCGGAGATTTGGCTCATATGTCGGAGGCGGATCTGTGGCGTTAGCTACAGACACCCGGACTTCTTCCGGCATATTCGTATCTTCTGTAATTTCGGGGCTTCTGCAATCAGGATGCACTGTTTTTGACCTCGGATACTCATCGACGCCGAGTGTCTTCAAGGAAGTGCTAGCAAGAGGCCTCGATGGTGGGATTATGGTAACATCTTCTCACAATCCCCCCGAGTGGAATGGACTGAAATTCGTGGTAAAGGGTGGTAGAGGCATCTACGAAGAGGAGCTTTCGACCATTCTCTCGTTGGAGGTAAAGCCGTCTACGCAATTCGGCAGAGTTTTCAAGAAAAGAGCATTGTATTATGATTCACTCCTTGCAAGGGCTGGAAAAGATACAGCGAAGAATGTGAAAGTTGCCTTGGATTTGGCTGGAGGAGTTGGATGCTTCTTCATACCGACAATTCTTCGCTATCAGGGCTGCGTGATTCACTCAATCCACGATTCCCCGGGTTTATTCCCCAGAATCATTGACCCCACCTCGGACCCTCTTTCTTTGCTTTCAAGAATAGTTGTTGCAAGAAAATGCAATGTCGGGTTTGCCTATGACTGCGATGCTGATCGGCTCGTAATAGTGGACGATCGCGGAAGGAAACTTTCAGGGGATGCCACCCTTCTTATTTGCCTTCGCTACTTTCTTGAAAACACGCGAAATCGGAGTGTTGCGGTGAGCACTGACACCAGCATGGCGGCTGAAGATCTCGTGAGAGAATTCAATGGCAAATTGTTCTACGCAAAGGTGGGAGAGACAAACGTCTTGAAAAAGATCCTTGAAAATGGGTGCGGGGCAGGCGGCGAGGGAAGTTCAGGCGGTTACATCGAGCCGTCCTTCGCAAAGTGCAGGGATGGTGTTTATGCCTCAACAATAATTGCAAAAATGCTGAGAAACGAAGAAGGAAGCTTAAGCGATATCCTCTCCGACATCCCCACTTACTTTCAAGCAAGAACAAGACTCGAAATTCAGAGAGACATTGCACAGAAGATTGTCAAGCAACTTTCCGAGACAGAGGGACAGGTGGAGCTCATCGACGGCGTGAAGATTAAAAAATCGGAAAGATCCTGGGTGCTCTTGAGACCTTCCAACACAGAACACGTCCTTCGTATTTCGGCAGAAGCGAAGACGCAGGAACATGCGAACAGACTCGTTAAAGAGTACTCGGAAAAGGCGCTCGAGTTCGCCCGAAGTGAAGAAATGGACTCTAAACTCGAGTCCTCTTGACGCCGTAAGGGAACTCCGACAAGACATGAAACGAGCAGAGAAGAAAGACAGCACTCGCTTGAATGAAGAGCAGGTAATTGAAGCAATCTGGAAGATACTTTCTAGTTTGCGAACAAAGCGGCTACTTCCCCTTCCTCAAACACACAGGAAAAGCGCTGATCCATTCTCTGACGACGTGGTCTGGATCAAAGAAGACAGAAAGAAGATTGAAAGGTTCGTTGTTGCAAAGGCTGACATGATTGTATCTTCAACGGACGTGCCCAGACAGATGTCCCCACGTCAAATTTCATTCAAAGCAGTTACAAGTTGCGTAAGTGATTTCGCAGCGAAGGGAGTCAAACCCTCATTTGGTATCGTCTCGATAGCACTTTCAAGGGTCTCATCGACAAGAGGGTTTGTCAGAGGTCTCGCCAGAGGTCTGAAGAATGCGTGTCTTGCTTATGGCATCTGTATTCTTGGCGGCGATACAAATGAATCGCGAGATGAGACCGTGATTGATTTCTGCCTGTTTGGGTTTGCGGATAGAATCGTTCGAAGAGATGGAGCAAGAGTCGGTGATCTCGTCGCAGTAAGTGGGCCATTTGGATTGCAGGCTTCCGGCCTGAAAATCCTTGTTGAAGGAGATTCGACTAGGCTTGTTTCAAGCAATTCCTTTCGCAGGCGTGCAGTGGCCTCTGTCCTGAATCCCGTAGCTAGGCTAGAAGTTGGTCTCGAGGTGTCGAAGTATCTCACGAGCAGTATAGATTCGTCGGATGGGCTCGCACTGTCACTCTATCAGTTAGCAGAAGCTAGCAAGGTTTGCTTTGAGCTTGATCACATACCCATCGCCTCTGGCGTAGAGAAATTTGCAAAGGATAATTCCCTTGATCCTCTCGACCTTGCTCTTTTCGGTGGCGAAGAATACGAGCTTGTCTGCACTTTCAACGAATCTCAAAGAAAATTGATGGAATCAAAGGGTTTCACTGTCATCGGCAGAGTCTCAGAAGGAGCCGTTAGAAAAATGCCTCTTGTAAAGTATGAAGATAAAGTGGTTCCGAGAAAGGGCTGGATTCATTTGACTGGATGCTCTTGAGTAACGCAAGAACGCCCAATTGCGTAAACGAATCTCGCTTTGTCTGTAGCTCATAATTATCATATCCGTCGCCAATCATTGGGTACAAATTTTTTACGAGGATGAGTGCAAAATATGCAGAATTCGGATTCGCTCGATAGTTTGGGCAGAAAAAACGCGCCCTACGTTGTTCTTGAGTTACTTTGGTTTGATTATATTCTTCTTTTGTCTTGCCCGCTTTATCTTTTTGGATTCTCCGATTCCACTCCCGACAACTTGTATTCGATCGGGTACAGAGCTCAAAAGGAAGGAAAGATCGAGATTATTTTTTGCTTTGTACTCCTTGTTTTTCGAGAAAAGGGATAGACAGAGGAAAACTTGCTCTAAGTAGAATGGAGAGCGCTTCTCAATATTCCTTCATAACGCTCGTACATCGCGCCGAGCTTTTCTTCGTCTCCCGATTCAGCGTATATCCTGATGAGAGGCTCGGTTCCGCTTGGCCTTACAAGAATCCAGCTTTCATCATCAGTCCAGATTTTGAGCCCGTCCGTCCGGTCGATTTTGGCACCTCTAGCTTCTTCTTCGATCTTTGACATCACCTCTTTCTTTCTCTCATTTGGGCACTCGAATTTACCTTTCCTTTGAAAGAAATTCGGAAGCTCCGCGATCGCTTCTGAGAAACTCTTTCCATCGGAATCTGAGGCAAGCGCGTCCAAGACAAGCGCAGTAGTCATCGCACCGTCCCTCACTGGAATGTGAGGGCCATAGAAGAAACCTCCATTCTCTTCGAGGCCGAGAGGAGCCGAATTTGTGATCATTGCTCGCGAAACATCCACGCTCCCAACAGTTGTCCATATTACTTTAGCTCCATGTTTCTTTGCAACCCAATCGACTAGCTGAGAAGTGCTTACCGTTGTGACCACTGGGCCGCCTTCGTGTCTTGCAAGAAGTCTATCCACCAAAAAGGAGCCAGTTCTGTCGCCCCAATAGATATTCCCATCTTCGTCGCAAAACAAACTTCGATCACCGTCTCCGTCATACGCGACTCCGAAAGCCGCAGAGTAAGATTTGACTGCTTCAGATAGATCGCCTAGCACGGAGGGAGTAGGTTCTGGGCCGCGCCCTGGAAAATTCCCATCAGACTGTCCGTTGATGCTTATCACCCGACAGCCCAGCGCCTCGCAAAGATAGGGGGCCGCAACAGCTTGCGCTCCGTTCCCGATATCGAGGACAACTGTGAATTTTCTTTCCCTGATTTTCGAAACACTTACTTGAGACATGATTCCCTTGATATAATTCTCCACGACTCGTGTTTCCTTTCCAGATTTTCCAAGAGAGTTCCATTCCGCCCTCTTGAAAGATCTTCCAAAGTAAATTGACTCAATCTCCGCTTCACTTTCCCTGCTGATCTCAACGCCATCCCTTCCAACTACCTTGATTCCATTGTACTTCGGAGGATTGTGTGAGGCAGTTACAATAATCCCACCAACGTATCCAAGAGTTCGCACAGCAAACTGATGTGCAGGAGTCGGAGCAAGGCCTCCCTCCTTGGCGTCCTTTCCTGAAGCTAGTGTTCCCGCGAGAACTGTCCTTGCGATGACAGGACTCGAATTCCTAACATCGTGTCCAATGAGAACGGGACCCTCTTCTCCTGAAAAGAAGGAGGCAATAGACTGGGACATTTCGGCGATGAAATCAAGGCCTAAATCTTCTCCTGGAACTCCCCTGATGCCATTTGTTCCGAATAGCTTCCTCTGGACTTTGCTCATGAGATGGAATGCAGCTCCTAAGAAACTCTCCACGACTGGTTCCTTTGCTCTTACCTATCCCAAGATTCGATCCTTAAGTAGTTCCTATCCCCAGAACCAGCCTTTATCCTCGCATGAAAGCTCCGCTCCACAATTTTCACATTTGACATGACACACCTGAATGTAGGTCATATTGTTCTCACAAATGGGGCATTGGACTGGTTTCATTGATGATTTTCTCGAGACTCGTTCTGTGGGCATCATCGTTTTGTTCTAGCAGGCTACCAATATCCTAGAACCCCATTAGTAAATGTACTTGTTTTTCACTTGAGATGGATGAGGGAGAAGAAGGAAAGAAAAGGATAGACCCAAGTTTTAAGGGGGATGTCTCTCTCCTTTTCTTGTATATCCAGTGGGCACACAAAATGAGAATACTTCATGCCTCAATAACCGTAAAGGACATGGATGAGTCTCTTCGCTTCTATTGTGACACTCTTGGCCTGAAACTCGCAAGAAGGAGAGAAATCCCAGAAAACAACGCAGAAATTGCATTTGTGCAAGGCGAAGATGGAAGCAACCTAGCGCTTGAGCTGACGTATTGGCGAGGCAAGAGCGACTGGACAGACGGAGATCAATTGGATCACATCGCGCTCTCAGTAGAGGACGTCAAATCTGCAGTGGAGACTCTCAGAAGAAAAGGCGTCGAAATCGCAAAGGAACCTTATACACTCAAGGGCTCGAACAGTGTAATCGCATTCATCAAAGATCCAAATGGAATCTGGATTGAACTAGTTAAGTAATTTATGCGTGTTATGCAACATTCGGGGTTGCATAAGGGGTTGCATAGGGGCATTTTTGGACTTTCATGTGTACATTCATGTGTACATTGTGCAACGTTTTCCTATATACTTCATGTGTACATCGCAATGTACATCGTGTACATTGTGCAACATTTTACCGTAATCTAGATTCTCAGGATTGCATACCTAAATTTCAATATGATTTTTCAAGAAAAACGGATTCTTCATGTAAAATCAAGGGCTATTCCGCATGTAGAAAGAGGGCTCCTTATTGGGTTTGAGATACAAAGCGATGCAAATTCATTTCTCTCTACGTCTAGGCAAGTTACAGTAATATTACTGTTTAATAACAGTAAAGTAACAGTAACTTTTATAACTTTGATAATTTACCGTAACGGCGGATTATTATTTTATAGAACAATTTTCATCATATCACTTCGCTAATGAGTTCTAACATAAAGCGCGGCTCAACCCGTATGCGCGAAGAGGGCAAAAAAGAAGTGTGGATAACGGGCTCTTCGCATACCAAGTTGAAAGTTCGAGCCGCCTTAAACAAGCACACGATAAGCGACGAGGTAGAAGAGATACTAAAACGGTTCTTTCAAATGGAAGAAAGCAAGAGCCCTGTTATCGTCTGAAAGGGCGGCTGTGATTGTCTCAAATTCACCTTGTAGTCGAGCCGGAGATCAAGAAAGCTCTAGAAGAAAGGGCGCGTCAGTCAGGCAAGACGCTCAAGGATTTTCTTGTCGACCTAATTCAGAATGACAAACAAAAACCCTTTGATCAGCCACGAATAGATTCTAAAACAGACGGGCAAGAGTTAGCGGAGCCCGAGCATTACGACTGTCTTTGGGAATACAAAGAGGCAACGAGCTATCAGGGCGGGAATTGGGAATTTGAGATAGCTGAATGCAGACCGAAATCGGCCGATAACGAGCTTTCAGTTTTGGAGGTTTTGAAATATGCTTGCCCTAGATGCAAGGTCTTTCTTTTGAATAAACGAATTAGTGAAAAGTCCGCAGACGGCAAGGCAAGCAAGATCATAGATTTAGCTCTTAATCAAAACGAGGATGATCGGCCCGGCTATCTGGCACGGCAAGCGCAACGAGCACTTTCGGCAAAATACAAGTGCGCGGAATGCGATTTTGAAACGGATAATCAAAGCGAGGCCGCAAGGCATCAAGAAAAGGGGTACAGGCATTGGTTTCCTCAGTAGCCGGCCAAGTGTTCAGAAAGGTCGGGGCTGTCTCTATAAGGGCGGTCAAACGAGCCAGCCGACCCGATTCCGTTGGTTTCTAAAATGAACGAGCGAATAAACAAGACTCGAAACATGCTCGCGGGCAAGCGTTACGCATCCCACGAGGAAATGCTAGAGGCTCTTTTCAACGACTACATTCTGAAAGGCATCATTGAGAGAAAAGAGCTCGCGACTCTCACGGGAAAAGACGAGAGTTCTATCTTTCGACTATTACGCGAGTTAGCCGAGAAAGGCAAAGTGAAGATCGACCCCGTAACTAAACGGGTCGTTTATGAAAAAGAGATGCAAGCTAGAGCAGAGGTTAGAGCCCTTGAATTTGAAACGACGGATGAGTTCGAGGCGGCTTATCCTCTAATCAAAGCGTGGATGGATAAGAAAAGGCACACGGTCAAAGACCCTCTGAAACTTCGGTCTTCAATGAAAGTCATTTGCGATACTTTGAAGCTCGCGCCCGACAATATCTTAGCCATTGCGCGCTTTCGCATTCAAGGCGAGAATTCTTTAGACGAGTTAATGACCCGTTTTCAAATAGAATACAAGAAGAAAAAACCCACGATCAAAGAAGGGGGCCTAAGGACATATTCGCATACAGTTATTGACTTTGTTCGCTTTCACGGCGTCGCAATCCCCGATAACCTTGAAGGAGCTCTATCCCGCGCAAAAACTAATTTCGGAGCTTACAACGATATAGAGCTTTCCGATCCTCAGATAGAACAAGGCACGCAATACGCGGCCAAGCGTTACGGCTCGTACGAAGCTCTCTTCTTTGGTATAGGCATCGAAAGCATGCATCGCTTTGGCGCGGGCATCAACCTAACAACGAGCGACTTGCAACTAAAGAAATTCGGAGACTATGAGTATTTCACTTTCAAAGTCTTCGAGAGCAAGACCGAAAAGACGTTCACGAAACTTGTAATTCATCCGAAACTTGTCAGGCTGATTAAGGCATTCATAAAGAAATACGGGCCGGGCTATTCTCTATTCCATAAAAACATCTCGACTAGCAATAGAATCCTCTACTATTGCGAAGTCAATCGCTCGATATTCCAAAATCTAGGAATCGATGTAACGCGCGACGGGCAAGGAAATCAAATCAATTATTGGAGAGACAAAGCCGAGCACGCTTTAAGGCATTGCGGGATTAAACTACGGCTTCGGAGACTTGCCTTTAACGCGACATTGGTCGCTCTAATGACGCACGACGACGTAAGCACTACAACGAAAGTCTACGGGGGCCTTTCAGTAGAAAGTCTCTTTCAGCAAGGGCATTGCTGGTTTCACGACCCGCCGGAAATCAAGAGCGAAAACGCGGTCTTTTGCTCTCTCAAGTGCGCCTTGCAATATTTGAACAAGGGCGACGACGGCTCCAATTACGAAGCCCGCGACTTGGAGAAAGAGCTTAACGAATTGAAAGTTGAGGCAAGGGCAAAGTGACTAAAGAATACTGCGAAGGCAACGTCGTCGAGATTAGAGAAAGCTATCTAAGATGCTCGTGCGGGGCCGAATTTCACTTCTTAGAGAGTCTCAAAAGACATTATGGATATTTTTTCGGCCGACAGCGCATTCACAAAAGGAAAAGATTGACCTTTGTGTAACGAATGCTTAGTCTCTCAGCTCAAGAAAGAGCTTGAAGCCGACAAGGCAATACACGAAGCTCTTAACGTGCCTCAGCAATCAGTAACGAGTAAAGCCCTTACGGCCGCACGGTTGACCTTGATCGAAAAATATCTTGGCATTATTCGCAAAATAGAACAAAGTAAGCTCGATTAGTAAAACCCGTTACCGTAACTTCATGTAATTTTCTTATTTTACGGTAACGTAAGCCCGCTCCATGAGTGAGCAAGAAAAAATCAAGTGTCGCATTTGCGATGAATACGCGACCTTGCTCAAGTCTTGGAGCTGGCGCGGGCTGATCTTCGGGCCGGGCACAAGTCACGGGCAAGTTCTCTTTCAAAATAACATGCAGTATCGAAACGTCTACCACTGCAAGCGTTGGAATTGCCCTAAAGGTCATAGCTTTATGACGACTATAACCGAGAGAGAAAAGGTTTGAGCCAAAAGAAAGACGAAATTGAAAGCGAGTTAGACGACCTAGCACAAGGGCAAGCCGAGCCCGAGTCGGCATCCGCGAAAATCAGGGATGAAATTCGCAAAATGGTCGGGCAAGGGGTCGATTTGACGAGTAAAGACCGCTATACGCCGATCCTTCACGAATTAGAGCAAAAATACGGCGTGAAGTATCCCGTAGTGAAGAAAGCATTCGATAAAGTCATGCGAGAAGCCGGGAATAAACCGCCCGAGCCTCAAGTTTCGCAAAGAACTGTCGGCGGGGTTCAGATGTCAATAACTCCGAAACCAAAAGACAAGGTCGCGGGACAAGAACAAAAGCAAGAAACAACGGCGACGGTCTCAATACCTCAGAAAGAGGAAATTATCGAGATTAACGGGAAGAAATACGTTAAGACCGATTTAGGCAACGGTCAAACCGCATTAGTCGAGGTCAAGGGCGGAAAGAAACTTTCTCGCGAACTTTCTAAGAAGATGTTTAAGACGATGCACAAGTCGGGGTTCGGCTTTCTTGAGAGGGCAATAGAAGCATATTGGAAGGTCAAGGTCGAGACGCCGAAAGAATCCGAATTTGATGAAAACGCGGAGCTTTGGGCCGAAGTGTGCGACGAATACGGCATCGCATTGCCTCAAATTATGGTTCTAGCTAGCGCCGGGATGTCAACGGCTCAATTAATGGTCTTGCCCGTTCTTGCGGCTCGCGGTGAAGTGCTAGAACAAAAGAAGAAAGAAGCTGAGAAGGAAAAAGAAAACAAAGGAAAAGTGAATTAGAGCACAATGGACAATCCCTTAGAATCGGTGAAAGGAAAATTACAGAGCATAAGCGGGTTTGCGAAAGACCAACTCGAAATGATCAAACAAGTAACGGAATTTATGAAAGACTTGCCCAAGATCATGAAAGACGCTCCTTCTCGTCTTGACATCGCAGAAATGGAGATCGAACCCGAAGACGATAACGACTCGATTTATCTTACAATAACTCTCAAGGATCGGTCGCAATACGAATTTCTAAAGCGCTTTGAGAAATACGAAAAAATCCTGCCGGTGATCATCGGGCAAGCATACGAGAGAATGAAGTCGGGCGAATTTGACGACCTAATCGAACAAGCAAAGGAAAAGGCGCAATGAAAGAGCCCTTTCGTTTCGATTATGAGCCGTTCGAGCAAGACGTTTTGCTCGTTGGGATGGGCGGCTCGGGCAAGTCATATTGCCTTAACAAATTATTCGTCAACGCCTTGCCCGTTCCTTTCGTGGCATACGACCCGCAATGGACACTCTCAAACCCCGAAATCGAGACGGTGCATGAAGTCAAAGACGTGCCTTATGGCCGTTCAATTCTCCAGCCCTATAACAAGTCGACCGCGAGCTTCGATGCTCTCTGCGAGAAAATCTATTCGTGGCAAAACATCGTCTTAATTGTCGATGAAGCGCACGAGCATACAGGGAAATTCAAATTCAAGTCTGAATATTTCGGTCTCATCGCAAATGCGGGCCGACCTAAAGGAATTTCCCTAGTTACCGCGACTCGACGGCCTCAGCAACTACACAACGATCTTTTGTCAAACGTCAAGCACATTTTTTGTTTCAAGATCGACATTCAAGGCGATATTGAGTATATGGAGAAATGGGTCGGCTCCATTGTAGAGCGATTCTTGCCCGACCCGCGTAGAAGAAAATCGGCTTGGGAAAAGAATGAGCCGACAATTCTCGATTATCACGCCGTCTATCGAGGGCCGCGCGGTAATATTTCAGTAATCAAAGTGTGAATAAAGAATGAGTGAAGAAAAACCGAAAGAGAACGAGAAAAGTAAAGAGGAATTAGAGCAAGACCGCTTTAATTCTTTGATGGATGGCTACCTTGAGAAAAGACGCAAGAAGACGGAAGCCGAAAAGAAAGCGCAAGACGAAAAGGAGAAACTAGATCAAACTCAAAACAGTACAGACCAAAAACCGAGCGAGAACAAGGAGAAAAAGAAGAAAGGCGACGCGCCTTTAAATTGGATTTTTGCGGTCGACTAAATGGCAAGATTAGCGGTCGGGTCTAGGACAAAGCCCGATAATCCTTTGGTAAAATTCGCTTGCCCTTACTGTAAGCATTCATCCTTTGCGACCATTTCAGCCGTGAACAAGCACATCGGCAAGAGGCACAAGGGGCAAACGATGATCAAACCAAAGCGGTTTATTCCCGTGTATTGAGAAATGAAGAAATTTCAGTCTTGCACGCTCGACTATTACTTTCAAAACTCAACGGGTCGTTTCCTAGACTCGCGGCTTGTTTTCTTTAGATATGCGGCTGGCAAGTATCTTTTACTCGATAAGCTCATCTCTCTAATTCCTCAGCATGAAAATTATGTCGAGGTCTTCGGGGGATCGGGTGTTATCCTATTGAACAAAGCCCCGGCTCCAAAAGTCGAAGTCTATAATGACATTCAAGCGCACTTGGTTAATCTATTCCGTGCTATCAAACGCGACCCCGTGATCCTTGCCGACCTTGTTTCTTCAATTCCTTGGAGCCGTGAGATTTTCGAGAAAATAGTCGAGAGTTACAATCGGCCCCTATGTCATACTCACATAACGACCGAGCTAGAGCCGGATTTTGTCGAAGCCGCAAAGACTTTCTTTCTAATGCGCTATTCATTCGGCCCAAAAACCCCGCATGAAGCCACGAAAGGAAATTTCGCGGTAAGCACGAGGCAATTTAGAGCCAAATACGCATTATCTAAATTTCCGATCATTTCTAAACGACTTGAAGACGTGCTTTTCGAGAATACGTCTTTTGAGAACGTTATCCGTCGCTTTGATGGAGAAAATACCTTTCAATATCTCGACCCGCCATATTTCGAGCCAGACCAGCATCAAGGGGGCGGTATCGCTCTAAACGAAAAGATGCACAACGACTTGTTTTCAATTTTGAAGTCCGTCAAGAGCAAATGGTTAGTTACTTACGATAATTCCTCTTACATCTATAAGCTCTATTCAGAAGCGGGGTTTTCTTGTGAGGTTTGCCCCGTTACAAGCTACGGGGCACGCGGAGCCAAGAAGATAGAGCATCTAATCATTAGGAATTATTGAGCCTAGGGTCAAACTCTCAGAATGCCCCGATGTCATGCTTGAGCTCTCACGAAATAAAGCGCCGCTTTCGTAATATTCCGATCCTTTGTTAGCCTTAGCTACGTGAACATTTCCGAATGGAAGATTTAGAAAAACACGCGATAGCATTCGTGATAGCGGTCTTGGCCGTTGTCGCGGGTCTAGCAGTTTTTACCTGTTGGGGCTAGACCAAGAAATTCGGAATTTGAACGCGCCTAAAGCGAGCTCTTCATCGAGCTCAAGCTCTTAAGCGAGGTTTGGATTTCGAGTATGTTTAGACAAATAGAAAATGCGGTCAGGACAGAAGTCTCATCGACTCAGACGGTCGTTTTGGCCGCAGCCGCGGGAAGCTCTAACGGCGTTCCGACCATTTTCCCAAAGCAAACGGCCGGCCGATCAATCGCTTGGCTCAGGCTACTGATAACCGCGACCATAACGCAGAGCGCGGCCGCAAACTATACGGTCGGTTCTTTGATAAAGGAGCTCACCATAAAGAAAGGCTCTAAGAAATACATCGACATAACTAGCGAAGACCAGCTAGAAAAATTATGGCACATGCTGACGGGCCTTGCCATCGGCGCATCATACAACGCAAATGCGAATACTCTTTTCAGCAATCCGACAAACGCGGGAGCCGCTGGCCAGACAACGCAAGCCGAGGAAATCTACATCCCGCTTTGGTTCAACACTCAAGTCGTGCCTTTGATCACTCTCACGCTTTATGGTTATGGAGCAATCACTAACGCGACAGCCGGCTCGGTATCTTTCGCGGTAGAATTTGGTTATGTCGACCGACAGCTTTCAGACGATGTAATCGAAATCGTGACCGTGCCCTCTGCACTAAATGCAGGCAGCGACCTTGACTTGCAAGATCAGTTTTCAGAGGCGGCCCCTATCGACGAAGTATGGGTCGAACTCACTAACGACAGCGACCTAAACTACTTCACTTTTGAAGTCGGAAGCGATCAAGTGTTCGAGCAAATGCCCCCGACGACCGTGCAAATTCGGGAAGAACAAGGTCAAATGCTCTTTTCTCATATCGGCGGATTCTACAGAGCCCCGACCCCTAGAGGCGTGGTCTACAAGACCCCGGCTGGCGTGAACACAGCGAACAAGCTCATAATCAATCTTGCGACCTCAAGGAGCCCGACGCTTTACCTATGGCTGAGCCCGGCCCCCGTGAGTGTTTCGGCCGCAAGCGGAGTCGTGCAAGTCGCGCAGCACTAAGCAAGGAGAACAAGAGGAAGGGAATAAATCGAATTGGCAGAGAAAGAGAAAAAATACGCGCTCTATGTTATCGGGGCGATAGTAGTCATCGGGGTCGTGATAGCGATCTACGAGCTTCTTATCGTGCCAATGACGGGCGCGCCTAGCGTTTCGGGCGCTCTGAGCAAGCAACTAAGCATCTCAATTTCGCCGAGCTCAATCTCGCAAGGTCAAAACACACAATATCAAGTCTCAAACGCTACGCCCGGCGGGCAACTCAATTTCAAGCTACAGACCGAGCCGACAAGCCAGCACGGTTCTATAACTTGGTCAAACACGGCCGACGCTAACGGCAACGACTCGGGCACGATCTACGGCAACGGCGCATTCACGCCGGGCACCCAAGACGTAACCGTTACAGATGTCTCGAGAGGGCAAACGGCAACCGCCAAGTTCACTTTCGGTTAGAAAAAGGGATTCAAATTCCCTTTATCCCTCTTTCTTTATTTTTAGAGCAACGGACTAGAAAGGAATAGAAAAGAAAAATGTCAATGATGAATCAAACAGTCGCGGGCTTTACGCCAGCGGGAATACTCTCGTCTATTGCCCCTTACTTGATCATCCTCATTATCGTTATCATTCTCATAGTGGTTTTCTTCGGGGTTCAGCCCACAATAGGGGGCCTCAAGATTTGACCTTGGTAAAATTCACGGTTAGAGACGCGACGGGCAATCCTATTGCGGGCGCTAATGTTTCTATGACTACCGCGCCGGGATGGTGTAGCGGGAATACGGTTCAAGGTTCGACCGATCAAAGCGGCAACGTTACACTCGACAATGGATGCTGGTCAAGCTCGGGCGTAACTTACAAAGCTACTGCCGTCGGTTATCAAGAAAGCGACGGCACGGCTCAATTGGTATGGCCCGGCCCGACTCAAGTGAACGTCACTCTAAACGCCGTTGAAAATTCGGGGCCGAGCGGACTATGCTTGCCCGGCTATGTAAATCAAAACGGACAACGCGTTCAAGCATCGGGCACTAATTGGCTTTCTTGGTTAGAAAGCAATTGGCTTTTTGTTTTGCTCATAGTCGGGATTATCATCTTTGTTCTAATGATGTTTCTCAATCCTGAGATTCTAGGGATGTTTCTCGGAAAGTGATTTGTTTAGAGCAATGGCGCAATCGAACAACCCTCTAGTCGAGCTTTGGTATCAGTTCTTAGCCGCCCTGAAGCAAAGCCCCTTAGTTATCGAGGCTCAAAGAGTAAGTGAGGGGCAAGGCGGCGAGATATATCACGGCGAGCTAGTCACTTACATCGCTCACTCGTTCATCTTAAACACGGTCGCACAAGGGGCGACTTGGACTTACACTAATCGCACGGGCAAAATACAGTATATTCAATCGCTTTCGCTCTCAGGGGTTGGCGGGACTCCAACGGTTTCTTTACAAATTGGAGATGAGTTTTTCACGGCATCGCCGGCCGCGACGGACTCGGGCGTTACGTTACAAGAAGCAGATTTCGCACTAGCGGTCGACGTTACCGACGCGGCTTCTACCGAGCAATCAGAAATCGCTCTCGGCGCTAATCAAAGTATTATCTTGAAAGTTATGGGCGGGACAGGATCGGTCGCTTGTGCTTTCAAGTTAGCTCAAGGCGTTTCTTAATGGCTCTATTCAATCGGAATTATATTCACTTGCGGCTAGGGACTCGCAAGACTGGTCTTTTCAAAAGCTCGGCTTCAAAATACGAGATGATCAACGGAAATCAAAATTTGGGATTTCCCAATTCCGACGGGATGCTTGGCGTGACGAGACCTCAAACCTCAGGCTCAAGCGTCGGGCTATTTGAAGGTCAAATAGTGCAAGTATCAGGCTCAAGCGTTGGGCAATTCAAAACGCAAGCGATGAATACGGGGGTCTCGACCTAAGCAATGGGGACTTTTATTGGAGCTCTGGCTCCTTTCACAAAGGCCCTTGACATTTACGTTAATTTCAATAAGATCGCGGCCCCGCCTCAAGCCTTTTACTATTCTTGGCAAGTCGTGAACAATGAAACGGTCGGACTCTACTATCAATACCTTACGACCGTTACACTCGCGAGCGGTTCGACCGCCGTTGTTTCCTCACAAGCCGCGACTAATTTGGGACTCGTAGCGTCTGGCGCGAATGCGTCTTACTCAAACGAGCAAATAGCGAATATGACGCTTCCGCCAAGCGCTAACGAAATTGAAACAATCGTAATTACGATAAAGCGTTACACGGATTCAGGATATACGACGCTTTATGATACGGTCTCATTGCTCACTATTAACCTGCATCTATACTCGGATGCGCTTCCGACTGTAGCCGTTCAATCGACAGATAATTTCGCATCGGGCAGCGTTGACGGTTGGAGTTATGGCGGTAGCGGTAGCGGCCCATCGTTTGGCACTGGCTCGGGCACCTATTACGATGCACCATCCGGCTACAGCTTGGGTCTTGAAACGCTCGCAGCCGTGAACAGCACGAACCAATACGGCAATAATACGGCCGTGCCTTTCAACGGGATATATGCTTACAAGGCGTACACGGCCTCGAATACTTACACAGATGCCCTGATTGAAATCTTCGTTAAATCGGGCAGCGGGGGCGTGGGATGGTTCGTGGTCGAGGTCGATTATGCGGATTCTACGCCGACCGATTATTACGCATTTTACTTGCCGAATACTGCTAATTGGTTTCAAGTGGTGGTCAAAGCAAAGCCCAACGTTCAAACAACGGTCAAGTTAGCGCCGGACTCTGGGCCTTACGGCAACGGCTGTGGCGAATTTTGCGGGGTCTACAATTGCGGATATGCGATCAACATTGGCACTGTTCGAGTAATAGGGAAAACTTCGGGGACTTTCTGAAATTTGAGCGCGAAAGAAGCTAGCCAAGAGTCACGAATCGGAGCTCTTGAGGGAGAGGTCGAGCTCATGCGCGAAACCCTTAACAAAATTGACGGCAAGGTCGACACTCTTTCAAATACTGTTAGCGAAATTAAGGGCATTCTTCAAAACAAGAGGCAAAAGCGATCCTTTAGGCAAAACTTGGGAATCGCCTTAATCGGAGCCGGAGCGTCGGGTCTTGTTTCATTCGTTCTATTTTTGGTGATGCGTTGAATTATGAACTGTAAGAAATGCCAAGACCAATTAGCTTTCTTCCTTTCAGGATCGGCGCACGATTACTATGGCCTCTTAGGAATAATGGTGCTCGGACTAGTCGGAATGATCTTGTTTCTCTCTCTGGCCTTTTTGGCTTCTAATGATGTTATTTGCGGCCGGGGTCTTTGTCGACCTTTGGGCTCACGACTTCAAGCACTAATTCTTGTGGGACGGCCTATTTGTCAAAGTCTCTCAGAAGCATTACGCAACACTTGATCTGACATCGACTCAGGAAGATGGGTTCCGAATCCTAATTCCGTCTTCATATAGTTCAATTAATGAGAATTTTAAAAGTGAAGCGAGTGTTTTCATGTTAAAGATTGAGGCTCTTACTAAAAACTACTCAAGACATGGAAGCACTGCTATAGATCGCGTATCTTTCGATGTAAATGATGGCGAAATCGTGGGTTTTGTGGGGCTAAATGGTGCGGGAAAGACTACAACTATTCGCATCGGTTGCGGCGTGACTCTCCCTAGTGCGGGTTCGGTGGCAGTTGATGGTCATGATATCGTCAAAGAAAAGTCTGAGGCCTCGAAATACATAGGATGGGTACCAGAGTTCCCAAATTTTGAACAAAACGCCAAAGCAAGAGACCTTATGGTGTACTTCGCAGGCTATCATGGGATTTCAAAGGACGAAGCTCTCAAGAGGACTAAGGATCTATTTCAAAGAGTGAATCTTTCAGGGTTTGAAAAGAAGAAACTTAGAACGTACTCGCAGGGGATGAAAAAGCGATTTTCGCTAGCTGCGGCTTTACTTCCTGATCCAAAGAACTATTTTTTCGATGAAATATTGAATGGGTTAGATCCAGAGGGCATTCGCTTCATCCGCTCTCTCATGATAGACCTTAAGCATCGTGGGAAGGCAGTATTACTTTCGTCTCACATTCTCACTGAAGTTGAAATCATCTCGGATAGAGTTGTGTTCATTCATAAGGGGAAGATAATCAAAATAGTCACCCGAGACGATCTCACGAAGGTCGGATCAGCTAGCGGCACGTTAAAAATTGTCATTCAGAATCTGAATGATGATGCTCTTGGCTACCTACGAACGCTCGGCGAGGTAAGGATCGAGGGGAATACAATATGGCTTTCCAATTTCATAATTGACCCGACGCAAGTAAGTACTGAATTAATCAAGCGGGGCTTTCTGATTCGCGAGTTCAATGTCGAAAGGTCGAACCTCGAAGAATATTTCTTCAAGTTGGTTGGGGTACCGACAAATGGCTCTCCTGGTACAGGAGCGAGGAACTAGATCATGGCGCACCCCTTACTCTACGATATCAGGAAAGTCTTCCTAAGCAAGACAGTACTCATCTCGATGCTTCTATTAATTGGAAGCAGTTTCTTTCTGATCTCTAGTTTCTCTGTCACTACCACTACGGCTCAACTGCCTCCAAATACTCAAGTTTTGAGTTGGTATGACAGTTCAGGAACATACCACTTTCTTATCTTTAGTAGTAATCAATACGGTCAACCGGTAAGTGGGGTCACTACTCAGATAAACTTCACCTATTCCCCTTATCCTCCTAGGGCAAATTCCTCGTCTTATCCTAGATTTGGCGCTCCGCATGTTTCTACGAATTCAAGCGGAGAAGCTGTATTGACAGTAAGCGTTCCTCCTAGTGACATTAATCTCGTGAATGAGAACTACTCCTTAATTGTTCAAACAACCCAACCAAATGGCCTGAGTGGCGGAGGCCCAGTGCCATTTCCCTACATGCATAGAAATTATGGTAAAACAACCGCGAATGGGACATCTTCGACGCCTTCTCCGGTTGATGCTGGCCAAGTAGTCATGTTAGTTGGCTCGGGTCTGATCACGACGGTGACTGATCCCTCTAACTCTTTGAAGTCAGATATCAGAGTAACATGGGCAGGGCCTTACGGCGCAGTTCCAAACGGATACTCGCTATATTACAAATTCATCAATGGAACTTGTTACATAAGTAAGGATCTGTTCTGTGGCGGTATCATTTCTACTTCGCAAGGTAGCAACCTTGGCGAAAGTAATATGACGTTCCTAAGTAATATGACAACCTATAACCAAATTTTCACCCCACCCCAATTAGAACCAAACCTTGGAAATTATTCTCAAATTGCCCTAGGATTATTTTACCCAAATGGAACAGCAGTTACTTCTACGCAGTATTATTCACTTAACCAAATCTATCCCACTCCACAAAAAATAACTCTTGAGCAATCAAACCAGGCTGTCATTACTTTTCTCACGGAGATTTTTGGAGCTTTCATTCCTCTAATCGTGATAATTGGCTCCTACAATTCATATTGCAAGGATCGTATATCGGGCGTCCTAGAATCGGTTCTAGTCCAGCCAATTTCCAGACGAGGATTATCTATTTCGAGGTTTATCTCTAGCTTTGCTGGGATGGCGATTGCGATTTCAATTTCAATGGGAGTTGTTGAAGCGATAGTGTACTCTTATACAAGGTCGATTTTTGACAGCACCATTCTACTTGCGTCAACAGGAGCCTACTTCGTAGAGCTTGGAGCCTTCATCGGCTTGATGATGCTTCTTTCGCGCGTGATCAAATCATCAGGTCTTTTGATAGGAATCGGAATAGTATGGCTTTTCCTTGTGTTTGATCTATTTTGGAATATGCTGATCCAAGCATTCGCTGCATTCAGCGGCAACGGATTTGGAACTGGATACTATACGTACGCGATAGCTAGTGACTTTCTAAATCCGGCGCAGTTCGTTCAACTCGTCGTTATCTATCTAACGAGCTACTCGAATTGGTTCGGATTCATTTCCCCCGCTCAATATGGAATAACGATACCTTCACTTGTCGCAACTGGAGTCCTCTGGGTGGCACTTCCCCTAGCCGGCTTTCTTTACTTGGCAACAAAACGAGATTAGGATTCTCAAATACAGAGAGAAACCGCCGGAAGCTCTTCAAAGAAGAGCGAGAAAACGCTGCGCGTTGTTCATTCCAGCGGCCTCGCTCTTGAGCGCGTTGTAAGGAAGAGGCCGAAGCCTCTTGCTTAAGCGATATCAGACTACGCGATTTTAGAAAGACCTAGCCATTGTATGTGAAACTGCCTGTTCCTTGAAAATGATACTGGCTATTACTACCGTAATAAACGTCTATCTGATATGTAATTGTCTGTCCTGGGCTTATGAAGCATTGTTGTCCATTATTGTTCGGATACCCCCAGGTGTATTGGGCGTTTGAGTACGAAGAGCTAGTAAACGTGAAACTGCCATACGGGACATCATACAATGTGCACACTTTTGTTGAGCCCGACCAGGAGTTAACATTTGATAACACAAGATGGTTGAAGCCAAAACCGGTGCACCACCAAAAGGTCTGCTCAGAGTCTGAGGATGACGCTGTAAACGAAAAATAGAACGTGGCCTGACTAGGAGGATCCTCCAAAGTGAACGTGCCGGATACCTCGTCTTGACTACTTGACCCGCATTGACCCCAAGCTGGGTTAGCAAAACCCTCGTATTGCGTTGCTGAAGCCGCGTGCAAAGCCGTTCCGCCAACCATGAACACTCGCACAATCATTCCTATTATCACTCCCTTATTCAAGTGGATATTCATAGCGAATCACCATATTGAGAGCAAAAAGATTGTTGATATTAATTGTGACGTTTACTTTTGTAACACTAGTTGTTACAAAACGTTGACTGATTTCAAAGTCCCAAACATATTCATGTTACCGTAACTGGAAAGAGCTCTTACATTTTACGGTAACGTATAGTCTCGTTAATGTCTATCAAATTCAACTTTACGAAGGCGGGCATCATTGCCTTAACGACAGCCGTTGGCGGAGTTTTCGGAACTGTATTTCACGGCACGGAATACGGAATAATAGCAGGGCTTATTGTCGGCGTAGCTCTTGAGTTCGAGCAAGTCGCAATAGCTGATAGCTCAAGCACACAAGACACTTCCCAAAGTGCGAGCGCATGATGATACAAAACTACAGCTTCCGAAGGTCGGAGCTCGAAACTGAGTGCGATATTTTGCTTGCAATTGATCAAGGCTCTAACAAGCTTACTCACGTGATGTATTCAGCTAACTTGAGCTGGACTGTAATGAGGGAGAAGCTCGACAAGTTAGAGCAATTGGGCTTCATCGAGGAACGACTTTGTCCTGAAGGAATGTCAAGGAAAAAGCTGTTTCTTACAGAGAAAGGTCGCACGGTTCTAGGAGAATACTTGGATTTGCGCAGAGGTCTAGGCATCGATTGACTAACAGACTAATTCCCTTGCGAGACTTCATTTTGCTCGTTCTCATCTCCGCCATAGCGGGCATTGTGGTCTATTTTGTCGTGATGTATTTCAATTGATGATCGCTGGCTGGCAATTGCGTTATCGAGGCTATACAATTTCAGGGCAAGAGCTAGACGCGCTTGCAATTGTGGTCGAGGCTTTGCAAAATCACGAGAAGAAAGACCGTGAAACATCGGCTCGTTATCAGAGGGCAACGCTAGGAGTGATTGCTCGCAACGCAAACTTACTGCAATCACAAAATTAAGCGATGATGGACTTGTGCGACCATACTATTGCTGGCAATGCAACTTTCAGACCCTTTAGGAAGCGAGGGCCCATGATCATTCTAGGTCAAAGCATCACTTTGTTTCGAGCAAGAAGAAACCGCGAGAGAAATTAAGCAATTGAGCTTTCAGCGTAAGGAGACTTGCAAGTGTAGATGTCCTCTTTTTCAAATCAAAGGTTCATGCAGTCGTTCGCATATTCCTTGCTGTGTGTTTCATTGTAAATGAGCTTACGACAAGCTATTCCATCACGTAAGACCCTAGAAGTAAAGACGAAGAAAGGGCAAGTCATAACGGGCATTCTTCTAGGGGTCAGAGGAAACGGAGTCTTGCTCTACGGTCAATTCCAAGATAACAACTTGGAATTAAAGGTCGGTCGAGTGTTTCTTTCTTTAGCTGAAATTGAAGACGTGAAAGTACTTAATTGATTATCTGCCCCGCTTGCAAAGAATCCAAGTTAGCTAATCATTCTTGCGACTGTAAATATTGTATTATTGTTTTTATGTGTCAAGAGTGTGGAGCGGGCTTTACTGCGACTCAGCTTTTCGGGAAGTTCTAGCAATGAGTCACGGGAACAGAGTCGTTAAGCTGCGATTCGATGTGGACTGTATTAGATGCAATAGTCCAATGAAAAGAGGGAACGATGCTTTTGCACATCAAGTCAAACGAGGGCGCGTCTACTATTGCTTGGCTTGCGCTTGAAATTTAACTTACTTTGAGCGTTCAGCAATTCAAAGCACCAAAGTGTCCACCTTGTATCAAGCCTTGTAAGTTCAGACCGTTCTCAAATCTTTACGTTTGGACTTGTGAAAATCAAAAGTGCTTTCTCTATTATATCGCAAGTTACAGCCCCAAAAAAATCGCGTCGGTCGCGTTGGGTGAGAAAAGGTCTCACAAAATTATTACGACTTTGGATGCTTTCATTCTCAAAGTGCAAAACTAAGCACTAAAATAATGCAACGTTTTTTCTATTTCTGGATAGAGCTTATCGAAGAGCATCAAGCAAAGGAAAGAAAGCTCTGATCAGCGTCATGCGCTTCCAAAAAGGGGGACATGCTATTGTTGCTTTCCGCTCGTCTCCTGCTTTTCCTTGTAATCGCATTGAAATTCCATTCCGCCAAGCCCTGCGTTTTCCAAAACCTCCTTTGGAATAAGGTGGAACTTGACCTTCATCGAAGCAAGTTTAAAGGCGGTCTCCTCGCTCACGGCAAACCAGCAAGTGTCGGGCTCAAAGAAGCATAGAGCCCCGTGTCCATCGTCAAGGCAGACGTGAACAAGATTCTCGCTAGAATAGAACATCTTCTTGCCGCAAATGACGCAATTCATCTCACGACAGTTGAATGATGGGATAGAGTTACTCTGCGTTTGAGTCATTTCCTAGGTCAACTTCCTCGAGATGATGCCTTCCTTTAGTGCTCATCGACTCATAAATATGAAGATTTCAGGTTCTTTAGCTTGCAAGAGTTTGCTTTGCTGTCGTCGAGGGCCTCGCTCGAGATTTTTCCAAAAACACAAGAGAAAGCACAAACAAGATCATTTGCACGGTATTGCCCAAGAAAATAATTACGATTGCCGGAAAGTAACCACTCTCGATCAATCCAAAATGCGCTGGTTCGGAGAGAGTGGCTGCGATGGTGAGAGCACTGAGAACTGAGCACATCAATGCAGGGCCTTGAGAGCGACTTGAGAAAGACCAAATCAGTGCGGCTAAGTAAAGGAGGAGAATCGCAATCGCAGCTTCAACCACGAAGTACGGAACGAAATTTCTTATTGTCAAGACCGTGGGAATGCCAAGAATAAGAGTTAGAACTATCAGCGCTTGAATTGAGATGAGGATCTTCCGCATCGTGTTTCACTAAAAGACAGATTTACACTAGGAGTCTACCGAGGAAGAAGATTAAGTGAACTGTATGTAGAATATACTGGAAGTAAATGCTCAAAGAACGTGGATGATCACGTGGAGGGAGTTGGGATCTGACTCATCAAGTGATTCGATCTAAGATTCGTTTCTAATCTTGCTCTGAATCGAGGTCGGAATGGGTCTGCAACCGCACTTCCTTGCATGCTCTACATGCCATTCTATCTTCTGTTGCAGCGTTGGGTTCTTGGGCATGGGGTTCTTCTGATGCCATGCAATGTTGGCTTTCATATAGCAAAATCCAAGATGTGACAATATAAATCTTGACAAACCAATACAAGTGATTGGAGTGCCGGAGATGGGACTTCAATCCATGAGGGACGATAGGACCCGTCAGGTGGAGGGGGTGGGATTCGAACCCACGAACCCCTAAAGGGAGCGGATCACTTTTCTTTGTAACCGCCTAGGATCTTGAGTTTCGGCAGAGCTTGAGACCCCACCGCCGCGTTTGACCAGGCTTTGTGCAGGTCAGTACTTTGACCTGTTTCGCTACCCCTCCGGAAAGGTCAAGAAGCCGCCGAGTCTATGACGGGGAAATAGTCTCTAAACATCCCACAATAAAGAGATCGCCTTTAGACTCGTCGGGCATTTCTTCTTCTCCTCCTCTTCCCCCTCGTAGTCGTTGTCTTCCCTTCTCGCCGCCCGAGCGGGCACAGAAAGATTCAAGCACGTTTGAATACTATGCGCGTGCCGAAGTCATATCTCCCGCTCAAGGCTCGCTCAAGTTCCTTCCCTCCGCATTTCAAAATAATCGTGTTTATCCTTGATCTGCGAATGAGTCTCAAAGCAACTGGATCCATCAGATCGTATCCGCCAGGCAACATGGCTTCGTTCCTTAGAATTCCCTCCAATTGTTCGACAGTCACAGTTCGCAGAAGCTTCGCATCCCGGAACTTCCTAGGATCCTTGTCATACACTCCCTCGACATCTGTCAGATTGAAGAACTTGGTTGCTCGCACCTTCTCCGCCACAAGCGCGGCAACAGCGTTTGTACTCTGACCCGGATGAAGCCCTCCCATCGAGACAACTCTCTTCCCCCTAATAGATGAAAGGGTGACAAGTTCCGCCACCTCAGGGATGCTGGTAGGTATTTGCTCAAAAGCAAGATCCCCAAGCGCAAGAGAGAAAATTCTTGCATTCAAACGAGATATTTGTATGCCGATCTCGTCGAGACTTGCCTTGTCAACTCCAAGTCGACTTCCTGCCTCGATGTATCTGCGAGCTGTAGATCCTCCTCCACAGATAACGACGAGCCTTAGCTTCTTCATGCGATCCAGAACCCCAGTGATGCTATCCACTATTTCGCGAAAACCCTCTGAGAAGAAGATCGAGCCCGAAAGCTTTAGGACGTTGATATTGGTCTGTTCGCTCTTTTCTCGAGGCACTTTAAGATTCCACCTTTCAGTTCACATGAACTCTCTTTCTTTCTCTTCCCAAATTGCGATGTGTAAGTAACTGTTGCCGTAGACTAGGGAAAGATAGGGTAGTTTCACCGAGTTTCAGAGTGAAATGGTTCGAGCCTCTTTAAGGGCCGACCACCACCGAAATCTGGTATCTTTGAGTTACTCCGTTCACGGCAACTATGAAAGCAAAATCTAGCGTGTTTGCATCGGGCGCCCAAAAGAATACCGTCCCATATGGAGTCCACTTCCAAGTTGAGTTTGTGTATTGAGGGTTCTTTATGTAAGAATTGATAAAGTTCTCTACGAATTTTGTGGCACTTGCGTTCTCGGAATCAAGGGTGTAAGTGACCTGCCCCAAGTAGGTTACAGCATTTGTCGTTGTTACAGTGGCGTTGTCGAGCGTTATCCCGGCAGAGGTGAAAAGGCTCTCGATGTAATTTGCCCTTACTGTTTCGTTCGTAGCGGCTATTATGTTCGAAAAGCCGTAGTTTAGAGATTCTGTCAGGGTTGTGTTTACGAGCCTGACCGGAGCGCTCGAGTTTTCTGCATCTATCACATCTATGAAAGGATTCGTTGCAACCACGCCGCTGCCCCCAGACTGAAATATGTAGGCTGGAATGAAATAGTAGAGATGGCCTTCCACAGGATAGAGAAGTATGCTTCCAGGCTTTGCGCCAGTAAGTGTTAGCTCAGTTTTGGTAGTGGGATCATTTTCGAAGGCGTTAAGAGCTGCGCTGGGGCCCAGTAGCGATGTGCCGTTAGATCCTGTGATGGGTGCCTCGTACAGGGTCATTTGACCAAGCTGATCTCCGCCGTAGACCACGTAGATACCTGCGAGGTTCTTTCCAGTCGATTGAAAGAACTGTACCAATTGAACTGCGGTGAAGGAAACATTGTTGCCTATCACAAAGGGGATGTACAAAACTTCGGTGTCGTTTGGTCTTTCGAAGAAACTTGACTGAGCCTTGAAACTGCTTGGGTCGTTCACATGTAAAACAAAATCAGCATCTAGCTGACCTATGCTATTCTGATTTCCTAGAAGCTCCTCCGGGTACCTCAGCTGCGACTTGAGCCAAGCCGGTGGAGCTTGCCAAGTCGGGTAGTACTCCTTGTAGAATGAAGCGAGGAATGAATCGTTGTTTGCCACTGTATAGCCCTGCATTGCCCCGGTCGCAACGTTCACGAGCACCACACCGAAGAATCGTAGGTAACCGAGTGGACCCTGGGCAGAAAGCGGCCCTGAAGGTATGTAGGAGAAACTAGTGTGGAGTGGGTAGTCGATGTAGACCTGGATCGCATAGTAGAGGTTGTCTCCGCCTGCAGGCGAATCAGTCACGAGATAAGTCGAGCTATCCTCGACAAGGCCGTAGACCAAAATGTTCTGGACTCTGTCGAAGACGTTCCTGAGATGAAGCATGTCAATGCAGTCCTGTGGCGGAGAAAATGCGAATCCTAGCTGACCCTGCTCCAAAAACCAAAGTGCTCTCTGAGCACCACAAAGAGAGTAATCCGGTTGACCCGAATAGGAGACGTTCTCTATTTCCGAGGGTGCGTTCTTGACGTGAACATAGACGTCGTTTGCAAAGCCGGGATAGTTTGGCAGGTCTTCTCCATAGTAAATCAGTGGTTGAGATTTCAAGTGAAATGCCTCAGTTGCATTCACAAATTCCCCGGTGTGCGAATTCATCACTATTATCCTTGAGGTGTGAGTGTAAACCAAGTGAACGGCGACCCAGTCGTTTGGATCAGGATAGTTGAAAGTTGTCGGCGTGACCCAGTATTCTTGATTGTAAACGTAGACTATCTCGGGCTGGCTTACAAGCTGATAGTAGTTCACTCCGATCTTGTTCTGACTTTGAATGTATGAAGCGTTTGAGCTCCACTGGCGGATGAGCGCAAGAGTCTTGGATGCGTTTCCAGATGGCAGGGAAGAGAGACTCGAATAGTTCATGTCTTGAATCCCAGCAGTCCATCTAGTCACCTCTACTTGCTTCTGCGTGAGGGGTTGCCACTCGTAAGCTATCCAGTTGTTGTTTAAGTTGACAGTGTAGTAGATTACTGCACCAATGTTGAAAATAAGAAGTCCGATCAATAGAAATGTAAGCACCATTATTCCCACTCTCTTTCTCTTAACGAGTGGAATTGTATCTTGCGATGATCTGATGTGAAAGTAAAGCGCAAGAGCAACAAACGAGAAGAATACAGTCGCGACAGCCCCGAACTCATATGGAATTCTGATGTCCATCGCCCAATAAGGAACGTTGATGAGAACTGACATCATGACCGCCGAAAGGGAGACGAATATGTTTCTGAGCCATCTATCCCCAGCCCGAATTATCGCATCCCTTATGAATTTGAGAAAGAAGCGCACTGCAAGAACAAATAGGAAGACTGTGACAAAGTATGCGACAATCTGATATTGAATCTCCATGCTCGGGATAAGTTTGATTAGCTCTTGCCCTGACGCCGGAAAGAGAGGAAGTCCAAAAATGCGGGGCACTGCACTCCAGCTCCCGAACCCTTTCAAAGCAAGATCCACCACTATTGTGAGGTTCGTGAAGAGTGGAAATCCATTGCTTGCAGAAAAAATTGCAAAGAGGATACTCCATTTGAGGGCTTGCCAGAAAATCCAGAGAGAAAGGCTGGGGCGTATGTAAACTGGTCTGATTCTTCTAGTAGGTATGCCTGTTCCGCCATATCGAGATGTGTACGGGCTCTCTCTGTATTGGAGTCCAATCATGGAGTTGAATGCTTCGAAGAGATCTGATCTTCTGGGAATTGGATTAACAAAAAGGAGAGCCAAGAGTCCCGCAACTATGAAAGTGAGACCCCCGTAGAAGTTTACACTGAACCAATTCAACCCCGCCTTTGTAGCATACATGTTCTGAAGAATGGTCCAGTTAAGCCACACCGTAGCGCCGTAGAACCCAATCACGAGAATTATGACGGCAGCGACTAGGTATGTGATCCTGATTCGAAACCTTCCCCTTCGGGATATCGCGCCAGCAGACCCTGGGAAGTCGTCTCCGCCATCCGTGTGCAAGAATCACCGAGGTAAGAGATCCTTTTTCGAAACCATCCTTTTAAGTAAATTCTTGCGTTTACACCTAGTGTTTTCCTTTGAAATGTAAGAAATACTCAAACCAAAATAGATTCTGGAACTGGAGCAAGAGAGAGAAAAATCGTAGAGCTTAGGTGAAGTACTTCGTTTGTCGACCAACGAGGTCCCTGAGAGTGAGCGAGTGATATTCCATGTGGACATGGATTCGTTCTATGCCTCATGCGAGCTGAGAGATAAACCAGAATTTCGAAACAGGCCATTCATAGTTGGTGCCGACCCCAAAAACGGAAGGGGAAGAGGAGTTGTGATTTCTTGTAACTACGCTGCTCGCAAGCTCGGCATTCACTCGGCATTACCAATTTCCAAAGCCTGGGAGTTGTGTCCCGATGCTGTCTACGTAAGGCCGAATTTCAGACTGTACGAAGAAGTTTCAAAGAGGATTATGCTCATCCTCAAGAAGTTTACACCAAAAGTAGAAGTTGTAAGCATAGATGAAGCCTATCTTGACATGACACATTCGATCAGGGAATCGGCTTCGGAATCAACAAACGAGACTTCTTTCAGGATCTGGAACAGCGAAGCAATTGCAAATCGGGCGACGCGCATCAAGGAAGAGATCCTAATTTCAGAGAAGATAACATGCTCGATCGGAGTTTCAAACTCAAAAATCGTTGCAAAGATAGCGACTGACACAAACAAGCCCGATGGTCTCATAATCGTAATGCCGGAGAAAGTCAAGGATTTTCTTTCCCCACTTCAAGTTGGGAAGATTCCAGGAGTCGGAAGAGTAACGCAGCAAATCTTGCAGACAGAATTCGGCATAACTACGATCGGAGATCTATCAAAGTCAGATACCCAAAAGCTCTTAGAGCGTTTCGGGCGCTTTGCATTTTGGCTGAAAAGAGTCGCCGAGGGGAGGGATGACTCTCAAGTCGAAGAGGGATGGCAACCGCGCTCGATATCCGGAGAAACAACATTTGAAGAAGATGAATCCGATTTCTCCAAGGTCGTAGCTGCAATGAGAGGGGTTGCACTCGACGTATATGAAAGGTTGAATGAAGAAGGCTACGAGTTCTCGAACATTGCCGTCAAGATAAGGTTCGAAGGTTTCGAGACTCATTCAAGGCAAAAGGCCTTAGCATCTCCCTCCAGATCGCTTGAGATCTTAATCAAAGACTCTGAAAAGCTCCTCTCGGAGTTCAAAAACTCTGGAAAGAAGGTTCGTCTCGTTGGGGTGAGAGTTTCTAGGCTTCGGAAAGTGTCGAGCGAGCAAGCCTCACTGCTCGAGTGGAGTGGAAGTCTGTGATTAAAGGCTACCTTGGAGATACTTGGCTTCCTAAAATTTGAATAGCGCAATGATTTATCCAATTTCCTCCTTCTATTGGGAGAATTCATTGATACGAAATGTCTTCAAAGCCAAGAAGAATGCAACGTTTTTTAATCAGGAAACACATAAGTAATAATGCATCATACTATCAGGTCTTTTTTCACAACATCAGCAACAAGAAAAAGGATGCTGTCCAACAAGTTGACTCAACCAAAGCAAAACTTTGATTCAACAAGTGAAAGATTGCATTCTTTTATTCTTCTCGCCTCTGTAGATTCAGTTCTTCTACTTCGAACCATTGTGGTTAGCTGACAGTAAAACCTGTCAGCTTGGAAGATGTGCTATTTCATGGAAGAAAGGAGTGTGTTTTCTTTAAAAGATGAGCCGTGTTGATACTGCCCTAAATTCAAAAAAATTCGATTCGCTAGCCCTTTACAGGATACGCAAGTTGCTCTCTGAGCTGTCGGACAAGACAGGTCGAGGAACAGAGCTTGTGTCTCTCTACTTGCCTGCAAAGAAACCGATTCACGAAGCAATCTCAGCCCTAAGAGAAGAAGCAGGAACGGCATCAAACATCAAGTCAGACACCACGAGAACTCACGTGCAGGACGCTCTCACAAAGACGATGCAGCGGCTGAGACTTTACAAGAACACTCCGGAGAACGGTCTTGTAATCTTCTGCGGAGCAATTCCCGGCCCCGGAGGCCCGGGAAACGAGACAATCGAGCTTTTTGAAGTGATTCCAAACAAACCAGTTACAACTTATCTTTACAGGTGTGATGACCACTTCCATCTTGAGCCGCTTCGTGAGATGCTCAAGGAGGAAAATGTAATCGGCATTCTATCGCTTGACTCGACAGAGGCAGGGCTTGGAATTGTTTCGGGTGACAACTGGGAGGTAGTCGAGAACGTCACGTCTGGAGTGTCTGGCAAGACTCGAAAGGGAGGACAAAGTGCAAGGCGCTACGAGCGACTCAGAGAAATGGAACTCACCGACTATTTCAACCGCCTAGCAGATCATGCAAGGAAGGTGTTTCTCGAGCAATACACGATCAAAGGTCTCATAGTAAGCGGCCCAGGGCCTACAAAGGACGAGTTTGTGAAGGACAAATATCTAGATTATCGTCTTCAGAATCTCATCATAGGAACACTTGACACTGGATACGCGGGACGCGAAGGAGTTAGGGAAACGATAGAAAAGTCAGGCAGTCTGCTTGAAAATGTTCGAGTAATCGAAGAGAAGAAACTAGTTCAACGCTTCTTGAAGGAAGTAAATTCCGACTCTGGACTTGCCATTTACGGTATCCAAGACGTTTTGGCAGCTCTCAAGAGAGCTGCGGTCGATATCGTCCTCGTCAACGATGATGTCGACACAGTGTACATGAAGGCAACTTGCAGGAAATGCGGAGATGTGAGAGAGAGATTCATCCAGAGAGCGCAGTATGTTTCGGAGAAACAAAAATTGCTCTCATCACCTTGCCCAAAATGCGGGGGGCTAGAGTTCGACGTAACAGAGAAGGATATCGTCGACTATCTCGCCGATGTTTCCATAGACTCTGGAGCAACAGTCGAGATCATTTCCTCAAAGACAGAGGATGGCTCAATGCTCAAGAATTTCGGAGGGGTTTCTGCTCTCCTCAGGTACAGGACGTGATACTCAAATTTTGGATGATCAGCAGACCTCTTCAATGCAATCTAGCGAAAGTAGGCAGCAGCAGCAACAAGAATTTGCCCCGAGTCAAGGTTCTTGGAAAGGATTCTTCGCTCAAACGAAGTCGTGGGACAAATCATTCGAATCTGGTCTGATGGATGATTGGGAAAGAATCGGACTCGGTTCCTTTGATCCAAGATCTGACAAACAGTTCTTTGTAATCGACACACCTCCTCCGTATCCTTCTGGAAGGCCTTGGCACATTGGTGGAGCTTCGCACTACGCTCAGATCGACATGATTGCAAGATCGGCAAGAATGCAGGGCTTTGAGGTGCTTTTCCCGCTTGGCATAGATAGAAACGGACTGCCAGTCGAAATATACACCGAAAAGAAATACAAGATCAGCATGAGGAACACCCAAAGAGAAAAATTTCTCGAGCTCTGTCGCGTCGCTCTCGATGACCTCGAGGAGGAAATGATTCAAACTCTAAGGCGAATGGGGTATTCCTGCGATTACAAGAACAAGTATAGGACAGACGATCCTTCGTATAGAAAGCTGACTCAGACGACATTCATTGAGCAGTGGAAGCAAGGTCGAATCTACAAGGGAAAGAGGCCTAGTAATTACTGCTGGGATTGCGGTACCACGATAGCAGACGCCGAGGTGGAATACGGTGAGATCACGACCCGACTTGTATACTTTAACATGAAATTGAGCGACGGCGAAGGTTCTGAAAATATTCCAGTTGCAAGCACAAGGCCAGAGCTTCTTTGTTCCTGTCAGGCTGTAATCGTGAATCCTTCGGATGAGCGATACTTGCACTTCGTGGGTCGCAAAGCAATACTTCCCATTTACAAAAGAGAGGTTCCGATAATCGCAAATCCAGCGGCTCGCCCAGAGTTCGGATCTGGAGCGGTAATGGTCTGCTCCTACGGTGACTATGCGGATGTGCTTCTCTTCAGAGAGCTCGGGCTGACTGAAATCATTGCCATCGATCTGGATGGTCGAATGACAAAGGAAGCCGGACCTGAGCTTTGCGGACTGAAAGTTGAAGAAGCTCGTGAAAAGATGATCAATATGCTCAAGGAAACTGGGTCCCTTGAGAAGATCGAGAGCATCAAACACAGAACTCCAATGTGCGAGAGAAGCAAGACTCCAATCGAAATAATACCGCTTGATGAGTACTACCTCAAAGTTGTTGACGTGAAGGATGAGCTAAGGCAAATAGCACGATCTCTAGCTTTCTTCCCAGAGATGCACCGTTCGATCTTGCTCAATTGGATCGATGTTGCCCTAGACTGGCCGATTTCTAGACGAAGATTTTACGGTACAGAGATACCGGTCTGGTACTGCGAAAACTGCTCCGAACCCCTTCTTCCAGAGCCTGGCAGATATTATCAACCCTGGAAAGAGCCTCCTCCTGGCAATCCTATCTGCTCAAAGTGTGGAGGGAAAAGTTTCATCGGAGATACGAGAACATTTGACACGTGGATGGACTCGAGCGTGAGCGCCCTTTTCATCACGAAGTATAGCGAAGACGACGAGTTCTTTCAAAAGACGTACCCTACGAGCTTGCGTCCACAGGGAAAGGACATCGTGAGAACTTGGTTGCACTATAGTATCCTCAGGTGCTGGCAGCTGACTGGCAAGGTTCCTTGGAGATATGTGAGAATCTCGGGTCTCGGACTGGATGAAAGCAGGCAGAAGATGAGCAAAAGCAAAGGAAACGTCATGGACCCGCTAACAATACTTGAAAGATATGGAGCAGAAAGTTTCAGACTTTGGATCGCTTCTGAAGTTTCTGTAGGCTCCGACTATGTGTGTTCCGAAGAAAGGATTGCCTCAACGGGCAAATTTCTCTCAAAACTGTGGAATATCGCAAGATTCATATCGCTTTATCCCATACCGAAAGAGCCTCTTTCCTTTGATCGGCTAATGCCTTCCGACAAGTGGATCCTCGGAGAACTTTCACAACTCGTCTCAGACTGCTTGGATGGCTACAAGGGGTTCAACTTTTTTGTTCCCGCTAATCGAATCAGAGATTTTGCATGGAATATCTTTGCCTCACACTACATTGAGCTTGCCAAAGGGCGCGCCTATGGTACTCCCTTTTCTCACGAAGAAACGCTTTCCGCGTGGTTCACACTTCACGAATGTCTCAAAACGATTTTGTTGCTACTCGCGCCGATATGCCCCTTCATAACCGAGGCAATATGGAGGGGAATTTACTCGCAATCCACGATCCACAAGGAGCTATTTCCGTCTCCTAACATTTGGAGCAAGGAATTTGTAAAATACGGAAAGGAACTAGTCGAGTTCAACAGCTTGGTTTGGAACGAAAAGAAGGCAAGAAAGCTTTCACTCAAAGATCCGATTTCCATCAAAATCCCTGAAAATCTGCGGTTGTTCGAGCCCGACCTTAAAGTCATGCACAAGATCTCCTGAATCTTATTATCATCTTCTTCTTCAGCCGCGCGCTCTTTCTTCTATCTCTAGATCTGTGAATAGTATTGATGCAAGTACAAACCTTCAACGAAGAGAAAATGATCTGACATAGGAGAAAGTATCGGGCTGAGTATCCTCACCCCCAAAAGCGAAGTGCATCTTAGCTTCGACAGCCTCAAGTTCGAATATGGAAGCTTCGCCAAAGTACATCTCACGAGACTCGATCGAATCAACAAACTCCATAATTTTCGAAGCATCCTCCGAGGTAAATGAAACGATCGTAACACAAGGTACGTATGAGTCACCATCGTAGGGACTTGTGTCAATATCACCTTCGAGTGCTTTGCAGATTCGCTTGTTTATGCTCCTTAGAGTTTGGCTCGTGTCTGTCACACGAATGTGAACTGACATCGGGGAGACCCCTACACCTTTCAATTGCACTTGAAACGCTGGAAAATCTGAAACTATCTTACTTATCTTTTCGAAGATTTGCTCCTCTTTCTCAGCAGTAAATCTTTCACCTAGAAGTCCTAAACCCTTCACAGGTATGTGAAGTGTAGATAAGTCAGCGAAAACTTGCCGATCGTCGACCGAACGGAGCTTGTCTTGGAACTTTCGGATCTCACGCCAAAGCCTTGGTGGTATTCGGGCAATCAATCCTATGTAGGGGCGATCCCAGGATTTTGCCAGCACAGACCAATAATCGCTTACCGTGACGATTTCCAAATCTGATTTGCCCGGAGCCTTATTTCGCTCGACAGGCAATTATACTCTTAGCTTAGAATGCGGAACGATTCGCTAACGTACATTGTCATGGCTCAGCGAAAGATAACTCTTTAGAAAATCTTTCTTGATAACCAAATTCTACGCTTAGATGCTAGTAAGGGAGACCTCCTTTTCGGAGTCTTGGTCCCACTATATGTATGGAAAACACGTTTGATCTCTGCATCAAACTTCTCCGAATGAAACAAGAAATCCTTTCATTTTCCAATAAGTATCCAGAAATTCCTGACCTCTCGCAGTGAGTACGTAGGTCGTTCCTTCTTCGTCACCAAAGGGTTTGCCTGTTCTCACAAGCCCGAATCGCTCAAGTCTATCTAGGAATTTCTTGAGTCTATCGACTGGCATGCCGCAGCCATACGAAATTCTTGTAACTCTGCCATGACCTCCATGTCTTTTCACGACTTCCAAAATGTCAGCATAGATGTCAACCGTCGTTCGTCTTGACTGAGGCTCTTCTCCTTCCGAAGGTAAAGTCGAAGATTGGGATTTTGGGGTGCTGTCTTCCTGATTCAAATGGAGCCCCTCCCTCTTCCACTTTTTATCCAGTCGAGATTAAGACAAAATCAAGCTATGAGGAGCTCTAACAATGAAAGAGAGTTGAAGAAGCAAGAGGGATCACAATATACGCGGACTTCACTCAAGCTAAGAGCAATCCCCACAATATCAGCTGAAGCTCATCTGTCGCCTGTTCGCGTGTAGGTTCTTCGGATTGATTGCGCGCGGTCTTCCCATCTTGTTTTCAGTGTAATTCTAAACCCAGCTACTTTCCTGCGGTATGGAGTCAACCTTGGTCGGCCCCATTCCTGATCGTGAAATTCCTTCGAATCGAATCGACTTCGTATACATACAAACGCCAAGGATCTCAGCTCTCTCCTCCGCAATCAATTCTTCGGCGTACACGTTTGTTGCACGCGCTCTCTCTTCAAGCACGACCCTTGGAGCAGCAACTGATTCGACATTAGCCTTTGACTCAATAATTATCTCCATGCCGGCCTTGATCCAACCTTCGATCCTGCTGCCATGAGAGACGACTATCCTCTCGGAGGCCTTCACTCCCGTTTTGGTTCTCACCTGCCCAGACAGACGCCCGTTTGTTACTTCAAGAGATTGCGCATAAAGTCGACGCCCAACGTCGACTCTTTTTGCCTTTGCGAAACCTTCCACCGTTACATCTCCGCCCACATCTAGATCCTCCGTGAGAGTAAGGGAACCTCCAACTTGTAGACGACCTCCTATCCGCACACTTTCTCCTCGAACCGCACCACGTATCTCTGCAAGCCCTCCTATGTCAAGAGACTTGAACTCGATGTCTCCCTCGGCCCTCAATCTACCTCCTATGTCTATCTTGCCACCGGACGATTCCCCCCTCAAGGTCACAGCACCGCCGACATCAATATCACCAAATCTCAGCGGCCCCTTTGATTCGAAAACTCCACCAACATCGATCTTCTCAGCAATTTGTCCCCCTCCAACAAGGGCCCTTCCTCCAACATCGAGCTTCTTCGATCTGATTTGACCTGCTATCTCCAAGAGACCGCCCACGTCTATGTCATCCGCTTCAACATCGGAAGAGGCCCTCAACTTCCCCCCCACGTCTATGGATCTCGCAGTCGCGGTGTTCAATTCAAGCACTCCACCTACGTCAATGTCCACGCAACGGGTTATTCCCTGAACGACAAGTTTCCGATCAACATCGATGGAATCACATATCAGATCTCCTCTCACAAGGAGCTCGCCTTCTCTTATTTCGAGATTGTGACAAGAAAGGGAATCGATCGAGACAACACAATCATCACCGCTGAAATTATCGCATTCGAATTTTCCTGCGAATTCAACTCTTCCCCTGCAACGAACACTCCCTCTTATTCTCGCGCAAGGGACATCCGACGCGGCAATCACTCTTTCCCCATTGCCAACTATCAGATCTTCTTCCAGTTCGCGAATTTCCACAATTCTCCCCTTGGTACGACCAAATCCTTCCATTGCCAATTTGACCCATTCGACACTTGATGCAAAGAGTTAGCGATAGCAAACTAGTGAGAAATTTTGAATGTTTTCTGACTGTAAGGCCGAATTATTGAATGGAATCGATGACATCGTTCCGCTGTTCCTTATAAGTCCAGAACAGAATCTGTTAGATATAACACCGACTCACATCAATGACACACAACACGAGCGGAAGTGATGGAAGGAAGTCTTTCTTGGGAATTTCTTAGAATCACATTTACAAAGGATTTTCTTGTGTGAGCGAAATTTCGAGAGCTCTAGAGGAATAGGGAAAGTGATCTGCATCTACTCACTTTTCTAACGCTCTTTCGCCAAGAATTTTGGTCTTCGGAAAGGAAGAACGGTTCTTTTCTTCCTTTGTAACTTTGCCGAATTCCAATGAAAGTTCGACGGCCATGTTTCCTAGAGACCGGATGGATCTTGCGAGATCTGAAATTGCGTCGTAGCTCAACTGCATCGAGAAATCTTTGAATTCGAAGCCGTGTTCTTTCTCTGAGATCTCTCCACCTACTTTGGAAGCTACAATCTCTTTGATTTTTTCCGTGAACTTTGAGTCGACCTTCACACTCTTCAAGTGTACAATCTTTCCTTTCTCCGTTATTGAAACGTTGGGGCCATACCAGTAAATTGTAACATGAGGAGCCTCAGTCGGGCTCTGTCCGGGAAGACTCGCAGTAATGTCCCAATAGATTAGCTTTTCAATGGGAAGATTTGATTTTTCTACTTCTTCTGGCGTAAGCTGGTTGTACACGAGTATCTTGTATATTTCGGGTTCTTCTCCGAGCTTGAGGCTCAATTTCCTGTTCAATTCACCTGCAAAAGAAGTACTCTTCCTCAACCGCCTAATTTCAGCTATTTAATTCATTGACACTTCTGAATACAGTTTCGTGAGAGGTTTTAGCTTATTTTCTTTCCAGTGGTCGTCCTTGAGCATTCGCATGCCGGCCGACTATTTGAAACTTGCTTTTGGAAAAACAAATAATAGATGAAGATGAAATCCTCCAATCTTCGATAAGGGTTAATTAAAGGTCAATTTTCATCGCATTATTTGCAGCATAGAAAAAGGCAAGGAGAATAATTCTGATGACTGAAGCACTTTACCTTAACGATCACTACTTGAAAGAATTCGACGCGATCATCACCCGGATTGAATCACCAAGTAAGTTGGTTCTAAACAGGACGGCACTCTATCCTAAAAGTGGCGGTCAGCCTTCCGATCATGGGTGGATACTACTTGGGAATACAAGGCTCGAAGTCATAGATTCCTTCAAGTCCGAGAATGACGAGGGAGCAATTGTCCATCAGATATCGGGCGGAATCGAGGCAGATCAATTATCGAGTGCATTGGGAAGTGCTGTTCGTGGAATAGTAGATTGGGATCTTCGGTACACATACATGCGCTATCACACTGCGCTTCACATTCTTTCGGGAGTCGTGTATCAGCGGTTCGGCTCGAGGATCACTGGCGGGCAGATCTATTCCGATAGGGCAAGACTAGATTTTACATTGAACAATTTGGATAAGGAAAAGATTGATCTTATTGAGCGAGAAATTAACAGGGTGGTGGGTGAAGATCACGAAGTGAGAACATTTTGGATAAGTGCAGAAGAAGCGCGAGTGAGAAGCGATCTATACAGACTGAACGCGGATCTTCTTCCAAGAGGGCTTGACAAGCTCAGGGTAGTGGATATCGTCGGCTTTGATGCTCAACTCGACGGCGGAACGCATGTTCGAAGGACAGGCGAGGTTGGCAGGGTGAGGATTTCGAAAACTGAGAACAAGGGAAAAGAAAACAAACGCATAGAAATAGTTCTTTCGGGAACCGCGTGATCCTTTCAGCAAATGTTCTTTTCGCTCTCTCTTCCCCCCTCCGTCTATTCATTCATCGATAGCTGCTCTATCTGATCCTCTTGTTCGTCTTTATCGTCTATATTCTATCTGCATTTGCTTTTCTTCCTTTAAAAAGCCGTTATATAATCCGTAAATTCAGAAATCGTGAAAAATCAACATCCCACTGACCATTCTCGTAGTCATAATATTCAGTCTTCATCATTAAGATCTCTTTCCAGTCAATTTTACGCGCTATAGGATTTTTTACTATCTTCATTTCTTCCAACTTTTTCAAAATGAGATCAAGCTCTTTCATTTTTCCACGTGGTACGAAAAATTCGCAATCGAATGCTTGGGAGAAAAGGGATCGTGCATAATAGTGAAGTCCTGCAGCTCGATAGAGACTTCCGAAGAAAATTCTGTTGTTTTTCACATCTTTTGAAAGAAGAAAACGCAAATTCAGATCGATATCATCATGCCAGGTGGCGATTTGCGTTTGTGATTAGCGATTTTCATATCTCCCCCCACCTCGGCATGGCCTATATCTCCCTCAAGTCTCGCTCTAGTCTCTGGGAGATCATCACCGGTCGCCCGTCTTCGATTGCCACATCATCTTCTATCCTCACTCCGAATTTCCGTGGTAGATAGATCCCAGGCTCTATTGTGAACACCATCCCGTTTGCAAGCTTCTCCTTGTTACCATGCGATATCCAAGGAGGTTCGTGGACATCGAGTCCTAACCCATGACCAGTCCTGTGAATAAAGAACTTGCCGTATCCAGCCTCTTCGATGACCCGTCTCGCAGAGCGATCAACCAGATCTGAGGGTGTACCAATTCTCGCCTCCTTGAAAGCCACGCATTGAGCCGCCTTCACAGTTTCATAGATTTCCCTTTGCAAAGATGAAGCCTTTCCAACCGAATAGGTTCTAGTCAAATCTGCAAAATATCCATCGTTCGATGTCATACTGACATCAACAATGACCATGTCACCCCGTTCGATCCTCTTGGGAGTTGACTCGAGGTGTGGTATGGCTCCATTTCTGCCAGATTGAATGGCGCAGAAATTCACAGATTTCGCTCCCTGAGCTAAGAGAAAGTTCTTGATAGAGTTCGCAACATCACATTCCCTTACTCCAGGTTTGATGAGCTTCTCGGCCATTGAGTAACATGTTACAAGTATCCGACTCGCGTTCCTGACCAAACGAAGTTCGAACTCATCTTTTTTCATCCTTAATCTTTCGATTGCTTTAGAAACTGACCTAAATCGGATTCCGGGCAGCACTACTTTGAGCGATTCCATCATGCCCAGAGTCAGCGAGTCTTCACAACCAATCGTTCCCTCCTCGATGGCGAGCTCAGAAACAGCCTTGTTCAAAGCAGGCTTGTAAGTCTCGTTATCCGTCCAAGATAGGATCATCTGGGCAAAGCTTTGCTCGGCCTTCTTCCTATCGAGTTCGGGAACGATGATAGCAGATTTTTCTCCATCAGAACTTATGAGTCCACAGCTGAATCTCTCGAAGGATCTTCCAGCGTAACCAAAGAAGTATCTGAGATTTGACTCCGATGCGATTAGATAAAACGAATAGCCGTCTCTAACGAGCTTTGCCAAGCTTTTAATCCGATTTCTATAAGTAGAGGAGACGAAATGCACATCGATCTGCCTTTCTTTAGCATCTAGAATAGAGAAGCAATTTATAAGATTCAAAAACCCTATGCCAAACCAGGGCGTGCTTCTTTCCATTATTTGGTGTGGGGTTTCTTCTGTTAGATTTGTTGCGGGGTGAACATAGGTCAAATTGTGTAGAATGCTAGCCATAATCCCGAAACCGGGCCATTATGTGAATGCTGGTTTGGTGAGAGAATTTCGTAAGCTTGCTGCCTCGGGGCTAGTAATAGGCAAAACATCTGGTCACCCGGATGGGTGGGGCATAGTTGCATGGCGAGATTCAGAGCCGTTCTACTTGGGAAGACAACCTACTGACGCAAGCAAAGATCCACGTTTCGAAGAAGCGTGCTCTGAAATATCCAAATTACGCATTGAATCTCCGTTGCTAGCTCACCTTAGAAAGGCCTCGAAGGGAGCCAAGATTTTGAGTAACACTCATCCTTTCATTTCTGGATTTTGGGCTTTTGCGCACAATGGTACAATAAGAAGGCTGAACACCAAAACCAAGACAGACAGCGAGTGGTTCTTTTCCCGTCTCTTGGAGGAAATCAAAACGAAAGGTGAAAGACCAGAAAAAGCTATCTTTAGGACTGTTAGAGAAGTTAAGGCTTTGTATCCTCGAACGAGCTCCTTGACTTTTCTTCTGTCGAACGGAAAGGAAACATATGCTTTCAGGGATTTTGCAAAGCATGAAAGGTACTACACAATGTTTTACGCTGAGACTGAAGAGGCCTTGATTATCTGTCAGGAGAAAATCCTTGGATTGGATTGGCACTCCATTGAGAACGGTGAGCTCTTCAAGGCAGATGCAAGCGGCAACTACACACTGATCGAACTCGAAAGCACGGAGCAAATTCCAGCTCCTGATGCAGCGAAAGTTCAGCAAACAGTCGAGCTGCCGAGTCATTGAAATGAGATGACAAAGAATTGATAGAACTGCATCCAGTGTCCAGGATTTGAAAAAGGCCGAAAAAGCCTAAGCGAAGCTAAGATACGACTTTGTATATTGTCACGTAGCCGTTGCTCGAACTCCAGATTGCTTTCAGAAAGCTTGTCCCGTTACTCAAACTTGGGGATTCCACATAGACGACGTAGTCTATTCCATTCTTTAGTAGGCTCGTTCTCCACGCAGCCAAGTTACTCTCCTGAATTGGAAACGTAAGAGGCGCAGCTGTTGTGTTGTACTCTGGAGCGTACCACCACATCAACGTGTACCAGTTTGATTGTAGTTTCGAAGAATGCGGAACATGGGATACAAGCCAAGAAGCGGCTTCCCTCATCCCGATGTTTATCTGCGTCTCTGGAACATACGAGTGTTCAATAGTTGATAATGCCGATACCAGCCCAAGATATGAAAGTACGAAAACCAAAAGCACTAGGGAAGAAGCGCAGACAATCTTCATGGATCTGTGCCCACTCTTCATTATTCTCTCTAGCTTGCTTGTCACAAATGAAACCGGCCAAAAAGCAAGTATTATTGCAGGCATAGAATACTCTACAGAGTATCTGATGTCCTTGGAGGGCCAGAGAAAAACAAAATACGCGACAAGTATTCCGACCCATACGGCAAGAGAAAGCGCGATAGGGTAGCCCTTCTGCTCATCCTTCTTCTTACTCCTTATCTTCGAAATCAGAGTTCCAAAAATAATGAATAGCGAGAGGAGAAAGAGTAAAGCCAGCACAGATCCGTAAAGTCCATTGCCAAGCTGCTGCGGAAAGGTCGAAAAATAAAGAGAACCTGACTCAAGCGTTGTAGGTCCGCTACTCTCAAGTCTGGGAAAAATCGTAGCGATTGTGGTATGATGTAAGATCGGATAGGAAATCCATTTTCCTCCGAAAATCAAGAATACAATGAACGCGATTCCGCATCCGTAATAGAATGAATAGCTGTCGAATATCGACTGCTTTCGCTCCGAAGCCAAAAGGTAGGTGGCAGCGGCAGCTACTATCGAGCCCTGAGAAAACTGAGTGAAGGAAGCCAAGACGATAAGCGGAACTGCGGCTAGCAAGAGTCTTGGGCGATTATCTTCGAAAGCTGCGTAAAAGAAGGAAAGTGCAATTGCGGCAATACAAGTGCTCTCTACATTTGCTAGCACAATTCCTGACCAATCGAAGACCAGAGGATTGGCTGCAAAGCTAGCCGCCGCAAATACTGCCAATAGCGTTCCGATGAGCCTCCTCGCAAGAAAGAAGCATCCCACTATACCGATGAAGTACAGGGAAACAGAAAGCGCGTAGGCGTAAATTTGGTTCGGGCCTGTGATTCGAAATATGATCGAAAGGAGAAAAGGAACTACTGGAGGTTTGGTCGGGTCATATCCTTGAATGTACGAAGAAAGTCCAGCATAGGTCGCTCCGTCTGTCAGAAAGAGAGCACTATCCCACTCGAGCGATAGGGCATTGCTAACCTGCGAGTATCTCAGCAAAGCTACGAAGAGGCCCAAGGCCGCAATGATGATAAACGCGATGAAGTTGTGAAGCTCGAATCCGAATATCCTGCTGCGAAGCCCGGAAGAGCCTGTGTATGTTACGATTAGCCTTGCCCCTTCTTTCTGTTGTTTCGTTTCACAGATCATTTCCAAAGCCCCCCTACTAGATTTTGGGAGTACTTTCAAGATATTCCTGAAAGCTCATGTGTGAATAATTCCGTTGACGAAAGGGATGTACATAGAATTCTTTCAGATCAATTAAATTCAGTCAGAAGATACGAATTTGATATTAGCATCCTCTGCCAACAGAGAGCTGGTTCTTACAAGGCCAATCAATGTCAATATGAACAGTTTAGCTCTTGCTGATTTTTCAGAAAAGGGGATGAGGTGAACCTATTAGATGGGCATGTCTCCGGGGCTTCCGCTCCCTCTATCTCCTTCCTCCCCATTGATCGGAATGTCAATTGTGGACAGGTTGCTCCATCGAAAGTCGCACATGTCGGTTGATCCAAATTACGTAAACTTCACTGTGGCGATCCTAATACCAGCCTACAACGAGGAGGCGATGATCGCGCATACGATCAGGTCTTGCCTTGAGCAGACAAGGCTCCCAAACAGAATTATCGTCATAGATGACATGAGCACGGATAGAACTGCAGAAATTGTGATGAGTTTTTCACGTGCATTTCCCAATGTCATGCTCTTGAAGAATAATGTCAAAAGAGGAAAGGCGGGGGGAATAAATTATGCCCTAAATCACATCACAGAGGATATTGTTATGGTCATAGATGCAGACACCTTCCTCCATCCCGAATACTGCGAAAACATGATACGTGCCCTGAGGTTCTATGATGCGGCTGCGGCAACTGGATATGTGATACCATATACAGAAAGGGGAAACCCTTCTCCCTTCATGCTTCACAGAGCTTATGCCTACATCTACGGACACGAGATCGAAAAGAGAGCGCAAGAGTCTATCAATGGAATGATAGTGCTAGCTGGATGCGCAGCCGCTTACAAAAGGAAGGTTCTCCTCGAGCTCGGGGGCATGCCACTTGAAACTATAGTCGAGGACATGGATTTGAGCTGGAGGTTTGTCGAGAACGGATACAAGACGATTTACACTAAGAATGCTTTTGCCTTCACCGATGAGCCAGAGAATTTTAGGGCATACAGGACCCAGCTCGATAGATGGTACGGCGGCTTCTTTGAGTGCCTTCATGCTCACAGATCGAAGATCTTCAAATCACGTGCTCTTACAATCTCGATAATATTTGGAATCCTTCAAGGCCTCTGGACTCCGGTATTTCTCGCCTACATTGCTTATTCACTGTACGTTGGAGATTTCCTGACAGGCATCTTGATACTCGCCCTCAACTTTGGCCTGCAGTTTGGAATCACAGCGTACAAGGCAGCCGTTACAAAGAGACTCAGGACCATTCTAAGAGGAACCATTATTACCTTCTTCCTCTCGATGGTCGACACTCTCATTTGGAATAGGTGCGCTATAAAATACGGACTCTTGGGGAAGAAGGTCAGGACTTGGAATATAGGAGTACAGAGGGCTCTTTAGGCGTCTTCCTTCGAAGGAAAATATGCAAATTGCTTTTATTGATGTTACTTTCTCCTTTACCATCGTGATAGTAATTTGAACACCATGCTTATGTCAAGGATTTCTGGCGTTTTGATGATCGGCGTTTTCTTGCTTAACGTCTACATTGGAGTTGGAGACACAGTAATTCGTTCTGTGAATCCAGCCCACTATTATCTAAACTGGCTGATTGCGGTTGTAGACATAGTAGCTGCTATAATTCTATTCATAAAGCCCCTGAGTACGACTTGGGTAAGCCTCGCGGGAATTGCCTGGCCGGTGGTCTATGTTCTCTCACTTGCAGTAGATGTGTACACATATCTATGTCTTGGGGGGAGCGCATCGTGCACTGGAGCTTGGCCTACTCATAGATCAGCATTTGACTATCTTATTCTAAACGATCCAGCCCAAGGTTGGGTTCTGTTTAGAGGTACTGTTCCACTTATAATTGCGCTGTTGTTCATCGTTTTCGTGCTTTCGATCCTAAGCGTTTACAATGAGAGAAAACTCAAGCGACTAAGAGTTGAGGCTGCTACAGGAGGTACACAGCGTACTACGGCACCTGCTTCCAAATCACCATCGTCTCCACAGAACTCTCCGCCTTCTTCCTCGTCCCAATGATTGTAGCTCGCGATTTTTATTTTTCGAGCTTGAAACTTACTGCGACAAGAAAGGGAATCCTAGCAAGGTACTTTTCGAATTGTTTTGTTGATCTTTGAAAAGCTCACGTAGGCTCGAGATCGATTCAGAATCACTTTAATAGCTTTGAAAGTGCAGCTTGGAATATTCGCGTTCGAGAGCGTTCGTTCAGCGCGTGGTCACTCCCAAGGCCCCGATGCGCTATACAAACCCCGGAGCGTTTGGATCAGAAATTGGATGAGGGAATCAAAGGGAAAGAAAGAGAAGGGTTCGAAAGTCGAACACGGCAAGAGAGCCGTTCTCTCAAGCTGGCTCTGACTGGACTTCTTGCCGGAATCTATGCAATCACAACATTTGCGTTGGGTGTGATATCCTACGAGGTATTGAATCTGAGATTATCAAACATTCTCATTGGTATCGTCCCGATACTCGGTTGGCCCTCTGTTCTCGGGATCACCCTTGGAGTGCTCCTTGCAAACTTGGGTAGTCCTCTCGGCCCAATCGATCTTATCTCTCCAGTTTTCAGCCTTGCAGGCCTCACCATACTCTATCTTGTAAGAAGAAAGAGCGTTCTTCTCGGATTGATCTCCTATTCGCTGATTTTGTCGATTTGGGTTACTACTGAGCTCGATATCGTCGGGCTCGTAAGAAATAGTACGTTTCTTCTTTCCTTCGTAACGGTGCTAGCTGGAATATCGTTTGTTGTGGTGGTTCTGGGTTATTTACTCTACAAAGCTCTTGAAGCGATCGGACTTGGGAAGATGGTCGAAGCGAAGATTGGCAGAACATAGTGGAAACAAAGCGGTCATAATTGTATCCGGCGGCCTCGATAGCTCAGGAGTAGCCGCCTTCTGGAAGGAGAAAGGTTACTCGCTCTACCTGCTCACTTTCAATTATGGCCAGCGTGGTGCAAAGGAAATAGAATCCGCCCTTCGCATCGGAAAGCATCTTGGAGCAGTAGAGCACAAGACTTTGGACATTTCCTTCCTTAAGGAGCTATATGGTTCGTCAAATGTACTGACCGACGAATCAAGAGAAATGCCCTCGCGTTTTGAGAGAAGCATAGTCGTTCCCATAAGAAATGCGATCTTCCTCTCGATTGCGACAGCATACGCCTTCGCAATCAAGGCTGAGATCGTTGCCTATGGGGCTCATCTTAGTGATCAACCATATCCTGACTGCCGTCCAGGGTTTGCGAAGCTCTTGGCTGAAGCACTGAATCTGGGGGACATTGATGCAATAGAATCGAAATCTCATCCAAGGGTGAACATCTGGAGCCCTGCAATAGAGGGTCTCACGAAGGAAGAAATGCTCAAGATTTCCATTAACATTCTGCGAAGCAGGATCTACGAGACTTGGAGCTGCTACCTCAGTGGAGAAAAGCAATGTGGTAGATGCGAATCTTGTCTCAACAGGAAGAAAGCCTTCAGGCTTGCGGCCATTCCAGACATGACCGAGTACTCTTTCTCCGAGCCCTTCACAGAATCTTAATTTAGAACAATTAAAAGGCAAGGAGTTTGCGCCTCTTTCCGTGAACGTTGCGGGGGTCGCCCAGCCTGGTCAACGGCGCGAGGCTCAGGTTTCTCTTTTCTTTGCTCTGTTCGATCTCTTTTCCCCCTTCCTTGAAAGAAGGAGTGTGATTGAGAAACCTCGTCCCTTAGGGGTTCGTGGGTTCAAATCCCACCCCCCGCACGTGTGCAATTACCGCCCCCACTCCTCCGCTTCGCTTCGGAGTGTGGGCAGTCTTCACCACTCAGAAGGGTAGTTTTCAAAGAATGGTAAAAGCATAGACTATATCGACCTCCGCTATATACTCTCACGCTCCGTAAGCGGTGCGGTTTGCGTATTGAATTTCCCGCTATTCTGTGGGCAAGCATATAGTGGGAATTGATAGAGACGGAAGGCTAATCTACAAGTCTTTTCCTGACTATGTTTCTCATGGAGATATTTTGACTCATAGCGTTAATTTATGTGAAATTTGTAAATTCTTTGAGGATAAAAGAGAAATTGTTGATAAGACTCCTGATGGTTATCCAATTCTTAGCGATTCTACGGTATGCTTGAGAAGCGTAACTTAAAAAGATTGTTTACGAGAATGAAAGTTGTGAATCCCCTCATTCTACAAGGGTTTGGTTTGTCGCTCACCACGAAGTCTGGATATCTCAGAGTGAAGTCATACAAAGATGTAGTAGCCGAATTTCATCCTCGTAAATTCCCATATGATATGGTTCTTCTGCATTCTTCTTTCGGTTCGTTTTCTCTTGAGTCTCTTTTGTGGTTGAGTTTTCATAATGTCCCGCTTTTGTTTATGTCTTTCAAGGGCGAACCGCTTGTTCGTATTCTTCCTACTCGTTTTGAAACTCACGGAAAGTTACGGGTAGAACAAGTTAGGTCATATCTAAATACTGAGACGCGACTCTATATTGCAAAGAAAATAGTGGAAGCGAAAACAGGGACTACTTTAAATGGGGTTAACTCAATACGTGCGCTTTTAGTCGCAGAAGGAAGAGAAGACTTGAAAAAATGGGAAACGTTGAAAAGGGAGGTATTTGATAAAACGAAATTTCAGTTTTCAATTCGCTCGGGTAAAAGAGAAAACTATAACAAGAATGCAAGTGATGAAATTAATTCTCTTTTGAATTATTCTTACTCAATTCTCGAAGCCATATCAAGAAAAGCAATTTCGGCTTACGGACTAGATTCAAGTATAGGATATCTTCACGGAATCGCGGAAGGAAAGGAACCTCTGGTCTATGATATGCAGGAACCATTCAGAGTAATTTGTGAGACTAGTGTTTGTGAGTTACTTCCATCTTTGAAGAAAACTGACTTCTACAGAGACAAAGCCAATTATACGGTTAGGCTAACTCATGAGACGGCTCTGAAACTGCTTGAGGTCTTGAAGACAAATTTCGAGAAGAGATATCCGTTTAACGGAGAAAAAAGAACGGGAGAGGGTCTTGTTTTTCTGGCTGTTCAGAATCTTACAAGTTTTCTCTTACGAAAGAGAGAATTGTTTATACCGAGCCTAGCGTTTTCTCAAGTTTCAAGACCCGTTCAGTAAGAGCCGACAGAGCCTCGACAACATGGTCAATTTCTAAGTCTATAGTGTCAGCGTCAACCTCTTTGTATTCCACTAGGTAGTCACCGCGGTCTGGTCTGAACGTTCTTTTCGCTTCGACTCTCTCTGTATCTTTGACAGAATGATCTGATGGTAGAAGCAGGGTTCTTTTTTCACAACGGTGAGAGAATTCCTCTAAACTATAGAGAACGCTTCCATCTGAATTCACTTTCTTCGCTAGCAGTTTGTATCGATAACGTCCCATAGCGGGATTCCTTTGTTCGTGATATTGTGGTATTGGCATGATTTAGGTCACCTAGGATCCTGAATAATATGCGTAATTGGTTGAGGCTCTTGTGTAATTGAACGGCTCTTGTTCTGGGTGACTTGATCTTGAAGTATCATACGTATTACTTCGCTCTGTTTGAAGCAATGTCGATTCTGAAGGGACACCGGTATTAGAGCCTTGCCTAAAGAAAAGAAAATAGGCAACAATTCCCAATAACGCTACGAATCCGATTAGGGAAATTGCAGTATAACTCATACTTAGTATTACGGCCTCGTTCTATTTAAATTAGGACTATTCGGCCTTGGTAGAAGCGTTTTCTTGGGCTATCAAGGCTTGAATCACATCATCAGCCGTTTCTTCTTTGAGAGGTTCTACCTCTTTTCTGAGTTTCTTACTTGAATTTGCATTCAATCGAATATGTCCCCCTTCTTGTAAGAGCCTCTCTGCCTCGAATGCGTATTGCGATAAGGGGTGACAATCGCAAAAATAGAAGCCATGAAGAACGACATATCTTTCGTTCGACCAAATCTTCTTTCTACAACTAACGCATCTGCCAATTACCGTGACCCTAGAGGCATCTGTCTTGATTTTTAGGGCACTTGTTTCTTCTACCTTAGTCAACCGCATCGACCCTTCCCATGATGACCAGCCAGAAACGCACCAATTTCCGCGGTCTCACCACACACTTCGCAAACTCTAGTAGTAATAGGCTCGGGTGGAGTCCATGTTATTACGTTATGATACGTTATCGGACTATACGATTCGGTCTCTTGCACTTGTTGCACTTCTGTTTTTGTTTTCTCTTCTGACTTTGTTTTTGGTGACTTGAGTCTATCAACGAGTGATTTACCTAGTCGGAAGAGAATATCACTTTGAGGCAGAGGACGAGGCTGAGATTGAGAAATTTCTCTAGGCTTTACTACTTCTGGCTCTTGTTGTCTAGGGGTCTCTGTTTCATTCTGGACAGAGTGGCTCTTATCGCATCTGTCGGCTTCTTCGTAAGTCGCATACCAATTTCCGCAAATAGTGCAAATAAAACCTTGAGAAAATCCTCTTTGTGCATTAACCTTCTGTGCCTCTAATTCGGCTCTTTCCGTGATTGAGATTTCTCTAGGCTGTGGTTGAGGCTGTGGTTGAATAACTTGTTTAGGTTGAGACGGATTTGATAATCTCTCTGCAGATAAACGGTGTTTGAAAATTCTAACAAAGTCTTTCACTCGTTCTTTTGAAATGCCACTTGCCAGAAGCCTAGTTTCCAGTTCTTCAACAGCGTCCGAAAAATCTGCAATTCTTCCCGTTTCTAAGTCTGTTTTTACTATTGTGGCTTGAGTCTCATATATCTGGAGAATGTCTGAACCAGTGAATTTCTTTGAACTCTCTCTTATTTTAGGTTCTGTCGACTTCGGCTCTCTATTTTCTCTTATTTGTGGCTCGAGCCCTTCGAAGGCTCTCTCGACTTGCGGGAATTCGGTATTTGCGTATTTTTTCTTTCTAGTCTCGTATTCATGTTGCCTTCTAGCATGTTCACTAGCAAAGTCTGTTCTGTTATGGCAAAAACAAGGCTTGGTCAATTTATATCGTCTCCACTTGTGAGAGAGTCAGCCTGACACCTGACGCCTGACGCCTGACACCTGACGCCTGACACTCCACTTGTGACACTCCACTTGCGGAAGCCACTTGTGAGAGAGTCAGCCTGACACCTGACGCCTGACGCCTGACACCTGACGCCTGACACTCCACTTGTGACACTCCACTTGCGGAAGCCACTTGTGAGAGAGTCAGCCTGACACCTGACGCCTGACGCCTGACACCTGACGCCTGACACTCCACTTGTGACACTCCACTTGCGGAAGCCACTTGTGAGAGAGTTATTGTGTTCTTCATTTTCCACTTACCTTATCCTAGAGCCGTCTCGAATGGTTGACCGGCATCCCACTTCGATTTTATGAAGACAGCCGTGAAAACTATACAGCGATTTATCTCAAGCATTAACAGTTTGGGATTTGACTTCAGAACATCAACATACGGCACAAACTCTACATCATCAAGCGACTCAAGGAAATTCTCGTCTAGCGGTTCGCTTCTAATCTTACTTGTGAACATATCCTCTTTCGTCGGGTTGTCTATTTCCCATATTCGCTTCGAGTCGCGATAGACGATTCTCTTTTCCACTTCTTGGAAACTGTTAATCGCGTCGACTCCTAGGTCTTCTTGTATTAGGCACTCACGCATATGGCGCGGTCGAATACTTTTGGTCACTACTTCTTTTTCTTTAAATTCAACCTTTTTGTTTTTCTTTGACTTCGCTTCAACAACTATACCTCTGTTCCGCAGAAATTGGGTTCCATCTTTGTCAACGGTCAGTCCTGTTTGTAGAAATACGGCTTCGTTAGGCAAGCGATGTTTAACTTCTATTCCCCCTAAATTTTCTGATTCTTGTATTTTCGCTTCTTCCTTAATTTGACCAATTACTGCATCTGTCGCTATTTCATATATCTCTTCGAAGTGTTTCTCGGCAATTGTGGCAATTTGGATTCTCGTTAGACCAGTAATATAAGCACCATAGATACTATTGAACAGACGCCCTAAAACTGGTTTAGACTGAACAAACTTCCCATACATGGCATTCATAATTGTTTTCGCAACGTTGTAAAGATCCTTATCGGTATCTTTGCATGCATTCTTAATTTCAAACAGTTGTGAAATTAACTCGGCAAACGGATATACTGCCGGTGAAGAGTGATAAAACTCATAGCCTTCTAGAATCTCTACCAAATATCCTCTTCTACGGAGCCAGAACACTTCAGGAGCCGTGAGATAATCCTCTGCCATATCTTTTGTTTCAGGATAAACCATCTTGCCTAACGAAACAGAAAAATACGGACTGAAGCCATCAAATTGTCTCCTCACTCTGTAAATACCAAAAGTAGCGTCTGGGGAAATATCTGTTGCATATCTCCATTCTCCATTTACCATATCTGGAAGATTTTTTATCTTATCAGGATAAGCAGAAACAATATCTACTTCGCTAATATTATCGCATAGTCCCTTCGTCCGCAGATCAAAAATACCACCTTTAAACGCTCTATAGCCATACTCGAGAACATTACGGTGAAGCGGACAGTCTACGAATGGTTTAAGATATTTCTGTTCGATTTTGTGAATTAAAAATTCTTCTGAGAGCGACGCGGGACTATTCCAATACCTAGGGCGAATGCCTAACTTCATTACGGTTCTATAGATGCGCTCAAACAAAAGTCTAGTAAGTGTCGCATCTGTTTCGCACCGCTTCTTTACTATTTCATATCCTAATTCTTTCGCTCCTTTTGTTATATCAATCTGGTTATTCGACACTCCAAACTTTTCTTTCCCATAGCCTAAATGCTCTCTACTAGCAGAATCAAGCGAAGTATGCCCATAGAAATTAGCGCAATCGTAGAAGTAGGCTTGGTGCTTACCGTCTGAGACCTTAAAATATTTGCCTTGAATATACTTGATTATGAGCGCTCTTCCTTTTCCTTGAGCGGGAATTCTGAAAACATTTTTCTTTTTGTTTTTTGTTATTGACGCTAATGCTTGTTCTTTTGTAAGTGTCTTCAGGTAGCCTTTAGCCATGCCTTCGAAGTCGAATCCTATATTCCAGAAGACGTTAAGGGTGTGGCGTCCCTTTTGCAGAAGCCAATTAAACTGAACGTATGGATCTGTCGTAAAGATACTGTCTGTTTGGTTTTCTTCTGTCTGGTTAACTCTATGAGAGCATGAGACCAAGTAAACGTCTCCGTTCTGTGTAGTTTCAGTATCGAACCCTCTGACGCCGAGCCATTTGTTACCAACATATCTTTTCTCTTTCGACTCTTCTGTTGGTATTGGAATCATTCCATGTTTGAAACGAGTCCGCTCGAAAAGTGGTTCGAATATCCGACTTTTCTCTTTCTCGTCTCTGTCGTTAAGAGTCTTGAATCTTCCCCTCATTTTTGATCTCTCCTCTCCCCATAATGAAAACCGCTACCACCTGCTCTGTAATCATAATGTGGGAACCATGCGCTACACTCTCCAGAATGATTTTCCTTTTTTTCTTGGCAGTAAAAAATACGGTGGCAAAATTGGCATTCAAAAGCATGTTCTTTATGTGGTCGTTTAAGATTACGAAACATACGATAGCATCTAGGGCACTCATACCGCTTAGGGTAATGAAATGGATCAAACTCTGTCAAGGGGAAAAGATTCGCTCTCCTTGAAGAAACTCTTGTAACGCTTCTGGGTCTGTCTTGGCTCTTAAGCCAAGTTTCGATCGCTCTGAGATTTTATGCAGAGTGCCCTTTCTAGGCAGTCCTTCGTATTCAACTAATTCGTTATATTTCGCTCTGTATCTCTGAAGCCTAAACCTTTTCTTCGACTCGTGAACGGTTCTATCTAATTCCCTAATAATTTTCTGAGTTTTTGCGTGACCGATATGTAGCGCTTGAGATATAGTATTACGAGACCATCCTCGATCCCAGAGGATTTTAACCCTTGTCTCTAATGGAAGCGTTTCAAAATTACTGTCGCTCATTCTTCTCACTCTCTTCCACTAATTTTAGCCCACGGACTAGACACTCACGAGCCACTTCGTAAAATGGTCTATTCCGCTTAACTGCAATTTTTGCAATACGGTCAGCATATTCCCGCTTGACCATTAAACGTAGAACCGCGTCTGTTTGGTAAGGATCGACGGGAGAAGAGTATGCGCTATACATGAGAATCACTCCTCTCTATTTTAGGGCAGTTATTAGTTTCGTAGAATTGAATTAGACGGTCAATAACCGCATAGAAGGGTTCCCACTTTGAGACCTTAAGCGAAAGTAGTTTTTCGCATTGTTCGCGCGGAACTGCCATAGTAGTATAAGACCGTTTCGGGGGTAATTGAACATTTTGCATATGGTTATATACAAGTCGCCGGTATTTAAACTTTATGGATGGAGCGTCCATATGTGTTTTTAAACCTTATGGTCAAATCTTCTAGATACTTCCTCTTTTATACTTTGTAACCGCGATGCCAGAAATGTGGTGACAAACAGACCCTAGGCGACTTACACACCGCACCGCTTACGGAGCGTGAGAGTATATAGCGGAGGTCGATATAGTCTCGTATGCTTTTGCCATTCTTTGAAAACTACTCTTCTCAGTGGTGAAGACTGCCCACACTCCGAAGCGAAGCGGAGGAGTGGGGGCGGTAATTGCACACATCCCACCCCCCGCACTTCGGCTTCACAGATTTTTTTCCTTCCGGGATTTTCTATTCTTATCATAGCATCTTGATCTGAATAGCGATTAGATGAAGGGGAAAAAGAATCTTGCACACTGCAGAGCATTTTCGTTCATTTTTGCGAAAATCACATCGTGTCTTATATAGAAGAACCAAAGAGGAGGAGTTAGCATCGAGCCGTGTAGAGAATTGGTTGACAGGGTGTACAAAGCAGATTTGCCGAGGATGAGAAGTGCTCTCGAAGAATTGAATGCACGCTTCTTAAATCTTAATCCTGATTCAGTGAAGACCAACTGGGTTAAGCTAAGAATTGATCCTTTTTTGAATCACATATGTTCATTGGAACAGCTGTCGCGCTCAGCAGAGTTCTCGAAGGAATTTTCGCACCTGAGGAAGGGTGTTCGACTATTTCACTCAGATTTAGTTTATCTACGAGAAAATATCAAGGGGCTAAAGGAATTGCTTGACAAGCAAAAAGTAGGGTTCATCCAAGAGAAGAGTGGGAAAAGAAGTTAGGCTGATCAGTTTCTCGTTGGCAAACTAAAGATGAGCGAATACAGATTCAGGTGATTATCTTGCATCCTAAAGATTTTTCCCTTGTTCAACCAAACTTTACGCCTAGAATTTGATGAGAGGAATTTATCTTCAGTTCGCAACTTCGATCTGAGATATTTAATTTCAAATTGACGAGCGACTCAACAATCATGTTTTCTTCAAATATTCTTTCTCACAAGGAATCCAATTTTGGGATTTGCGTATCCGTCTTCGCAAAGAACCTATCAGCTCTCAGATCAAACATCACTCTAGCAAAGAGAGAAAAGCCAGATCTCATTGAAGTTAGACTCGACTATTTGCGGAATCTGAACAGGATTGATTCTTTAGAGCGTACTTTGAAGCTTGGAAACATTTTATTGACTTTCAGAAGGTTCTCAGAAGGAGGAGCAAATGGAAGAATATCTGAATCACAGCGTGTTTTCCAGATTTCAAAGCTTCTCTCCGAGGTTGAGCCTGATTTCCTTGACATCGAGATCAAGACACTTCAAAAACATCCCGAAATACTGAAACAGATCGAACATTCAAATTTTACAAGGTTGATAGCTTCCTTCCATGATCTCGAAGGGAACTCGAGCTCTGACGATCTTCTAAATGTAGTGGTCAAAGCTCCGCTTCAATCTAATTCACTTTATGCTGTAAAGGTCGTTCGCTTGGCAAGGAGTTTTTCTGACAACTTTATTCCCCTGTCACTTTATTCTCGCTCTGAGTTCAAAAGGAGAAGATCACCAAAGCTCATTGCTTTCTGCACGGGCGAGGTAGGCAAGATCTCAAGAGTGCTTTCTGTCTTCGCGGGTAGCCCATTAGTTTATTGCTCCCTTCTTGGGAAACCAGCTGCTGCAGGACAGCCCACAATCAAAGAGTTCAAGCAAATGATTCGAAAAATACGATCTATGTTCGTAACCTAAGCTATGACATAATTCGCACAACCTTAGATGAAGAATTTCTTCGAACAAGAACAAGAACAAACGATGTCAATTGAGAACTGAGTTCAAGCAAAGGAAATTCTATCTCGTGGGAAAGGGGATATCCCACTCGATCTCCCCGGCAATTCACGGCGCAGCCTTCAAGAAACTAGGAACAAACGCAAGCTATTCTCTTTTCGATACGGATGAATCCAAGTTCGATTCGGTGATTTTGGAGCTCTCGAAAGCTGAAGGCACCAAAGGATTCAATGTGACAGCACCTTACAAGACGAGGATAATGGCCCATCTGGAAAGATGCAATTCTCTCGCTCGTCTAATCTGTGCTGTCAACACGGTATCAGTTGCGAAGGACGGTGGCCTCATAGGATTCAACACCGACTATGACGGAATAGTGCTTTCACTTGAAAAACTTGGATTCAGGAAGCATAAACCCAATCGGAAAAGGACTCTTAATGCAGTAATCCTTGGTGCAGGCGGAGCATCAAGAGCCTGTGTTTATGCACTTGGAAGTTTTGGCTTTCGTTCAATAATGTTGTTCAACCGAACTTTCAAGAAGGCGAAGGAGATTGCAACCTACTTTGGAAAGATCCTTCCAGAACTCGAAATCGGAGCCCAAAGGTTCGAGGATAATGGGAAGCTTCCTCAAAACTCTCTTTCGGAATGCGATCTTCTTATCAGCGCGATAGCTACACCTTCCCGCAAAAGTTATCCCCTTGAAATTAACTTTGATTCGGCACCAGGAGGAATGGCGGTCTTTGATCTTACGTACGCCTTGCCTAGCACTCCGCTTCTCAAATTGGCGTCAGAGAGGAGGAAGGATCTGAGGCTTTTGGACGGTGTTCCGATGCTAGTGGAACAGGCTGCAAAGTCGCTCGAGATCTGGTTTCGGATGAAGGCGCCAAGAAGGATAATGATGGCTGCTGCTAGAAGAGCGCTCAACGAAAGAGAGTTGAACGATTGAAGAAAGATGAAAGCTCTTTCCCTAGCTTCTTCAGACTCTTTTTTTTGTTACAAGCGTTTTGGTCTGTGTTTTTCGATCTCTCCAAGGGTGATTGGTTTCAAGTTGTTGTAAAGAACTCAGAGTGAGAGGAAAGCGAAGTACTAGCCTTGACATCGAATATGAAGAATGAAAGTAAAAAATTCCTATTTTTAAGTGGAGAAAGGCCGAGAAATTTTCACGGCACTCTGCGCTTACCTTCTAGCAAGAGCTATCTTCACAGAGCGCTTTTCATTGCATCACTGGCTTCGGGAACTTCAATGATTCACAACTGTGGCCGAAAATTATCAGAAGATGTGAAAGGCACACTCAGAGCAATTTCCGCCTTTGGTGTGCGCTACAGGTACTCAAGCAAAAGAAATGGCACAATAATTGTTGCCTCTTCTGGCCTGTTAAGATTCAAGTCAAAGGAGATCTATGTGGGAGGCTCGGGGACAACCGCACGTTTTTCAATTGCAATAGCAGGACTGGCTTGCTTTGCCAACAAACCTGGAAGAAAATTGAGGATTTGTGGAGACAGATCGTTTTCTCGCAGGCCGATGCGCCACCTTCTGGACGCACTTTCTGCGGTGGGAGTGAAATGTCACTCCGAAAGCGAAGAGGCAAGGGGAATTGGGGCACTTCCAGTTGTGATCGAAGCGGGAAGAACACCTGCTCGATTCAAGGAGATCATTAGGATCAATGGTTCTGTTTCCTCCCAGTTCGTCTCAGCACTCTTGATAGCTAGCGCAGGAAGCGCGAAGAGGTTTGTCATTCGTTTGACAAGATCTTCGAGCTCAGTCTCTTTGCCCTATATTGACGCTACAATTGCAGTTTTAGGGCATTTTGGTGTGAGAGTCCACGTTACGAGATCAAAAGATGGGGCTTATTCAAGCTTCAAGATCGACTCTACATCGGTGAAACCTATTGCGACGAGTTTTACAGTACCCGGAGATTTGAGCTCAGCAGCCGCTCTTGGGGCAGCTGCGATTTCCGCTGGAGGTAGTATCACTATTTCGGGAATAGTTGACAGCACTTTGCCCCAAGCTGACTATGCTTTCTTTGAGTTCGCAAGACGCTTTGGAGCGAAAGTAAGTCTGAGATCAAACGTAATTAGGGTTGAGTCACCTGATGCTCTCAGTGGTGCTCGAAACCTGAGAGGGGCTTACTCTACGTCAGACTCGACTGTTCGTTCTTCGCATCGCGATGGACCAATTCGGTTTGACCTGAAGAATTGTCCAGATCTTGCGCCGGTACTAGCCGCGCTCGCAGCTGCAACAGCTTCCATTCCAGTTGAGTTGACAAACGTAGGACGACTTCGATTCAAAGAAAGTGACAGAGTGTCCTCAATTTCAGAAGGGCTTCGAAGGCTTGGACTAAATGTGCTCAAAGGGGAAAATTCCCTTTCAGTTGGGCCTCCTGGGTGCACTCTATCTTGTAATAATAAGAAGAGGAGGGGAAAACCTATTGTTCTCGACTCGTTCGGTGATCACAGAATATTCATGGCACTCGTGATAGCTGCATTGTCTGGAAGATTCGGGGGAGTCTTGATTTCAGAACCAGAATGTGTCAGAAAGTCCTATCCAAGCTTTGTTTCAGATATAAAGAAACTCTGTCATGGTCAGCCGCCCGCTATCAGATTAGAGAAAATCAGATAGTCTCGAAAGAAAAAGGAAGGATTCAATTCCAAGATGGGTCTTCCAAATACCTTCGGCAATCGATTTGCCTTCTCTTGCTTTGGTGAGAGCCACGGAAGATGTGTTGGAGTCTCCCTTGAAGGATGCCCAGCTGGGCTAGAACTTTCAGAAGATGACGTTCAGCAAATAGTTGACCTGAGAAAGCCGGGGCAATCCATTGTTTCGACGCAGAGAAAGGAAGAAGACAAGGTCGAAATTCTTTCTGGCACTTTCAAAGGAAGAACCACCGGCGCTCCCATTTGTATGTTAATTTGGAACTCTGATTATCGAAGCTCTGATTATGAAAGGTTTAAAGACATTCCACGCCCGGGGCACGCTGATTATCCTGCATTTGTGAAGTACTCTGGTTTCAACGATTTTAGGGGAGGGGGAAGATTCTCCGGCCGAATAACCGCTGGTTTTGTGATGGCGGGCGCTGTCGCTTTGAAGCTTCTGAGAACTGTTCTCTCTGTGGATGTCTTTGCCTACACCCTTGAGATTGGAGGAATAAGGGCCAACCTCTCGTCGATGTCTGTCGAGGACATTGCAATGAAGAGGTATGCAAACGAAGTACGTTGTCCAGATGAAATTGCAGCTGAGAGAATGAGGGATTTGATAGTAAAGATTCGCGGCGAGGGTGACTCTCTCGGAGGAGTAGTCGAGTGCAGGGCGCTCAATCTCCCAGTCGGAGTTGGCGAGCCCATCTTTTCCTCGATTGAATCTGAAATCAGCCGAGCGATTTTCTCTATTCCAGCAGTAAAGGGGATTGAATTTGGCTCCGGATTTGAAGGTTCAAGATCAAGGGGCTCTTCTAACAACGATCCATACATTTTGGAGAAACAAGGGGGAAAGGTAGTTACAAAGTCTAACAACTCTGGTGGAATTCTCGGTGGGCTTTCAAACGGCATGCCTCTAGTTTTCAGAGTGGCTTTCAAACCAGCTTCCTCAATTGCAATGCCTCAGAAAACTCTGAACCTCGTTACAGGGGAGGTTGACGAGCTTATAGTACCTGGAAGACATGACCCGACTGTGGTGCCAAGAGCAGTTCCCGTTGTCGAGGCGATGACGGCATGCACCCTGGCTGATCTTGCCATTATCGGCGGGTTCATCCCCCCAGTCCTAAATGCTCCAAAACCGTGAAAAAGCCAACTGGCTGAACTCCCTCCTCGATTTGAATTCCTCAAGAGAGTCGCCGCAAGGGAGCGATCTTTCGCGCCTAAGAAAGAGGATCACTAAAGTTACACAAGAGATCATGGATCTTGCAAAGGAGAGAGAACATCTTTCGGAGCAAATATCTAAAATCAAGCTATCAAGAGGGCTTTTGCTTGAAGATCTTGCGCGAGAATCTCAGCTCTTAGGTACGATGAAATGGTACGCCAAGAGGATCGGGCTTGAAGAGAAGACTGCAGTTAGGCTCACGAATGAACTTATTCAAGCGTCTAAAAGGGTTCAACGAAAGAAGAGCAATTTTAAGGAAGCTAAGGACTTTTTGCATTCAGAAGAGGTAAAGAGCGTTGCAATAATTGGAGCCGGCCGCATGGGGCGTTGGTTTGGTGATTACTTTTCAAAGCTTGTATCGCAGGTTACGATTTTTGACAGAAATTGGGATACCGCAAGTATCCTGGCTCGAGAGCTTGGTTGTAAGGCGAGCAACGATGTCTTTAAGGCTCTTTCCTCAGATCTGATATTGCTCTCTCTCCCAATAAGAGAGACAGCAAGGATCGTGGAAAAGTTCGAAAAAGCTTTCAACGAAAAGCGAGGCAAAATCAATCTCACATTGAATGAAATCCCAAGACTCATCGAGATTTCATCTGTCAAGGGTCCTCTACTTGGAAGCAGAGACGGGCGAAGAAACGATGGTTCCAGAAACCTTGATGTAATATCGATCCATCCACTCTTCGGGCCTTCATTCGATTTCTCAAACGAGGGCACGATAATCTACGTAACCTCAAGCGGAGACGAAGTTGGAGCGGGGGGTAGAAACAGGAGAAATCTGAGATTCATCAAGCGACTCTTTCCAAGCTTCCACATAATTTCAATGAATTTGAAAGATCACGAGGAACTCATGGGACTTCTTTTAGGGCTTCCTCATGCTCTTGCTATAGCCTTCGGAATAACCGCGATAGATTGGCTTGAAGCAAGGGAAGCTCACTCGCTTATCACCTCGCCGAGCATGGGACACTTACTAAGGCTGCTCCAAAACGTTCTTTCTCAAAATCCGGACATTTATTTTGAAATTCAATCTCTTAATAGCGAAAACACCCTCGAAATCACCCACGAGCTCATCAAGTCGATTGAAAAGCTACGAGAAATCATTAAGCAAGGAAATTCGAGAGAATTCAAGCTCTTGCTCGAGAGAATTCGCGGTTCGGTCTTAGCGAGAAAAATCTTGGAAAGCTGAATTCTTTACTGATTAGTTGTGATTTTTTATGATTGTTGACCTAACTAAACCTTCAAGATACCGAAATGAAGAGATGTAAATATTTGATGGGACGGATATTGTATAGCTGTTCTCCTTCTGTTCAAAGTGTATCCTTCCTATTCTTTCCGGAAGGCTCATCCTGATCTTTCTTTGGATGCTCTTTTTATCGGAAAGTGCAAGCGAAATTGCTCTGCTCTTTTTGATTGAGCCCAAAGTGGCAAATATTTTCCTTTTCTGTCCAGCATCAGAGAGAAATCTTCGGAGCAATTCTTCTTGCTGGATTGCCTCGTTTGAGTCAAAAATTCCAAGTTCTTTCGAAATCCAGCCTTCTGCGATCATCCCCAAAGCAACTGCGATTCCATGGGCAAGAGAATACCCAGAATATGCTTCTAGCACGTGTCCGATGGTATGACCGTAGTTAAGTGCCGATCTCAGGCCATGTTCTCTCTCGTCTTCGGAGACTATTTTTGCCTTGATTTTGCAACATCTGGGGATGAACTTCTTAATTTCCGACGTATCGTAGAATGTTTCATGTTTGAAAAGTTGCCAAAACATTTCTTTGTCTGCAACTACACCATACTTGATCATCTCTGACACTCCATTCATGACTTCTTCCTTGGGAAGAGTTTCAAGAGTGTAGGTGTCGATGAAGACTCCTTTTGGTTGATAAAATGTGCCAAGCTGGTTTTTTCCCCACTCTGTGTTGACTGCTGTTTTTCCCCCGATGCTACTATCCACCTGAGCAAGAAGGGTCGTCGGAACCTGGTAGTAGGCTACTCCTCTTTTGTAGATCGAAGCAACAAAACCTGCAAGATCGCCTACCACTCCACCCCCGAGTGCTAAGAGACAGCTTTGGCGATCCATACCTATTGTCGAAAGTTTCGAAGTAATCCTAGCAGCAGTCTCAAGAGTTTTGCTAGCTTCTCCAAAAGGAAAGGATATCAGTGTTGGTGGTCTTGTGTGAATCTTTGAAAAGGAATCAGTCAGGGTCTTTCCGTATATCTTTGAAACACGGGAGTCACTGATAATTGCGACAGAGTGTTCATCTTCTTCCCTGTGTGAGTTGCGCTCACTGGGGTAGCCTAGATGTGGAAGGACAAATGACGAAATTTCGGGAAGAATGCCTTCACCGATTACAATCTCGCACTTCTCCATCACTCTTGATATGAGAAATGTAAACCTTTCAAGAACTCTGCTCTGCTTCAGTGAAGAATCGAACACATTACTACTTCCTTCGTGACTTCTATTGGCTACCATCTTTTTCATTGATTAAATCGCTTGAAAATGGAGAGGGGCTTTCGTTGATTGATTTATAGATCAAGTCGCAGGTTCGGATTAATTCTCCAAGTTTTGCTGGATCGATGGCCTGGTTTGCGTCGCTTAAAGCTTCGTGAGGCCTGTCATGAACTTCAATCATGAGGCCGTGGGCTCCACATGCGATCGCAGATCGACTCATGGGTAAGATCAGATCTCTTCTTCCAGTTCCATGGCTTGGATCCACAACTACTGGAAAGGGCGTCTCTCTTCTTAAAACTGGCACTGCGTTAAGGTCAAGAGTAAATCTCGTCTGTGACTTGAAAGAGCCGCCGAGTGGGATTATTCCCCTTTCACAGAGAATTATTTTCTTGTTGCCCTTTGCGACAATCCTTTCTGCGAAGCTCAAAAACTCGTCGATCTGTGCCGAGAAGCCTCTCTTGAAGAGAATGGGCTTTCCCTGTCTTGCTGCTTCTTCAATCAGATCCTGATTGTACATGTTCCTTGCCCCTATCTGGAGAATATCCGAATACCTTGCAACCGTCTTGACATCAAATTCACTGCGAACTTCTGTGACGGTGGGAATGTCGAGATCCTTACCAACTCTTTTGAGATGACGCAGTCCTTCGACACCCAGCCCTTGGAAGGAATGAACAGAGGTTCTCGGCTTGTAAGCTCCTCCGCGCAAGATGTGCGCGCCAGCTTCCTTGACTTTCTTTCCGATTCTGTAAAGCTGCTCGTAACTTTCGATAGAGCAGGGCCCTGCAATGTAAACCGGAGGGTTTCCCTCGCCAATTACAACATCGCTCCTGATCTTCACTGAGATGTTTTGAGCCAGATAGGAGCGACTCATAAGACGATAGGGAGCTTGAATTCTTATGGCGTCGTACACCCCGGGCATTGAACGAAGCTGGTCAAAGTCGATTTTCTTTTCGTCACCGATGATTCCTATGACTGTTTGAAATTGTCCTGCTGAAATGTCAACTTTGAGGCCGCGTGATTTAACCAGTCGAACAACTTCTGCAAGCTGCTGCCTAGTTGCATCAGGCTTCATTACTATGCTCAATTGTCTTGCAGATCACCTTCCATTTCTCTTTGCAGCGATGGCTAATGACGCATATGAGCTCGAAATCAAAGAAGCATAATTGTTGTAGTTTTCCGGAAAATCAAGGTATCGAACCACCGGAAGCATCTCGATCCTTGAAAGAGAAAGCAAGCAATGATCATGTGAGATATCTTGAGTAAATTGAACGTTGAAGAGGTCATCTAGGATAGTCTTAGAAAAACTAGAATCTAGCCCACAGGGGGCGACGAATATTGGAAGGACATCATCATCTCACTTGTCCTCGGTGAAGAAACAGTGTAAACGAAATGGGTTTTTAAATGAAATGGTAGCCGTCTGAACTCTGCAATCAGGAAAAAGCAAGCTACAGATCAGGAAAACAATGTTAAGGCTTTATGTAAATGCAAATGGTCATTGCATCATGGAAATCGATGGGCTCAAATGAAGGAAGGCAAACAAACAGGGAAACGAGAGTATTTGGAGAAGAAGGAAGACTCGATTTGATATTCGCAGTGTACCGTCACCACAGGAGCGCCATCCATTGGGTCTTTGGCTTCTTGTTCTTGCTCGTTTCAGCCTTTCTTTTCGTTGACATTGCGGGGATAGCATTCGAGCGCATTGGATTCACAAGGATAGAGTTCACTGGGATCCTATTTTTGACCCTCGTTGGAAGCTTCTTCAACGTCCCTGTTAAGAGAGTTGTTACATCGAGACCAGTTGTTGAAGTAAGTGAAGTGAGAATCTTCTGGCTGACTTACAGAATACCTCAGATCGTTCAAAGGCAACAGATTACCGTAATAGCAGTCAACATCGGCGGTGCTTTCATCCCAGTAGCAGTTTCAGCATATCTTCTTGCCTCACATCTTGCAATCATACCTCTTGCTTTGATCGGGGTTGTAGTATGTTCACTTGTAATACACCTCGTCGCGCGGCCGGTTGAAGGCGTTGGAATTGTCACTCCGCTTTTTGTTCCACCGCTCGTCGCAGCCCTAGTTTCTATTCTTCTCTTTCCAGCTTCTCCTGTTGGCGCAGGGATTACTGCCTATGTTTCAGGAACTCTTGGAGCACTGATTGGAGCGGACTTGTCAAACCTTGCGGAAATACAGAAGCTTGGTGCCCCGGTTGCAAGCATCGGAGGGGCTGGGACATTCGACGGAATATTTCTAACCGGGCTGATTGCAGTCCTTCTTGTCACGCTTCTCTGAACTTGGAGGCAATACGAATACGATAAATTTAGTAACATTCGAAAAAACAAAGAGAAATAATTAGGAACTAGTGCGATTCAGCCATTTGATGATGCACATCTCTTTTAGCTTGCAGACATAGACCTTAGAAATGAGAAAAAAAGAGCAATTTTTTACTTTGCTTAAAAGGTGAGAGTCATTCAACTTGACAACTAGTGGAGAAGAACAGATCGCCCTGAGAAAATCTTTCTATTCAAGCGAGAGCACCGCCAAGATCCTTGTCCGCGATGGAATACCGAGGAATAGACAGCAAATGATAAAGCTGATCTCAGAATCAAGGAGCCTCAGGGGAAAAGAATCTTTCGAAGTGGGAGAAGAGGAAATTGAAGCTTTGAGCTACGTAACTTTCGAAGTCCATCCTCAGCAGATCAACGTGAGAGACAAGTTAACTGGGAAAATCATCGCGAGCATTCGCCGCTAGATGTACCCCTTTCCCTTGCAGAAGAAGCACCTTCCGTCTCCACGAGGTCTTCCAGGGAAACTGGGATTGTTGCAGCTCGTACATCCTACGGTTTCTGTCTTTACCCCGAGCACGCTCTTGAGCTTCTTCTGAACGGGCCTTTCTATCGTCCCTCTCCCGTGACACTCGGAACATTTTCCGTTGCCTGGCTGCTCACAATGTTGGCATACATTGGGCATGCTCAATTCGCGAGCGGAAGAGATCATTAAACTTTTGGAAATTGCGGCACAGTTTTGGATTCGATTTTAGAAATTCAGGTCTTGGCGGATCGAAATGAACTGCTTTAGAATCTCGTATCCCTTCTTCGATAGCCTATATGTTCTCCTTCCTTCGGTTGCTTGAGCCTCGATCAAATCTTGAGATTGAAGTGTCTTTAGGTAAGATTGAAGGACATCCCAAGAAAGATTTGCTTTGTACATTATATGCGTCGGTCTTTCTGCGCCAGAGCCCACTGCTCTCAAGATATCACAGAATATCTCAAGATGCGATCTCCTGATGAATCTCGTATCGTTGCGACCCATTATCTGATTTTCAACGTTTTCCAGGTTCCCTTGCGGCTGACCCTTTTCCTGAAGCTGTTCCGTTTCCATGTCAGAAGTCATTTTTGTTGCTCCCAGTGATTTCGTATGTGAACGCAAGCTAATTAATTGGATTATGAATCCTCGAACGAAATCCAAAGTACTGTTTTCCGAAATCATATCTAGAATCGATAGACAATGAGGAAAGGAGGTGTGTTTAGAGCTCGCCTCAGTAACAATCTTTTTGCTTATTCTCAGCGGTCATCCCAATCTCGTTGCTCGGGGGTCTCGAAAATGCGTCGACAGAACATTCCCAACTTTGCTGATTTTGAGGCTGTTTGCATTTGAACAAGATAAACAGTTCAAATTTTTCAAGATAGGCAGGTCCAAAAAGAAATGGAAGAAAGAAAGTGAGATAAAAAAGAGGGAACTGAAGAGATCATCCGAAGTCTCCACATTGAACAGATGAGATCATAACGTAGAATCTGGAGCTCTTCCCCAGAATCCATAACTGACTAATATCATACTCGTAGATGCGAAATTTATTCATGCAAAATTCCTTTGATGACTTCTCAAAAGGACAGCACAGATACTATCCGAGGAAAATCCCTGTTATCGGCCCCCGCGGGAAAGGGATCTATGAGTTCTTGATAGTTGTGCATGATGAAATAGGGGTGTTATCAAGAATTGCGGCTATCTTCTACAAGCATGGCATCAATATGAATTCGTACTATGGATACCTTGCAGATGGTTCTTCAAAGCTTTTCATTCAAACCATTTTCTGCGATTTTTCGCAAGCTGATTGCTCTGTCGAGCAGCTTGCTTCGGAACTCGAATCACTCCCATTTGTTCGCGAAATCCGATGGGTGACCACTGAAAGGCACTACCATGACCAGTTTTTATTTCCGATCACCGTGTTGGGAAATAAAAGGGCAGTTCTTCTTTTAACTGATAACCTCCTGAAAATAGAACTTAAGCTGAGCGAAAAGTTTGGATCAGGTGGTGCAGCAATCATGTTCGAAGAGGGGCGCAATTATTCTAAAGACTGGGTCGATTGTTACTCTACCCTTCTTGCTGGTCTGGATTCAGACTCAAAACTTGAAGTGGTAAAGGATGGACTTACTGCAATGGGTTGGGGAATTCTTGAAATGCGGCGGGGCAGGGGAGTCTCGTTCGAGGTTATCGTGAAAAGACCCGATCGTGTTATTTATTGAAGATCCATCTGGAGAAATGAAGATGATGGGCTCAAGTTTCTTTGTTGGAATCATCTCAGGAATAGTTGAAAACATCTTCGGAGAACCAGTTGAAGCATCCGAAATTCATTATGACAAATCGCGCAACACATTCGCCTTCAAAATTAAGAGTCGAAATGATCATAGCTGACACGATAGAGCTGTTCCTCCTCACTTCCTTAGTGTATCCCTCGCTCCGCTGTCTCACTCCTTCACTTTTCATCCACTATGACTAACTTGCAAGCATATGCTCTTTTGAAAAGAAGGTTTTCACTCGGGTCAACCCTTCTTCGATTTCATCGATCGAGCCTGAGAACGAAATCCTAATGTGCCCCTCTCCAGCAGGACCGAACGCAAGACCCGGCAGAACCGCAACTCCTTCCCGCGCAAGCATATTCCTTGCTAGTTCTATCGAGTTCATCTTGTGAAGATTGAATTTGGGGAAAGCGTAGAAAGCTCCTTCGATATGATTGACTTCTAGCCCTTCAATTTCTTTGATCCTTTGCATTGTAAGATTCCTTCTCCTTTCATACTGCTCTCTGAATGAGGCAATGATATTCTCGCAGTTCTTGAGAGCAAAAGCCGATGCCCTCTGGATGAAGGGCGGAAAGCAAGTAACAGTGTGCTCGAGAAATTTACTTATGAGATGCACAACTCTCTCATTTGCGACAACGTACCCTGCCCTCCACCCAGTCATACTGTAGCTCTTTGATAAGCTGAAGAGCGAAACAACAATATCCGGCTGGCTCTCTTCGAAAGAACCAACCGACACATGTTCTTTCCCGTAAACTAGATCTTCGTACGCTTCGTCCGAGATGATGAATATTCTATTCTTTTGGCAAAACTCATAGAGACCTTCGAGCTCATCCTTGCTGTGAACTCTCGATGTAGGATTTGATGGAGAATTGACGAATATCGCCCTTGTCTTGTTTGTGCTCTTCCTCTTTATTTCCTCCAAATCAAGCGAAAAGTCCTCTGATCCAAGTCGATATCGTACTGGAGTTCCACCCGAAAGAACTATCGGCTCTGAGTAAAAATACCCAGGATCAGGAGTGAGAACTTCAAATTCTCCTCCTCTTGCTTCCTCCGACAGAGCAACAAGTACAGCGTAAACAGAGAGCTTGGTTGTGAGGAAGATCGTATTCTCTATTTCGGCTTGGATGCGATTCTTCTTTCTGACTTTGTTTTTGATTGCCTCTCGAAGTTCAGGGATACCGTAAGAAGAGGTGTAGTGCACCTCTCCTGATTTCATGCTTTCGTACGCGGCATCGATTATTTCCTTTGGAGTCGAAAATGAAGGATCTCCCACCGCAAGAGATACAATTTTCTCTCCTTGAGCTCGCCTTTGAAGAACCAGATTCACAATTTCAAGGGAGGGCGAACCTTCGATAGCAGTTAGACGCATTGGTTACCCTCCTCTTTCTGTTTTAGAATCCTTGATTGAAGAGCAGAAAGTAACGAAAAGGATTCCAGTATCCCAAAAAACATTCCATTTGTCTCCAATTTCGTTCAATCAAGAACGCTTAATACTTTTGACTTTCGGAATCCTCCGACAGGGTGTGAAGGGGAATCTGTCTGAAGATCCATATTCTAGGCCTGCCTTCTGGCATGACAAGGATGAGGCCTGGCATGAAGCGTTCTCCGGAGTAAAGAGAAGAGTCCTATCGCATTCGACGACCGGCGTCATGGTTCTCTACCGAATCGAACCAGGAAAGATTTTCCCACTTCATAGCCACCCGCATGCTCAGTTCGGCGTCTTTCTTGAAGGCGGGGGAGATTTCATCGTGGAGGGAAACACATGGAAGATGAAGAAGGGAGACAGCTACTTCATCCCACCGGGGGTCATGCACGAGCTAAGAACAAGCAGAGACGAAGTAAGCGTCGTTGTGGACTTTTTCACTCCGGAAAGAAAAGATTACGCATCTGAATGCCCGCCTCCTGATGGCCCGTAAAGAACTTGCAAGCTCGAAATAATGGATAGGAAATTAAAAAAAGAGAGCGAGTTACGCAAAGTTTTAATTTTGATCCTCCTTTCGAAAGGGTCTAATTAGGAAGGCAAGGAGGAAAGCCGAACCCGATTTGTCCGAATTCCATGTTCCTAGCTCGTCCGTTGATTGGATTAAGGAAATAGTAGATCTATCTATGCCTCTCAAGAGCTTAGACACTCCAGTTTTTCCGGGCTATCCACAGCCTCTCAAGGCTCCTTTCACTACGGTCAGAGATCAAGGCTACTCTTCATTTGTCTGGATATTCGTGGAGCATACAAGTACCCATGTTGACTCGCCAGCTCATTTTTTTGATGAGGGTGCCACGGTCGATAGAGTCCCAATATCAAAGTATGTAGGAAGAGGGGTGGTGCTAGATTTTTCGAAGAAACCTCCAAGATATTCGTTGACCAAGGAAGATGTGGCTGAAGCTATAAGTCACTCTGTTTCGGATGAGAAGGTCGGAAGAGGCTGGGTTTTACTGTTCTATACCGGTTACACTGAAAAGTCCAGATCTCCGGATTGGCTCGATCACCCTGAACTTTCCGAAGAAGCATGCAATTTTATTGCAAGTCTCGGAGTGAATGCGGTTGGATTTGATGCACCTAGTCCAGATCATCCTCCCTTCCCAGCTCACAAGATACTGCTTCCGAAGATGATTAGTGTGTATGAAAATCTGACCAATCTCGACAAGCTTCTCGGAAAGAGATTCCTTTTCTTCGGTGCCCCGATTGCGCTCGCGGGAGGAAGCGCAAGCCCCGTAAGGGCTTTTGCGATCTTAGTTTGATTGCTCTGACAACTTAGCTTTCTGATTGAAACGCTCTAACTCTTGCGTTAGAGCGATGGAGCTTTCTTAGCATCTTTCCCTCAGGAGTCTTCTTTCCGAATGAGATCTTTCCTCCCTTTCCAATTCTGCCTCGTGCAATTTCCTCGTTTCCAGATACTATTTTCACTTCTAATCCAGCAAGTTCGGGAGAAAACGAAAGAATCACCGAATTTCCCTTTTCCTCATAGTCAAAGTGCAACTCCTTTCCCTGTTTAGGTCTCACCAAACCCGAAGCTGCTTCCTCTTCATTTCCTCCTTCTGTCCCTTTCGCGTCTCTTTGCCTCACATCAAGTTTTATCGCAAGCGCATCTTCCAGTTCTCTTATGTTCGATCCTCCTCTTCCTATTAGGCGCGGAACGACAGATTCGTCCACGATGATCTCTGCCCTGTTTTGAGAGACAACTCTAACCTGCCCGCTTGGGTCGTATTTCCTAATCGTTTGCAATATACGTTCACTCGCAAGCTTCTCTACAGGAGTTGACTCCTTTGCTCTTTCTGCGACACCTCCCCTTCCCTTTCCTATTGGTATCACAACATTTTCCTCGCCAAATGTGTAGATCTCAAATTCGAGTTTACCTGTTTCAAAATCTCTAACTTCAACAACCGGTCTTGCTAGATCGGGTTCGGTCATTCCAGTCGGAACCTTTACCACAAGGTCGAGCTCTAGCACTTGCTCGATTTGTCCGTACTTCACAAAGATGACTGTGTCGACGACGTGTGGAATCATCCCGAGCTCCATTCTGCTCATGAATCTCTGAACTGCGTTGACAGGATCGCTTGAGTGGACAACGCCAACCATGCCCACACCTGCGAGCCGCATGTCAGAGAACACTTCGAAATCTTTCGTCTTCCTAACTTCATCAAATATGGTATAGTCTGGTCGGACTAAAAGTAGTATTTCGGCCGTCTTTTCAAAGTCGCCCTCAAGCGGCCCATACTGGGATACTTCGTCCGAGACTTGGAGATCCTTGGGCGACTCGAATGTCTTGACCACTTTTCCCTGTTTCGCGTAAAAATCAGCTAAGCTGCTTGCGAGCGTTGATTTTCCCGAGCCAGGAGGCCCTGCAATCAGTATACCCTCAGCCTGAGTGCGAAGCCTTTCTCTAAGTTTCTCAGAGATCTGATAGTCTTCGAGGGTGAGGCGCACGAGTGGTTTCACAACAGTAATCTCAAGCCCGTCAGAGAAAGGAGGCCGCGTTATGGCAATTCTATACTGTCCGAGCTGAACTACTGTCGCGCCGCTCCTGCTTATTTCGACCGATCCTTCGGAAGATATCCTAGCCGCTTCTGTTATCTCTTTAATCATGGTTTCGAGCTGCTCACGAGTCAGAACCTTATCTCCAATTGGGGCATAAACAAACTCACCTGGTTTTCCCTTCTTGGAATGAGGGACAGTCCCCTCCTTGAGGTGAATGCTCATTGTTGAACTGTCGAAAAATCGCTCGAATTCGAGTCCAGTTGTTTTCACCTCGGTCGACGGCAGGTGAAGAACAGAGATCCCCTGAGCAGTGCCGACCAGGGCTTGGACATAATCGGCAGTTAGAAGCGTGCCGTTACTTTCCTTTGCAACGTCTCTGATTATTGCATCAATCCTCCCATTCCGAGCTAGCCTGATATCTTCAATAGATGGCCTTCTGCCCAAGAACTCGATCTCGATTTTTCTTTCTTCGCAAAGCTTCCTAAGCTTGGTGAGCTCCGAGAGTCCGATGAAGCCTTCTTCCCTGTTCTTCGACGCCTGAGCCTGGAGCTCATCTAGAGCTGCGACAGGTACAATTATCTTCGAGCCGGAAGGTATCTCCCCCGTCTCAACCATCTTGCTAGCTTTGCAGTCAATGATTACACTTGTATCAAGGACGTAGTTCTGTGTTGAGCTCATTCTCTGGATGATCACTGCATCATTTCATTCAGGCAATTCTTGACTGTGTTGATACAAACAAGGGGGAGGAGGACAAGGAGTAGCTTGCTACTGGGCGTGTTTCTTTCATTATTCGTTAAGGGAAACCGTAAAAGTAGACATCGCGAAAGAGGCGAAAGAGATGTTCATCCCTCTTAATTTCGTTGCATGGGGATGCGTATCGCATTTCTTTTCGCCACCTCTTTTGCTTTTTCGTATCCCGCATCTGCATGTCTTACGATTCCTATCCCTGGATCGTTCGTGAGACAACGGTCGAGCCTCTCATCCATCTCATCTGTTCCGTCGGCAACGACCACAAGCCCTGCATGGATTGAGTAGCCGATACCCACTCCTCCGCCGTGATGAACTGCTACCCAACTCGCCCCGGATGCCGTGTTCAAAAGAGCGTTGAGTATTGGCCAATCGGCTATCGCGTCGCTTCCATCCTTCATCCCTTCGGTTTCCCTGAACGGTGAGGCGACAGACCCAGAATCAAGATGATCTCTCCCAATGACAATTGGGGCCTCCAATCGACGATCTCTCACTGCTTCGTTTATCGCCCTTCCAAACCTTGCTCTTTCTCCGTACCCTAGCCAGCAAACCCGTGCAGGAAGACCTTGAAACTTTACTCTTTCGTGCGCCTTCTTAATCCAGCGGACAAGGCTAGTGTTCTCGGAGAACATCTCCATGACCATTTTGTCAGTTTCGAAAATGTCTTGCTCGTTGCCAGAGAGAGCAGCCCACCTGAAAGGCCCTCTACCTTCACAAAAAAGAGGGCGGATGTATTCAGGCACGAATCCTCGGATAAGAAACGCACCTTTAACTCCTGCATCAAACGCCTGTTTTCGAATATTGTTTCCGTATTCGAAGGCTATTGCGCCAGCTTTCTGCATCTTGAGCATCGCCCTTACGTGTATCGCAATTGATTGAGCCGCTTCTGAAAGGTACCTCTTCGGATCTGACTTTCGGAGGTTTGACGCAGATTTTACATCGTAACCGATTGGGATGTAACCGTTAAGCGGATCATGCGCCGATGTCTGATCTGTCAAAATGTCTGGCACAAATCCTCTACGGGCAAGCTCGGGGAGAACCTCTGCCGCATTACCATGAAGGGCAATCGAAACCGGCTTTCTTTCCTCCTTTGCATTGCTTGCGATAGAAAGAGCTTCTTCTATGCTTTCCGTTTTCAAGTCGCAGTATTTTGTCTTTATTCTTCTGTCTATTTTATCCTGATCTACCTCAACTATGATTGCAACACCGTCGTTCATCGTCACGGCAAGTGGTTGCGCTCCTCCCATCTCTCCGAGGCCCGCACTAAGCGTTATGGTACCTGCAAGAGAACTTTGGAAATGCCTCTCTGCAACTGAGGCAAGTGTTTCATAGGTCCCTTGAAGTATTCCCTGAGTACCGATGTATATCCAAGAGCCTGCAGTCATTTGCCCGTACATGGTGAGCCCCTTTGCCTCAAGATCGCAGAACTGCTCCCATGTCGCCCAATTTGGAACAAGCATTGCGTTTGAGATCAAGACTCTGGGCGAGTAGTGGTGCGTTCTGAATACTCCTACGGGCTTTCCCGACTGGATGAGAAGTGTCTCATCGTTTTCGAGCTCTCGCAGCGTTCTTACGATTTCTTCAAAACATTCCCAGTTCCTAGCTGCCTTTCCAGTTCCCCCGTAAACTATGAGGTTCTCTGGGTCCCTTGCGACCTCTGGGTCGAGATTGTTCATTAACATTCTTAGGGCAGCTTCTTGATGCCAGCTCTTGCAAGAAATTTCGCGTCCCCTGGGAGCTCTTACAGAATGCTTTAGCAAGTCAGCCCTCCCCCCTCTTCTCTTAACTCACACTGGGATGTAAATCCGAAAGGCGTGATATGTAAAGATCGGGTTCAAGCTAAAAGGGGGCACAAGAGTTTACTTTACATTATTATTTTCTTATATCCTGAAACAAGGACAGAATCGTATGAGTTAAGCATTTGGGGAAGGAAAATGTGCTGATGAATGACGAATGAAAAAGGTCTGAGCGAATGAAAAATTGACGAAAGAAGAACGCAGAATAAGAGCTGAATTAGTTCTTTCTAATTTCGGGCAAGTTGTGACTCTCTCGGGTCACTCATCAGAACCTTGTATTCATCCCTCAGAAGATTCTCTATCAGTTATTCAAAACTCTGATTCGAAGCGAATTGTGATCGCATCTTCGGAAGGAAGGATATGCTACATTGGAAGGGAATCGGACATACGCCAATACGTTGACACTTCATCTGCCATCGAAGTCGACTGCAAGCAAAGTCTTGTGACTCCGGGGTTCGTGGATTCCCATACTCATGCAATCTTTGCAGGTAGCAGAGAAGAAGAGCTCGAACTCAAGGTCAAGGGCGTTCCCTATCTTGAGATTCTCAAACACGGGGGTGGTATACTCAAAACAGTTTCCCAGACTAGGAAGGCTTCAGACGAAGAGATTATTGAACAGACAAGAAGGCGCCTTTCAAGGATGCTTGCATCTGGAACTACAACATTTGAGGTAAAGTCAGGATACGGGCTCTGCGTCGAAACTGAAACCCGTTTGCTAGAGATCCTTTCTTACCTCCGCGAAGTGAAGGGGTTTGACATCGAATCAACTCTTCTTTCTGCTCATGCAATACCCGAGGAGTACAAGGACAGACGAAGGGAGTACATCAAAGAGGTAGTGAGGGAAACAATTGAGATCGCGTCAAAACGAAGGCTTGCAACTTTTTGCGATGTCTTTTTGGAGAAAGGAGTTTTCGAGCCTGAAGAAGCTAGGGAAATATTGAATTTCTCAACCGAGAAGGGACTACTTCCAAAGGTCCATGCCGATGAATTTTCTGATCTTGGAGGATCGGAATTTGCTGCGAGGATGAATGTTGTTTCAGCCGATCACTTGCTCTATGCTTCAAGGAATGGTCTCGAAGCTCTTGCTGGAAGAAAGATACCATGCGTTTTGCTCCCTGGAACTTCTCTTTCGTCCTTTGTTGGGCTCTATGCGAATGCCCGAGAACTTTTCGACTTGGGAGGAGTGGTGGCGCTGGGGACTGATTTGAGCCCAAACAGCTGGATAGAATCGATGCAGTTTGTCATTTCGCTTGCCTGCTACGGAATGAGGATGACACCCGCAGAGTGTCTTGTTGCCGCAACTGTAAATAGCGCTCATGCGATACGCAGGGCAGATGACGTGGGCTCGCTAGAAGTCGGAAAGTCCTTGGATGCGATAGTTTTTGATCTTGAAAACTATCGCGAGATACCATATAGGATTTCTTCCGATTGCATCAAGAAGGTAATCAAAAGAGGCAAGGTCGTGATAGACAGGGATTTAGGCACACCTTCAGCTGGAAATCATTACAGTTGAACTGTTCCCTCTATTGCCCTCCTTAGTTCGTCGTTCTCAAGAGCTCTAGCCACTCTTTCGAGGTCGTCAGAGAGAGATCTGTCTTTTTCCACAGTCTGAGTATACTTTCTGATCAGTGAATATGCAATTGAAGTCCCCTGACCGAGCTTGCCGTTTTGGAGAAGATCTATAGCCTGAGCAGCGCACATAAGCTCAAGAGCTATCACCTTCGTCGTGTTCCTCCAGATTTTTCGAGCCTTGAGCGCAGATGTCACTCCCATGCTTGCATGGTCCTCTTGGCCGCCTGACACGTCTGCACTATCCACACTCGAGGGTCTTGCGAGAACTCTGTTTTCGGCGACTAGTGATGCTGCTGTATACTGAAGCACCATGAGACCAGAGTTCAGACCCGATTCCTTTGCAAGGAAAAGTGGAAGTTCGGGGTTGAAGGAGGAAAGTAGCTTATTTATCCTTCGCTCCGAAATGACCGAAGCTGAAGCAAGAGCCACTCCGAGAAGATCGAGAGCAAGCGAGATCGGCTGACCATGAAAGTTTCCAGAGCTCACGACATCATCAGTTTCGGGAAAGATGATCGGATTGTCCGTCACGGAGTTCAGTTCAACCTCGAGAACCTGATTCAGGTATTGAAGAGCATCGAGAAAAGCACCATGAACCTGGGGGACGCACCTTAGAGAATAGGGATCCTGAATTCGGTTGCTCGTTCCAATCAAAGACGAATCTCTGATCAAGCGCAGGATTCTAGAAGCAACATGAGCCTGACCGTGCAAGGGCCTGAGCTGGTGAATCCTTGACTCAAACGAGGCTTGGCTCCCTCTGAGGGCTTCCAGCGTCATGGCCGCAGCCACATCTAGATTGAACAGGAGGGAATTGGAGTCGTTCAGCAAGAGACACCCAAGGCCAGTCATCACCTGAGTTCCGTTTATTATAGCAAGTCCCTCCTTCGCTTTGAGCTTGATTGGAGAGACATTCTTTCTGCGGAGAATAGACTTTGTAGGTAGCTTCCTCCCAGACTCGTCGATGACATATCCTTCTCCAACTAGCGCCAAAGCCAAATGAGCCGAGGGAGCGAGATCTCCGCTGGCCCCGAGTGAACCGTATCGTGGAATATCTGGATGAATTCCTTTATTGAGAAATCGCTGAAGCTGCTGGGCTACATCCGGCCTTATTCCAGAATTTCCCCTGAGCAAAGTGTTGAGTCTAACCGCCATGACTGCCCTCACTTCGTCAACAGAAAGGCTTCTACCTGTTCCGACGGCATGGCTTCTTATCAGGTTGAGCTGAAGCTCGTCAAGCTGGTCACTTTTGATCCTTACATCACTCAGTCTCCCGAATCCAGTGTTCAATCCGTAAATTGTCTTTCCCGATTTTAGAATTCTTTCGACAGATTTTCTGCCTTCTCTTACTTTTTGAAGGGCCTGTGAAGTGATCTCAACTCTTTCGTATCCACGAGCAATTTTCACTACTTGATCGGTTGTGAGAGAGTGTCCATCAACCGAGATACTTGTGCCTTGAGTCATGTTTTTCTTCCTTTTCCCCTCTTCCAGCAAACTTCGAGAACGCACTCTGTTGAGCTTCATTGAAATAAGTTTGCCTTCGCTCTCTCACGGGATTAGCTTAACAAGCTCCTCGATTTTGGAAATCAAGAAGTCAGGATGATTTTTCTTGAGTTCAGACTCGCTGTACATTCCGCAAGATACGGCAATAGATCTTATCCCAGCGTTGCGAGCAGCTTCGATATCGATTATCGAGTCTCCTACGAAGACTGCTCCTTCTCGTCTGACTTTGAAAATGTTCAAAGCTTTGATCAATCCCTCGGGATCTGGTTTCAACCTTGAAAGCTCATTCCGAGTTAACACAAGAGATACGAATTGTAGAAACCCAAACTTCTTGAGAACAGAATCTACGGGGCGCCTTCCGCTGTTTGTGACTATTGCGAGCTCAATCTTTCTTTGCCTGAGCTCCTTCAGTGTTTCGAGCGACCCGGTGTGCGGTCTTGCGTCTTGAAAAGCCGCAAATTCGAATTGATCAAGAATGGAAGATAGCTCAGCTTTAACGGCTTCAAAGGATCCGAACGACCTCCTGATGGGAGAGTCAATTGATCCTTCTTTCCACTCTTTGTAGGCAGCGTCGATTATTTCCTGCGTACGTGTGGCTTCGGTCAAATTCTGTACTTTGAATCCTTTCAGACGCAGCCATTCAATCATAGCCCTTCGTGATTCGCGCACTTTGAACTTGAACTCCACAAGGGTTCCATCTAGATCAAATAGGACTGCGCTCGGCCGAAATTGAAGATTGAACGTTCTAGACTGTTCCGATGATCGATGAAAATCCAAGCAAGTCCACCCTACTTTCGACAAAATCGTTTTTACCGTGAAGTGATAAAGTGATTTCCCTTGTTCATGACATCAGAGCTGCGTACTGAAGCCGACGGGCCAAAATCAAAGGTGCAGGATCTTGGAGGCAACTCTCCGGACGAGACTGAGGAGAAGGAAGAAGAATTCGAAGAAGAAGAAGAGGAAAGGAGAAGTGAAAATGAGCGGGTAATTGGGCGTGGGACCTGGCTCGATAGAGTGGCGAAGGAGATCGTCGAGCGGGAGAAGAGACTTGGCAGGAACCTCACAAGAATCCGAGTAGAATCAGGCCTCGGAGCATCGGGTATCCCTCACATCGGTAGCTTAGGAGATGCTGCAAGAGCTTACGGAGTAAAGATGGCCCTAGAAGAGGCAGGATTCCAGTCCGAGCTAATAGCATACTCTGATGACATGGATGCGTTGAGAAAAGTGCCGGCAGGACTTCCTTCGTGGCTCGAGGGAGAAATAGGGAAACCAGTTTCGGAAATAAGAGATCCATTCGATTGTCATGGATCCTACGGAGCCCACATGAGCGGCCTTCTGATTGAAGGACTAGAGGCACTTCGTCTCTCCTACATTTTTCAAAGCGGTTACGAGGCCTACAAGAAGGGACTTCTCCTAAAGGAGATCGATCTCATACTGAAAAACGCGAAGCGCATTGGAGAGAAAATAGAGGAGATGACCGGTCAGACCAAATTCGAAGAAACTCTACCCTACTTTCCCCGTTGTGCCAAGTGTGGGAGGTTGAATGTGGCCCACGCAGACGGCTACGATCCTTCGACAAAGAAAGTTCATTATAGATGTGTAGGCGATGAAATCGGAAAGAAATGGATTGAAGGCTGCGGTTACGAGGGCTATGCAGACATCACGAAGGGAGAGGGGAAACTCTCCTGGAAGGTGGAGTTTGCGGCTCGCTGGGCAGCCCTTGATATAAGATATGAGGCCCATGGAAAGGAGCTTCGAGATTCAGTCAAGATCAACGATTGGGTTTGTGAGAATGTGCTAGGCTTTCCTCCTCCTTACCACGTCGTTTACGAATTGTTCCAAGACAAATCTGGGAGGAAGATCTCAAAATCCACCGGGAATTTGGTCACTCCGCAGAAATGGCTCTCGCTTGCGAGTCCGAAGACGCTACTACTCTTTTACTTCAAGAGGATAATTGGCTCTAGAAATATTTCTGAAGAGGACATACCTTCGTATATGGAGGAATACGACCAGCTCGAAGATCTTTATTTCGGAAAGGTGAGAGAGCCGAACAAGATGAAGGAGATACGTCTCAAGGGGATCTACTACTATGTAAATTTGAGGAATCCGCCTCAGAAGCCTTCTCAGCATGTCCCGTACAGTCTTCTTGCGGAGCTCGCGACCGTTGCGCCGCCTGAGGATCCGGAAGGCTATATCGCAAAGAGATTGCTCCAGTATCACGTGATAAGGGAGGTTGACGCTGACGTTAAGGCAAGAATCAGGTACGCGATTAACTGGTCAAAGGAATTTAGCATAAAGCAGGAACATGTAGAGCTTTCAGAGAGGGAAAGAAACGCAATTCGCGAGTTATCTTCACTCTTGAGCAAGAAATCCCCTCATTGCGAACCGCAAGAGATTCAGTCTCTGATTTTCGAAACCGCAAGGAATAACGGAATTGAACCGAGCCAGTGGTTCAAGTTACTATACAAGATACTTCTTGGCATCGATCGGGGACCTCGACTTGGAAACTACATCTGTGACGTCGGTTTGGAGAGGGTAAGGGAACGGTTGAATTTGGCGCTGAACTAACACTGGACAGAAATCCTGGCTCCCATCGTGATATCAGTACCTTGAGTTCATTTTGTGGACGAAGGTAAGGAGGGGTGATAATCTGAGTCTCGAACGGAACGTGGTGAGTCTCAGACTGTAACGCTTATTTCCCGACGAATAAGCTAGAAAGACGTTAGGAATCGTCAGATTCTTGCACTTCCAGTTAGAATAGGAACGATTGCGATATTGTCCAAGAAGAAGAAATCTCAGGACGTCAGCGCAAGGCGCAGGCGGGCTCAAGAAAGGGGAAGAATTCCCTGGTCGTACGTGATTCCCGCGGTCATAATCTTGCTCGTAATCGTGGGGGTACTGTATGTCAGTGCGAAGGAGAATACCAGCTCGACGGGTTCTGTCCTGCCACCTCCTGGAAATCACAAGTTCCCCTATAACTGCCTTACAACGGAGACACTTGCTTACCATGTGCATCCCTGGCTTAGAATAATAATTGACGGGAAAAATGTCACCATCCCGCCCGGAGTGGGTATGGAAGGAGCCTTTGTGGACGGCACGGCATCAAATGGCGTACCATTTTACGCTGCATTAACATGCTATGAGCCTCTACACACTCATGATGACACCGGGATAATTCATATCGAGTCGCCGACTAACACAAACTATACGTTGGGAAATTTTTTCCAAGTGTGGGCAGCTACTTACGCATATGAGCTATTTAACGGCTCTCAAAGACCGATTGTGTTCAACAATACGGATGTACTCGGTTTTACAGCAGACAGTTCACATCAAGTGCTTTTGATTGTGGATGGTAGGCAGGAGCCCACAAGTTTCAACTATGACAGCCTCGTCCTAGACACTCTGGATTACTGCAACAGCACTAATTCCGCGTCGCTTTCGTCCCCCTGCTACGCAAGTGCGCAGGGTAATCCTTCATGGAACATTGGGAACGGCTATCCATATGGTACCGGGCACACCATAGTGATCGAGTACGTTTCAGCGTGACATCTATTTCCAAAGATGATACATAGTAGTCCCCTTGATCATTTTTCAGCTTCTTGCATGTTTCAAAATAAAATCATTGAAAAAATCGACCAAGGCTTATTACGGATAGCTTGACAAATCTAGAAATGGGCCCGTAGCCTAGCATGGATAAATTGCGCCTTTCCAGAAATTGCTAGGAGCCAGGAAAAAAGAACTGTCTTAAGCAGGCTCTTGCAAACAGATTAGGGCGATGGTTTACTATTCAGTAGTAAATCGCATGCCTCCGGAGCCATAGGTCATGGGTTCAAATCCCATCGGGCCCGCTACTATCATCGGTATTAAAATAGGATTCTTTATTATCTAGAACGTCGATGGAGTCCATAATTGAGCTGGATCCCTTGGAAGAGTTCTTCTCGGCAATCAAGAACCCTCTGACAAAGGATAGGTACGAGAAGCGCCTTAGAATGTTCTTTGACTTTTTGAAACTGGAGGGCGACCTTTCAAAGCAAGCTAAAGAATTTCTGAAGAAGGCGATGCAGGATAAGCCCGAATTTGTCTGGGCAACCTACAAGATCAATGAGTATATGCATTTCCAGAAACTTAGAGCAGAAAAGGGAGAAATCCAAGAGTCGACTCTTCCTAATTATTACAAACCGATCAAACTGTTCTGCGATGAAAACAACATCGTTCTGAACTGGAAGAAAATTAGTCGACGGATTCCGAAAGGAAAAAGGCATGCAAACGATAGAGCGCCAACCAGAGAAGAGATCATAACAATTCTTGGCTACCACGATCCGAGAATCAAGGTCATCGTTTTGTTTATGGTTTCTGGAGGTTTCAGGGTTGGGGCATGGGATTATTTGAAAATAAAGCATGTTGAGCCAATCGAATCAGAAAAAGACGGCCGCCTGATGGCTGCGAAGGTGAAAGTTTACGCTGGAACTGACGAAGAGTATTGGGCTTTTGTTACTCCAGAGGCATTCAGGGCCTTCAAGTCTTGGATTGATGTGAGGTCAAGGGCTGGTGAGAAGGTGACAGGAGAGTCTTGGATACTTCGAGATCTGTGGGACGACGAAGAGAAGTATCGGGGGATGAAGATCGCAAGGAGGGGGTTCGCTTCTGCTCCAAAGAAGCTCACAAGCGTCGGCGTAAGAAGGTTGATTGAGAGGGCACTTGTAGCTCAGGGAATCCGCAAGGAGAAGCTTGGAAAAGGACAGAGAAGGTATGAATTTCAAGCCGATCATGGTTTCAGGAAATTGTTCAAATCGATTTGTGAAAGGAAAATGAAAAGCCTTCACGTAGAAATTCTCCTAGGCCACAACGTTGGCCTTGCAGATAATTACTATAGACCTCAGGAATCAGAGCTTTTAGAAGAGTACCTGAAAGCTGTTCCCGATCTCACAATCCTCGAACCAAAGGCTTCGAGCGAAGCAGTCTCCGAAGACATTGCAGCTCTTAAAAGAGAAATCGAAGAACTTCGCCAAACTGTTCAGTTTGCTACGCGCCAGAACATCACAAAAGAGATCCGTAGCTGTCTTAGGAGCTACTTTAGCGCAATTTCGCAAGAAGAAAAGCAGAGGCAAAAGGCAAGGCTTCTTCAGGGTTTTGGATTTACGGAAGAGGAAATTGAAGAGATTGAAAGACTACACAACGCCGTTTACGAGGAACTAAAAATCCCAAGCCATGTGAAAGACAAAGAAACATACCTTAGTGAACAATTTAGAAGGATCGGAGAGCGGCCGAAGCTCAAGAAGCTCTTCACAGACTATTTCAGGAGAATCAATGAGGTCATCGAAAGAGCCTGTGAGAATGTAAAGTCAAGGACAAATGGACAAACAGACTATTTCGACTTTGCAAGAGAAAGCATAAGCGACTTGTTACCTTGAAGATAGGGGAAAAGAATCAAAATAGACAAATGCCCTAACTGTTTGTTAAGGCGTTCGTATGATGCGATTTCTAGACGTTGAGACCTAGATGTCGGGGGTCGAGTTTTTTCTCCAGCTTGCCAATGATTGGCAAAGCTAGAGCAACCTGGATTTCTAAACGGAATGAGCTTTTATCC